>Ga0222421_100003_pt1 | contig 1365757 bp, 1141 predicted proteins | sample 3A1ome_2_FD_182473 | JGI IMG/M metagenome (GOLD analysis project Ga0222421, IMG submission 182473) | Enriched microbial communities from leaf-cutter ant dump, University of Wisconsin, Madison, United States - 3A150A (version 2) | ecosystem: Environmental > Terrestrial > Nest > Insects nest >... | reverse complement strand
GCAGGTAGGTGAGCATACCCCGGTGAGTGACGAAGCCCGCCTCTATCCCCCTACCGTTTATTTGACCAAGGGGGACCTTGCAATGCTACCTGTTTGAACTCCGGGATTACCAGATACATCCCTGAAATGAAAGGTTCTTCTTTAAAAATAGCATGGCAAAAACAGTTCAACGCAAAAGAAGTAAACGACACATTGAGTTATCCCTTATGCTGCCGTGGCAGTTTTACCTGCTCTGTAAACTCATGGAGGTACAACCCCGGCAGGTTATCTATGACTTCCTCTGCAATGCAGGTATGGAAGGATATGGCTTAGGAGAAGTAGAACGGGCAAAAGCAGCGGACTACTTTTTGAGCTGTGGTTATGGTCAGCAGTATTACACGCCTGATGATATTCGCAGAATCCTCAAAGAAATGGAATCTATCGGGGCGTTATTCCCCAACAATGCTGATTCAAAGCTCATCGATATTCATGCTCATTGGCGGAAGAGGTACTACAAATACTGGTTCAGGAAATGGTTCCGCAAGGTGAGGCGTAAGTAAACACAAAAAAAGTGCAGCAAGATAGCACCGGCACAAACTCACGCTTCGCAGGCATAAACGCAGAGGCCAACACACGGGGCCAACATTTATACTGCAACCCTGTACCTGGTGCTATGTCTTTGCTTTCTTTTTTAATGTTTTTCTTTTTCAAAAATGATTTATGACAAACGCAAACGAATTCTTTGGCTCCGTCAATGGTACTGAGAGCCTTTACTGCCATCCATTTTCCAGCTATGTGTACACAGATGGGGTGAAAGAGCTGGTGCAGCAATGCAAAGCCTATTGGTTGGTTGACCTCGTAATCTCCCATCAACTAAACAAAACAGTCCACGCAACCTCTTTTCAGGTATGGGAGTTGAAACGCAGCAAAGGAGATGCCTTCCTTGTTGTAGCTACTGACGGCAATAAGAAAGAGGTGGCCAGACAGTTTATCGGGTATAGTGACTTCCCTTATGACGAGGCAACGCTATGGCTCGTCGATGAAACCCTATTGCTCCCAAACGAATACTAAAGCCAGAAAGCATGAAGAAACGCACAAGGCTTATCATTGAGCAATGGAGCAGGGATAACTACCCTCTACCTGCCATACCAGCCTACGCATACAGCAAACATCTGCGGAGACGGGCAGCATACCGCTACAAGGATGGAACTGCCATCATTGACCTGCAAAACGGCTGGTATGTGCATATCTATCGCAATGGCATCCGTATGCTGTCTGTATTGCCGTTCTGATAGGGGTTGCCGGGGTGCAGTATATGACTACTTTTTCACTTCATAGGGTAAATAATCTGTGCTGTTAAAGAAGCCCTTTTGAGCCTGTTGTTTACCCTATGTTTACCCCGAAAAAGTGATACGCTTATAAGGAGTTGTTTGCCAACCTGTACCTGAAAAGTATTGTGACCCACGCAGGACTACAACAGCAAAAACCAATGGTATTGGCTTCTATGAAATGCAGTTCGGTTTTGATACCTTTACCCGGACAAAAAAAGTTCTTTGATTGGGAAGAAACCCATTACTATCCTTTTGGGTTGACGATGGCGGGGATATCGTCAAAAGCTTTATCGTCTGAATCTCCGAAGAATAGCCTGAAGTATAATGGCAAGGAAGAGCAACGAGGAGAGTTTGGTGATGGTTCAGGTTTGGAGTGGTTGGATTATGGGGCGAGGATGTATGATAACCAGATTGGCAGGTGGCATGTGATTGACCCATTGGCGGACCAAATGCGTAGGCATTCGCCGTATAACTATGCTTTTGATAACCCGATAAGGTTTATAGATCCGGATGGAATGTCTCCTTCTGATGTCAGAATTACCGGAGTAAGTGCTGACAAAGCACTTACTGAACTTCAAGCCTCCGTAGATGGTCAATTGACATTGTCAAAAGATGAGAACGGCAAAGTCTCATATTCTATCAATAAAGGTGAGGATGGAAACCCTGTTGCCTTGTCTGAAAAAGCTCAAGCTTTGGTAAATACAATAGATGACCATTCTGTAATTGTCAATGTGGATGCTACAGACCAAATAACTACTCCAACTGGAAATACATTTACAGGTGGTTCGTTTCAAGGAAATACTGTAACTGATACTAAAGTGGATGGTAAATCGCTTGTTACTACCAATCAAATTGTGAACCCAGATGTTACAAAAAAAATGGATGATTACTATAAAAAGCCTGGGCAAACTACTCTCCACGAAGTGTTAGAGTCTTATATTGGAGGAGTAAATGCTCAAAAATCCGGCGTTTCGGCAGGAACTGCACTCGAGTCAAGAAATGCGAAAGATGCCGCACACAACGAAGCCAATAATATAGCGCCTCAATCAGGCACCATATATAACATCATGTATGATTCAAAAGGGAACGTAACTGCTAATCAGCGCCAAGCTGTACAAAAGGTTTGGTTTGTTCTTAAAAGTGGGGAAGATTTTAAAAATAGAGTAATACTACAAACTTATCCACCAAAATAGCTTGTATGAAAAAAATATCACTATCTCTGTTTGTTGCATTTTTTGGATGCATTTCCGTTGAAAGGAGCAACGAACATTTAAGACATATTCAGGAAAATGATTTATACACAGTTTATAAGATAGATTCTATTAATTCTTTTTATCTGGTTTATGCAAAAAAGGGCGAAGAGTTATTCAAAATTGTGTCAAAAAAAGAGGTGCAAGAGCTGCCTACTCAAAAAGTCCAAATTAATAGAAAGTATCCCTTTGTCTTACACTCACATTATTATAACTCTGCAACTGGGGAAATGGAAATTTTGCCTGAAAACGCCTTGTTAGTTAGTTGTTTTTATTATGATGATTCCACATCCATTTGTCTGGAGCGAGATTCTATTAACGATTTACATTATGCAGAAAATTTAAAAGGCCTTTATCTATTGAAAAGTAACCCACATGATATTATTAGCTTTCAAGATTTAAGCCAGCATTACGTTAACAAACTTAGCTAAATAAAGTTACTTACACAGCCACTCAAACCGAGTGGTTTTTTTATGCTCAAAACTTTAAGAATATGGAGTTAAACACAACCAACCCACACTGTTTTACTTACCAAACAGAAGAGCTTTTAATAGAACTTTTAGGAGGAATAAGAGTAGAATGTAAGCGTACCTTATTTTCGGTCAGTTCAAAATTAGAGGATTGTCATTTGATTTGGCCGTTTTATCCACTAAGCGGCTCTCTTCAATTTGTGAATGATTTTCGTTCGCCGCTTGTGGATAAAACTGATTTCCCTTTTCCATCAACCTGGCATAGTTGACCGGGGAGAGGTAGTTGAGCGTTTTGTGCGGCCGTTCTTCATTGTAATCAATACGCCACGTCTCGCACATCTCCCTGGCTTCATTAAGGCTGTAAAACAAAAATGCATTCAGTAGTTCGCGGCGCAGGCTTCCGTTTTTTCGCTCAATAAACGCATTCTGCATAGGTCTTCCAGGTTGTATAAATTGTAAAGTGATTTGTTGTTTAGTGCACCATTGTTCAAGTTTGTGGCTGATAAACTCCGGCCCATTATCGGTTCGGATGTTCGAAGGTTTGCCTCTTTGATGGATCAGGCGTTCCAGCACCCTGATAACGCGTAGCGAAGGCAGCGATGTATCCACTTCAATGGCTAGCGATTCACGATTGAAGTCATCCATTACGTTCAGTAGCCGGAAGCTTCTACCGTCTTCCAGGCGATCGGTCATAAAATCGATGCTCCACATCTGGTTGGCAGCTGTCGGTGTCAGCAGAGGTTGTTTAACGCGCTCTGGCAAACGCTTCCTGGATCTGCGACGGATGTTCAAGTTCATTTTACGATAGACTCGCCTTAGCTTTTTATGATTGACCCGGAGACCCCGATTACGCAGCCGGTAGTGACATTGCCACAACCCGATAGCCGGATGTCTGCTGACCAACTCATCCAGCAACTGCTCGATGGCATGGTCATCCTTGGGCTTTAATGCATATTGATAGGTGCTTCGTGGTAGTTGCACGATCCGGCACGCCTGACTGATACTACACTGCTCCGTTTCGACAAAATACTCGGCAGCTTCTCTTTTATCAACAGGCCTTACAACTTTTTTTCAATGAAGTTTTTCATGGCACGGTTCTCAAACGTTAACTCAGCAACGATCTTTTTATACTGGCTCAGCTCTGTTTCCATATCCTTCATCTTTTTAACATCGCTGGACTGCATACCACCGTACTTGGCTTTCCAGTTATAAAATGTCGCTTCGCTGATGCCCAGATCACGGCAAAGATCCTTTACTGATATACCGGCTTCCTGTTTTTGAATAGCAGCCACTATCTGGCTCTATGTAAATCTTGTCTTTTTCATAATGTTTGACAGTTCAAAATTATTAGATTTATCTAACTTCTAACTGCCGAACTTTGGGTACGCTTACATTAATAGGAGGATATATAAAGAAGGAAAACTAGAAGTGAAAGTTGCCCCCTGTTTTTCGTAGGTGGGCCACGAATTAAAGATAAATCAATAGCTCTTTAAATGCTGCAAGTAAGATGATAGCAGGTCTATCGTACAAGCTGATGAGGCGGATTGTACAAATCACCTTATGCTGCTGTGGTCAAAAGATATGGTAGTGAGCGATAAGGAAAAGACTTTGTAAGGGGTCAGGTAAGTGCCTAAATTATTATTTCTACAAAGATTACTATTTTGCAAAAAGTAATGGCTTATTAGACCTGTTCTTTATCCGAACAGATGCTTCGTTGCAAACGAAGCATAACAGGCGATTTTCGTACCTCACAAAATTCTGTAGCCGATGAAGAAAATACCGACTACCGCTATGACCCAAATGGTAACCTGAAAAAAGACCTGAACAAGGATATTGGCACAACCGGTGCAGATGGTATTGAGTACAATCATTTGAATCTGCCTTACCGCATTACGATGCGCAACTCTTCCGGAACCACCAGGGTACGATCACTTACATCTACGATGCAGCTGGCACTAAGCTGGAAAAGCGGGTGGACGAATACAACCCTGCCGGTACGGACGTTGTGATAACTACACGCACACTTTATCAGTCAGGGGCCGTGTATGAAAGCAAAGCAGACCAGGATATTGACATGCCGGATTATACAGATAAGTTACAGTTTATTGGTATGGAAGAGGGACGGGTACGCCCGCAATGGGATGGTGTTAACGTTACCGGTTACGTATATGACTACATGATCAAGGACCATTTGGGTAATGTGCGCATGATGCTCACCGATGAGAAGAAAACGGATATGTATCCGGCGGCCACCATGGAAGCAGCCAGCATTATAGCCGAAGAGACCTATTATAATAATCTGAACAATACGCAATCTGATAAACCGGCCTGGTTTACGGATCCCAATTATCCAACCAATGCGAAAGTGGCCCGTTTGAAAAACGAAGCCGGTTCGCAGAAGATAGGACCCAATATCTTGTTGAAAGTGACGGCAGGAGATAGTTACAACCTGCGGGTAACAGCCGGATGGGAAAGTGCCGCTGCAACCAACAGCAGTACCAATGTGCTGAACGACCTGCTAAATATACTGAGCACCAGTGTAGCAGGTCAGAGTGGTGGAAAAGTGGCTGCCGGCGATTTACAGGCCGGCGGAAGTGGATTGAATTCAGCGCTTACCAGCTTTTTAGGTACACAAACTACTACAGGCAGCAAACCAAAGGCTTATCTGAACTGGATATTGCTGGATGAGCAGTTTAAAGTTGTTAATGGTAGCAGCGGCTTTGTACAGGTAGAAGGCGGTGGAAGTGCAGTGCCTCTTACCCAAACCGGGTTAACGGTGTCTAAAAGCGGATATTTGTATATTTATACCAGCAATGAAGCGACCAATGTCGATGTGTTCTTTGATAATTTGCAGGCAACACACATTCGGGGGCCGATCCTGGAGGAAACACACTATTATCCTTTTGGGTTAACGATGGCGGGGATATCTTCTAAAGCCTTGGCTTTTGTTTCTCCGGAGAATAGGTTTAAGTATAATGGTAAAGAAGAGCAAAGACAGGAATTTTCTGATGGCTCAGGTTTAGAGTGGCTGGATTATGGGGCGAGGATGCAAGACCCTCAAATAGGACGTTTCCGTCAGATAGATCCTAAATGTGAAATATTTCCCCAATACAACCCTTACAATTATTGTTTTAATAACCCCATGTTGTTTGTAGATCCTGATGGGATGCTAGCAAAATATAATTGGGATGATGGTAAATATTACGATGAGGGAAAAGAACTTGGTTGGGAAGAGGTTAAGCAGCAGTATAAGATAGGAGAATATGCCGAGACTCAGTCAGTATTAATTGCTCAACCATATTTGAAAAATGGAGAAGTTAGTAGGGATAAAAAAGAGCTAGCAAACGATTGGGGAACAGGCGCTTTGCGAACTATGCTAGAAGCAGCTAAAAATACAAATGGGAATATTACAATTGTGCAAGGAGATAACGGCGACGAAATCGCAGGTAAAATTGAAAAATTGTCATTTAATATTGATAATCTTATTATTGGTTCACATGGGACTACCCACCCACGGTCTACCGCATTTTTTATGCTGGGATCAGACTTCGTTAGATATTATGAAGTTGAAGAAAATGAGGCTTTGACAAGAATTGCAAAAAAAATGGATGCCGGTTCTACTGTCATAGTACTGGCTTGCGGCAGTGGCGGTTTTTATAACAGAGGTAACTTGTTGTTAAAAGCTGTGGCAAAAAAATTAAGTTCTACTACATTTGGACCACAAGCAGACGCTTTTCAACACCCTAGGATGTTTGGGGGGGTAGGGACTCGGCTTCAAAACAAAAAAATTCCGATGGTAGGACCTGCTAATGATGTGCAAGGAAAATGGACTAAAGCTCAATCAAGTGGTACTACAGCAACAATCTCGAATGTTTATTTTGATTCTTTTGGCAGGATTCATTATGACGAATAATTTATCATTTAAAACTGCATAGTTATGTTCTTAAATAAGTATAGCGTCATGGCATATTTATCCTTATTGTTAATAATTATAGCCCTTGGTTGTCGGCAAGTAAATATGCCTTCAAGCAGATTTTTTCGCGATATAGGCGCTTTTACTCTTGAAGGTATTAACGAGGTCAAGGCAGATGACTTTCCGAATATTGAAGTGATTGACTCGGCCGGGGTAAGAATTTTAAGATATCATATAGATCAAAAAATTTCTTTTGTAAGAGTGTATCATAGGAGGAACGAAAATTGGACAACCTCTTTTCAATATAAAGATGATACAGCAACTATCTATACAAATAGAATTATATATCAAGACAAATGCTTAGAATTTAGCTATATCGATACGGTTAGCTATCGCGTTTTTGACGTGGGAATTTTGGAAAGTGATAGTATGACTTTCTATAATGCTGAAAAGCCATTATTTTTAAAGCCTGTACCTGAAAATTTCGAGAAAGTAAAACAAAACAGTATGTATCAGACCACATATACATATGATACAAGTGGAAACTTCGCTAAAATTATCAAGCGTACTGCTGTAAGAGGTAATCGTGATATTAATTATTATATTAAATGTTATCCTAAAAATGGCAGATCACTTTTTTGGTGGATCGAGTCGCAAGATTTTGTTAAGAGTTTAGATTGCCCCGCTGAATGAAATAGCGCATTACTATCTGTTTGGGTTAACGATGGCGGGGATAAGCACGAGAATGTTGAATCTTGGGGGGCTTGAGAATAAGTACAAGTATAATGGCATTGAAGAGCAAAGGCAGGAATTTGGAGATGGCAATGAAGACGTAAGATCAATAACGATCCGTTCTTAATAGCACATATGACTGTTTAAATTTAGTATTGTTTTGCTTAGCTTGTAGCTAAGCACAATTTCGATATATGGCTTGTTGCCTGCATCTTATTATTTCTACAAAGATTGCTATTTTGCAAAAGTAATGGCTTATTAGACCTGTTCTTTATCCGAACAGATGCTTCGTTGCAACGAGGCATAACAGGGGATGCGGCTAATGAGGTAGACACCAAACTGGGGAACTTCCGTACTTCACAAGCGCATATCAATCGGGGTACGCGCGATGCCAGCGCGGTAGATTACACCTACGACGACAACGGTAACCTGAAAAAAGACCTGAATAAAGATATTGGTACAACCGGAGCAGATGGTATTGAGTACAATCATTTGAATTTGCCTTACCGTATTACTGTACGTCAGCCAAACGGAGACGTGAAAGGGACCATTACGTATATCTATGATGCCGCCGGCAATAAGCTGGAAAAGAGAGTAGTGGAAAATACTACTGGTCCGGCAGGTGTAATGACCAGCAGAACACTTTACCAGTCAGGAGCCTTGTATGAAAGCAAGGCAGACCAGGATATTAATACGACGGATTATACAGATAAGTTACAATTTATCGGCATGGAAGAGGGACGTGTACGCCCTCAATTGGATGGTGTTAACATTACAGGTTACGTGTATGACTACATGGTCAAGGACCACCTGGGCAATGTGCGTATGCTGCTGACCGATGAGAAGAAAACGGATATGTATCCGGCGGCCACCATGGAAGTAGCCAGCATTATAGCCGAAGAGAACTATTATAATAATCTGAACAATACGCAATCTGACAAACCGGCCTGGTTTACGGATCCCAATTACCCAACCAATGCGAAAGTAGCCCGTTTGAAAAACGAAGCCGGTTCGCAGAAGATAGGGCCCAATATCTTGTTGAAAGTGACGGCAGGAGATAGTTACAACCTGCGGGTAACAGCCGGATGGGAAAGTGGCGCTGCAACCAACAGCAGTACCAATGTGCTGAACGACCTGCTAAATATACTGAGCACGAGTGTAGCAGGTCAGAGCGGTGGAAAAGTGGCTGCCGGTGATTTACAGGCCGGCGGAAGTGGATTGAATTCGGCGCTTACCAGCTTTTTAGGTACACAAACTACTACAGGCAGCAAACCAAAGGCTTATCTGAACTGGATATTACTGGATGAGCAGTTTAAGGTGGTCAGTGGCAGTAGCGGTTTTGTACAAGTAGGTGCCGGTGGCAGCGCAGCGCCGATTACCCAAACCGGGTTAACGGTGCCTAAGAGCGGATATTTGTATATTTATACCAGCAATGAAGCGACCAATGTCGATGTGTTCTTTGATAATTTGCAGGTAACACACATTCGGGGGCCGATCTTGGAGGAGACACACTATTATCCTTTTGGGTTGACGATGGCGGGGATATCGTCAAAAGCATTTAAGTCTAGTTTCTCTGAGAATAAGTTGCGTTTTAATGGTAGCAATGAACTTCAAAGCGAAGAATTCGATGATAATAGCGGGTTAGAGTTATATGATGCTCAATATAGAATGTATGACCCGCAAGTAGGTCGATTTAATAGAATCGACCCGCTTACAGATTTTTATGATGACTTGTCTCCATACAATTTTGCGTTTGATAACCCTGTTTTATTTAATGACCCAACAGGGTTGTCGCCTGGTCTTACGGGGCCGCAATATATAGCTGGTTATGTCCAACGTCCCAATGGTGAAATATATTTTGATCCGAATATTCATGGTCAAAATGATCTTGATCCGAATTCTGGATTAGTATATTTAGGAGAAAGAATAAAGCTTTTTAAAAGCGATGGTTCTATGATATGGTTTGATGAGAATGGAAAAGGAACTACTTCAGATCCGGGATGGGAAAATCTAAGTCCTGTAACTGTAACAGGAACGAGACAGAAGCCACGAAATTTTTTATATTATCTTGATGCAATTGAAAATAATTATAACGGTATAAAAGATAATGCTGATTTAGCCATAGGAGCACTTGGTACAATTAATAGAGGTTCTTTGACAAAGAATTTTTATGACCTTAATAAAGCATACAAATATTACAATGATGTAAATCTATTAAAACCTGGAGTGGCTGCAACAAAAGTTATTAAGAGTGTTAAAGGTGCTGGTAAAGTTGTCAAACGACTTGGCCCGGTTGGAAATCTTCTAACAGGCGGTAATATACTAGCCGAAGTAGCGACCAATACTTGGGATGCTCACACAGTAATTGATGTGGCATTATTAACAACAACTGCTGCAGTGGCTACGGCTGCAGCAGCGCCAGTCGTAGCTGTTGTTGCAGTAGGAACAGCTATTTATGGAGCCTTAGATTATGCTTTTGATATTGGTGATAAAGTTGATGCGCTAATAGGAAGGAATTCAAGAGTTGGTAAATGGATAAGCAGTTTTTTTGATTAAATGAATAATTATGCGAAAAATATTTCTAGTCAACTTTTCTCTTATGGATAAAATTGCAGATAAGAGAAATGGTGTAACGACAGAAGATGCATCGGCGTTTATAACAGGAGTAGAGCTTTTTTTTCTGCTTCAAATAGTTGAGTTTTTAATAATCAGACTTTTGCCATTTAAAGTCAGCCTTCAGGTTTTGTTGGGGGCAATGGCGATCATTTGGTATTTTACACATTATACCATGAGGAAAGTGTATAGAAAGAGAATTATTGAACTGAAAATAAGAAATATCTATAATGGACTGAATAAATCAAAGCGGAGAAAATACTTCTGGGCAAGTATTTTTTTATTCTATATGACCATTTTTGTTTTTTTTGTCATGAGTGTGATATTAATAGGAGGATATATAAAGAAGGAAAACTAGAAGTGAAAGTTCCCGTTCTTCATAGTATGCAAAATCGTTCCATTATGAATTGTTGTGCTTAGCTTGTAGCTAAGCACAATTTCGATATATGGCTTGTTGCCTGCATCTTATTATTTCTACAAAGATTGCTATTTTGCAAAAGTAATGGCTTATTAGACCTGTTCTTTATCCGAACAGATGCTTCGTTGCAAACGAAGCATAACAGGGGAAATACTTTTAATGAATTAAGAAGCGCTGCTGTATCATATAATTTAACTAATAAGAATACTTATGATGATTATCTTAATAGTCGTTATGCAGATGCAGCAAACTATTCCCTAGATTATGTGCTGGGAAAAATACCAGGTTTGAATGAAGTCAGAGCGTTGGTGGATTTAGGCCTTAACATTCAGACTAAAGTCACTAATAATAGTGCGGGAGAATTTTATAACAGCCCACGCACTTACGCATCTGCGCAGTTTCACTATAAGGATTATATATATGAAAGGAACAATGTCAGTGGAATTGAGCAAAAAAAGATCGGAAAAAGCTTTGATAGTGTTAAAAGATTTATTGAATATTAACATGAGTGTAAAAGTATTTGTCGTATTAGCCTTTGGCTTTACCTTGCTTATCGCGTGTAATAAAAGCAAGCCCGTATCAATGTTTTTTTTCTTTCCAACAACAGTTAGTGAGTTAAAAAAGAATGGTTACATTTATAATGACACTACTGGTTTCTTCGTGAAAAAGGTGAAAGATACTCTGGAAAGTATTCGGGAAATGGATGAAAAAAAAGGCACTTTCTCCAAACATTTTTATATTAATTGCAACACTCCTCAAAGTGAAAATGATAGATTTGATGGCCTTACCCTTATTCTGAATAATATTACAAGCAAATCCGACGAGATAATACTTAACTATCCTAATTCAAAACTTCTGAGAATAAATGAGTATATGTTTGCTATATTTTCTGGTTATTCAGCAAAAAAAACTTTTTATCGTATTTCTTATTACAATATGAAGACTGAAAGCGATCGAAAGTATGCTATCGAGCAATTTGAGCAGCTAAAGAAAATTTATTCAACCCTTGAAGATTCTGAAAAGATTGATAAAGCGATCTCGTTTGCGAAAGGAATAAAATAAAATGATGCATTATTGATGGCTGCTAACTTACTGAATGCCTTGGACCGGTATGTTGATTTGGGTGGATTACTTCAGGAGGAAGTTTTTTTAATTAAGAAAGTTGTTAGTCATGGAGAATTGACGCCAGGGCAGAAAGTGGAAAGAAAGGCGTCTATTCAGCAGAATGAACATCACATCATAAATGCTTGGGATGATATTCTTTCAAATAAATTTTAGCTCTGCTTATTATTATATGCATTTTTATTCAGATTAAATAGAAATAATGTTGGCATCAAATTTTTTTGATTATATATTTTATCGGGTTTATAAAAGTTACATTAGCTGGGGAGAGTCTGATATTCCAGGGGTGTATGCATTATGTGTGATTACCTTGTTTCCCTGTTTAAATATTAGCTCGCTGATATTCTTTGGAATTGATATTTTCAAAATAGAAAAATGGAGTTACGACAAGCCGATTCTGTTATTTTGCTTCCTTGCGGTGTTGGGATTTAATTATTATCGTATATATAGGAAAGCCGGATTGTCAAATCTTTTAAGCAAATGGGAAAATATTGGCGAGAAGCAAAAAGGAAGACTTACAAGATGGATGTACATCTACTTTATTCTTTCAATAATTGTTTTGTTTATTAGCATTTTGTACTAAAGTACCAATAAATTTTTTAATACCCCTGCCCTAAGTAGTTTACAAGCAATCTTCAAATTCGTTGCTGTTATACTTAACTTGTAGCTAAGCATTCTCTCGGATGTAAAGCAACCGGTGGCAGCGCTGCGCCGATTACCCAAACCGGGTTAACGGTGCCTAAGAGCGGATATTTGTATATTTATACCAGCAATGAAGCAACCAATATCGATGTGTTCTTTGATAACCTGCAGAGCTTACCCCGAACTTGCTTCGGGGTGACGCATATACGTGGGCTTATCCTGGAGGAAACGCAATTTGCCCTGCCAGCGGCGGGGTTATTATCCTTTTGTCCCGATGCTTCGGGATGACGATGGCGGGGATATCGTCGAAAGCATTAGCTTTTGGTTCTCCTGAGAATAAATACAAGTACAATGGTAAGGAGGAGCAGCGGGAGGAGTTTGCAGATGGAAGTGGATTAGAATGGTTGGATTATGGAGCGAGAATGTATGATAACCAGATTGGGAGGTGGCATGTTATTGACCCATTAACAGATGTAATGCGAAGGTGGTCTCCTTATGTTTATGGTGCGGATAACCGAATAAGATATATTGATGTAGATGGAATGTTCTTTGATGATTATCAACTTAAGCGTGATGGTGAAATTGAACTTATAAGAAAGACGACAAAACGGATAAATTATATGCAACTGATTCAAAAGGGGATGTAGATACTAAGAGAAGTGTAGAAGTTGAGAAGGGCATCTTGAATAATGTTCAATCGGGCACAGCAACAGCTGAAGGGGAATCGGTAAATTTTAATTACATTCAGATAAGTAACAATGAGAAACAGGCCACGTCCTTGTTTGAGTTCATGGCCAACGATACGAATGTTGAAATTGGTTTTACAAAGCTTAATGACGATCGAAGCTTTATTACAACCTCACATGAATGGGGCAGGGAAGCTGGTAATCTTGGTATTCGCCAAATATCGGAATTGGGGGTTAAAGTTGAAAATATCTTAGAAAAAACTCATAGCCATCCGGGGGGAATCAAAGATCCTTCTGGAAGACCAAATGAAGGAACTGGTGAGAAACCAACTGCAGACGTTGCATCGGCAGCAAATTTAGAATTAAGAAATCCGTCTATTAAACATTTTATTTATACTCCTAGTGATGGAAAATACACTCAATACTCTGGCAAAACCACAAGACCTCCATTGCAAGAAGTAATTATTAAATCACGCCCAAGGAAAAAAGATAGTACTCAATTTTAATTCTAAATCAAAATCATGAAAAATTATTTTTATATTATAGTAATATTTATGCTATTTTCCTGTTCTTCTAAATCTCAACTGAGAAAAAGCCAAGATACCAACTTTGTATATTTTCAGAATAGTGTGACCGAATATAAAGTTGACACTTGTTTATCAGGGATACTAAATGCAATTGTTGAATTAGATACAAATCATTTGCGATTTCCACCAGATAAGTTTTACTATGAGCTTTCTTTTGAAAATAGGAAAGATTATAGGGATATGAAAATATTCCCTTCACGTTGGTGCAAATCAATGGTATTAGGCTTCAAAGGGGTAATAAAGATTGGTCAAATGTCGTTTTTATGTAGAGGCGATATTGAGACAGATCCCTTATTTACGAAAACAAAAAATAATGTTGAGGTTCAATTAAGATCTCCTAGACTGTATGAATATGACAGTATTGATGTAACGAGAGAAGCATATACGTGGAAACCTACTTTAGCTGGAAAATACTCTTTTTGTAAAGGTGTTTCAATTGATTTATATGTTTTTGTAGGCAGGGATTTGGTGTCTTATGGAACTAAAGAGAATAATTGATAATTAAAGAGCTATTTTTTAAATAGCATAATGCCAGCCATTTCAGTCTTCAAAAAATGGATGTATATCTGTTCTTTAAACAACAAATTCAGAAATAGTTGTTTAAATACTTTCAACCCCCCTTAGGGGTGGTTTTTTATGCCTAAAACTTAAACATTATGGAACTAAACATAACAAACCCACACTGTTTTATTTACAAAACAGAAGAACTCCTGATAGGAATGTTAGGGGGAATACGCATTGATACACTGGACAGGATGCGGGTAACAATGAAAGTAACTGTGATAAACCGTAAACATGCGGGCTAAATTAATTGCACTCGGATACAGAAAGTTTAGAGCAATGTCCCATGCCGAATATGCCGCGTTAGAGGCAAATGGTGGACTGTCCGCCAGAGCCGGCAATGAGCTTTTTGTATCTACAAAGGCTTCATATTCGAGGAAATTTCTGCAGAAGGAGGGGTATGATGTTTTGGTAAAATTTCAAACAAATTCAGGCACATTGGATGCTCTTTCGCAAATTGGAGTAAGGAATGGGGCAGGTATTGTGCGTGAGTCTGGTTATGGCCATTTGCCAAAAGTTTTTACTGGGTGGATGGAAAAGGGGCTTAATTTTTTCAAAGGCGAAAAGGGGGGGTAAATATCGGTTTAGGAAGCAATCCATCTATATTTAATAGCAACATTAGCGGGTTTAAAATAATAAAATGAAATTAAATTCTTTAATTAGGAAGTGGCGTAATTCAGAGCTTCCGCTTTATGACTACCTGGAACAACTTCCTGATCATACATTCTCTTATACAGATGATTTGCTTATAGAAATACAAGAAGCAATTCGCCACAAGGCGAGCGAATATTTAGAAATGTTATTGTGTATATGTTCTTGGGACGGAGTAAATAATCGGTATACAAAACTTTTATGTAATCTGCTGAATGCAGACTGGCATGAATGGCATGAAGATATTGTTATGCTTTTAGACGAAATAAAAGACCCAGAAAGCATAGACTCAATTTATGAAATTGCTCTTAAGATACCTGATTTTGATGATGGACGTTCTCTTGCAAAAAAGTCAATCTGGGCTTTAGGTTCTATTGGTACCATCAAGGCAATGGGAAAGTTGAAGATATTAAGTGAAAATGAGGACCCAATTATTAATAAGGCGGCCAGGCTTGAGCTGACACGATTTAGTTAGTCGGTGGCATTTATTTTTCTCCCCAGTTTATTATTCACTTTATATAAGACTTCTTTGGGAAGAAATTTTATAGCCTCATCTATCTTTTCCGTACTTACCAGCCGATGAATGTTTTTACATTCGGTCGTAATATCCGTAATCTCCAATATCCATTCGGATACATACTTTTCAACTGCAATACCAGAAAGTCCCATTTGAATGGAGCGGTATTCTAGATTATTAAGTAGTATGTTTTTCTCAGGATCCCACTGAATACGTACGGGGGATTGACTAAGTTGCCTTTTCCATTCTTCATGAGTGCTAAATATGTTACTGTCAAAATGTGAAAGACAAGCGTTCTGTAAGGCCCATTCAAACCCTTCTCGCTTTATACGGATTGAGAGAATATGTTCTTGGTTTTTTTTGGTGGCCCAGCCTGACCGATACATCATCCATAAGAAGGAAGGTTTTACCCAGGTCATACGATCTCGTTTAAAAAAAGAGTATACGAAAGCCTGATGCTTAACGGCAGTCGAAGCGATTAGATTATTATATGCTTGGTATACAACGATGCTCTCGTTGTCGTATAATGCCCTGATTGATCTTTCACCCATAAATCAAATATTTTTCGGAGTATAATTATACAAAGAAGGAAAATTTTTTCTACAAATGAATGCAAAATATATACGCCGTTCTTTGTAGTTTACAAAACTACTCCATTTTAAATTGTTGTGTTTAGCTTGTATCTAAGCAAATTTCGGTCTAGGGGCGACCAATATCGATATGTTCTTTGATAACCTACAGAGCTCACCCCGAACTTGCTTCGGGGTGACGTATATTCGTGGACCTATCCTGGAGGAAACGCAATTTGCCCTGCCAGCGGCGGGGTTATTATCCTTTTGTCCCGAAACTTTGGGATGTCGATGGCGAGGATAAGTAGTAAGGCACTGACGCTTGGAGAGCCGACAAACAGGTTGAAGTATAATGGTAAGTAAGATCAGGGGGAAGAGTTTAGAATGTATGATAATAAAATTGGGAGGTGGAGTCACATTGATCCACTGAACGGGAAAGTGCGGAGGCATTCTCTATACAATTAAAAAGCAATGAAGAACAACGTTGAAATAACTTTTAACACGAAGAGAAAGATGTTACTAATTTTCATTAAAATTTGTTTCATTTCAATAGGAATATTTTTCTTAATTAAGGCGAACGATTTTGAACCATTCTGGGTTATCTGAAGCGCATGGGTTTTAAGGATTGCTGGTCTTATTGCAATTGCATATTTTGGAACATTATTTATATTATATCTGAAAGTGGCAGCAAGAAAGGTTGCCCTAATTATTGATAAAGAGGGTATAGTTGATCGTTCTAGCTTTGTTGGTGTAGGGAGAATTTTGTGGAGCCAGATTTCTGGAATCAAAACCCATGAATCTAACTCTGCCTCGTATGTATTGGTTTTTGTGAATGAGACCGCCGATATTATTAAAAATAGTAGAAATTGGTTTGAGAGATGGCATCTTCGTGTTCAGAATAGGGGTTTTCGTACCCCAGTAGCTATCCCAATGATTGCTTTAAACATTTATATTGACGATCTGGAATCGTTGTTGCTGAACAGGCTGGAGGATTATAAAAACGGTGCTGGTGCTTGATGTTTCAGACCCGCGTCATTCCGGTATTTCGAATGAAGATGCAGTTCTAGGAAAATAACCCGATAATTTATTAAACAGGCCGCTTTAGCGGCCTGTTTAATAAATTGGCGATCACGGTACCCGTTCTTAATAGTTTACAAGAAATCTCCAGTTCAGATATTGTTATGCTTAGCTGCAAGCTAAGCATAATTTCGAGATTCAATAGTTGATACTAGCAGGCAGCCCTTTTGATTAAATGAATAATTATGCGAAAGATATTTCTAGTCAACTTTTCCTTAATGGAAAAGATAGCTGATAAAAAGAACGGGGTTACAACAGAGGATGCAACCGCGTATATTACTGGTGTTGAACTTTTTTTCATTTGTCTGATTGCAGAGTTTTTTATTGTGCGAATGTTGCCGTTCAAAGTATCAAATGTTATAATGTTTGGTATTATGGCTGGCATCTGGTATTATACCCATTATGTTTTACGGAAGAGGCTTAAAAAAGTAATAACAAATGTTGGGATAAGAAAAATGTATAAAGAGTTAGACAAGTCAAAGCAGAAAAGTTATTTACTTCTAAGTATCCTGATTTTTTTTGTAGTATTTTTTATTTTTTTTGCTGCAAGCGTTTGGGCAATAGGTGGATATGATAAGCGATGGCAGTAAGGCGTAGAAGTTAAGAGTTGATCTGAAAATTGGGATTTAAATTTATGTAACAATACTTCAATTTAATAATCTCTCTGTTCTTCGTAGTTTTAATAATCACTCTGTCTTGAACTATTGTGCTTAGCTGCAAGCCAAGCATAATTTCGGTCCAGGGGCATTCTATGGAGAACGGGGCACTGGGAGCTATTGATACCGGTAAGGCAATAGAAAAACTGACAATACTAAGCAAGCACGGAAATTCGATTATCAGTGAAGCAACGAAACGAGAATTAAAAATTATATAGGAGATATTGCTTTATGACCATAAAAAACAGCACTCGGATAGCAGCTATTTATATGGCAATTTCAGGACTTGTCAGCCTGCTAGTCCTTTTTGATCAGGTTGCCCTGAAGGACTTTAGAGAACATATTTATACTGCTTTATTTTCAATAACTCTTGTAGTCTATTATATATTAAGTGGGGTTTTATGTTTAACAGAAAAGCCCAGGCCGGTTTTTATTTTGTTGCTGCAAATCGCTTTTATTTTTCAGGCGATTCAGTTCAATATTTTTGGCTTACAATATCAGGCTTATTGTGGACCTTATTTGAGAGTGGGATTCGAGTTCAATCCTGAAGTTTTAATTAAAATAGAAGCCGCTATATGGGAGGTCAAGATTTCAAACGGATATTTTAAAGGCAGCCAGACTTTTTGGATAATGATTAATTTTTTCCCATTGATTATTTTATGGTTATTAAACAAAGAATTGAAGCCTAACGACAAGAGGAGAGTTTAAACGCTGTTCTCAATATGAAAGTGAAATCTTCCCCCGTTCCCAGTAGTTTATAAACAATCTTCAAATTAGATATTGTTGTGCTTAGCTTGTAGCTAAGCACAATTTTGATATATGGCTTGTTGCCTGCATCTTATTATTTCTACAAAGATTGCTATTTTGCAAAAGTAATGGGTTATTAGATCTGTTCTTTATCCGAACAGATGCTTCGTTGCAAACGAAGCATAACAGGGGGGCCAAAAAGCATTTGATGGAATACCGGGGAAAGGCCCAGTAATTGGAACAGCGCGGCACGAATATGCCACGGATTTGCTAAAAAGGTATCAAAGACGTTTTGGAGAACGCGGCTTAGAGTTAAAAGTTAAAAGCTATGATGGGAAGGCGATACTAGATGTCTTAGATACAAAAAATACTATTATTTATGATTGGAAATTCGGTGCACGTGCACGAATGCGTACAAGCCAACGTTTAAAGTATCAGACGTATTGGCCTAATCATCAAATCACTCCTTTATTTTATAGATAGATATGGACGATGAAAAAAAACGAAAGCTATCAAAGGATATTATAGATGCTTTCAATAAAAGAAAACCTACCGCTGCAACATTGACAAAAGTTATTGCAGATTGGCAAGTATATTTTTTTGAGTTAAAGAGGTATAAATCGGGACAGAAGCTTTTGAAGAGAATAGGACCTGTTGTTATTGGTGTTGAATTGGAGAAATTTCTTTCTTATGAATATAGGCCCAGGTTTGTTCTTTATAATCTGATTAACAGCAGGAGTAATACCCTTATAACAATTATTGATCAGGTAATAAAAGATGAGAGAGGGTTGGATGCTACGGTCGAATATGCAAAACACTCAGACACCTATCTTAGGTCCTGTGAATTGCTGAATAAAAAATCCCGGGTTACTCTTTTTGGTAAAGTGACCGTGGAGAATATTATTAAGGGTATTCTTTCATTTGTTGAAAACGATATGTATGGTAATTGTTTTTGGTCATGTGATGCTGTTATGCAGCTATCTCGTTTGCTAAATGAAGAACATAAAAGGGAAGAATATTTTGATAAGGCAGTAGAACTTGTGAGACAAAAAGTTCCTTCTGCGATACTGGAGGCATGCAGTTTGGGAACCGAAAAATGGATTAATGATAACAGAAGCCTGACTATTAATGAGATTAACTCACATATTTCCGATAGTATTCGAAAGTTTAAATTCGAGGATATTCCGGAATATTAATGTAATGAAAATAAAACGAATATTTGCTAATGTATCTGGGCGCCCGAACTGGTTATAAGCATGAAAGAATATAAAGATTTATTAAAAGCCGTTGAAATCTTCCTGAAACGCCACCCCTTAAAAACGTATTGCAGGCCTTAAGCCTGCAATACGTTTCTCCTTCTACCCTCCACCTTTTACCGTCCACCTATTTCTTCGGCGGCTGCGGAGGACGGTTGGGATTATTATTATTGGGTTTGTTAGGTCTTTGCTGCTGACGGGGTTGGTTGCCGCCCTGTTGCTGCTGTCCGCCACCCTGCTGCGGAGGGCGATTGGGGTTCTGTCCTCTTTGTGGAGGACCAGGTTTGCGACCGGGCTGTTGGGGACGGGGCTGGTTACCGCCACCTTGTTGTGGCTGACCACCCTGTTTTTGCTGCGGACGTTGTTGCTGACGCTGCTGCTGGTTCTGCTGGCGGCGTTTTTTATCCGCTTTTTCCAGGCTGCGCAGGCTGATCTGGCCTACCACATCTACAAACTCAGGTTCTACTTCCTTAGGCTTATTGCTGGTTACATCTACTGCTTCCAGTTCTTCGGGGATCACGCCCTGTTTGTTGAGCGATTTTATTTTCAGCACACGCTCGATGGTGAGCGGATATTGTTTGGTGCTGTCGGGCAGGGTATACCACATCAGGTTTTTGAAGATATCCTTCTTGATGAGGTAGGCATTGCCTTTGGCCACCTGTATCTGGTCACAATTGTCGGGGAAATGCTGCAGGGCATCGAGGTAGGTATCCAGTTCGTAATTGAGACAGCATTTAAGGCGACCGCACTGACCGCTCAGCTTGGTCTGGTTGATCGACAGGTTTTGATACCGGGCAGCGGCTGTATTGACCGATTTGAAATCGGTAAGCCAGGTGCTGCAGCAGAGCTCGCGGCCACAGCTGCCAATACCACCTACTTTACCGGCTTCCTGCCGGGCACCGATCTGGCGCATTTCTACTTTTACCTTAAACTCGGAGGCATATACCTTGATCAGTTCGCGAAAGTCGACGCGGCCATCGGCGATATAGAAGAAGGTGGCTTTGCGACCGTCTGCCTGCATCTCCACCTGGCTGATCTTCATATCCAGCTTCAGTTGCTTGGCAATAGCCCGGCTGCGGATCACGGCTTCCGGCTCGCGGACCTTGTTCTGACGCATCAGATCGAGATCGCGATCGGTAGCTATGCGCAGCACTTTTTTCATTTCGGGGTTGTCTTCCCGCACATTCCGCTTCTTCATCTGCAGCCGCACGATCTCGCCGGTCAGCGACACCTCGCCCACATCAAAACCGCTTACCCCTTCTACGGCAATCATTTCGCCTTTCTCAAATTGCTGAAGAGTGGGATTGCGGAAAAAATCTTTGCGGGAACCTTTATTGAAACTAACCTCGATTACACGACAGGCCATGTCTACATCAGCCATGGGCAGATTATGCAGCCAGTCATAGGTGTTCATTCTGTTACACCCGCCGGTACTGCATCCGCCATTACTCTTGCATCCACCCGGTTTACCGCCTGTGGCGGTACCACAACTGGAACAACCCATTGGTTTTAAAATTTCAGATTAATGTAAACAGGTGAAAATCAAGGGCTCGAAAGTATTCAGTTTGCTCCGGCTGTGCAATGGACGGGTAAAATACTGCCCGAGGGCATGCGGGCCACGTCCTGTGAGATATATATGGAGATCGAATTATGCACAACAAATCGGTAAACTGAATACCACCAGACCTTGCTTCACATTTCATTCATTTCCCGTTGCCGGGAAACCTCATTCAGTCAAAAATACAATTTTGTCCTGAATGATATGGTATACTTTAATGGTGAGGGCATGGAAGAGCATTTTGGCGTTGGCATTGCGCTCAATATAATAGGCAGCGCGATCCAGCTCTTCAATAATGGCCTGCTGCTGCTCGATGCCGGCTATTTTATTGAGCCGCTGGGCAAAATCCCGGTCTTTTTCGGGTATTTCGAGGTGGCCGATAGCCCTCAGGCGAACGGCCTGCTCCAGCAGGTGGTTAAAGTAACGGAGAAACTGCTTTTGCTTTTCGCGACCCAGTTTGCTTACCTCTTCGATCCACTTTACCTGGGCGATGGGGCCATTTTTCATAATGGCGTTGAGCCATTCCCGCAACAGGCTATGCCAGTCTTCGTCTGCATGCTGCAATTGCTGCAGGGCTTCGCGGTAGTTGCCTTCGCTTACGGCGGCTACCTGGCGGGCTGTGGCTGCTTCGGTTTTATTGCGGGCAATGAGTGCTTCTTCCACATCGCTGGTTTCGAGGCCTGGCACTTTTACCAGCTGGCAGCGGCTGAGGATGGTCTGCAGGATCAGTGACTCATTTTCGGCTACCAGGATGAACAGGGTATTGGGCGGCGGCTCTTCAATAAGCTTCAGCAGCTTGTTGCCTTCATTGCCCAGGTATTCGGGCATCCACATCACCAGTACTTTGTAGGCGCTTTCGAAACTCTTCAGGTTCAGTTTGCGGATGATATCATTGCATTCATGCGCCGTGATATTGCCCTGCTTATTTTCAGCGCCGATAAATTGCAGCCAGTCGTATATATTTCCGTAAGGGTATGTTTTGATAAACTCGCGCCACTCGGTGATATAATCGGTACTGATGGGAGGGCTGCCCGCCTTGCGGGTTACTACCGGGTACGAAAAATGGATATCGGGATGCACCAGTTGTGCAGCCTTTATACAGGAGGCGCAGATGCCACAGGCGTCTGTGCGGGGAGCAGCAGGCTCCGAAGGCGCATCACCAAAAAGCGAGGGACCGGCCCCAGCGGCAGGCGCATTCACTTTTTCGCACACCACATACTGGGCAAATGCAAGGGCCAGCGGCAGGGCACCGCTACCTTCCTTTCCTAAAAAAAGAAGCGCATGTGCCAGGCGATTGGCCTGCATCAGTTCCGGCAACTCCCGTTTCAATGCTGATTGACCGATGACATCGTTGAAAGGCATACGCAAAGATAATTTGAAGATTTGGTGATTTGAAAATTTGAAGATGGTTCTGAAATATAGTGACTCTTTGTATCGATAAACTTAAAACTTATTACTTAGAACCTATTACTTACTACTCATCTTCAAATTTTCAAATCACCAAATCTTCAAACCAGATCAGAACGCTTTCTTCGGTTCTTCCGGCAGTTTGACATTTTCCGGAAACAGCAATGCTTTCACCATTTTGTCGAGTGGCAGGAACCGCTGGGCCGCTTCCTTCAGATCGTCGGTAGTGAGTGCATTTACCTTTTGCTCATAATCCAGTATGTTTTCGGGATTGGTCCGATTGATCCAGGCATTTGACAACTGGCTCAGCCAGTAACCATTATTTTGCAGGCCTACTTCGTATTGTTTTTTCCAGGTCTCTTTTACCTTATCAAGATCTTTTTGCTCCACTCCTTTTTCCTGTACACTTTTGATAATGGCTATCAGTGAGTCGGTCAGCTTCTGTACATTTTCCGGTCCGCAGGGGATGTTGGCCACGATCTTGTAATGTACATAAGGCCTTTTTTCAATACTGCCATAGAGCCCGCCGCCATAAATGCCACTCATTTCCTCGCGCAGCTTTTCGGTAATGCGGATATTGATGGCCTCCAGCAATGCGGCCAGCTTGAGGCGCGACTCGCGGCTGTCGTCTGCTTCTCCTTCAAACATCAGGTTGATGAAGCTTTGAGACTCCTTGCCTTTTTGTACGGCAATGGTACGCGGTCCCTGTATCATACGGATGCCATTGTCTTTAAAAGCATTTTCGCGGGGTGAAGAAGGGAGTGAGCCCAGGTATTTTTCCAGAAGAGGAGTCACCGTTTGGGGATCCAGCTTGCCTACAAAAGTAAAATGCATGCCATAGACATTACCCAACCGCTCTTTGTAGATCTCAAAACTGCGGTCGAGATTTATTTTGTCAAAATCTTCGGCACGGGGCACCACATCATTCCAGGGATTGTTGTTGTAGGCAACACGTCCTACCGTGTCGGCAAAATAGGCCTCGGGGTCCTGCATGATAAATTTCAGCGATGCTTTCTGCTTGCTCACATAGGAGTTGAACAGGCTGGCATCCTTGCGGGGTGCTGTGAGATATAGGTTTACCAGTTGCAGGAATGTTTCAAAATCCTTTACACTACTACTGCCTTCGATACCTTCTTCATGATCGTTGATATAAGGAGATACGTTTACCGACTTGCCTGCCAGGAATTTTCGCAGATCGGTTGGCGAGAAGTTGCCTGCGCCCATCTGCTGTACCAGCATAGCGGCATATTTGGCGTTTTGTTTATCGGCCAGTGGGCCATTCTGGAAACCACCCCAGCGCCAGGCATCCATCAGTACCTCGTCATTTTTGTAATTGGTAGGTTTGAGCGTGATCGTAATGCCATTGCTCAGCGTAATATCGGTCGTACCCAGCTTTTCATTGGTTGTACTGGCCGTCACCTGCCCGGCTTTGGGCGCCTCCGGCAGCAGTTCGGTTGCCAGCGCTTTTTCCTGGTAGGCGGTTACCGGTTTGTTGTTGGCGGCAACCAGTGCTTTGAGCAGGCCATTGTTATTGGGCAGCTTACTTTTTACGCTACTGGGTGCCTGTATCATGGCAAAGGCATTGTTGGTACCCGGCATTTTTGAAGCCAGGGCATTGATCTCTTTGAGGGAGATACCCGGCAATACCTGTTGCAGGAAACGGTATCGGTGCTCTGCACCCGGAATGGCGGTACCCTGCAGAAAATTGCTGACGTATTGCCAGATCAGTGCGCCTGATTCAGATTTATCGCGCTCATTGTATGCCCGCTCTGCGCCATTGAGCAGACTGGCTTTGGCCCGCTCCAGTTCGGTCTGCAAAAAACCAAAGCGACGGGCACGATTGGTTTCTTCCATGAGGGCATCCAGTGCATTTTGTACAGTGCCTTCGCCTAATACGGCAAAGGATGAAAAACTGTTGTAGCCGCGTATAAACTGTGAGTAGGAAGTATTGGCAAAAATGAAAGGGGGATTTTCTTTTTGGGTAAGCTCTGCCAGGCGCTGACTGATGAGTGAGCTGACCAGCCCTTCCACAATACTCTGGCGGTAGGCCGCCCATGTTTTAACAGGCGTGGCCTGTTTTACATAGTTGTAGATCTGGATGGTGGTATTGGTGGCTTCATCGTCTGTGATCACCAGGGCTTCGGGAGCCGTACGTGTTTTGATCGGAATAATGGAAGGACGGGCAGGAGCAGCAGGAGGGTTTTTAAATTTCCCGAAATGATCGATGATCTTTTTCTCTGCTTCTGCGGGATCGATGTCGCCAACCACCATTACCGCCATCAGGTCGGGCCGGTACCAGTCTGTATAGAATTTTTTCAGTGTCTCATACTTAAACGTTTTCAGTACCTCATCTGTGCCGATAGGAAGACGTTGGGCATACTTCGAGCCATTGAGCAGTTTGGGAAAATACTGGCGGCTCATACGCTCCCAGGATCCTTTGCTCAGGCGTGACTCTTCGAGCACCACGCCACGTTCTTTTTCCACTTCTTCTTTATCGAGCAGGTTATTAAAAGCCCAGTCTTCGAGTACCAAAAAACCTTTGTCAACGATGTTGGCATCGTCGGCCGGTAAGGAAAGGATATAGACGGTCTCGTCAAAACTGGTATAGGCATTGAGGTCGGCGCCAAAATCCACACCGGTCTTTTGAAGAAAATCAACCAGTTCGTTTTTAGGAAAATGTTTGCTGCCATTAAATCCCATATGCTCCATAAAGTGAGCCAGCCCGCGTTGGTTATCATTTTCCTGCACAGAACCGGCATTTACCGCCAGCCGCAGTTCTACTTTCTTTTCGGGTTTGGGATTCCGGCGGATGAAATAGGTAAGGCCATTGCTCAGCTTACCCACTTTCACCGAAGGATCTACCGGTATGGGCGCATCGAGCTTGTATTGCGCCAGCGAGGATGAAAAAAGGAATCCCGACAGCAGTAATGCTGCAAAGAGTTTGGAAAAGGTTTTCATGACTATGTATGTTAAGGTTAATGGGAAAAGGTAAAAGGATGAGGCAGGGGTGTTGTTTACTTTTACCTTCTACCCTATACCTTTTACCTCTATTATTTATGGTATAGCTAGTTTAGATATTTCAACACCTCCTCACTCAGCGGTTTTGTTTTAGGGCTGAATACTGTTACCAGTTCTCCTTTTTCATCGAGGAGGAATTTGGTGAAATTCCAGCTGATAGGGTCTTTAATGCCTTTCCTGGCTGCTTCATCTACCAGGTATTTGAAAATAGGGGCTATATCATCTCCCTTAACAGATACTTTTTCTGCCATGGGGAAACTGACGCCATAATTCTTTTTGCAAAACTCGGCGATCTCTGTATTGGTACCAGGCTCCTGCCCGGCAAAATTGTTGGCCGGGAAACCCACGATCACGAGTTTATCACTATGCTCTTTATACAATTTTTCCAGCTCGTCGTATTGAGGAGTGAGCCCGCATTTGGAAGCGGTATTTACCACGAGTATTTTTTTGCCTTTAAACTTCGAGAAGTCGATAGTTCCTCCTTCGAGGCCGGGCACTTTGAAGTTATAAATCGATCCGTCTGTGCTTACAAAGAATGAGAATAATAAGGTGACAAAAAGTGTTTTCATATCTGGTCTATTTAGATGTTTAAAATAAACAGACCCTAAAGTTAGTGGCTTTTGGCTTGCGGCGTATTTTCTTATTGCCGTTCATAACAGCCCAGGTCCGGCAGTCCAACGGGGCGCGGTTTTCCGTCAAGGTCAATGCTTAATGAGGTGCTGGTACCCGCCTCCAGGGCCGGGGAAGTGTCTTTGAGCCGGAAATCGTAATAATGCCGCCCTGCATCAATGCTGTCAAACAGAGGCTGCTCGTTGAGCACATTATTGCTGGTGATATTGGCTGGCGGGGTAGTGACCTTCCATAATACATGATCAAAACTGACCGAAAAAACAGCAGCATTTGTGCGGTCGGTCAGTATTTCATTTTCGACCAGTCCGCCTTCGCCCCAGAAGATACAATTGCGGAAAAGAGCAGTGAGGTTATAGCTATTACCGGCGCCGTCATTGTCGCTCAGGTACAGTACAGGGTCTTTGCGGTTGATATAACTGTTGGAAATACCTACGGTGGTACAATGCGTAAACTGGTAATTGCCGCCCGCACTTAATACCAGATTGCGTCCGCAGTTGCTGATAAGGCTGTTTTGGGCATCGATGCGTGCATTGGCAGCCAGTATGCCGGCATCATAGGCATTGTCGATGATACATTGCTGCAGGCTCAGTTGGGCACTGCTGCCGGTATTGTTGCCCTGGATGGCAATAGCCTGGTAAGCATTCCGGATCACTGCATAGCTGAGGATATTATTGGTGCTGCTGGCACGGAAGAAGATGCCTGGCCATGCGGCAGGATACCGGTTATATGGTGCATCGAGCCGGTCGCCGGCAAAGTATACCCGGTCTACACTATCGGCAGCGCCATCGACCTGCAGGGAACCATCTACCACAACCGGCGCATCGGCATGCATATAAAGACGACAGCCTTTGTCAAGTATGAGGGTTGCCCCGGGCGACACGTAGAGATAATCCAGGATCACATAAGGAAGATCATTGGTCCAGGTCTCATCGGTATTTACTTCGTACCCCCGCAAAAAATGTGCATTCTGTCCCCATGCCTCCAGTTGTACCCAGCGTTCATTCCCATTGTACTGGATGCGGATGCTGTCCTGTACAATAAAAGGCAGCTGTCCGGATGCGGGGTCAACTTTTACCTGTACAAATACATAAATGCTGTCGTTGGCCTCTATCTCAATATTGCCGGCGGCAACACCGGCCTCGCCATCCACATTCATCCGGTAGCTGGAATTGGTGCCGCCCATCAGGCGTACTTCGTTGAGCCGCAGCTTCCGGTTATTTTCATTAATGATCTTGAACGACTGTGTTACTGATCCCGTAGTGGTGAAAAGAGTGTCGTATTTGAGTGTGTCAACGGTAACAGTAAGCCTTGCATCGGCACTGGTGATGAAAGAATCTTTGCGGCAGGCTCCCGTCAGAAGCAACCATACACCGGCTATCAGAAGGCAGAGGGGTTTCATGGGTTTCAAAAATAATCAGAATAGTTGACAGATGACAGTGGACAGTTGACAGTGGACAGAAAAAATCAAACAAGACACTGCTTACCTATCCGTTAAAACAATTACTGAGTAATGGCTGTCAACTGTCCACTGTCAACTGTCCACTAACTTGCGTAGCACAACGTTGCCACACTCAGCTTCACAGCCGGTGCCTGCAACAATACAGAACCGCAGGCTTCGAGTGTGGCGCCTGTGGTGATCACGTCGTCTACCAGCAGCAGGTGTTTGCCGGCAATGCGGCTGTCATCGGTCAGTTGAAAATTGCCCGCCATATTCTGCCAGCGTTCTATACGGCTTTTGCGTGTTTGCGATTCTGTATGCCGCGAGCGGATGATACAATCATTGTATACCGGCCAGCCGGTTTCGGCGGCGATGCCCTCGCATAGCAGCTGCGATTGATTGTATCCGCGTGTCTTTTCGCGCGATGCGTAAAGCGGAAGGGGGATCAGTGCGTCGGCCTGTATACGCCGAGTACTGACCAAAGCCTCTCCCATCAGCCTGCCTGCAAACAGTCCCCATTCGTGATGCCCTTTGTATTTCAGCGTATGCATCAGGCGCTGCATGGCAGACTCGCGGGAAAAATAGAAATGAGCATACGCAGCTTCAAGCGGCAGCCTGCCCCAGAATTTTTTTTCAACCGGATTGCCGGCTATTGCTGCAAAGCCGGTTTCGGGCAGTGCTGCCATACATCGGATACAAACGGGTTGATGACGGGGCAGCCGGTCACTGCCGCAGCCAGCACAGCAATGCGGAAAAAATAAATGCAGCATGGCCTCTTTCCACTGTTTCCATTCCCTCCTCATCTGGCCGTTTTTTACGGATTTCTAAAACAGGTATTTGTATACTTCCTCTACATGTCCCACCGCTACTACTTCTATATTGAATTTGGGAAATGAAGCGGCACGTCCTCCCTGCTGGCGGAGTCCCTGGTTGTATTTGGAGATAATTATTTTTTCGAACCCGAGTTTTTCTGCTTCCGCAATGCGCTGCTCAATACGGTTGACGGCACGGATCTCACCGCTGAGACCCACTTCTCCGGCAAAGCATAGCTGATGGGGCAGTGCAATGTCTGTGTAGGAAGAGAGCAGGGCACATAATACAGCCAGGTCAATGGCCGGATCTTCAATTTTGAGACCACCGGCAATGTTGAGAAATACATCGCGCATACCAAACTGAAAGCCTCCCTTTTTTTCCAGTACGGCAAGCAACAGCTGCAGACGCCGCAGATCAAAACCACTGACCGTGCGCTGCGGAGTGCCATAAGCTGATTGTGTCACCAGTGCCTGTACCTCTATGAGCAAAGGGCGCATGCCCTCGAGTGTGGCCGCAATGGCGATGCCGCTCAGCTGATCTTCTTTTTGCGTCAGCAGTATCTCACTGGGATTTAATACGCCCCGCATACCCGCTTCCGTCATCTCGTAAATGCCCAGCTCTGCGGTGCCGCCAAACCTGTTTTTGAGCGTACGCAGTATGCGATAGGCATAATGACGATCGCCTTCAAACTGCAGCACCGTATCAACCATATGCTCCAGTATTTTGGGACCTGCAATACTGCCGTCTTTGGTTATATGGCCAATAAGGAAAACAGGGGTATGTGTTTCCTTGGCAAAACGCTGAAACTCTGCGGCGCATTCTCTTATCTGCGATACACTACCAGGCGATGATTCAATAAAAGGTGTCTGCAGGGTTTGAATAGAGTCGACAATAACCAGATCTGGTTTCAGTTTTTTGATTTCCTGGAAAATGGTTTGTGTGGATGTCTCGGTAAGCAGGTAAAAATTTTCATGATTTTGTCGCAGCCTGTCGGCCCGCATTTTTATCTGCTGTTCACTTTCCTCGCCGCTGATATAGAGTACACATATATCCTTTAACTGCAACCCTACCTGCAGGAAGAGTGTTGATTTACCAATACCCGGCTCACCGGCTACCAGCACAATGCTGCCTGGTACGATACCACCACCCAGTACACGATTCAATTCCACATCGGCAGTTGTTATACGTCGTTCTTCTCCACTTTTGATTTCAGACAGTGTAACCGGTTTGTTGGATCGTTTATCTTCTTTATAATCTTTCCAGTCTTTACTGCTTTTATTGGTGTTATCTTTTTGAATCAATTCTTCTACCAGGCTATTCCATTGTCCACAAGATGGACATTGACCGACCCATTTCACGCTTTCATATCCGCAATGCTGACAAAAAAATGCTGTTTTTACTTTACTCATGCGATAAAGTTAAATGAGAACAGCAGTTGAAAAGATGTAATCAGGAAAATACCATGAATGCAACGTGATCTGATCAGAAAAAATGGAGAAAAAAACGGCAGAAAAGCGTGGTTAAACGGAGCAAAAAATCCTTCACTTAAGGCAATGTAAAAGGGGCCAATCTTACGACGGCCCCCGTTACTTACTAACCCATTAAATTCTATCGCTAAGTTACAATTCTGGGCAACATTTCAAAATAAAATTTTTGCGCTGTGAATAAATTGATACGCTTTTGAGCAGTACTATTTGATCAATGCGGAATTAACATAATATATGTTCAATATGTTGATAAACAAAAGATTACAAGAGTATTTTCCAGATTCAAAAATTGTCAGTCAATTGATTCATGTAACTCAGAAAGATGACAAAAAGGCTGAGTTTGAGGCATTAATCTAATTGGTAGATTCTTTGTTATTATTTATCAACTAACCATAAAAAAGTACGTAAGATGACAGGTCCAATTATGATTGTTTCGTTGATTTTTCTGGGCATCAGTATGCTTGTTTCCTACATATTGAAAAGCCGCTTTACAAAGTATAGCCGGGTGCCCCTTGCATCGGGTCTTAGCGGCCGGGAAATTGCCGAAAAAATGCTCCGGGAAAACGGTATTTATGATGTAAAAGTGACCTCAGTGCAGGGTTTTTTGTCAGACCATTACAACCCGGCCAATAAAACGGTCAATCTGAGCCCGGATGTATATAATGGTACCAGTGTGGCTGCCGCTGCGGTAGCAGCTCACGAATGCGGACATGCCGTACAGCATGCCAGCGCCTATGCCCCTCTTACCATGCGTAGTAAGCTGGTTCCCGCAGTTCAGTTCAGCTCCATGCTGGTCAACTGGGTATTGCTGATCGGCCTGATCATGGCCTACTCCGGAAATACCACCGTTTTGCTCATTGGTATTATATTAATGGCTGTAACTGTGTTGTTTACGCTCATTACCCTGCCCGTAGAGTTTGACGCCAGCAACCGGGCTCTGGCCTGGCTGCAGCATACCAATGTGACCAATACAAAGGAGTACCCAATGGCCAAAGATGCCCTGAAATGGGCGGCTACAACTTATGTGGTTGCTGCCCTCGCCGCGGTCGTTACCCTGGTACAATATATTATGCTGTTCATGAATATGCAGAACGGGCGCAGGGACGACTAAGTGAAAATTTGTCATTCCTTTATACAGGCACTCCGGACGGGGTGCCTTTTTTGTGTGCATAAATAATCTCATATGTGGTCAAAACATATATCAGGACGTTAACATAAATTTAACATCATTCTAAATCTTTAAAGACCACACACATGAGAACTCTAAAACTGTTGTTTTGGGCAGTTTTTGCAATGTCAGCCCTTTCCAGCCGGGCTCAGACAAAGACAGTTACCGGCAAGGTGACTGATGGCAAAGACGGTACGCCTGTTATCGGTGCCTCTGTAACTGTAAAGGGGGCCAATGCTGGTACAGTGACAAATGCGGATGGAAACTTTTCTCTCTCGGTATCGGCGTCAGCCACTTCACTCTTTATATCCGCACTGGGGTATGAAGGCCAGGAAGTACCGATCACCGGAGCGCCGCTGGATATTGCGCTCCAGCCTGCCCAGGCCAAAAGCCTCGATGAAGTGCTGGTAGTGGGTTATGGCGGCACCAAGATCAAAAAAGACATGACCGGTAATGTGGCCAAGGTAAAAGGCTCAGATGTACAGGGCATGCCGGTCAGCAATTTTAACCAGGCCCTGCAGGGTCGCGCTGCCGGGGTGTTTGTGGAGGCCAATAACGGTAAGGTAGGTGAAGGTGTAAAGATCCTGATCCGCGGGTCGGGTTCAATCTCTGCCTCCAACAGTCCTTTGTATGTGATAGACGGGGTACCTATCAACAACTCTTCCTATTCAGGCAATCCCATTTCAGATATCAACTTTAATGATGTGGAATCCTTTGATATCCTCAAGGATGCATCGGCCGCAGCTATCTATGGCTCGCGTGCAGCTAATGGCGTGGTGCTCATTACCACCAAACGCGGAAAGGCGGGACGCACCAATATCCAGGTCAATACCCAGTATGGTGTCAACAAACCCACCAACTATCGCGGATTCCTGAATGCCCGTGAATATATCGACCTGCTGCGCGAAGCAGCTATCAACAGCGATCATATCGAAGGGGTGGATCCGCTTGATCCCGACCAGTACGAAAACTCCTGGCTGGAGTTTGCAGAAGGAAGACTCGATCGCTATTCCGGTTGGTCAGACTGGCGCTCGGTAGAGACAAATACCAATTGGGAAAAATTGGCTTTCCAGGATCAATCCCGCACCTCTCTGCTGGATATCTCTGCATCGGGCGGTACCGACAAGACGAAGTTTTATGTAAGTACCTCTTACAACAACCAGGATGGTATTTTGATAGGCAACCGGTTTCGCCGTCTTTCTGCACGTATCAACCTCGACCAGACTGTCACAGACAAATTGAAGATCGGGTTCAACCTGGGTCTGTCGCAGACAAAGGCAGGCCGTGTGCCGGTGGATAATGAATTTTCCACTCCGATGCAGATAGTAGCGTTGTCGCCAGTGACACCAGTGCGCGATCTGGAAGGTAAGTTGTACAATACCCCCACTACTACCTATTCCAACCCGTATGTGGATTATGTGAATGGCAAATATGAGTCACTGATCTACCGGAATATCGGCAATATCTATGCGCAATATAATTTCCTCCCAAACCTGTTTTTCCGTACAGAGCTGGGTGCCGATATTCAGAACCAGAACGATGACCAGTTTTATGGATTCAATACAACCTATGGTACAGGTACCAATGGCTATGGAGAATCTGACTGGTATCGTTCACTCGATTACAACGTCAATAATTTCTTCAACTACAAGAAAACCTTTGCTGATGTACATGACCTGGATGCGATACTGGGTATGTCGTATCAACGGTACAATTCGGAATATGCCAACGTATTTGGAGAGCAGTTTCCGGTAGAGGCGCTGCAAAAGCTGGCGAGCAGTGCCCTGATCAAGGGTGGTACATCTGTGGAAAGCAACTCTTCTTTCCTGTCTTATTTCCTGCGCGCCAACTATAAATTCAATAACAAATACCTGCTTACGTTCAGCGGCCGTGTAGATGGTTCATCTGTTTTTGGCGACGATCGCCGGTATGGCTTTTTCCCGGCCTTCTCTGCCGGATGGATCGCAACCGAAGAAGAGTTTCTCAAAGGCAGTAGCTGGCTTAGCTTCCTGAAGTTGCGTGGCAGCTGGGGACTTACCGGCAACGCAGATGGTTTTGGTGACTTTGCGCACCTCGGCTTATGGGCCGGCTCTTCCTATAACGGAGTCAGTGGCCTTGCCCCCACACAACTGGCCAATAATAAACTGCGTTGGGAAAAATCAAACCAGGTAGATATCGGTCTCGACTTTGGATTATTCAATAACCGGGTGAGTGGTGAGATCGATTTTTATAACAGGAAAACAAATGACCTGATCTATAACGTGCCGGTTCCGTCCAATTCAGGATTTACCACACAAACGGTGAATATTGGCGCGATGCAGAACCGCGGTGTTGAAGTGGTACTGAACTCAGACAATATCTCTACCCGCAATTTCCGCTGGTCGACAAACCTCAATGTTTCCTTCAATAAAAATAAAATCCTGAAGCTGGATGGTGACCAGACCATTGTACCAGGTACCGATGGCCGTTATCTCAACTCACTGATAGTGGGTCAGTCGATCGGCATACTTTACGGTCCCCGTTATGCCGGAGTGGATGCCGACAACGGCGACGCCCTGTATTATCTGCAGGATGGAAAGAGTACGACCAACGATTACAACCTGGCAGGCAACTTCATTGTGGGCAACCCCAATCCGAAAGCCATAGTTGGGTTCACCAATACTTTTTCCTATAAAGGCATCGAGCTGAGTGTGCTGTTTCAGGGAGTGTTTGGAAACCAGGTGATGAATGGAGCAGGCGGCTTTATGAGCGCCAGCTTTGACTGGTTCGATAACCAGACCCGCGACCAGTTGCGCCGCTGGCAAAACCCCGGCGATATTACCGATGTGCCCCAGCTGCGTTTGGGTTATGGCAATGGTATCAGCGCTTCCAGCAGGTACATATATGATGCGGATTATATCCGGTTGAAAAATATCACACTGGCCTACCAGTTGCCTACAGCTCTTTTGCAACGGTTAAAAATGAAAAGCCTGAAAGTGTATGTGACGGGTGTCAACCTGCTTACGTTTACCGACTATCCCGGATGGGATCCGGAAGTGAATACAGATTACCGGGCCAGCAACAGAAACCAGGGCAGTGATTTTTATGCAGCTCCGCAGATCAAGAATATTTCTGTGGGTCTCAACATCGGACTTTAATATTCCCGCACCTTCAAATCAAAGAAAATGAGATATTCCATATTATATTTTTCATTGCTGGCCCTGCTGATAGCAACAGGCTGCAGCAAAAAACTGGACATCAAACCTACGCAAAGCATCAGCGAGGACCAGGTGTTTACCAACGATGCCAATATAAAGGCAGCACTCAATGGTGCTTATGATAAAGTAAGCAGTGGTTCGCTGCTGGGAGGAGACCTGCAGCTGTTTGCCGAATTGCTGGCTGCCGATGGCGAGATCCGCTGGGCTGGTACTTACAACCAACCTGATGAGGTCTACGGCAAAGCGATCCTTACCAACAACTCGTATGTATTCTCGACCTGGTCTACCGCATACAGTGCGATCAATATCTGCAACAATATTATCAGCGCCATCAATGTGGTAAATGAGGATGACCGGGACAGGGTACGTGGCGAAGCGCTGTTTCTGCGCGGGCTGATGTATTTTGAGCTGGTTAAGCTTTTTGGCCAGCCCTACAGTGCCGGTAATACTACCAGCAACCTGGGTGTACCATTGATCACCGCACCCACTATTGGCAATATTTCGGATGCCAACCGTGTTCCCCGCAATACGGTTGAGCAGGTCTATACACAGGTAACGGATGACCTTACAGAAGCCAAAGATCTGCTACCGGAAGAAAATGATGTATATGCGACCACATTTACGGCAGCAGCTGTGCTTTCTCGCGTATACCTGCAGATGGCCAATTATGAGGGCGCACGCGATGAGGCAAACTATGTGATCGGCAGCGGTTATTATGACATGACGTCAACCTATGCGGCTTCATTCAACAATACATCCAACAGTGCAGGCGATATCCTGGCGATGCAGATAACTGCACAGGATGGCGACAACGACATGCATCTGTTCTGGTCGATCCCTGCTTACGGAGCCCGCGATGGTGATGTAGATGTTTTGCAGAAACACATCAACCTGTATGAATCCGGCGACGCCCGCCTTGCCCTGTTTTATATAGATGATCTGGATATTTATCGGAGCGGTAAATGGAAGCTGCAATACCGCAACATCCCCTGCATCCGGCTGGCCGAAATGTATCTGACCCGTGCAGAGTGCAATTTCAGACTCAGTACCAGTGTGGGCGATACACCCGATGCCGATATCAATGATGTGATCAGGGCTGCTGCCGGACTGGGACCTACCGCCATTACCCTCAATTCGATTTTGCTGGAACGCCGCAAAGAGCTGGCGCACGAAGGTCAGCGGATTCACGATGTGAAACGCCTGCGGTTGTCGGTAGATGGTTTTCCCTATAATGACAACAAGCTGGTATTTCCCATTCCCATCCGCGAGATCAATGCGGTGGGTGGAAACGTCCTTGAACAAAACCCCGGCTATCAATAAAAACAACCGATTATTGAAAGCCAGTCCGCAGGCCGGATTGGCTTTCTTATTTTTTTGCGTACTTCGTTAAAAATAATTCCATGCTTAAGAAAACAGGCTTTTCTTTCCTGCTTTGCCTTTTCTCCTTAACAGTGCTTGCCCAGCTCAAATCACCCCAGGAATTTCTTGGTTACAAAATAGGAACCCGCTATACACCACACTGGCGTATCGTGAGTTATTTTCAGTATGTAGCCCAGGCAGTTCCCGGTCGTGTGAAACTGCAGCAATATGGAGAGACCAATGAGCATCGTCCATTATATCTCGCGTTTATTGCTTCTGAAGAGAATCTCAACAACCTCGAGAATATCAGGCAAAATAACCTGCGCCTGGCCAACCTCGCACGAGACAAGGCCATGCCCCAGGAAAATGCACCGGCTATAGTATGGCTCAGTTACAATGTGCATGGTAACGAGACCAGCTCGTCAGAAGCGTCGATGCTTACATTATACGACCTCGTGAGTGGCAAGGATGCGCGCACCGGCGAATGGCTCAAAAACACGGTAGTGATCATTGATCCCTGCATCAATCCCGATGGCCGTGACCGGTATGTGAACTGGTTTAATTCTATTGTAGGCGATCAGTACAATCCCCGGCTTGATGCACGCGAGCATCGCGAACCCTGGCCCGGGGGCCGTACCAATCACTACAATTTTGATCTTAACCGCGACTGGCTCTGGCAGACACAGGTTGAAAGCCGCCAGCGCATCGGTCAGTACCTGCAGTGGATGCCGCAGGTGCATGTAGACTATCATGAGCAGGGTATTAACTCACCCTATTATTTCGCACCGGCTGCACAACCGTATCATGAAGTGATTACCAAATGGCAGCGCGACTTTCAGGTGACCATTGGTAAGAATCATGCAAAATATTTTGATAAAAACGGCTGGCTTTATTTTACCCGCGAAACATTTGACCTTTTTTATCCGTCCTATGGCGATACGTATCCGGTATACAACGGTGCCATTGGTATGACCTACGAGCAGGGCGGCGGTGGCTCTGCCGGCCTGGGTGTGCTGACAGATGAAGAAGATACCCTGACACTTACAGACCGTGTCATGCATCACTATACCACCTCATTAAGCACTATCGAAGTAGCTTCGCTCAATGCCACACAGCTTATCAAAGAGTTCCGGACTTACTTCAACAATGCAGTGAGCGGCAATATAGGTCAGTATAAAACATATGTGATCAAAAACAATCCTGCCGATGCCGAGCGTGTACGTGCCCTGCTCAAGCTGATGGACCAGAATGGTATCCAGTACGGTACTGGAAGCGGTGCCGGCAAGGGATATAATTATCATACGGGAAAAGAAGAGGCCTTTGCGCTAAAGTCGGGCGATGTGGTGATCAGCAATGCACAACCACGCGCTGCACTGATACAGGTGTTGTTTGAACCGCAGTCACGACTGGTTGATTCGCTTACCTACGATATCACTGCATGGGCACTTCCCTATGCCTATGGATTGAGCGGTTATGCCTGCAAACAGGCTGTGACGATAAGCGGCGCCCTGCCTGCTGCTGATACTATCCGCAACGAATCGGCAGATGCCTATGGATATGTGCTGCGCTGGCAGGGAATGTCTTCGGCACGCACAGTGGCTCAGCTGCTGAAAAAAGAAGTGCGCCTGCGCTATGCCGAAACAGCATTTGATCTGAATGGACAAAGCTTTCCGGCCGGATCGGTGATCATACTACGAAAAGGAAATGAGAAATTTGGCAATACACTATGGCCGCTGGTAGCCAGGCTGGCCAATGATAACCAGGTAAAACTTAACCTCGTCAATACCGGCATGGTAGATAAAGGTTTTGACTTTGGCAGCTCCAAAGTACATCCGATGAAACCGGTGAATGTAGTATTGCTCACCGGAGAAGGGGTTGGCACACTGGCTGCAGGTGAAGTGTGGCATTTCTTCGAACGCGATCTGCAATATCCCATCACGCTGGTCAATGCCAATGATTTTGGCCGCATTCGCTGGAGTGAGGTGCAGGTGCTCATCCTGCCGGATGGCAATTATCGTTTCCTCAACGATAAGGCTGCTGCTGCTCAACTGCAGCAATGGATACAGGCGGGTGGCCGTGTGATAGCGATGGAGTCGGCCGTAAGCCAGCTATCGCGCCAGGAGTGGAGTGTACTGAGCCCGCGCAAAGACCCGGACCCCGACAGTGCAGACAAGAAGAACCCTTATCAACCACTGAAGGCATTTGCCAACCGCGAAAAAGAAGATGTGACCACCTACACACCCGGCTCTATTTTCCGCGTGGACGCAGACAGCACACATCCGCTGATGTATGGCTATCCCAGTTTTTATTACACGCTGAAAATGGATACCAACATTTACGACTATATCAAAAAAGACGGATGGAATGCAGGTATCATCAAGAAAGACAATCAGCTGGCCGGATTTGTAGGCTACCGGCTTAAACGCAAACTGGTAGACGGATTGCTGTTTGGGGTACAGGACGAAGGCCGTGGTGCTATCGTATACCTGGCAGACGATGTACTCTTCCGCAATTTCTGGGAGAATGGAAAACTGATGTTTGCCAATGCTGTGTTTATGGTCGGACAGTAGAAGTGGTCGGTGGCTAGTGACCGGTAAGTAAGTATATCGTCTATCGTTTGAATTTCTTTCTGTCCACTATCCACTGATCACCGACCACTAACAATAAAAGCGGCCATTGGCCGCTTTTATTGTTATAATTTGATCTCCTCATCGTGCTGATCAAAAAACTTGTATTCGGTGAGGTGATAGTTGGTATCGGCCTCCACGCGTGTTTTTTGTTTGAATTTCTTTTTCCAGTAAGCCATCTTGGTACTCCAGGGCCAGCCCTTGGTAAGATAGGCGTACATGATGGGGTTGACTACCAGCTTGAGGTTTTGATGTTTGTGCGTGATCAGGTAGCTGAGGTTCTTTTCGATCTCGTCTTCGAGCAGCAGGGTAGATGAAATTTTACCGGTGCCATGACAGCTGGGGCAAACCTCCTGCGTATTGATATTCACTTCCGGCTTCATCCGCTGACGCGTGATCTGCATGATGCCGAATTTGGAGATGGGCAGTACCGCATGTTTGGCACGGTCCGGCGCCATAAATTCTTCCATCTTTTCTACCAGCTTGCGTTTGTTCTCGGGCAGCTTCATATCGATGAAGTCTACCACGATGATGCCACCCAGATCGCGCAGGCGAAGCTGGCGGGCAATCTCCTCAGCGGCCTCGAGGTTGGTTTCAAGAGCATTCTGCTCCTGGTTATTACTTACGCTTTTATAGCCGCTGTTTACATCGATCACATGCAGGGCCTCTGTATGCTCAATGATGAGATAGGCGCCGCTGTTGAGATTGACGGTTTTGCCAAAAGACGACTTCACCTGTTTGGTGATACCAAAGGAGTCGAAGATGGGCGATCCGTTCTGATAATAGGAAACGATATCGGCCTTCTCCGGTGCAATACGCTGAATGTAATTCTTGGTATCGGTGAAGATAGTACGGTCGTTAACCACAATGCGGTTAAAGTCTGCATTCAGCAGATCGCGCAGGATGCTGTTGGTCTTCGTTTGCTCACTGAGGATCTTGGCCGGGGGAGTAGCGCCTTTAAGGTTGCGTTGAATGGTCTTCCACATTTCTGTGAGTGCAGACAGATCTTCGTGCAGCTCGGCGGTGTTTTTACCTTCGGCGGCGGTACGCACAATCACCCCAAAATTTTTGGGCTTGATAGCTTCCACGATCTTCTGCAGGCGCTTGCGCTCTTCGGAAGAATGGATCTTGCGCGATACGGCAACGATATTGTTGAATGGCGTGATGACCACAAAACGACCGGGCAACGAGATTTCGCAACTAAGACGCGGGCCTTTGGCGGCTATCGGCTCTTTCAGGATCTGCACCAGAATATTGGGTTTACCACCCAATACTTCATTGATCTTACCCGTTTTGATGATCTCCGGCTCGATTTCAAATTTACCAAAGTCAGGACCTGTTTCGCTTTTGTCGGCGATGGTCATGGCTGTGAATTTGAGCAGCGAGCGGGCATAAGGGCTCAGATCGGTATAATGGAGAAATGCGTCCTTTTCAAAGCCAACATCAACAAAAGCGGCATTGAGCCCGGGAATAAGTTTTTTGACTTTTCCCAGGTATAGGTCCCCTACGGCAAAACGTGCATCGCTTTTTTCGCTATGCAGTTCCACCAGCTTCCTGTCTTCCAGCAAGGCGATCTCTACACCCTGTGGAGCGGCATTAATAATAAGTTCTTTGTTCATTACAGCTAAATAATAATGAGTCACCTAGGTGCTGTAAACACACTGGTTGCCTGTAAGGTGTACCCGGATGCAGAGAGGGAGGGTTGCAGCAGAGATCGATGGGGGTAAAATGCACTCCAGTACGACAAACAACCAGTTGAGAATAAAGAAAGGCCTCGGACCGCAAAACCGAAAGCTTCTTCGGAAAGACGCTTTCGGTTTTGGCTGGCCTGAGCCAGCAAGTCCGCAATGCCTTAATTATTTATTTCTCTTCTTATGGCGGTTCTTTCTCAATCTTTTTTTACGCTTGTGCGTCGCAATTTTATGACGCTTTCTTTTCTTACCACAAGGCATACGATAATAATTTTTTGTTCTTGTTTATTAATAAGTTGAATCAACTTCACTATTTCTGCCGGCCTTATTTTTTCAGCTCGGCTATTCTTGCTTCAATGTCGCTCCGTACATCCTGCCGGCGCACCAGCTTAAGGCTTTCCTGGTACCATTTGACCGCTTCCGCCTTATTCTTCATCCGCTCATGTGTATCTGCCAGCATCAGGATGGCTTCTATATTGTCAGGCTCTACTTTGTGTACGATCTCAAGCCGTTCAATCACTTTATCCAGTTGCCCCGTCATGAGTGCGCCACGGGCCAGGGTAAGCTGGGCATACACATTGGTACTATCTCTGGCCACTACCTCCCTGATCATCGCAATACCCTCCATTGGATTGTCAGATGCTCCGCCAAACAAATAAGCAGACCCCAGACCCACTCTCGCCGAATCATTGGCCGGATTGATGGCCAATGCCCGTTCAAACAGATCCTTGGCCTGAAGAGCTTCCCACTTACGAAGACCGGCATCAGGTTCCTGCTGCAGGTATTCCAAAAATAAGCGGGCTGCAAAGGTGAGGTTTTTTTCCGAATTTTCCAATCTTGCTGCTTCTGCTTCATACCAGCCATAAGCGGGGAAATAACGCATCGAATCGCCCCAGAAGTGCGAAAGCTGGTGAAACACCTTCAGCTGCTGAGCCTGCACATCGCCACGGGAAATGGAATTTTCGAGCATGGTGACACGGCTAAGCTGTTCAGTATTAAGCGCTTTTTTGCCTACAAGTAATATCGAATCAGTGGTCACTGCGGCCGGAGCAGGACCATGATCATGACCATCATCTTCACTGTGTGTTTCTGCTACTACCTGTTTATGACGGGGCAATGTGCGGCCAAAAAAGAAAAGGGCCAGGGTAAGAACCAGGGCCGCACCAATTGTAATCCATTGCGGTTTCTTCACTAGCTGATAATTTTAAAAAGCAAAGTTACCGCCGGAGCATATAATAATCCCAATAAAACTTGAGGATCAGTTCTGCCTGAAGTATTAAGCATCCTCACCCGGGCCATCATCTGGCTTGGGCTCTTTCAGCTTCTTCACTTCTGCAACAAATTCCTTGGCAGGTTTAAACGCAGGAATGTAATGTTCAGGAATATGCACAGCAATATTCTTCTTAATGTTACGGCCAATCTTGGCCGCTCTTTTCTTGGTAATAAAGCTACCGAAGCCACGGATGTAAATATTTTCACCGCTGGCCAGGGTGTCCTTTACTTCCTTGAACATAGTTTCCAGTGTAACAAGGACATCCACTTTGGGAATTCCTGTTTTTTCTGATATCTGGTTAACGAGATCGGCTTTCCTCATTGTTGGTAGGTTTATGATTTCAGAATGCCAATTTATAACAAAATAATATGATTGTCAATAGGATAGGGAAAAATTTTATCACCATACCCCATTTTTCGTGTAAAAAATGCCAGAAATTTGCCTCCGCACCCCTCAAAAATGACCAAAAAAAGCATTTCCACCCTTCCCGCCGGGGACTTCGCCCCCCGCCTGCTGCACTGGCACCGCCATCAGAACAAACGGCAAATGCCCTGGAAAGGAGAGAAAGATCCATATCGTATCTGGCTTAGTGAGATCATTCTTCAGCAGACACGGGTAGAGCAGGGACTGGCCTACTATGAACGTTTTGTTGCTCATTTTCCCACGATAACAGCACTGGCTGCAGCACCCGATGCACAGGTAATGAAATTGTGGGAGGGACTGGGTTACTATTCACGTTGCCGCAACCTGCTGGCTACTGCGCGAATAGTAGCAGACAGCTACAATGGTCATTTTCCGGAGAGCTATGAGAATATAAAAGCACTGAAAGGGATTGGCCCCTATACCGCCGCTGCCATTGCTTCCTTTGCCTATAATCTGCCACATGCGGTAGTAGATGGAAATGTATATCGTGTGCTGGCAAGAATATGGGGCATCGGTCAGCCGATTGACAGTACTGCCGGCAAAAAGACATTTGCCGGTCTTGCAGATTCATTACTCGATAAAAAACATGCGGGCCTCTACAACCAGGCTATCATGGATTTTGGTGCCACTGTATGCAAACCTCAGCTTCCGCTGTGCGAGCAATGCATATTTGAAAAAGAATGTGCAGCGCGCCGGCAAAACCGGATACAGGAGCTGCCGGTGAAGGAAAAGAAAACCAAAGTCCGCAAACGCTGGTTTTATTACCTCGTCATGGAATACCGTGGCAAAGTGGCCATCCGCAAGAGAACAGAAAAAGATATCTGGCAGGACCTGTATGAATTTCCCGTGCTGGAGCAGACCAGCGAAACAGCTATTCCCGAACTGCTGCAACTGGCTCATGATAAAAAATGGCTGAAGACAGGAATATTTGAACTCACTGATACTTCGGCTGCCTTACGACAGCTTCTCTCGCACCAGGTGATAACCGGGCGGTTTATCAGGCTGCAGTTGAAAGAAAAAACCTACCAGGAAAAAGATACTGTCTGGGTACCTGCAGCAGAATTGGACAATTATGCATTTCCCCGGTTTATCCGTTCCTATTTTCAGCAATACGGGTAATCTGTGCTGGTCAATTTATAGAGCAGACATTGCGAAACTGCATGCCTCCACGGCCATTTACGGTAATGGTGATAGAAGAGGTGCCGCGTCCCTGCAATTGCAGGTTGATCTTGTTTTCGCCCTTTTGCAACGGAATGCGGGTGTAGTAGATGGTATGCGGAAGACTTTGCCAGTTGCGGGTATCGGCTTTTTCGGAAGCAGCATTGAATATCTGCAGGGCCAGTGCCATGGCCTCGCGTGTATTCTCTTTCTTTTTATCCTTTTTCTTTTCCTCTTCCGATTTATTCTTATCGTTCTTGTCTGAGTTGGCGGGACGTACCGCTGCCTCTGCCAGCTTTTTAATGGCCAGGCGTGTAAGAGTAGTCGAAAGTTCGCGCAGCATACGTTCACGCAACGTGGCAAAAGCCAGTGCGTTTACATTTTCTGCCGCTTCCAGTTGCCAGGACTGGCCGTTGAGCTGTGCCCGGGCACCGCTATATGCAGGAGGTTGTGCGATATATTTGGGAAGTGCTACGCGAAAACTGCGCAGGTCTTCCAGTTTTACACCATTGCTGTTGTAACTGTTGTCGAAGGGGATGTTGTAAAGACCACCGGCATCGTTAAAGAACATTCCTCCATTTCCCTTGATAAGCGAAAACCAGATATCTTCCTGGGCTTTCACGGGTGCTGAACCATTTTCCCAGAAAAGAATAAGCTCGCCACCATCGGCTTTCGTCGCATCCGGCACTGCGTTTACTCCTAATAACCGTTGGTAGCGGTCGGCTTCATCTGCAAACCCGTTTTGCTGTGCCAGCCGGATCACATCTTTTTTCAACTGTTCCGGCAACTGCACGCCGTAGTAATCGCCTTTGTGCTCCAGGTATACATCTACAGCATTGCGGCAGGCAATAAATGCATTGTTGATATCGCCACTGGCCTCATAGATCAGGGCCTGGATAGACAGCGAAAAAGCATCTTCACCGTATTTGTCCTTATTGCCTGTTTTGTCCTGCTGTGCCTGTGTACGCAGAGTGATGCGGCGGGCTTCGACCATTGCCTCATCGGTAAGACCCAGTTGCAGGTAATTGATGGCTTTGTAATAATGTACCAGGTATTTTTCAAAATCTTCTGCCCGGTAGGTCTGCATCATGGGATTGAGGAGATTGCCCAGGGCAATATCGCCGGCGGTCCTGCGTGCATCTTCCATCTGCAGGTCGGCTTCATTGAAGTAGCGGTTACTTTCTTCCCACTGTCCGCGCAGGTGAGCTACTTTACCCATTTCGAGGTTAAACAGCAGCTGATTGCGTCTTTTCTTCAGTAGTTTATTCCTGCCCAGTTCTTTTTGCGCTGCTTCATAATTGCCTGCACGCAGTTGCGAATAATAGCTGGCTGCCTGCCGGTTGTACGTGGCACAGGAGGTCAGCAGCAGTATCAGCACACTGCACAGCAGAAATACCCTATTGTAGCTGGTAAGAAACATAATGAAGCAGGCGCAATGGTTTAAAAAGGAAGGAGGTATTGTATGCCTCCTTCCTTTTTACGATCGTACCGGTGCGGGAATTAGTTTTTAACGTATTTGGCTATTTTCTTCTCACCGATCCATACTACTTCATTGGTTTCGATGTTGGTGAGCTCGAGGTTGACCTGGTAGTAAACTACCTTTTTACGTTTATGTGAGTCTACAATGGAGTTGATAGAACCCTGCAGAATGTAATCGGCGCCCTGCTCGAGGCCAAATTTTTTCATACTGCTGGCACTGGCATTGGTTTGCTGGTCGGCTTTTTCGGCGCGCAGTTCTTCACGCTTTTTACCGCCCTGTACCAGTCGTACACGCTGAGAGGTGATAAAGGCATTTTCTACATCTTTCACGAATGTTTCTGCTTCGATGTGTTCATGACTTTTGTTGGTTACAAAACCTACGATCACCACGGGGCGTTGTCCGTTTTTGGCTGCCATATGATCGGTCAGCCACCGGGCGCCGAGGATGGTCTTGGTCATATCTTCTGCTACCAGACGCGAGTCTGTATTGTTCCAGCGGCCGCTGATATCTACCTGCTCAGCCGGATCAATACGGGTGACTTTGCGGGAGCAGGAGGCGAAAAGAAGAATTGCGGCCAGCGGCAACAGGTAGAATATACGTTTTGTCATAAAAAAATAAGGATTGAGTTAATGTAGTTGGTATATACAAATCCCGGTAGCGCCTGTAAAGGGCTGCGGAAAATGATGAGTTGATTGAAAATTAAAGATGCTTTTTACTTAACGCCACCAGTAGCCAACGCCCCAGGGGTTGATGTAAAATGAATTGTTGCGCCAGCTGCCACGGCGTCCCCAGCGATTGTATTGCGGATACAGCCAGCCATTGCCATAAGTGGGATAGTAGTAATCACCATACCAGTTATTACGCTCCAGGCGCAGTTGACGACGGAATGCCCGGCGTTCATCACGTGCCTCCTTACGGTCGGCCATATAATCAATTGCCTTATAAGTTTCCTGTGGCGTAGTGCCATGCCAGGTATTGATGGAGTCGGCCAGCTTCATGTATTTGCTGCGGCTTACTTCATAATTGGGGTTCTGATTGACGGCCAGTTCAGTTTGCGCCTGCAGACTGGAAGTAAATCCAGCGGTCAGCAACAAGAGTACAAAGGGTAGATATTTTTTCATACATCAGGTTTTAATCACGAAAGCCACAGCTAAAGTACAAATAGGCCCGTTAAGTGGCAGTTAAAACTTACCTGATTCGTGGTTTTACGTGAGTGAATTGAAAATCAATGGGGATGGCAGGCAAAAAAGGGTGATTTGTCCCGGCCGGTAAAATTTTACAGTCCGCCCAAAAAAAATTAATTTTAAGTAACACGCACAGCCTTAAGACGAATTATTAATCTGCAAAACGAATAGCGTATGAGGGGCGTAAACAGAGTAATGCTCATTGGCAATTTGGGTAAAGACCCGGAAGTACAGGTACTGGAAGGTAATATTGCGGTAGCCAAATTTCCACTGGCTACTACAGAAACATTTAAAGACCGCACAGGCAAGCTGGTTTCGCAAACAGAGTGGCATACGGTCGTATTGTGGCGGGGCCTGGCAGAACTGGCCCAGAAATACCTGCACAAAAGCAGCCTTGTTTATATCGAAGGAAGGCTGCGTACCCGTAGCTGGGAAGACAAAGAGGGCAACCGGAAATTTGCCACCGAAGTAGTGGGTGATAACCTGATCATGCTGGACAAACGAATGGATGGGAATGCTCCATCGACCGATTCGGGAGGTCTGGAAGGATTGAGTGGCTCAGCAGACAGCCCGCTGGGCGACCCTTCTGAATCACTACCCTTTTAATGTAAAGTCCTAAACTGTAACTTTGCCGTGCCCCTGCACTTGCGGCGGGCTCTAATTCATCATACTGACATCAAAACCACTTGCATTTGGACACGCATTCGGCACTGACATTTTTTAAAGTACCGTTATCCTATTCGCTTCTGGTTGCCGATACACAGGTGATTACCATGCTGGTATTTCTCTTGCTGGTATTACTGCTGCTGGCATTTACCATATCCGGAGCTGAAGTAGCTATCTTTTCGCTCAACAGCAGGGATATAAATATGCTGAAGACCAAACAGCATCCTGCCGCCCGCCGTATTACCGATCTGCTCGAGCGTCCCAAAGAGGTATTTGCCACCCTGCTTATCGCCAGCATCCTGATCAATATCTGCATTATCGTTTTATCAAACTTTCTGATAGGCCAGTTCATGACATTCAGAGGACTGTCGCCGGCCCTGGTCATTTTCCTCAAAATGCTGATGATTGCCCCGGTCATAATTTTCCTGGGCGAAATATTGCCCAAGTTCTGGGCTACACAAAACAATCTTCGTTTTGCTTATGGCACAGCATCTATCGTTGAAGTAGTGCACTGGCTGCTGGGTGGTATCAGCAAATGGGTGGTATCGCTGGCTGATCGTATTGGCCGCCGGGTAGGGGCCAATAAGTCGGAAGCGGTCAGCATACAGGAACTGGATGAAGCCATCGATATTCAGACAGATGAAGAAGCATCGCCCGAGGAAAAGAATATCATGAAAGGCATCGTGAAGTTTGGTACCATTTCGGTAAAACAGATCATGCGCAGCCGGCTGGAGGTAAATGGCGTTGAATACAACAGTGGCTTCGAAACCGTCATAGCCAAGGTGCGCGAACTGCATTACAGCCGCCTGCCCGTATACAAAGGCAGTATGGACGAGGTGGCCGGCATCGTCAATACCAAAGACCTGGTGCCACACCTGCATGAAGGCAATGAATTTGACTGGCGTCAGCTGATGCGGCAGCCGTATTTTGTGCCCGAATCGAAACTGATCGCCGACCTGCTGCGCGATTTTCAGCAAAGACGTATTCATTTTGCGGTAGTGGTGGATGAATTTGGCGGCACAAGTGGCATCGTGACCATGGAAGATATCATGGAAGAAGTGATCGGTGATATTCATGATGAATATGATGAAGAAGTGTCGCGCGATAAAAAAATAGATGACCGCACCTATATCTTCGAAGGCAAAACAATGATCCATGATGTATGCAAAATGATGTATCTGCCTCTTGACACATTTGATAAAGTACGTGGCGAAAGTGAGTCGGTAGGAGGACTGGTGCTGGAGCTGGCCGGAGAGTTTCCAAAAGTAAATGATGTGGTGACCAGCGGAGACTTTAACTTTACCGTGCTGGAAGCGGATAGCAACCGGGTAAAACTGGTACAGGTCACTATACGCGGAAAAGAATAAAACAAAGTGCCTGCAACAGGCCTATCAAAAGAATAGATGTAATGAGCACAGGCATTTGGAAGAAAACCCTGGGAGCCATGGTGGTACTGACGCTATTGGCCGCCTGCAATTCGCCCTATACCTATAAAAAGAAAGGATATTTCAGGATCGATTTCCCCCAAAAAGAATACCAGCTGTTTGATCAGCCCGGTTACCCGTATACATTTGAATATCCCACCTATGCACAGGTGGTCAAAGACACTTCTTTCTTTGATACACGTGCCGGCGACTGGTGGGTAAACATTGATATACCCCGCCTGCATGGCCGCATTTATATCAGCTACAAGCCAGTGCGGGGCCTCGCCGGTTTCGATTCGCTGGTGAGCGATGGTTTTAAAATGGCGTATAAACAGCATACCGAAATATCGACGGGTATTGAAGACAGCGTCATGACCACACCCAACGGAGCAGAAGGTATCTTCTTTTCATTGCGGGGCAATACGGCTACTGCCAACCAGTTTTTTCTTACAGACTCTACCCGCCATTTTCTGCGCGGGGCATTATATTTTGATGCTACGCCAAATGAAGACTCCCTCAGTGTGGTCAACGGTTTTCTCAAAGAAGATCTCAAACATCTGATCAATACACTGAAGTGGAGGTGAGTAAAGTATAAAGAGTTTAAAGGGTTTAAAGGGGTAATAAGTTTGATAGATAAAAATAATAGTCCATCCCTTTAAACTTTTTAAACCCTTTAAACCCTTTATCCCCTTTATCCCTGTACTTTAAGCACCCCGAACTAAAAATTAATAAACACCTTTCCATGACCCGGCTACTGCTTTTCCTGACGCTGCTATTCAGTGTATTTTCCGCTTATAGTCAACAAGCTGCTGCGGTAGATTCGATGCGGCATGCAGTCTCCCAGGCCAAAACTCCGGCCGATAAGGCATACTGGATGGATATGCTGGCCCGTACACTAATGAATGTAGATCTGGCCGAATCCGAAAAGGTGGGCCAGGAGCTTATTGAACTGGCGGAAGAATCGAGAGACCGCAAGCTGATGGTGGATGCTTACCGCTCCAGCGCTATCCGGTACAGTTATTACGCCGGACAGAAAGAATATACAGACAAAAGTATCAACTACTATAACAAGGCCCTGGCTATTGCCCGCGACAATAGGATGGAGGCAGAAACAGGAGGCATCCTGCTGCGCCTGGCCAATGTGTATCTGTGGGTACCCGACAAGGATAAGGCACTTGGCTATGTCAACCAGGGAGCATCTATCATTGCCACGCTCAATGACGATAGCCTGCAGGTAGAAGCGGAAAATACGTTTGGACAGGTGTACCTGCTCCGCAACGAAAGAATACTGGCTCTTCGCCACTACCTTACGGCACTGCGCCTGGCAGAATCGCTTAAGGAGGGCAGTACTGATGCAAAATCAAGAAAGAGTGAGGTAATCCGCAAGTGTTATACCCACCTGAGTAGTTTTTATGCTGCCATCGAAGCCTATGACAAAGCAATTGATAATGCGCTGCTGGCATACAAGGAACTGGATAATATCCGGCAGAAGAATGTGCCCTATCAACGGGCTATTGACCTCAACGGAATAGGTAACCTGCATGCCTACAACAATAACCCCGAGCTGGCCATGCAGTATTTCAGACGTTCTATTGCCCTGGCAGATACCCTGCATTTCTCTAACCTGAAAGTACCCGGGTATACCAGCCTGCTCAATCAATACCTGCGCATCAATCAACCGGAGAAAGCGCTGGCATTTATGCAATCTGCCGAAGGAGAAAGCCTGCAGAATTTCATGCGCCAGTTTGGTATGACCAGTGTCATTGACCAGGCATATGGCGTTATCTATACAGAGAGTGGCAAATATGATTCTGCCGGAGTACGCCTGCAAAAAGCGCTTCCCTATTTTGAAAACCAGGCCAATGACAATAACCGTATTTTTTTCTATACACAACAGGGCCGTTTTTATACCCGCACCGGCCGGTTTCAGGATGCTATAGCCACCTATCAGAAAATGAAAGCGCTGAGTGATAAGATCGGGGAAATAAGAATGACCACCCTGGCTGCCCAGATGCTTGATTCGCTGTATGGCCTTACGGGCAATTACCAGGAAGCGATGAAATACAACAGCCTTTATCATTTGTATAAAGACAGTAGTACCAAACTGAGCCGCGAAAAGGAAATCACACAGGTAGAGGCGGCCGATGAACAGCTGCGCCAGGCACGCCTGGAGCGCGACAAACTGGAAGCCAAACGTAAACGTTACAATATCCAATACCTGGCCATCACGATCGGTATTGCCGGTGTTTTTATAATAATGGTAATGCTGGGTATGTTTAAAGTATCGGCAACCACCATCAAGCTGATCGGCTTTTTTGCCTTCCTGATGTTCTTTGAATTTATATTCCTGATACTAAAAAAGAATATATCCGGTATTACACAGGGCGAACCCTGGAAGGATTTACTTTTTATGATCGGCCTGGCCGCTCTGTTGTTGCCGCTGCATCACTGGCTGGAGCATAAAGTGATCCACTATCTCACGTCGCACAACCGGCTTACCGCCTCCGGCAAAGGACTGCTCAATCGCCTGCGCGGTCATTCCAAACCAGATCATAGTTCGTAACGCACAGAGAGAAATGCGTTGCGGCGAATGAGCGGTATCGAAAAATAATCCTGCCGCAAGGGAGTATTGGTAAAATAGAAATACCTGCTCTCGCCGGAAATATTATTGATCAGTAAAGAAATGCTCCATGGTTTTTGGGGAAACCGGAATTGCCATTCGGCATTTACAAACAGGTATTTTTTGGCGTCTCCGGCTACCTGCGTATTATTATATGCTTCTGCACTTAATTTGACCAGATGATTTTTCAATAATTGGAACTGTTGATTAACGACAATCCTTCCTGCCAGGTTATTTTTTTTATAAGCCGAAGAAAGATGACCGCCAGGCAGGCTGACAAAAAGAGATTGAAACAACTGCAGCTCCAGTGTGTACCAGGTGCTCCATTTCTTATTGACAGTAAATGTCAACGGCCTGACCGGGGTTATTTTGAAAAAGGATTAAAACACGGTAGGCACCGGCCGGCCGGATCCAGTCGGTCACAGGTTGAAATTGAATTAGTTATATACGCCGCGTTCTTTCCAACTAAGAATTATCTTTGCTGCAAAACGAGGCAGGTGATTGTAATTGATAATAAGCTGATAAGTGACGACATTATCGAAAAGAAATTTGTGTGCGATCTGGGGCGTTGCAAAGGCGGCTGCTGTGAGGATGGAGATGCCGGCGCCCCGCTGGAACGTGCTGAACTGGCCCTGGTGCAGGAGTATTATGAAACGGTAAAACCCTATCTGCCCCAGGCGGCCATCAAAGAAATAGAACACAAAGGATTTTACGAGTATAACCGGGATTTTGGCTGGGTCACCCCCACGCTGCCGAGCGATAATGAGATCTGTGTTTATGCATTCCGGGAAAAAGATGGTCTTATCAAATGTGCTTTCGAACAGGCATATTATGACGGCAAGATTCCCTGGAAGAAACCGATCAGCTGCCATCTCTATCCCATTATTGCCAAAAAAGGGGCACATGGAGATTATGACCGGGTAAATTATGAACCACGCGAAGTATTGTGCCGTCCCGCCTGTGCCCTGGGAGAGCAACTGCAGGTACCGGTATATAAATTTCTGAAAGAGCCGTTGATCCGGAAGTATGGCACAGATTTTTATGAAGCACTGGATACCATTGCCCGCACCTATTACGAAAACGATCAAACAGAAGAGAACCAGTAAAAATATTTCTTGTGAAAGAAACAGCTGCAAATTTTAAAGCCCGCTCTACGGTCAAAGCTACTGACCGCATTCACCGCAGAGTTATCAATTTCAATATAGGACGCTACAATGCAGTAGTGCCTAAAGGGAAAGAACAGTTTGCAGCACTCTCCACCGCACGCGAACGGGCCAAGAACCTGAAGTGGCGGGCAATAGAAAATCTCGACACACAACTGGAAAACTTTGAAGCCATGATCACCCGTCGTGGTGCACGTGTGGTATGGGCCAATGACGCACAGGAAGCCCTGGATGAGGTCGGAAAGATCTGTGCCGAAAAAAACTGCAAAACACTGGTGAAGAGTAAAAGCATGGTGACAGAAGAAATACACCTCAATGCTTTTCTGGAAAAACAGGGAATTGAAAGTGTAGAGACCGATCTGGGAGAATATATCCAGCAGCTGGATGGCGAGCCGCCATATCATATCGTAACGCCGGCCATGCACAAAAGCAAGGAAGATATTGCCAAACTTTTTTCTGATAAACTGGGCACCGATCCCGGGCTTACTCCCGAGCAGCTAACCCTGGTAGCCAGGGATGTACTTCGCCAAAAATATGTGCAGGCCGAAGTAGGTGTGACAGGTGCAAATTTTATAATAGCGGATATTGGTGGCATTGCTGTTACCGAAAATGAAGGCAATGGCCGTCTTAGCTGCTCCATGCCCAAAACACATATCGTAATAGTGGGTATTGAAAAGGTGATTCCTTCGCTTACAGACCTGGCACTGTTCTGGCCGCTGCTGGCAACCTTTGGTACCGGTCAGCGGATCACATCGTATAATACCATTGTCACGGGGCCACGCCAACCCGGCGAGACCGATGGCCCAGAGGAAATGATTGTTATCCTGCTCGACAATGGCCGTACCAATATACTGGCCAACGAAAAGCAGCGTGAAAGCCTTTATTGTATCCGCTGCGGTGCCTGTCTCAATGCGTGCCCCGTCTATAAAAATATTGGTGGTCACACCTATGCTGCTACTTACAGCGGTCCCATTGGTTCGGTGATCACACCACATCTCAAAGGCATGGATGAATGGAAACATCTGAGCTATGCTTCCTCGCTTTGTGGCAACTGCACCGAAGTATGTGCCGTAAAGATCAACCTGCATGAATTGCTGCTCGAAAACAGGCATGAAGCCGTGGAATCAGGCAGCAGCACTTTTTCTGAACGGATGGCCTGGAAAATGTGGCGGCAGGGCATGCTGCGACGCAGCTGGATGAATATGGCCAGTGGCTCGGTCAAGAACTGGGTAGTCAATAGCCTGGTGAAAGGCTGGTCGGCTAACCGCTCTCCCATGCATTTCCCGAAAAAATCTTTTAACCAGCAGTGGAAAGAGCAGCATCCTAAAGACAATTAAGGAACCGTGCTTTTATATGCGCCTGTCATAACCCCGCGACTTCGTTACATGGCCAGCTTTGCAGGTACCATGATGACGGGTCAGGCACTGACACTGACCGATAATATTACCGAAGCACAGAATTACCAGGGACCACTGATCAATTACAGCAGCCACCGGCTGCGCCAGCTGGAATACCAGATCTATCCGCAGGGACTTCTTTCCGAAACAGGTATTAAAACAATAAAACCCGAAGTGACTGAAGAAGACGGTATGCCTGTTTTTTTCACCACCCCCGGTCAGCACCCGTTCGATATCCTGGCGACATCTTTTTATCTGCTAAGCCGCTATGAGGAGTACCAGTCATCGCCTCCTGACAGCTATGGTCGCTTCGATCACCGGCATTCACTTGCCTGGCAGGCCCAGTTTCTGGATCGTCCGCTGATCAATGAATGGATGAATCATCTGCGGGCACAGCTGGCACAGCAGTTTGGCACACTACCCCAGCCGCCACGCCCTGTTTCTTTTTTACCCACCTACGATATTGATATTGCCTGGTCATACCTGCACAAAGGCTGGCTGCGTACGCTGGGAGGCAGCCTGGTGTCTTTAGTAAAAGGCAACTGGAAACAGTTTGCCGAACGCCTGCAGGTATTGCGGGGCCGCCGCAAAGATCCCTATGATGCCTATGGGTGGATGAATCAACTGCATGAGCGGTTAAAACTCCGCCCGTATTATTTTTTCCTGCTGGCGCCACGCCGCGGGCGGTACGATAAAAATATTTCGCCACGGCACAAAGCCATGCAGGCCCTGGTGTCGGATCACCTGATCCGTTACCCCGTAGGCATTCACCCTTCGTGGCGCAGCGGAGATGAAACCGCGCAGCTGCAGCAGGAGCTTCAGGTGCTGGCACAACTGAGCGGGCAAGCAGTACAGGCTTCCCGCCAGCATTATATCCGGATGCAATTGCCGCAAACATACCGGCGGCTGATAGAGGCTGGTGTCGGGTTCGATTTCTCGATGGGTTATGGCAGTATCAATGGTTTTCGTGCATCGGTCGCCTCAGCTTTTTACTGGTATGACCTGGAAAAGGAACAACAGACATCTTTACTGCTCTTTCCCTTCTGTTATATGGAAGCCAATTCTTTTTATGAGCAGAAATATACCGCCGCGCAGGCACTCACTGAAATGAGGCATTACCGCGATGTTGTTGCCGGCGCCAATGGCACACTGATCACGATCTGGCATAATAACTTTCTGGGTACCGATGCTGCAGTACAGGAATGGCGCCAGGCCTATCAAATCTTTCTCGAAGAAACAGCTATTGCCGGCCAGCCGGCATTTTAAACCCCTTCTGTCTCCGGCTGCTCGGGTGGCGGAATGGTTTTAAATGCCCGGTTTACCATAAACACACCCAGCAGCGTTACGCCTCCACCGATAGCAATAAATAATGTAAGCGGCTCTTCAAAAATGAGCCAGCCCAGCAATACGGCTACCACCGGGTTGATATAGGCATAAATAGAAGTCTGCTCGGCAGGCAGCCGCTGCAGTGCATAGATATATGCGATAAAGGAAATGACAGAACCAAAGACCACCAGGTAGGCAATAGCGAGCCACGACTGCCAGGGGATGGCAGAAAAAGGTATTACAGGTTTGGTATGCGGTACATGTACCAGTTGTGTAATGAATGTGGTGAGCATGCCCGATATGACCATTTGCAGCCCCAGGCTCAGGTATGGATTAAAACGATCAGCCTGTTTTTTGGTATATAATGTACCGAAAGCCCAGGTCCAGGTGGCAATAAGCGAAAGAATGATACCAAACAGGAAATCGGGATTCAGGAAATCGGTCAGGTGGTCTGAAAATATAATACAGATACCTGCAAAGCCGATCAGCAATCCCCAAATGGCACGCAGAGGCATCCGCTCGCCCGAAGAAAAAAGACCGATCACTACCAGCCAGAGTGGAAAGATGGCGGCAATGATAGAACCCAGACCAGCTGAGATATATTGAATACCCCAGGTACTGAGCCCGTTGCTGAGCGTAAAATTGAGCAGTCCCAGTACGATCACTGCCCACCATTCGCGCCCGCGGGGCAGCTGTATACCTTTTGCCAGGAAGAATACTACATAACACAGCCCGCCCAGGAACTGGCGAATGCCGGCCAGCTGCAAGGCAGGCATATGCTGAATACCCGCCTTGGATGCAATCCAGGTAGTGCCCCAGAAAAAACAGACAAGAGCCAGTGCAAAGATGGCTTTGGCTTTTGATCCTTTACGGTGAATGGTAAGCGGATTGAAAGCCCCCAGTTGCTTCAGCGTATGGCTTGTCTGCGATAAGGTCTTATGTAGTTCAAATCGGGGCATAAGGTGGCAATGAAAGCCTGCTGACTTTCCGGGAGTAAAACAATTGGCAACAACCGTTGCGGCAGCTTAATGCTTAAAGTGCCGCAGCCCGGTGATGACCATAGCCAGGTTATGTTGCTTGCAATACTCTATGGAGTCATTATCGCGAATGGAACCACCGGGCTGAATAAAGGCCTGGATGCCGGCCTCATGACCCAGTTGTACACAATCATTGAACGGGAAAAATGCATCGCTGGCGAGTACGGCACCATTCAGGTCAAAATTGAACTGCCTGGCTTTTTCAACCGACTGGCGCAGCGAGTCGATACGGCTGGTTTGTCCGCAACCTTTTCCAATCAGCTGTTTGTTTTTGACCAGGGCAATGGCATTTGACTTCAGGTGTTTGCAGATCAGGTTGGCAAACAGCAGATCATCTTTCTCTGCAGCAGTGGTGTTGCGGCCACCGGCTTCTTTCCAGTCTGCATAATTGCCTTCGTCTGTGCCCTGTACCAGTACTCCATTGAGGACCGACTTGTATTGTACCTTGCGCTGGGGCTGTGCCTTCAGCTGCAGCAGTATCCTGTTTTTCCTGGAACGCAGGATAGCCAGTGCATCTTCGTCAAAAGCCGGAGCGATCAGTACTTCAAAGAAAATTTCATTGATTGCTTCTGCAGTGGCCTTGTCGATAGTACCATTGGTAACCAGTACGCCGCCAAAAGCACTTTCGGGATCGCCGGCCAGTGCAGCGTCCCAGCTTTCTTTGCTGCTGGCCCTGCTGGCCACGCCGCATACATTGGTATGTTTGATAATGCCGAAGGTAACGGAGGCATTGTCCTGAAATTCATTGATGAGCTGATAGGCGGCATCCACATCCACAAAATTGTTGTAGGATAGCTCTTTACCATTCAATTGCTCAAAAAGCTGGCTGGCATTACCATAGAATACACCGGTCTGGTGTGGGTTCTCGCCGTAACGCATGATCTTGGGATCAGACAGCGATTCCAGAAAGTACTGGCCATTTTCTGCATTGAAGTACCGGGCAATAGCCACATCATAATGTGCTACGATCTCAAAAGCGCGGGCGGCAAAGTTGCGGCGTTGTTCAATAGTGGTCTCGCCCTGCTGGTTGCGCAACAGCTCTTCTACTTCCGCATAATCTTTTTTGGCAGCTACAACCAGCACATCTTTAAAATTTTTGGCTGCACCGCGGATCATAGAGGGACCACCTATATCAACTTTTTCAATGATCAGCTTTTCTTCGCTGGTGCTGGCAACCGTTTCTTCAAACGGATACAGATCCACGATCACCAGGTCAATGACCGGGATGTTGAACTGCTGCATTTCCTGCACATCTGTCTCGTTGTCACGCCGGCCAAGGATACCGCCAAATACTGCGGGGTGCAATGTTTTCACACGACCACCTAAAATGGAAGGATAAGTGGTCAGCTGCTCAACCGGTATTACCGGAATATTCAGCTTCTCAATGAACTGCTGGGTGCCGCCGGTAGAATAAATAGTTATTCCCAGCTCAGCCAGTTGTTTTACCAGGGGTTCGAGGCCGTCTTTATAAAAAACGGAAATAAGGGCAGATTGAATTTTTTTGTTCATACAAGATGTGATTAAAAGCGGCGTGCAACCGGATTCCGGGCAATATTATTGGTCTCTACAGGCACCGGGTTTGCTGTGTGAGGCGCAAAGGTAAGTTACCGCTGCTTCATCACAAAAGCGCCGTCGGTTTTAACCGCATGAAAAGCGATGGAATGAAGCCTGCAATAACGCCGCCATTGCTCCACCGCCCTGTTGCTGAGGGTGCTGGCTGCTATTACCTGCTTTAACCGGCCAGGAGATAGTTGATGCTGTAAACTGCTGTCGGCCTTTGCAGCCAGTACCAGGATATCGATTGCGTAAGTGGTACCGGCAACCGGTGAAAGCTGCCGACTGATCACCCAGATACGTTGCCCGCGCCAGGAAATACACTGTTGCTTTCTTTCCAGCCCTTTTATGTCCGGTACGGGCCGGGCGTTGAACAGGGCCCGGCTGCCATCGAGATAATATGAAAGATTGCCGGCCCCTGTGGTATCGTGCCAGGAGGCATACCGGCCACCATTTATAAAATCCATTACCAGGGCCCGCGGGCTATTATAAACAATAAATACCTGCTGCCGCTGGCGCTCGGTATGGCTGTACCGCAGCAATCCCCACAGCACGGTGCAGCAGCAGGCGGTCAGCCATATATAATAACGTGATTTGAGTAACCATGCCATGGCTGCCAGAGTCAGTATCAGCATCAGCCCGGCGGCTTCTGTCTGTGTGAGCTGTATACTGCGGGTAAGCGCATACGGCAATTGCTCGATATACTGCACCGTTTCGTTCATGAGCCAGATAAGCCAGGATAATAGCTTTCCTAAAACTGCAGCTGCAGCCGGAAAGAGAGCAGCCAGGCAAAGCAGGATCTCACCAATCAGGATCAGGCTCGAGAGCGGAACGATGAGCAGGTTGGCGACCAGGAAATAATTAGGGAACTGGTGAAACTGGTAGAGACAAATAGGAAGCGTAAGTAACTGGGCCGCCAGTGTCACTGCGCACATTTTCCAGATCATATCAGGTAGCTTCCATTTCAGGTAAATAAGCTGGTAAATGGGTTGCATGAACAATACCAGGCTGGCTACCGCCAGGAATGATAATTGAAACCCGATATCCCACAGCCAGTAGGGTTGATAACAAAGCAACAAAAAAGCCGCCAGGGCAAGTGAGTTGTAAATAGAATGTTTGCGCGACAGTGACTGGCCCAGTATCAGAATGGTAAACATCACGGCTGAGCGTAATACAGATGCCTGGGCACCTGCAAGCAGGCTGAATATCCAGAGGGCGGTTATCTGCAAACAGGGGCTAAGCCATCGCCAGCGGCCACGCCGGGGCAGGGCTGCGCAGGCTTTTTGCAGTAGCCAGTAAATAAGTCCCAGATGGAGGCCTGATATGGCGATGATATGAACAATGCCGGTATTGGTGTAGGATTGCACCAGCTCGCGATCCAGGTTGTCTTTGTATCCGATAAGCAGCGCTTCTGCCAGGCCGGCCTCTTTTTCTCCCGGGATATAAGTATCCAGCGTCTGTATGATCCAGTTGCGCCAGCTGATAAGCCACTGGTTGAAGCGTGTATTATACTTGTCCGGTATAATTATATAATCATCGGGTTGCAGGTAGAGCTGGTGAGTGATGCCATTGAAAAGGCTGTAGCGGGCATAGTCAAAGGCGCCGGGGTTGCCGGTGCCGGCAACAGGCTGTGGGGTTGCGCGTGTTATTAATAATGTACCTGCCGGCAGGCTGGTAAAGTTGCTGTCCCTGGCAAAGTAAACCCACAGCAGGCCCCGGACCTGCTGGTTTTTTTGATCTGTAATAAGCCGGTTGACGCGGGCCAGTGCTTTCCAGGAGTTAGGGCGCTGAACGGTGGCGTCCTGCAAGATCAGTTCAAGCGCTTCGGCACCGGTATAACGCTGCTGAATGGATTGCGGATGATGAAGAGGATTTTTATACCAGGTAAGTAATGCGCCGGCACAAAACAGGCAGGTACAAAGCAACAGGCCTGCCATTGCCCGCCAACGGTATCTTGTTGCCGGCGCCAATAGCCGGAAGGCCAGGAAAAATAAAGCAGCCAGACCACCAGTTACCCAAAGTGGCGAAGGCAGCAGTTTATACTGCCACTGCAGATATATGCCGAAGGCAAAGGGCAACAGCAGCCGGATTGCCGGCAATCCTCTCCATACAGGTAGTATAAATTTCCTGGCCATTGCAAAGATTATGAGTCGGCAACGACCTGGCAAAGGGAAAAACCTCAGTATTTAACGGGAAAAAAACTTTGAAATATAGGCTATCTGGGCAGCGTGGTAGATATTGTGTTGTATGAGGCCCTGCAGGAGGAAGCGGAAATTGTAGTTGCGGAAATCGACCTGCTGGTCAAGAAAACTGTCGGGCTTACTGGTAAGTATGGTTATCAGGTTTTCATGGGCGGCTTCGAGTCTGCACAGGCCGTCTTCCCAATCATGTGTTTCGGGGCTTATGGGATCCCAGTCATGCGCTTCAAACCAGGCGAGGTCCTGTGTTTTATCCTGCTGCACTCTTTTGAGCGTGAATTCAGCCCAGTTGACCATATGAAAAAGAAGCTGAGCGGGGGAATGACCGTTTTCTCCGGGTTGAATAAAGGCTGTTGCGGGGGGAACTTTCTGCAGCAATTCATACACTGGCAGGCCATACCAGGGCGATCCGGTCAGTGAATTCCGGAGACTTTGCAGGAGGGAACTGATCTCAGGATCCATGCTTTTTGGACCAAAAATACATGCAAATGGGTAGGCGATTCCCCATTTTTTAGTTTTATGGGATTCGGATCATTATTTTACCCCAATTTTCACCCTTTTTTTCCCATAAAAATACCCCGTCATTTGCACGGTATTTCTATCGCATTTTCCCCGTTTTTTTTGTGTTTTTTCCCCATAGATTGCTGGTAATCTTCGTGGTATGAATATGTTTAATTTATAATTAATTGATTGCCTATTCATTGTGGAAAGGTTTGAGCGGACCTCCGGGATAGCTTTACGGCATCATCATTTTAATCAACCCTCAAAATCTTAAGGCAATGGTAGAAGCTCAAAAAAAATCAGTAAAAGTTGGCAAATTGGTTAACACTGCCCATGTAGACACAGCTATTAAAAACTATAAGCGTGAGCGTTGGGCGCAGAATTCAGAAAGGCTTGGTAAGGAAGACTCGCTGAGTGTATGGTATTCCGTAGAGGAGCTGCAGCAGTTCCTGGAAATGGCTAAAGATCATGGTGCAGATGGTATCCGCATGTACTTTGGTGCTTATAGCGAAGACTATGCAGATCAGCCCCTGTTTGCCGGCCGTCAAACCGTAATGCTGGTTGCAACAAAAGAAAAAGAAACCGCAGACGGAACATATAACAAGGACGTTTACATTAATACGGACAAAGGAACTTCCATCCTGGCTTACAATGCAGGTCGGCTTTGCCCTCCTCTCTGCTCAGGTTTTGGCGATGGCGGTTACGACGAAATTGGAATCACGATTGTAGATAAAGGCGACAAAGGCATGGTAGTAGCTTAATCTTACTCTGATTCCCCCGAAAAACCTAAACCTCCTTAGTAATAAGGAGGTTTTATTTTTTTATTAAGCTACCTTTAGTTGGTTATTATATATCTATGCAAAACCTGCCGGTTTATTTTTATTTTATTGCGCTTTGTCTGCTGGTAAGTCTTACCAGTTTTTTTGTGAAGCCCCGCGCTGAATTGTATTTGCGTGTATTTACCCCATTTCTGGTGCTCACACTTACGATCGAAATGATCTGTGACCGGTTATTCAATAAAGGTCTGCCCAACGTACATATCTATAATTATTTCACCGCCTTCGAATTTGTGTTTTACATGTTTGCTGTGCGCCTGATGATAGAAAGCCAGCGCATAAAACGGATCATACTCGTCACCATATTTATATATACGATAGGAGCGGTGATCAATATCCAGTTTCTGCTGGGCACATACGAATTTCATACCATCACTTACTCTATAGGCTGCCTGCTCGTAGCTATCTGTTGTATTTTTTACTTCCTCGAACTCTTCCGTCGCCCCAAGTCAGTCAACCTGATGCGTATTCCCGCCTTCTGGATCTGCTCCGGCCTCCTGTTTTTTTATTGCAGTAGTTTTCCTCTCTTCAGCCTTGTCAACCTTTGGGGGAAAATTTCTCCGATAATTAATAAAAACTTCGGTGCAATTATTTCAATTCTGAATATTTTCCTTTATTCGCTTTTTACGATCGCCTTCCTATGCAGAATCAGACGCCGGAAATATATTTTATAATTGTAATCGGTATTGCGCTGGGATTACTGCTGGTGGGATTTATCATCACCACGCTATTGCTGTACCAGCGGCGCCAGCAAAGGCAGGAACAGGAAATGGAACGTTTGAAAGATGCATATGAGAAGGAAGAACTGCGCTCTCAACTCGAGATACAGGAAAACACCTTCAAATCGATAGCCCAGGAGCTGCATGACAATATTGGTCAGATGCTCTCTGTGGTCAAGCTATCATTATCCGTATTACCCATCGAAAAAGAACATAAAGCCTACGATCAGATTGAGAACTCCCGCCAGATACTGAATAAAGCCATCTTTGATCTTTCCAACCTTACCAAGAGCCTGCATACAGATCGTATTGCACAGGTAGGCCTTGCAGATTCTATCCGGTTTGAATCCTATGCACTCAACAAAACCGGCATCGTGGAAGTCAAATTTGAGCTCAACGGGCTGGAGCGCCAGCTTGATGACCAGAAATCGATTTTTCTCTTCCGTATTTTTCAGGAGGCCATGAACAATGTGCTGAAGCATGCCAAGGCCACCGAGGTTGAAGTGATTCTCAATTACTTAGATAATATTTTCACGCTCGAAATCAGGGATAATGGCCTTGGTTTCAATGTGGCAGAAAAGCGCCAGTCTGCCGATTCTTTCAGTGGTGTCGGATTAAAAAGTATTTTTAACCGGGCCAAGCTCATCGGTGCCGATCTCAGCATCGATAGCAAACCCGGAACCGGCACTAGGATATTGATAGAACTTCCCCTGGAAGAAGAGGAATAACAGTCATGGCAAAAGCAACTAAAAAAATTCAGGTGGGCATCGCAGATGACCATAGCCTTCTGCGGAATGCACTCGCCAACCTGATCAATACATTTGAAGGATACAGCATCTTGTTTGAAGCCGATAATGGCAAAGACCTGCGCAATAAGATCATGCAGCACATGGTACCTGATATTGTGCTGCTCGATGTAAATATGCCCGAGATGGATGGCTTCGAAACCACCCAGTGGCTTCATAAAAACTACCCGCACATACGTGTACTCGCCCTGTCTATGCTGAGTGATGAAAAAACGATCATCAAAATGTTCAGACTGGGCGCCAAAGGGTACCTGCTCAAAAACGCTGAACCTACTGAACTGCGCGAAGCCCTGGATTCGCTGATGGACAAAAACGTATACCTGTCAGAATATGTATCAGGAAAACTGGTCAGCGGCCTGCAGCAGACAGACCTGGATACCAGTGGCCGCGAAGTGGTACTGAATGAAAAAGAACGCGAATTCCTTCGCTGGGTTTGCTCCGAATTATCTTATAAAGACATTGCTGCCAAAATGTATATCAGCGCCCGCACAGCCGACGACTACCGGCAGTCGCTCTTCAATAAACTGAAAGTACACAGCCGTGTGGGATTGGTAATGTACGCGATAAAGCATGGGATCGTCGAGGTGTAGTGGAGGCAGAAGGTGAAAGGGAGAGGGTGAAAGGCGTATGTATAAAAGGAGGAACAGAGTATACCTTGTTCCTCCTTTTATCATCTTATATTATCAATCGTTTACTCCCCTTTTACCTTTCACCCTCTCCCTTTCACCTTATTTACTCAGGTACATACTCCTGTCCTTATACAATTGCCTGAAATAAGGATCGCGGAGGTCTTTTACAAAGCGGATAGCTTCACCGGTCGACTTCATCTCGGGTCCGAGTTCCTTATTCACACCGGGGAATTTGTTGAAGCTGAATACCGGTTCCTTGATCGCAAAACCATTGAGCTTCTTCTCGAAGGTGAAGTCGGTGAGCTTATTGGCGCCGATCATTATTTTGGTAGCGATATTCAGGTAAGGTATCTGGTAAGCTTTGGCAATAAATGGTGTGGTGCGTGATGCACGGGGGTTGGCCTCGATCACATTCACTTTTCCATCTTTGATGGCAAACTGGATATTGATAAGACCTTTAATGTTGAGCGCCCTGGCGATCTTCTCCGAATAATATTCCATGGTAGTCACTTCCATGGGCGAAAGATTGAAGGCCGGCAGCACGGCATTACTGTCACCGCTATGAATACCGGCGGGTTCAATATGCTCCATTACGCCCATTACGTGAAAATTCTCTCCGTCAAAAATGGCATCCACTTCGGCTTCCTGGCAGCGATCGAGGAAGTGATCGATCAGGATCTTGTTGCCGGGAATATGTTTCAGCAGGCTTACTACTGCTTTTTCCACTTCTTCGTCATTGATCACGATCCGCATCCGTTGTCCGCCCAGTACATAGGAAGGGCGTACCAGTACAGGATAACCCACTTTGTTGGCAACAACAATAGCTTCGTCCACATCGTAGGCGGTACCATAGTCGGGGTAAGGGATACCCAGCTCTTTGAGCAGGTCGCTGAAGCGGCCGCGGTCTTCGGCAATGTCCATGCTGTCGAAAGATGTGCCGATGATGCGGATACCTTTTTCATGCAGGCGTTCGGCCAGTTTCAGTGCGGTCTGCCCACCCAGCTGTACGATCACACCTTCGGGTTTTTCATGCTCGATGATCTCCCACAGGTGCTCCCAGTATACGGGTTCAAAGTAGAGTTTGTCGGCAATATCGAAATCGGTCGATACGGTTTCGGGATTACAGTTGACCATGATGGCTTCATAACCGGCCTCTTTGATGGCCAGCAGTCCGTGCACACAGCAGTAATCAAATTCAATACCCTGACCGATACGATTGGGGCCCGAACCCAGTACAATGATTTTCTTTTTATCCGAAACACGGCTTTCATTGCTGTTGCCGCCTTCAAATGAAGAATAGAAATAAGGAGTGCGTGCTTCAAACTCGGCACTGCAGGTATCTACCATCTTGTAGACGCGTGTAATGCCCAGTTCTTTGCGGCGCTGGTAGAGATCCTCTTCGTTGCCGTGGCCGATAATACGGCTGATCTGCTCGTCGCTGAAACCATTTACCTTGGCTTCGCGCAGCAGTTCTTCGGGCAGCGTATTGAGGTCATATTTCTCCAGACGCTTTTCGAGGTTCACGATCTTCTGGATCTCGTAGAGGAACCAGCGGTCAATACCATTGGTAGCTTTTGAAATGGTACCTACAGAAATACCGGCCATGAGTGCATCCTTGATCCGGAATATGCGATCCCATTTCGGTGTTTTGATATATTCCAGCAGATCATCGGCATGCATGAGGCTTTTGCCGTAGTAGCCAAGTCCCACTGCATTATTCTCCAGGCTCTGGCAGGCTTTCTGAATAGCTTCGGTAAAGCTGCGGCCGATAGCCATTACTTCACCTACACTTTTCATCTGCAGTCCCAGTGTATCATTGGCCCCCTTGAACTTGTCAAAATTCCAGCGGGGTACTTTTACAATTACATAGTCGAGTGCCGGCTCGAAATAAGCCGAAGTGGTTTTGGTGATCTGGTTTTCCAGTTCATCGAGGTTGTAACCAATGGCCAGCTTGGCGGCGATTTTGGCAATGGGATAACCCGTGGCTTTGGATGCCAGTGCCGATGAGCGGCTTACGCGCGGGTTGATCTCGATGGCAATGATCTCTTCGGTATCGGGGTTGAGGGCAAACTGTACGTTGCAGCCGCCGGCAAAATTGCCCAGGTCGCGCATCATGCGGATGGCGGTATTACGCATCAGCTGCATGGCGGTATCGCTCAGGGTCATGGCCGGAGCTACCGTGATGGAGTCGCCGGTATGTACACCCATTGGGTCAAAATTCTCCACCGTACAAATGATACAAACATTATCGGCGGTGTCGCGGAGCAGTTCCAGCTCAAATTCTTTCCAGCCCAGCACGGCTTTTTCTACCAGTACTTCATGTATGGGAGATGCCTGCAGACCACGGTTGAGCGCTTCGTCCAGGTCATTTTTATCGTGTACAAAACCACCACCGGTACCGCCCAGTGTAAAAGAGGGACGTATTACCAGTGGGAAGCCGATCTGCTGTGCAAATTCTTTTCCTTCGAGAAAGGAGTTGGCTGTTTTGGCAGTAGCTACGGGTACTCCCAGTTCGATCATCCACTGGCGGAATTTCTCCCGGTCTTCGGCTTTGTCGATGGCTTTGATGTCCACACCGATCAGCCGTACATTATACTTTTCCCAGAGGCCCAGGTCTTCTGCTTCTTTGGCCAGGTTGAGTGCCGTTTGCCCGCCCATGGTAGGTAGTACGGCATCTATCTCATTTTCCTCTAATATCTGTTCAATACTTTCTACAGTAAGGGGCAACAGGTACACTTTTTCTGCCATCATCGGGTCGGTCATGATGGTAGCAGGGTTGCTGTTGATCAGGTAAACCTTGATCCCTTCTTCCCGCAGACTGCGGGCAGCCTGGGTACCGGAATAATCAAATTCACAGGCCTGACCAATAACAATAGGCCCTGAACCGATGATCAGGACCGAACGAATGGAAGTATCTTTTGGCATTTTTTAAAACTAGGGGGGTCTGAAAAAACAAATTGCGCAAAAGTAAGGGTTTCGGCCCTTTTTTGCGGTCAGGATTCAAAGAAATTCCTAAATAAAATACCAGGTAAAATGAACGGGAGGGGATAAAGAGAAGGGTACGGATCAAAACTGCCTGGCTGCCAGAGGGATCAGGCCAGGCCCTATATATATTATATGAGTATTCGCATAGATCAGCTGTGATAAGCTGTCATTTCAAACTCATCCAGGCTTACCTCTACTTCGGTCTCAGTAGTAGCTACCACAGCTTTCCGGTCTTCAGCTTTATTCTTCATTTTGGCCATCCAGCGCTGACGCACCTCCTGGCCTTTAAAAATGCCGATAAAAAGCCCTGCTACAAATAACGCCGTGTAAATAATCTTTTTCATACGCTTCATTTTTTAAATCCATAACTGCCTATGCAAACTAAAATATCGTGCCACTTTTACCAATACCACATTAATGGTATTTTAATTTGGTGGATAGTGGACTGTTAACAGTGGACAGTCCCCACCAAACTTCACCTGTACGAACAATGATGGAGAAAGCAGGTTAAAGGTTGGATGGTAATGTTTTCTTAAAATGACAGATGACGAACAGTTGACAGGAAAAAGTTCGAATGGTTAAAAGAGATTAATACAGCCCACTGTCCACTGTTAACAGTCCACTATCCACTAAATTTGCAGATGCTCAGAATCATTGCTTTGACTGGCCTCCTGCTAAGCATGAGTGTTGCAGTTTTTGCTCAGACATCTGCCTATCCCAAAGGATACTTTCGCTGGCCCCTCAATCTGAAGCCCGAAATTGTGGCTAACCTGGGTGAGTTGCGCAGCAACCACTGGCATATGGGGCTCGACATACGTACAGCCCAGAAGGTAGACCAGCTGGTATATGCCGCAGCCGACGGATACATTGCCTCCATTGGTATCAGGCCATTGAGTTTCGGACGTTTTATTGTGATCAATCACCCAAATGGGTTATCTACCCTGTACGGGCATCTTAACGATTTTGCGCCGGAGCTGGAGGCTTATGTCACACGTCAGCAATATTCCCGCGAAAGCTGGGCTGTGGAACTCAATTTTACTCCTGATCAATTTCCTGTCAAAAAAGGCAGCTTTATCGCATACAGCGGTACCACTGGCGGTTCGCAGGGACCACATGTGCATTTTGAGATCCGCGATACCAGGTCGGGAGAATGCCTGAACCCGCTTTTATTCGGTATGCCGCTGCAGGACCAGGTGCCTCCATCGATCGTAAAGCTGGCTTTGTATGACCGCACGGTAGGTACTTATGAAAGCAAACCGCGCATGTTTACTGTCAAAGCAGGTACTGGTGGTCTTACGCTGGCGGGTAATGAATTGGTGCGTACGGGATCCAAACGTGTGAGCCTGGCCATTCAGACCTATGATCGTATCAGCGGCTCTTCTAATCAGGATGGTATTTACCGCGCAGCACTTTACCTCGACAATCAGCCCCGTATCAATTTTGTCATAGACAGCATCGGTTATGACGAAACACGCTACATGAATGCGCATATCGATTATAAGCTGGAAGCCGGCGGAGGTCCATACCTGCAGCATCTGAGCCGTCTGCCCGGCGATCGCAGCAGCGTCTATCATCCGGCCGGCGCCGATGGAGTGTTGCTGCTCAACGATACACTGATGCATGCGGTGCGTATTGATGTGGATGATGCCTATGGCAACCGCACTACACTACGGTTTAATTTGCAGTATGATCCTTCTCTGATGGTGGCATTTCGCCCGCCGGTAGTTTCCACCGATCCGCAAACAATTTCCAGTGAATTGTTTCTTCCCAATTATGTAAACCTGCTGGAGAGAGCCGACTTCGAACTTTACATGCCGGAGACGGCCATCTACGATACGATTGTATCTGTGTATTACCGCAGTACTGCTTCCGGCACCAATGCCGTATCTGCTATGCACCAGGTCAATGATCCTTCACTGCCGGTGCATACGCCCATACGTGTGCGTATCAAACCGGATGCAAATATTCCTGCAGCATGGCGCGATAAGCTGCTGATCGTACGAAGCTATCAAAGCAGCCGTACCGTACGCCGTGCTGAGTGGCAGGGAGAATGGCTGACTGCCGAGTTTACTGACTTTGGCTATTATCGTGCCTATGTAGATCTGGATCCTCCTACTGTATTGCCTCCGGGTCGCGGAGATACCATTGTGCTCAGTGGCAGCCAGATTGCATTTACTCCTACCGATAATTTTGGTATAAAAAGTTTTCGTGCAGAACTGGATGGCAGCTGGCTGCGGTTTACCAATGATAAAGGCCGCACCTGGATCTATCGCTTCGACGAACGTTGCCCCTATGGAGTGCATCAACTGAAAGTAACCGTAGAAGACCTGGTGGGCAATGTGACCGAGAAAATATGGTGGTTTAAAAGAGAAGCATATAAAGCACCGGTTAAAAAAACCTCTTCTAAAAAGACTCCGGCCAAAAAAGCCCCTGTCAGGAAAAAGACTACTACGAAAAAGAAGTAGCCACAATACAAACAGCAGAAACAACAATAAATACACGCATCATATCAGTATATGGCAATCACATTAAAGGAAGGCGACAAAGCGCCTACATTTGCGGCACCGGATCAGAACGGTAAAAAGGTAAGCCTGGCAGATTTTAAAGGAAAAAAACTGGTCTTATACTTTTATCCGGAAGATGATACACCTACCTGCACTATCCAGGCCTGCAACCTGCGCGACAATTATGCGCTGTTGAAGAAGCATGGTTTTGAAGTAGTGGGAGTCAGTCCGGATGAAGCAGGCAAACACAAAAAATTTGAGGCAAAGTTTCAATTGCCTTTTATACTACTGGCAGATACGGAGCATAAGATACTGGAGAAATATGGTGTATGGGGCGAAAAGCAGATGTTTGGCCACAAGTATATGGGTGTATATCGTACCACTTTTGTGATAGATGAAAAAGGAGTGATCCGGAAAATATTTCTGCGGCCCAAAAACAAGGCACATGCAGAAGAGATCGTTGCTGCTACGTGGTGACAACACGCCTCTGCCAATATGATAAAAAGAATAAAACAGAACAGTTGCGGATTGCTGCTGGCCTTACTGGTTTTTACTAACCAGACCTGGAGCCGTCAGTCATCGGGATTGACCCTGGGTACTTATACCTATGCCACCAACAGCCGGCTCAATAGCCTGGAGGCGCTGGCCGGATACCTGAATCGCGAAACAGGTTTGCAGGTGACGGTAAAGAGTTATCCCAATGTGCCGTCCCTGCTTCGTGCCATCAGGCAGGATAGTGTGCAGCTGGCTGTACTCAATACAGTCGGCTACCTGCTTCAGCAGCGTCACGATGCCGGACGCATGATCCCTTTTCTCAACCTGACCCTGGGTACCGATACTGCCACGCAATACGGAGGATGTATCATTGCTGCCCGGAATACAGATGTGCTGCAACTGATGCAACTGCGCAATGCGGCCAGGTATACATTTGCACTGGTAGCTCCTTCGTCTACATCGGGCAACCTGGTACCACGTTTATTGCTCAACAGTATCGGTATAGCAGATGCAGGTGCGCGTTTTGAAACGTACTATGCCGGTACTCATCAGCAGGCCGTGGCAGATGTATTGAGCGGAAAGGCACAACTGGCAGGTTGCGGCTGTGCAGAAGTCGATACGGCAAAACTGCGCTACGATTTTGACAGCAAGGCTGTGGTCGTCGCCAGCTTTAATGACATTCCCCTTGGCCCGCTGGCCTATCATCATAAACTATCACCCACGATAGTAAATAAAGTGCTGCAGGCACTTTTGCGTATACATGAAAAGGATGCCGGGGCATTCCGGGTCTTTTGCAGCGGATGGACAGAATTCAGAAAGGCTAAAAATTTTCAGCCGGTGCAGGACAGGGCGTATGATCCTTTTCGCAGCATGTTTGGCAACAATGAGTCGCTCTGGCAGTTGATTCAATAACCTGCTGCGGGGGGCAACGCTGCTCCCGCATATTCCGATTGGAATAGAAACCAATTGAAATATGCACAAATTCATGCTATCGGCTGCCTTGCTGGCGGCCAGTGTTGCCGGAGCACAAACGCCCGAAAAAGATACCCTTAAGGCGCCACCCGATTATATCTGGGTATTTTCATCGCCGCGCCTGATCAATGCCAATACCACCGAATTATTACCCAAAGGGATACTGGAGTTCAAAGTCACACACAATTTTGGTGACATAGGCGGCGATAACGGAGGAGCCAAAACCTTCTTTGGCCTCGACAATGCCACGGATGTGCGCATTGGCTTTCAATATGGACTCAGCCGCCGGGTAAACCTGGTGGCAGCACGTGCCAAGGGCGCCGGACTGGTGCAGCAGTTGTATGAGCTGGGCCTGCGTTACCGCATTTTGCAACAGGCCAATGACGCGCGTCATCCCTTATCGGCTACCTTGTTTGCCAACATAGTGGCATCAGGTATGAAACGCAGTACGCAACCCGATCAGGAAAACTCTTTCGGCAATTTTTCAGATAGGCTTAGCCAGACAGTACAATTGATGCTGGCCCGCCGTGCCGGTAAACTGAGCCTGCAGATAAGCCCCACACTGGTACATCGCAACTGGGTACCACCGGGCGACGATAAAACACTTTTTGCCCTGGGTGGCGCCGTGAGGCTTCCCGTAAAGGGACGTTTCAGTCTGCTGGTTGACTACTTCCATACTTTCCGCAGCCAGGAGAGTACAGACTTTTTCAAAACACAGGGAGTACGCTTTTATGATGCGCTGGGTGTGGGAATAGAAATACTTACTGCTGGTCACGTATTCCATCTCAACTTCACTAACGCTACGGAGATCCTGGAAAACCGCTTTATTCCACGCACCGTTACTTCCTGGAGCAAGGGACAGTTCAGATGGGGATTCACCATCTCACGTGATTTTGATCTGTTATGGAAAAAGAAACGCGGTTGATACGATAAATGCATTTACGGCAGACGCAGCTAACCACCTGTAGTCTGCATCTATCGAGCTCTCGCAGCAAGAACAGTTGGTTAAAAAGTAAGGGTTCCTGTTTTTACAGGAACCCTTGATGTATAGGACACTGATGGCGCGGATTAATCGCTGAAGCGACCACCGGCATTGATCCAGGCAGTGATCTTGTCTTTATCAGCCTGCGACAGCGGACCGGTAGGAGGCATTGAGCTTGGGTTGTTGTCTACAGCACGAGCTTTGATACGGTCTTTATTGATAACAAGATTGCAATCAACGGTCCAGTTCATACCGCCATTGGCAATACTGTTGTTGTGACAGCTTACACAATTGGTGTTGACCAGGCTGCGCACTGCAGTAAAGAGCGGACCGGCGGGCGCACTGATGATGGTTACTGCAGCTGTACCCGTACAGCCATTGGCATCGCGTGCAGTGACAGTATAATCGCCGGGAGCCAGGCTGGTAAATGAGCCGGATGCCTGGAATGTGCTTCCATTGATGCTGTAGGTAAACCCGGTACTGCCTGTGGCAGATGCAGTAATGCTGCCTGTGGCAGGTGTATTGCAGGGTACTGCTGAAGTACCACTGGCTGTAACTACAATGTTGACACCAGTGCAGGACGGAGTGGGATTGGTAAGCGTAAACTGGCGGGAACCCGTACAGCCATCACTGTTTTTTGCCGTTACCGTATGTGTACCGGCAGCCAGGTTGTTGAATACAGCCCCTGCCTGAAATGCTCCTCCGTTGATACTATAGGTAAAACCCGATCCGCCGCTGGCGGTGACACTGATGCTGCCATTGGTGCCTCCGACTGTAGTGGGATTGGCAGCGGTGCCGTTTACGACAACAGTTACACCTGCACAGGGGTTATTGGGAGGCGTATTGCCGCCGCCACCCTTGCTACAGGCATTAAGAATAAAAAGAGAAATAAGAATGACCGATAAGACGCTGGTTAGTTGCTTCATGCTGGTAGTTTTTCATCTTATCGGCTACCAGCAATGGCGCGTTGCCCGTGTGCATTAGTTTTTTGCAAAGGGCTTTACGATAGCCGTCAGCATCACACCTGCACTGTATAAACGTACTTTTCCATAGCCGATACCGGATAGCGGCAATTTAAGATATGGCTCTGCCAGCAGCGAAGCACGCGAAGAAAGACGGAAACTGTAACCGCCGGAGAGTTGCAGCGTGCTGAACAAATGCTGATTCTTATTATACAGGCTGCGCGTATAGTAACGAGGCTGACCACTGGCGTCTTTATACGAATAGCCATATTCTTCCGATTTCATGATCAGCGAAGAAAGACCGGCAGAAACAAACCAATGATTTTTTGATGTATTGCCGCCATTGTATATCACCGACAATGGTATTTCATAGACCATACAATTGGCATCGATTTTTTGCAGGTTGGGATAATAGGTCCAGAAATTGTAGGGCGGATGGTAATCAGCCGGATCGGCTACATAAATCTTGCGACTGGCAAAAAAACCGGTACGCAGGGTGATACGACGGCTGATATCATAGCTCAGACCCACCCCCCATACCGTTTTGGCATTGTTCAGTTTGTTGAGCTGAACCCCATTTACATCAGCGCCCAGCGATGCTGTGATACCCAGCCGCTTGCTGAATGATTGTTGCGACCGGCTGGTTTTATCTGCAGGCTTCTCTGTTTTGGCAGCAGTGGTACTGTCTGTAGTCTTTTCTTCGGCCGGCTTGTCTGCGGCACTGCTATCGGGAGCGTTGGATACTGCTCCGGCCTGTTCTGCTTGTGTAATGATAGTATTATTTACAGTACCCGTATTATTGTCTGGCTCAGTGATTTTTGCTTCGCTGTTCTCCTCTCCGGCAAATTGCTGTACCGCCGGGTTCTTCTGTGTGGTCGCTGCCTGTTTGCGCGGATTTTCTGTAGGAGTAACGCTTATTGATTGTTTCTGCACAGCCGGCTTTTGCCGTGGAGCAATACGGACGGTGCCGGGAGGGGGGCCTGCTTTATGACCGGCTACAGGTGCCGGATTGATGACTGATTCGGGGATCTGAGCAATAGCTTGTTTATTGGTGGATGCCGCAGGTGCTTCGGTTGCAGCCGGTATATTGTTCTTATCTGTATTCGCCAGCGGTGTAGTAGCGGCAGGGGTTTGCCCGGTGTGTGCGGTGCCGGTACGATTGGGTCGTGCCGTGCGTTGCTGTACTATCAGAAATACGAGTGCGGCGGTGGTGAGCAGGGTAAAGAAAAGGATAAAGAGCCTGCGGCGTTTTTTCTCCGCAGGAAGATGTTTTTCCAGCAACGATTCCATTTGGTCCCATGATTTTTCCTGGAACTCTGGCTGGTTGTTGCCGGCAGCAGCTTGTATTTTTTTATCCCACTCTTCAGACCACATTTTTCCTGGTTATTTCATTGTGATGAAACAATATTTTCTGTAGCTGCTTTCTTGCCTTGGCCAGGTTTGACTTGGAGGTGCCGGTGCTGATGCCCAGCTCTTTTGCAATCTCATCATGGCTAAACCCCTCGATTACAAACAGGTTGAATACCGTTCGGTAACCAGGGGTCAAAAACCGGATAGCAGCCAGTATTTCTTCATAGGAAATCTTATCCAGTGCATCTTCCGCCGTATCCGGTGTATGCAGATAGGCTTCATGCAACTCTGTTGTCATCTCATGTTTATGATGTTTGCGGAAATGATCGATGGCAGTATAGATCATGATCTTTCTGAGCCAGCCCTTGAATGAGCTTACAGAATCTGTATAGGCTGGCCTGAACCGGTATATTTCTACAAATACCTTCAAAAAACCATCATTCATGATCTCCAGCACATCTTCTTCCCTGCCGGCATACCTCTGGCAAATGGACATAGCATATCCATAGAAGGAGCTGTAAATTTTTTTCTGGCTCTCTCTATTGTTCAGGGTGCAGCCCCTGATATGGATTTCCAGTTCATCAGCCGGCAGCAAAATAGGTTGGTTTACATGCCAATCGGTAAAAAAGTGTGGCGGGTTGCCTCTATAAGTTACAAAATTCAGGGGCGTTCTGTGTCAGGAAAGATCCATTCTACCTCATCGGTACCGAAACTTTCTTCCAGTCCGTGCTGTACCAGCAGGCGGCCTTCGGGGTTGACCCCTTTGATAAGTCCTTCAAAACTGCGGTTGCCATGGCGTAACCGCACCAGTTCCCCGCGTTTATACAGGTTTTGCTGGTATACCTGGTAAAGAAGGTCAAAGCTGGTGGTCAGCAATTGCTGCCAGTTGCTTTCCATGATTTCGCAAAGTCGCCGGGCCAGGGTTAATGTATCGTGTTGGCGGCCTGTGATCTGCCGGAGAGATACCGGCCTGCCACCCATACCGGCAAATGAGACCTGGTTGATATTGATACCAATTCCCGCAACAGCCCATTTCCAGTTGCCGGCTCCTATAACCGATTCGATCAGAATACCTCCTGCCTTTCTGTCCTGCCAGTATAAATCGTTCGGCCATTTTATACGGGTATCATCACCCGCCAGTTCGTGAAATAATTGCAAAGCGGAAACAGCCACACAGGCACTCAGTTGAAATTGTTGCGTGGGCAATAGTGGCGAAGGATTAATTACAATACTGAGAATTAGATTGTTACCTTTTTCGGTTTGCCAGATTTTGCCACGACGACCTTTGCCGGCTACCTGCTCATGCGCAAAAACAGCTGTTCCATGCTGTGCCAAACCTTCATGTATGGCACTAAGGGCATAATTGTTGGTACTATCTATTGTCTCGAGCTCAACAAATGAGGAGCCAATCGGGTTATATAAAGAAGGTTCTGGCAATTAATTGCTATTTTTGAGCAAATTAAACTAGTTTCCGGTTACCGATGGCCGATCGTTGTAAATCAGCCAGTAAGACATCGGTAATTGCTTATCAAAAAACTATTTCATTATTGGAACAACTTGCATCACTGTCTACTCGTACCAGGAAAAGTGCAGCCCGGTTAACGCTACGTTCAAAAATCATCAACACCATTATCACCGCTATCAAGGAGAAAAAGGGTGAAAAGATCGTATCACTCGATCTCCGTAAAATAAATGAAGCAGTTGCAGACTTCTTCATTATCTGTGAAGCCGGCAACCAGCCGCAGATCAGAGCCATAGCAGAGCATGTGGAAGAGCAGGTAAAAAAGCTCTGCAATGAGAAGCCTTACCACCATGAAGGCATGAAAAACCTGCAATGGGTATTGATCGATTATGTGAATGTAGTGGTGCATGTAATGCTGACAGACAACCGGAAGTTCTACCGTCTCGAAGAAATGTGGAGCGATGCCGAGGTACAGGAACATAAGGATTAACAATTCTACGGATACCAGTAGGTATCCTTTTCCATAATTTTATTAAAAGCTAGGAATATCACGAATCTATATGGCACAAGAACCATCCTATAATAAGAACGACAAAAACAGCTCACCCCGCTTTGGTGGCCGTCCCAATGGGAGCGGCGGCGAAGAACCGGGTCAGCCACGCAAAGGCCCGCGCTTCAGCATCTACTGGATATACGCTATCATTTTTGCCGTACTCATTGGTATGTCACTATTCTCCCCTTTCTCACCCAATACAGCACAGGTAGGGCAGGACGGATTTGAGAAAATGCTGAAAGCCGGTGATGTGGACAGGTACGAGATCGTATCCAATCGCAACACTGTAAAAGTGTATCTCAAAAAAGAAGCACTCCCTAAATATAACAGTCTGCTGTCGAAAGGTATCAATGGTAAAATAAATGAAGCAGGTCCGCACGTAACATTTAAGATAGTATCAGGCGATTCATTTAAGGATGACATGCGCAAATTCTTTTCAGAAAACCCAGGCGTAGAGAAAGTAGAACGTGTAACACCTGAAAGTGACCTTTTCAGCAAATCACTTTCCTTCCTGATACCGGTGTTGCTTTTTGTAGGTCTCTGGATACTGCTCATGCGTAAGATGGGCGGTGGTGCCGGTGGTGGCGCCGGTCCCGGAGGTATCTTCAATATCGGCAAATCAAAAGCTACTCTTTTTGACAAAGGCACAAAGGTCAATATCACTTTTGCCGATGTAGCCGGCCTGGATGAAGCCAAAGTGGAAGTAATGGAAATCGTGGACTTCCTGAAGAGTCCCAAAAAATATACATCACTGGGTGGTAAGATCCCCAAAGGAGCCCTGCTGGTAGGCCCTCCCGGTACCGGTAAGACCCTGCTGGCAAAAGCAATGGCCGGCGAGGCGCAGGTGCCTTTCTTCAGCCTCAGTGGTTCCGACTTCGTGGAGATGTTTGTAGGGGTGGGTGCCAGCCGTGTACGCGACCTGTTTAAACAGGCCCGCGAAAAAGCACCCTGTATCATTTTCATCGATGAGATCGATGCTATTGGCCGCGCCCGTGGCAAGAATGTGATGATGAGCAATGACGAGCGCGAAAGCACACTTAACCAGCTGCTGGTGGAGATGGATGGCTTTGGTACAGATACCGGTATTATCATACTGGCTGCCACCAACCGTCCCGATGTACTGGACTCAGCCCTGCTGCGCCCGGGCCGTTTTGACCGCCAGATCGGTATCGATAAGCCCGATGTAAAAGGCCGCGAAGCTATTTTCAAAGTACACCTTAAACCCATCAAGGTTTCTGAAAGCCTCGATGTACATAAGCTGGCCGAGCAGACACCAGGTTTTGCCGGTGCCGATATCGCCAACGTATGTAATGAAGCTGCACTCATTGCTGCCCGCAAAGGAAAAGACGCAGTGGATATGCAGGACTTCCAGGATGCTGTAGACCGGGTGATCGGTGGTCTCGAGAAAAAGAATAAGATCATTTCTCCCGACGAAAAACGCATCATTGCCTATCACGAAGCCGGTCACGCTATCTGTGGCTGGTACCTCGAGCATGCTTACCCGCTGCTGAAAGTGACGATCGTACCGCGTGGTACGGCAGCACTGGGCTATGCTCAATACACACCCAAAGAGCAATACCTGTATAATACAGATCAGCTCGTTGATCAGATCTGCATGACATTGGGTGGCCGTGCCAGCGAAGAGATCTTCTTCGGAAAAATATCTACCGGTGCACAGAATGACCTGCAGCAGATCACCCGTATGGCTTATGCCATGGTGACGGTGTATGGTATGAATGATAAAGTAGGCAATGTAAGCTATTACGATCCGCAGGCCGAGAATACATTTACCAAACCCTATTCGGAGGAGACATCAAAACTCATTGACCAGGAAGTACGCTTACTGATCGACAATGCCTATAGCCGCACACGGGCGCTGCTTACCGAAAAGAAAGAGCAGGTAGCCAAACTGGCGGAAGCATTGCTCGATAAGGAAGTACTGTTTCAGAGCGATGTCGAATCACTGATTGGTAAGCGCCCCTTTGAGGAAAAAAAGCCATTGGTAGAGAATACTGAAGGGACCGAGAGCAAGACCGGAGAGATATCTGCCGGTGTGCCTCCCTACGACAGCGATGTGACCAACAACGCGCTGCCTAAATAAGTTTTTAACCTGCGGGCCCGGTCGGTGTACAGGATAGCTAATGTTTCCTGGCCTGATCCGGCCCGCATCATTTTATAAACACGTTGTAATGTTCTCACCAGCCAAAGAGAATATACTGAAAAAAATACGGGAAGCATTGAGTCAGCCCACTCCTCAGCCATTTCCGGCCAGTGAGGGCAGCGACTCGGTATATCAACCCGTCTCTCAGGAGCTGGAAGTAGAATTTGCGGAACAGTTTGGCAAGTTGCAGGGCCGGTTTGTGTACTGTATCAACCAGCAGGAACTGGCTTTTCAGCTGGGCAGCCTGGTCAGAAAGATGAACTGGCAAAAAGTGTACTGTGTGGAAGAAGACCTGTTGCAGCGTACAGGTGCCAATTTAGGAGATACACATGTGACTACCGGCCTGGCCGATTGTGATGTAGCTATCACCGGCTGCGAATGCCTGGTAGCCCGTACCGGTTCGATCGTAATGAGTGCTGCACAACGCAGTGGCCGCAGCACCAGTGTATATGCGCCGGTTCATATCTGTATTGCCGATATGAAACAGCTGGTACCCGATGTAAAAGATGCATTGCAGCTGGTCAGGGATAAATATGGTGCGCAACTGCCATCGCTGATCACATTTGCTACCGGCCCCAGCCGCACAGCAGATATTGAGAAGACACTGGTGGTAGGTGTGCATGGCCCGCGCGAAGTATATGTGTTCCTCGTTGAGTCCTGAGTTCTATTATTTGCCGATCTTATTTTTATAACTATGAATGCTCCTGCCATTTATTCTCTTTTTGTATACGGTTCGCTGCGAAGCGGTTTTCAGAGCCAGGCTTATGACTACATGAGCCGCTATTTTAACCTGGCAGGCAATGGTCGCGTAAAAGGCCGTTTGTATGACCTGGGCGAATATCCGGCTGCTTTACCCACCACAGAAGACCAGTTTATCTATGGTGAACTGTACGAGATAAAAAACCAGGACGAATTTTCATACGTTATTGGTCAGCTCGATGATTATGAAGGTGTGCTGGTGGAAGCAGGCGAGACGCCGCTGTACCGTCGTGAAATGGCGATGGTAGAAACAGACCGGGGACCCGTAGCCGCCTGGGTATACTGGTACAATGGCGATGTAAGCGGCAGGCCTTTTATTCCCTCCGGCGACCTGCTTCAATACCTGAATCAACGCAACGGATAATATTTTGCAGGAGGTTACTTACTAAAGATGGATATTCCCGTACATAAGAAGATATACTTTCTGTCCGATTTTCATTTGGGTGCACCCAATCATGCCGTGAGCCTGGAGCGGGAGAGAAGGATCGTTCAGTTTCTGCACGAAATAGCGCCCTCCGCTGCAGAGATATTCATAGTAGGGGATATGTTTGATTTCTGGTATGAGTACAGGCAGGTGGTGCCAAAGGGTTATGTACGCCTGCTGGGCACGCTGGCACAACTCACCGATGAGGGTATACCCATTCATTTCTTCGTGGGCAATCATGATATGTGGATGCGTACCTATCTTCAGGAAGAATTGAATATTCCCGTTTATTTTGAACCAAAGGAATTTGAGCGCAACGGGTTGCGCCTGCTGGTAGGGCATGGCGATGGCCTGGGTCCTGGCGATCATGGATACAAACGCCTCAAAAAGATCTTTCGCAACCCCGTATGCCAGTGGTTGTTTGGTATTTTGCCACCGGTTGCCGGCATGGGAATTGCTAACTATATGAGCCGTCGCAGCAGGGCGCAGACAGGTACCACAGAAGATACATTCCTGGGCGAAGAGCGTGAGTGGCTGGTGCAGTATTGCAGGGAGAAAATGATCACGACACGCTACGATTATTTTATTTTTGGTCACCGGCATCTGCCGATCGATTTTGACCTGGGCAGCAATAGCCGGTATATCAACCTGGGCGACTGGATCAACTATAATACCTATGCCGAGCTGGAAGGGCAACAGTTGCGACTGCTGTCATATACCGGGCAGGATCATAAGATCATTCGTAAATAATAATGAAACAACTCTGTCTTTTACTGCTATTGCACAGTTGGCTGGCCACAGCGGCCCAGTCAGACAGCCTGTTTGTTTACGAAAAAACGATCACCGGCGATATTGCCAGTTTTGCGGTCGACAATCTCGATAACCTTTATTTGCTCAACAGCGGCAATCAGCTGAAAAAAATGAATGCAGCCGGTGACTCGCTGGCGGTATTCAATGATGTGAAAAGATATGGCCAGGCTACACTGATCGATGCCACCAACCCGCTGAAGGTATTGCTGTACTATCGCAACTTTGCCAGCATCGTCATGCTCGACCGCCTGCTCAATGTGCGCAATACGGTCGATCTGCGGCGCTCTGGTGTATTGCAGGCACGTGCCATAGGTCAATCATACGACAATAAGATATGGGTATATGATGAGCTGGAGAATAAGCTCAAAAAAATAGATGAAGACGGAAAGGTGTTGCAGGAGACACCCGACTTTCGCCAGCTTTTTGGCGAGGCTCCTTCGCCACAGCTGCTTTTTGACCAGGAGCAATTCGTATACCTGTACGATAGTGCCAAAGCTGTATTTGTATTTGATTACTATGGCACCCTTAAGAATAAAATACTCATAGCCGGCTGGCAAAATGTGCAGGTGACGGGTAAATACATTTTCGGGTCGCGTGGCGATACGCTTTACCGGTACGATATCCGTACATTCAGGGTAGATGAGTGGCAGTTGCCTCAGCCTCTCCGCAACAGCCGGCTGTTTCATTTTACCAATACAAGACTCTATGCATTGAAACAGGACGGAATAGAAATTTACCGTTTTGCCCGGTAAATGCAGGGTAGAATTGATATTTTTGCACTCTAAGATTTCCCGCTTACAATGAACGATTTCCTGGATAAAGTATATCTCGATAACTCTATACGGACCTACATCACGGTAGCGTCTGTTATTTTCTTTATCCTGCTCATCCGCCGCTATGTGGCCCACCTGGTGGCGGCGCTTATTTTCCAGATCGTACGTTCTATCTGGAAAAATATGGATCAGCGGTCGTTTACCAATCTGGTGATAAAACCACTGGGCGGTTTCCTGGTGATCCTGGTATCCGTCATTACGCTTCATAAGCTGAAATTTCCCACACTGCTTGATGTTGACATTTACCGGATCACGCTGAAGGAGCTCATACACATGCTGGCCACAATCGTGCTGGTAATCGCTTTTATCAGGTTGCTGCTGCGTATGATCGATTTTGTGGCGATGATCCTACATGCCAGGGCCGACCGTACGCATGACTCTACAGATGATCAGCTGATCGTTTTTTTCAAAGACTTTTTTAAGGTCATACTGTCGATCATTGGCTTTCTCATGATCCTCAAGTTTGCGTTTGGCTACAATGTCAGCAACCTGCTGACGGGTCTTAGTATCGTCGGTGCCGCTATTGCCCTGGCGCTGCGTGAAAGCCTCGAAAACCTGATCGCTTCATTTATCATCTTTTTTGATAAGCCCTTCTCTATGGGCGATGTGGTGAAGGTGCATGCCTTTACCGGTACGGTGGAAAAGATCGGCCTGCGCAGTACCCGCATACGTACTGATCAGAAAACGTTTATTACTGTTCCCAACAAGCAGATGGTAGACAGTATTCTCGATAACCTGACCCAGCGCACGCAACGCAAAGGGGAGCTCAGGCTTGAGATAGGTGTTAGCACCTCATCGGCAAAAGTGCAGGGACTGATACAGGGTATCCGCCAGCTGCTCAACCGGCCGCAGGTCGAAAGCTCAACCGTGCTGCTCAACGACATTCATGCCAACTCCTTTTCCATACTGGTGGATTATTTTACCGCACCTACCACCCTGCAGGAGTTCAATGCCAATAAGGAGCAGATCAATATGGAAGTATTGCAGCTGATGGAAAAACTGGGTATTGAATTGTCGGGCGCCAGTACCGATATCAAGATACTTTCTACTGAGCCGCCGGCTTCTGTGTAAGCACCTCGCCCAGGTCTTTGTCAAACAGGCCAGACTTGCCGTATTCAACAACACGCCCCAGCTCCTTTCCGTTTTTGAAAGCAATGATGGTAGGCACATTTTTTACATTCAGTGTCTGCGTCAGGTTGCCCAGGGTCTGTTTGCTGCGGTCAACACCTACTATTGTGAGTTTTTGTTTGGAATAACCGGCAGCATCGAGGAGGAAGAAGAGGCGGGGTACTACAAAGCGCGAGTCTTCGCACCAGGTGCCCATGAATACGAATAGCTGAATGGAATCTCCTTTGCTGCGCAGCGTGTTGAGGGCCTGTGCATCGGGTGTATAACCAGGAGGGCGGCCGGTATAGTCCTTGTTGAATACACTGTCTTTTAGCAGCCATTCGGCAGTGATGACACCTTTTACGATGCGGCCCCCTTCATGCTCACGGTCTGCTGTTATTTCTGCCTGGCTTTGTGCTAAGAGAGTATTGCTGAGAAATGCCAGCAATAAGGGGAGAATTACTTTCTTCATAGTTGCAGGGTATTGCTTTGCTTGATAAATGGGCAAGCCACCGGATGACGCTGACCTTACGGGCAACGTTGCAAATTAGCAGAAAGAAATCCGAAAAAAAGTTAAAGTGTAGCTTTCAGTTCCAGGAAGAAGGCCTTTATTTTTTCGAGTGAGCGGATCATCGCAAACTTCTCTTCGGCCTTTTTATTCTTTTTCAGGTAATCCTTGGCACCTTCGATGGTGAACTTGCGCCGGCGCAGCAGGTCATAGATAAGCTCCAGGTTTTTGACATCGATAGGTCTGAAAAAACGGTCCCCTTTTTTGTTTTTACGTGGTTTGAGAATATCAAACTCTGTCTCCCAGTAGCGGATCAGGGATTGATTTTCGCGAAACATGCGTGCTACTTCACCGATGGAATAATAGCTTTTCTGAAAAAGGGTCTCATCATCCGGGATATTGACGAGATCTGCATTGAGAGCATTTGTTTTGAGTGAGCGGCGGCCACGGGTCGATTTGGCTACGGCGGCCGGCTTTGCACGGGTGCTTATAGCAGGCGCTGCTTCCACTTCCTCTTCTTCATCCATCACCGGTTCTTCTATGATGAGCAGCGGAGTTTCCGGTTCCAGCTCAATGATAGCGGCAGGCGGGGGCATTGGCTGCACCGGTTTTTGTTCTTCAACAGGTTCCGGCGGTGCTCCAAAATCAAGTGCTATTTGTGTCAATACCTTTTTCGCCATGCTGTTAACAAAGATAGGGGGATGGGAAAGCGAATGCAAAGGCCGCGCCAATCTGTGGAAAACTGTACAATAAGTGTTAAGTACTAAGTTATAAGTGGTAAGTAAAGTGGCTCAAACCAGTTATTACCTAAAACCTATTACTTATAACTTATCACTCTAATCAAAGCTCTGATTAGACGCAGCGGCCTGTTTCAGCAGGCGGTCAAACTGATCAGGGCTCAGGTCATTATAAAAGAAGTAGATGGGATCGATCTTATTGCCGTTTTTATGTACTTCATAGTGGCAATGCGGGCCGGTTGATTTGCCGGTACTGCCTACCCAGCCAATTACCTCTCCACGCTTTACGGCCTGCCCGGCATTCACTTTTACCCGCACCATATGGCCATATAAGGTTTCGTAGCCATATCCGTGACGTATCACCACATGGTTGCCGTATCCATTGCCCTTGTTGCCGGCAATAGCAACAGTACCATCGGCAGTGGCATAGATAGGAGTACCCTGTGGTGCAGTAAAATCGATGCCCGCATGCATCTTGGTAGTTTTATAAATGGGGTCGATGCGATAACCAAAGCCCGAGGCAATACGGGTCAGATCCTGGTTACTTACCGGCTGAATGGCGGGTGTATGGGACAATAGCTTTTCCTTATTCTTGACAAGACCGTCTATTTCGCTGTATGAGGTAGTCTGTGCTTTGATACGGTTGCTCAGCTGGTTGAGGGTGGTGACAATGGAGGCATAGAGTTCATTGTTCTGCATGCCTTCTACCGTGGCTATTTCTTTATTCAGCTCCATCTCCTTGGCTCGTGCGCTATCAGGTATGGGGTCTGCTTCAAAAATGGAACGGTATACGTTGTTATCCCTTTTTTCCAGTTCTTTCATTTGTTGCTCCAGTCCATCGACCCGGCTGCGTACATCCGAGTAGCGGTCACGCAATTGCTCATACTGTTGTTTCAGGATCTTTTCCTTGGGGGAATCTACAAACTGGAAAGCCAGGTAAGAGATGAGGCCGGCAGATACCAGTGCGGCGGCAATGAAGCCAAAGGCCCGCAACAGTTTTACCCGAAGCGGCACTTCCAGCTTTTCATAGCGCAGCGTATTGGTATTGTAGTAATACTTTATCTTTTTCATTTGCAGCCTTCTTTCCGCCGTTTTCACGGAGTACAAATGCCAGTCTATTCATTTACCTTTGCCCGCGGCCCGCTGTAGCAGGGTCGGGCAAATATAGGCTGTATACCAGCAAAAATCAACCCAATTTACAAGGCCATCCGGCAGGGTTGTGATAGCTGCCTCCTACGGCCGGTAAATTCAAAAAACATGACTTCCAACGAGATACGTAGTGCTTTCCTCGATTTTTTCCGGAAGCGCCAGCATGAGATAGTGCCTTCTGCGCCCATTGTGATCAAAAATGACCCTACCCTCATGTTTACCAATGCGGGTATGAACCAGTTTAAGGACTATTTCCTGGGCAATCGCAAGCCACCTTTTCCCCGTGTGGCAGATACCCAGAAATGCCTGCGGGTAAGCGGCAAGCATAATGATCTCGAAGAGGTGGGAGTGGATACGTATCACCATACCATGTTTGAAATGCTGGGCAACTGGAGCTTTGGCGATTATTTCAAACAGGAAGCAATTGCCTGGAGCTGGGAACTGCTCACCGGCGTACTCAACCTGCCCAAAGACCGCCTGTATGTAACCGTCTTTGAAGGAGATCCCGAGCAGGGACTGCCCAAAGATGAGGAAGCAGCTGCCGAATGGGCCAAATGGATCGCAGCAGACCGTATCCTTTTGGGAAAGAAAAAAGATAATTTCTGGGAAATGGGTGATACCGGACCCTGCGGACCCTGTACAGAAATTCATGTAGACTGCCGTAGCGAAGAAGAGCGTAAACAGGTAGACGGTCAAACCCTGGTGAATAATGATCATCCGCAGGTGATTGAGATATGGAACAATGTATTCATCCAGTTTAACCGCCTCAAAGATGGCAGCCTGGAGCAGCTGCCTGCCCGCCATGTGGATACCGGTATGGGCTTCGAACGCCTGGTACGTGTACTGCAGGGCAAACAATCCAACTACGATACCGATATTTTTTCCGGCACTATTGCAGAAGTAGAGAAGATCACCGGTAAAAAATATGAATACAGCGACAGCAAAAAAGATATTGCTTTCCGTGTGCTGGCCGATCATATCAGGGCTATCTCCTTTACCATTGCCGATGGTCAGCTGCCTTCCAGTACAAAGGCCGGTTATGTAATACGCCGGATCCTGCGCCGTGCAGTACGTTATTACTATACCTACCTCGACTATAAAGAACCACTGCTGCAGCAATTGGTAAAACTGCTGGCACTGCAATTTGAACATGTGTTTCCGGAGCTCCTGAGCCAGGAAGCTTTTGTGACGAGGGTGATCAGGGAAGAAGAAGAAGCTTTTTTGCGTACGATCGGAAAAGGCCTGCATCGTATAGAAGAATTGATCTCCCAGGCCCGGAAAGGCAACAGCATTATTGCCGGCCCCGATGCTTTTGAACTGTACGACACCTATGGTTTTCCCAAAGACCTGCTCGAGCTGATTGCCGGTGAGCAAAATGTACGTATCGACCTCGCTGCCTTTGATGTATGCATGCAGCAGCAAAAGGATCGTTCGCGTGCAGCTTCTGTTATTGATACCGACGACTGGGTAGAAGTAAATAAAGCGGATAAGATCAGTTTTGTAGGATATAATGATCTGCTGGTAGAAACACAGGTTGTCAAATACCGGAAGGTAAAGGCAAAAGGGAAAGAGCAATATCAGCTGGTGCTGGAAACGACACCTTTTTATGCCGAAAGCGGTGGCCAGGTCGGTGACCGCGGATATTTGCAGTTTGGTGAAGAGAAAATTGCCGTGACCGATACGCGTAAGGAGAATGACCTGATCATTCATTTTACAGATAAACTGCCGGCCGATATCAGCCTGCCTGCAACTGCTGCGGTAGACTGGGAGTTTCGCCTGCATACCACTTACAACCATACCGCCACACACCTGCTGCATGCAGCATTGCGCCAGGTACTGGGTACACATGTGGCTCAAAAGGGATCGCTGGTATCGCCCGAAGTATTGCGTTTTGACTTTTCACATTTTGCCAAAATGAGTGAAGAAGAATTGCGCCGGGCAGAAGAGATCGTCAATGATAAAATACGCCTCAACCTGCCGGTGGTGATCCGCGAAATGCCCAAGGATGAAGCGCTGAAGCTGGGCGCTATGGCACTTTTTGGTGAAAAATATGGTGACACGGTGCGCGTGGTTATCATTGATCCCGGTTATTCGGTAGAACTTTGCGGAGGCACCCACGTGGGACATACCGGTATGATCGGTCTGTTTACGATCACCGGAGAATCTGCTGTAGCAGCCGGGGTACGCCGGCTCGAAGCCGTTACCGGTCCTGCTGCCATACGTTATGTAAGCGAACGACTGGGGCAATACAAGAGTGTAAGTGAGCTGCTGAAAACAAAAGACCCGTTTAAAGCCATCGAAAAGCTGATAGAAGATAAGGCAGACCTGGAAAAAAAGATTGAGCGGCTCGAAGCACGGCAGCTGGTAGGCGTTCGCAATGAACTGCTGCAGAAAGATGAGATCATCAATGGCATCACTTTTATTGGCGATATCATTGAAGTAGATAAAGCCGACGCACTGAAGAAGCTGTGTTATGATCTGCGCAATAACCTCAACGATTATGTAGCAGTGCTGGGAGCCAACATCGGCGGCAAGCCGTTTATTGCTGTTGGTATTTCCGACACCGTGGTCGCTGCACGCGGACTGGATGCCGGCAAGATCATTAAGGAACATGTTGCCCCGCTGATCAAAGGTGGCGGTGGCGGACAAAAGAACCTGGCTACTGCAGGAGGGCAGGATGCAGGACAGTTACAAGCGGCTATTAAGGCGGTAAAAGGTTTGCTGGAAGCTTAGTAAGGGTGACGTTTCTCCCGCTGCTTTTGCGGTTGCTTATAGTCTTTTGACTCCATATATATTATGATCACGTAAATGATCACAACGGAGCAAAGAACAATGCATCCAATTGAAAGAATCTTCAGCATAAGGGGTAAGCAGTTCGGTTTGATGACGATGTCAAAAATGCTGATTTATTTGCAGAAAACCGCTTAATGAGCAGATGAAAAACCCCTGGTATAAATACGCATGCAGCCTGTTTTCACTACAGAAAATCTTTATTTCCGGAGGTTTGAACCCGGGGATGCAGCCAGTGTACTGGAACTCAATAGCGATCCCCTTGTTACCCGGTTTACACACGATACAATATATACGCTGGAGCAGGCGGAGGAAGTATTAAAACGCTCTGTTTTACCCCATTACGAGCAATATGGATATGGCCGCTGGGCAGTAATTAGAAAAGCTGATGACCAGTTTATTGGCTGGTGCGGGCTTAAATTCAGACCCGCAAAAGGCGTAACAGACCTGGGCTACCGCTTCATCCGGCGCTTTTGGGGGCAGGGATATGCGACCGAAGCAGCGATCGGAACGACCCTCTTTGCATCCAATGTGTTGAAAATCAAATTTCTTACTGCGACAGCTGAGCCGGAAAATACGGCATCCATCCGGATCCTCACCCGTTGTGGCTTTGAGCAGACCGGCTACGGAGAGGTCGATGGCTTTCCGGTTATCCTCTTTCAACGATACCCTTAACCCCCTGTGTTGACCGTTTATCCGAAAAAAAGCTTTAACATTTCCGAAACGCTTCGTATTTCCGGGAATGTTATTATATTTGATCTACGAAACTTAACGTAGATAATTTAATCAATCAGACAGCGTATGAAACAAATTATGAAAAAGCTCTCCTTCACCCTGCTGGCCCTGAGAGTGATGGCACCGGCAACATTGCTTGCTCAGGAAGGAAAAGACAAGGATGAGAAGAATAAAAAGGAGGCCGAGCAGATCATCATTACCCGCAAGGGAAATTCGGATGGTAAGCTTGTGATTGAATTGAATGGAGATAAGGTGATGGTGAATGGCAAGGAGTATGACAAAAATAAAGACGAGGATATTACCATTCTCCGCAATAAGATCAAGGATGTATGGGCCTATGGCGGCGGCACACAGGTATACACTACCAAACCTTTTCAGTCATACAATAATTTTCTGGGCAATTACTCCGAAGACCGCGCTATGCTGGGTGTAACCACCGAAAAAAAGAATGAAGGTGTAGCGATCATCGAGATCACAAAGGAAAGTGCTGCCGAAAAGGCCGGACTGAAAAAAGGAGACATCATCACTTCTATCGACGGTAAAAAAATTGAAGATCCCGATGACCTGTCAAAAGCCATTCGTGATCATAAACCCGGTGATAAAGTAGCCGTTAGTTTCATCCGCGATAAAAAAGAACAGAAAATCACTGCCGAGCTTACTTCCTGGAAAGGTGTGATGGTATATTCAGGTACACCCAATTTCAACTTTAACGTGGACGACCTGAAGCTGGACCGCTTTTTCCCTAATGGCATTGAGACTCCCCGGGCAGGTGCGGGTACATTGAACCAGTTCAGATCAACATTTGGTACTCCCCGGCTGGGTATATCTATCCAGGATGCAGAAGATGGTAAAGGTGTGAAGGTACTGGAGGTAGATGAGGATGGCAACGCCGCCAAAGCAGGTTTGAAAGAAGATGACGTGATCACCGAAATTGATGGCAAGGCTATCAATAGTGTAGATGAAATGGCCCGCGCCGTTCGCGACAACAAGGATAAGATCTCTGTAAAAATGAAATACCTGCGCAACGGTAAAACAGAAACAGTGGATCTGAAGATACCACGCAGGCTCAAAACAGCTGATCTCTAATTCGCTTATACATATACATCAGGCAAAAGGCCCTGCCCTGTTGAGGGTGAGGCCTTTGTCATATAACCACCTACCACCTCTGACCTTCTGCTTTACTTTCGTATCTGCCTCCCGCCGAAATGAGCTATTTTTGTGGATTCTGAAACTATGGTATCCAATCCCGCTTACGAAACGGTTATAGGGCTCGAAGTGCATGCACAATTGCTGACACAAAGCAAATTGTTTTGTGGCGACAGCATTGCCTATGGCGCTGCTCCCAATACACATGTCAGTCCCATTACCCTGGCACATCCGGGCACATTGCCCAAAATGAATAAGAAGGCCGTAGAACTGGCGATCCGCATGGGCCTGGCATGCCAGTGCGCAATAGAACGGCATAACTATTTTGCCCGCAAAAACTATTTCTATCCCGATCTGCCCAAAGGGTACCAGGTGTCGCAGCATACAACCCCCATCTGCAAGGGAGGTTCTGTTACGATCCGCACCGAAGCCGGTGAGCGGTCTGTCCGGTTAAACCGTATACATCTCGAAGAAGATGCCGGCAAAAGTATACATGATGTGCTGGCCACTGATAGTTGCATAGATCTGAATCGTGCCGGTACGCCATTGATAGAAATTGTAACAGAGCCTGATCTGCACAGTGCGGAAGAAGTATCGGCTTATCTCACAGAGCTGCGCAAGCTGGTTCGTTATCTCGGTGTTTGCGACGGCAATATGGAAGAAGGAAGTCTGCGTTGTGATGTAAATATTTCCGTGCGCCGCCAGGGAGAAACCCGTCTTGGCACCAAGACAGAAATCAAAAACCTCAACTCTATCCGTAATGCCCGCCGTGCTGTGGAGGCAGAATCGCGCCGGTTGATTCAGATGCTGGAAAACAACGAACCCATCCTGCAGCAGACACGCAGCTTTGATGCGGCCACCGGTACCAGTTTTGCCACACGCGAAAAAGAAGATGCAGACGACTACCGTTATTTTGCTGATCCTGATCTTACTCCCTTTGCGCTGGAAGAATCATTTATCGAATCTATCCGGGCATCCCTGCCGGAATTGCAGGAGCAACGCGTACAACGGTACATGAGCCAATGGAACCTGCCGGATTATGATGCACGTGTTATTACAGACGACAAGGCGCTGGCAGATTATTACGAAGAGATAGTAAAAGCAGGGGCCCAACCCAAGGCGGCAGCCAACTGGATGCTGGGCCCGGTAAAATCGTGGTTGAATGAGCAGGATAAGGAAATCAATGATTTTCCCCTGTTGCCACCGGCACTGGCAGCTCTGCTCAAAATGATAGATGCCGGCACATTGAGTTTCTCTGCAGCCTCCACCCGTTTATTTCCCCATCTGTTGCTGCATCCGGCCGACGATGCTGCGGTTGCAGCACAACAACTGAATCTGATACAGCAGTCGGATGCAGATGCGCTGGCACCACTGATCGATGAGGTACTGGCGCGTTATGCAGATAAGGTGGCAGAATACAAAAAAGGAAAAAAAGGGGTACTGGCCCTGTTTGTAGGAGAGGTTATGAAAAAATCGAAAGGTAAGGCCGATCCCCGTGTTACAAATGAGTTGCTGCTCGAGCGGCTGAAATCATAAATCACCCAGCTATTCAATTTCAATTACAGTATATGCAAATAAGCAAACTTCTGATCCTGGTATGTGTACTGATTGTATCGTGCACGCACAAGATCGATGAAAAAGGATTTGTGGTAAAAGGAAAATTACAACCACGCACAGGCAAAATGATCTACCTCGAAAAGGTGCCGGCAGCATTGATCCAGCCAAGTGTAGAAGACTCATCTGTGATCGGAGCCGATGGAAGTTTTCGTCTTAAGGCAGCAGCCGGAGAGGCGGTGATCTTTAATCTGCGGATAGATCAGAGCCGTTATCCGCTGCTTTCGCTGGTAAATGACACAACCCAGGTAGAACTGGATATACAGATGCGCCCGGATGATTCGCAGTTTCCCGAAACCTATACGGTCAAAGGATCGCGTGGCAGCCAGGAGTTGAAAGATTTTGTAACAGGCTTCAACAATCGCCTGATCGAGATACATGGTGTCATGATGCAATCTGACAGCCTGTACAATAATGGTGCATCTGATAGTGTGCTGGCGTTGCATGCAGACCGGCAGGCACAACTGGCTTCTTCCCTGCAGCAGTTTTCGTATGAGGCTATTGACAGGGCCAATAACCCTGCACTGGCCATTTTTGAACTCGGTTATTATGAATCAACAGCCGGTGGCACCAGTTATGGACTCGGTCGCATGGAGGCCGATAAGCTGAAATCGGTCATGAATGCTGTGACCACACGTTATCCTGATCATAAGGTAGCGGCTGCAGTGAAGGCCAATATTGATAAAAGCCTGCAGGCACAGCCCACCAATGTGTCGCTGGTAGGAAAAGAGGCGCCTGAGTTTACCCTGCCGGATCCCAGCGGGAAAGAAGTGAGCCTCCGTTCTTTTCGGGGCAAATATGTGCTGGTCGATTTCTGGGCAAGCTGGTGTACGCCCTGCCGCCAGGAAAACCCCAATGTAGTGAGTACCTTTCAACGGTTCAAAGACAGAAATTTTACGGTACTGGGCGTGTCGCTCGATCGTCCGGGTGAGCGCGACAAATGGCTGAAGGCAGTGATGGACGATAAACTTACCTGGACACAAGTAAGTGATTTGCAATATTGGAATAGCCAGGTCGTAAAACTATACGCTCTCGAAGGCATCCCGTATAATGTGCTGGTTGATCCAAAAGGTGTAATAGTAGCCGAAGGACTCAGAGGCAGCCAGCTGGGCCTTAAACTGGCAGAATTGTTGAGATGACACGTATGAAAATCTGCTGTTGTTTTAACAAGGCGATTTGCTGATAATATTTTAATTTTAAATAAATCATTGTTATGAAAAAATTACTGCTTATTGCCCTGCCCCTTCTTGCCCTTCAGGCACAGGCGCAGAACAATGTGGTTGATGTTGACAAGAACACCAAACCGCTTGATAACCGTGAGTTTTATGCCAGTGGTGGATTTCCGCTTAGCTCAACAAAATATGTTCAGGTGACGGGCGGCACACCTTACTTGAGCGAAAACTGGATGAAGGCAACGATAGTCACGCCCAATGGCAATGCATATAATAACCTTCGGCTAAAGGTAGATTTGATTGACAACAGTGTTATTTACCTGAATCCAGCTGGCGAAGAAATGGTTTGTATAGCGCCGTTGAACAGAATATCCTTGCGCGATACTATAACCGGCAAAGTTTTTTTGCTTGAAAGTACTTCCAGCCTCGCAGGTTATTCCGGTGATAAAGGCTGGCTTGAGTTATTGAGTGGCGGTAATCTGACGTTATATAAACAAACCTCAAAAAGTATTTCCGAGTCTAAAGCATATGGATCCTCGGTTACTGAGCAGCGAATAAGAGCTTCTGAAAAATATCTTGTAAGTATTGGCGGCGTGGTAACCCGGATAAAAAAGGTAAAAGAAATTGCAGATTTGGTTCCGGCTGCGAAAAGACAGCAATTGCTTGATCAGATAGAGAAGGAAAAATGGAGTGGTAAGAAAGAGAGTGATTATATTAAAGCTGTTGAATACTATAATTCACTGTAAAAGTGATTTAATAAATAAAGGGGCCGATAATTTATTATCGGCCCCTTTATTTATTGTATTGATAACGGTTGCTGAAAAGTAAGTATAATGATAATTGAATTCTTTTTTTGTCCGAAAAGCTTTATTGATTGATAAAGTATGGTACTCTTAAATTATTAAAGCCCCTCCGAAAGGAGGGGCTTTAATAATTTATAAGACGGGAACTACTAAGCGGGATTATTTCTCAATGGTAGTAACACCGATGTTTCCAAAATAACCCAGGATGGTTGAAGTGGCCGGGTTATACACACCTAACTGATAACGCAGAGTGTGAATACCAGTACATACCGAGAACTGACCGTTGAGACCGGGGTATTGACGAATTACGAGTCTCATCCCATTGTAGGCAGAGTTAAGATTACCTGCATTACCTCCGGTAATGACTACGCCTTCAAGATTGATCGTTACATTTGCAGGATCGGTCCAATCGATGATAAAATCGAGATCCCCAAAGTTGTCGTCCCATACATTATTGATTACAGCGCGAGCTGTAGTAGCTGTAAGGGGAGTTATAGATTTGATGGTAGTTGTGTAAGGGCCATAGGCACCAAACCCAGCATCGAATGAATTTGCGTAGGCTCCTTTCTGGTCGTCCATTGTAGCAGCATCATTGATGTCAACTCCATCAAAGCATGGGCCTCTCAACACCAGGCGAACGGTATCCTGAAATCCGGAGATTTTTACACCTGTTTGCTCAAGGGAAAACAGGAGGGTGTCTTTTTCACCAGAAGAATAATAAGCAAGATTGCCCTGAATGGGAATATATGCTACCGCCTGGCCGGCAGGAATAGTAACTGTATTATTTGTAGTTCCAATTGTGAACTCTGTACCTGGCGTCGCGCCAGATAATGATTGCATTTTAAATGTAATAACGCGATCTTCATTCGATAGATCGGTGGTGCCTACCCCAATATTATAAACTGGTGCAGGGTTACTATTCATAGCATACAACTGATTACGGGCTCCCGTAAAATGTACCTCAGGTTCAGGAACTTTTGTATCGTAGGGTTTGAACTTGTCACAGCCTGTGAGAGCGGCAACCCCCAATAGCAGTCCTGCATATAGTAAGCTATTGATTCTTTTCATAATAATCTGTTTTGTTTTAATAATATGAAAGCCAGGCAACAGTCAAAACGATTACCCGGGTTAAAATTTAAAAATAGCCTTCATTCTGAACCATATTTGGATTTGCCAGGATCTCGCCTTGAGGAATAGGCATCACAAAACGATAGGAACCTGCAGGTAAGGTCTGCCAGGCAGGGTTGGCATCAGATGCATTACGTTGAACAGGCAGGTTATTTCTTTTGAGATCGTACAGGCGGAAGCCTTCAAAGCAAAGTTCTTTGAAGCGCTCATTCATTACAGCTGTGATGAGATCAGCAGCTGAAGCAAATGATTCGTCTGTATAACCAGTGATGCGTTTGCCGCGAAGGAAATTAAGATCGGCTGCACCAGCAGATACATTAGGTGTAGTCAGTTTGGCATAAGCCTCTGCACGAATCAGGTACATTTCGGCTGTTCGGCAGGCTTTAATGTCAACCATGCGGCCACCACGAGGAGAGCCGTAGAACTTATTGATATAATTATTGCCGGCACCGTTTGTACCGATATAAGCGTTTTTCCGAATGTCATCTGCTGAGAAAGACTGAACTAATTTATCAGAAGGTGCAATATAAATGGAACCTGCGAGTGTAGTCCACTGAGCACCGATAGCAGGATTATTCAAAAATCTTACTCTGAAAAGGCTTTCATTGAAGCTTTCGTCTGTCCAGATAGACGAAAAATCAGTTCCGGAAACAAGAGGCTTTACATTTGATGAAATAACCTCTGTAGCATAGGTAATAGCGGCTTGGTAGTCTCCTTTATAAAGAGCAATGCGGGCTTGAAATGCTGCAATGTTTACTTTATTCAGGACTGTATCGCCGAAGTTTGCAGGAATGGCAGCAGGAACCAGGCTTTTAGCATCGGAAAGATCTTTTTCAATCTGTGTCATCACATCGCCCATAGTATTGCGGGCAGGTCTCGCCAGCGGATTACTTTCGAGCATGATCGGAACACCCATAGGTTCATTGGCATTATAGGTTTTGCAGAATGACTGCAAAAGACCGAAATGTGCTAAACCACGCAGTCCGAGCAGGTAGCCGCGAACGATATCTTTCCTGGGAATCTGGGATGCGCTTATTTCAACCAGGTCAATATTAGGCAATACACGATTGATTTGATCAATTAGTGAGTAGTAGCCATAATAGCCCGCGATAACACTGCCACCAGTTGTTACGTCAGCACTATACTGATAACGATACTCCAAAGCTCCCTGGCCAGAATTATCGGCACCTAACTTGGCTTCGTCGCTTACCAGGGCGCTTTTATACATATCAGAATTATATGTACTGTAACGGCCATAGGCTTCATTGACACCTTGTTGAATGTGTTCAAATGTCCGGAACGCATTTGCTTCTCCGATTACATCTGGGTCATCTTGCTGTAACTGTTTTTTACAGCTACCCAGCAGCAATGCGGCAAAAAGCATGTATAAGCTATATTTCTTAAGTTTCATGTCTTCGTCGGTTTTAAGAATTAAAAAGTAACAGAGATACCACCTGTGAACGCACGTGGGTTCGGGAACTCACTCAGGTTGATATTAACAGGACCTGCTTCAGGATCCATTCCTCTCCATTTGGTCCACATGTACAGGTTTGTACCTTGAACGTATATTTTCAGGTTGGAGATGAATTTGATTTTACTGATAGCATTCGCAGGCAATGTGTAGCCAAGCGTAACATCACGAAGTCTTACAAAAGAAGCGTTATGGATTAGCTTCGATGAGAAGTTAGTGCCATAAGCAGGGCTGGGGGTATTGACAATATCGCCGGGTTTCTGCCAGAACTTAAGGTCAGCAGACTGGTTGTAACCATTGTAAAGAAAACCAACAGGGTTCTCAACAAAGTATTCCAGGTTATCCATTTTGTAAGCACCTTCCTGCCAGCTAAACAACACAGACAAATCCAGGTTCTTATAACGCAAGGTAGTACCAAAGCCGCCTTTCCAGGGAGCCTCCCATGTACCAAATTCGGTTCTGGAATAGGCATCCTGGTACACAGTGGTGATTTTACCATCGAGATCATAATACAAAGGCTGACCTGTAGCGGCATCAACACCAGCCCACTTCACAGAATAATGAGAACCTAAAGGTAATCCTTCTTTCAGGAAAGAAGTACCTGACTCATAAGGCTGTTGACCACCCAGCGAAAGAAGTTTGTTTTTATTATAACTACCTGTGGCAAAGAGAGTCCATACCAGATCTCTGTTACGGATCACATCATAATTCACGTTCCATTCAAAACCTGTGTTTTGCAATTCGCCAGAATTGATATCAATAGTATAACCTCCACCTTCTGCAGACAACGGTTTGCTGATAAAGAGATCTTTGGTACGCTTATCATACCAGTTCAGGTCGCCATACAGTCTCCTGTTGAGCAATTCGAAATCCAGGCCGATGTTAAGCTGGTAAGTTGTTTCCCAGCGTGCATCAGGGTTGCCCGGAAAGTTGGCATATTGAGTAGTCATACCCGCATAAGCTCCGGTAGCATATGTAGCCTGATACAGGTAGTAAGAAGGGAAGTTGTTGGCATTACCGGCACTACCATAGCTGGCTCGCAGGCGAAGTACATTTACAGGATTCACATTCTCCATGAACTTCTCTTTGGTGATTTCCCATATTGCACCAACTGAGAAGAAATCCTGCCAACGGTTATTTTTAGGCAGTTTAGAAGATCCGTCTTTACGGTAAGATCCGGTTAAAGTGTATTTACCATCGTAGGTATAACGAGCAGTAGCCAGTCCAGAGGCAAGTCCAGAGCGGAATTTTCCACCATTGATAATTGCGTAGAGCTTATTAACTTCATTACCCTGTGTAATGGCTGAAGGAGTATTGGGAATACGCGGATCAATTCCATAACCCTGAGCGCTGATGGTTTTCGCGTTTTCCTGCACATATTCACCAACAGCAGTTACTTCCACATCGTGGAGATCTGCAAACAGTTTTCTATAAGAAAGACTTGGACGCACATTGCTGGTCAAAAAACGATCCAACTGCTCTATTTGGCTGCCATAAAAAGTAGGCGTTGGGTTAGGGGCCTGGAGTGTACGAGTATATGCTTCCCGGTTTTGATAATTCGTATTCTGAGTTTCACGGAAATCTATACCCGTTACAAAACCAGCCGTCAGGTCTTCTGTGATCTTATAAGATAGGTTGAAGCCAACGGTAGCTTTCAACTGGTCGTTGTAATTTTTATCTTTTGCAATAAGATCCAGCAGTGTGGTGCTGACATGCTTGTTGGTATTGCCATTGTTCATTGTACCATCGGGATTGTATGGCCGATGGTAAGGAGCTGCAATATTCACTACCAGGAAAGGGTTACCAAGGTTATTAGTAACAGTGCTTTGCTGGAAATTACGCTTAGTATAAGCCAGATTGCTGGAAGCGCTGAATGTAAGTCTTTCATCAGCATAGTCCATGTTGTTGCGAACAGTAACACGTTTCATATCAGTACGAGTAGTCGTACCTTCTTCATTGTACAATGCTACGCTGCTATATACGCGCGTCTTGCCAGTGCCTCCGGAAAGTGTGATCTGATGATTACTGAAGGAACCCTGGCGGAAAAAGTAATCGCTCCAGTTTGTGTTGAGCCTTGACATAGAATCATAAATCACATCAGCGCGGGCCTGGTCGGCAGGGGAAAGGGCGGTATAGCGGGGGTTTTCTTTGGAGTAAAACCAGCCGGGCATATTAGCATTGGTATTAGCATCTCCACCGAGAAAACGTCCGAGATCCTGCTGAGCTTTGAACAATTCAGCAGTAGTCATAGGGCGAAAAGCAAAATCAGGCTTAGCCTTGATTCCCATTTGCCCGCTATATTCCAGCTTCATCTTCCCGCCTGTACCACGCTTAGTAGTAACGATTACCACACCGGCAGAACCACGTGAACCATACAGTGAAGTAGTGGCCGCATCACGGGCGATGTCGATGGAAGCAAAATCGTTGGGGTTCAGACCCTGGAATACAGAAGCCTCTACGGGGATACCATCCACAATGTAGAGAGGTGTGCTACCACCCACTACTGAGTTGGTACCACGAATCAGGATAGTTGTAGCCTGACCGGGCTGACCACTACCTGTAAGCGCCAGCACACCAGGTGCGCGACCCTGAAACAGTTGGTCAAATGAACCTACCGGGCGATCTTCCAGTTGTTTGGCATCGATCTTGTTGGTAGCACCAGCAAACTGTGATTTTTTGGTGCGGGTAATACCGGTAACAACGATCTCATCGAGATCCTTGGTAGTAGGCGTGAGAGTTAATGAATAAATGTTTCCAGAACCAATATTAACGGTCTTAGTCTCAAATCCAAGGAAGCTGAATTCCAGTTGCTTCGCATTTGCAGGAAGAGAGAGCGTATAAGTACCGTCTGATTTTGTAACAGTACCAGTAGGAGATCCTTTTACAACTACCGATACGTTGGGAAGGGGATTCCCTTTGTCGTCCGTGACCGTTCCCGTTACGGTCTTTTGTGCCAACAACGAACCTGCAAAAAACAGGAACGCTGTTAGTGTCAGTAACAGTTTTCTCATGTGCATCTGAGTTTTAGTATAAATGAAAAATTGCTGTAATTCCTGGGGGAGAATCACAACTGCAATAATAATCAAATTGAGGCATAATCACTCTACTTGAGAGCTGATCTTTTACGCCTGACATTGCCTGTCGTGATGGCCCGCAAAACAATACTGCAAGAGGTATAGACAAGGAGCCGGATTGAAATGCTGCGCCGCTTAAGCTTTCCTTTGTTTTTTCGAACGACCCAGCGTGATCAGCAACGCAGGCAGCAGAACGAGGTTGGTGCAGGTAGCTGTGACCAGTGTCAGGGATGTAAGCCAACCCAATGCCTGGGTGCCACCAAACCCGCTGAAACTGAATATGATAAAGCCTGCTATCAGTACCAGCGATGTGTAGATAATACTGATACCCGTACTATGGATCGTCTCGATGACCGTAGTCTTCAGGTCATTGCCATGTAAGGGTAATTCCTGCTTATAGTTTACGAGAAAGCGAATAGTGATGTCAATAGCGATACCTAACGCCACACTAAAAACCAATACGGTCGAAGGTTTGAGCGGAATACCTACCCAGCCCATTACCCCGGCTGTGATCACCAGCGGAATCAAATTGGGGATCAGGGAACAGAAAAGGATACGCAGCGAGCGGAACAGGTAAAGCATACAAAGGGCGATCAGGATGAATGCCCAGAAAATACTTTCTTTCAATCCATTGATAATAAACGCACTACCTTCCAAAAATGTGATGCTGGTACCTGTTTGCTGCACGGTGTATTTAGTAGAATCAAACAACCGGGCACTGCGCTGACTGATACTATCGAGTATGCCGGGCAACCGGGCACTGCCTACGTCGGCCATATTGATGCTGATGCGCGCTTCCTGGCGGGCACTGTCCATAAAACTGGCCACCAGTTTGCTGAAAGAGCTGGGATTGCCATCTTCTCCTTCCTGTTTCATGCGCAGGTATGATACCATGGCCGGCAAATCAAGCTGGCTGGGCATGGAGTAGTTGTTGCTGTCGCCATCAAAGAAAGCCTGTTTGGCAAACTTCAATCCTTCTACGATACTCAGTGGACGGGCCATGCTGGGCATGGCAGCAATACTGGCCGAAAGCGAATCAATACGGGTAAGACCATCCAGGTCACGCAGGATACCCGCCTTGCTCTTGGTTTTTACCAGTATCTCCAACGGCATCACCCCTTTGAAATTTTTCTCAAAAAACTTCAGGTCGGTGTAGATCTTATCTGTCTGTGGCAGATCATCTACTATATAACCTACACTCTTAAGGCGGAAAATACCAGCTACAGCCGCTATCATAATGGCAATGCTGATACCATAGATCAGCTTGCGATGATTAAGCGACCAGCGCTCCAGCCTGTCGAGCCAGCGGTTGAGCCTTGGATTGTCGAGGTACTTCATGTGCCGCGACTTGGGAGCAGGCAAAAAGCTAAGCGAAACAGGGATCAGTACCAGCGAGATAAAGAACAGCACCATTATATTGATACCGGCTACCACACCAAACTCCTGCAGTATTTCACTACGTGTGAGTGCGAATACCGCAAACCCGATGGCAGCAGCCAGGTTACAAAACAGGGTCACGATACCCATACGGCTGACCATGGTCACCAGGGCAGTTCGCGAATCGCCTGTATCATTATAAGCCGTATGATATTTATTGAGAAAATAGATACAGTTGGGAATACCGATCACCACGATCAGTGGCGGTATCAATGCCGTGAGCAGTGTGATCTTATACCCCAGCAGGTGCATGGTACCCATGGTCCAGATCACCCCGAGTATCACTACTCCCAGCGAAAGCAGCATGGAGCTGAACGAACGGAAAAACAGCAGGAGGATCAGTGCCGATAATACCACGCTGCCAAACAGGAACCATTTCATTTCATCGGCAATACGCGTAGAGAGCTCGGTACGGATCAAAGGCAATCCGCTCATATAAATTTCCTGATTCACCTTTTTGCTGAAGCTGTCGGCCAGCATGCGGATGTTTTTTACCACGCTATTGCGTTTGGGCGAATTCATGACATCCTTGTCAACACTCACCCCCATCATCCACGCATTGGTTTCAGCATTGTACAGCAGACCTCTGTAAAAAGGCAGGCTGAGCAGCAGGTTTTTCATGCTGTCGATCTCGGGCTGGCTAAGTGTGCGGTCAGGGAAAATAGGGGTGGCTACGAGCTTTTCCGTGGCAGAATCTTTTACCAAAGCAATGGCCCAGGGTGCTGCCACTACATTGGTCACACCGGGTGCCTTGCGCAGTGACCGGTAGAGCGATGCGTATTCATTAAAGAAACCAGCGTCAAAAAAGCGATCTGTCTGTACACCGATTACCAGCAGATTGCCATCCTGTCCATACTTATTCTTAAAAGCCTGATAGGTGATATTGGCGGGGTGATTGGAGGGAATGGCCCTGCTGAATTCATAACTGAGTTCTACTTTGGAGGCATGATAAGCCATAAAAGAAGAGGCTCCTATCAGCACAATGATCAGAGGAATACGATATGCGAGAATGAATTGTCCAAGCTTACGCCACATAGTATGGATGTTTAGCAAACCAGCCTTCCGGTCTGCAATTGGGTGATCCGCAAATGTGCTATGGGAAAAGGGATACGGAAGCGCCCGCTGTTTCCCCACTTGCCGGCACCGGATATTGATTTCCGGGCGGTGCAAAGAAACGCAAAAATGCCCAATAGGCATTGTACAGGCTTTACCTACTTTTGACTGGTGAAACCCATTTGTCTTGCTTTTGTCCTGATCCTCAGTCTCTGGGGCAAGGCCCAGCCCGGCCCACTGGGCAGCTGGCGGGAACACCTGCCCTATAGCTCAGCCATAGATCTGGCTACGATCGGCTCACGCATACTGGTGGCTACTCCCTATGCGCTGTTTGCCTACGACCCCGGTACACAGGAAATCGAACGGTGGAGCCGCGTGAACGGACTGGCGGAAACGGGTATCCGGGCCATAGAAGCAGGAGCAGATGGCAGCAGCCTGCTGATTGCCTACACCAACAATAACCTGGATCTGCTTACTGAAAATAGTATTCTCAATATCCCCGATATCAGGCGCGATGCTCCTGGTCAGCAGTCATTGGTCAATGAAATATATCCGCGTGGCAGCAACTTTTATCTGTCAACAGGTCTGGGCATACTGGTACTCGATGCGCAGGCGCGCGTGATAAGAGATACCTGGCGCCTGGGGCCGGGGGGTACCGAAGTAGCCGTGTATGCCCTCACGGCCACTTCCACACACTGGCTGGCAGCAACAGCCGGTGGTTTGCTGCGTGCACCCTTGAGTGGGGTAAACCTGGCAGATTACAGGAGTTGGGAGACACTGAGCGGCAACAATGGACTTCCGGCCGGTGCCTGCACCAGTGTAGCGTTGCTCAATGGCCAGAGCCTGGCGCTCTCAGGTAATACTGTTTACCAGCAACAGCAGGGACAATGGAATCTTTTTTATCAGTCAACCACTGCCATTGAGTTTATACAGGTCAGCAGCAATCTGCTCACGATAGGAGAACGGGCTGCAACGGGTGAAGTGTCTATCACTACCCTCAATGCTGCGGGCACGACCGTTTCCCGTTTGCAGCATCCGGTATGGCTGCGTGCACCCCGCCATATGATCTGGCAGGGTACGAATGCCTGGATAGCCGACAGCCTGCAGGGGCTGCTGTATTATGAAAACGGTAATTTTTCCGGCATTACGCCCAACTCTCCGCTGGCTGTAGCCACCGGCCAGTTGTTGTATACGCCATCCGGTTTTTTTACAGCCACCGGTGGTATCACCCCCGCTGCTGAGCCAGCCGGCAGGCCCGGCTCCTACTCACGGTTGGTGGCAGGAGAATGGAGCAATCAAACAATATCTTCCCTGCCTGCACTGGATTCACTTCCGGATATACAGGCACTGGCCTGGGATAAAGTAACCAATACGCTTTATGCCGGTTCATATGGTGGAGGAATGGTTGCTGTTGACGGCAACAACCGCGCAACAGTCTATAAACAGGGCTATCTGGAGCCCGATCGTTTAAACCCTGCACAGTATAAAGTAGCCAGCATGGCCCTTGACCAGGACCAGGATATCTGGATCAGCAATACAGGTGCAGGCAACCCGCTGGCGCTGCAGCAAAAAAACGGGCAATGGTACCACTTTCAGCCTCCTTTTGTATTGAGTGGAAACAGCTTTGGGAATATTGTCATAGACAACAACAATTTCAAATGGATCATACCACTCACCGATCCCGGTCTTATCTGTTATAATTCCGGAGCATCAGCAACGACTGCTTCAGATGATCAATGGGTATGGCTGCGTGCCGGCACAGGAGGCCTGCCTGATGATAAGGTATATTGTGTAGCGGCAGACCGGCAGGGCTTTGTATGGATCGGTACGGCCAATGGTATTGGATTGCTCACCTGCACTGCAGATTTATTTACAGCGCGCAGCTGTGCAGTAGTACGCCCGGTGGTAGCGGCGGGGAGTACAGGAGCATACCTGTTTCAGGGAGAACGGGTACAATGTATAGCGGTAGACGGTGCCGATCGCAAATGGGTAGGTACAACCAATGGCGCCTGGCTGCTCAATGCTACTGCAGATACCGTCATCAACCGGTTTACCAGTGCCAACAGCTCATTGCCCGCCAATGATGTAAAAAATATCAGCATAGATCCGCAGACGGGTGAAGTATTTTTTCAAACCGCCCGGGGCATTGCCTCTTACCGTGGCACAGCCACAGAAGGAGGTCGCAGCAATAGCCAGGTACTTGTATTTCCCAACCCGGTACCGCACGGCTATAGTGGCCAGATCGCTATCAGGGGACTGGTAGAAAATGCTTTTGTGAAAATTACCGAACTCAATGGCCGCCTCCTGTACCAGACACGTGCACTCGGGGGTCAGGCTGTCTGGAACGGTCGTGATGCACGTGGCAGGGCTGTGGCTACAGGAGTATACCTGGTGCTGGTAACAGATAACAATGGTAAAGAATCGGTGGCAACACGTATTGTTGTCGTGAAATGATGGACACATGAGTGAAAAACTGCATCATACACAGGGTATTGTTTTGCGTACTGTCAGGTATGGTGAGACCAGCGTGATCGTGACCATACTGACAGAGCTTTTTGGCCTGCAGTCGTACCTGGTCAACGGAGTACGTGTATCGGGCAAAAGAGGTGCCGGCAAAGCCAACCTGTTTCAACCTACTGCCATACTGGATATGGTGGTGTATCACAACGAACTGAAACAACTGCAACGGATACGGGAATTCGGATGGGCACATATTTACCAGCATATCCTGACCGATGTGACGCGCAATGCCGTAGCGTTGTTTATGGTAGAGTTGCTGGGCAAATGCCTGAAACAGCCCGAAAACAACACGGACCTGTATCATTTTGCAGAAGACTCATTGCTGCATCTCGATGCAGCCGATAGTGCTGTCGCCGCCAATTTCCCGCTTTTCTTTGCACTTCATTTGCCGGTATTTTTTGGCTTTCGTATACAGGACAATTATCAGTCCTCCCGTACAGTCCTTGATCTGCACGAGGGTCGTTTTGTAACAGAGGCACCTTCTCATCCTGATTTTCTGGAACAAAAACAGGCATTTGTAACATCCCAGTTATTGAAGGTTCAGCAGCCGCACGAACTCAGTGAAATAAAGCTCAACCAGGAATTCAGACGCGCATTGCTACTGGCTTATCAGCAATACTATGCCTGGCAGATACCGGAGTTTGGTACGTTGCGTACATTGCCGGTATTGAAGGAAATACTATAAATGCTCTTGTCGTGGATATCTAAGAATATGACCTGTCTTCCTGGCCGGGCGATTAGACTGTATACGATCAAATAGATTATTATAAGGATGCTGCTATTTGCTTTTTCCGTTTCGTATAGTCAGTTAATTCCGTCTTTTTGCCTTCACGGCCGGCGAACCACAAGAAAAATAAGAGAACTTGACGGGAAAATGAGGATAGAATGAGACCCCTGCCGTGTAACAGTGATATTCTAAACAGCTAGTTTATTTTACGCAGGCGAAGAAAGGTGACCACCTGGTCGATCTGCTCGCTGCTCATCTTTTTGGCCACCGCATGGTTTTTGGGATCCATACCAATCAGGGCAGTAGTGTGATAGTTGTCGATCTGTATTTTGGTAAAATTGGGTACTCCGTCTTTTCCCTTGGAAAAGATGCCATGGCAGCCGGAGCAATGCAGTTTGTAAAGTACTTTGCCCTTTTCGCATTTTTCAAGCAGCAGCTGGCGGTTGATCTTCGTTACATGATCAGGAATATCATATGCCGTCTTTTTTTCTGTAAAACATTGCTGAAAAAGAAGACAACAGGCGGCAGATAGCAGTATCGTTACAAATGTTTTTTGCATGGTCAGTATTCCCCACCCAGCTTCCGTGTATTGAGCGATCTGTTGTCAGACGGTGGCAAAGCGGAAGGAGGCATTTCAAAATTAATCTTTTCGGTTAAGGACTGCATAAAAGCAATAAGCTCTTTCTTCTCAAGAGGAGTCAGCTTTAACGAATCGGCCGACAGGGTCTGATTGGGTACGCTGAGTCCGCGGCCGGCACCACCACCACCGTCGTAAAAATCAACCAGCTCATCCAGCGTACGAAATACACCATTGTGCATATAGGGGTGGGTAAAGGCGGCATTACGCACCGTACCTGTGCGGAAAGCGTGCAGGGTTTCTTCTGCCGGGTTTACACCATAACGCCCTTTATCTTCACTCAGTTTTTTATACTGTACATCTGCAGGCGTGCCCAGCACTTCAAACTCCGAACCGATATAGGGCGGTTTCACTCCATTGAAATGTGGTACAAAGTGGCAGGTGGCACATTGCGCCTTACTCATAAACAGGTTGAAGCCGCGTATAGCTACCGGGTCAACTGCACTGCCCTCATTCATTGCATCGTCGAAAGGAGAATAGTAATGACTGAAATCGGCATAATAAAAAGTGATCGCGGATACGATATGGCTGAGTGATACACTTTTTTCTTCGGGCGTATATTTTACAAACTTTTTAAAAGCCGTTTTGTAGGCAGCGCAGCTCATTACTTTTTTTACCAGCTCCTGTTCTGTACTGTTCATCTCCTCAGGATTCTGAATTACATCGCGGGCCTGTCCCTGCAGCGAGATGTGTTTGCCATCGAGCATGGAGAGGTGGTTGAAAATCGAATTGATCAGCGAAGGTGCATTGCGCGGCAGGTAACCATTGCCATCAAAACGCATAGGAGTAGCGAGTGTGGTGTCTGTAAAGTACTCGGTAGGTTTATGACAGGAGGCGCAGCTGCGCTTGTTATTGCCAGACAGGATAGGGTCATAAAAAAGCAACTTGCCTGCTTTTTTGATCTCGCTAAGTATTGCGGTATCTTCTACCAGTGAAAAGATGCCTTTGGTATTCTGGGAAATAAAAAGAGATTTATCAAAAAGTGAATTGCAGTCATTGCTGAGCGCGTAATCATTATAATTTGTTGAATATATGTTGTGATCACGTATCTGCCCCTGCGTGATCCGAAAGAGCGGATTGATATAATCGCGGATAAAGCTGAAATGATCGAAGGCCGAATAAGCGGCAGGCTGCTGATCTGCGAATGTCAGCAGTTTGTCGTATTGCTGCAGGTATTCGGGGCTGAGCGGATATTGCGCAAAACTTTCGTTGTACTGGGTATAGATGCTCTTCACAGCATGCAGCATACTGCGCAGTTCGGGTATGATCTGGCTGGTATCGGGGCATTCAAAGCCGGTGGTATAGATCCCCGAAAGGTTAAGGAGAAACATACGGTTGGCCAGAAAAAAATGCTGGAAGTTGCTGAGTTGCGACGTGATCGAATCTGCTTCAAAAGTAGCCAGGCTGTCGATAGATTCATGAATGAGTGCCTGCAGGGAGTCGTTGCGCACAACAGGCTCGTCGAGGTATAATTCGGCCAGGGTGAGTCCCGAACCTTTTCGCTTGTAGGGAGGTTCAAATTTTTCAAACACTTCTGTTTCCCATTCTACCGGCAGCGGACCGTTGAGTTTGCGGTAGGCAACGGGTTCAAAATAACGCAGCCAGAAATCGAGTGTTTTCAGGAGTTGCCGGTTTTGATGGATGGCTGTACGAATAGCTTCCCGTTGCTGAGGCTGCGAAAGATCGGCCTGCCTGATCTGCTGCAGCAGTTGCTGCTGGGCCGATTTGAAACCGGTGAGCCGGCTGTCGTAGAGCCGGCGGTATCCATCCGTGCTTCGGGTGATGAAAGAAAAGCAGGTGGCTGCAACGATGAGGGATAATATGACGAGAAGAATTTTCATAGTTACTGCAAACGGGTGACCGTGCTGAGGTCATGATTGCATAGCAATATGCCTGGCTTACGGCCGGGTTCAAAGCTACCCAATAAATGTTCCATTTGCAAGGCTTCGGCACCGTTTAGTGTGGCCCAGCGAAGCAATTCTTCGAGAGGAATGCGTGGCTCGTGTGTACGAATGACATTTATTTCTGCCAGTATACTCAACTGATGATTGGATGCCAGGCTATCGGTACCCAGCACTATGCGGCATCCCTGGCGGTACAATTGCCAGATATCCGGCAATGTGTTGCTGATATAAAGATTGGCAAGCGGACAAAGACACCACCAGAGTTGTGGTGCATCTGCCTGTGCACGGGCCCATTCTACATCAGCAGCTGAGGTAAAGGTATTGTGTACCAGCAGCAGCGATTGCTGATGGTCAAAACGGAGCAGGTTGCTTTGCAGGCTGCTATGACCGGTAGGCTGCAGTTCGGATACATCGAGTCCCATGCCGGCAAAAAGAGCAGGAAAAGCGCCACCACCCGTAACAAAGAGCTCATCTTCATCGGCCGACTCCTGGTTGTGCAGGCTTAATACCCTGTTGTCGGAAAAAGCAACCGTTTTTTCCCATAATTTATTTGATACGGAATAAGGGGCATGGGGTGTGATGGATTGGCGGCGCAGTGCAGAGCCCGTCAATCCGGCAAAGCTGCGATAGAGTAATGTGGCCCGCTGCATACGCTGCGTGGCTACAGCAGCAGACAGGCCGCTTACTTCAATGAAGTTGTGAAAATGAAGGGGGCTTTCCTTTTTTAAAGCGATCGTATGATCGGTATTGCAGATATCGCCTACAGCCATCACCCCATTGGCCAGCAAATCGTTTGCAGCCTGTGTGATGGATTTCTGAATAAATTCAAGCGGATGCTCACGTCCCTGCATAACCTGCCGTACAAAATCAGGCAGGCCTGTACCTTCCGCAATCTGCCCTTTCATATGGCTGAGCTCAAGGTGGCAGTGGCTGTTGACAAAACCCGGCAGCAGCAGTCCTTCGAGCCGCTCTATGCCCTCGCCTGCCTCGCTGAGTGGTACGATCGCTTCAACAATTCCTTCTTCTGTAGTAATTAGTGCCTGCCCGCCGGCATGCAACCGGCGACCGTCAAAGAGGCCGTCGGCACAAAACTTTCGAAAACCCATAGTGCAAACTTCGGGATTATTTGCTGATCAGTCAGGTATAGGGTTTTACCTGTTTACCAGGAACAACAACAGTTCTCCTTTTAAAGTATTTTGAAACAGCTCAGAAAGCATCCGGCAGTATCTGATGGGCGGAGGGGGCAAAAGCTTAATTTTGCAGCCCTGAAGATTTTGTCATGTTAGATAGATTAGAAGCGATCAATGCCCGGTTTGAGCAACTGGGAGTTGCCCTCACCAATCCGGAGATTGTGGGTAACAATAAGAAGTTTGCCGAAACCAGCAAGGAATACCGTAGCCTGGAGAAGGTTGTTGTGGCCTATAAGGCCTATCTGCGGCTGCTGGATGATCTTGAATTTTCCCGCGAGGCCCTGAATGGTGGTGATGATGAGCTGCGTGAGCTGGCCAAACTCGAACTGCCCCAGCTCGAAGAGCAGAAAGCACAACAGGAGGCTGCCATACGCCAGCTGCTGATCCCCAAAGATCCACAGGACGATAAAAACGCCATCCTGGAAATAAGAGCCGGTACAGGTGGCGATGAAGCCAGCCTTTTTGCCGGAGACCTCTTGCGCATGTATATGCGCTATTGTGAAAGAAAAGGATGGAAAACCGCTCTCCTCAGCGAAAACGAAGGCACGGTAGGCGGTTACAAGGAAGTACAGCTGGAGGTGACAGGCGATGACGTATATGGTACGCTCAAGTTTGAAAGTGGTGTACACCGCGTGCAGCGTGTGCCTGATACAGAAGCTTCCGGCCGTGTGCATACCTCTGCAGCTACTGTAGCGGTGATGCCCGAAGCAGAGGAAGTCGATTTTGAACTGAACCCCGCTGATGTGAAGATGGAAACCGCCCGAAGTGGTGGTGCCGGTGGTCAGAATGTAAACAAAGTGGAAACCAAGGTGATGCTGACCCACATTCCTACAGGAACGGTGGTCGTATGCCAGACAGAACGCTCACAGCTGGGCAACCGCGAAAAAGCTATGCAGATGCTGCGTACCAAACTGTATGAAGAGCAGGTACGCAAGCAGGAAGATGAAATAGCCCGTCACCGCAAAAGCCTGGTGAGTACAGGTGACCGCAGTGCCAAGATCAGGACCTACAACTATCCACAGGGGCGAGTGACAGATCACCGGATCGGAATGACCCTCTACAATCTTCCCAGTGTAATGAATGGCGAAATTGAAGAATTGATCGATGCTCTCCAGTTTGCCGAAAATGCTGAAAAACTTACGCGGCAACAATAATTAATAGTTGATTTTTACATGTAGAAAAACACTAAATTTCTATTGTAAAAAATCAACCCTTTATGCTGGAACAAATTGCCTCTCTGGTAAAGCAGTACGGACAGGATGCTGTTGTAAATAATCCTGCCGTCGACAATGAAAACAACTCGGCTGTAATGGCTGAAGCTACCAAAACGATCAGTGCCGGTTTTCAAAACATGATGGCCGGAGGTGGTTTACAGGATATCATCTCCATGTTTACCAATCCCGGTTCGGGCGCGCAGGACAATACCGGTGGTACCGGCGGCATTGGCAACCTGCTCCGCAATCCTGTAGTAACCATGATGATCGGCCACCTCATCAGTAAGCTCACGACCAAATTCAACATGAGCCCTGCCGCTGCGAGTCAGCTCAGCAATCAACTGGTACCGTCTGTGGTGCAGGATATGGTCACCCGTACTGCGAGCACAGCTCCCGAAGATGACGGTTTTGATCTCAACAGCCTGGTAGGAGCACTCAGTGGCGGTCAGTCCGGTGGCAGCTTCAATTTTCAGGAACTAATTGCACAGGTAACAAGCGGAAACGGTTCGCCCGATCTGCAAAACATTATCAACCAGGTAACCGAAGGAGCTCAACAGCCGCGCACCAATCAAAGTGGTGGCATCGGTGACCTGATAAAAGGATTGTTTAATTAACGCAAACGATTGTATGTTCCCCCGGGAGGTGTGACACCCACCGGGGAACATACAATTCACTCACTGATTCGCCGTATTCACCGGATAAATCCTGCCGTCCAACCAATAATTGTAGGAATATGAAAAAAAGAGTGTAAACTTTGGAATGATTTCTGCATTATAGTAGATGTAGTAATCGACGCAGAAGTTCTTTGTTAAGCCGCGGAAGGAGTGTTTGAGTAGTTTTCACAACGTGGAATAAAATCCACACATCGTAGAAAAATGCTGATAGTGAGGTGAAAATACCAGGACCAACCTTTTAGAGTTTCATTAACAGCGCGGATAGCACTAATGGTAGTAAATTTGCGTTATAGATTACAACAAAGAGAGTTTCTCAATTCATTATAAAAGCAGTCAATTTTCTCATAAGCAGTTAGTTTTGGTTGCGACCCCTGTTTCTACAGGGGTCTATTTTTTTATAAACCTCCGCCAACCATATACGGCACCTATAACAGTACCTGTTGTATCTGCAATTATATCTCCTCCATCAAAAGAACGATTGGGTACCCAGTACTTCTGAACAAACTCCATGGCTATTCCATAAGCAACACATCCGATAGCCAGCCAGATCAATGTATTTACGCGTGGCTTATTATTGCTGAACCGGTATGTACTCCAGGTGAGATTGAATTGCAATAAGGCAAACAGTCCCACATGTATCCATTTGTCGAGCCAGATCTTATCAAGCCAGTTGGCTTTGGGAAATGCAGATCCCGGAAGAGTGAGCAGTACTGTGATAAGGATAAGCCAGGTAAGCGTGGGCAGGTAATAACGGGCAGGGTGCTTCACGTTTGAGTTTTAAAACAGTCCAGGTGACAGTTTAAAAAGTTTAAAGAGTATAAAGGGTTTAAGGAGCAAACTGATGAGACCCCTTTAAACCTTTTATACTCTTTATACCCTTTATACTTCTATAGAGGCTCAGGCTACAACAGCTTCATACCCCGCCGCATCCAGCAATGTATTTACATCATCCGGATTGTCGACGGTCATTTTGATCATCCAGCCTTCGCCATAAGGATCGTTGTTGACCAGTTCGGGGGCATTGGCCAGGGCGGCATTGAGTTCTGTAACAGTACCGCTTACGGGGAGAAACAGATCGGACACGGTTTTTACCGCCTCTACCGTTCCAAATACATCACCGGCAGCCAGGGGCTTGCCAATGCTCTCAACTTCCACATAAACAATATCGCCCAGTTCACCCTGAGCAAAATCAGTAATGCCTATAGTGGCAACATTACCTTCGAGGCTGATCCATTCGTGGTCTTTGGTGTAACGGAGATGTGCAGGAAAACTCATAATGAACGATTTATAGCGCAAATATGCGCAAAAGGAAATAATAAATGATCCCTGGGCCGGAAGTTTTTTCGCATTTCACCGGAAAATAGAGGCCGTTCAGCCCGGTTTTCAAGCCACTTGTCGGCTAGTGTTTTACACTCCTGTGACAGGAGAATATCTTTGAGCTCCCAATCAAAAGAGGAAATTGTATATGAGAAAAATTGTATTCGCGTTGCTGGCCCTGTTGACCACCCAGGCCATTTTTGCCCAGAAACTGACGGGAGTGGTTAAAGATCAACAAGGTAAAGGACTCGACAAGACTACCGTGTCATTGCTGCGAGCTAAAGATTCAAGCGTTGCCAAACTGGCAGTTTCAGACGCACAAGGTAAATTTTCAGTAGATGCTGCTCCGGGTCAGTACCTGGTCAGCTTTTCACATGTAGGTTATATACCCCAGTTTTCAAAAGTAGTAGACCTGTCTGCCGGCAACCAGTCGCTCGGCGATGTGGTACTGGAAAAAGCAGAAGCCGCCCTGCAGGGAGTAACCGTTACTTCTCAGCGCCCCGTAGTGGAAGTAAAAGCCGACAAAACCATTCTTAATGTAGAAGGTACGATCAATGCCGTGGGCCAGGATGCCCTTGAACTGCTGCGTAAGTCGCCCGGCGTGATCGTTGATAAGGACGATAACCTGAGCCTGGCCGGCAAAAACGGCGTACAGGTATATATAGATGGCAAACCCACACCACTCAGCGGTGCTGACCTGGCCAATTATCTCAAAAGCCTGCAGTCTGCCCAGATAGAATCCATTGAACTGATCACCAACCCTTCTGCCAAATATGAAGCTGCCGGCAATGCCGGTATCATCAACATTCGCCTGAAGAAAAATAAAACCTTTGGTACCAATGGTTCGGTAAATGCAGGATATGCGATCGGTACTTATCCCAAGGCCAATGCCGGCCTCTCGCTTAACCATCGTAACAAAAACGTGAATATTTTTGGTAACTACAATTATAACGTAGGTAAAAACGCCACCACTTTCCATTCATTCAGCGATCGCTTTGATACCATTTTCCGTCAGACAAATAAAATGGCGTTTGACAATAACACACATGGATTCAAAGTAGGAATGGATTATTTTCTGAGTGCCAAAAGCACGATCGGTGCCGTGGTAAATGGTAACCTCGCCGAAAACGACATTCACACAAAAGGCCCCATGACATTTACTTACAAGCCTACCAACCAGATCGATCGCACCCTGGAGGCCCAGAACAATAACAATATCCGCCGCGATAACGTAAATGCCAATATCAACTATCGTTACTCGGTAGCTGGTGGCAAAGACTTAAGTATCGATGCAGACTATGGTTTCTTCAATATCCGCTCCAACCAGTTTCAACCCAACTATTACCTGACCTATCCTGGACGTGATACCATCAGCTCTGCTGTATATAACATGATCGCACCGACAGACATTGACCTGTACTCTGTGAAAGCAGATTATGAGCAGAACTTTAAAGGCGGACGCCTGGGTATTGGTGGTAAGGTCGGTTTTGTGAATACAGATAATGACTTCCGTCGTTATAATGTATACAACAGCAGCAAAGTACTGGATACACTCAAAAGCAACCGTTTTGAGTATAAGGAAAACGTAAATGCCCTGTATGTAAATTATAACAAGGCTTTCAAAGGCTGGATGATGCAGGTAGGTGTGCGTGCAGAGAATACACACTCAAAAGGTACTTCTACCGGGTACAGGCAGCTGAACAATGGTGATTATGTGCCATACGACAGCTCATTTGACCGCAACTATACCGACTTCTTCCCCAGTGCAGCCATTACGTTCAATAAGAACCCGATGAACCAGTGGAGCTTCTCTTATAGCCGCCGTATCGACCGCCCGGCTTACCAGGATCTCAATCCTTTTGAGTTCAAGCTCAACGAGTATACTTATATGAAAGGTAATACGCAACTGCGTCCTCAGTATACCAACAGCTTTGGTGTAACCAATATTTTCAAATTCAGACTTACCACCACGCTGAACTATAGCCATGTAAAAGACATTTTTGCACAGCTGCCGGATACCATCGAAAAAACAAAGGGATTCCTGACCAAGAAAAACCTGGCTACACAGGATGTGGTAAGCCTGAGCGTGAGTTATCCCTTCCAGTACAAATGGTATAGCTTCTTTGCTACGGCCAATGCATACTACTCTTATTACAAAGCCAACTTTGGTGGTGGCGACCGTAATATCAAACAGGGTGTGTTTTATTACACCTACTATATGCAAAACAGCTTCACACTCGGAAAAGGATGGACTGCTGAGCTGAGTGGCTATTACAATGCACCTGCACTGTGGCAGGGCGTGTTTAAGTCAAAAGGTCTTGGCTTTATAGATGCCGGTCTTCAGAAGACTGTGTTCAAAAACAAGGGTAATCTGAAACTGGTGGTGAGTGATATCTTCCGTACGCTGAAATGGTCAGGTTATACCAACTTTACCGGAGCCTACAGCCAGGCAAACGGTAGCTGGGAAAGCCGTCAGCTGAAAGTCAACTTCAGTTATCGCTTCGGTAACTCACAGGTGAAAGCGGCCCGCCAGCGTAAGAGTGCGGTAGAAGATGAAAGCAAACGTGCCAACTCTGGCGGCAGCCAGATGGGTGGCCCTGGCAACTAAGCAATAGGTCAGTTCATAAAAAGAGAGAGGATAGCCTTCCGGCTATCCTCTCTCTTTTTATGGCTTTTAAGGTATAAGGTAAAAGGTATAAAGCTTATAGGTGAAAGGCATATGCTGTATTGGCTAAATACTTACGCTATCAAATACCTTTCACCTTCTGCCTTTCTCCCTTTACCTCCTTTTTCTTTTCACCAGTTTCATCCCTTTTATCCTCACATCCCCGACCGGGCGGTCACGATCGGGCCCGGTGCTGGTGGCGACAACAGATATTTTTTCAACGACATCCAGTCCCCTGATGACTTCACCAAATACGGTATAGTTTCCATCGAGGTGAGGTGTGCCGCCAATGCGGGTATATACGGCTCTTTGTTCGGCCGGTATTTTTCGTTTAAGCCGGAAATTTTCAACAGAGTCCAGTCCCGCTTCGGTAAATACCCGGCCCTGTACGATATAGAACTGGCTGGCACCACTGGCCTTTTCAGGGTTTGCATTATCGGGCAGACGGGCTGCTGCCAGTGCGCCTCGTTTGTGAAAAAGGGTTGTTTTGAATTCGGCAGGAAGTGTGTAACCGGGACCGCCATTGCCCAATGGTTGTCCGGCTGCTGCCTGTTTACTGTTGGGATCACCCGCCTGGATCATAAAATTCTTTATGACACGGTGAAAAAGGATGCTGTCGTAATAATGTGATTTGGCCAGACGTAAAAAATTGTCGCGGTGCCCGGGTGTTGAATCGGAAAGGCGGACCAGTATATCACCATAGTTGGTCTGTATGAGTACATCACGGCGACGGTCTTTTTTGCGGAACGATACGGACGATTGGGCCTGGCCCTGCAGGTAAAAGCAAGCTGCCAGTAATAGGAAAAAAGGTTTCATGATATCCGGTAAATAAGAAGATGGTTGTTTTGATACCGGAACAAATAAACAAAATATAGCCTGAAAGAAGAAGCCCTAAAATCCCTGCTCTTCAAAATAGAGGAGGATATGGTCTTTGAGGAAGTTTTCCTGCTCGATGGGGTTCATGACAGGCATGGGTTTCAATTGCCTGAAATGCGGCCAGCCATCTGCATCCATCCCTTCCTGTACATAAAAGCCACTGGGCAGCAACAGGCGGCATACCGCCACGTGCATAAGGTCCTGCTTCTGCTCCTTGGTAAATTTGGGACGTATCTTGCCCAGTTCCTGCATACCAATGAGGAACAGGATGGTTTCCATATCCGGTTTTTTCTCAAAACGCTCTACCAGCCGGGCCTCCAGGTTCCACCAGCGTTGTTGAAGATCATCTGTTGCAAACATGCTGCAAAGGTACGGTAATCTGCCGCTACGGAGATGAGCCGCCAAATGCGGGTTAGTATCATCAGCGTCAGAATCTTACCTTTGCGCAAATTTCAATTATCATGCTGCAGCTACAGGTTTTGAGACAGGACCCTGAAGGGGTGAAAAAGAAACTGGCCCGCCGCCATTTTGCAGAGCCGGGCCTGGTTGATCACATCCTTACACTGGATGACCAACGCAAAAAATTGCAACTGGAATTTGATAACAACCAGTCCAGGGTAAACAGTACTTCGAAGGAAATAGGTCAGCTGATGGCAAAAGGCGATAAAGAAGCCGCCGAACTGCGCAAGCAGGAAGTTGCCACGCTCAAAGCTACCCTGCAACCCATACAGGAACAGCTGGCTGCTACCGAAAAGGAATTGCAGAATGAACTGGTAAAGCTACCCAACCTCCCTTCTGACCAGGTACCTGATGGTGCTTCACCTGCTGATAATGTAGTATTGAAAGAGGGTGGTGTGCAGCCACAGCTGGCTGCCGATGCACAACCGCACTGGGACCTGATCAAAAAGTATGATATCATCGATTTTGAAACAGGTGCTAAGATCACCGGCAGCGGATTTCCTTTATACAAAGGGGCCGGAGCCCGTTTGCAACGCGCACTGATCCAGTATTTTCTTGACTTCAATACCGAAGCCGGCTATACAGAATACCTGCCTCCGTTTATGGTCAATGAAGCCTCCGCCTATGGCACCGGACAACTGCCCGACAAGGAAGGACAGATGTATCATATGCCGGCCGATTCTTTTTACATGATCCCTACTTCGGAAGTACCGGTTACGAATATCTATCGCGATGAAATACTGAAAGAAGCCGACCTGCCCGTGCGCATGACGGCCTATTCTCCCTGTTTCCGCCGCGAAGCAGGCAGCTTTGGCAAGGATGTACGCGGCCTTAACCGCCTGCACCAGTTTGAAAAGGTAGAGATCGTACAGCTGGTACGTCCGCAGGATAGCTATACAGCCCATCAGCAGATGGTAGATCATGTAGAGCGCCTGTTGCAGTCTCTCGAACTGCCTTATCGCATCCTGGCCCTCTGCGGTGGCGATATGGGTTTTACCTCTGCACTTACCTACGATTTTGAAGTATACAGCGCGGCCCAGCAACGCTGGCTCGAAGTAAGCTCCGTATCTAACTTCGAGGCTTATCAGACCAACCGGATGAAGATCCGTTACAGGGATGCTGCCGGCAAAACACAGTTATTGCATTCACTCAATGGCAGCTCACTGGCATTGCCACGTATTGTAGCCTGCCTGCTCGAAAACAATCAGACAGCAGAAGGCATTCGTATACCAGAAGCACTGGTTCATTACTTTGGGAAAAAAATGATTCAGTAAATGAGAATGAACGTATCCGTAATAGCCCTGATGATAACAACGGTATTGCTGGCGACAACAACGATGCCAGCCTGCCGCAGAAAGACAGCCCCGCAGATCACTGACCGTACCGATATACCTGCCAAACCAGCTCCCGCCACAACCTCCGTGGCCGGTGTAGCGGATATCGAAGCCGGTAAACAGATCTATACCGTTGGCAAATGTGTCAAATGCCATGAAGCCAGACCCGTTGATCACTGGACAGCAGAACAGTGGAAGCCTATTTTGAAGTCGATGATGCCAAAGGCAAAGCTGGATTCCATACAGCGTATACAGGTGACGGCGTATGTAAATCTGCACGCACGTAAGAGCTAAGAAACGCTGCTTCGCATTTTTTCATTAAGATTTTATTAGTATAAATCGTCGTTAAACGAAACCCATACTGGTGGGTTTCGTTTTTTTGTTTTGCACATTTGCGATGAACTTATTTTTTTACCAAAACCAGAACCATGAAAAGAAAATTACTTTTTGCTCTCAGCATTGCCTGTCTCACTACTGCCACACAGGCGCAAATCGGAAAGGGATCGATATTGTTAGGAGGCGATCTGGGATTCAGTACACAAAAAACGGAGCCGATCGAAAATGTGCAGGATACGCGTAAGCTCAATGGCTTTTATATATCGCCAACCGCCGGCGTTGCTATACGCAACAACCTTGTAGTGGGCGGGAACCTGAGCTACCGTGCGCAGTCAGAAAAAAGGGATTTGAATGATTACTCGGCCAAATACAATGGTTACGGAGCCGGAGCCTTTGTGCGTAAGTATAAGCCTATTGGTAAGAGCGGCTTCTATGTGTTTGGCCAGGCAGGGCTGCAGTTTGGTTATTCCGACCAGGAACTGAAGTCGGGCGGCTCACCTATCATACAGAAAAGCAAAATCACCAATGTGGGAATAAACGTATACCCGGGTATCAGCTATGCGGTGAGTAAACGTTTCCATCTCGAAAGCGGCTATAATAACCTGCTGTCGCTAAACTATACGCGGGAGAAGAGTTTTCTGGAATCGCCGGGTGCTATCAGCGGGTATACCACCAATGGATTTTCGCTCAGCAGCAGCCTTAGCAATGCACAATCTGCTTTCTATGTAGGCTTCAGGGTATTGCTGAGTAAATAGATAACCATACCTCAGCCATGTAATAAACAACCCCCGGCAGGAGCATGCTCCATACCGGGGGATTTTTATTAAGAGGAAGCGTCCACTCAGGGTTGAGCAAAGCTGTTGCGGGGACCACCAGCGGCAAATACCGCGAGCATCCTTGTTTTCTGACCTGCAGAGAACATATACATACAGGCGTCGTCTGTATAATCCATATAGTTCATCGTCATTTCAACCGGTGTACCACTGCAGGTACTGCGGTGGCCGGCAGCAGGACAGCCATAGTTGGCCGTATTGTGCAGCGGCGTATCGCCTACCTGGTCATTGCCACAGGTGGCATCGCCCCAGATATGACGCAGGTTAAGCCAGTGACCCACTTCATGAGTGGCTGTACGACCTTTGTTGAATGGAGCCGCTGCTGTACCGGTACGACCAAAGGCATTGTCGTCTATAACAACACCGTCGGTGGCTGAGCTGCCCCCGGGAAACTGTGCGTAGCCCAGGATGCCGCCACTCAGGTTGCATACCCACAGGTTGAGTTTCGTAGTGGGTGAAGTAGGCGCAAGACCCTGTGCGTTTTTCTTCATAGCGTCATTGGTTGTCCAGCTGGTCTTGGTCGTGCTTTTGCGGATCACCTGGTCAAGTACAAACCTGACACCGACATCGCCCGACTTGACACTGTTGTAGGTACTGGTATTGTTATAATCGGCATTGGCCGTACTGAAATCTTCATTGAGGGCATCAATCTGCGATTGGATCTGTGTCAGTGAAATGTTTTGTGCTGCTGTACGGTACAACACATTTACCACTACCGGTATTTCGATGATCCCGCTGGGTAGTAACCGTTGCTGCAGTGGATTTTTTACAAATTCATCTGTAAATGCTTCAATCAGGTCCATACGTGTGCGCAGGGCCGGATCTGCTTTGAGCTGTTCTTCCAGCACATCATTGGCACTACAGCTGCGTTGAGAGGGGGTAAAGCCTTCGTCTGTTGGTGGTTCAGTGGCATCCGTTACATTTTGGTGGGAGGTCTTATTACAACTGACGGTAATAAGCAGGCCACAGGTAATGGCCAGAAAAGCTCTTTTCATAATAAATGGGGTTTTTGGTAGTGATAAATAGGTATCACTAAATATATACTCATTTTTAAAAATACGATCGGGTGTTAGTGCAAAAAGGAGGGCAAAAAGGGTAAAAAACGGGTCGGGGAAAAAGGAGATTTACGGCCGGTAAAGGCTTACCCTTTTGTTCATTACATAGAACCACGCAGGCGGCACCAGGGCCAGCAGCATCATGCCAGGGTAACCGGTTGGCATCTGGGGCGATTCGTCATGATGACGCAGCAGCTGATACTTACGGCTGGCCAGGTAGTGATGGTCGGAGTGACGGCTCAGCTCAAACATGAGCAGGCGACCTACTACATGATCACTGTTCCAGCTATGGACCGGCATAGCACGTTCATATTTACCATCGCCCAGGCTACGCCTGCTCAGACCATAATGCTCAATGTAATTCACCGTTTCGAGCAATAGTATGCCAATAGAGGCCGCTACCAGATAACAGCATCCGGCCAGCCAGCCAAAAAAATAGAAGATAGCAATAATAGCTGCTATTTGAATAAGCGTATACTGAACCATCTCATTGTACAATGAAAAGGGGCTCCTTCCTTTTTTTCGTGCCTCCCGGCCGGCAATCTGCCAGGCACTGAAATAGCTGAATACAATGCTGCGATAGTAAAAATGATAGATCCATTCACCGTAACGGGCACTGCTGGGATCTTCGGGTGTAGCTACCCGTTTGTGATGGCCTTTATTGTGCTCCACAAAAAAATGCATGTACTGCGAAGTAAGCAGCAACATCTTTGCCAGCAGCTGCTCGCCTTTGTTGATACGATGCCCCAGCTCATGTCCCACATTGATCCCAAAAACTCCACAGGCAAGTCCCATCACCCAGGTACGTCCGGCAAGATCTATGAAGCTGAGATGCGGATCAGACAGCGAATGCAGGAATACAAACAGCGCGGCGTACTGAAGGGGAACAATGCTGTAAAGAACCCAGTCGTATCGCCGGTCGTGCCGGGCCATTTCTTCCTCTGCTGCTTCCAGGTTTTGTGCATCGGGTGGCATCAGGAGTTCTGCCAGTGGTATCAATACCCAGGCCAGCAGAAGTGGTATCCATACCTGCCAGCCGGTTGTAGTAAACGACCGGAATATGCCCGCAAAGAGGAGAAGCGGAAGAGCATATTTGATAAAACGGAAACGCATGGATGTATTTTCAAATATAAGGGCAAAAAGGTAAAGGGTGGAAGGTAGAAGGCGGAAGGTAGAAGGCGGAAGGTAAAAGGCGGAAGGTAAAAGGCAGAAAGTGGAGGGTAGAAGGTATAGGGTATTATTATCTGTAAAACTCGGTATTTGATCTGACAGGTAATCTTGATTGACAAAGATTGATCCTGTCGGGTCAACTATTTTCCTGGCAAGTCCTCTTTTCAATGCGGGAGGACATTGCCAGGAAAATATTGAGGGTTCAAAACTGTACGATTAGTTTAAGCTTATCTGACACTGTCTGTAAGATCAAATCCTGACTATTGCATATTATCTCGTAGATGCGCAATGCATTGCGTATCTACTATGTCTTTCACCTTCCACCTTCTACCTTTCACCCTTTACCTTATTAACGGCGTCTTTTTTGCATACATAAACCAGCAATGCCTGTTAAACCTTCGGCCGGCTCAACGGTCTTAACACGAAATCCGGATCAATGGCAGTTAGTAATCAGTTGAAAAATCAACACCTGCTCTGGCGTGCCGCCTTTGGCCCCGCCGTGGAGCATATACCCGATCTGTCTGCATTCACTCCCAAAGAATTTTACGAAGCCCTGGTCAAAGCATCGGAGCGCAAGCCGGAGTTTATCAATGTGGCAGACAATTACCTGCAGGGGCTGGTAATGGGCGTAGAGCAGGAAGGGCGCCTGCAACGCAAGGAACTCACACCCGATGAACGACGTGATATACAACGCCGCTACCGTGAAGGAATAAAAAGTCTTAATCTCAACTGGTTTGGGCAAATGGTCAACAGCGGTGCACAGCTGCGCGAAAAATTGGCTTTTTTCTGGCATGGTCATTTTGCCTGCCGCAACCTCAATCTTTTTTATCAGCAGGGATTACTGAATGTGATCCGTAAACACGCACTGGGCAGTTTTGTGGATCTGCTGCGCGAAGTGTCGCACTCGGCTGCCATGCTCAATTTTCTCAACAATCAGCAAAACCGTAAGGGGCATCCCAATGAAAATTTTGCACGCGAGGTGATGGAACTCTTCACCCTGGGTCGCGGGCATTATACCGAGCAGGATATCAAGGAGGCGGCCCGTGCATTTACCGGGTGGGGAGCCAATGTGCAGGGCGATTTTGTATTCCGCAAGGGACAGCATGATGCAGGAGTAAAAACCGTGCTGGGACAAACAGGCAACCTGTCGGGCGATGATGTGCTGGATATCTTGCTGCAGCAGCGGCAAACGGCCCGTTTCCTTGCCGGGAAGATCTATCGCTTTTTTGTAAATGATACACCTCACGCAGAACGTATAGAATGGATGGCCAACCGGTTTTATGACAGCAATTATAATATTGGTGCCCTCATGGAAGATGTGTTTACGTCGTCGTGGTTTTATGACGAGAGCAATATCGGCGTACGCATCAAATCGCCTGTTGAGTTGCTGGCCGGTATACAACGGATGATACCGATGGCATTGCAGGATGAAGAGTCTCTGCTGGTATTGCAACGCCTGCTGGGACAGGTATTGTTTTATCCGCCCAATGTGGCCGGATGGCCCGGTGGCAAAACATGGATCGACAGCAGCACTCTCATGCTGCGTTTGCGCATACCGCAATTGTTCAACGACGAAGATGAACTGAACCTCACTCCCAAATCGGACGATGACCAGATGATGGGCCGGCAGGATGATGGTAAACCCGCTATACGTGAAAAGGCAAAACCAGCCAATCGGGCAGGGGGTATGAAGTTGATCAATGCCAACCTTGACTGGAGCAAATGGATAACGTACCTGCAAAAAACAGATCGTTCCAAACTGGAAAATGTAATGGCGGGTGTGCTGCTGCAAACGAATAGCGCAGTGAGCGCAGACCTGATACGGAAGTATGCCGACAGCGGATCGCGCGAAAATTTTATCCGTTCGGCTACCCTGCAATTGATGAGTACGCCCGAATATCAGCTTTGCTGAAAAGGAGGTTTAATCACCTAAAAGCTGCCGGTACGCTAAGCCGGATATTGCTATGCTGATCAAAAGAAAAGAATTCATACAGGTAGGATCGCTGGCCACTGCATCGCTGATGCTGCCTCGCTTTTTAAAGGCATTTGAGCGCCCTGCCCTCGTGCCGCCCGGCAATAAGGTACTGATAGTACTGCAGCTCAGTGGCGGAAATGATGGGCTCAACACCGTGATACCCGTCCGCAATGATCTGTATTATAAAGCCCGTCCGCGACTGGGTATTGCAGCCGGCAAAGCATTGTCGCTTACAGATGAGGCTGGCCTGCATCCTGCCCTTACTGCTTTTAAATCACTGTATGATGAAGGACAGTTGGGTATCCTCAACAGTGTGGGGTATCCCAATCCAGACCGGTCGCATTTTCGCAGTATGGATATCTGGCACACCGCCAGCCAGAGCCAGGAGTACTGGCATACCGGCTGGCTGGGCCGTTATCTCGATGCACAATGTACAGGCTGTGCGCGGCCCACACAGGCCATAGAGATGGATGATGTGCTGAGCCTGTCTATGAAAGGGGATCATTACAAAGGCATTGCACTGAAAGATCCGCGACGCCTCTATGGCACGGCCAATGAACAGTTTTTTCGTGATACACTCAAAGAACATACAGCTGCCAATGCAGAACAGCCGGTCGATTATCTATATAAGACAATGGCAGAGACCTTATCGTCTGCCGATTATATTTTTAAACAAAGCCGTTTGCATCCCAGCAGCGCAGAATATCCAAAAACAGGCCTGGGCAACAGTCTGAAAACAATTGCTTCGCTGATCTTTTCCGACATCAATACCAAAGTATATTATGTATCACTTGGCAGCTTTGATACACATATCAACCAGGATGCACAGCAGCAGCGTTTATTTACCGAAATGAATGATGCAGTTGCCGCTTTTGTAAAAGACCTGAAGCAAAACCACCGGTTTGAAGATGTATTGCTGATGACCTTTTCGGAGTTTGGCCGCCGTGTGGCGCAAAATGCCAGCGGTGGTACCGATCATGGTACGGCCAACAATATGTTTTTGGTAGGAGGTGGCCTGCAGCAACAGGGATTGATCAATGCCCTGCCCAGCCTGGCCGACCTTGATGAAGGCGATCTGAAACACCAGGTTGATTTCAAACAGGTATATGCCACTGTGCTCAACAAATGGCTGCAGGCAGATGCCACAGCGATACTGGGGCACAATTATTCTTCCCTGCAGTTTGTATAACGTTACAGGCCCGCGAAAGATCGCGGGCCTGTAACTGGGATTAACAATTTAAATCCGTATTTAATTTCCGATGCTCTTTTTACTGGTGGCGATCCTGTAAAGAATGAATGCCATCAACGCAAAGAATACTACACTCAACAGGAAGTAGCCTCCCTGCCCCAAAGCATTGACAAGGCTATGTTCTGTATTGACCGATTTAAGGAAATTATTGCCCGATACAGAGCCACTCACAAAAGCAATGATAACACCGGCTACAGCACCGCCAGCAACAAGGCCGGTAGCAAACAGATTACCTTTACCCAATTCTTCTTCGTGCTCAGATTTTGCCGCTTTGCTTTTTTTCTCTTTCATGTTTACCAATCCTTTAATTGCACCGCCGATAAATATTGGTAAAGTGGTGGCAAGAGGCAGGTAAGCCCCCACGGCAAAACTCAACGATTTAATGCCGCAAAGCTCCATCACAACTGCGATAAACATACCTATGAAAATAAAAGGCCAGTCAAGGCTTCGGCTTTGAATGCCTTCAATGAGCGTAGCCATCAGGGTAGCCTGTGGTGCCGAGAATTTTTCTGTACCAATTGCATGATGAATACCTTGTTTCACCATTTCTTCTGTAGGCTTATCGAGGTATTGTATGGTAAGGCCAATAACAATAGAAGAAACAATGGCGCCTACAAACAGTGCAATCTGCTGATTGCGGGGCGTGGCCCCTACCAGATACCCACTCTTAAGATCCTGTGAAGTGGCGCCTGCATTAGCAGCGGCAATGCAGATCATACCACCCACTACCAGCACCAGCGGTTCGTATTTGGGACCCGACCAGCCTACACTAATGAAAATAAGACTGGTACCCATTACAGTTGCAATGGTCATACCGCTGATGGGGTTATTGGATGAACCAATAAGACCTACTATGCGCGATGATACGGTAACAAACAATGCTCCAAATAACACTACCAGTAATCCAATCAGCAGGCCCTGGCCTAACCCTTCGCCGGGTATTTGGGGTAAGGCAGCTATTAAGATAACCAGTGCTAAACTGCCGATACCAACGACCTTAAGACTCAGGTCACGATCAGTCCTGAGCACAGTACTGGAATCGCCTGATGAACCACGCATGGTGCTGATGCTTGATTTAACGGATTTGGCAATGGTTGGCAACGTCTTTATCAATGTAATAATACCACCCGCAGCAACCATACCTGCCCCAATTGTACGTATGTAGGCAAAATAGACAGCAGTTGAAAAATCGCTGAAGGTGTGATTTACCGGATCCCACCCGCCTTTGCCACCAGGCTGGTTGAGATCTGCCAGATACCCCAGTTTGTGCAGTTGTGTGGCAATAAGATCCGGGTGTACCAGAAAACTAAGAAGGGGAATCAGTACAAACCAGCTTAATACCCCGCCAGCAACCAGTACACCGGCAATACGCGGGCCAATAATATATCCAACACCCAGGTATTCAGGTGTTATCTCTCCGCTCACCTTGGCAGAAGGAAGATATTTATTAAGCTGCGTGGTTGCCTTATAAGGAACTTCGGCAATAAAATGAAAGACCTTTTGTAGCATAGCATAGGCAAAGGCAACACCAAGACCCCAGAAGGCCGTTTTAGCAAAATCACCTCCCTTTTCACCGGCTTTTAAAACATCGCCGCAGGCAGTTCCTTCCGGATAAGGCAGATTGTCGTGCTCGTTGACGATTAAGGCCCGACGCAGTGGAACCATCATGAGCGTACCCAATAATCCACCTACGATGGCAAGAATAAGAATGGTCAGATAGTTGAAATATTCAGCACTGTCTTTACTTGACAAAAAGAGGAATCCAGGTAATGTAAACGATACGCCTGCTGCAATACTTTCGCCAGCCGATCCGGTCGTCTGAATGATATTATTCTCAAGGATTGTGGTTTTAAAGAATCGGCGTCCAAGAGTAATGGCAATAACAGCAATGGGAATAGAAGCACTTACGGTGAGGCCTGCCTTAAGGGCCAGGTATACAGTTGCCGCTCCGAATATTACGCCAAACAAACAGCCTAAAAGAATTGATTTAACCGTCAGCTCTTTCATCTGCGTTTCCGGTGCTACAAAGGGTTTGAACTTGGTTGTATTTTCTGCCATAGCAGTTGGTTTTATCGGTGGAAGATAGCCAAAAAGGGGGATTTGAAAAATGTGCTGATGTGATTAATATGCTAGTGTGCTAATGGAGTTGAAGAACAGCTGTCTTATTCTCTTATTTTTCTTGTGGTTCGCAAAGCACCGGTGCACCACATCGGCCCGCCGGCCGTGGAGGCAAAAGGTGAAGATGAGGGGCTATTGTATTTTTAAAGAATAGTGGTCGTGGAGTTTTCCAGCGATCGTATCCGTTATTGATCTATTACCAGCGGTAATAGATCAATTCAACCCCTTCTCCTTCATTATTCTGTTAAGCCACCGCAGCATCAGGAAACAAACGGCTGCCGCACCCATCAGCAAAATGAAATTGAGCCAGAAATAATTGGCCTTATGATTATAATTATCCCACATGGTGGCCAGTACACCAGATAGCTTGTTGCCAATAGAAGTGGAAACAAACCAGCCGCCCATCATCAGGGAGGTGATGCGTACCGGGCTCAGTTTGGATACGATGGAAAGCCCCATGGGGCTCAGCAATAGTTCTCCCAGTGTGATCACTCCGTAACTGCAGAGCAGCCACCAGGTACTGGCTTTTTCTCCGCCATTCTTACTGGCATATACGGCTCCTACCATTACCAGTGCAGACAGCCCGGATATGAAAAGGCCGAATGCAATTTTAGTAGCTGTAGAAGGCTCTTTGCTGCGCCGGCGCAGCCAGGCAAAGAAAGCAATGACCAGTGGGGTGAGCAGGATCACCCATCCGGGATTCATCGACTGGCTGAGGTTGGTTGCCCAGAGACTTACCTTTTGCCCTTCGGCCGGCAACTGATCAGCAGGTACATTTTTGAAATAAGGCGGATAGTTCCATTCTTTTTGTACGATACCATTTGTCTTTTGCAGACGGAACTGCTCATCGTAGAGTGGCACTGAATCTTTTTTGTATTCTACAGACTGCGATAACAGCAAGCCATCAAATACTTTTTGTGAAGTGCCCGTCATTTCACGATTGGTATATCTGTCGGCCCAGGTATTGAGTGCCGAACCATTTTGCTTGAATACGGCCCAAAACAGGATCACCACCAGGAAGATGGCGAGCAGGGCTGCAATAGGACGCTTTTCACTTTTATCTGCCTTGATATAGATGGTAGTGTAAAAAATAGCTACGGGTATACAGGCAAAAATGAAGGCATCTGTTGAGTCGGATCCAAAGAGGTTGCCGGGTATCATCCAGCCCAGCACGCCTACTACTACAGAAGGTACCAGTATCAGCAGCACGATGCGGCTAAAAGGCATATCACCTTCTTTCACACCTTTCTTGACATCAAAGGACCGGTAATTTTTCAAACCGATGATATAGATCGCCACGCCGATCAGCATACCGATGCCGGCTGCCAGGAAAGCGTAACTCCATCCGTAGATATTGTACAGTACAGCACTTACGAAGTTGCAGATAAACCCACCCAGGTTGATACCCATGTAAAAGATATTGTACCCTTCATCTTTCTGGGTCTGGTACTGTGGAGTATTGTATACGTTGCCCAGCAGGGTAGAGATATTGGGCTTGAAAAAACCATTGCCCACAATGACAAGGGTCATGGATACATAGAGAGCAGTAATGTTGTGGATAGACATAAGGCAGTAACCGGCGGCCATCATCAATCCACCCATGACGATCGACCTGGTATAACCCAGGTAGCGATCGGCCAGCAGCCCACCGAGAAAAGGGGTCAGAAACACCAGGGCAATGAAGGTGCCATAGAGGTCGGCCGATTCGGCTTCTGTCATGGCATAGCCGGTTTTTACATCTTTGAGATAGAGTGTAAAAATGCCGATCATCAGGTAGTAGCCAAACCGCTCCCACATTTCGGAAAAGAACAGAAATGGCAGGGCTTTAGGGTGTTTCTTCCACATGGTTTAATACAAGCTTTTTATGTTAGGATGATTGTCTTCCGGAATATTCTTTTTATTCAGGCAGATTAACTGATGCCATGCATCATTTTCTGAAGCCTTTTCGATAGTAGTAATAGTACTACACCTGCAGTACCCGCCATGATTACAAACAACATAAAGAAATCGTAGAGACTGGTCATTTGATAACCCAGGAAAGAAGTAGTCCGCCCGTTTTCGGGATAAAGACTGCTGAGTACACCTGCCAGCTTATTGCCCCCGGCATTTCCCAGGAACCAAACGGCCATCAACAGCGAGGCAAATTTGATCGGTGAAAGTTTATTAAATAAAGATAGGCCTATCGGAGAAAGGCAAAGCTCGCCCCAGGTATGAAGGAGATACATACCCGTAAGCCAGATAATGCTCACTTTTACGCCAGGGGTCACACCACTTACGCCAAAAGCGATCCATAAATAGCCCAGCGAAAGCAGGATTAATCCAATTCCCATTTTACTGGGAGTAGCAGGTTGTTTCTTACCGAGCTTTAACCAGAGCCAGGCAAAGATGGGTGCAAAGATGATTATGAAAACAGAATTGAATGATTGAAAATAGGCAGGAGGCATATGATAAGATCCCCACAGATTCAGATTGGTCTGCTCATTGGCAAACAAACTCAGCGATGCTCCGGTTTGCTCATAGGCTGCCCAAAAGAAAACCACGAAAAAAGCAATGATAAACATTACAATTACCCGTTGCCTCTCTTCTCTGGTTAGCGTTTTATCGGAAAAAATGAGGAAAGCGATCACAACGGTACAGCCCAGTAGCAGATAAGATAAATAGTTATACTGGCTGTCCAGAAACATAGCCCCAATCATAACACCGCCGAATACAAGCATGCCTGTAATAATAAACAATGGATTGAGCCAAAACTTTGGAGGTGCTGCAACTGGTGAAATTGTTTTGCCTGGCTGTGAAGCGGGAGTGCCTGGAGTAAGACCAAGTATTTCACCTTCCGGAGAGGTTACGTACTTGTTGTGATATTTTTTTTGAATAATTACACTGATTATCATTCCGATGCCGCCCACCAGGAATGCCCATTTAAAATCGGCCGGATTGCCCGTATTTCCCACAGTACCACAAATAATGGGTCCAATGGCCGCACCCAGATTGATACCCATATAAAAAATGGTATAAGCCGGATCAATCCGCCGGTCGCCTTTGGGATAGAGTTGACCAACCAGTGAAGAAATATTAGGCTTAAAAAATCCATTTCCAGCGACCATGAATCCGAGGCCTGAAAAGAAAAGGATGTTGGACAGGTCAGGCATCTGGTCGTATAATGAGGCACAAATAAAAAGAATTCCTTCTCCCGCTGCCATAATCAATCCCCCTACAAGAATGGATCTCTTATTACCCCAATAGCGGTCGGCTATATAACCGCCCAGCAATGGGGTGAGGTAAAGGAGACTGATATAACTACCATACAGGTTTGATGCTTTGGCATTTGGAATAAGCAGGGCCTGGGTCATAAAATAGAACAGTATGGCCCGCATGCCATAATAATTGAATCGTTCCCACATCTCGGTGGCAAAAAGCACATAGAGACCTTTGGGATGTCCGCTTGATTTTGCAGGTTGCTGCATGCAGTTATTTTATAATGTTACTAACCAAAAGCTTAACGCTCAAAGTGACCAAAATACAGAAAATTGACCACTCCCAAATTTTTTCAGGGTATCTTTAGTAATCATACCGATATTCGCGACCGAAACAAAATCCAGTTACAAAACCAATCATGCGAATTTTATTATTAGGCTCAGGAGGCAGGGAACACGCCCTTGCCTGGAAGATCAATCAAAGTGTTTGGGCAAATCCCCTCTATATTGCTCCGGGTAATCCAGGTACGGCACTGCTGGGAAACAACGTAGACCTGGATATTAACAATTTTGAACAGGTAGGCCGCTTCTGCATCCGTGAAGGCATCGAAATGGTGATAGTAGGACCCGAAGAGCCACTCGTCAACGGCATTTACGACTATTTCAAAGGCAATGAAGAACTGAAAAATATCTTCTTTATCGGCCCATCCCGCGTGGGAGCGCAACTCGAGGGCAGTAAGGCATTTGCCAAAGCCTTTATGGAGCGCCACAAAATACCGACGGCTGCCTACCGCGAGTTTACACTCGACAATTATGAAGAAGGCGTTGCCTATCTGCAGCAGCATACCCTGCCCATTGTACTGAAGGCCGATGGCCTGGCTGCCGGCAAAGGTGTTGTCATCTGCCAGAGCCATGTGGAAGCTATTGCTGAGTTTGAGCTGATGATACAACGCTCCAAATTTGGCGAAGCCAGCAAAAAGGTAGTGGTAGAAGATTTCCTGGAAGGGATAGAACTGAGTGTATTTGTGCTCACCGACGGCAAGAGTTATGTATTGTTGCCCGAAGCCAAAGATTATAAACGTATTGGCGAAGGAGATACCGGTCTCAATACCGGCGGTATGGGCGCTGTAAGTCCTGTGCCCATTGCCACGCCCGGCTTTATGCACAAGGTGGAAGAGCGCATTATCAAACCTACCGTAAATGGTCTGCATGCGGAAGGCATAGAATATACCGGCTTCGTTTTTATCGGCCTTATCAGCGTGAAAGGCGAACCCTATGTGATCGAATATAACTGTCGCATGGGCGATCCGGAAACAGAAGTGGTGATGCCACGCCTGGAAAACGACCTGGTCGGCCTTTGTGTGGCCGCCTCGCAGAAAGAGCTGCATATGGTGACGGTAAAAGCCGATCCCCGCTCAGCCGCTACGGTGATGGCGGTGAGCCGTGGTTACCCCACCAGTTACGAAAAAGGATTTCCGATCAGTGGTCTCGACGGTAAATACGGTAAACAATCACTCATATTCCAGGCCGGCACCAGTCAGAAAAACGATGATGTGGTGACCGATGGCGGACGTGTGCTTTGTGTTACCTCCCTGGGCGAAAACATACAGGAGGCCGTGGACACGTCACTCGATGTACTGGAATATATCCGTTTTGAAGGCATCTATTACCGTCAGGATATAGGATACGAATTTATTTCCCGTTAAGCTAAGCTGCCATATGGAGGTTCATTACCACGATTATCTGCAACTGGATAAGATACTGAGTGCACAGCACCCCGAAAGCGATAAACATGGGCTGCCGGCGCATGATGAAATGCTCTTTATTATCATTCATCAGGCCTATGAGCTCTGGTTTAAACAATTGCACCATGAGGTAGACAGCATGCTGTCTGTTATGGGCAAACCCAGCCTCAACGACAACTCGCCCGAACTACAGACCGTCGTGCACCGTGTCAACCGTTGCGTGACCATTTTGCGTGTACTGGTTCACCAGATCGATATCATGGAAACCATGACCCCCATGGACTTTCTGGATTTTCGCGATATGCTGCGACCGGCCTCGGGGTTTCAAAGCTGGCAGTTCAAGGAGCTGGAAGCCAAGCTGGGGCTCAAATTTGAACACCGGCACGGGCAGGCTTACTATACAGGACAGCTCAAACCCCAGCATGTAGAATTGATCAAACAGGCAGAAACCGGCAAATCGGTGCTGCAACTGGTCAATACCTGGCTGGAGCGGATGCCCTTTTTTGGTGATCAGCAAAGCTGGGTCGGTTTTGAAACAGAGATACCCGGTGGAGACGCGCATCCTTTCTGGACACAATACCGGCATATATACCAGCAAAGTCTGGCCAGCGCCGAGAAGGAGAATCAGCAGGCCTTTGACCAGGTATTTGCCGATAGGGCAGAAACGTCAGCAGACCGGCAATTATCACCGGCCGCCAACCGCGCGGCACTGTTCATAATGCTGTATCGCGGTTACCCGGTGCTGCAGCTGCCTTTCCAGCTGCTGAACGGATTGCTGGAAATCGATGAGCAGCTTAGCTCCTGGCGTTACCGCCATATGAATATGGTGCATCGCATGATCGGCACCCGTATTGGTACTGGTGGCAGTACCGGTAAGGATTACCTGCGTGCAGCAGCCGACAAGCATTATATCTTTCGCGAAGTAGCACAGCTGACCAGCTTCCTGATAGAACGGCGCCGGTTGCCGCAATTGCCCATCGCCATGGAGCGGAAGCTTGGATTCGCTATATAAAACGTGATATTGGTTGGTCTCAGACCAACCAATGCAGTCTCAGACCAACCAATAAACATCACATAAATCGTCCCTGCCCGCTAAAGGTTTTATACGGTGTTTTGAAGAATCGCTCCACGGTCTTATTAAACTCGTCTTTGTACATAATGGGTATAGAATGTCCGGAGCCGGGCACGATCCAGAGATAGGCGCGGGGCAGGCTTTTGTAGATAAGTAATGTATGTTCTTCCCTGATCACATCATGATCGCCGCCGATCACCAGGGTGGGAGCTTTTATGCTGCCCAGGCTGGCCGGGTCAATATGAGGTTGCGTACAAAGAAGGCGGAGCAGCTTAAAATTGCTTTTTTCTGTTACGTTGCGCTTGCTTTTGGCAGCCAGTGCTTCATACGAGGGGCGTACCTGGTCCCAGACCTCCTGGGGTACTGCGGTGGTATCCGGTTGCAGGTTGGCACCTACTACGGCCATTTTCTTTACCTTTTCCGGATGGCGCAGAGCCAGCAACAGTCCGTTGATGCCACCATCGCTCCAACCGATCACATAAGCCGAATCTATTTTCAGCGAATCGAGTAAAGCGGCATAATCATCGGCCATCATTTCGTAGGTGAGTGAATCATTGTTGTAATCCAATGAACGCCCCTGTGCCCGGTTGTCGGCAATGATCACTTTATACTGCTGAGCAAAATAAGGGATCTGGTAAATAAAGTTATTGATAGAGCCGCCATTGCCATGAATGATAAGGAGGGGTTCGCCACTTCCATATATTTCATAGTACATTTTAAAGCCACGGCCGGCGAAATATTTCCCTGTTTCCTTATTATGCCCGTAAGGAACAGCTTTACGATCTTTCAATGCAGCCTGAAATTCGCCCATCAGTTTTTCTGCATCTACCTGCGCATGAGCCAGGAAAGCCGTAAACACCAGCAATGCCAGCGTCAAAAGTCTTATCATGGGTTTTAAGTTTTGGGTTAAGGTATTAAAAAAGGCGACCCGCTTTTTGAGCGGTCGCCTTTTTTAATAGATCTTTTATATGACTGATCAGAAGGTGTAGCGGATACCCAGGCCACCCCAGCCACCATAGAAGCCACGGCCGGAACCGAACTCAATGCTGGGCTGCCAGTCGAGCGATACGTTGATGGGAGCGCCATTGAATTTGTAGTCGAGACCCAGTACACCGTCCAGGCCTACAAATGCGCCATCGCCATATTTTGTACCATAAAAGCCGACGTGGGCACCCGGTCCAATATACCACTTAAGTCCTTGAGCATCACTGATATCGCCATGAATTTCGTACAAAGCTGTGAAGCGTACACCGTGGCCATAGAAATAAGCAATGGCCTCACCGGCATGATTCTCGGAGAAGAAATGCTTCAGCGAAATACCGCCACCGTCCCATACTTTCACACCCAATGCGGTGGTATAGGAACTACTGTTGGCGCTTTTGCTTTGGGCCTGTGCGGCTACTGAAAACAATAAAACTGCTGCTGCGAATACTACTTTTCTCATAATTTACTTTTTGTGGAAGAAAAAGTTCAATGCTTATACGCGCAGATACCCATTTTTGTGCCAAAAATTACTTCGCCACCAGGTAACCGGTTATGGAGAACCGGCAAAACAGAAGAATTCACAGGTACAAATAATAGAATACGCGCAAAGCCGTTACATGTTAACGGGGCAAAGATAAAGAGATCGAAAGATTAAAAAGAGCAAAACGTGCAAACCTGCGGCAGCACAGTGTTTGCTCAAAACATATTCTTCTTCATTTCTGAAAATAAATCTTACACTACAGCGTTGGTACTTTGCTAAATCCAATTATTTCCTCCAACTTTGCACACATTAAATCCAATAAATAAGAATGGGACTTTTTAACTGGTTTACACAAGAGATAGCCATGGACCTTGGCACGGCTAACACCCTCATTATTCATAACGATGAAGTGGCGGTGAATGAGCCGAGTATTGTGGCGTTGAACCGCAACAATCCAAAAGAGGTACTGGCCGTGGGAAAGAAGGCATTGATGATGCACGAAAAGACCCATGAAAGTATACGCACCGTGCGTCCGCTGAAGGATGGTGTAATTGCCGACTTCAACGCGGCCGAGCTCATGATCCGCGAGCTGATCAAACTGGTGTATCCCAAAAAGCCCCTGTTTCCCCCCAGCTGGCGGATGATGATCTGTATCCCCAGTTCCATCACAGAAGTAGAAAAACGTGCCGTACGCGACAGTGCCGAGCAGGCCGGTGCCAAAGAGGTCTACCTGCTGCATGAGCCAATGGCAGCAGCCCTGGGTATCGGTATCGACGTAGAGGAGCCGGTGGGTAATATGATCATCGATATTGGTGGTGGTACTACCGGTATCACTGTGATCGCCCTGGCCGGTATCGTGTGCGACCAGAGTATCCGTATTGCGGGCGATGAATTTACTGCCGATATCATGGAGGCCCTGCGCCGCTACCATAGCCTGCTCATTGGTGAGCGTACTGCCGAGCAGATCAAGATCAATGTAGGCGCTGCCATGAAAGACCTGGACAATCCTCCCGAAGATATTCCTGTAAACGGTCGTGACCTTGTAACGGGTATTCCCAAACAGATCATGGTAAGCTACCAGGAAATTGCCGAAGCACTGGACAAAAGCATCTTCAAAATAGAGGAAGCTATCCTGAAAGCCCTGGAGCAGACACCGCCAGAGCTGGCAGCCGATATCTACCGCCGTGGCCTCTACCTCACCGGAGGAGGCGCTTTGTTAAGAGGTCTTGACAAAAGATTAAGCCAAAAAATCAAATTACCGGTGCATGTAGCCGATGACCCCCTGAAAAGTGTGGTTCGTGGTACGGGTATTGCACTGAAGAACTACGATAAGTATCCATTTGTGATGCGATAAAACAGGTCGCAGGTCAGCCTGCCGCTGCCTGATCACGGTGTTATTCTCATGCGCAATATTTTTAATTTTCTTCGCCGCTCGTCAACAGTTATCCTGTTTCTGCTGCTGCAGGGGCTGGCTATCTGGTTCCTGATTACCTACAACAGGTATTACAGGGCCAAGGGTATGGGAATGGCCAATGAAGTGACCGGGTGGTTCAGCACACGCTACAATACACTCGAGGATTTCTTCCGTATGAAGGAAGAAAATAAGCGTCTCCTGCATCTCAACGACTCGCTCATGAACCTGCTTTCTTCCAACTTCGTCAAGCAGGATACCAATGCCCGCATTGTAAGAGACAGCCTCCCATATGATACTACCGGCAAGTACCGGCAATGGGTATGGCGCGATGCCCAGGTTGTGTATTCTACCGTGGGCTCTCCCAATAACTATATACAGATCAACAGAGGTTCCAACCAGGGCATCAGCGATGATATGGGTGTCTTTAGCTCCGACGGAGGCCTGGTAGGCAAAGTCGTCAACGTGGGGCCCAATTTCAGCCAGGTCATGAGCCTCATTCATATGCGGAGCAATACGCAGGTACTGGTAAAACGAACCGGCAGTGCCGGTAAACTCACCTGGGATGGCAAGGATCCCCGGTACCTCACCCTCAACAACATTTCCAAAAGCGACTCACTGGGTCGTGGAGATACCATTGTGACAGGGAAATATTCCTACAGCTACCCTGCCGGACATATGGTAGGAACCATTGCAGAAATTATTCCCGACAATTCCACCAGCTTTTATGTGCTGCGTATTAAGACCGCGGCCAATTTTGCCGAGTTGCAGCAGGTGATGGTGGTGGAAGATCTGCAGGCTGCCGAACAGAAACAATTAAACAAGGCAACGATTCAGAAAGTAGAAGAAGGTAAAAAACAAAATCAGTGAGTGATCTGCTGCGAAATATCGTCCGGCTTATACTGTTTATCCTGGTGCAGGTATATGTGCTTAATAAAATCCCCCATCTGCATCAGTATATAGTACCGTATATCTATTTCCTGTTTATTCTCTGGCTTCCTTTCAGCATTTCACGCCCGGCCCTGCTTGTAGTGGGTTTTATTACCGGTCTAAGCCTGGATTTTTTCACTACTACGCCCGGCCTGCATGCGGCTGCCTGCGTGCTTATTGCCTTCATTCGCCCGTTTCTGATCAACCTGCTGGTGCCTAAAGATTCATCTGAGTTCAACTATCGTGAACCTTCTCCCCGTGCCATGGGATGGACACCCTACCTGGTATATGCCCTTGTGCTCACGATCATTCACCATACCTATATGATATTGCTGCAATGGTTTTCGGTGGGCAATGTCCTGGCATTCCTGATCAAGATAGTAGCTACTACAGCTATCAGTATGTTGCTGATCATTACTACAGAGTTACTGTTTCCCCGCCGTCTCAAGTTCAGAACCAATACTGCCTGAGGGCATCTCTGTACCGGGTTGCTGTTAAAGAAATGCAATAAAATATATCGTGTTTTTCCCAGTGAAATTTAGTGTAACAAAGATTTGGAAAGCGGCGCAGGTATTTCGTACTTTGTAGTTACAAATTTCCATTCTCTTACCCGTAAAGGGTGTTACCTCATACATTGTACGTAAGCCATGTCTGTGTTTAACCAGTCCCGGAGTCGTGTGATACGGCTGATTTTCTTACTATCCTTTGTGGTTATTATAGCACAATTGATGAACCTGCAGGTATTTTCCAGCAAGTACAGTCAACTGGCCATGGATAATGCGGTTTTTCCCAAGATCGTGTATCCGGAGCGAGGCATCATTTATGACCGCAAGGGCAGGGCCATTCTCAATAATGCCATCATGTTTGACCTGATGGTGACGCCGGTAGAGGTTAAGAACTTTGATACACTGGCTTTTTGTAAACTGATGGAAGTGGATACCGCTGATTTTGTGAAGCGTATCCGTGATGCGGTCTTCAAAAACGGCCGCATGCGGCCCTCTGCATTTCAGTCATTGCTTACACCTCAATTGCAGGCACGGTTTGAAGAAAACAGCTGGCGTTTTCCCGGATTTGCCCTGGTAGAGCGTCCTGTGCGGGTATATCCCTACAATGTTGCCGCCCACCTGCTGGGTTATGTGAGTGAGGTGGATAAAGCAGATATCGAACGGTCCAATAACTTTTACCGCATGGGTGACTATATCGGTAAAAACGGCTTGGAATCGCACTATGAAAAAGTACTGATGGGCCAGCGCGGGGTGAAGTATATGATCAAGGATAATCACAACCGGCTGGTAGGACAATATGAAAATGGCATCTTCGATACAGCAGCCATTGCCGGTCGCGGCCTTCGCACTACGATCGACGTAGACCTGCAGACACTGGCAGAAAACATGATGTCGAACAAGGTAGGAGCCGTGGTAGCGATCGATCCCAAAACAGGTGGTATACTGGCCATGGCCTCCGGCCCGATATTCAATCCCAATGAGCTGACAGGGCCTGATAAAGGAAAGAACTATTCCCGTATGCTGCTCGATGTGGCCAACCCATTTCTGAACCGGGCCATCCAGGGTCGTTATGAGCCAGGTTCGACTTTTAAACCGCTTGGCGCATTGATCGCGCTCGATGAGGGACTTATTACACCCGCCTTTGGTTATCCCTGCCCCGGTTATTATGTGGGTTGTGGTATCGGCAAGCCCAAATGCCTTCACTCCGGTGGTGGCCACTCTGCCAATCTCCGGAATGCTATCGCCTTTAGTTGTAACTCTTATTTTACCCACATGTACCGGCTGGCAGCCGATAATCCGCAGTATGGCAATGTGAAAAAAGGGTACATGAAATGGCGGGAATATCTGAATGGTTTTGGCTGGGGCAACCGGTTGGGTGTGGACCTACCGAGCGAAGACAGAGGTTTTATTCCCGATACATCTGTATATAACAAGGAATACCGCGGCAGCTGGAGTAGCTGTACCAACCTGACCCTGGGTATTGGCCAGGATAAAATGGGTGTTACGCCACTTCAAATGGCCAATGCCATGTGTGTGATCGCCAATAAAGGGTATTATTATACGCCTCACTTTGTAAAGAGTATTGATGATCCGCAACCCGAAGACACAGCGTTTCTCAATCCATACAAGATCAAACACGAGGTGCTGACCCATATTCCTGAAGAAAACTACAAGGCTGTAATGGATGGTATGGAAGATGTGGTACTCAATGGTACAGCGCGTATAGTCCGCATTCCCAATATCGCCATCTGTGCCAAAACAGGTACGGCCGAAAAATTCACCATTCTCGACGGCAAAAAGATTCAGCTGGATGATAATGCCATGTTTGTCTGTTTTGCTCCCAAAGACGATCCTAAAATAGCCATTGCGGTAGCCGTGGAAAATGCCGGTTACGGTGGTACCTGGGGTGGTCCCATAGCACGTGTACTGATGGAGAAATACCTGAATGATACTATCAGTAAAGCCAGCATGGCCGATTATGAGCGCATCTCCAATACCAACAAGATGCCCAGACACCTGAAGCGTTTGCAGTTTAAAACAGACTCTCTCCGTGCACGCCAGTGGTTTGAAATGCGTAAAGACAGCTCGTATATCCGGAAATATATCAGCACCACAGTGAGCCCGGTAAATGATAATGCATTGCCACTGCACCCGGCTGTACCGGCACGTCCGTCTGCATCGCAAACCTGGCTGGCTGTTTTGCCCGACAACAGAAATACTTATTCAACTCAACCCGTAGCCCGTAACCGCGCATGAGCCAAAAGAATCCCGCTATTTCAAAAGGTATTGACTGGAGCCTGGTATGGATCTACCTGCTGCTGGCAAGTATTGGTGTTATGGCCATCTTCGGTGCTACCTACAAGGAAGGTGATCCTATCGTACAAACCTTTCTCAACTTCAGCACAGACTACAGCAAACAGCTTTATTTCTTTGGTGTGGGGCTGGTGCTGGGTTTGTTTATCCTGCTTACCGACAGTAAGTTTTTTTCGGCCACGGCCAATATCTGGTATGCCGGCGGGGTATTCATGATGCTGCTGGTATTTCCTTTCCATTCCAATATCAAGGGTACAGAATCAATTATCAGGCTGGGCGGATTCAATTTTCAACCGGCAGAGTTCTGTAAAATATGTGTGGCGCTGGCACTGGCCAAATACCTGTCGCGGCCCGAAACGGATTTTACAAAAACCCGTTCACAACTGATCGCGGCCGGTATCACTTTGTTGCCGGCAGCACTGGCCATCATGCAAAAGGAGACAGGTCTGGCACTTGTTTTCTTCTCCTTCTTCCTGGTCATGTATCGCGAAGGCCTGCCCTCCGGGATCCTGATCATAGGTTTTGCCGTAGCTGTACTGGTGGTGGCAACACTGCTGCTGGAAAAAAATACACTGGCCCTGATCCTGCTGGGACTTGGGTTATTTGTACTGCTTATTATGAGACGCCAGATACGGCGCGATAAATCAATTCTTTTCAAGATCGTTCTGATCACTCTCGTGTGCATCGTGATCCAGCGGTTTGGGGTACCCTTCATTTTTAAGAATGTGCTGGCCAAACATCAGGTAGAGCGCATCTACAGCACCATCGGCCGCGATGTACCCGAAGAGTATATGAAAGGAGAGGCGACTACAGACGATAAAGGCAAAAAGACCAATACAGCGGATTACAACGTAAAACAATCCAAGATCGCCATCGGTAGTGGTGGTGTACTGGGAAAAGGATTGCTGAAAGGCACACAAACACGTTATGGATTCGTACCTGAGCAGCGCACCGATTTTATCTTCGACACGATCGGCGAAGGCTTCGGTTTTATAGGCAGCCTGGTGCTGTTGGGTATCTATCTGTTGTTGTTATTCCGTATCGTGACCATTGCAGAACGGCAGCGCAGTGTATTCAGCCGTTGCTATGCCTATGGTGTGGCAGCAGTTTTCTTTTTTCATATAGGCATCAATATTGCCATGACCATTGGCCTGGCGCCGGTAATCGGTATCCCCCTGCCATTTATCAGCTATGGCGGTACGTCTTTACTGACCAATACTATTCTGCTGTTTATACTTGTGCGGCTGGATGCAGACAGGCAGATGGTTCTTCGGTAAGGTATAAAAAGTTTAAAGAGTTTAAAGGGTATAAAGAGAGGTTTTACCTTCAGCCCTTTACCCTTCTACCTTTCACCTTACTTACAACTTACCACTTAAAACTTATTACTTATGAAAATCATTCCCCTGTCAGAAGGTTCGTTTACGATTGACGGCACAAAATTGTTTATTCCTTTCGATACAGAAAAAGATGTGCTGAAGGAACGTGCTACCGACAGCCTGCTGGTAGAAGTGCAGCCTTTTGTGGTGATCACAGAAAAAGACACCCTGCTGCTTGACACGGGTCTGGGCTTTACCATCGACGGACAAATGCAACTGCATCGCAACCTGCGTGCGGCCGGTGTGGATCCCGGCAGCATAACCAAAGTATTAATGTCGCACCTGCATAAAGATCACGCAGGCGGGGTTGGTTATACCGATGAGCATGGCCAGCGTCACCTGGCATTTCCCCAGGCCACCTATTATGTTCAAACAGCCGAACTGGCCTATGCCTGGGAGCGCGGATTTCCCTCTTATATTCCCGATGAACTGGAATGTCTTCGCTATTCATCGCAGGTAGTATTGCTCGAAGGAGATGGCGTTATCGACAACTATATCCGCTATCAGATCACCGGCGCTCACTCTCCTTATCACCAGGTATTCTGGATTACTGAAGGAGATGAAACCATATTTTTTGGAGCAGACGATGCACCTCAATTGCATCAAATGAAACACAGGTATGCTGCCAAGTACGATTATGACGGGAAAAAAGCGATGCAGCTACGTCAGCAATGGTGGGAAGAAGGGAAAGAAAAAAACTGGACGTTTTTGTTTTATCATGATATAAAAACGCCTTTTGTAAGTAATAAGTTTTAAGTGGTAAGTTGTGAGTAAGGTAGAAGGGTGAAAGGTGAAGGGTATAAAAGCAACCCTTTAAACTCTTTATACCCTTTATACTTTTTACCACCCGGTCAAAAAAGGCCTGCCCTAAAAAGAGCCGGCCGTTGCTAACCTATGAAAAACACCAAGTTCAAAGATATATATAGAAAAAATACCTTTATTCAACAAGTTACCCACCTCTTCTTAACGGACGTGGATTACCCGCTGGCCGGTTTTGCCGCAGCAGGCGGAGTTCCTGGATAAAACGGTCTTGCTGGTTAAAGACCTGATTTCCACGTTTTTCACCTAATATCTCCTGAAACTGGCCGCGGTAACGAAGACGCAGGTCAATGACCTTCTTCTCACGGTCGAGCCGTTTTTCGGCACCTTTATTTTCCTGCAATGCCTTTCGCCATTCTTTGAAATACTCCAGGAATACAGGCGTAAATTTTTTGGCTTCGGCATCGGAGAGGTTGAGCCGCTGCTGAATGTATTCATTCATCTTATCGCGGATCTTCTCATTGCCGCCATCTTCATCATCGTCCTGCGCCCAGAGGCTTACAGCGCTGATGAGAAACATACTGGTTATGAGTAAAATCTTTTTCATGGCTTAATTGAGGAAAAGGTCATCGTCTGAATCAGGTTCTTCACCCGCTGTATCATCCAAAAATTGTTCAATGTCTTTTTCGGATACATCCTGCATCAGTTTCTTTATCTCTGCCGAAGGCTCTATCTGTGCCACCGCCTGACTATTGCTGGTCAGCTCCACAAAATCACTGATGGTTTCTGTACCTACTTTTTTCATGCTCTTCTCTACCCAGGCATATGATTTTTTGTTGGGGTCGATAGAAGAACTGCCACCGCTGAAGAGCAGGGCCGTGGTTGCTACCAGGCCAATTACCACAGCTGCCGCTGCATAACGGAACCAGCTTTTGCGGACGAAAGAGATCGACCTCACAGGGGCTTCCACTGCAGGAGCTTTCTGCTCCAGTGTATCAAAATAATCAGCCGGAGCTGATAAAGGGTTTTGCTTTTGCAGCCCTGCCAGCAGGGAAGAAAGCTGACCGATCTCATCGCGGGCACTCAGTTCCTCATCCATCCACACAAAAGAAGGGTCCAGCTCTTCAAAATAACCAACCGGCACCAGGTAAGGGCTACGGCGGTCGAGCTGTGCCAGCAGGGGAGAAAGCTGCTCCAGTTCATCCTGTACAGAACTGATATCCAGAGCTTTAACACGGTGCAGAAGGGCTTCTGCCAGGCCGTCAAAATACCCGGCCGGCACTGTCCAGGCGGGTTGCATACCCGGCCGGAGGGAGCTGTTGAGCTCAAGAAGTTCTGCTACTATGGTTTGCTTTTGTTCCATTTCAGTTATGAGTGAGACGGCAGACAGCCTTTCAGGTTTAATGATTTTTGATATACTCTTCTATTTTTTTCACCGCGTGGTGATAGCTGGCTTTCAATGCTCCCTCGCTGGTTTCCAGTACCCGGCTCATCTCTTCATAGGGCATTTCATCGTAATACCGGAGACTAAAAACAATACGTTGTTTTTCAGGGAGTTGCTGGATGGCCAACTGTAATTTCCATTCCAGTTTATTGGCATCAAAATGCTGATCGGCCCGTACCTTATTACTCAATCCGGCTTCCACATCATCGAGCGGCACGACCGATTTCCGTTTTTGCTGCTCCAGGAAAGTAAGGCATTCATTGGTGGCAATCCGGTAAAGCCAGGTATAGAGCTGGCTGTCTTCGCGGAAGTTTTCCAGGCCTTTCCAGACGCGGATAAATACATTCTGCAGTACATCATTGGCATCGTCGTGATCGACCACCATGCGACGGATATGCCAGTACAGCTTTTCCTGGTATTTCCGGATCAGCGCGGTATAGGCCCGCTCCCTGGTAGCAGGGTCGCGAAATTGGAGCAATAGCTCTGTATCACTGGTGCTGGTTAGCGACATGAAATTGATTTTGCATTTCCTTGAGCCATATTACAGCCGCAGGCTTTTACAGGATTTATATAAAAATAAAAAAGCAGGCTCAATTAGAAAAGAACCTGCTTTTTAAAAATAGAAATAAGCTTAATGGGCCGCTTTGCGTTGCAGGGCTTTCTCGGCTGCTGCCACAATATCCGGCACATCCAGGCCATATTTTTTCAGCAGGTCTTTAGGCACGCCACTTTCACCAAAAGTATCCTTTGTACCTACATATTCAATAGGTATGGGGAAATGGCGGGTAGCGCACTGGCTGATAGCATCACCCAGGCCTCCGATGATATTATGTTCTTCGGCTGTCACCGCGCATTTGGTTTTGCGGATAGAAGCCAGTACCGCCTCTTCATCGAGCGGCTTGATCGTATGAATATTGATTACTTCTGCACTGATACCTTTTTCTTCCAGGGCAATACCGGCCTGAATGGCATTCCATACCATATGGCCGCAGGCAAAAATGCTCACATCGGTACCGGTAGAAAACTGCTGAGCCTTACCGAGTACAAAATCTTCTTCTTTGGTAAAAATGGGCCATACCGGGCGTCCAAAGCGCAGATACACCGGTCCCTCGTATTCTGCAATGGCCTGGGTTGCTGCCTTGGTCTGTGCATAATCGCAGGGTACGATCACGGTCATGCCGGGCAGCATTTTCATCATACCGATATCTTCCAGTATCTGGTGAGTAGCGCCGTCTTCACCCAGGGTGAGGCCGGCATGGGAGGCACATATTTTTACGTTTTTGCCACTGTAGGCTACCGACTGACGGATCTGGTCATATACGCGACCGGTAGAGAAGTTGGCAAAAGTGGTGGTATAGGGGATCTTTCCGCCGATGGTCATACCGGCTGCAATACCGATCATGTTGGCTTCGGCGATACCGCATTGTATAAAGCGTTCGGGAAACTCTTTCATGAACTGCTGCAGTTTGAGCGAGCCGGCCAGGTCGGCCGTGAGTGCTACGATATTGGGGTTCTTGCGGGCGGCTTCTACAATACCGTCGCCAAAACCACTCCGTGTATCCTTATTGCCAGTAGGCTGGATATCTTTCAAAGACATAGGCAAAAATTAGTAGTACGTTTAGAAGAACAAATGTAACATAAACTGGCTTGTGAGACACATGCCAGGGGATTAATTCAATTCATGAGGCTGGCCGCCAAAAATGGTTGCATCGGCTTTGAGGCGTTGTTCCCATTCCCAGGCGGTACGCATCATTTCATCGAGACCAAACTGCGGAGTCCAGCCCAGGCGTGTACGGGCCAGGTCATTATTGGCATAGATAGCCACCACATCGCCGGGGCGACGGGGGCCTATTTCATAATTGAGTTTGACGCCGCTTATCTTCTCAAAAGAATGAATGGCTTCCAGCACGGTTACACCATTGCCGGTGCCCAGGTTAAATACTTCACACAGGGCTTCATTTTTCTTTTCCTGCAGATAGCGGATGGCCAGGGTATGTGCATGGGCAATATCACTCACATGAATGTAGTCGCGAATACAGGACCCATCGCGTGTGGGATAATCGTTGCCATATACCATCATACGGGGCAGTTTGCCGATAGCCGTCTGCGTAATGGCCGGTACCAGGTTCTGCGGTTTGCCGATAGGCATCTCACCGATCATGATCGACGAATGTGCACCTACCGGGTTAAAGTAACGCAGCAGTATCGATTGTGTGCCGGCACTTTTGGCAAATTCATTGATGATCTGCTCACCCATTTGCTTGGTATAACCATAGGGAGAAGCAGCGGGTTTGGGCATCGTTTTTTCCGTCACCATCATCTCATCGGGATTGCCATACACTGTGCAGGACGAAGAGAATACAAAGTAGGGGATATCAAATTCCTGCACACACTTCAGCAGGTTGACCAGGGAAGTGATATTGTTTTCGAAATACATTAATGGCTTTTCCACCGACTCACCCACCGCCTTGAATGCGGCAAAATGGATAATGCCTTCAATACCTTCATTTTCCTGGAAAATAGCATAGGTGTCATCGAAATTGCAGAGATCAACCCGGTAGTTTTTTACTTTTTTACCAGTGATACGTTCTACTCCGTCGAGAATGCCGGGATTTGAACGGCTGTTGTTGTCAACGGAGATCACTTCATAGCCATTCTGAATCAGATCAACGATGGTATGAGCGCCAATATAACCGCAACCGCCTGTAACGAGGATTTTAGCCATAAAAAAAATTCCCGGCAAAAGTCAGGAATTTTTCTCAATGCTAATGTATTAAATCAGTAAAACAGATGTACTAAATAGTAAACGGCTGCTGCCAGCAGAGCACTCACCGGAATGGTAAGAATCCAGGCCCAGATAAGGTTTACGGTCACACCCCAACGAACGGCCGAAAGTCTTTTGGTTGCTCCCACACCCATAATTGAACCGGTAATGGTATGCGTGGTGCTGACAGGTATCTTCAATGATTCGGTGATAAAGAGGGTAAGTGCACCGGCTGTCTCGGCAGCCACCCCTTCAAAAGGGGTTACTTTGGTAATGCGGGTGCCCATGGTCTTTACAATCTTCCAGCCACCGCTCATGGTACCTATGGCAATGGCGGTATAGCAGGCCAGCGGTACCCATACCGGCATATCGTGAAAGTCGGTGATCTGGCCACCGGCGATCAATGCAGCGGTGATAATACCCATTACTTTTTGTGCGTCATTGCCACCATGGCCAATACTGAAGATAGCCGAAGAGACCAGTTGCAGGCGTTTGAACCACTGGTTGGCCCTATGGGCATTGAGTGTATTGAGATAAAGAGAGAATACCGCCATGATGACCACGATGGTACTCAGCAGTATCCATTTAAAGTTTTGCGAGTGAAAGACCACTTTCAGAAAGTAGGAGTCATAATGCGACTTGAGCTTGGCCGGGTCCGTTTGCAGGCTAAAGGCCAGGAATATGATAATACATACAATAACAGCCAGTGAAAATATGCGGGGAGACCATCCTTTGCGGAAGGAATTGATAAACCAGATGGAGATCAGAAAGGCCATGATCATACCAATAAGGGGTGCCAGGAAAATAAAGGCAGCGATCTGGATAACCGGTCCGGAGTTGATAGAGCTGAATGTGCCGGCATGCGCAATGGCTGCACCGGCAAAACCGCCGATCAGGGTATGTGAAGAAGAAGAGGGGATACCACGCCACCAGGTAAACAGGTTCCAGGTGATGGCAGCTATAAGACCGGAAAAGATCACTTCCAGTGTGATAAAGTCATCCTTTACCGTTTTGGCAATCGTATTGGCCACACCATGATCCTTGAAAATAAAGAAGGCTACAAAGTTGAACAATGCAGCCCAGACCACCGCCTGAAAAGGTGTAAGAACCTTGGTAGATACTACCGTGGCGATAGAGTTGGCGGCATCATGAAACCCGTTGATATAGTCAAAGATCAGGGCCAGTGCAATGATAACTATAAGGAAAGTGGTCATACGTGCTATTTGGTAATAAGTGGATCTGAAGACCTGAGCAGGAAAGCGGGTAAGCGCATTTCAGTATCCAGGTTTTACAATCACTGCCGGATCAGGCATATTTAATAATGATCGACTCAATCACATTGCTGGCATCTTCACATTTATCGGTCACAATTTCCATTACCTGGTAGATCTCGCGTTTTTTGATCACTTCCTTGGCATCGGGCTCGGTGGCAAAGAGGCGCTCAATACTCATATCAAATACATCGTCGGCCTGGTTTTCGATACTGTTGATCTTGACCAGTGCCTCGGTGATGTTGCGCATATTTTTCATATCGCGCAGCTCCCTTACCGCAATCCGGATCTGCTGGGCGCCCTGCTCGATCAGGTCTGCCATTTTCTGCATTCCCATATCGTTGGGATTCACGCGGTAAAAGTTGATCTTTTTGGCCGACGCATATATATAATCGGCGATATCGTCGAGCGATGTGGCCAGGTAGTGAATGTCTTCGCGGTCGAAAGGAGTGATGAAGTTGCGGCCCAGCTCGGTAAAGATGCTGTGGGTCAGCTCATCATTGGCATGCTCCAGGTCCTCGATCTGTTTGATCAGGCTGGAACGTTTGTCAAAATCGGTTTCTGCCACTACTTCTTTCATTACTCCACCCATGGTAGCGCAGTTGTCGGCCACCTGTTCAAATAATTCAAAGAATACCCGGTTCTTGGGCATGAAAATTTTGAGGAAAGAATTGAGTCCAGCCATATCGGTTTTTTAACTGGTTGCGAAATTACCGGCTTCACCGCGCTGCTACCTGCGGCGGGGGTGAATTAATAATTCCTTAATATAAGAATAATGACGAATATAATCGCAATTGGTTGATAATGAAATATATTTTTGCTAACCCTGGTATTTCCTCTCCAGCCGGCCCTGCGGCCACCAAGGCCCTTAATATTCCCTTAACATTGGGATTACAATTCCATAATCAGCCAGTAACATGCCGGTAATATCGGGAACCGTCCTTTGCCGGAAATTTCTGCTATGCGATTAAGGCTGTTACTGCTCTTTTTGTTGATAGGAAGTATGGCTGCCCAGGCCCAGATAAAACTGACGGGTAAGGTAGTGAATGCAAACAATGAACCTATTGCGGGAGCTTCTATTAAAATTGTAGGCGCTGCCGGTGGTACTACTACCGATGTGGAAGGCCGCTACTCACTCACACTTGCTCCCAATAAGAAATATGAGATCGAATTTTCGGCTGTCAGCTACACCAGCAAACTCATCAATGAGGTAGAGGTTGGCAACGGGCTGGACAATGAGCTGAATGTAGTGCTGGAAGTTGCCGCCAAAAATATGGAAGGGGTAGTGGTAAAATCTACTTCACGCCGCCAGGAAAGCACCAATGCCCTGCTGGCTTTTCAGAAAAACAATATTGCGCTCTCCAGCGGTATTGCGGCTGACTTCATCCGCCGTACACCTGATAAGAATACCGGTGAGGTACTGCGTCGTGTGAGCGGTACTTCTATCCAGGACAATAAATTTGTTATCGTACGCGGTCTGAGTGACCGCTACAATTCTGCCTTTATCAACGGCGCACAGCTGCCCAGCTCCGAGCCGGATAAAAAGGCCTTCTCTTTTGATGTGATCCCCTCCCAGCTTATTGACAATATTATTATCAATAAAACAGCTACTCCCGAACTCACTGGTGAGTTTGCCGGTGGTCTGGTACAGGTGGTCACAAAAGATATTCCGACCAGCAACCAGCTGATCTTTGGTGCCAGCCTGGGTTTCAACACACAGTCTGCTTTCAAGGATTTTTACAGCAATGAGCGCGGCAGCAATGACTGGCTGGGCTTTAGCGACCGCTCACTGCCGGGCGCTTATCCCAAAAGATATTCTGTGTACAACTCACTGAGCACGGCAGATAAGATTGAAGTATCAAAAGCTTTTCGTGATGATGTGTACGGACAGGTACAATCTACTGCCGGTCCCATTCAGCAATACAGTCTGACCTGGGCCAATGTGGTGAAATCCAAAAACAATGCTTCATTCGGCTCTGTGATCGGCGTTACTTACCGCACATCCAAACTGCTGTATGATGCCAGCAAATATCTCCCTGACTTCTTCGATTATCATGACCGTCAGAATAAATACACGGTCAACTGGGGTGCTGTAGCCAATTTTGCCTGGACCAAAGGACGTCACAAGATTGCCTTCAAGAACCTGTTTAACCAGCTGATGGATGATAACTATTATGTACGTTCCGGTCTCAACCTCGACAACATCCAGGATATCTCCCTGCGTAGCAGCGTGCTGAATCAGCGCAGCCTTTACAGCAGCCAGCTCGAAGGCACTCACCAGTTCTTTAAAGATATCAAGGTGACCTGGAATGTGAACTATGCATTCAACAGCAAACAACAACCCGATCTGCGTGTGCAGACCTATAGCCGCACACCCAATAGTTCTGAGTCTTATGTGCTTAACCTTCGTGGCAACAACACTAACCGCTTTTTCAGCGATCTGACAGATCACACATTTGGCTACAATGCTTCCGTAGCTATTCCTTTTGTAATGGGTTCGCAGAAGCAAACACTGAAAGTAGGTGGCGCTGCTACCGTACGCCTCCGCGATTTCCGCGCCATCATCCTGGGTTACAGAGAGCCCAACGATCAGAGCCTGAACTCGCAGCCTTACGACCAGGTGTTTAACCACAATAACTTCAGCGAAACCGGTTATTATTTCAATACCGATCTGCAAAACCCTTCGGACCGCTACTATGGTGTATCGGCACTGAGTGCAGGTTACATCATGTTTGACAACAAGCTCAATGACAAACTGCGCCTGGTATGGGGTAGCCGTTTTGAATATTTTGAGCAATTCCTGAAGTCAAACACACTTACCTCTGACAAGGCTTCTATCATCAATACCGATAAGTTTGATGTGCTGCCTTCAGCCAATCTTACGATCAGCCCCAACAGCAAAACCAATATCCGGATAGCCGGTTCACGTACAGTAGCCCGCCCCGAGTTTCGTGAGATTGCTTCATTTGCCTTCTTCGACTTTGAGCAACTGGCATCGGTATCCGGTACGCCTGGTCTGAAACGCAGCAGCATTCTCAATGGCGATCTGCGTTATGAATACTATCCCAAGGCCGGTGAAATATTGTCGCTGGGTGCATTCTATAAAAACTTTGCTGACCCCATTGAGCTGCGTCTCAATGAATCAAGCTCAGGTAGCCGCCGCCAGTACGAATTCCAGAATGCTGACAAGGCTGACCTGGTAGGTGTGGAAGCAGAGTTCAGAAAAAGCCTTGGATTCCTGTCGGCCAATGCCGAGTGGCTGGAGCGCCTGTACTTTAACGGTAACGCCTCTGTCATTTTCTCTAAAGTAAAACTGGGCAATACAGATGCATCCGGCAATAAGCTGCCTGCTACCAACCGTCCGCTGCAGGGTCAGAGCCCTTACCTGGTCAACGCCGGTCTGCAGTATGATGCTGAAAAAGGAACCAACGTTTCTATCCTTTATAACCGCATCGGTCAGCGCCTGGCACTGGTAGGTAATACACAGTTTTCAGATATCTACGAAAAACCGCGTGATCTCGTAGACTTCCAGATATCACAAAAGGTATTCAACAAAAAAGGTGAAGTACGCCTGACTGTAAGCGATATCCTGAATCAGAAAGTAATGACCTATCAGAACAAGAACAGCGCGAAAGCTTACAATGCCGGTACGGATATCATGTTTACTTCTTATACACCCGGTACCACATTTACCATCGGTTTCAACTACAACCTGGATCTGAAAAAGAAATAACAACTCAACAAACAACAAAAAATACAAACTGTAATTAATATGAAAAAAGTCCTGTTAGCACTTGCCGTTGTCTCCGCCAGTTTTTCGGCTTGTGTAAAAGTCAATATTGACGATTCGCTCACCAATAATGGCGGTACAGGCGGTAATACTGACTGTAATGACGGTACAAAGGAAGAGCAGATCATCTGTAGCAAGATCATTACCGGTCAGATCAATGAGAGTGTAACCCTGCCCAAAGGCAAGTATACCCTCAAGGGTTATGTATATGTGACTAACCGTGCCGTTCTTACGTTTGCAGCCGGTTCAGTAGTAGTGAGCGATACTGTCAGCAAAGGTGCCCTGATCATTGAGCGTAACTCACGCCTGTATGCAGAAGGTACTGCTGCAGAACCTATCGTATTTACATCCGGTAAAAAACCCGGTCAGCGCAATCCCGGCGACTGGGGTGGCATCATCCTGCTGGGTAATGCACCTACCAACCATGCCACTACACCCACTATCGAAGGTGGTGTGAACGCACAGTATGGCGGTAGCCTTGCTGCCGACAACAGTGGTTCACTGAAATATGTACGTATTGAATTTGCCGGTATCGCAGCCGACCCCGGTTCTGAGATCAATGGTCTTACCCTGGGTGGCGTAGGTAGCGGTACTACACTCGAAAACATCCAGGTATCATTTGCCAACGATGACGCCTATGAATTTTTCGGTGGTACAGTGAATGCCAAAAACATCGTGGCTTTTGCAACAGCCGATGACGACTTCGATTTCGACAACGGTTTTTCCGGTCGCATCCAGTTTGCCGTATCCTGCCGCAAACCTGATTTTGTAGATCCAGGTGATGCAGGCAATGGTATCGAGTGCGACAACAATGCCGGTGGTACTACTGCTACTCCCCGCACACGTCCTCAACTGAGCAACCTTACCATTATTGGCCCCAATAGCACATCTGCTGCCGCCAACCACAACTTCTCTAACCGCTGGCGCCGTGCCACGCAGTTTGTACTGCGCAACTCTATCCTGATGGGTCACCCCAAAGCAGGCTTCTCTATCGAAAGCGATGCTTCCGGACAGGATTATGTAAGCGGTACTTCCGAATTCAAAAACAACCTGGTACAGGCTACTGTTAATCCTTATTTCATTCCCCTGAGCAGCGGTAACCCCACTGTTAATCCTTCTATCCTTACTGCCGCTCAAATGAAAACCAAGGCTGAATCAGAAGGTTGTATCACGTATACTACAGCAGAAGAAATTCAACTGGAGAGCCCCTTCTTTTCTACCAATCCCAACTTCCTGCCCAAGTCTGGTTCACCTGCTCTTACAGGTTCTGACTTCACAGGTATGACCGGTTTCACAGCCGTAGCTTACCGCGGTGCATTTGGTACTACCAACTGGACTGCCGGCTGGACCAACTGGGATCCTCAGAATGCAGTTTATTAATATCGTATAACTGTCGTATAAGTAAAAGCCCCCGCATTATCGCGGGGGCTTTTGTATTAATGATTCGGCAAATAAGCGTATGCTATTTCGTAAGGCGTTTTGCGGAGTGAAGGAAGCATTTCGCCCAGCGACAGGTCATCTTTTTGCGGAGTGGGCTCGCAAATGGTGTATTTGCGGCCATTGTACTCGATGGTTTTACCAACCGGCTTATCAAACTGCACGGCTATTGTGACATGCTGGGGATAGCTTAAAACCAGCATAGGCAGATTGTAGATTTCCTTTACGAGATAAAAGAAGAGGGCTGCCCTGTCCTCGCAATCGCTCTGATCATACAGCAGGGTTTGCTCCGGGCTCAGTCTTTTTTCGGTGCCGAAGTTTTCATTATCCGGCTGAAAGAGGAAGGCATAGCGGGTAAAACGCATCAGGTAATCCACGCCATTTTTTACATTCATGGCAGCTACATATTTGCGCAACGCAGGAATAAGTGAGCTGTATGTCTCGCGGCTCATGGGAATATTGAAATAATATTCATAGTCCACGACAGGATAATTGGCAAACAGGGTCTTTACCTCGGGGTTGACCATTACCTTAAAATTGTACTCGCTCTGGTAATAGTTGAACCGCAGATCCTTTTCCTGGTAGCTGGCCGTGGTAAAATCAGGAAGCTGTGTCACCTTATACGAAAAGCCACGGGCTGTGTCCGATACGGGCAGCGGAACTTCTTCGAAATGATCCCGCTCCGGATCAATGTTTTTATAGTCGTGAAAATTAAGGCACACATACTGGCGGTCATGGCTCAGCCGGCTGGGGATATTATAAATGTGCTCATTACTTTGTACATAAAAAAGCATCTTATCTCCCGCGATAGTCAGTATAGCGCCAAAACCTGTACGGGTCAGCAGATACCATTTATACAGTGTATAACGATTGTAATTGCTCAGTTTGGGACTGATCTGCTGTGTTGCTTTGCGGATCAACTGATAAAACAGCCAGTCATCAGGATTGTGTTTTTGCCGGTACGCCTGCAGGCTGCTGATGATATTGTCAAATGCAGCTGCATTTAAGGATTGATAGAAGTGCTGTACACTGCCGGTGCTTAATGAGTCGGTAAAATCGATGACTGCTGCGGGGTTAACGGTAAAACTGACAGGCTCTCCAAAAAAATCAAACTGATATACCACTGCCTCACCCCGTGCGTAACTGCGGGGCATCATGACTGCAAAGGCCAGGCAAAATGATATAAATGCGATTTTTATTTTCACAGGCAAAAAATGCTTTCTAAAGTTATAAAAACTTAACAATTAGATAATATTAAGTTTTTTAAAGATTCAGGATCATGCAATTGTGCAAAAAGGGGCGATTTCCGGCGCGAATTAATGCTCTCATAATCTTGTGGTAACAGTACTGTAATACGGCGGGGGCATCTTTGCACCAGTTCTTTCTACACCGTCGTTCCTTAATTGCTGATGGGTTAGCAGTTCTCCATCGCAGGCAATTTTCTCATGCAGTTACCACCCCGTCCTGGACAGCAAATCATGCGGGGTGGTTTTTTTATGCCATAAAATGTAAAAATTACTGAACCATCAGATAAGAAGGAGTATAGCAAATAGATACAAAAACAGCCTGTCGTAAAGCAGGCTGTTTTTGTATCAAAAAAGATGCTGGCCTGTCGCGGAGACAGACCAGGTGAAATGGATCGATTAATCCAAAGCTGGCTGCTGTAAGGGCATTGGCCAGTAAGAAGCCAGGTCTGCCGGTTCACTGGCAGCTGGCATGGAGGAGGGCTGATTATGGTGTACTGTAAAAAGGTATTCAAGACTTTCGGGAATGCTGTTGCGGTAATCTACTTCCACATCCTGGACACTATTCATCCAGCGGTCAAAATGTTCAGGAAAATCATCATCGATACGGTCGAGTGTGATCACACCCATTTGTGCCAGTGCAGCTGCATTACATTGCTGCTCATACTGACTGCGTATGGGGATGGCCATGATTTTTTTGCGGAGGTGAAGCGCTTCTGCCGGCGTTTCAAAGCCTGCACCGGTAATGATGCCATCGCAATGAATAAGGCTCTCGTTGAACAATGATTTATTTACCGGCATCAGTGTGAGGTGTCCTTCCTGCCGTATCTGCGAAACGCTGCCACAGAATACCTGGAAACGGACGTCTGTAAAAGGGGCCAGTAAGGCGATCAGTTCGCGCTCGCACCAGGCTGGCAGGTATACGGTAATATAGCCATCATTGCGGGGCTCGGCATTCAGGATGTCCTGCTTGATCACCGGGGTGAAAATAAAATCATCATATCGCTGAAAATGTAATCCTATGTAAGAGCTGGCGCGTGCGTAACGTTTCAGCACCATTTCGCCGGCTTTGCTGGTACGTTCAGGACGTGGTGTGCGCGATGACTGAAAGCTGGCCTGATGGCCAAAGTTGATAGATCGTACTTTCTTGCGTGCACAGGCTGCCGCCGTAATAAATTCAAAATCGTTGATGACCAGGTCATATTTCTCTACCGGCAGATCGCGGATCTCTTTGCGAAGCCGGATCGGGGCAAAACGTTTCAGCATTTCCACATAATCGAGACCTCCTGCACAATTATAAAAAAGGCTGAGGCCCTTGCTGCGATAACGCACAGGTGCATCCAGCGACAGGTTGCTGTTGCTGCCGCTAAGGAAGATATCCACCTCGCCATATTGCTGCAAATGAGGCAGGAGCTCCATCGCACGGCTGATATGCCCATTGCCGGTAGCCTGTACAGAATAAAGTATTCGCATAGTTAGTAGTTGACAGTTATAGTGGTCAGTTGACTGTGGTCAGTGGTCAGTATACAGTGGTCATTAGCACATTAGCACACTAGCACATCAGCACATTCATAATAGTGAGTGCAGATAGATCGCAATCTCATTCGTCACCACATCTGTCTTCAGCCGGGTGATCGTTGTTTTTTCCGGCTTCATGACTCCTGCATCATAGGTATACAAATGCCAGTCCTGGTCATAATATTCCAGGGCCGTCATATGCTCTACCCAATCGCCTGAGTTGAGATAGGTGACCGATCCCTTTTCATTACTGAACACTCTTTTTTGCGGTTGATGAATATGACCGCAGATCACACAATCATATTTTTTTTCAATAGCCAGTTCTGCGACCATGGTTTCAAAGTCGTCGATCTTTACAACGCGTTTATGAAACTGCTCCATCACCCTGCGGGAGAGGGAGGCCTTTTCGCGTCCTACCAGTCGCAGCATCCGGTTTGCCAGTTTATTGAAGCCCAGCAGCAGTGCATAACCATTGCTGCCCAGTTTGCCCCAGAACTTTGCCTGCCCCTTGCTGGTATGATCAAATACATCGCCATGAAAAATCCAGGTCATCTTGCCATTGATCTCGATCACTACCTTGTCCATGAGCTGAAAATTGCCCAGGTGCAGATCAGTATATCGTCTCAATGCCTCATCATGATTGCCGGTAATGTAGATCACGCGTGTGCCATTGGCCAGCAACTGAAATATTTCCTGTATAGCCTGAATATGTGCAGCGGGGAAATAATGTTTGCTGAATTGCCATCCATCCATGATATCGCCGTTGAGGATAAGCAGGCGGGGAGAAATGGAACGCAGGTAGGTGGCAAATTCTTTTGCCCTGCAGGCATAAGTGCCCAGGTGCAGATCGGAGAGGACTACTACTTCAACGGGACGTTTTTGCATGCAAGAGGTTTCATAAAACTAACCACCTAGTGTAAACTCAGCATTAACAGCGGGTTAAGGGAATGTGATGAATAGTGGACAGTGGTCAGTGGTCAGTGGACAGAAAGAAGGCAGAGGATTGAGTTGGCGGATACCTATCACTTATAACTTAATACTTACAACTTATTACTGTCCACCATCCACTATCCACTGTCCACCAAACTTCACGGTTTGATGACACTGCCTTAACACCCCGGTCATATATCCTTGCTTTCTTTGACAAACCGTTACACAGTGAAACTTACTTCGTTGCTGGCTCTTATGTTGCTGATACTTCCTTCGGCACAGCCACTTCCTCCCGTTTGTCCTGTGACCATTCCCCAACAGCCCGTACAGAATCTCATCATCGTTACTATTGATGGTTTCAGGTGGCAGGAATTATTTACCGGCGCCGATGAAGATCTGCTCAGCGATACACGCTATACGACCGATACGGCTACCATGCAGCTGATGTATGGCGGATCCACCGCTTCGGAAAGACGTCAGCGTCTCCTCCCGTTTTTCTGGAATGTAATTGCGAAACGCGGCCAGTTGTATGGCAACCGCCACCTGGGCAACAGGGTGAATACAGCCAATTTGTATAGCGTTTCCTATCCCGGGTATAATGAGATATTTACCGGCACCACCGATCTTACCATCTCTTCCAATGCACGTAAACGCAACAGCCGCATCAATGTGCTGGAGCATCTTGACAGGCAACCGGAATTTGCAGGTCGTGTGGCCGCATTTACGTCGTGGGATATGTTTCCCTACATTCTCAACCAGGAGCGGAATGGATTGCCTGTAAACAGCGGCTATGCCTCTTTACAAGACACATTGCCTTCTGCTACGACCTATGCGGTAAATGTGATGCAGGAAAATATCATCCAGGAAAAAGGAGGCACACGCCACGACCAGCTGACTTATATAGCTGCACGCGAATACCTGCAGACACATCAACCCCGTGTGTTGTTTCTGGGTCTTGGCGAAACAGATGAATATGCCCATCGCGGCAATTATGACCGCTACCTGCAGCAGGCTACACAGATAGATCAGATGCTCGCCTCACTCTGGCAATGGATACAGACCACACCCGGCTATAAAGACAATACCACTTTGCTCATAACGACCGATCATGGCCGTGGCAGCAGGGACAGCAAATGGACATCGCACAGTGCTTTTATAAAAGGATCATCACAGACCTGGCTGGCCCTTATGGGACCCGGACTGCCTGCATTGGGAGAGGTAAAAGAAGATCAGCAGATCTATCAACAGCAGTTGTCTTCTGTAATGGCGGCATTGCTGGGAAAACGGTTTGGTAATAGTGTACCGATAGCCGGAAGATAAGATCAGGCCATCGCCACACGTGCAAATAAAGTGCTCAGGTAGACCCAGAGCAATGAAAACAAAAGGTGGATGATGGTCTCGAATCGTTTGCCTTTCCAGAGTGCAGGCGAGTAATAGAAAAACTGGATCAGGCATCTTGACAGCCAGAATATACAAAGCCCGCCCGCAATATATTTGCCCAACCTTGTTTGCAGTAGTTCTTGTGGCATCAGCAGGCAGAGCACACCCATGAGGGCTACGGTGAAGCCGATGAAAAATGTATGTACATACATCATCTGCCGGTTGATCAGGCTTAATGGCTTCAACTCTTTTTTCCACTCAAAATAGCCGGGAAAAAAGGCATGAAAAATGCCCAGCAGAACCAGTAGCACACCGGTTACCTTAAGATGTATGATCAGCATGTGTCAGCACGATTAAATGAATAAACGGATTGATCTTTTGCCTGCTCCTGATATGCAAACCGGCAGTATCAAATGTCTTTTGCCAGGTTGACCAGGGCAGGAAATGAAACGCACCTACTGTATAGGCCAGGAAGTTGGGAAGATCGCGCAAATGCTCTGCTACTACAATAGTGCCCTGTGGCGCTAATGAAGCTGCCAGCACCCGGAAAAAAGCCGCCCGTTCTGCATCGTTTCTTATCTCATGCGCTGCCAGTATCAGTAAAACAACATCTGCGCCCGCCGCCGGCAGTGTAGCTGCCCGGGTAGAAATGGATAACGTACCGGGGTAAGGAGGGTAGGCTTTTCGCGCCCGCGCAATAGAAACCTCTGTATGTTTTTGAGGATTGTAGAAATCATACACGATCAGCCGGCTTTGGGGATAATGTAATTGCAGCAAAGGACTGGTCTCATCAAATCCCGCATGAATATTGATGATGGTACCGGCCTGTGGCAGTATACGCTTCAGCCAGTCTAACGAATACAATCCGGAAAGATCATATACATACCACGATACCAGCAGGGAGACAATAAGTGTAAGTGCTGCACCCAGCAGCATCAGCAGCAAAAACAGGGAAACAATACCGCTGGTATACCGGTAGCCAAGGGCAAGCATTACCATCAGCAGAAGTGCCAGTACATAAAAATGCCAGTTAAACCAGACAATATGCCAGAGCCCCAGCCAGCCGGGGCGGTTTACTAACCGATTATATGCTGAGGCAGGTACGGGCATCAGTCAGCACTGTTTTTTAATGTAACAAGAGGCTCGGTACGGCCTTTTTTCCAGTGATAAGGGATAGCGCTCACGAGGAAGGCACTGGCCAGTTTTTTTGTGGTAAACGGATCCTGCTGCAGCCAGCCTACCTGCTCCTGTATTATGTTGACAGGTTGTGGCGTCCATGATTCACGTACGCCTTCTATGATCACTACCTGTTTCTTTTTTTCATCAACAGAGAATGTGAAGGGTAATGGTCCGGCAAACCGGCGGGCCTGCTGCCAGGTATCGAATACAGAACCGGCAGGCAATATGGCTTCCGTCCTGTCATCTGCTTCTATATGGATAGCTTCTTTTGCTGAGGAGACCCATATCCGGTCGGCTGAAGTATGCATGGTGATATCAGCTGTTTTGTACCGGTAATGGGTAAATAAGTTGCCGGAAAAACTCATGAAGCGGCTGTTCGTGACCGAGCGGATGATATACAGGCCACGCAACCTTCGCCCCCGCGCATCGGTATAACGGACAAAGATGCGGTAGCCCGAAAGAATAAAATCACGGCCCATCCGGGAAGGAAAGCCCGCGGGGCGCAGACGCCGGGTGGAGACAAATGCCGCAGCTACAAAACCCCATTGGTCATTCCAGCTGTCCACGCTGAGGCAGCCGGGGATCATAGGCTGCAATGTCGTAACCGGCAACGCATAGGTGAGTACCAGCGAGTGATCAAAAAAAGCATCTACGGCAAAAGGATGAGTACGCAGATTGAGCATAAAAACTTATCGGCTGGCCCGTGTGACCGGCCAGTTTCTAAAATAATACATATAAACCATGAAAATAAACAGGGTAGCGAGGGCAGCATTCCAGGGGCCAAACAATAGCAGGTCAGAGGCCAGTATCAATTCTATATTGTTCATGACAGCCACAGCGGCTATCTGCAGCAACCCGCAGAGTTTCGGTTTACGGCGGCTGAGTATCCAGAGAGCCATTCCTATCTCGAGTGCACCGATGAGCTGGGTGATCCAGTGAGCATTTGTTTGCCCCAGGATGCGTGCCACGATCTGCTCATGCCTTGGTACTGCGCCCAGCAATTTGCAAAACAGACCATTGATCAGCCATACCATGGCCATGGTTATCCTGATCAGCAGTCGCCAGCTAAAACCGTCTGCGGGATTGATGATGTTTTTTTCTAAAGATAAGACTTGTTACTCTTTGCGTGTATCGAGTGTGAAACCAATGCTGGTTCCGACATCGGCACGGCTGCGCACATGAATGGTCTGGCCATGCGCTTCGATGATGTGTTTGCAGATAGCCAGCCCCAGTCCGCTGCCGGTTACATCCAGGCTGCGTCCTTCATCTGTACGGTAAAAGCGTTCGAAAATGCGGGGTAAATGTTTTTCAGGAATACCAATGCCATCGTCACTGATCTCTACCAGTATGTGTTTGCCATCGGTATTGTATATACTGGCTGTGATGTTGCCATTTCGTTTTCCGTATTTGATGGAGTTCTCGACAAGGTTCAGTACCACCTGGCGGATCTTTTCCTTATCTGCAAAAACGGTGAGCGGAGATTCGCAGCCTTTCTTGATCTGGCAACGGATATTTTTCTGCTCTGCCATGATCGAAATACTCTCGAAGGTCTCTTTGATCAGGTCCTGTATCACAAAATTCTGCTTGAACAGGTTCAGCTCTCCGCGCTCCAGCTTCGATATCTCATCGAGGTCGTTGAGCAGGTTGGTGAGCCGCTCTACATTGGTAGAAGTTTTTTCGAGAAACTTGCGGTTCACTTCGGGGTTTTCGAGCGCGCCCTGCAGCAGGGTATCCACATATCCCTGGATGGCAAATACAGGGGTTTTGAATTCGTGTGAGAGGTTTTGCAAAAACTCTTTCCGAAACTGTTCATTGGCGCGCAGCAGTTCTATCTCTTCTTTATTTTCAATAGCCCAGGCTTCCACATCCTGGCGCACTTCTTCGATCGATTTTCGGGGCAGGATGTATTTGTAATAGGTCTCTTCGCGTTTGGTGGCCTTGGTCTGATAAATGAATTTGTAGATGAGTTTTATCTTACGGTAAATAAAACGTTCCAGCACCACAGAGATCATGAAGTAGCCTCCCAGCAGGATCACCAGAAATGAGAGAAGCACCGGCTGCCACCGGCGTTCGATGGCAAATACCAGCAGGCTGATAGGAACAGCCATGGCGAGTGCCGTCAGAAATGACAGCTGGCGGGGTGAAATATTTTTCAGGGAAAACATGCCAATAAATATACGATGGTAATCGGATCCGTACAGGGATCTGATGTATTAAGCCTCCACAAATGACACTTACATTTCAAACTTGTATCCCACACCTTTTACGGTGGTGACACAGTCGATACCCAGTTTTTGCCTGATCTTGCGGATGTGCACATCAATGGTGCGATCGCCTACGATCACATCATTGCCCCATACCTGGTTAAGGATCTCATTGCGCAGAAATACACGGCCGGGCTTTTGTGCCAGCAGGTACAGCAATTCGAATTCCTTTTTGGCCAGTACAATGTCCTTGCCATCTACCTGCACAAGGAAACGTTCGGGATCGATGACCAGGTTGTCAATTTCCAGTGCCTTTACTTCTGCCTTGTTGAGCCGGCGAAACAGTGCATTGACCCGGCTGATGAAAACCTTGGGGCTGATAGGCTTGCTTACATAATCGTCGGCACCGGTTTCCAGGCCTTTGATATGTGTACCCTCATCGTTTACGGCAGTAAGGAAAATGATCAGTGTTTCTTTAAAGGCGGGTTGTGCGCGAAGCAGCTGACATACTTCCACTCCCGTCTTGCGGGGCATCATCACATCCAGTACAATGAGGTCGGGCTGGGTGCGACGGGCCTTTTCCAGGGCCTCATCGCCATCTTTTGCCGTAATAACCTCATAACCCTGGGCGGAAAGATTGTATTTTAATATTTCCAATATGTCCGGTTCGTCATCAGCAATCAACACTTTTCTGGCCTTATTTTCCATTCCATTGAAAATTTCCGCAAACCTACTGGTTAATTAGCTGGTGGGGAAATCAGAGGGGTCTGCTTTACACAGACTTAATGATAAGTTAATAAAGAACCGGTATTAATGACTTATTTCTTATTGAATATTAATTAGTTATATATTTTCTTTCCTGGTCTTTCAATTAGGACCGGGATTTGAATACGGATTGATCGGCGGCTTTGCTCATGACCATTTGAAGCAGGCAGGCAACTTTTTGAGGCAGGGAATGGTCTGAAAGAATAGACGAAGTCTTAACACTATTGAATATCAGTACCTATTGCTAAATTTGCTTTTTCGATCCTTATGATGGCGACCTTTAAACATATCCTGTTGATCTCCGGTTTTTGCCTGGCCGCCACTTTTGCGTTTGCCCAGCCCGATACCAGCCATGTGCGCGAACTGAAACCTCCCAAAAACCGCGAGCTGTTTCATGACAATATTGATAAGGAACAAACAGGCCTGATGGGTTCAGACGGGAAGGCCGATGGACAGTTTACGGTATCCGGCAATCCTGAAGTAAACATGCTGCTCACCCAGGTGCTCAGGCAACGGGTAGATGCGTTTCAGTACGAAGTAGAAACAGATTCCCTGCTCGATCACCGCCTGAAGGTGAATGCACTGTCGGGTATGGCCAACCTGCTGAAATATATACGGCTCAACTGGAAATCAAAAAGAGTAAATCCATTGCAGCTGCAAACCATCATAGATGGCTATCTGCAATGCCTGCAGCTTGACCAGGCAGGCAAACCGATCGATCCGTTTATCAGGGCCCAGACCTATGAGGTCGGTATGGCCATACTGGCGGCCGATAACTTTACCCGCAACGCCGGCTACCAGGCATCGCGCGATCAGCTCACATTAAAATACTGCCTGCTGTACCCGGAGCAAACGCTCAGCACGCTCCGGCAAAATCCGGATGTACCTTTTGCAGATAGCCTGGTCAAACTGGTAGCGAAAAAATATCCCTCGCAACTGTATACCTATGCGCAGGCCAGCAATAAACTGGGTTACCGCATCCGCAATATTCATGACGACCCCTTTGTGGAAGCAATAGCCCGCATGTCGCGCAGCAAAAGCGGTCAGCAGTATTTTCCTTTTCTCGACAATATCGTAAAAGGCAATATCAGTTTTGAAGAGATCGATGCTGCCGAGCGCGATTCAGTACAATACTATAAGCTGCTGGTGAAAACACAGATGGAGTACACCACACGCATGCTTGACAGGGATACGGCCTTTGCCTATAAAGAACTGCTCGATAAACTGGAGAAAAAGGCAAAAGATGTATTTGTGACCACCATCAATGGCCTGCACAATGAACCCGATGCCGTTCGTTTCCGTTGCATTCAGTCGCTGAGTGCCGAGGAGCTTTATTACCTGGCAGTGCTCACAGATGGATTGATCTATACATCGAGTTACACCAATGGCGTATATCCGCTGATGATGAGAAAGATCGGTAACCGCGGAGATTCCCTGCTGCTCAGCCTGCGGTTTGATCACTACCGCAAATTCATCAGCCAGGCAGCCGCTTATAATACCCTGGGCAACTTTTTGTCGACTTTCCCCAGCCATGACGATGCTACCAACCTGATGAATGCTTTTGTGAGCAACCTCGAAAAATCTGAAGGACTGGAAGATGGGGTAGATGTAGCCGATTCTTACGCCAGCATTACCGAAACCAATCCCAAACTGGCAGCCGAAGTACTGAGCCTGGTACAGGCTAACTATGCGCGCAATGTGAAAGAGAATAATGAAAAGGGCATAGTGATCTACAATATCCTCAATAAACTCTTTCTCTCTGCCGACTCTTCAAAAGGAATTGATCTGACACGCGAGCTGGGTATACCACCCGTGTATAATGTGCCTTTCAATTCGCTTACCAACAGCAAGGGAGAAGTGGTGGCCCAGGTATTCTTTTATGGTGATAAAGATGGCCAGGGTATTTTTCCCGGTTTTCTCAATATGTTCCCCAGCGGCAACTGGAGTATTGACCGCAGCAACCCGCAATGGGTAACCATCCGCTCTGTAAAAGGCAAGCCCGTTGTTATCTATGCCAACAAGCCCCTGCCCGAAGAAACCGGTGAAGATGATAAGGCACAGCAGGCACTGGGCGAATACCTCGAAAAAAACAAACTGGAACCTTCTATCACCATTCACCGTGGTCATAGCTATTTTGCCAATACCACTATCAGCTATATGGCACCCAGTTCAAAAGTAGTGTTTATGGGCAGTTGCGGCGGCTTTCACCTGATCGATTCCATTCTGCATAAATCGTCCGATGCGCATATCATCGCTTCCAAACAGATCGGCAAGACGGCGATCAATAAACCTTTTTTCCAGCTGCTGACCGAAAAGCTGCGGAATGGTAATAACATCGACTGGATCCCCTTCTGGCGCGAATTCAAATCCAAAGCAGGCATTGAAGGATTTGAAGATTATATTCCCCCCTACAAAAATCTGGGAGCCATTTTTATCAAAGCGTATAAGAAAGCGATGCACGAGGAGGAATGAGGGAGAATGTGCTAGTGTGCTAATTTGCCAATGTGCTAATGCTTTTTTGGAGAATTATTAACGGGCCATTATTTTTTATTTCTGGTCATTTTTTTCATAGTTCATCAAGAACGATGATGCATTTCATTAGCACACTAGCACATTAACCCATTAGCACATTGTATTTTCCCTTCCGCCTCTTTCCTTAAACCTTTCATAAATCTTATCACATATAACTGATTACTTAAAACTTCCTCCCTTAGTTTTGCTGTTTATCTAAAAAGGAGACCAGTTTGTCAGAAGCTTCGCCTAAGAAATTTGATATTGCCGTATTGCGCCGGGTTTTTGGTTATGCCGCGCCCTACAAACGAAAGTTTTACCTGTCGGTAGTGCTCGCTATTCTGCTGGCATTCATCACTCCTGTACGTCCCTATCTTATACAGCTTACTGTCAACGATTACATTGCCAACTCCATCACCCATATGGTGATACAGATCACTCTTATCCAGATCGGGTTGATACTGGTGGAAACGGCTATGCGGTTCTGGTTTTCCTTTACTACGGCCTGGCTGGGCCAGTCGGTGGTGAAAGACCTGCGGATAGCCGTTTACCGCAAGGTGCTGCGGCTTAATCTTACACAGTTTGATAAAACGCCCATTGGCACCCTTACCACTCGTACCATTAATGACATCGAATCGATCAACGATATTTTTGCAGAAGGCCTGGTACCCATCATTGCAGATCTGCTGAGCATTGTATGTGTACTGGGGGTGATGTTGTATATCGATCCCATGCTTACGCTGATCGCACTCATTCCTTTCCCTATCATTATTATTGCTACCTATTATTTCAAGGAAAGTATTAACCGTTCCTTTTTTAAAGTACGCAATGCGGTGGCAGCATTGAATGCCTTTGTACAGGAGCATTTGACAGGTATGCAGGTAGTACAGGCTTTTGCCGGTGAAAAAAGAGAGTCGTCCAGGTTTCAGCGTATCAACCGCGAGCACCGCAATGCCAATATCAGCGCCATTTTTGCCTATTCTATTTTCTTTCCTATTGTAGAGATTGTGCTGGCACTGTCAACCGGCCTGATCGTATGGTGGGCGGCCCGTGAAGCGCTCAACCTGCAACAGAGCCAGCAGGGTACGGTCATTTCTTTTATCCTTTTCCTCAACCTGCTGTTCAGACCGCTGCGCGTACTGGCCGATAAGTTCAACGTATTGCAAATGGGGGTAGTAGCCAGTGAGCGGGTCTTTAAGGTGCTGGATAACCCTGATTTTATCCCTACGCCGGCCCGGCCGGGACTTAAGCCGGCTGCCGCATTGCAGGGTAAGGTAGAATTTGACCACGTGAGTTTTGCCTATACCGGCGATCAGTATGTATTAAAAGATATCAGCTTTACCATCAATCCCGGCGAGACAGTGGCCATTGTAGGGCACACGGGCAGTGGCAAGACCACGATCATCAGCCTGCTCAACCGGTTGTATCATATTCAGAAAGGTACCATCCGCATGGATGATCATAATATAGATGACTACGATCTCGACTTCCTGCGCAGCCAGGTAGGGGTGGTGTTGCAGGATGTATTCCTGTTTTCGGGATCGGTGCTGGATAATATTACGCTGCGCAACGATACCATACCACGGGCAAAGGTGGAGGAAGCAGCCCGGCTTATCGGGATGCATGATTTTATTGAGCAGCTGCCCGGTGGCTACGACTATAATGTAATGGAGCGGGGAGCAACCCTCTCGCTGGGTCAGCGGCAATTGCTGTCTTTTATCCGCGCCCTTCTCTACAATCCATCCATCCTGATCCTGGACGAGGCCACTTCTTCGGTCGATACGGAAAGCGAGCAACTGATCCAGCACGCCATCGATACACTTATCAAAGGGCGCACTTCGATCGTGATTGCCCACCGCCTGAGCACCATCCGCAAGGCCAATAAGATCATCGTACTCGACAAAGGAGAGATCCGCGAAGCCGGTACGCATGAGGAGCTGCTGGCCAATGCCGGTTTTTATGCCCGCCTGCATGAAATGCAGTTTGAAAAACACCCTATTAAGAAAACTGTTAGCGGTTGACAGTCAACAGTTGACAGCGTATTTTGGAGGTATTTCCCCTACAGTTTTTTTACACTTTAATGTAGCGCCGGTGCAGTGGGTAAAAAAAATGACAGAGTTTGACCCAAAAACCTCTGACCGATTCCTTTTTTCATTTCCCCGCCCTTATCTTTGCGCCAAATTTCAGGAGGACTATGCATTCCGGACGTCTCAAATCCTTTACTATAGCGGCTTTCAGCGTATTTTTCACCGTTTTTTCCCTGTCTGCTCAGGCTCAGCCCCACGACGGCCATGAGGGAGGTCAGGAGAAAAAGGAGTTTAATGCTGCTGATACTATTTTTGCTCATCATGCTCCTAAAGAGGAGAAGACGTTTAATGCCACAGAGATCATCTTTGGTCACGTATTGAATGCCCATGAATACCATTTCCTGGATATCGTAGGCGATAATGGTGAAAAGCATCCCATCACGCTGCCCCTGCCTGTGATCCTGTACAGCCCGCAAAAAGGATTTACGACCTTCATGTCATCGCGCTTTGAGCACGGACATGCTGAGTATGAAGGGTATATGCTTCTTAAAGAAGAGTCGATCAAACACCTGGGCCTGGATCCTGCAAAATATAATCCCGAGGATATCGTAGCTATAAAAGATGGCAAAGTTGACGAATCGGTAAAAATATATGACCTCAGCCTGACCCGCAACGTGGTGCAAATGCTGCTGGCGCTGATCATTTTCACCATTCTGATGCTGCGTATTGCCAAACGGTATAAGTCTGGTGTAGGTGTGACTTCTGCGCCCAAAGGATCACAAAGCCTCATCGAGCCCGTGATCACTTTTGTACGCGACGAAGTGGCCAAACCCAACCTGGGACATAAAGTAGATAAGTACATGCCTTACCTGCTGACGGTATTCTTCTTTATCCTGATCAACAACATATTTGGCCTGATCCCCGGCTCTGCCAATGTAACCGGTAATATCGCCTTTACACTGGTACTGGGTGTTATTTCTTTTGTTGTGATCCTGTTCAGCTCCAACTCACATTACTGGGGGCATATTTTCAATCCGCCCGGTGTACCTTTTCTTGTAAAGCTGATCCTGGTGCCGGTAGAGTTCCTCAGCGTATTTATCAAGCCTTTTGCCCTCATCATTCGTCTTTTTGCCAACATGGTGGCGGGTCACATTATCATCATTTGTCTTATTTCCCTGATCTTCATATTCGGGCAGCTCAATGCGGTTGCCGGTTGGGGAGCGTCCCCACTGGTTGTAGCATTTACCGTCTTCATCTACCTGATCGAAGTACTGGTGGCTTTCCTGCAGGCGTTCATCTTTACCATGCTTACGGCGGTATTTATCGGCCAGGCATTTGAAGGTGAGCACCATCATGATGTAGCGCATGGCGATGAGGTAATGCACGACGATGCTGTAATTGTTTAATTAAGTTTTTAATCATTTATAAAATCAAGCAAGATGGATTTATTTCTGTTAGAAGCTGTTGCTAATGCAGGTGGTGCTATTGGTGCCGGTATGGCTGCCATTGGCGCTGGTCTTGGTATCGGTCAGATTGGTAAAGGTGCAGTTGAATCAATTGCCCGCCAGCCCGAAGTTGCCAACGACATCCGCGGCAACATGATCCTGACTGCGGCCCTGGTTGAAGGTGCTGCCCTGTTTGCGATCATCGTAGGCTTCCTGGCAATGGTTATGAAATAATAGCCGCCAGTTCAAAAAAATTACTGCATCCAATGCACAGGGCGGAGGATGCAGTATTTTAAGATTAAGTGTAACAAGTGAACTATATGGGGTGAGCGGATAAAAAAGCGATAACCCCGCCCAATTTTAACTACTGTCATTCATGAAATTTTTAACTCCCGAATTCGGCCTTTTGATCTGGACCCTGCTGGCGTTCCTGATTGTATTTTTCATTCTGGGCAAACTGGCCTGGCCGGCCATCCTGAAAGGTCTGCGTGACCGTGAAAACAGCATTGCCAGCTCGCTGGAAACGGCTGAGCGTGTACGTGCAGAAATGGCTCAGATGAAAAGTGAGAATGAAGCCCTGCTGGCCAAAGCCCGCGAAGAGCGCGCACAGTTGCTGAAAGAGGCCCGGGATATGAAAGATAAGATCGTCAACGAAGCCAAGGACCAGGCAAAAACAGAAGCCAACAAGATCATTCTCGATGCCCAGGCTACGATCAATGCCCAGAAAATGGCCGCCCTTACCGAAGTAAAAAATCAGGTAGGTAAACTGGTGATTGAAGTAAGTGAGAAGGTACTGCGCCGTGAGCTGGCCGGTAAAGAAGCACAGGAAGCCCATATCAAGGGCCTGGTTGATGATGTAAAACTGAACTAAAAGAAAAGCGGATGAAGTAGCCGGCACCGGCACTTCACAAATAATATAGAATATGCCTAATCCACGTTTAGCAGCACGGTATGCCAAATCCCTGATTGACCTCTCGCTTGAGAAAGGTCAGCTGGAGCAGGTATACCAGGATATGCAATGGCTGCAAGCTGCCTGCAAGGGTAGCCGTGACTTTCTGAACCTGCTGCGCAGCCCTGTTATCAAAGCCGATACCAAACGCAAAGTGCTGGAAGCTGCTACTGCCGGTAAGCTGAGCGAACTCGCCACCGGATTTATTCGCCTGCTGGTAAGCAAAGGCCGCGAAAGCAACCTGCCCGAAATTGCTGCAGCTGCTATTGAACTCTATAAGCAACACAAAAATATCTATACGGTACAGCTTACTACAGCAGCGCCTGTAGATGACGCCGTACGTGCAGCTATTGTAGAGCAGGTAAAAAAATCAGCCGGCGTACAGCATATAGAACTGGAAGAAAAAGTGAATCCCGATATCATTGGTGGCTTTGTACTGCGGCTGGGAGATAAACTGGTAGATGCCAGCATTGCCTATGACCTGCGCGCTATTGCCAAGCAATTTGACAACAACGATTTTATTTATAAAATCCGTTAAAAGCAGCAACTCAGAACTTAATACTTACAACTTATAACTTAAGAATTATATGGCAGAGATTAAACCCGATGAGATAAGTGCGATACTGCGCCAGCAGTTGAGCAACTTCAACGCCAGTGCAGACCTCGAAGAAGTAGGTACTGTACTGCAGGTGGGCGATGGTATTGCCCGCGTATACGGACTGGGCAACGTACGATACGGTGAGCTGGTAGAGTTTGAGAATGGCGTACGCGCTATCGCACTTAACCTTGAAGAAGATAATGTGGGTGTGGTATTGATGGGTGAAAGCGGTGATATTAAAGAAGGTGCCAAAGTGCGCCGTACCGGCCAGATCGCTTCGATCAAAGTAGGCGAAGGCATGGTAGGACGCGTGGTGAATACCCTGGGTCAGCCTATCGATGGTAAAGGCCCTATTGCCGGAGAACGTTACGAAATGCCCCTGGAGCGTAAAGCGCCCGGTGTAATCTTCCGTGAGCCGGTAAAAGAACCGCTGCAAACAGGTATCAAAGCCATTGATGCCATGATCCCCATCGGTCGCGGTCAGCGTGAGCTGATCATCGGTGACCGTCAAACCGGTAAGACTGCCATTGCCATTGATACCATTATCAATCAGCGTGAGTTTTACGCTGCCGGCAATCCTGTATATTGTATCTATGTAGCCATTGGCCAGAAGGCCTCTACCATTGCAGGTGTGATGAAAACCCTGCAGGATAATGGCGCCATGGAGTACACTACCATCGTGGCCGCTTCTGCATCTGACCCTGCTCCGCTGCAGTTCTATGCACCTTTTGCCGGTGCTGCCATTGGCGAATTCTTCCGCGATACCGGACGTCCTGCCCTGATCATTTATGATGATCTGTCAAAACAGGCGGTAGCTTACCGTGAGGTTTCGCTGCTGCTGCGTCGTCCCCCTGGTCGTGAGGCTTATCCCGGTGACGTATTCTACCTGCACAGCCGTCTGCTGGAGCGCGCTGCCAAAGTGATCAACAATGATGAGATCGTGAAAAACATGAACGATCTGCCCGATAGCATCCGTCACCTTGTAAAAGGTGGTGGTTCACTTACCGCTCTCCCCATCATCGAAACACAGGCTGGTGACGTATCTGCCTATATCCCGACCAACGTAATCTCGATTACAGATGGTCAGATCTTCCTGGAGTCAAACCTGTTCCTGTCTGGTATCCGTCCTGCCATCAACGTAGGTATCTCTGTAAGCCGTGTAGGTGGTAACGCCCAGATCAAATCCATGAAGAAAGTAGCAGGTACCCTGAAACTTGACCAGGCCCTCTACCGCGAGCTGGAAGCCTTCTCCAAGTTTGGTGGTGACCTCGACGCGGCTACCAAAAACGTAATCGATAAAGGTGCCCGTAACGTGGAGATCCTGAAGCAGCCTCAATACACGCCTTTTGCCGTAGAAAAACAGGTAGCGATCATCTACCTGGGTACCAATGGTATCATTAAAGATGTACCTGTAAAACGCGTAAAAGAGTTTGAAGAACATTTCCTGCTGGAAATGGAAAACAAACTGCCCGATGTAATGGCTGCCTTCAAAAAAGGAAACCTGCCCGACGACGGTATCAAGAAAATGGTGGAACTGGCTCAGAGCCTGATCCCCCAGTACAAATAAGAATATAAGTTCTCTCCATAAAAAAACGCCCCGGTAACGGGGCGTTTTTTTATGGAACCCCGCAATGCATTGTAATCCCGCAGTGCATTGCGGGATTACAGTAATTTCCCGTCCTCCTCATTCGTAAATTCCGGCCTGCATCCTCCCCGGTCACATCTTTTTTTGCTTTATATATCAGGAAAGGCAGGTTTTCGATAAATATTTTTAGTTACATAAATAATTGATTATTAGTGTTAATAGTAAAAATACTACAGAAAATACGGTATTTTTTACGAAAAAATGCGCGGAAAACTTGCATCGGTAAATACCTCGTATTATTTTAGCATCCGAATCCGTAATAACCCTAGCGAAAGCAAGTAAATCCGTCTGTGAACAAAGCTAAAATCCTGGTTACACCCCAGGTGCCTTTCTTCCAGCCTCTCGTTCCTGTTTTTTTAGGGTTGCTACTCTCCTGACGAAGACCAGCTTTTTTGGACCCTAAATGAAACAAAATGAAAACAACTTTACCCCTCTCTCAACAAATTTTCCGCAGCCTGCTGGTTGGTTGCACTCTCTTCACTTCTGTATTTGCCACTGCACAATCCGGCAACGGTGGTCAGCAAAGCACTCCTGAACTGGTATTTAAGAATGCTGTACGCGAAAGTGGCAGCGCAGGTGCTGATGGCACTGTGTACCGTTTTGGTAATGTGACCACCAATGTAGATGCCCTGGTGACTATTGCCGGCCGCTCTTCCAGCCTGGTAACACTGAGCACAATCGACCGTACCGGTACTGGTTATGATAACGCCTTTCAGCCCGAGGTTAGCTACAACAACGGTAACGCATCGAGCAACCGTAATTGGTGGATGGATTTTGATGTACGTTTTGTAACCAAAGACGGCAGCACACCTGTTACTGTAAACGAATTCAAGGTGACAGCCCTGGATGTGGATGGCGACGGCAGCCGCCTGCGTGAATACGTTGGCTTTTACAATGCCCAGTCTTATATACTCGAAAACAATACACAGCTGAGTGTACAAAACATCTCAGCTACCATCTTCGGATTGCTGACACCCGGTCGCCAGTTTGATGGCCCTACCGCCAACTACAACAATATTGACGTGACGGCTACCCGTGTGATGACTACGCTTACTTATTCCAATAAAAGCAATTTCCGTGTACGTACCGGCGGTGCTACCGGCAATGGCTCGAGCAGCTCTGCATCACGTATGTATTCTTTCTGGTTCAAAGGTTTTAGCTACACAGCACCTGTACAGTCTACACTGCCTGTAAAACTGATGTCGTTCAACGCAACACTGGGTACCAGCAAAGTAGATCTGAAATGGGCTACTGCTGAAGAAAAGAATGTAAGCCACTTTGAAGTAGAGAAAAGCACTGATGGAAAAAATTTCAGCAGCATCGGCGTTGTATTTGCTTTCGGCAATAGCGCAGAAGTACGTAACTACACTTTCACCGACAACAATGTGAATTCTTCCAAAGATGGCGTGATCTACTATCGCCTCCGTTCGGTAGATGTAGATACAAAAAGTGAACTGTCGCAGGTGCGGATGATCCACATCAGCAAACGTGCCGGTGCAGAGCTTTCCCTGCTTACTTATCCCAATCCTGCCAGCAGCGACCTGCGTATTACCATTCCCGCACAATGGCAGGGCAAAAAAGTAGCCTACGAAGTGATCAGCCAAAACGGCCAGGTGCTGATGCGCAGCCAGAATGGTGCCGCCAGCCAAACAGAAAACCTGAATATCAGCAAGTTGCCTACCGGCTTCTACTCAGTACGGGTTACCTGCGACGGCGAAACAGCCCAACAGAAAATAATCAAACAGTAAACGAATTATCAATAGGGGTTCTATGCCGGGTACGAAAGTACCCGGCTTTTCGGTTTTAGTTTAATTTGGTTTATATTATAAACTAGTTTATGTTTGTCCTGTCTTAAGCTAAAAACTAATATGAAACCGATCCATCTGCTGCTTTGGGTAAGTTTATTTATGCTGCACCAATCAATAACTGCACAAACTGTGGTAAAGGGGGTGGTGACCGGCAACCGGTCAAAACCACTATATGGCGTCAGCATCAGCATTAAGGATAGCTATGATGGGGCCACTACCGACAGCCTGGGTCGTTTTTCTTTTACTACTACAGAAACGGGAGAGCAGTTGCTGCAGGCAACAGCGGTAGGATATAAATCTTTTAACCAGCTGCTCAAACTGCAGGGCCAGCCTATCGAACTTACGATAGCTTTGAAAGAAGAGGTGACCGAGTTGCAGGCCGTTACCATCACCGCCGGTACATTTGAAGCGAGTGATAAAAAACGGGCTTCGGCAGTACTCGACCCGCTGGATATAGTCACAACAGCAAGCGCCAATGGCGATATCACCGGTGCATTGAAAACCCTGCCCGGCGCACAAACAGTGGGTGAAAGTGAGGGTCTTTTTGTAAGAGGTGGTACAGCCGCTGAGACCAAGACCTTTATCGATGGTACGCTCGTCAACAATTTCTTTTTTAGCAGTGTACCCAATATTGCCCAGTTCAGCCGCTTTTCTCCATTTATATTCAAAGGCACCGTTTTCAGCACAGGTGGTTATTCGGCGTTGTATGGCCAGGCACTTTCTTCGGCGCTCATCCTGGAGTCAATCGATCTGCCTGAGCAAACCACTGCCAGCGTGGGCCTAAGCGTATTGAGTGCAAATGCCGGTTATCAGCACCTGGCCAAAAACAAGAAATCATCCTGGGGAGCAAGTTATGGTTATACCAACCTGGCACTGGCTTTTGCGGTGATCAAACAACGACAGGATTATTCGCAGGTGCCTGCCTATCACAATGCCGATGCCAACTTCCGGATTAAAACTTCTGCTACCGGCATGCTGAAATATTATGGTTATTTCAGCAGCAATAAACTTGCTTTTGCCACGCCTAGTCTTGACTCGCTGGGTTATTATGACCGTTTTTCGATAGCCAATACCAATCATTACCATAATCTTTCATGGCGCGAAAACGTGGGCCGCCGCTGGAAGGTGCAGTTGGGTGTTTCCTATACCAACAATAAAGATGAGATCAACAGCCATATGCAGGATAAGGATAAAAAGGAGGTAATGCTGGACGGACTGGAGGCTAAAAAATTTGCACTGGACAGCCGGGGCGATTATTTCAATGCCAAAATGGTTTGGGATCGCCGGCTTCGCGGCCTGAGCGCCATTCGCTTTGGTGCTGAATACAACTATGCAAAAGACAATATCCGCTACCAGGATTATTCCAATACCACTTATCCTTCGCAACTGCGCGATGATGTGACCTCGGTATTTGCGGAAAGTGATATTTATATTACCAATATGCTCGCTGCCAAAGCCGGCCTGCGGATGGAGCATTCCTCAATATTGGATAAGAACAACCTGGCGCCGCGGTTGTCACTGGCATACAAACTCGGCAAGGGCACACAGGCTTCGGTAGCCTATGGTATTTTTTATCAGAATCCTGAACGCCGGTACCTGCCTGCTGCACAGCCACTCACATTTATGAAAGCCACCCACTACATTGCCCAGTTTCAACGGGTGGTCAACCAGCAATCATTTCGCGCAGAGATCTTCTACAAAAAATATGATAACCTGGTCAAATCAGGCTTTGTCAACTTCCGTGAAACGGCGGTGAGCAATGCCGGATATGGAGATGCCAAAGGCATCGAATTTTTCTGGAGAGATAAAAAGACGTTCAAGTCGCTCGATTACTGGATCTCTTACAGCTATCTCGATACCAAACGCGATTTTCTGACTTTTCCCTATGCCATCACACCCAATTTTGCAGCCAAACATACCGGATCGCTGGTGGTAAAAAAGTTTGTACAAAGCTGGAAGATGAATCTTAATACGGCCTACAACTTTGCGAGCGGTCGTCCTTACTATAATATCGGCTATGATGCGTCCACATCTCAATACCGGTTTACCGACCGGGGACATGTACCCGAGTATCACAACGTGAGTTTTGCGATCAACTATCTGCCCTTTATCGGCAAGAAGAATCCCAAATCGTATCCGGTATGGGTAATGCAGGTGAGCAATATCTTCAACATCCGCCAGGTATATGGATACCAGTATTCGTACAATGGCCTGCGCAAGCAGGAGGTGGTACCTACATCGCGCATGTTTGTATTTATCGGATGCTTTATCAGCTTTGGTATTGACCGGAGCGATGAGGTCATGAACAATGCTTTATAAACTATCATTCACTATAAACTGTTAAACACATCAATATGAAAAAGTTCCTTTTCCTCGCTCTGATACTTTCCTCCGTACTGGCAGGTCAGTCGCAATCGGATAAGTTTAAAAAGGCCATGGAGCAATGGGTGCCGGTTTTTGATACTACCTATTCTGCCGATGGATTCCTTACTTTATCCAATACTTTTCAGCGCATTGCCGATGCAGAAAAGAACCAATGGCTGCCTTATTACTATGCAGCACTTACACAGGTGAATGCCGGCTTTATGCTCACAGGCGGGCAAGGCGGTGCTGCGGATAAAACAGACCCGATTGCCGACAGGGCAGAGCAATTGCTGAACAAAGCCGAAGAGCTGGTAAAGGATAATTCAGAAATTTTTTGTGTAAAGAAGATGATCGCCACATTGCGTATGACGGCCGATCCGATGAACCGGTACATGACCTATGGTCCGGCAGCAGAGCTGGCATTGACCACAGCCAAAAAGCTGAACCCCGATAATCCACGTGTATACCTGCTCGAAGGCCAGGATAAATTTTATACACCAGAGCAGTATGGCGGCAGTAAACCGGAAGCAAAGAAACTTTTTGAAACAGCGATCAGTAAATTTGACGTTTATAAACCGGAGAGCAGTATCCATCCCCACTGGGGTATGGCACAGTTGAAATATTTCATGACGCAGTTGCAGTAAATTGCTGTTGCGAAACGATACCATCCTGCAGCCGGTGTATGACATCTGCTGCAGGATATGGTATTTTAAAAACTATGGGTAGCATGTCTGAAAAAGAAACCGTTTTATCCGAAAAAGAAAGTCTTGCGCTGATCACAACCATGATCAACAAGGCAAGGGATGTATATCATGAAACAGGCGTATCGGCTATCATGTGGGGAGCGCTCATCACCATTTGTGCGCTGGTCAGGTATGCCGAATACCAGTTTGGTTTCCGGTTGCCTTTTGATATATACCTGCTGACGATCGTTGCAGTAGTGCCACAGATATATATGAGTCTGCGCGAGAAAAAGACAAGAAAAGTGCACCGGTACGATGATGTATTTATATCCAATCTGTGGCTTGCATTCGGTATCTGCCTGGCATTGCTGATACTGACCGTCAACATGGCGTTTGCATCGTGGCGGCCATTGCTGGAAGAATATAAGGAGCTGACCGGCAAAACGCCGTCTTTCCTGTTGGGAGAGTATGTGACTTCCCTGTTTCTGATGGTCTACGGTATTCCCACCTTTGTCACCGGCGCCTCCTGCCGTTTCCGTCCTATGATGTGGGGTGGTATACTATGCTGGGGCTGCGCCATTATTGCTATATTCACACCCTTTAGAACTGACCTGCTGCTCACTGCATTTTCAGCCACTATGGCCTGGCTTATTCCGGGTATTGTGATGGAGCGTGATTACCGCCGGGCAAAAAAACAGGAACAGACGGTGCATGTTTAAGGATCTGGACCCCATATTACATTCTCAACTCCGGCTGGCCGTTGTCTCGCTGCTCATTGGTGTGCGTGAAGCAGAGTTTACCTATATCAGGGAAAAAACCGGTGCCAGCAGCGGCAACCTCAGCGTACAGATCCAGAAGCTGAAAGATGCCGGCTATATAGATGTAATAAAACAATTCAAAGACAACTATCCCCAAACGATTTGTAAAATCACTCCCACCGGCGTAAAAGCATTTGAAGAGTATGTGAAGAATCTGCAGACATATTTGAAACTATAGTTGACAGACGACAGTTGACAGTTGATAGTGGATAGTGGACAGTAAGCAGAGTTTAAAGGGTATAAAGGGTATAAAGAGTATAAAGGGTTTTTATACTTGAAACTTATTACTTAGAACTTACTGTCCACTATCCACTATCAACTGTCAACTACATAAAAAAATCCCGGTCCCTTAGACAAAGGACCGGTTCTCTGTTGGAACTCTAAGTGTATGTATGATCAACTTTGGATCATCCCTCTGATTGAAAACTATCTTTGAAAGCCGTTCCTGGCTTTGATTTAATTGGTTGAATTACTCAGTTTCACCACAGGAGAGTAGGCGACACTGCCATCTTTGCGAATGATGATGATGCGATAGAAACTTTTGCGTGTGGTTTGCAGGGATTCGAAAAACTGGTAGTGATCAGCTTCTGTTTTTTCAGTACCAAATACCAATCCTACCATTTGGAATTTTTTGCCATTGTGGCTGCGCTGGATGATCAGGCGGTCGGCGTTTTCATTTTGCTTGATCATCCAGTTGAGCAGAACACGATTGTCCCGTATGCTGCAGGTAAAGTCAGCAATTGTAGCCGGGCTGGTCGTTTTTGAAACGACCGTGGTGGGAGAGCTCGTAAAAGGGACGGTATTTGAAGCAAATACCGATGGTTGCAAAAAGAATGTCAGCGTGCTCATAAGTGAGCTGGTAAGGATTAATCGCATTTCCTGGGTTTTGAAGGTAATTTTTCAAACTTCCCACAGAAATATTGGAAGGCATACAGCCCAAACATCAGCAGAACAACAATCGGAAATACCTCATCACAAAAACATCGTAAAACTACGCACCACAATGTTGTTTTCCGTAATGCTCAACAAACGTAATAACTCGTGAACGGATATGCAAGTCTTTGGTCATATTTTTTTTAGAAGTCTCCAATACATTCATTTTCAGGTAAAAACAATTGTATATTTGATGCAAATTTTCCGTATGGCAACGGTCATATCGGTTCGTAATCTCACGAAGGAGTTTCAGGACTTTAAAGCAGTCGATGATCTTTCCTTTTCCGTACAGGCTGGGGAGATCTATGGTTTTCTGGGCCAGAATGGTGCAGGAAAGTCTACTACCATACGCATGCTGCTGACGCTGATCAGGCCTACCGCCGGCGAGATTGAATTGCTGGGAATGAATTTGAAGCAGCATCGCCGGGAAATATTAAGACAGGTAGGAGCTATCATTGAGCGGCCGGATCTCTACAAATACCTCACTGCAATCGAAAACCTGAGCCTCTTTGCCACGCTCAGTGGTATACGTCCCACCACCAGTCAGCTGATGGATCAGCTGGCCATGGTCGGACTCGCGGACCGCGCTCACAGCAAAGTAAAGACCTACTCGCAGGGTATGAAACAACGCCTGGGTATTGCAACAGCACTGATCCATGACCCGCAGCTCATCATTCTCGATGAGCCTACCAATGGGCTGGACCCGCAGGGAATCGCCGATATCCGCAACCTCATACTGCATCTCAGCAGGGAACGGGCCAAAACGATCCTGGTATCATCGCACCTGCTGAGTGAGATGGAAGTACTGGCCGATTCGATGCTTATTATAGACAAAGGAAAAAAAGTGATAGAAGGCCGGGCGCGTGATCTGTTTGATCCCATGAATATAGTAGTGGAATTAAAAACCACTGCTGTGAGCCGGACCTGGCAACTGCTGCAGCAGTCGCCATGGAAAGATCATCTGCTTCAGCAACGCAACGACAACATCCTGCTGAAGCTGCCCCAGCGTGATCAGCCTTTATTTATCCGGTACCTGGTAGAACAGGGCGAAGAGTTGTTATCCTTTCATGCAAAAAATACGCTGGAAGATTATTTTCTTTCATTAACCTCCGGACAGCAGCATGTGGAAGCTTTTACAAATTGAATTGCTAAAAATATTCAGACGCCCCCGTACCTATATCGCTTTTGGTGCAGTCGCGGCTATTGTGATACTGATCCAGATAGCGCTGTACTATGACGGCAAGTCGTATGTTGACCTGCTGTTGAGCAATCTGAAAGAATCATTTGACCTGACCGATGACTTCAAAGACCGGTTACTCAACGGCTATCTGATCTGCTTTGTGATACTGGGTACACTGCTTATCCAAATGCCATTGCTCGTGGCATTGATAGCAGGAGACTCTATTGCCGGCGAAGCCAATATGGGTACACTGCGCCTGGCGCTTACGCGGCCGGTGAGCCGCACCGAGTATATGCTCGTCAAGTTTCTGGCTACTGTTGTGTATACACTTGCACTACTGATCTGGATGGCTGCGCTTGCACTCTTTGGCAGCATGCTCATTTTTGGAGTCAATGACATGGTGGTACTGCGCTCTACCGGTATTGAAGTGATCAGTCAGCAGGATGCGCTCTGGCGTTATATAGCAGCCTTTGGTTTTGCAGCCATCGCCCTCACCACTGTTTCGGCACTGGCTTTTCTGCTGAGTGTATTTGCAGAAAATGCTATCGGGCCCATCATTGCTACCATGAGTGTTGTAATTGTATTTACCATATTGTCTCAGATGAATATTCCTATTTATGACAATACCGTAAAGCCGTATTTATTTACCTCGCATATGGTGGCCTGGAAAGGATTTTTTTATCTTAAAACAGCCCCGGATGGCACTACTATTGCCGGTAGTGTAGAAAACCTGCCGGCAATATGGAAGAGTACGGCCATTTTGATTATTTATACCGTCGTTTTTGTGGGTGCTGCCGTGATAGTGTTTCGCAAAAAAGATATTCTGAGTTAAAAAGTCTCGTATGAAAAAGTGGATTTGTTGTACCCTGCTGGTCAGTATTGTTTGTTTGACGGTGCATGCACAAACCGCCGAGGAGCTGGTAAGCCAGCTAAAACAAAAAGTGGCACTGGTCAATGACTACGAAGCACAGGGGCGTATGAAAACGAATGTGTCCTTTATCAAAGCGCCTGAGGCAGATGTAAAAGTATTTTTCAAGAAGCCCAATAAGCTGCGTATCCGCAATGCGAGTGGTATTTCCTTTATCCCCAAGGGCTCACTCAATATTAACCTGGGCAGCATTTTCGACAATTCCGGCAGCTATGATATCATTGATGTGGGAAAAGAAAGTGGTAGCGGCCTGCGTATTGTAAAGCTGCTGCCGCAGGACGAAAATGCCGAAGTGGTATTATCTACTTTATATATCGACGAAAAACAGGTGCTGATAAAAAAAGCAAAAGTGACTACCCGCGAGAGCGGCACATACGAATTGCAGATGACCTATGGCCGCTATGCATCCTATGGCCTCGCAGACAAAGTGATCTTCACCTTCAATACCAAGGACTATAAACTTCCCAAAGGTGTCACGCTCGACTACGACGATGGTTCCGGCAAAAACAAACCAGCTGCTCCACAGGAAAAAAAAGGAAGTGTGGAAATATCCTATAGTGAGTATAAGATCAACAAAGGAGTGGCTGATAACGTATTTGAGTGATCAGTGGTCGGTGGCCGGAGATAGGCTGGCTGTCGACTGCGAATAGCCGAGAGCAAAAAGGTTTAAGCAGTAGGTATAAAACACTTTAAACCTTTTAAACTCTTTATACCCTTTAAACATTACTTCTGTTCACTGTCAACTAATTCTCCCTGATCTCTTCATCTTCCATCCGGGCAAACACTTCGGGATTCAGTTTTTTGAGCGGGTTGCTGCGGTTTTCATCAAAGGCTTCACGGCGTTTGATGATATCGATACATTCAAAAATAGCTGTCAGGAAAGAAGAAGGATCTGCTTTGTCTTTGCCGGCAATATCAAATGCCACTCCATGATCGGGTGAGGTGCGTACTATCGGAAGACCGGCCGTAAAGTTTACTCCTTCGCCGGAAGCCAGTGCCTTGAAAGGAATGAGCCCCTGGTCGTGATACATGGCCAGTACGGCATCGAAACGGTCGTGACTGCGCCGTGCAAAAAAAGCATCGGCACTGTAAGGGCCTACCGCGAGTATATTGCTGTTTTTGGCATCACGGATAGCCGGTTTGATGATGGTTTCTTCTTCGGTGCCGATCAGGCCTTCGTCGCCTGCATGAGGGTTGAGCCCCAGTACAGCAATACGGGGTTTATCGATACCGAAATCACGCTGCAGGCTTTTCTGGATCAGGCTCAGCTTGCTTACGATTTTTTCGCGGGTGATATGCTGGGCAATTTCACTTACCGGTATGTGTTCGGTAACGAGTGCAACCCTGAAGTTGCCGGCACAAAGCATCATCACCACGTCTTTGGCATTGAAGCTGGCTTGCAGAAAAGGAGTATGACCCGTATGGGTAAACTCGGGCGACTGAATATTCTTTTTATGAATGGGAGCGGTAACCAGTCCGTCGATTTGTTTTTGCTTGAGAGCAGCTACAGCCGTTTGCAATGAAAGCATGGCATATTTGCCACCCGTGTCGGTAAGTTGTCCGGGAGTGATGGCAATCTCTTCTTCCCAGCAGGTAAATACATTTACCTGTTTGTGATTGAGGCGGGTATAGTCACGTGTGCTTTGATAGTTGAAGTTGACCTCGCCAACGGTTTTGCGGTAAAAGTTGACAGCTTTATTGGAGGCAAAGATCACAGGTGTGCATTGCTCCAGTATCCGGTTGTCTGAAAAACTCTTTATAATTAATTCCAGGCCAATGCCGTTCAGGTCACCACAGGAGACACCGATAACAGGCCTTTGTTCTTGATTTACCATGGGGATCAGTTCTTTCGGTAAAAGTAAGGCATTAAAACTAAACAGGGGTGCCTTGCTGGCACCCCTGCTGATGAATGAGAGTGGTTATGGTTAATTTGACTTCATGACACGTTTGGTGATCACCTGGCTGCCATTACTTACGCGCAGGGTATACAGACCTGCGGCCAGTGCATCGGTGTCCGTGAGCTGGAGGCTGTTCACACCGGCATAGGCCAGTTGTTTTTCCCGTCTTACCAGTTTGCCATTGAGATCGATCAGCTCGATAGTAAGCGGGCTGCTTGTTTTCAGTACCACATCAAACCGTAATGTATGGCTGAACGGATTGATCACATTGCCAAAGGCATAGGCTTCCATATTCCTGTTGAGCTGAATGACTGCCGATATTTTGCGCCGGTTACTTTCTGTATTGAGCACAATTCTATACCAGGCTCTGCCATTGAGGGCTTCCGGATCCTTGAACGAATAGGTATTTACAGAAGCTCCGTTATGATGGCCCGAAAGGGTACTGATAGCATAGAAGCTGCGTCCATCCAGGCTTTTTTCAACGATATAGCTTACCAGTCCCTCTTCTTTTGAAGCCGACCAGAAAAGACTGGCATGATCATCTACCAGCTTACCATTGAAGGCCAGCAGGTCGGTAGTAAGTACGGGTCCGCAGTCATTGACTGCCAGGTTGATGATACTGATACCATCCGTGACCTGACAGGAGGTACTGCCCAGGTTGGTATTGGTAGTGGCCACGATCACACGATACAGGTTGCCGCTATCGCTCACCGTCGTGTTGGTATGCGGAATGGTATAAGACGTTATATACTCATAGAGGCCGCCGCCGGTCAGTACGGGAGTAGCATTGCCCGAGGTGCCTACATCGGTCCAGGAAACGCCGTTATTCACACTGCGTTGCCAGATATAATGTGTATAGTTATTGAAATAAGAACGTACCGTATCGTAAATGGTCAGCGCGTTGCCTTCGCACACATTCGGGTTCAGCGATGGTGAATAGCTCATGTTGGGCAGACAGGTAGCAATGGAAATATCATCCATTACCCAGTCATTGCCACCACCACCCTGCGAGTTGTTGCGAATAGAGAAGGTAGCGCTGGTTTGCCCGGGACCTGTTACGAACATGAATCCTTTTTTCACCCATCCACCTGTATAGGCCATTTCACCAGTACTGTAACGATCCAGATCATCCAGGGCAAATGTAAGGTTGGGTAATACTCCCGGTTGCCTGGGCAGATAACTATTGCCCAGTGAATCTATACCACAGGTAGGACAGATATTTCTGAACCACGCAGAAAATTCGTAATAGGTATTGGGACAAAGATTATTCAGTGTCTGGCGATAACTTTCTGAAGCAACATAGTCGGCATTTACCATCAGCATATACCCACCGGTTACGCCATCGGCTTCGGGGGTATTGCCCACCGAGTTGGTGGTGCCGGTATGGTCACCATCGATATCCCAGTGACCGTTATGCATCCGGTTGCCACAGGCATCCTGCGAGGGCAATGCAGTGGGACAGGTAGGTGTGCGCTCCGCGGTGCGGTTGGTACCGCTTCGTGGGCTGATATTTTTTACAATGGCATAACGTCCGTCACCCACACCTACACTAGCCGATACATTGGGCAGGTAGGTATAACCGGGGATGGCGTAGGTAAGGCCGCTGGAACGGTTGAGTGTGTTGCCGGTGCCAAATGTACCGCCATACTCCTGGGCATTGTTTACACCCGTGGCATTGGTACAAAGACTCATGGGGTCGCTGATCAGGATCTGGTAGGGAACCGCCGTGAGGGCTATGTCTGCACCACCAGCTGTATTCTGGTAAATGAACTTGCCGGGAAAAAGGCTGATGGTGTCGCCAACAGCACCAGTCACTACTACACGGAATGCGGTGGCAAACAACATACCGCCACCACCACGGGGACGGTCAGAGCCAGCTACCATACGGCCTACAGCAGTAGTTGTTTCCGTTTCGGTATTGTCTGCAGTGGCAGATGGCGGGAAAGAGCCAAACCCCAGGTTCATGCGAATATTATATTCACTGCCGGCTGGTGCGGCTACATAAGAGCCGGCATCATCGTTGACGTCAAGTGAATAATTTCTGAAACTAAGACCCTCATTGGTGATAACCCGCAGCGATTCTGTCGGCCCAAGAAGCATGGTCGTATGCGAGGGCACATTGTCTACATAACGGAGACCATATAAGGTACCTGCTGTATGGTTGATGGTCATACGGATCTCCAGTGTATCGCCGGGTTGAACCACACCACCGGTACTGCGCTTTGACACGTTTACATAACTGTTGCCAAAGCGGGGAGGAGGCGTCGCAGACGTCACACAGATATTAAAACCGGCATTGGCATTAGGTGCCGGAGTATTGGTAGAATATACACGGATATAATAAGTAGCACCAACTGTAAGTCCTGTAGCACTGATCGATGTGGTACCGCATTGCAGGGATGTCAGCGAGCCGCAGGTGCCCGATAACAATTGCATGCGTGTGCCGGTAAAATTGCCACCTATGCTACCCAGCGAAATACTGGCAGCAGGATCAACGGCAGTAAACCTGTACCACACATCATATCCCAGCGGTCCCGTACAGGGTGCAATAGCTTCTGCAGAAGGTGTAGAACCTGCAACGGTACCCGGTACGTTACTCGAACTGCATGCATTGGTAACCGGTACAGTAATAGCGCCTGTACACTCATCATTAAAAGGAACCGGGGCTATCGGATCAGTTACACAAATGTCAAAATCAGCATTGGTACGGCTGGTTGGGGCGGTACCGTTGTAGTACACCCTTATATAGTAAGTGCTTCCTACGGTAAGATTGCTGGTGGTCATAGAGGTAGTGCCACAGAATTGTGACACAGGGGTGCCGCAACTACCCGAGAACAACTGAATACCCGGATTAGTGATATCAGACCCCAGTGAGCTGATTGTAACGGTGGGGTTGGGAGTTTGCGCTACAAAGCGATACCAGATATCAACAGTGACCGTGCCCGTACAGGGTGCTATCGCTACTCCCGAGTTGGTTGTAGCATAAAAATTTCCGGTAGTCGGAGCACAGGTAATACCCGAGGTTAACACAATAGCGCCCGAGCAGTTATTGTTGGCCGGTGCGGGGTCGGTAATACAAATGGTAAATGCTGCAGCCGTATTGTTATTCGAAAATATTCTTACATAATAAGTAGCACCTATTGTAAGTCCGGATGCAGTAAGTGAACTCGTGTTGGTCACGCATTGCACAGCGGTTGGACTGGCGCAGGTGCCCGAAAAAAGCTGGATACTTCGGTTAGAAGGAGGAGACGCCCCGTAGGAGATGGTCGGATTTGTACTTTTAGCCACAAAACTATACCAGACATCATTTCGGTTGCCACTCGAATTGCCGCATGCTCCAGTTACAGCGACATAACCGGAACCGGTCAATGTACCCCCTGTATAGGAGCATGTACCGCTGGAAGAGATTGGAACTGCATTGCAAATGAGATCATTTGCAGGTTGTGCCAGCAATGCCTGGGGCGAAAGAAACAATAAAAATAACCATAGCAGTTTCCTGCATAGGCGGAGGGTATGGGTAAAGCTCTTCATGGTTTGGACAGATGGGTTTTCAGGATAATGGTGAATAACAAAATAACGATAACCAGTTCGGCACAGCAATAGGAAAAATACAGGCCGCCAGTAAGGGTATTTACTAGTTTGAGGAGTTCAAATGAGCTTATAACCAGCTTTTTCCGTCTTTTTTATGTAAAAAACGGGTGTTAGGGGCATAAAAAAAGCCAGCCGTATGCACGGCTGGCCTGTACCTAAATGAGCGGCGACTGCTAGCGGGAGGCTTTCACCACTCGTTTGTGTATAATACGATCCTTATGGATGACCCGCAGGGTATAAGCTCCTGACTGCAACCCATCTGTATTGTTGATAGCGAAACTGTTTACACCGGCATAGGCATTCTGGCGTTCACGATGAATCGTTTTGCCGTTCATATCTATCAGCTCTATCAGCAGGTTGCTGTTGTCGGCCAGGTACACATCAAAGCGCAGCTGATTTCCAAACGGATTGACCACGGTGCCGAAAGTGAAATCTACCAGGTCGTTGCGAAGCTGCACGATGCCGGAATATTTCTTACTGCCATCGGCATTTTGCATGACAATGCGATACCACGCTTTGTACACCACACCACCCACATCTGTAAAGTTGTAACGGTTGAGGCTGGCATCGCTGGCATAGCCATCTACATGGCCGATAGGTGTAAACCGCTGACCATCGTAGCTGCGTTCTATTATATAATGATATAGGCCGTCTTCTTTAGAAGTGCTCCAGTTCAGGATGGCATCCCGGCTATTGAGACGTCCGTTGAAGGAGAGCAGATCGGTTTTGAGTACCGGGCCGCAATCCATTACCGACAAATTGATAATACTGATCCCATCTGTAACACGGCAGGCAGGACTGCTCAGGTTGCTGCTGGTAGTGGCTACCAGTACCCGGTACAGGTCGCCACTGTCTGATACATTGGTATTGGTGGTGGGAATGGTGTAGGCTGTTACATACTCCCAGCGGTTGAGGGTGCTGTTATAGACAGGAATGCTGTCACGTGAAGCACCGAGGTCGGCCCAGTTGACACCATTATCTGTACTGCGCTGCCAGATATGATAGGTATAGTTGTCGTAGTAACCGCGAATGGTATCATATATAGTCAGTGCATTGCCTGTACATACATTAGGATTAAGAGAGGGTGAATAACTCATGTCCGGCAAACAGGTAGATACGGCAATATCATCGATAGCCCAGTCATTGCCGCCTCCGCCCGGCGCATTGTTTCGTATACTGATCACCATCTCTGTTTCGCCCGGTCCCGTTCGGTAGGTAAACCCTTTTTTCACCCATTGTCCGGTATAATAAATATCACCGGTACTGTAATAGTCATGTCCGTTGATATTAAAGGTGAGTGTGGGGCGTACGCCCGATGAGTCGCCCGGTGCAGTGGGCTCATAGTCGGCAACGCCTGAGCCGCGGCCTACCGAGTCGGCGCCGCAGGTGCGGCAGATGTTACGAAACCAGGCCGAATACTCATAAGAAGTATTGGGACAAAGATTGCGTACCGTGTCTTTGAAGGCAGTATCTGTGCGGTAAGAGGCATTGATGACCACCATGTAGCCACCACTCTGACCGGCATTTACATTGGCCGGCAGGTTGCCCTGCAGGGGATTGGTAGCTCCTGTATGATCGCCGATGATATCCCATACACCAAATACCCTGCGACCCGAGTTGGTTTCGTTAGGGTCTATGGAATAAAGCGCTGTAGTGGTACCGGCGCTGGTATTATTGGACATACCATAGTAATAATCGCCCGGTGCATTGGCGCCAAATGCAGTATAGGAATAGTTGGTCGGTACTTTGGAAGAAGCCGCCCTGTCCTTGGTAGTGCCTGCGCCAAATGTGCCGCCACTCTCCGATAGCAGTGAGTTTTGAACGGCATTATTACAAATACCAAAGTCACGGTATACCATGGCATTTACGGCTGGGAAGGTGATGGTGTTGACGGCACTGGCAGGCTGATTGCGGTAACTCAGGCTACCTCCACCCACACTTATGGTATTGCCGTAGGCGACAGCGTTTACCTGTACCCGGTAAGAAGCAATCAGTACACAGGTGGTACCGAAAATGCTGGGTCGGTCAGTGCTGCGCACCGGTCCGCCTGTAGTGCTTGTAGCACCATTACCAATATTAATGTTGACCGTAGAGCCACTTATACTGGCCGGATCGCTATCAGCTGCATCGGTCCATTGGCGAAAGATTTTTCCTTCATTGGTCAGAATGCGCAGGGTACCTGGCACATACGTTGTATTGCCGGGCAGGTTATCGGTAAATGAAACGGCATAGGCGTTATTGCTGCGCACAACAAAGGTGGCGCGGATCTCCAGTATGTCATTCGGTTCAATAGTACCGCCGGTTCCCTGTTTGGTCACGTTGATATAACTTTTGCCATAGTCAACGGTAGGCGCAGTGGTGGTTGGGTTGGAAATACAAATACGGAATCCCCAATTAGCGCCAGACATAGGTGTTGTATTCGAGAATACGCGTATATAATAAGTAGTACCTACAGTAAGTCCTGCTCCGCCTACGTCGGTCATCACATCAAGTGTAGTTCCGGTTTTACAGGCAAGTGAAGTAAGCGAACCACATGAACCGGAGAATATCTGCATACCTGAGCCCGCTGCTGTAAAATCTGATCCCAGATTGCTAAGCGCGATGCTGGGGTAAGGATTTGTGGCCGGAAAACTGAACCACACATCCGGTGCATCAGCAGGAGCACAGTCGCCCGGCAGGCTGCTGGTTGACGCAGCATTCAATAAAGTACGAGTAGTGCTGCAACCGCCGCCCACAGTGATACCGGTGGCTGTATTGCAGTTGTCGTTTGCCGGACGGGCTCCATCGATTACACATACGTCGAAAGTAAATGTGCTTCCATTGCTGGAGTATACACGTATATAATATGTCTCACCCACGGTAAGTCCGGATGTGGTCATGTCGGGGCCAGTAGCACAGGCGACAGAAGTAAGTGCCCCGCAAGCACCCGAAAACAACTGAATGCGTCTGCGCGATGAACTTGTGGTAACCCTGATGGTGGGATTGGTGGTCTGAGCCTGAAACTGATACCACACGTCAACGGTGCTTGAACTACCTGTACCACATCCTATGGGGGAAATGGTAGTATAGGTTGCGTTTACCGTAGTTCCGGAAACAGGATTGCAGGAAGTTCCCGAAGTAAGAAGGGTGGCACTACCGCATAAATTGTTGCCTGGCTGGGCCAGCAATAGCGTTGGAAAAAGGATAAGGATGGTGGCTTTTAGTATCGTAAAAAAAGCCCGTCGAAAATGGTAATGATACGGGTTCATAAGTGGAAACTCTTGGTTTTTCGGATCAGTGGATGGACAAAATAAGTGTAATCACATAGTTTTTCCAATAGCAAGAATACCCCACTTTTCTAAGTGTAAATACTAGGTAAGATAAAGGGGTTTTACTCTTAGAGAATTTGTTAATGCTTGTTAATTTGTGCCCTGAAATCCACCGATCAAATGAAAAAACCATTCCTCTTTGCCGCCATGTTGGCTTCACAACTGGCGTTTTCTCAGGCCTCTACCAACATCTGTTCTACTACGGCTACCTTTAATGCCAATGGAACCTGTACCAATATGTCAGGTAGTTTGTACAATGCCAACGCAGGCTTAAATACCACCTGTGGTACAGCCAACGATATGTGGTATATCGTTAATATGCCTGCAGGAGGCGCCACCACGCTCAGGGTGCAGGCTGCGATCACCAGCAGCTCGACCCCCATTAATAATACCAATACCTATGTAGAGCTGTTTGATCAGACAAACTGTAATAATATCGTTGTGGGAAACAGCCTGGGGTGTTATGCCATTCAGACACCTCATTCGTATTCAGGGCTTACCGGGGGGCGAACCTATTATTTACGCATATCTACTACTGCAAATACCACCACTAGTGCCAGTAACAGGTATAACTATAACCTTTGTGTAAATACGGTTGCCAATGATGAGTGCTCAAATGCTACTAGCCTTACACCCAATGCCGCTAGTATTACTTCTTCCGTAATCGGTGCTACAGCTAGTTCGGGTATTCCTGTTGGATGTGCCTCCGGCTCTCCTGATGATGATGTTTGGTTTAAATTCACATCTGTTGCCAATACGGCCAGCATTGCACTGAGTTCAATAGGAGGTAATCTTAGCGGCTCCGGTTCGGGTGGTGCCCGCTTCCAGGTATTCAGTGGCTCATGCGGATCGTTAACATCGATGGGTTGCGGCAGTGGAACCACCGCCTTGTTGCTAACCGGCTTTAATACAGGAGCCACCTATTATATTAGGGTATATTCTGATGGCAACACTCCCATTACAAGCAATGGTGGTTTCAGTATTCAGGTTGCCCAGGACATTCCTGCAACAATCACAGAATCGGGTCGTACCAATGAAGTATTTAAGCAAACCATTCTCTCTCCATCAGGCTTACTCAATGATCCCTGGGAGGTGACTTATGGGCCTGATAATATGTTATGGGTAACAGAATCCAAGGGTTACAAGCTTTACCGGATCAATCCCAACAACGGCGACCGCACTATGGTACTCAACATTACTCAAAACAGTACTTTCTTTAGCAGCACGACCGACCAGGCATTTAACGTACAATATAACCCGACCATCCGTAAACCTCAGGGAGGCTTTGCCGGACTGGCCATACATCCCAAATTCCTTGATCCTACCGACCCCAAAAACTTTGTGTATGTTTCTTATGTACACACTTTCGTAGGCGGATCAGGTCCCACAGGCATATTTTACCGCAATCGTATTGTACGGTTTACCTATAACACTTCTACCGGCCTGCTTGAATCACCTGAATCTATCTGCGACACACTGCCGGGTAGCAGTGATCACAATAGCCAGCGTATGATCATTGCCCCCGTAGCCGGAAAAGACTATTTGTTTTATGCAGCCGGCGATATGGGAGCGGGTCAGTTCGACAATAAAGACCGGCCTATATATGCCCAGGATATAGGTGCTTATCAGGGGAAAATACTCCGTTACAACCTGGAGCCAGATCTGGCAATTACCGATGCATATGCCAAATGGGTACCTTCAGATAATCCTTACGGCTCAACAAACGCAGTGTGGGCTATTGGTATGCGCAACAACCAGGGCTTTGCGTATGATAGTGAAACAGGTATTCTTTATGGTTCATCACATGGTCCGTACAGCGATGATGAGATCAATGTAATTGAAAAGGCAAAGAACTATGGACATCCGAAAGTAATAGGATATGTTGCCGACGGAAACTATGACGGAGCATCAGCAGGTACCAACAACACCACATCCAGTTGTCCTCTTATTGTATCCGAAGCCGCAAATGCCGCTGCTATTGGCCTTAGTTACAAGGACCCTCTCTTTTCTGCCTATGCCCGTTCCAAATCGGAGATACAGGCAATATGGGCAACCAATAGTCCTCCCGGCAACGGTAGCTGGCCTTCTGAAGGATGGTCAGGACTTGATATCTATAAAAAATCACTTATACCGGGCTGGAAAAACTCCCTGATAGCCGCGTCACTCAAATGGGGCAGGTTGGTGCGTTTTAAACTTGGTAGTGGAGGCAATTCGATTGTGTCAATAGGCACAAAAGATACTGCCAGTTACTTCAACAGCCGTAACCGTTTCCGTGATCTGGCTTTTGATCCCAATGGCCGCGATATCTATGTAATCATGGATGCTTCTACCACTACTTCAGGCCCCAGTGCGGCATATCCGGTAGTGCCTTCCTGCCTGGGTTGCGTACAGAAATATACATTCATTGGTTATAAGGATCAGGGAAATAAAAGTACCATCCCAACCTATATTGATGTATCTGATCCAGGTACAAATAATAGCTGTGTACCTGTAAACTCAGCCATCATCAATGATGATAACAATAATCTTTGGGTGCCTGTTACCGGGCCAGACGGAAATGTTGTTGCCGAAATAAAAGCCAACGGACAAAACCTGGGTGTGGTAACAGCATCCGTATATAAAAACAATGGTGCACTTCGTCAATACCTGGGCAAGCGCTACCTCGATCGGAATCTGACCATCACTCCGGCAGTACAGCCTACTAACCCGGTAAATATCAGACTTTACATTTCAAAAGCAGAATTAACTGCCATGACCGGCGACCCGCTCAGTTCAATTACCAACGTAAACCAGTTGAAGATCCTGAAGAACCAGGACGCCTGCCGCGGTACCGTGGGCACAAATACCAGCCTCATTGAGCCCGATTATATCGAAGCACATGGTACGGATGGTTATGTAATTGGTGGTACGATCAATTCGTTCTCTTCCTTCTATTTTGGCGCTGCACTCATCACGCTGCCGCTTGACCTCCTTACATTCAAAGGCACACTGGTGAATAATGCCACCCTGCTGGAATGGGAAACTGCCAATGAGAAAAATACAGACCAGTTTATTGTAGAGCGCAGCCTCGATGCACGCAACTACACAGCTATTGGTACAGTAGCGGCAGCAGGCAACAGCAACATTAACCAGAAGTACAACTATACGGATGCTGCAGTGACCACACTGCCCAGCAATGTGGTATACTATCGCCTGAAAATGATAAACCAGGATGGAAGCTTTAGCTACACGACTGTAGTGAAGATCACGCTTACAGACCTGGCAGGTCGCCTCTCTGTTTATCCTAACCCTGCCAGCAGCGTAACCAGTGTGAGCTTCAATGCCAGCAAAGCAGGAGTAGCCAGCTGGAAACTGATCAATAAGTCCGGTGCTACAGTACTTCAGGGCTCGGTCAATCTCAAAGCCGGCAAAAACCTGATTCCGCTCAATATTCAGCACCTGGCCGCTGGTACGTACCACTTTGTATTTACCGGTACTGATATCAACCAGAATATAAATATTCAAAAACTTTAATACTGTTCGGTCTCATTAGTGTGTCAAGCCCTGTCATCAGACAGGGCTTTTTCGTTGGTCAATTACACATAATACCAATTGACAAATGCTGCATTTTTCCAGCATAAATTGCGTGGAAGTACTCTTTTCCTTCATAAACAGGTCCGCGGATTACGGAATCAAATGCAGGGATACGTAATTTGTAGTGTACTGACAGGCAACAAACAGGCTGTCAAATCCAAACCTATGAGACGTAACCTGATCGCATTGATAATGCTGGTAAGCAGCACCTGCTGCCTGGCTCAGTCATACAGCACCGTTAAGATCACTATGCCTGCTTCCAAAGCAGAGCGCTCCTCCCTGATCGGACTACTGGAGCTGGATCACTACCAGCAAACAGAAGACAACAATATCATTGCTGAAATAGGCCCCCGCGAAATGCTGCGGTTGCAGCAGTCAGGTTATAAATACGAGGTACTGATTGCCGACCTGCGCCGCCACCTGCAACAGGAAAATGCCCGCTATTATGAAGCCCGCAGCAAAGGACTGCCGGCAGATGCAACAGCCGGTCGCCTTGCATTTGAACAAACCGGCAAAACCGTTGATCAGATCATTGCAACACCGGGTGCATTTGAAGTGAAATCAACATTTGGAGGTTATTACAGTTTTGCTGAAATGAATACAGCCATGGATCAGCTGGTGGCTGCCTATCCGGGTCTGGCCACCAAATTTTCTATCGGCCAGTCGCACCAGGGCAACGATATCTGGTGTGTAAAGATCTCCGATAATCCCGGCACAGACGAAACCAATGAACCGGAAGTACTCTTCATTGGCCTTCAGCATGCACGTGAAGCCATTGGCGGATCAAGCATGCTCTTTTTTATGCAGTATCTCTGCGAAAACTATGCGACGAATACTGCAGTACGCGATCTTGTAAACAACCGCGAAATATTTATCATTCCCTGTATGAATCCCGATGGCTGGGAATATAACCGCCTCAATGGTGGAGCAGGTGCAGGCTGGCGAAAAAACAGGCGCAACAATCCGGGTTCAGACGAAGGAGTGGATCTTAACCGCAACTGGGGCTGGGACTGGGGCAATTGCAGCGCACCTATCCAGGGTGCCTCTTCTTCCTGCGGCAGTGGCTCCTATTCATCCGATACCTATTATGGCCCTTCTGCCTTTTCGGAACCGGAGACACAGGCCATCCGCGATTTTACCTATAGCCATCACCTGGTAGCCATGATCGATCAGCATGCCTATGGTCCCTATTATTCATTACCATTTGGCAGACCCAGTCTTAGTACCAACGTAATGGACCCGCTCGATGATAAGTATTATACCTATATATCATCTGCTATGGGTACCTACAATGGTATGCGCGCAGGCGATAGCTATCAGGCCCTGGATTATGAAGTGGCAGGTGGTGTAAAAGACTGGATGCTGAAAGGAAATATCGGTACAGGCACTAAAGGAAAGGTGATGGGGCTGACAGGTGAAGGAGGAGCGGGTGGAGGTACCGGTGGCGGCTTCGGCAGTTTCTGGCCTCCTGCTTCGCAGATCATTAATCTCAGTAAAGGCATCGTATTTCAGAACCTGCAACTGCTCTATGCGGCAGGCTCATATGTAAACCTGCAGGATGTATCCGATATGCGTGTGACCACTCTTAGCGGCAACTTTGAGTTTTCTGTTACGCGTGTGGGTCTTGCAGACGGACCTGTAAAAGTTTCATTGATACCGCTGGAAAATATAGCGACCGCAGGAGCGGCAGTTACGATCAGCAGCATGCCCAATTATTTTGACAAACAGACAGCGACAGTCAGCTACACACTGCCTGCTGCACTGGGCAACGGACAACGTATCCGGTATGCATGGCGAATAGAAACAGGAGGTGTCAGCTATTATGATACCGTCACCAAATTTTATAACCCGGTGACACTGCTGTACGACAATATGGAAGGTAGCTTTAGCGACAACTGGATCAATAACTCCACCTCGGGTGCCTGGGGATTTACCGCATCGGGTACCGGTTATGGAGGCGGAACCAGTCATGCATTGTCCGAATCGCCTGTGGGTAAGTATGGAGCCTCTACCAACCGCATGGCCATTTACAAACAATCTTTTGATCTCAGCGATGCTACCGCTTCGTGGCTCAGCTTCCAGGTACGGCATCGTGCAGAAAACTTCAGAGACAAACTACAGATACAGATAAGTACCAATAGTACCAATGGCACTGATGGTACCTGGACGGCTGTAGTGGGCACTACGACTATACAGGAGCCCGGCACCCTCGACGGAAGTACCATCAATGGTGTACCAGCGTTGACGGGTGTGAAGGAAGAATGGACCCGCGAATTGTTTGACCTCAGTTCCTTTACTGGTCACAACGCGGTATGGCTGCGGTTTGTATTTACGGCCGGACCTACCAACAGTTTTTATTTCAGTGAAGACGACGGTTTTTATATCGATGAACTCAGCCTGGTAAAAAGTACAGTGCCGCTGGTGACATTGCCGGTACATTTTACCGGCTTCACTGCCCAGCTGCAGCAGGACGCTACTGTACGCCTGCAATGGTGGGCGCAGACAGATGCACAGCATGCATATTTTGAAGTAGAGAAATCGGCCGACGGGGCTCATTTTACAGCTATCGGCAGAGGCCCATCCACCGCGCCGTATACATTTACAGATCCGGCTCCCTATACAGGATCCAATTATTATCGTATCAGGCAGGCAGATATAGATGGATCGGTCACCTACTCGGCCATTGTGCTGGTAAATTATCAGCCGAAGATCGCCCAGGTGCAGCTGTTTCCCAATCCGGCCAGCAAACAGGTAGGTATACGTATACTAACGGCACAGGCCGGACGCTACAGCCTGCGCATAACTGACTATGCCGGACGCGAAGTCAAACAGGCCACCATCTGGGTTACACCCGATGCGTCATCTGCCAACATCGATATTTCAACACTGGCAGCGCAGTTGTATATCGTCAACCTGTATGATCAGCTGGGGCGGCCTGTTGCCACACGGCAGCTGGTTGTGAACCGTTGATCTGTTGTGCGGAGCATGTGCTAACTTTGCCGGCATGTATACGCTCAAAAAATCGCTGGGCCAGCACTTCCTTCGTGACGAGAATGTGTGCCGCAAGATTGTGCAGGCATTGCAGCAGTATCCGTTTAAACGCCTGCTCGAAGTAGGCCCCGGCGGTGGAGCGCTCACCAAACATTTGCTTGAGATAGCCGATATCGATTTTAAAGCAGTGGAACTCGACGAAGAAAAAGTACAGTACCTGCTGCATACATTCCCGGCTATTGAGGGAAAGATCATTCATCAGAGTTTCCTGGAGACGCCCATTCCTTTTCAGGAACCTTTTACCCTGGTAGGCAACTTTCCCTATAATATCTCCACGCAAATACTCTTTCGCGTACTGGAATGGAAAGACCAGGTGGAAGCCGTGGTAGGCATGTTTCAGAAAGAAGTGGCTCAACGCGTAGCGGCACGCGAAGGCAATAAGGTATATGGTGTGATGAGTGTGCTGGTACAGGCCTTTTTTACAGTAGAATATCTTTTTGATGTAAAAGAAAGCAGTTTTAATCCGCCACCCAAAGTAATGAGTGGTGTGATCAGATTGCTGCCGAGAAAAGAAGTGCCGGCCATGAAAGGTGAAAGAGCGTTTTTTTTACTCGTGAAAACGGCCTTTAATCAACGACGAAAAACATTACGAAATGCTGTACGCGGTTTATTTGAACCAGACGTATTGCAGGACAATCTATTTGATAAGCGAGCAGAACAGTTAAGCGTAAATGACTTTGCTGCACTGACCTTTAAAATGCGCTAAAACGGACCATGAAGAAAGTGATCATTACCGGCAAGGCCCACCCGGTTTTACAGGAAACATTGACATGGCACAGTTATCAGGTGATCTATGATCCGGCAATCACCTACGGGCAATTGAAGGAGCAGATAAGTGATGCAGAAGGACTGGTAGTGACCACCCGCATTCCTATCGACCGTGCCCTGCTCGATGCAGCGCCCCTGCTGAAATGGATTGGCCGCCTGGGCAGTGGTATGGAACTAATCGATGTACCGTATGCAGAAAGCAAAGGCATTCGTTGTGTGAGCAGCCCGGAGGGTAATCGCAATGCGGTGGCCGAGCATTCACTGGCATTGCTGCTTTCATTGATGAACCGTATACACTCAGCGTATGAGGAAGTGAAACAGGGCATCTGGAAACGCGACGAAAACCGCGGTGTGGAGCTTTCGGGGCGCACCGTAGGTATTATTGGATATGGAAATACAGGGGAGGCTTTTGCCCATTTGCTGCAGGCTTTTGATGTGACGATACTGGCACATGATAAATACCGGTTTGGTTTTGCCAAAGGACCGGTAAAGGAAGCCAGCCTGGAGCAGATCGCCCGCTATGCAGATGTGATCAGTTTGCATCTGCCGCTTACCGACGAAACGTTTCACCTGGCCAATGCCGGCTTTTTCGACAGCCTGCGCAACCGGCCCTATTTCCTGAATGCATCCAGGGGTAAGGTGATGGATACGGATGCGGTAATAGATGCTTTGAAAAACAATAAGATAGCCGGCGCCGGTCTGGATGTGCTGGAAAACGAAAAACTGGCTACCTATCAGCCCGCCGAAAAAGAAAAGCTCAACTGGCTGCTTGATCAGCACAACGTACTGATCACCCCGCATATAGCCGGCTATACGCATGAGGCACTGGAACGTATGGCTACCATATTGTTACAAAAATTAGGATTTCGCTAAGGAGGCGTATTTTAAAATACTTTACTATCTTTGCACCCATATCGCAACGCTTCAGTTCCCCGGAATTGAGGCGTTGCTATTTTTTTCATTTATACCTAAGGAGGTTACTATGAGTACTATTCAGTATGTTACCAAGGAGACACTTGAGCAAATGAAAGTTGAGCTGCAACGGATGAAATCTGTTGAACGACCTGCTGCCAGCCGCGCTATTGCAGAAGCAAGAGAAAAAGGTGACCTGAAGGAAAATGCGGAATACGATGCTGCCAAGGAAGCACAGGGCCTGCTCGAAGCTAAGATCGCAAGCATGGAAGGTGCACTGGCCAACGTACGTGTACTCGATGAATCCAGCATTGATACCAGCAAGGTATCGATCCTTACCAAAGTGACACTCACCAACCTTTCTACCAAAAAGAGAGTGACTTACCAGATCGTAAGCGAAAAAGAGGCTGACCTCAAAGCCGGAAAAATATCTGTGACCTCACCTATCGGCAAAGGAATACTGGGCAAAACCGTAGGCGAAACTGCCGAAGTGCAGGCTCCTGCAGGTATGCTCCGCTTCAAGATCGAAGATATCACTGCCTGATCCGGTGTGGCCGGAAGATGTTTTGTATCGCAGTCAATAAAACAGCACCCATGTCAATCTTTTCCAAAATCATCAACGGCGATATACCTTCTTACAGGATTGCTGAGAACGACAAGTTCTATGCGTTTCTCGACATCTTTCCCCTGCAGGAAGGGCATGTACTGGTGGTACCCAAACTGGAAGTGGACAACCTGTTTGATCTGCCCGCCGATTATCTCGGAGAAATGCTGGTATTTGCACAGCCGATCGCCAAAGCGATTGAAAAATGTTTTGACTGCAACCGTTGCGGCCTCAGTGTAGTAGGCCTCGAAGTGCCTCATGCACACCTGCACCTCATACCCATCAACTCAGCCAACGACCTCAACTTTACCCGCCCCAAAATGAAACTTACCGAGTCGAGGTTTCTGGAGATACAGGAGATGATAGTAAAGGCGATTTGAAGATTTGGTGATTTGAAAATTTGAAGATAGGTTTTAGGTTATAAGTTCAAAGTAATAAGTTTTAAGTTTTTCAGTGTGTGAAGGCGATTATTATCTTAATGTCTATCATCAAATTTTCAAATCACCAAATCTTCAAATCTTTTTAGTTCGGTTTGGATTCTTATTAATAAAGTCTTCCCACCCATTAAATGCTTTTCCGCTACGCGCAGGAATGGAGTGTAATTGAAAATGATGACATACGGCTATGGCCAGGGCATCGGTGGCATCGTAGTAGGCCGGTGCTTCTTTTATATGCAGCAGGGTTTGCAGCATTTTCCATACCTGGTGTTTGTCTGCATTACCATTGCCGGTGACCGATTGTTTTACTTTACGAGGCGAATATTCGGTGACAGGCAATCCGGCACTCATGGCAGCAGCAATAGCCACACCCTGGGCACGACCCAGTTTCAGCATACTCTGTACATTCTTTCCAAAGAAGGGGGCTTCAATAGCAAATTCCTGTGGTTTGTATATACCGATCAGGTCGACTATTTTTTCATGGATCAGCTGCAATCGTTCGTAATGATCTTTTTTTGCCGACAGGCGCAGTACTTCCATTTCGCACAGGCGGATCTGCCGGCTATTGGTTTCAATCACACTATAACCCATAAGCAGGGTGCCCGGGTCTATTCCTAATATTATTTTGCCGGCCTTTTGCAAGGGGGGATGTATTTTTACACGATTAAAAAAGCTGCACAGTTTGCCGGAATCCGGAATACCATTGAATGATGCCGGGCAGGGCTCAACAAAGCCTTCATATGCTTCTCAAAAATAGAAATAAAAGACATATTAAATTACTTGTCAACTATTTACTGGGACCACTCCTGTTTGCCTGGCTGGCGTATTCCATTTACCAGCAACTGATGAGTCAGCCCAATCTCGAAGCATCCTGGCAGCATACCCGCCAGACCTTTGGTACTTCACAGATCTGGTTGCTGGCCGTGACACTCCTGCTCATGTTGCTCAACTGGGGTATTGAAGCAGCAAAATGGCAGCTGGCTGTACGCCGGGTACAGACTATTTCCTACTTCACCGCCTGCAAAGCCGTACTATCCGGTGTGTCTTTTTCGGTAACCACACCCAACAGGGTGGGCGAATATCTCGGACGTATACTGTATATGCAGGAAGGCAGCCGTCTCAAGGCCATATCGCTGACCATTGCGGGTAGTATCAGTCAGCTGATCATTACACTGATCATGGGTTGCGTGGGACTGTTGTTCCTGCGTACCGAGATTGAAGAGGCCCGGTTGCTGTCGGGTTTCTGGTACGATTTGATTTTGTATGGCACCATTATCATTTCAGCCGTTTTAACACTATTTTATTTTAAACTGTCGTGGGTGGTAAAATGGCTCGACCGCTTGCCCGGAAGCAGGCGCTACGCGTGGCTTATAGAGTCTCTCGAGCAGTTTGATGCAACTATCCTATTGCAACTGCTGTCTTTATCAGCAGTACGGTTTATCGTGTTTATGGCACAGTATTACCTGCTCTTTCGTTTATTTGATGTACCAATATCCTGGTGGCAATGTTACTGGTGTATCAGTATTTCCTTTTTGGTGATGGCCGCCATACCCACTATTGCCCTCTTTACTGATCTGGGGCTCAGGGGTACGGTTACACTCAAACTGGCGGGCCTGTTTAGCAGCAATCAACTGGGTATAGGATTGGCAGCGGCCAGCATCTGGTTTATCAATTTGATCATACCGGCACTGGCAGGTAGTTTATTAATTTTGGGAATAGGAAGGATTTTCAGAAAAAAAGAAGTCATAACAGAAGAGAATACGTAACATATTTTAGATTAATTCGTTATACCTGCGTTTCCGTAGATGAAACACACAAATACAAACTTGATGAAGGGATTCAGGAAATTTACAATAGTGCCGCTGCTGGCACTCATGGGATTCTCACACCAGGCCTACGCACCATCAGATGATGCCTGTGCAGTAAAGAACACTGCTTTTCAGGCCGGCGAAAAAATATCCATGACGGTATACTATGCCGTGGCCGGCGTATATGTGAATGCCGGCAATGCCACATTTACCAATACCCTGGAAACGCTCAATGGCAAACCCGTTTACCATATCGTAGGAGAGGGTAAGACCAACTCGTCTTACGACTTTCTGTATAAAGTGCGCGATAAATACGAATCCTATATCGATACCGCCACCATGCAACCGCTCAAATTTGTAAGAAATGTAAACGAAGGCGGACACAAGATCTATCAAAACGTATCATTCAATAAAACGGCCAATACTGCCATCACCAACGATGGGGTATACAAAGTGCCGGCCTGTGTGCAGGATGTGGTAAGCGCAGTTTTTTATGCCCGCAATGTTGACTTTACCAACCTGCAGCCCAACGACAAGATCTCTTTCTCCATGTTTCTCGACAATGAGGTATACAACATGTATATCCGCTACCTGGGCCGGGAAACCATTAAAACCAAATACGGCAAATTCAGAGCTATCAAATTCAAACCGCTTCTTATCAAAGGCACCATCTTCAAGGGTGGAGAAGATATGGTGGTATGGGTTACCGACGACATGAACCGTATACCGGTGCGTATCGAAAGCCCGATCGTGGTAGGAAAGGTGAAGATAGACATGATGAGTCACGAAGGATTGCGTTATCCGCTCACTTCGCTGATGAAACGCCGGTAAACCGCAGCTTATAACTCTTCCAGCTTAAAGAATTCCCCGGGGCGAATACCTTTTTCCGTTTGTTGTACCGTGCAGCATTCATTGACCGGGTCATGCTCAAAAAACAGGATATAGTCATTGTCGACGGCTTCCTGCAAAAACATTTTCTTCTCTCCCAGCGTGGTAAGGGGAAACATATCATACGCCATTACATAAGGCAAAGGCATATGGCCGGCAGAGGGTAGCAGATCGGCCATGTATACGATCGTACGGCCTTTGTACTGCAGCTGCGGCAGCATCATGCTTTGGGTGTGGCCATCCACAAAACGGATGTCGAAGCCCGGGGCAAATGAGGCACCCCTGAGCTGATTGTTGCCGGAGACAACGCCGGCATCTGCAACAAATTTCAGTTGCCCGCTTTGCTCGATAGGCAGGATATTTTCTTTCAGAAAAGAAGCTTTCTCGCGGTCATTGGGATATACTGCCCAGTCCCAGTGTACCGCATTGCTCCAGAATACTGCATTGGGAAAAGCCGGTACCAGCAGGTCTCCATCACGCTTTACAGACCCGCCGCAGTGGTCAAAGTGCAGGTGGGTCATAAACACATCGGTAATATCGTTGCGGGTGAATCCATGTTTTTGAAGAGAGCCGTCGAGAGTATCGTTGCCATGCAGGTAGTAATGGCCAAAGAATTTGGCATCCTGCTTATCGCCCATACCCGTGTCGACCAGTATCAGCCGGTTGCCATCTTCGATCAGCAGTGAGCGCAATGCCCAGCTGCACATATTATTCTCATCGGCCGGGTTGATCTTATTCCACATGCTCTTGGGCACCACGCCAAACATAGCACCACCGTCGAGTTTGAAATAACCTGTGTTGACAGCGTAAAGTTTCATGTGCGGATTATTAAGAGAATAAACAAAATTAATCTTTCAGCTCGCGTAGACGACCGGTAAGCGGTTTGTAGGCATACAGCAGGGCCAGCAGGGCGCAGACAAAGAAAACGCCGAGGGCCACAATGCTGTTGCGCATATTGCCGGTCAGTTCTTCCAGGTAGGCAAAGGTAAAGATGCCGATCACGATGGCAATTTTTTCCGTCACATCATAAAAGCTGAAAAAGCTGGTGGTATCCTGTGTTTGCGGCAGCAGCTTACTGTAGGTACTGCGGCTCATACTTTGAATGCCACCCATCACCAGGCCTACTATGGAGGCCAGGATATAGAATTGTGTCTGTGTCTGTACATGATAGCCTGCCACGCACACACCGATCCATATCAGCACTGCCAGGGTGATCACCCACCAGTTGCCGATCCGTTTACTCAACCGGCTCATACCGATAGCACCCGGTATGGCTACCAGCTGTATCAGGATGATCGTGGTCAGCAGTTTGGGCTCATCATCGGGATTGGGAAAGATCTCTTTCTTGGCAAAACCGGCAGCCACCAGCATCACCGTTTGTACGCCCATGCTGTACAGGAAAAAGCTGAACAGAAAACGTTTGAGCGAAGGCATATGCGAAAGCTGGCGCCATACGATGCCGAGTTCGTGAAAGCCATTGATCAGCACATTCTTTTTTGACTGGCGTTCCGCTTTACTGCTCAGTGGCATGGCACGCAGGGTCACCTGTGCAAAACCAAACCACCAGAGGCCTGTGAGCAGGAAGGATACCCGTGCGCCGATCGTGCCGTCTTCTTTATTAAGACCAAACAGCTCAGGTTTCAGGATCACCACAAAACAAATGATCTGCAATAGTACGCTGCCGATATAACCCATGGCAAAACCTTTGGCGCTGATGCGGTCCTGGTCGGCCGGTGCAGCGATATCGGGCAGATAGGAATTGTAAAATACGAGACTGCTCCAGAACCCGATCGCGGCTACCGCAAAAGCGATCATGCCGTATTCAATATTGTCTTTGGTAAACCAGAACAGTGCCACGCAGGCAGATGAGCCTACGTAACAAAACCAGCGCAGCCATACTTTTTTATTTCTCCGGTAGTCGGCAATAGAGCTGAGGATAGGTGAAGAGATGGCTACGAGAAAAAATACAAGGGCCAGCACATAGTTCTGCAGGGCGGTATTGACAAACTGCCGGCCAAAGAAATTGACATAAGATGGTTGGGAGGGATCACTGGCGGCTGTTATACCTACATAATAAGCCGGAAAGATGGTGGAGGTGATCACCAGGTTATAAGCAGAGTTGGCCCAGTCATACATAGCCCAGGCATTCACTACTTTTTTAGGAGCCGTTTGCATACAGAAGACGGTGTTTGAGGGTGTGAATATAGAGAAAAGAGAAAGAAATGAGCAGATTTGAAGATTTGATGATTTGAAGATAGGTTTTAAGTAATAAGTTCTAAGTAGTAAGTTTTCCCGAGTGTACAAATAGTTACAATCCTAAAGATTATCTTCAAATTCTCAAATCATCAAATCTTCAAATCATCATCCGATTGTCTTCGTCAACAGCAACACCAGCAGTATCAGTCCGGCAATGATGCGGTAGATGCCCCATACCCGGAAGCCATATTTTTTAAGGAAGCCGATAAAGAAGCGGATAGCCAGCAGGGCTACAATAAAGGCGGTCACATTGCCCAGTACGAAAGCGATCATCGTTTCGCGGCTTTGGGCGATCAGCTGGTATCCTTTATGCGTATCGCCGGCAATGCCCCAGTCTTTCAGAAAAATGGAGTAGACCGTTACGGCCAGCATGGTCGGTACAGCGAGGAAAAAGGAGAACTCTGCAGCCACACTGCGGCTGAGCTTTTGCTGCATGCCACCAATGATAGAGGCTGCAGAACGGCTCACACCGGGCATCATCGCCAGGCATTGCCAGAAACCAATGATGATAGCCCTGGGTATGCTGATCTTATTTTCATCGTTGACCTCCGGATGGCGAAACATCCGGTCGATAAACAGCAAGATCACACCACCCACAATCATTACAATGGCAATGGGCAGTGGGCTCGAAAGCAATGCTTCAATTTTATCATTGAGCAGGTAACCCAGTACCAGTGCGGGGATCACTGCCAGTGCCAGCTTGAAGTAGAATGAAGGGTTTTTGAAATCAAAAAACTTTCGCCAGTACAGTACCACTACGGCCAGTATAGCACCAAACTGGATAGACACCTGGAACATTTTCACAAATTCATCTTCCTGTATACCCATGGCGGTACTGGCAAAGATCATGTGGGCGGTAGAGGAGATGGGAATAAATTCCGTGAGGCCTTCAACAAAGGCAATGATAAGGGCTTCAACTAAACTCATGAAAGGGGTTTGCTGCGGGAAAGATAATACGAAAAACCGGCATCTTCCTCCTTTTTGCCATCGGCAATTGCTGTCGGGGAAAGAAGAAAATATAAAAGCGGCTGCCGGGCCGCTTTTAATAAATTATATACAGGAGAAAAACAGATCAGCTTTCTTTTACTTTCGGGCTTTTGAAGATGGCATAGATCTCTACCACCAGGCCTGCCAGGATCAGCAGTGGTGCTACCGTAATACGGCGCGCACTATAAACCTCTTTTGCATCAAATACATTGGGGTCGCTGCTTTTGCCACCGGCCATCAGCAGCATGCCAATTGCGATCATGGCCACGCCAATCAGCATCCACATATAATTGTCGCGGGAAAATACGGCGGGCTGTTTTGTCTCAGTCATTTTTGTGCAATTTGGAGATGCAATATAGGGAAAAAGGGGATTTGGATAAAGCCGGGATCAATAAAGGTCATCGAGCTTCATACGCAGGTATTTGAGTACGCTGCGATGGGTACTGATGAGGGTGATGCCGATACCCAGTACAATAAGGCCGGCAAACAGGATAGCCAGTGTGGTATTGTCATGGATCGCCTTCATTTCGGGCAGTACACGCTCTGCCAGCATGATGACCAGGATCACCGCAGCAATGGCGATAAGACCACTGATGGCCCCATTCAAAATGGCCCGTACATTCATGGGTTTGGCAATAAACCAGCGTGTGGCGCCTACCATTTGCATGGTTTTGATCAGAAAACGGTTGCTGAACATGGCCAGGCGGATCGTGTTGTCGATCAGGATGATGACCACCAGCGAGAGAATGACGGCTACTGCCAGCAGTATCACGCTGATTTTCTGGATGTTTTTATTCAGATTATCGACCAGGGCTTCGGGATATTTTACATCACTCACATAGGTCTGCTGCTCCAGGTCGGCACGAATGGCCTGCAGCGAATCCTTGTTCATGTACTCTTTTTTTACCTTGAAGTTGATGCTGTTGGGCAGAGGGTTATAGTCCAGTACCTTATCCCAGCTTTCGTTGCCATCGCTCAGGTAACGCTTTTTGGCCTCTTCTTTGGTTATAAACTGGATAGTGCGCACATAAGGCTTGGTGCTTACATAGTCCATAAGCGCCACACTGTCTTTGGGGTTCAGATCCCCGCGCAGGGAGGCGATCACTTCCACATTTTCCTTGAAATAATTGCCCAGCTTATTGGCATTGATCACCAGCCAGCCAATGATGCCCAGCAAAAAAAGCACCAGGGTCACTCCCAGGATAGACATGAAATAGGAAGGCTTTCCTCTTTTGATGGAGGCTTTTCCTGAACGAGCCATAACAATCTGTTTTGAAATTTAATGGGGTCCGGGCCTTGGCCGCAGACGGGCAAAAATAGCGCTTTACGCCTACAATCAGTATTTTTGCTGCCCCATTTAAACGCTCCCGCAAAAACGATATTGCCACCAGTGGATAAGAGTTTTGTTAAAAATGCGGGATGCAAAGGGCATATACAGAATCAGTTAATCATAACATATACAAATCACAGGCAGGAATGGAGTATCAATTCAGGGATATCGAAAAGAAATGGCAACAGCATTGGAAAGACACACACGCCTATCGTGTCGTTAACAATAGCAACCGTCCCAAATATTATGTACTGGACATGTTTCCCTATCCCAGTGGGGCAGGCCTGCATGTAGGCCATCCGCTGGGTTATATAGCTTCCGATATTTACAGCCGTTACAAACGGCTCAAAGGGTTCAATGTGCTTCACCCCATGGGTTTCGACAGCTTTGGTCTGCCCGCGGAGCAATATGCACTCGATACAGGACAACATCCTGCCGTCACTACCGAAAAAAATATTGCTACATTCAAACAGCAGCTTGACAACATCGGTTTCTGCTACGACTGGGAGCGGGAAGTGCGTACCAGCGAGGCTCCCTATTACAAATGGACCCAGTGGATATTTCTGCAGCTGTTTGACAGTTTTTTTAACCGCCGTACCGGCAAAGCGGAGCGTATTGCCGTACTGCAGGCCGCTTTTGAACAGGAAGGCAACCTGTCTCACCCTGTGCCCAATGCACAATATCATCTGCAGCAGTTTACAGCTTCTGAATGGACAGCCATGACACAGGCACAGCAGCAGGATCTGCTCATGCAATACCGCCTGGCTTATTGCGGCCTGGGTGAGGTCAACTGGTGTGAGGCGCTGGGTACTGTACTGGCCAATGATGAAGTGATCAATGGAGTGAGTGAACGTGGTGGTCACCCGGTAGAAAAAAAGAAACTGCGTCAGTGGTATCTGCGTATTACAGAGTATGCCGACAGGCTGCTCGAAGGGCTGGAGCGCATCGATTTTAGTGAGGCTATGAAGGAAATGCAGACCAACTGGATCGGCAAATCTTCCGGTGCCGAAATAGATTTTGCCATCAATGGTCTCGATGCCGCCACACTTCGCGTATATACCACGCGTCCCGATACCATCTTTGGGGTAGACTTTATGGTGATTGCCCCCGAGCATGAACTGGTACCGCAACTGGCCACTGCCGGGCACAAAGAAGCCGTGGATAGCTATGTGGCCTATGTAAAAAGCCGGAGTGAGCGGGAGCGTATGGCAGAAAAAAAGATCACCGGCACATTTACCGGCAGCTATGCCGTCAATCCTTTTGATGGCCGCCTGATCCCGATCTGGATATCTGAATACGTACTGGCGGGTTATGGTACCGGAGCTATCATGGCGGTACCCTGTGGCGATGAGCGCGATTTCAAATTTGCACGTCATTTTGGAATGGAGATCACCAATATCATCGGCAAAGAGTTTGATGGCGAAGTAGCCAATCCTACCAAGGATGCTGTGCTCGAAAACTCAGGCTTCCTGACCGGCATGCGTATGCGCGATGCAATAGAAGCCTCCATTATGGCTATCGAAGAAAAAGGCATCGGCCATCGCAAAGTGAATTATAAGATGCGCGATGCGGCATTTAGCCGTCAGCGTTACTGGGGCGAACCTTTTCCCATTATCTGGAGTGGCAGTGTGGCACTGCCTCTGCCCGAAGTAGAACTGCCCCTGCAATTGCCGCAGGTAGACAGCTATCGCCCGGGCCCCGATGGTCAGGGCCCGCTGGCCAATATCGAAAGCTGGGTAGAGCAGAAGCTGGAGACCAATACCATGCCCGGTTATGCCGGATCGAGCTGGTATTTTCTGCGTTATATGGATCCGCACAACCAGCAGGAATTCTGCAGCCGCGAGGCATCAGATTACTGGGGACAGGTGGATATCTACATCGGGGGTACAGAACATGCCGTGGGGCACCTGCTGTACAGCCGCATGTGGACCAAGGCACTTTATGACCTGGGTTATATTGGCTACGATGAGCCGTTTAAAAAACTCGTAAACCAGGGCATGATCCAGGGCAGCAGCCGCTTTGTGTACCGGTTACAGTTGTCGCCGCTGTTTTTGGATCAAAAAGATATTTTAGCTGCCAATGGAATTCAGGTTTTTGTAAGTAAAGGTGTCATGGAGAAATTCAAAGACGACCCTAGTTCATTTGATTTTCTCAAATATGCTAAGGAGAAGTTTCCTAATCTTGACTATTCTGAATTGAATGGCAAAGTGAATGAGGTTCATTTTTCACCACTTCATGTGGATGTAAATATTGTGGATGGGCTCGAGCTCGATACGGAGGCATTTAAAATATGGCGACCAGCTTACAATGATGCGATATTTATACTTGAGGAGGGTAAATACATCTGTGGTGCCGAGGTAGAGAAGATGTCGAAAGGCAAATTCAACACCGTCAATCCAGATGATCTTGTTGCAAAATATGGTGCTGACACCTTCCGCATGTATGAAATGTTTCTGGGTCCGGTAGAGATGAGCAAGCCCTGGGATACCAAGGGTATCGAAGGGGTGCATCGTTTTCTCAAAAAGCTCTGGCGACTTTTTTACGATGAAGTAAAAGGAAAGGTATGGACCACTGATGCACCCACACCCGAAGAGCTGAAAGTACTGCATCGCAGTATCCGCAAGATCGAAGAAGATACGGAGCGCTTCAGTTTTAATACGTCGGTGAGTGGTTTTATGATTGCGGTCAATGAGCTGAGTGAACTCAACTGTCATAAGAAAGATATCCTTCAGCCATTGCTGATATTGCTGACGCCTTATGCGCCGCATGTGGCCGAAGAACTCTGGCATTTGCTGGGCAATGAGACGAGCATACTGGATGCGGAGTATCCGCAGTTTGATGGCTCCTACCTGGTAGAAAGCAGCAAGGAATATCCCATATCGGTAAATGGCAAACTGCGTACTACACTCACCCTGGCACTCGATGCCAGCGTGCAGGAAGTGGAGCAGGCGGTACTGGCCAACGATGTAGTACAAAAATGGCTGGAAGGCAAAACGCCCAAACGCATTGTTTTTGTAAAAGGCAAAATGGTAAATGTTGTAGTGTGACAGTTGAGAGTAAGCAGGGCAAGCCTTCAAACACCTTTATACCTTTAAACTTTTATACATTCACTCCCAATCGAAGGATTTTAGTCATATGAAAACAACCCGTTTTGCCTTACTCGCCCTGTTGCTGGCGGCAACAGCCTCTTTTACGGCGGCACAGGACCTGCGTGTCATGACGTTTAATATACGTCTGCATACATCATCAGACAGCCTCAACGCATGGCCTTACCGCAAGGATAAAGTCGCATCGCAGATATTATTTCACGGTATTGAACTGCTGGGTGTGCAGGAAGCCCTACACGATCAGATGGTGGACCTGCGTGTGCGTCTGCCCCGGTTCAAATCCATTGGCGGTGGTCGCGACGACGGAAAAGAGAAAGGAGAATACTCGGCTATTTTTTATGATACTACCCGCCTGCAGGCATTGCAGACCGGTATGTTCTGGTTGTCAGAAACACCCGAGGTGCCGGGCAGCAAAAGCTGGGATGCGGCCATCACACGTATGGTGACCTGGGCGCGTTTCAAAGATCGCCGCACCAAAAAGATATTTTACGCCTTCAATACACACTTTGACCATATTGGTAAGGTTGCCCGCCGCGAAAGCGCACACCTGATCCTCAAAAGAGTGAAAGAAATTGCCGGTAATACACCCGCTGTGATCACCGGCGATTTTAATGCACAGCCTTCTGATGAACCCGTGCAGGTAGTCGTCAATGCCGATGACCCGCTGCACCTGACAGATTCAAAAGCCATTTCACAAACACCACACTATGGCCCTGCCGGCACCTTCAATGCCTTTCGGGCCAAAGAGGTGAATGATGAGCCTATCGATTACATATTCCTGAAAGGAAAATGGAAGGTAAAGCAGCATGCCAGCATATCACAGACATGGGGCGGCCGGTTTGCTTCCGATCATTTTGCAGTGATGGCCGTACTCACTCTTTAAGCGGTTTGCTGCCGGACTCGGGTTTATACAGGCGTATCATAGCGCTGCTGCCTTCCGTGCTTTCGAGGCTGGCTTCAAAACGTTTTCCGCCTGCTTCTGCTACCATATAAGAAGTGTTGGGAGGGATGGTGCCCAGGTTTTCCGCCACCATTATCAGTTCATTGCTGTTGTCCAGCCCGGCAATAGCCAGTTTTACTTTATAAGCATTGCCGGTAAGCCGGATATTGCTGTATAACAACCTGCCATTCAGAAACAGGGAAATGGAATCACCATCTATTTCGGCATTATCATAAAAACGCAGCTCAATGGAGTCGCCCATAAGCGGTATCTCCGTTACCAGCTTTTTGCTGCGGCTGCTGAATTTTTCTTCAATGGTTGGCTGCCTGTTGGGAACGACAATGGCAACAGGCTCTTTAGTGGGTACTGCGATGGCTACCGGTGCCGGCCGTACGGGTGCAGGAGCCGGATGGCTGACCACTACCGGGCTAATGGGCGGAGTGCCTGCCAGGTTGGAAATACTATCGATTATATAGGGATCATTGGCACCCGCTGTGTAATTGTCGATTACAAAATCCCAGTCATCTTCAAATATCCGGTCATTCGTTTTTTCAAGCGCTACATCGCCACGGGGCCGCTCCGTATTACGATCAGTGGCTTTACCGTCGAGAAACATTTTTGAGCCACCGGGACAATTAAAATCGGCACTCGAGAGCAGGTTTGATTGCCCGGCCGAAGCGCGTGCAGGTTTTTCTTCCAGCAGCTGATCATCCCACCATACAGCCTGGTTGCTGGCAGCAGCATAGTAACCTTTGATGCTGTATTTACGGAACCTGCTGGCCGATTCATAATAATAAGAAGTACCCAGCAGGCTGTCTCCTTTTTGAATGATGCGGACTTCTACCTTCTGCCGGTTGATACGCCCCTTCCATACACCCGTGATCATTTGCGCCTCGTGGGTCATTGGAAGCATAAGTAGCAGAAGGATGAACGGGGGTATGCGGGAAAACAATTTCAACAGATTGATTTTAAATTAGAAATGACCGTGAGAGAATAAAACGGATTGGGTGAATTGATAGTATGTAGCAACAGGTACCACCCCGCAGAAAAACGCAAGTCTACGAAGTGGCTTTGCGTTGATATACTTACACTTAGAGAGGAATAAAAAAAGCTTTTAAAAATTGTGGTAAAAGAAAAATTAAATATCTTCCACTACCGATTCTCCTCTGGACTACCAAAACACACTAGAACTATCACACAAATACTGCTTATGAGAAAGATCTACTTTCCATTCCTTCTCGCATTTTCTCTATTGACATGTTTGGGCTCATGGGCGCAAACGACAGTTACAATACCCGCAGCCAATACCAACTCAGGAAGTTCCAGGGTGCCGTTAGGTACCTACTGGGGCTATGAACGTACGGCCCTGATCTTTACTCCTGCTGAGATCGGCTCTGTAGGGCAGATCCAGCGTGTGGCTTTTTATGCAAATAGTCTTACAGGCGCCGGTAATATGGTGAACCTGACCATTTACATGAAAACCCGCAGTACGCTGTTTACGGCAACCTCTACGTATGCAACAGAAACAACCGGGGCAACTGTCGTATATGGACCTACCACGCTCAATGCGTCTGCGCTTACTGCAGGACAGTGGAATACAATCACACTAGCCACACCATTTACGTACAGTGGTGCAGAAAACCTCGAAGTGATCATCGAAACAAATGCAGGCGGCACTGGCAATGAAGGCTCAACAGCCAAGGCTATGCGTGCCACCACTACGCCAACCGACCAGTATGGACAATACTGGTCAAATGATAATACGGCTCCTACAACGGCAGGCTCATTGCTGACCTATCGTCCAAATATTCAGCTGACGATCCAGGAACCGCCTTGCGTGCCAGGGTCACTTAGTGGAGGTACTACACAATCAACCACGCTTGCTTCCTGTGCAGGAGCCAGTTTTACGCTTACCGTTGGCGGAGCCAGTGTGGGCGATGGTCTTACCTATCAGTGGCAGTCATCGCCTGATAACGGTACCTGGACAGATATTCCGTCTGCAACAGGCACAGCGTATACTACCACTCAGACTGCAGGTACCTACTACCGTCGTAAAATGACCTGCGCCGGTACAGATGCTTTCTCGACCGAAGTACAGGTGACCGCAGTTCCTGCGCTTACGCTACCCTTTACAGAAGATTTTACCAGCACTACATTCCCGCCAACCTGCTGGGTCAACGGAAATAGTACCTATACCTACCGCAGTGCAGTAAGCGGATTTGGCAATGGTCTGGGTTCCGTTAAATTCGATTTCTACAGTACTTCTGCAACAATGGATTTTGTAACACCGCTTTTTGATGCAGTACCGGCCAATTACCGGCTTACATTTGATCATGCCTATGCTACCTATACGGGAGAAAATGATCAGTTAAGGATACTGTATTCAACCGATGGAGGTGCAACCTTCATTGCACTTACAACCTATGCCGGTGGCAGCTCCGGTGCACTCAATACCGGCGGAAGTACTACAAGTGCTTTCACCCCCAATGCAGCACAATGGTCGAGCAAGGGTATTGCTCTTCCGGCCGGTACAAACCGCCTGATGTTCAGAGGTATCTCTGCTTTTGGTAATAACCTGTATGTAGACAATATCAAAGTGGCCGAAACGCCACCCTGTCTGCCTCCTACAGACCTCGTGGCAATTCCTGTAACACCAACTTCCGAGCAGATCAGCTGGACGGCTTCAGTAAACAATCCCGCCAATGGGTATGAGTGGGAAGTACGTACATCCGGCGCACCAGGTAGTGGTGCTACCGGCCGTGCTGCCAATGGCGCCACGGCTGCCGGAGTGGTAAGCACTACGGCTACTGGTCTCAGTGCTGCGTCCTCTTACAGCCTGTATGTAAGATCTTATTGCAGCGCAGGTCTGTACAGCGACTGGACAATGGCCAAAACATTCATCACAATATGTACACCGACCAATATACCGTATGCAGAAAACTTTGATGCGGCTGTTAGTCCCAATTTCCCTGATTGTATCGTGACGCAGGATTTGAATGGTGGCGGCAAATGGAATATGTATTATGATGGGGATGTGCCCGCCTCTACACAGCCCAACAGCATTTATTATGCATATGATGCAAGCGTGCCCGGCAACGACTGGTTCTTCCTGCGTGGCCTTAACCTGCTGGCAGGTAAAACATACACGCTCAATTTTGTATACAAAGCATCTGATGGTCCCGATTATGTAGAAAACCTGGAAGTGAAATATGGAGCCGCTCCCAACGCAGCTTCTATGACCAGTGCGCCAATCTTCCGTGAAACGGCTATTGCTACCAATATAGATGGTCCGTTTACACAGGCTTCTGTTACATTTACTGTACCGGCAGATGGTGTGTATTATTTGGGCTTCCACGCATTTTCCGATGCAGATCAGGCCTTCCTGCTGATCGATGATATCAGTGTGGAATCATGTCCCACACCTACCAATGTGACGGCTCATAGTTCCCTGCCCAATACGGCCCAGGTATCCTTTACCTCTTCCGGCAGCAACTTTGTAGTTGAATACGGACCTGCAGGATTTGTACCTGGTACAGGTGCAACTGCAGGTGGCGGTACTGTAGTAACAGGCACTGCATCACCCATCAGCATCACCGGTCTTACTGCCAATACGCTGTATGATATATATGTACGTCAAAACTGCTCTGCTGGTTCTGAATTCAGCATGAATGCAAAAGTGACCATACGTACACAATGTAACCCAGTGAACGTACCATACCTGCAAGACTTTACCGGTGTATCTGTACCGGCCATACCTTCCTGTACTTCTGTCCAGGATCTGAATGGTACGCCCACCTGGAGCACCTTTACGCCTTTGGCAACATGGGGCTTCAACGGTACTACGCTGCGTTATATCTATGATGCTGCGAAGCCCGGCAATGACTGGTTCTATATCCAGGGCGTAAACCTGCAGTCAGGCAAGCAATATGAACTGTCTTATAAATATGGATCTACTGACCCGCTTTATCCCGAAAGGATGAAAGTGGCTATTGGTACAGCTGCCGAAGCCGGCTCGATGACGACCACTTTGGCTGATTATCCCAATATCATTGCCAATGCACAGGCTCCGTTTGCCAAACTGGATCGTATCCTGTTTACAGTACCGGCCAATGGCGCTTATTATGTAGGCTTCCAGGCTTATTCACTGCCCGATCAGTTTACATTATACCTGGATAGTATCGTAGTACGTGAAGTGCCTGTGGTAGACGTTGGTATTACTAACCTGACCAATGCTCCCAGCTGTCCTGCTGCCAACTATGGCCTGAATGCTACCCTGCACAATTATAACCTCGTGCCTATCGACTTTGCCGCAACTCCTGTGACCGTTACCGCTACCGTTTCAGGTGCTGCAGCAGGTACCGTTTCTGCCACTGTAAATAGTGGCACACTGGCAGCTGGTGGCAACCTCGTGGTTAATCTGCCCGGATTCACTTTTGCCCAGGGCGTATATACACTGGAAGTAACAACCAGCTCGCCCGATGATGGTGTAGCCAGCAATGATAAGATCACTCAACTGCAGGTGGTGAATGGAAGTCCTGCAGCTCCCATATTCACACCAGCCAGCCCGCAGGTTTGTGTGGGAGGTACAGTACAGGTAAGTACACAGTTTACAACTGCTGCACCTGCCCCCACTACCATGCCGGCGGTTACCACCGGTACTATCAGCGTAAGCATTCCGGATAATACGCCGACAGGTGTTTCGAATACGCTCAGAGTATCCGGTGTGCCTGCTACAGCAGTGGTCACAGGCATCAGCGTAACGCTCAATGCTACACATACATGGAACTCCGATCTGTCATTCAACCTGCGTGCACCCAATGGCAAAATCCTGAACCTTGTGAATGGTAAGGGCGGCAGCGGTGATGGATTCACCAATGCGATCATCAGCTCTACAGGTACGACCCCTCTGCCAACGGCAAATACGACACCAATCACCGGTACCTTTGCTGCAGATGCAGCACTGGGAGCCGGAGCTACAGGCTTCGCTTCAAATGCCAGCAGTTTTGCCGACCTGTACAATGTAGGTAATGGTGACTGGACACTGGCTGTGCGCGACGGAGCGCTTGGCGATGACGGTTTCCTGACGGGATGGTCCATCACCCTCACCTATGGTCAACCCAATCCGATAGTTACCTGGTCGCCTGTAACAGGTCTTTATACCAATGCTGCTGCGACTACTGCTTATCAGCCTAACACTAATGCAGCTTCCGTATACGCGAAACCTGCAGGTACTACTACCTATGCTGTGACAAGCACCAGCCAGTTTGGCTGTACATCTACAAGCAATGTAACCGTAACGGTTAATGCCTACTCTGTTATTAACCTGGCATCACTGCCCAGCCGAATCTGCCTCAGCGATACACTGGTACCGCTGTCAGCCACACCGGTGGGCGGCACATGGTCAGGTATTGGTGTATCAGGCAGCAACCTGGTACCACCGGCAACAGCAATAGGCACTTACCCGCTTACTTATAGCTATACCAATATCGCTGGTTGTACCAGCACCGCCACTACACTGGCTAAGATCGAAGACTGTCCGGAACGCCGCCGCCTGTTGCGCGATGATGCAGTAATGCTGTATCCCAATCCCAACAATGGCCAGTTCAGGATCCGGGTCAACAGTACTTTGTACAACAAGCTGGTGATGACGGTGTATACTACCGGTGGTCATGTAGCCCGCAAGCAGCAGTTTACCGGTCTCAACTATGGTCGTGAATTGAGTGTAGACCTTACCTCTCTGCCAGGCGGTACATACATGGTACAGTTCTATTATGAAGGTGGACCGCGAACCTCCGAGAAGACCTTTACTGTTGTCGTAGGCAGGTAAGCATTTTATCTTCCGTTGATATTACTCCGGCTGTCACTGGCAGCCGGAGTTTTTTTTTGTTAGGGTGATGAGATGAAAGGAGGGTGGTAGAAGGTATGTTGGTGGAATCAAAAATCAATTTTCTTTAACCCTTTCGCCTCATCGCCTTAACCCTTTGACCTTCCGCTTTCCACCCTTTACCTTTTCCTCATACCTTCGGCAGATGGAAGTTCTACACTTGGCCGAATTGCTCCATGCCTGTAAAATAGTACCAGCCGCGGTGATGCCTTTTAACCCAGGCGAAGACCGGTTGGTGCAAATGGATTTTACCGCGCACAATACAGCCCTGCATATAGGTATACTGGAAGATACCGGCCTGTTCAGCCAGTATGTGCAGTCTGTAGTAAAAGCCGCCGGCGCACGGTATGGTATCGGCGGCTACAACGAGCACCGCACGATCTATGTGAGGAGCCAGCTGTTTGACAGTACAGCCGCTGTTGAAGAACCCCGGCGGTTACATCTCGGTGTCGATATCTGGGGGCCGGCACTTACTCCGGTAATGGCACCCCTGGTTGGTAAAGTACACAGCCGGGGTATTCACAACGATCGCGGTAATTACGGCGCCGTGCTGATCCTGCAGCATCTGTTGGGTGAAGTTGAATTTTATACACTCTATGGCCACCTGAGTACGGCCAGCGTAGCGGGCAAATATGATGGGCAACCGGTTGCCGCCGGAGAGATTATCGGTGAGCTGGGACTTTCAGCCGAGAATGGCGATTGGCCGCCACATCTGCATTTTCAGGTCATACACGACCTGCAGGGGTATAGCGGCGATTATCCCGGTGTGTGCCGGTTTTCGGACAGGGAAAAATGGCTGCTCAACTGCCCCGACCCGGCCCCGTTGCTGACGCCATTGTTGTTGTAAACAATATCTACTGCGGCAATAATGCTTTCACCAGCAGTTGCCATTCTTCTTCGAGGCTAACCTCGGGCCTGCGTGTACCGGCGCGCTGATACCAGTAATCGGCATTGAAACGGTCTCCCTCCTTGCGGTGCAGATAGGCATGAATGCGTGCCGAAAAACGATCTTCTTCGTCCTGGATCAGTGCATGCGATTCTTCCCAGTTGCCCCGGGCATCCTGCCAGAGCGATTGCAGATGCAGGTTAAGGCCTGCAGGTACAGTATCCTGCTGCAATGAATCAATAAAGTTGTGGTAGGTCATAAAAAAGCGGAGTCAAACCTGACTCCGCTGTAAAATTAATAGTCTTCCATAAGTATCAAACTCATTCTGCCTGGTAGACGGCTACAAATTCCTTAACAAAATTTCCCAGCCGGGTGGGAGAGAGTGCCGGACGATGGTTCCAGTAGTCTTCCGTCATTTTACCGCTGCCCAGTGCTTCATTCATTTCGGCATAATTGCGGGCAATCTCCAGCGGTAAGCCCGCACCTGTCATACCCTGCTGTGCCTGTTCGGTCGTGAAGGCAACCCAGGGCAGATCCGGTTTGCCGATCGCCTGGCCAATGGTACTGGCAATTTGCTGGGTACCGGTTTCGTCGCTGGCGATATAACGTATGCTATGGCCGGTAGATGAATGTTTCAGTAACTCCTCTGCTGCTACTGCGGCAATATCGGCGGGGTGCACAATCGGAAAACGTCCGTCGGGCAGTGAAAAGTTCGCTCCTACAATACCCGCCTGTTTGATCAGCGGGATATTGGCTAGCAGGTTGTGATAAAAATAGGCAGGCCGCAGGTGAACGATGTTGACGTCGGTAAGTTTATTCAGGGCATTCTCTACGAGGTATAATCCGCTCACAGGACCCACGCTATCGGGCAGGTGCGCACCGATGCTCGACAGATTTACCACATATTTGACACCCGCCGCTTTTATAGCGCGTGCATACTTTTCACCAATGGCACCTATCTCTGCTTTCCAGTTGGCAGGATTGCTCATGGGAGGAACCATGGTATATACGGCATCGGCACCTTTGAATGTCTGCTGCAAAAACGCTTCGTCTTCAATGGAACCGATAGCGGCAGTAGCACCTGCTGTTGTCAGCGCTTCGAGGTTTTGGGCATTGCGGCCCACTACTGTTACCTGATGACCCGCTTTAAGTAATGCTAAAGCAAGTGGTTTGGAGATGTGGCCAGCGCCACCGGTAATTACATATTTCATGTGTTGGTTGTTTTAATATTTGTATATACAAATGATAGGTTAAAAAAAATCAGGTAGATAATTTGTCTGCAATTTTGGCCATGCCATGCACCAGCCGGGTGCTTTCCTCTTTGCCCAGTATTTCCATATACTTTGTGGTGAACTCGGTCACACTTTCCTGCATTTTGGGAAGCAGTTGTTTGGCCCGGTTGGTAGGAAATACACTGGTGGTTTTGCCTTCCGTCACACGCTGTACCAGCTTCATACTTTCCAGCTTTTCGAGCAGCCGGGTGATGGTGCTGGGCTGCAACTGCAGCTGGCGCGCCAGTGTACCGGCCTGCATACCCGGCTCTTCCAGTGTCAGCAGCAGCAGGTAACCGTGGCTGGGTGAGATACCCACCCGGCTCCAGCTTTCCTGTGCAAGCTTTTCTGTCTTACGTGCCAACGCATTGGACGTAAAATAGAGGCATTGTGCAAAACGACTGTTGGCCGTACTCATGCTGCAAAGGTAATTGCATTTTATTTGTATATACAAATATTATTTCCTGAAAATTTTGTGAAGATCAGGGAGCTGATAAGGAGGGTGGCTGAATTTTTTCGCAATGAAGGCGGACTGATGCCTAATTTTACAGTATGGCTAATCCCAATCTAAGTGGTGAAAAACAGCGGCTGACGGCGGCGGAAAAAGAGTTTGAGAACAATATCCGGCCGGCACAGATCAGTGATTTTGCCGGTCAGGCTCAGCTGATCGAAAATCTGCGGGTTTTTATTAAAGCCGCCCGCATCAGGGGAGAAGCGCTGGATCATATCCTGTTTCATGGCCCTCCCGGTCTGGGCAAAACCACTTTGTCGCGTATTGTGGCCAATGAACTGGGTGTGCAGATCAAGGAGACTTCGGGCCCTGTGATCGAAAAACCAGGCGACCTGGCAGGCCTGCTCACCAGCCTGGAGCCCAATGATGTACTTTTTATCGATGAGATACATCGTCTCAGTACGGTGGTAGAGGAATATCTATACGCGGCCATGGAAGATTACCGTATCGATATTATGATCGATTCGGGGCCCAATGCCCGCAGTATACAGATCAATCTCAATCCGTTTACCCTTATTGGCGCCACTACCCGCAGTGGCCTGCTTACAGCACCATTATTATCCCGCTTTGGTATAAAATCACGGCTGGAGTACTACAGTGCAGAAACGCTGCAAAAGATCATTTTCCGTGCAGCCGGTATTCTGGGCGTGGAGATCAGTGCCGATGCGGTGCGGGAAATTGCCCGCCGCAGCCGTGCCACTCCCCGTATTGCCAATGGGCTGCTTCGCCGTGTACGTGATTTTGCCCAGGTGCTCAACGATGGACAGATCGATCTCGGTATTACCCAGCATGCCCTCAAGGCGCTCAATGTAGATGAGCATGGCCTCGATGAGATGGACAACCGGATCTTACTCACTATTATCGAAAAATTCAAGGGTGGTCCTGTTGGTATCGGCACCATTGCCACTGCCGTAGGCGAGGAACCAGGTACCCTCGAAGAAGTATATGAACCTTTCCTGATCCAGGAAGGTTTTCTGCAACGCACTCCACGTGGCCGCGAAGTGACGGCCAAGGCCTACGAGCATCTCAACCGTCCGGCCCCGGGTCAATTGCCCGGACAATCTCAGCTGTGGTGACGCAACGTTTGCTTTAAAGGGGTTGTCAACCTTTTTAAATGCCGCAAATGAAATATGTAGTCATTACAGCGCTGGTCATTTTCCTGTCGGCTTTCAGCTGTTCAAAAAAATTATGTGCCTGCGATCCGGTGCCTAAAAATGTATTCCAGGCCACGGTAAAGGCTACCAGCGATATATCATGCGGCAGGCCGCTGCTCGAATTTCAGGCTGCGGCAGAGCCTTATCTGAAACAGATTACAGGAAAAGACGGTGTTTACTATGTGGCAGATGCATTGCCGGCCAGCCTGGTGCAGGAAGGAAAAGAGATCAATGTGGAAATAGCCTTGCTGAGCCCCGCTGAGTCATTTGCCTGCCTGACAATTGGTATTTCGTATCCCCAGGTAAAAGTGCTGAATGCCTGGTCCCGATGAATGGTGTGTAAGTAGGATAAATAAGAAGCGGTCTCGTGGTGGGGACCGCTTCACTTTTTTGAGAAGGTATAAAGGTATAAAAGTTAAAAGGTATAAAGGAACGTTACTGAAATCCTTTATACCTTTTAACTTTTATACTCTTACTGTACTACAAGCCTGAACCCATTTCCATGAATATTCACGATCTCGATCTTGGGATCGTCTTTCAGGTATTTGCGTAGTTTGGCAATATAAACGTCCATGCTGCGGCCGTTGAAATAGGTGTCGCTGCCCCATATTTTTTTCAATGCCTGATCGCGTGGCAGCAGATCATTCAGATGTTCTGCCAGCATTTTGAGCAGCTCATTTTCTTTGGGTGAAAGTGTTTGTGTCACACCATTGTGGGTAAGCTGACGCAGTTTGGGATTGAAATGATAACTGGCCAGGTCAAACTCTTTGTTTTCTGTTTCCTTGTTGATCTCGTCGTTGCGTTTCAGGATAGCCCTTATTTTCAGCAGCAATACTTCGCTGTCAAAAGGTTTGGTGATATAATCATCGGCTCCCAGTTTATAGCCCTGAATGATATCTTCTTTCATAGTTTTGGCACTCAGGAAAAACAGGGGAATATCCGGATCCACATCGCGGATCTCTTCGGCCAGGGTGAAACCGTCCATATTCGGCATCATTACATCAAGCAGGCACAATTCAAATTTTTCGCGTTGAAAGGCGGCCAGGCCCAGGCGGCCATCACGCTCCAGCGTCACATCATATTCATTAAGCTCCAGGTAGTTTTTCAACACACTGCCCAGGTTGGGATCATCTTCGCACAATAAAATCTTAGGTTTCTTGCTGTCCATGTTTGTAAAGTTTAATTCATATCCTTATATGAGGACAAATAAAAGTAAATCATTTGCCAAACATTTGTTCAGGCGTCTAATATTTTGTTAAGAAGGCAGGAAAAAGCATTTTGGCCGCTTTTTTTAAATTTGTAGCCAAAATTTTACGATATGGCCCTGCATCTTACGCCTGATAACCGTCTCAAAAAACTGATCGTGATCGGCGACCGCCTCCTGATAAAGCCTGCCAAACCCAATGAGCAGACTGCCAGTGGTCTCTATCTGCCGCCTGGTGTGCAGGAAAAAGAAAAGGTACAGCAGGGATATGTGATAAAGGCCGGTCCGGGCTATGCCATCCCTATGCCGGTAGAAGATGAGCCCTGGAAGACAGACGAAGAACGGGTAAAATATGTACCCCTGCAGGCCAAAGAAGGCGATCTGGCCATCTTCCTGCTCAGTGGCGCTACCGAAGTGATGTACGAAAATGAAAAATACTTTATCGTACCCCAGGGCGCGATCCTGATGATCGAACGGGAAGAAGAACTGTAAACAATGTGCTGGTTTGCTAATGTGCTGATGTGCCAATGATTATTAGAATGAGCATTTAATCAATTCCTGTCATGCCAATTGAGTTGTCCGGGGTTGTTTAAATTTTTAAAAAGTACTTCAGGTAAAAGATCATTAGCACATTAGCACATCAGCATATTATCCCATTTTCCTACTATCTTTCCACAAACATTCCCTATGGCTGATAAAGAAAAATTTGTGGAGCTGGTGCAGGCCGGCTATGCTTTTAAAGGAGAACATTTCCGTATCGGCAGCGCACTGCTCGATGGAGAAGTGGTAGCCGGCACAGAGATCAATATTCCGTTCAAAACAATGAATCGCCATGGTCTTATTGCAGGTGCCACGGGTACGGGCAAAACCAAGACCCTGCAGGTGCTGGCCGAAGCGCTGAGCGATGCCAGTGTGCCTGTATTACTGATGGATATTAAAGGCGATCTGAGTGGTATTGCAGCAGCCGGTGCAGCCAATGATAAGATCAATGACCGCTATCAGAAATTAGGTCTCGAATACAAACCGGCGGCCTACCCGGTAGAATTACTCACCCTCAGCCAGCAAAAAGGCGCCCGGCTTCGTGCCACTGTGAGCGAGTTTGGCCCGGTTCTGCTCTCAAAGATCCTGGGACTGAATGATACGCAGGGCGGTTTTGTAGCTATGATCTTCAAATATTGTGATGATACCAAGCTGCCATTGCTCGACCTGAAAGATTTTATCAAGGTACTTCAGTTTGTAAGCGACGAGGGTAAGGCTGAGCTGGAAAAAACATACGGCAAAATATCCACCACCTCTACGGGTACTATACTGCGCAAGGTGATCGAACTGCAGCAACAGGGAGCAGACCAGTTTTTTGGCGAAAAAAGTTTTGAGGTAGATGACCTCATGCGCATAAGCCCCGATGGCCGTGGCATGGTATCCATCGTACGGGTTACCGACCTGCAGGATCGCCCCAAACTGTTTTCTACTTTCATGCTGCAACTGCTGGCCGAACTCTATGCTTCCTGCCCCGAAGAAGGTGATATGGATAAGCCAAAACTGGTAATGTTTATTGATGAGGCACACCTGATCTTTCAGGAGGCCAATGACGCATTGCTGCAGCAGATAGAAACCATTATCAAGCTGATACGCTCAAAGGGGATCGGTATTTTCTTTTGTACACAGAATCCTATGGATGTACCGGCATCGGTACTGGCACAGCTGGGTCTCAAAATGCAGCATGCATTGCGGGCCTTTACCGCTGCAGATCGTAAAGTGATCAAACAGACCGCGGAGAACTATCCCGAAACCACTTTTTATAAGACAGAAGACCTGATCACGCAATTGGGTATAGGCGAAGCACTGGTAACAGCACTGAATGAAAAAGGCATTCCCACGCCGCTGGTGCATTGTATGCTGTGCTCGCCGCGCAGCCGTATGGATATACTCAGCGATGCAGAGATCGATCAGCTGGTCGCCTCTTCGCGTATTGCTACAAAATACAACGAGGTCATAGACAGCCAGAGTGCATACGAGATACTGACAGAGAAACTGCAGGAAGCTGCTGAAAAAGCAGAAACGCAAAAACAGGAAGAGGCACGGCAGAAGGAAGAGAAAAAGACCTCACGCGAGACGGAGAAAAAGGAAAAAGGGATCTTTGATGATCCCATTGTGAAGAGTATGACCCGCACAGCCGGTAATACCATTGTGCGCTCACTGCTGGGTGCGCTCGGACTCGGTGGCCGTAGCCGCAAGCGCTCTCTTTTCTGATTATTTTATCGCGGTTGACCATCAGAAAGTTGCTTTTGACAGGCAGGCCCGCGATGCATCGCGGGCCTGCAACTTCTTTTAGCTCACCGGTCGTGGAAGCAAAAAGATGGAACTAAATGAATGTACGAAACAGAAAAAATGCACCCGTTTTTTCCAGGCACTCGCCGTTGTTTTATGGAATAATGCATAGTGATCATCCATAGGGCATGCGCCCCATTGCTGTGCTGATCTTTTTGTATATCCTCCTTGCAGTCGGTTGTATGCAGACCGGTAATGACCACGACACTATAACGACTGAGCCGGCTATTCATATAACAGCTGCACCCGCCCGCATACGCCCCGATACTATCCGGCTCATACACATATTTGTTGCTCTTTGCGACAATAAATACCAGGGCATCGTACCCGTGCCGGCCGGCATCGGCAATGGACAGCAGCCGCGCAGCAACCTCTACTGGGGTGCGGGATATGGCATACACACTTATTTTTCCCGTAGCAAAGACTGGCAGGTGATAGGAAAGAGTGCGTATCGCATTGCTGCACGTGAAGACAGCGTGGTGCTCGACCACCTGCTGCTCCGCCATCGGCGGCAGGGCGTGTATTTGCTGGCAGAAGCGTTTGACGGGAGAAATATGAAAGAGACCATTACAGAATTTCTACTGGCAGCTGCCGGTCAACTGCCACGTGTGGTGAAACCCGCCGGGCAGGATAGCCTGTATTTTGGCGGGCAGGCCGACCTGCTGGCTTTTGTGGGACACGATGGACTCATGGACTTTTCACTCAATCAACGATTCAAGGGCGATACAGTAAATAAGCGGGAGACGATCATACTGGCCTGTTACAGCAAAAGGTTCTTTGGTCCTCATTTGCAGTCAACAGGCGCGCAACCTTTGCTATGGACGAGTGGCCTGATGGCCCCCGAAGCGTATACCCTGCACGATGCCATTAATGCCTGGGTGGCACAAAAACCGGCGGTACAGGTACAGCAGGCGGCGGCAAAAGCATATTCGACCTATCAGCATTGCAGCATGCAGGCAGCAGCACGTTTACTTCCCACCGGCTGGTGATGGTTTGCCCGGCAACAGGCGCCCCTGCTCATCCTGCAGCAGGATATTCTCATCCAGCAAAAATTCGGTTATTTTCCAGACCTTATCCCGTTGCTGCCCGGCATAGGAATCCAGTAGCAGCTTGACCGGCAGTGGCTGGTGGGTGGTCAGCCGCTGCAATATCTGCGCTTTCAACTCATCAAATTCTTCGGAGTGAAAACGTTGCTGTTTTTGTTGCAGACAATTATCGCAGATACCGCAGGGTCGGGTGCTGTTGTCGCCAAAATAACCAGCCGTGATCTGGCTGCGGCAGGTGCTGCGGTCTTCTACATAACCGATCATTTGCTGTACACGCTGGCGTAAACGTTCTTTCCGCTCTTCGTAGTCTTTTTTGTTGATGGAAAATTCACGTATAGGCACGCGATTACGCAAAACATATAGTTGGGGTTTGTCTTTGCGCGGAGAATAGATCAGGATATGGCGATGATGTAACTCTGTCAATAACTGTATCACTTTCTGTTCTTCTATGCGAAGCAGCCGTGCCAGCAATGCTTCCGAAACAAAACAACTGAAATCAAAAATACCTTCATAGGTCCTCAGCAGCGTCTTGATCAACAGTTCCAGGTGAGGGTAATCTGTTTCGAATTGATAAAGGTGCTGTTTGGTACAATTGAACTGCACTGTGGCCGGCAAAAATACCTGTTCGTTGAAGCTGAACCAGCCCTCCTGTTCCAGCGCTTTGAGCGAATGAAGTGCGGTGGAGGGATCCAATGCAAAGTGGCGGGCAAAGGCGCTCATATCAAAATCGTAGCTATCGCCCGAGCCGCCACTGACAGGCAACTGCAGGTGATTGCACAACGCCTCATATACCTGGCGTATGGTCGTTATGTCCGGAAAACGCTGATCGGGAAGTTTTTCCAGGTCGCGCAGGCCGGCCTGGTCATATAGCAATACGGCATAGGCACGAAGCCTGTCGCGCCCGGCACGGCCGGCCTCCTGGTAATAGTTTTCCAGGCAGTCAGGTATATCTGCATGCACTACCGTGCGCACATCAGGTTTGTCGATGCCCATGCCAAAAGCGTTGGTGCAGACAATAACACGGATCTCATTTTTTATCCAGGCTTCCTGTTTGCGGTTACGCTCTTCCTGTGTCAGGCCGGCATGATAGTAGTCGGCTGCTACCTGATGCATACGCAGCAGGTCACTGATCTCTTTTGTGCGCCTCCTGCTTTTACAATAAACGATGCCGGTACCCGGTACTTTTTGAAATACTTCGAGGATCTTATTGATCTTCGATTCAACGTTGAATACGCTATAGGAAAGATTGGGCCGTTCAAATGATTGCCTGAATACGGCCCAGGTATTGTTTACATCTGCCGATGGGTCGGTATCAAGCCGGCGGCAGATATCAGTTTGTACTTCGGGAGTGGCAGAGGCGGTGAGTGCCAGTACCGGCACTCCGGGCAGTTCTTCGCGCAACCGGGCAATACGCAGATAGGGAGGCCTGAAATCGTAACCCCATTGTGAAATGCAATGGGCTTCATCCACTGCTATCAGGCTGATGTCGAGTGCAGGCAGGTATTCTTTGAACGGCGCCGTTTCCAGCCGCTCGGGCGATACATACAAAAACCTGCAATTGCTTTCGGCAACAACAGTCAGCGTGTTGATGACCTCACGCCGGCTCATACCGGAGTAAATGGCAAAAGCGGTGATATTGCGTTTGCGCAAACCTTCTACCTGGTCTTTCATCAGCGCAATAAGCGGAGAGATGACCAGGCAGGTGCCTTCCTGGCACAATGCCGGTACCTGGTAGCAGAGCGACTTGCCTCCGCCGGTAGGCATGAGCGCCAGTGTGTCTTTTCCCGCCATTACAGATAACACCACATCTTCCTGCATTGGCCGGAAGGCGTCATAGCCCCAGTATTGCTGCAATACGGCGCGGGCCTGATCGGAAGTGTGCGACGGGTTCATTGATCTGCGAAAGCTTCTGTTTTTAACAACGGTCAACTGATATACAAATGCAAGCTATTTATTCCCGGCTGTTTAACCCGGAGAATATTCACGACGATTCCGTTTTTTTAACGGCCGGTCTGCTATTTATCTACTTTTTTTACATAAAGACGGCCAGAGTTAATGGCCAGCACCACATCGCTGAGACCCATTACCAGTGCTGCAAAACCAGGCTTGAGCATGCCCAGTGCTGCAATAGGAATGGCTACAATATTATAAGCAAAGGCCCAGAACAGATTCTGACGGATAGTGATATAAGTGTGCCGGCCCAGGCCCAGCGCCAGCGGCAAATGCCGCAATCCATTATTCATTAAAACCACCTGTGCTGTCTGCATGGCCAGTTGCGAAGCATCGCTGAGCGAAATGCCGATCGTGGCCCGGGCCAGTGCCGGTGCATCGTTGATGCCATCGCCTACCATCACTGTTGGCTGTGCTGCACTCAGCCGGGTGATCACTTCCAGTTTTTGCTCCGGTGTCTGCTGTGCCAGCACTTCTTCAATACCCAGTTCATCGGCGAGGGCTTTTACTTTTTGATAGCGGTCTCCACTCAGCAGGATGGTCTTGATATTTTTTGAATGCAGGTAATGAATCACGGCACGTGCTTCGGGTCGTATTTCATCTTTAACGTCGATCCACCCGATCAATTCATTATTGCGTACAATGTAAATATTGTGGGTTTCATCGGTCGTGTAGGCTTTGGCTATTTCATACGAGCCGGCCTGGTACAGATTACCTTCTTTGTCTTCTCCCTTCATGCCTGTACCTTTTACCTCCTCTATAGACTGCCACCGGATATCGTCATTTACTTTCCAGCTTCGCACGATGCTGCGGGCAATAGGATGGTTGGAATATTTTTCGAGCGAAAAAGCAATCCGTTGAAATGCGGATTCAGTCATATCGCCGGCCAGCAGTTTCCATTGCGCTATTTCAAACTGGCCGGTAGTGAGTGTACCGGTTTTATCAAATACAACCTGGCTGATATTTTTGAAAAGCTCCAGGCTGGTGGCATTGCGAAAAAGGATACCCTGGCGTGCGGCACGTCCCAGCCCCACAGCGATGGCCGCAGGAGTGGCAATACCCATGGCACAGGGGCAGGCAATGACCAGTACGGCAATACTGCGCATGAGTGCGGGGGTGAAATCTTTTAAGACAATCCAGTTTACTGCCAGTGTAACGGCAGCTATGCCCAGTACTACCGGTACAAAAATGGCGCTGATCTTGTCGGCCAGTTGTTGAACAGGTGGTTTTTCTCCCTGGGCCTGTTTTACCAGGTTGACGATACCGGCCAGTACCGTATCTTTTCCGGCAGCAGTTACATACGCTTTTACACTACCATTTACCAGTACGCTGCCGCCGATCAGTAAGTCTTTTCCTTTTTTATGCAATGGCTCACTTTCTCCTGTAAGGATGGATTCATTTACTTCGGCCTCGCCCCATAATATTTTACAGTCGGCAGGTACCTGCTCACCGGTGCGGATAAGGATGAGATCTCCGGAACGCAGTTGTTCGCTTTCTACAGCAAATACCTGCTCCTGGTGCTGATCGTCGTAAGCGATCATATTAGCCATCACCTTTTGTGTGCTCACCAGCTTTTTCAATGCACGCTGTGTGCTGGCTACAGAAGCTTCTTCGAGATAATTGCCCAGGAATACCAGGGTGAGGATAGTAGCGGTGGTTTCATAAAACATATAATCCGCTGCCTGGTTGGTAAGTGTACCATACAGGCTGTAGACAAATGCTGCTGTAGCACCGATTGCTATCAGCACATTCATATTGGGAATGCCGTTGCGCAGGCTTTTCCAGGCACTGCGTCCAAAAAACTGCATACCTACAATGTAAACAGGTAATGTAAGTGCCAGTTGCAGCCAGGGATTCATGAGCCAGTGTATATGCAGGCCCGGGATCATATGAAGCATGAGTATGGCAGTAAAAGGAAGGCAAAACCAGAAACGCTGCAGATGGGTAGACAGCCAGGGTTTGGATGTCTGCGCAGGTTGGGCAATAGCATTTCCGGAAACGGTATAACCCAGCCCCTGTATACCCTGTACAAGGCTGTCTGTTTTCAGACCCTGTTGCTGATCAAAGCTGACATCGCCGGTAGCAAAATTGACCCGTACATCGGTCCGGCCTTCTTTTTCGAGGTAGCGGCGAATGGTAAGTGCACAGTTATTGCAATCCATGCCATCTACTTTCCATTGTATCTTTTCCATAATAGGTGTATCTCATTAATAACACAGGCAAGGCTCGCTGGTTGCAAAATTACCAGCCGGGATGGACTACTGCCAACCATTTAGGCCAATATATTGGCAACAAGGTTGCTATTCGGTTATTTTTGTGGCATGGAGCGCGAATTTTTGCTGGATGAGATCAATGAAATTGCAACCTGGTTTTGGAAACAGTGTGCCGCAGATAAGGTATTTGCCTTTGCCGGTGAAATGGGCGCAGGCAAAACCACATTGATCCATGCGCTTTGTGTGGCCAAAGGTGTGCAGGATACCGTGGGCAGCCCCACTTTTTCCATTATCAATCAATATATGTATCGGGAGCAGGGAAAAGAGCAGACTATTTTTCATATGGACCTCTACCGGCTCAGAGATGAGGAAGAAGCCATACAGGCCGGGGTGGAGGATTGCTTATATAGCGGACATATCTGCCTGGTAGAATGGCCGGAGCGGGCGCCAGGGGTGTTTCCACCCGGTACGGTGCAGGTACAGTTATCGCTCGCGGAAGGAGGTAAGAGAAGGCTCAGAATCGCCCGGAATTAAGTACTTTTGAGAACCGTCCATTTGGTTTCGGTGAATCTAACTCATGAGCCAGCAAAAACCTAAAATCAGCACCTCTTTCAGCTACGAAACATTAGAGGAAACGCTTGATATAAAACCCAAATCGGAAGGGATGATGATCGGCATTCCGAAAGAGATTGCCTTTCAGGAAAACCGTATAGCACTGACTCCCGATGCGGTGAGTGTGCTGGTGAGCAATGGTCACCAGGTCATGATCGAGCACAATGCCGGCGATGCCTCCCATTACCGCGATAAAGATTACAGCGAAGCCGGTGCCCGCATTGTATATGACCGCCCCGAAGTATTCAAAGCCCCTATTTTAGTAAAGAGCGCCCCCGTTATAGAAGAGGATCTGCCTTTGCTGCAGTATAACCAGGTGATCATTTCCCCTATTCATCTTTCGGTTCTCAAAGCCGAGATACTGGAAACGATGATGGAAAAAAAGATCACTGCCATTTCGTTCGAGAATCTCAAAGACGATAGCGATTCCTATCCCATCGTGCGCAGCATGAGTGAGATTGCGGGTAGTGCCGTGATGCTGATCGCTGCACAGTATCTCGGTTCGGCCAATCATGGCAAGGGTGTACTGCTGGGAGGTATCTCCGGTATAGCGCCTACCAAGGTGATCATTATCGGTGCCGGCATTGTAGGCGAATATGCGGCCAGGGCGGCACTGGCGCTGGGTGCGTCCGTTAAAGTATTTGACAATAGCGTTTATCGTCTTAAGCGACTGCAGAATAATATCGGTCACCGGTTGTGGACTTCTGTAATAGAACCGCGTATGCTGGCCAAACAGCTCAAGACCTGTGAGGTGGCCGTGGGTGCACTCGGTTCGCAAACCGGTCGTACGCCTATGGTGGTGACCGAAGAAATGGTGAGCAATATGCGCCCGGGATCGGTGGTGATCGATGTAAGTATTGACCGCGGCGGATGTTTTGAAACCTCCGAGATCACCTCGCATGAGCATCCCATATTCATGAAATATGGTGTGATACATTACTGTGTACCTAATATCCCTTCCGGTTTTTCCCGTACAGCTTCGCAGGCTATCAGCAACGTATTGATGCCGCTGCTGCTGGAAGCCGGTGAAGAAGGCGGTTTTGAAAACCTCGTATGGCACCGTGTACACCTGCGCAGTGGTATTTACCTGTTTAAAGGAGCACTTACCAATTTTTATCTCAGTGAGCGCTTTGATCTCAAATACACAGATCTCAATCTTCTGATAGCAAGTCAGCGTTGATTCATAAAAAGCAGACAGGATTATTTAACAAAAAGATTGTTTGCATGTTATCTGTGATAAGGCAACTGATTATCAGTTGTTAAATCCCGTTTTATTAATCTATATCAGCACAAAGAAGATTGCACAGCCCATTGACATTCAGGGCATCTGCCTTCTTTTTTGTACCTTTGCAGCGATGAAAAAATGCATAACCACATTCATTCTGATTGTGATGGCCGTTTGCATAGGCCAGTTCAGTTATGCTGCCCGTACCCAACGGGAGACGTTCATCGGTACCTCATCCGTTCATTTCCGGCAAAGCGTATTTTCTGCAGGTAAAGGCACTACTTTTCCCGTGCCTGATTCTTACAGATGCCCGGCCAGGGTATTATCCCTGTTTCCGGTAACGCCTTCCATCATTCCGGGTGAATTTGAATTGCCGGTACCGGCTACTTCTTTTTATATGCTGGATATGACAGCCCGGGGCACGAGTGCTGTACCTGAAAACAGATTGCAACATCTGTTTCCGTTTCACTATTTCTGGTAATAAGGTTTTTGTTAATCATTGGCCGGAGTTACAGGGCTGATTCCGGTTGCGTGCCTGCTACATTATCCGTAACACACCTGGGCATTCTTTTTCCCGGGGCAAAACCGAAGCAAGAAATATGAGTCATTTACCTAATCTTATTATCGATCTGGCGCTGATACTGGGTGCAGCTGCTATCATGACCCTGATTTTTAAATTACTGAAGCAGCCGCTGGTATTGGGTTATATCATTGCCGGTGTGCTCGTGAGCTCTCACTTTGAATGGTTTCCTTCTATCAGTAAGGAAGATTCCGAGAATGTGACCGTGATGGCGGAAATTGGTGTGATCTTTCTGCTGTTTAGCCTGGGCCTGGAATTCAGTTTCAAAAAACTGGCACAGGTAGGAGGCTCATCTTCGGTTTCCGCTTTTGTGGAAGCAATTGGTATGTCGGCACTGGGCTACGGTGTAGGTAAAATGCTTGGCTGGACCACCATGGATGCCATTTATCTCGGCGCTGCCCTGGCAGTATCCAGCACTACCATTATCATTAAGGCAGTAGAGGAGCTGGGGCTCAAGAAAAAGAAGTTTGCCACGCTTGTATTCGGGATACTTATTGTAGAAGATCTGATCACCATCGCCATCCTGGTATTGCTCACCACCATTTCTGTGACGCAACAGTTTGATGGGGTGGAAATGCTGCTTTCCATACTCAAGCTGATCTTCTTCCTCATCCTCTGGTTTGTAGTGGGTATATTTTTTATTCCGACCATACTTAAAAAAGCAAGGAAACTCATGAACGATGAGACCCTGCTGATCGTATCCATCGCCATGTGCCTGCTGATGGTATACCTCGCGGCAAAAGTGGGATTCTCATATGCCCTGGGCGCATTTGTAATGGGATCATTGCTGGCCGAGACAACCAAGGCGGAGCGTATCGAACACCTCGTAAAACCAGTAAAGGACCTGTTTGGCGCCATCTTCTTTGTATCGGTAGGTATGATGATCGATCTGCGCATGATGGGTGAATATGCTGTTCCCATCCTGATCATTACACTGGCGTGTATCATAGGCAAAGTGATCACCACCGGTATTGGTGCATATATCTCCGGCAACTCGTTGAAAGTTTCTTTGCAGACAGGGATGAGCCTGGCGCAGATCGGTGAGTTCTCTTTCATCATTGCTGCACTCGGTGTGAGTCTGGGCGCTACCAGCAGTTTTCTGTATCCTATCATCGTAGCCGTATCGGGTGTGACCACGTTTACGACCCCGTATCTCATCAGGGCCAGTGCTCCTTTTTATGAATGGATAGACCGGCGGTTGCCGGAAAGATGGCGCAAGTCGCTGGACCGTTACAGTTCGGAAGCCACTACCATGACCTCGGTGAGCGATTTTCACCAGGTGCTGAAATCATTTATTATAAATGTCGTATTGTTCTCTGTACTGATCGGTGCGATTGTTTATCTCTCTTCTACCTATGTATTGCCCTGGGTAGATGCCAATACCGATTATGCTTTTGGTGGTATCACCGCAGCTTTTATTACATTGCTGGTGATGGCTCCTATGATATGGGGTCTGGTGGTACGCAATGAACGCAATGAGGCTTTTGCCCGTATTTATGCACAGCAACGCTACCGCGGCCCTATCTGGATGATGCGCGGTCTGAAACTGGGGCTTTCTATTTTCGCCATCGTATTTCTGCTCAACCGGTTTTTCTCCCTGTCAATCGCCGTTTATGCAGCGGTGATCCTGATCATACTGTTTGTGGTGTTTCAGAAAAAGGTACAACGGTTGTATGACCGTATCGAGAATCGGTTTATCCGCAACCTCAATGACCGCGAGCTGCAGGAAGAACTGCGGCTGGCCGAGCAGGAAGCCAGCAAACGCAATGTGGCTCTTGCACCATGGGATGCACATATGACCACTTTTGATGTAGAACCCGAAGTGGCCATCATCGGTAAGACACTCGAAGAACTGAAATGGCGTGAGCAGATCGGAGTGAATGTGGCGATGATCAAACGCGGGCACCTTACTATTGTAAGCCCGCAGCGTTATGACCGCATTTATCCCGGCGATAAACTCTTTATCATTTGTACAGATGCACAGGAGAAAAAAATGAATGCAGTACTGCGGCCTGATAAGAAGGTGATGGAAAACCTGCAGGAAGTGGAAGTGCAGCTCGACAAGTTCACCCTCGACGACGATTCTCCGTTTATTAATAAATCGATACGCGAATCCGGCATCCGCAGCAGCACCAATGGCCTGGTAGTAGGCATTGAGCGCAATGGCCAGCGTATCCTTAATCCCGAATCAGATACTATCCTCCAGTCAGATGATGTAGTGTGGATCGTGGGAGAGAAGAAGCTGTTGGAGACGATTGGCTAGTGTGCTGGTGTGCTGGTGTGCTAGTGTGCTAGTGTGCTAGTGTGCTAGTGTGCTAGTGTGCTAGTGTGCTAGTGTGCTAGTGTGCTAGTGTGCTAGTGTGCTAGTGTGCTAGTGTGCTAGTGTGCTAGTGTGCTGAATTTTTTGGTGGGATAAGTTACTTATTATTTTCCGTTTATTTTATTGATTATTAATTATTTAATGTGAGCTTATTAGCACATTCTCACATTAGCATATCAACACATTTCCTTTTTAAACATTTGTTTAAATCAAACATTTGTTTAATTTTGCGGGGCTTTTTTACTAAAATATCTAATATGTCTACGTACAGCGAAAAACAGATCCAGATCATGGCGGCAGCCGAGCGGCTGTTTGCCGATAAGGGTTTTGATGGCACTTCTGTCCGGGATATTGCAGAAGCAGCCGGGGTCAACCTGGCCATGATATCCTACTACTTTGGCTCCAAGGAAAAACTGATGGAAGCCATGTTTGTACACCGGAGCAGTTCCTTTCGCCTGCAGCTCGAAACCATGGTGCAGAATAAAGACCTGGACCCTATGCAGAAAGTAGAAATGCTGGCAGACCAGTATATCGACAAATTGCTGGGGCAGCAATGTTTTCACCGGATAATGGTGCGCGAGCAGATGGTACATCACAACAGGTTTATCGGTGAGCAGATCCAGCAACTGAAAATGAAAAACCAGGCACTGATACGCCAGCTGATAGAAGAAGGACAGCAGAAAAAAATGTTTAGGACCGACGTAGATGTTCCTCTCCTGATGAATACACTGGTGGGCACCGTAAGCCAGTTGGTAACGACCCAGCATTTTTACCGTGAAATGAACAATCTGCAGTCGATGACCGAAGAAGAGTTTGTAACCTATATCCGTCCCAAACTAAGCAAACACATAAAGCAAATTTTCAAAGCAATACTTAAAAATGAGGAACATGTTTAGACGCCTGGCAGGAGCGCTAATGATCCTGTGGCCGCTGGCCGCTGTACAGGCGCAAACCCGCACCATCGCACTCGATGAAGCGGTAAGCCTGTCGCTGGCACACAGCCCGGCCCTGAAGGCAATGCAGGCGCAGATCGCAGAAAGACAGGCCGCGCTGGAAAAAGCGCAGGATGAGCGCCTGCCTGATCTAAAAATAACCGGCTCTTACATGCGGTTAAACAGCGCCAATATTGATCTCAAATCTTCTTCCGGCAGTGGCAACGGAGGAGAATCTCCTAAAGTCAATCAGGCACTCTATGGACTGGTAAATGTATCACTGCCAATTTATACAGGAGGACGTATAAAGTTTGGTATTGAATCGGCCCGCTACCTGGCAGAAGCTGCCCGGCTTGATGCCGGTACGCAAAAGGATGAACTGATCCAGAATACGATTGAGGCTTATATCAATCTGTATAAAGCAGGTGCCGCAGTGACACTGGTAGAAGATAATCTGAAACAGGCGCAGCAGCGGGTAAAAGATTTTACCGGCCTCGAAAAAAATGGATTACTGGCGCGTAATGATCTGATGAAAGCAGAACTGCAGGCCTCTACCACCGAACTCGCACTGCTGGACGCGCAGAACAGTTACCAGCTGGCGCAGGTGAATATGAACCTGATGCTGGGACTTCCTGAGCAGACAGAATTGAAAACAGACAGTATACTGCAGGCAGTACCGGCGCAGCTCGATGCGCTGAACGACTATGTACAGGCGGCAGGTTCCAATCGTTATGACAAAGCTTCTTTGGGCCTGCAGCGCAAGGCTGCCGATGTGGAAGTGAAACAGACCAAAAGCGGACGTTATCCTTCGCTGGCACTTACCGGTGGTTATATCGCTGCAGATATCCCGCATTTTGTTACTATCACCAATGCCGTAAATATCGGTTTGGGTGTCTCCTACAACATCGGCTCCCTGTGGAAAGGCAGGGCGAGTATCAAACAGGCCGAAGCACAGTCGGCTCAGTTGGCTGCGCAGGAGCTGGGGCTCGACGAAAAAGTACGCTTACAGGTCAACAAGGCCTATCTCGATTGCCTCAGCAGTAAAAAGAAGATAGATGTATATGAGCGCTCTGTAGACCAGGCCAGCGAGAATTACCGCATTACCCGCAATAAGTATGACAACAGCCTGGCCAGTACGACCGACCTGCTCGATGCAGATGTGGCGCAGCTGCAGGCCCGGCTCAATTATGCTTTTGCAAAAGCCGACGCGCTGGTTACCTATTATCAGTTGCTGAAAGTGACCGGTCAGTCAGCCAACAATTTTCAAGTAAACAAAAAATAAAGATCAATACAACCAGAATATGGAAACAACTACTAACGAAACCAAAGGCAAAAAAAGAAGCCCGGTATTTATTATCATCCTGCTGGTACTGATAGCCGGAGGCGCCTGGTTTGGTATTTCAAAATATATACACAGCCAGCATCATGAAGATACAGATGATGCGCAGGTAAGTGCAGACATCAACCCGGTGATACCCCGTGTGGCCGGTTATATATCGGATGTAAGAGTGAAAGACAACCAGTTTGTAAAACAGGGCGATACCCTGCTGGTGCTCGATAACCGTGATTTTGTGATCAAAGTGGAGCAGGCAGAAGCTGCACTGGCGCTTGCACAAACCAACTTGTTGGGTGCGAGAGCGATAACACAGGCTGCCAAAGCCAATATTGCCACCTCTGCAGCATCTATAGGTACAGCCGATGCGCAGATCGAAGCGGCCAAGGTCACACTGTGGCGTGCACAACAGGATTATGAACGTTATGCCAACCTGATCAAAGATCACTCCATTACCCAGCAACAATATGAGCAGGCCCTGGCTGCCCGCCAGTCGGCAGAACGCCAGTTGGGTATCCTGCAAGAACAAAAGAAACAGGCTTCACAACAGACACATGCAGTAAGTGTGCAAAGCGATGCAACGGCTACCCAGATCGCTTCGGCAGAAGCTACTATCCGTCAAAAGCAGGTAGAACTGGATGCTGCCCGTCTCAATCTTTCCTATACCGTTGTGACAGCTGCACAGGATGGCCGGTTGAGCAAAGTGCCCGTACATCCCGGTCAGTATGTACAGCCTGGTCAGGCATTGTTCAGTATTGTGCACAGCAATGAAGTATGGGTGACTGCCAACTTCAAGGAAACACAGATCAACAAAATGCGCGTGGGCCAGCGGGTGATCATTACTGCAGATGCTTATCCCAAACATGAGTTTGAAGCAAAGCTGTCTTCTTTCTCTCCGGCTACAGGTTCCACTTTTGCCTTACTGCCTGCTGATAATGCCAGTGGCAACTTTGTGAAAGTGGTACAGCGCCTTCCTGTACGCATTGAATTTACAGATGCCAAAGACAGCCTGGTTCAGCAGCTGCGTCCCGGTATGAATGTAATTGTGGATGTGCACCTCGACTAATCTATTTTAAATTAATGAATACAGATGTGTAGAAACATCTGCTGATACAGAGATTATGGTACAACAAGCATCGTTGGTGGAGTATGGCTCACGGCGGGTGATCATTACGCTCACCTGTATTGTGTGTGCGCTGCTCGAAATTGTGGATACCACCATTGTCAACGTTGCCATTACTGATATGCAGGGAACCCTGGGAGCCACTACCAGTGAGGTGGGCTGGGTAATTACCTCTTATGCTATTGGCAACGTAATTGTGATCCCTCTTACCGGATTCTTTTCGGCCCAGTTTGGCCGGCGTAATTATTTCGCGGCCAGTATTATTCTTTTTACGGTCTGTTCCCTTCTTTGTGGTAATGCCAGTGGTATCTGGGAACTGGTGGCATTTCGGTTTTTGCAGGGAGTAGGTGGCGGTGCATTGCTGGTGACTTCACAAACCATCATTACAGAAAGCTACCCACCCGAAAAAAGGAGTATGGCACAAGCGATCTATGGTATGGGCGTTATTATCGGCCCTACCCTTGGACCGCCCCTCGGAGGTTATATTACCGAGCACTGGGGATGGCCTAATATATTTTATATTAATATCCCATTGGGCATTATTGCCGCCATGCTCACGTTGCAATTTGTAAGAAGTCCCAGGTATGCCGAGAAGAGTAAGGTGGGGGATATTGATTGGTTGGGTATCGGATTGCTCGCTGCATTTGTAGGATCGTTGCAGTTTATCCTGGAAAAAGGGCAGGAGGAAGACTGGTTTAATAGCCCGTTGATCTCTTCCTTCGCTGCCATTGCGGTTTTTGCTGCATTCTTTTTCATTTGGCGTGAACTTACATTCCGGAACCCGGCTGTACGGCTCAATGTATTGAAAAACGGGAATCTGCGGATTGGAACCGTACTTTCCTTTATCATGGGGTTTGGCCTGTATGGATCAACATTTATCATCCCATTATATGTGCAGGCTACACTGGGTTGGACACCCACTCAGGCAGGTATGTTGATGATACCGGCGGCACTGACTACCGCATTTATGATGCCGCTGATCGGACGCCTGTTGCAGCGTGGCGTACCTCAGCAATACCTGGTAGCAGGCGGTATGCTGATATTCTTCCTGTTCTGCTTCTGGGGATACAAAATAATTACTCCCGACACCGGATCCGACAATTTTTTCTGGATGTTGATATGGCGTGGTGTGGGTATGGGTATGTTGTTTATTCCTATCACCGCTCTTTCATTAAGCACATTGAAAGGAAGGCAGATCGGAGACGGTGCTGCATTTACCGGTATGATGCGTCAGCTTGGTGGGTCTTTTGGTATTGCAGTGATCACCACATTTATGGTGCACCAAAATGCCCAGCATCGTGCGGATCTGACCAATCAACTCGATATTCATAATCCTACCGTCAATGCCCGCGTTGAAATGTTAGCCCATGGTTTCGAAAGTAAAGGAAGGGCGCAGAATGTGGCAAAGCTGGAAGCGTATAAAGCGCTGGATTATTCGGTGAGCAAGCAGGCGGCCGTACTGTCTTATATGGATGTATTCCTGTATATCGGCTGTTTGTTTCTGCTTTGTATCCCGTTTGTATTAGCGGTAAAAGGTAAGAAGGATAAGGGAGGAGGAGCAAATGCAAGCGAGCATATGCATTAGATGGCATATTACTTATAATCAGCCAGGCGGATCTTTTCTTTGCAAAAAGAATATTCCACTTCATCATTGCTGCTGACAACAACAAGTCTTCCGGGGGTATACGTAGTTATCAATTGATGGTAAAGGCGTATACCCTCTTCATCAAGATTGGTACAGGGCTCATCCAGCAGTACCAGTGCGCTGTCAGACAAAATACATTGTGCCAGTTTTACCCGTTGCTTCATGCCCGAGCTGAAAAACCGGATCTGTTTATGTGCAGCAGCCTGCAGTCCCAGCAACTCAATGATAGCAGCTGTATGCAGTCCGGGCAGAAAAGGTTTGAAAGAATGGTGAAAATCGAAAAACTCGGCAAGGCTCATTTCCTCGATCACTTCGAGATAAGGGGCGCAAAGGCTGGTATGGCTGAATACAGCTTCTGTAGCAAGTGGCTGACCATTTAACTGGTAGGTGATCTGTCCTTCATTGTGATGAACGGCGGCGGCAAGTATCTGAAGCAATGTGCTTTTGCCGGAGCCATTGGCTCCTGTGATAGCATAGGCATTTCCACTTTGAAGGGTGAAATTGAGGTGCCGGAAGATCCATTCACGGTTATATCGTTTACCCGCATCAGATAGGGAGATCGTCATCGCCATTGCCTTTGGTGAAGCGTTTGATAATGCCACGCCCGCTCTCACGGATAAACGTTACAATCTCATCCCGCTCATCGGTGGCCGGAAATTCTTCTTCCAGAAATTCGAGGGCCTGTGAGGTATTAAGACCTTTATTATAGATAATGCGATAGATGTCGAGGATATGGTTGATCTTTTCTACAGTGAAGCCGCGACGTTTGAGACCTACGGAATTTACCCCGGCATAGCTCAGGGGTTGACGGCCGGCCTTGATATAGGGGGGCACGTCTTTGCCTACCAGGGCACCACCGGAGATAAAGGCATGGGCACCCACCTTCACAAACTGGTGTACGGCACAAACACCGCCCAGGCCAACCCAGTCACCCAGTACTACATGGCCTGCCAGCTGGCTGCTATTGCTCAGCGTACAGTTGTTGCCGATCATACAATCATGACCTATGTGGCTGTAAGCCAGTATCCAGCAGTTATTGCCCACAACTGTTTTCAGCCGGTCACTGGTACCGCGGTGGATGGTTACAAACTCGCGGATGGTACAGTTATCGCCAATTTCAACAGTTGTCTTTTCTTCTGCATATTTACGATCCTGAGGAATAGCACCAATCACAGCTCCGGGAAAGATCCGGCAGTTACGGCCAATACGGGTGCCTTCCATAATGGTCACATTGGACCCGATCCAGGTGCCCTCACCGATCTCAACATCCTGATGTATAACTGTAAAAGGATCAATCTTTACGTTAGTTGCCAACCGGGCATTTGGGTGTATATATGTGTGCGGATGGATCATGCAGCTACAAAAAAGCCACGTTTTTTTACGTGACGGTGCAAAGGTAGCAGTTAGCACCTAAAACCACATAAATTTTAAGCAGACGTTAAGTATTGTCATTTTAAGGCAATTAGGCCCAAAATCAATGGTTAACCTGTAAATTTGCAGCCTGATGCATACCCCACCCGATATCTGGGCCCTGGCCTATAAGCAGGCACCCCTGCAGGAGCAGCAAATGCTGTTGCTGGAAAAGGAACAACAGGTTCCCGGGACCGTCCAGTATTCCATCCGCCGTTACCAGCGCAATGTGAACATGAATATGGAAGATACCGGTATGCTGGTCTATCATTACGAAAAGCACGCCACCCAGGAGAGCTTCCTCGAGCTGAAATTCTGCATCAGTGGTAATATTTATTGCCGGCGGAAAAATGCGGAATGTGATACCTGCCAGCTGCATGCCACCAAAAACTGCTCGGAAAGAGTGGAAAGTGTGGATATGCTGAGTTTCCGTTTTTCGCCCGCCCAGCTTTCGCAGTTTGTAAAGCCCCGCAAATCTGACAACAGTCTGCTGACAGACGAAGTACTTTCATTTGAACGTCTTTCCTCCTTTACCAAGATACTTCCGCTTTGCGGCAAGTCGCGAATGGTACTGGAAGCGATACTCAATAACCCGCACACCGGCTCACTCGAAAACATCTTTATCAACGCACAGATCCAGATGCTGCTGCTTTATAGCCTGGACTGTATGGTGGGTGAAAAAGAGATCAATACGATTCAATGTAAATTCCTGGCCAATGAGGCAGATCGCGAGAAGATCAATCGCGCCCGGGAAGTCCTCATACAGCATATTGGTGAGCCCATCACCATTAAGGAACTGAGCCGCAAGGTGGCGATGAATGAATGTTACCTCAAAAAAGGATTCAAGGAAATGTTTGGTACGACCATCTTTGACTTTTACCAGAGCCAGCGGATGGAACATGCCAAATACCTGCTGTATGAAAAAGGCCTTAGTGTGACAGACGTATCTATGATGCTGGGTTATTCATCCATTTCACATTTCTCCACTGCCTTTAAAAAGCATACCGGCCTCAAGCCCTGTGAGCTTTTACTCCGGTAAGCTTATTTGCTATTTGCTAAAAACAGGTGATCATTATTTCTTCCCTTCTGTGCCGCGGTAATTCATAATGTCACGGTCAAAGAGGTAAAGACCGCTCTTGTCGTCACCGATGAGCTCCAGTTTATCGTTAAGCGTACGGGCAGTACGTTCTTCCTCTATCTGCTCGTTGACATACCACTGCAGAAAGTTGTGCGTGGCATAATCTTTTTCAGTAAGTGACAGATGCACCAGGTCGTTGATACTATCGCTCACTTTCAGTTCGTGTTTCAGAAATTCTTCAAACAGTTTCTTAAGCGAGGTAAAGGTGAGGGTGGGTTGCTCCAGCCGGGGCACCACGGCAAAGCCGCCGCGCTCATTGATAAAGCGTACCAGTTTGAGCATATGGATCCTTTCTTCGTCAGACTGTTTGTAAAAGAAGTTGCTCACACCTTCCAGGCCGGGTTGTATCTCTGACCAGGAGGCCATGGCCAGATAAGCCTGTGACGATTCTGCTTCCATTTGCACCTGTTTGTTGAGGGCGTCTTGTATAGCTTTCGATAACATAACAATGGTTTTTTGATGGTACAAATTACTATTATTTCGAGGATAGTAGCCTAAGATATATTGTCAGGGTATTGTTGATTTTCCGGGGGATGATTGGAGGCCCATTTGTCCCTTTTTACTTAATTTCATCGCTTCTTAGCTCACCTTACCGGGTTAAGCCCGGCTTTAAAACAATCATCATGATCAAAAAAAAGCTTTCATGGGCATTGGCACTGTTAGTAGCCAGTACCACCTCTATGGCCCAGCAAGCGGAGTCGAAGTATGATCCGCATGCACTGTTTTCCCCGCTATTCTATACACAGAATGGTAATGAATATCGTGCCGCCACGGGTGAACCCGGTCCTGCTTACTGGCAAAACAAGGCAGATTATCAGATTGCTGCACAACTCGACGAAGCCAAAAAAGAAGTGACAGCCACTGTTACTATTACCTATACCAACAATAGTCCGCAGCGCCTTCCCTATATCTGGCTGCAACTGGATGAGAACCTTTTCAGCAACAATTCACGCGGACAGGCCAAAATGCCTGCTACCGGCCGCAGCCGTTATGGCGATGCCGCTTCAAAATTTGACGGAGGCTACAAGATCAAATCTGTAAAGATCGTCAATGGTGCTGCACAAACAGATGCCAACTACCTGGTAAATGATACACGTATGCAGGTTCGCCTGGCCAGCGCACTGGCAGCAAAAGGCGGCAACCTGAAACTGAAGATCGAATACTCATATACTGTGCCCGACTATGGTGCAGACCGTACCGGTATCCTCAATACCAAAAACGGAAACATTTTTGCCATTGCTCAATGGTATCCCCGCCTGTGTGTGTTTGATGACGTACGCGGATGGAATACGGACCCTTACCTGGGCGCCAGCGAGTTTTATCTCGAGTACGGCAACTTTGATGTAAGCATCACAGCTCCTGCAGCCATGATCGTAGTGGCATCGGGCGAATTGCAAAATCCCCAGGATGTTCTTACTGCAAAACAACTGCAGCGTTACAACCAGGCCAAACAGAGCGATGCGACCGTTATGATCCGCGATAGTGCAGAGGTGACTGATCCTGCTTCGCGTCCTTCCAAACCCACACTTACCTGGAAATACAAGCTTAGCAATGCCCGCGATTTTTCATGGTCCGCTTCCCGTTCCTTTATCTGGGATGCGGCGCGTATGAACCTGCCTGAAGGCAAAAAAGGGCTGGCTATGTCTGTATATCCCGTAGAGTCAAATGGCACCAAAGCCTGGAGCCGCGCCACAGAATATACCAAAGGGTCAATTGAAAATTACAGCAAACGCTGGTTTCCTTATCCCTACTATTCTGCAGTGAACGTAGCCTGCAACATTGGCGGTATGGAATATCCCGGTATCGTATTCTGCAGCTACCGTGCACGTACAGAAAGCCTCTGGGGTGTGACAGACCACGAGTTTGGTCATACCTGGTTTCCCATGATCGTAGGCAGCAACGAACGCCGCTACGGATGGATGGACGAAGGCTTCAATACATTCATCAACGATATTGCTTCTGCCGATTTCAACAATGGAGAATACAGCCATCCCCGACCAAGCGCTCATAAAAGCCGCCTCTTTACTAACAGGATCGAGTCGGTATACAACACACCCGATGGTATGCTGGAGCGTAATATCGGTGCACTGCTGTATTCCAAACCCGGATTTGCACTCGGCCTGCTGCGCGATGTAGTACTGGGCGAAGACCGTTTTGATTACGCCTTTAAAAAATATATCCGCGACTGGTCTTATAAACATCCGACACCCTGGGACTTTTTCCGCAGCATCGAAAACGGTGCCGGTGAAGACCTGGCCTGGTTCTGGAAAAGCATATTCTTTGAAACCTGGCAGCTTGACCAGGCCATTACCAAGGTAGAGTACCGTGATAACAACGCCAAGAATGGTGCACTCATCACGATCACCAACCTCGAGCAGATGGCAATGCCTGTAACTGTAGAGTATACCACAGTCAGTGGCAAAAAAGATCGTAAGCTGCTGCCGGTTGAGATCTGGCAAAGTACTGGCACCTGGAAATTTGGTCTCGATACCGACGAAGAGCTAAGCTCTGTAGTGATCGATCCCGACAAACGCCTGCCTGATATGAACCCGGATAATAATACCTGGAAGAAAGAGTAAAAGACATTAAAGAAGAAGGCCGGTGATATCACCGGCCTTCTTCTTTAATATATAAAGGTTTAAAAGTATAAAGGGTGTAAAGAGTTTCAGGAAACGTTGATAACTACAGGAGACCGATTGGACTGCATAGTGGCCCTGTATTTTAGACAGATTAAGGATGGGCGTGGTCGGTGGGGAAGTACACCGATCGGGACGCGCAGCGTCCTGATCGAGCGGTAATCCAAGTCTCTTCGAAAACAAAAGCCACCATCGCTTCAATTTTACCCGATCAGTTTTTGATTGACCCACGTTAACTTAAAACCTGTTTTCTGCCTTTCATCTTCTACCCTTTACCCTCCACCATCTATCAGGCTTCCTCAACCACCGGTATTTCCTTTGCAGCCACCTTCGCTCTTTTGCCTTTATCCTTCTTTCCTTTCTTCTTCATCTTATTGATCCAGATCAGTGTGCCGGTAATGGGCAGGCTGGTGGCAATGAGGCAGGCCAGGAAATAAATGAGTTTGGTGAACTTACCATATACATTACCTACGTGGATCGCTTTGATGGAACCAGCTACGCGTTGATTGAATGGTTTTTCAGTGAAAATATCTTTCTTCAGCAACTGTCCGCTGAATTGATCGAGTTGTAACCGGTCGGCTGCAGCCGGTGCAAAAAAGCCGGTATGGTACTTACTGATATTGACAGTGCCTTTGGCCTGTGCAGGCAGGCTGACCTGGTAATCGCCCTGCCAGGGAAGGGCCGCCTGGGTTGCAGTAAGATAAGCCTGCAGGCTGAGTGTGGCGGTCGTATCACCATTTTCGGGCAGGGTAGAGCGCAGGGGTTTTTCTTTGGGAGCGTCTTTGGGCTGGTAAGTGCCCAGTGTTTTCTGAAGACCGGTACGGTACCAGTCAAATGACCATTGCGGCCCGGTAAGCCCCATCAGCAGCAGGAAGAAAAGGGCATAAAAGGCCAGCGTATTGTGCAGGTCATGATTGATCCGCTTCCAGCCGGCACGCCATTTTACTTTTAATCCCTGGCGCCAGTGTTTGACTTTTTGCGGAAACCAGATGATCAGCCCGGTGATGCAGCCTAAGGTAAAAAGGATGGTTGCCCAGCCGGTGATGGTGCTGCCCAGCTCGCGGTTACTCATGCCGCTTACGATAGGCTTTTCCACTTTATCGAGCATAAGCCAGCGATGCAGGCTGAACATTTTGCTCATAAATTCCTTAGTACGGCTTTTCTCCGTGTTATTGCCCAGGATATCGCCGGTATAGGGGTTGACCATATAGGTGGTGCCGCGTTCACTGCCTTCTTTTTTCAATGTAAACTGGTAAGAACGGGTAGGGCTGGCCGGTATGCTAGCACCGGTGAGCGCACCTTCCTGTTGGCTTTGAAGACGGGCCACCAGGGTATCGACAGGCAGAGCAGTTTGACCCTGCTGAGGAGATACTTTATATAAATGTGACAGGGATGCTTCGGTAAGTTCTGTGCTGTAGACATAGACGGTGCCGCTGAAGCAGACTGCAATTACGATAAGCCCGCTGGCAAGACCCAGCCAGAGATGGACGTCGTTGAAAAATTTGCGTATGCGCGGCCAGCGGCTTTTGGCAGGTTGAGACATGGTGTGGATCGGCGATATTTAAGGGGGTAAATTTATTTCCACCCTCCCGGCCAGACTTACGGATTGGGGAAAAAATGAGGGGCCGGCTTACGTATTCGGGAAAATCTGACTAAAATGAAAGAGGGCATGCCGGCAGGCACACCCTCGTTATAAGCTGTGTGATAAATGTGATTAGGATCCGCAGCTGATACAGCCATCCTGCATGGTACAAACGGCACCTTCTACGATCTGTGCTTCGGTTTCGTTATTACCCTCGATAACGGTCAGGCTGTGGGTATCGATGAGTGGCTCAACGGCACGTCCGCCCTGTTTTTCGACGGTAAACTGTACGGCTTGTGAAGCTGCTTTGGTACGCAGGTAATACATACCGGTTTTCAGACCTTTTTTCCATCCATAGAAATGCATGGAGGTGAGTTTGCCGGTAGTAGGTGTATCTACAAACAGGTTGAGTGATTGTGACTGGCAGATATAAGCGCCGCGGTCGGCAGCCATATCGATGATAGCACGTTGTTTGATCTCCCAAACTGTTTTATAAACTTCCTTGATATGATCCGGAATATTGCTGATCTTCTGGATGGAGCCGTTATGCGCCATGATGGCGTTTTTCATCTCATCGTTCCAGAGGTTGAGCTCTACCAGGTCTTTGAGCAGGTGTTTGTTTACCACTACAAACTCTCCACTCAGTACACGACGTACATAGATGTTGGAAGTGTAGGGTTCAAAACACTCGTTGTTGCCCAGGATCTGTGAAGTGGAAGCAGTTGGCATAGGCGCTACCAGCAGTGAGTTGCGCACACCGTGTTTCAGTACTTCTGCTTTGAGTGTATACCAGTCCCAGCGCAGGGTAGGTTCTACATTCCACATATCAAACTGGAAAATACCTTTTGATACCGGTGAGCCGGCAAATGTTTCATAAGGTCCTTCCACTTTGGACAGGTCTTTACTGGCTGTCATAGCGGCAAAGTAGATCGTTTCAAAGATCTCTTTGTTCAGTTGGCGTGCTTCATCGCTTTCGAAAGGAAGACGCAGCAGGATGAATACGTCTGCCAGGCCCTGTACGCCCAGGCCAATGGGGCGGTGGCGGAGGTTGGATTTTTCCGCCTCGGGCACAGGGTAATAGTTATTGTCGATGATCTTATTCAGGTTTTTGGTTACCTGGTAAGTCACTTCGTAAAGTTTGTCGTGGTCAAATTTGCCGTTGATCACATAGCGGGGCAGCGCCAGTGAAGCCAGGTTACATACAGCCACTTCATCGGGGCTGGTATATTCAATGATCTCTGTACACAGGTTTGAGCTCTTGATCGTACCCAGGTTCTGCTGGTTGCTCTTGCTGTTGGCGGCATCTTTGTACAGCAGGTAAGGTGTACCTGTTTCAATCTGTGCATCGAGGATAGAAAACCACAGATCCTGAGCCTTTACAATTTTGCGGGCCCGGCCTTCTTTCTCGTAGGAGGCATACAGTTTTTCGAATTCTTCGCCCCAGCACTCGTGCAGTCCGGGCGCTTCGTTGGGGCAAAACAGGCTCCAGTCGCCGTTTTCTTCCACGCGTTTCATAAACAGGTCTGGTATCCAGAGGGCATAGAAGAGGTCGCGTGCGCGCAGTTCTTCTTTACCATGGTTTTTGCGCAGATCCAGGAATTCATATACGTCTGCATGCCAGGGCTCGAGGTAGATAGCGAAGGCGCCTTTGCGCTTACCGCCACCCTGGTCTACATAACGTGCCGTATCGTTGTATACACGCAGCATGGGGATGATGCCATTGCTGGTACCGTTGGTGCCACCGATATAGCTGCCTGTAGCACGGATACCGTGGATAGCGAGGCCAATACCGCCGGCGCTTTGTGAGATCTTGGCTGTTTGCTTGAGTGTGTCGTAGATACCATCGATGCTGTCGTCCTTCATAGTGAGGAGGAAGCAGGAGCTCATCTGCGGTTTGGGTGTACCTGCATTGAACAGGGTGGGAGTGGCATGTGTAAACCAGCGCTCACTCATGAGATGGTAGGTTTTGATAGCGCTGTCGATATCTTCTTTGTGGATACCGATAGCCACCCGCATGAACATATGCTGCGGACGCTCTGATACCTTACCATCCAGTTTGAGGAGGTATGATTTTTCGAGTGTTTTGAAACCAAAATAGTCAAATCCGTAGTCGCGGTCATAGATGATGGTAGAGTCGAGCAATTCAGCATTGTCCTGAATGATCTGCCATACATCATCGGCGAGCAGGGGCAGGTGTTTACCTGTTTTGGGATCCTGACAATTATAGAGCAACTCCATAGTGCCGGAGAAGCTCTTGGTGGTATTTTTATGGAGGTTGCTTACGGCAATACGGCTTGCCAGCAATGCATAGTCGGGGTGCTTTACAGTAAGTGATGCGGCTGTTTCGGCGGCCAGGTTGTCCAGTTCTGTGGTGGTAACACCATCGTACAGGCCTTCGATTACCTTTTTGGCTACATCAATGGAATTAACAAAGCGACGGTCCAGGCCATAGCAAAGTTTTTCAATCCGTGCGGTGATTTTGTCAAACTTGACGCTCTCTGTTTTATTGTTCCTTTTAATGACGTACATGGCTGCAGGATTTATATGGGTTAATAGTTTCCGTTTTCTCTCATTCAGTTTTAACGGTTCTCAGAGGGCTGGATTCGGCGATAAAAATTATTCAAACCGGTTACAGCAAATTGGCCGGCCTGAATAAGGATAGTTATAACACTAAAAATCTTCTTCGGTTGAAAACGACTGGGTTTCTTTTCCGGCCATTACACCGGCTTTCTGATAATCGCCCACACGTTTTTCAAAGAAGTTGGTCTTACCTTCCAGTGAGATCATTTCCATGAAGTCGAAAGGATTGGTAGCGTTGAACATTTTGGGATAACCCAGTTCAGTCAGCCAGCGGTCAGCCACAAACTCGATGTATTGCGCCATCAGGTCTGCGTTCATGCCGATCAGCTTTACGGGCAATGCTTCGGTGATAAATTCTTTTTCGATTTCCACTGCATTGCCGATGATGGCGTATACCTGCTCCTGCGTAAGTTTTTGGGTGAGCATGTTGTAAAGCACACAGGCAAACTCACAGTGCAGGCCTTCATCGCGGCTGATCAGTTCATTGCTGAAGGTGAGGCCCGGCATGAGACCACGCTTCTTGAGCCAGAAGATAGAACAGAAGCTACCGCTGAAGAAGATACCCTCTACAGCAGCAAAGGCTACGAGGCGCTCGGCAAATGAGCCGTTTTCGATCCAGCGCAGCGCCCATTCTGCTTTTCTTTTTACGGCAGGAACCGTATCAATAGCATGGAAAAGGCGATCCTTTTCTTTGGGATCCTTGATGTAGGTGTCAATGAGCAGGGCATAGGTCTCTGAGTGAATATTCTCCATCATGATCTGGAAGCCATAAAAACAACGGGCTTCCGGCAATTGCACTTCACTCATGAAATTGACAGCCAGGTTTTCATTCACAATACCATCACTGGCGGCAAAAAAGGCCAGTACGTGTGAGATGAAATGTCTTTCACCATCGGTCATGGCAGCCCAGTCTTTGGCATCGGCACTCAGGTCAATCTCCTCGGCAGTCCAAAAGCTGGCTTCATGCCGCTTATAATGCTCCCACAGTGTAGGATAATTGATAGGAAGGATAACAAACCGATCCTTGTTTTCTCTTAGCAAAACTTCGTCTTCATGCTGCATAACAAAAAATTTGAACCGTTATATAATAGCGGCACGACAAGAGACGGAAAACCCAACACTTTTTTGATGAAAAAAAAGTAACAGAGATCAATCTTTGCCGGTACCTTATGATCCGGGAAGGTTCCAAACAATAATTATCGCGGCCGGTAGCCTGGCTAGCCTGAGCGAGTAGTAAGTTTTAAGTTCTAAGTAGTAAGTGTTCACCTTACTTATGACTTAAAACTTATTACCTATCACTCCCTCCGGGTCACAGTTGCCTGTCAGCCCATGATTTTCACATGGTTCCCCTGTTTATGCAGAAATGGTTTTTCTGCTCCGCAACAAATTATCTTGAAGAACTGGCAACGAATGTAAAATCAAACGAAAGAAAAGACGTCCGTAATTCTGCACAGGATGTGGATATATTTCTGGGCCCGAATGGGGCAAATAACCTTCTCTCTATATATAATGAAAAAATGCCATGACCGGGCAAAGAGTGCCGGTCCGGGGGCTTGTCACCGGCCTGTCAGTTTCCTTTTTGCGCAAGCAGACTTTGCCGATCTCGTAAGGCTTATGGGCCGCCTGGCCCTCATTTTTACAAAACTAAAATGTACGGCATGTGCCAATACCAGACCTTATTTCATCATGCAGATACCGGTTATGTGATCCGTTGCACCGCCTGCGACCGCATACAGGTTGGATTTGCCAATTTGCTGCTCACCTTCAAGGAGGAAGACCTGGCACCCTTTTTACGCTGGGTAAACCGTATCCGCGATGAGCAGCAGCCTGGCCTCAACTCTATTGTACGCAGCATTGTCATTCCCTCACCCTGCGAGGGCGTAAGCCTGCTGCTCAACCTCAAAGAACTGGAATCGCTGATCAATATGATGGAAATAGCCGACAGCGAATTAAAAACCCTTCAGCTTATACAACTTTTTGGCGAATCCTGACCGGTCGCCAACCGTCAACAAGCGATATAAAATGTGGATCATGCTGCGGTCTTATTCTTATGACGGCAGTAAAAAAATTGAAAGTGCCATCTGTTCGGATGGCACTCTTATTTTTGCACTAAAGTTGAAACGATGAATCAAATAGAAATGTTTAATAACCTGGCCCGTATCCGCCGTTCTGTATTTCCCGATCAGCTGGAGGCCGGCAAGCCGGTCGACGATGCAATTATCCGTGAGATCCTGACCAATGCTACCTGGGCGCCCAATCATGGCCGCGCAGAACCCTGGCATTTTACCGTATTCAGTGGTGAAGGCTTGAAAAAGCTGGCCGATTTTCAAAGTAACCTGTACAAAGAATTATCCGGACCGGGGTTTAAAGAAATAACCTACACCAAACTGCAGCAAAATCCGCTGAAGGCCTCTCATATCATTGCCATTGGCATGAAGCGTACACCCAATAAGAATATTCCTGAGATCGAAGATGTGGAAGCGGTGTCCTGTGCCGTTCAGAATATTTACTTGTCGGTAACAGCATATGGTCTCGGAGGCTACTGGACCACTGGCGGTGTCACTTATCGCGAGCAGGCCAGGCCTTTTTTTGGATTGGGCGAAGAAGATAAATTATTAGGCTTTTTCTATATAGGACATATTGCATTGCCCTCAGGAGCCGCTACCAGGGCCGATCTTGACACTAAGGTGACATGGGTACGCTAACCAACTATCCTATAGGGCCGATCAGTTTTTCCTGATTGAGATTGTTTTTTTTCTGATTTCAAAAATGGCTGCAGAAGCAGTCAGGCAATTTTGCATTCCAATTTTGAAATCAGCAATGACGCGTTGGACCAAACTACTGTTTACAGCCTGCAGCCTCCTGTTACTGACAGCGATGCTGCAGGCTCAGTCTTTTTATACCATCCAGGGAAAGATCATCGATGAGGAAAATAAGCCGCTTTCGCTGGCCACAATCCGGGTTATGCCGGCCGACCTCGCTGCGCAAAGCCAGGGCGATGGTTCATTTTCTATCCGCATTCCGGCTCATCTGCGTGAGATCAGTTTGCAGGTATCACATGTAGGTAAGGAGCCTGTAAACCGGATATTGACCGCCGGTCAGTATGGGCAGTTTCAATTGATCCGCCTCCTTACACAAAGTCTGAAATTGGCAGAAGTAGAAGTCAACGCCGTACGTCGTAATACTGCTTCGTCCAATTCATCCATCCTTTTTGACCGCGAAGCCATCGAGCAGGTGCAGCCATTGAGTGTGGCCAATGTGCTCAATTACCTGCCCGGACAAACCATCCTGCGGCAGGGTGTATCTGTACAGGGTATACAAACGCTCAACCTTCGCTCGGCCACCAATCCCGCTACTTTGCTGGGCGGAGGGTCTTCGCAAGCCCGCTCTATTATGGAAACACAGAACCTGAATGAGACATTCGGACTTACTGTGATGGTCGACGGGGCGCCTCTCTCCAATAATGCCAATATGCAGTTTAGCAATACCAGCTTTATGGGTATGTTTTCGTCCAATAACATCACCAATCCGGATGCTATACTGGCTGACCGCTCACAGCGAAACGGGACCCTGTATTCCGGTTATGGCGGTTTGTATGGTGGCGCACAGGCCAACACCGGCCTCGACCTGCGTTCTATTGGTGTGGAAAGTATTGAACAGATAGAAGTGATCTCGGGTGTGGCTTCTGCGCGTTATGGCGATTACACCACTGGTATTGTAAACATCGATCGCCAGGCAGGTATAACACCGCTTCGCCTTAGCCTTCAGCATAATGACGGCACACAGCTTATTTCCTTATCAAAAGGTATGAAGCTGAGCCCTGCACTGGGCAATATCAATTTCAGCATGGACTACCTGCATAGCAATGATGACCCGCGCGACAAACTCAAAGGATTTGAACGTATTGGCGGCGGACTGATCTGGACGTATCAGAAACGTAAAGTGACTGCATTTAAAAATACATTTAGTGTCAACTACAGCACCACACTTGACCGCACCAAACTGGACCCGGATGAAGGCAACCAGCGTATGGCCAAATTCAGCAACGAGTCCATTAACCTTTCCAACCGCAGCAACTGGACGCTGCGCAAAAGCTGGATCTACGATATTGAATTCAGGGGCAGCTACGGGGTGACACGCAGCGAATCTTATGACCAGTGGTTTCTGAACAGCAGTTCGCTGATCAAAATTGCCGAAGCTACCGAGACCAGTACCTACGAAGGGCGTTATGGTCCCGGTTATTACCTGGCTTATCACCATATCATCGGCAAACCAGTGAATGCTTCGGCACGTCTGCAGACCAACAGTATTTTCAAATTGTCTGCCGGCAATACCTACAAACTTTCGCTGGGAGTGGATTACCGGTACAATGCCAATAAAGGCCCCGGTGTGCTGAACGATCCTGCACGCCCCCGTTTTGATGATCAGGGATATAAAAATGACCGGCCCCGCTCATTCGACGACCTCTCGGCCATGAGCAATATGGGCTTTTATATGGAGAATGTTTTTATTACCCGTTTTCTGCAAAAACCTTTGCATGCCAACCTGGGTGCAAGAGCCGATGTACAAAATGGATTTTTTACGGCCGCACCACGTATCAACACCAGCTGGCAGCCCATCAAAGGATGGTCCGTATCGCTGGCATATGGAATAGCTACAAAAGCTCCGGGTCTGTCGCAAATGAATCCCGGCAATGTTTATTTCGATATTCCACTGCTGGAGTTGTACAGCAGCACAAGACCGGAGCATCAGCTTTACCTGGTACATACGGAAGTGGTCAAACAGGAGCAGCTCAACCTGCGTCCCTATAGCAGTTATACAGCCGAAGCTGGTATCAGCTGGAACACCAAACCTATCAAAGGCTCCCTGTTTTACAGCAACCGGATCATGAAAAACGGATTTATATCCACCAATACACTGGTGCCGGTGACGGTTGAAAATTATACATACGATACACCTGTACCGGGTGAACGTATCAATTATTACAAAGATGGCAGTCAGACCACCTATTATCTTACATACAGCGGTATGCACAATGGCAGCTATAGCCGCAGCAACAGTGTGGAGCTGATACTGCGTACCAATAAGGTCCGTTTCCTGCAGACATCGTTTGACCTGAATACCTCTTATTATCATACGTACTACCGCAATAGTGCACCCACTGTTGACCTGGGCAGCACGGGGCAGTCGACCATCGATTATTCCAAAGAAGCTGTGTTTGGTATTTATGACCAGCAGGAAGCTGCTTCCACCAATATTAAATCTACGCTGTCGGCCAACACGCATATTCCTGCATTGCGTATGACAGTAGTGCTTACCGGCGAAGTATTCTGGATGTCGAGAACAAATACGTATACCTCATCCATATATCCTGCCGGCTATCTGGATAAAAACGGCAAGTCCTATTCGCTTACACCAGAGCAGGCACAGTCAGATGCATTTATTCATTTGCGTCGCAAGGGTGTAACGGGTGGTGAGCGTAGTGTGCCCAGCTCTATTTACTCCAACATGCACCTGCGGTTGAGTAAAGAGATCGGCGATGCACTGCGGTTGTCGTTCAATGCATTTAATGTATTCAACATCCGTCCCAGGCTGTGGGGCGGTACAGGTTATTATTATTTCAACGGGCAGCCTTCCTATAGTGTTGCCATGGCATTTTCCATAAAATAAAATCACGCGTATGAGAACAATGAATCGGTTATCGGCCCTGGTGCTGCTGTTGCTACTGCTGGTGGCAGGTTGTAAGAAAAAAGATCTGACGCCCTCTTCGCCACCTATCAATGTGATCGTAAAAATGAGTTACGATAACAGTGGTGGTACGTATGCTTTTCCGCTTACAGGCATTAAGGTGAAACTTACCAACCAGATGAACAATGTGGTACTGGAGCAGCAGACAGATGCTACTGGTCTTGCTATTTTCAACAGTGTAAGCTCCGCCTCCTATAATGTCGATGCCAGCATTACTATCAGCAAAGCTGACTATGAATCCATCACCGGGTTGCCTTTGCAGACAGATGACGTTACATTCAACGCTTCCAAGTCTGGCCAGGTGCTCAATACCACTACCGACAATACGATTGAAATGAAACTGGAGTTTGGTGTTATTGGCGATTGGGTGATCAAACAGGTTTACTATGCCGGCAGTCATACCAGCAATGGAGCCAGCTTCCGCGACCAGTTTATTGAGATTTACAATAACTCCAACAAGGTGCTGTATGCCGACAGTATGTATATCGCTCAGCTTTTTGGCAGCAATACAGTAAGCCCCGATCAGAGCACAGGCAATTTTATCAACGATGGCGGACTGCTGCAGGGGCAATGGGACTGGAGTAAATCTTATGGCAATACTGCCGGTGCAGACGCAGTGACGAAATATGTATACCCCCGCACTATTTTCCGTATCCCCGGTACCGGCACACAGTATCCTGTACAGCCCGGCGAAGGGATAGTACTGGCGGCAACAGCGGTAAATCACAAGGCTCCTTATACCAATGCAGGCGGTACATCTGTGAATATCAACGATCCTTCACTGACAGTAGATCTTTCTGCTGCCGATTTCGAATTCTACCTGCGCGATGCTATTCCCAATCCGCTTGACTCAGACGTTGACAATCCGGGCGTACCCAACCTGGTAGTGGTGGACCGTATTGTAAACCGCGACCTGATCCTGGATAATCCCGGTCGTGAAGCTATCATCATCTTCAAGTCAAAGGCTAACCTGACCACAGAGTTTAGCCGGCTTGCCACACCTAATTATAAAACAGCAGCCGATACAGTAGGCCGTGATCGTTATCTGCAGATACCTAATTCAGCCATTATCGATGCAGTGCAGATTCAGCCACCGGCACCAGCCAGCCGTGTACCGCGCAGACTGGTCGGCTCGCTCGATGCCGGTTCATACAATGTGCCAGCAGGCCAGTATTCTTCTCAATCAATGATCCGTAAGACGGCTACTACGGTGGGTACCCGCAAAGTGCTGAAGGATACGAACAACTCTACAGAGGACTTCGATTATTTTGACCGGGCAGCACCGGGTGAGTTTAAGTAGTATAAAGGATACAAAACGTATAAGTGTAAAAGGCATTAAGAAAGTTTCATGCGAGTCAGGATATTTTTTTTATCATTCAGCCTGTCTTTTGTTGCGGGTGTAAATGCGCAGGATAGCAGCGGTCGTTTGTTGCAGTCAGAGCAGTTTCAGCGATTGTATACATTCTATACGACCGATGCTGCCATACAACCATTGAACCCTGTTACCAATCATGCTCAACTCGTGGCAGGCTATGGTCGCAGCAGTGGCAGTTACCGCCTGGCGCAGGCTGCTCCGGTGCAGCAGGATATTTTTTTTAAGACCGAAGGCACCCGTCAACTGGGACGTTATCTGCTGAGCGGCTATTTTGGATATACTCATACGTTGCAGGATAGTGTAGGATATACATTGCGGTACGGCGTCAGCGATCCGGACCCTTATTATTTCTATGCGTATAAGAAAGGCACCTGGCAGGTGGGACAATACCGCCTGCAGGCGCAGGTAAGTCGTCCTTTTTTGAAAGATAAATTGCTGGCGGGCGCCGGCATACGTTATCAGACGGTCAATGCCTGGCGCAGCAATGATCCCCGACCCGAACAGTTCAATTATCATACTGACCTGGAAGCAAGCCTGCATTACCGCTTTTTGCCCCGTCATAGCCTCGGACTGGGCGGCAGTGTTACCAGTAAGAAAAAGGAAAGTATCATTCAGTACCGCAACAAGGATTACCAGCTCAGCCTGGCCTATCCCGAGTATGTAAAACGGATGCAGTATGGCTATGGTTTTGAAGACAGGGCTTCTAATTCGGAACTCAAAGGATCGGGAAAAGGGTATGGCTGGCAGGCTGTTTACCAGGGAAAATTCAATATAGGCCAGCTTACTGCCAAAGGCGGCTATTCTTACCTGGAGTCTGACTATAAAGGAGATTCTACCCGCTATTTTCCCAAAGGCAGATACGGCTCGTTTTATGAAGATCGCTGGAATGCACAGTTGATCTGGCAATATCGCCGGCAGCAACAGGCGTATATGATAGAAGCCGTATACATACATCACCTGGGCCGCGACTTCAACGAGTTTTTGCAGGCCAACAATTATGTATACGCTTTTGAAACATTACAGCTTCGTCCATCTTATCAGCATTACCGCGATTCTGCGCTGCAGTACGAACTGGGCCTTGACCTGTCGCTTACCGATCTGTTCAGGGCCGATGGCAATGCAGGAGTAGTCTCCGATTATCAATATGCAGAGGCTGCGTTGCAGGGAGCCTGGTATTTCCGGATGGACAAAAAGAGCTGGCTGAGAACCGGGCTGAACGCAGGTATCCGCACAGCAGTTTCCCCGGTATTGACACTGCCTTCACAGCTTTCATCGTTTGTGCAGAACGTGATCATTGCCGATTACTATTATTACGATGCAACTGTCTTTAAAGCAGGAGTGGATTTGCTGTACAATCGTAGTGTGGGTGAAAATGATGGCTTCGTCAGGCTGAAGCTGAATTATGACCAGGCGCAGTTAAGCAATCAGGTTTTGCCGGCTTTGTGGAAACCAGGTAAGCAACGTCTGTACTGCGAAGCCGGTATAGGCATAACTTTGCGGTAATGAAAAAGCTGCTTGTATTTGGGGCGCTGGCCACCCTCGTTTTTGCCTGCTCGGTGTCTGTAAAGACAACGGGCAAACAACCTGCTTATGTGATACCGTCAGGAACCTATGAAGACACCCTGCGATTTTTATATTCACTGCCGGCCGATCAGTGGCCTGCACCTTTTATCGACTCGGGCATTGTGTGGAAAGAACTGGCTGTAATACCGGAGAGCCCGTTGCAGGCTAAGAAAGATTCACTGCGGCACCTGATAGAGCTGGGCAAAATATTGTTCTTTGACCCACGGCTGAGTGGTAGCAACCAGATATCCTGTGCCAGTTGTCATGTGCCGGATCTTTCCTGGACAGATGGTCGCGGCAAATCGGTAGGGCATGATCAGCGATTGAATAAACGCAACTCGCCCGGTTTGCTGAATGTTTGGGGATATGAACGTCTTTTTTGGGACGGCCGCAGCCCGTCGCTGGAGGATCAGGCATTTGGTCCGATCAACAGTGAAACAGAAATGCATAGCGATATGCCCGAATTGATGCGTAAGCTGCGTCGCATTGAGGGGTATAAGCCGCTCTTTGATTCGGCTTTTCACGGCGAGGGCATCACACCGGAAACGGTGACGCAAGCCCTGGCTGTATTTCAACGTACCCTGGTCAGCCGTAAGGCAGACTTTGACGATTTTTTGCAGGGTAAAAAAACTGCCATGAGTGATGCCGCCGTAAGGGGCTTGCATCTTTTCCGTACAAAGGCGCGCTGTATGAACTGTCATTTTGGTCCGTTGTTTACTGATAATGATTTTCATAACATCGGGCTTACTTATTATAAAAGGGAGAATGAGGACCTGGGTCGCTATGCAGTGACGCATCTGCCCGAAGATGTGGGACGTTTTAAAACACCATCTTTGCGCGACGTGATCCGCACCCGGCCATGGATGCACAACGGGCTTTTTGACAACATAGAAGGCATACTGAATATGTATAATGCGGGTATGCCCCAGCCAAAGCCCAAAGCAGACCAGGAAAATGATCCGCTTTTTCCCAAAACAGACAAACTACTCCGCAAACTGAATCTGACCAGCGGAGAAAAACAGGATATCATTGCTTTTCTGAACGCCATTACGGCGGAACCACTGCGTATCAAGGCCCCGGCCATGCCTCAGTAAGCAGTTCAGGAATAGATATGAAAATATGGCCATAGAAGATTAATTTTGTCACCTAAAAACTTATCGTACATGAAAAGAATCATGCTGACCGCACTGGTAGTAATGACAGCCATCCTGGCTCAGGCTCAACCCCCCGCCGGCGATGCCAAACCCGGTGAATGGTATGGAGAGAAAATCACTCCCGATGGAGCAGTAGCACTTGCAGAACTGCCCGCCCAACTCGAAAAGAAAGAAGCTATCGATACCAAGATAAAAGCTAAAATTCTCGACGTATGTCCCAAAAAAGGATGCTGGCTCAAACTGCAGGTCAACGACAGCACTACAGCTATGGTGAAAATGAAAGACTATGCGTTTTTCCTGCCGGTAGCTGCCAAAGGCAAAACCGTGGTGATTGATGGTGAAGTGAAAATGAAAACAATTTCTGTAGCAGAACTGCAGCACTATGCAGAAGATGCCAAAAAATCGAAAGAAGAAATTGCTGCTATTACCAAACCGGAGAAAGAGATTCGTGTAACCGCTAAAGGGATCGTGGTAGTAGAATAACATTCTAATTACTTATCTATTGTAAAGGGCTGTTCCTGATGGAGCAGCCCTTTTTATTTGTCAGCGTAACGTCAGTTTCCTTTTTGCGTAAACCGTTTTTCCGGTTTGCTATTAACCACGGTTATATGCGTAGGTAGTTTTGCATCCGTTTGCAGAAAAGGAGTGTTAAAAACCGTTCTGCCCGGCTAAAAAAATTCACCATAGGGCCGGTCCTGTTTTTTCTTCCGTAGCAGTTGGGAAGTTTTTTCGGGATCGAGCCCGCCAATTATACAGCTGACAATTAACTCAATATGAAGAAGATTTCCCTGCTATGGCTATGCATGATCTCAATGATCATGATAGTAAATGCCCAAACCGCAACCGGTCTTATTAAAGGAACTGTTATCACTGCCGATAAAAAACCGGCAGAAGGGGTGACGGTGACCATACCCGCTGCCAACCGCCAGGCAATCGCCGACAATGACGGACATTTTGAAATACGCGGATTAAAACCCGGCAACTATCATTTGCTCATAACGCTCATCGGCCACCAGGATGTGGAGAAAGATGTACAGGTGCAGGATGGTGCCACACAGGAAATTAATATTCAGCTGGAGCTTTCTGATAAACAACTCAATGAAGTAGTGATAACAGGGAACCGCAGCAGTTTCAAAACAAACCGTATTTCATCTTCACTGCGCTTGCAGACACCGATACTGGAGCTGCCTCAAAACATCCAGGTGGTGACCGGCAAACTGATCAATGATCAGCAGATATATGATATGCTCGAAGGTGTGACACGCAATGTGAGCGGTGCCACCCGCATCGAACATTGGGACAACTACGCCCGCATTACCATGCGCGGCAGCAATATTGCCGCTTTCCGCAATGGTATGAATGTGTCTACAGAATGGGGGCCGCTTACCGAAGACATGAGTATGGTAGAGCGTATTGAATTTGTAAAAGGACCTGCAGGCTTTATGCTGGCCAATGGTGACCCCAGCGGCTTCTATAATGTAGTGACCAAAAAACCAACCGGTCGTACCAAAGGAGAAGCCAGCCTGTCGCTGGGCAGTTTTGATCTGTACAGGGCTACGATAGATATGGATGGAAAACTTTCGGAAGATGGCAAACTGCTGTATCGCCTCAACCTGATGGGACAGATGAAGGGCTCACACCGCGAATTTGATTTCAACAACCGTTATACCATCGCCCCGGTGATCCGTTACCTCGTAGATGATAAAACAACGCTTACACTCGAATACACCCAGCAATATTCAGAAGTGAATGTGATCGGCTCCAATTATGTGTTTTCCAAACGCGGTTATGCTGACCTGCCCCGCAGTTTCACTACAGCAGAAGATAACCTGGAGCCAACAACCATGAATGACCGCAGCCTGCTGGCAATAGTGGAGCATAAGATCAACAGCAACTGGAAGTTTACCGCACAGATGGCTTATTTCAATTACAAGCAGGTAGGCGCTTCTATATGGCCCTGGGGTTTTGACCCGGCCAATGACAGCCTGCTGCAGCGCGGTATTTCCATCTGGGATGTGAGTGGTATCAGTAAAATGGGTCAGGCATTTGTGAATGGTGAATTCCATACCGGCACACTCGTGCATAAGTTGCTCGCCGGTGCTGACCTTGGCAATAAAGATTACTATCACGACTGGAACCAGGGAGCCGCCCTGGGTGGCCCGGATTTCAATATCTATGCACCCGTATATGGACAGGCTACTGCGCCCGTATTTGATCGCAGCAAGAATATCCGTGAGCGTGGTGTACATTATTATAATGCCTATACCGGCCTCTATGTGCAGGATGAAGTAGGATTCCTGGATGACCGCCTGCGTGTGACCGTCGCCGGACGTTATACCACACTTAAGACCGGAACGCCTTATACCGGCTCATTCAAATCCAGCCGCCTGACACCCCGCCTCGGTGCAAGCTTCTCTATCGACAAAAACACTGCTGTATATGCAGTAAGCGACCAGGCCTTCCTCGAAAACTATGGTGCCGACTGGCAGGGAAAAAGTTTTGACCCCATTACCGGCTCCAATATAGAAATGGGTGTAAAACGCGACTGGCTCAATGGAAAATGGAATTCAACCGTATCCGTTTATCAGATCACCCGCAACAATGTGCTTACTGCCGACCTGGATCATCCCAATCCTGCCGGTGGTTATTTCAACCGCCAGTCAGGTCAGCAGCAGACACGTGGTGTGGAAGTGGATATCCGTGGCCAGTTGCTGCGCAATCTCGATGTGATCATCAACTATGCTTTTACCGAAGCAAAAGTGACAAAAGACAGCAAAGCCGAAAATGTAGGTGTGCAGGTGGCAGGCTCAAGCAAACATGTGCAGAATGCCTGGCTTAATTACAAGATTGATCGTGGCGCACTTGCCGGACTCGGTATTTCGCTCGGCTATCAGTACCAGGCCAAACGCTCACCCTGGTATGTTTTTGACGGATCGGAAAACAGTCTGCCTGACTATTTCCGGATGGATGGCAGCCTGTCTTATCAGAAAGAAAAGATCGGGTTCAACGTGATGGTAAATAATATTTTCAATAAATACCTGTACTCTGGTGCTCCTTACGACAACTATTATTACTGGCAGACAGAGCCGGGTACCAATGTCCGATTTTCAGTGTCGTATCGCTGGTAATGATGAATGAGAATTTGTAAAACCGTATGCCGTCGATAAAAAAACTGGTAGGAAAGATCCATTTATGGCTGGGGCTGGCCTCAGGGCTCATTGTGCTTTTTCTGGGTATTACCGGGTGTATACTGGCCTTTGAACTGGAGATACGCTCCTGGACCGAACCTTTTCAATACGTAAAAGAAGAAAATAAAGCTTATCTGCCGCCTTCTGTATTGAAGGCATCGGCAGATGCGGCGATGCGGCATGGTAAAACATTGGGTATTACCTATCCCGGAAAAGGGAAAGCCGCTATAGCTGCGTATTATGATGAGAAAAATTATGAGCTGGTATATCTCAATCCGTATACCGGTACTGTGCTGAAACATAAGAATATGCCGGATGATTTTTTCCGGATCATACTGGATGGACATTTCTATCTATGGCTGCCGCATCATATTGGTCAGCCGATAGCTGCCAGCGCTACATTGATCTTTTTAATATTAATGATCACTGGCATCGTGCTATGGTGGCCGCGCAATAAGGCGGCGCGCAAACAGCGCTTTACTGTCAAGTGGAGTGCACGCTGGCGCCGCAAGAACTATGACCTGCACAATGTGCTGGGTTTTTATATGACCTGGATCGCCATATTCATCGCCATCACCGGCCTGGTCTTTGGCTTCGAATGGTTTGCCCGGTCGCTGTATTGGGTAAGCAGTGGCGGAAAGCTGATGGAAGAACATCGTCATCCGGTGTCGGACAGCACACAGACGCGCGGAGTGGCCAATATGGCCGATCATCTCTGGCAGGAGCACCAGTCAGGTGTAAAAGAAAATGAAAGCCTGGGCGTTTATTTCGCTTCCTTACCTACCGACCCGGTAGAGGTAGTGGTCAATCATCGCCCGGGCACCTATTACAATTCTGATTTTTATCATTACGACCAGTATTCCGGTAAAGAACTGCCTGCAACGGGCAGTTATGCCGGTCGTTTTGCCGATGCTGCGGTGGCCGACAAGATCGTACGTATGAACTATGACATTCATGTGGGAGCTGTGCTGGGACTGCCGGGCAAATTGCTGGCTTTTTTTGCCAGCCTGGTAGCAGCCAGTTTGCCTGTCACCGGCTTTTGCATCTGGTGGGGACGCAGGAAAAAGAAAAAGTCTACACCGGTTGCTGCCAAAGCAGTACGTCTGCCTGTACCTCAATTGTCATAGCAAAGTCAGTTTCCTTTTTGCGAAAACCCCTTTTCCTGATGCGGCAGTTAATGGCGGTAGCAACGCATCAACTTTGCAGCCGGATTTATAAAACAGAATGCTGCGGTGAAATGATATGCGTCAGATAAAAAGCTGATTCAAACCCTTGGCCTGTCATTTCATTGTAAAACAACAACAGACTATTCTGTCTTGACAATTGTATGATAAAACTCGCTGCAGCGTGTAAGACTTTTGCAGTCAATCGAACCAAAATGAAACATTTTTTAATACCAGCTCTCTTATTATTTGCCGTAAATGCACTGCAGGCACAGGATACTACCAAAGCCACTGAACTGAAAGAAGTAGTAGTTACAGGCCAGTACAGGCCTCAATCCGTAAAAAATTCCGTTTACCAGGTAAAAGTCATTACCCGCGAGCGTATCGAGAAACAGGGCGCTGCAAAGTTGCAGGACATCCTCAACAGCGAACTGAACATGCGCTTTACCCAGGACCCCGCTACCGGCGGATCAGATATTACCATGATGGGTATGAAGGGGCAGAATGTAAAGATCCTGCTGGACGGTATGCCGCTGATAGGCCGCCAGGGTACCAGCAATGAGATTAACATCAACCAGATCGACATTAATTCCATTGAGCGTATTGAAATAGTGGAAGGCCCCATGTCGGTGATCTATGGCGCCGATGCGCTGGCCGGCGTGATCAATATCATTACCAAAAAAGCCACTGCAGCCCGGCTGAATGTGACAGCCCGTGTGCATGAAGAAACCGTGGGCAACGAATATGGTATCAAACAGGGTATTCACAACCAGTCGGCCGGATTTAATTACCGGTATAAAAACTGGGAATTGGGTGGCGGTTTCTCGCACAACTATTTTGGCGGATGGAAAGACACTGCTGTGGGCCGCGAACTGATCTGGCACAAAAAAGATCAGCGCCTGGCCAATGGGTATGTAGGTTATCAGACAGCCCGGTTCAATGTGCGCTACCGCATCGATGGCCTCGATGAAGTGATTACAAATCCCGGAAATTTTGAAGCAGTACCGCAACCTGGCGCTCTCGATCGTTTCGCAGCCGATCAGGAATATCTGTCACAGCGTGTAATGCATCAGCTGCAGGCCGGCGCCTTCTTCAACAGCCGCCTTTCTGCCCAACTGCAGACTGCTTACTCCGATTACAGTCGCCAGGTATATTCCACTTTGCTTGGCTACAACTCAGGCAAACGCATGCTGAATACCTCTTCCGGCTCGCAGAGTATAGTGGACTTTACAGGCTTCAGCCTGCGCGGTACCGTATTATATAAAATTTCAGATAAGGTATCACTGCAACCCGGTGTGGATATGAACCTCGAATCAGGAGAAGGCGAGCGTATGAAATCGGGTAATAATCAGGTAAATGACTATGCCTTTTTCGTGACCTCAGAGATCACGCCCACTGCGGCGGTGAGCATTCGCCCCGGCCTGCGTTTTATTCATAACTCTGTATACGATGCGCCTCCGGTAATACCCAGCATCAATACCAAATTTGTACTGGCCAAAAACCTTGACTTCAGAGCTTCTTATGCCAGGGGATTCCGCTCTCCATCACTGCGCGAGCTTTATTTCAACTTCTTTGATGCCAATCACCAGATCATTGGTAATCCTGATCTGAAAGCAGAAACTTCGAATAGCTTCAACGGATCATTTACCTGGAAAAAAATAACACCCCAACAGGTAGTATACAGTACAGTGCTCGGTGGTTTTTATAACAGCGTAAAGAACCTGATCGACTATGCGGTATCTGCCAGCAACCCCAATCTGTTTGAACTCACCAATGTGTCTAACAGCCGCACGGCAGGAGTGACACTTACTTCTGTAGCCAAATACCAACGCTGGAATATTTCAGTAGGCTTCAGCTATACCGGTTTCTATAACGATTATTCAGAAACTGACAAGGAACTGCCTCAGCTGCAGTGGTCGCCCGAAGCTACCACCAACCTGGGTTATGTATTTCCGAAAATTGGCCTGGATGTAAACCTGTTTTACAAGTTTACCGGCAAACGTCCCCGCTATGTGGTTTCCGGATCTGATATCGTATTGTCAAAAGTAGACAGCTATAGCTGGGCAGATTTTACGGTAAACAAAAAACTCTTCCGCTATTTCACGCTCAGTGCTGGCATCCGCAATCTCTTTGATGTAGACCGTATAAACAGTTCCGTCGCTTCAGGTGGAGTCCATACATCCGGTGCACAGAACATAGGTTATGGCCGGTCATACTTTGCCGGTCTGGTATTTAACTGGGCAAAACAATAATTTTTTATCATACACAAAACGATCTGACATGGTTAAGTTGAACGTAGGAAAAATCAGTGCCATTCTTTTGATGACGGCACTTTTGATAGGTGCGTGCCGCAAAAAAGATGCGGTACTGCAGGAACCGGATAATCTCGCCAATTTCGAAGCAACAGCCCAGGGTATAGCTGCTTCTGAAAACAGCATAGTTGTAAAAGTTAAGTTATCACGTGCCGTTACAAGCAATGTAGCTGTAATACTGAATGTAACCGAGCAGGGTGTACAATACGGAACAGATTATACGACTGCACCAGCAGTAGCTTCTGCATCAGGTACAGGCAGCATTACACTCACTATTCCTTCGGGTAGCAGCGAAGCAAGCGTTACGATCACCAAGGTAGCCGGTGCTCTTTTTGATGGTGACGAAAAACTGGTACTGGATGTATACAGCACGGCTGCACCTGTGATCATTGGTGCAACCAAGCAATTGACAGTTAGTTTCTCTGAGCTTGTAGCCACCGCAGCTACTGCTACCATCGAAGGCGGAGGGGTCAATTATCCCAACAAAGTATTTATTGACCTCAGTGCCAACCGTCATACAGGTGTGGTCCGTACCGCATGGGATCTCGGTTTTTATGGTGGTACCGATTTTCGCGTGATCCTCAACTCATCTACTGCCATGATGGCCAAGCAGATCAATAAGACTGATCTGAACCAGGTCACCAGTGCAGACACAGTTGGATTCTCTTCTGTAGTGACATTCACATTGGAAACATCTGCACTGGCTTATATCGATTATCCTTCCGGCGATCTGACACGTACAGCTATTGCAGAAGTTGCTGCCACTGCCGGCGATAACAAAGTATACATTGTAAACCGTGGTCTGGGTATTGGCTCACCTGCTCCGGAGCGTGGCTGGAAAAAGATCCGTGTGATCCGTAATGCATCAGGCGGCTATACGCTTCAGTATGCAGATATTGCTGCTACCAGCTATCAGGAGATCAGTATCGCCAAAGACGCCAACTACTTCTTTAAATATATTTCTTTTGAAAATGGTGCGGTTAACGTAGAACCCGCTGCTACCAAATGGGATATTGCCTGGACCTATTTCTCCAACTCAACCAACTTTGGTGGTGGTGAAATACCTTACCTCTTCCAGGATGTCGTACTGCAGAACCGCAATGTGCAGGTAGCCAAAGTAATGACCACTACCAAAACCTTTGAAGCATTTGCAGAGGCTGACCTGGCTGGCCTTACCTGGTCATCTTCCCAGATTGCCATCGGTTCAGACTGGCGCAGCGGCGGTGGCCCTACCACTGAGCCGGCTGTACGTACAGACCGCTTCTATGTAGTGAAAGACGGAGAAAATAATTATTACAAACTCCGCTTTACCAGTATGAAACGGAACAACGAACGTGGTTACCCGTCTTATGAGATCGCTCTCATTAAAGAAGGATAATAACTTTTTGTAATACAGGACTTAAAGGCGGCTCTGGCCGCCTTTTTCCTTTTTGCGTAAGCCGTAATTTCCTTTTCCGAAAGACATTTTTATGACAGAATCGTTGCTTTGTCAGCAAATTGTAAAACATGACTAAAGCAACTATATGGCTGTCGGCATTAATGCTGGCAGGAGGCATAGCCACAGCCCAGGCACCGCGTGATAAACAAAATGTAGACAAACTATGCGGCTGTTTTGAAGTAGAATTCAAATATGCAGAGACCTTTTCTCCCAAAGAAGGATACAAGTATCATGACCGCGAAGAAATATCGGGTGGAACCGAGCTGGTATTTCCCGTAGAAGCATCTGATAAACGTATTGTCATGCAGCACCTGCTGATCATCACCGATTCTATGATCGTAAAACACTGGCGGGAGGAATGGACCTATGAGAATACCGAACAGTGGATTTATGCAGGCGACAACGTATGGAATAAAATACAGCTGAAACCCGAAGATGTAAAAGGCAAATGGACACAAACAGTATGGGAAGTAAGTGATGCGCCCCGCTACCAGGGAGCCAGCCAGTGGACGACCACCGATGGTAAAACGTTTTGGCAAAATACAACAGATGCTCCGCTGCCCCGTCGTGAATACTCAGTACGCAGCGACTACAATATTCTCCGTCGCACCAATCGTCTTATCCTGCGCGAAAATGGCTATGCTCACGAACAGGACAATCTGAAAGTGATCCGTGCCAATGGTAAGGATGAAGTACTGGTAGAAGAAAAAGGCTGGAATACCTATGTGCGTAAAGACGCTTCCGAATGTGCTGCAGGCGTCGCTTACTGGGAAAAGACCAAAAATTACTGGACAGCAGTACGCCATGCCTGGGAAGCCTATATGAAAGATCATAAAACAGTAGAACTCAAAAAAACAGTGGATGGTAAAGTGATGCACGACTATCTCTTTGCGCTGGCCAAGGAATATACCAGTGGCAAACTGAAACCGGCCGACGTAGACACCAAAGTGAAAGCAATCCTCAATCAGTTTGTAGGTAACGATCGCTCAGTAGCCGGTAACTGATAACAGAATATTTTTCAGTCATAGAGAATGGCGGGATGGTTTAACTATCCCGCCATTCTTATTTACAGCTGGTGTAAACCACCTCAGAATCGGGTGAAAAAAGCATTTTTATCAGTTGAAAACAACCGTGCCAGGCAGGGAAATTTCTTTTGTTTTGCCTGATAAGTAGTGCGTATGAATGAGTCTGTGATAAAATATGCCGGAGGCGATATACAAAACCTGATTTATATGATCAGGGGCTGCCCGGTAATGATCGATCGCGACCTGGCAGGCATGTACCAGGTAGAAACCAAGGTAATGAACCAGGCCGTGCGGCGTAACCTGGACCGGTTTCCTGATCATTTTCGTTTTCAACTCAATGAAAAAGAAAGAGATAAACTGGTCACAAATTGTGACCGGTTCGAAATGCTTAAACATTCTTCTGTCCTGCCTTATGCGTTCACAGAGCAGGGGGTAGCCATGTTATCGGCCGTTTTGAGGAGTCCCATAGCCGTGCAGGTGAGTATTCGGATCATGGATGCTTTTGTGCAATTAAGACGGGCAGTAGCAGCACAGTCGGAGTTGTCTGACCGGGTTAATCAGCTCGAGTTGAAACAGACTGAATATGACCAGGCTTTTGAAAAACTGTTTTCAGCACTGGATTCCCGGCAGATAAAGAATCGCCAGGGAGTGTTTTTTGACGGCCAGACTTTTGACGCCTACAGTTTTGTATCGGATATAATAAGATCGGCAGATAAATCTATTGAGTTGATAGATAATTATATAGATGATTCGGTACTGCTTCTTCTGACCAAACGTAAGCCGGGTGTTTCGGCCACTGTCTATACCCGGCGCATTCCGGCAGCCCTGTTGCAGGATCTGGCGCGGCATAACCAGCAATATGAGCCGGTAGAGATCCGGCAATTTGATAAGGCGCATGACCGCTTCCTGATTATCGACCGGCAAACGGTCTATCATATCGGCGCTTCCCTCAAAGATCTGGGTCATAAATGGTTTGCCTTTTCAGTTATTGACCAGGGCGACCTGGCATTGATCGAACGATTACAGACTGTTTGACTTCAACCCTGTTCCAGCCCCTGCAGATATGCTGCTCCCGCGTGGCCTAAACGCCCGTTGTGTGCGGGTTTTGTATAACCGGGTTCGCCCTCATTTCCGTAACTTTGCACACCTAAAAAATCAGGCAGGAACTATATTATGGCAGCAAAATACCGGGAATTTACAGGGCTTAATTTACCAGCTATAGAGGCCAACGTATTGGCTAAATGGTCTGACTCTCAGGCCTTTGAAAAGAGTGTGACCCTTCGCGAAGGGGCTACTCCCTTCGTATTTTATGAAGGTCCGCCCAGTGCCAATGGTATGCCCGGTATTCACCACGTGATATCACGGACACTGAAGGACCTGGTTTGCCGCTATAAAACCATGAAAGGGTTCCAGGTACGCCGCAAAGGTGGCTGGGATACGCATGGTCTGCCTATTGAGCTTGGTGTAGAAAAAGAATTGGGTATCCGTAAAGAAGATATCGGTACCAAAATCTCTGTTGAAGAATATAACCAGAAATGCCGTGAAGCCGTATTGAGGTATAAGGATAAGTGGGATGAGATCACGCTCAAAATGGGTTACTGGGTCGATCTGAATGATCCCTATATCACGTTTAAGAACGAGTATATCGAAACACTCTGGTGGTTATTGAGTGAGTTGTATAAAAAAGGATTGCTTTACGAGAGTGTAAGTATACAGCCTTATTCACCTGCAGCCGGTACCGGCCTCAGCTCGCATGAACTGAATCAGCCGGGTACATACAAGGATGTAAAGGATACCAGCGCCGTGGCTATGTTTAAAGCAGTGAAAGATGAGCGCTCGCAATTCCTCTTCGATGCCACACAAGGCCAGGAGTTATTTTTTATGGCCTGGACCACTACACCCTGGACCCTTCCTTCCAACCTGGGTCTTACCGTGGGTAGCCAGATCGATTATGTGCTGGTAAAAACTTTTAATCCCTATACCCATTTGCCGGTCAATGTAGTGCTGGCAGAAGCATTGCTGGGCAAATATTTCAAAGAAGAAGGAAAGGACGGCGACTTTGATGGTTATAATGAAAAAGTAAAACTGTTGCCCTGGCATATACTGGCCAGATTCAAAGGTGCCCAACTCGAAGGTTGTCGTTATGAACAACTGCTTCCTTACGAAGCCAATTCTCCCGAAGAGGTCCGTAAGATCACACCCGATGCAGATCCATTCCGCGTACTGGTCGACAGTTTTGTAACAACAGAAGATGGTACCGGTATCGTGCATACAGCACCTGCATTTGGCGCAGATGACTATAAAGTAGGTAAGCGTTACAACATTGGCATCCTGACCATGGTTGACCGTCAGGGTAAATTTGTAGACGGAATGGGTGAGTTCAGCAACCGCTATGTGAAAGACTACAAGGATGAGCCCGGTTACGTAGATGTGAATGTAGATATCAGTGTAAAACTGAAAAAAGAGAACCGCGCATTCAAGGTAGAAAAATACGAACACAGCTATCCGCATTGCTGGCGTACAGATAAACCCGTGTTGTATTATCCGCTCGATGCCTGGTTTATCCGTACCACTGCTATCAAAGACCGCATGGTGGAACTGAATAAAACCATCAACTGGAAACCACGCAGTACCGGAGAAGGACGTTTTGGAAGCTGGCTGGAGAACATGGTGGACTGGAACCTGAGCCGCAGCCGTTACTGGGGTACGCCACTTCCTATCTGGAAAACAGTGGATGCAGAAGGCCAGTTTATAAGCGAGGAAGAAGGTGGTGAAATGGTTTGTATCGGTTCTATTGCCGAACTGAATGAAGGCATACGTAAAGCAAATGAAGTATTGGGTGGCGATGTGAATAAACACTACCTGCACGAAGGTATCCTTGATCTGCACAAGCCATACGTTGACGATATCGTTTTGGTAAGCCCTTCGGGCAAACCAATGAAGCGTGTGCCAGACCTGATCGATGTATGGTTTGATAGCGGTGCCATGCCATATGCCCAGTTGCATTTCCCCTTCGAAAACAAGGAAACTTTCCGTCAGAATTTCCCTGCAGACTTTATTGCCGAAGGAGTGGATCAGACCCGTGGCTGGTTTTATACCCTGCATGCTATTGCCTGCCTGCTGTTTGACTCGGTAGCTTATAAGACCGTGGTGAGCAACGGCCTGGTGCTGGATAAGAATGGCAATAAGATGAGCAAACGCCACGGCAATGTGGTGAATCCGTTTGAGACCATTGAAAAGTACGGTGCAGACGCTACGCGCTGGTACCTCATCACCAATGCATCGCCCTGGGATAATCTCAAGTTCGATATAGAAGGTATCAAAGAAGTACAGCGCAAGTTTTTCGGCACCCTGTATAATACCTACCAGTTCTTTACACTCTATGCCAACGTGGATGGCTTTGCTTTCCGTGAAGCATATGTACCGCTGGAGCAAAGGCCCGAAATCGACCGCTGGATCCTGTCATCGCTCAATACCCTCGTAAAGCGGGTAAATGAGTATATGGATGATTATGAACCCACGCAGGCGGGCCGTTTGGTAGAAGACTTTGTGGATGAGCACCTCAGCAACTGGTATGTACGTCTTTGCCGCAGGCGTTTCTGGAAAGGAGAATATGAGCAGGATAAGATCTGTGCTTATCAGACGCTCTATGAATGTATCGAAACAGTGACCCGTCTGATAGCGCCGATATCGCCTTTCTTCAGCGATGCCCTGTTTCAGCAACTCAATGAAGTGACGGGCCGGTTTAAAGTAGAGTCGGTGCATCATGCCGATTTTCCCGTAGCCAACGAATCGGCGATCGATTCGCGCCTGGAAGAGCGTATGCAGCTGGCCCAGGATGCTTCTTCGCTGGTGCTTTCGCTCCGGAAAAAGGTCAATATAAAAGTGCGGCAGCCGCTGCAGAAAGTACTGATACCGGTACTGGATAAAAATATGCAGGAACAGTTGCAGCAGGTAGAAGAATTGATAAAGGCGGAAGTGAATGTAAAGGCGATCGAATACCTCGATGCCAACAATACCTTTATTCACAAAAAGATCAAGCCCAATTTTGTGGCACTTGGTAAAAAGCTGGGACCAAAAATGAAAGCGGTTTCCACAGCTTTGTCACAATTCACACAAGAGGATATTGCCCGCTTCGAAAAAGAAGGTCAATATAATTTGCTAATTGATGGCGAACACGTAATATTACAGATTACCGAAGTGGAATTGAGTAGTGAGGATATTCCGGGCTGGACAGTGGCGGCCAAAGGCCGGTTGACTGTGGCACTGGATGTAACGGTAACTCCTGAGCTGGAAGCCGAAGGCAATGCCCGGGAGTTTGTAAACCGGATCCAGAAGATCCGCAAGGATAGTGGGTTTGAGCTGACAGACCGGATTGAGGTACAGGTAACAGCTGCTGATGGGATGAAAGATTCACTGGCAAGGTTTAAAGACTATATTTGCGCCGAAATTCTGGCTGATAAGCTGGACATTGTGGCAGAAATAAAGGATGGCATTGATATTGAAGTGAATGATATTCAATTAAAAGCGATTGTTTCAAAAAAAGGCTAATTCTATGGCTAATAAGAAACCTGCTCCCAAAAAGGCGGCTAAACCGGCTCCTAAAAAAGCAGCTCCCAAAAAAGCTGTTAAGCCGGCGGCCAAACCTGCAGCTAAAAAAGTAGCTCCTAAAAAGGCTGCTCCTAAAAAAGCTGCTCCCAAAGCCAAGCCAGCACCTAAAGCGGCGGTCAAACCTGCTCCTAAAAAAGCAGTGGTGCCTGCACGCAAGCCCGAGCCTGCTAAACCAGCGCCTAAAGCGCCGGCAGCCAAACCCGCTGCTCCGGCAGCACCTGCTCCCCAGCCCGTGGCTAAAAAAACAGCAGAGTCTGAAGCCAAATCGCTGGTAAGCATTAAGCCTGCACCCAAGCCTATTATTAAAAAAGAACCACCCAAACCGTCAAAAGTGGTTATCCCCAAGACGACCATTAAAACGGTGGTTAAATACGAACCCGAATTCACTAAATCAGTTTTGGATACCCCTGTTAACGAACAAACCGGACCCACCATGAGATATTCAGATGCCGACCTGGCCGAGTTCAGAGAGATCATTAATAAGAAACTGGATGCCGCTAAAAAAGAGCTGGCTTATCTGCAGGGACTGATCACCCGTCGCGATGAAGGTGGCGATATGGACGAAGCGCGTTATATGACCATGGAAGATGGCAGCGTGAGTATGGAACGTGAGCAACTGAGCCAGATGGCCAGCCGTCAGATCACGTTTATAGATCACCTGGAGAAAGCGCTGATGCGTATCGAAAATAAGACCTATGGCGTTTGCCGCGTAACCGGCAAGCTGATCGATAAAGCACGCCTTCGCGCTGTACCTCATGCCACACTGAGCATCGAGGCGAAGCAGATGATGAACAAATAATAGCAATGTGCTAATGTGTTAATGTGCCGGTGTGCTAATGATAAAAATCAGCACATTATCACATCAGCATGTTAGCACATTTTCTATTTATTTTTCTTCTCCCCGGTAAACAGCTGTATTTTCTTGTACTGGTGCGAGATAGTAAAAATTAGCACATTATCACATCAGCATGTTAGCACATTTACTTTTTTATTTCTTCCGCCCGATAAATACCTGTATTCCCATAGACAGCGTAACACCATGATTATTCATGCGCGTGGTGATCTCGCTTTTAAGCGTTTCATCGATAGTACCATCTATACCAACATCACGGAAAGTATCTGTTGTAAACTTCTGTTGCGTATGGGAAAATGTATAACCAATAGCCAGATCAAGCCCTACCTGGTCACCCAGCAAACGGGTCACACCTGCCGACACACCGGCATTAATAAATGAACTATTGTTTGATTTGCCTTTATAGGTTTCCCGGTATGTGGAAGTATAATTAAACCCCTCAGTGCGCGCACTACCAAGGCCGCCATCTACCGCTACCTGCCCAAAAGGGATAAACCGTCCGGCCTGGCTGAAATAATTGCGTACAAATGCACCCAGCCCCCATTGCGTGATATGGTCCTCTTTTTTCCGGAAAGTCACATTGTTGCTTGCATCCAGGTATTTGTCGTACCGGTAATTGCCGCTGAACCGACCGCCTATTACTGTCCGGTCTGTTATGAACCAACCCATGGATGGGCTCAGGTTTACACCCACTGAATTGGTATTGGATGTATAGCCGTTGGTGGGCGGAGGGGCACTGTATACTGTTTTACCGGAGTTGAAAAAAATGCTGCCAACAGTTATACCAGGCATTAGCTGGCCTTTCTTAAACTGAGCTCTGACGGCAGTGCCGGCCATCAGGACCAATATCAAAACAAGGAGAGTAAATCGGTGCATATTATTAAATTAGGTGACGGGCAAATGTAACAGATAGCTGCAGGTTTTTGCCTGCTTACCGGGTGAAATTATTTTGGAAGAAGTCCCGAAAGCTGTATTTTCCGGTAACTTTAAGCACTTTTGGAAAAGTGAACTTTTCCGTTTACTTTTAAAAAAGAAACTATTTAACTGCCAAAACAAACGTTATGAGAAAGTTCAACTCTCTTTCCCTCCTTCTACTAGCATTTACGTTTATAGCAGCCAGTTGTACAAAAGAAGGCCCTGAAGGTCCTGTAGGTGCAACCGGTGCGCAAGGCCCTCCCGGTACCGCAGGTGCTACTGGTGCTCCGGGTGCTCCGGGTGCCGGACAAACAATTTATTCAGCATGGGCAACCACTGTTGCTGCTGACTGGGTTTTGGGTTATGTTGCTCCGAATAATTATAACGTAGAATTGGTGGCCAACAGAACCGCCCCCGGTATTACGCAAGCTATCCTTGATAACGGCGTTGTACTTTGCTATGCTAAAAATATAACCATCGGAGGTTCCACTGTAATGCCTAATGTGGTTCAGCTGCCATGGATAGAGCAATTCAACGACCAGAGTTATGGGTTTGTACTTGATATTGGCAAAGTAGTATTTACCTACGATATCGGTAATACTGCGTCAGGTACAAGACCTGTGTCACAACTGACTCCCATTGCTTACCGCTATGTTATCATAGCAGGAAGCGTGGCCGGGGGTCGTGGTGAAAACAGTGTAACAACTTATGGAGGATTTACCGAAGAACAGTTGAAAGCTATGCCTTATGAAGAAGTAGCCCGCCGTTTCAACATTCCTGAAAACGGAACTAACGCCCAGTAAGACAACAATCTTATCTATATATTCCGGCCTGCATAGCAGGCCGGTTTTTTTATGCATATTCCCTGATCAAATAGTTATTTGATGTAGGTTTGCCGCAAACGGGTGGCAATAGTCTGATTGACTCACCACATACTTTTTTGACGATTATAAGTCCGGCAAATACCAATAAGCATGACAATACATTTTGAATATGAGAAAGGCCAGGTGATGCAGGCTTTGCGTTATCATTTTATCAGTAAGCCTGAGATCAGGACCATGATCATACTTGTAAATGTATTTGCACTTTTATCCATCGTATTGTATGCAATGGGAAAGATCACTGCCTATGCTTTCCTGGTGGGTTCCCTCTTGTGGATCGTATTAATGATCAGCTTCTGGTTTATATTGCCTTCGCTGGTATACAGGCGTGCGGAAACGTTCAGGCATGCATTCAGTATGAACTTTGGCGAAGAGAATTTTTCGCTTATTCATGAAAACGGTCGCCGGTCATGGCCATGGACGGCGTTAAGCTTCTTTATGGAGAGCCCGCATTTTTTCCATCTGTATTACGATAGCCGTTCTTTTCTGCTGGTACCCAAATCGGGGTTTACAGATCTTGCCTCCCTGCAGGAATTGCGTGAATTGCTGAAATCAAAAGTGAAGAGAAAAGGGAAATAAGCGGGTGGTTAGAGTTGCTTTTCCATCAGAAAGTGGGGGATGGTCACTTCCAGAAACTGGTCGCCGCTGACCCGGTAGCCTACCTTTTCATAAAATCCCACAGCATTGGCGCGGGCGTGCATGCAGATTATTTTATAGCCTCTGTCGCGGGCAATATTTTCGGCAAAATTCATCAGGGCCCGGCCGATACCCTTTCCCTGCAGGTCATTCAAAACAGCCATTTGCCGCAGGCGGGCCACACCCGTACGTTCTTCTACCAGCATACAGCAACCCAGTATACGTTCGTCTTCAAAAGCGGCGATCAGGAGGTTATCCCGCTCCGACTCCAGCTCGTCGGGCGTAAAACCAAGACCCAGCGGCTTACGCAGGATATCGTCCCGGAGCTTAACCATCTGCCGGTATTCTACAGTACCGTGATCTATGATTTTCAGTGCCATCTGCTATTTGTGTGTCGGTTGAGGGAGGTCAATTTACAAATAACTTGCTACACAGCCAACAGTTAAGGAAGGAGACTGTTGTATTAATATTGTGCATGCAAAAAACTACCCGGGCAGGTAGCATAAACCGAAAATCAGGAAACAAAAACGAAACACATAAAAACAGGCCATTAAAATAGCCTGTTGTGGTCATAAGGACTAATAAGACCTCAAAGCAGGCCCTTATCGCTCATTATCGACTCGTTTACAGTATTTTGAATCAAAATCGGAAAAAATGCGCTTTGCGCTGTTGGTTTACCCAAAAAGTATATTTTTGCAGCCTATAAACTAAACTTATACGACATGTCAGACATTGCATCAAGAGTTAAAAAGATCATCGTTGACAAACTGGGTGTTGACGAAGCAGAAGTTACCAATGAGGCTTCCTTCACCAATGATCTGGGTGCCGATTCTTTGGACACGGTAGAACTGATCATGGAATTTGAAAAAGAATTCAACATCTCCATTCCTGATGAGCAAGCTGAGACCATCACTACAGTAGGTCAGGCTGTTGCTTACCTGGAAGAGCATGCTAAATAATGCAATATCAATGTGTCCCGGACAACCCGGGGCGCATTTCCATGGAATGGAAATATAGAACTCCGCCTTCAGTCTGTTACCTCGTACAGCGAAGGCGTTTTTTTACTTGCTGGTCTTGAGCGCTGCATGCTTCTGACCGGGTTGACTATCGACTAATCTAAGATACAGGCTATATGGAACTGAAAAGGGTAGTAGTAACGGGCATGGGTGCACTTACCCCATTGGGCAATTCAATCGATGAATATTGGAATGGATTGATCAATGGTGTACCAGGTGCTGACATGATCACCTTATTTGACGCCAGTAAGTTCCGGACAAAATTTGCCTGCGAAGTCAAAAACTTCGACCCTGTACAATACCTCGACAGGAAAGAAGCCCGTAAGATTGATCGCTTTACTCAGTTTGCACTGGTAGCCAGTGATCAGGCTATGGCCGATGCCGGACTCAATAAAGAAAATATCAACCCCGACCGGGTAGGTGTGGTCTTTGGCAGTGGTATTGGCGGACTGATCACCTTTCAGCAGGAAGTAACAGAGTTTGCCAAAGGAGACGGTACTCCCCGTTTCAACCCGTTCTTCATTCCAAAAATGATCCTTGACATTGCAGCCGGACAGGTCAGCATGCGTCACAACCTGCGTGGTCCCAACTATGCAGTCGTGAGCGCGTGTGCCAGCAGCACCAATGCCATCATCGATGCACTTACCCTGCTGCGCCTGGGTAAAGCCGATATCATTGTAACCGGTGGCAGCGAAGCTGTGATCAGCGAAGCTGGTGTGGGTGGCTTTAATGCCATGAAGGCAATGAGCGAGCGCAATGATGATCCCAAAACAGCCAGCCGCCCTTATGATAAGGATCGCGATGGTTTTGTAATGGGCGAAGCTGCCGGTGTACTTGTACTGGAAGAACTCGAGCATGCACTGGCCCGCGGAGCGAGGATCTATTGCGAAGTAGTAGGTGGCGGTGCCACAGCCGACGCGCATCATATCACTGCACCGCATCCCGAAGGACTCGGTGCCAAAAACGTTATGCTGGCGGCATTGAAGGATGCTGGTATGCAGGCTTCCAATATCGATTATATCAATACACACGGCACATCAACCCCGCTGGGTGATGTGGCCGAAGTAAAAGCCATCGTGGATGTATTTGGTGAGCATGCCTATGATCTGAACATCAGCGCTACCAAAAGTATGACCGGCCACTGCCTGGGGGCTGCCGGTGTGATAGAAGCGATAGCATGTATCAAATCAGTGATGCATGACCTGGTGCCTCCTACCATCAACCATTTTACAGACGATCCGGATCTTGACCCACGGCTCAATTTCACGTTCAATAAGGCACAACAACGCACAGTCAACGCCGCCCTTAGCAACACTTTCGGTTTTGGCGGTCATAATGCCTGCGTGATTGTAAAAAAATACAAAGCCTGACGACTCCCGGCATAAGCTGATAAACCCCGTTGAAGCCGGTATATAACCGGGTCAGACAATCGTTGCCGCTATTTAAAACGTTGCCCTGTAAAACGATTTAAATAAAATATTGGATTTTTTTTCGTAGCTTGATTATTGTGGATTTTCTAACTAACCTTTTCAAAAAGCACGAGGGCTCCACCTTCCGTAATGAGCTCAAAAATATCCTGGGATTTCAACCCAAAAATATCTCGCTGTATAGAACCGCACTTACCCATCGATCAGTAAGAGAAGGAGCAGATGAGAATAATGAACGGCTCGAATACCTGGGTGATGCCGTGCTGAGCGCACTGATTGCAGACTACCTGTTTAAGCGTTACCCCTATCGTGAAGAAGGCTTCCTGACCGAAATGCGCAGCAAAATGGTCAACCGGCAGCAACTGAATGATATCGCGGTGCGTATGGGACTCAAAAAGATTACCCTCTACAACAAGATGGACAGCTCACTTAAGGTGAGCCAGATATTTGGAAATACACTGGAAGCACTGGTAGGTGCCATTTACCTGGATTCGGGCTACAAAAAAACATCCAAATGGGTGCTCAAGAGTATCATTCAGCCCCATATGTTTATGGATGACCTCGAAATCCTGGAGATCAATCATAAGAACAAACTCTATGGCTGGGCCAACAAGAATGGCAAAGTGCTGGAGTTTGAAACACTGAATGAGAAACTGGAAAATGGCCGCCGCCTGTTTACCATTGCTGCGGTGATCGATGGTAAAAACATTGCAGAAGGCCGCGCATTCAATAAGAAGGATGCATCCCAGATAGCAGCCCAGGTCGCCGTCGAAAAACTGGGTATCACCAATGCCGACACACAGGTTGTCTTCGGCAACAATGACTCCGATAAGTAAGATTATTAGAGAGAACCGGTATCCGGTCGCTCCATGCAAAGTTCGATCAGCATACCATTGGTATGCCGGGGATGCAGAAAGCATACCCATTTATTATCTGCGCCTTCCTTTGGGGTTTCATTCAAAAAAACCATACCGGCCGCTTTAAGCCTCGCCACTTCCGCATGAATATCTGCTACTGCAAAAGCAAGGTGATGAATGCCTTCTCCCTTTTTTTCTATGAAACGGGCAATCACACCTTCGGGATCCGTGCTTTCGAGCAATTCGATCTTTGATTCTCCCGTTTTGAAAAATGCTGTTTTTACTTTTTCACCAATGACTTCTTCGGTTTTATAACAGGAGGTATTCAGCAGTTGCTCAAACAGTGGGATAGATACCGTCAGGTCTTTGACCGCAATGCCGATATGTTCAATTTTTTCCATAATAGTCCCGGCGCAGGTAAACGCCCCCGGCAAAATAGAACCTTTTGGGTAATTTAGCGTTCTGCTTTTTATACAATCATCGCAGTATGCTGCAATTGCCGGTATATCTTGATCACAATGCTACCACACCCTGTCATCCGCAGGTGGTAGAGCGCATGCTGCCTTTTTTCAGCCAGTGGTTTGGCAATGCCGCCAGTCATACCCATTCGTTTGGCTGGCAGGCGCGCGAAGCCGTGGATATAGCCAGGGAGCAGGTGGCTACCCTGCTGGGCGCCCACGAGCAGGAGATCATTTTTACATCCGGCGCCACAGAAGCCGTTAACCTTGCCATCAAAGGAGTGTACGAGCGGTATGCTGGCAAAGGCAATCATATCATTACCTGTGCGACAGAGCATCATGCCGTACTGGACACCTGTACCCACCTCGAAAAGAAAGGGGCCCGGGTCACTTACCTGCCGGTAGATACAAATGGCCTGGTAGATATGCAGGCAATGGAAAAAGCGATCGGCACCGATACGATCCTGGTATCTATAATGGCTGCCAACAATGAAATTGGCACTCTACAACCCATACAGGAAATAGGCGCACTGGCACGCTCCAGGGGTGTACTGTTTTTTACAGATGCTTCGCAGGCGGTGGGCAAAATACCGCTCAATGTAGAAGCAGATCATATTGATCTGCTGGCACTGAGTGCACATAAGTTTTATGGACCCAAAGGTGTGGGGGCATTGTATGTGCGGAGGCGTGGCCCCCGCGTGAGCCTCACTCCACAGATAGATGGTGGCGGTCACGAACGGGGTATGAGAAGTGGTACCCTCAATGTGCCCGGCATCGTTGGCCTGGGCGAAGCCGCCCGCCTGGTGACTGCTAACCACGAGGCAGATATCGCCCGCCTGCAGCCCCTGCGCGATGGGCTGGAGCAGGCCTTGCTGGCGATGGAGGGCAGCGTACTCAATGGTCATCCACTGCTGCGGTTGCCCCATATGACCAATATCTCCTTTGCAGGAGTAGATGGTAATGCCTTACTTATGCGGCTCACCCGGTATCTGGCTCTTTCTTCGGGTTCGGCCTGCACTTCTGCCACACCCGAGCCATCGTATGTGCTGAAAGCCATAGGCCGCCCGGACGACCTGGCACACAGTGCTTTACGCATGGCCTTGGGATATTCTACCACCTCAGAAGAAGTGAGTTATGCGGCTACAAAGATTATTGAGACGGTAAAGGCACTACGATCCGGCTCACTGGCAGCCAATGAGGCCTGATGAAGCTGAAAAGAAACTAATTTTGCAAACAATCCGGCAATGCTGGCGTTAATACAGATATTATGATGGATTTTACCGTTGATAATGGCATATATGTGAGCGAGAAGGCGAAGGAAAAAGTCTATGAGCTCATGAAGGAACAGGGCTATGGAGATGATCCGGCTTATTTTCTGCGTGTAAGTGTGGTAGGCGGCGGCTGCTCAGGGCTCAGCTATAAAATGGATTTTGATAAAGAACAAAAACCAACCGACCAGGTGTTTGAACACAATGGCCTGAAGGTGGTGACAGACCTCAAAAGCCTGCTTTATCTCGTTAATACTACCCTGGAGTATTCAGATGGGCTTAATGGCAAAGGATTTTATTTTAATAACCCCAATGCCAGCCGCACCTGCGGATGCGGAGAGAGCTTTGCGGTATAAATACAATTGCTGACTGAATAAAAATAAAGAACCCCTGCATTACGCGGGGGTTCGTTGTTTATATATGGCTATACTACTTTCGGAGAGGCTGGCGGTGGCGGAGGAGGCTGCTTTACCTTCGGCGGTTTGGGCGGCGGAGGCGGGGGAATGGCAGGTGCTTCTCCATACTTATCATTGAATGTTTTCTTTTCTGCTGTTTTAGACAGGTCATACTTTTCCTGTGTATTATCTTTTTTGATAACTGTGGCAACGGTTTTTTGCCAGCGAATAGCACTTACAGAAGGATTACGGCTAAAAAACGGGTCATTCTCTTTGACAACAACCGGTGGAGTAAAACGCTTGAGTTCAACCTTGGGTGGTGGCGGAGGAGGTTCAACTGGCGGAGGCGGGGGCTTCACTTCTTTTTGTGCACTGGCCGCCATACAGGCAACCAGCAGGAGGCACAGTATACCGAATGTCTTTTTCATAAAGCATTTTAAGCTTAGAGACACCGGATGCAGCTGATTCCATAAGTTTCTGTAATTTTTTTTTGTGTTATGCAGACCACACCCGGCCTGCTTTCTTAAGTGTGAACGCATTAGTGTATATTAGCACCCGTTTATGTGGTCTGTTTGTAAAAAAGAACTCCGCCAGTTTTTCAGCAGTCTTACCGGCTATATTGCTATCATCGTTTTCCTGTTGGTAAACGGGTTGATGTTGTTTGTTTTCCAGGACAATATCCTGGACTTCGGTTATGCCACGCTGGATCGTTTTTTTGAGCTGGCTCCCTGGGTACTGCTGTTGCTGATACCCGCCATCACCATGCGCAGCATATCGGATGAGCTGCGTACCGGCACCTTTGAGATACTGCAGACACGCCCGCTCAGCCGCTGGCAGATCGTAACCGGCAAATACATGGGCAGTCTTATTGTAGTATTGATTGCACTGCTGCCTACGATCGTTTACTTTTTTTCCGTTCAATCACTTTCTGCCGATGAAGGCATGGATACCGGCGCTACCATCGGCTCTTATATCGGGTTATTTTTTCTGGCAGCCGTATTCACCGCTATTGGGGTATGTACCAGCAGTTTTACCAGCAATGCGGTAGTAGCGTTTATCGTAAGCCTCATCGCCTGTGCATTATTGTATTATGGTTTTCATGCACTCAGCCTGCTGGCTGCCGGTGCAGGCGGCCTGGATTATTACCTCGAGCTGCTGGGTATCGACTTTCATTACCGCAGTATCAGCCGGGGTGTTATCGACACCCGTGATATCATTTATTTCCTCAGCATAATACTGCTCTTCTTATTGATCACTCACCGTAATCTGGTAAAGCGCTGATATGAAAGCACTGGGAAAAATACTGGACGCTAAGGCCGGATGGCTGGTTCTGCTGGCACTGCTGGTGGTCATCAATTTTGCTGCCTCGTTTGTACATACTCGTATCGACCTTACCGAAGAAAAAAGATATACCTTAAGCAAACCTACCCGCCAGTTGTTTGAAAACCTCGATGGCGAAGTAAAGATCGATGTATTGCTGAAAGGTCAGTTTCCGGCAGGATTCCGTAAACTGGTAAACAGTGTGGAAGAATTTCTGGACGAATGCCGCGACCTGGGCCGGGGCAAAGTAAAAGTGAGTTACAGCGACCCGCTTGCCGGCCTCGACGACTCCACGGCCAAATATACACTTGACTCCATCGCCTATTTTTATGGTATATCTCCCTTTACCCTGCAGGCACCCGGCAAGGTAGGTGATGAAATGAAACAGAAACTGGTAGTACCTGGCGCTATCATACATTACGGAGATACCAGTATTGCCGTCAATCTGCTCAAAGGCATGCGTGCCTATGGTACTGAACCGGAGCAAATGGCTGCCTTGTACAATGATGTGGAAGCCACACTGGAATATAAGTTTGCCAGCGCCGTGGAAAAAGTGACCACCAAAGAAAAACCGCTGGTGGGTTACGCACTGGGTCACGGAGAAGGATGGGGATATAATGTAAATGATGCCGTCACCACTTTATTCAGCGAATACAGGTTTGATACAATCAATATCAAAACAAGCCCGGTCATCCCATCGGTATTCAATGCGCTGGTGATCCTGAAACCTACTGTTTCCTTTACCGACGACGAAAAACTGAAGATCGATCAGTATATCATGCATGGTGGTAAAGTGTTTTGGATGATCGATAATATGTATGCAGAATTTGACAGCCTGTACAAATCCGGCGGCTTTACTGCCTACGATCGTGCACTTAATCTCGAAGATCAGTTGTTCAAATACGGTGCACGCCTCAATCACAATCTGCTGCAGGATATGCAGTGCGATAAGTTGCCACAGCTGTCCGGCTCACAGGATAACGGACAACAGCGCCGCCTGGTCGACTGGCCTTTCTTCCCTATTCTGAATGGCACCAGCCATCCTATCAGCAAAAACCTGGATGGTGTAAGAGCCATGTTTCCCAATACCCTCGATACCATTGCCACACCAGGTATTCAGAAAACGTTTTTGCTGCGCTCATCACCCAATGCGCGTGTACTGCCTGCACCCGCCATCATCAATTTTGAATTTCTCAATATAGCACCGGATATTCGCCAGTTTACCGTACGCGATACCGGAGTGGCTGTATTGCTCGAAGGACGTTTTACGTCTGCTTTCAAAAACCGGGTATCGGGTTCGCAACGCGAGGCACTCGCGGCTGCCGGGCAGCCCTACCTGGATCAGGCCAGTCAAAACACACAGATGATCGTAGTGGCCGATGGAGACATTGCCATGAACCAGTTTAGCCAGCTTAGTGGTCCGCTGGCAATGGGCGAAAACCTGTTTACCCATTATACTTATGCCAATAAGGAGTTTTATAATAACTCACTGGAGTACCTGTTGAATCCTTCAGGGGTACTGGAGACCAGGGCCAAGAACTTTACCCTGCGCCTGCTGGATCCCGTTAAAACGCGTGATCAGAAAAGCTTCTGGCAACTGATCAATATTGCAGTTCCCATTTTGCTGGTGTTGCTGAGTGCAGTAGCTTACCAGGCCATCCGCAAACGCCGGTATACACGTTCCTGATTTATTTATCTGTTTACAGATCAGCCTTCCCATACAGATGGGTAAAAGATAAACGCTGGCTTTACCGGCAGTTGCTGTAGCTCCCTTATCTTTGTACCTTATTCTCCCTCATGACACCTGATCAGATTACCTATCTCGTTTTCGGCATTGTGCTGCTGTTTGCCCTCGCGTTCGATCTGGGCCTGATGAGTAAAAAAAATCAAAAAGTAACTATCCGGCAGGCTTTGATGCAGACCTTTTTCTGGGTAGGCCTGGCGCTGGCATTTTTCGTATTCATGTGGGTAGAAAAAGGGCAGACCCTGGCACTCGAATACCTGAGCGCCTACCTCATGGAGTGGAGCCTCAGTATCGACAATATCTTTGTATTCATTCTCATCTTTGCTTCGTTTGGGGTCAAGGAAAAACATTATGGCCGTGCCCTGCTGATCGGCATCCTGGCAGCGATCATATTCCGGATACTCTTTATCACAGTGGGCGTGGCGCTGGTCAACGAGTTTCACTGGATACTTTACATCTTCGGCGTTTTTCTCGTGTATACCGGGTACAAAATGTTTACCGCCAATCACGACGAAGAGTTTGATCCCCACGATACGAAGGTCTACCGCTTTCTGAAAAGAGTACTGCCGCTGGTGCCGCATGATGGCAATGGTAAATACTGGGTACGGGAAAATGGTAAGCGCAAGTATACTATCCTGTTTGTAGTGATCCTGATGCTGGCGGCTATCGACCTGGTATTTGCGCTCGATTCCATACCTGCTGTCATGGGTATCTCACGTGATAAACTGGTGATCTATACATCCAATGTTTTTGCAGTGCTGGGTCTGCGTTCGCTTTTTTTCCTGCTTCGTGGCGCTGTCAGCAAGTTTGATTACCTGCAGCAGGGTATTGCAATAGTGCTGGTGTTTATTGGTGTAAAGATGCTGGCTGAGCACTGGATCAATCAATGGGTCGATAAACCCACACAGGTGTTCATTTCGCTGGGTGTGATCCTGGTCTGTATTTCGGGGTCTATCTTTTATTCCATTTTTATGAAAAAGAAAGGAGTTCCACCCGATGTTGCAGATACAGATGATAAGAGTGTTTACTAATCACTGATCATATAAACGGTGAATTGTGCGGTATACTACAGACCATATTGCCCGCATACTGGGCGTCACCACAACCATACCTGATCATCCGGTAGATTACCTGCTGCTGGATAGCCGTAAAGTGCAGGTACCCGGACTGGCGCTCTTTTTTGCCATACACGGCCCACGCCGCGACGGGCATCAGTTCATTCCTGAACTATACAAAGCCGGTGTACGCAGCTTTGTCATCAGCCAGGCAATAGACAAAACAGCTTTTCCGGAAGCCGCTTTTATCGAAGTATCCGATGTAGTAGCTGCTTTGCAGCAACTGGCCGCATATCACCGCAGCCAGTTTGACATTCCGGTCATTGGTATTACCGGCAGCAATGGTAAGACCATTGTAAAAGAATGGCTCTATCAATGTCTGCAACCCGATCACACCGTGGTGCGCAGCCCCAAAAGTTATAACTCCCGGATAGGCGTGCCATTGAGTGTATGGCAAATGGATGCCTGGCACCAGTTAGGCATTTTCGAAGCCGGTATTTCTGAACCGGGTGAAATGGAAAAGCTGGAGCCGGTGATCAGGCCCACGCTCGGAGTGCTTACCAATATAGGTGAAGCGCACAGCGAAGGATTTACCAGTCAGCAGCAAAAGCTGGAAGAAAAATTAAAGCTGTTTACACATTGCAACATCGTGCTGGGTCGCGAAAAAGATCTGGCAGCGTATAAAGAAAGTCTTGCCGGTCAGTCCGACGCACCTGTTGTGCTCACCTGGGGCGATACAGCCCGCTGCGATCTGCAGCTGAAAGCGCGTGAACAAAAAAATGAACATACCTGGTTATTGCTTTGCACCGGCGCACGGGAAATGGAATTTACCATCCCGTTTACAGATGACGCTTCTGTGGAGAATGCTATCACCAGTATTTTTGTGTTACTGCATCTGGAAATGACTCCCGAAGCGATTGCCCAGCGATTGCTGGCACTGCAGCCGGTAGATATGCGCCTCGAGCTCAAAAAAGGCATCAACCAGTGCACACTTATCAATGACAGCTACAGTGCAGATATCAACTCACTGCAGATTGCGCTCAACTTTCTGGATCAGCAATCGGGCGGTACACGCAAAACGGTGATCCTGTCTGACCTGTTGCAGAGTGCCCGCACCGATGAAAACCTGTATGCAGATATCCTGAATTACCTGAGGCAGCATAAGGTGGCCCGGCTGGTTGGCATCGGCCCGCATATCGCACAGGCCCTTCAGGGAGCAGCGGTGCCGGATATGCAGATCGATCTATTCGGCAGTACAGGCGATTTTATACAGCAATTCCTTTCTACACAGTATAAAGAAGAAACCATTCTTATCAAGGGAGCCCGTGTGTTTGGTTTTGAGCAGATCGTAGCATTGCTGGAGCAGAAAGTACATCAGACTGTACTGGAAATAAACCTCAATGCCGTAGCGCACAATGTGCGTGTATATCAGCGGCAGCTGCAACCATCTACACGTATGATGGCCATGGTCAAAGCATTTGCCTATGGCAGCGGCGGCGCAGAGATTGCCGGCATTCTTCAGTATCATAAAATAGATTACCTGGGTGTGGCCTATGCAGATGAAGGCGCCGAGCTGAGGCGCTCAGGCATACTGTTGCCCATTATGGTGATGAATCCCGAAGAGACAGCTTTTGAATCGATCGTTGAATACAATCTCGAGCCAGATCTTTATTCGCCAGCCATGCTCAACGCATTTGAACAGTTTCTGGATCATGAAGGCCGCCAGGACTATCCGGTGCATATCGAAATAGAAACCGGTATGAACCGGCTGGGTTTTGCCCTGTCTGATGTACCGGCACTGGCTGTGCGGCTGCAGCAAAGCAAACGGCTGCGGGTACAATCTGTTTTTTCACACCTCGCCGCCAGCGAAGATCCCGCCGAAGATGCCTACACGCTGCAGCAGTTTGAACGCTACCAGCAGGCAGTGGCCATACTGGCGGAAAAAATAGGAACTGACTTTATCCGGCATATTTCCAATTCTGCAGCCATTTTCAGATTGCCACAGCTGCAACTGGATATGGTACGACTGGGCATTGGCCTCTACGGTATTGATAGTGCACAGGCGCACCAGGGCTGGCTGCATCCGGCCGCTGCACTCAAGACAACGATCGCACAGATCAAAGAGCTCTCGGCAGAAGAGACCGTGGGGTATAACCGCCGGGGGCGATTGCAGCGTGCCTCAACCATTGCCACTGTACGCATAGGATATGCCGATGGCTACTCCCGTCGCCTGGGTAATGGAGTAGGAAAAATGCTGGTAAATGGTGTACTGGCCCCTGTCATCGGTTCTATCTGTATGGATATGACTATGGTGGATATTACCGGTATTGCCGGTGTGCAGGAGGGCGATGAAGTGATTGTATTTGGACCCGGTCTGCCCATCCAGGATATGGCCGCCTGGGCAGGTACCATACCCTACGAGATCATGACGGGTATTTCTCAGCGTGTAAAACGCGTTTATTTCGAGGAATGAGAGGTTTAATGATTCGTTAAATCAACTGTAATTGCTTCCTGATCATGCTTTTCGGGCTATGCCGCGCAGGGCAAATGTTGCCCGGTTATCAGCTAGCAATGGAGTTCTGACCTATATTTGCTGACTAAACGAAAGTAGGTGAAGCTTAGAAATGTAATCCTGATCATTGCCTTGATCATTCTGGGAGACCAGATACTGAAAGTATGGATCAAAACGAGCTATGGCTTTGGCCATGTGACCAATGTGATGGGATTGCCCTGGTTCAAACTCTATTTTATAGAAAATAAGGGAATGGCCTGGGGCTGGGAGTTTGGTGGTGACTGGGGCAAAATGCTGCTTACCCTTTTCCGTCTCGCTGCTGTGATCTTTGGTACCTGGTACCTGGGTCGTATCGTAAAGCAGAAATACAGCCGCGGATTTATTATCTGTGCCGCATTGATCTACGCAGGTGCATTGGGCAACCTCATCGACAGCATGTTTTACGGAATGATCTTTTCCGAAAGCGATTATGGTGTAGTCGCCAGCGCTTTTCCCAAAGAAGGCGGATATGCCGGATTTTTGCATGGTCGTGTGGTAGACATGCTTTACTTCCCCATGGTAAAATCGCATTTCCCTTCCTGGTTGCCCTTTATCGGTGGTGAAGAGTTCGAATTTTTCAGCCCTATCTTCAATATTGCTGACGCTTCTATCTCCGTAGGCGTGATCACGCTGTTTATTTTCCAGAAGCGGTTCTTCAAAAAACAGGATCAGAAAGAAATACACCCCACTGCAGAAACCAGTGCGCAGGTATCAGATAATACACAGGTACTTTGAGTGCTGTATACAACAAGAATAACAAACTATAAGTAATACTGAAAAAGTCCGCAACAGCGGACTTTTTTTATGAGGAGAGAATGCTCAGGAATATCATTATTCATAATGGTTGAACCAATCGTTGCCCTGCGGATCTTTCTGATCCAGCGGCCTGGGGCGCTCGGTCAGCGGCTGGGTTGGCTCCTGGTAAGGATGACGCATGGGATACACGCGCAATTCTGTATTTGTTTTTCGTTGTCCTGCCAGCAATGATTGCAGGTAAGGAGATTGCTGCGAAAGGTCGGGTTGCCCCATGGATTTCTCCACAGCTTTGAGAGGATATGCAGCAAAGTAGGCAGACGATTTGACGGTATTCTTCATAGACACGGATTTTATATAAGGATAATGGACTTTCCGATTGCCAAGATAGAACAGGAGTGACCGTATTTACAAGGTACAGCCGCCAAAAAGAAAAGGGAGATCGTATATCTCCCTTTTCGCAGTATGGTAAAAATCCGATTAGCTGAGTTTGCCCACCATATTGGCCGGTATCACCCACTGGTCAAACTCTTCGGGAGTAACATATCCCAGTTTGACCGCCATTTCTTTCAGGGTTGTACCTTCTTTATGTGCTTTTTGTGCAATCTCGGCAGCTTTATAGTAACCGATCTTTGTATTGAGTGCAGTCACCAGCATGAGTGAGTTTTCTACATGCTTGCGGATGTTGGCCTCGATGGGTTCGATACCTGCAGCACAACGCTCCGTGAATGATACACAGCCGTCGCCGATGAGGCGGGCACTGTGCAGGAAGTTGTAGATCATCACCGGCTTAAATACATTGAGCTCAAAATGACCATTGGCACCGCCGATATTGATAGCCACATCATTTCCCAGCACCTGTGCAGCAATCATCGTGAGTGCTTCACATTGAGTAGGATTTACTTTACCGGGCATGATAGAAGAGCCTGGCTCATTGTCGGGAATAAAGATCTCGCCAATGCCGCTACGGGGGCCGCTTGAAAGCATACGGATATCGTTGGCGATCTTCATCAGGCTGACGGCAACTGTTTTGAGTGCGCCATGTGCTTCGACAATGGCATCGTGTGCGGCCAGTGCTTCAAATTTATTTTCTGCAGTTACAAAAGGCAGGCCGGTAAGACGTGCAATATGTGCCGCTACATTTTCGGCATATCCTTCGGGAGTATTGATACCGGTACCCACAGCCGTGCCGCCCAGTGCCAGCTCACTCAGGTGAGGCAGCGTATTGCGGATGGCTCTCAGTCCATGATCCAGTTGCGATACATAACCGCTGAACTCCTGGCCCAGGGTGAGCGGAGTGGCATCCATAAAATGTGTACGGCCGATCTTCACCACATGCATGAATTGTTTGCTCTTGGCTGCCAGCGTATCACGCAGCTTTTCAATACCAGGGATGGTCGTTTCAACCAGTATTTTATAAGCGGCAATGTGCATTGCCGTGGGAAACGTATCGTTTGATGACTGCGATTTGTTTACATCATCATTGGGATGAAGGAATTTTTCTTTGTCAGTCAGCTGGCCACCTTTGAGGACATGACCACGGTAAGCCACCACTTCATTTACATTCATATTGCTTTGGGTACCGCTACCGGTTTGCCAGACCACAAGAGGAAAATAGGCATCCAGTTTCCCTTCCAGTATCTCATCACAAACCTGCCCGATAAGCGTAGCTTTTTCGGCTGGTAATACACCTGCATCCTGGTTGGTAAGGGCGGCAGCTTTTTTAAGATAGGCAAATGCGCGAATGATCTCTTTCGGCATTTTATTGATGTCCTGGGCAATCTGGAAGTTTTCGATACTACGCTGGGTCTGGGCACCATAATAAGCATCAGCGGGCACTTTCACTTCGCCCATGGTGTCTTTTTCAATTCTGAAATCCATATGAGAGGGTTGACAGAAGGATGAATAAATAAATTGGCGGGGCAAAGGTACAGCAATTGCCTCTTTCATGGCTTACGCAGAAGGGAAGAACCTGCTGGCTGCAATCGTTTGCCTGATTTTACCCCAATATCATGCCCGGCGGGTATCATGACTTATTTTTAGCAGGTTAAAATAGCTGCCATATGAAGATAATTATCAGCATTGTTATGCTGGGCGTACTGGCTGGTTGTACCACAGCTCCCAAAAATGACCCACAGCCCGGCGCCATCGAAAACCTGATCCTGATCACAACAGACGGACTGCGCTGGCAGGAGGTATTTGGTGGCATGGATTCCAGCCTTACCAGCGATGCACGTTTCAACGAAGGCGACAGCAGCTATATCGTAAAGCAGTATGGTGGAGAAACAGCAGAAGCCCGGCGGCAACGCCTGATGCCTTTTCTCTGGTCAACCGTAGCCAGCCAGGGGCAACTCTACGGCAACCGCTGGCTCAACAACAGGGTTGATAATGCCAATCCTTACTGGTTTTCATACCCCGGTTACAGTGAGCTGCTTACCGGGTACGCCGATACGGCTATCAATAGCAATGATTATCCGGCCAATCCACATGTGACACTGCTGGAATTTTTTAATCAGCAAAAAGGTTGGGAAGGCAAAGTGGCTGCCTTTGGTGCCTGGCAGGCATTTGACCGTATCATCAACGAAAAACGAAGTGGTATTCCCGTAGCCAGCGCGCTCGATACATTTGGCGGCAAGCAACCCACGGCAGCGGAGCAATTGCTCAACCGCCTGCACCAGGATGCTTACAAACCCTGGCATGATCACGAGTGCTTCGATGTGTTTACACACTATGGCGCACAGGAACATCTGCATACACGCAAACCCCGTATGTTGTATATCGCTTATGGCGAAACGGATGAGTGGGCACATGCAGGCCGCTACCGTTCCTACCTCGACGCCGCTCACCAGGTAGACAAATGGATAAGCGACATCTGGAATTATGTACAGTCGGACCCGCAATACAAAGACAAAACAGCTATCTTCATCACCACCGATCACGGACGGGGTGATTCTGTCAAAACACAGTGGACCAGTCATGGCAGCAGTATTGCCGGCGCATCGCAGATATGGTTTGCCGTACTGGCACCGGGTATGACGACAACAGGAGAAATGAAAGACGGCAACCCATTCTATCAGCAACAGCTGGCGCAGACCATGTCAGGCTTACTGGGCTATACCTATGCTGCCAGTCATCCTATTGCTCCCGGCATTGTGCTGATCAATAGCAAAAAATAACTACCAATAGCATAACCCAAAAATCATCACTGTTATGAATAAAAAACTTGTCCTGTGCCTGATACTTGCACAACTGGTCATTGGCAGCCAGGCGCAAACCTATACTCCTGCTGCATCCAACGTGGAAGCGCGCCGCGAATTTCAGGATATGAAGTACGGCATGTTTATTCACTGGGGATTGTCCAGTACACTGGGCGATGGCGAGTGGGTAATGAATAACCGCAACATTAAAGTAGAAGATTATAAACGTCTGCTCAATGTCTTTAACCCGGTTGATTTTGATGCGGCCAAATGGGTAGGCGCCGCCAAAGCCGCAGGCATGAAATATATTGTATTCATTACCCGCCACCACGATGGTTTTTCGAACTGGGATACGAAACAGTCCGACTGGAAGATCACCAATACCCATTATGGAAAAGACGTGCTCAAAATGCTGGCCGACGAATGTAAAAAGCAGGGACTGAAGCTGGGGTTGTATTACTCCACGCTCGACTGGTTTCGGAGCGATTATCCCTACGAAACCGGGCGTACCGGCAAAGGCTCCGGCCGTACACAGAAAAGTGATTATGCATCGTACCTGCAGTTTATGAAAAACCAGCTCACCGAACTGCTGACAAATTATGGCGATATCATGTCGATCTGGTTTGATGGGCATTGGGATCAGACCAACCCCGAAGGTCATGCAGACCGTAGCTCACGTATCGACTGGAAGTATGATGAAATATATTCGCTGATCCACCGGCTGCAACCACAATGTATGATTGGCAACAATCATCACCTTACTCCTTTTGCCGGTGAAGATTTTCAGATGTTTGAGCGCGACCTGCCGGGAGAGAATAAATCCGGTCTCAGTTTTCAACAGGCATCCGATGATCTGCCGCTCGAAACCTGCGAGACTATCAATGGCTCCTGGGGATATAATATCACTGACCGCCATTATAAAACAGTAACACAGGTAGTGCAATTACTGGCAGGTGCGGCCGGCCGCAATGCCAACCTGCTGCTCAATGTAGGACCTATGGCCAGTGGTGTGATCCAGGCAGAGTTTGTTGATACACTCGCAGTCGCAGGCAAATGGCTGGAAAAATATGGCGAAAGCGTCTATGGTACCCGCGGCGGTCCGCTGGCACCTCAATCATGGGGAGTGACCACGCAAAAAGGGCAGGTTGTTTATATCCATCTTTTTAAGCAGCCGGCAGAAGGTACGATACTCATACCCGGCAGCAAACTGAAAGTAAAACAGGTGCGTATACTGGGGCAGGATACTGTGGTAAAATTCAAAGTGACCAAAGAGGGAGTGCAGGTAGAAACGATCAATATTCAGCCAACCGGCCCCGATACAGTAGTAGCGCTGGAGCTACGTTGACATCTTACCCAACTGCATAATGATGTTGTATAAAACAATAAGGACGGCACTGGCTTTCTATATACTGTCAGTGCCTGTTTTTGCACAGGCGCAGCTGCCTGTAGTCACTGCCGCAATGGATGAGCTGTTGTATACAGACTGGCTGGTGCAACCGGTGAGCACTAAGGCCGGTGTATATACCAATGCTGCCGGCAATGAGGTGATCCTGTACAATGGTCTGATCAAACGAAAATTTGCATTGCGGCAAAACCTTGTCTGCACAGAATATCGCAATATGCGAAATGGTCAGCAGTTGCTGCGCGCCGTATCGCCCGAGGCTGAACTTACGATTAATGGCCAGCCCTATGCAGTGGGTGGTTTGCGCGGCCAGCGGGAGAAAGCTTATCTGCTGCCACAGTGGATTGACTCATTGCAAAGCGGCCCGGCAGATTTTGTCTATGAAAAAACAGAAACGGCACCCCTGACCAATACCGTGCACTGGAAACAGCAGGGCTGGTGGATGCCGCAGACGAAACCGGTACAGGGCATGGAGGTGAGATTTTTATTTCGCAGCCTGCTGCCACAATGGAAGGCATTGCAGGTGCGTGTACATTATACTATCTACGAAGGCATACCCCTGCTGAGCAAATGGGTGACACTGGTAAATGATACCGGCGAGCCTATAAAACTGGGTCGTGTAAAAAATGAGATACTCGCACTGGTAGAGGAAGAAAGTGCGGTAGTAGGCAGCCCGGCACAAATGAAAAAACCACAGGGCATTTATGTAGAAACCAATTACGCTTTCAACAATGCCATGCGCTACAGCATCAGCGATCAGACTACGCACTGGTTTACCGACTCCTCTTATACCTCGCAGGTCAATTATAATTATGAAACGCCCTGTATATTGGAAGTCTACCCGGATAAAGCGCCTGGCGTGTGGGTGCAGCCTGGTGAGACATTCACTTCGGTACGCAGCTACGAGTTGCTGATGGATAGTTATGACCGGGAGCGACGGGGGCTGGCCGTGCGGCAGATGTATCGCACTGTGGCGCCATGGATCATGGCAAATCCCATTTTTATGCACCTGGTCAGTAAAAATGATCAGGAAGTGCGAACGGCGATTGATCAATGCGCGGCTACCGGATATGAGGCGCTGATCCTCAGTTTTGGAAGCCACTGCGATATGGAAGATACTACTGCAGCCAACCTGCAACGCTGGAAACAGCTGGCCGGCTATGCACATGACAAAGGGATAAAGATAGGCGGCTATGCACTGTTCAGTTCAAGACGTATCAGCGATGCCGAGGATGTGATCAATCCGGCAACCGGCAAACCAGGTGGCGCATTTTTTGGCAATGCGCCCTGCTTTGGCAGTCAGTGGGGACTGGCTTTCCGGGATAAGATCAAACATTTTTTTGCAACCACCGGATTTGATATATGGGAAAATGACGGCCCTTATCCCGGTGATGTATGTGCCTCTGCACAACACCCCGGGCACAAAGGCCTCGATGATTCGCAATGGCGGCAAATGGAGATCCAGAAGGAACTGTATCGCTGGCTCAATGAGCGGGGCGTGTATATCAATGCACCCGACTGGTATTTTCTCGATGGCACGCACAAGATCGCCATTGGCTATCGCGAAGTAAATTTTTCTCTGCCGCGCGAAAATCAGAAAATACTCAACCGTCAGAATATCTATGATGGTACCTGGGAAAAAACGCCGTCTATGGGATGGGGTTTTGTACCACTCACCCGCTACCAGGGTGGGGGACCCGAAGCGATCCTGGAGCCACTGCAGGATCACCTGGCCGATTACGTGCAGCTGATGATGCAATACTATGGTGCCGGTGTACAGGCCTGCTATCGCGGACCACGATTATATGATTCAGAAAAAACGAAGCAGGCCGTGCAGGCAGTGATCAGCTGGTATAAAAAGTATCGTACGATCCTCAACGCAGATGTCATACACCTGCGCCGGGCCGATGGCCGCGACTGGGATGGGATACTGCATGTGGATGCCGCAAAACCGCAGCGGGGTTTAATGATGCTGTACAACCCATTGCCTGCTGCCATTACACGTACCATCAAAGTGCCACTGTATTATACAGGCCTTACCGATAAGGTGCGTATCAGGGAAAAAGAAGGAGCGCCAAAACTGATGCGGCTTGACCGGAATTATGAGATCAGCCTGACGGTGCAGTTGCCTGCCAGTGGGTATACCTGGTTTGTGCTGGAGAAGCCTTCAGAATAGTATATTAACAAACTATAATCTCGTTATCTCCTTTCCAATGGGGTTTTTATACAGGATCAGATTTTTGCCCACCGTATAACAATAGAGGCTGGAAGGGATGAAGTCGAATAACAAGCCACTGATCTCAGTGCTGGCAGATGTATCTATTGTTGTAATAGTAGCAGATTTCATGTTATGAAGGTGTCCAAAATGGATGAGATTTTTTAATTGACTGTGATCTGATATGCTCTTATTACTCCATTTTATTTCCACCATCCATTTTGGCCTCTGTTCATTATCCAAATAAACAATGTCTACTTCACCATTTTGCCACCTGGCATAATAAAGCGGATAAACAGAGTGTTGCCACTGAGAGAAAATTGCGGTTTCAATCAGATTCCCCATTAATGCATCACCCTCTTTAATTGGGGAGAATAATGCGCATCTGAGTGACGGATTTGTCAGGTATATCTTGAAAAAATTGGCCCGTTTGAATTTTTTACCTGTTTGGTCCACTCTGTTTACAATAGTAATCAGAAATGCTGCTTCAAGGTAGCCTATATATTTTTTTATTGTGTTTTTGGAAACGCCCGATGAACTGGCAATCGACTCAAGCGACATTTCGCAACCCGTATTGTAAGCTATATAAGTAAATAGCGAATTGAGTTCCTGTATGTCTTCTATTCCATAAAGAAGTGGCAAATCGCGTAATAATACTTTATCTATAATATCATTTCTAATATAACGACCTGGGTCCGACTGAATGGTTGTTGATAATGAAACTTCCGGATAACCACCGAAATTTATATAATCAATAAAATGACGGTTGAGTGTTTCAATATCATTTGTTGAATAAAACAATCGTTCCTCATATCCAGAACTACGTTCTGTATCTTCTATAATGCTGATATCAATCTTTTTTAACAATAGGTACTCCTGAAAGGTAAGTGGTGGTAAGACGAAATCGGTAAAACGGCCAGCTCCTGATTCGGTGCTTTTTAATTTTAAGGCCGCGGCGGCAGACCCAGAAACGATAAATTTTATCTTTTTATACGAATCGACGAGGGACTTCAAATGCAACTCCCAGTTTTTTAAATACTGGATCTCATCAAAAATCAGGAAAAGCTCGCTATCGGCAGAATTGCCTGAGGCATTTAGATAAAACTGTAATAACTCCTCCAGGCTGATGCCATTGTAAATGGGTGTTTCTACTGATATATAGCAAATTTTTTTTGGACTTATACCCTGTTCAATAAGTCCCTGTATACAATGAAAAAGTAAGACCGTCTTACCTACCCTGCGCGGCCCCATAAGAACCACAGCACGCTGTACAGTTCTGTCATGAATTAAGGCAAATAGCCGCGGGTAATACGCTCTTCGGGTCAATAGCGAATAGTATTCTTCAATAAGACCCGTTTCCCACCAGGGGTTTTCAAAGCGCATTCTTTCCAATATCTGTTCTGGAAAAAATGGAATTTTCATGATAGGTTTTGTTTCACGAATTTAATGAATAATGTCAGATATCTGATCTTATTCACTTTTAATGCTCTAAATTATTGATAACAAATAATTTAGAGCATTAAAATAAAAACGAAGGCTATAAAAAAATTCAAAGAGAAGATCAAACCTGATAAAAATTGCACATTACATCTGTTCCACACTTATATATATCCGTTTGAAAATTTGATAACTAAGCATTGATATTTTGTTTGATGATAGCGATATTAAGTGTCATTACCGGCCAATATGATAGGACAAATAATAACCAATAGATGTGTAGGTTATTTAATTATCTTGACTATCTAAATATCTTTTTGACATGAACAGTAATCGTCGTGAGTTCCTTCAACAGTTATCAGGTCTTGCAATAGGAGCGGCTGGTCTTTCTGCTTTCGGCACATCTGCTATGGCAGGCGCGCCTGCTGCTCAACCATTTTTTGAAATATCGCTGGCGCAATGGTCATTGCATAAAGCCCTGTTTGCAAAAAAGCTGGACAATCTTGATTTTCCTGCCAAAGCCCGCAAGGATTTTGATATTTCAGTGGTGGAATATGTAAACCAGTTTTTCAAAGACAAGGCAAAGGATACTGCTTATCTCAACGAATTGCTTAAACGCTGTAAGGATAATGGGGTGCGCAATCACCTGATCATGATCGATGGCGAAGGCGATCTGGGATCTACTGATAAAACAGCACGCAACAAAGCTGTCGAAAACCACTATCAGTGGGTAGATGCGGCGCATCACCTGGGCTGTGCCACTATTCGTGTCAACGCCGCTGGCAATGGCACCCGCGAAGAAGTAGCTGCCGCCGCAGCAGACGGATTGGGCCGCCTCGGAGAATATGGCGAAAAAGCCGGTATTAATGTGATCGTGGAAAATCATGGCGGCTACTCATCCGATGGCGGATGGTTGTCGGGAGTAATGAAACAGGTAGGCAAAAAGAATGTAGGCACACTACCCGACTTTGGTAATTTCTGCATCAAACGGGAACCCGGCAACTGGGAAAACTGTCTCGAAAGTTATGACCGTTACCAGGGCACAAAAGAGCTGATGCCCTATGCCAAAGGGGTAAGTGCCAAATCATACAATTTTGATGAAGCCGGCAATTGTATTGAAACCGATTATATGAAGATCCTTAAGATCGTAAAGGACAGCGGTTTCAAAGGCTATGTCGGTATCGAATACGAAGGCAGCAAACTGGGTGAGGAAGAAGGCATCCGCGCCACCAAGGCCCTGCTGCAGCGTGTTGCCGCCAAACTGGGTTAAAGAGTCTTTTACTCCGTTCTGATATTGGTCACCGGATTTTTGCGTGCCGTACGTATTGCCTGTATGCTCACCGTAAGCATGGCGATGATCGTAACAGCCAGTCCTGACAGCAGGAAGATACTCCAATGCAGCGGTATGCGGTAAGCAAAATCGGTGAGCCAGCGGCTGCTGGCCATATAGGCAACCGGCATACCGATGACAAGCGATACCAGCAACATCCAGGCAAAATCTTTTGACAGCATAGTGGTGATGCGCGCCACCGAAGCGCCAAATACCTTGCGTATACCCACCTCGCGTGTACGTTGTGCAGCGGCAAAGGCACTCAGTGCGTAGATTCCCAGCAATGCAATAAGTGTGGAAATAACGGCCAGGCAAAGCGTGATCGCGCCAAACCGCTCATATTGTACCAGCATCCGGCCAAATTCTTCATCCAGCCATTTGTAACGCAGCGGAAATGCAGGTTCTGTTTCTTTCCACAATGCGTTTAGCTGCTCAACCGTACGTGCTGCATCGGCAGCATTTACTTTTACCAGTATATGATCATAGCCGCCCAGCATTCCCTCCTCTGCACCGGCAATGAAAATGCCGGGCGATACGGTACGGGTATAACCCGCAGCAAGGTTGTCTTTTACAACACCTATTACCGTATAATCCCTTAAGAGATAATTGACCCGCTGGCCTATCGGGTTGACGGCCCCCAGTTGGCGGGCAGCTGTTTCGTTGATCACGGCTGCATTCACCGTGTCAAGACCATATTCCTCAGAAAAACTGCGTCCGGCAACGAGCTTCATACCCAGCGTTTCAAAATAATCGAAGTGCACATAATCAAAATACCAGGACAGCTCACGCCCCATAAAGCCGGCTTCCTGCTCTGCTACGGAGGGCTGACCCGGATAAAAAACAGTAGCGGTGGCTTTCTCCACCCCCGGTATCTGCAGCAACTGTTTTTTCAGTTCCGGCCAGCGGTAACCAGGCTCACCAATGCTGAGTATTTCCTTATTGGCAGGAGTGAGCACAAGCACCTGGTCGCCTTCAAAACCACGGTCATGCTGCTGCATGAAACGAAGCTGCAGGGTTACTACAGCCAGTATGGTCATAAATGCAGCCGAGATGGTGAACTGAACGACCAGCAGGGCATGACGCAGCAACCGTCCTTTGATGGTGCGCGTGATATTTCCTTTCAATACAGATGCCGGCTGAAAAGAAGAGAGAATAAATGCAGGATAAATACCCGCTATAAGCGCAACCGATAATATGATCAATGGTATTTGCCAGATCAATGCCTGGCTCGCTCTGTTGTTTTGCAGATCCCAGAGCTGCAGGTCCATACCAAACTGGCTGTTGATGATCTGTAGCAACCATGAGCAAAGTCCTATAGCCAGTAAAAGCGCTGCCAGTGTTTGCACCGTGGCTTCGGCCATAAACTGAATGATGAGCTGACGGCGGGTGGCTCCCATCACTTTTCGTACACCCGTTTCTTTGGCCCTTCTGCCGGCACGCGCCACACAGAAATTGGTATAATTGATGGCAGCCAGTATAAGGATCAGGCCGGCTGCCAGCGAGAAATAATAAAGAGGCTTGTCGTTGCCGCGTTTGGCATCGTATACCGGGTGATTGGCGGCATCATCGCGCCAGCCGCTGGCACGCGGGTCAAGATGGATAGACGCTACCGGCTCCATAAAAACAGCCGTGTGCGAAAGACCTGCATATTGGTTGAGCCAGCCGGCAATATCCTTGCCCGGAGCTGGAATGTTTTTGTTTTCGCGGCTACGTGAGGCAAATTGATAAACCGCCTCACGCTCCAGGAATAACTGACCTGCTTTTTGCTCGATCGCTTTTAGCGGAGCACCTGCTTTTGTTTTTGCATAAGTCTGAAATATTCTGCGTCCCCAGCGCTGCGGATCACTGTTGAAATAAGAGAGACAAATATCAAAATTGAGATGTGAAGGCCCCGTCCTGCGAAAAACACCCGTGATCGTATAGGTGCGTGCTCCCTGATAGCCGGTGCTGATACTGATCGTTTTGCCAACCGGATTTTCTTTCCCAAAATATTTTTGACTGATATCGGCACTGATAGCTGCCTGTTGAGGTTTATTAAGCGCACTACCGGCATGTCCCCATGCAAATGAATAAGGGAAAACGGCAAAGAAACTGCTGTCGGCAAAAATCACCTTTTTTTCATAAAAGCGATTGCCATTCGTTTCCACCAGTTGTTCTCCCTGTTCTACTATCCGGGTTACGCTTTCGATATTGCTTAACTCCTGCTGCATTTCCGTACCCAGCGAATAGGGGGTCCAGAAAAGCTCACTTTTTTCACCATCATCGGTTTTGCTGATACCTACCCGGTATACCTGGTCCAGTGAAGCATTCCAGCGATCATAACTTCTTTCGTGATTTACAAAAACCAACACAGCAATAAACACTGCCAGCCCAATAGCCAGTCCGCTGATAGAAAGAAAAGCATACAGTTTGTCGCGTACGATATTTCGCCAGGCAATGCGGAAATAGTTGGTAAACATGGTGCTGGTTTTGGTGGTGATGAATTGGTTAAAAGCGTTGCCGTCAATTTAACGAAAACAATACCACAAATTCAATGCCCTGACTATCAGTCTGAATTGTATTACCTGCGAACGGGTTATTGTTCGCTTTTGATACAGGTACAGTTCGCAAATGAGTCAACCGATATAGCGATCATTTTAAATAAATATGATCCCGCAACCGTATATCGGCACTCGAAGCCCCGATCATGATACGAATGGCCCCGGGCTCCCAGGCCCATTTCATCTCTTTATTGAGCAGACGGAAGCTGGCAGCGGGCAGTGTGAACTGTACTGTTTTTGTTTCGCCCGGCATCAGTGATATGCGTTCAAATGCCTTTAGTTCCTTGACAGGACGCGCTATAGAGGCCAGTTCATCGCGCGTATAAAGTTGTACCACTTCATCGCCGGGCCGGCTGCCGGTATTGGTTATATCGCAGCTTACGAGCAATGTGCTGTTGCTGTCGGGAGAGGTAGTGTTGAAACGCAGGTTGCTGTATGAAAATGTTGTATAGCTAAGCCCGAATCCAAAAGGGAAAAGAGGTTGTCCGCTTAAGTTGGTATAATCATCGCCGCGGCCGGTAGGTTTGTGATTGTAGACCAGTGGCAGCTGTGCTTCTGCCAGCGGGAAAGTGACAGGCAATCGCCCTGCCGGATTATATTTTCCGCCGATGATGCCGGCTACAGCATCACCACCGGTCTCGCCGGGATACCATACATCCAGTATGGCATCTACACTATCGATCCAGTTGGTCATGGTAATGGCGCTGCCACCCACCAGTACCACAATGACTGGTTTGCCGGTAGCGGAAACAGCACGGATCAGTTTTTCCTGTTTGCCCGGCAGCTGCAGCGAAGCCCGGTCATTGAATTCACCTTCTTCAATACCGGCTACTACAATAGCAATATCGCTGCGCCGCGCCAGCGCTACTGCTTCGGCAATTTTCTGTTCACTACTGTCTTTTACATCCATATCCCAGACGAGTCTGAACCAGGCATTGCCGCCAGGCTCATAGTATTCCACCCGTATATCGTAAGCTTTTCCTTTTTCAAAATAAAACGGAGCAAGGCGTGTATGATAAGATTGTTTCTGCCAGTTGTCGATCAGCAAACGGTTATTGATATACAGGCGATAGCCATCATTGCCATCGATGCCAATTTTGAAACGGCCGGTTCGTGGTGCAGTGATCGTACCTGACCAGCGGGCAGAGAAGAAGTCATAATTGATTTTTTCCGGGTCAGGAGAAAATAAGGTCCACTGAAAACGGATATCTGCATCCAGGCGGGTAAGTGCCGGATTACCGGTCAGTGAGGCATTGTTATAATATTCTCCCAGCAAGCCCTGTTTCTTTTCTCCATTGACAGAGGTGCGGAGCGCAGAAGAAGGAACAAATGTCCAGGGGTGATACTGCCTGCCGGGACCGGGTGCATACTGCACGCGTGATGCCGGGCTGATAATTTTCCGCAACCCATCCAGTATGGATATTTTATCGTTGCCGGGGCCGCTATATCCACCCAGCCGTGCTTCTGCGGCGTCTGTACCAATCAATGCAATGCGTGAGGATGAGGCCACTAGCGGGAGTATATTTTTTTCATTTTTTAATAAAACAATGGATCGCGCAGCAGCCTCACGAGCGAGCATACGATGATCGTCGAGGTTGAGCCCGCGCAGCAACTCATCGCTCATATACGGCTGTTCAAAAAGACCGAGCTCAAATTTTACACGCAGTACTCTTGCTACAGCACTATCAATCGCCTGCGATGAAATACTTCCATCGAGGTAAGGGGGTATGAAAAGGGAATGATGCTCATAGGCTGTCTGAAACATCACATCCTGGCCATTTTCGACAGATTGTTTGCCAGCCTGTGCATAGTTTGCTGCGGTGAAATGAAGCACATTGGCGCCGCCCGTAGCACCTGCATCCGATAACGTGAATCCGCGGAAACCCCAATCCTGCCGCAGTTTTTTATTAAGCAACCAGTCGTTGGCACTGCAGGGCGATCCATCGAGCGAATTGTAGGCGGTCATGATACTGCGTGCACCGCCTTGCTGTACCAGGGCTTTGAAAGGAACCAGGTAGGTTTCCTCCAGCAGTCGTTCATTATAATGAATGGGATAGCTGTCGCGGCCACCTTCTCCATGGTTGACAGCAAAATGTTTGGGAGTGGTGACCACACCACGTTGCTCAAACGCACGTACAAAGGCCAGCCCCATTTGTGTAGTGAGGTAAGGATCTTCGCCATAGGTTTCTTCTACGCGCCCCCAGCGCACATCGGTGGCCAGGTTGACGACAGGGGAAAGTATATGACGAATGCCGCGTGCCTTGGTTTCAACAGCAATAGCTGCAGCCACTTTTTGCATGAGCAGCGTATCCCAGGTGGCAGCAAGGGCAATTGCCTGCGGAAAAGCAGTAGCCCCCTGCCTGATGAGACCATGCAATGATTCATCGAAGGCAATGATAGGAATGCCCAGCCGGGTCTGTTCTACAAAATAACGTTGAATGGTATTGATCTTTTCAAGAGTCTCGCGTGCAGTGGCGCCAGGCTGGTATTGCAGCAGTTGTGCTGCGGCACCTGATTGTTGTTGAGTTGTATTTACCTGAAACCCGAATATACCGTGTTGATAGTTGCCCGGGTTAGCTCCCAGGTCACCGGGTATCATAAAGAGCTGCCAGAATTTCTCTTCAGGCGTCATGCGCTTCAGCAGATCCTGCACACGAGCGTCTATTGGCAATTGCGGATTCTTATACGGTAGCAACTCTTGTGCATGTACCATTTGTCCCCATGCTATACAGAAGGCTATCAGCTTAATTGATTTCATGATGCATAACCAGTCATGAGTAGATCATGACTGCACGATTTGGGTTAAAAACTCAGTTAATCAGTATCTCGTCTGCAAATATCCATCCTTTATCGCCTTTGCCGGGATGCCAGGAAGGAAGCTTGCTTACGGGAATGGCTTTTACCCGCAAATACTTAACAGTAACCGGACTAAAACTGCAGGTATATCCACGCAGATAGACTGATTGTAACTGTTTGGGCTGCTCGGGTTTTGTTTCCCCTAACAACCGCAGCTTACCGGGATCATCGCCACCCCATACCTGTAGTACGCCGGGAGGAAAAATGTAACTACCCAGGTCAACGAGTGTGCTCAGTGTCACCGAACTGATGAGTGAAGGCTGTTGTAGCGAAAGCAGCAGATCGACCTCGGTAGTTCGCCAGCCCAGCCAGTTGCCATTTTTGAAATTTGTTTCGCCCTTGATAAGATCTGTCAGCAGTTTGGGATTGGGGGGATAACTGGGGTCAGGCAATTGCTGGAAGATGACGGTATCCGGCCGGTAGCCACTCTTATAAAAACTGGCCTGTAGCAGATCGCTGCTGATCCATCCGGGTTTATAAGCCCGTGCACGAAGCAGTACATTACCATTGATAACCTCATTGCCTTTATACTCGGGCGAACTGATACTATCCGGTTCGGTGCCATCAAGTGTATAACGAATGCTTACCCCCTTTATATAATGTTTTAGTTGCAGTGTGGTAGCCTGGGTGATCACTGTTTCTTCGTTGAGCAATACCGGCAGAGATAATTTAAGACGGGTGGTGTCATCGCGGAAGCCTGTTTCGACACGAATATTTTTTAATGACAGGGGGCTGCCGGATGCCGGTGTATTCCAGATATAAATGGTCTGCAGTTTGGGAAAACCTTCCAGTGCGCCAAGCTGGTCTGCCTTCACCTTTGTGCCCGAAAGGGAAAGGTTTTGCAGGTGTTTCAGCTTTTTCAGCTCGGATAAGGTTTGACCGGTCACATTAGTAAAGCTGAGATTAAGCTTGCGCAGGTTGCTGAGGCTGCTGATGGTACCCAGGTCCTGGTCTGTTATGGGCATCTGTGCCAGGTCAAGCGATACGATCTGTTCTTTTATTTTCGAAAGCTCCTGCAATTGCTCTGGTTTATACAACTGGCTGTTGAAAAAACTGACCGAGAGGGCGGGAGAGAACAGCGCTTCTTCCGTCACCACACGGTTTACTGTATTGAGTTCTTTTATTACAGCGGCATCGGCGGCGGCAAAAGTATAGGCTTCGTTTTGCTGCCCCCCCAGCCGGGTATGTGCCAGCATGCGTAATGTATCGGAAGGGTCAAGACTGGCTACGCGCAGGTTGAAGTCGGCTCCTTTTCGTATCCATTGCTGCAGGATGGCAATCTCCTCATCGGTGAGCTGGGTCTTGCCTTTAGGAGCCATATGTTTTTTGTCTTCCAGCGGCAGGTGTATCCGACGCAATAGTAAACCAAGGTCGGCAGCAGTGCTGTCCCATAAGACACCGCCCTTGCCGCCTTTGCGAAGCTGTGCCTCCGTTTCCATGATCAGCTCGCCTTTTGCCTTGCTGCTGTTGTGGCAGGAGATACATTTGCTTTGCAGGATAGGTTGCACCAGGTGTGCATATACAAGCGCTTCTTCTTCCGAAACTGTTGGTGTATTCTTTTGCTGACGAATGGGTGCCAGCAAATAATCATCGCCATGTGTAAGGCCTGCACCCTCATGACCGGTAATAAAAATAAGAACGAGACTGGCAATAGAAACACCCCAGCGCGCCACGCCCGATGTGTTTATGCGTGGGCTCAGTATATACCATATCAATAGAAACCACGAAAGGATCAGCCCCGGCCATTTGTGCCAGGCCAGTGCTTCGGCTTCATATCCTTCTTCGCGCGACAGGAAGAAACCCATTGCAGCAGCCAGCGCGGCAGAGAAGGCTGCCAGCAATAATAGCAACTGATCATTGCCGGTTGTTTCTTTTTTGTTTGTACGCAGGTTCAATACAGCATACAGCACTACCAGCACCAGCGGGAAATGGAGTATCATGGGGTGCATACGTCCGGCTACCTGCAGCCAGGCTGGAATGGCGATACGGCTTTCAAAAAATAAAAGAAATACCAGCAGCACATTCAGTGTAATGGTAATGTTGAATAAAAATGACTTCCAGCGCGACATGAGTGGTGAGCTGCTTTTCGGTTTTAGTAATTAATTAGCGTATAATGATTTCATCTATGAATAACCAGGCATGGCTGCCTTTGGAGGCATGCCAGTCGGGCATCTTTTTCAGCACCTGTATCTCCAGCAAAAGTTTTGTGGTCACAGCCGGGCTGCGTGCTTCCAGCTGCCGCAATGAACATGCCCTGGTAGCAGGTCCTTCGTGCTGAAATGTCTCCTTTGCAAAAGGTAAAAACTTTCCTGTGGCTGTATCCTGGTAATAAGCCAGGATCTGCTCCGGTAAAAAGATCCAGCTGTTTTCATCCTGCAGCAGGTTGAGTAAAACATGGCTTACCAGCGCAGGCTTTTCGAGTTCTACAGTGATGCTTACAGTATCTGAATCGTATCCCAGCCAGTTGCCCGAGCGGAAGTTGCTGTTACCACCCACTCCGTCAGACAGGATATTTTTGGGCAGACTCGCATAATATTCATTAGGACGGCTGTAGCTGATATCTTTTACCGGCAATCCCATTTTCTCAAACCCTATGCTGATGGTTTCGGAAGGGCCAAAACCTTTGCTCATACTTTTTACCTTTAAGGTGCCCGCCTGCCGTATGATGATCGGTTTTTTGTAAAGTGGTGCATTCTTATCTGGTTCTTCACCAGTAAGAGTATAGCGTACTTCGGCGCCGGGCTGGTTGAAACGGATATGTACCGGCATGCTGTCTTTAAAAAATGCAGAGGAATAACTGATCAGCGGAGGAGCCAATTGATAATGATCCTGTGCCTGTACACAAAAAACAATAAGCAGCATGAAGCCGGTCAGTCGTATCCTCATACCGGTTTCAGTTTATAAGGATATACATGACCTGAGTTCCACTGTGCTACATACAGATTTTCTTCGTCATCGATGCACACATCATGCGGGTATTGAAATACACGCAGGGTCTGATACATTTCTTCGGGAGTGCCATTTGCGTAGGCCGGCAGGTTGCCGCCCAGGTTCGACACTACTTTATAGTTTTTATCAAGAATAAGTACGAAGCCTGATTTTTCATCAAGCCGGCTATTGGTCTGCAATACGGCTACATACAGGTAATTGCCTTTGACTACGGGGCGGCAGACCCATGCGCCGGGGAGAGGGATGGTGTCGATATATTTTCCTTCGAGCGTATAACGTTTAAAGGCATTTTGTACACGCGAGGTCACGATGAGGCAGGGTTGCGCCTGGCGGGTATCGATGCAGATGCCATGTGCATTGATCACATATGCTTCTCCTTCGCCACGGCCGGCAAAATGCCGGATATATTCTCCCTTGTGATTGTATTGTATTACAAAGTCTTTGCCATAGCCATCCACCACATAGATATCTCCATTGGGAGCAATGCAGGTTTCGGTAGGGATATATTCTTTCGCTTCTTTGTACTGACCGGTTTCGCGGGGATAATCAAGCGTCAGCAGCACTTTCCCACTGGTAGTGGTTTTGATCACCTGGTGGCGGTCATTGTCACAAATGAATAATACATCGGTGCCATTTTCATTAAACAGTGTAAGTCCATGTGCACCGGGATATTCTTTGCCCCAGCTGTCTAACAATTTTCCCGACTTGTCGTATATAAGCACATTGTTGTGCGTATCGTTGGTGAGCAGCAGTATACGTCCTTTATTGTCCTGCACCATTTCATGACAGTCTTTGACCGGGTGCGTAGTTGCATTTGCCTTACTCCACCGGGTGTCGATCGTATAACGCTTCTGACCATGACCCAAAATGGCTTCGGCGGGCGACAGACCGCGCAGCAATCCGGGAATAAACAGGGCGCTGCCTGCAATACTGCTTTGTTGGATAAATTGTTTTCTGTTCATGTAGTAGACTCCGCAAAAGGTGATCAGGCTATCAGGTCTTTGACCACTGTGCCGGCTACATCGGTAAGCCGGTAGCGGCGGCCAAGATGTTTATAGGTAAGTTGCTCGTGATTCAATCCCATAAGGTGAAGCACCGTAGCATGAAAATCGTGTACATGCACCGGGTTGTTCACGATGTTGTAACCAAAGTCATCTGTTTCGCCATATACACCGGGTTTAATGCCACCACCTGCCATCCAGATGGTAAAACAACGGGGGTGGTGGTCACGTCCATAGTTGTCGCGGGTGAGTACGCCCTGGCAATAGTTGGTACGGCCAAATTCGCCCCCCCATATCACCAGCGTCTCATCCAGCAGGCCACGTTGCTTCAGATCGGTGATGAGTGCTGCAGATGCCTGATCGGTATCGAGGCACTGGCCTTTGATCTGTCCGGGCAGGCTATCATGTCCATCCCATCCCTGGTGATAAAGCTGTACAAAACGTACGCCGTTTTCGGAGAGCTTACGTGCCAGCAGGCAATTGGCTGCATACGTGCCGGGTGTCAGGCAATCGGGACCGTATAGTTTTACGATGTCTTCCGGCTCGCGGCTCAGATCCGTTACTTCGGGTACTGCTGTCTGCATCCGGTAAGCCATTTCATATTGCTGAATTTTGGCAGCTATTTCGGGATCACCAAATTCTTTGTACGATTCCTGGTTGAGCGCCGCTAATTTGTCCAGCATACGACGCCGGTCTGCTTTATCGATCGCATCGGGATTATTGAGATAAAGTACCGGGTTGTCTCCGCTGCTGAACTGTACACCCTGGTGTACGCTGTCGAGGAAACCGTTGGTCCAGAGTTTGGAATAAACGCCCTGTCCATTTCCTTTTCCCTTGGAGAGCAGTACGCAGAATGCAGGAAGATTTTTATTCTCACTGCCCAGGCCATAGCTGAGCCAGGCGCCCATACTGGGGCGATTGCCTACCTGCGCACCTGTCTGGAAAAAAGTAAGGGCCGGGTCGTGGTTGATGGCTTCTGTATACATGCTTTTTACAAAGCAGAGATCGTCGACAACGCGTGCTGTATGCGGCATCAGCTCACTGATCCAGGCGCGTGCCTGGCCATACTGATTGAATTTGAAATAAGAGCCGGCCAGTGGAAAACGTGACTGGTTGGCCGTCATACCGGTGAGGCGCTGACCCATGCGGATAGATGCAGGCAGGTCCTGTCCATGCATGGTTTCCAGCATGGGCTTATAGTCAAAAAGATCCAGTTGCGATGGAGCACCATTCTGGAAAAGATAAATGATACGTTTGGCCCTGGGAGCAAAATGCGGCAGGCCGGCCATGATCGTTTCCTCATCCACGCCGCCACCAAATATATCAGGTACCAGCAATGAACCCAGTGCCACACCGCCGAGTCCCATACCCAGCGAAGTCAGAAAACGACGCCGGTTAATATTGAGGTGCGATTCCAGATGTTCCTTTTCCATACAATGATCATTCGGTTATAAAAGAAATATATCTCTACCTGTTATCAGGTTTTGGTAATGGCTTCTTCGAGGTTATAAATAGTACTGATCGTTTTCATCAGCGCTGCCAGTTGTATTGTATCAACAGTGGCATCCGTGGGATATTCTCCCGCTTTGATCGTCTTGGCAGCGTCCAGTTTTTTTTCATTGAAGAGCGCTGTCTGCTCCTGGTAATATTCGAGTAATAGCTTTTCTTCGGTGCTGGTAGGTTTCCGGCAGATAATACGTCTGAATGCGCTGCGGATATTGGCTGTAGCATCTTTCTGATCGTGCAGCAGGCGCTGTGCCAGCACACGCGATGCTTCCAGCACACCGGGTTCATTCATCATGATAAGTGCCTGCAGCGGTGTATTGGTCTTCAACCGTTTTACTTCACATTGATCGCGGTTGCTTGCATCAAACATGATCATACCGGGAGGTGGCACGGTGAGTTTGATAAATGTATAGAGACCGCGGCGATACAGATCATCGCCATGATCCTGGCGATATACAGCCAGTACACCACGCCCGGAAGTCGTGGCTTCCCAGATACCTTTGGGCTGATAGGGTTTTACACTGGGACCGCCGATCTCAGGAGCCAGCAGTCCGCTGCTTGCCAGGTATAGGTCGCGGATAAACTCTGCGTTGAGTCGTGTACGCGGGCCGTGGGAGAGATAAATATTTTCCGGATCGATCCTGATCTTTTTATCCGAAGCCTTTGCCGACTGACGATAGGTGGCAGATAGCAGGATCTGTTTGAACAGCCGTTTGATGTTCCAGCCATTTTCCATAAAGTCAACTGCCAGCCAGTCGAGCAGTTCCGGATGCGAAGGCAGTTCGCCCTGCATACCAAAATCGCCCGAGGTCTTTACCAAGCCACGGCCAAATATCTCCTGCCATATCTGGTTGACAAAAACGCGTGCAGTCAGCGGATTTTCTTTGGCCATCGTCCAGCGGGCAAGGCCCAGCCTGTTGCGGTTATAATGGGTGGTGTCAAACTTCATCACGGCACGCACGGCTGCCGGTTGTACTTCTTCGCCCGGCTGATCATATACACCGCGGTTGAGGACAAAAGTTTTGCGTGGCTTTTCCAGTTCGCCCATTACAGATACCGTCAGCATGCCGGTATCGCGGGCCTGGATAAACTGCAGCATCTTTTCCCGCTCATCTTTCGTAATACTCAAAAGAGGATTTTTGGCGGGCTTCGAAACACTTACATCGCCTTCGTATCCTACTTCTTTTGTATTGTTGAAGAAGGCCAGTAAGGAAAAATAATCTTTTTGTGAAAAAGGATCATACTTATGATCGTGGCACTGTGCGCATTCCATGGTAATGCCCAGTATACCTTTTGAATAGGTCTTGGTTTTATCAAGCAGGTATTCGATACGATATTCCTCCGGTACCACACCACCTTCTTCGGTGTACTTATGATTGCGCAGAAAACCGGTGGCCAGTATTTTTTCCTTATCCGTATCGGGCAGCATATCGCCTGCCAGCTGCCAGGTGATGAACTGGTCATAGGGCAGGTTGTTGTTAAAAGCATGTATCACCCAGTCGCGCCAGGGCCATTGGGTACGGATATTGTCGTCCTGGTAGCCATAGCTGTCTGCATAGCGGGCCACATCCATCCAGTGCACAGCCATGCGTTCGCCATACTGTGGTTTTTGCAGCAGTTCATCCACCATCTTTTCATAAGCCTGCTCACTGTTATCGGCCAGGAACCGGTCCATCATTTCTTCGGCAGGAGGCAGACCGGTAATGTCGAGTGAAATACGTTTTAGCAGTCGTTCTCTGTCTGCTTCTTCGTTGGGGCTTAATCCTTTTTCTTCCATTTGTGCCAGTACGAAATGATCGATCTCATTGCGCGGCCATTTGGTATCGGATACTGCCGGCGGTTTACTTTTTACCGGAGCAGTAAAGGCCCAGTGTGATTCATACCGGGCGCCCTGTTCAATCCATTTTTTAAAAAGCCGTTGCTCATAAGCGGTCAGTGAGCCCAGGTGTGATTCGGGTGTGGGCATCACATAACTGGTATCTGTACTGCTGATACGTTTGTACAGTTCAGACACATCCGGTTTGCCCGGCACCAATGCAAAACCACCTTTGGTTTCTTTGAGCGGAGCATAAGCACTGTCGGCAATATCAAGCCGCAGGCCAGCTTCACGATGACTGCCATCGGGGCCATGGCATTTAAAACATTTATCGGAAAGAATAGGTCTGATGTGAAAGTTGTAGCTGACTTTTTCGGGTAGTTTATCCTGGCCGGCAGCAGCAGAATCTCCCATACAGGAAAGGCCAAGCCCTACCAGTATCATCAGCGAAAACAGGCAAGCAACTAATCGTAAGCTCATAATGAGATGGATCAACCAGAAAGGTAGCAAAATTCAATAGTATGGGAAAGCATTTTATGGACAATAAGAGGGGATACTTTTTAAATTCAGAAAAAAAGTAGGGCCGCCATCCGGCAGCCCTACGATTGTTAGTATATGTATTGCTTAGCTTATTGCAATAACCACATCACACCGTTTACATTATCATTGCCACTATACTGGCTGGCAACGGCTGCCTCCACATTGTCTTTATTATAATCATATTCACTTTGTGGATAAAGCCAGCGTTTGGGCACCTGGCGATTGTTGTAGGTGCCGGGTCCCACATTCAGGGTAGGAATACCGGTGCGGCGCTGCTCAAAAAACGCCTCCCAGCCGGATTGCATAAATAATGCAATGTATTTCTGCGTGATGATCATTTGCAGACCATTGGCGGGATTGAACACCACGTTGGCGCCCGCGAGATAAGTATTGATGGCAGCACTGCCAATGCCATAAAACTCCATGGAGGCGCGGATGCCATTGTTGTAATGCTCTTCTGCTGTACCGGCACCGGTGATCCAGCTGCGGGTGATAGCTTCGGCAATCAGAAACTCCTGCTCGGCATAACCCAGCAGGACCATGGGTTCGTTGGCCGGGTTGGTAATATCCGAAAACCGGCGGTTGACACGCGATGCATTGGCGGAGGTGCTTTGCTGGTCAGCTACAGTAAGACCCGCATTTACACCACCATAGTTGGCATATACGTTGGGAGCAAGACCGGTGATGGGTTCGCCAAATGAAAAGAGGCGTGGATCATTCATGGTCTTGAGAATATTGGCCATACCCTCTTCGAGTGATACGGCTGTACCCAATGACAGGCTGCCTGCAGTAGGATAGTAGTTAGACGTGGCCGATGAGTTGTATACGATCTGGCCATTGTCCTGCCGGCTGGTCATAAGCGGGTAAGTAGCTGCATTGCTGATAATGCTCTGAAACTGCTGTTTGATATTAAGCCGCGTATTACTTTCCTTTTTGCTCAGGTGAATGAGCAGGCGCAGGCGATAAGCGTTGACCAGTTTTTTCCACTGCGAAGCCTTACCGGCATAGATGATGTCGCCGCCGATATTGCCCTTGCTGTCGCTCAGGATATTGTTGGCTTCATCCAGTTCCTGCAGGATACCCACATACACATCTTCCTGGGTATCATATTTTGGTTTGGTGTTGCCTTCCAGCGCACCCAGCGATTCAGAATAGGGAATGTCGCCAAAGGTCTCGGTCATCTGGGCAAAAAGTACCGCACGGAAAAATTTAGCGAGACCGCGATAATTTTCTTCGCCTGATTGCTGTGCCAGCTCATCCATCTTTTTTACCTGGCGCAGTTTGTCAAAATTGCTGAAACTGCTGCTGGTCCAGCTATAATCGACAGCAGAGTTGCCGCGCTCATAGTAGGTGAGATGGCGTGCTGCATATGCAGACGACTGGGGATCGTAGTTGAATATGCTGACACAGATATCTGTGAGTAACAGTGCCGGTGTGGCAGCTGAAGGCTGGTTGGGATTCTCCTGGTAATAATCGTGTTTGCGACAGGAAGGAGCCAGCACGATTATCAGCAGCAATCCGGCCAGACATTTATTTAAAATATGCTTTTTCATAATCTGCATGATTTAATGAAATAAGTTTTTACCGGATCAGAATTTGAGGTTAAGATTGAAACCAATATTGCGATAGGAGGGGTCGGCCAGCGTTGTTCCTTCATATCCATCCGGATCCATGAAAGGCGCATCACTCCACAGGGCCAGGTTGCGGCCGGTGATGGAGAAGCTGGCTCCCTTGAAAGGCGTCTTTTTGATGAGCGATTGCGGTGCATTGTAGGTCAGTGTCACCTCACGCAATTTCACAAAAGTGCGCTTGTACATATTGGCATCAGGAATACCATTTACGTAGGTGGCAAATACCCAGTCAATATATTTTACCGCCTGCGTGTTGGGCTCAAACTTGCGCGTATCGCTGACGATATTGCCCTGCACATCGTATTGTACATCGCCGCTGGTAACCACTACACCCTGGCCTACATATGTGGCATTGCCGGCATAGCTGTCGTCGCGATACTGATTGGAAGTAGCAGGGTGCATACCACCTTCGTAGAGTTTTTGCTCCACACCATTATAAAGCAGACCACCGATACGTCCGTCGAAGGAGAAGCTGAGGGCAAAATTTTTGTAAGCGATTGTATTGAGGGCGCCAAACTCCCAGTCAGGATTGTAATAACCAAGATTTACCACATGATCGATGTACTTGGGGAAACCATTGCTGCCATATACGATCTGTCCGTCGGGCGAGCGTTCCCATGCCCAGGTACGATATACATCTGTACGCTGACCTACTTTCACTCCGTCTCTGATGTCTTCACCGCCATAGTACGACTTAACGGTTCTGCGCAGACGGCTGTAGTTGAGTGTCACATCCCAGCGCAGGTCTTTGGTACGTATCGGAGAACCTGACAGAATTATTTCCAGGCCTTTGCGATAGATCTCATCCGCATTCAGGCGAATGGAGTTGAAGCCGGAAGCCTGTGAGATAGGAACATCTTTCGGAAAGTTCTTTTCCAGGTATTTGAAGTAAGTAACATCCAGACCCAACCGATTTTTGAGGAACCGGATCTCTGTACCATACTCCTGCGAAATGGTCTTACGGGGTTTGATGTTGGGGCTGATAATGGTACCCGGCAGGTTGAGCGAAGGAGTACCATTCCAACTGGTGCCAGAGTTATAAACCGGGATGGTATAATAAGCCGATACGTCGGAAGAAATATTGGCATAAGAACCACGCAGTTTAAAATAACTGATAAAAGAAGGCATTTGAATGATCTCTGACCCGATCACACTCAGCGATACAGAAGGATAGAAGAAAGAATTGTAAGGCTTCTGCAGGGTAGATGTCCAGTCGTTGCGCGCAGAGAAGTTGAGGTATACCATATTCTTATATCCCAGATCGGTATAGCCAAATACGCTACCCACCTGGCTTTCTACGCGGCTGTTGCCTGCATCGGGGTTGCTGCCACCCACACTCAGCGGGTTGATAGAACTCCTCAGGTTATAGGCAAGCGGTACGGTAAGACCGCCATTGGTCTGTGCAAAATCCGATTTGGCCTGCGTAAAGCGATTGCTGGCACCGGCAGAAACCGTAGCGCTGAAATCGCGCAGGAATGTTTTTTTATACGTCAGCAGCACATCAGATACCAGCAGCAGGTTGCTGGCATTGCTGATACGATAGTTGCCCTTGGGGGCAGCGCTTGTTCCGTAGTTGATGTAGCTGTAGGGAGTCTTGATCTCAGAAGTGGCGTTGTTGCCGGTAAGACCGGTGCGCACCAGCAGCTGCAGATCTTTGGTAAAATCGTAGGTAGCATTCAGCTGGGCTACTATCACGTCGTTGGTATATCCTTTCTGAAATTCATAAGCCAGGTAATAAGGATTGTTGTACCAGCTGTAGTTATAGTTCATCTGCTGAATGTCTTTCACACCGTAGGGAATGAAGCTGCCACCGCTGGTCGAGCGCCCGCCGGATGGCTGCCAGTAATTGCGCAGGTCGCGGATGTCCACATCAGGTCCCATCCACAGCAGGATGTTGTAGAAGAAGTTGTTGGGGCCATAGCCGGATTCAGGATAGTTGGGTGTGTATTGTTTGTTGTAACCAATGCTCGATTCCACCCGCAGCTTATCGGTAACCTTAAGGCTTCCTGCCAGGCTCAGATTGGTAGAGTTGAGGTGTGTATTGGGCACCTGGCCGTTCTGATAAGTATGTGATACGGAAATGCGGTAATCGCTGCGGTCTGTTTTGCCGGCCACACTTATGTTGTGCGTGGTTGACAATTCGCTTTGAAGAAAATTCTTCAGATTATTCTGTCCGCGTGTGATCCAGGGAATGGGTTTGTAGTGACTATAATCCGTATAACCATTTTGCTGAAATTCAAACAGCTGATTGGGATCATACGGACTGTTGTATTGCGGTACTTCCATAAATCCACTGGCGGTGCTGGCGTCGGGCTGATTGAGTTTGGGTCCCCATACATAGCCATAATCATCGTACCAGCCGCCACCTCCTTTGCCATCAATAAAGGCATAGTAGCCATTCCAGCCCATGCCATATTCTTTCTGGGTTTTGGGAATACGCAGGAAGCCTGCCTGAAACTGGGTGGTAGTATTGTAAGATACTTCCACACCATTACCGCCGGCTTTACCTTTTTTGGTGGTGATCATGATTGCACCGTTGATACCCAGTGAACCATAGAGTGCGGCAGCAGCAGTACCTTTCAATACGTTTACACTTTCGATATCGTTGGGGTTGATATTCCAGAAGTCGGTCTGCGTGGGCACACCGTCGATCACTACCAGGGTACTTTGTCCGCGGATGTAGATCTCCGGATTTTCATACAGGGTCGACTTGGTGTAGATAGAAAGACCGGCTACTTTACCCACCAGGTTGTTTGCTACGTTCGATTCCGGCGCTTTTTGCAGCAGCTCGCCTTTTACATCCTGGATGGCATAGGCCACTTTTGCTTTTTCCTTTTTTACACCCAGGGCGGTTACCACTACTTCCTGCAATGCCTTATCATTAGGTTGCAGGGTGATAGTGACAGTGGCTGTTTTTTCAGCCACCATTTCCTGTGGGGCATAATCAACAGAAGAAAAAACCAGCACGTCGCCTTTCTGAACGGTGATGGAAAATTCACCATTGGTGTTGGTGGTAGTGCCGCGTGAGCTTCCTTTTACAGAAACAGATACACCGTTCATGGGCTGACCAGCGGCATCCAGTATGCGGCCGCTGATCTGTACATCTTCGCGATATGTACGTGGTGTGAGACTCGTCAGCTGGCCACCGATTTTCTGTACGCCGATTACCCGGCCTACCTGCATGAAGCGCAGGCCGGCCATATCGCCCACCTGTTTCAATACTTCATCGAGGCTACGTTCTTTACGATCCAGGTTAATGGTTTGTGATCCCTTGAGCTCCTGGGGATCATAGGTGAAGGCTACTTTGTAGACATCACCAATTGTTTCCAGCACTTTTTGTATGGGTGCCTTGTTGAAACCGATGACGGCTTTTTCAGTACGGGCCAGGGCACTGAAAGAGCAAAGCAACCAGAAGGCCATCGTGACCAGGCCATAGTGCAACAGCAGTTTGGTTTGTTTTTTATACATAAATGAGGGTTTGGCTAATGATTGGTTATTCTATAATGATGGTATCGTTTTCCTGTTTGAACCGGCAGGAGAGTGAAAAACAAATGGCTTTCAGAATATCCTGAAGCGGCTGACCGGTATAATCTCCTGTGATGATTACATGCCGTGGATTGGTGCGGCGGTCAATGATCTGCAATCCATACCATTGCTCCAGCAATGCAAATGCCTGTCCTGATTCTATGCGTTGAAAGGCCAGCACGCCGCTTACCCATTGATGCAGGTAACTGGTATCAAAACTGTTTTTTTGAAATTGGTTTTCTGTTTTTTTCCAGAGTCCCTGCTGCCCGGGCAGCAATATATCGTCTGTACCATCTGTCGTTTGCAGTTTTACTTTCCCTTCGAGCAGATCTACACTATATCCCTGCTGCAGATTGCGCGCATTTACATAAAATGCAGTACCCAGGGCTGTGGTAGAAAAATCGCCGCTATACACGATAAAGGGCCGGCTGGCATCGTGCGCCACTTTAAAAAAAGCCTGTCCCCGCAGGCGCAGCAAACGATCTTTTTTATTAAAGCCTTCACCCACTTCGAGACGGCTGTTGGAATTCAGAATTACTTCCGAACCATCGTCCAGTACCAGCTGCCGGCGCTGACCGGTAGGGCTTTCCCAGATCTGTGCGGCTGCAAAACCGGCATCATAGTTTTTTGCTGAACTGGCAGACCACCACCAGGCACCGGCAAACATCAGCAACACAACAGAAGCGGCAGCCAGCCATAACCGGCGTTTGGGCAAACGATGCACAGGAGCCGTTACTTCTTTTTCAGGTGATGGCTCCGCTACAGTCTTTTGCTGCAGCACCTGCTGCAGCTTATTGATTTCGGCCTTTATCTCTTCGGCCGGCAATCCGGGGCTTAACATCATCAGCCAGTTGCGTGCTTCCGCTATGACCGGCACCACAGCCGGATATTCCTGTCCGATCTGTTCCCATTTGCTTTTGTGCACAGAATCTTCGTGCAGGCAATAATCGACAAATGATTCATCAAGCAGCAGTTCTTCTACCGTGTAATTCAGCTTCATTCCCAAAAACCTTTTCTTCAATGAAGCGGAGGAGCAGTTTATTTACCCGCCTGTAGCAGGATTTTTTTCAGGCAGATACAAAAAAATGATAAGAGGAAGTGATTGTAAGAGGCAGCAGCAATCCAAACAGACGATTGCGCAGGGTTTCTACGCGGGCATGTGCACGCAGATTCTTGACTGCTTCATGCAGTTTGTTGTATACAGTGCGAATGGAAAGAGAAGTACGTGTAGCTATTTCTTCACAACTCAACTGATCATAGAACCGGAGCTGGATCAACTGTTTCTGACGTGCAGGCAGCGATGCAATAGCCTCCTGCAGCACCTGGCGCACCGCTTCATTTTCCTGTGCGGCGATCAGGTAATCTTCGTACGAATACTCAAGCGCTTCATTTTCATTTTCCACAATGTCCAGCTGGCGTACAATACGCCGCAGGTGCTGGATCATAAAATGACGGAATGAGACGAGCAGATAAGCCTGAATATTTTCTGCAGAACTGATACGTTGCCGGTGGTCCCAGATGTGAAGAAAAAACTGACCAATGATATCTTTGGTGAGATCCCTGTCTGCGGTGAACTTCATACCGTAGCGGTACAGATCATTGTAATACAAGCCCATCAGGGAGAACAGGGCTTCCTGGTTTCCGTGGCGCAATCGATCTGTCAGTTCAGCAGCTGTTTTCATTGCTCAGGAGGTTATCAGGAATGATTCAGTGAATCAAAGTTATTGGGATAACCTCTTTACTAAAGTTATCTAATTGTGATCTTCTGACAAACCACAAACGATTGAGTTATTTTTTTTCAGGCAAACGATTGAGCAATTTTTTTAGGATCGATTATCAGGGTTTGGTTACAGCTACTGCCCAGCGTGTGAGCAGATTATGCGGTGTTTCAATAACAATTTTGTACAGCGGCTGGGCAGGCGCGGATACAGGAATGCTCACTTTGCCCGATTTCAGTTTTACTGTTTTTACCAACTGATAATCATCTTTTCCACCGGTTTTGGCGAGATTACCGGTTGCCAGCCAGATGCGTGCTTTGCCTTTATTGTGCAAAGGTTTCCAACTGATGTCAAGCTGATTGTTGGCCAGGCTTGTCTGTGCATTTACAGCATCGATAGTACCGATGAGTGGAGTACCATCTACTTCATAGGCCTGCGCAGTTGGGATAGTAATATTCATAAAACGTGCGAGGCTGGGCATAATATCTGCAATAGAAGCATATCCTTTTTTAAACTGATCATTCAACCCTTTGGCATTGGTCACAATCCAGCCGCTTTTTTCACGGGCCGATTGGCCACCATGGCCGCGGCCTGTTGCAGAATCGCGGCCATGATCTGTGGTAATATAGATCTGCCATTCTTCTCCGAATTGTTTTTGCCTGTATTGAATGGCTTCCCACAGGCGGCGCATCTGATCATCCATTTTACCAATGGCGTCATAATACTCTTTGCCATCACCATAGCGATGACCCATGTCATCGGTAAACTCCAGGTAGACCCACGACAGGTCGGGTGCATCTGAACGGATGTAAGCAGCTGCATGATTTACCACAGCCTCATCGATCCGGTGCATATACTGCGCCTGCTTATCGTGCGGAAATTGTACAGTATCCAGCTCCAGCCCGTCAAAGTGATGATCCACTTTAATATGGCCGGTCTGGGGAAGTCCGTCGCCTACCAGTTTGGTGCGGTTATCGAGCCAGCTGCTGAACACCGCGATCTTTCCATCGGGATATTGATTTTTGTAAAGCCGGAAAATGGTAGGATAGTTATAATTGGGTGCGGCGATATCGTTGTCCCAAACATTATGTTTGTTTACCCAGGTGCCTGTAAGCACCGTATTATAGCCTACTGCCGAAATAGTAGGGGTCTGGCTGTATCCGCCTTTTTCGCCACCCACCAGCGCGCGCGTATAGCCACCTTCTTTGGCAATGGCATCGAGGGCAGGAGTTGATAACTTTTCGATAAGATCGGCGGGGATACCGTCTACAATTACAAACAGCGCTTTATGTGTCTGCGCGTACACGGCCAGCACTATCAGATGGCCTGCCAGGAGGGTCAGAATTTTTTTCATAATATCTGCAAATAATTCAGTGGTTAAAGAAATGAAGCAGTAACCGCTTTTTTTTACCCGTTTTAGCTCAAACAATTTTTCTGCAATCGTTTGTCTTAAAAAATCTACCTCTAAAATAAGTCTGGCGCCCAAATTACTTTTATTTTCCTGTCTGGTAGTATCACTGACCCACATCACTGACGACATGAAAAGAAAACTGCGCTTTCTGTTATTATATATACTGGTACTGGCTGGACTTGCCTTTCCTGCTGTAGTAAATGCCCAGACCGCTACCTGGGATGAGTTGCAAAAACGTCCTGTTCCGGCCTGGTATACGCAGGCTCGCTTCGGCATATTCATTCACTGGGGGCTGTATAGCGTACCTGCCTGGGCCACCAACTCGAATGCCGATGGCTTTGGCAGCAATTATGCCGAATGGTACTGGGAGCGATTGAATAATACAAAACTGAAAATTCATAAAGAGTTTGTTGATTTTCATAATCGCGTATATGGCCCACAGGCAAAGTATACCGATTTTGCACCCCGTTTTACCTGCGAGTTATTTGACCCTGCCCAGTGGGCACAGTTATTCAAGCAGTCGGGGGCGCGCTATGTGGTGCTGACCAGCAAACACCATGACGGATTTGCCCTCTGGCCCAGCCGCGAATCGTGGAACTGGAATGCGATGGATGTGGGGCCGCACCGCGACCTGGCCGGCGAACTTAGCACGGCAGTAAAGAAAGAAGGTCTGCACATGGGTTTTTATTATTCTCTCTACGAGTGGTACAATCCATTATACAGGCAGGATGTAACTAAATATGTAGATCAGCACATGCTGCCCCAGTTGCGCGACCTGGTAAACCGCTATCAACCGGATATTATATGGCCCGATGGCGAATGGGATCATTCTGATACAGTATGGCGCAGCAGGGAATTTCTGCAATGGTTGTACACCAAATCGCCGGTAAGCGCTACAGTAGTTACGAATGATCGTTGGGGTGCCGGCAGAGACAGGGGAGGTTTTAATACGACCGAGTATGGCAGTGGTAAAGCATCGCTCGAACGTCCGTGGGAAGAATGCCGGGGTATCGGAGAATCATTTGGTTTTAACCGCAACGAAAATCTCGATCAGTACGCAAGCAGTCAGAAACTGGTGCATACCTTGATTGATGTCGTATCGCGCGGCGGCAATCTGTTGCTCAATATCGGCCCGGCGGCTGACGGTACGATCCCTGTGATCATGCAGCAACGCCTGCGCGATATAGGCGACTGGCTGACAGTAAACGGAGAAGCGATCTATGAGACCCAGGCCTGGAAAAAAGCACCTGCTACAGCGCCGGCAATACGTTTTACCCGCAAAGGCCGTGATATTTATATACTCTGTACCAGCTGGCAAAATGAGATCACCCTGCCGCTGCCGGCACGTCCATCGGCAGTGCAGATGCTGGGCGTTGCAGAAAAACCGAAGACCAGTTACAAAAACGGCAAACTGACCATAAAAGCACCTCAGGTAAACCCGGGCAATATGCCCTGCGAGCATGCCTGGGTATATAAACTCAGCAATGTGCTGGCTGCAGATGAACAGTGATCGAAACATTGTGCAGGCTGTATTGCAATAAGAAATGAATAAACGATAAAACACAACCGTTTGGGTGGTCATTTAGGATAAGAATAGCTTAACTTTAGACGGGTTAAGCAACTGCTCAAACGACGAAGCCCTCTGGATTGCCATGATGAAATTTATTTTTCAAAAAAAAATACTGCTCATATTAGCAGGGCTGATAGCCATTGCTGCAGCCTGGCGTTTATTATGGCCGGATGAGAAGGTTGATTTCAGCACCCAGGTAAAACCCATCCTTAATAAAAAATGTATCTCCTGCCACGGTGGTGTAAAGGCCAAGGCAGGGTTCAGCGTTTTATTTCGTGAAGAAGCACTGGCTATTACAGAATCCGGCCGGCCTGCTATCATACCCGGCGACCCTGCCGGCAGCGAAATGATCCGCCGTCTGACCAGCAAAGATCCGGAAGAGCGCATGCCTTATAAACATGAGCCACTCTCCAAAGATGAGATCAGCATCCTGACCAGGTGGATCAGGCAGGGCGCTCAATGGGGCGATCACTGGGCCTACCTGCCCGTACAGGAAACTCAGGCACCGGCAGAAAATGATGCCTGGGTGCGCAACGATGTGGATCGTTTTATACTGCACGCACTTAAACAGGAAAAACTGACTCCATCGATACAGGCCGACAAGGCAACCCTGCTGCGTCGCGTGAGCCTCGATCTTATCGGCCTCTATCCTTCCGATACACTTGCACAACGTTTTCTTTCCACCGGTACAGACAGTCTTTCTTATGAGCAACTGGTAGACAGCCTGCTGGCATCGCCACGATATGGCGAGCGCTGGGCATCTATGTGGCTTGACCTGTCACGGTATGCAGATACCAAAGGGTATGAGTCCGACGGTGGACGGGAAATATGGAAGTACCGCGATTGGGTCATTGATGCATTTAATAAAGACATGCCTTACGATCAGTTTCTCACGCAGCAACTGGCCGGCGATCTTTTGCCCAACCCTGCCGATGCAGATTATATCGCCACCGCATTCAGCCGCAATTCAATGACCAACGACGAAGGAGGAACCAGCAACGAAGAATTCAGGAATGCAGCGGTCATGGACCGGGTCAATACCACCTGGGAAGCACTCATGAGTACCACTTTTGCCTGTGTACAATGTCATAGCCATCCATACGATCCATTCCGGCATGATGAATACTATAAGTTCTTTGCTTTTTTCAACAATACGCGCGACGAAGATGTGCCTGCCGAATATCCATTGCTGCGCGAGTTTAACGATACGCTCAAAGGAGAACTGGATGCTGTGGTCAATTGGGTAAAGCAGCATGGCAGTGCAGATGAAGCCAGGCAGGCGAGCCTGTTTTTGCGTACCTGGCAACCTTCTATCAATTCTGTGAATGCAGATAGTCTCAATGCAGTATCGGCCATTGGTAATGGCAACACTGCCTTGTTTTTCCGCAATCACAGCCAGGCCAGGTTGCATAAGGTAGATCTGACCAATGCCAGTCAGCTGATCTGGAATTTTTACTCGAATAAAAAAAGCGGTGTGCTGCATCTGCGGCTTGACCGTCCCGATGGGCCTTTGCTGACCAGCATACCTATTAAGGCAAATGAAAGATGGCGTATTGAATCAGCCGCTTTTCCCCGTCAGACCGGCGTGCATGATGTATGGTTGAGTTATGAAAATCCATCGCTCAGCACCAAGGAGGCAGAAGACTTTATGGTCATCTTTGACTGGCTGGCGTTTCGTCCTGCCCTGCCGGGAGAAGGAAAGCCGGGATATGAATTACAGAAAAAGAATTTCTGGAAATTACTGACAGCGCAGGTACCTACCACCCCGGTAATGGTAGAAAATCCAGCCAGTATGCAGCGCAATACACATGTATTTGAGCGGGGCAACTGGCGTAGCCTTGGTAAAGAAGTGCAACCTGCTGTACCTGCTTCGCTGGCTTATGCCTGGCCAGAGGGCGCGCCCGCCACACGGGTAGGACTTTCGCAATGGCTTACCAGCAAAAAACATCCGCTGGTATCACGTACCATCGTCAACCGGCTGTGGGAGCAGTTGTTTGGTGCCGGTATCATCGAAACGCTGGAGGATATGGGCACGCAGGGATTGTCGCCCTCTCACCGCGAATTGCTCGATCACCTGTCGTGGAAGCTGATGAATACGTACAACTGGAGCCTCAAGAAAATGTTGAAAGAAATGGTCATGAGTGCCACCTATCAGCAGGATTCCCGTGTCACCGAAGAGCAGAAACAAAAAGACCTGTTTAATAAATGGTATGCCCGTGGTCCGCGTGTGCGGCTGACGGCTGAGCAATTGCGTGATCAGCACCTGTGCATCAGTGCAGCGCTTAGTACCAAAATGTATGGGAAAGGCGTGATGCCCTGGCAACCCGATGGTATCTGGCTGTCGCCTTATAACGGTGCCCGCTGGCAAAACAGCAAAGGCGAAGATCAGTATCGCCGTGCGGTGTATACCTACTGGAAGCGGTCAAGCCCTTATCCCTCTATGATCACATTTGATGGCGCGCAGCGGGTGGTATGCAGTGCCCGGCGCATTCGTACCAATACACCCCTGCAGGCACTGGTTACGCTGAATGATTCCGTATACATCAACCTGGCCCGGCATTTTGCCGGTTGGATGATGGAAGAATCACCCGGCTCCGTAGATCAGCAGATCAGTGCCGGTTATCAGCGCATGCTGTACAGATCTATTGCTGCTGCCAAGTTACAAACGCTGAAAGATCTATACAGTAAGGCATTGACCATTTATCAGAAAGACGGGGAGGCACTGAAAGAAATGCTGGGCGAAGAACTGAAAGGAAAAAAACCGGAAGCAGCCGCACTGGTGGTGGTGGCCAATGCCATGCTCAATCTCGATGAGGTGGTCATGAAAAATTAAGGAACGAATAGCTAATAACGATAAGCTGAATTATCAGACATTAAAATCAACGGAAATGAGTAATCAATCCACACGCAGAAATTTTATCCGGAAAATGGCCACCGGTGTAGCCGGTATGGCACTGGCTCCCGAAGTAATAGGCGCGGCAGGCGGCAACAACCGCATCGAGGAACTGAGCCGCAATAACACGTATACTCCCGCCGATACGATCAGGCTCGCCCTGATAGGTGCCGGTGGTATGGGACTGGCTGATGCCAATACGGCGATCACCGTGCCCGGCGTGAAACTGGTAGCTGTCTGTGATCTCTACGACGGACGCCTGGCCGATGCCCGCAAAATATATGGCAATGACATTTTTACTACCCGCGACTATAAGGAGATACTTCAGCGCAAAGACATCGATGCAGTGATAGTAGCCACACCAGATCACTGGCATAAAGACATCTCCATCGATGCGATGAATGCCGGTAAGGCCGTGTATTGTGAAAAGCCCATGGTGCACGATGTGACAGAAGGCGCCGCAGTGGTAGAAGCGCAGAATAAAAATAAAGTCGTATTTCAGGTAGGTAGCCAGGGATTAAGCTCTCTGGGAAATGAGAAAGCCAAAGAACTGCTGGCTGCCGGCGCTATCGGCAAACTCAACTATGCCGAAGGTTTCTGGGCCCGCAACTCTCCCGAAGGAGCCTGGCAATACCGAATTCCGGAAGATGGTAATGAAAAAACAGTTGACTGGAAACGTTTCCTCAACAAATACCCGCAGATGCCTTTTGATGCCAAACGATTCTTCCGCTGGAGATGTTACAAGGATTATGGTACAGGCGTATCGGGCGACCTCTTTGTGCATCTCTTTTCGAGCCTGCATTTTATTACCAATTCGAAAGGCCCGCAAAAGATCATGGCCATGGGAGGATTGCGCTTCTGGAAAGATGGTCGCGAGGTACCTGATGTGCTCATGGGCATGTTTGATTATGCAGAAACTCCGGAGCATCCCGCATTCAACCTCTCACTCCGCGTCAATTTTGTGGATGGCACCGCAGACAGCACCTACCTGCGTCTTGTAGGTAATGAAGGCAGTATGAATGTGGAATGGGATCGCGTTACACTCACCCGCAATAAAGCCTATGCCGCTACCGATGATCCGCTGCTGGCTACCAAACTCAACAAAGACAACCCGCTTAACTACGAGCGCAAAAAGATGCTGCCTCCCGATACAACCGTATTCAATGTAGAAAAAGGGTATAAAGGAGCGCATTTTGATCACTTCTTTAATTTCTTTACAGCTATCAGGGAAAAGAAACTGTCTGTAGAAGATGCGCTGTTTGGGTACCGCGCTGCTGCGCCTGCCCTGCTCTGCAACGACAGTTATTTTACCAACAAACCAGTGCTGTGGGATCCGGTAAAACTGAAAGTGATCAGCTGATAAATAGTAAAACCATATTCTTTTTTTATAATTAAAAAACTATTATGAATACACGTTTGACCAGTGCTGTTTTACTTCTTGCCGGCAGTCTTTTATTTGGTGCCTGCAATAACGAAGGCGAAGGAGAAGATCCGAAAGACACTTCAAAAAATGGTGGGCTGGGGCCTGCTGCTATGAGCATTCCTGCCAGCGACAATGCGCTTACTGAAGCCGAGCAAAAAGAAGGCTGGCAATTGCTGTTTGATGGTAAAACACTCAACGGCTGGCGCATGTACCAGAGCAAACCGGCAGACTGCTGGGGCGTACAGGATGGGGCTATCTTTTGCAAAGGAAGCACCACCGATAAAAGTGACCTGCGTGCCGATCTGATCACAACCGACCAGTTTGAAAATTTTGAATTGTCTATCGACTGGAAAATTGCAGCTCACGGCAATAGTGGTATCATGTATCACGTGAGCGAAAAATATCCCGCCGCCTACCTGAGTGGACCGGAGTATCAGCTGATCGACGATGACAATTTTCCCGAAAAACTGGAAGAGTGGCAAAAAACAGCGGCAGACTATGCCATGTATACGACCAGCAGCCGCCCTGTAAAACCCGTTGGCGAATTCAACACTACCCGCATTGTAGTAAATGGTGCCCACAGGGAACATTGGCTCAATGGTGTGAAAGTACTGGAGTTTGAAGCCTGGGGCGATGACTGGAAAAAAAGGAAATCGGAAGGCAAATGGAAAGACACACCGGAGTATGGCATGGAAAAAACCGGCAATATCTGCCTGCAGGATCATGGTAGTGGCGTATGGTTCAAGAATATCAAGATCAAAAAAATATAACGCAGGCAGGAAGGTTTGAAAATTTGAGGATTTGAAGTTAGCTGTGCTAATGTGAGATTTTGCTGAGACGCTAATGTGCTGGGGGCGCATTAAAAATTGAACAGACAGAAATCCGGAAGAGTCTTCTTCAAATCCTCAAATTTTCAAATGCTCCTGTCGTCACCCCTTTTTTATGACACAACAGGAATTGCATAATCAGCGGTTGCTGAAGGAGGCAGAAGATGCGGTGCGGCGTATGCATACGCGCAGGCATTTTCTGAAGGAAAGTGCGATGGGCCTGGGAGCGCTGGCCTTTGGCTCGCTGCTGGGTGGGTGTGGCCGTTCCGGGCCTGCTGTTTCGCCGGCTGTCAGCAGCTTTGATCCCGTGCATCCGTTGTTGCCCAAAGCACCACCCTTTGCCGGCAGGGCAAAGAGTGTGATCTATCTGCATATGGCTGGTGCGCCTTCGCAGCTGGAACTATTCGATTACAAACCCGAGCTGGCAAAAATGGATGGACAGGATTGTCCCCAATCGCTGCTGGCCGGTAAACAATTTGCTTTTATCACCGGTGTACCCAAGATGCTGGGGCCGCAGGCAAAGTTTGAACAGCATGGACAGAGTGGCGCCTGGATCAGTGAGCATCTGCCGCATTTCTCCACACTGGCCGACGAAGTTACTTTTCTGAAAGCAGTCACTACCGATCAGTTTAATCATGCCCCTGCACAGTTGCTGATGCATACGGGCAGCCCCCGCCTGGGCCGGCCCAGCATGGGCAGCTGGGTTACCTATGGCCTGGGTACCGAAAATCAGAACCTGCCTGCATTTGTTGTACTGACCAGCGGCGGCAATTTTCCTGATGCAGGCAAGAGCGCCTGGGGCAGCGGCTTTCTGCCTTCTGTATACCAGGGCGTGCAATGCCGTAGTGAAGGCGACCCGGTATTGTTTATCAATGACCCCAAAGGCATGAACCGCGACCTGCGCAAAGCCTCTATCGAAGCCATTAATGATGCCAACAGACAGGAATATGAGTCATATAATGATCCGGAAATCCTGTCGCGCATCTCGCAATATGAAATGGCATACCGGATGCAGATCACTGCTCCCGAGGTAATGAACATCAACGATGAACCGGAGTATATCCATGAAATGTATGGAACCAAACCCGGTAAAGCATGTTTTGCCAACAATGTATTGCTGGCGCGCAAACTGGTGGAGAAAGGTGTACGGTATGTGCAGCTGTTTGACTGGGGTTGGGATGCACATGGCGATGGCGCTTACAATGCATTGAACCTTGGTATCATTAATAAATACCGCAGCATCGATAAAGCCATGACAGCATTGCTGCTTGATCTGAAGCAGCGGGGATTGCTGGAAGAAACCCTCGTAGTATGGGGCGGTGAATTTGGGCGCACTCCTATGATGGAAAACCGCAACGGCGCACAGAACCCTTATAAGGGCCGCGATCACCATACCGAAGCATTTACGATCTGGATGGCAGGTGGCGGTATTAAAAAGGGATTTAGCTATGGCGAAACAGATGAGATCGGCTATAGCGCCATCAGTGGTAAAGTAGAAGCGTTCGATATACAGGCAACCATCCTCAATCAACTCGGGTTTGATCACGAACAGTTTACTTATCCTTTCCAGGGGCGTCCTTTCCGCCTTACCGATGTGGCGGGCAAAGTGATACGGGATATACTGGCTTAACACAATACTAATTGTAATATCAATTTATGAAGCATAACAGACGGGCTTTCATTAAACAGACTGCCGCCGCTTCCACAGGAGCTTTTTTAACTTCCATGTCGCAAAGCTGGGCTCAACCACTGCCAGCAGTACCTGCAGCTCCCGGATTTGAGTTGTTGTTTATGGCAACAGACTGGGGATTTAAAGGCAATCGTGATGCCTTGTGCGCAGCAGCCAAAAAAGAAGGATACGACGGCATAGAAGTATGGTGGAGCGATGATGCAAAAGCACAGGATGAACTTTTTAATGCCTTACATAAACACGGGCTGAAGGTTGGCTTCCTTTGCGGAGGATGGCAGAGTGATTATAAAGAGCATCTGGATGTTTTTGCACGGCATACCGAACAGGCAGCGACTAATAAAAAGCAGGCTCCGCTTTATATCAATTGCCACTCCGGCCGCGATCATTTTACAGTAGAGCAGAACAGCGCTTTTATCAATCATACAGAGAAGCTCAGTCAAAGAGCCGGGATACCTATTTATCATGAAACACACCGGGGCCGTATTCTGTTTGCGGCACACATCAGCCGACAGTACATGAAACAATTTCCTTCACTGCGTATCACGCTGGATATTTCTCACTGGTGCAATGTGCATGAAAGCCTGCTGGCCGATCAGCCGGAGGCGGTAGCCCTGGCACTGGAGCGTACCGATCATATTCATTCACGCGTGGGACATGCAGAAGGCCCGCAGGTGGGCGATCCGCGTGCTCCGGAATGGGAGCCTGCCCTCAATGCACACCTGGGCTGGTGGGATACGATCATAGCAGCGAAAAAGAAGAAGGGCGAACGGATGACTATCCTGACCGAATTTGGTCCCGTTGATTATATGCCGGCACTGCCATATACACGGCAGGCTGTGGCCGATCAGTGGGCTATCAACGTACACATGATGCAAATGCTGCGTAAGCGTTACCAATAAAAAATTTTTTGAAAAGAACCTGATGCTGCTATCTCTTCCAGAATTTATTGGCCGGTTGCATCCGCTGCTGGTGCATTTGCCTATTGGCATTTTGCTGCTAGCCTGTTTTTTTCAGTGGCTGATCCTCCATAGCCGGTATGCTTTTTTGAAGACGGCTATTCCAGCTATGCTCTTTTGGGGAATGCTGGCTGCTATCGGGTCCTGTATAAGCGGTTACCTGCTGGCCTCCGGTGGCGATTATGAAGGTGAGCTGGTAGAGCGGCATCAATGGATGGGGATCTATACCGCAGCGCTGTCACTGATATTGTGGGTAGCCCACCAGTTTTTTATCAACGAATGGATCGCCCGGTGGATCTCACTGGGATTGCTGATACTTCTTTTTGCCACCGGGCACCTGGGTGGTAGCCTTACCCATGGCGAAGGATTTCTGCAGGAGGGATTGAGTGCAGGGAAAAAAGCTGAACCGGTATGGAAGGCTATACCCGATGTGCAGCAAGCACAGGTATATGCCAGCCTGGTACAACCATTGCTCGAAGCACGCTGTTACAGCTGTCATGGCCCCAACAAACAAAAAGGTAAACTCAGATTGGACAGCCCTGACTGGTTGCTCAAAGGTGGAGAAGATGGTAAGGCCATCAAGCCGGGTGATGCCGAAAAGAGCCTGCTGATAGAACGGCTGATGCTGCCGCTGGATGATAAAGAACATATGCCCCCACGCGAAAAACCGCAGCTCACCGCCGACGAGATCGCCATCCTGCACTGGTGGGTCAATAGTGGTGCAGCATTTGATAAAAAAGTAAATGAATTGAAACAACCGGTCAGCCTGAGCCAGGTATTACAACGGATTGCTACCGGCCAGCAGCTGGCAGGTAGTACAACCGCTACCCCGGCAGATATCCCTGCAGAAGCAGTGGCTCCCGGCGATACGGCTTCTATCCATCGCCTGCGCCAGGCCGGGGTGATGATCCTGCCCGTGGCGGCCAACAGCAATTATCTTTCTGCGAGTTTCTTTACGGCTACTGTTCCGGCAGACTCACTATTGTCGTTACTGACAACACTTAAGAAGCAACTGATATGGTTGCGTCTCGATAATACCGGTATCAGCGATGCGTCATTGAAAAAAATCGGAGGGCTTACCCAGCTCACCCGGCTGCAGTTGAGCAATACGGCCGTAACGGATGCCGGCCTGCCGGCACTGCAGCCACTTGCCCGCCTGCATTCCCTCAACCTAGTGGGTACAAAAGTGACTGCGGCAGGGCTTCATTCGCTGGCAACGTTAAAACAACTTCGTTACCTATACCTGTACCAGACGGCAGTAGCGCCTGCCGACTGGCCGATGCTGCTAAAACAATTGCCGGGCATACAACTGGATTCGGGCGGTTACAGGGTGCCTACATTTGAATCAGATACAACCGAACTGAAGTACTGACCGGGTTAAAAAACGGAGACCTTTGGCAGAGGTATCTGTCGTATATTCAACAGGCAAAGCCAATGCCTTTTTCATGAACCGAAAAGAATTTATCACCGCCGCAACCCCTGTACTCTGGCTCCTGGCCGGGGGAAAAGTATTGCAGCTGGCAGGGCCGGCCGATCCGGAGGCTGATGCAGAAAGCATGGTACTGCGCTTCGGTGTGGCCTCAGATGGGCATTATGGTGAAAAAAATACACCATACGAAAACTATTTTACCACGCTGGTCGATAAAGTAAATCATTTTCATGAGCAGCACCCGCTTTCCTTTTTTGTAATCAACGGAGATATAATACATAATGAATCCCGCTTTTTTGCTCCTGCAAAAAAGAAGCTGGACGGACTGGTTCCATCCTATTATGTAACCCAGGGCAACCACGATCATATCGATGCTACCGGCTGGGAGGCTATCTGGGGTGTGCCGGTCAACCATCATTTTCATATTGGCAGGCAGAGTTTTTTACTGCTTACCACCTCCAATGCCAAAGGAGAATATTTGTGTCCTGATCTGAAATGGTTGCAACAGAAACTGGATGAAACGCGTCATCAGGATAATGTATTTATTTTCATGCACATCAATCCCGCTGGGCAGACCAAATATGCCGTGAATTGCGATCCGGTTCTGGCACTGCTGGCCACACATAGGAATGTACGTGCCATATTCAACGGACACGATCATGATGTAGCCGATGTGAAAGTGAAAAATGGAATACCCTTTGTATTTGATGGTCATTTTGGAGGCAGTTGGGGTACCACTTATCACGGATTCAGGGTGGTGGAACTGATGAAAGACGGTTCGGTCCGCAGCTATCTGATGGATCCCGTCAATAAAATAGGAGAATCAACACTGACACGTACCGCGAATAGCTGATATAAACCGATGTTATGGATAAGAAAAACACAATGAGGAAGTATGGAACGGGTCTGCTGGCCCTGTTGCTGTTATCAACCACCCTCTGGGGACAGAAGCAGGCATTGCCTACAAAGCAGCAGCTCGACTGGCATGAACTGGAGTTTTACTGGTTCATTCATTTTGGCCCCAATACATTTACCGATAAGGAATGGGGTCATGGCGATGAATCAGTGGATATTTTTAACCCAACTGCCCTGGATTGTAAACAATGGGCGCGTGTTGCCAAACAGTCGGGAGCAAAAGGGATCATCCTTACGGCAAAGCATCATGATGGATTTTGCCTTTGGCCCAGCCAGTATTCTACTCATACCGTGCGTGAAAGCAAATGGCGCGATGGCCAGGGTGATATAGTAAAAGAACTGATGCAGGCCTGTAAAGAGAATGGGTTGAAATTCGGCATATACCTTTCGCCCTGGGACAGAAATCACCCGCAATATGGTACAGCTGCTTATAATGATGTATATGTAAATACCATGAAGGAGCTGATTTCAAAATACGGACCCTTCTTTGAATTCTGGTGGGATGGTGCCAATGGCGAAGGGCCGAACGGAAAGAGGCAGGAGTATGACTTTCACCGATATGAACGTACCATACGTGAGCTGGCGCCCAATACGGTTGTCTTTAGCGACATTGGCCCCGATGTACGCTGGGTAGGTAATGAAAGCGGTATTGCAGGTACTACCAACTGGAATTACCTGGACACGGCCGGTTTCAAAAGAGGAGCGGGATCTCCACCCACCGATACACTCAACAGGGGTAATATGTATGGACGCAACTGGATACCGGCCGAATGTGATGTAAGTATCCGCCCCGGCTGGTTTTATCACAAGGAAGAAGATGATAAGGTGAAATCTGCTAACCAGCTGTTTGATCTTTACCTGAAATCAGTAGGCCGTGGTGCTAACTTTCTGCTCAATGTACCGCCCGACCGCAGGGGGCTTATTCATGAAGCTGACAGCACTGCGCTGATCGGGTTTGAAAAACTGCTGCGAGAAAATTTTGCTGATAACCTGGCACTGAAAGCGCGGAAGGAACTGCATTATAAAATGGTTGTTTATAAGCGAGACAATTTTGCCGATGGTGATCCAAAGACCACCGAAAGTGTAAATGAATACAAAAGCGCCAGCTTTTGGCTTAAATTCGGTGCAGAAACCCGCATCAATTGCATTGTACTGAGCGAGAACCTCGAGCAGGGTCAGCAGGTTGCCAAAGGAAAAGTGGTACTGGTAAATGGTACGCAGGAAGTAAAAGAGATTCCGTTTACCACCATTGGGCGTAAACGGATACTTACTTTCCCCAGCCAGACCGTCACTGCTGTACGCCTGCTGATCGAGGATGCCAAAGGCACACCGGTACTGAGTGAGGTGGGGGCTTATCTCATCAACGAAAACCTTATTGAGAAATGACCTTATCGTATAAAAAAATCCAACTCCTTCGGTTTCCCACGTTTTTATTATTGATAGTACCTGCATTGGTGCAGGCGCAGAATAGTGACCGGGCTATGCGAAAGCTGGTCCGTTCTAATTTTGAACTGGCCGCAAAACAATACAAATTACTGGGTGCACAAACCCCGGCCAATGTGATGCCGCGTTCTTATATAGCGGCAGAAAAAAAACTCGTTACCAGCAATACCAGCTGGTGGACCAGTGGTTTTTTTCCGGGCTCACTCTGGTATATCTATGAAGCTACAGGTGATACGGCCATCCGGGCCGAAGCGGATCGCAGGCTGGCAATACTGGAAAAAGAAAAATATCATACCGGCGATCACGACCTGGGATTTATGATCTTTTGCAGTTTTGGCAATGCCCTTCGCATAACAGGCGATGAAAAATATAAGGAACCCATTTTCACCGCGGCAGAAACGCTCATTAAACGGTACCGTCCTGCCATGCGCAGCATTCAGTCGTGGGATTCCAGCGCTGCTTTTCGCAGCCCTGTCATCATCGACAACCTGATGAATCTCGAGATGCTGTGCTGGGTGAGTGATGAACAGCGGGAGCCCAAATACAAGGTGATAGCCATTGATCATGCCAATACAACGTTGCGCAATCATTACCGTCCCGATTTCAGCGCGTATCATGTAGTAGATTATGATCCGGTTACCGGCAAGGTAGCTGCTAAAAAAACAGCACAGGGTTATGCGCCAGAGTCTGCCTGGGCCCGTGGGCAATCGTGGGGCCTGTATGGATATACGATGATGTACCGTTGCACAGAAGATACCAATTACCTGCGCCAGGCCAGGGGCATCGCACGTTTTCTGTTGAGTCATCCCAATTTGCCCAAAGACAAAATACCTTACTGGGACTACAACGCACCGGATATTCCCAATACCTATCGCGATGTGTCGGCCGCTTCTATTATGGCATCGGCTTTACTGGATCTGAGCCGTTATGTAGAAGGAGCCGAAAAAGAGGAATATGTAAAAACAGCGCGTACTATTTTGCAAAGCTTGTCCGGCTCACGTTACCGAAATAAACCCGGAGAAAATGGCGGCTTCATTTTAAAGCACAGCGTGGGCGCCATCCCTTACAAATCAGAAGTGGATGTGCCGCTTACCTATGCCGATTATTATTTTCTGGAAGCCCTGCACCGTTACAAGACCTTATATCTCGAACTGCCACCGAAATCTCATTAAGAACGGAAGGCTGCTTTTCTTTTTTCCAGGAATGCAGTAACCCCTTCTTTCATTTCTGCAGTGCCAAAACACTCTCCAAAGAGACGGATCTCTTCGGCAAAACCATTGAGCGATGTATCGTAATAAGCATTCACTGCTGCAATCACCTTGCTGATAGCCTGGGGGCCTTTGGCCAGGATAGGTTCAAGCAGCTTATGTGTAGCGGGTAAAAGGTCTTCGGCAGTTGTCACCTGGTTAACCAACCCGAGTTGTTTCGCTTCCTGCGCGTCTATCATCAGCCCTGTCATCATCAGCTCGAGCGCTTTGCCTTTACCGATCAACTGAGTGAGCCGTTGTGTGCCGCCATAACCAGGTATCAGGCCAAGGTTTACTTCCGGCTGTCCAAAACGGGCCTGCTCAGCAGCTACCCGCAGATGGCAGGCCATTGCCAGCTCGCAGCCGCCACCCAATGCAAATCCATTTACGGCCGCCACAAAGGGTTTGGGCGAATGCTCTATTTTACTGAACACCATGTCCTGCCCCTTTTGAGCAAGTGCAGCACCGCCACTGGCATCAAGTGAGAGAAACTCGCTGATGTCGGCACCGGCAACAAAGGCCTTGGGACCGGCGCCTGTAATGATTACAGCGCCAACGGCAGGATCAGCAATAGCCTGGTCAGCCGCCTGGCTCAATTCTTCAATCACTGTACGGTTAAGCGCATTGAGTTTATCGGGCCGGTTGATGGTGATGGTACAAATAAGATTTTCTGTATTTACAAGCAGGGTTTGATACATATTGATGGGATTGAATAAATAAACGTTAGTACATCAAAAGTAGGGTTATCTGCAAAGCCGGCAAAGGATAGGGTATAAAAAGGAAAAGCTGCACCGGGAGGTGCAGCTGATTTAACCGTCCACTGTTAAATGAGGTCAGGGTATGTCGATCATACGAATAGTTACCTTATTGGTGATACGGCCTGTACCATTCTTATCCCAGAACACTACTTCCACATCATAATTCTCTTCCCATTGCATGGGCTCACCAGTGTTGACTGTGCATTTCAGGTATTCAGCATCTTTCGGATCATACTGGTCATGGCCTTTGAAGAGATCTGCTTCGGTGAGGATTGATTTACCTTTTTTATCCTTAATGCTGAGGGAGCAGCCAATGGCAATTTTGCCATTTTTTTCCCTGAAGCCTTTTACGCCTTTATTGATCAGCAAAAACTTTTCACCAATGGGAATATCTGTGTGATTCAGTTCTTCATCATTCATTAACAAAAAAGTGCGGTCGGGTGCCAGTCCTTTATAAGTAGTGGTCAGCCCGGTAGTGATGTCTTTGTTGATGCCGGCAACCGGTTGAGCCTGGCAGGCATACAGAAGACTGCAGAGGAGTACAATGCCCACGGCGGTAATACGCCAGCGGCGAATGCTTATACGGTGATGACGCAGTTTGTAACCCAGCACCAGCAGGCCGATAAAGCCGGCTTTGAGACCCATGATCAGCAGCCAGCCGGTAAACACCACGCGGATGAGTGTAGAAAGGTCTTCCGAAAAAGAAAAAGGAACTTCAAAAAAGATCAGCCGCACCCAGGCAAATACAGGTAGTGAGATCATCAGGCTCACCAGGAAAGTTTCTTTCAGAAACCGGCGCAGGCGAGGGTTATGAATAAGGTTCATATTCAGGAATTTTCAGGTATAAGGTTTTTATTGCGAGCGCAAAGTTGCGACCTGGAAGGCTGCTGTCAAAGCAAGATTCATTGAAAAGCCCCTTTTTCGCAATGAATGGTGCAAAAGGGTTAGTGAAATGCCGGGAGGGGTAGGAGGTTTGGGGTAAAAAGTGGAAGGTAGATGGTAAAGGTCAGAAGCTGCGGTTGCTTTTTACCCAATCCGTAATATAGGTAGCTATTTCTGTGGTAGGTGTGCCGGGCGGAAAAAGGCGGCCGACTCCCATTTCCTGCAATTGTTTCATATCATCTTCGGGAATGATGCCGCCACCCGTGAGCAGTACATCGGTCATCCCTTTTTCGCGAAGCAGGGCAATGATCTTGGGAAAAACCGTCATGTGGGCACCGGAAAGGATGCTGATGCCGATGGCATCCACATCTTCCTGCAGGGCTGCATTGACCACCATTTCAGGAGTCTGCCGCAGGCCGGTATAAATCACTTCCATGCCGGCATCGCGCAGGGCTGTGGCAATTACTTTTGCTCCACGGTCATGACCATCGAGGCCAACTTTGGCTACTAAAACACGAACGGGTCTCTTCATATTGCAAACGGGATAGGTTATCCGCGCAGTAAAGATAAAGTCTTTTGCATACGATCGATAGTTTCCTGGCGACCCAGCAATTCGGCAATGGTAAATACATGCGGGCCAAATTTACCTCCTACCAGCATGATGCGGAAGGGTAGCATAAGTTCTCCCGGTTTCAGCTCATTGATAGCTGCCACTTCCTTGAAGAGCGCTTCCAGCTCAGTACTCTGCCACAATGTGGTCAACTCCAGCTGGCGAATGAGTTCTGCAAAAAAGAGCTGTTTGGCATCATTCCACTTGGGCTGAATAGGGCTGATATCGGGATTTGCCGGAGCCCTGAAGAAAAAGTCTGCCTGTTCGGCAAAATCGGTAAGCAGTGTGCAGCGGTCTTTTACCAGTTCTGCCACGGCAGGTAAAATGTTCCTATTGGCAGTATCGATACCATGGGCTGTCAGCACAGAAGCTGCTTCTGCAGTCAGCCGGTCGGCCGGCAGGCGTTTGATCCATTCATGATTGAACCATTTGGCCTTTTCAAAATCAAACCGCGCACCTCCGCTATGCACCCGTTGCATAGAGAATTTGCTGATCAGTTCGTCTATGGTAAAGAGTTCCTGCTCGGTGCCATCATTCCAGCCCAGCAGGGCCAGCAGGTTAATAAAGGCTTCGGGCAGAAAACCTCTTTCGCGAAACCCTTCGGTAAGTTCATTGGTTTTGGGATCGGTCCAGTTCATGGCAAATACCGGGAAACCGTATTTGGAGCCATCGCGTTTGCTGAGTTTCCCGTTTGGACCCAGTATCAGCGGCAGGTGTGCCCATTGCGGCATGGCATCGAGTCCGAAAAGATATTTCCATAACAATACGTGCACCGGAGCACTGGGCAGCCACTCTTCTCCACGAAATGCATGTGTGATCTCCATCAGGTAATCGTCTACCACCACTGCGAGGTGATAGGTCGGCATACCATCGGCCTTCAGCAATACCTTGTCATCGACGGTAGCCGTTTCAAAACTCACTTCGCCCCGGATCATATCGGTAAAGGAGAGTGTTTCGTTTTCGGGCATTTTGATACGCACTACGTGCGGGGTGCCGGCAGCCAGTAATGACTGTACTTCGTCTGCGGGCAGGGTAAGCGAGTTGCGCATATGGCCGCGTATCTGCCGGTCATATTGCGGAGAAGGGTTGTGTTCTGTCGCAAAACCGGCACGCATTTTATCCAGCTCGGCAGGTGTGTCAAAAGCATAATAGGCATGTCCCTGCTGTACCAGTTGCTCTGCATACTGCCGGTAAAGCGGTTTCCGCTCGCTCTGGCGGTAAGGGCCAAACCTGCCGGGGTTGAGCGGGCTTTCATCGGGAGTAAGTCCGGCCCACTCCAGGCATTTGAAGATATATTCTTCCGCGCCCGGCACATAGCGGCTTTGATCCGTATCCTCGATACGGAGTACAAAATCTCCGCCATGCTGGCGGGCAAACAGGTAATTGTATAAAACAGTACGGACACCACCCAGGTGCAATCCACCCGTGGGGCTCGGTGCAAAACGGACACGAACTCTTTTTGACATGCTGCAAAGATAAAGAAGGAAGGTATAAGGATAAAGGCGGAAGGGAAGGAGTCTATTAGCACACCAGCACATTAGCACATTGCTTTTATATTTGTATTAATGAAAAGCTACTTCATCAAAACACCCTGGTGGCTCAAGCGGGTTTATCCGGCTTATCGATGGAGTATGCCGGCGAAGGGCAAGGTCGTTTATCTCACGTTTGATGACGGGCCGCATCCGGCGGCTACACCTTTTGTACTCGATGAGTTGAAGAAATATCACGCACAGGCTACTTTCTTTTGTATTGGTAAAAATGTACAGGCTGAGCCGAATTTGTACCGGCGCATACTGGATGAAGGCCATGCCACCGGCAATCATACCCAGCATCACCTCAACGGATGGAAAACGTCGAGCAAACAATACCTCGAAGATGTAGCTGCAGCTGCACAGTATATCGATTCACGCTTTTTTCGTCCGCCTTATGGACGTATTACCCGTTTTCAGGCCAGCCAGATCGCCAAAGTATTGCACCGGCCCGATGCTGAAGTAGTGATGTGGGATGTATTGAGTGCAGATTTTGATGAAAGTCTTACCGGTGAACAATGTTTGCAGCATGTTGTATTGAATACAAAGCCCGGATCTATTATTGTTTTTCACGACAGTCAAAAAGCCTTGCCACGATTGCAGTACTGTCTGCCACTGGTATTAGAATTTTTTAAAAAAAATGGCTTTGAAATGAAAAGCTTGCAATGGAATGAAGTACGGGAAACAAAAGAGGAAAAATGACTATCTATAGAAGGTTGATTGTAAGAGTCTGAAACTCATCTAAAAAGTTAGGGCCTGGGTAGAAACCCTGGCCCGTTTTTAATCCGTACCCTATGAAAACTGGTTTAAAGGTATAATATTTTTTCATTTATGCAAACATTTTTCTAATTGTTTGTGCAGCGTTTTCGGGAATTTAGGTGTTTCCGGGGCGTCAATTGGTTTATTAAAATGAAGATCGTAGACACACATTCACACATTTATCTCGACAAATTTGCCGCCGACCGGGAGGCTATGCTGGCCCGGGCAGCAGCTGCCGGCGTGGAGCAGATCCTGCTGCCGGCTATCGATTCAGAAACACATGAACAACTGCTGGATCTGGCGGCAAAACACCCCGGCAAATGCCTGGCAATGATGGGCTTACATCCCTGCTCCGTCACGGCTGACCCCGGTCCTGAACTGGCGCTGATAGAAGAATATCTGAGCCGGCAATCTTTTTATGCCGTAGGGGAAATTGGCCTCGATTTTTATTGGGACCGCACCTATACCGAGCAGCAGTTCAGCGCTTTCCGGCACCAGATAGAGCTGGCCCTCCACTATAAGCTGCCCATTTCTATTCATTCCCGCAATGCCACCGATGAGGCTATTGCCGTGGTACAGGAATATGTGCCCCGCGGATTGCGCGGCGTGTTTCATTGTTTCTCCGGCACGCCTGAGCAGGCCAGGGCGGCGGCCGATACAGGTTTTTATCTCGGTATCGGCGGTGTGATCACTTTTAAAAATGGCGGCCTGGATACAGCGCTTGCCGATATCGGCATGGAACATATCGTGCTGGAGACGGATGCTCCTTACCTGGCGCCGGTACCTTACCGGGGCAAGCGCAATGAACCATCTTATCTCAGTTATGTAGTGGCCCGGCTGGCTGAACTCAAGGGTATTAGCCTGGAGGAAGTAGCACAGATCAGCAGTATGAATGCTGAAAAATTATTCGGCCTCTAAGCAAGTAAACCGTATTTTTGCAACCCCCAAAAGGAGACGTGTCCGAGTGGTTGAAGGAGCACGCCTGGAAAGTGTGTATACGGGAAACCGTATCGCGAGTTCGAATCTCGCCGTCTCCGCCTTCGCCCGCCATCGCTTTAGCAATGGCGGGCTTTTTGTTTTAAGCACTGTCTCAGTATTCGGGCGATCCAAAACGGTAAAAGCGTTATTCTGTTCGGGATTTTACATTCACAATCAGCTTTTTTCAGTAGAAATGTCCTGGTGGTCGGATCATTTACAAAATGCCTGGAGTTTTGGTCTCTTCATCCATTCCGGGTTCCCGTAAAAAAATGCGTATCTCATCTGCTACTTTTAAATCGTACATCTATAAACAGTTTGCGATGAAGGGATTCCAATGTTAAGAAGTTGTTGAATGATGATAAAGAAGACTATCCTCAAAGATGTATAATCAGGCAACCGTATGTTGTCCCAATAATATTAATAGCGTGAAAATCGGGTTTAGAAAATTTTCGCTGAATAAAAGGATCGCTGCCAGGACGTCTGTAAAGCGCTATATACGTCATTCATTAGGATTCAAAGCTCCAAAAGGGTTTGGGTGGATCATTAATCCCCGAAAGGCGGCTTACAACAAAGTGTACAATAAAACAACGAGGGGATGTTTGGTCTCACTTTCAGTAATGGTGGCGTTGGTTATTGTCATAGTATCCTTATGTGTCGTGCTCTGACGAATCATAAAACACGTGATATGAGGAAGCGATTTCTGGTAGGCGGGTTGGCAGTTTTTGTTCGACTATTATACTGCTGTAAATAAAAAATTATGCGCATACTTAAAAGAATATGGATCGCAATCATACGCCTGCTGCGATTCCTTTTTCATTTTCGAAAGCCGGCGTTTACAGAGTTGGATGTAAACGATTGGGTCGTTGCCGAAAAACCCCTGGCATTGATCCGTTGGCAGATGCGCCGTCGTTATAGCATTTTCATTGCCGGCACATCTTTTCATAACAATCAACGATCGGGTTTATTCCTGGTTGCCCTGCCAGAAGGTCTTTCTGAACTATCAATCACATTGCGATCAGGCTGGAGAAAAAGAGTGTATGGGGTTGCATTAAAAAAAGTATCCATTCCGGAGCAACAGCTAAAAGAAATAGTTACTGATGATTTACCAGTTGTTAAATCATTCCGGATTGCCGTTGACTTTTCGCTGCAAACGAGTTTACCGCTGCTGACTTGCCAGGTACCCAGGCTTACCCCGTCAGTCCGGCCGATTCATGTTGACCCTTTTCTCTATAACCAACCTAAACCAAGCCCTCAATTATGAAAAGAGATTATTATGCCACACCGGGTTCGAGTCGCATTATGCGATTGTTCTGGAAAGCCGCTGGTGCTGACAGGTATATCCTGGAGCGAAGTACTTATAGTGATAAAATAAAGTACCTGTGCCTGGGTGGCATTATCCTGGCTACAGGGTTGATGGCGGCATTGGCGGGGGGTTATGCGTTTTATACCATATTCGAACCACGGGGTAATGCGTTGAATTCGTTTCAGACTGCCAAAAATATTGCCGGTACTTATGATCAGATCCATGGACCAACCATGTTTAAAGCTGTTTTCTTTGGAGTGATCTGGGGGCTTATCATCTTCAATATCGATCGTTTTATTGTGACCAGTACCGGCAAGGGAGATGGTACAGAAAATATCACACGTAAAGAACTGGTAGGCGCACTACCCCGTCTCATCATGGGCGCGGTAATAGCGCTGACAATTTCCAAGCCGGTAGAAATACGGATGTTTAAAACCGAGATAGACGTAAAACTGCATGAACGGCAGATGGAACAGCAACAGGCTTATAAAGCCAAAACAGATTCTTTATATGCCTCGGAACTGGCGGTGAAGGATAAAGAGATTGAAAAATTCCAGAACGATCTGTCTGCAAAGATTGCCAGACATGCTGATCTGGAAAAACAATATATAGAAGAAGCGCGCACTATAACCGTAGGACCACGTGCACTGGCTGTAAAAGCCCAGATGGAACAGGTAGCAGCAGAGATCAGTACACTACAGGCCGATCCTGAATATCTCCGGATAAAAAAAGAGAAGGATGAAATTGCCCGGCGCCGCGAAGCGGATTTGCAGAATAGCGAAAAAGTGGCATCCGGGCTGGATGGTCTGCTGGAACGTATCAAGATTGCTCATGAAATTTCCGGGTGGGTTATCTCACTCTTTATAACCCTGCTTTTTATGGTGATCGAGTTGACCCCTATTTTTTTTAAACTGATGCTGATCAAGAGTCCTTACGATTATATGGAAGAGAATGTAAAGGAGTTGATCAAGGCAGAAAATGCGATTGAAGTCCGGGCCAACTATTACCAGGATAAAGAAGGATATGAGCGTGACCTGGTCATCAATCACCAGGTGATCCGGTTACTCAAGGAACGTATCCATCTGTTAGAGACACAAAGTGTCCTGAGCGAAGAAGCCATTAAGTCGTGGAAGGATAGTAAGATAAATGAGGTACGGGAGGATCCGGGCAGTTTTGTAAAGGAAGAGAAAAAAGAGAGTGTATGAGTGGCCTCCATCCTCTGCAGCGACGTTTTCCTTTGTTGCTTGTAAAACTGGCAGGCGGTGACTACCGGCTATTACTCCGGTCCGGACCTGTAGTGACCCGAAAATTTTTCCAGGCATCTGTTTGCCTGTTAACGGTACTTTTCCTGACTATTTTTTCTGTATTCTATGGTACTGACCTGCTATTTCATATCTGGCAGGTTGAATTATTGCTGGCCCTTTTTATGTCTGCCCTTTTCGGTTGCATTTACCTCTTCCTGATGGTGACCTTGTCAAAATCCACCCGCCAGGGACGGCTGTTCAACCTGGCCAATTGTGTTCGTATGGGTTTTGTTGTTTTTATGGCATTCCTGGTGTCCAAGCCGGTAGAAGTATTTTTCTTTTCGCCGATACTGGATAGCAAAGTGACAGCCTACAAATCAAACTTGTTAGCACAATATGAAAAGAGGATCGACAGCCTTCGTGCAGCAGAGCGGTCGACTGCGACCCAGGCAATTCATGCACTGGAAAAACAAATCACTCTTTATCCTGATAGGGCTGCCCGACAGGAGCTCGGAAATTTACAGCAACAATTGTTGCGCATAGAAGAAGAGCGTACCGCGTATGTAGAACTGGCCACCAAACGAATTGACCGCTCAGATTTTTTGCTATACCGTATACAACAAGTATCTCATCTGCCGGGAGCCTGGCTTATTTGCTTACTGATTATTATTCTTTTTCTGCTGCCCGGGTACCTGATCTACTCCATTCCTCTGGGTGATGTTTATTATCAACTCAAAGATGAAGCAGAAAAATCGATTATACGGGAAGAGTATGAAGGTTTCCGACATCGGTTTAAAGCGCAGTTTATGACTACCTGGGGCCTGGCAGTGGAGCCTTATACCTGTTTTGAAGATCCCCCTTTCAATACCATCCGGATTCAAAAAACTCCGGCATTGAGCAATGATGACTTTATAGCTCATTATCTCCAATGATATGGATTTTAAAAAAGATTACTATAGTATCCTCGGACTGAGCCGTGATTGCTCGAAGGAAGAAATAAAAGCTGCTTACCGCCGGCTGGTCAAGTTGTATCATCCGGACAGGGTGCCAGATGCTGATCCTGCATTTATCATTGAGATCAATGAGGCTTACGAAGTATTGGGTGATTCCGGAAAACGGGCAACGTATGATGCTTTTTTTGCGAAATCAAATTCATCTCCTGCGCCGGATGCGGAAGACCATTCAGATGCGAAACCTCAGCATGTAAGAACCTACGAACGGAAGTTTACTACCACGGTCATTGAGAAAATATACCTGCGTGGCAGGATACAGGTTAAGTTCTGGGCCGAAGCGCTGGAGTCAGATGAAAATTATTTGCGCTCAGTCAACTATTTATTAAACCCTACTGACACCATCGTTTTTGTTAACGAAAAAGACCTGCATATCCGAACGATTCCTGCAGGTTGGGAAGATGCCATCTCGACGACAGAAATATTCCGGACACCGGTCGAGCAGCCGGTACGCTGTGAGGTTGAGACACACGAGGGAGTAATTGTTTATCAGCTTCAGTTGTCGGATATACGGGTGGCAAATGTAGAGCTAACGGATATCAACAAGTACGATAAGCAAAGTTTGGGTACCCTGGTTGCCGACGTGTATGCTGAAATTATTCACCCCGTAACCACCGAAGAATCGGAATGGGTTACGGAATGTTTTGGTCCTACAGGTCGCGAAGAATATAAGGAAGAGAACGACTGGAAGTGGAAACGAACTGAGTATTACCATGCGGACTGCAGTACCTACTGGTCTGGTTGGGAGAAGTCAACTCCTCTTACACAACAGCGGTCTGGTGAGGAAACTCATGCAGCATCTCCTGCAGGTTTTGGTTCCGCCCGACGCACCGCTCACGGCTCGGGGTTGTGGCCTAAAGACAATATATCTACGGCTGGTTGTACCAATTGGGTACTGGCAGGGCTGGCAATATTTGTTTTGGCTACTATACCCGCCATGCGCTTACTTATGCTCAGTTTCCTTGCTTTCGTATTCGCTATCACCATTGGAGGAGCTGTGCTTTCTTTTTTTAGCAGGGCCATCCCAGGTTTATTATTCCTGGTTATGGCCGGGCTGATGATAACGGGTATACGGTCGGCTTTGCAGCAGGGAAATTCAGCAGGTTTTGTGAAACGAAAGCCCACTTATGATACCCTGGTTACCAAAACGGAGATCCGGCCAACAAAGGATACCGCCGGCAGTGATGTCCTGAGTTTTGATACACTGGTCACGCATCATATCCGATGGTCGGACTATGATTCTAACCATTATGCGCTTGATCTACCTGTACGTACCCGTGACGTACGGGCCTCGTCTCTTTTTCACCGGCAGTTGAGTGCGTATTCACCTTCCTCCATCGGCGAAGTGTATTTGCAGCTCGATCAGTATGATGAAGGCGCCCTGGATCTTATTTATCAGCAATTCGATTCCCTGCGCAGAAATAAAGGGTTGACAGAAGCCCGGTTTGCCAGTGCTCTTGTAAGTTGTATACAATCCCTTCCTTATTATCTCGTAGTACCGCGGGCCTGTGAGGCCGGTCAATACCCGGATGCATTTACGCGGCAGTATCTCCGGTCCTGCAATACGGACTGCTGTATAGGGAACGTGAGTTTTGGTGTTCGCTCCCCGGTGGAATTTTTGAGTGATCTGAAAGGTGATTGTGATACACGGGCATTGCTACTTTATACATTGCTGCGCCGGTTTAATTATACAACTGCGATCATCACCAGCGATTATTATCGGCATGCAGCCATTGCGGTAGCACTCACTGATGTTTTGCCCGGGGCAGATGCAACTTTTGCTGTCAATGGAGAAACACTTTATGCCTGGGAAACGACCGCTGCAGGTTACCGTCCCGGAAAATTGCCGGATCCTGTTCGTAACCTGCACCACTGGAAAATCAGTTTGATCAATCAATAAATGATTATTAAAATGGACATGTCAACTATCAGTAAACTTTGGGTGCCGGTGCTGTGGATGCTGCTGCAAAACCTGCTAATTATTTATGGAGCCTTGTGGGTACTGCGGAGAGCCGGCCTGGTAAAGCAACCTGTTGCAGGGCTGGAGTATAGCCAGGCTGTGATGGCGGCAGTTTTATTATTGACCATGATCGGGCTTGGGAACGTATCTATTCAGTCTTGCTATGACACCTGTTTGAATTATGCATCTCAGCCCGGGCCCTGGATCAGCCAAACAATACTCCGGTACAGCCAGTTTTTTTTAGTGGTCGTCTTATTTGAGTTTTTGCTGCTGGGCATGTACTGGCTGGTACTGAAATTATTTTTTAATCTCCGTGATTCTGCTGATCAGCAGATAACCGGAGGGAATCTGCCTCTGGCTATCCTGATGAGTGGCATTGTAGCGGGCACAGGACTGGGTCTGGCAAAACTGGCCGCTATTATCCTGGGCCAGATGACGCCACATTATGTATTGCTGAATGGATGATGATAAGATCGATTAACTAAACATGATTATTATGTATCGTATTACGCTATGGCTGGTTGCGCTGATCTTATTAGCGGGATGTGCATCGTATCATAAGGTGTACATCTGCAAGAGCGGCGAGGCCTATGTTTATCATAAAAACAGAAAGTGCATATGGCTGAAGCGGTGTGCCCGTCCCATCGGTAAGGTAAAACTGGGAGAGGCCACCGGTACCTATCATAGAAGACCCTGTAAACCCTGTTATAAATTATAAAATTTTGAAAATGGAGCAAGATTTAAAACTCAAACTCGAGCAATTGCACCAACGGGTGGATAGTCTCAAAAACCAGATCAATACAGAAGAGGCCACCAAGAATGCCTTTGTAATGCCATTTATCCAGATACTGGGGTACGATATTTTTAATCCAACCGAGGTTATTCCTGAATTTATTTGCGATATCGGTACCAAGAAGGGAGAGAAAGTAGATTATGTTATTAAAAAGGAAGGAGAGCCGATCCTGATCATTGAATGCAAGCACTGGCGCGAAAATGCCGATGCACATAATTCCCAGCTGCACCGGTATTATCACGTATCCAGGGCGCGGTTTGGCGTGCTTACCAACGGACATGTCTATAATTTCTATGCCGATCTGGAAAAACCCAATATCATGGATGAGAAACCATTCTTTACGCTGGACCTTTCCAACCTGAAGGATGCGAGCATAAAGCTGTTGGAGAGTTTTACCAAAAAGGGCTACAACCTGGAAGGTATATTAGACTCTGCAGAAGGGCTAAAATATATCAAGGCTATCCGCAACGAGTTTGAGCGTGAGCTGCAAAGTCCGTCTGACGACCTCGTGCGCCTGCTGGTGAACCGTTTTTTTGATAAATCCCTGACGGCTTCCCGGCTGGTTACCTTCCGCGAGTATACAAGGAAAGCCCTGTCCAACTCCATCAACGAGTCTATCAGTTACCGCCTCAAAAATGCCCTGCACATCAATGAGGCCATACCTTCGAGAGAGGCAGAGCAGGTAGCGCCTGTTGACGATAATGCAGAAGGGGCCAAACTGGTTACCACCGACGAGGAAATAGAAGCATCACAGATCGTCAAAGCCATATTACGGGAAGCCATACCTGCCAAGCGAATCGCTTTTCGCGACACGCAGTCTTATTTCGGGATACTGCTGGATGATAATAACCGGAAGCCCTTATGCCGCCTGCATTTCAACTCGGCCAATAAATACCTGGAATTGTTTCACAATGGGAAAGACAACGGAGAAAAGAAGCTGCTGGAATCTATTGATGATATCTATAAGTATAGAGCGGAATTGCTGGCGACGGTGGGAAGTTATACAGTGTAGTATACAAAAATGCCCCGCAGATAGGCGAGGCGCTAAATGTTTTCACAACGGAATAATCCTTATTGTGAATTGCTTCAAAATTTAATTAAAGGTATAAAAAACTCTAAATATCTATTACGGGTTTCCGTATTTTTTATTTAGTTGGTTTTGAGTATCTTAATGAATTAAAAATTGTCCGATGATTAAAACAATACTTGGGCTTGATCTGGGAACAAATTCGATTGGGTGGGCATTGATTAAGCAAGACTTCGAAAATAAACGGGGTGGGATAGTTGGAATGGGTAGCAGGATTATACCAATGGGTGCAGAATTGAGCAAGTTTGAACAAGGACAAGCTCAAACGAAAAATGCAAACAGAAGAATTGCCAGAGGCGCAAGAAAACTCAACAAGCGTTATAAGCAAAGACGAAATAAGCTAATCTACGTTTTACAGCAGTTAGGACTATTGCCAGAGCAGATTAAACTATCAGATTCCTTTGATAACCCTTTGAAATTGGATAAAGTTTCAATTCTTCCTATCGTTAAAAATCAAAAACAGTATTCTGCGCTTGATTTATTAGAGCTTCGGGTAAAAGCATTAAGTGAGCCGATTTCATTGAAAGATTTAGGCCGAATAATTTACCTTTTTAACCAATTACGTGGTTATGCAGGTGGAGGGAATGAACCTGAAAAAGAAAATGACAATGACGAAGAAAACGGAAATAATGATAAGAAGGGAAATGAAAGCTATGTGACTTTTGGAAAAGTTTTGGCGCTTTCTGAATTTGAAAAAATTACTTTCAAAACTAAAGAGTTTAAAAAATGTAAAGTTTCTTTAGAAACGGAAGACGGCATTTTAGAAGGAGATACTTATTTAGATATTCTGAAAACTGGAGAGTCGTTTGAGTTACTTGTAAATGTTACTGTTTCAAAGAAACATGGAGAAACGCTTATTTTCAAATTACCGAACAAAACAAGTTGGCGTAAGAAAATGGAAAATTTGGAAAAGGAACTTCTCGATTTATCCAAAAAAAAAGGTAAAGAAGTTTATTTGTCGGAATACTTTCTATCCATTTTAAAAGAAAACAGGTGGGCGAGAATCAGAAATAATGTTGTGCTTCGCTCCCGATATCAGGCGGAGTTTGATAAAATATGGGAAACGCAGATTGAAAATACCGAAAGTGAATTATGCAAAGTATTGCAAACTCTTTCGCAGGAAAAACTCTCAGATATCCTCAAGTTTATTTTCCCCGGAACAAAAGAAACACAAGAACGGTACCGGAAAGCAAGTCTTGAAAAAGGACTTTTTCATCTCATCAGAAATCAAATCATCTATTACCAAAGAGAGTTGAAAGACCAGAGCAGTCTTATTTCAGACTGTCGTTTTGAGAAAGGGGAAAAAGCAATTGCCAAAAGTCATCCTGTATTTCAGGAGTTTAAAATTTGGGAGCAAATCAATAAGCTGACAATAAACACAAAAATCGAAGATGGTAAAAACAGAAAAGGAGAAGTACGATATAAATATATGGACAGACCAATTCCTGTTTCTTTGAAAGAATGGATATTTGATGAGCTGCAAGAAAAGAAAGAAATCGGATTCGGCCCTGTATTCAACAAACTAAAAAAGGAATACGGTCTGCGTGATGGTATAGATTTTCTGAATGGAATGAATCCGAAAGCGAAATTGAGAGGTGATGAAACTAAACACCTACTGAAAAAGGCATTAGGTGAACAGTTATGGCAGGAACTTGGCCTGATTAACCAAGAAAGCCAAATTGAATTGTGGGATATTTTATACAATGCGAAAGGTAATGAGTATGATTTGGAAAGTGAACGAACATCAAAGGTTTTAAAGTTCATTAAGCAACACGCATCAACTGGCAAAAACGCTGAGCAAATTGCTGTTCAGATAAGCAAGATAAAGTTCAGTAGAAACTATGCTTCTATTAGCCTTAAAGCGATTGAAAAAATACTGCCACTTGTAAGGAGCGGAAAATATTTTGATAATAACTTATCTGACAACCTTAAAGAAAAAATTATCAAGTTGCTAAACGAAAATGTAAGTGACCCATTTGAAAAAGCAGCACAAGAATATTTGGAAGCAAATGTGGAAGTTTTGGCAGAAGGTGGAATTATGAATGCCTATGCAACTATATTGGTTTATGATAAACACACTGCAAAAGAATATGGGGAAAGTGAACGAATTGATCATTACCAGAAAATCAAGAGATTGCAGCAGGGAGAGTTAAGAAACCCGCTAGTAGAGCAGCTGATTAGTGAAGCGTTGATGGTTGTAAAAGATATTTGGAGGCAATACGGCAAGCCTGACGAAATAAGACTCGAATTGGCTCGTGAATTAAAGAACAATGCCGACAGGAGGGCTAAAATGTACAAATCGAATAATGCCAATCAAAAGGCAAATGACGAGGTTAAGAGTCTTTTGATTGAGCTAAAACAAGAAATAACACTTGCCAATATTGAAAAATACAAACTATGGCTTTCGCAGGAGAATCTTGCAGATGAGTATGTGAAACAATACAAAGATCCTTCAAAATCAGAAATTGAAAAGGTGAAATTGTGGAAAGAGCAAGGACACGTTTCGCCATATACAGGACAGCCAATTCCTTTAGCTGAGCTGTTTAACAGAGAGCGGTACGATATAGACCACATCATTCCACAATCACGTTATTTTGATGATTCTTTTGCGAATAAAGTTATTTGTGAAAAAGCTATCAACAAAGAAAAGAGTAACCGAACAGCAATGGAGTATTTTGAAATCGGTTCTGTAATTCCTTTTGTGTTTTCAAAAGAAAATTTCATTGATCATGTGAACAAAAGGTTTGAAGGACAAAAAAGAAAAAATTTGTTGGCAACAAAAATGCCTGAAGACCCAGTGGCAAGGCAGATGAAAGAAACTCAGTATATTTCTGTAAGAGTAAAAGAAGAACTGAACAAAATTGTCGGTAATGAAAATGTAAAAACCACTACGGGCGGAATTACTGATTATTTGCGGAATCAATGGGGGCTTACGGATATGTTTAAAGAGATTTTAAAAGGCCGATATGAAAGATCACAACCATTGCTTGCAGCAATGGAATATGAAAACTATGAAAAAGCATTTATCAAAAAGAAAAGGGAATATGAAGATAAGAAGATACCATTTACAGATATTGAATTAAGCGAAGAGCAGTTTAAGCAAACATTCAGTAACAATTTTTTCCAAAAGAAAAATAATAAACTCATTATCAAAGGCTGGAGTAAGCGTATAGACCACAGACATCACGCTATTGATGCCCTCGTAATTGCATGCACAGAACCTGCACATGTAAAACGTTTAAATGACTTAAACAAAGAATTACAGAGATGGCTTGATGAACATAGGAAGGATATTTTACCCGACTTTGAAGGAAACCCAAGTGATCTGTTGGATGAAATTCTAAATCTTGATGAGAAGAAGAGAGAAATGATTTTCAAGCAGATTGAGAATTTTAAAGCTATTAGTATGCCATGGAGTGGATTTCCTAAAGAAGCTGAAAAAGAAACCCAGAAAATTATTGTTTCCCAGAAGCCGAAAGACAAGCTTTTGATTCAGTCAGATAATAACGGAAAAACTCAAATTAAAATTAGGGGACAGTTACACGAAGGAACGTTGTATGGAAAAAGTCAGGGTGTGGAGACGTATCGGATTCCATTATCAAAATTTGCAGGTAAAAAATTTGCAACAGAAAAAGCGATTGAAAAAATCGCCAATACTTATTTAAAAGAAACTATTCAGGAACATTTGAAAGATTTTGACAATAAAAAAGAAGACGCGTTTTCTGCAGAAGGGATTTTATCCTTGAATAAGAAGCTGGCAGAGAAAAAGAATAAGAAAAACGAAGCTGCACCTCATACTCCAATTTCATCTGTAAAAGTATTTTATAGGGACCCAACAAAAATTAAAAAGAAAAAAGGCGAAGAAGAGTTTGGGGATGCTTTACAAAAATTAGACAGGAATAGAGCATTCAATCAGTCGTTGTATGTAAAAACCGGAGACAACTATCTTTTTGCTGTTATGGAAAAAGGTGGCAATAGATTTTTTGATCTCATTACATTCTTTGACGCAGCTAATCTTTTAAAAGAGGGACTAAACAATGCGCGGGATAAAAAATCTTTTAATAAAGAGCGTTTTTTTGAAAACCACTTTAGAGAGCTGCATAAGCTTGGTAAAGTGGATAAGGTATTTTTTCTTAAACAAGGGGACCCTGTGTATATGCCCTCTGAGGAGGAGGAAGTGATAACTGATTCTGATAGCCCTCTTTTCGAAAATTTTTGGAGGAATAAAGCAGAAAGGAGTAAAAACATTCATTATGTCACGAAGTATAGCGGAAATGAAATCTATTTCATTAATAATAGAGTTGCAGATTCTATAGTAAGAGGTAAAGAATTTGGCACGCAGAACGCTTATCAAAATATTGGCGGAAGATCAATAAAGCAATATTGTATCAAGCTAAATATAGACCGGCTAGGCAACGTTTCAAAAGCGTAGAATCATGATTAAGCGCACCCTCTATTTTGGAAATCCAGCTTACCTTAAAACCCGTAACGAACAGCTGGTGGTGGAAATGCAGGATAGCGGAGAGCTGAAATCGGCACCTATTGAAGATATAGGGCTATTAATTTTAGATCACCAGCAGATCACCATCACCCAGGCCCTGCTGGCAAAATTGCTGGCCAATAATACGGCTGTGATCACCTGCGATGATACACATCATCCTGCCGGCATGCTCTTTAGCCTGGATGGCCACAGCCTGCAGAGTCAGAAATTTCAGGCACAGGTAGAGGCATCGGCACCGCTCAAAAAACAATTGTGGCAGCAGACGGTGGCCAGTAAGATCGGAAACCAGGCAGCTCTGCTCATGCTGCGAAGAGCAGAGCATAAAACCCTGCTCACCTATGCTAAGGAGGTGAAAAGCGGGGATAGTGAGAATCATGAGGCCAAAGCTGCAGCTTATTACTGGAAAAGGATTTTTCCCGATTTCCCGGACTTCAGGCGTGAGCGCTATGGTCCGCCTCCTAACAATTTGCTCAACTATGGCTATGCGATCCTGCGGGCCGTGGTAGCCCGCAGCCTCACCGCTTCGGGTCTGCTGCCTACCCTGGGTATTCACCACCGCAATCAATACAATGCCTATTGCCTGGCTGACGATATCATGGAGCCTTACCGGCCATTTGTGGACAAAGTGGTTTGCCAGGTCATCCGCGGCAATGGCGGATTCCTGGAAATGTCGCCCTCTATGAAGAAAGAGCTGCTGAATATCCCTGTAATGGATGTTGTGATCGACGGGCAAAAAAGCCCGCTGATGAACGCCGTACAGCGTACGACGGCCAGCCTGGCCCGCTGTTTTGAAGGTACGGCCCGGAAAATAGTCTACCCCGAGCTAAAGCCCGAATGGTGATGTATAACCGGCTCAATGCTTACCGAATTATGTGGATACTGGTCTTTTTCGATCTGCCGACAGAAACCAAAAAGGAAAGGAAGATCTACGCCAGGTTCCGGAAAGATATCCTGGCCGACGGGTTTAGTATGTTCCAGTTCAGCATTTATATGCGGCACTGCGCCAGCCGCGAAAATGCTGAGGTGCATATAAAAAGGGTCAAAAAGATCCTGCCGGCCAAAGGGCATATTGGTATTATGTGCATTACCGATAAGCAATTTGGCATGATGGAAATATTCCGGGGCACGGAACTGGTGGAGGCGCCCGAAACCGTGCAGCAGCTGGAGCTATTTTAAAGAACAGGATAAGAAAAACGGGTTAAAATGCCCGTTTTTCTTATCCTGAAAGTAGCTTAATCGACCATAAATCAATAGCTTATGAGCTTTCTGTTGTAAAAGATCTAAGCTACAGTAAATTTTGAAAGCAATTCACAACTGTCTTGTTGCCTGCTATATTTTTCTTTTGTTGTAAAAGATCTAAGCTACAGTAAATTTTGAAAGCAATTCACAACTTTCATGGCGTTACCGTTTTTAAATAAAAGTTGTAAAAGATCTAAGCTACAGTAAATTTTGAAAGCAATTCACAACGGCGGCGGACGAAATACGCATACAGATTGTGTTGTAAAAGATCTAAGCTACAGTAAATTTTGAAAGCAATTCACAACAGATATACGATTGTTATGAGTTCTTAATCGTTGTAAAAGATCTAAGCTACAGTAAATTTTGAAAGCAATTCACAACGGAGTAGGACTAACTATCCTTCAATTAGCAGTTGTAAAAGATCTAAGCTACAGTAAATTTTGAAAGCAATTCACAACCAAATCCAAGAGATGCTGCAAACAATGCTGTTGTAAAAGATCTAAGCTACAGTAAATTTTGAAAGCAATTCACAACAATGGAACGTTAGGGGTAATTCTATCCCAGTTGTAAAAGATCTAAGCTACAGTAAATTTTGAAAGCAATTCACAACACCGGCGCACCCCTTGTGATCGCAGGGCATGTTGTAAAAGATCTAAGCTACAGTAAATTTTGAAAGCAATTCACAACGATCCTGGAGCCAATGTACGCCATGACGTGTTGTAAAAGATCTAAGCTACAGTAAATTTTGAAAGCAATTCACAACCGGTATCGGCGCCGGCGGTGCGGACGGCAAGGTTGTAAAAGATCTAAGCTACAGTAAATTTTGAAAGCAATTCACAACTGGGACAATCTCCGGGTAGAAGGCGACAAGGTTGTAAAAGATCTAAGCTACAGTAAATTTTGAAAGCAATTCACAACGGATGGTTATGAGGAGTATTTCTGGAATGGGTTGTAAAAGATCTAAGCTACAGTAAATTTTGAAAGCAATTCACAACCCTCCGTTATGCTGCTCAATGGTCGGAGACGTTGTAAAAGATCTAAGCTACAGTAAATTTTGAAAGCAATTCACAACGTTGCATATGTTCCTTTGAGCGTAATTGTGTTGTAAAAGATCTAAGCTACAGTAAATTTTGAAAGCAATTCACAACACTGCGAAGCAGTCTATTTATACATAACGTGTTGTAAAAGATCTAAGCTACAGTAAATTTTGAAAGCAATTCACAACAGTTCGCCAGTAGTTAAGCCGCCAATAAATGTTGTAAAAGATCTAAGCTACAGTAAATTTTGAAAGCAATTCACAACTTTTTTTGTCAGTTTCCCGGTCCCGCGTCTGTTGTAAAAGATCTAAGCTACAGTAAATTTTGAAAGCAATTCACAACGCACACGATACCGGTTCTACTCCGCTGATCGTTGTAAAAGATCTAAGCTACAGTAAATTTTGAAAGCAATTCACAACATAAAAGGCGGAGAATTTCAGGACGGTTTGGTTGTAAAAGATCTAAGCTACAGTAAATTTTGAAAGCAATTCACAACGTTGGCTGGATCATCAGCCACTTTGTAGCAGTTGTAAAAGATCTAAGCTACAGTAAATTTTGAAAGCAATTCACAACCCCGGTACTGAAGTATTGCAACCGGGCATGGTTGTAAAAGATCTAAGCTACAGTAAATTTTGAAAGCAATTCACAACCATCCACGATGTATGCCCTTGAGTTGCCGCGTTGTAAAAGATCTAAGCTACAGTAAATTTTGAAAGCAATTCACAACTAACCCCCTTTTCAAGTACTCTCCGCACATGTTGTAAAAGATCTAAGCTACAGTAAATTTTGAAAGCAATTCACAACGAACGCCCAGATGATCAGATGCCGTCAGTTGTTGTAAAAGATCTAAGCTACAGTAAATTTTGAAAGCAATTCACAACATGTATGCTTCTCCAGAACCAGACTCTTTGTTGTAAAAGATCTAAGCTACAGTAAATTTTGAAAGCAATTCACAACATTAATATAGATAGTGATACGCAGGCGTGGAGTTGTAAAAGATCTAAGCTACAGTAAATTTTGAAAGCAATTCACAACTGTTTTTAAAACGGGCATATATAGCCAGTTGTTGTAAAAGATCTAAGCTACAGTAAATTTTGAAAGCAATTCACAACAGAACATACTGCGGGTTGAGCATATTAGTAGTTGTAAAAGATCTAAGCTACAGTAAATTTTGAAAGCAATTCACAACGGTCAAATCCGAACATAGGTTTTTATTTTGTTGTAAAAGATCTAAGCTACAGTAAATTTTGAAAGCAATTCACAACATTAAAGCAGCTTCCATGATCGGCCACATTGTTGTAAAAGATCTAAGCTACAGTAAATTTTGAAAGCAATTCACAACTTCCTGACCAAGAGCCGCCATTATTACTTGTTGTAAAAGATCTAAGCTACAGTAAATTTTGAAAGCAATTCACAACATCGAGGAAGCTGATGCCCGCAAAAAGTAGTTGTAAAAGATCTAAGCTACAGTAAATTTTGAAAGCAATTCACAACGCCCAGCCAGGCACCCCACCAGCTGAAGGGTTGTAAAAGATCTAAGCTACAGTAAATTTTGAAAGCAATTCACAACGACGCATCGTGCCGTATCAAAAACCGGCCAGTTGTAAAAGATCTAAGCTACAGTAAATTTTGAAAGCAATTCACAACCCATTTGCTAGTGTATCTGGCATTCACATGTTGTAAAAGATCTAAGCTACAGTAAATTTTGAAAGCAATTCACAACGATCGTGTCAACCTTCGCCACCTGCAGCAGGTTGTAAAAGATCTAAGCTACAGTAAATTTTGAAAGCAATTCACAACTTTCAGCGCGCAGGAAGAGCCGGAGGAGGCGTTGTAAAAGATCTAAGCTACAGTAAATTTTGAAAGCAATTCACAACCATGGTACAAAAGGTGTGTATGCAGGTATGGTTGTAAAAGATCTAAGCTACAGTAAATTTTGAAAGCAATTCACAACTCAAATGTTTTTGCATCAATATACGCCTTGGTTGTAAAAGATCTAAGCTACAGTAAATTTTGAAAGCAATTCACAACCTGGTCGGGTATACCAGATAAATTTACTATGTTGTAAAAGATCTAAGCTACAGTAAATTTTGAAAGCAATTCACAACTCTCGGTTTCGTACCCAAATGATGCGCCGGGTTGTAAAAGATCTAAGCTACAGTAAATTTTGAAAGCAATTCACAACCATTGCCGGCCGGTAGCCGATTGGTGTATTGTTGTAAAAGATCTAAGCTACAGTAAATTTTGAAAGCAATTCACAACCATTGCCGGCCGGTAGCCGATTGGTGTATTGTTGTAAAAGATCTAAGCTACAGTAAATTTTGAAAGCAATTCACAACCCAACGCTTACCGATAATGCGCCACCGCTGGTTGTAAAAGATCTAAGCTACAGTAAATTTTGAAAGCAATTCACAACTCGGTCTTCCGCCTGCCCTCCGGCAAACTTGTTGTAAAAGATCTAAGCTACAGTAAATTTTGAAAGCAATTCACAACCGATTTCCAACAAGGTAGTTGAAAATCCCGGTTGTAAAAGATCTAAGCTACAGTAAATTTTGAAAGCAATTCACAACTCCTCTCGTTCCTTCACCTTTCGATTTCAAGTTGTAAAAGATCTAAGCTACAGTAAATTTTGAAAGCAATTCACAACTCCTCTCGTTCCTTCACCTTTCGATTTCAAGTTGTAAAAGATCTAAGCTACAGTAAATTTTGAAAGCAATTCACAACGCTCATTGTGATGTTTATCATCCTGCGGGCGTTGTAAAAGATCTAAGCTACAGTAAATTTTGAAAGCAATTCACAACGTGGAGCTGGTGGAACTACAACAGGCTTCGTTGTAAAAGATCTAAGCTACAGTAAATTTTGAAAGCAATTCACAACTATCGACTGCTTTAATCGCCCTTGGTCAAGTTGTAAAAGATCTAAGCTACAGTAAATTTTGAAAGCAATTCACAACAAAACCACAGTTATGGCAAAGTCAAAAAAAGTTGTAAAAGATCTAAGCTACAGTAAATTTTGAAAGCAATTCACAACGTGCCTTGAGTAGAGCAGCTGAAGTACTGAGGTTGTAAAAGATCTAAGCTACAGTAAATTTTGAAAGCAATTCACAACAAAACCACAGTTATGGCAAAGTCAAAAAAGTTGTAAAAGATCTAAGCTACAGTAAATTTTGAAAGCAATTCACAACAGGGTAATAAGTGTGCTTCTTGTTCTGTGAGTTGTAAAAGATCTAAGCTACAGTAAATTTTGAAAGCAATTCACAACCTACGGTGAAAGAAACGATCACATCTGCTGGTTGTAAAAGATCTAAGCTACAGTAAATTTTGAAAGCAATTCACAACTCTACAGACGTGTAGGATTCTGATTGTTCCGTTGTAAAAGATCTAAGCTACAGTAAATTTTGAAAGCAATTCACAACTAAGGAGATGTACGCTCAGCAGCGGCGTGAGTTGTAAAAGATCTAAGCTACAGTAAATTTTGAAAGCAATTCACAACCTTCGTTCCGAATCGGTTGCTTTGGCCGAAGTTGTAAAAGATCTAAGCTACAGTAAATTTTGAAAGCAATTCACAACCCTACAGTTGCTCTCAGTGAAGAGTTTGTTGTTGTAAAAGATCTAAGCTACAGTAAATTTTGAAAGCAATTCACAACCAATATGAGAATATCAGCTCTAACCCACAGGTTGTAAAAGATCTAAGCTACAGTAAATTTTGAAAGCAATTCACAACACCCCCCAGCAACGCAGCGAAATAGCCAAAGTTGTAAAAGATCTAAGCTACAGTAAATTTTGAAAGCAATGTGAACTGTTCGCTCCGATATCTTGATTAATTAAGGAATTGTACCAATTAATCTTCAAGTAACTCAGCTATTTCTCCATTGTAATTTAAACCTGTTAGCTTCCATCCATTGGCCGTTTTATAAATCGTAAATTCAAATTTTAAATAATAGTTATCGAATCGAAGGATATAAAAACGTCTGCTGAGAAAGTCTTTAATCTTTCTTTCAGTAACGAACTCATAAGAAAGCATTTTCCCGTAAGAAATAAAATAGTTATTTATCTGCTCATCAATTGTTGTCTGTAATGTATCAATTGTACCAGATGACAATATTGTGTTTTTCTTAAGAAGCTCCAGAGCATTATGGGGCTGACCATCTTTAAATAACTGCATAAACAGGTCACAAACCTTGTCAAGCTGCGCCTTGTCTTTGTCAATTGGCTGACTGTCCTGTTTACAACCGATAAGGATCATTGAAAATATAACTACAGGGATAATTTTTTTCATTAGCATTTTTGAGTACATATGATCTTGTTTTAAGGCTACACCAGTGCTCAAGAATTCCAGATGTTTTGACATTTGGCTGCCAATAACTTGCCATTGAAATGACCTCATTTTGACGGAGTACGCTACCGATCTATTTTGTTAAGTACTTCCAGCATTTTTGTCAGTTGCTGCTTTCTTATATCTTTATAACCATCCGCATAGCCATCTACGAGCAGGGGTAACAACTGTCGTTTGATTGCAATAATTCCCAATTCTTTTATGTCTGTATCAACAGCCCCTTCCAGTGCAAATTGCGCAAAAGTGGTCCCGATTATCGCATTATCTATTCCTCTGAGGTAACTGGCACCCATGTCTGGAGGACCTTCACTCAGAAACTCTCTCAGTTGTTTGTCGTCCAGGTTGTCAAATTGAGGTACGGGTGATTTTTTGTCTGCTTCTCTTAGTTGTTGGGCGAGCTGTTGAATGTGGGCTTCATCGAGTTTTACGGGGCGGGTAATATATTCTTTTATTTTTATTGTGTCTATTTCCGTATAATCATAGTACGGATAATTCCAGTCAGTGATAAGATTTTTTAGATAACTCACTGCACTTCCTGTTTTATTTGTGTGCCTCCAGTCTCTGAAGCCGTATGCGGCATCCGAACCATCATCGCTTCCGAAAGGCGCTGTTTCTTCTATTGGACTCCAATAGAATTCATCGGCCATTAATGCCTGAGCATTAGGATGTGCGGAGTTGAACGAGAACTCAAAATTGCTCATTGCTTTATTTTGATCTGTCTCGGTGGTGGAGTTTTTATCGGCTTGTCTGCTTGCACAGCCCGACAAAAATAAAAAGACACTTACCAGAATCCCTGTTTGTGGCAGAAGTCTCATAATTGCAGCAGCTTGAGTAATGATTTAATACACCCAAGATAGAGATAAAGTAAATATTTCGTACAGGTTTTACTAAGCTTTGAAAGTGAAATAGAAGACTACTCCTCCTCCCGGTACTCCAGTATATCCGCAGGCTGGCAATCCAGCACCTTACAAATAGCTTCGAGCGTGCTGAAGCGGATGGCTTTTGCCTTGCCGGTCTTGAGTATCGAAAGATTGGAGAGCGTGAGGCCTACTTTTTCGGAGAGTTCGTTGAGCGACATTTTCCGTTTAGCCATCATCACATCGAGGTTGACAATAATAGGCATATACTAAACGGTTAATTCATTTTCGGTTTGCATTTCAATTCCTCTTTTGAAGATATGGCCAATTACAAAAAGTGTAATGCCCATAAACAGCCATATCGTTGGCCCTTCCAGGCCCATGCTATCTGCATCTGGCATTTGCACCCCTTTTTTCTCCAGCCACTCACTATACCGGCTGCCCCACAGGCAAAACGCCCCGGTGAGCAACGAGAAGTAAGATAAGATAAAAACAAAACGACCCACTGCTTTGCTGAAGGGTAAAGCCATATCCAGTTTTTTGTCGTGCAGTATTTTAACGATATGATAAAACATACAGGTCTTCAATACCGCTACAAGAACGATAAAAAAGCTCATTACAAAAAAGTACCCTTTGTCAAAATTATATAATGCATCCAGGTCAACCTGCTTCCAGAAATGCCGGGCCCCTTCGGGATTGAACAGCATCGTCGTAAAAGCATTCACAAAAAAGCCACCGGCTTCCACACCCAGGCCTGCAAAGATTATCCAGGCTATCACCAGCAGGATTTTTAAAATCTGTTTGCTGCTAATTGTTATTTGCATAGTAGTTCAGTTTGAAAGAGGAGACAAATATAGAAATATTTATTGAAAAACAATAAATATTAGTTGCTTTTTGCTAAAAATGGTCTTGAATGACCCTCTGGAGCTCCCTTAACCAGTGATTCTGATGCTGATACAATAAGCCTGTTTTCTTTTCTTATCAGATAGGGACCGCTTATCCCGTATTTGGTACCGGAGTATAAATAGCCTGCACGTTAACAGTTTTGCACATTAAATTACGCTGTATAATACTTGTTACACCTGGTATAGACTGTTATGCGTACCGCGCCCGTCACTGAAATATTCGAGAACCTGAAGCGGTTTTTTGTTTTTGCAGAACCACCGCTTGCATTAAATGAATATGTGGAGTTTTTTGCAGAATCGGCGGCCAGCGAGGTTACGGCAATTGGTAGCAATGATCTTTTTGCCTGCAGAATGTTTCCCAGTTATACACCTACATTTTTTATTAATCTCACAGGCAATTACGGGTTGCAACTCGATCAGCAGCATTTCCGGATAGCAGCAGGCCAGGACATCCTGTTGCTGAGAGATACTTCTGTACAACGGTTCAACTCGCCCGATGATAATATTTTCACGGTTAAATTTCATCCCGGCACCCTGCGGCAGTTGTTTGATATAGCGCCCGCTCAACTCAATGCCGGCCCGATGAGGCTGGATACTTTCCTGCCGCCAACTTTATTGACAGCCATCAAAGCAGCCGGCAATTTTGCAGACCGGGTAGAGCTGATGAGTGATTATTTATTGAAAAAAGCATACAAAAGTTCTCCGGACTTTGACTGGCAGGTGATAGACCGTGCACTGCATGATCAGCAATGGCAGGAAGCACAACCATTGATATATGAAATGGCAGACAGCCTGCATGTGTCATCCAAAACACTCACACGATATTTTGTAAAGGAACTGGGCGTTTCTCCTAAAAAATACTTTTCGATGATCCGCTTCCGGAAAGCCCTGGCCGCATACCTGCACAGTAACCATACCTTTCATCCTTTCGATTATGGTTACTACGATCACAGTCATTTCAGCCGGGATGTCTTCCGGCTTACCGGCAAACGGCTGAGGCAACAGTAAAACTGTCCCTTTTTTACTTTTTCCGGGTTTGCCTTTATGCGTACTTCGCAGGTATAAAAAGAAAGATGATGACCGGTTTTCGTTTGCTGATGCTGCTCCCAGTCCTGGTATTCACCCAACTCAATGCCCAAAAGAAGGCAGTAATAGAACCTTTCACCATTGTAAAGGTTGCTCCGGGACTGATCGTAAGACAAGGCTACCTGGTAGTGCCTGAAAACAGAAAAAAACAAAATGGCCGGGTTGTAAAGATCCCTTTTGTGTTTGTACGTCGGCCTGAGCAGAGTGCAACCCGCAATGTGTTTCTGTATACGACTGGCGGACCGGGCTACAGCACTATCGGCAACATCGATAGCATTGGCAACGATTTTGGTATGCTGAGCCTGGGTGGCTTTATCCTGTTTGACCAGCGGGGTACGAGGCGGGCAAAGCCTGCACTGGATTGCCCGGAAGTCGGCGAGGCTATCAGGCGAAGCTACCTGGAGAATTTGTCGCGCGATAGCCTGGTTAAAATAGCCGTGCAGCAATGCCGTAACCGGTTTTCGGCTGCAGGCATCGATCTCTCTGCCTACAACACGACGGAAAGTGCGGCAGATATAAATGACCTGCGGATAGCCTTACAAATCGATTCACTGCACCTGATGGGCGTGTCGTACAGCGGGGGATTAATGCTCACCATGGCCAGAAATCACCCGGAGGGTATCCAATCCCTGATCCTCCAGTCGCCATTACCAATATTTACTAATTATGAAGAGCATGCTTTATTGAATGTTAACGAAGCGCTGGAACAGGTATTTACCAATGTAGATAATGATACCGCCTACCAGGGAAAATACAGGGGGCTCCGGAAAAACTTCCATGACTATTTCACAGGTCTCGGCAACAGAAAGTTCAGCCTGCGCTATAAGCCGAAGGATGCACAGGATACCACACTTATTTATTATGGTAAACATGAATTGCTGGATGTCATCATAGATCGGCTCAATACCCGGCAGGTAAGTACAGTACCTGAAGTCATAACCGACATTATGAAGGACCAGCATGCAAAATATATTCCGGCACAACTGGACCAGTATTTTTCTGCTGATCCTAATTACACTGCAGGAATGCGATATTCTATTTTTTGCAGTGAGCAGGTAAACTGGGCAGATCCGGCAATAGAGCAACTACAGGGAGTGCTACTTCCCTGGCTAAAAGGGTTTCGATACAATAACGTCGATCATGACATCTGCAATTGCTGGAAAGTAAATAAAGAACCGGCGATTGTAAAAACACTGGTCTATTCCAGTATCCCTGTTCTTATCCTCGCCGGTGATGTAGATCCCTGGTGCAGCCTGTTCTATAACCGGCTTATAAAAAGAGCCATGCCCAATACACAGATACTCATCAGGCACAACGCTGGTCATGCCCCGGGCTTTGTGATCGAAGGGACAGATTACCTGAAAATGTTTTTGGCAAACCCGTATGCAAGAATTGTATCTGCTTCTGCTTCGGTACAGACAGAATAGGTATAGTACTTTCTTTTGCAGGTGGTCAAGCAAAGCAGCCTGTTCATGTAAGTGATGGACACGGCCGGCTTGGCCTGCCTATTTTGTCAGGAAATGGCAAATATGAAACAGGCTTTCCTGATCCTGTTGCTGGCAGGTTGTTGCCAGGTATACGCTCAATCTGGTGCCCGTATCAGCGGAATAGTGCTGGATAGCGAAACACGACAACCGTTGTCATGGGTAACCATTACATTGGTACAAAAAACCGGCAACACGCTGCAACGTACGCTTTCTGACAGCCTGGGTTCCTATACATTTAAAGCAATTGCGCCAGGTACGTATCAGCTGCTTTATAGTTTTGCCGGTTACGACTCGCTGCAATCTCCTGCCTTCGATGTTGAAGATACAGGCATTGTTGTTTGCCCGGTGGTTTTGTTACAACAACATATCAAATCGTTGCAGGCGGTAGTTGTTACGGCTATAAAACCATTGCTTGAAATGAAAACGGATGGGCTGGTCTATCATGCCACCAGCGAGGTGCAGCAGGCCGGCAGCAATACGCTTGACCTGCTCCGTAAAGTACCGTTGGTAACGGTAGATCCTAATGGTGGTATAGGGGTAGCAGGTGCCGGCAGCACGCGTATTTTTATCGATGGAAAACCGGCTGCCCTCTATGGCAACTCTCCTGCCGATTACCTGACGCTGCTTCCGGCAGACCGGATAGAGAAAGTACAGGTGATCACGCAACCCTCTTCGCGGTATGACGCCGAAGGCGCCTCTACGGTGATCCTGATCTTTACAAAAAAGAACCGTCTCAGAAATCTCACTGGTACCGTACGTACTATGGGGGCGGCAGGAGGATATCGTACTGCTTTACAAAACGGGTTCAGCCTGTTTTACAGATGGAAGAAGCTGGCCCTGTCTACCGGAGGCAGTTATACACACTCCATGCGTATTGACCGTCGCACACTGGAAAGAAAGAATGCGGATAACTCATCGGGCATGAGCCAGACGATATTTGATACCATGCATCGCAAGAGCCCCACTTTTAATCTCAACATGGATATAGAACTTGATTCGCTGAATTCATTGAACATAAATGGTACCTATGTACGATGGCGTTCTGCAGATGATATGCTTCAGCAAACCGGCCTGCAGCACGATCAGTCTTTCCGGAATTTTGACAGGACTACTTTTCTGGTAATGGATATATCCGTGTATACGGCTTCACTGGCGTATAGCAAAAAGTACAAACGGGATGGGCAGGAACTGAGTTTTCTGGGATTCTATAATAAAAGAGACCGGCGGGAAAATTATCAGCTTACCCAACGGCAACAGGGGTCGGGTGATTACCGGGAAGAATATAAAAACCCTTCGGTAAATGAAGAGTGGTCTGTACAACTGGATTATACACATCCCATTGTGCGCACCGGAAATAAACAAGTGGGTAAATGGGAGGCGGGCGTAAAGGCATCGCTTCGTAAGCTCGACAGTTATTACCAGACTACTCCTTATGACCAGCAACGGTCAGGCAGTTTCTCTTACAACCAGGACGTGTATGCTGCTTATTTTACTATTGAAACACAAGTGGGTAAGTGGTCATTACGTCCGGGTATCCGCTATGAACAAACAAGGTTGCAGGCATATTTCAATAAAGTGAAAGTGGCAATAGATCCCTACGGAAATCTTGTGCCCAACGTCAACCTGTCGCGTAACCTGAAGAATGGCGATATGCTAAGTGTAAGTTATTCACAGAGTATTTCGCGACCATTTCAGGGAGCGCTTAATCCGGCAGTTAATTACAGCGATTCATTCAACATAACAAGGGGCAACCCGGCACTGGACCCATCTGTAAACAGAAGGCTGGAATCGGCATATACATTCAGCCTGCCTGGGAATGGTTTTTTACGCTTGAGCCTGTATGGTGCAAAAACAGCCAATAGCCTGGTAATGCTGACCCGCCTCAATGCAGGCGGCGTAGCAGAAACGACCTGGGAAAATGCAGGACTGGATCAAAGTGTGGGCTTTACAGCAGGATGGAATCAACCGATTGGCGCTAAACTACGGGTTACTGTTAATGTAAACGGCGGCTGGCAGCAATACAGGATACCCGCTGCTTATGCAGGCAATAGTGGCTGGTTTTCTTTTTCCAGTATTTATATCAATTATACAATAGGCAAAGGATATAACCTCGAGGGGTATATAATGGCGCAGACTGCCCGAATAGAACTGCAGGGGAGATCTGCTGTGATCTTTCCCCAATATTATCTATTGGGTATTGGCAAGCGGTTGTGGAGTGATAAGCTGGCGATCAGTTTCCGGACGGACAGTTTTTTTACTCCCTTACAACCATTTACCGGCAAATACAGGTATGCAGACTTTACGCAAACAAATACGGCCTATCTCTCCAACCAGTTATTTCAGCTTTCGGTCAACTGGCGATTCAATACGCAAACCAAAGAAACACGCAGCCGAGCGGCCAGCAAAGCACAGCAGGTACCGACGGAATAAGGTATAGGGTAAAAGGTAGAAGGTAAAGAGGGGTATGAGAAATCCTTTACCTTCTATCTTTCACCTTTCACACGGCGATTTTCTCCACCGCCTTTTCAAATGCTGTTTCCTGTATACCGGGAATGGCCACGCCCTCTACACGATAGGTGGTAATATCGTTGAGACCAACAAAGCCAAGTGTTTTGAGCAGATATGGTTCTGTAAAGTCATATGATTTCATAGGCCCATCACTGTATACGCCACCGGAAGAAATAGCCAGGTATACTTTCTTATTTATTAATAATCCCTCCGGTCCTTTTTCAGTATACCGGAATGTGACGCCCGCCCGTAATACATGATCGAGCCAGGCTTTGAGGCTGGAGTGAATACCAAAGTTGTACATGGGAGCACCGATCACAATGGTATCGGCTTCCATGATTTCCGCAATGGCCGCGTCGGAGTGTTCGGCTGCTACGGACTGTTCTTCCGTTCTTTTTTCTGTTTCTGTCATGAACGAACTGAGGTGTACCTCCTCGAGGTGTGGAAAAGGTGTTGCCGTAAGATTATGTGTCTTTACAGTACTGCCAGGGTATTTTGATTGAAGATGTGCCACAATCTCATTGCCCAGTTTGATACTGAACGATGCATTGCCCCTTGGACTCGAAATGATGTGTAGTATTTTCATTGGTAATTTTTCTCAAAATTATTTTCACTACACAAATCAAAGAGCTTACTATACCAGGGGATACTGCTATGCTTTGGGATACCGGTTAATAGGTGAGGGATAGGAATACATTCAAAAAGAAATGCAAAGCATTTCTTTTTGAATGTATTATGTGCAACGACCTGCTGTTATAGTGTAACAACTACTTTGCCTACGGTTCTTCCGGATTCTACCTGTTCGTGCGCTCTGAACAGTTCTTTAAACGGGTAGCTGGCAGATACATGTGATTTCAGTATGCCCTTGCTGAGCCAGTCGGCTATCACCTGCATGTCTTCTCCATTTGAGCTGACCATAAAAAAATATCCATCGACATCCCGGGCTTTTGCTTTTTCAACAACTGCTTCATTGAGCCCGGTAGGGATACTGATCAATGTACCTCCGGCTTTAGTTACATACAGGGAGTTGTCGATATTGGTACCACCGATTGTATCAAGTACAAAATCAAAAACAGGAGTAGCCTCCTCCCAATTGAATGTAGTATAATCAATATGTGCATCGGCTCCGAGAGCCAAAACGAAATCCTTATTACGGGCCGATGAAGTACCCGTGACTGCTGCACCGAGATGTTTGGCGATCTGCACGGCATAATGGCCCACACCGCCGGCTGCTGCGTGTATCAGTACCTGCTGTCCGGCCTGCAGCTTTGCTTTATGTACCAATCCCTGGTAAGCAGTGAGTGCCGCAAGACTGGCGGCAGCCGCTTCTGCATGTGATACAGATGCCGGTTTATGTGCCAGTTGTGGGGCTGGCGCTGCTACATATTCCGCATAACCTTTGGCATGCCCGGGAAAGTTGACCATGCCAAATACTTCGTCACCTGGCTTGAATTCTGCAGCTGCTGACTCCGCTACTACGCCAGAGATATCCCAACCCAGTATCAACGGACTTTCTTCCTTAATACGACCATATACTCCTTTGCCTTTGCGGCTCTTGATATCGACTGGATTGATACTGATCGCTTTTACTTCTATCAACACCTCACCTTCGCGGATAGCAGGTTTATTTATATCTGTGAGCCGGAGATTTTCCACCCCTCCGGGTTCCGTTAATACGATTGCTTTCATTTTATTTGTTTGATAAGACAAAAATATACCAGATATGGTTTATTATTATTGTATAATTTTGACCTTAATTGGTATTTCAGTAACTAAACAGGGCAATACGATGAACCGGGAAAACCTGCATGAACCTTACTCCATTACGTACAAAACAATCGATGAATGTTTCAAACAGGTGCACCAGCATAATTTTTTTGAGTTGGTATATATTGTAGAAGGTACGGGTCTGCAGTGTATCAACAAAAACAGGTTTGCTTATCATGCCGGTCATTTGTTTCTGATCACGCCCGAGGACTATCATTCCTTTGATGTGCAAAGCACCACTACGTTTTTCTTTTTGCGCTTTAATAATATTTATCTTAAAGACGGACGTCTTCCTGTAGAAAATGTACAGCGGCTGGAGTTTATTCTGCAAAATGCCAACCACCGGCCTGGCTGTATTTTGAAGAACCAAACAGATAAGCAGCTGGTAAAACCTTTAATAGAGGCCATAGTGCGGGAATATGTGAACCGGGATATGTATAATCAGGAGCTTATTCAGCAACTGGTCAATACACTGATCGTAGTGGTGGCACGAAATATAGCCAAGTACCAGGAGTTGGAGGTGTCGGAACAAACGGATACACGCGCACTGGATATGCTGCAGTATATTCAGACAAATATCTATGAGCCGGAAAAGCTGCGTGCTGAACAACTGAGCCGCCGGTTTAATATTTCACCGGCTTACCTGAGCCGTTATTTTAAGCAACATGCAGGAGAGACCATGCAGCAATATATTGCCGGTTACAAAACACGGCTGATTGTACACCGCCTGCAACATAGTGAGAAACGGATCAGTGAGATTGCTGCCGAGTTCAATTTTACAGATGAAAGCCATTTCACCAAGTTTTTCAAATCCCAGACCGGGCATTCCCCCAAAGAGTTTCGGGTGCTTCACCGCACTACCTTACTGACCTGATTTTCATTGGCCCCCGCCCATCGGCTCCTATTTGAACTCCTCCAGGAAAAATTATCCAGTTTGCAGCTCAATTCTAAAACTATTGATTATCAATATTGTGTATAAATAAATAATGAAACATAGTAATATTGTAAAGCTATAACTTTACAAAAATATAAATTTAGTAAAGGTATAAATTTACAAATTTGTATCTTTGACAAGGTATAACTTTACAAAATATGGTAAAAGCTATTTTGATACATGAACAACTGGAGGGGCGTATGCGCACCCTGGCCAATCCCAAAGCGGTGACACCCTTACCTACAGGTTGGATCAGGGCCGTTCGTCTTGCTTTAGGTATACGAGCCCAGCAGCTGGGCAAAAAACTGGCTATTACCCGTCAGGCGGTGGTAGATATGGAGAAAAGAGAAGTAGAAGGTACTATCACCCTCAAGTCTCTTCAGGATGCCGCCGCAGCTCTGGATATGAAACTGGTTTATGGGTTTGTGCCTAAGGATGGCAGTCTGGATGCATTGATAGAAAGAAAAGCAAAAGAACTGGCTATACAAATAGTAATGCGTACGTCGCAAACAATGCTGCTGGAAGACCAGGCAAATACAGAAGAGCGCTTGAAAAAAGCCATTGAAGACCGTACCCATGAATTGAAACGGGATATGCCTAAAACCCTATGGGATTAGAACTGAAATATGAGGAAGGGCAAACATTGCTGGAAGAAGAGGAAAAGGAAGGAATTCTTGTTCCTACAATAGCTACGCGTGGTGAACTGGATGAGTTTGAACAGTATAATATAGAGCAGGCTATATTCTGGTCAATGGGCCGCAGGTTCAGGTCAGACCTGGTGTTTACAGAAAAATTTGTACAGACCGTGCACCAGCAGATGTATGGATTGGTTTGGGGATGGGCCGGTGAATTCAGGAAGACCAACAAGAATATCGGAGTGGATAAATGGCAGATCGCTACGGAACTTAAATATCTTCTCGACGATGGCGCATTCTGGCATACACATACAACCTATGTGCCTGATGAGCTGGCTTTACGCTTCAAACACAGGCTGGTCAGCATTCATTGTTTTCCGAATGGGAATGGGCGTCATAGCCGCTTAATGGCAGATATCATTATCAGCAATCTGTATCAGCAACCGGTATTCAGCTGGGGAGCAGCGGGTCTTACCCGAAAAGGGGAGGCCCGCAGTGCTTACCTGGCCGCGTTAAAGGCTGCAGATGCAGGTAATATACAGCCGTTGCTGCAGTTTGCCCGGTCGTAAGGTCATGCGTGGCTGAAGGTAAACGGCAGATGGCAGAAGGTGTTTTCTAAGCGCCTTCTACCATCTGCCATTCACCTTTTACGTAAAATGATGGTCGTTTATTTGCTGAAATCATTGATACCATAATAATAGACATTTGAGCTGCCCGGATAAACGCCCTCCAGTTGCAGATTACTGTCCTGTTTGCTTAATACCTGTTTAAGTTCGTCTACTGTGCGAACAGGTTGTCCGTTTACTTTAGTAATGATGAAACCTGGTTTCATATTGGTCTGATCAGTGATCAATCCTTCATTATTGATAGCTGTCACCCGTACACCACCGCTGATACCGGCTTTTGCCGCATCAGCCTTATTAAGGGATTCAAATTTTGCACCCAGTTCATCGAGTACAGCAGCCTGCTGGCTGGCAAATGTGCCCATCTTATTTTTGAGAGTGGCAGTGGCAGTTTTTTGATCTTTGCCACGCAGGTAACCAATGCTGATCTTATCACCGGGTTTAAAGCGTGCTACTTTTTCAGAAAGTTCCGCGCTGGTATTGACGGACTGTCCGTCGATGCTGGTAATGATATCGCCTTTGCGAATGCCTGCTTCGGCAGCAGCGCCGGAAGGGTCGGTCTCCATTACCCACACACCATTGATGTCATCGGTGATGCCCAGTTCTTTTTTATGTGCATCGTCGAGATCTTCGGGAGCCATGCTGATACCCAGATAACCCCGTTGTACCGAACCAAATTTCATAATGTCGCCGATAACCTTCTTCATGAGATTGGAAGGAATGGAGTAGGCATAGCCGGCATACGAACCGGTAGGAGAAGCAATGGCTGCATTGATACCAATCAGTTCACCATCTGTATTGATCAGCGCACCACCACTGCTGCCGGGATTCACGGCTGCATCTGTCTGAATAAATGCTTCGACAGGAGCTGCACCCATGCGATTGATGCCGATATTGCGGCTTTTGGCACTTACGATACCCTGTGTAACTGTAACATCGAGGTTCAGGGGATAGCCAATGGCCAGTACCCATTGACCAAGGTGTACATTGTCTGAGTTGCCTACAGGCAGCACAGGCAGATCGTGGGCATCTATTTTGAGCAGGGCCAGATCGGTATTGGGGTCAGTACCTACTACTTTGGCGGTATAGTTCTTGCGGTCATTGCAGGTGACGGTAATCTCTGTTGCGCCATCCACTACGTGATTGTTGGTGACGATATAACCATCATTGCTGATGATGACACCGGAGCCGGAAGCTTTTTGATCGGGCTGTACAAAACCGCCGCCGTCACCAAAGAATCGTTTAAAAAGATCATCGTTGCCAAACAGGTCGCCGAAAGGATTTTGTTGCTGCTGTTGTTTGCGTGATGAGGTCTGGTTGAATTTGATGACAGTACGTATATGAACAACCGATGCTACACTTCCTTCGGCTGCTTTTTCAAAATCGGCAGGAGGTACGGAATTTTCGTTATACCTGGCTTTTACCAGCGGCATCTGTTCGCCCTGTGCGATACGGCTCACTGTTTCGCGGCTATGGCTAAACATAAAATAGCAGCTGGCCAGAAACATGCCTGCGGCCAGTGCCAGTAGGATTTTTGCGTTACTTTTCATTGTTTTCTTTTTTATGAGTGAGAAAATGGGCAGGATAACCCCGAAGGGTTATCCATTAAGAATGATCGGGGAATTTGAATTTTTTGAAAATGGATTTTACTTCGGCACTGACATCTTTGGAACGTACGCGCGGCGAGGATATCTCTCCTTTGGCCCAGCCCTGCCAGATCAATTTATTATTACGGGCGTCTACCATATTAATGGTCAGCTGGCCCTCCCGAAACGGTACATTATAGCTACGGTATCCCATGAGCATTGAGGGACTCCAGATACGATAGATGCGGCCATGACCGCCGTACAGGTACTGTGTAAAGGGATAGCTGTATACCGGATCAGATTCGCGTTTTACAGATCGTTCTACTGCTATGGTATAATCCAGCAATACATCCGGATTACCGTCACCTTCTTTCCAGCCCTTTTTGTTTAATTCGGCTGCTACTGCATTTTTAATATTGTTATCAATGATGTCGTTGTTCCATTTATCCGACTTTTCAACAGGTGTGCCACTCCAGGCATAGGTCCTGTACTGGCTGAAGTCAACACCTTTTGCTGTTTCCGTATGGCTGGTAACACTGCAACCGGCGAAAGTCAGTGCAGCCAGCGCTACCAGTGCCAGGGAAGTTGAGAATGTGCGTTTCATGACTTTCGGTTTTAAGAATGTTATTAACTGTATTAAAGTTAGATCAGTGCTATAGCGAGGTAAAGTCACAATCGGCCGGGGGGCAAAACCTGTCGCTGAATGAGTATCAGTATGGCTGGCTGCTTTGTTTAGAATTTGTTAACTGCGCAGAGATTTGTAAGTTTATAGGGTTGGGTTAATCAAACGCTGTTGTTATGGAATATGAAATCTTATTGCGGTTTTTGCTGGCGGCATTATGGGGAGGCATCGTGGGGATCGAACGGGAATACCGGAGCAAGTCAGCGGGTTTTCGTACGATGACCCTGATCTCTATCGGGGCCTGTTTTTTTACCGTAATGTCGCTGGGTATCGGCAATCCTACCAGCCCGGACAGGATTGCATCCAATATCGTCACCGGTATCGGTTTCCTGGGTGCGGGTGTTATTTTCAGAGGAGATAACCAGGTAAATGGTATCACTACAGCTGCCACCATCTGGGCCGTAGCCGCTGTGGGTATGGGTATTGGAGCAGGTTATTATCTGCCGGCAGCATTTGCCTGTATTTTCATTCTTATCATACTTGCACTTTTGCCATATGTTGAAGCACAGATAGACCGGATAAATCAAACCAAGCGATATATTATCACCGCTTCTTTTTCGCTGCACCTGGTTAAGGAAATTGAAGAACAACTCAGGCAGGCACATCTTAAATATAAACTGACCAGGCAGATAAAGGCTGACGATAGCCTCACGCTTTACTGGACGGTACATGGCTCGGCACGCAATCACCAGCAACTGGTAGATATCCTGCTGCGGGATTCGCGTATCAGCCGGTTTGAATATTAGTGTGTGTTTGCAGACTTATTAACCGAAATTATTTTCCAGCAGTTTTACCAGGTCGGCCGTATTGCCGGCATAGTGGTGACCACCTGTAAGCCTGTAATTGTAATAGTGGCTCACTTTTATAGTACTGACCGGGAAATCGGTTTCGCTACTGCCAAAGATGGTCGTAAGCCGGGTTACCTTCATTTTGTTTATTTCCGCTACCACATCACTGCTTCTTTTTTTGCTGCTACCCCACAGGTCACTCCAGTGAATTTCAAAGTCGGTAGAACCGGAGGGCGAGAGCAATATCACACTTTGCAATTTTCCGGAAAGATTGCTATCAAGCCTGTTTACGACAAAAGGGGTCACATCGGCACCAAATGAATAACCGATCAGTATTACCTGCTGGCTGGCTCGCCCTTTTAACTTGCCGGTTAAATAATTATTGATATCTGAGGCTGTCTGTTCCGGCGTTTTCTTGTCCCAGAAATAGGAACGCGAGTTGATGGCGGCAATAGTATATCCTTTGCTGCTGATACCTGCGCAAAGACTTTTGGAAAAATCATTCAGCCCGCCATCGCCACTTATATAGATGATAAGTGGCTTGTCATTGCCTCCCGGCCATTCCTGCACTGGTAGCCCGGCAGCCAGCAACTGAAGAGGCAGAAGCAGCAGTGAGCAGATGATCATATAAATAAAACGCTGTCTCATGGTTTCATTACGGTGTTAAGGGCAATGGGTAACTGCAGCAGGTCATAGTCGTTGTCGTAAACGAGGTATTTGTTTTCCCAGAGGGTGGCATATTTTTCCTTGAACTCACGCAATCCTTTATAGTGTTGAAAACGACGAATCCTTTCTGCAGCCAGCCTGATCAGTTGTTCGGCAGTATTATCAGGCTGGGCAATACCGGTCATAGGGGCCATGCCCAGGTTTAAAAATTGTTTTTGATGATCGCGGGCATATTGTATCAGTCGTACAATCAATGCATCCATAGCGGCACCAGGAGCTTCGGTGGTCTTACGGATCAGGTCATAGGTACAGTCGTCTTCTGCATAATCGGGAATGATATTGAGAAACGCTTCAACCTGGCCAGCATCATTTTCAACAGTGATAAGTGGTTGACGGGAAAGCTCCTTTTCATCAAACATACCCTGTGTAAAAACGGTTTCTTCCTTTTCAAATTCCAGTAACCAATTGTCGGATACGCGTTTGAGCCGGCTCATCAGTTGCGGACTGTGCGGAGGCTTGTATACCTGAGTATGATATCCTTTCTTCCCGAGGCTGTTGAGCCCGTTGCGAAGTGATTTTTTATCCTTTCCCTCGAGGCTAAACTGGCTTACATCGAGGATAGCTTCCTGGCCGATCATGAGTTTGCTTTTGCGCAGCTGGGCAAACCAGGGCATACTGTTTTCATCGACACGATAGTAAGCGGGTTTGAGACCCATTTTGCGGCAATGCTGATCAAACTCCCGCAGTACCTCTACTTTGAATTCGGAAGAGCAGACAGGCTCTTCGAGTACAATAGCAAATCCGCCGGCAATGCGATAAGCGATGAATGCATCGTGCTGGTCGGAAAGGAAAAATAATTTATCCTTATATAGTTTAAAATAGTCGACAGAAGAGTGGCCATATTGCTCCAGTATAAACCGTGCTTTTTCGCGGTGATTTTCATCTGTACTGTGCAGGAACCGCTGCGGTCGTACGAGGCTGTACAATAATAATCCCCAGGTCAGGAATCCGACAATACGGATCAGCCACACAAACTCGTGACCAAAACGGGTGATAGGGTGCAGTGAACTGTCTTCGATCAGCAGAAAACTTTTGAATGTATGCAGCAACGACTGCTGCCAGGTAAAGTCGATGCCAAAATGTTTTTTATCTATAAAATAAAAACTGATGAACCCGAATAACAATACGGCTGCCAGGGCTGTGACGCAGGTGGTCAGACCTGTACGGATCCATTTGATGCTGCTGCGGATCCGGTACTGCTGAGCGGTAGTCAGCAGCATGGCCAGCGAGATGACGGCGATAGCCGCTTCTTCATAATCCAGCGCTTTGCTCAGGTGACCTATCAGTGATACTACGCTCAATATGATGGCAATGATCCAGGCGCTGCGCAATCCTTTTATCAGAAATGCAGACGTGATGAGCAAGGCAAGCCCTACAAATAATATCAGCAGGTTAGACGCATGAATAGCGCCAAGTGGCAGATATTCCTTAAGGATGGTGATGCGCTGATGGATGGGAGGCGTAACAACGGAGATGATATTGATAATGCCTAAGGTAAGGGTGAGCAGGGCTGGTGCAAGCCGGAAGAATATTTTACGCCCCTTCCATGCAAAGGCGAGTAAACCCAGTAAGAGCGGTATCCAGAATTCGAATACCCGGTACAAAACGGTTATCGATAAAGCCTGAAAGCTATTATAACCAAACTGCTCCAGTACATAGACCATCGAAAGCTCGACGGCGCCCAGTCCGCGCAGGAACGGGGAGGCTACCATCAGCAGTACGACAATGATGTAAGCTGCTGCAGCGGCACCAAAGGAAGGAGTTGCACCTAATGCCAGCATGGCAATATAAATATGTACCATGCCACAGAGTTCCACGCCCAGCGAATAAAGTATTACGGCAGTAAAATGGCGGGGATCTACATTGGCAGCAAATAACTCATCGAGTGAAGGAGCCAGGGAGGGAAATTTTCTCTCGATCCACAGGTAGAGCCGCCCCTTGCGCTGAATGGACCTGACGGCCAGGAAAAGGAATACCATTACCGCCACCAGTGCCAGCAAACCTATCCAGGCGCTTCTGAACTGGCTGTGACTGAACACCGCATAGGCTACTACCGGAAGGCCGGCCAGGAAAACGGTAAGTAGTCCTGCAAATCCATACAGTGCACTGGCCTGGTGCACCTGCGATTGATTGAATCGCTGACGCCTGATCTGTGAAGGTGAATAAGCCAGCGAGCTTACGCCACCGGCTGGTAAGAATACACTGATAAAATTTCGCTTCAGAAAAAGAGCAGTGGCATCCTTCCATTTCAAGCGAAGGCCAATGGCATCAAAAGCCTTTTTGTACATGGCCGCCTGAAAAAAAATGTAAAGACCGGTAATGACGAAACCGGCAATAAGCCACATGTTTTTTGCCTGGCTGAGTTGCGGACCAATCGTATGCAGTTCTTTTCGTTCGCTTCTGAAGAACACAACAGCCAGCAGCAACATCAGCAAAGCAAGGATTTCCCGCCAGTGTGCGCTGGCGGAAAATCGTTTAGCTTTCTTTTTAGATAAGGTTTGCATGTGGTAGTATTTCACATGGGAAAAGTGATACCAGTTGCTTTAAGAAGGTACGACTATTTTCCTGCACCGGCTTTCTTGCCAGCGGCCTTGTTTTCCTTGTATCTTTTGTCTGCAGTGCCATCCTTTTTCAGATGTACCATTTGTTTGTTTTCTTTATACCGCTTATCGGGAGTGCCGTCTTTTTTGAGCGGACCTGCGGTCTTTGCCTGTGTGGCAGCTGTTTCTGTTTTCTTTTCAGTTTGTTTTACAGCAGCCGCTGTTTGCTGTGTTTTTTGTTTGGCAGTTTCTGTGGCTGCAACGGCATGTTTTGTGGCTACCTGCTTTTTTGCAGTGGCTGCAGTAGCGGGCGTTTGTGTTTGGGCAGAAGCGGCCAGGCTGATACCCAGCAGCATGGAGCAGGCGATCAGGATCTTTTTCATGATTTATTTTTTTATTTAATAAATAGGCAACGGATTCTTTGGCATTTGGGAGCCGGGAGAGTGGGGCATACCCGTGCCGGAGATAGTTGCTCATTAAAGCTAAGCCAGTTGCGGACCTTTGGGTGGATCAATAAGCCCATTGCGGTAAAAGGGTCGGCCAAAACGGGAAAACTTTCGCCGGAGTGTTTCGTTAGTAGCTGATGATCCGGTGAGGTGGTCATTTTACCGGTATTTGTCAGAATTATACAAAACCAGAGAGGAGTTAGGAGCGGAAATTTGTCCTATCTTTTTTAATATTCATTGCTATATGAGTACAGATACGGCCAACCTTTATTACTAAATAAAAATTATAACGAATGGAATACAGATTTTTAGGCGGATCAGGTTTACAGGTACCTGTGCTGAGTTTTGGAACAGCCACATTTGGCGGGGGCACCGAATTCTTTAAAGCCTGGGGAAGTACGCAGGCAGATGAGGCCCGCCGGCTGGTAAATCTTTGCCTGGATGCCGGCGTAAACCTGTTTGATACAGCAGATATTTATTCAGACGGCATGTCGGAACAGATACTGGGCGAAGCTATCCGTGGTATTCAACGCGACAAACTGTTGCTTTCTACCAAGAGCACATTTACGTTTGGTGAAGCACCTAACAATCAGGGATCTTCCCGCTTTCATATCCTGCGCCAGATAGAGGGCAGCCTGAAGCGGCTGGGGACTGATTATATCGATATCTATCACATGCATGGCTTTGATGGCAACACGCCGGTAGAAGAAACCTTGCGTACACTGGATGACCTCGTGCAGAGCGGCAAGGTGCGTTATCTCGCCGCCTCCAACTTTTCGGGATGGCACCTGATGAAGTCATTGGGTATATCGGACAAATATGGCTGGAGCCGTTATGTTGCCCACCAGGTATATTATTCTCTCGCCAACCGGGAGTATGAATGGGAGCTGATGCCGCTGGGACTTGATCAGAAAGCAGGAGCCATTATATGGTCGCCGCTGGCCGGAGGACGCCTGGGTGGCCGTTATGGCCGCAATAAGCCCATGCCGCAGGATGGCCGTGTGGCACAGGGAGGCAGCCCGGTGCCTGAAATGGTTGTAAAGGAAGATGTATTTTACAATACGATTGATGCCCTGCAGGAAGTGGCGGCCGAGACAGGCAAAACAGTGGCACAGGTAGCGCTCAACTGGCTGCTACAAAGACCCACTGTGTCCAGCATAATAATCGGTGCACGCAATGAAGAGCAATTGAAGCAAAACCTGGAAGCAGCAGGATGGAACCTTAACCGGGCACAGGTACAAAAACTGGATGCAGCCAGTGAAGTACCTCCCACCTATCCTTACTGGCACCAGTGGAAAAATAAAGACCTTAATCCCACACCTGATTTTTATTCAGGTCTGACAGAATAAAAGATCACATAATATTCATGAAAGCACGGCACCCGGTGTCGTGCTTTTTATTGCAATCGTTTGTCCATAATTAGCGACTTCTTGTTTGATCTTGTTTCGCGTGCTTCTTCTAATTGTATAATCAGTACCTTGCTGATATGACACGATTTTGCCTTGCCCTTGATCTGAAAGAGGATGCCCGGCTGATTGCAGAGTATGAAGCACATCACCGCCAGGTGTGGCCGTCTATCTTGCAAAGTATCCGGCAGTCGGGTATAGAAGAGCTGCAGATATACCGCGCTGGCAACCGACTGTTTATGATCATGGAAGTAAACGAATCATTCAACTTTGAAAAAAAGGCCGCTGCCGATGCAGCCAGTACCGATGTGCAGGAATGGGAAAAACTGATGTGGGATTATCAGCAGGCAATACCTGTAGCCAGGCCCGGAGAGAAATGGGTGCTGATGGATAAGATATTTGATCTGAAAGAAACAGCGGCTCAGTAAAATAGTTTTTACGAATCATCAACTCTTGAAAGCGATGGATATCTTCAAACTGACAGGTAAAAAAGCAATTGTGACCGGTGCGGGAAGCGGCATTGGCCGTGCTATCGCAAAACTGTTTGCGGCACAGGGTGCATTTGTATATGTAGCCGATATTGGCAGACAACAGGCCGATGCAGTGGTGACCTCGATCAAAGAGGAAGGTGGCGAGGCAGCTGCATTGCTTTGTGATGTAGCGGACCAGGCTGCCGTGAAGGAAGCGTTTGCCACGGCTGACGGTATCGATATACTGGTCAACAGTGCCGGTATTTCACATATTGGCCGTGCCGACAATACTACCGAAGAAGATTTTGACCGCATTTACCAGGTAAATGTGAAAGGCGTATATAATTGTATCCAGGCTGCATTGCCGGCTATGACACAATCAGGCGGATCCATCATCAACCTGGCATCAGTGGCCGGCAATGTGGGGTTGCCGGATCGGTTTGCCTATAGCATGAGTAAAGGAGCCGTGATCGGAATGACGCTTTCTGTGGCAAAAGACTACCTGGCGGCCAATATCCGTTGCAACTGTATTTCTCCCGGACGTGTACATACTCCCTTTGTAGACAATTTTCTGGCAAAAAATTATCCGGGCCGGGAGCAGGAAATGTTTGAGAAGCTGGCCAAAACTCAGCCTATTGGCCGTATGGGAAAACCAGAGGAAATTGCTGCGCTCGCACTTTATCTGGCCAGCGACGAGGCCTCCTTTATTACCGGATGCGACTATCCTATCGACGGCGGATTTATTAAACTGAATAACTAACCCTCACTTATATACAGCAAATATGAAACTGATCAGATTTGGCGCACCGGGGCAGGAGAAGCCGGGTATTATTATCAATGAAATCCGCTATGATGTATCATCGCTGATTGCAGATTATGATGAACAGTTTTTTGCCAGCGGTGGACTGGCCCGTCTGCAGCAACTCGCTGACGGATCCATTGACAGTCTGCCTGTAGTGGATGCTGCCGTGCGGCTCGGTTGCCCGGTGAGCCGGCCTTCCAAGATCATTTGTATCGGACTTAACTATGCCGATCATGCGGCCGAAAGCAATATGGACCTTCCCAAAGAACCGGTTGTTTTTTTTAAAGCCACTACTGCCATTACCGGACCAAACGACGACCTCGTCATTCCGCGCAACAGTATCAAAACAGACTGGGAAGTGGAGCTGGCGGTAGTGATCGGCAAACGTGCTTCTTATGTAGAAGAGGCGGAGGCCCTGGATTATATCGCAGGCTATACGTTGCATAACGATTACAGCGAACGGGCTTTTCAGCTGGAGCGCGGTGGTCAGTGGGTAAAAGGGAAAAGCTGCGACAGTTTTGCACCTATCGGTCCCTGGCTGGCTACTCCCGATGAAATGGGCGATATCAATAACCTGCGTCTTTGGTTAAGTGTCAATGGCAAAATGTACCAGGACGGTAATACAAGTAATCTTGTGTTTAAAATTCCTGTACTGGTTTCCTATCTCAGCCAGTTTATGACATTGCTGCCGGGTGATATTATTTCTACCGGTACCCCGGCTGGAGTGGGACTGGGACAGAAACCCGAACCCATTTATATAAAACCCGGCGATGTGATTGAGTTGGGTATCGATGGGCTGGGCAGTAGCCGCCAGGTAGCCAAAGCATTCACCAAATCATAAGATCATGATCATTGACGCACACGTTCATTTCTGGAAATATGACCGGCAGCGCGATGCCTGGATCACCAGTGATATGAAGACCCTGCAGCAGGATTATTTGCCTGAACACCTGCAGCCGGTACTGAAGCGAAATGAAGTGGACGGTGTAGTGGCTGTGCAGGCCGACCAGAGCGAACTGGAAACACATTTTCTCGTAGAAATGGCCAAAACGCATGGGTTCATAAAAGGCGTAGTGGGCTGGATAGATCTGCGTGGCGATGATATTGAAAAGCGGCTGACTTATTTTTCTCAGTATCCGGCCATCAAAGGATGGAGGCATATCGTGCAGGCCGAAGCAGACGGTTTCCTGGCCGATCCTTCTTTTTTGCGCGGTATGAGGTTGCTGCAGCAATACGGGTATACCTATGATCTGCTTGTTCGCGAACATCAACTGACACAGGCGGTGGATTTTGCCCGGCAGTTGCCGGAGCAGCCCATGGTGCTGGATCATTTAGCCAAACCTGCTATTCATAAAAAGGAATTTGCTGCCTGGGAAAAAGGAATTCGCTCGCTGGCGGCTATGCCCAACGTGTACTGTAAACTTTCCGGGCTGCTGACAGAAGCAAACTGGAAACAATGGAGTGCCGCCGATTTTTATCCCTGCCTTGATGTAGTGATGGATGCATTTGGTACACAACGGCTGATGTTTGGCAGCGACTGGCCGGTGATGCTGTTGTCTGGTATCTATGTGCAATGGAAAAGCCTGATCGAAAAATACATGGAGAACATGCCCGATGAAAGTAAGGCTGCCATAATGGGCGGCAATGCAATTGACTTTTATCATTTATAAAAAAGCCAGTAATGGATCTGCAGCTTAAGGATAAGATTGTAATTGTGACCGGCGGTGCCAAAGGTATCGGTCTGGGTATTGTACAGCAACTGGTGACCGAAGGAGCAACACCCGTGATAGTCGGACGCAACCGGCAGGATAATGAAGAAGCCCTGGCGGGTATTGGAGGAAAAGGCTCGCAGGTAACGGCAGAGTTGTCTGACCCTGCTGCATCGTCTATGGCTGTACAGGCTGTGATGGAAAAATATGGACGCATAGATGGCCTGGTCAATAATGCAGGAGCCAATGATGGTGTGGGACTTGCCAGTGGTAGTTATGAAGCATTCATGGCCTCGTTGCATCGCAATGTGGTACACTATTATCTCATGGCTCATCATGCCCTGCCGGCATTGAAGGCCAGCCGCGGTGCTATTGTAAATATCAGTTCCAAAACGGCCGAGACGGGGCAGGGAGGCACATCGGCCTATGCCGCTGCCAATGGTGGCCGCAATGCGCTGACACGTGAATGGGCAGTAGAACTATTGCCATATAGTATACGGGTCAATGCCATTGTGGTGGCGGAGTGCTGGACCCCACTCTATGAAAGCTGGATCAATCAGCAACCCAACAGCGAAGAAATGCTTCGTGCCATCGTATCGCATATTCCCCTGGAGCATCGCATGACCACTACTGCTGAAATAGCGGCTATGGCCTGCTTCCTGCTATCGGGCCGCTCGAGTCATACTACCGGTCAGCTGATACACGTAGATGGGGGCTACGTACACCTGGATCGTGCTGCGGGACGTTAGATTAATTTATTGTAAAGAACATTGGTATCCGCAGATTTCAGCGATACCGCTTTCCGTTAACGCATTTAATTGATTATATTGGGCTAAACTAGTTGATTGGCTCAATCTGAAACTGCACTTAAGCGAACGCTCAATGCCAGTATGCTCTGGGGGCTGGGAGTAGGCTATGTGATTTCGGGCATGTACTTTGGCTGGAACCTGGGTCTTGAAAAAGGCGGCACACTCGGGCTCGCCATTGCCACAGGATTTGTGATACTCATGTATGTGGCGTTTACCTTCAGCTATACAGAACTGGCCTGCGCCATTCCGAAAGCTGGCGGCGTATTTGATTATGCAGGCCGGGCATTGGGAAAAGATATCGGCTTTGTGGCTGGTATGGCACAGAATATTGAATTCATTTTTGCCCCTCCGGCCATTGCCTTTGCTATTGGCGCCTATTTTCATATTTTCTTTCCGCAACTGGGCATTGAAACCATTGCCGTGCTGGTGTATGTGATCTTTACCGCACTGAATATCTATGGGGTAAAGGCAGCAGCTACTTTTGAGCTGATCATAACCATACTGGCTGTGGGTGAATTGTTGCTGTTTGCCGGGGTAAGCCTGCCGCATTTCAGCTGGCAGCACCTGGAGCAGAACGCTTTTCCCAATGGCTGGGCCGGTGTGCTGGCGGCTATTCCGTTTGCCATCTGGTTTTTTCTGGGCATAGAAGGAGTGGCCAATGTAGCGGAGGAGACCATTAACCCGCAACGTACGATCATCAAAGGGTTTGGTTCAGCTATCCTCACCCTGGTGCTGCTCTGCATTCTTACGTTTGGCAGTGCTGTGGGAGTGGCCGGATGGGAAGCGATTGTATATGCACCGGATGGCAGTACCTCAGATTCGCCATTGCCACTGGCGCTGGGCTATATCGTCCCGGAAAATAATATCCTCTATCATTTGCTGGTGACGATCGGGTTGCTGGGGCTGGTAGCTTCTTTTCACGGACTGATACTGGCTGCGGGCCGTGCCAGCTTTGAATTTGGCCGGGTGGGGTTTGCGCCCATGATACTGGGACGGATCCATCCCCGTTTCCGCACCCCCGCCAATGCATTGCTGCTGAACATGGGGATCGGCATTCTGGCACTATATTTCGGCAATACACAGGAGATCATCAAGCTTTCCGTATTTGGAGCGCTCACCTTATATATTCTTTCCATGTGGGCCCTGATAAGGCTAAGAAAGCAGGAGCCGGAGTTGCATCGTCCGTTCAAGGCTCCCCTTTACCCGGTAGCTCCTGTCGTAGCCCTGGTCATCGCCTGCATTTCATTTATTGCCATGACCGTCTATAATTTTAATTTAGCACTTATCTATGTCGGCTTCCTGGCGGTGAGTTATGTGTTGTTCAAAATATTTTATAAAAAGAAATTTTCGATATGACTTCCCGTGAAATTTTGCAGTATGTAAAAGAGCATCCTTCGGGCAGGGTTAAAATAGCCTATGCAGATATAGATGGCATATTGCGGGGAAAATATATGTCAGCAGAAAAATTTCTGGCCGCCGCCGAAAGCGCTACCAGCTTCTGTGATGTAATATTCGGATGGGATATGGCCGATGTTGCTTACGACAATGCCGGTTACACCGGCTGGCATACCGGCTACCCCGATGCACCTGCCCATATTGATCTGAATACCTTCCGTAAGATACCCTGGGAAAATGATCTGCCTTTTTTCCTGGGCGAGATTACCGATACCCGTGGCCGTGCAGCGGCGGTATGTCCGCGCCAGCTGCTGAAGCGGGCGATGAAGGAAGCCGATGAGCTGGGTTACCGGCCTTACTTCTCACAGGAGTTTGAATGGTACAATTTTGCAGAAACGCCGCAGTCGGCGCACGAAAAGCAATACCGCAATCTGACGCCCATCACACCGGGCATGTTTGGATACTCGATCCTGCGCACTACGCTGGAGCAGCCTTTTTTCAATGATCTTTTTGACGGGTTAAGAAACTTTGGCGTACCGCTCGAAGGATTACATACAGAAACCGGCCCGGGTACTTTTGAAGCGGCTATCAATTATGCTTCTTTGCCGGAGGCAGGTGACCGGGCTGTATTGTTTAAAACAGCTGTTAAGGAAATAGCTTACCGGCATGGCATCATGGCCACTTTTATGGCAAAGGTAAATGAGCAGTTGCCGGGTTGCGGAGGCCATGTACATCAGAGCCTGTGGGATAAAGAAGGTAAACGCAATCTGTTTTTTGATGCCAAAGACAAATGGCGCATGAGCCCGCTCATGAAACAGTACCTGGCAGGCCAGTTGTATTGCCTGCCTTACCTGCTGCCCCTGTATGCTCCCACTATCAATAGTTACAAACGACTGGTAGAAGGTGCCTGGGCTCCCACCACTATTACCTGGGGTCTCGATAATCGTACCGTGGCTATCCGTGTATTGAATGGGGGAGCCAATAGCTGCCGTATTGAAACAAGAGTAGTGGGTGCCGATGCCAATCCTTACCTGGCCATGGCTGCAGCACTGGCTTCCGGATTATATGGTATCAAACATAAACTCAGACTGGGCCAGGCACCCACGACCGGCAATGGGTACCGCGAAGAAGGAAATGGTAAACTGCCGGCCACACTCGATGAGGCCACCCGCCATATGAAAGAATCGGGACTGGCCACCGAGTTGTTTGGGAAAAACTTTGCCGAACATTTTATTGCTACCCGCGAATGGGAATGGCGCCAGCACCTGAAGCCGGTGACGGATTGGGAAATGCGCCGTTATTTTGAGATCATCTGATCCTTCTCCGCCGATTGCCAACTGCCATTATTATTTCAATTGTAAAAATTGACCTACATGTCATTTGATCAGGTATACCAGTACAATTTTCCTACTACTATCCGCTTTGGTGCAGGTGTCAGTGGCGAGTTGCCGGCCTATCTTAAAAAAGAGGGGTTAAGTCGCCCGCTGATCGTTACAGACCCGGTGGTGGCACAGCTACCTTTTTTTAAAGAGCTGATAAAAACCATCCAGGCTGCAGGCATTTCGGCAGAAGTGTTTTCTGCCATTCACAAAAACCCCGTGAAGTCTGATGTATATAAAGGAGGCGACGCCTATGACAGTACACAGCGCGACAGTATTATTGGTATTGGCGGCGGCGCCGCACTGGATGTAGCTAGAGCGGTGGCTTTACGTATTCATCACCGCGAAGATCTTTTTGTATACGATGATCTCATTGGCGGTGATATATATGTGACCAATGATGTACCTCATTTTATCACGATCCCCACTACTGCCGGCACGGGCAGCGAAGTAGGGCGCAGTGCCATCATTGCCGACGACGAAACACACCAGAAAAAGATACTCTTTTCGCCCAAGCTGCTTGCACGGATCGTATTTGCCGATCCACTGCTTACTATGGACCTGCCCCCGGCCGTTACCGCTGCTACCGGCATGGATGCGCTTACGCATAATATGGAAGCCTACCTGGCCAAAATGCCACATCCGCTATGCGAAGGCATTGCGCTGGAAGGTATGTCGCTGATTCATCAGTCTATCGAAAAAGCCGTATTGCGCCCCGATCTGCAGTCGCGCAGCCAGATGCTGATCGCCTCACTGATGGGTGCGGTCGCTTTTCAGAAAGGCCTGGGTGTGGTGCATTCGCTGGCACATCCGCTTTCTTCGCTGCTGGATACGCATCATGGGTTGGCCAATGCGGTGAACCTTCCTTATGGCATGCGGTTTAATATAGGAGGCTGCGAAGAAAAGTTCAAACGTATGGCGCAGGTATTTGATCTGCCGGATACAAGCGGCACGGCCGTAGTAGATTATTTGTTTGCATTAAATGACCGCATTGGCATTCCCCGTCAGCTGCGTGCTATAGGTGTGGAAGAAAAACACCTGGATACACTGGCTGACCTCGCTATTGCCGATTTTGCCCATCCCAATAATCCCAAACCCGTCAGCCGTCAACAGTTCAGAGACCTTTATGCAGAAGCATTATGAAAATTGCATTAACCTATACCGGATCAGAAGAAAAACATCTTAACTACATGCGCTGGCTGCGCGGAGGCGATGAGATAGAGGTGATCACGCTAAACGAGGAAGCTGCCAACCTCGATGATCTGTTGCATTGCGATGCGCTGGTCATATCAGGTGGTGTGGATGTGCACCCTTCCTTTTACGATAAGAAAAAAGAATACGCTCATGCTCCCGGCAAATTCAACAAGAAGCGCGACAAGTTTGAAATAGCGGCTTTTCTTCAAAGCCAGGAGCGACAGATCCCGCTGCTGGCCGTATGCCGTGGCATGCAGCTGGTGAATTGTATACTGGGTGGCGATCTCGTGCAGGACCTGGGCAACAAAGGCAATGCCATTCATCGCGCCACCGATGTTGGTGATAAAGCCCATGGAGCTACCGTGGAACCGGATACGCAGCTGGCTGCCATACTCGGTACACAGCGCATTGTTGTCAATAGTGCACATCATCAGTGTGTGCGACATGTGGGCGAGGGATTAAAGATCAATTGCACGGCAGACGATGGCACACCCGAAGGCTGGGAATGGGAAGAGCCTGCCGGCAAATCTTTTTTGCTGGGTGTACAGTGGCATCCGGAGCGGATGTTCAGATTCGGGCTCGACGCTACCGCGCCTGCCATGGCCCTGCGCCAGCATTTTATAGAAGCAATCATTCAATCAAAGAAGAAATGAACGTACTCAATCCGGCTACAGGTGTGCTCATAGCCACCCTGCAGGACGATACAGCGGCAACCCTGACGCAGAAATATGAGCTATTGAAAAAAGCGCAGCCGCAATGGGCCAGGCAGCCACTACAGGAGCGCATTGCCGTATTGCAGCGTTTTGAACAATTGCTGCAGCAGCATACCGAAAAACTGGCTGCCGTACTCACCAGCGAAGTAGGTAAACCATTGCAGCAATCGATCAACGAGATCAATGGTGCACGGGCCCGCATTCAATGGCTTACTGCCAATGCCGATACTTACCTGCAACCGGAAGTAATGACACATACCGACTCGCTCGAAGAGCGTATCGTGTACGAACCACTGGGTGTGATCGGTAATATATCTGCCTGGAATTATCCTTACCTCGTAGGGGTGAATGTGTTTGTGCCGGCCCTGCTGGCAGGTAATGCGGTATTGTATAAGCCGTCGGAGTTTGCCACGCTTACCGGTTTGCAGATACAACAATTATTGTATGAAGCCGGATTGCCGGAAGCACTTTTCGAAGTGGCTATTGGCGGTGGTGCCACGGGTCAGCTGGTGCTGGAGTTGCCATTGAATGGTTATTTTTTTACCGGCAGTTATAAAACCGGGCAGTACATCTATGAAAAGGTAGCTTCCAAAATGGTACCCTGCCAGTGTGAGCTGGGTGGAAAGGATCCGCTGTATGTGGCAGATGATGTGGCCGATGTAGCTGCAGTAGCTGCTGCCACTGCGGATGGTGCTTTTTACAACAACGGACAGAGCTGCTGTGCCGTAGAGCGTATTTATGTACAGGAAAAAGTATATGATGCCTATGTGGAAGCTTTTGTAAAAGAAGTGAACTCCTGGAAAAAAGGCTCACCTACTGAACCGGGTGTATACATCGGAGCACTTACACGACCCGCCCAGCTCGAGTTGCTGAGCCGGCAGGTAGCAGATGCACTGGCCAAAGGAGCGACCGTGCTTACAGGAGGTAAAGCAATGCCCGGTCCCGGCAATTATTTTGAACCAACGGTACTGGTCAATGTGGACCACAGCATGGAGGTGATGAAGGAAGAATCATTTGGTCCTATCATTGGTATTATGAAAGTAAAGGACGATACAGAAGCGGTAAAACAAATGGCCGATACAGCGTATGGCCTTACTGCAGCGGTATACAGCAGCTCGGCAGAACGGGCACAGCAAATTCTTGCCCAGCTCAATACGGGTACCGGCTACTGGAACTGCTGTGATCGCGTAAGTGCTGCATTGCCCTGGAGCGGACGCGGACATTCCGGATTCGGAGCTACATTGTCACATGCAGGGCTGCGTGCATTCACACATCCCAAAGCATATCATCTCAGAAAATAGTTGAAATAGTACCATAGCTTTTTGGGAGGGTGTGTTACCTTTGCAGCATCAATGCTATGATACTTTCTTCTTACAATATCATTTTGCTTATTTGACGAAGGCGGGCTATATGTCCGCCTTTTTATTTTAATAAAAGAACTATGGACGTTGAAATACTTTCCCGCGTTCAGTTTGCCTTCACCATTGCATTCCATTATATCTATCCGCCATTGAGTATCGGGCTGGGACTTATACTGGTGATCATGGAAGGTATGTACCTGCGCACCGGCAATAAGCTGTATGAGCGAATGACCCGTTTCTGGATCCGCATCTTTGCGCTGATCTTTGGGATCGGTGTGGCTACAGGCATTATCATGGAGTTTGAATTCGGGACCAACTGGGCTACCTATTCCCGTTATGTAGGCGATATATTCGGCAGCGCCCTGGCTGCAGAAGGGGTCTTTGCCTTTGCACTCGAGAGCGGTTTTCTGGGCATCCTGCTGTTTGGCTGGAAGAGGGTGGGACCCAAAGTACATTTCTTTTCGACCGTCATGGTTTTCTTTGGTTCGCTCTTCAGTGCGGTATGGATCGTGGTGGCCAATAGCTGGCAGCAGACACCGGCTGGCTATCATATAGTAGGCAAGGGGATGAAAGCCCGTGCCGAGATCACCGACTTCTGGGCGATGGTCTTCAATCCTTCCAGCGTGGATCGTTTGCTGCACGTGTGGATAGGGGCCTTCCTGGCCGGTGCATTCCTGGTCATGAGCGTGAATGCTTATTATATTCTTAAGAAAAAACATCTGGAGATCGCCAAACCTTCCTTTAAGATCGCATTGCTGGTGGCCGCATTTTTTTCACTGGCACAGTTATTTGTCGGTCATCGCAGTGCCGAGGGGGTAGCCAAATATCAGCCGGCCAAGCTGGCGGCAATGGAAGGGCATTACGATTCCAGTGCAGCAGCCGATATGTTTTTGCTGGGATGGGTGAATGATAAAACGCAGACAACAAGCGGTATCAAGATACCCGGCGGACTCAGTTTCTTATTACACCAGGATTTTAAAGCACCTGTACAGGGGTTGAATGCCATTGCACCGGCCGACAGACCGGGACAGGTGAATGCCGTGTTTCAGTTTTATCATATCATGGTGGCTATCGGTATGCTCATGATCGGCCTTACACTGTTTGCCTGCCTGCAATGGAAAAGAGGGAAGCTGTTTGAAATGCGCTGGCTGATGCTGGTCTTTGCCTGGGCCGTATTGTTGCCGCAGATCGCCAACCAGGCCGGCTGGTTTGCTGCCGAAATGGGACGCCAGCCCTGGGTCGTATATGGATTGCTCCGTACTTCCGATGCATTGTCGGCTACCGTGAAAGCAGAGCAGGTAATTTTTTCACTGATACTTTTTCTGTTGGTCTATACCACACTCTTTGCTCTCTTTCTGTACCTGCTCAATAAAAAGATCAAACATGGTCCGGTAGATGCCGGCTATCCCGAGCCCATCGATGAAGGATCAAAACGCGACAACCCCATTTTATCACATTAATACCTGGCTATGGAAAGTTTTCTCGGAATAGATCATAATGTATGGTGGTTTCTGGTATTTGGGGCCGTTATCTCGGGTTATGCCATCCTCGATGGATTTGACCTGGGCGCCGGTGCGTTGCATCTCTTTCTGAAAAAAGAACAGAGCCGGCGCATTGCGCTCAATGCTATCGGCCCGGTTTGGGATGGCAATGAAGTGTGGCTGGTGATCGGCGGCGGCGCCTTATTTGCCGGTTTTCCCGTGGCCTATGCCGCTATCTTCTCTGCCTTTTATGTACCCTTTTTTGTATTCCTCGTTGGACTTATCTGGCGGGGGGTGGCCATCGAATTTCGTAGCAAAGAACCTGGGAGACTCTGGCGGCTTACCTGGGATTTTATCTATTCTTTTTCCTGTATTGTCATATCACTTTCGCTGGGTCTCATGCTGGGCAATGTAGCACAGGGACTGCCGCTTAGCCAGACACATGACTATACCGGTAGCTGGACCAGCTTTTTCAATCCATTTTCCATCATGGTAGCTGTGACAACACTTGCCCTGTTTATGATGCACGGAGCTATTTTCCTGGCCATGAAAACAGAGAACCGGTTATATACCAAACTCACCATCCTGGCCAAAAACTTTACTATTTTCTTTGTGATGACGTTTGCTATTACCACAATATATACATTGCTGTATGTACCTCACCTGAGTGATCGTATTAAAAGCACACCGGTATTTTTTATATTTCCCCTCATCATGATGCTGGCAATTGCCAACATACCGCGGCTGCTCAATAAAGGCAAATACCGGCATGCCTTTATCAGTTCTTCCATTACCATTGCCGCACTGCTGATCATGGTGGCGATAGAGATATTTCCCAACCTTTTGTATGCGGTAAACGATCCGGGCAACAGCATTACTGTACACAACGCCTCGTCTTCGCCGAAGACCATGAAGATACTGCTCACCATTGCATTGATAGGTACACCACTGGTAGCGATCTACACCAGTTTTGTATTCTGGACATTTAAGGGGAAAGTAAAGCTGGATGAGATGAGCTACTGACCTGATTTGAAGATTTGGGGATTTGAAGATTTGAAAATGGTCAGAGAGTAGTAAGTTCTAAGAAAAAAGTTTTACGTTTTATCAATGTAAAAAGTCATTACAGGCCTGATTCATTTTCAAATCTTCAAATCCCCAAATCTTCAAATTCTCACCAGTTGTTTGCCTGATCTGCATTCATTCTCTCCGACACATCTACAGGGCCGGATTCGCGCCAGTTGGGGTCATATTTTACAAACCAGGATATCCAGAGGCTGCGGCTGAGACGCATGAGCCAGGGTTGTAGGAATAGCAGGAATACCGCATTGAACCCCATCCAGTAAAAGAAACGATTGTCGGAAGTAGACAGACCAATAATGGCCCACCAGGCCACCAGGCTGGCTATACTCAATGCTACCGTAAGTGCATAGCTCACGTAGCTGGTACCATAATAAAAACCAACTTCAATCTCCGTTGGCTGTCCGCATACAGGACAGTTTTTGTTCATTTCCATATTTTTTTTGAAACTGAAAGCGACACGGTTCTTAAAGAGTTTGCCCTCACGGCAGCGGGGGCAATAACAGCCGATAGAAGAAGCGAGATAGCCACGGGAAGTTGAAGGTTGAGCCATTGTACGATTAATATGCGTGTTGTTGAATGATTTGTTCCAGTTGCGCAGCCGGCAGTACACCCGATTGCCGCCACAATGCCTTTCCTTTTTTGAAAAGCATGAGTGTCGGCACACTTTGTATCTGCAGTTGCGCTGCAGCGGCAGGGCTTTTGTCGATATCAATTTTGAGAATACGTACCGATGATCCCATGCGCTGATGCAATTCTTCCAGCACAGGTTTCATCATTTTGCAGGGGCCGCACCATTCTGCAAAGAAATCGACCAGTACGGGTGTATCGCCCTGGATGATCTCTGCAAATGTTTCTCTTTTAGAATCAGCTGTTTCCATTTTTTGTACGTTTAAACAAACCAAATAAAAGAATACCCATCAACGCGCCATAAGCCGTACTGTTGAGCCAGCGTGAGGTGATCATGCAGGTACCATCTTTACAACCAACCTGTTGCCAGTACAGAAAACCGGCAAGCCCGCCCAGCACAAAACCTGCAATGATCAGCTTATTATTTAGTATCCAGCTCTTCATAGCGAATATTGGTTGACTGCTCCTTCTTACGCGGCCCGGGTATTGGGCAGGAACCTGTCATGCAACAGGTACTGCCGGAAAACAAAGCCAGCAACAGAAACGTAATTCCCAGCGCCATCAACACCCATTGTGCAGTGGCAATAGCGCCCCACAAAATTACCAAACCTGCCGCAACCCGCATAAATTTTATAATTCCCCACCCTCTCAGAAGATTATGTATCATATAAAAAATTTAACTAAAGAACTGTTTAGAATGTGTTTTACATTTTACCGGGTAATATTTTATTCCAGTACAGCCAGGGAAGTACCCTTTTTTTGAGCTGATACATACTCCAGCGCTCCCGGCTCTGGTCAAAAGGAAAGGTTTCTACGGGCTGGTTGTCATAGTCAAATTCACAGAGCACCAGTTTGCCATATCCTGTCACTACCGGGCAACTGGTATAACCGTTGTAAGAGGCCGTCAAGGGCCGGTGGTTCATCAGGCTCAGCAGGTTGCTTACCAGTACCGGCGCCTGTTTGCGGATAGCGGCACCCGTGCGGGAGGTAGGCAGCGATGAAGCATCGCCGAGCGAAAAGATATTGGGATAACGTATATGCTGCAAGGTATGCCTGTCTACATCTACCCATCCTGCGGTATTGGCGAGCGGGCTATGACGAACAAAATCGGGTGCACTTTGGGGCGGTGTGACATGGATCATATCAAACGGGACCCAGTATTCCTGTCCCTTGTTGTCGACACCAATACCCTCGAACCGGGCTTTTTTGCCGGCCCCGTCTATCTCTGTCAGTTTTGTATAAAAATGCAGGTCTGCACGATCCCGTGCTGCAACTTTTTTGAGGGTTTGTTCGTATTTGTCTACACCAAAAAGCCGGGTGCCGCCACTCCAGTACTGAATGCTGCTTTTGTCGAGCAGGCCGTGGCGCTGAAAATAATCGGCGGCCAGCCACATGATCTTATGCGGCGCACCACCACACTTGACCGCAGTAGGTGGATTGGTAAAAAGAGCTGTGCCCCCCTTAAAGCCCCGGATACACTCCCAGGTATAAGGAGCCTGATCAAATTTGTAATTGGAGCAAACGCCGTTTTTACCCAATGTTTCCTTTAATCCTTTGATCTCATCCCAGTTGAGTTGTATACCTGGTGCTACGATCAGGTAATCGTATCCAATGATACTGTCATTGTCGAGTTGCACGCTATTGTTTTCCGGATCAAAGGCAACGACGGCATGCCTGATCCAGCAAGCTCCCTGGGGAATCACACTCGCCTCGGACCGTACTGTTTTGTTGATATCAAACACCCCGGCCCCTACGAGCGTCCAGGCTGGCTGATAATAATGTTGGGTAGATGGTTCAATAATGGCAATATCCAATCGTTTGTTTTTGCGCAGCAATTGTGCTGCTACAGAAATCCCGGCATTGCCACCTCCGACGATTACAATTTGATGATGGGCTGACATAACTGGTATTTATTTAGGATAGCAAGGTAGACTATGACTGTAACGGGGCTTGTGATCAAAGTCACAAGCGTGCGACATAAAAAGGAAGCGAAAACAATCAGCTAACCGACCTGATCATACTCAATCAGAATGGTGACAATTGTCATACAGTACGATTGATACACACTGCACATTTGTATATCAACCGTTATCTAAAAAAATGTCAGATGAAAAGAAACTGCCCTGGCCGTTGCCCCTGATCAGCTATCGGCATTAAAGACAGCGATAGCTTTTTTCAAACAACATTTATCAAATAAAAAATGATCAGAAATGAGAATAGAACAAATTTATACCGGGTGCCTGGCAGAAGCCGCTTATTATATTGAAAGCAATGGAGAGGCCGCTATTATAGATCCGTTGCGCGAAACCGGGCCTTATCTCGAAAAAGCAACCCGTGACGGTGCAAAGATCAAGTATATCCTCGAGACACATTTTCACGCCGATTTTGTAAGCGGTCATCTTGACCTGGCGCGCAAAACCGGTGCTGCAATTGTATATGGTCCTACAGCAACGCCTGCTTTTCCTGCACATATTGCGGTTGATGGAGAAGAATTGCAATTGGGAAATGTGCGTATTAAAGTACTGCATACGCCTGGCCATACCCTGGAAAGCTCCACCTACCTGCTGCTGGATGAAGAAGGACAGGAAAAAGCCATCTTCACCGGCGACACATTATTTATTGGAGATGTGGGCCGCCCCGACCTGGTACAAAAAGTAAAAGCAGAGATCACACCGGAACTGCTGGCCGGATACCTGTACGATTCTTTGCGCAATAAGATCATGCTGCTGCCCGACGAGGTAATCGTTTATCCCGGTCATGGTGCCGGCAGTGCCTGTGGCAAGAATATGAGCAAGGAAACGACAGATACACTGGGTCACCAGAAAGCAATGAACTACGCCCTGCGTGCAGACATGACCCGTGATGAATTTGTGAAAGAAGTGCTGGATGGATTGGTAGAGCCGCCACAATACTTTCCCGCCAATGTGCTGATGAACCTGCGCGGTGGTATTGAAAGTGTAGACGACATTCTGAAAAAAGGAAACAGAGGCTGGAATGCACGCGAGTTTCAGGCTGCACGCGAAAGCCTGGATGCATTGGTAATCGATACGAGGAGTAAAGAAGATTTTGTTTGCGAACATATCCCCGATTCGGTCTTTATTGGTCTTGACGACAATTTTGCTCCCTGGGTAGGAACCCTGGTCACCGATTTGAAACAACCTATCCTGTTTATTGCCGAAGAAGGGAGGGAGGCTGAAGTAGTGACGCGCCTGGCACGTGTAGGCTATGATAATTCTATCGGTTACCTGGCTGGTGGTATTGCTACCTGGAAAGAAGCAGGGAATGACACGGCCCGGCTGGAAGAGATCAGTGCGGCAGATTTTGCCAGCCTGTATCAGTCATCCGGCGATAAGATCAACCTGCTGGACGCGCGCAGGCACAGCGAGTTTGAGTCAGAGCATATCATTGGCGCTGTTAACTTCCCGCTTGATTTTGTAAATCAGCATATGGCCGAGCTGAATCGTAATAAGCGGTACTACATACATTGTGCAGGCGGATACCGATCTGTGATACTGGCATCGATCCTTAAGGCAAGAGGATTTGAAAAACTGGTCAACATCAGGGGAGGCTTCAAAGCATTAAGCCAGACCAGCCTGCAGCGCTCACATTATAAGACGCCTACCACACAACTTTGAATCATCATTACACACCTGCCGCCATCATCTCTTAACGAGTGGTGGCGGTATCTTTTTGTCCCAGCAGGTTGGTGAAATAAGGAGTGTCATAATCAAAAGCGCCGTCTTTGCGATAGATAAGCTCACCTTCTTCATTAAAAACATAAGTGGCAGGGATACCCTGCACCTGGAAGAGTGAAGGCAGTGCCGCTGCAGGAGCATATACAGGAAGGGTCATCTTGTTGTTGGCGGCATACTTGACAGCCAGATCAAAATTGTCATCGAGCGAAAGCATGACAAAAGCTGTTTTGCTGCTGTCAAGTTTTGCGTGCAGCCGCTGTATGGAAGGAATTTCCTCGCGGCAGGGGCCACACCAGGTAGCCCAGAGATTTACAAATACTTTTTTGCCACGAAACTGGTTCAGCGACAGACTTTGCCCGTTTACGGTTTTCACTGCCAGGTCAGGAAGGGTAGGTACGACCGGTTTGAAACTGGCCGGCGCAGTTTCGGCAGGGGCTGATTCTTCTGCATTGTTGCAGGCAGAAAATAAAACAAGTGAAAGTAAAATGAATGGCAGTCGCATAAAGAGTATAAAGGGTTTAAAGAGTATAAAGCGTATAACGAGAATAAAGGAATGAATGAGTGTAAAGATACCCTTTAAACTTTTTAAACCCTTTATACTCTTTATACTAACTAATGAGGCAGTTTATCTCTGAATTTACCATACACCCACGTACCTGCAATAGCGCTGAGCAATGTTACTGTAATCACCAGTGCGCCGGTACCGATCTGGGCAAATAGTGGGCCGGGACAGGCACCGGTCAGTGCCCAACCGAGACCAAAGATCAGGCCTCCGTAGATCTGACCTTTATTGAATTTTTTGGGTTCAATTTTGATGGGCTCACCCTCTACGGAGCGGGCACCGAATTTCTTTATCAGAAAAATACTGAGCATTCCCACTACGACGGCTGAGCCGATCACCCCATACATGTGAAAACTTTGCAGACGAAACATTTCCTGGATACGAAACCAGCTGACGATCTCTGCTTTTACGAATACAATACCAAATAATATACCCAGCAGGGCATATTTGATATTGGTATGAAGCGGCCGGTCGAGTGTGCTTTCATTGACACACATCGAATGGTCGGCACGTATTTCGTAATCGGTGTTTGCTGTTTTTATAGAAGGAGCAGACATGCTTGAATTCATTTAGAGTTGCAGAATAAAAGGAAGGATCAGGTTGGCCATAATAAAACCACCGATCATAAAACAACAGGTGGCGACCAGGCTGGGCCATTGCAGGTTGCTGAGACCCATGATCGCATGCCCGGAAGTACATCCACCGGCATAACGGGTTCCAAAACCAACCAGGAATCCACCGGCTACCATCAGGATAAAACCACGCAGTGTGAGCAGTGACGGCCATGAGAAAAGATCGGCCGGTACGATGCTGGTATAATTGTGGATGCCATAGGTGCCCAGTTCAGCGGCCAGTTTGGGATTAACGGTCACCGGCTGCGGATTGGCCAGCCATACCGAAGCGATGATACCGCCGAGCAGAATGCCGGCTACAAAAAAGAGATTCCACACTTCTTTTTTCCAGTCGTACCGGAAAAAAGGAATCTTAGCCGGCAGGCAGGCCGCACAGATATGACGAAGGGAAGATGATATCCCAAAAGATCTATTTCCTAACAGGAGTAAAGCAGGTACCGTCAGGCCAATCAATGGCCCGGCCACATACCAGGGCCAGGGTTGCCTTAGAAGATCCAGCATAGTTGTGTTTCGTTTTTGAACCTGCAAAGGTACAACCAGCTTTACTTCTGTCATGTGATATTGGTCACCGCGTATTTGCCGGAAGCTGTTGTTGCAGATTTGTCCAGGCCCCACCATTATAAACCTCCAACCCTTCGTTCCGTAATTGACTAAGAGCCAGCCTGCTGCGCATACCGCTGCGACACACGGTGATCAGTGGTTGTTTCAGCTTCTTTAATTCCGCCTTTTTCTTTGAAAGCGAATCCAATGGATAATTGAGTGAGCCTTTGATATGTCCTGACTGGAATTCGCCCGGTGTGCGGACATCAATGATTATGGCACCCTGTTGCAGAAGGGCTGTCAGATCAGGAGCAGCAGAAGGCTGCCCCAGTATTTTTTTGAGGAATGATAACATGGTAATAAAAGTTGAATGGGAGAAATTCTACCGGAATACGGGTTAATATTCCGGTAGAATATATCAGTTTAGAGCAGGGTAGAAGGGCATACGTAATCGGTAAGTGCGAACTGACCTGATTCCCTGATAGCTTTGAATCCGCCTTTTACATCGATCAGGTTGTCGTATCCTCTTGCCCGAAGCACCGAATTAAAGATCATAGACCGGTAACCGGCGGCACAGTGCACATAATAGGTCTTATTCTTATCTACCTGCAGCATGCTTTCGTTGATGAAATCGAGTGGTGCATTTTCTGCATCCACTACATGCTCGCTTACAAACTCACTGTTTTTCCTTACATCAAGGATGTGAAGGTCGTTGCCCTTCATACGTTGAGCGAGTTCTTCAACGCTGATCGATTCGATCTGATCAGTTTCTTTACCGGCTTCTTTCCAGGCTTCAAATCCACCGGCAAGATATCCGATCGTATAGTCATAGCCTACCCGGGCAAGGCGGGTGATGACTTCTTCTTCGCGGCCTTTTTCGGCTACGATCAGTAATTCCTGTTTGATATCAGGGATCAGTGTGCCTACCCAGGGAGCAAAGCTACCGTCGATGCCAATATTGATAGAGTTAGGTACAAATCCTTTGGCAAATGTCTGCGGATCGCGTGTGTCGAGGATCAGTGCGCCTGTTTCGTTGGCTGCTGCTTCAAAAGCTTCGGGAGCCAATGCGTGCTGGCCACGTTGCAAAACCTGGTCAATGCTTTCATAACCCTGGATGTTCATCATTACATTGAGCGGGAAGTAGGCCGGCGGCGCTACCAGACCGGTAGTTACTTCTTTGATAAATTCTTCACGTGTCATATCTGCACGCAATGCATAGTTGACAGCCTTCTGATGACCGAGCGTATCCGATGTTTCCTTGCTCATGTTTTTACCACAGGCACTGCCGGCGCCGTGAGCTGGATATACAACGATATCATCGGCCAGCGGCATGATCTTCGTGCGCAGGGATTCGTACAAATGACCAGCCAGTTTCTCCTGGGTGAGGTCAGCTACTACTTTCTGGGCGAGATCGGGCCTGCCTACATCGCCGATAAACAGCGTATCGCCTGAGAATAAGGCCATATCCCTGCCTTGCTCATCGCGCAGCAGATAGCAGGTGCTTTCCATGGTGTGGCCCGGAGTATGTAATACTTTTAATGTTACGCGCCCCAGTTTCAGTTCCTCACCATCTTGCGCAATATGTGCTTCAAACGCCGGTGCGGCCAGCGGGCCATATACAATAGGAGCGCCGGTCTTTTTGCTCAGGTCAAGGTGGCCACTTACAAAGTCGGCATGAAAATGCGTTTCCAGCACGTATTTGATACGGGCATTGTTCCTGGCAGCCCGGTCAATATAGGGCTGCACTTCGCGCAACGGATCGATCACAGCAGCTTCGCCGTCGCTTTCAATATAATAAGCGCCCTGTGCTAGGCATCCTGTATAGATTTGTTCTATTTTCATTGCTCACTTTTTATTGATTTGAAATCAAAACTACCTCATCGCTAAAATATGTATGGTGACCTGTATCACACTGTCTGCAGATCAGTTTAGCCATTCTATCATATTGCGTTGCAGCTTTACCCGCCCCCGTTGTTCCATTTTTTTCAGCAATCGTGATATTACTTCACGTGAACTGTTGAGATCATCGGCTATCTGCTGATGCGAAAGTTCTATTTGTCTGGTGCTGGCATTCTTTACATAACGGGTCAGGTAAAACTCCAGGCGTTCATCCATATTACGGAAAGCGATGTTGTCGATCACCGTGAGCAGTTCGTCAAAACGGCTCCGGTAGGTGCGGATCACAAACTGGTACCAGCTTTTATAGTCATTCATCAACTGGTCCATGAGTTGTACCGGCAGCATCAGCACTTCTGTATCTTCTTCGGCCTGTGCCATGACCTCACTCGTTTGCGACTGCAGGGTACAGATCATAGATACAGCGCATGCTTCGCCCGGGCCCAGATAGTACATAAGAAACTCACTTCCTTCTTCATTTTCCCGGTATATCTTAATACGTCCGTTCAATACCAGTACGGTCGATTTGATATACTGGCCGGTACGCATGATCACATCGCCAGCTTTAAAGTTGCGCTCTACTGCTTCTTTTTCTATCTGCTCCAGCAGTGTGGGCTCAAATTGAGGAAATAATTCTTTCCAGTTCATAATAAAGATTAAGGCTCCAGTATCTTTTCCATTTGCATGCTCCGGCTTCCTTTGATAAGAAAACTGGTATGAGCAAACTGCTGTGCCTGCCACCAGCTGCGCGCTTCAGCTACGTTGGCAAAGCGATGATAAGGGTGTTCGAAACGAAGAAAATCACCTCCTACCAGTACAACGTCTTTCCATTGATACTGGCCGATTATATTCACAATAGCTTTATGCTCGTCGACACTGCCCGGGCCCAGTTCGGCCATTGCTCCCAACAACAATACCTTATCGGCCGCCTCCAGCCGTGCAAAATTTTCGATGGCAAGCTTCATACTGCTGGGGTTGGCATTATAGGCATCGAGGATGATTGTATTCGATCCCTGCTTTACCAGCTGCGAGCGGCTATTGGACGGAGTATAATTTTCAATAGCATCGGCAATTGTTTTTTCCGGCACGTTGAAGTGTTTTCCTACAGCAACAGCTGCCAGCACATTGGGCAGGTTATAGGCGCCTACCAACTGTGTGCGGATCGTTTGTATAGAAAAACCATTGCCCATCTTTACGGCGAGGAAAGGATCACTTTGCTCAATATGTCCCTGTATCTGCGCATCGGTACCGGTACCATATTTTACTATTGTACCGATTCCCCTGCTCATATCGTGCAGGTAATCGTAATCCCAGTTAACAAACACGGTACCTGCTGCAATTGTTCGCAGGTAGTCGAAGAGCTCCCCTTTGCCTTTACGTACACCTTCTTCGCCACCAAACCCTTCGAGGTGGGCCTTGCCTACATTGGTAATGAGGCCATGTGTAGGCAGGGCATACCGGCAATAGCCGGCAATCTCCTGCTGATGATTGGCGCCCATTTCGATGACGGCCATTTCTGCATCGGGTCGTACTTTGAGCAGGGTAAGAGGAATGCCGATATGGTTATTGAGATTACCTTCTGTAGTATACGTGCGGTAGTGAGCCGACAGTACGGCATGTATCAGTTCTTTGGTAGTGGTCTTTCCATTGCTGCCGGTGATGGCAATAAAGGGGATGCTGAACTGGCTGCGGTGATGGCGGGCCAGTTGCTGCAGGGTACTGAGCACATCGTCTACCAGGATGGTTTTACCGGCAATGAAATAAGCCGGATCATCTATCACTGCAGCAACGGCGCCGGCGTCGATAGCCTGTTGCGCAAATGCATTGCCATTGAAATTGCCGCCTTTGAGTGCAAAGAAAATAGTACCAGGCCTCAGCTTGCGTGTATCCGTCTCCACAGCAGGATGCTGCAGATAAAGCGCGTATAGTTCGTCTATTGGCATGAAACAAATGTAGGAAGTTGATTTGAAGATTTGGGGATTTGAATATTTGAAGATTATAGGCCTGCGATGCATCGCGGGCTTCAAATTCTATTGCCGATCGGCGTTCGGAACCCTGAACCGAGCGTGGCAACAGACGATGATAGTAGTACTGCAGCTGGGCGAAAAAAGTATAAAGGTCGCAAAGCAAATAAAGAACGCAAAGAGATCATTAGCACATTATCCCATTCTCTCTCATCTTCAAATTTTCAAATCCCCAAATCATCCTAAAAAGCGTTGCCCCGCTTTGTGGGCGGGGCAAGAGCTTACTGTAGGTTTATGAACTCGTATTTACTATTTACCTTCTTTGACGTTTGGTGGGGAATTGCTGGCCCACTTTGCGACCATTACCTTCGGGGCTACCCATACGGTCCATAGCACAACGGAAACCGAGGGTGCTCAGTGACTGATCTTCCTCGAGGAAGCGGCGTGTGCCGGGGCTCAGCCAGTAAGCGCGGTCATTCCAGCTACCACCTTTATATACACGTGATTTGTCGCTGATGAGGGTGGTTTTACCATAACCATAAGAAACCAGTGAAGATGAGTCACCATCCAGATAGTTGATCACATTACCACGCTGATAGTTGCGGCGGTTTTTGCTTTCTTCATCTGTCACGTCTACCATGCGTATACGACCGGTTGTGTCATTGAGCTGGGCTTCGCCTGTAGCAGGGTCTTTATAGATCTTGGTGTATTTGTTACCACGCATAGGAGCAGGGAGATCATCGAAGTCAAGGCTCGTCATGGGACGATATACGTCCTGTACCCATTCGCTCACGTTGCCGGCCATGTTGTACAGGCCGAAACCGTTGGGGTAGAAAGAGCTGACCTCAGCGGTGTAGAAGGCGCGGTCATTCAGACCACCAGCCACACCGGCGTTATCACCTGAGCCACGTTTGAAGTTGGCCAGGAACTGACCCTGCCAGCTACCGTGACGTGTGTCGCGCAGACCATTCACGTTTACTGACCAGGGATAAATTTGTTTGTTTGATTGCAGCTCTTCACCACGCTTTCCTTCTTTTTTGCTGGGGCGGGGGTTCTGATCGATCAGACCATAAGCCGCATATTCCCATTCTGCTTCTGAAGGCAGGCGGTAATCAGGCATCAGCAGACCGTCTTCGAATGAAACCTTGGTACGGGGCTGACCCTGCGCTGTTTTCAGCGGATTCTTTTTGGAAGTAGCTGTTTTGCCGGGGGCTGTCTGATACAGATCCAGCAGGTAAGATTTGGTAGTGAAGTTGTTGCTACCCTGCTGACCCTGCAGTCCCTGGGCATTGATGTATCCTTTTTTCATCAGGATACCTTCATTTACACGGTCACTGCGCCAGAGACAGAAATCGCTGGCCTGTTTCCAGGTAACACCTACTACAGGATAGTAGTTGAAGCCGGGGTGACGGAAGTAATACTCTACCATGGGTTCATTGTAGCTAAGCTCACTACGCCAAACCAGTGTATCGGGTAATGCACCTTCAATGATCGGCAGATTCACGGGATCAGAAGGATCGAATACACGTTGCAGCCAGTACATATATTCACGATAGTGAACGTTGGCTACTTCTGTGCGGTCAATGTAAAAAGACGGAACAGAAACACGGCGGGGAACGTTGTTCCAGTCGCCCATAACGTCTTCGTCTGTCTGGCCCATGGTGAAGGTACCACCCTGAACGAATACGAGGCCGGGACCGGTTTCCTGGTCTTTGGCTTTGGCAACCTGAAAGCCGCCCATCTTTTTGTCATTGTAGTTCCATCCCGTCACGTCGGATTGGGCGCTCTTTTTCTTGAACAGACCACCGTTTTTACAGGATGCGAGCAGCATCACACAGGATAAAAGGATTAATAAGTTTTTCACGCTCATTGTTTTTTGCATAAACCTATGAATTGGAATATTTTTAACGGCGGTTTAGGTATTATTATTGTCTGGATAAAAGATTTTACTGCCGCAAACGCGAATATAGTGACTTTCAGAAAATTACGTTTTAGCATAATTACCATTTTTGCTAAGTGATTCTCCGGTAAACCGATCGTTTTTTTGCTATGCTGCTGAACCACCGAACCTGGCTGACCTGCTTACTGGTACTGGCGCTCCTGCCGGCCCCGGCGCAACGCCAGTATCGTGACCATTCGGTGCTGGCCACAGGAGCCTGGTACAAACTCGGCGTGACCGGAACGGGTATTTATAAAATAGATATACCCCTGCTGCAGGCATTGGGGGCAGGCAGTGGCTCTATTCCGTCAGGGTCTGTTCGGTTATTTGGAAATGGCGGACAAATGCTGCCCGAGGCCAACAGCACCTACCGGCCCGATGACCTGGAAGAGATCGCCACCTGGATAGAAGACGGGGGAGATGGAGTATTGAATGCCGGTGATTATATCCTTTTTTATGCAGCCGGACCTCATAGCTGGATCAAGGATTCGGCCAATCAAACCTTTCGCCATCAGCGTAATTTATATGCTAAACAATCTTATTATTTTTTGACAATAGGAGGTGCCGGCCGCCGGGTGGTGACAGCTCCTGTACTGCCGGCGGCGGCGGTAACCGTTGACCGGTCGCAGGCCCGCTATTTTTATGAACTGGACACATTCAATTTCCTGGCCAGCGGCAAGGAATGGTATGGCGAAGAATTTGCCGATGCGCCGGGCAAACTGACCAGCCGCACATTCAACCTGACCACCCCACAGGCCATAGCCGGGTCGTCGTGGACCCTGCGCACAGCCTGTGTTGCCCGCTCGGTAGGGAGTGCCAGTCGTTTTGAAATAAGAATTAATAATCAACCACTTCCGGCACTGACGATCCTGCCTACAGGTGCCAGCCAGTACGATGCTTTTGCTCAGGAGGGGGCTAGTAATTATACATTTACGCCAGCTGACGCCACTGTAGCGGCAGACTATCATTTTGTGCCGGGTAGTTTTAATGCCCAGGGCTGGCTCAACTGGATCGAATGGCTGGGGCCGCAGCAACTGGTACTGGGTAACAATGGGCAGTTGCCGTTTCGCGACTGGGCATCGGTAGGGCAGCCGGTTGCCGAATTTGTGATCAGCCAGGCCACCGCCACCACCCGTGTATGGGAGGTTACGGATGCAGTAGCGCCGGTAAATATGCCGGGTACGCTGAATGGCAGCGACTGGCGGTTCAGGCAGGAGGCCGGCCGCCTGCGGGAATACATTGCATTTGAACCTGCCAGGGCCATGCAGCCGCAACCGCTGGGACGTATCGCTAACCAGGACCTGCATGCTGCGCCGCCGGCAGATCATATAATAATATATCATCCTTCGTTGGAGGCGCAGGCCCGGCGGCTGGCCGATTTTCACCACCAGCATACCGGCCTGCGCTCACTGCCCGTCAGTACCGAGTCTATCTATAATGAATTTGCCAGCGGCAGCCCTGATCCCGTGGCGATCCGCGATTTTGTAAAAATGTATTTTGACAAATACCATCAGTCGCCCGGTGACCGGCTGCGGTACCTGCTGCTGCTGGGCGATGCCAGCTACGATTACCTCGATCGCCTGACGGGCAATACCAATCTTGTACCGGCCTATCAGAATAATTTTTCGCTGCAAATACTTTCTTCCTATGCCACCGATGATTTTTATGGATTTCTTGAAGATGATGAAGACATCAATACTGGTGTGGTGCTCAATGATCTCGACATCGGCATAGGTCGTGTGCCGGCAGGCAATGCCGTGGAGGCAGCGCAGTTTATCGACAAGCTCGAAGCTTATATGAGTGCCGGATCGCGCGGGCCATGGCGTACACAACTGACACTGGTGGCAGATGACGAAGACGACAACCTGCATCTGCAAGACGCGGAGTCGGTGTCGGCGACAGCAACAGTTGCCATGCCTCAGCTCGATCAGCAAAAGATCTATCTCGATGCATATCCGCAGGAAAGCAATGCCTCGGGCAGCCGTTATCCGCTGGTGGTGCAGGCGCTCGATAACCAGGTCATGAACGGTACACTCATCCTCAACTATTCGGGACATGGTGGTGCACGCAGGCTCGCCGAGGAGAGCATCCTGGACCAGGAGATTATCAATGGCTGGAATAATCCGCAGCAACTGCCGCTGGTGATAACGGCTACCTGCGATTTTGCTCCTTACGACAATCCCCTGCTGCCTTCACTTGGCGAAAACCTGTTGCTGCGGAAAAATACAGGCGCCATTGCCCTTATGACCACTACACGTATTGTATTTTCCTACAGCAACCGGGTGATGAACAATAATTACCTGCGGTATGCCCTTACTCCCGATGCAGATGGCCGGCTTCGGCGCCTCGGCGATGCGGTACGGGAAGCCAAAAATTATACTTACCAGACATCGGGCGATGTAGCCAACAACCGCAAGTTTACCCTGCTGGGCGATCCCGGACTGATGCTGGCTTTCCCTGCCATGCAGGTACATATGACCCGGCTCAACGGACAGCCGCTGGGTACGGCCGATACTTTGCGTGCCGGAGAAAAAGTAGTCCTCGAAGGCCAGGTCACCGATACGCAGGGGCAATTGCTGAGTGATTTTGAGGGTACTGTGTACCCGGTATTTTATGATAAACAAAACCAGGTATCTACCCGGGGCAATGATCCCGGCAGTCAGGTCACCCAGTTCAATGCCTGGCAGAATATCATTTTTAAAGGAAGTGCTACCGTAAAGCAGGGACAGTTTAGCTTCAGTTTTAAGGTACCGAGAGATATTAAGTATGCCTTTGGCCCGGGCCGGTTAAGCCTGTATGCAGCCGGTACGGGTACCGATGCCGGCGGTTTGGTGAGCCAGCTGCAGGTAGGAGGCTCATCGGCCCAGGTCGACGATGACAAAGAGGGGCCGGTCATAAGAGCCTATCTGAATGATGAAAAATTTGTGAATGGCAGTGTCACCAATGAGCGGCCGGTATTATTGCTGAAACTGACCGATTCGTCGGGGATCAATACCATGGGTACGGCAATCGGCCACGACCTGCTGGCTGTGCTGGATGGTGATCCCGACCGGTATTTTGTACTGAATGAATGGTACCAGGCCAGCAAGGACCGGTATCAGGAAGGAATGGTCCGGTTTCAGCTGCCTGAGCTGAGCCCCGGCCCCCATCAGCTCCGGATCAGGGCCTGGGATGCGGTCAATAACTCGGGTGAGGCCCTCCTCGATTTTGTGGTGGCAGATGATCAGGGGTTAACCCTTAACCATGTTCTGAATTACCCTAATCCATTCACCACGCACACCAGTTTTTGGTTTGAACACAACAAGCCCGGGCAGGACTTGCAGGTTCGTTTACAGATATTTACAGTGTCCGGACGGGTAATAAAAATGATGCAGCAAACAATAAACACTCCGGGCAACCGTTCATGTGATCTGGAATGGGACGGAAGGGATGAATACGGTCAAAAAGTGGCCAGAGGGGTATACCTGTACAAGCTTTCTGTAACAGCTCCGGGCAAACAAAAAAAAGAGCGGATTGAGAAGCTCGTAGTCTTTTAGTTTCGGCTAAAATTCAATATTTTGGAATGGCTTTTTGACCAAAACTTATACTTTTACACTAATTACACTATAAAACACACTATCTAATGAGACCAACTGCTTTAAAACTAACTGCGGGAATCCTGTTTTTTTGCGGCCTTGCACCGGTAGCAAAAGCACAGGTGGATCCTATCAATGTGGTGACCACCGCCGTTCCTTTCCTTCGAATTTCTCCTGATGCCCGTGCCGGTGGTATGGGTGACCTGGGAATAGCCACATCTCCTGATGCCAGCGCAGGTTTCTGGAATATGGGTAAAGTAGCTTTTAACCAATCCAAAGGAGGCATTGCTGCCACTTATACTCCCTGGCTGAAAGATGTAGTAAACGATGTATACCTGGCCGCTCTGTCAGGCTATTATAAAATAGACGATGAGCAGGCGATCAGCGCCAACCTGCGTTATTTCAACCTGGGTCAGATACAGTTTACAGATATGAATGGTAACTCTGTGGGTAATGGTAAGCCCCGCGAGTTTGGTATCGATGTAGGCTACTCACGCAAGCTTTCCAGCAAAGTAGGTCTGGGTGTTGCCCTGCGTTATATCAACTCTGACCTGGCTTCCGGTACTGTTAACAGCGGTAATACTTACAAAGTAGGTACTTCTGTAGCCGGCGATATCGGTTTCTATTATGACAATAAGAACGCCGCTGGTGATGGATTCACTTTTGGTGCTACCCTGACCAACCTGGGTGCTAAGATCGCTTATACAGATAATGCCGATCAGAAAGATTTCATTCCTGCCAATATCGGTCTGGGTGTTACCTGGAACAAAGCCTTTGATGAGTCAAACAAACTCATGATCGGTGCCGATTTCAATAAACTGCTGGTACCTGCCCTGGAGGATGCTTCTCCTGCCGGTGTTGCCGACTACCGCAACAAAGGTGTGGTTAGCAGCTGGTTCAGCTCTTTCAGCGACTTCCCTGGCCAGGCCAACGTATCGATTGGTGCAGAATACTGGTACAACAACCAGTTTGCCCTGCGCGGCGGTTATTTCTGGGAAGATAAATCACGCGGCAATCGTCGTTATTTCACTGCCGGTGTAGGTCTGAAATACAATGTATTTGGCCTCAACTTCTCTTACCTCGCTCCTTCCGGTTCAGGTGTTACCCGCAACCCGCTGTCAAACACACTGCGTTTCTCCGTACTGTTTGATATCGATGGCGAATAAGATGATGTAGTGCTCCGGCACTTTATCGATAAAAGAAGAAGGCCTTTTGCAATTGCAGAAGGCCTTCTTCTTTTAGGTGATGGCTATTGCACCGGCTTTGGCTATTTTTGCTGTTTTCATCGTTTCAAATTATTCGTATGTCGTTCCGTATTGGTTCAGGTATAGATTTTCATCAGCTGGCCGAAGGCCGCGAATTATGGATTGGTGGTGTGCACATACCCTATCACAAAGGAGGAGTGGGACACAGTGATGCCGATGTGCTGCTGCATGCCATTTGTGATGCCCTGCTGGGCGCACTTTCGCTGGGAGATATAGGACTCCATTTTCCGGATACGGATGATGCCTATAAGGGAATCGACAGCAAAATATTGTTGCGCCGTACGGTACAGCTCATCGGTGAAAAGGGATATGAAGTCGTCAATATCGATTCTTCTCTCTGCCTGGAAGCACCCAAAATAAAACCCTGGGTACCGGCCATGCTCGAAGCCATTGCAGGAATAGTGGGCATAAGCACAGAAGATGTGTCGGTAAAAGCAACGACTGCAGAGAAAATGGGCTTTGTGGGAAGAGGGGAGGGGTTGGTTGCGTATGCGACAGTGTTGTTGAAGAAAAGAGTTTAAAGGGTATAAAGGGTTTAACGAGTATAAAGCGTATAAATCTGAGGAATGGGATAGTTTCCTAACCCTTTAAACGCATTATACCCTTTAAACTCTTTATACTCATAATACCCGTTATACTTTTATATTTGCACCAATGGCAGCACTTCAGATCAAGATCATCAACCGGTCAGCACACGCATTGCCCTCTTATGCCACTACCGGCTCTTCGGGCATGGATATCAGAGCTAATATTGATGAACCACAGGTATTGCAACCGTTAGAGCGGACGCTGGTACCCACCGGTTTGTTTATTGAACTGCCCCACGGATATGAGGCACAGATCCGGCCCCGAAGCGGACTGGCTGTAAAACAGGGCATTACCTGTCTCAATACACCCGGCACGATAGATGCGGACTACCGGGGAGAAATTAAGGTTATCTTAATCAACCTTTCCCAGCAGGAACAGGTCATACAACCGGGCGACCGCATTGCCCAGATGGTAATCCAGCAAATAACTCAGATCAGCTGGCTGCAGGTAGAGGAACTGGAAGTGACAGAAAGAAATGCCGGCGGTTTTGGCCATACAGGTAAACAATAAACAAGAAGCCTACATGAAGATGCGTACTATTGTTTTGTTCACATTAGTTGCCGGCTTGCTGATGGCCTCCTGTCGCTCTACACGTAAGATACAGACAGCTATTGCCAAAAAAGATACCGTCATAGCTCCGGTGACATCAGTCGGCCCCACGCATGAAGATACCATGCAGTTTATTGGTCAGACCATGAACAGGCTGAGTGCACAGCATATCAACTTCACCACTTTTTCTGCCAAGATCAATGTAGATTACCAGGGTGGTGATGGTAAAAAATATGATGTGAATGCCAACCTGCGTATGTACAAGGATAGTGTGATCTGGATATCCATCACCGCCATTTTTGGCATAGAAGGATTACGTGCCTATATCACCAAAGACTCGGTCAAGATCCTTAATAAACAGGATAAGATCTATACAGCCCGCAGTGTAAACTACCTGCAGGAAGTAACCGCCCTGCCGCTTACACTGAGCTCACTGCAGGAGGTGCTGCTGGGCAACCCGGTCTTTGTAGACAGCAACACCGTGTCGTACGCACGTGGTGATAACAATTCCGTATCGCTGCTCAGCATTGGCGACTGGTTCAAGAACCTGCTCACCATCAATGGCAGCGGCAATCTCGAAAACAGTAAGCTCGACGATGTGGACCGCAACCGCAGCCGTACCTGCAATCTGAGTTATGGCGACTACGAAACCAAGAAAGGCGTCAGTTTCTCAACCCGCCGGCGTATTACAGTAGCGGAGAAATCGAAACTGGATATCAAACTCGATTTCAAGTCGTATGATTTTAATGAAACGTTAAGTTTCCCGTTTTCGGTGCCGCGCAACTATAAAACGGAGTGAACCGATAAAATTTAACGGGCAATTGTCCGTTATCTTTTTTCCTGATCCGGCCCCGATTTTTGAACCCACTACAAAAATGGACGTATGAAAAAACAGTTCCTGATTTTTTTAATATGCTTGGGCACCATTGCCAGTGCGCAACCTCCTTCCAACGAGCGTGCTGACCTGGAAAGAGAGAAAAAAGAAATTCAGGATGAACTGAAAGAGATCCAGCAGGTATATGATAAGGTGAAAGGCGAAACCCGCCAGTCGCTCAGTCAGCTCAATATGGTCAAACGGAAAATTGCCCTGCAGGAACGTTATATCAGTAATATCAATAAAGAGCTGAAGTATATCGATGATGACATTTACCTAAGCAACCTGGAGATATACCGCCTGCAAAAACAGCTCGATACACTCAAGTCGCAATATGCACGTACAGTTGTGTATGCTTACAAGAACCGCAGCAGCTTTGATTATGTGAACTTTATTTTTTCCGCCACCAGTTTCAACGATGCCTTACGCCGCGTAGCCTACCTCAAGAGTTACCGCTCTTATCGCGAAAAGCAGGTGAGCACGATCAATGAAACACAGGCGCTCATTGCCAAACGACAGCAGCAGCAGCTGGTGCGTAAAGAGCAAAAAAGCGAGGCGCTGGAAACGCAGAATAAACAACGGGGTGAACTGGCTGATCAGAAAAAAGAAAAGGATGCGGTAGTGTCCAAATTGAAATCGCAGGAAAATGATCTGAAGAAACAGATCGCTGCCAAGAAAAAACGTGACCGCGATATCCAGAATGCCATCGCTGCCATTATCCGCCGCGAAATAGAAACAGCCAAAAAAGAAGAAGCTGCGCGTAAGGAAGCCGAGAAAAAAGCATTGGCCGCTAACAATACTCCTGTCACCCGCCCATCGAATAATGCCAACAATAATGCCGCCCCGGCTACTTCATCAGCTCCGCCTGCCAGCAAACCTGCGAGCTATCTTGAGCTGAATGCAACGGATGTGGCGCTGGGTAAGAATTTTGCAGAAAACCGGGGCAAGCTGCCCTGGCCTGTTGACAATGGATTTGTAAAAGTGCCTTTTGGACGATACACTATTGAGAAGACTGACCTGGTGGGCGACAATCCCGGCCTTACGATCGGTACACAGGTAGGTGCTTCTGTAAAAGCAATTTTTGATGGTGAGGTATCAGCCATTCACAATTATGGTGATGGTGCTGCAGTGGTGATCCGCCATGGTAAATATTTTACTTCCTACAGTAATCTATCTTCGGTCAATGTATCGAAGGGAACTGTTGTGAAGCGTGGCCAGGTCATTGGCCGTGCCGGCGAATCAGATGATGGTGCCGGTGGCCAGGTCGATTTCATGCTCATGATCGAGACCAACAACGTGAATCCTGCAGCCTGGCTGCGTCGCTAAAGGTAATTACAGGAAACGGCTGTATAATTCTTCATAGACCGGTACGATACTATGAATGTCGTATTGTTTTGCATGCGCAGCAGCCCTTTGCTTGAATCCCTGCAGTACATCGTCTTTGCGGATGATCTCGAGTGCCTGGCGGCTCATAGAGGCCACATCGCCTACATTGGACATAAAGCCGGTAACCCCGTCGATATTGATCTCGCGCAGACCACCTGCATTGGTCGACACTACCGGTACGCCAGAGGCCATGGCTTCGAGCGCTGCCAGTCCAAAACTTTCATAATCGGAAGTGAGTAAGAACAGATCGGCAATAGCCAGTATGTCTTCCATCTGCTCCTGTTTTCCTACAAAACGCACTTCGTCGCATACACCCAGTTCGCGGGCCAGGTCTTCGGCGGTACTGCGTTCGGGGCCATCGCCTACAAACAGCAGCTTGGCGGGCACTTCTTTTTGTACGTTATAGAAAATTTTCACTACATCCTGCACGCGTTTGATCTTTCTGAAGTTGGAAGCATGCAGCAGGATACGCTCTCCATGCGGAGCAATCACTTTGCGGAAAGCATCGATCGGTTTACGGCTGAAGCGTTCTACGTCTACAAAGTTGTAGATGACTTCTATCTCTTTCTCGATAGGGAATATCTTGAAGGTTTCATCGCGCAGGTTTTGTGATACAGCTGTGATGGCATCGCTCTGGTTGATGGAGAATGCAACGACAGGTGCATATGTTTTATCGCGACCTACCAGGGTGATGTCGGTCCCGTGCAGCGTGGTGATGACCGGTATATGTTTGCCTTCCTTTTGCAGTATCTGCTTGGCCATATAAGCGGCAGAAGCATGAGGGATGGCATAGTGTACATGCAGCAGGTCGAGATGATTGTTTTTGATCACATCCACCATGGTACTGGCCAGGGCCGTTTCGTAGGGAGGATAATCAAAAAGAGGATAGGTAGGTACCTGTACTTCGTGATAGAATATATTGGGGATAAACCCATTGAGCCTTACCGGCTGCTGATAGGTGATAAAATGAACCTGGTGTCCCTTTTGTGCCAGTGCTTTTCCCAGCTCAGTTGCCAACACACCACTACCGCCAAAAGTGGGATAACAAACAATTCCGATATTCATAATAATAAGCTACTGCTGTTACAGCAACCCTAAGGTAACAGTTTTGACGGAGGAAGGTTTACCGTTCAACTGAATTCTTTATTTTCACCATCCAATCCGATCATTTATCGAAAAAATAACCTACATGAGAAGGGGAAAATTTTTAATGGCTTTGTTGCTGCTGGCTGCTGCTGCCGGCGCCCAGACAGACGACTCGCTGATGATCCGCCGCATTGCAGACGAAATACTGGTCAATGGCAAGGCTTATGACAACCTGCATCACCTTACCAAAAAGATCGGCCCGCGCCTGGCCGGATCGTCTGGTATGGTGAAAGCCGAAAAATGGGGACTTGAGCTGATGAAAACAACGGGTGCCGACCGGGCATGGCTGCAGGAATGCATGGTGCCTCACTGGGTAAGAGGCGGCAAAGATGAAGTACTGATGCAGACAAAAGGTCAATCGAAATGGACTCCGCTCGATGTGGTGGCGCTCGGCAATTCGAAAGGCAGCGGCAAGGCTGGTGTAACAGCCGAAGTACTGCTGGTCAATTCATTTGAAGAGCTGGATGCAAAGAAAGAACAGGCAAAAGGTAAAATCGTTTTTTATAATTATAAATTCGATCCCCGGTTTGTAAAAACCTTTGCCGCGTATAACGATGCGGGAAAATATCGCGGACAGGGGCCCAGTGCCGCCGCCAAATACGGAGCCACAGGAGTTATTGTGCGCAGCATGAGCCACAGTACCGACAACAATCCACATACCGGCGGTACCCGCTACGATACTGCTTATCCACAGATACCTGCCGTGGCCATTGGCCTGCGCGATGCAGATCGCCTCAGCGAACTGGCCAAAGCCGGCGCTGTAAAAGTAAAGCTCACCACACATGGCTATTTTCTGCCCGATACTATTGGCAACAATGTAATAGGTGAAATAAGAGGTACCGATTTTCCGGATGAGATCATCACAGTAGGCGGACACCTCGATAGCTGGGATAATTGTGAAGGAGCACATGATGATGGGGCAGGTTGTGTGCAAACGGTAGAGATACTGCGTGCATTCAAAGCTATAGGATATAAGCCCCGCCGTACCATCCGCTTTGTACTGTTTGCCAACGAAGAAAATGGGTTACGCGGTGGTAGTAAATATGCCGAAGAAGCAAAGGCCAAAAATGAAAAACATGTATTTGCTCTCGAGAGTGATGCAGGCGGGTTTACTCCACGTGGATTCGGATTTACGCTCAGCGATGCCCAGTTTCAAAAAGTAATGACCTGGCAGCCACTGCTGGCTCTTTATGGCGGTGGTGAATTCAGCAAGGGAGGCGGTGGCGCCGATATCGGCCCGCTCAACAGATCATTCGGCACTCCGCTGGCCGGCCTCACACCCGACTCGCAACGCTATTTTGATATTCACCACGCACGCAATGACACGTTTGAGGCAGTAAATAAAAGGGAGCTGGAACTGGGTGCTGTGAATATGGCAGCACTTATTTACCTGGTAGATAAATACGGACTCTAAAAACAGCAACATAACAGCAAAGCGCTGCTTAGCCCGGTTGTACCAGGTCTTGCAGCGCTTTTTCTATGATATCAAATGGGAATGACTGATAAACGGTCTGCATGCGCTGGCGGATAATATCTGTACACAGGTTGCCGATAGATCCTTCGTGTGTGTGATGAATACCGGTTTGATAAGTAAACTGACCGTTTTCGATAGCCAGGCCGATTTGCTTGTATGCGTCACGGAAAGGAACACCCTGCAATACCAGTTTGTTTACTTCCTCCACGCTGAAGAGGTATTTGTATTTTTCATCGTTCAGCAGATTTTCTTTTACCTGCATATGCGACAACATGAGACCAGCCATCTCGATACAATTACGCAGAGTGGTAAATGCGGGGAAAAGATGTTCTTTCAGCAACTGCAGATCGCGGTGATAACCCGAAGGCAGGTTGGTGGTCATGAGCATGATCTCATTGGGCAGTGCCTTGATACGGTTGCAATGTGAACGGATCAGTTCAAATACATCGGGATTTTTTTTATGCGGCATAATGCTGCTGCCGGTAGTAAGCTCAGCGGGGAAGCTGATGAAGTCGAAATTCTGATTGAGATACAGGCAGGCATCCATGCTCAGCCTTGCCAGTGTGTCGGCTACATTGGCGAGCGCCTGTGCTACCACACGCTCAGCCTTGCCACGTCCCATCTGGGCATAGACCACATTGTAATTGAGATCGGCAAAACCGAGCAATTGTGTGGTGAGGGTACGGTTGATCGGAAATGAAGAACCATAACCCGCTGCAGAACCCAACGGATTTTTATTCACGACATCAAAAGCAGCATGCAGGGTAATGCAGTCGTCGACCAGGCTTTCGGCATAGGCACCCAGCCAGAGGCCGGCAGAGGAGGGCATAGCCAGCTGCAGATGGGTATAGCCGGGCAGCAAATGATCTTTCAACTCTTCACTGCGTGACTGCAGCAGTTCAAAAAGCGGTTGAATGGCTTTGACAGTAAGTTCCAGCTCATGACGCAGATACAGCTTGATGTCGACCAGCACCTGGTCATTGCGACTGCGGGCGCTGTGTATTTTCTTGCCGGCATCTCCCAGTTTCCGGGTCAGCAGCAGCTCTACCTGCGAGTGAATATCTTCCACATCATCCTGCAACTGAAAATCGCCTGCACCGATACGATTGTAGATATCACGCAGGGCGGCCTGCAGTGTTTGCAGTTCGGCCGATGTAAGCAGCCCTACCGACTCCAGCATCCGGATATGTGCCAGCGACCCCAGCACATCGAAGGCGGCCAGGTAGAGGTCCATCTCACGATCTTTGCCCACGGTGAAAGTTTCTACTTCCTTGAGCGATGCCTTATCTTTTTGCCAGAGTTTCATACCGTATAGTTTAAACCGGTTTAGTAAGAGTATCTATTATGCTGTCGGCGACAATACTACCTGATCCAGCAATTTTATATAAAGGTCAATGCCTGCATTTATTTCATCTACATAGATGAATTCATCTGCAGTATGGCTGCGGGCAGAGTCGCCCGGTCCCATTTTAAGCGCAGGGAAGGGCATCAGTGCTTTATCGGAGGTAGTAGGTGATCCGTAATAACTGCGCTCGAGTTTGAGGCCGGCTGCTACCAGCGGATGATCCAGCGCAATGGAAGTCGAGCGCATACGCATACTGCGAGGAGTTACATCACATTTCACATGACTGCGTATCCAATCCACCACTTCTTCAAACCGGTATAGTTCATTGATACGGGTATCTACCACAAACCGACAGGTGGCAGGCACTACATTATGTGCTTTGTTTTCGGTCTCTATAACGGTCACACTCATTTTGGATGGCCCGAGCAATGGCGATACCCGGTCGAGTGCAGCCGTTCTGAACCATTCAATATCCTGCAATGCTTTATAAAGAGCATTGTCTCCTTCGTTGCGCGCTGCGTGACCGGCCCTGCCATGGCTTACACAATCCAGCACCATCAGCCCACGCTCTGCCACGGCCATCTGCATCAGTGTAGGTTCGCCTACAATGGCACAATCAATAGCAGGCAGGTATTGCAGGGCATATTCAATACCGCCGGTACCTGATATTTCTTCTTCGGCAGTAGCAGCCAGTACGAGGTTGTACTGCAGGTCACTTGCATTATAGTAATGCAGAAAAACAGCGATCAGTGATACGAGGCAACCGCCGGCATCATTGCTGCCCAGCCCGTACAGGCGGCCATCGGCTTCATCGGCAGAAAAGGGATTGCGGCTGTATTGCGGGTTGGGTTTTACCGTGTCATGATGTGAGTTGAGCAGGAGGCTGGGTTTGGCAGGATCAAAATGTTTATTCTTTGCAAATACATTATTGCCTACCCGGGAGGCTTCTACCTGGCGTACCGCCAGAAATTTGGCGATAGCCGACGCAGTGCCATCTTCCTCTTTGCTGAAAGAAGGGATGCTGATCAGCTCTTTCAGCAGCGAAAGAGCATCCTGCTGCAGTGTATGTATGGAATTACTCATTGATAATGGTAGTACCGGACTGCCCTTCAATAAGGCCGGGCAGGTTTTCTGCCTTGCCAATGATCACCTTACCCACTCCGCTATCGAGCGCTGCAAAGGCATTGTCGAGTTTGGGCAGCATGCCGGCAAATATTTTTTGTTTCGCCTTCAGTTGCTGGTAATATCCGCGATCCAGTACCGGAATGACGGTGTTGTCGTCTGCGGCATCCAGCAGCACGCCACTTTTTTCAAAACTGTATATCAGCGATACATCGTACTGGTGGCTCAGTCCTTTTGCCAGCTCCTGTGCAATGGTATCGGCATTGGTATTGAGCAGCTGACCCTGCTGGTCGTGGGTAATAGGTGCAAATACGATACTGATCTGCTGATCGAGCAACAGGCTGATCAGGGGTTGATTGATGGCATCCACATCGCCCACATATCCGTAATCGAGCACCGGGTGTTTGCGTTTGTGGGCCAGTATGGCATCGCCGTCGGCGCCACAAAGCCCTATCGCGTTGCACTGGCTGGCCTGCAATTGTGCCACGATATTCTTGTTCACATAACCGGCATACACCATGGTCACGATCTTCAATGTCTCTGCATCGGTAATACGGCGGCCATCGATCAGCTGTTGCTCCACACCCATCTGACCGGCCAGGCGTGTGGCCAGTTTGCCACCGCCATGCACCAGTATCTTGCGGCCATCGATGGCTGCAAAATGTGTCAGAAACTGACTGAGCTTGGCTTCATCATCAATGATATTGCCGCCTATCTTAACGATATATAATTTATCCATTTGACTGTAAAATGGTGGAGAGTACGGCCTGGGCAGCCCATACGCGGTTGCCTGCTTCCTGTGTCACCAGGCTATTGGGGCCATCCAGCACCTCATCGCTCAGCTCCACATTGCGGCGTACAGGCAGGCAATGCATGACCTTGGCATGATTGGTAACGGCCAGCTTTTCCTGTGTCAGCATCCAGTCGGGATCGTTGGAATAAATACGGCCATAGTCATTGAATGTACTCCAGTTCTTTACGTATACAAAATCTGCATCGCGCAATGCTTCATCCTGGTTGGTCGTGATGGTGGCTCCCCGGGTGAATTGCTCACTCAGCTCATAATCTTCCGGATGGGTGATCACGAAATCTGCTTTTCCCCAGGCGGTCATCCATTGCGAAAAGCTGTTGGCTACACACTGGGGCAGCGGTTTTACATGTGGTGCCCAGGTGAGTACAATTTTTGGCTTCCTGCCGCTCGCCAGCTGCGGATAGCTTTCTGTAATGGTGATCACATCGGTAAGGCTTTGCAGCGGATGCAGCGTGGCGCTTTCGAGGCTCACTACGGGAATGCCGGCGTATTTGATAAATTGTTTGATATAAAGCTCGCTGTAATCATCTTCCCTGTTTTTGAGTGACGGGAAGGTGCGGATAGCCAGAATGTCGAAATATTTTCCGAAGATAGGAGCGGCATCTTTTACGTGTTCTACCGTATTGCCGCTCATGATGGCTTCTTCCTCAAACTCCAGTGCCCAGCCTTCACTGCCCACATTGAATACAATCGATTCCATACCCAGGTTGTGTGCGGCTATCTGTGTACTTAGCCGCGTGCGCATACTGGGGTTAAGAAACAGGCAACCGATACGCTTATTGGCACCAAGGGCCTTGTCGATCAGTGGTTGTGATTTGTAGGCCAGTGCCTTTTGTACCAGCCCGTCAATATCGGGCACGTCACCAACGGAAATAAATTGCTTCATTCTTACTTCGGTTTGAGCTTGTTGATCTCTTTTTTTATTTCGGTTATAAAATACTTTTTGGTCAGGTAGTACAGATAAACCGGCAATATCAATAACTCGTATATTATAATAACCCTGCTTAATTTATACAGCCTGTTGGCAGAGGGTACTATTAAACCGGTAATGAGGTCAAGCAATAAAGGCAGTACTACCAGGATGGTCAACACAACCAGTGGGCCGGCGCTGCTTTTCTTATTGCTTTCCTCCGTCAAGGCTTATGCATTGGCAGTTGCGGCCTCGGTCAGTAAAGCGATCTCTTCTTTCAATGCATCAATAAAATCTTCGGCATCTCTTTTCTTCAATGCCAGTGAGGGCAGCAGGCGGATCACATTGGGTTTGGCTTCGCCGGTAAAGATCTTCTGATTCCAGAGCAGGTTACGTTTCAGGTCTTTCAACTCTTCGGGTATATCAAACCCGATCATCAGGCCGCGGCCACGTACATTGCTGATCTGGGGGATTTCTTCCAGCGCATCGCGCAGGTATTTGCCTACCATCACCGCATTGCCCATCAGCTTTTCTTCTTCGATGATCTCGAGCACTGCCAGTGCAGCAGCACAGGCCAGGTGATTGCCGCCAAACGTAGTACCCAGCTGAAAATGTTTGGGTTTAATATGCGGTGCCACAATGATGCCAGCCACGGGAAAACCATTGCCCATGCCCTTGGCCATAGTATAGATGTCTGCATTCACACCGGCAAAGTCATGACTGAAGAATTTGCCACTGCGTCCATATCCGCATTGTACGCTGTCTGCTATATACACAGCACCATACTCATCGCAGAGCGTGCGGATGGTTTTCAGAAAACTTTCATCGGCCACATTAATACCACCTACACCCTGTATGCCTTCTACGATCACGGCAGCAATTTCCTTACCCTCGCCGGCGAAGCAGGCTTTGAGGGCTTTGGTATCATTGAAAGGTAGAAAGATCACATTGTCGGTCTCATTGACCGGTGCTACATAATTCTTATTGTCTGTGACGGCTACTGCCAGTGACGTACGTCCGTGGAATGATTTTGAAAAGGCCACCACTTTTTTGCGGCCGGTATGGAAGGATGCCAGCTTGAGGGCATTCTCATTGGCTTCGGCTCCGCTATTGCAGAGAAACAGCTGATACTCGTCTTTGCCGGAAAGTTTGCCCAGCTTCTGGGCCAGCTGCTGCTGAATGGGGATCCGGACGGAGTTGGAATAAAAAGCCAGTTTTTCCAGCTGCTCTTCGATACGCTTTACCCAATGCGGGTGAGTGTGGCCAATGCTGATCACCGCATGACCGCCATACATATCCAGATACTGCTCGCCTTTGTCGTCCCACACATAGGAGCCTTTTGCTTTAACGATCGTGATCTCGTTGATTGGGTAAACGTCGAATAAATTCATGTTATAGAAGGTTGGGGGTTGAAGGAGGAGGGTTGAGGGTTATTATGTTTTCTAAGAAAACGAATGAACGAAATGAGCATCGCCCGTGTTTCATTAATGAGTGCATATATAGCGTTGTAGTCATTTTCTGATATGTAATTTAGTTCCAGACCGGCAAAGCAACAGTAATCAACTTCGTTGGCAGAGCCCAAAGCTGTATCAAGGAAATGGGCAAAATCTCTATCGGAAGCACGTCCGCATCCTTCCACAATATTCAAAACCACAGATAACGATGCTCTTTGTAGTTGCGAGCTTAATTCAAAGCGTTCTGAAGGAGGAAACTTACTGGCTATTGACCGCTTCACGAACAAATACTGCTCATGAGCTTTTTTCCACACAGCTAATTTTCGGAAGTCTCTCATCACATGATCATTTTCGCTTCCTAAAATTAGCTTTTTATCCAGAAACAGCCTTATCATTTTCCTTTTGCCTTCTACCTTTTACCTTCACTAAAAGTATGAGGCTTTCAACTTCAATCCCGCCTCCTCATTGAGCCCAAATATCAGATTCATATTCTGCACGGCCTGGCCACTGGCGCCCTTCAGCAGGTTGTCGAGTGCGGAATGCACGACAAGTTTGGTGCCGGCTTTTTCCAGTTGTACCACTGCCTTATTGGTATTGACCACCTGCTTCAGAAAGATGGCATCGCGGCTCACCTGTGTGAAGGGGTGATCTTTATAGTAATTGGTAAATAAAGTATACAGTTCTTCAATGCTCAGATCGCAGTGAATAGTAGAGCTTACAAAAATGCCACGGGTAAAATCGCCGCGCCAGGGCACAAAGCTGATATCGATGTCGGTATTGGGCTGCAGTTGCAGCAGCGACTGACCGATCTCGCCCAGGTGCTGATGGGTAAATGTTTTATAAGCCTGGATATTGTTGGCACGCCAGCTGAAGTGAGAGGTAGTACTGAGTGACTGGCCGGCACCTGTAGAGCCGGTAATACCAGTGGTGTAGATATCGCTCAGCAAACCGGCTTCTGCAAGCGGAAGTAAGCCTAACTGAAGTGCGGTGGCAAAACAACCGGGATTGGCAATATTCTGCGCTGTGCGGATCGCATCGCGGTTGAGTTCGGGCAGACCATATACAAACCGGCGGTCGCCAATCAGGGATTGTGGCGCCAGTCGGAAATCATTGGCCAGGTCTATGATGCGGGTATGTGCAGCAATCTTATGCTCGGTCAGAAAATTGCGCGACTCTCCATGACCCAGGCAAAGGAATAATACATCAATATCGGCACTGAGTGTATCTGTAAAATGCAAACCGGTATCGCCCAGCAGGTCCTGGTGAATGTGTGAGACAGGTTTGCCTGCGTTGCTGCGGCTATGGACAAAAGAGAGCGTCACCTGTGGATGCTGTACCAGCAGGCGGATCAATTCACCGCCGGTATATCCCGCGCCACCAATGATCCCAACCCGTATATTATTAAGCGTACTCATTTCTTTAAGATTCAAAATTTGAAGATTTGAAAATTTGAAGATGCAATCAGATCAGGATTTCTTAATTCATTAGCACACCAGCACATTTTCCTTCATCTTCAAATCCTCAAATTTCCAAATCACCAAATCATTATTCGTTGTCTGTTTTCACCAGGTGATACATCATGGTTTGGTTGCCGAAGATGCGGCTGAAACCGCGAACATCTTCGCCGGTGAAACCAGTATTCATCTCTCCGTATTTGCCAAACTTGCTGTTCATGAGATCGTATCTGCTTTCGATACCGATGATCTGGAAGCGGTAAGGCTGCAATTGCACAAACACATCGCCGGTCACATTGCGCTGGCTGCTTTCGAGCAGGGCTTCAATATCGCGCATCACAGGGTCGAGTATCTGGCCTTCATGCAGCCAGTTGCCATAAAACTGTGCCAGCTGATCTTTCCAGTTGAGCTGCCATTTGGTAAGCACATGTTTTTCGAGTGCATGGTGCGCTTTGAGTATGACCATGGGTGCTGCGGCTTCAAAACCCACGCGGCCTTTGATGCCAATGATGGTGTCGCCTACGTGAATGTCGCGTCCCAGGCCATAGGGGCCGGCAATCTGCTGCAGGTGCTGGATGGCTTCCGAAGGATGGGCAAAGTTTTGCCCATTTACTTTACGCAGTTCTCCTTTTTCGAAATGAAGGACTACTTCCTCGCTGCCGGTCTTGGTGACCTGGGTAGGCCAGGCTTCTTCGGGCAGTACTCCTTTGGAAGAAAGTGTTTCGCGGCCGCCTACACTGGTACCCCAAAGACCTTTGTTGATGGAGTAAGCCGCTTTGGCAAAATTCATCTCCACTTTTTTGTCTTTCAGGTATTCGATCTCTGCTTCACGGCTCAGTTTGAGGTCGCGTATGGGGGTGATGATCTCCACGCCGGGGATCATGATATGAAAGATCATGTCGAAACGGACCTGGTCATTTCCGGCGCCGGTGCTGCCATGGGCTACGGCATCGGCTTTCAGTTCTTTGGCATGATCGGCAATATGAAGTGCCTGGCTAAGGCGTTCAGCAGATACGCTGAGGGGGTAAGTATTATTCTTGAGCACATTGCCGTAGATCAGATAGCGGATGATGCTATCGTAATAGCTCTTTACGGCATTGACTGCCTTGTGTGTTTTGACACCCAGTTTATAAGCGTGTGCTTCTATCTGACGAAGCTCTTCATCAGAAAAGCCGCCTGTGTTCACGATGATGCTGTGCACTTCGTAGCCCAGGTCATCGGTCAGGTATTTAACACAGAAGGAAGTATCTAATCCGCCACTGAAACCCAGTACAACTTTTTTTGCCATCGTTTTATTCAACAGATTTATAAATGAAATAAATGGTGCAATAGTGATTTTGGTTTGCTACCGCCGCCATTGCCCTGGCCGTTTGAGTCGCGCTTAAGGAAGGGGCGCAGCAGTTTCCATTGTTTAAAGCGAAGCAATCGTTCAAAGCCTTTGGCGTTCTCCTTAAAATATTGAGTTGTTTCTTCCGGCTGATAATGGTCTTTGGGATCAAACAGCATGGCAGTGCACATACAGTTTTTCCGGTCCTTGCTCATCAGGATATCGTAGTTCACACAGCTTTTGCAGCCGGCCCAGAACGCGTCATCCTGCGTAAGTTCGGAATAAGTTACGGGTTCGTAACCCAAATCGGAGTTGATTTTCATCACGGCCAGCCCGGTAGTGAGGCCAAAGATCTTGGCATCGGGATATTTCTGGCGTGAGAGGTTGAAAATCTTTTGTTTAATGGATTTGGCCACGCCGCTTTTGCGGAAGGCGGGGGCAACGATAAGGCCGGAGTTGGCTACATATTCGCCATGGCTCCAGGTTTCGATATAACAAAAGCCCACCCACTCACCACCACGGGTAAGGGCAATGACTGCTTTTCCTTCGTCGATCTTTTCGTCGATATAAGAAGGGCTGCGTTTGGCAATGCCGGTACCACGGGCTTTAGCCGACGACTCCATCTCCTCGGTGATGAGGGTTGAATATTTTTTATCATCAGGGGTTGCTACCCTTACGATGATCTCTTGATTGTCCACTCTGAAAGATTAAAATTGTGCGCGGATGACCAGTCCTGAAGTTGTTGCCGGAGAAAGTTCACTGACAGGGACCGTGGTTAGGGGTTCGTCCTGTCAGCATTCAGGACGGCGTCGCGGGCGGGAAAACGTAAACAAATCAAAACCTACAGCATACACCCCACTGGTAATGGGCGCATGAAAGGCAAATTGCTTTGTATGTGTCAAAATATTGCTCACCTCTAAAAGGTTTCTTAAATTGGATTACAAATGTATAATAATAATCGGGTTATATCCACAAAATTTTTTGTTATAAAATCGAATCCATGACCAGCGGAAACCTCACTCCTCAGCCGGCATTTGCAGGCATGCGAAAATTTCTCCGAACGTTTGTTATAATCCTCATTGTCCTCCTGGGAGTATTTATATATTGGAAATACTACTATGTAATTGGCGACGGGGTAAAATCGGGTTATCTCAATTTTGCCGTAAGAAAAGGCCAGATTTTTAAGACCTATGAAGGCAAACTGATCCAGGAAGGATTGCGCAGCAAGGTGGTGGGTTCCATTCAGTCAAATGAGTTTGAGTTTTCTATCAGCAACAAGCGGGTCTACGATATCCTCTCGCTCAACAGCGGAAAGATTTTTGACCTTCACTATAAGGAATACAATGGAGCGATTCCCTGGCGCGGATATACCCGCTATATGGTCGACAGTATCATCTCCATGCGTGATCCGGATCGCTGATCTCTCACTTAGTTGCCTGCCAGCAGCAGGAAGATGGCCGGCTGTTTATGAAAAGCGGGTTGCTGGTTTTTCCACTGAGCCACGGTGCAGGTACGTACCCACTCATCGGGACCAGTGAGGTTGACAGCAATACAAAGACGGGTTTGTGGCTGACAGGTTTTGAGCAGGGTTTCCAGCAATTGCTGATTGCGGTAAGGTGTTTCTATAAAAAGCTGGGTACACTGATAGCGGGCAGAGTAGGCTTCCAGTTCCCGAATGGCTTTGCTTCGCTCCTGATTATCAATCGGCAAATAACCTATAAACTGAAATCGCTGCCCATTCATACCGCTGGCCATCAGGGCAAGCAGGAGCGAACTGGGGCCCACCAGTGGTTTTACCACGGCGCCCATATCCTGGGCAGCACCCACCAGCAACTGACCCGGATCGGCCACACCGGGACAACCGGCTTCACTCAGAATACCAATGGTCTTGCCGGCTTTGAGTTCCTTCCTGAATGAGCTGATCACTTCGGGCTCGGCTTTATGAATGGCATACCAGCCAAAATCATCTATCGGCATTTCTTTCCAGATACGTTTGAGAAAACGGCGGGCGGTGCGTTCATTTTCTACAAAAAATACCTGGCATTGTTTTACTGCATCCACCAGGTAAGGAGCGGGTAAAGCTGCCAGGCCATCGTCGTGCAACAGGGAAGGGATAAGATATACCTGTCCTGTGCTCATATTAATTGCTTTTTACTTTGTGCGCAGTAAGCGTGCCGGCTACAATGGCATAGGCAGGGGCAAAGATCACCACAAGATGCATGAGGTAAAACAGGATACCATTGCCAATGGCCAGCCCTTTGTGCCGGCCAATAAAATGGGTGCTTTGTGAAGGGCTGAACTGTTTGCGGGCAAGGCCGTAATCTACCATCGAAAAGCCATAATAGTAGCATTCCATAAACAACACAATGAGTGGAGTAATCCAGCCGATCAATGGAATGAGGGCCAGGAATAAAAGCGCAACGAGGTATACTGTTTGCCAGCCACAATTGCGCAGCGCTGTTTTCATACCACGCACGGCCTCGGGCCAGATAGCGGCCCAGCCGGGATTGGTCTCATTGTTTTCAATGATAGACTCTGTTTTGCGGCTCAGGTAAGCAAATACCGGGGCGCCTATGATGAGACAGAGATATTTGAGAAAAGAAAAATAAAATAATAATAATGTAAGCCAGATGGTAATACCGGCAAAAGTGAACAGGAAGCCAAGAAAACTGTTATGAAAACGCTGAGCCCAGTCGCCCAGATGAAGAATATGTGTGATATAAGCCACTACATCGGTGGCCGAGCGACCAAAGAAATAAATACCTATGACAAAAAGAAAGGTATAGATGAGACCGGGTATCAGCACCCACTTCCAAAGTTTGTGCTTCAGAATAAAATGATGGGCTTCTCCCCAGGATTGGATGGCTATAACTATTTCCTTGAGCAAGGGTTATTTTTGAGTGGGTAAATATAGGGAATAGTGGTCAGTTGTCAGTGGATAGTGGTCAGTGGACGGAAGAACCCCCTTTAAACTCTTTAAACCCTTTATACTTTTAAACATTTAAACTTTCAATGACAGTACTTCCTCTTTCTTTTTACCGCCGCTCCGATGTGCTGGAAGTAACTGCCGGTCTGATGGGCAAGCTGCTGGTGACCCGGTGGAATGGTGTGACCACTTCGGGACGTATTGTGGAATGTGAGGCCTATGCAGGTGCGGGCGACAAAGCTTCACATGCTTTCGGAGGCCGGCGTACCGCGCGCAATGAGCCGATGTATGCAGCTGGTGGCAGATCTTATGTATACCTGTGTTATGGTATTCATCACCTGTTTAATGTCGTGACCAATGAAGCAGATATACCACATGCCGTGCTCATACGCGCGCTGGAGCCGGTAAAGGGTGTGGAAGAAATGCTGAAACGTGTGGGCAAGCCCCGGCCCGATGCTTCACTCACCCGCGGCCCGGGCAATCTCAGCAAGGCACTGGGAATTGTAACGGGGCATAGCAATCTGTCACTCAAGAGTGCGGAGCTTTTTATTGCCGACGATGGTTATAGGCTGCAGCCCGACCAGCTGGCCTGGTCGCCCCGCATTGGCGTGGATTATGCCGGCGACGATGCCTTACTGCCTTACCGGCTATATGTAAAAGGAAATGCGTATGTAAGCGGCCGGCCACGTTAAGAGTGATCCCGCGGGCGCTCCGGCGGATTGATCGTACTTGCCCTGATATTGTCGTCAACAATATCTTCTGTGACAGCTACTTCAGAAAAAGCGACTGACATCTTCTGCCGGTCAAATTCCTTTTCATTATTGGCGATCCATACGGTAGCCACACCATTGCCAATAAAATTGGTGATCGCCCTTGCCTCAGACATAAAACGGTCAACGCCCAGCAGCAGGGCCAGTCCTTCGATCGGAATCACCTTGATGGTACTGAGGGTGGAAGCCAGCACCACAAACCCGCTGCCAGTAACGCCTGCCGCGCCTTTGGAGGTGAGCATGAGTATGCCGATGATGCTGGCTATCTGCGCCAGCGACAGATCTACATGAAATACCTGGGCCAGGAAGATCATACACATGGAAAGATAGATAGTAGTACCATCCAGGTTAAAGGAATAGCCGGTGGGCACCACCAGGCCTACAATGGATTTGGAACAGCCCATACGCTCCAGTTTTTCCATCAGCGACGGCAGTGCTGCCTCCGAAGAGGAAGTGCCCAGTACTACCAGCAGTTCTTCTCTTATATAACGTAAAAAGCGCGATATCCGGATCCGGTACATGCGCAGGATAAAATAGAGCACTACAAAAATGAAGATGGCCATCGTGGCATATACGGTACCCATAAGCATGGCCAGCGGACGCAGGGTATCAATACCATATTTGCTGATAGTATAGGCCATACCGCCCAGCGCTCCCAGCGGAGCCAGCAGCATTACTTTATGCAGCGCCCTGAATATTATTTTCGATATCCGCTGCAGGGGAGCTATTATGGTGTTTCTTCCTTCGTAAAAACTCAGGCCCACTCCACAGCAGAGGGCCAGTAGCAGTACCTGCAGGGTAGAGTTGTCTTTAAAAAACTGCCACCAGCTGAAATGCTGGCTTTGCGTGGTATAAGCCGAGATATCGGCCTGCTTCACATGGCTGACGTCCACACCTGAGCCGGGCCGGATGATGAGTGCCACCACGACCCCGATGATAAGTGCCAGCGTGGTCACTATTTCAAAATACAGCAGGGCCTTGGCACCCACACGCCCTACCTTGCGCAGGTTGCCCATGCTTACAATACCCAGCGTGATCGTAAGGAAAATGATGGGATTGATAAAAAGTTTTACGATACTGATAAAACCGGTGCCCAGCATTTCACTCAGTGTGGCACCCAGACTCAGGTCCTGTCCCAGAAAACGGGTTTTGAGCGGATGGTCCATTACCCGCAGCAGCGCCAGTTGCGGATAATAATGACCAATGAGTATGCCTGTTGTAATAGCCAGCAATACCCAGAACGTAAGATTGCGGAAGAGCCTTTTTAACAGTACCATGATTGGTCTGTAAGATAAGGTAAATGCGTAAAGCGGAGCGGGCTTAGAACTTGGGGCAGTTCAGCTTTTTCATGTTGGGGTCTGTATATTTCTTCACATAGATGAGCGATACTTCGACTCCGCCACGTGAATTGGAGGCGGCTTTGAGCGCAGATGTATTGACATCGTAGGAAGCGCCGAAGTGCCATTCGCCAAACTCCAGGCCTACATAGGGAATGAGTGCGTCCTGAAAGCGGTACCAGCTGCCGATATAAAAATTGGTGGGATTCTCTTCGTCATTGTTTACGTTGAGGCAGAATGCGCCACCCAGCATGGTGTTGCGGGCCTTGGCCTGTATGCTGTGATTGGCGGCCACGTGCAGCGAGTTGTAGGTGCCGACAGGGATCTTGGCTCCGCCCTGGATGGTCACACGGGAGTTGAGCAGAAACTCGCCTTCCTGAAACGTCTCCTTGGGGCGGTTGATATGATACATGGAAGCGCCGAGATAAAAATTGTTGTAGCCGTTGGTAGAACCGTTGTAGATGATACCGGCATTGAGATCGAAGTAATGGAGGTTGACCTGCTGGCTCGAAAAACTTTCGCGGGTCACGCCGGTAAAACCCATTGGGGTGAGCTGATCCTGGAAAGTAAGCTTTTCGGTATTAAGCCGTTTATTCATATAAGTACCCTGAAAACCGGCTCCCAGTTGATGATAGCCGTTTTCGTCAAGTGCTTTGTGATAGGCTACCGACAGCCCGAGGTAGTTGCTGTTCAAAGCACCATTGCCGGCTTTGTCGCTATAGGCCATGATACCGATCCCAAACTGATCATATTCCGGAATACGGTTTTTCATGATACCCATGTCGAGCGAAGCGGTCATGGTGGTGTAAGCATTATTGATAGAGGGCCATTGATTGCGGTAATTGGCGGCAAACCGCATGACACCATCAAACTTGCCGGTGAGTGCCGGATTGAGGGTGAGCGGAGAAGCGAAGAATTGAGAAAAGTTAGGATCCTGAGCCTTTGTGGTGGTCGTCAGCAGGGCACAAACAGTCAGGATAGATAGTAATTTCTTCATTTCAGCAATTAAGTTTTTTCACTGGTCAGCCACCGGTTTGAAATTGACATACAGGCTTAATATAAACGTTGCAGCCTGCAGCAAATTGTTCGTCAGGAAAACCGGCCGGTAGGTCCGGATACGAAAAGGGAAAATACAACAAAATAAAGACCCGCAAAAATGTTGAGCTGCTGCTTGAGGTGATCTAAAAAATGGGTAAAATACAGGCACCCGGCTTACATCTGCACCTTGGTGCCGAAAGCCAGATCGCCGGCATCGCCCAGGCCCGGTACGATGTATCCTTTGGCAGTAAGCTCATCATCAATATCGCCGCACCAGATGGTGACAGAGGGCTCTTCTCTTTTTACATATTCAATACCAACTGTGCAGGCAATAGCTGCCACAATATGAATTTCTTTAGGATTTCCTTCTTCTTTCAGGAAGTGGATGGTTTTTACGAGGGAAGATCCCGTGGCCAGCATCGGATCGCTCACGATGATAGTCCGGTTTTCGAGCTCGGGACAGGAAATATAATCGAGGCTGATCTCAAAGCTGCCATCTTTATTATGCTTACGATAGGCAGAGATAAAAGCATTATCGGCTTTGTCAAAATAGTTGAGCATACCCTGATGCAGTGGCAATCCTGCACGCAGGATAGTGGCCAGTACCGGCTGGCTTGCCAGTAATTTGGAGTTGGCAATGCCCAATGGTGTCTGTACCTCTTTTTCTACAAAAGGCAGCACTTTGCTGATCTCGTATGCGGCTGCTTCTCCGATACGCTCCAGGTTGCGGCGAAACCGCATACGGTCATTCTGGACCTCTACATCCCGCAATTCGCTGACCCAGTTGCTGACCAGGCTGTGTTGTTCACTCAGATTAATAACCATAGTGCCGCTGTTTTGGTAGATAGAAAAGTTTGAAAACCTGTTGTTTAAAGGTCATTGTTCCGGTTATGACCCTATCAGTACCAACTGAAACAACTAATTTTGGCAAATCTAAACCAAAATCAGTTTCATGCTGTATCGTGCAATTGGATTAATGAGCGGAAGCTCTCTGGATGGGCTTGATATTGCCTTTGTTGAATTTCACGAAAGTGGCGGCAAATGGACCTATGAGATCCAGGAGGCAGCCTGCTATCCATATCCGGCAGAGTGGGTCAGCCGCCTGCGGGATGCGGTTAAACTTTCGGCATTTAACTACCAGCTTTTGCACAGCGAATATGGCCATTACCTGGGCCGTGCAGTCAACCGTTTTATCGAAGAGCATGACCTGCATTTCAAGGTAGCCCTGGTCTCCTCTCACGGGCATACGACCTTTCACGTACCCGGCAGGGGCATGACCGCTCAATTGGGCGATGGTGCTGCACTGGCTGCCGAAACCCAGCTGCCCGTGGTCACCGACCTGCGGGCAATGGATGTGGCCCTGGGCGGCCAGGGGGCGCCCATCGTACCCGTGGGTGAGCGTCTGCTGCTGGGCAATTATGACTATTTTCTCAACCTGGGCGGCATTGCCAATATTTCTGCCAACCGGGATCCCTATATCGCATTTGACTGCTGCCCGGCCAACCGGGTGCTGAACCTGCTCAGCCTGCTCAACGGGCAGGAGTATGATGCGGGAGGAGCGCTGGCGGCCACCGGTCATGTAGACCAGCCACTGCTGCAACAGCTCAACGCATTGCCTTTTTATCAGCAACCCTGGCCAAGATCACTGGCCAACGATTTTGGAACAGATACGGTATTCCCGCTTATCTGCGAAGCAAAACTGGCTGTTGCCGATGCCCTGCGCACCTGTACAGAGCATATTGCCCTGCAGATATGCCAGTCGGTCGCGGCCTTGCAGACAAGAGAATCAGTTGCACAAAAGCTGCTCATAACAGGTGGTGGAGCATTCAATACTTTTTTGGTAGAACGTATCCGCACATTGCTGCAGCCGCTTGAGGTGGAAGTAGTATTGCCAGAGCCGCGACTGATAGAATATAAGGAAGCGCTGATCATGGCACTTGCCGGTGTACTGCGCTGGCGCGAAGACAATAATGTACTTGCCTCCGTGACAGGTGCAGGGAGAGATAGTATTGGCGGAGCGTTGTGGATAGGGAAGTCGTGAGCAAAGTATAAAGGGTTTAAAGGGTATAAAGAGTTTAAAAAGTAAAGACACGCTTTAAACTCTTTATACCCTTTAAACCCTTTATACGTACCTATAGCCCAAGCACCAGCTTCAGCTTAGCATACCCTCCTCTGCTCACCGGTACTTTGGCGCCGGTACGGAGAATGGCTACATGATTATCCTTTTCGTACGGATCGATGCGCGTGATCTGCTGCACATTTACGATATAGGAGCGATGCGATCGTACAAACTGCTGCGTATCCAGCACCTGTTCAAAATAAGACATGGTCTTATTCTTTAAGAAATATCCTTCGTGGGTATGAATCTTCACATAATCATCTGCAGCTTCGAGGTAAAACACGTCATGTGCAGGAATGATCTTGATCTTACTGCCGTTCTTGACAACGATACGATTGTTTTGTGTGGGTGATTGTGCTGCTGTGGCCAGCAACTCTTTGGTGACTGCTTCGGGTGCAGGCGCTTTATTGTCGAGCCATTTGGCGAGTGCCCTGTCAAAACGTTCCTGGTTAAAAGGTTTGAGCAGGTAGTCTACGGCATGCGCTTCAAAGGCACGGATGGCATATTCATCAAATGCTGTGGTGAAGATAACAGAGGGCGGTTGTTCGATCAGTTCCAGCATTTCAAAGCCATTGATCTTGGGCATCTGTATATCCAGGAATATCAGATCGGGATGAAACTGCTGAATAGCTTTTACTCCTTCAAATCCGTCGCCGCATTCTGCTACCAGCTCCAGTTGCGGATGCTGCTGCAGATATTCTTTTACAATACTGCGGGCCAGTGGTTCATCGTCTATGATAATTACTTTGCTCATATTGGTTCAAATGCCGGTATGCCGGCGGTTTTAGATTTGTTTATCGGTTGTGGCTGCCGGTTGCGGCACTTTCACCCGGGTGATAAAGGTGTGGTCTACCGCTTCTGTATGCAGCAGGTCGGCCCGTGCAAAAAGCAGGTAGAGCCTTCGTTGTACTGACTTAAGCCCAAAGCCGGTGCCTTTCTGCGGCGAAGATGTCTCGGGATCAAATGGATTGCTTACCTCTACCAGCAGTTCCTGGTCCACGATACGGGTATTTAACCTGATCACCGTTTCGCCTACCGTATCATAGAGACCAAACTTGATGGCATTCTCTACAATAGGTTGTAGTAACAATGCCGGCAACCGCAGGGTAAGCGTGGCAGGATCGATATTGACCTCGGTCGACAACCGGTTGCCAAACCGCACTTTTTCGATCTCCAGGTATAACTGCAGGTATTGCAATTCCTCTTCGAGTGTTACCCACTGCGTCTCTTCCTTGCGGATGGTGCCCCGTAAAAAATCCGACAATTGTTGTACCATTTTGCGGGCTTCGGCCGGACGTGACCCGATCAGTGCATTGATCGAGTTGAGACTGTTAAATAAGAAATGCGGTTGAAGTTGCTGACGCAGTTTGAACAGTTCGGCTTCACGCGCCAGTTTTTCTGCATCGGTCTTACGTTGCTCCGTGGCTTTTTGCTCCTGCCAGGTAAACCAGTTGATAGACATCATGGTCACAATACCTACTACCAGTATGCCAATGCTGAAACGGATGATGAGTGATTTGTTAAGGAATGAATTGTAATCGTCGATACCTGTAATGCTGATGCTTAACAACCACTTCACGACAAATAGCCAGATAAGTGTCAGTGCCACGCACATCATGAGTATGTTCATAAACTGATCCCGTCCCGGCAGGTAATACCGGATCGTATTCATGATAAGCAGGCAGATACCCAGCAGCAGCAGGTTGCTGATGACGCTGTCTACCACAGCTACGTGCAGCGTAAAATCAAACCAGTAAAACAGCAGGGCATGGTCCATCATCAGGACCAGCCAGGCGATACTGAATATGATCAGGAAGCGGCGTGCTGAAAAGGGTGAAGCGATCATGAATTTATCAGGCCAGTTTCAGCAACTGGGGTGTTTGGGTATAAAAAAGATTTTTCGCTTTTTGATTGATAGAATAGATATACGCATCGGCGTTCTCTTTCTCTTCAATACGCGAATAGAGTTCGGCGCCATCAATCAGCTCGCTGAGGCGGTACAGCTCACTTACATTGATAAACTGCCACTGCACCAGCTGGTCTTTACGGTTGTAGAAGGTGTCTTCCTCCCGTTTGCCCATTTCCTGGGCACGCAAAAAGGCTTCTTCTTTGCTGCGGCCCGATACCAGGCGCAGCTGCTCATCAAATTGTGGGGTATGAAGCCCTTCGCCACACACAATCTGGAATACGATTTTTGCGAGATACCAATTCATAGTCATTCGTTTAGGTAGTTAACAAATGGTTGATCACAGATTGGATAGTGGTGGTTGGGTGGTAGGAATGTATCTGAATTGTACTTAGTAGCTCTTGATCTCCATGCCGCCAAAGATCATGGTACCTTTTAATACCAGTGTACGGGACGGAGACTCCTGCATATGCATTATTTTCCGTTTGTCGTCAATGCCACCAAAGATGGTAACGGCTTCCGATTTGATTGCCCAGTTGGAAGGCACCAGCAAGGTGGCTCCGCCAAAAATGGCGGTTACTTCCAGTACCGCAGGCGAGGTCATATCTGCCTGGGTGAGATCCACTTCACATCCGCCAAAGACATTTACCAGGTCTCCGCCCTTGAAATTTTTGGAAAGGATCACTTTTTTGGCTCCGCTGAAGATGCAGGTGCTGCTCACATAATCATCGGAGGTGGGTTCAAACTCACTATTGTGTATGTTGAGTGGATCGGGAGGAATGTTTGCTGTATTTCCTGAATTGCCGCTGTCATTCTGAAAAGACTGGTTGCGGATAAAGCTGCGTCTTCCTCGTGGGCGTATCAGGAATAAGAGACCGATCGTAATGATGATGACCGGCCAGATATGACGCCGCATATCGCCAAACAGGAAATAATCATTGACCAGGAAAGCGCCACCGATGATGATGGGAACAAACCAGCCACCATCGCGGAAGCCTCTGCGCAGGCCGATGAACAGGCCAATGCCAATCAGCAGCATCTGCCATGAAAACAACCAGCGGGGCATCGGTATGTCAAAACTTCTGGTCAGGGCCAGGCCGCCCACAATAAGCAGGAAAATACCAGTCCACACATGGCCGTGGTTGTCACCCTGACGGCCCCGGCTTTCCCAGCGCTCCCTGCGCCGCTCACGCCTGTATTCTCTGAAAGTACTCATATACTATGTTTCTGATTTTTATGTAAAACTATAGTGGGCATTCCCATTGAGCAAGCGCAGATGGGCCATTTTCAGAACTTTCTCGGTAAATGGCCGTATGTGGGCGGTGAATGACGGCCTTACAGTACAGCGGCCGGCATCAGGCTGATGCCTTCGAGCTCTTCCGTCATCCGGATCAGCTGCAGCTCTGCATCATAGTCTGCATGAAAGGCAAATGGCCGGCCCTCCACGATATACTGGTAAATAAACCAGTCGGTAGGAGGGGTTGGTACATGCAGCACCTGGTCCAGGGCAATCCACTCCAGCGTGCCTTCATTGCAGGGCGGAGGCGGCATATCATCAATAGAAGCTACATATACAAAGCCGGTCCAGTTATAATCCGTTGGGGAGGTCTCTACCAGCACGCCGGCATAACGCATACTGTCTACCCGTATGCCGGTTTCTTCCCAGGTCTCGCGCAGGGCTGCATCGAGCGGACTTTCATAAGGGTCCAGCTTGCCGCCTACCGGCGTATACTTATCCCGGTTGGGTTCTTTCAATCGGCGTAATAACAAAAAACGATCACCATGCCGCAGTACACAGAGTACAGCAGTACGTTTTAATCCGGGAGCCACTTTGATATTCATCGGTTGTGTGGTTAAAGCCCGCAGGGCATTTACAGAAAGGCAAGCACTTCGTTTATTTGGGTTACCTCACGGAAACGTTCATGTTCAATACGGTGCTCTATCTTTTCATGCGCCCAGGTGGTATGATAGGGAATATGAATGGCGTGTCCGCCAATAGCCAGCACCGGCAATACATCCGATTTGAGTGAGTTGCCCAGCATCAGGAATTCATCAGCAGCGATATCCAGGTGTTTGATCAATGCCTGGTAATCGCCTTCCATTTTTTCAGACATGATCTCTATATGATGAAAATAATGGGAAATACCCGACTTGCGCAGCTTACGTTCCTGGTCCAGCAGGTCGCCCTTTGTGGCTATTACCAGCCGGTATTTGCCCTGCAATTGTTTTAATACATCTTCTACACCATCGAGCATTTCGATGGGTTTGTCAAGCAGGTCCTTTCCATACTGGATGGCTTTTTCGATTACTTCCATGCTCACGGTATTGCGTGACACACGCAGGGCCGTTTCGATCATCGACAACATGAATCCTTTTACACCATACCCGTACAGGCTCAGGTTCTGAATCTCCGTTTTAAACAACTCCTGTGCAGCGGTATGAAGTGGCACATAATCTTCGAGCAATGCGCAAAACTTCTTTTCCGTCTCCTGGAAATAAGGTTCATTCACCCACAAGGTATCGTCTGCATCAAATGCAATTACTTTAATAGCCATAGCGTAACAAATAAAAGCAGTGCAAGCTATTCATTTTGTACTTTTCTGCAACTGATTTTCGTCGTGTTTTGGAATGAAGTGGTCATTTCTGCGGCTTATCTGGCAATCAAACCGCTCAACCCACCCACAGTTGTAATACCATTGTTTTCTTTACCTTCCAACCCCCAAAATCAATCACATGAAATTTTTCCGATCGTTCATGACCGTGTCGGCCAGCCTCTGTATACTGATGGCTTCGGCCCAGGATAAGAAAGACAGCAAAAAATGGGATGTCACCAATCCCGGCGGACCTTACCAGGATGTAAGCTTCAGTACGTCCGAAGGTACCTGGATGAATGTAGACTTATCACCCGATGGAAAAGAGATCATCTTTGACCTGCTGGGCGATATCTATACTATTCCCGCGACAGGTGGCCAGGCTACCCTGCTGCGCGGCGGCCATGCATTCGAAGTACAGCCCCGGTACAGTCCCGATGGGAAAAAGATACTTTTTACCTCCGATGCCGGAGGTGGTGATAATATCTGGGTCATGAATCGCGATGGGAGCGAGGCCCGCCAGGTGACCAAAGAAAATTTCCGCCTGCTCAACAATGCCTGCTGGACTCCCGACGGACAGTACATTGTAGCCCGCAAGCATTTTACCTCTTCCCGCTCACTCGGTGCAGGAGAAATGTGGCTGTATCATCTGACAGGAGGCAATGGCCTGCAGCTCACCACCCGTAAAAATGATCAGCAGGATGTGAATGAGCCCGTGGTGTCGCCCGATGGCCGGTATGTTTACTTTAGCGAAGACATGTATCCCGGCGGTTATTTCCAGTACAATAAAGATCCCAATAACCAGATCTTCGCTATCCGCCGTTATGACCGGCAAAAAGGAACGCTGGAGAATATAACCGGTGGTCCTGGTGGCGCCGTACGCCCGCAGCTTTCGCACAACGGGAAATATCTCTCCTTTATCAAACGTGTACGCACCAGCACCGTGCTGTACCTGCGCAACCTCGAAACGGCCGAAGAATGGCCCATCTATGATAAGCTCTCCAAAGACCAGCAGGAAGCCTGGACTGTTTTTGGAAGCTATACCGGCTATGCCTGGACACCCGATGATAAACAGATCGTGATCTGGAGCGATGGCAAAATACTGAAGATCGATGTGGATGGAGTGAATAAAGCCACGGCTATACCCTTTACCTGCCAGGTCAAACAACGGGTATATGATGCTGTGCGTTTTCAGCAGGATCTCAATCAGCCCTCGGTATCGGTTAAGATGATCCGCGAGGCCATTACCTCTCCCGATGGAAAATGGATGGTGTTTAATGCAATAGGGTATCTCTGGAAAAAAGAATTGCCGGCCGGTCAGCCACAGCAGATCACTGCTGCTGCACCGGTTGCTTATCGTGCAGCCGGTTTTGAAATGGAACCATCTTTTTCGCCCGATGGCAAGTCGTTGGTCTATATCACCTGGAGCGATTCGGCCAGTGGTGCTATTTATAAAGTAAACCTGGCCGGTGCAGCCAAACCGGTAAAGCTCACTGCTGCCAAAGGCATTTATCGCCAGCCCTCTTACTCTCCCGACGGGAAGCAGATCGTATTTCGTAAGGAAGGAGGCAGCGATGCACTGGGCGAAGCCTATACGGCCCGCCCCGGCATTTATACAATGGATGCAGAAGGACGCCAGGAAAGTTTTGTACGCGCAGGTGGCGATGCACCGGTATTCACCCCGCAGGGTGATCGTATCTATTTTCAGACAGGTAGTGGTCTCAGCAGTTGCCGCCCCGATGGAGAAGATGTACGCCAGCACCTGAAGAGTACATATGGCAACCAGTTTACTGTCTCTCCCGATGGCAACTGGATCGCTTTTGTGGATCTGCACAAAGCCTATGTGGCAGCATTTCCGCAAACAGGCAAAACACTGGATATTGGCAGCGGCACCGCCGATTTTCCGGTTAAGCTCGTGTCGCGCGATGCCGGCTTTAATCTGCACTGGAGTGCAGATAGCCGCCAGTTGCATTATACACTGGGCAGCCAGTATTACTCCATCAACCTCGACGAACGATTTGAATTTATTGCCTATAAACCCGACTCGCTGTTTAAGATACCGGAGAAAGGTATTGAAGTTGGCCTGACTGTACCTGCCGATAAACCACAGGGCGCGATTGCTTTTGTGAATGCACGTATCATTACCATGAAAGGAGATGAGGTCATTGAGAATGGCACCATACTGGTAGAGGGAAATGTGATCAAAGCTGTAGGAGCTTCTGCGTCGGTAAGCGTACCTGCCGGTGCATTGAAGATCGATTGCCAGGGCAAGACCATCACACCCGGGTTTATCGATGCGCATGCACATGGCAACCACTTTCGCAGCGGTATTACCCCGCAAAAGCACTGGGCTTATTATGCCAACCTGGCCTATGGAGTGACTACCATGCATGACCCATCTGCCAACAGCGAGATGGTATTTGCACAAAGTGAAATGATCAAAGCCGGTCGCATGACCGGGCCGCGGGTATTCTCTACCGGCACCGTACTGTATGGTGCAGATGGAAACTTCAAAGCTGTAGTCAACTCGATCGATGATGCACGCAGTGCGCTGCGCCGTACACAGGCGCTGGGCGCTTTTTCTGTAAAAAGTTATAATCAACCGCGCCGTGAGCAGAGACAACAGATCATTCAGGCAGCACGCGAACTGAATATGGAAGTGGTGCCGGAAGGTGGCTCTTTCTTTTATCATAACCTGAGCATGATACTGGACGGGCATACGACCGTTGAGCATAATCTGCCGGTAGCCCCCTTATTCAACGATGTGGTGCAGCTATGGAAAAATGCCAAAACAGGATATACGCCCACTTTGATCGTGAGCTACGCATCGGTGAGTGGAGAGTACTACTGGTACCAGCATACCAATGTATGGGAAAAGGAACGGTTGCTGCGCTTTACCCCCCGCTCGGTGATCGATACCCGCAGCAGGCATCGTACCATGCTGCCCGAAGAAGAATACGTAAACGGGCATATTCTCATTTCACAAAGTCTGAAGAAACTGATGGATGCCGGAGTGCTCGTAAATATGGGGGCACATGGACAAATTCAGGGTATTGGTGCTCATTGGGAGATCTGGATGATGCAGCAGGGAGGTATGAGCAACCTGCAGGCATTACGCACGGCTACAATGAACTCTGCCACCAGCCTGGGTCTTGACCGCTCTATTGGTTCACTCGAGCCCGGCAAACTGGCCGATCTGCTGGTAATGGATAAAAACCCGCTCGACAATATCCGCAATACAGAAAGTATCCGTTACACTATGGTGAACGGACGCCTCTATGATGCAGAGACCATGAATGAAGTGGGCAACAATCCCCGCCCGCGCGGATTGTTTTTCTGGGAAACGAATAAGAATGCAATGAGCTTTCCCTGGCACGATGCCACACAGGAAGAAAGCTGCAGTTGCGGACAACATTAATAAAACAGCACTAAACAATTATAAGGGACTGCTTTTAGCAGTCCCTTATAATTTATATTAAGAAGCAGTGATGTGTGCGTATGCTCTCCGAGCCTCACTCTAGTTTATTTTCTTTTGGAAAGAAAGGATGCCGGGCTCTGCAAAAATTTCTCTTTGCAGGTTTGCGAGCAAAACCCATGCACACGACCCTGGAATAAAGTAGTATCGCCTGGCGATAATGATAAAGGCATACCGCAGACCAGATCGGTCGAACCAGCCAGTTTAATATGAGAGAAATCCTGCTCTGCCGGCAATTGTTTCGGGGCAGGTCGCCGGATCTCCGTGGCGATATCGGCAGCGCTGGTAACGGTATAGTAAATTTTTTCTGCATCCTTCCACGCTACCAGGAGGCCATTATCGCTAAAAGGCCGGATAACCGGATAGCTTGCCATCGTTTTTCCTGTTTCGATGACACGCTCAAAGACCTTTCCCTGTTCCATTTTATTCAATACTATCCGGCTGTATACCTGGTCGCCTTCCTGTATACTTTCGCTGTAAGCGAGGGCGGGAGTACCATCCGGCAACAGGCATAATTGTACAAAACGCCCCTGCTCACTCACCAACTGTTTGTTGACAGTCAGGTTGTCTTCATTCAGCTCACTGTAATAAACACCCTGCCCGCGTCCGCCTGTAAACCAGGCAGCATAAGCATTATCTTTTCCTACCGCAACAGAAGGCCCGTTGTGCGGGCAGCCATTGATTACCCAGCCGTCGTTGCTGAAAGATGAAGCAGAATGGAAAGATGTTCCATTATCATCCGAAACGCTGATCGACATGTCGCGGACAGACTCATTAAGAATGTCGCGGAATGCCACATATATTTTCCCGTTTGCATTGCTACCCATGGCAATCCTGCAACACTGGCAGGCCACGGAATCTATGATCAGCTCATTGGTAAACCGGTTTTGCTGGTTGGTTTTTGCAAACCTGACCGGTCTTCCGGGAACTGCCCGGTCTACGGATTCGTCGAGCCAGCAGGCGCCTATTTCTCCATCGCTCAATCTGGCAATCACGGCAAATGAATGACTCTTTCCTGCTGCGGTGTCGGTATGCAGAAAGGCTGGTGCTGACCAGGTCTTTCCTTTGTCGGTCGACACGATGTAACGCACGAAGCCTGCAAAGTTATTACTGTCGGTCGGAGCGGAGGTTTCATATACCGCCAGGATCGTTCCATTACTTTTAATGGCAACTTTGGGCATACCTTCTTCGTGCAGGTTGACATTTTGCTCAATGGGGATGCTGATCCGGTCTGTGAAGTTTTTTGTGCTTTCGTCAAAAAAAGCCATGTAGAAATTTTTCTGTTTGTCAGCCCTGCCTGTTTCGCACCAGCTTATCACCGGCCGGTTCTTTTCGTCAGCTGTCAGGAAAACACAGGTTGCCTGCCGGGTTGAGTCAGACAAAAGCACCGGTAGCAGGGCCTCCTGGTGTTTGTCGGCTGGTAAATTGCATGCTGACAGAAGCCATATGATCAGTATAAAAAACAGAGATGGTTTCATGATTAGTTATTTATGCGATGTCGCTTTTCTTCCAAACCGGTAACCAATACCCAGGGTTATTTCGCGGGGGTCGCCCAGGCTATACGAGTAGGATGAACTACCACTGCTGGTCGGGTTTTTGGAAGAAAAGACAGAATAATAAAGATTGGTTGCGTTTAATGCATTGATCCATACTTCGAGGCCCTGCCATTGGTAGCCCATGCGAAAATTCACTATGTCGAATCCTTTGTATGTGTATTGATTCAGATCGTCCATAAAATATTTTCCCTGGTGCTGCCATTCTGCAGCGATGCGGAATCCTTTAAAGAAAGAAGGCTTATAGGTTATTTCGGCATTGGAAGTGAAACGCGGGGCACCGCTCATTTCTTTTCCGTTGTAATCAACTCCTTTCACAACATTGTTGACAAAAGTGTGCCGGGCGTTGGTACCGCTGAAACGTATCGAAAGATCATTAACCGGTTTGTAAGTGATGCCATATTCAATGCCTGTATGTTTGGTAGAACCGGCATTTTCATTGATATAAGAGTTGTCAGGCTGTTTCACCGAAATGATCTCATTGGTGCCATCCATCCGGTACAGGCTCCAGTCCATGTACAACTTGTTTCCTTTTATTGTTATCCAGCCGCCAATCTCGTAATTCGAAAAAGTCTGGGGCAACAGGTAAGGGGCCACTTTTGCACTGCTATACAACTCCGTTAACTGCGGTGGTACATAACCCTGGCTGTAGTTTGCGTAAACGCCTACGCGCCGGAAATTGTAGGTCAGGCCAACCTTTGGCGTGAGCCTCCCAAATCTATTGACGGTAGACGCCGTGCTTACACTGGCAGAGGAAGGCACATTGTTGATAAAATAATACTGAAATGCATCATACCGTACAGCCAGAACGAACCTGAGGTTTTTGGCAGGGCTAAGTTCGTAGTCGATATAGCTGGCCAGGTTGATGATCCCTGTTTTATACTTACTCAGGAAAGAATCAACGGCAGGTGCATCATAGCTGACGAATTTTCCGCTGTTCAGATCTTTATTAATGGAGATAAATCTGGCCTGGTAACCCTGGGGGCTGTAGTCTACACTGGCGCCGGCGATCAGTTTGCTTTGCAGCCAATTGATCTTTTGTGTGTGGGTGACAAACAGCGCATAGGTGCTGAAAGAATTGTTATTGATCTGTCCTTTGAACTTGACCGGGTTGGCTGTACTCGCAATGGAATAAGCCGGGTTCTGGCCCACCGCATTGTCGCGGTACAAGATGGCTGCATTGGTAGCACTGTTATCGCTCCACTGGTGGTTGAGCATGGATTTGTAACGCAATGCATATACTTTTCTGTAAGTAAATGTCTGCAGCGATGTATAATCTTTGCGGGCAAACTTGATACTGTCGATCGACCCCGACATATTGCTGTAATAATCCACCAGGGCAAATGTATTTGTCCAGGTGGTCTTATCAGTCGGGCGGTAATCGCTTCGTATGGTGATCGCTTTCTTGCTAAAATCGCTGTATTCGATGTGCGCATTTCGTTTGTCTGCATAATAACCGCTGACTATTACGCCCCATTTCCCGAAAGAAGTACCTGCCTGCAGGTCGGCACGTTTATATCCATTGTCGTTCATCTGTACGCTCACCTGGCCGCTGGCAAAAGCGGGCGCACCCTGTGTGATAATATTTACGGCGCCGCCTATAGCTTCAGAACCATACAATGCCGATGAAGGCCCTTTAATGACTTCGATAGACCTGGCTGCGGGAAGATTCATTTCCAGCAGAGCATTATGATTGTACACACCGGTAGTGCGGACGGGGATGCCGTCTTCGAGGTATAAAAACAGGCTCTTGGTGGTCATTGGCTGGCGAATGCTCATCTCATGCTGCTCGTTGCCGAGGTTTACCATGAATACGCCACTGACCTTATTGAGCAGAAAATCGAGGCGCTGAGCCCGGGTGTCTTCAATGGTTTGTTTATTAATAGTAGCAATGGCTATCGGCGCTTCAGTTCTTTTCTGCAGCGTCCGGTTGGCACTGACGACCACTTCCTGCATGTCGTTGCTGTTTTTTATCAGCGCAATATTTAGCTGATCGGTACTTACTTTTTGAGTAAAGTATCCGGTAAAGCTGATTTCAACTTCGTTGGTTCCCTGGGGAATGAGGAATGAGCCATCTGCAGCTGATTGAGAGACAGTTTGCAGCGTTTTAATGGTGGCTCCGGACAAAGGTTCCTTTGTATCCGCGTCAAATACTTTTCCTTTACGCGATTGGGCAAAAAGTAATGACGAAGAAAGGACACAAAGAAACAATATATAGATTTGTTTCATTTGTATAAGGATTGTGCATGAGTCTAACGCACGCAGAAATATCTTATCTGCCTCTGACAACAGGATGCCTGCGCATATAGCGCCATGCTCATGCAAAAGGAAATGAAAATGTTACCTTAAATAGAATAGATAAAACTTCAGCAGCTTGCGGGAGGTGGATGAAAGATAGAGGAAGACTGATCGACAGGCGTACCAGAAGAGGATACGATAAAATGTTGCCTGGTACTGATTACGGGAGTATTTACTTTAAGTAAAAAAGATGATCTGGAAGACAGGACTTCAACTTTGGCAGCGAATTTCATTTCCGGAGGCTGTCCCTGTTCCTTTTTTTCCTGCGCTTCAATTTTTTTCATCAGCTGGCACTTGCCATTACAATGCATCGCCGGCCTGGCTTTGTTGGCGCAACGTTTTATATACTCTTTTTTCTGGATCAGGTAACCAACGTAATACCATCCCTGGTTAAAGGATTGACCCATAAAGGCAATTAGCAATATAGCAGCCAGCAGCTTTTGCACAGTATCACAAAGATAGTCGACTGTTTGATTTTAAGGCTGACTTTTATCGGAACTTAATATGAGTTGCATCAGCCGGGTATAGTCCGTATATATAGAGAGAATCAAATGACAGTGTATAAAGAGTATAAAAGGTTTAAAGAGTATCCGGTTACCTAATACTTAGAACTTACTACTTAGAACTTATTACTTACTGATACGCAATTCTTTTACAGAAAAGTATGTCACAATTATGACAAACTACTGCACCAGGTAAGACGGTAACTGTCTTCATTTTCCTGGACACAGGTAAACAGAAACTGGGTAATAAAAGGTATGCGTATCACTTCATCACCTGCTTCCATGCCCTGGTTGAGGCTAAGTGTGCCTGCCATAAACGTTTCTGTAGTGGCTGTTTCGACCGACTGCAGATCTTTGGTGATGCGCTGGTGGAGTGGCGAATAACTGATGCGCCTCGTGGCCAGCTTTTCTACCAGATTCTGGAGCAGGCCGGGCTGATCGATGCTTGTGCTTACGGAGAGTGACTTTTTCATATACCGGGGAGGTTGTTTTTGCCTGCAACCTTACCTCTTAGATGCAGCAATGCCCCGGAATATTACTAATGAAATGTGAAAGCTGTTTAGATGGTCCATTCATCCCTGATCACCGCGATCAGCCATGTCTTTCCATCCCGTTCACGAAAGACGAGGCGCAGCGTTTTCCAGTCCAGCCCTTCGTATTTGGGCTCAAAACCAGGGAAATAGTATTCGATAAAATCTGCCTGCGGATAAATTGCTTTCAGGTTGTTGAGGGAGTTGCCTCCCCCCAAAAAACGGTTGCAGGCCTTTTGCGGTGCCTGCAGATAATCCTTATCATAAGCATACCTGTCCAGATACTCAGGCAAGGTCAGCAGGCGGGGTTCGTCTGTCTCGGCATTATAAACTCCCCAGGTACCGGCTTTGGACTGGCGGATGGCCTGCCTGTACGACGCCACACTCAGGAGCGGCTGATCTACGGTATCTACATACGCAGTAGGACTGAAGCGAATACCTATTTCCGGGTGAATAAACGAGCTGAGCGAATCATACTGTTTATTTTTCAGCAACGAGAGGATATGCTGCGAAAGCTCAAACAGCCGGACGCTGTCTGATACAGTAGTTCCCTTGTCGCCCGGCGTTGCAATAGTGTTGCTGTCGGTAGCCGGTGTTTCCGGCACCTTTTTATTATCGCCCTGGTTGCAGGACCAGGTAAGGAGTGTTGTCAACAACAATACTGATACATATCTCCGCATAACATTCATTTTAGGAAACAAATGAAAAATTGTCGCCGTCAAACAGGCCCTTGTCGCTCAGCTTGAGATGGGGAATGACCAGCAGGGCCATAAACGAAAGCGTCATGAATGGTGAACCAAGAGTCGAACCTGCTTCTTTGGCCGCACGATCGATACGCGCATAGGCTTCTGCCACTTCATACCCATCTGCCTGGCTCATAAGGCCGGCTACAGGCAGCGGAAGTACCTGCGTTGCCCGGCCGGGTTGTGCTGCAGATACACCACCTTTGGCATCGATCACTGCATTTACCGCCGCAGCAATACTTTCGTCATCCACGCCTACCGCCACAATATTGTGGCTGTCGTGTGCCACAGAAGAAGCAATGGCGCCTTCGCGCAATCCGAAGTTGCGGATAAAAGCTTTGGCAACCGGTGCATCTTTGTAGCGGTTGACTACTACGATCTTCAATATATCACGTTGCACATCCGAAACCAGGCAGCCATTTTCTACCCGTCCTTTTTCATTCAGCCGGTTGGTGATCAGCTGACCATCCAGGGCTTCGATAACGGGAATCATTTCATCCGAGTCCGTTGCTTTCACAACAAAGTCGGCAACAGCTTTGGGTGAACAGGAAAAGTTATTGACAATACCCGCCGCTGTTGTTTTGATCAGCGACTGGCCATCTTTGGCAACCAGCTGACCATTGATATAGGTTTGGGTCACGATAAATGACTCCAGGCCTTTTACGCAGATAAAATCTGCCGGGTCACCGGTACGCAGCAGGCCGACATCGAGCTTGTAATGATGAACCGGATTGCTGCAGGCTGCTTTAAGGATATGAAACAGGTCAATGCCTTTGGCCACGGCACGTGCACATAGCTGGTTGATATGACCCAGCACCAGGCTGTCAGGATGTTTGTCATCGCTGCAGAAGAGGATCATATCCGGGTAATCTTTTAGAAGATCGATGAGCGCTTCAAAATTTTTGGCAGCGCTTCCTTCGCGGATGATGATCTTCATACCGGCAGCCAGTTTATCGAGTGCTTCTTCGGCAGTAAAGCATTCATGGTCGGTACTGATACCGGCGGCTATATACTGACGGGCGGTTTCGCCGCGCAGTCCGGGAGCATGTCCATCAACGGGTTTGCCGAGGCGATGGGCGGCTGCGATCTTGGCCATCACTTCGGGATCACCTTGCAGCACGCCGGGAAAATTCATCATCTCGCTGAGATAGCGGATATCATCGCTCTCCAGCAGCTGTGTCACCGCTGCAGCATCGAGCGTGGCGCCTGCTGTTTCGAAAACAGTGGCCGGCACACAACTGGGAGCGCCAAAGTTGAATTTGAAAGGAACGGTCTTGCCGTTTTCAATCATATACTGCACGCCTTCCAGTCCGCATACATTGGCTATTTCATGCGGATCGCTCACTGTGGCTACCGTGCCATGTACCACAGCCAGCCGGGCAAATTCAGAAGGTACCAGCATGGAACTTTCAATATGTACATGGCTGTCGATAAAACCAGGTAAGATATAATCATTGCTATCCAGCTCACCACCGTCGATCTCCGTAATACGGGCAATATGTCCGTCACTTACTTCAATACGTGCAGGATAAATACGCTGCTGATGAATATCGACCAGCCGAGCGGAGAGAGAGAAATGTGCCATGAAATGCAAGTTACAGACTAATGTGCTAGTGTGCTAATTTGCTAATGAAGAAGCGTCTGAAAAATTGACTGCTCAATTAATAAATGAAAAATACCGGCACAGCCGGTATTACATTATATAAAATACGACGTGTAAGCATATGCGGGATAAGTCAGCCTGTTCAATCCGAAATGCATTAGCACATTAGCAAATTAGCACACCAGCACATTAACTCACTGTTCCTTTATCGGTCTTGTCCGCTCTTTCATCACCGCAATCGCTTCTTCGCGGCTGGAGAACATGTTGTTGATGTTGACGAGGTTGTCGGCCAGCTTGTCGTAACGTTTGCCCATAAGCCAGACAAATATGTGGAGGTAATGAATACCATCAAATACCAGGATCTTTCGTTCGGCAAACTTGTCTTTATTCTTCATAAACTCCACGGGGATCTCTGTATAGTGGAGCGCCGGACGCAGGTGGTGTACGGCATGATAGCCATCGTTCCAGCAGGTTTGATTGTATTTGGTATTGATGCAGTTGATGGTATTTTCTTCGGGATCGCTGGGGTCAACAAATGCATGCTGTGCCCAGTTGCCCAGCATCATCACGATGCGTGCAAATACAAACGGAATAATGAAAATGAAAAGTGTGGCTTTTAAATTGACAAAGCACATCAGTACACAAAATGCATAGAAAGACATTTCACCATACGTAAGGCGCATGTAAAACTTTTTCCGCTTGCGGGTAAAGAGGTACATAAAGGTGTCACGGAAGCCCAGGAAAAGGAAACGTGTTACATAGGCAATAAATCCACGCAGGCTGTCGCGGCGGTAGTTGAGTGTGCTGCTGGCATCGTCGTGCATATTGTTCTCCACATGGTGCATGGCCATATGGTGTACAAAATAAGTTTCTGGTGTGTGGCCAAAGAAAGGACAGATACCCCAGATCACCCAATGATAGATCCACGTATAGCCCTTCTTGAAAAGTTTGCGATGGCTGATGCAATGCAGCATAAGACCAAAGCGGCCTTTGAAGTAAAGTTGGGAAATATAGAAATAGGGAATATAAAGCAGCCACCAGTACCAGCCCTGCAGCAGCGGGGTATACAATACGATCGCAGAAGGAATCACCAGCAGGTGTATTGCCGTCAGCAGATGAATAAAGGGAAGGTCACGTTTATCGTTGATATAACGAAGCCAGAATTTTTCGTACGCGGTGAAGTCGTCTTTGGCAACGTATACGGGGTCTGTTATGGTGGTCAGGGCCTTCATGCAGTGGTCTTGTTTCTTTTATTGCCAACCACCGGAAAATCAAGTGTTTTTTGCTGCCGGATATTGGCCGAAACGCCGTGAAATTACTCTTTTCCCCCTATAACGGCCCTCTTTTTTTTATTGTATAATGAATATGCTAAATCCCTGATAAAAAGCTAAAAATGACGGTGACAAAACAAACCGGTTTGTCTTTTATGACAAACCGGTAATTATCAGAAATATGCTTCACCTGAAGGGGCTTGTATTACAGGGCAAATAAGCGGTTTATTGATTCAGATCAGCGGTATTTGTCATTCATTGAGCAGATCGGGGCGGCGATCTTTTGTACGTGCAACTGACTGGTCATGACGCCAGTCTTCTATTTTGCGGTGATCGCCACTCATTAGTATATCCGGTACCCGCCAGCCCCGGAAATCGACCGGTCTTGTATATACGGGAGGAGCCAGCAGGTTGTCCTGGAAGGAGTCAAAAAGGGCAGAAGTCTCATCGTTGAGCACACCCGGCAGCAAACGCCCGATCGCATCTACCAGTATCGCGGCCGGCAATTCACCTCCGCTCAGTACATAGTCGCCGATAGACAGTTCACGGGTTACATAATGCTCGCGTATACGCTCATCAATGCCTTTGTAATGGCCGCAGATCAGCAGCAGGTTATTTTTTAGCGAAAGCTGGTTGGCAATCGGCTGGTTGAGGCGTTCGCCATCGGGAGTGAGATAAATGATCTCATCATAGGTACGTTGTGCAGATAACTGATCAATAGCATTGGCCAGCGGTTCGCACATCATCACCATACCCGCTCCGCCACCGTACTGGTAGTCGTCTATCTGCCCATATTCATTCACGGCCCAGTCGCGCAGGTGGTGGGTTACTACTTCCAGCAAACCCTTGTCCTGGGCGCGTTTCATAATACTGTGTTCAAAAGGGCTTTTCAGCAGTTCGGGTAATACAGAAAGAATATCGATACGCATGCCGCAAAGATATAGGATGAAGCCGTTTGTGCGTATCTGACCGGCCCGTACAGCGGTCAATCGGCAAACATTTGCACCCTTTTTCCCGTTACAGAGTATTATATTTAGTTAAACGCAAACGGATTATCATGACTACTGAAAAGATCCCGGCAAAACGTGTCCGCACGCGCGCCATTCGGCTCAAGGATTATGAAGCCATCTGCGCCCTGCAGCTGATTTGTTTTCCGGGTATGCTACCCTGGAAAAAAGAACAGTTTGAAAGTATTCTGAAGATTTTTCCGGAGGGACAGTTTTGTGTGGAGTATAATAAACAGATTGTGGCTTCCAGTTGCAGCCTGATCATTCGCCGCAATCATTATTCGGCTACTGCCAGCTGGAATGAACTTACCGATAACGGCTATATCCGCAATCACGATCCCGAAGGCGATACATTGTATGGAATGGAGATAATGGTACACCCCGATTTCCGGCAGATGAAACTGGCCCGCCGTCTTTATGATATGCGCAAGAAACTGGTAAAAGACCGCAACCTGATGTGTATGCTCATCGGCGGCCGGCTGCCCAATTATCATAAATACGCCGGCCGTATGAAGGTAGAGCAGTATGTGGAGGGAGTGATCGACAGGAAAATATATGATCCTGTACTTACCGCACAGTTGTCAAACGGTTTTGTATTGCAGCGCCTGTTGCCTAATTACCTGCCCAACGATAAGGAGTCTGTCGGGTATGGCACTTTTCTCGAATGGAACAACCTGCTGTATGAAGAACGCAAAAGCCGGCATGCGGGCAATGATCCCTATGTGCGGGTAGCCTGTATTCAGTACCAGATGAGGGATATCGGAAGCTTCGAAGAGTTTGCTGCCAATTGCGAATATTTTGTGGATGTGGCTTCCGATTACCGTGCAGACTTTGTTGCATTTCCGGAAATGATCACCATGCAGCTGCTGACCTTTTTGCCCAAGACACATCCGGCAGCAGCAGTACGCCAGCTGGATGCATTTACCACCCAGTATATCGAATTGTTTACCCAACTGGCTATTAAGTACAATACCAATATTGTTGCCGGTTCACATTTCATGATCGAAAATGATAACCTGTACAATGTTTCCTTTCTGTTCAAACGCGATGGTACTCACGTAAAACAATATAAAGTACATATCACCCCGCATGAGCGAAAGTGGTGGGGGGTGCAGCCGGGCAATGAGATCCGTGTATTCGATACAGATTGTGGTAAGATCGCCATTGCTGTTTGCTACGATATCGAATTTCCCGAGCTGGCCCGCATTGCCGCCGCCAAGGGTGCCCGTATCATTTTTGTACCGTTTAATACGGACGAAAGACGCTCTTACCTGCGTGTCCGCTATTGCGCACAGGCCAGGGCTATCGAAAACCAGATGTACGTGGTGATCACCGGCTGCGTAGGCAATCTGCCCAACGTAGATAACCTCGATATTCACTTTGCGCAGTCGGCTATTCTTACACCCAGCGATATCGAATTTCATCGCGAAGGTCTCGCTGCAGAAGCGCCGCCCAATGTGGAGACAGCCATTGTACAGGAACTGGATATGAACCTGCTCAAACGAAACAGGGAGTATGGAAGTGTACAGCCCTGGTCAGACAGAAGGCTTGACCTGTATCAGCTGCAATACCGCGAAAATGATCGTACCCGCCAGGCCTGATCAATTGCCCAGGATATTGACCGTAGCCCTGCCCTCATTGGCACTGTTGTCTTTGGCAATTACCTGTATACGGTAAGTGCCGGTACCGGGTATGGTAAATGTTTCGTTGAGTGTATAATTGCCAGTACCGGGATACCGGTGTATATCGACCAGCAGGTTGCCATTGTCGGAGTTGGATATATGCACATGTACTTCCGCAATTTTTTCATTGTCGGTGATGGTACCAGTGATGGCAATATTCTGACCACTGGCAAATGACTGATCTGGTACCGGGCTGTTGAGTGTGATGACCGGCACGGTACGATCATCGCTGCTACCACTATTTTTGGAGCAGCCTGCGGTAAGAAAAATAAGCAGAAGGGAATAGAAGATCGTTTTCACCCGTTAAATCTACGAAGAATCATCAATCCGGTATGCTGCGGTAGCATAAAAGGATAGGTATGTCTTTTATGAAAAGGCCATTCACACACAGACGAACTGATACGCATCACTTTTATCACTGAGATTCATCAGCCCGTTGCAATTGCAGAGCCAATAGATTTGTTATCCTTAATCAGTATTTTTCATGGTATTATCCAAATCATTTGGCTACGCTGTAAGGGGTATTTTGTATGTATCGCTGATGGATGATGAGCGGCGTAAAATACGCATTGAAGAAATCGCTGCAGCCCTGGGTGTGCCGCGCCATTTTCTCGGCAAGATCATGAAGAAGGTGGTCAAAGCGGGTATAATCAGTTCTATACGCGGACAGCAGGGAGGTTTTTATGTCAATGAAAGAACGCTGCAGACGCCGCTGGAGAAAATTATTTTACTGACAGAGGGAGCGTCTTACTTCACTACCTGCCTGCTCAGCATGCGCCCCTGCAACGCAGCCGATCCCTGCCCATTACACAACCGGTTCTTTGGGTTCAGGGCCGAGATACAGGAGTTTTACCGGCAAACCACCATTGCCGATCTGTTGCAGACCGATAAACCTCAGTTTATTCATAGCCTGTCTATCCATCAGGCCGTATAGCTTTTTTCACATTCTTTACTAACTGCTTATTCAATAAGAAACCCCTGGGGAACCAGGGGTCGAGATTGAAACGAAAACCAACGACTTCCACGGAGGAAAGTCTCAACTATACTATATTCTATGCCAAAGCTAGGTTTTGACCAGAGCAGGCGACTGACCTGGCTCAAGCAGTTGACTGATATTGGTCATCAGACTGTCAATAGGCTGGTATTCAGGCAGGCGACTGATGAAAATCAGCTTTTTCCCTTATACCGGAAACTATCTTGCTTATTGATATTAAAACAGCAGGAGTAGCGAGTCATGTTTTTGAAACCGATTCAGATAGGACGAGATTCTTTCGTAGCCGATATTGTGAAAGAAGATTACAGAACGGCCGCTGTATTTCAGCGGCACGGGATAGAGTATTGCTGCGGTGGCCGGTGGCCACTGTCTGTTATTTGTGAAAATAAAGGAATAGATCTCGAAGACCTGCGGAGCGAACTCGAGACCGCCATACGTCCGCTGCAGGTATCTGCACGCCTGCCGTTTGAAGAGTGGAGTGTGGACTTTCTGACCGATTATATTCTGCATGTACATCATCAGTACCTGCGCGATAACCTGCCCTTTATGGAGGCTCACCTGGAGCGTTTTGTTAGCGGTCATTCCAAAAAGTATCCGTACCTGGCCGAGTTGCAGGAACTGTTCAGGGACCTGCAGACCAATATGCAGCCACATCTGCGCCAGGAAGAGGAGGTACTGTTTCCTTATGTACGCCAGATCGCACATGCATATGATGACAGCGAGCCCTATGCCGGGTTGCTGGTGCGCACATTGCGCAAGCCTGTGGAGGCAGTCATGAACCAGGAGCACGAAAAGGTGATGCAGTTCCTGACGCGTATGCGCCAGCTTACGCACAGTTATACACCACCCGAAAATGCCTGCGTAAGCCACGCGGTAGCCTATTCATTGCTGCAGGAACTCGACAATGACCTTGTACAGCACCTGTACCTCGAAAACGAGGTGCTTTTTCCCAAAGCCATTGCGATGGAAAAGGAATTGCTGAAACGGTAACGCTATTGCGATAGTGTACTGTATTGGCGATAATCTTTAACTTGAGCCCAAAATCAGCCTTCATGCTCAAGATCAACAGCCGGCTGGCTACAGGTGTGTCTATCTTTGTTTTTTTGCTGGCCGTCACGTTCAGTTATCTATTCAAGACCTATGAGCTGGCCGTGGGCGGGTTGCTGATCACGATCGTGCTTACGGTATTCATACACGGCTGGCAGTCCACACTTATTGCGGGCCTGCTCAGCATGATCGCCATGACTGCTCTGGTAGTCTATTTCAGAGAGGAGGGTGACATTTTCCGCTCCCTGTTTGCCCAGTTGTATTCCCTGCTGGTGATCATATTTGCCATTGCTATTGTGTTTTATCTCAAAAAGCTGGAGCAGAGCCTGGCGTATGGCCGCACACACATGACCTCGCTGTTTGAAAATGCCACAGAAGGAATTTTACTGACCAACAGGTCTGGCGAGATCGTGCTGGCCAACCAGGCAGCCGAAAAAATGTTTGGGTATACAGCCAATGAACTTACAGGACAAAAAATTGAATTACTGATCCCCCAGCGGTTTCATGGAGGGCATGAAAAAATGCGGTCGGGTTTTTATAAGGCTCCGCAAAACAGGACGATGGGCTCCGGACGCGACCTGTATGCACGTCGTAAAGACAGGTCGGAGTTTCCGGTAGAGGTAAGCCTCAGTCATTACAACCAGAAAAATGAGCCTTTCGTAATTGCCTTTATTGTGGATATAACCACCCGCAAGGAAATTGAAGGCAACCTGATGCGTCAAAAAATGGAGCTGGAAAAGATCAGTAATGATATCCGTAAGCTCAATGCCGTGCTGGAAGAAAAAGTAGAAGAGCGCACATTGATCCTGAAAGAGGCACTGCAAAAACTGGAGCAATCGCAGCAGGAGTTGAGTGAGTCACTGGATAAGGAAAAACAACTCAATGAGATCAAGAGCCGGTTTGTATCCATGGCCTCGCACGAGTTTCGCACACCACTCAGCACGATCCTTTCTTCTGCCACACTCGTGGCGAAATATCCCACACAGGAAGATCAGCTCAAACGTGAAAAACATATCAGCCGTATCCGCGATTCGGTCAATCACATGAATGAGCTGCTGGAGGATTTTCTTTCGCTCGGTAAACTCGAAGAAGGCAAAGTGGGCATTACCGTGTCAGAATTTGCCGTACGCGATTTTGTAGAAGACCTGATGGATGAAATGAAGGCTCATCTCAAGGATGGTCAGCAGATAGACCTCGATTGCCGCGCACCTTTTTCGTTTGCCACCGACAAGCGGATGCTGAAGAATATCGTACTCAACCTGTTGAGCAATGCGATCAAGTTTTCTCCGGCAGGCAAACCGATCGGGATGCATATCGGCCTGGATAACGGCCGCATGCAGATCATTGTGAAAGACCAGGGATTGGGGATTCCCGAAGAAGATCAGCCTCATTTGTTTGGCACATTCTTTCGCGCCAAAAACGTATCCAATATACAGGGTACGGGCCTGGGGCTGCCTATCATAAAACGTTATGTAGACCTGCTGCGCGGCGAGGTCAGCTTTGAAAGCCGCCTGCAGGAAGGCACCACTTTTACCGTTTGGCTGCCGCGATTGGAGCCAACGCGCGATTAAGTCAAAACAAAATAAATAAGCCGCGGGTTATACAGGAAAAGGGGCTTATGAAAACACGCGCCCGCATACCCGTTGTGGTCAATACCACTGTAGTGCTGATCTATGTACTGCTGCAATTGCTCGAAGCGCCATTGCCCGTTCTCCTGTTTATCATATCGGTCTTTCCCGTACTGCTGGTGTGGATGGTGATAGCCGTGATCAGGTTTGATGAATATAAAGGACCGGAACTGAAAGACGATGAAGAATGGGGATATACAGATAAAAGGCCGGAGCAGCTGGGCACATTTTAACGGTGGCAGTGCACAGCATTTATGCCTGTGGCTGTAGGCAACTCCGGACTTAGGTAAGGTATGTCGAGATTAAGACCACGAAGTACCAGGGCCAGCCCAACCAGGCCCATGAATACCGGTACCAGTTTGCGCAGGCGTAGTCGTACCTGCAGACTGATCATTTGCCCGAAATAACTCAAGGCCAGCATAGCGGGAATGGTACCCAGTCCAAAAAAGGCCATGAACAAAACACTATGCGTGGTGGAAGAAGTAGTAAGCGCAGTAGCAATAGCTACATAGACCATACCACAGGGCAAAAAACCATTGGCAATACCCAATAGCAGAAAGCTGGCGATATTCTTATCTGATCGCAGCAGGCGCATCATGACCTTTTGCAGGTAATTGAAAAAACGATTCAGCAATGGCGGCTGTACAGCATATTTATATCCATAATAAAGGATCAGCAACAGTAAGACAACTGCACCCATCACGAGTGAGAACGTCTGTTGAAATCCTGCCAGGTAAATTTTGCGCCCGGCCTCACCTACCAGCAATCCCAGGAAAGAATAGGTCATTACCCTGCCCAGCTGATAAAACAGTAATGCAAAGAACCGGCCTGCACGTGGCAGATGATGTACAGGCAATGCCAGTGCCAGCGGACCGCACATGCCCACACAATGCAGGCTGCTGATCAGCCCCAGTGTCAATCCTGCTATGAGTACCGGCCAGTGCATCAATTGATAGTTAAGGGCAATTCGTTATAAAAAGAAGTGTTATTGCCTTTCCATTGCAGTTTTACAGTATAATTGCCCGGAGCCAGCCGGCGCAGATCGACATGCTGTACGCCATTTGCATCGGGCGCGAGTTGCAGTTGCTGATCTCTTTTGGCGTCATAGGCACAGTAAAACCAGGCAGTACCTGAAATATCGCCTGACTGAAACCCTGCCGGGAAAAGCAATTGCAGGGAGTCGCCCGACTGCTGCAGTTGTACCTGCTGTGTAAGCAGGCTGGCCTGGTGTGAGCCATCGATTACATCCTGGTACTTCAATTCACTTTTATAATATTCTTTTTCTACCAGTTCAAAGTCGGTATTCATGGAGCGGTATACCAGGTAACCCATGCCTCCGATGAAGACGATGAAAGTAAACAGTAGTTTATATCCCCAGTTCATATACATATCTTTTAATCAGTTATTGTTGACGTTTGCGGAATGGGCCCATAAAGTTGGTGCTGAGCGTGGTGATCTTTTTATCGCCATCATACAGGCCGATCTTCAATGGGGTCTTACGGTCTTTGATAAAACTGTTGGGCAGTACGATAAAGAATGATCCTTTGCCCTGTCCTTCTTTTTGTACCACTATATCGCGTCCTTCGGCTTCAATGATGCGGCCAGGGGCGTCTTCGATACGGAGTGTAAGTGGTATTTCATTTACTGTTTTATTAATGACCTTGATATTGTACAAGTTTGAAATGCTGTCGGTGCCGCGCTCCTGGTAGGTGATACCTGCTGCGCGGATGATAGTGCCATCCACATCCTTGCGGGTTACCAGCAAAAGGGTAAGCAGGCCAGTAAGTACGATCAGCATGATGGTATAAAATTTCATGCGGCCGGTATAGCGCAGTTTTTTGCCTTCCGCAATGCCATTTTCCGAAGCATAACGGATGAGACCTTTGGGCCTGCCGGTTGCTTCCATCATATGATCGCAGGCATCGATACAGGCCGTACACCCCACACATTCCATTTGAGTACCGTTGCGGATGTCGATACCGGTAGGACATACTTTCACACATTGAAAGCAGTCAATACAGTCGCCCAGGTTGAGCTCAGCAGTCTTATTCTTTTTGTATTTACCACGTGGCTCGCCGCGTTTGTAATCGTAGGCGACCAGCATTGAGTTGCGGTCAAGCAATACGCTCTGCAGGCGGCCATAGGGACAAACCACCGTGCAGGCCTGCTCGCGGAAATAAGCATATACACCATAGAAAACGCCCGAAAACGCCAGGATGGCAACGAAGCCGCCAAAATGTTTGGTAACCGGTTCAGAAATGATCTGCAACAGCTGATCCATGCCAATGATATAGGCCAGGAAAAAATTGGCGATCACAAAAGCCATGGCAAAGAATACCACGTGCTTAAGTGTCTTTTTGAAGATCTTATTGCCTGTCCAGGGAGCAGCCTTGAGCATTTTTTGTGCAGGAGCATCTCCTTCGATCAGGTATTCTACCTTGCGAAAAAGCATTTCCATGAAAATGGTTTGCGGGCAAACCCATCCGCAGAATAAACGTCCGAAGGCAGCGGTAAACAAAACGATGAAGACGATAAAAGTGATCATGGTAAGGCCAAAGATGAAAAAGTCCTGCGGCCAGAACACTTTACTGAAGATGATAAACTTTGCTTCGGGGATGTTGAAGAGGAGCAGCGGGCGTCCTTTCACTTTGATGAAGGGGAGGGCAAAGAAGAGGATAAAGAATCCCCAGCTTACCCAGGTGCGGATGCGGTAAAACTTTCCTTTAGGTTTCTGCGCAAAGATCCATTTACGTTTTCCTTTGGCATCCACGGTAGCAATCCGGTCCCGGAAAGATTCATCGCCGGGACCGGCTGCTGTTGTTGTTGTGTTAGTAGTTTCCATCGTTGGTCGTTTCTAAGGCTGAGCCAATTGGCGGAATAGCTGTCTATTTCACCGCCACTTTCTTATCTGCACTGTCAGCTACAGGGGCTGCTGCAGGTGCGGCGTCCTCTTTATAAAGAGTGCCTTGTGCAGCTTTGCCGTTGGGAGGATTGGTGCCATGCAATGACTTCACAAAACTGGCCAGTTGCGCAATCTCTTTGGGTGAGTACACACTTTGCCAGCTGGCCATACCCTTACCATCCACACCGTATTTGATAGTTCTGAAAATACTCTTGATATCTCCTCCGTGAATCCAGTATTCGTCGGCCAGGTTAGGTCCTACCTCACCGGCGCCATCGGCTTTGTGGCAGGCAGCGCAGGAGTTGATAAAGATCTTTTTTCCTTCGGCCAGATCAGCGGCATCAGGCATGTAGGCCACATTGTTTTCATTGACAGCTTCCCCTTTTTCTTTCAGGTACTCCTGTATTTTGAGTTCGGCCTTTGCCACAGATTGCTCATATTCCTGCTCACTCAGCGGGGCTGTCTCACTGACGTGGTAGCGCCAGAGATATACGGCAGAAAAAATGATGGTGATATAAAAACCCCAGAGCCACCAGGGCGGCAGACGGTTGTCGAGCTCGCGGATGCCATCATAATCATGACCCAGGTCGATGTCGGCTTCCTGCTCTACGGGTTTAAACCGGTTGATCTTGCTCCACCAGGTGAAGGTTGGTTTTTTGACCAGCACTTCGGCCGCAGCATCTGCAGCAACATCCTGCTGTTTTACAGATTTGATCAGGAAACGGGTATTGATCAGCAGAGCCAGTATAACAAACAACTCCAGGAAGATCACGGAAGCCATTATATAAAAAGTACTGACCGAAAGACCGCCGATAGACTGCACCGTGTTGGCAGTGGTGCTGGCGCCGGCATCCTGTGCAAAGATCGAAGGGCTGATCAACATAAACCCGATAACCAGTAGGGTATTGACTGTGCCGCTGGTTTGTTTTTTCTCTTTCCGTTGCACTTTCCAGTCGGCCGAGCCGATGAGCAGGTTGGCCAGTACGGCAATGACGATCAGCAGCAAGGCCATCAGGCTGAGCAGGATCAGGGCCAGCGGATTGGAAAAGATGGAAGGCTCGGGCGGACCGGCAGCCAGTGCTGGCTTTGCCAGTATGCCGAATATGGTGAGCAGCAGCAGCACCCGTCCGGCTTTTTTATTTCTCTGAAGCAGTTTATGAATTGTACGCATAAGAGTCTTTTTTAGATTTCTTCTTTGTCTAATGGTATACGGCTGATCTCATTGATGGTTTTTTTATCGGCCCTGATCACCCAGGTCAGCATGACGAGAAAGAACAGGCCAAACACGGCGAAAGAGGTGAGTGCGTAGATATCTACACCACTGATCTTTTCGAGATAATTAATGAATTTCATGATTGCTGCTTTTGGGTTTATTTAAGTTCTGCTACTGGAGCAGGTTTGGGGGCCAGTTTAATATCGGTACCTATACGCTGCAGGTAGGCAATGAGCGCGATGATCTCTACATTGCTGATGGTCTCTATCTTGTCTTTTTGCAGGTTGTTGGCAATGACATCGGCCTGCTGCATCAGATCGCGGTTGGCCTGTTTGTCATAGCCTTCGGGGTACGGTACACCGAGTGTTTGCATAGCCCGTATTTTGGCCCCGGTACTGGCGGTATCGATCTTACGGTCGAGCAGCCAGGGATAGGCCGGCATGATAGATCCCGGTGACATAGAGCGCGGATCGTACATGTGATTGTAATGCCAGCTATCAGTTTGTTTGCCACCCTCACGTGCCAGATCGGGTCCGGTACGTTTACTACCCCACTGGAAAGGGTGATCATAGATAAACTCACCAGCTTTGGAGTACTCGCCGTAGCGGGCTACTTCATCGCGGAAGGGGCGTACCATTTGTGAGTGGCAGGTATAACAACCTTCGCGCACATAGATATCACGACCATGCAGTTCAAGCGGTGTATAAGGTTTCACACTCGCAATGGTGGGAATATTTGATTTGACCAGGAAGGTGGGGATCATTTCTATGACACCACCGATACCTACTACCACCAGGCTCAGGATCAGCATGGTCACCGGTTTTCTTTCCACCACACGGTGCCAGTATTCCTTACCATGACTTTTTACTTTGGCCAGCGGAGCGGCTTCAGCTTCTTCATTGGCAATAAACCTGCCCTGGCGTACGGTTTTGTAAACGTTATAGGCCATCAGTATAGCACCTACCAGGTAAAGGGCACCGCCCACACTGCGGGTGATATACATGGGGATGATGTTGGTCACAGTTTCCAGGAACTGGAATTTCAGTTGTCCTTCTTCAGTAAATGACTTCCACATCAGGCTCTGTGTGAAACCAGCCCAGTACAGCGGTACTGCATAGAGAATGATACCAATGGTGCCCAGCCAGAAGTGGTTTGTGGCCAGTTTTTTGGAATACAGTGTGGTACCCCACATGCGTGGCACCAGGTAATAGATCATGGCAAAAGCCATAAATCCGTTCCAGCCCAGGCCACCGATGTGTACGTGTGCAATAGTCCAGTCGCTGAAGTGCGAAATAGCGTTGATGTTTTTCAGGCTCAGCAATGGTCCTTCCAGCGTGGCCATACCATAACAGGTGATGGCAACCACCATGAATTTCAGTACGGGATCTTCACGTACTTTATCCCAGGCGCCGCGCAGGGTAAACAAACCGTTGAGCATACCACCCCAGGAGGGGAAGATCAGCATCAGGCTGAATACAGTACCCAGTGACTGTGCCCAGTCGGGCAATGAAGTATAAAGCAGGTGGTGAGGCCCGGCCCAGATATAGATGAAAATAAGGGCCCAGAAGTGAATGATCGAAAGACGATAGGAATATACAGGACGATTGGCTGCCTTGGGCAGGAAGTAATACATCAGGCCCAGGATAGGTGTGGTGAGGAAGAAGGCCACCGCATTGTGACCATACCACCATTGTACCAGCGCATCCTGCACACCTGCATACCAGCTGTAACTTTTCATGAAGGATACAGGGATCTCAATAGAGTTCACGATATGCAGCATGGCTACCGTAACCCAGGTAGCGATATAAAACCAGATAGCTACATAAAGATGACGCTCGCGGCGCTTGATGATGGTACCAAACATATTGATACCAAAAACAACCCAGATCAGGGTGATGGCAATATCAATAGGCCATTCCAGCTCCGCATATTCCTTACCGGTAGTGAAACCCATGAGCAGGGTGATGGCGGCGGAGGCAATAATGAGCTGCCAGCCCCAGAAATGGATCCAGCTCAGCTTATCACTGTACATGCGTGTCTTACAAAGGCGCTGCAAAGAATAATAGACACCCGTGAAGATACAGTTGCCCACAAAAGCAAAAATGATAGCATTGGTATGCACCGGGCGAAGACGGCCAAAAGTGGTCGCCGCCAGGTTGAAACTACTGGCCGGATAATAGATCTGGATGGCCGCCCAGAGTCCCGCCAGCATACCCACTATGCCAAATACAAGGGTAGCATAGGCAAATGCGCGCACGATCTTGTTATCATAATAAAATTTCTCTACTTGCATAAGCTGGATTGTTTAAACATTATAGTGTTTTGGTGGAAGAAGGCTTGTCGTCAAACAGGATTCGCGAAGAGGGAGAATAATCGTCCTCAAATTGCCCGGAACGTACGCCCCATAAAAAGGCGACCAGAAACAGGGCGGCTACGGATAAGCTGGCGATCAGCAGTATGATAATCACACTCATAAATGGAAGTATTGGAACCGGCGGTAAAATTATCTGTGCGCCAACGGGCAGGGTCTAACCCCTGTCAGCCAGGCACCTGATTTTTGTCAGACTTCCGTCATGATGTTTGCCCATCGGCTCAGGATCAGAGCCTAAACCAGCGGGCCAGCAGGTTGCTGCTGCCAAAAGTGAGGAGCACAATGCTGAGTGAGCTGCTGGGCATCAGGATAGCGGCGATCAGGGGCGACAGGTTGCCCTGCACCGCAAAGTATAAACCGATGATATTGTAGACTATAGACAGCACAAAACTGGCGATCACAATGCGTTTATTGGCCCTGCAGAGGCGGATAAACCGGTGAAGCAGGGGCAGGCTGCGGGCTTCTATAATGGCATCGCTCGCCGGAGTAAAGTTGTTGGTTTGCTCAGACACCGCCAGCCCCACATCACTTTGCTTCAATGCGCCGGCATCATTAAGCCCGTCTCCGATCATCATTACCCGGCGTCCGTCTTTCTGTAACTGTTCTATATAATGCAGTTTGTCTTCCGGCTGCTGCCCAAACAGCAACTGGGTATCGGCTCCCAGCATCTGCAGCAGGTTGCCGCGCTCTGCATCATTGTCGCCAGACAGGACCGACAGGCTATAATGAGGTTTCAGTTCTTTTGCCAGGGCAGGTACGGAGGTGCGGTAATGATTGCGAAACAGAAAAGAGCCTTTTACCTCATCATTAATGCCCAGGTATACACGTGTGCCGCTGCCCGGTACATCGATCCCCGTCACGAAACGGGCTGAGCCCAGTTTTACCTTTTTGCCGTTTACAATACCTGAAATACCCCGGCCGGGCAATTCCCGGAAAGCTTCGGTATGTGCAGTAGTATTGCCATCCGTATGTGCCAGGGAGCGACTGAGCGGATGGGTGGAATTGGCCGCCAGTGAAGCTGCCAGGCCACGTTCCTCATCAGTCAGCGTAAAACCTTCAAAAATGATATCCTGCTCATGGGGAGAGGTGAGTGTACCCGTTTTGTCAAAAACGATCTGGTCGATATCGGCAATGGTCTCAATGGTTTCCGCATTGCGCAGATAAAGCCCGTTGCGGCTCAGTATCCGCAATACATTGCCATTGGTAAATGTATTGGACAACAACAGGGCACAGGGACAGGCAATGATAAAAATAGAGGTGACGGCAGGCCACACCCGGCTGCTGTCGGTAAAATACCAGTAGATGGCGGTAGTGATGGCAATGCTGAATACGATATAGGTAAAATAACGGCTCAGCAGGTCCACAAAAGAATGCGTTTCCTTTTTGGGTTCTTTGGTAAAGGCATCGCGGTTCCACAGGCGGGTCAGATAACTCTGGGCTACTTCTTTTACTACGAGCACTTCAATATTGCCGCCCGTTTGTTTGCCGCCGGCATAGACCAGCTCACCCATCTCGCGCGCTACCGGCACCGACTCGCCGGTTACAAAACTGTAATCAATAAAAGCCTTACCGCGGGTAAGGATCCCATCGGCAGGTATGAGCTCTTCATTATGGATCACGAGGGTATCGCCATTGCGGATGTCGGGCAGGGTAGTGGGTACCTCAACCCCGTCCTTGCGTACCGATACGGCAACAGGGAAGTAAGAAGTATAATCGCGCTCAAATGATAATTGACGATAGGTTTTGTCCTGCAAAATGCGTCCGGCCAGCATAAAGAATACAATACCGGTCATGCTGTCAAAATAACCACCACCGGTGCCGCTGATCACTTCATGGGCACTACGTACAAAAGTGATAATGACAGCCAGGGCAATCGGCGCATCGATATTCAGATAGCGGTGCCGCAGGCTTTTCCACGATGATTCATAAAAGGGTAATGCCGAATAGAGGAGCACTGGCAGTGCCAGGATAAAATTTATCCAGCGAAAAATGCCCCGTAGCCCTTCTTCCGATGCATCTACCCCCAGGTACTCCGGAAAACTGAGCAGCATAATATTGCCGAAGCAAAAACCAGCAATACCCAGCTGATAGACAAGGCTTTTGTCGATGGAAGGGCGTTTCTGCTTCAGGTCGTTGAGGCTGATATAAGGCTCATAGCCAATGCTGGTCAGCAACTCTGCGCCCTCACGCAGTGAGCACAGGCGCGGATTGAGGACCAGGTCAATTTCTTTACGGGCAAAATTTACTTTGGCCGATATCACACCCGCATTGATGCGGTGCAGGTTTTCGAGCAGGTAAAGGCAGGAACTGCAGTGCATCTGGGGCAGGTAAAAAGTCGTGTGCAGCTGCTGATCATCGAGATAGCTTATCAGCGCAGCTTTTACCTTGTCATCTTCGAGAAACGCAAACTTGTCGCGGCGTACCTGTATCCGCTGATTGATACCGGGATTGGTATTCAGATCATAGTAGGTACACAGGTCATTTTGCTGCAGCAACTGATACACCATCCGGCAACCTTCACAGCAGAAAGGCTTTTCCTCCAGCTTGAAACGCGTGGTCACACAGGGCTCTCCGCAGTGGTAACAAACGGTGCTGACAGGGCTGGCGGTGGATGAAACAGGCATAGGAATCCCAATTAATGCGGCTAAAGTAGCGCGGAGCGGTCCGGCAGCGGTTGAGCAAATTCAGTGAAAAGAATGATTATGATCACCCCGGCTATTTTGTAATTTGCGGCCTATTATTGGTTAAACCCCCATCTTCACGCTTATGTCCCAACGTACTATCCTTATCATTGACGACAACGACGATATCCGGGAAAACACAGCTGAAATACTCTCTTTTGGCGGCTATCGGACCATCACGGCCGAAAATGGTAAAAAAGGTATAGAAGTAGCGGTGCGCGAAAAACCCGATCTTATTGTCTGTGATATTATGATGCCGGAGCTGGACGGGTATGGTGTGCTGCACCTGCTGCGCAAAAACCCCGAAACGGAAGACATTCCCCTGATCTTTCTGACAGCCAAGGCAGAGCGCAGCGACCTGCGCAAAGGAATGGAAATGGGCGCCGACGATTATGTGACCAAGCCTTTTGAAGAGGTGGAGCTCATGAATGCCATCGAGTCGAGATTGCAGAAGTACGATGTATTGCATAAAAAATATGCCAGCAACAGCAAGGGACTGACAGAGCTGACCAACGACCTGCGCACCTCCGGTATGCTGCAGTTCAGGCTGGAAGATTATAATACGGAGCTGTATTCCAAAAAACAGGTGATCTATGCAGAAGGCAAGCGCCCCCGGTTTCTCTATTATATTGTAAAAGGGAAAGTGAAAGGCTTCAAAACGCACGAAGACGGCAAAGAATATATCACCGACCTGTACAGCGATGGCGACTACATCGGTTATCCGGCACTGATCGAGGAAAAAAATTATGACGATACGGCTGTAGCGCTCGAGGAGACGGAGATCATACAGGTACCGAGAGAAGATTTTCAGAACATTGTTTACAGCGACATCAATATCGCCTCCAAGTTTATCCGCATCATTACCCAAAATGTAAAGGAAAAAGAAGAGCGGCTGCTGAGCCTGGCCTATAGCTCCCTCCGCAAACGTGTGGCCAAGGCCCTCGTGGATATTCACGGCAAATTCAACGACCCCGGTCAAAACAACCCTATCGAGATCAGCCGCGAAGACATTGCTCATTATGTAGGTACGGCAACCGAATCACTGATCCGCACACTGAGCGATTTTAAATCGGAAAAACTGATCGAAATAAAAGAAGGAAAGATCAGTATCAGTAATCTGGATAAATTGAAGAACTTGTTGTATTGAACAATCGGGTTTAGTTGACGGTTGACAGTGGACAGTTGACAGAAGGGAACAATTATGAAGATCGTGTTCAAGGACAGATAATCCTTAGTAAACCGGTCCGGAAGGAAATTTGGTTATCACTGGTCGGCATTTAATTGGCTGAAAGTTACTTTTAAACCTTTATACCTTTAAACTATTCTGTCAACTGTCCACTGTTAACTGTCAACTACTCCACTAGTTTTCCATAAAACCATCCAGATCCCGCCGTTCTTTTTTGGTAGGTCGTCCGATCTTGCTGGGACGTTTGCCGGTATGAAAACTGGCGGCCTGGTATTGCAGGCGTTCCAGTTCTTCGGCAGGTGTGATGTCTGTATAGTTTTTGATGGCTTCTGTATGCGCCACCCGTTTTTCGAGCAGGCCGGTCACTTTGATACGCCAGCGCCTCGACTCGGTCCTGATCTCATATTCATCGCCGATATGCACCGGGCGTGAAGCCTTCACCTGTGCGCCTTCCATTTTTACCTTACCACCATCGCAGGCGGCAGCAGCCAGTGTGCGGGTCTTAAAGATCCGGATGGACCACAAATATTTATCGAGTCGTAGTTTTTCCGCCATACGAAAAAAGGTCGGGGATGAAAGGTGAAAGGTAGAGGGTAAGAGAATAAATCCTTAAACCCTCTACCTTTTACCTTTAGCCTTACTCTGAGAAGAATTTATGGAAATACGGAATCGTCTCTATCCCCTTATAATAATTTTCAATATTATATTTTTCATTAGGGCTATGCAGGTTGTCGTTGTCGAGACCAAAGCCCATGAATACGATCTTAATGCCCAGTTCTTTTTCCAGGATAGAGCAGATGGGAATACTGCCCCCACCACGTACGGGAATCGGCGCTTTGCCAAATGTAGCTTCAACGGCACGTGAGGCCGACTGGTATCCTTTGCTGTCGATCGGTGTCATGTATGGCTCACCACCATGATGCAGGGATGCTTTTATCGTCACAGATGCCGGGGCAATAGAACGGAAGTATTTCAGTAGTATTTCCGTGATCTTGTCAGAAGACTGGTTGGGCACCAGGCGGGCAGATATCTTGGCATAGGCTTTTGAAGGCAATACAGTCTTGGCGCCTTCGCCGGTATAACCACCCCAGATACCGTTTACTTCCAGCGTGGGCCGTATACCAGTGCGCTCGTAGGTAGTATAACCTTTTTCACCCCACAACTCATTTACACCCAGATCGGCCTTGTATTCAGCTTCATCATAAGGTGCTTTGTTGAGCAAGGCACGCTCCTCTGCAGTAGCTACAGCTACATCGTCATAAAAACCGGGAATGGTGATATGATTGTTTTCGTCGTGGCAGGATGCGATCATCTGTGCCAGTATCGTGATAGGGTTGGCAACGGCGCCACCATAGGTACCGCTATGCAGATCGCGATTGGCACCTGTTACTTCCACTTCAATATAGCTGAGTCCACGTACGCCGGTATCGAGCGAAGGATTTTCCATGCTCAGCATGCTGCTGTCGCTGATCAGGATCACATCTGCTTTGAGCAGGTCTTTATGCGCAGCCACAAAAGCGCCCAGGTTGGGAGATCCTACTTCTTCTTCGCCTTCTATCAGGAATTTGATATTGGAAGTAAGGGTATTGGTCTGTGTTAATATTTCCAGTGCCTTTACGTGCATGAAAAACTGGCCCTTGTCATCGGCCGATCCGCGGGCAAATACTTTTCCGTCTTTGATCACCGGGTCAAAGGGACCGCTATGCCAGAGTTCCAGTGGCTCGGGCGGCTGCACATCATAGTGACCATATACCAGTACCGTAGGTTTGGAGGGGTCTGCTATCTTTTCACCATACACTACCGGATGGCCTGCGGTAGCCATTACTTCAGCTTTATCACAACCTGCAGCCAGCAGGCTTTTCTTAACAGCCTCTGCGCAGGTCAGCATATCATTTTTGTGTTCAGACTTGGCGCTCACAGAAGGAATGCGAAGCAGGTCCATCATTTCATTCAGAAAACGGTCCTTATTTTTTTCCAGGTAATTTTTCCATGCTTCCATAATAAAAATCTTTGCTTGATTAAGAGGGGTAAAGGTAGGAAAATGCGGCTTTGTATGCATGTTAATTACCAACGGATAGCGGGCAAAATACCCATGGCAGGGTATGTGTACTCAGGCTATGGCCAGTTATTTTGAAACCGGCAATCCACTTTTTGTACCAATGAATACCCCTCGCCGTTACCATACTGCTTTTCTGATCGGGTGCGGATACCTGCTGGTGATCCTGCCCACAGCACTGTTGCTGTTTAGCCCATTGTTATATGTTGTTTTTCCGGATATACAACAGGCTCTGCAATACCCGCTTCGTTTAGTAGGGGCCATGGCTGCCGGTCTGCTGGCTGCTTTTCTGTATTACCGGTTGATAGCACCGTGTTGGGTAAAATGGGCATTGCAGCATGCAGATGATCTTCCTGCATTGAACCGGAAAATGCGCCGGTACCGGTTACTGCCCGATGGGTTGCTGGTGAAACTGAGCCGGTCTGGCTGGCTGCCGGAAGAGGTGGAGCGACAACTGCAACAAACAAATGCACGCATCGCGCTGCAGGATGACCCGGCCGTGCCGGCCTTTACACATATTTACCAAGTGGCGAGTTACCGGATGCTTGGCTGGCTGGCCGTTTTTCTGTTTGCGGCTTCTGTAGTTGTGCTGGTAGGATTTCTGCCATCGGATCAATGGTGGCAGATCACGGGTTTCGCGCCATTGCTGATCGGGGGCCTCATCTTACTTCCGCGCCGCGACAGCAAAATATGCCTGCTTACACTCACCACTGCAGGTATTACACACAAAGAGCAAAGCTGGACATGGGATCAGCTGGGAGATATAGAGTTTGAAGTAAGGCATTCCTGGCACGGATCTCCTGCACATTCCAACTACATCGTGAATACGCATAAACTATTGCGAATGGAATTGCTGACCGGCGAACAACAGGTCATCGATCTCAGCAGGGCATTGATACGTGGCGACCTCGAAGAATATATTGCTGTCTATCGCTACCGCCACAGCCTGCAGTAAGCCTGGCAAAACAGGTTATTTGATCTTCGATTTGGCCAGTGCGATCAATATTACACCGCCCAGTATGACTGTAAGCGCTGTGATCTGTTGTGCATTGATCTGCTCGCCTGCTATGAGCCAGCCCAGAAACAGGGCCACTACCGGATTGACATACGCATAAGTGCCCACCAGTGTGGCAGAGCGTACACTCAACAGCCAGATATAAGCCATATAGCCTACGAGCGATCCCATTACGATCAGGTAGCCGATGGCCAGTACAGAAGAATATGTGATGTTTTGAAGATATACATGATCAAATTCACCACTCACAGCACTGGTGATAATGGCAAAGCAGCCTGCGGCCATCATCTGTACAGCCGCTTTCATACTGGTAGAGGCTTCTATCGGTTTGTATTTTGAATAAAGCGATCCCACGGCCCAGCTGATCGTACCTACCAGCAGTACAAAGAAACTGATCAGCTTCATCTGGTTGCCTTTGAAGCTGAAGGCGTCTTTGTCTGAAAACAGGGTGAGTATACCGGCAAAGCCGATGAGCAATCCGAATAAAACCCATTTACTGGAAAAATTATTCTTCCATTCCCGCTTATCCAGCAATACAAACCACAGCGGTGTACTGGCTACAATGATAGCGGCGAGGCCACTGGAAATATATTGCTCTACCCAGGCCACCGAGCCTGTACCGATAAACAACATCAGAAAACCGCCTACCGATATTTTACCGATAGTGGCAGGCCGGGGCGTTGATTCTCCTTTTATGCGTAAATACAAATAGAGTAGCAGGCCGGCTACTGAAAAACGGATACCTGCCATGAGCAGCGGCGGTACTTCGCGTATGGCAATAAGTATAGCCGTATAGGTAGAGCCCCAGATGATGTACAGCGCAGCAAAGGCTGCAATCACCATGGCTTTCGAAGGTTGTTTTTGAAGTGTAGGTGCAGACATAGGTTATAAGGTCCTGGGTACAGGCAGTTGATTTGTTTCTTTCAGTGTTTCCAGTACAATGGTGGTTTTGGTAGACAGGATGCCGGGAATCTTGCCCATCTTTTCGCGCATAAGACGAATAAGTGATTGCGGATCGCTGGCCCTTACCTTCAGCAGGTAGCAATCATCGCCGGCAATATGATGCAGCTCCAGTACATCGGGTATTTTGGCCAGTTGTTTGGCCACATTGGCATTGCCGGGCCCTTCGCTGCTTTTAATAAAAATAAAAGCCAGCAGCCGCAAACCCAGCATATCTGCGCTGAGGCGGGCTGTATATTGCTGTATCACTCCTTTCTGCTCCAGTTTCTTCACCCGCTCCAGCGCTGCAGAAGGGGCCATGCCTATCTGCCGGGCCAGGTCTGCATTGGATACAGAGGCATCGGCCTGTTTGAGGGCCAGTATTTTCAGGTCGGTTTCATCCAGTGAAAAAGACATTTTTCAGAATATTATTCGGCTAATTTAAAAAATAAAAGAATAATATTCTGAAATTATTACCTTCTACCTTTTGCCTTCCTCCTTATCACCCGGACGTTCCTTGCGGCGCAGTGCACTGGCCTTGGCCACCAGCTTGCTGCCAAACTGATTCTTGATCTCGTCTACCGCCTTATAGAGATTGAGCTTCTCTACATTATTGTCAAAAAGGCTCATTTGTACGGTGAAGGGAATGAACTGGCTGAGCCGCACTCCCAGCAGGCGTACCGGCCGGTTGGCCTGGTATGATTTACGAAAGAGGTCTTTTACTTTGGCAATCAGCTGATCGTCGAGTGCGGTATAATCTATTGTTTCCTGGCGCGACGTGGTTTCAAAATCTTTGTAACGGATCTTGACGGTTACACAACCAGCCAGCTTTTCATCTTCGCGCAATGCATAGGCCGTTTTTTCGGTAAGCCGTACCAACTCCTGGTTGAGAAACTGCAGGTCGGTATAGTCGCGGTCAAAAGTATTTTCGTGACTGATACTTTTTTGCTCCCATTCCGTTTCGATTTGCGAGCGGCCAATGCCCTGCGCTTTTTCCCAAAGCGATTCCCCCCACTTGCCTACATACCGTTGCAACAGTTCGAGCGGAGTGCGGGCCAGGTCTTCGATAGTATAGATGCCAAAATTCTTCAGGGTCTGTTCTGTCTGCTGTCCCACACCATTGATCTTTTCGATGCCCAGTGGCCAGAGAAATTCTTTTTCGCGCCCATGCGGAATTTCAAGAAAACCATTGGGCTTAGCTTCATTGGTCGCCATCTTGCTGATGAATTTGGCCGAAGAAAGACCTGCAGATATAGGCAAGCCGGTCTCTTTCATGATCAGCTCCCGCAACTCGCGGGCATAGCGGCTCACACCAAAGAATTTATCCATACCTGTGAGGTCGATATAGAATTCATCGATCGATGCTTTTTCAAACAGCGGCACTTTGGATGCAATGATCTCGGTCACCCAGCGGGAATACCTGCTGTAATCAGCCCGGCTACTGTTGGTCACAATGGCATGCGGGCACAACTGCATGGCCTTTTTCATGGGCATGGCCGAGTGAATGCCAAACTTACGGGCTTCGTAGCTGCAGGCTGCCACCACACCCCGTTCATATCCGCCTACCAGCACGGGTTTGCCCTTGAGCGATGGATTGTTGAGAATCTCGACCGATACAAAAAATGAATCGAGGTCAAAATGGGCAATATGGGGGAGGGCATTACTCACTCCGCAAAGGTAACGAATGCCGGATCGACGGTTTGGTGAACCTGCGCTGTCTTATCTTTACCAGCATCTGTCAGTTATGGAAGGATTACAGCATCTTCAGCAATTTGCCAACAGCATTGCTCCCCTGCGTGAGGAGGAGTGGGCTGCTTTTGCCCGGGGCTGGAGCCCTGTGGCGGGCAAACGGAAGACACTGCTTACAGCCGCCGGCGAGACAGAGCGTTATCTTTATTTTGTGCTCGAAGGAGTACAACGCATCTTTCATATCGGCGATGACCAGCAGGAGGCCACCCTGATCTTTACCTATCCTTATTCCTTTGCCGGTGTGGCCGATTCCTTTCTGACCCAGACACCGTCGTCTTATTTTTTCGAAACACTGACCAGCAGTCAGTTGCTGCGTATCAGTTATCAGCAACTGCAGCAAATGATGCAGGCGCATACCGGTATCCGCGACCTGGTATTGCGGGCTACGGCTTTTGCACTCAAAGGAGTGCTGGAGCGGCAACTGGAACTGCAGTGTTTCAGTGCAGAACAAAAGTTCCGTACCCTGCTCAAGCGCAGCCCGCATGTACTGCAGATCATTCCGCATAAATACCTCGCTTCGTACCTGGGCATTGACCCTACCACTTTCAGCAAACTGCTGGGATCTATCCGTATTTAACAGTATTCCTGCACAGAAATCTTGGTCTGCGCCAAGATTTACGCTTCCGGCCCCGGTTAGCTTTGTCAAAAAAAGAGAAATGAAAAAATTCAAAAGCGAAGAATTACTGCTGCAGTTGCAGTCAGTGGTCAGAAGTCATATTGCCGCAGCTACCCGGTTAAAGCAGGAAGATCCCGCTCTTTTGCTGGAGCAGCCCGGAGCAGGGCGGTGGAGTGTGATACAGGTGGTACAGCACCTGAATACCTATGGGGAATTTTATCTGCCTGCCATCCATACAGCGATGCAGCGGTCACGGCCGGCACGTCCTTATTTCAAACCAGGATGGCTGGGAGATTATTTTACCAAAATGATCAGTCCCGATGCTGTGGGCAACATCGGTAAAAAAATGAAGGCGGCACCCCGCCACCGTCCGTCTTTTCATGCAGATGCACAACCGGTGATCAGCCTCTTTCTCGAGCAGCAATATGCACTGCTGGAGTTGCTGGAAAAAGCGCGGACAAAAGATCTGTCAGGTATTAAGACGCCTGTTTCCATCGCGTCATTTATCCGCCTGCGGCTGGGAGATACATTCCGTTTCCTGGTAGCGCACCAGGAGCGTCATTTTGCTCAGATGGAGCGTACGCTGCAACTGGTCAGGATCCATGCAGATAGATATCCAGCAATCCATCTGGTAGCGTGACCTGTACCTGGCGTTTGCGGTGGTCGATACGCTGCAGGGTGCCTTCGTGAAGGGGGATCAGTACTTCATGTCCGCGGATATCGAGGCGGCAAAGCAACTGGTGTGGTTGTTCGATCAATTCAAGTATGGGACCCAACGGGTCCTTTTCGTGCATGACTGTGTAGCCCAGCAGGTTTACGGGCGATGATTTGGCGGCATACTGGCGAAAGACTTCTTCTGTGAGCCAGAGTTCTTTTTGTGTCAGTTTCAGGGCCGCTTCGCGAGAGTCCACATTTTCGAGCTTGAGGTAGACCTCTGTATCGCTTTTGGCGCGGGCTTCCTGTACAAACCAGGGTATAAAAGAATTCTTTTTATCTTCTACAAATACGGCATCCAGTCCTTTGAGCGTGGTTTTTTTTCCCAGCGTATGCTGCAGGATGACTTCTCCTTTAAGACCGAATACGGCTACCAGTTTTCCTATCTTGATATATTGTGCCAATACAGTAAGTGATGATTGAGGTAATAAGCGTGCAATAAAAAATCCCGGTTCAGCTGAACCGGGATTTCAGAACTTTCAGGATTTGGACCAGGTCCGCTGCTATGAAGCAGGGAGCCTGCATTTATCCTTCACTTCCGCTGTCGGCCCTTCTTTCAGGACGACGGCCCGGAACCGGACGACGGCTACGGCGGGCGCGGCTAGCTTCTTCCTGGCGCTTCTTGATCTGGGCATCATGCTCGGCACTCCACTTGGTGAATTTTTCCATAGCGGTAGCGTCGTCAAACAGACCCAGTTGTACACCACGCAACAAGTGTTTCAGATACAATACACCTTTGAAGCTCAGAATGCGGCGAACCGTGTCAGTAGGTGTAGCACCTTTGCTGAGCCATTCCAAAGCTTTCTGACGATCCAGCTGAATAGTAGCAGGAACAGTCAGGGGATTGTAAGTACCTAATTTCTGGATGAATTTACCATCACGCGGGCTGCGTGAGTCTGCCACTACAATGAAGTAGAAAGGTCTTTTCTTAGACCCGTGGCGTTGCAGTCGGATTTTTGCTGCCATTTTAAATAGACATTTAAAGGCGTTAAATAATAATTGTTAACAACGGTTGACACCGTGCTGCAAAAGTAAGATGTAGCAATTGAAATCCCAAAGGGATTTTAGGAACGGGCCGGTAACCTGATAAACTGTTACAAATAGCTGACAATGTGCCCGGTGGGGAGAATGATTTGAAGATTTGAGGATTTGAAAATTTGAAGATGAGGGAGGGAAATTCGGTCTGGACGCGTAGCGTCCTGACCGGGCAGTTAAACTGGAAATGATCGAATAGTTTACTATTCACATAAAACTGTTCCCCGCTTCGTATTTGCTTTTAATTCCATCTTTTGCCTCCACGGCCGGCGGGGCCGGTGCTGTGTTTTTCTCCCTCTGCTCGTTGTATAAACTTTAAAGATTCAATCGGAGAAAACAAGGCACCTTGTGAACCACAAGAAAAAATAAGAGAATACTGCAGGGAAAAGTCAGTAAAATGATTTCTCCTGAAACTGTCTCGCCTAACCATTTTGCAGGCGGCGTACATTTCTAAAATTCTACCGCCATTGCCTCCACCATCTTCAAATTTTCAAATCCTCAAATCTCCAAATCCATTAGCACACCAGCACATTTATCACATTAGCACATTTTCCTGCCTTTTCCCTTCAGCCTTTCACCCTTAGCGGCGCATACCCGGCATCATGCGTCCAAACATGTTCATTTTATTCATGTTTTTCATCATATCACGCATTTGCTCAAACTGCTTCATGAAGGCATTCACATCGGCGATGTCTTTGCCGGCACCTTTGGCTATACGTTTGCGCCGGTTGCCGTCAATAATATCGGGATTGTTTCTTTCTTCGACCGTCATTGAATTGATCATGGCTTCAATGCCTTTGAAGGCATCTTCATTGATGTCGAGGTCCTTGATCTTGGAGCCCATACCAGGTATCATACCAAGCAGATCTTTCATATTTCCCATCTTCTTGATCTGCTCCAGCTGCATTTTGAAGTCGGCAAAGTCAAATTTATTTTTCCGGATCTTGCTCTCCAGTTTCTTGGCCTGCTCTTCATCAAACTGCTCCTGCGCTTTTTCTACCAGCGAGGTGATATCACCCATGCCCAGGATACGCTGAGCCATACGCTCGGGATAGAAGACATCCAGCGTATCCATTTTTTCACCATTGCTGGTAAACTTAATGGGTTTGTTTACGGTATAGCGGATAGAAAGGGCCGCACCACCACGTGTATCGCCATCCAGTTTGGTCAGAACCACACCGGTAAAGTCAAGCCGGTCGTTAAAGGACTTGGCGGTATTTACTGCATCCTGGCCGGTCATGCTGTCCACGACAAACAGGATCTCCTGCGGATTTACGGCAGCTTTGATATTGGCCACTTCGGTCATCATCGCCTCATCGATGGCCAGGCGGCCGGCGGTATCGATGATCACCACATTTTTGTTGCGGGAGCGGGCTTCTTTCACTGCCTGCTCGGCAATGGCTACTGCATTTTTATTGTCGGGTTCGATATGTACATCCACACCTATCTGCTCACCCAGCACACGCAGTTGCTCCATGGCCGCGGGGCGATAGATATCGGCCGCTACCAGCAGGGGGGAGAGGCCTTTTTTTGTTTTGAGATAACTGGCCAGTTTACCGCTGAAAGTGGTTTTACCACTACCCTGCAGGCCTGCCACGAGTATCACAGCGGGATTGCCCTTGCTTTGCAGCACGGCTTCTTCGCCGCCCATGAGTTCGGTCAGTTCATCCTTTACGATCTTTACCATCAGCTGACCCGGGCTGATAGCCGTGAGTACCTTTTCGCCCAGTGCCTTATCCTTGATCTTATCGGTGAATTCCTTGGCTATTTTATAGTTCACATCCGCATCCACCAGTGCCCGGCGGATATCTTTTACGGTTGTGGCGATATTCAATTCAGTGATGCGCCCCTGGCCTTTGAGGTTCTTAAAGGCTGATTCCAGTTTCTCCTGTAGTGAATTAAACATGTGTTGCGTATTTTCTGGCGCCGGCCGTACCGGCAGTTAAAACAAAAAGTGAACATGATGAATGTTCACTTTTTAACGGATTGCAAATATAAATTAAGTAGTGTATAGTTTATTTCATTAGCCTAAATAGGTTCTTAAAAGTTTGCAACGATTTGTAGTGCGGAGTTTGGTGATGGCTTTGTCTTTGATCTGACGTACACGTTCGCGGGTGAGGTTGAACTTTTCACCGATATCTTCCAGGCTCATGGGATGGTCCACGCCGATGCCGAAAAAATAACAGATCACTTCTTTCTGCCTTTCAGTCAGTGTTTTAAGTGAGCGGTCGATCTCGGTTTTGAGCGATTCGCGGTGGTCCAGGTCGCCATCTGTCTTTTCGGCATTGGGATTTTCCAGCACATCGAGCAGGGTATTGTCCTCGCCTTCTGCCAGCGGGGTGTCCATACTTATGTGACGTGATGAGATACCCAGGGTGGCCGATACTTCTTCGAGGTCCATTTCCAGCATTTCGGCCAGTTCCTCGGCAGAGGGCTCGCGCTCAAACTGCTGCTCCAGCGAAGAGAATGCTTTCTGGATACGATTGGTCAGGCCTACCTTATTGAGGGGCAGACGCACGATCCGCGATTGCTCGGCCAGTGCCTGCAAAATGCTCTGGCGGATCCACCATACCGCATAAGAAATGAATTTGAAACCACGGGTTTCATCAAAACGCTGGGCGGCTTTTATCAGACCCAGGTTGCCTTCATTGATGAGGTCGGGAAGTGACAGACCCTGATTTTGATACTGCTTGGCAACAGATACTACAAAACGCAGGTTGGCTTTAGTGAGACGATCCAGCGCCCGCTGGTCGCCCTGCCTGATCAATGCAGCCAGGCGAACTTCCTCTTCGGGAGAGATAAGCTCCACCTTGCCGATCTCCTGAAGATATTTCTCCAGGCTTTGAGACTCACGATTCGTAATAGACTTCGTGATCTTCAGCTGACGCATGCTCATAGGTTTGGTTTTAGACGGTTATTTTAAGGGTTGAGAATTAAGCTTTGGTTAGGTTAGCCTTTAAAATGACCCATCATCTACGGTTTCTGGCTCTTCAGAACATATTGGATTTCATAGCAATTTAAGGGTTAACTTAATATATCCCAAATTAAACTGGCGAATATTCTAACGCATTTATATACGTTTTATTTTAAAAGACTGTTTTTTAACGCAAAAAAGGGGAAAAATAACCCCCAAATAATTTTGCGACCTCAATTTATTTTCTATAATTGCAGCTATTGAGTGTTTTAACCATTAACGATGAGCAGGCAATTATATACGTTGGAGTTCCCGGTGAGATGTTCCCCTTCTATCCTTTATGAATTCTTATCCACCCCGGCAGGTCTGGGTGAGTGGTTTGCAGATAAAGTAGACGAGCGTGACAATGTCTTTTATTTCAGCTGGAATGGTACAGCTGACAAAGCTGAAGTGCTGGAAAGTGAAGAAGATAAATTCATTCGCTTTCGCTGGCTGGAAGCCCCCAAAGGAGAATATTTTGAATTTGGCATAGAGAAGTCTGAAATCACCAACCAGACCATCCTGGTGGTAAAAGATTTTGCCGAAAAGAAAGATATAAAGGACCAGAGCCTTTTGTGGGATCATCAGGTAAAAGACCTTTTTCACCGGTTGGGTAACTAGTGTTATCCGCTCCGGTAATCAATGTAGTAAGGAACCTTTGGTGGGTTCCTTTTTTATTGGTTAAACATTAAACCAGTCAGCAACTCCCCAAAGGCTTTATCAAACCGGTCGACGGTACTGTCCCATTCGGCCAGCGGCCAGTACAACGCCAGTTTAAGAAAAGACCCTGACAGGTGTTGATGCATATGACCAGGCTCCAGTATTTCTATCGGCTGATAATAGTTGTTGCTAAAGTCGTGCTGCCAGGGATCTCCATCACAGGCCAGATACCACCCTTGTTGAGACCAGTGCGCATGGGCCGCAATAACCGCTTCCTGATAACGTGCCTGGTATCTGCCACTCAGGTGAAGTGTAATGCTGAAAAACTTCCCCCACCAGAACAGGGAGCGAATGGCAAAAAAATGATCGGCTGTAAACACACGGGGATAGTCGAGCACCAGGTAAGGTAATCCCTGCAATTGCTCGCCACGACTGATCTTGGGCGTGGAACGGAGTATTTCCTCAGGCAACTTATCTGCATAGGTTTTAAGACAGGTCTCCTGCCGTTCCTGCACCTGCCCCAGCAGCTGCAGGGCCTTTTCCATGATCCTGTTCTTTGTTAAAATCAACTCTGCATTAGCGACCAGTTCCAACTCCTGTGCCGAAAGCCTTATTTTTGCCGGACTCATATTGCTAAAGTTACGTGTTCAAGAAGTTAGATATACTCATCATCAAGGCTTTCATCGGCCCTTTTATTGCCACTTTCTTCATTACCCTGGTTGTACTGGTGATGCAGTTCTTCTGGCTTTATATCGACGATTTTGTAGGCAAGGGGCTGGGTCCCGATATCGTACTCCGCTTTATCTGGTATCAGAGTGCCGTGCTTGTACCGCTGGCATTGCCACTGGCGATCCTTTTGTCGTCGCTCATGACATTTGGCAACCTCGGCGAAAGCTTTGAACTGGTTGCCATCAAATCGGCAGGTATATCCCTGCTCCGGTTTATGCGCCCGCTGCTGATCGTGGCTATCTTTTTGAGTGGAGCGGCCTTCCTGTTTTCCAATTTTATTATTCCCGTGGCCTGGCTCAAGTCGCGTACCATGCTGTCGGATATTGTATATGCCAAACCAGCCTTTGACCTCAAAGAAGGTGTTTTTTACGACAAGATCAATGATTTCGTGATCAAGATCGGTAAAAAAGAAGCCAACGACAGTGTGATCCGCGATGTGATCGTGTACGAACAGAATAACCTGCTGCAGGACAATTTCATTATGGCCAAAAGCGGGGTAATGCGGGTAACCGGTAATAAACGGATACTGGAGTTTCACCTCTTTGACGGCTGGCATTACCAGGAGCGTGGAGATAATACCTACAATGCCACCACGACCGAGACAGATTATATACGGCTGGGCTTTAAAGAATATACCAAGCAGTTTGACCTGAGTTCATTTCAGCTCAATATGTCGTCTGACAGCAACAACCGCAACAATGAGCGGGTATACAGTATGCGGCAGCTGAATACGGCTATCGATTCTATCCGGCGCGACAACGACCGCATCCGCAGTCTGCTGCAGACAGGACAGTACAATTCCTGGCAGTTCTCGACCACTTTCGACAGCACATTGCCGGCAGCTGTACGGGAAAAAATAGCTGCCCGCCCACCCATAAAGGACAGTGCCCTGCTGGCCCGCCGGCATAAGGCAGACAGCGCATTTGCTGCTGCAAAAGATCTTTCCCAATTGATTCCCGATTCGGCCAAAACAGTTGCCCGCGAGCGTGCTACGGTCTCAGTCAACAGTATTCTGAGCTCCATCAGCAGTACACAGAACCTGCTGAAAGAAAAAGAGCGATCATACCGGAAACATAATATCGAATGGCACCGCAAGATCGTATTGTCGGCAGCCTGTCTTATTCTTTTCCTGATTGGCGCACCCTTGGGATCTATTATCCGCAAAGGAGGCCTGGGTACACCACTCATTGCCGCTATCAGCTTTTTCATGGTATTTTATTTTTCTACTACCATGGGCGAAAAGATGGCCAAGGAAAATACGCTCACTCCCTTTTCCGGCATGTGGCTCTCTGCCTTCATACTGGTACCTATCGGTATATTCCTAATCTACAAAGCCATGCGCGATTCGCAGCTGTTCAACAAAGAATGGTATCACCGTATGGCGGCCAGGTGGCGAAGCATGTCCCGAAAGAAAAAATAAGGATGGTTAAATTCCTGTAGGCCCGCAATGCATTGTGGCACTACAACAGGGTGCGTCAATCGAAATTGCTGTCGCAAATTCGCAACGTATTCTGTAGGTCCGCAATGCATTGCGGACCTACAAGGGTCATTTTTATATCAGAAATAGAGATAATGTTCCTTCAGGCAGGGTGTTAACCGGTTATGCCAGATATTTTGTTCATCTTCATAGGCCGCCCAGATAAAGTGAGTAATCCAGTCTATAAAAATAATACTGCTATTGGTATGGCTATGGACCGGGTTGTCAATGAGTATTACTGATTTTTGAAAATGCAGGAATGCCAGTGTTTTCAGGTAATTAATACAGCTATTATCGCTGGCTGGTTTGACCGTTCGGTTATCGCGGGTTATAAGAGATGCTTTATGATCCTGAACCCGGGGAAGTACAGATTGTGCGATCATGTAATTGTATAGTGTATTGGGGTCACTTCTGACAGGCAAAGGCACATTTTCTTTACTGGTCGTAATGGCACCCAGGTGAAACTGCGGATATTCGGTCATCATAGAGACAGTTTCTTCGCAAATAAAATCCTTGTGATGTGCTTTAAGTCGTGTGGCTTTTATTTCTTTTTCCGTTGGTAGGTCAAACCGTTTATAGAAATCGCGAACCAGTCTTTTGGAAACCGGGGAAAGTGAAACGGGGCAACAAAGGAAACCAATGGTAATAAATCTGCTGGAGCCACCTTGTCGATAAGGATGGGAAAATTTCCAGCCAAGATCACCGCTTTCGTCCAAAAACACCTCACTTTCCATCGCACAAATCGGTACATACAAAAATAAAAATGGCAGACCTTGGGGGCGATGCACTTACAGTACATTTATGATAACCCAGATGGTCGTCACGCTTGTCCCAAGAATTACCTGCCGTATCTGTTACAAAACTAAAACATGTCTTTTTCCTGTCAAACGTTTTTTCACCGGTTTTTACCGTTTTTTTCGGTGCGGTCCGCAATGCATTGCGGGCCTACAGGAAAATCATCGAAATGACTGCCATGGATCATGTTATCTTTTTGCAGGCCCGTATGCACGGCAGGTCTGCAGGCAGAAACGGTATCGTTTTTGTGCCTCTGCAGGATATGAAGCCCGGTTTTTTGACAGTGTTCAGACGATCTGCATAAAAATATTCCCGGCAATGGGTTTGTATTCCCCGTAACTTTATACTCCTTAAAATGGATGAATATGGAAAAGAACTTCACATCACGGCGCATCTTTATTGCCGATTCAGCCAAAACGATCTTTGGTATCAGTGCCGGACTGGCCGGTGCAGGTTCATTGCTGCAGGCGGCTTGTGTAAGCAGCCCTTCGGCAGACGGAGTTTTTAAAACCGGATTCACGCAGGAGCCTTTGCCTTATGCGTATAATGCACTCGAGAAATCCATCGATGCACTCACCATGGAGATTCACTATAGCAAACATGCATCAGCATATGCCAGCAATCTGCAGGCAGCAGCCAAAGAAGAACAGGTGGATATCAATCAGCCTCTTGAAAAAGTGCTGGGCTCCATTTCACGTTATTCTGCCAAAATGCGCAACAATGGCGGTGGTCACTATAATCATGAGTTGTTCTGGAAAACAATGGCAGCCGATGGCGGTGGAGCACCCACAGGCAAGCTGCTGAAAGCCATCGAAAGCAGCTTCAATTCATTTGATAGTTTCAAGACGCAGTTTACAGACGCTGGTAAAAACCGGTTTGGCAGCGGCTGGGCCTGGTTGTTTATTGATGGAGACAAAAAACTCCGTATAGGCTCTACTCCCAACCAGGATAATCCATTGATGGATATCAGCGATATCAAGGGTTTTCCGGTAATGGGACTGGATGTATGGGAGCATGCCTATTACCTGCGTTATCAGAATAAACGCCCCGATTATATCAATGCCTGGTGGAATGTGGTAAACTGGAAGTATGTTCAGGGCCGCTATGAATCCCAGGCTTAATATGTTTAAATCAGCTTTTATATGCCTGGGACTTTTATTGATGTTCCGGCAAATGAATGCCCAGACCTTCACCCCTGCACAACAGATCACTGCTGGCAAAATACCGGCCTCCGTTAAAGTGCCCGGTCGTATCCAGGAAGCCTGGCAATGGAAAGATCGTACCGGCGACAACATACTGGTACTTTCCGGCCGCGATGTATATAATGATAAAGTAGTGGATGGCGAACAAACCCGGGCGGCACAGATCTACGCCTATCAATGGGTAAAGGTGGATACCGGCTACCAGATCGTATGGAAGCTCACCGATTATATTACCGAATGCCCTTTTGATGTAACCCTGGGCTATTTCCCCAAAAGTACGCGCATCACCGACCTCGATGCCGACAGCGTGGCCGAAGTCACACTTGTTTACAAAATGAGTTGCCGGAGTGATGTATCTCCCGACAATATGAAACTGATCATGCGCGAAGGGTCGCAAAAGTATGCCCTGCGTGGTCTCACCTGTGATCCCGGCAACGGACCAGTTACCACACCCTGTGCTTCGGCAGACAGTCTGAACCTCGAAAAACTCCCCCCGCTCACAGATGAATGGGCCCTGCTGCTACGATCTTTTGGACGTTATGAGTCGGAAAAAGATTTTACCAGTGCCCCACCCGCTTTTCTGGCGCATGCCCGCCGCCTCTGGCTGCGTTATGTTGCCAGTTTTGACTAATTTCCGGCCTTGGAAAAAGCAGATCAGAATCTACGCGTTCAAAAATGGGTGGCTACTATTTCTGTAGTACTGCTGCTGGTGAAATTTTTCGCCTATTACTCCACTCATTCTGTTTCCATTCTTACAGATGCCCTGGAAAGTATTGTCAATGTAGCTGCGGGGTTCATTGGCCTGTATAGTTTATATGTAGCCGCCAAGCCACGCGATGCCGATCATCCATACGGACATGGAAAGGCTGAATTTCTTTCCGCTGCCGTAGAAGGTACCATGATCGCTGTGGCCGGTGTGATCATATTATATAAAGCGATCGAGACACTGATCAAACCCACACCGATTCATAAGCTGGATACCGGTATCTGGCTGGTGGCAGCTACCGCTGTTATCAATGGGGCTGTAGGTTATTATTGTGTCAGGATAGGAAAACGTAATCAGTCACTGGCCCTGGCGGCAAGCGGACGGCACTTACTGAGCGACACCCTTTCTACCGGTGGTATTATAATAGGTCTGTTACTGCTCTATTTTACCGGTTACAGCTGGATTGACGGGGCCGTAGCCATCCTGTTCGGACTCCTCATCATCTGGACGGCCTATGGCATTTTGCGCGGCTCCATTGCAGGTATAATGGATGAAGCCGATCAGCAGATACTGGCCCGCATGGTACAGTTGCTCAATGCCAACCGGGCTACCAATTGGGTAGACCTGCACAATCTGCGGGTGATCAAATATGGCAGTATACTTCATATTGACTGCCATCTTACCGTACCCTGGTATCTCAATGTACATGAGGCGCATCGCGAAATCGATGTACTGGCGGGCCTGGTACGTAGCGAATTTGGTGAGTATGTAGAGCTGTTTGTGCATTCAGACGGGTGTATGCCGTTTCAGTGTCCCATTTGCGATAAACCCGATTGTCCCGTGCGAAAGCATAACTTTGCACATAAAATAACCTGGACGCTGGAAAATATTTCGCGCAACAGCAAACATGGCCAGCCTCTGCAATCTGAGCAATAAAACAACATGAAAACGAGCACAACCTGGAAACACGAGCATGCATTTGAAAGCCGGCTGGAAGACAACGTTTTTTATATTGACGGAAACCGTAAAGAAGGCCCCAATCCCAAATCTTTGCTGCTGTCGGCAATAGCTGGCTGCTCCGGTATAGATGTAGTGGATATCCTGGAAAAAATGCGGGTTGCTTTTTCCGATCTTATCATCGATGTGGAAGCCGAGCAGACAACAGAGCATCCAAAGGTTTTTCTCGATATTTATATTACTTACAAGATCAGGACAGCTCCCGAAAACGAAGACAAAGTGCGGAAAGCTATTGATCTGTCGCTGGATAAGTATTGCGGCGTATCAGCCATGCTGCGCAAAAATTCGCCGATCCACTACAAACTGGAAATATTGAAGTAACGATATGCTTTCTAAAAAATCACAGTACGCATTTAAGGCCCTGGGCTATCTCAGCGAGAAATACAACGCCGGGCCAGTGCTCATTTCTGAGATTGCCAAAAAGAAGAAGATTCCGTTAAAGTTTCTCGAAAATATCCTGCTTGAACTGAAAAAAGCCGACATCCTGGACAGTAAAAAAGGAAAGGGGGGAGGCTATTTTCTGAAGAAAAGTCCGGATAAGATCAAAGTGGCTACCATCATTCGCCTGGTAAACGGTCCCATCTCTATGTTGCCATGCGTAAGTCTCTATTTTTATGAGCGTTGTAAAAATTGCAACGAAAAACACTGCGCCCTGCACGACATGATGGTAGAGGTTCGCGACGCTACCCTGAGCATCGTCGAAAACCGTACCCTGGAGGACCTGCTGGATTGATTTAATTAAACAACCGTTAGTAATAAATTGGAAATTAATAGTCCACCAACTTGGTGGGCTTTTTTTTATCCCTTATTTTTGATCCTCTAAAACATTCTATATATGTCACTACGTCTTGGGGACGCAGCTCCCAACTTCAAGGCACAAACCTCTGCCGGAGATATCGATTTTTATGATTACCTGGGAAATGGATGGGGAGTATTGTTTAGCCACCCCGCCGATTATACCCCGGTATGTACTACTGAACTCGGTAAAACCGCACTGCTGCAGGAAGAATTTGCCAAACGCAATGTAAAAGTACTGGCTGTAAGTGTTGATCCCCTTGATAAACACGAAGGCTGGATCAAAGACATCAACGAAACACAACAGACAACGGTCAATTTCCCGCTGATTGCTGACCCCGATCGTAATGTAGCTACCCTGTACGATATGATCCACCCCAATGCATCGGCTACAGCTACTGTGCGTTCCCTGTTCATCATCGGTCCCGATAAAGCCATTAAGCTTATTATCACTTATCCTGCATCTACCGGCCGCAACTTTACTGAAGTATTGCGTGTGATCGATTCATTGCAGCTGACCGCTAACTACAGTGTGGCTACACCGGCCGACTGGAAAGCAGGCGAAGATGTAATTGTAGTACCGGCTGTATCAACAGAAGATGCCATTCAGAAATTCCCCAAAGGAGTGAAAGTGGTAAAACCCTATCTGCGTTACACACCTCAGCCCAATCTCTGATCGTTGCTGGATCAACAAACCATACAACAAATAGAGCAGGGCTCATTGCAGCAGGCACTGGAGCTGGTGGCAAACCTGTTTCCGGGAGAAGTGGTTTTTTCCAGTTCCCTGGGCCAGGAAGACCAGGTGCTTACCGATGCCATTTTCAGAAATGATATCGATATCCGCATATTCACCATTGATACCGGCCGGTTATTCAACGAAACCTATGAACTGCTCGACCGTACGGTAGCACGTTATAAGAAACCAATAGCGGTATTCTTTCCGCCGGCAACCGAAACGGAAGTATGGGTGGCAGCCAACGGTATCAATGGATTTTATGAATCGGTGGAGCTACGCAAAGGCTGCTGTTATGTACGCAAGGTGTTGCCGCTGAACCGGGCACTGCAGGGGGCCAAAGTATGGATCACCGGCTTGCGGGCCGACCAGTCAGATAACCGGAAAGATATGCCGGTCATAGAATGGATGCCCGAAAAACAACTGTACAAATTCAATCCGCTGATCCGCTGGACGTACGAAGAAATGATAGGGTATATCAATGATAATAACGTACCGTACAACCGGCTTCACGACAAAGGGTTTATCAGCATTGGCTGTGCACCCTGTACCCGCGCCATAGAGCCGGGCGAGGAGCCAAGAGCGGGACGATGGTGGTGGGAGGCCTCCCATAAGGAATGTGGCCTCCATGCTGTAGCACGCTGAGCACCTATTTTTTTACAATACTAGTCTACCAACTTAGTAGACTAATAAAATAGTCAAATGAGTCAATACAAATTGGATTATCTCGAACAGCTGGAAGCGGAAAGTATTCATATTTTCCGTGAAGTGGCGGCACAGTTCGAAAAACCGGCCCTGCTGTTTAGTGGTGGTAAGGATTCAATAACACTGGTGCACCTGGCCCGTAAAGCTTTTGCTCCGGGCAAAATTCCTTTTCCGCTGGTACATATTGATACCGGTCACAATTTTCCCGAAGCATTAAGCTTTCGCGATGAGCTGGCCGCAGCCGTTGGTGCCACACTGGTGGTACGCCAGGTAGAAGACACCATTCGCACACGCGGGCTTACAGAACCCAAAGGCAAGTTTGCCAGCCGCAACTGGCTGCAGACCTATACCCTGCTCGATACCATTGAAGAGTTTAGTTTTGACGCCTGTATCGGGGGTGCCCGCCGCGATGAAGAAAAAGCCCGCGCCAAAGAAAGGATCTTCTCTGTACGCGACGAATTTGGCCAGTGGAATCCCAAACTGCAGCGTCCCGAACTCTGGAATATCTATAACGGCCGCATTCATAAAGGAGAAAATGTGCGGGTATTCCCGATCAGCAACTGGACCGAACTCGATATCTGGAATTATATCCGGAAAGAAAAGATCGGGTTACCCTCCATCTATTTTGCACACGACCGCGAAGTGATCGTGCACGAAGGACAACTGGTAGCCGTATCCCCATTTGTACAGATCGATGCAGCTGATATTGTGGTAAACAAACAGGTACGGTACCGTACGGTAGGTGATATGACCTGTACGGCAGCAGTAGAATCAACGGCCAGTACGCTCGATGAGGTGATCAATGAGATCATCAGTACCCGCATCAGCGAACGCGGTGAGACCCGCATCGATGACCGGGTGACAGAAGCAGCCATGGAAGACCGGAAAAAGAACGGTTATTTCTAAATCGGCAACTGGCAATTGCACTACAGGATTTTTTCCTGATCTCTAAAACAACGAAACAAACGAGCATGGACATTTTACGTTTTATTACAGCCGGCAGTGTGGATGATGGTAAAAGCACTCTCATCGGCCGCCTGCTGTACGACAGCAAAAACATACTGGTAGACCAGCTGGAAGCACTGGAAAAACAAACCCGCAATGCTACCGCCGGCACCATCGACCTGGCTTTACTCACAGACGGCCTGCGTGCCGAACGCGAGCAGGGTATTACCATAGATGTAGCCTACCGCTATTTCTCCACACCCCGCCGCAAATTCATTATTGCCGATGCTCCCGGCCATGTGCAGTATACGCGCAATATGATCACCGGCGCCTCCAATGCCAGTCTGATCATTGTACTGGTAGATGCCCGGCATGGTGTAGTGGAGCAAACCCGCCGCCATTCCATTATCGCCTCCCTGCTGCGTATACCGCATGTGGTAGTGGCAATAAATAAAATGGACCTGGTCGGTTACTCGCAGGACGTATATAATAATATAGTGATCGAGTATGCCAAAGTGGCCACACAACTGGGCCTGCCCGAGGTAACCTATATCCCCATCAGTGCACTGGAAGGCGACAATATCGTTGATCGCTCTGCACGCATCGACTGGTATGATGGCAAACCCCTGTTGCAGTTTCTGGAAGAAGTGGAGCTGAACAATGACCAGAATTATACCGATCCGCGTTTCCAGGTACAGTTTGTTATCCGTCCTCAGACAGAAGAATTGCATGATTACCGCGGCTATGCCGGCAAAGTAATGGCCGGTGTATATAAAAAAGGTGATACGGTAGTGGTGCTGCCGGCTGGTATCGAAACAAAGATCAGCAGCCTGGAGCTGGGTGGCCGGGAAGTGGAAGAAGTATTTGCTCCCCAATCGGCCGTGATCCGGCTCGAAGATGATATTGATGTGAGCCGCGGCGACCTGATCGTACATGCCGGCAATCAGCCTCAGTCGGGCAGTGAGCTGGAAGTGTTGCTGTGCTGGCTCGACGACAAACCTCTGGCCACCGGCAATAAATATTATCTGCAACATAACAGCCGCCTGGTGCGGGCTATTGTGCGCAATGTAGCCTATAAGCTCGACGTAAATTCTCTGCAGCAGCAACCGGTAGAAGGTACTGTAAAGCTCAACGAAGTAGTAAGAGCTACAATTAAGACGGCTACGCCGCTTTATTACGATTCATTTTCGGCCCTGCGTGCCAATGGCAGTGCTATACTGGTCGATGAGACCAGCAACAGCACAGTTGGCGCAGTGCTTATACAATAAAAAGAACTGACGTGTTATTGACGCAACAGATAGAAACAGTGACGCTGGCGGGAGCCGGCCCTGGTGATGCGGAGCTCATTACCCTCAAACTACAAAAACGTCTGGCAGCAGCCGATGTGATCATTGTAGACAGGCTGGTGAATCCCGACATTCTTACTACTCATGCGTCTGCCGGTGCATTGATCCTGAGTGCAGCCAAGCAGGGATACAATGACGCTTCTGTTTCGCAGCGTGATATCAATAACTGGTTGGTTCGATATGCCCTGCAGGGCAAAAAAGTACTTAGATTAAAAGGCGGTGATGTTGCTTTTTTCAGCAATGCCCTCGATGAATTGCAGGTGTTGCGTGAACATCAGATCCCGTTTGAAATAATTCCGGGCATCACAGCCGCATCCGGAGCCTCGGCTTATGCAGGTATACCTCTTACTGCAAGAGGATATGCGCAGGGGGTGCAGTTTCTGAGCCTGCACAACAGTGCTTACTTCAGCTCGGAAAAATGGAAATCGCTGGCCAATACAAACGATACGCTTGTGTTTTATATGTCGGGTCGTAAACTGGGCGACCTGGCAGAGCTGTTGCTTCGTTATACCCGTCATCCGCATACGCCACTTGCTGTAGTGGAGCAGGCTACTACTCCCCATCAGCAGGTACATGTGAGTACGCTTCGTGATTGTATGACGGATTTTGCAGGCATCCGGTTTGCATCCCCTTCACTCGTCATTATTGGAGGTGTGGTCGACCTTCATTCATCCTATAAATGGTATGAACCTGCAGAACAGGGAGGTACCGTTTTTACTCCATTAGAACTTAAATCATAGCTATGCTGGCAAAGGAAAGACTGAAACAATTGCAGGATTTTATGAGCGTTTATTCCAGGGAAGAGCTTATCTGGATCAATGGTTACCTGGCTGGCCTGGTAGGTACGGCAGATAAACCGGTGGCCGTAGATGGTACAGTTGCAGCACCCCCCACAGCCACCCGCAAGATCAGCCTGGTATATGGCACAGAAACCGGCAATGCCAAACGACTGGCCACACAACTGGCCACCATTGCCCGCCAGCAGGGTGTGATCGCCCGCCTGCAGGGGCTGGATCAATACCGGTTAAATGAACTGGAAAAAGAAGAATATTTCTTTGTCGTGATCAGCACGCAGGGCGAAGGCGAACCGCCAGCACCGGCAAAGAAATTTTATGATCACCTGTATCAGCAAAAGCTGCAATTGAAAAATATGAAGTTCAGCGTGCTGGGTCTCGGTGATACAGCCTATCCGCAATTTTGCAAAACTGCAGAGGATGTAGACACACAACTGATACAGGCAGGTGCGCAACGGGTAATACCGCTTCGCAAATGTGATGTGGATTATGAAGAAGATGCCAAAGCCTGGTTTGGCGATGTATTGAAATGGTTGCAGCAACAGGGAAATGAGAACGCAATTCCTACCGCTGCTACAGCACCTGCGCGCAAGCCCGCCGCTAAAAAATATTACAAAGGCCGCATCCTGGCCAATATCAATCTCAATGACCGGGGTTCCAATAAACAGACCTTTCATATCGAACTCGGCACAGATGAACCGATCGAATATGAACCCGGCGATACGATTGGTATACTGCCCCGCAACCGGCAGGAAGTGGTGAAGCGGATACTTGATCTCACCGGGGCAGATGGCGCACAGGTATTGACAACAGCCAAAGCCAGTGCCTCACTGGCAGAACTGCTGAGTGAGCACCTGGGTATCTGTTACCTGCTTTCTTCTACTATAAAAAAATATGCTGCTATTACCGGGCAGGATATTCCGGATACACGTATGGACCTGGTTGACCTGCTGCGTATATACCCTGTACGGGATGCAGCACAGTTTACCGAGGTCATCGGTATCTTAATGCCGATAGCACCGAGACTTTATTCTATTGCTTCCTCACCAGAGGCGCATAGCAGCCAGGAAGTGCATATTACCGTGGCGAAAGATCAGTTTCTGGCAGAGGATGAGCAACGCTTTGGCCTGTGCAGTGAATTTCTCGGCGATTTGCCGGTCGATTCCACACTTACATTTTATGTACATAAGGATAAACATTTTAAACTGCCTGCAGCCGATAAGGATGTGATCATGATCGGTCCGGGTACGGGTGTAGCACCCTTCCGCGCGTTCCTGGCTCATCGGGAAGCCACCGGAGCTACCGGGCGTAACTGGTTTTTCTTCGGTGATCAGCACTTCGTTACCGATTTCTTATACCAGGTAGAAATGCAGAATCACGTGCAGACGGGAGTGCTTTCCCGGATCGACCTGGCTTTTTCGCGCGACCAGGAACATAAAGTATATGTGCAGCACCGCATGCTGGAGCAGGAAGTGGATTTGTTTGAATGGATCAATAAAGGTGCCTCTGTTTATATCAGCGGTACCAAAGACCCCATGAGCAAAGAGGTGGAGCAGACATTGATTGATATCATTGTACGGCAGGGACAGAAAGAGCCGGCAGCTGCCGCACAGTACCTCGAGCAAATGCGCAAGGAAGGACGCTTTGCAAAAGACGTATACTAAGAAAAACGAAAACCGTATTAACAACCTCAGCCAATAATAATGAGTCAGAAAAATAATCCATCACCGGTCGAACGTATCAAGGGCGCCAGCCAGGGGTTGCGGGGTACACTGAGTGAAAGTGTGCAGGATGGCCTTACCGGCGCCCTGCGCGAAGATGACCAGTCGCTGATCAAGTTTCATGGCATGTATCAGCAGGATGACCGCGACCGCCGGGAAGAACGCAGTACCAAAAAACTGGAATGGTTGTATTCCTATATGATCCGCCTGCGTCTGCCCGGTGGATTTCTTACACCAGAGCAATGGATAGGTCTTCATCATATTGCTGGCGGGCATAGCACCGGTACTGTCAAGATCACTACCCGGCAAACCGTGCAGCTGCATGGGATACTGAAATCGCATATCAGGCCTACCATCCAGTCATTCAATACACTGCACCTCGATAGTATTGCAGCCTGCGGTGATGTGAACCGCAATGTGACCTGTAGTGCACATCCCGATGAGTCACCATTGCATGCACAGGTATTTGCTTACGCCGATAAGATCAGTACACTCGCTCTTCCCAAAACCCGTGCTTATTATGAAATATGGCTCGATGAGGAAAAGCTGGTGGAGCGTAGTGAAGAGGATCCGCTTTATAAAGAACATTACCTGCCCCGCAAATTCAAGATTGGTATTGCCATACCACCCAACAATGATGTGGATGTATATACCAACGATATTGGCCTGGTAGCTATTATTGAAAATAACCAGCTGCTCGGTTTTAATATTGCAGCAGGTGGTGGGCTCAGTGCCACACACGGCAATGAACAAACATACCCACGCCTCGCTACTACACTGGGATTTGTATCGGAAGACCAGGTATTGAAAGCGGTATATGAGATAATGACCATCCAGCGAGATCATGGCAACCGCTCAGACCGCAAACTGGCCCGTCTTAAATACACACTCGACAATATAGGTGTACCTGGCTTTATACAGGAATTGGAAAAGCGGTGTGGATTTAGTTTGGAACCGGCCCGCCCGGTTGAATTTACTTCCCGCCGCGATCATTATGGCTGGCGGCAAAATAGTGAAGGGAAATGGTACTTTACTCTTTTTGTAGAAAACGGACGGGTACTCGATACTCCAGGACTGGCCATGAAAACCGGCTTGCTGGCTATTGCAGAATCCGGGAAGGCCAATTTCAGATTTACCGGCAATCAGAACCTCATACTCGCTGATATAAGCGAGGCAGATAAACCTGCTGTTGATATACTGCTGCAACAATATGGCCTGGCAGCACATACAGATGCGGCAGGTGTGTTACGAAAAAATGCTATTGCCTGTGTGGCTTTTAATACCTGCCCGCTGGCACTGGCCGAAGCGCAACGTTATCTCCCTTCGCTGATTGATAAGATAGAACCACTGCTGCAAAAACATCAGCTGGAAAATGAAGAGATCATCCTGCGTATGACAGGCTGCCCCAATGGTTGCGGACGCTCACCTGCGGCAGAGATCGGGCTGATTGGTACGGCCTATGGTTATTATAACCTGCATATCGGCGGAGACAGGATTGGCGAGCGCCTTAATAAAAAATATAAGGACAGCCTGGATGAATCAGGCATACTGGCAGAACTGGATCAGCTGTTTGGCAGCTATAGCAAAGGCCGGCAGGAAGGTGAGACCTTTGGCGATTTTGTGACGAGAGAAAAACTGGTATAATATGTTTGACTATTCAACTTACTTCAATGAACGGTTGCAGCAGCTGCATGATAGCGGCAGTTACCGTTATTTTCTGGAAGTCAACAAAAGTGCGCAGCATTTCCCCAAATTCTATTATCAGCAGGCAGACGGTACACAGCGCTCGGCGGTAAACTGGTGTAGTAATGATTACCTCTGTATGAGTACACAGGAAGAGGTGATCGCCAAACTGGGGTTTGTAACTCATCGCAGCGGTACGGGCAGTAGTGGCACCCGCAATATATCGGGTACTACGATTCATCATCGCGAGCTGGAAGAATTGCTGGCAGACTGGCACCAAAAAGAAGCAGCACTATTGTTTAATGGCGCGTACCAGGCCAACGTAACCAGCCTGCAGACACTGGGACGTTTATTGCCTGATCTCGTATTTATCTCAGACGAGCGCAATCATGCTTCATTGATCGAAGGTATGCGGGCCGCTGGAAATACACGACATATTTTCCGGCACAATGATATGCTGCATCTCGAAGAAATACTGCAGCAATTGCCGGCCGGTCAGCCCCGTATCATTGTTTTTGAATCGGTCTATTCTATTTCGGGTACCATTGCACCGGTACATGAATTGCTGGCGCTGGCAAAGCGATATGGTGCACTGACCTATGTAGATGAAGTGCATGCAGTGGGGCTGTATGGCGGACAGGGAGCGGGTATACTCGAGCAGGAAGGTCTGCAGCAACAGATCGACCTGCTTAATGGCACATTGTCAAAAGCGATTGGGGTATTTGGCGGGTATATAACCGGATCGGCTGTCCTGATCGATCTTATTCGCAGCTATGGCAGCGGTTTCATTTTTACCACGTCATTGCCACCGGCCATTTGTGCAGCCGCAGCCCGGAGTATTACACTTATACGACAGCATAATGAATGGCGGCAGCAGTTTCATCAGAATGTTGCCGATCTGCGAAATGCGCTGAGACAGGCCGGGATAGTTTTTTCTGACAACCCTTCGCATATCACCCCCATACCGGTAAGCGGTGCGGTGCATTGCCGCGAAGTGGCCCGGCGCCTGCTGCAGGAGCAGGGCATTTATGCGCAGCCGATCAATTATCCGACTGTGCCCAAAGGAGAGGAGTGCCTGCGCATTATTATCACCACCCGTCATTTACCTAAACATATACAGTACCTGGCGCATAGCTTAAATAAAATTTTATATGGAAAAGATCCGTCTGATAGGACGCAACTCTCCGCTGTCGTTGCTGCAGCTGGAGCAGGTGCGTAAACATATACAGGCAGCTTTTCCGCTGCTGCAGGTAGAGGTGCTGGCACGCTCCAGCCGGGGCGATGCGCTGGCCGACATCCCCCTGCAGACAGTTGAGGGTACCGATTTTTTTACAGCAGATATTTTTCAGGCACTCGAAACAGGCGAAGCGGATATAGCGGTTCATTCGCTCAAGGATATGAGCAGTGCTCATTTTTTCAGCGATCGCTGTTTTGGTATACCGCACCGCGAAGACACACACGATGTGGTGATCTTTAGCCGGGCCGGTAAAGAAAAAGTTTTGGCAGGCAGCCCATTACTGATCGGTACCTGCTCACCCCGGCGTGAAACCATGGCTACCGTTTTTTTGCAAAAAGCACTGCCCTATACCGGTCAGCCGCATGACATTCGCACGGCTCCTATACGGGGCAATGTAGATACCCGCCTGCGCAAGTTGAAGGAGGGGGCCTATGATGCTATCATACTGGCTGCAGCCGGTTTGCACCGGTTATTGAACTCAACAGAAACAGCCACTACAGTGAGTGCGTTGTTGCAGGAGACATCGGTTGTTTTTCTGCCGCTGATCGATTGTGTGCCGGCACCCTGCCAGGGCGCGATTGTGGCGGAGGCAATACCAGCCAATAAACGTGCTGCAGAAATAGTGAATGCGATCAACGATCCCTTATTGTGGCAATCCTGTGTTTCGGAAAAGAAACAGGCATTGCAACATGGTTCAGGTTGTGAACAACGCTTTGGCGTCACCAGTTTCAATCATGGTGACCGGCAGGTATTGTATGCAGCCGGCACTGACCAGACAGGGCAGGTATTTCAGGAATGGACGGGTATTCCATCGCCTCAATGGAGCGGATTGAAACTATTCAGCAGTACCGATCATATGGGTGGTTTTTTTGCGTACGACAGCATTTCACTTAATACGAAGCTGCTGACACAACCCCTGGTATATGTGGCAAATTATAAAGCCGTGTTCGATGCTGCACTGATCGATATCCTGAAGACAAAACGAGTATGGGCGGCAGGTACACGTACCTGGTTGCAGCTGGCCCGGCAGGGCATATGGGTAGAAGGCTGTGCAGATGCCTTTGGCCTGGAATGGTTGCAAGACACCTGGCAAAGCCCGTTGGTCAGGGTACGTAAAGAAGACGTAAGTGTGCTCACGCACAGGGAAGCCGCCGTCAACTGGTCGCAGAAGGGATGGCATGCACTGGCGAGTTATGCGTTGCAGAAACAGCCTCAGCCGGCACTGGAGCAGGCTATCGGCGCAGCCGATGTTTTTTTCTGGACCAGTGCTGAGCAGTATCGGTTTTACAAGGAAAAAATAAAACCAGGAGCGCAACATGCCTGTCCGGCTGGTGAAACTGTTGCACAATTAAAGCAGGAAGGATTGACGCCGGTTGTTTTTCCGCACATCAAAGCATTTCAACAATGGAGAAAAACATATATCCCATAAACAGGAGACGCCTGCGTACCGGATCGCATATGCGCGAATTGTCGGCAGGCATCCGGCTGTCACATCGTGCATTCATTCAACCCCTGTTTGTGGATGAATCGATCGACCGTTCACGGGCTGTAAACGGACTTGCACACGTGGAGGTAGATACGGCCGATTCTATCCTGGCACGTATAGAAAAAGATATGGCAGCAGGTGTTCATAAGTTCCTGTTGTTTCCTGTACCAGGGAAGAAAGAAGAACATCCCCGCGATTTTTCTTTTGCCGCTTCGGTGGTGGATCGTATCAAGGAAAATTTCGGAGACGATATCTGGCTGGCAACCGATCTGTGTCTTTGTAGTTATACCACGCACGGTCATTGTGGTATTCTGAGTGAAGACCGGCAGCAGGTGCTCAACCAGGCCAGTGTGGAGGTGCTTACCCGCTATGCACTGCAACTAGCAGCAGCCGGTGCAGACTGCATTGCACCCAGCGATATGATGGATGGCCGCATTGGTGCTATCCGCACGCAGCTCGATGCCATGGGACAGGAGCAGGTAAGCCTGCTCAGTTATTCTGCCAAATTCAGTTCACAGTTTTATGGCCCCTTCCGCGATGCCTGTCATTCATCGCCTGCGGCTGGCGGTCTGAAGGATCGCAAATCATATCAACTATCACCCTTCAATAGCAACGATGCACTGGCAACAGCATTGCGCGATGAAGCCGAAGGAGCCGATATACTCATGGTAAAACCCGCCACACTTTACCTCGATGTGATCAGCCGGTTGAGACAACATACGAGTAGCCCTATAGCAGCCTATCATGTGAGCGGTGAATATGCCGCCGTTGAAAGCCTGGCCGCCCAGGGTTTATTGAAACGTGCCGAGGCACACCTCGAAGTATGGGCTGCCCTGCACAGGAGCGGAGCCGATATCATCATTTCCTATGCGGCACGCAATGCCAGACAATGGATCGATCAAGCCACTTATTAAAACCTATTACTCCGGATGGATAACACACAGGAAATAACAAAGACTGCAACTGCGGGCACAGAAGAGAACAAAAATCCCTTGTTTCCGGTTTTTCTGAAACTGGATCAGGTGAATACGCTGCTGGTAGGCGCTGGTAATGTAGGCCTCGAAAAACTGCATGCACTGCTGGCCAATGCACCTGAGGCCCGTATTACGATCGTGGCTCCGGAGATAAAGGAAGAGATACGTCGTCTCGTATATCGCCATGCCGGTTGCCGGTTAGAACAACGGCCTTTTAGTGAGACAGATCTGGAAGATACCGGCCTGCTCATACTGGCTACAGACAATCGCCGGTTGCACGAAGAGATATATGCATCAGCAAAGGAAAAAGGAATACTGATAAATGTGGCAGACACGCCTGAACTCTGCGATTTTTACCTGGGGAGTATTGTTCAAAAGGGGAATCTAAAAATTGCCATATCCACCAATGGCAAATCGCCCACTGCTGCCAAACGTATCAGGGAAGTATTGCATGATGCATTGCCGGGAGAACTGGATACGGTGATTGAAAACCTGCACCAGGTCCGGAATAAGCTGAATGGCAATTTTCAGCAAAAAGTAAAACGGCTTAATGATATTACCCGGGTGCTGGTAGAAAAGAACAATCCAGGGGGTGAGCAGAAATGGAAACGGATCGCCAGTTACTCGCTCATTGGTTTTGCCCTGATGCTGATCGGTCATTTTATTTTCTCTTATCTCCCCCTGCGCGAAATAGGCAGCACAGCTGTGGAATGGTATGGCACACTCGATAAGAATTTTCACTGGATGGTGCTGGCGGGATTCCTGGCGCAGATGGTAGACGGTGCTACCAGCATGGGGTATGGTGTCACCAGTGCTATTGTACTGATGTCGGCCAATGTGCCGCCTGCAGCGATCAGCGGCAGTATACATACCGCTGAAATGTTTGCCAGTGGCGCTTCGGGTTATAGCCACTACCGGTTTGGGAATGTCAATAAGAAATTGTTCAAAGCATTGTTGATACCAGGTGTTATCGGGGCTATTTTAGGAGCTATTTTGCTCGTCAAATTCGGCGAGACACATATCCGCTATATACGCCCCATCATGGCGGCCTATACACTTGTACTGGGGATTAAAATTTTTATTTCTGCATTCAAAACCATTCAGGCCAGGAAAAAATTCCGCCGCTATGGACTGCTGGCCGGTGCCGGTGGTTTCCTCGACAGCTTCGGCGGTGGCGGCTGGGGGCCGATTGTGACCTCAACGCTTATCACCAGGGGACGTACGCCACGGTATGTAGTGGGTTCTGTGAGCCTGACAGAGTTTTTCGTCACGCTGGCCAGCGCATTTACCTTCTTTACGCTCATAGGCGTGCAGCACTGGCAGGTCATTGTAGCCCTCATCGTTGGCGGGGTGCTGGCGGCACCTATCGCCGCCCGCCTGTCGGGCAAACTGCCCCGTAAGGCCTCTTTCATCCTCCTGGGTACCATAGTGGTTATCTGGAGTGTGCGTATCCTCGTCAGAGCCTTCTAACTACTGTTAGCATGAGTACGGTAATTTCTAAAAAATAGTCTACAAAAACAGTAGGATAATGTTTTCTCTCCTATATTTGTCTATTAAAATTGTAGACTAGTAAATTATGTTTTCCCTGACATCCTGTTATTTGTTGCGTGTACATGGCTGCTGTACAGACCGGCGATGTTGTGCCGGCCGGTAACATCAATTGATTGCTTCGCTATCTGCGATAGAAACTAACCATAACCAACAAATAAATCATGAAACAGCGTATAACAATAGCTGTGTTGCTGCTGCTGATACAATGGCAGGTAGCAGCGCAGGAAAATACTCTTATCGAAATATCGGGGCGAGTTACCGATCAGTCATCACGCCAGCCCCTGTCAGATGTGAGCGTACAGGTCAAAGGGGCCGCTTCAGGTGCGGTGACCAGCACATCCGGTGAGTTTAAACTGAGAACTCGCTCGCGTGTACCTTTTACCCTCGTATTTACCTCCGTGGGTTTTAAAGAACAGGAATTTGAGGTGACCAGCCTGGGCAGTAATATCCAGATAGCACTGGTGACACAGACGATACTGGGCAGCGAGGTGGTGGTGACGGCCTCCCGCGTGGAAGAAAATATTCTCAAATCGCCGGTGGCTATTGAAAAACTGAATATCCGCACGCTGAAGGAAACGCCGGCCGCTTCTTTTTATGATGCCATCGGGTATGCCAAAGGTGTGCAGCTTACCACATCTTCCATTACATTTAAAGTACCCAATACCCGCGGTTTCAATATTCCCAACAATTTCCGCTTTATGCAGCTGGTAGATGGTATCGACATGCAGGCAGCCACATTGGGCGTGCCTTTGGGAAATGCGATCGGTCCCACTGAGCTGGATGTTCAGAGTATCGAGATCACTCCGGGTGCTGCTTCGGCGCTTTACGGAATGAACGCCATCAATGGAATGGCAAATCTTATTACCAAGAATCCCTTCAATACACAGGGCCTTAGCGTCTTTCAGCGTACCGGGGTCAATCATGTGGATGGAAAAGATCATGATGCCAGCATACTTACCGAAACGGCTATTCGCTATGCACACGCGTTTAATGATCGTATGGCGTTTAAGATCAATGCCAGCTACCTGCAGGCTACTGACTGGATATCGGACACCCGGCTTGATCAAAACCCCAATAGCCGGAATACAGCCAACCCGACGTATCCTTCGCTCAATGGTGCCAACAACATTGCGTTTGATGGATGGAACAAGTATGGCGATGATGCCCTGCAGCTGAGCAATACAGTGTCTATTACAGGGCTTAGTATTGATGGGGTGGATAATCGTACTCTCACCGTAGCGCGTACCGGCTACTGGGAAAAAGACCTGGTTGACCCCAAAGTTGATAACCTCAAAGCAGATGCAGCCATTCATTGGCGTATCAGGCCGGGTACGGAGCTCTCATACAACTACCGTATTGGTAAAATGGACGGCGTATTTCAACGGGGCAATAAGGTAAAGCTCGATAATATCGTCGTGCAAAATCATCATATAGAGTTAAAGGGAAAGAATTACGTTTTCAAAGCCTATACATCGCGTGAAAGGTCAGGCGATTCATACAATGTAAAACCGCTGGCCGATAATATGGATCTCTATACCGGTGGCAGCGGTTCGGTATGGGGAGCCAAGTTTAAGACTGCACTCAATGAATATGCCACCTCACATGGTGGTTCGCTCACTTCGGCCAACCTCGCTGCTGCTACGGCTTATGCACGCGCGCAAGCCGATGCCGGTCGTGCAGAGCCAGGTACAGAAAGGTTCAAACAGATCATGGATACGATCACTAATGTCAATAACTGGGATATCCGCTCCAGTCTTATCCCCAATGCCCCCGTTACCGGTGGTGCGGCCCTGATCCAGAAAAGTAATCTTTACCATGTGGAAGGGCAGTGGGATTTTCAGGATAAAATAAAATGGGCCAATGTGCTGGTAGGCGCGGATTTCCGTGTATACGAACTGATACCGGACGGCAACAACTTCGTTGACTTTTCACGACCTATCGAGGAGCGTAATATTCCTGATAAGGATGGTTCTTTTGGAAAGAATACCTATTATAAAAAACTGGGCGGCTTTGTGCAGGGCACTAAAAGCTTTCTCGACGACCGTCTTAAACTGACTGCTTCTGTACGGGCCGATTATAACCCGGAGTTTAAATTGCAGTTCACCCCTCGTATTGCAGCCGTTTTTACCCATCGCGAGAAACACAATTTCCGGGTCACCTTCCAGCAGGGTTATCGTTTCCCCGCACTGTTTGAAGCATTGTCTTATGTAAACAATGGCCGTGTAAAACGCGTGGGTATTCTCCCCATTATCAATGAGGGACTGGGTTTCCGTGAAAACAGTTATACCCAGGCATCGGTAGCCGCATTCAATGCAGCCGTACGCGCTGCAGGCAATAGCGATGCCGATGCGCTGGCCAATCGCAACCTGCTGCAGGTAGCCAATCTGCCGGATGGACGACCCGAACGGATCAATGCCTTTGAAGTAGGATACAAGAGTGTTGTACTCGACAACAGGCTGATCATTGATTTTGATGCCTATATCAATGTTTATGATGGTTTCCTGGGCCAGGTGCAGGTGTATGTGCCCAAAGGAGAAACAGTTGGTTCTGATGCGGCAGTGATTGCGATGGTGGATCGTAACCGCGATGCTACCGCTGCCGGCAACGGAAATGCTGCCAGCAAAGGACAGGATCGTTACCGTGTATATACCAATGCCATTAATACCTATACAACCTATGGATCTTCGTTGGGTGTGACCTATGCCTTTTATAAGACCTTTACCATATCCGGTAATGTCAATTACAACAGCATAAAAGGCAATGGTACACCTGATCTTTTTGTAACCGGTTTCAATACACCCCGCTGGACCAGCAATCTCTCTATCGGCAACCGGGCGCTTACCCGCACCCTGGGCTTTAATGTCGTGTGGAAATGGCAGGACAATTTCCTTTGGGAGAGTCCGCTGGTCACTGGTCGTGTAGCAGCGATCAATACACTGGATGCGCAGCTTACTGTTCGGGTACCCAATCTGAAGTCAACGGTAAAACTGGGTGGAACCAACCTGCTCAATTACAGACATATTCAATATGCCGGTGGGCCTACCATCGGTGCTCTTTATTATGCAGCCATCACTGTAGACGGGTTGCTGAAATGATGATCAAGAAGCTCGTTTGTCAGATTAATTCATGACAAGCAGTTGTTTTAGAGACGGCGTCCTGATTCTTCAGGATGCCCTTTTTAAGTTTTAAGTGGTGAGTTTTGAGTTATAAGTAAGGTGGAAGGGAAAAGATAGAAGGCAAAGGGTTTGTAGGCCCGCCATGCCTGGCGGACCGGCGGAGAAGTGCGTGAAGTACGACAGGAAGAGTAGAAGAGAAAGATAAAGTTTTAAGTAGTGAGTTTTAAGTTATAAGTAAGGTGGAAGGGAAAAGATAGAAGGCAAAGGGTTTGTAGGCCCGCCATGCCTGGCGGGCCGGCGGGGAAGGGCGTGAAGTACGACAGGAAGAGTAAGATAAAAGGAGAAGGGGTGAAAGGTAGAGGGTAAAAAAGGATTTGTAGGTCCGCCATGCGTGGCGGACCGGCAAAAACGGTAGAAGGAGAAAAGTAGAAGGCTCTTTTTGATAAGGTCGAGAGTGAAAGGGAGAAGTGGAAGGTGAGAGATAAATCTTATAAGCCTGCCTTGCATGGCAGCGGCTACATTATACACCTTTCTCCTTCGACCTTCAACCCTCCACCTTAAAAACACAACAGCCGCGTGGCCGAGTGGATAGGTACAGGTCTGCAACACCTTTTACGTTGGTTCGAATCCAACCGCGGCGTCGAAGAAAAGTATAAAGAGTATAAAGGGTATAAAGAGTGGTTAATGATAAGGGCAAACCAATATCTCACCTGTACTAATACCTTTTAAACTCTTTAAACCCTTTATACTCTTTAAACTAACTAAAAAACCCCGGCAATTACTGCCAGGGCTTTGTTGTTTATGATAGATGGGTTATTCTGTTTCCTCAGCATTGCCTCCTCCAAAGGATCGTCCCAGGGAGAGGTGATTGCCAAAGTAGATCGTGTTGATGAATAAGCGGTCAGTGCCATGCCAGTAACTGCGGTAAGTAGGATCGTCGGCAAAGCTTACGATGGCGCCGCTGCCTTCGGGGCTTACAAGAATGGCTGCTGTGTTGTTGATGCGGGCAATGTTTCGTTTGGCTACATAACCTCCCACATATGAATTGGCATCATACTGGGCTACAGTGCCGTATTTGTTGCGGGAAGCTGCCAGGATGGTCTGACTGTTTTTAGTGAAAAATATCCTGCGGCTGTTAAGACCGAAAGCTACCGGGTTGGTGATATCGATATCGGCAGAGAAGATACCGCCATTGATCCGCCGTGCACCCTCAGTTATATCCTGGTTTACGTAATCAATTCTTTCGGTACTGCGTGCGGCACTGCTGTCAACCAGGATTTTTTCGCGCAGCAATTCCTGTTGCACACTCCAGTCAATTGCATTTTTGAAGAGGATCAGTGTACCTCCTTCGCTCACCCATGTTTTGATACGCGCTACTGTATTCTTATCGATACTGCCGAATGAACCACTGGGAAATACGAGGGTGGTATACCGGCTCAGCGATGCGCGGCTTAAGCTGCTTATATCCAGTTTTGTGATTTCCAGGTTTAGCTGCTGATTTAATAGGAACCATACCTGGCCGGCTTCTTCATAGTTTATTCCTGTACCAAACAACACAGCTACAGCCGGCTTGCGGATGGTGCGTACATTGTTGCTGCCCAGATCAATACCATCGGGATTAAAACCAGTGCCGGTAGCCGTGAAGTTCACATTCGCCCATTGGGCTGCTGCCTGCAATACGCGACGAAGGCTGTCACTGGTAATAGATTGTGCGGCCACCGGTATCACCAGCGATCCATAACCGTAACTGATCGTTTTTCCTTTATGACTAATGCTGAAAGGTTTGAAAGCAGCACGGACCAGCACTTTTTTATCCAGTAAAAACTGCAGGGCTCTCGATGCGTTGTATTCTGACCAGGAAAGTACGTAGGCAACAGGATTGGGGTCATCGGCTATCTCAGTAGTGAAGGCCGGCACAGCTGTTACTTCAGCGCCCCTTGCGGCAGGCGCCTGCAGGCGTGCATACTGGAGACCAAAGGCATGTATCAGAGACCAGGAAGTATTATCATAATACAGGCTGTCGTTAAGCGGCGCCGTCTCTTCAAAAATGGAATGAACGATCCGGAAATTGGGCTGATCTGCCGGTACGATATAGGCCTTCCCTTTTTCAAACACCTTGGTGCCCTGTGTTACAGACGAAGAGAGCTCGTATACTTTCACGCGATGTAGTAGCAGCAATTCCAGCAATTGCCGGGTAAGTGTCTGATCCCTGCTGTCGCCAAATACAAACTGGCGCACAGCATAGCTCTTTCCCTGTTCAACAGCAGATTGGAAAAAGTCTTTCTGCAGCTTGAATAATCCTTTTTTTTCTGCTACAGCACCATGCACCGTTGCGAGGCCTGTTTGTACGTGATTGCGGATGGTAAATGGAAACTGCAGTATACCCGACTCTGTTTCTGTAGCAAGTCCACGGCTGCTACCCTGTTCGAATGTAACACCTACCGCTCCGAAAAAATCGGGATACGTGGAACCATAGATAGGGGATAGGTTATCAAATTGCTCTTTCGTGAAATAGAAAGAGCCGATGCGGTCGAGGGCGGCAGCATGATAACGGGCAAGTGTGGTATTGAAATCATAAGAGCTTTGTGGAATAATAGGGCTCTGCGTGCGTTTGGGTGATGGTTCAAAATAATAAGTGCTGTTGCCACCCATTTCATGAAAATCAATATGCACATTGGGATACCATTGGTGGAAATAAACCAGCCGGTTACGGCTTTCTGCCTGTGTTGCGCTCAACCAGTCGCGGTTGAGGTTGGCAAGGTAGTGATTGGATCTTCCGTTGGGCCATTGCTCCAGATGTTCCTTATCGAGCGGATCAGCAGAGTTGGGAAAAGATTTATACGAATTATGCCAGTTGGCCGCACGGTCACGTCCGTCGGGATTCAGGGACGGATCTATCAGCACAATGGCATTTTTGAGCCATTCCTGTGTTTCGGCCGATTGACTGGCAACCAGGTAATATGCCGTTAGTAAGGCAGCTTCCCCGCTCGATGTTTCATTGCCATGAACACTATAACCCAGCCAGATCACTACAGGAGCATTATTTCCCAAAGCCGGTTTGCCGGGATCTGTCTGTTGCAGGTGCTCCTGGCGCAATGTTTCCAGTTGACGGAGATTTTCCGGAGTGGTAATGGTAAGAATGATCTGTTGCCGTTCTTCATAGGTTTTGCCTGTGACATCCAGTTTTACACGATCAGACAGGCGTGCCAGTTCTTTCAGATAAGCTACCAGTTGGTCATGCCGGGTATAATGCGATCCGATAGGATAACCCAGAAACTGTTCGGGAGTGGGAATACGCGTATCGAAAGGACCGGCCGGGCCAAAGAAATAGGCATTCTGACTATAGCCGGCCTGCAGTTGCAGGGCCAGCCATATCGTAATTAACAATTTTAGATAGGTAATGCGACGCATAGATAGGTTGATTTAAGAATAAAAAAATTAATAACCAGGGTTGTTTTGCCCTTCGAGATCGGGATCAGACAGTACATCGGAATAGGGAAGGGGAAAAAGCCAGTAGTTCCTGTTGGCAAGCCCCAGCACATCATCCGCTCTTTCTGTACGCACCAGGTCAAACCAGCGATGTGCTTCAAAGGCGAACTCAATGCCGTTTTCGCGCTCAATAGCCAGGAGAATATCTTCCTTTGTACTGCCGGTATAGTCAGCCACATCGGCACGGCTGCGGACAGCATTGAGATCATCCAGCGCCCCATCGAGATCGTTGAGCTGTGCAAGCGCTTCGGCACGGATCAGATAGAGTTCAGCGATGCGGATGAGATACGAAGGGTCTGTATTAACGCCTACAGTGTTATACAGCACACCGTAAACGGAAGTGCCGCTGCCACTGATCAGTGCATTGCGCGTACCGCCAATGGCGGGATCATTTACGTCCTGGATGAAGGACGCAGATGGTTTGAGTGTGTACTGACCGCCAAATGAACTGGGATACCATAGATTCCAGAATGAGTTGCGGTCATTATTGGAGTAAGCCAGCTCCAGTACAGACTCACGCGTTTGAAATGGTGAGGTAAAAAAAGTTTTATAGGGTTTGACCAGCTGATACTTCGAATTGTTGTTGATGACAAGGGTGGCATAGTCTGCGGCATCCTGCCATTGCCCGCGATACAGGTGCAGGCGGGCGCGCAGTGCACGCGCAGCGCTTTTCTGTGCACGGTTGCGGGTACTGCCATCTTCGGGAAGCAGGCGCTCTGCCTCTACCAGGTCTTTTAATACCTGCTCATAGGTTTGTGCAAGCGTGCTGCGTTTTACTCCTTTCAGCGCATTGATATTGGCAGTAGGCTTGAGCTGTATCTGTACACCACCCCAGCCACGGGCCAGGTCAAAATAACCCAGGGCACGGATAAAATAAGCCTCGCCAAGTATTTTGTCTTTTTCTGCGCTAGTAAGCAGCGGATCGCTTACGCCCGGTACATACTCAATGACACTGTTGGCAGAATTGATAGCCCGGTAAATACCCTGGTAAGCGGCTACAGTGGTCACATTATCGGCCGGTATGGCATTCTGATCAAGCTGCAGATACTGACTGAGGGTGCCATTAAAAACAACAAGGTCCGCAGTAATCGTACCAAGTGTGGGGTAGTTGCCGGCATAATACCCCTGTACGGCATCGTAGGCCCCGAGGATAGCTGCCCGCGCAGTGCCTGCATCTACGATCGCATTCTCGGTCGGAATGGCATTGTTGGGATCTTCTGTCAGAAATTTCTTGCAGGAGCTGTTTAGGATAGCAACTGCACTGAAGAGAAGAATATTTTTATGAATAAGTTTCATGATATCTGTATTGAAGTGAATTAAAAAGTGACGGAAAGGCCAAACAGGATGGTGCGGGGCTGAGGCACCGTAGCCCAGTCGTAACCTGACGTATTCTGATTGCTGCTCTGGCTGCTGACCTCGGGATCCAGCCCTGAATAACTTGCAATGGTAAGCAGGTTGGATGCCTGTACATAAGCACGTACCGACTGTATGCGCAGCGATTGTGTAAAATATGATGGCAGTGTATATCCCAGTGATACTGTACGCAGCCGGATAAACGAACCATCTTCGAGGTAACGGCTGCTGAGATTAGCCACATTGCCGCCATAATTATTGGCAGCGCCGCCATTTTGCGCAGGGTTTCCGCTATAAGTGGTGAGGCGGGGAATAGTGGTGATGTCGCCCGGTTTTTGCCAGCGTTCCAGTTGCTCCGGTACAAAACCTATATTAGCCTGTGTACCGCCATGCACCAGGAAGAAATTATTCATGTTCATTATCTTGTTTCCTTCCTGGAAGTAGATAAAGAAGTTCAGGTCAAAATCCCTGAAGGAAAAATTATTCGTCAGACCACCGGTAAGACGGGGCAGGGCGTTGCCTACAATCTGACGGTCTGCAGAAGTGATGGAGCCGTCTTTATTCACATCTTCATATACGGCATTGCCGGTCTGCGGATCTACATACAACTGCCTGTACAACTGAAAGGAGTTGACAGCATAGCCCTGGCGTAAAATGGAAATATTACGTCCAGAAGCTCCCAGTGCGATGTCGGAAGCCAGTTTTTCAATACGGTTTTTGTTCCACGCTATATTGAAATCGGAAGTCCATTTGAAATCTCCCTGGTCAATGTTGACGGAATGTAAAGTCAGCTCCACGCCTTTGTTGCGGACAGCACCATAGTTCTGCAGGTAAGAAGCAAAACCGGAGCGGTAGGGAACAGGTACATTCAGCAGCAGGTCATACGTGTATTTGTTATAATAGTCGATGATTACAGAAAGACGATTTTTCAATATGGCAAATTCCAGTCCCAGGTCAAACTGCCGGGTTGTTTCCCAGGTCAGGTCGGGATTGGCAAGTTGTGAAGGGGCGGTGCCCGGGTTGTCGAGATAGTTATAACCGGCCGACCAGAGACCCTGCGCAGCATAGGCGCCAATGCCGTTTTGTGTTCCGGAAAGACCAATGCTGGCGCGTAATTTCAGCTCATCAAAAATGCCTGTTTGCTGTATAAACGATTCCTGGCTGGCACGCCAGGTAATACCACCAGACGGAAAATAGCCCCAGCGGTTGTTCACACCAAACCTCGATGAGGCATCGGCACGCAGACTTGCATCCACTGTATACCGGTTGTTGTAAGTATAACTGGCTTTTCCAAAAAAGGAAACCAGCTTGGTTTCAGAGCGCGAAGAGGAGCCGGAGCGGTTGGCTGCTACTGATACAGCTGTCAGGTTATTGGTGGCGAATCCGGTACCGGTTGCTGTTGTGCTTTGTTGCAATACCGTATTGATCGTATTACCCACCAGGGCATTGATGGCATGCTGGCGGTTGGCCCCGATTGTTTTGATATAAGTAAGCACCTGTTCATTGGTCAGCACCAGGTTTTTTGATTCAATCGAGGAGGCCGATCCGTTGGCAGCAATACCTGCACTGATAAGCGTATTGGCAAAATTATTCTCATACTCACTGTTGTTGTCAACACTCCAGCTGGTGCGTAGTTTTAGTTCGGGCAAAATGCTGTATTCGCCATATACATTGCCGATAATACGCCAGCCGACCGCATTATTGTCCAGGTTTTCGATCAGTGCCAGGTGGTTGTCAAAACTGCCATAGCGGGCATAAGAGCCATTGGCGTTGTATATGGGCAGATAGGAACGTACGAAAATAGCCGAGTTGATCACACCCTGCGGGTTATTATCATTGCTGCTCACATTGCGATAGGTACGGCTGATGTGGGTACTGGTGCCTACTTTCAGTTTTCTGCTGAGGTTATTGTCATAATTGAGCCGGGCCGAGATACGTTCAAAGTCAGAAGGCTTTACTACCGATTCCTGTTTATGATACCCGAGACCAATATAGAAAGCGCTTCGTTCAGAACCGCCCTGTATACCCAGTTCGTAGTTCTGTGTACGTGCATGACGAAAGAGACCGCTGATACGATCATAGGTTTGCAGCGTATCGGGGTTGAAGGGAAGAGTAATGGTGGCAGGGTCAATTCCATTGTCGATAGCTGTATTGATCCTGGATTCATTCACCAGCAGGCCTGTTTCTGCACCACTTGTCACCTTGAAGCGGGCTACAGGGTTAGACCAGCCGTTCGATACATTGAGTGTCACCCGTGCCGGCGCATTAAGCCGCCCGCGTTTGGTAGTTACAATTACCACACCATTGGCGCCCAGTGAACCATAGATAGCAGTTGCGTTGGCGTCTTTTAGTATCTGGATACTCTGGATATCTGAAGGATTGATATCGGCCAGTGGGTTGGATTGCTGCTGGTTGCCCATACCCGTTTGAATGAGGTCGGTATTACTCACAAATACACCATCGATGATGTATAGCGGATCTACCGAAGCATTGATGGAGTTGTTGCCCCTGATACGGAATGTAATACCACCACCGGGAACGCCTGAATTGGAAGTCACCTGTACACCGGCAGCCTTTCCCTGCAGCAATTGATTGAAGCCGGAGGCCGGTATGTTCTTCAGATCGTCAGCGCTCACACTGGTGATTGCGCCGGCAATAAAGCGTTTGTTCTGCGTGCTGTAGCCGGTCACAATCACATCTTCCAGTTGACGGCTTACAGGTTTTAGCAGGATAGTCAGTTCACCTGTGGTGACGGCTGTCAACTCCTGCGATTCGAAAGATGTGTGCGAAACAAAAAATCGTTTGGTTCCGGCAGGTATTTCTAGTCTGAAATTGCCCTGTTTGTCACTCGAAGTGCCGGTTCTGGAACCACTCACACTGATGGATGCCCCTTCTACGGGCGTACGTTGATCTGCATCCAGGACCTTGCCCTGAATGATCTGGCCAGAGCCTTGTCCGGATACAGCAATACCCGGTAGTAGCGCAGCCAGCAGCGCTACAGTTTGCAAAAACTGTTTCATGTTTACTATTATTTTAAAATGAGAAATGCCGCGTTTCCGGCAAGGCAATCGCAGAGAGAGACGTGCAGCCCATAAAGGGCACTACAAGGAGGGATCAACAACAACAGAAGTACATCGGAAAGGCAGAAGTGCCTGCCTGCAAAGGAAGTGACGGGTTGACGAATGTGCGGGGTTGTTGGTTTGGGTCTTGCATAAGCGGTTGTTTAAGTCTACTAATTTTGTAGACTAAATGAACAAAAAATTATAATTTATTATTGACCAGCCGGTCAATCTCCTGGTTGAATTCCTGTATAAACTGTGTATAATGCCTGCCTGTAGCCGGCCCCGAAAAACCGGTATGTATCTTATCTACTTTTCCTTTTTTGTCAATGAATATCAGCGTGGGAAAAGATAGAAAAGTATTGAGCGCCGGCAGCGAAGCGGCTACCTCCTGTTTATCGGCGCGGCCACCCAGTACCTGCGTATAACGAATGTCAAATTTGTTGCGGAAACGATTCAATGCGGCCCATGCATAGGCGGTGTCCGTACGCCGTTCATAATGGATGGCGATAATTTCCACGCCCCGTGCCTTATTCGCCTTATACCAGGGGGCGAGAAAGGCAGACTCGTCCATGCAATTGGGGCACCAGCTGCCGGTGATGCTGAGCACAACAACTTTGTTTTTGAACTGTGCATCGTCCAGGCTTACCTGTTTACCATCTGGCGAGGGGAAAGAAAAGGCGAGTGAAGAATAACCCTGCTTGAGAGCAGTGAGCCCATAGGGGTCCGGCAATGCGGCCTGCTCATCGTATTTGCCGGTGAATGGTTGTGACCCACGCTGACCTATTACCGCGCCTGTAATATTTTTATTCTTATCAAAACTCCCTTTATAAAAACCAGGGCCATTTCCGATAAATGAGCTGAGTACAAAATTGTTGCCATCGATCACTCCTTCTAGGTAGCGCGAGTCGCCGGTAATGCGTAGAAAGGTTGCTTTGAGCCTGCTGCCTTCCTGGCTGAAGAGACCAACAGCCTGCTCAGTTTTACCATTGCCACCTGCAAACTCAATAGCGTAGGTACCGCTGATGTCGCTGGCAGGAGCGGCTGATGGTATCGCGAAGCGTTGTGTATTTCCGAACTGGGCCTTTACGGGCAGGCCACCGGCCTGGGTGCCTGCATTTCTTAAAACTCCCTGCCAGCCCTGCGTAGTTTGTGTCAGATACAGTTCTTTTTCGAATGGATCAAGCAGTAAGAGAAGGGTGTCATTTTTTACGGCCACGCTGCCGCCATCAAAACGTTCATCACCATTCAGAAAATAAACACGCTGTACGCCGGCGTTGTTGGGGGCAATCTCAAAGTTGAACGGCACTTCCTGGCCTTCCTGTACAGTAAAACTGCCCCGCCATTTGCCTGCAGGTCCTTCTGTCACTGTATTGTTTTTGCCTGCTTTACGCAGTTTGACCGTATAATCGGTACGCCCGGTCAGTTTTAGCTGGGTAGATTCATACCCGGGCAGGTTGAATTTTAATACCGAATCTTTCTCGGATACCGTAATATAAAATACACCATCGGCCTGGGTACCTGATACACGACCAGAGACAGGAGCGGTTACCTGTACGCCTTCCAACCATTCGTTATCTGCATCGCTCGTTACCACGCCACTGATGGTTTGACCGCCCGGCTGACTACTGGCCAGCAGGGGAAGCAAAGAACCCAAAACCAAAAATTTCATTAATTGATGCTTCATTTCTTTGTCGGATCTTTTTAGTCTACTAAATTTGTAGACAAATATACAATTATCATAAGTTCACTTCCAAAAAAAACTGGTTATGCCTAGAATATCGCCTGTAACATCATCGCGCTGCTCAGAGCTCTATCAGCAGGCAGATGGTATTGAACCGATTGATCCTATTCCTAATATGAGCGGAACCCTGGCATATAGCCAGGTTGCCTTCACGGCTTATCTGCAGGGGCACCAACTGGCACTGGAGGTGGAGAAGATACTGGGAGAAAGGCTGGCCAACCTGTTTGCCTGTTCGGTAGCAGTAGGTTCCGACTGTCCGCTTTGTGCGGCTTATTTCCGGAAAAGAATTTCACTGATAGATGAGAGCAGCCCACTGGCACATAAAGGGATAGCAGAAAAGCCTTTACTTGATTTTGCCAATTCTATTGCCCGCTACCGGGGCAATATTGCCGATCACATTTTTGATCCCGTCAGGGAAATGCTGACAGATGAGGAAATTATCACTCTCGTAGCATTTGCCGGCATGATAATGGCGGCCAGTGTGTTTAATAATGTAATAGAAACAGAAATGGATGAACAACTCCTGCCGTTTCAGCCGCCGCTTTATCAATTAAGATAATTTTTGTTTAAATAATAACTACTAACTACCGTCAACTTCAAAAATGGATAAGATCTACTTAAGCGATGCAGGTCCCAAGGTCTCGCCTGCTATCTATGGTTTCTGGCGTTGGGACGAATCGGCCAGTACCAGCACAACAGAGATGGAGCGCATCATTCAAACCTGCCTCGAGCTGGGTATTAATACCTTTGATCACTCAGATGTGTATGGCGGTTACCAGTGCGAAACGTTGTTTGGTAAAGCAATCCGTCAGCGTTCATTCCGCCGCGAAGATGTAGTATTGTTTACCAAATGCGGGGTATTGTTGCCGCATGCGGCAAAGCCCGAGGTAAGGGTTCGCTACCAGGATACTTCGGCAACACATATCACACGAAGTGTTGACAATTCATTGCGCAATCTGCAGACAGACTATATCGATATTTTCCTGCTCGACGGGCTCGATGTGCTGGCCAATCTCGAAGAGGCTGCCCTGGCGCTGGAGCGCCTGCGTATATCCGGTAAGATCCGCAATATTGGTGTGGCTAATTTCTCCGTATTTCAACACCAGTTACTCGCCTCTTATCTCCGCATACCCATCGTTACCCATCATATTGAATTGAACCTTCTCAATACAACCGCACTCGACAACGGCCAGTTTGATTATATCAAGCAGCGTTATATGCGGCCACTGGCATCGGCACCGCTGGCTGGCGGACGCATTGAGAACGGTACAGATGAGCTGGCGATCCGCCTCAACCTGAAGCTGACAGAGATTGGCGCACGCTACGGAGCCAATATAGAATCAGTGGCTGTAGCCTGGCTCATCAAACTGGGCGCATTGCCCCTGATCGGTACCCGGCAGGAGTCGCGTATCCGGCATATTGTAGACGCATTCAATATAGATCTTGATCCGCAGGACTGGTATGATCTCTATGCGACCGCAAGGGCAGGTGCACAAAGACCGGAGATCCGTCATCAGCACGCCGGCGAAGAATAAAAGTGTTTTACCATTCAACCGCAATGCTATGAAACGAATAAAATATCTGCTGGTACTGCTGGCGCTTCATACCCTGATACAGGCACAGGCACCTGTTAAGACGCCCGCCAATTACCGCATCCAGGGAAAGGTACTGGCAGCAGATACAGGCAAGGAAATAACTAATGCCCATGTATATATCGTACATGGCGAAGAAGAAGCTCTGACCAATTCACGCGGACAGTTTGCCATCGACTCGTGGCAAAAACTGCCGCTGCGGGTATATGCCGCAGCAAAAGGATACCAGAGCAATTCGGTAGTGGTAAAAGACCCCCGCCAGGCCGTTACCATCTATTTAAGGCAGCAATGACCCATTGAATAGAGCATGCAATCGTTAGCGTAAGAGGCTCCCGAAAGGGGGCCTTATTACGATTTTATTGACGTATTGCATGTAGCAGACCGTATCTTTGCGGCTCATTAAACGTTGAGCCCTCATGTCACAACATCCCGAAACACGTGCCGTACGTATCCAGACTCCCCGTACTGAACAGAAGGAACATGCTACACCCTTATTTCTTACCAGCAGCTTTACCTATGATTCTGCTGAAGATATGGCCGCTGCATTTGCTGACGACAGCCTGGATGTAAATATCTATTCACGTTTTTCGAACCCTACGGTAGATGAGTTTATCCGTAAGATTGCCGACCTCGAAGGTGCAGAAGATGGCGTAGCTACCGGTACGGGTATGGCTGCCATTTTTGCCACATTCATGACCTTTCTCAGCCAGGGCGACCATATAGTGTCAGCCTCTGCCGTATTTGGCTCTACCCATACTATTCTTACCAAATATCTCCCCAAGTGGGGCATCAGCCATAGCTATTTTGATATGAGCCGGCCCGATGATATTGCTGCGCTCATTACAGATAAAACCAGGATGGTGTATCTGGAAACGCCTTCCAACCCCGGTCTTGATATCATAGACCTGGAAAAAGTAGCGGCCATTTGTAAAGAGAAAAATGTAATGCTGGTGGTGGACAATTGTTTTGCCACACCGGCCGTACAGCAGCCTATCCGTTTTGGTGCTGACCTCGTATTGCATTCAGCAACCAAATTCATCGATGGCCAGGGGCGCGTGCTGGGTGGTGTGATCGTGGGTCGCGAAGAGTTGGTTAAACCACTCTATCTCTTTATCCGTAATACAGGTCCTTCTCTCAGCCCTTTCAATGCCTGGGTGCTTACCAAAAGCCTGGAGACATTGCATATCCGCATGGACCGTCATGCTGCCAATGCCCTGGCGCTGGCCCGTCATTTTGAAAATCATCCCAAGCTGTCTGCCGTAAAATATCCTTTCCTGCCTTCGCATCCGCAATATGCCATTGCGCAAAAGCAAATGAGTAACGGAGGTGGTATCCTCACATTTGAACTGAAAGGTGGTGTTGAAGCCGGTCGTGCTTTCCTCAATGGCCTGAAGATGATCAGCATGACCAATAACCTTGGTGATAGCCGCACTATTGCCGCTCACCCGGCCAGTACCACGCACTCCAAACTCAGTGAGTCAGAAAGACTGGCGGTAGGCATCACTCCCGGTCTCATGCGTATCTCAGCCGGCCTCGAGCATATCGATGACCTCATCGCAGATATTGAGCAGGCGCTCATCAATTGCTGATCAGGCTATGCGAAAGGACTGATACACTTGTTGTACAGATTTTTCCAGATCGGCAAAGGAGCAGTTCAATTCTCTTACCGAAAGGGTCAATGGCGTACCCAGCAGCCTGTTGCCGGCAGTAAGACTTCTGCGCCTGAATGGATTTTTTGTCCGGCTGATATATTTATCCGGATCACTTAACCGGACTAGCAGGAAGTCACGCCGTAGTAGAGTACGCTTTTCGATGCCAGTAATATCGTGCCAGGGAATAAAGCCCAGCCCATTGTAATTAGACAGATCCGTTATGCCCTTGCTGTCAATGATCAATCCAGGCTTTCTGTATTGTAAAAAATAAGTGATGGCATAGTAGCACGCGATGATAAACAATATGCCTGGTATGATGAGGGCCGTAAGCCTGTTGCCTTTTTTTATCATCAGCAATCCGCCGTCGTCGGTTGTTGTGCCCAGCAATATCCAGCAAATAAAAGAAAAGGTGATAGCGGCTATGACAAGCTGGTAATAGCCCATGTTTTTCTTTCGCGGGATGATGATTGGCTCCATGATCATTTCTTTACGGCTCTTTTTTCCAGTTGCTGCAGGGTGGCCCGCATGTCTTTGGGCAAAGGTGCTTCAATGCTCACCACACTTCCGTCGAGGTCTGTAAAACGCAGGGAAAAAGCATGGAGCGCCAGCCGCGACAGGATAGGTCTTTCTTCCAGCTCGTATTTCGACAGTTTGAATTTAGACTTAATGCCGGATAAAAGAAAAGGCTTGCCGTCGCCATACAATTCATCGGCCACCAGGGGATGTCCCAGTTGCTTCATATGTACACGTATCTGGTGGGTGCGGCCGGTATGAATGCGGAATTGCATCCAGGTATAAAGTCGGAAATCGCGCAACACTTCATAATCCGTAAGCGCTTCCTTGCCCTGCCGGTGAATGACCATCAACCCTTTTTGCACCGGGTGTTCTGCGATAGGCGCATCGATGCTGCCAGTGGGTTGAGCCACACTGCCGATTACCAGTCCCTGGTAATACTTCTCCGTTTGCCGTGATTCAAATTGCCGGGAGAGATGTTTATGTGTGGCCTCATTGCGTGCAAAAATGATAAGGCCGCTTGTATCGCGGTCAATACGGTGAACGGTGTAAATGGTTTCGTATTGATCGATCAGCAGTTGCTTGAGTGAGATTTCTTTTCCTTCCCGGTCAGGAATGGAAAGCAGGCCCGAAGGCTTGTTGATAGCAATCCAGTTGGCCGTTTCCTGTATGATAATATCTGCCAGTTTCATGAAAATAATAGAAAGCGCTTGGTAAACGATTAACGGCCTTTGCCGAAGTGTTTGAGATCACGGACTTCCTTTTCGGAAAGGAAACGGTACTTGCCGCGTTCGATATTCTTTTTGGTGAGTCCGGCAAACATGACACGGTCCAGGTTTTTGACATCATAACCCAGCGATTCAAATATGCGGCGTACAATGCGGTTGCGCCCGCTGTGTATCTCCACGCCGATCTGGCGTTTGTCTTTGGTATCGGTATAAGCCAGTACGTCAACAGATGCAGGGCCGTCTTCGAGTGTAAGTCCCGCCAGTATTTTATCAAAGTGTGCCTTCTCCAGTTCCTTATTGAGGGTCACGGCATAGATTTTTTTGATCTCATTGCGGGGATGGGTCAGTTTCTGAGCCAGTTCACCATCATTGGTGAGCAGCAGCACACCGGATGTATTTCGGTCAAGACGACCTACGGGATAAATGCGTTCAGGAGTGGCGTTGGCAATAAGGTCCAGCACAGTTTTCCGTTTTTGCGGATCATCGGTGGTCGTGATATAGTCTTTGGGTTTATTCAGAAGAATATAAACCAGGTTGCGCGCCAGGAACACTTTTTTACCATTTACCTTCACTTCATCTTTGGCAGATACGCGGTGCCCCGGTTCCAGTACTACTTCATTATTTACTTTTACCAGCCCCTTTTTTACCAGGTCAGCTGCTTCGCGGCGGGCGGCCACACCACAATGGGCAATGAATTTATTAAGCGGCATGAAAGCATCTGTGACGGGCGCTTTAATGGCCGTGGCCTTTGCTACCTGTTCATCGCGGCTTTGCGCATACTTTTCTGCTTTCTTTTGTTCAAAAAAAGCTTCACGCTCTTTTTTGTGTTTGCGTTTTTCCTGTTTGAAACTTTCCTTAATAGCTGCATTGCTGCGTTTACGGGAAAACTTGTCGAAAGGAGAGGAGGGGGTCTTTTTTTTCATAACTGAGTTGCTGTTTTTCAACAGTAAAAAAATAAATATAGGAGGCTGCGGTGTTACTGGTCTTTATTGGCCAGTTGACCGCAGGCGGCATCAATGTCTTTGCCACGGCTGCGGCGCAGGCGTGCATTTACCCGGTTTTTTTCGAGGTATTGCATAAAGGCTTCCACCTTTTCTTCGTCAGGTTTTTCGAAGCGGGCAAACTCGATCGGGTTATATTCAATAATGTTGACCAGGTCGGCCGGCACCTGGCGGTAGATCTTGATCAGCTCATCGGCATCCTTGAGCGAGTCGTTGAAATTTTTGAAAAGGATGTATTCAAAGGTGATCTCGTTCTTGGTATGTTTATAAAAATAATTGAGTGCATCGATCAGCGACTTGATATTATTGGTGTCATTGATCGGCATGATCTCGTGACGCTTGATGTCGTTGGCGGCATGCAGGCTGAGCGCCAGTTTGAACTTCACCTTGTTGTCGCCCAGCTGCCTGATCTGCTTGGCCACACCGGCCGTGCTTACGGTGATGCGGCGCGGGCTCATACCCAGTCCGTCGGGAGCGGTGATACGGTCAATAGCGCGCAGCACATTTTTATAATTGAGCAGGGGCTCGCCCATGCCCATAAACACGATATTGGTTAATTTTTTTCCGTAAATACGTTCACTCTGCTGGTTGATCAGTACTACTTCGTCATAGATCTCATCAAAATCCAGGTTGCGTTTGCGGGGCAGGTAGCCGGTGGCGCAGAACTTGCAGCTCAGTGAGCACCCGATCTGTGAGGATACACAGGCTGTTTTGCGCTCGTCGGTAGGGATCAGCACACCTTCTACCAGGTGGCCGTCATGCGTTTTGAAACGCGATTTGACGGTACCGTCAGACGAATACTGCGTGGCATCGATGCTGAGTGCTGGTAAAACAAAATCATCTTTCAGCCGCTGACGCAGCTCCTTGCTCAGGTTGGTCATGGCATCCACAGACAGGGCAGATTTCTGCCATATCCATTCATACACCTGTTTGGCCCGGAATTTTTTCTCTCCCAGTTCCTCAAAATACTGCTCCAAATCGCTCAGGCTCAGTGTACGTATATTCTGCGGGGCTGATTTTACCATTTTGCAAAGATAGGACAGAGAAGGTAAAGGGTAATAAGGCAGAAGGTTAAAGATGATGATGGATTGCCTTTATCCTTTTGCCTTCCACCTTCTCCCTTTTTCCCGGATATTTGCAAAAAACGATTAAATGCTTGACGCTTATATAATTGATGTAATGCGTACGCCAGTGGGAAAGTTTGGCGGAACGCTGGCTCATACCCGGCCCGATGACCTGCTGGCAGGAGTGATCAGGGCGGTACTCATGGCAAATGAAAATATTGAACTGGAAGCGATTGAAGATGTGATCGCCGGTGCCGCCAACCAGGCCGGGGAGGATAACCGCAATGTGGCCCGTATGGCCGCCTTGCTGGCCGGCCTGCCGGTAACGGTGGCCGGCAATACCGTCAACCGCCTTTGTGCATCGGGTTTGCAGGCTGTGATGGATGCAGCCCGCCAGATCCGCTGTGGCGATGCTGAGCTCGTACTTGCCTGCGGCGTGGAGAGCATGACCCGGGCTCCTTTTGTGACTGCCAAGGCCAGCTCGCCTTTTCAGCGCTCCGTGGAAACTTTTGATACGACCCTGGGCTGGCGGTTTATCAACCGGCGCCTGGCAGCCATGTATCCGCCTTTCAGCATGGGTGAGACAGCCGAGAATGTAGCCCGTCAGTGGGAAATAAGCCGCGAAGAACAGGATGCTTTTGCCTTTGGCTCACAACAAAAATATTTTGCCGCGCGCGAGGCCGGGCGCTGGCAGGACGAGATTGCTGCCGTGGAAATAGAAAAAGATGGCCTCATTACCTGGTTTCTCGAAGATGAACATCCCCGGCAGACCTCGCTCGAGAAGCTGGCCCGCCTCAAACCGGCATTTGTGGAGAATGGTACGGTTACAGCTGGCAATGCCGCTGGCATCAATGACGGCGCAGCCGCCATGTTGCTGGCCAGCGAGGCAGCTGTGAAAAAATATGGATTGCAACCCATGGCCAGGATTGTATCCATGGCCGTGGCAGGGGTTGACCCGGCGATCATGGGCATTGGCCCCGTACCTGCTACCCAAAAAGCGCTTTTGCGTGCCGGGCTTACTGCCAGTCAGCTGGATCTGATAGAATTGAATGAGGCATTTGCTTCGCAGTCCATCGCCAGTATGCGTGAACTGGAGCTGGATCCTGCCAAGGTGAATGTAAACGGAGGAGCCATTGCCATTGGACATCCGCTGGGCTGCAGTGGCGTACGCATTTCGGCTACCTTATTGCATGAGATGAACCGTCGACAGGATCGTTATGGCCTCGCCACCATGTGTATTGGGGTGGGGCAGGGCGCTGCTATCATCTATGAGCGTGTGTAAATGGGCCGGAAAATCTGTATTTTCAGGAAGCATTTCCATTAAACAAAATCAGTATGAAAAGAATCCTTTTCTTCTTATTGGTCTGCCTGTATGCCCATGCTGCCAGTGCTCAAACTCCCGCACCTTCGGGCGATTCACTCAGGATATATACCGGTAAATATAAATTTCCCGAAGGCAGTGCGGTGGCCGAGGTACGGATAACGATTACCAATGGAGCGCTCTATGCCGATTCAGATATCGGAAGCTCTGAACTAAAACACTCTTCGGGCGATGTGTTTGATCTGTTGGCCTATGATGGCACTGCTACTTTTAAACGCAATAGCGAGGGTAAGGTAAATGGTGTGCGTATAGAAGTCGGCGACATATTGCTGGAAGGTCCCAAAGCGGAAGATACTATCAGTGCACTTAACGAATTAAAAGCCAGCAACTGCCTGGCATGGAATTATCTGACAAACAGAATTCAGTAAGATCATTCCACTATACTGACCCTTCAATACTTATTTGAAAGGGTTTTTAATTCCATCTTCTTGCCTCCATGGCCGGTACGCCACAAGAAATAAATTGTTGTATCAAACAACTATAAGAGCCACTGGTTAAGCACGGTGGCCTGTTTCTTTTTTGATCAACCGGTCGACCAGTCTGAAATTGGCCCAGGCAGACAGAAATACTAAAACCACAGCCAGTGCTATGACAGCTACATGCACCATAGTCTGCAATTCGGGACGATTATACATGACCTGCTGATGAAAGGCCCATTGCATGACCTGCACAGCTGCCAGCGCCGCCAGTATAATAAAAAAATATACAGGAATGAATCGCCTCGATACATGGCGGCTCAGCCAACGGGGCGAGTAGCCGAGTGTAAGTAATAAACGAAGACTGTCGCGGCTGCGGGCAATCACCAGCTGCAGGTAAAAAGAAAACAGCAGCAGCGCCAGTACCACTACCAGTATGCCAAATACTGCCAACCCGGTGAAGATGCCTTCAAAGACCTGTTTTACGCGGCCAAATTTGGTTTTATCCTTGTTCACTTTATACGCATGCGCATCCAGATACCGGAGCAGTTCGGGGCTATTGGCATCACTTGTTTTGATATATACCCGCGAAGCACGGTCTGCTTCCTTCCCTTTGAAATGAAGGTTGGCCCATTGCAGAAATGATTGGGGTACCAGTACGGAATTGATCCGATCGCTGAAAGCGATGATCTGTCCCTGGAAATCCTGCTCGCGGTTACCATCCCCATGGCAGGTGATGACCACCGGTATACCCGATGCGGTCTCGGGCGACACCTGCGGCAATCCATAGCTGGGACCAAATACATTGAATATCTCCAGGAAATCGGATGATACGATAACAGGCACACGCATTTGCCCTTCCTGCCAGGCGAATCCCGCCGGCAGGGTGTCGAGAAAAGCATCATCGATACTTTCCAGAAACAGGTTGGTACTGAAAGGAAGCAGATTGCCTGCACTTAATTCCACCTGAAACTGGTTGGCTTCCAGCGGGGCGGCATCGGTAATAAATGATTGTTTTTTCAGATCATCCACCTCGGCAGCCGAGAAAAAAAGTTTGTCTTTCTGCCCCATATTTTCATTGGTTACCTGCCGAGTGATGGAGAGATAATCAAAACCGTTTTTACGTACAGGGCTGGTATGCAAAAGCTGCTGCAGATTGATATACATCTGTACCGCACTTAATAACAGCAATACGCCAATGCCCAATCCGATATAGGAAAACCAGCGGGAGGCGGCATTGGTGCCGGTTTGCAACAGGGGGCGAATGGGTTTGAAAGATGCAGCCACTGTGAAACGGGTTAAAGATGGTACAATTGGGTGAACGGATAACTGTCAATACGCTCCAGGTCGGCCAGCAGTATGCAGGCTTTGCGGCTGGCGGCTTCTTCCAGGATCAGTTCGATAGCCTTATTGGTATTGTTATTGTCGAGGTGACTGAAAGGCTCATCCAGCAGCAGCAGATCAAAAGGCTGCAACAGGGAGCGGATGATGGCCGTACGCTGCTGCTCACCATACGAACAGCGGCCGGCCAGGGTATCAAGCCGTGAGCCAATGCCCAGCCGCTCCGCCATTTCTTCAATCTTTTCGGCCGGATGATGAGGGTGCAACTGGCGTTTTATTTCCAGGTTTTGCCGTACGGTTTGCTCGGGAAACAAACGCAGATCCTGAAATACCACACTCATAACCGATTGACGCAATACGGCCAGTTTTTCGAGACTCAGCGAGCGCAGTTCCTGTCCATCATATTGTATCTGTCCATTGTAATCATTGCGCATCCCATACAGAAAATTGATCAGCGATGATTTGCCCGTGCCGGATGGTGCTACTATTTTCACCAGCTGCCCCGGAGAAAATACCAGCTCCCTGCCCCATATCTCAGAATCTGAAGTGCGGGACTGATCAAAATAGGCAGGCAGCAATGAACGGATAAGCAATTGCATAGATAAAAATAAAAAGCCGTAGCATACTACGGCTTTGATAGGTACAATACAGTTATTAATTCACTTCATTTTCAGGTTTTGGCGGAGAAGGCAGTTCCTCATCCTTTATATCCCAGTTGGCTTCTTTGGGCCGCAGCGTATACACTTTATCAAGGTACTTGTTAAGCTGAACCAGGCTATTGGTGGTTTTGTCTTTTAAAACAACTTCGGCATAGCTGGTCAGCACGCCATTTTTTACATCACCATTGGCGACCACTTCTTCCCAGAATGCTGCCGATGCATCCAGCATTGCTTTTTCTGCCTGCCATTTCTCTGAAGGTGTATCTGCTTTTTCATAATCCTTGATTGTCTGCAAAATGCTAAACAGGCGATTGAAATTAAGATAGAAGCCAGCATGGTGACCGGCTATTTTAGATACATAGGCCGGTTTGGCACCGCCCGCCAGGAAAGCGTCTACCTCGCCCATGCTGGTACCAGCGGCAAACCAGCTGTCACCGAGTTTGTAGCTCACACTGGGACTTGCCTGATCGATCTTGTCCGCCTCTTTCAGCAGAATGCCGATCAGTTTATTAAAGGCCTCTTTGTCATTTACAGAAGTACCGGCCACAAAATTGATTTTGGGCTCATTTCTGTAGATATATGCTTTTTTACCATTAAAGTCTTCGTAAGCGGTAGAATCGCGTTTCAGGTCAAAATTGCTGATGGAAAAAAGTATCTCTCCTTTATTGGCTTTCACAAATTCATCCACACTGTAACCGGCCCTGCCCAGGAATCCATTGGCCATACCATCCATACCGATCAATTGCAACAGGGCTTTGATGCCTTCGGGTTTGTAGCTGAAAGCGCCGGCAGCCAGCACATCCGTAGCAGGCAGTCGGCCCAGTGCGGCTTCCGAAACAGGTTTGGGTTCATATTCTTTAAACAGGTTGGTTACCTCCTTGCCAAGATACTGGCGTGAGCGGGCGGTTATCTTGCCATTATCAAAGTTGATCGTAGTGGCGGTAGCCGTGTTTTCTACCAGCAGGTTTACTTTCATCATCGAAAGCATGCCTCCGGTGTATTCGTTGAAAACAGTAGAGGCATAATTGCCCCACCAGTGCAGGTCGCCTTTGTCGCTGATCAGCTCGGCAAAACGTTTGTCGCTGTCCAGCAGCTGGTCTCCCTTGCGTTTGAAGAGATCCACCGCAATCTGCTTCAGCGAATCGACGGTAAGTCCGCCGTCAGGAACCGCCGTTCCCCAACCGGGCACAACATTTCTCGGACCTGTATTGCCCAGCAGTACAAACTTGCTGTTGTTCCAGGCAATAACAACCGGATCAACGGTCGATGCCAGGTTGATATCTCCGGATTTTGTAAAGGTGGCCTGTTGGTTTTTATCAACCTCATGCAGCAGTTTTTCGAAGGCGGCCGCATCGGTCAGGTAACCCTGCCAGCCGGCATAAATGGAGCGGGGCTTGCTGCTGGCAATAAATAGTGCCTGGCTTTTGCGGGTATCAATACCCGATTTGGCCGGGTCGGCAAGCAGTTGTTTGGAAAGGCTGTCGGTAGAAGCTTCGCGGGCTATATCCTGAAACCAGCTGGTTTTACTCACCTCTTCCCAGCTTAGTTTGGAAGAAAGCGATTCCAGGTTGATATGAACGGCCATCAATGCTTCTTTCGGGATCAGCAGACCGGATGATGAAGAGTTCTTACAGGCCGTAAACAGCAGCAGGGAAGCTGCAGCCAGCAGAACCAGTGATCGTAGTTTCATGATGAAGGTTTATGGTTGTTGTTAGGTTAATTTATATAAGAGATCAGGAAAATGAAAACAGCATCAACTCGTCAAATGACAGGGTTTGTTGCACACCGGTACGGATGTCTTTTACATTGCAGGAACCGTTTTCGAGTTCCTGGCTGCCAATGATCACGATATAAGGGATCTGCTTCCGTTCGGCATACTTGAATTGTTTATCAAACTTAGCAACTTCATGATAGAGTTCGCAACGGATACCCTTATGCCGCAGCCGCTGAGCCAGGCCCAGGGCCGCTTTGCATTCGGCCTCACCCAGGTTGAAGAAAAGTACTTCGGTGCCTGTGTGTACCGTTGCAGGAAACAGTTGCAGTTCTTCCATTACATCGTAAATACGGTCAATACCAAATGAGACGCCGACACCCGGTATGCCGGTTACACCAAACAGGCCGGTAAGGTCGTCGTAGCGTCCACCACCGCCAATACTGCCCATGCTTAGACCCAGTGCCTTTACTTCAAAGATGATACCTGTGTAGTAGTTGAGGCCACGGGCCAGGGTCAGGTCGATCTCCACTTTTTCCGCGGTCTCCGCATCACTCCAGGCCAATACATATTCCAGCTCGGCAATGCCGGCCAGGCCGGTGGCTTCTTCGCCGGTGATGGCCTGCAACTGCTGCAGTTTTTCTGCATTGCTGCCGCTGATCAGCAGGTAGGCTTCAATGGTGGCGATCTGATCGTCGGTCAGCCCTTTTTGCACCAGTTCTTCTTTCACTTTTTCCAGGCCGATCTTATCCAGCTTATCAATGGCTACTGTGATATCAATGAGTTTTTCGGGGCCGCCACAGCGGTTGGCAAGCGAAGCCAGCAGTTTGCGGCTGTTGATCCGGATGCTGACCGGTATGCCCAGCGACTGGAAGGCCTGTGCGTAAATGGCTGTCAGCTCCACTTCATTTAAAAGCGACTGGCTGCCTACCACATCGGCATCACATTGGTAAAACTCCCGGTAACGTCCTTTCTGGGGTTTGTCTGCCCGCCATACCGGTTGCATCTGGTACCGTTTGAAAGGAAAACTGAGCTGGGCATGGTTCATGGCCACGTAGCGGGCAAAGGGAATGGTAAGATCATAACGGAGCGCGCGCTCAGTGATGTCCCTGTTGTTGCGCCCGGCAAGTACCTGTTCAAAAGCGGTCAGCGTTTTTTCCCTTTTTTCGGGACGTTCCAGTCCGTTGTTGAGTATTTTGAAAATGAGCTTATCGCCTTCATCGCCGTACTTACCCATGAGGGTTTCCAGGTTTTCCATTGCCGGCGTTTCAAGCGGCTGAAAGCCGTAGCGTTCAAATACCGAACGGATGGTAGCGAAAATATAGGAGCGTTTGCGGACCACCTCGGGACCAAAATCACGTGTACCCTGTGGCACACTCACGGTAACTTTTGCCATGAAATAATATTACGGGTTGATTGGAGTATGAGTTATTTAGACGGCTTTGCTGCTGAGTGTTTTGCTGGTCTGAGCAGCATAGCGGGCAATGATCTGGTCGCAGGCCTGGCTGATCATGGCAAATACTTCATGATAGCCGGGTTCTGGTCCGTACCAAGGATCAGGCACATCCTGGTTGCTGCCGGGTATCAGCTCATTCATCAGCAGGTCGGCGCGGCTGGTATCGAAGCGGGAACCGGCTATGGAGCGCATGTCGGTCAATACATCCCCGGCCAATGCATAAATTTTGTCAAACTGCTCAAAATCAGCAGCTGCGAAGCGCCGGGCACGTTGTGCACTGATATCGATGCCATTGATCCGGGCCACTTTTTGCGACAACCGGTGGGGTGCCTCACCCACATGGTAACCATTGGTGCCGGCACTGTCAATTTTCCAGTCAAGGCCTGCTTCGGCAGCTTTTTGTTGCAAAATACCTTCTGCCAGGGGACTACGGCAAATATTGCCCAAACAAACCATCAGGATCTTCATAACTGCAAATATAGATCAAGCGCAGCAGTTGCCACTGCCGGCAAATGACTTATGGATTTTGAAAGGATTGGTGTCTCATTTCTAAAGTATTGCCATGCTGCCATCCAACACCATTCCGCAATCATTTTTAGATATCTTATTTGCCAACCGAAATAAGGCTTACGGTGCATATGCGCTCCGGATAAACTATGCAAATCGTTTATGGCTGTCGCTGGGAGCTGCATTGTCTGTGGCTGGTTTTTTTGTAATAGCTGCTTTGTTGTATGAACCTTCGGATACAACTCCTGTTCCCAAAAAAAATGATACCCTAACGGTTGTTATTGATCCGGGAATTACCCGGCCTAAGCCAACTCAACCGCCACCACCGCCCGCTCCTCCAAGGACACAACGAACGGCTGTCACTCCGGCACAGGAAAAATATAACACCATTAAGCTGGTACCCGATCACCTGGCCGATAAAACCATCGCAGATATGGCAGACCTGGTTGATAAACAGCCGGGTACTATCAGCAGCCCCGGCGAGCCGGTGAGTGGACAACCCGTTATGGGCGGGGTTCCCGGTGGTGATGGACAGGTTGCTGCCGCAATTCCAGTAGAAAAACCTTTTGTACCCGATCAGCAGGAACCAGAGTTTCCCGGCGGACAGGCTGCGCTTATTCGTTTTTTGCAGAAATACCTGATCATTCCCGATCAATTGGAAGCAGGTGAGAAAAAAATGGTAAGAGCAAGATTTATGGTAGATGCCAGGGGAGAAGTATCGCTGGTAGAAATTACAGAAACTGCGGGCAACGTCTTTGACAGAGAGGTGATCAGGGTGTGTAAAAAAATGCCCAGGTGGAAACCGGCAATCCAAAATGGTGTACCGGTATCAAGAAGTTATGTGCTGCCAGTAACATTTGTGGGGGTAGAACAATAAAAAATCAATAATTTGCCCGTCCTGAAATGATGATTAGTACGATGAACGAAATAGATGAATACGAACGGAAAAAACGGAAACAGATCGCTACCATGCGTTCGTTACTGGATTATGGGTTAGGGATAGCCATTATTACAGCAGGTGTATTCCTGATCATCCGCGACAGGCTCAAGCTGGAATTTAATGATGCATACCCGCCCAGTTATACCGATAAGCTGTTTGGCGCTGTTTGTATCCTGTATGGCGCCTGGCGGTGCTACCGGGGGTACAAGAAAAATTATTTTAAATGAAAAGGGGGTTAGGCTCTGTAAACAAAGGCATATCTGGCGGGATCTTTGTTTTCTTTTTATTACTTACGCTTTATGCCTGCCAGTCTGATCAGGCAAGAGAAGATGCCATGCCTGATACTCCAGAGCGTGGACGCATTTATGTGAGTGCAGATGAGTCATTTAAACCCATCGTGGATGAATTGGCGAAAGTGTATGAGTCCAATAATTCCGGAACGGAAATAAAAGTGCTGTACAAACCCGAAGCAGAATGCCTGAACGATCTGCTGGTCGATAGTATCCGTATGGTGATTGCTACAAGGGGATTGCTGCCACCGGAAGAGAATTTTATTGTCGACTCGCTCAAACTGGGACCGGAAAGTATGGTGGTGGCCCGCGATGCGATCGCTGTCATTGTAAATCCGGCAGCGCAGGATTCCGTTTTCACCATGGATGAGATCAGGGAAATTCTGCAGGGAAAATTTAAGAAAAATTTAATCCCGGTTTTTGACGGTGTAAAAGCAACCAGTACGGTACGTTTTATCATCGATTCAGTATTGCATGGTGATACGATCACCAGCAGGGCAATGGCAGCCCGGAGCAGCGAAGCGGTGGTTGATTTTGTAGCCAAAAATCCGGGCACGGTAGGATTTATAGGAGTAAGCTGGATTGGAAATAAAGAAGATACGGCACAAGTTGGCTTTTTGAAAAAGGTGAAAATTGCTCAGTTGGAGAGCACGGATGTACCAGGCGGATATGTGCTGCCGGTACAGAATAATATATACCTGCACAGGTACCCAATGGTACGCGATTTGGTATATATCCGTAAAGAGAAGTACAAGGGACTGGGTTATGGGTTTGCTCAATTCATGTCGGGTCATATCGGACAGTTGATTTTCAAGCGGGCCTACCTGGTACCAACACAAAAAAAGTATACGTTGCGCCCCATAAGGCTCAATGAATAAACAAAGTGGTTATATTTACAACTCTTAAAATGTGAAATTAACAATGAAGAAAGTTTCTGTTACCTTCCTGGTTGCGACTCTGTTGATGGTCGGAAGTCTGAAGGCTCAATCCCTCCAGGATGGAGTGAATGATCTCTATGCAGAGCGCTACAAGAGCGCTAAGGCCACTTTTGAGAAGTTGCTGGCCGGTAATCCCAACAACCTGGACGCAATTTACTGGTTGGGACAAACTTATCTTGAAATGGACGATGTGGCCGGTGCCAAAGGCGTTTATGAAAAAGCACTGCTGGCCAGTGCCAATGCACCACTGGTGCTCGTAGGCATGGGTCAGGTAGAGTTGATCCAAAACAAGCCCAGCGAAGCCCGTCAGCGTTTCGAAGCAGCGCTGGCCATGACACGTGGTAAAAAAGGCGATGACCCTGCTATCCTCAATGCGGTAGGCCGTGCTATTACCACCGTATATAATGATAAAGAGAAAAAAGGCGATATCAATTACGCTATCGAAAAGCTCGAAGCAGCTGCTCAGCGTGATCCCAAGAACGCCGAAATATTCCTGAACCTGGGCAATGCCTACCGTAAGGCCAAACCCGGTGAAGCAGGTGGCGTGGCTTTCCAGAACTACCAGAAAGCGATCGATGCCAATTCAAAATTTCCCGTGCCCTACTACCGCATCGCCATGCTGTTTAGCAGCCAGCGCAGCTGGGACCTGTACCAGCAATACCTGGAGCAGGCAATCGAAAAGGACCCCAAATATGCACCTGCTTATTATGAGTTGTATTACTTCAAGCTGCTGCGTCAGGATTACAACAATGCTGAGCATTATGCACAGAAATACATCGAGAATTCTGATCCCGATCCGTCCAATGACTTCCTGAAAGTGCAGACACAATGGGCCAAAAAGGATTTTGATGCGGCTATTACGGGAGCAAAAGATATTATCGCAAAAGCAGGTACGACTACCAAAGCAAAAGTGTATAAACTTCTGGCAGACTCTTACATGCAGAAGAAAGACACCGCAGCAGCCCGTCCTTTCATCGATGACTATTTTGCCAAGGTAAAACCCGACGAGGTTATTGCCAACGACTACAAACTGAAAGCGGATATCTATACAGCCATCCCCGGTCAGGCCGATGTGGTAATGCAAAGTTATATCGATGGTGTAAAGGCAGATACCGTGCTGGACAATAAGATCGATCTGTTGAAAAAAGGTATTACTTTCTTCAACAAGAATAAACAGTTTGCCAACGAAACTGCCCTGCAGGAGTTGTTGTTGCAGACAAAACCCAACCTCACCATCAATGATTATTTTGGTGCAGGTCTGGCCAACTACCGTGCGGAGCAATATGCACGCTCGCGCGAGATATTCTCTACTGTTGCCGATAAATTCCCCGACCAGATCTATGGCTGGGAGTGGAAGCTGCGCAACTCACTGGTGATCGATACGGTAAAAAGAGACAGCATTGCAGTACCTGATGCACTGGGTCTGCTTGAATTCGTAAAAGGCGATACCGTGAAATACGGACCTCAGATAAGCCTGGCTACTTATCCGCTGGCTATGTACTACAACGATAAAGGTGAAACCGACAAAGCCGTAGAGTATCTTAAACTCATGAAATCAGCTACTACTGACCCGGCCCGTCGCGAAAGCATCGAAAAAAATATTCAGGCCCTTTCTGCCCAGGGACAAAAACAAAAACCTTCCGCAGGCGGATCGGCTCCTAAAACAACCGGAAGCGGCAAATAACCGTTTTCCCTGACTTTTTCAAAGCCCCTGGCATTTAGCCGGGGGCTTTTTTGTAGAATCCAATATTATCCGGGAAAAGTAAAAGATTTTGTAACCCGGTATACAAAAGCTAGCACCTGCCTTTTAGCTTCCTTCTTCAACCTTTTGCCTCCCCAAAACAAGCTGGTCGATCTGCAAAAAAGTTGGCCGGACAATAGTGTTTCCGGATTGTCATAATATTCTAAGGATAATTGATGTTGCTACCTTATTTTTGCCCCTAGGGTAAAAATTATGATCCATTTACTCCAGATAAATCCAACAGATACCGCCAGTTCTTACCTGCCGGTCGCCATCCAGTTTATTTTTGCCGTAGGCCTGATCGTTGTTCTTACAATAGCGACCCACCTGCTGGGGCCCCGGCGAAAGACAGCCGATAAGTTGCAAAATTTTACCAGTGGTATTGATACGCATGGAGATGCGCGTCAGCCAATGGCTATCAAATACTTTCTCACCGCTATCCTCTTTGTGTTATTCGACGTGGAAGTGATCTTTTTCTATCCCTATGCGGTCAATTTCAAAGACCTGGGCTGGAGTGGTTTCTGGGCCGTCCTGATGTTTGTAGGTTTCTTCCTCTGTGGCTTTATCTATATTATCCGCAAAGGGGCGCTGAAGTGGGAAGATTAGGTAGTGCAGGGTGTGCATAAACAGGGACCGCAGGCGGAAACCATCGGGTTTCTCTGCTTGTTATAACCAGGTATACAGACTCAGCTCTGCCTCCTTAAATTTTCAAATTGTGTAATATGTCACGTCCCGTATCATTCAATATCAAGCAAAAGCCACTGGTCAGGGATATCAGCATGGCCGATATGCCGGAAGGTCATCAGGGAGAAGGCTTTTTTGCTACCTCACTCAATAGTGTGATCGGTCTTGCCCGCAAAAACTCCATCTGGCCACTTCCCTTTGCTACCAGCTGCTGCGGTATCGAATTTATGGCTACCATGGGTGCGCATTATGACCTGGCCCGTTTTGGCAGTGAGCGTGTGGGCTTTTCTCCGCGTCAGTGCGATCTTTTGATGGTAATGGGTACAATCGCCAAAAAAATGGGCCCCGTAGTAAAACAGGTATACCTGCAGATGGCTGAACCCCGCTGGGTGATAGCCGTGGGCGCCTGTGCTTCCAGCGGTGGTATTTTCGATACTTACAGCGTATTGCAGGGTATTGACCAGGTAGTACCGGTAGACGTGTACGTGCCCGGTTGTCCGCCCCGCCCCGAAGCCATCCTGGATGGTGTTATGCGCATTCAGGACCTCGTAGGTAAAGAAAGCTTGCGCCGCCGGAACAGTGAACAATATAAAGCCCTGCTTGAAAGCTACGGTATCCAGTAAGAAGTCACTTCAGTTAGAAACAGATTTCATGCAACTGACCAACGAATACATACAACAACGGCTCACAACACAATTTGGCGAAGCTGTTCTCTCTTTTGAAGAGTCATACGGACTGCTGAGCATAGTAGCTCCCGCAGAGTTGAACCTCAAGGTGATGAATTTTCTGTATGATGATGAAAATCTCAAATTCAGATTCCTGACCGACCTCTGCGGAGTACATTATCCCGGCCAGGCTGGTAAAGAACTGGGAGTCGTATATCAGCTGCATAGTATGGAAGCCAATGTGCGCCTTCGCCTGAAAGTATTTGCACCTGTAAGCAAACCTGATATCTATACCGCCTCTGCATTGTTTTCTGCTGCCAACTGGATGGAGCGGGAAACCTACGATTTCTATGGTGTCAATTTTATCGGCCACCCCAATCTCAAGCGTATCCTCAACGTAGACGAAATGGACTATTTCCCGCTGCGCAAAGAGTTTCCGCTCGAAGATCAGACCCGTGTGGATAAGGACGATGAAATGTTTGGCCGCGGCGGTGCTATCGGATTTGGTACAGAAAAAACCGATCATGGCACTGTGACCGAAGCCGGAAAGCATGAAGAAGGTCACCCGATTGTATAAACGAATTGACGATACTGAGGACGGCCCCGGCCGCAACCTCGCGAACAAACTGATTTATGGCTGAGCAGCATATCAAATTGCCTGAAGGCAGCATCGAAAAAACAACCACTACGCTTAACCTGGGACCTACCCACCCGGCCACGCATGGTGTGATGCAGAATATCCTGGAACTGGACGGTGAGCGTATTGTATCTGCCGAACAGACCATCGGCTATATCCACCGCGCCTTTGAAAAAATTGCCGAGCGGAGACCGCTTTACCAGATCACTCCGCTGACCGACCGGCTCAATTACTGCTCATCTCCCATCAACAATATGGGATGGCACCTTACCTGCGAAAAACTGCTGGGTGTAAAAACGCCCAAGCGGGTAGATTATCTCCGTGTGATCATTATGGAACTGGCCCGTATTTCGGACCACCTGATCTGCAACTCCATCGTGGGTGTGGATAGTGGCGCTTATACCGGCTTCCTGTACGTGATGCAGTACCGCGAGCTGATCTATGAAATTTATGAAGAAATATGTGGCTCACGCCTCACGACCAATATTGGCCGTATCGGCGGCTTTGAACGCAACTTCAACGATATCGCCTTTCAGAAGATCCAGAAATTCCTGGATGAATATCCCCGCGTACTGAAAGAATTTGAAAACCTGTTTACCCGCAACCGCATCTTTATGGAGCGTACCATTGGTGCCGGCGCCATTTCTGCAGAGCGGGCACTCAATTACGGCTTCACAGGTCCCAACCTGCGTGCAGCCGGTATAGACTACGATGTACGCGTGGCCACTCCTTATAGCAGTTACGAAGATTTTCAGTTCAATATTCCGGTCGGTTCTACCGGCGATTGTTATGACCGCTTCCTCGTGCGTAACCGGGAAATGTGGGAGTCGCTGGACATTATCCGCCAGGCACTCCAGAAAGTACAGGAGTTTAAAGGCGCCGAAGCCGATATATATCATGCGGATGTACCCGAGTATTATCTGCCGGAGAAAAAAGATGTATATACCAAGATGGAAGCGCTGATCTGGCATTTCAAGATCATCATGGGTGAAATTGATATGCCGGCAGGTGAAGTATATAATAGTGTGGAAGGAGCCAATGGCGAGCTGGGCTTTTATTTTGTAAGCGATGGCGGACGTACACCGTACCGCCTGCATTTCCGCCGGCCCTGCTTTATTTATTACCAGGCCTACGAGGAGCTGGTAAAAGGAGCCATGCTGAGTGATGCGATCATTGTAATGAGTAGCCTCAATTTGATTGCAGGCGAAATGGACGCGTAGAGGAGTTGTAAGTGATAAGTAAGGTAAAAGGTGTAAGGCAAAAGGTAGAAGGAGAGATTACATAAGCCTTTTACCTTAAACCCTCAACCGTTCACCCTAAACCCTAATTCATTGTTTTTTTGATATGATACAATTTTCAGAGAGCAAGCAGAAAGAAGTGGAGCAGATCGTGGCCCGTTATCCTGCCGGAAAGCAGAAAAGCGCCCTCATACCGGTGCTGCACCTGGCCCAGCAGGAATTTGGCGGCTGGCTCGATGTGCCGGTGATGGATTATGTGGCTTCACTGCTGCAGCTCAAACCGATTGAAGTGTATGAAGTGGCTACGTTCTACAGCATGTTTAACCTCAAACCAGTAGGTAAATACATGTTTGAAGTATGCCAGACCGGTCCCTGCATGGTACGTGGCTGTGATGATATCATCGCCTACATCGGTGAAAAACTGGGTATCAAACCGGGAGAAACCACCAACGACGGACTCTTTACCCTCAAAACGGTAGAGTGCCTGGGTGCCTGTGGCTATGCTCCTATGATGCAAATGGGCAAATATTATAAGGAGCACCTCACCAGAGAAAAAGTGGATCAGATCATTGAGGAGTGCCGCCGCGAAGCTGCCCGGGTCAATAACTGATGAGTAAAAGATATTGGTTAAAAGAAAATAGTATGAAATGGTTGCCGGTACTGCTGCTGATGGTGTTTACACAGATAGCCGCAGCGCAAACAGACAGCACCTCACTGCTCAAAGCTGTGACTGCACTGGATAAGGCACTGGTGACCAAAGACAGCAGTCAGCTGGCACTGCTGCTCGACAAACGACTCAGCTACGGCCATTCCAATGGCTGGGTGCAAAGCAAGAGTGAGATATGGGCTGATTTCGTGTCGGGAAAAGTGATCTACAGTACCCTGCAAAGCCGCGATATCAAACTGCTGACACAGGATAAGGATGGAGCCACCCTGGTATTGAAACTGCAGGTGGCGGGACAGTTGAACGGAAAAGATTTTTCAATGAACCTGCACGTGATGCAGGTTTGGAAAAAAGATAAAAAGGGCTGGCAACTGCTGGCCCGGCAAAGTGCCAAACTGTAGGTAAAAGGTATAAGGCGTAAGGCAAAAGGAAGTCAGCAGACCCTTTACCTTCTACCTTTCACCTTCGACCTTAAAAGACGAATTGACAATGGCTAGAAAACTATTACTGGAAAAAGCACACGTAGAGAATATCCGGAGTTACGAAGTGTATCGCCGCGAAGGAGGATACCGTAGTGTGGAGAAAGCACTCAAGACCCTTAGTCCCGATGCAGTGACCGAAGAAGTGAAGAAAAGTGGCTTGCGTGGTCGCGGTGGTGCAGGTTTTCCTACCGGCATGAAATGGAGCTTCCTGGCCAAACCCGAAGGAGTGCCCCGCTACCTGGTGGTCAATGCCGATGAATCAGAACCCGGCACGTTCAAGGACCGCTACCTCATGGAGTTTATTCCTCACCTGCTCATCGAAGGAATGATCGTTTCTTCTTTTGCACTGGGGTCCAGCCGCTCATTTATCTATATCCGTGGCGAATACTGGTGGATCGTCGATATACTGGAACAGGCCATCCAGGAAGCACGCAACAATGGCTGGCTGGGCAAGAATATCCTGGGCACCGGTTTTGAGTGCGACATCTTTGTACAACGTGGTGCAGGCGCTTATATCTGTGGCGAGGAAACCGCACTGATCGAATCACTCGAAGGCAAACGCGGTAATCCCCGTATCAAACCTCCTTTCCCTGCCGTAAAAGGTCTGTGGGATTGTCCTACCGTAGTCAACAACGTAGAGACCATTGCAGCCGTAGTGCCCATCATCAACGAAGGTGGTGAGGAATACGCCAAAATAGGTGTGGGCAAATCGACTGGTACCAAACTTATTTCTGCCTGTGGTAATCTCAACAAACCCGGCGTGTTTGAGATCGACATGACCATTTCTGTAGAAGAATTTATTTTCAGCGATGAATATTGCGGCGGTATTGCCAACGGCAAACGGTTGAAAGCCTGCATCCCGGGCGGTTCTTCCGTTCCCATTCTGCCGGCTAACCTGTTGTTGAAAACAGCAAAAGGTGAAACCCGCTTCATGAACTACGAAAGCCTGAGCGATGGTGGTTTTGCTACCGGCTCTATGATGGGCTCCGGTGGCTTTATTGTACTCGATGAAGATCAGTGTGTGGTGCAGCATACCTATACACTGGCCCGTTTTTACCGTCACGAAAGCTGTGGCCAGTGCTCTCCCTGCCGTGAAGGAACCGGCTGGATGGAGAAACTGCTGCTGCGCCTGGAGCGTGGCCAGGGCAAAATGGGTGATATTGATCTGTTGTGGGATATTCAGCGCAAGATCGAAGGCAACACCATTTGCCCGCTGGGCGATGCGGCTGCCTGGCCTGTGGCTGCGGCCATCCGCCATTTCCGCGACGAGTTTGAATGGCATGTGACCAATGCCAGTGAGGCAATAACAAAAAATTACGGACTGGCGCATTATGCCGATCCGTTGCTGGCAACAGCATAAGCAGAAAAGCGGCTATGCCGCATGATTCAGAAACAAGAATATTGAACTATATCAATGGCTGACGAACAACAACTCTTTAAAGTAACCATCGACAACATCACGGTGGAGGTAGCCCCGGGCACCACCATCCTGATGGCAGCCCGTCAGATTGGTGGCGATGTCACCCCGCCTGCAATGTGCTTTTACAGCAAGCTGCAGGGCAGTGGTGGTAAATGCCGTACCTGCCTGGTAGAAGTGAGCAAAGGCTCCGAAAAAGATCCGCGTCCCATGCCCAAGCTGGTGGCCAGCTGCCGCACCACGGTGATGGATGGTATGGAGGTAAAAAATATTACCAGCGATCGTGTGCTGGATGCCCGTGCCGGCGTCACGGAATTTCTGCTGCTCAACCACCCGCTCGATTGCCCTATCTGCGACCAGGCCGGTGAGTGTCACCTGCAGGACCTGAGCTACGAACATGGCAAGGAAGGCACCCGCTACGAATTTTCGCGCCGCACCTTCGAAAAAGAAAATATCGGCCCTTACATACAGCTGCACATGACGCGTTGCATTCTTTGCTACCGCTGTACATATGTAGCCGATCAGCTCACCAACACACGCGTGCATGGTGTGCTCGACCGGGGCGATCACGCAGAGATATCTACCTACATCTCCAAAGCCATCGACAACGATTTCAGTGGCAACATGATCGATGTGTGCCCTGTTGGCGCCCTGACCGATAAAACCTTCCGGTTCAAAAACCGGGTATGGTTTACCAAACCGGTGAGTGCCCACCGCGATTGTCCCACCTGCTGTGGCAAAGTCACGCTGTGGAACCGGGGCGATGAAGTATTGCGGGTGACGGCGCGTAAGGATCAGTGGGGCGAAGTAGAAAGTTATGACGGCAAGCCAGGCTGGATCTGCAATACCTGCCGCTTTGATAAGAAAGAGCTGAACGACTGGGTAATCGAAGGCCCTGCACAGGTAAACCGTCATTCTGTAATATCAGCCAACCATTATGAAAAAGCCATCAAGCCGCAGGAAACCATACCAGAGGTGATGGGTGGGCGCAATCCCAAATTGCTGATGGATATTCATGATGTGAGCGATGTAAATGATCCGGAAGTGGACCTGAGCAAGATCAATGGCCCGGCTACCGGAGCTACTTTCACCACCAAGAAATAATAACAGCGGTATGTATTTATTAGCGATAGACTGGACATATATTTTGGAAAAATTCCTGCTGGTGGGCTTCATCGTTTCGCTCTCCATGGTGGTAGCGATGTATGCCACATACGGCGAGCGTAAAGTGGCTGCCTGGCTGCAGGACCGTATCGGTCCCAACCGCGCAGGCCCCTTTGGCTTATTGCAACCGCTGGCCGATGGAGGTAAATTATTCTTTAAGGAAGAGATCATTCCGCTGATCTCCTCCAAATTCCTTTTTATACTGGGCCCCGCCCTGGCTATGGTCACTGCATTGCTTACCAGCGCAGTGATACCCTGGGGACGTTCACTTAATATTGCCGGACGCGATGTACCCCTGCAGGTAGCCGATATCAATATTGGCATCCTGTATATCTTTGGCGTGGTCAGTATTGGCGTTTACGGCATCATGATCGGCGGATGGGCTTCCAACAATAAATTCTCCCTGCTGGCAGCTATCCGTGGCGCTTCGCAGATGGTGTCGTATGAATTGCCGATGGGACTTTCCCTGCTGGCTGTACTGATGCTGGTAGGCGATCTGAAAATGAGTTCTATTGTAGCCAACCAGATCGGTGATGGTTTCTTCAACTGGCATATCTGGTATCAGCCGCTGGGGTTCCTGATCTTCTTTATCTGCGCCCTGGCGGAGTGTAACCGTACACCGTTTGACCTGCCCGAGGCAGAGAATGAGCTCAACTTTGGTTATCACCAGGAATATTCATCCATGAAACTCGGCTTCTATCTTTTTGCCGAGTATATCAATATGTTCATCAGCGGTGTGGTAATGGCCACACTCTACTTTGGTGGTTACGATATTCCGTTTGTAAATGAAGCCAACTGGAATATCGATCAGAACCTGCTGGCATTGATCGGCTTTGCCGTATTGCTGGCCAAGGCGTTCTTCTTTGTATTTGTGTTTATGTGGATCCGCTGGACCATCCCGCGCTTCCGCTACGATCAGCTGATGAAGCTGGGCTGGAGCCGCCTGATACCGCTGGCCCTGCTCAATATGGTGATCACGGCTGCAGTGGTACTGTGGTTGAAAAAGTAGAAGTGAAAAAGGGGTGTAACCTTTGTGATTATCATACAGGTTGACTCCCGAAATGGATACAGAGGGTATATATTTGCGAAAATTAAAAAAACGCGTTAAGCGGATAAAAATATGCAACTGACATCGAGAGCAAAACCGGTAGATCGCCGGCCAATGACCTGGCTGGAGCGGATCTATCTGTGGAATATTTTCAAAGGGATGCTGATCACCCTTTCGCACCTGTTCAAGCGTAAGGCTACCATCAAATACCCCGAAGAAAAACGCAGCTTTTCAAAAGTATTCAGGGGTCTGCATATCCTCAACCGCGATGAGGAAGGCCGTGAGCGCTGTACTGCCTGCGGTCTTTGCGCCGTAGCCTGCCCCGCAGAAGCAATCACGATGGAAGCAGCCGAACGTCAGCCCGGTGAAGAGCATCTGTATCGCGAAGAAAAATATGCAGCCAAATATGAGATCAACATGCTGCGCTGCATCTTCTGCGGCTATTGTGAAGAAGCCTGTCCCAAGGATGCTATTTATCTGTCACAAACTTTTGCCCCGGCCAATTATGGCCGCCAGGGTTTTATTTATAAAAAGACAGACCTGCTGATCCCCGATCCCAAGACCGATCCGGAAGGATACAGGAAGGCGAAGGGAGAAGCGTGAGATAAGGTGGAAGGGGAAAGGTAGAAGGTTAAGAGAGAGTAATAATAAAATATTGAATTGACAGATATATCCGGTACTAACCGGTAGCATTGTTCAACAGCTTAAGAGAAATGAATATTACACAAATACTATTCTGGCTGCTTTCGGTAACAGCACTGTTTGGTGCTATGATGGTCGTAACCAGCAGAAATCCCGTTTACAGCGTGCTGTGGCTGATCCTCACTTTCTTTTCCATTTCAGGTCACTATATCCTGCTCAATGCACAGTTCCTGGCTATTGTGAACATCATCGTGTATGCCGGTGCCATCATGGTATTGTTCCTGTTTGTGATCATGCTGATGAACCTCAATAAAGGGGCGGAACCTACCCGTGGGCGCTGGATCAAATTTGCCGGAGCCATTTCCGGGGGATGTTTATTGCTGGTACTGGTAGCGGCTTTGCGCAGCACAGAAGTGAGCAGCAAATCGGTGCAGGTAGGTGTGGGAGATATAGGACTCATTAAAAACCTGGGTCGCGAACTGTTTACCAATTATGTAGTACCCTTTGAGATCAGCAGTATCCTGTTTCTGAGCGCCATGATCGGTGCCGTAGTGATTGGTAAAAAAGATTAATTCAGAAACGGCCAAATCAATTGATAACTGAAATCATTATCTGCAAATGCCAATAAATTATTACATATTTCTTTCCATCGCCCTGTTTTGCATAGGTATTGCCGGGGTACTTACCCGCCGCAATGCCATCATCATTTTTATGTGCATCGAGCTTATGCTGAATGCAGTGAATCTGCTGCTGGTAGCATTTTCCAAAATGCATAGTGCTGCGGCAGCAGCCCTGCCCGATGCAGCTACAGCAGGTACAGATGGACAGTTGTTCGTATTCTTCATTATGGTAGTGGCGGCAGCCGAGGTAAGTGTGGGATTGGCCATCATTGTGATGATGTACAGGAATATTCATTCAGTAGATGTCAATTTCCTGAATCGCTTAAAACATTAATTAATAAGAAACTTCAAAAACCTGTATTGATCGGGTTTGGAGGGGATTTATGAAGAACATTTTAGAACTGGCTTACCTGGTACCGCTTTTCCCGCTGATCGGTTTTCTGATCAATGGCCTGGGAAGAAAATCCTTGTCAAAATCAATGATCGGCATCATTGGCAGCGGAGCTATACTGGCATCGTTTGTTGTGAGCCTGCTGATCTTTTTCCAGGTAAAAGGAGGTAATACCGATGTTGTAAATTATTTCAGTTTCATCCGCGCTGGTGCCGTCAATATTCCTTTCGCCTTCCAGATAGACCAGTTGTCTTCGATCTTCCTGCTCATCATTACCGGTGTGGGCTTCCTGATCCACGTATATTCTACCTCTTACATGCATGAGGAAAAGGCAGAACATTTTGGCCGCTACTTTGCCTATCTCAACCTCTTCGTGTTTTCGATGCTGCTGCTGGTAATGGGCGCCAACTATGTGATCATGTTCATCGGCTGGGAAGGTGTGGGTCTTTGCTCTTACCTGCTCATCGGCTTCTGGTTCAAAAACCCTGAGTACAATAAGGCTGCCAACAAGGCTTTCATCATGAACCGTATTGGTGACCTCGCTTTCCTGATCGCTATTTTCTGGATCATTGGTAAGGTGGGTACTGTAGGTTATCATGAAGTGATTGCCGCGGCCGAAGGAAATAAATTTACTACTGCCGATATTACCGGCATTACGATCCTGCTCTTTATCGGTGCTACCGGTAAGAGTGCGCAGATTCCTTTGTATACCTGGTTGCCCGATGCCATGGCCGGTCCCACACCCGTGTCGGCCCTGATCCACGCAGCTACGATGGTGACCGCCGGTATTTACATGATTGCGCGCAGCAATGTGCTGTACAGCTTGTCGCCGCTCACGCTCAATATCATTACCTATGTGGGTCTGGCTACTGCATTGCTGGCAGCAACAATAGCGCTCAAGCAAAACGATATCAAGAAAGTACTGGCGTATTCAACCGTGAGCCAGTTGGGATATATGTTCCTGGCCCTGGGTACCGGTGCTTATGTAGCCGCGGTATTTCATGTTATGACGCACGCATTCTTCAAAGCCCTGCTTTTCCTGGGTAGTGGTAGTGTGATCCATGCTATGGGTGGTGAGCAGGATATCCGCAAGATGGGTGGCCTGAACAAATACATGAAGGTCACACATATCACCTTCCTGCTGGGCTGCCTGGCCATTGCAGGTATTCCTTTGTTCTCCGGCTTCTTCTCCAAAGATGAGATCCTGGCCAGTGCATTTGGCAAAAGTCCGGTGATCTACGCAGTTGGTCTTTTCACGGCCTTGCTTACGGCTTTTTATATGTTCCGTCTTTATGCTACCACATTCCGTGGCAGTTTTCGCGGTACACACGAGCAGGAGCATCATTTGCACGAAAGCCCTTCGGCCATTACCATACCGCTGATCATCCTGGCTGTGTTGTCGGTGATTGGCGGTTTTATCGGCATCCCGGAATTTATCATGCATGGTGGCCATAAGCTGGCAGAGTTCCTGCAACCAATTGTTGAGCCTTCTGCCAGATTTCTGCAGCACAATGAAGAATTGAGCCATAGTAAAGAGTGGATACTGACTGGTGTTTCATCTGCACTCATCATTGGGGTGGTAATCTTTGCCTGGAGCAAATTCAGTCGCAAACCCGATACCGAAGAGGCCACAGGTTTCGGAAAAGTGCTGGCCAATAAATGGTATGTAGATGAATTGTATGAAAAGGTAATTGTGAACCCACTGGCACGGCTGGGCGGGTTCTTCAACAATATATTTGAGAAACTGGTGATAGATGGACTGGTCAATGGAGTAGGCCGCCTGGTGAGCTATGGTAGCCGCCAGCTGCGGTTGCTGCAGAGTGGCCAGGTAGGCAGTTATGTGCTGCTGATGGTACTGAGCATACTGCTGGTATTTGTAATTCAATTTTTCCTGAGAAAATAAACAGGTAGTCGGCAATTATTATGATCACTTTATTACTGATATTGATCCCGCTGCTTACAGGATTGGCTGCATTCTTTTTCCGCGATGAAAAAACAGTGCGCGCCTGGGCTTTGTTCTCCTCCGTAGTCACGCTGGCGGTATCCCTGCTGGGGCTCACCGTTTTGAATAAGCCGGAGTACCTGGCGCATCAGTCGCAGTGGCTCGGCTCACTGGGCAGCAGCTTTTCGCTGAAGCTCGATGGCATGGGCCAGTTGCTTTGCCTGCTCACCGCTGTTGCGTTTCCGCTGATCCTCCTATCTACCTGGAAAGCCAGCTATCGCAGGGCAGCCAGTTTTTTTGCATTGATGCTGCTTTCACAAGCCGGCCTGATGGGCGTATTCCTGGCAGCCGATGCATTGCTGTTTTATTTCTTCTGGGAGCTGGCACTTATTCCCGTCTACTTCCTTTGTTCGCAATGGGGCGGTGAAAAAAGAATTCCTGTTACGTTCAAGTTTTTCATTTACACATTTGTAGGCTCACTGCTCATGCTGGTGGCCATCCTGTATATCTATTCTCATACAGAAGACAGAAGCTTTGCACTGGCTTCCTTCACGCATGTACTGCTCAAACCCAATGAACAGATATGGTTGTTTGTGGCCTTTGTTGTTGCGTTTGGTATCAAGATGCCGATCTTTCCTTTCCATACCTGGCAGCCCGATACCTATGAGCAATCACCTACCGCAGTGACGATGGTGCTGAGTGGTGTGATGGTGAAAATGGGTGTATTCGGCCTGCTGCGCTGGCTGTTGCCGGTGGTTCCGTTCTCGGCTTATCAACTGGGCGATAATGTAATGACCCTGGCTATCATCGGTATGATCTATGCATCGCTGATCGCGATCCGGCAGGATGATATCAAGCGCCTGGTGGCTTATAGTTCTATTGCTCACATTGGCCTGATGGCTGCAGCTATTTTTGCTATCAACGAGACGGCCATGCAGGGGGTGATGATCCAGATGTTCAGCCACGGTATCAATATCATTGGTATGTGGATGGTGGTAGAAGTAATAGAGCGCCAGTATGGCACACGCAAAATATCGGAGCTCGGCGGGTTGGCGCAAAAAGCACCGGCTATGGCGATCCTTTTCCTGATCGTGGCACTGGCCAATATTGCTCTGCCGCTGACCAACGCATTTGTGGGTGAGTTCCTGATGTTTACCGGTATCTTCAATAGTACCAATACCCAGTTTGCGGCCTGGTTTACTGTGGCAGCTGGGCTCTGTATCATTTTTGCAGCCGTGTATACGCTCAACCTGATGCGGAAGACATTTTATGGTGAGCCCGGACCACGTGTAACGGCTGCGATCGATCTGCAGCTCAACGAAAAACTGGCACTGATCGTAATAGTGGCATTGATCTTCTGGTTTGGTGTGAATCCCCAGCCTATGCTGGACCTGACCCAGGATGTGAGTGCTTCTATCATTAAAGCAGTAACGAACTCTGTTTCTCCTAAATAAGTAAGCGAATAGCAATATGAACGCATTAATAATATCGGCAATTTTGGGTGTGATCATGATGTTCAGCGGGATCCTGCTGAAACAAAAAAGTGGAGTGAGGGGTATCGCCATCGGTGGACTGATCCTGGTGCTGCTGTCCAATGTGCTCGAGATGAATGGCACACATTTCTTTAATGTGAACCTTCATGGCATGATGGAGTTTGACCGTTTCTCCCTGCTGTTTGTATCCGTGATCATCGGCGCCATGCTGTTTTATTTTATCCTCGCGGCGCGCGATATGGAAAAAGTAGGAGGATATTATGCCGAGTATTTTGCTTTGCTGTTCTTTATCCTCTGTGGGATCATACTGGTGACTTCTTTCAAATCACTGCTGATCCTCTTCCTGGGTATCGAGATCATTTCTATTCCGTTGTATATTCTGACCGGTAGCGATAAACGTAACCTGAAAAGTAATGAGGCTTCCCTGAAGTACCTGCTCACCGGTTCTTTTTCCACCGGCCTGATGCTGATGGGTATTGCGCTGATCTATGGCGCCACCGGTACATTTGATATAGCTAAGATGAAACTGGGCCTGAGTGAGCAGCCTGAGCTGCTGGCTATTGCCGGTATGCTGTTGCTGCTGTTTTCCATGTCGTTTAAGGTATCGGCAGCCCCGTTCCATTTCTGGACACCCGATGTATACGATGGTGCTCCTACCGTATTTACTTCTTTTATGGCCACCATTGTAAAGGCGGCTGTATTTATCGGTTTTATCCGTTTGTTTGGCGATACGTTTGGCGGTCTGGCCCCCAAATGGCAGTTCTGGGTGGCGGTGTTGGCGGCAGCAACCCTGTTTATTGGAAATATCACCGCAGTATTTCAGCAGAGTGTGAAACGTATGCTGGCTTACTCCAGTATTGCACAGGCAGGTTTTATGCTGCTGGCCCTGTTTGCCATGAACCAGGATGCGCGTGAGGGTATCCTGCTGTATTCGGTAGCCTATAGCCTGGCTACTATCGGCATTTTTGCCGTGCTGGCACGTATGAACGATTATACGTTCGAAGGGTTCAACGGACTGGCCCGTCGTCAGCCCCTGGTGGCGGCCGTACTCACTATCTGCCTCTTATCGCTGGCGGGTATACCGCTGACTGCGGGATTCCTGGCCAAGTTCTATATGCTCAAAGCAGCCATGGCGGCTGGTACCCAGTTCTGGCTGGTGATCTTTGCTGTGCTCATGGCAGCAGTGAGCGTGTATTATTATTTCCGTGTTATCCAGGCCATGTATTTCAAAGAAGGTGAGGCGGATGTACCTGTTTCCACCGGGTTTAAAACAGCCCTGGTCGTACTGGCCGCACTTATCATTGTACTGGGCATTGCACCGGAAACTATCCTCTACTGGCTTTATTTTTAATCTGCCGTTCATCCACAGAATATTTGTGTTCCCGATTCTTTCGCTAATTTGGGGACGTAATGAAGTTCAGTGATGTTTTTCTGCTGGCCTGGCGTACCGTGCGTGCCAATAAATTGCGCACCGGCCTTACTGTTGCCATTATCGCATTTGGGATCATGGCACTGGTAGGTATCATTACCGCCATCAAGGCCATGAATCAAAAGTTTTCCGAGAGCTTTTCTACTATGGGGGCCAACGCGTTTACCATACGCTACAAGTCCCGCAATATCCGCTTTGGCGGCGGGGGCGGTGGTGAGGTAAAACTTACCAAGCGCAGCAACCGCAGGGAGAAGAAATCCAATCTGGACAAGCCTGTCTCCAAAGACGAAGCAGAGTTGTTTGTACAGCGTTATAAATATCCTGCCACGACCAGTATTTCCATTTTTGGCAATCGTAATACCATCGTTTCCTATGAGGACAGGAAAACCAGTCCCAATGTGATGATCATGGGAGGCGATGAGAATTATATGCTCATGAATGGATTCAAACTGGCCGATGGACGCAACATTACGAGAGGGGAGGTGCTCAATGGCGGTAACGTATGTTTGCTCGGGTATGATGTAGCCAGCCGGTTGTTCAAGCAGGATCCCAACATGGCGACCAACAAGTTTGTGCGGGTCAACAATATGCCTTACCGGGTACTGGGAGTACTGGCCAGTCGTGGCTCCACGCTTGGGTTCAGCCGCGACAACCTCGTAGTCACCAGTTATACCAATATCGAACGCAATTTCACGACCAGCAATTCCTATGTAATGGCGGTACTGATAGATGATATCCGCCAGATGAATGTGGCAATGGGAGAGGCCGAGGCGGCATTTCGTCCCATCAGGCGACTGACCACTACCGAGGAAAGCAACTTTGTGCTGGATCGCAGCGATAGTGTAGCAGAGAAGGCCATGAACAGCCTGGGCTTTCTGACCATTTCGGCCACCGTCATCGGGTTTATTACCCTGATAGGGGCGGCTATCGGATTGATGAATATCATGCTGGTATCGGTATCGGAGCGTACCAAGGAAGTGGGGCTGGTAAAGGCGATCGGGGGCAAAAGCAATATGGTGCGCCGCCAGTTTCTGCTGGAAGCAGTACTGATCAGCGTAATGGGCGCCCTGTTTGGCATCATACTGGGAGTATTTGTAGGCAATGTGTTCTCGCTGGTACTGGCTACCGGTTTTGTCGTACCCTGGAACTGGGTACTGGGAGGCATCCTCATCTGCAGTATCGTGGGGTTGGCTGCCGGTGTGTATCCGGCGTATAAGGCGGGGCGACTTAACCCCATTGAGGCGCTGCGGTACGAATAAGCTTTAATCAACAAATGAACAGGTTATCCTCATTTTTCATTGGGAAAACGGCTGCGTTTGAAAAAATCCTTACCTTGAAGCCCCTGTTATAAAAAATATGAACACAGGGATTTTTGTATAAACTTTTTCAGTAGAATTGTAGCCTCAAAAAAAAGGCTCCTTAAAATTTAAAAAACTAAAAACTAAGATCATGGCTGAGACTAAACCAACTGCAACCGCATCGGTTAAGGCTACTTCTGTTCAACCCAAAAAAAGCGGCAATGCCATTTCGTGGATTGCTCCGATCGTTTGTGTGATTGCCGGTTACTGTATCTGGCGTTTCGTATTAGGTGACCCGAATGGATTTAAGGCTCCATCTTCTGAAGGTTGGTTCTGGCCTGAGCACAAAGAGCCCAAAGACGCCCTGCACCGTATTTATGAAGGTGGTATCATCGTACCCCTGCTGATCGGTATGCTGCTGATGGTTATCGTGTTCTCTATTGAGCGCTTCCTGACTATCCGCAAAGCGCTGGGTAATGGTTCTATCTCTGACTTTATCCGTAAAGTACAGTATCACCTGGCTAACCGCAATGTTGACGCTGCTCTGGCTGAGTGCGACAAACAACGTGGTTCTGTTGCCAACGTAATGAAAGCCGGTCTGCGTCGTTACAAAGAAATGATCAACGAAGCAGGTCTGGACACTGATCAGAAAGTACTGTCTATTCAGAAAGAAGTAGAAGAAGCTACTGCTCTGGAACTGCCTATGCTGCAGAAAAACCTCGTATTCCTTTCTACCATCACTTCAGTAGGTACCCTGGTGGCCCTGCTCGGTACGGTAATTGGTATGATCAAATCATTCGCTGCACTTGGTGATTCAGGTGGTGGTTCTGATTCAAGCGCCCTGGCGGTAGGTATCTCTGAGGCCCTGTATAACACAGCCCTCGGTATCGGTACTTCAGCCCTGGCCCTGATCATGTACAACGTGTTCACTACTAAGATCGACTCTATCACTTATGGTATCGATGAGTCTGGCTTTACCCTGACTCAAAGCTTCGGTTCTCTGTACAAATAATTGATTGTCACCCCTTTTTAGGGAGTCATTCAGAGGCGGTGATTTTAACACCGCTTTGTATGGAAAATGTGAATCATTTCATCTCAATTATTAAATCGAAGCAGACATGCCAAGTGTAAAAATACCGAAGAAGAGTACGGATACGGACATGACGCCCTTTGTGGACATCGCGTTCCTGATCCTGTCATTCTTCATCATGGCGACTAAATTCAAGCCTGCCGAACCGGTACAGGTTGAAACGCCCAGTTCCGTGTCATCTGCGATCCTGAAGGAAGAAAATGCGCTGCTCATCACAATTGGTAAAGACAGTAAAGTATACATCAATGTGAATGCAGTGAAAGACCCCAATGGCGAAAAGCTCAACAAGATTATTCATGGTATCAATACCTCACGTAATCTGGGGCTTTCTGAGCAGGAAATGGCCAAGTTCAGATTTGCGCCCATCATTGGTGTACCATTCAACGGGTTGAAACAGCTGCTGAGTTACTCTCCCGAAGAAATGGATAAGGTAACCCAACCCGGCATTCCGGTACTGGATACGCTCAACAATGAGCTGATCTGGTGGGTTGACGAAACCAAGAAGGCCTTTGCTGATGGTCAGAGCAAACTGCTGTACTTCATCAAAGGAGACAACGAATCAAAGTATCCCACTTTTGAAGCAGTAGTAAATGCCCTTCGCCGCAATGAGGAGTTCAAATACAACCTCATTACTGCACAGGAAGGTGCTCCCGAAGGAACAGAGCTCTATAAGGAGCGGAACAAGTAAACTGATTCAGAATTATTAAAACCATTTAGTATGGCAAGTATAGATACTGGAGGTGGCGATAGTCATAAAAAAGGCCCGGGCGTAAAAAAAGCCAAAAAGCTTTCTACGCGTGTGGATATGACTCCCATGGTGGACCTTGGGTTCCTGCTGATCACCTTCTTCATCTTCACGGCTACCATGAGTTCTCCCGTAGGGATGGACCTCAATATGCCGAAAGATACCAATAAGGATGACGAGCAGACCAAGGCCAAACAGTCCGGTGCCCTTACCGTGATGCTGGGTAAAGACAACAATGTCTATTACTATGAAGGTGAGCTGGCAGCCGATGGTGCCAATTTCAAGCAAACCACCTTCAAAGGCATTCGCGATGAGATCATCCGGAAAAAGAAGGAAGTTATAGCTGCCTATACCGGTAATGCCGCCTGCGAGGAAAAAGCCCGCGAAAAAGGTAAAGATCCCCGTAAATCCTGTGAAGATGAGGACTTTATCGTGGTGATCAAGCCCACGGCCAATGCTACTTACAAGAATACGGTAGATATCCTGGACGAAATGACAATCAACAATGTACGTCGTTTTGCGATGGTTAAGATCGCCGATTCCGAAAAAGAGCTGGTAGAGGCTACCGAAGGCAAATAAATTTCCGGTATGGAAAATTTCAGGAAAAGCATCTAATTTTAAATAAACTAAAGAATGGAAGCCAACAAGATATTATCAGCCGACCTTCTGGACCTCGTTTTTGAGGGCCGGAACAAGGATTATGGGGCTTACGCGCTGCGTAAAACCTATAATAAGCGGATCACTGTGGCTTTGATCATCACTGCCTCTGTAGCCCTGCTGGCCCTTTTGGGTACCGTATTGGCTAACAGCTTCAAAAGCAACGGTGAAAAGAAGATCGAATTCAAAGAAGTGACCATTGCGGATCTGAAACAGGAGGAGAAGCCTGTGGAACCCCCACCACCCCCTCCACCCAAGCCACCAGATCCCCCCAAGATCGAAATGAAACAGTTCACTCCTCCCAAAATCGTAAAAGATGAGGAAGTGCAGGAGCCACCTCCCGCACAGGAAGAACTGAAAGACGTTAAGATCGATCTGAAGAATCAGGAAGGTATCAAAGATGAAGGTATCGTAGCTCCCGCCGTTATCGATGATGGTAAAGGTGTGGTAGAAGAGAAAAAAGAAGAAGACGAAAACAGGATCTTTGAAAAAGTAGAAATCGAAGCTTCCTTCAAAGGTGGCGAAAGCGCCTGGAGAAAGTTCCTTGAAAGAAACCTGAACGGTAACGTGCCTATCGATAATGGCGCTCCCGAAGGTGTATACACCGTATACGTACAGTTTGTAGTAAGCAAGGACGGATCTATCAGTGATGTTCGCGCACTTACCAACCACGGTTACGGAATGGAACAGGAAGCTGTACGCGTTATCAAAAAAGGTCCGGCCTGGACACCCGCTGTTCAGAATGGCCGTGCTGTAAACGCTTACCGCAAACAGCCCATCACCTTCCAGGTACAGGCTGAGTAATCGCACTACTTTAAAACTAAATAGTAAATCCCTGTGGCACGCCACAGGGATTTTTTTATTATAAAATACAAGTTGTTGATTACAACAACCCGTATGGAATCTTCCAGCCTGTACATCTCATAGGAAAGTATAGCCATGGAAGCAAACAAGATCCTCACATCAAGTCTGCTTGATCTGGTATTTGATGCCAGGAACAAAGACTATGGAGCCTACCAACTCCGCAAAACTTACAACAAACGTATTTCAACCGCCCTCATCAGCACCGGCGCCTTTATACTGCTGGTTGTCGGGGGCACCATCTGGGCCCGCAACAGCGGCGGCAAAAAAGATGATCAGTGGAAAGCCACCACCGTGACCATCGAAGAGATAAAGCCGCCGGAAGAAGAGATCAAGCCTACTCCGCCCCCCGAGAAAATGCCCGAACCAGAGCCCGTACGCACCGAAAAGCTTACTCCTCCAAAACTGGTGCCCGATGAAGAAGTAAAAGAACCCCCACCCACACAGGAAGACCTGGCCAATGCCAAGATCGATGTAGTAAAACAGGAAGGTGTCGATTTCAACAACGTTGCCAAACCCAGCGATATCGATGGCAATACCGGTATCATCGAAGTAAAGAAGGAAGTAGAACCGGAGATCTGGACCAAGGTGGAAGTGGACGCTGAGTTTCCCGGCGGTATTAAAAAATGGCTGCAGTTTCTGGAGCGTAATTGTAATGGCCAGATCGCATCCGACAATGGAGCACCGGCCGGCGACTACAAGGTATTGCTCCGGTTTGTTGTGGATGAATCCGGTACCGTGAGCGACATCCAGGCCCTTACCAGCCATGGGTATGGCATGGAGCAGGAAGCCATTCGCGTGCTGCAGAAAGCTGCTAAAATGAAATGGACGCCTGCCTTTCAGAACAACCGTCACGTAAAAGCCTGGCGTACGCAGCCTATTACGTTTCAGGTGCAGGCTGAGTAAAAAAGTTTAAAGAGTATAAAGGGTTTAAAGAGTTTAAAGAGTATAAAGAGTTTAAAGGGTTAGGGTAGAAGGTAAAGGGGGAGGGATAAGCTATGCGAATGAGTTTAATGGAGCTACTTATTGCGTGCAACTTATCTCCTAACTCTTGCCTTTTACCTTCTACCTTATGCCTTCCACCTTTTCTCTGTTTTGTCGTAATCCGTCATTCAGCCTCCCGGCAGGAGTTTTCCTTGCCGGGACTTTTTTTAGTTGATAGTGGATAGAAGTATAAAAGTATAAAGGTTTAAAAGTTTAAAGGTGGGAGGTAGAGGGTAGGAGGTATAGAGTACAGCCCATTTATACCTTTAAACCTTTATACTCTGATCACCAGCCACCGTTCACTGCCCACTATTTGCGTACTTTTGCCCGATGACGCAGCGCTACACCTGGGACGATACAATAATCGCACTGGCCACTCCTCCCGGCATTGGTGCCATCGGTGTGATCAGGCTGAGTGGTACGCAGGCTTTTTCGATCATCAACCAGTTATTTCCTTCCAAAGATCTGGAGAGGCAACCCAGTCATACGCTGCATGTAGGTATGTTGCGGCAAGGCGAGATATGGCTCGATGAGGTGGTAGTGTCGCTGTTTCGCGGCCCGCGGTCCTATACGGGCGAAGATGTAGTGGAGATCAGCTGCCATGGTTCACCCTATATACAGCAGCAGGTGATGCAGGCCTGTGCGGCGCTGGGAGCGCGGGTGGCGCGCCCCGGTGAGTTTACCCAGCGTGCTTTTTTGCATGGCAAAATGGACCTGGCGCAGGCCGAAGCTGTAGCCGACCTGATCGCCAGCAATACCGAAGCGGCGCAACAGACAGCCCTGCATGCCATGCGCGGCGGTTTCTCTGCCCGGCTGCGCGACCTGCGCGACCGGATGATCCGCTTCTCGGCCCTCATAGAGCTCGAGCTCGACTTCTCGCAGGAGGATGTGGAATTTGCCGATCGTAAGGCCTTTTATGAGCTCATCACCGAGTTGGATCAAAGTACCCATGCCCTGCTCGACTCGTTTCGCCTGGGCAATGTAATACGCAATGGCGTGAGCGTAGCGATCATCGGCAAACCCAATGCCGGCAAAAGCACCCTGCTCAATGCCCTGCTGCAGGAAGACCGCGCCATCGTAAGTGATATACCCGGCACCACCCGCGATACCATCGAGGAGGTGCTCAACATAGACGGCATCCTGTTTCGCCTCATCGACACCGCCGGCATTCGTCAACATACCAGCGATGTGATCGAAAGTGCCGGTATGGAGCGCAGCCTCGACAAGATGAAACATGCCGACCTGGTCGTCTACCTCTTCGATGTAGCCGACCCGCTCGAAGACCTGCACTACTGGCGGCAACAACTCATAGCAGCCGGCCGCAGCTACCTGCTGGTAGGCAACAAACTCGACAAAGCCGGCGAAACCACCACCCGCGACAAATACAGCCAGGAAGAGCAACTCCTCTTCATCAGTGCCCGCAACCACCTGCACCTCGAACTGCTCCGCGAAAAAATGGTCGATGCCGTACTCGCCGGCCAGGTACAGACCGAAAGCAGCATCGTCACCAATGCCCGCCACTATCATGCCCTGCAACAAGTACAAAAATCACTCACCGACATCCGCCAGGGTCTCGATGCCAAACTGCCCGGCGACCTGCTGGCCCTCGACATCCGACGCTGCCTGCACTTCCTGGGCGAGATCACCGGAGAGGTGAATAATGAAGAGATGCTGGATTATATATTTAGTAAGTTTTGTATTGGAAAATAAGCGGGCTACTTCAGTTGACCTATTTTGCCTTCACTTTACTACTTGATTGATTTACAAGTTATTGCAACGTTAAAGCTTACTACATTTTACCTCATTTTTTTTGCCGTTTTGTTCACCGTTTGTACCTTTTTTCCAAAAACGAAGGAGGTACAAAAATCTAAAACAGGCGGCGAAATAATGTCAGCTACAGTCAGTTCCAGTCAGTTCCAGACAGCTCCAGTCAGTCCAACGGCGAACTAACCGGGCCCTGGAACACAAAAACGGAGGTAAAAATGAGCTCTAACATTCGCCTTAAGAAGATCTGTCATCATTGTAAGCAGTCATTCATCGCACAGAAAACAGTGACAAAATTTTGCTCACTGACTTGCGCTCAACGCAATTACAAAAAACGCCTGAGAGAGGAAAAAATCACCAAAGTTATTCTTGAAACAAACAGCCAGTTGCTCGGTCACCATAGTTCTGCTACAGGTGCGATCGAACAGAAGAGCAGTGATCTAAAAGTGCAGCGGGACTGGATTAGCGTAGCCAATATGGCCGAAGTAATGGGAATAACCGAACGAACGCTTTTCAGACAAATTAAAAATCGCGCCTTTCCGCGGCTGAAGATTGGGCGCAGGTTGTTGCTCAACAAGCAACAAGTGATCGAATTTTTAACCAGTAAAGAGGAGGGATTATGAGGGGAAAGCTTAGAAAAAAATTACTGAAATCAGGGAAGTACAGCCTGTACATTGATTATTTCCCGCCGGTATGGAACCCGGTAAAACAAAAGTACACACGACGGGAGCATCTGAAATTGCATCTGCATGCTAATCCTGTAACGTCGCTTGAAAAGAAAGAGAACTTGCTCTACCAGGAAATAGCGGACAAGATTTTTATTAAGCGCATGAAAGCGTTGATGCTGGAGGCAAACGGCCTGTTTAATAAAGATGTCCTGGATGCAGATTTTTTTACCTATGCTTTAGATTTTATCAAGGGCAAGCAGAAGGAAAAAGTAGATACTACCCATTATGAAACGGCAATCAAATATGTAAAGAGATGGGTAGGCGAACATTTTAAGTTCAGGGATATTGATGATCGCCTTCTGCATAAGTTTAAAGAGTATTTGCTTACTGCACCTTCTCTTAAGTCAAAGCACCTGAAGCTGGTACAGAACTCTGCAGCTTCTTACTATGATAAATTTGCACTGATCGTCCATCAAGCTTTTTTGGACAGGTACCTGCCGGAGGATTATACAATCAGAGTACCCCGCATCAGTAATGTGGATACTTTCCGTGAAATCATTGATGATGAGGAACTGCAATTGTTGTTGGATAACCCAGTTGATGACCCACTTGTATTTAAGTCTTCCATATTTGCCTTATTAACAGGATGCCGTTTTAGCGCTCTTAAAATCTTGAGATGGGATGATTTTCATTATTCCAAGATATTGAAAGCATGGTATATCTATTTCATTGATCCTAAACCAGCGCGTTGTTTCAAACATTATATCAGCCAGGAGGCCGTAAATATTTTGGGCGACATGAAGCAAAGTGATGAGCCGGTATTTCCAGGATTAGACTACCAGCGGACACGGGCAAAGCTAAAGGAGTGGTTTAATTCAGTCGGGTTAAAGGATAAAGCAAAATTTCACGGCTGGCGCCACAAGTACGCAACCACACTTATTGAAAGTGGGGAGGATTTATATATTGTCAGTAAGATGCTTAACCATAAGCATGTTAAGACCACTCAAATTTATGCCCAGGTTTCCGATGCGCTTAAGGCGAAAGCCGCAATTAAACCTGCAATACCTATAAAACCTGATATATGCGAGAATTAAATATTGAACAGCGTTTAGCCAGGGTTGATGAAAATATAGCCGCTATTAGGTGGATGTTGGAAGAATTGTTAAACAAGCAGGTAGTTCAACCTGCCGCGGAGGAAGATAAAGGAATTATGAGCGTAAAACAGGTGGCGCAGTTCCTGGGTATGGATGCTAATGTTATTTATGCAAAATGCGCCAAAGGCGATATCCCTTACTTTAAGATAGGCAAACAGTACCGGTTTAAAAAAGCTGATATAATGAAATGGATAAAGGGGCAAAAGGAAGAACTTGGTTTTTCAGTAGATAACTATGTGGACAGGTATATGCAGGAACATATTTTGAAAGCGTAATTGAAATAAAAAAGCCCAGAATTTCCGGGCTAATATGGTAGGGAAGCGATACAAATTGCGGGAATTTATGACCTCTGTCCAATTTGTTAAACTCCCCTTTTCTTTATCTTTAGTTCAATTAGTCTTAGGCAAAGATAATACTTTTTAAATGATTGCGAACTATAAAGTTAACCAGCATTACACTTCGGCAGAAAGATTCCTGGCCGAGAAAATGATAGAACTTGTTTTTAACAAAACTATTGATTCTCATAGAGTTAAATTAAATAATCCAAAATGGATTCTGCAAGAAATTAACTATGTTTTGCAGGATTGGCATGCAAAAAAGATCAAAAATTTTGATAAAACAATAAAGCCCGTTATACTGGAGGCCTTAAAATTTATTGAAAGCGATAATGCCCTAATTTATACAAAGGTAGACAAATCCTATTTTCTTAGTCTTTTAGGCGAAAGTTCAGATAAGAATTACTTGCATCTATATCATGCAACGAATTTGGTTTTAGAAGCTAATAAGAACTATTTAAAACGCCTTTTCTATCTCATTGAAGGTGAAATCGCCAGAGTTAATGCTTTAGGACCTGGCGCATATACCGTTTCTGAACTTTCAACATTAAATATTCTTGCAGACTATTTAGGCACAGAATTAATCAATCACGGATATTCTAAAGGATTTTTGTATTCGGAGCTTACTTGGCTGTTTAATGATACTACCTCTAAAGCATTTGCCGATGCGTTTAATAATTTTAAACAGCTTAGCGATCGGGAGCAAGAAGATTTTATTGTGATCTTTCGATTACACAAACTCGCTGGAAAAACAAAAACGATTGATTTGAAGTCGAAGTTTGAGTTATCAAACGAGGAGAAGGCCGAATTTGCGGGGATAAATAAAAAATCTGCGGATTTTTTTGCTAAGGCTGGAGACTATTTTTATTATCTAAAAATAAATCTAAAAGGTTGGGATTACTTATCAGTAGTGGAAAAGGCAAAAAAGGGATTGTTTACTACGATGGACCTTTTACATTTGGGATTTCCAGATAACCCATTTGATTTTTACAAAAAATGCTTGGTTATTGGCTCTCGGAGAAGGGAGTTAACTAACATACAACCTGTGACTTACATTCCTGATGGTTATTATAAAAATAACCAGGATCTTTATGATCTTCTTCAGGAGAAGATAACCAGATTATCCGAAAAAAAAGAAATTCAAAGGGAATCACTTCAAAAAATAACATCTGCCTTCAGACACTTGCGATTAGGTCGGGATGCTGACGAGCTGGAACAAAAATTTATTAACTATTGGATTGGGTTGGAGTACATATTTTCTAATTACGATATTAACGACAATACCATAAGCAGACTTAAAGAGTACTTTATACATGCGCACTCCATTGCCTATATAAAAAGAAATTTGACTGAGTTCTGTATGGATATCCAGCGATTAAAATTGGAAGGAACAGTTCCCGGATTTAATTCTGATCTTCAATTTTTAAAAAATGTAGCAACCTTCGATTACATACTTCAAAATTATTCAGTCTCTTATCCTCTATTAGCATTTAGGGCGGATCATTATAAGAAATTTCTTACAGATCAAAGCTCAGTTGGGAAGGCAGTGACTAAGCATAGAAGTAATCTTGATTGGCATTTGACCCGATGTTATCGCATAAGAAATGAGATTGTTCATGATGCTGCTATTCATCTTAACATTGAATCTATTACAGGCAATCTGAAATACTATCTGACATTTATTCTAAACGGGCTTATCTCGTATTTAGATGATGCGCCTGTTGACATTAATATGAATGGCTTTTTATCTATTGAAGACTATTTTATTTTGCAGGAAATAAGGTTTAATAGCTTGAAAAAGGCTGGATTAAAATTAGATCAGTTGATAGAGGAAATAAGCGCCACTGAAGTTTTCGGATAGCAGTTAATCAGCTTGGCCCGGTTTTACCTGAAATCATAAAAAACCCTGGTAAAATTCTCTCCGCTGCTTTTTTTGCTTTAAAGATGTCTTTGCGCTCCAAATACTCCTTTACCCATTTAGCATCGGATTTAAGAACCTCCACCTTGTTTGTAGCCCAATTAGGCAAATCGTAGGTTGATAGTTTTTTAATCGCATAAAGAAGGCCGCTTTCAAAGTTATCGTTACTGAAATCCATGTCAGCAGTATCAGGGGATTGTGCGTTCGTTGCAGGTATATTTTTTTTATCAGATCCAAGGTCTTTGAAGAACACTAGGATGGTGGACAGTCCAGCGAGCGAAGCAATGCTGATACTGATAGTTGTATGTTCTTTGATCCAGTGGCTGACTGAAGTAAACGGGTTTAGCCTCGATACATACCTGATTCCCTCGATACTGATAGTGTAAGAAATTTCCCGGGTGTTCAGCCTGCTGCCAAGCACTTCGTAAGACGAGCCCTGCTCCACCTTTTTAATTACCCATTTATTGTCCGTGAGTTCATCCATCAGGTCGCGAAAATTGTCCATTGACAGTCCGCCCGGGCTAAGCATACTAAAAGCTTCCGTCAGATTGAGCGGCCGGTTATATGCACTTAATTTTTTTAAGACGTGCCTGATCGTTTCTTTTTTGTTCATAAAGTGATGTTTAACCAGTAAAACCCTGGATTTCAACCTGGGTGCGAACCGCTTTTTTGTATAAGTCTTTTAACTGTTCGAAGGCTATATTATATTTTTCCCGGTCATTTTCAGGAATTGTTTTTTCGAGCGCACTGAGCTGGCCCTGCAGGTCGGAGAAATACAGCGACAGCTTGTCCGCTATATAATTACCAATAAGGTCGGTCTGTTCTTCAATCAGGTCTTTGTAAGCTTTTTTCAGGTTGTCAAAGGTTTTGTCATACCGTTTTTTTGATTCGGTCATGTATTTATCAATCCGTTTTGCTTTTATTGATTCAGACGACATAATATAATTGCTGAGGGCTGCGAAAATTCCTGCTCCCAGAGCAATAGCCGGGTTCAGCAGGAACGCGGCAAAACCGGTAATGATTCCCATGCCTAATGAAGACGCCAGTTCGATCGCGGGCGTTTCGAGCGCTTCGAGTTCAGACGTATCAAAAGTTTTTTTGTTAGCACCGGCAGAGAGGATTTGCCTGATCTGTTGCAAGTGTTCTTCTATCCAGTTATCGGCAAATTCTTTCAGTTCGCGGATAAAAAATACATATTCATGGTTGCCTCTTTCCAGTACTTCGTTCAGCTTAAGTCTTAAAAATTTTTTTACCTCGTTTTTGCCAGGTAAACCGGCGCCGGCCGGCTGGGCTTTCAACCATTGGTGAAGCTCGTCCAACCGTTCGTTTTTCCAGACTTCCAACTGATGAAACAACCTGACCTCGAAATCCTCTACCCTTTTTGTAAAATCTTTTTTCAGTGCCGGGGTTTTATTTTGAATAGTCCCTATGGCTTTGGTCAGTTCTGCTTTTTTAGAAATGTCAAGAAGCCTTGCATGAAGCAGGCTGGTAAAGTCCTGGCAACTTCTATCGAGCCGGGTAATAACTTCTGAAAGTCTCACTATGCCATATTTGTTTTCGCTGACAATAAAATTCCAGAGGTCTTTGTCGAGTTTGGTGATACTATCGAGCGAATCACGGTGTTTACCAGGCAGCGTAGTGGTGTAATATATCCTGTATGCAATACTGTCGAGTAATTCCCATTTTTTTAAGTCGGCATGGATCTTTTCCTTTACGAGGGCGAGCTTCTCGTCGTCCACGGCATCAGCCTTGTTGAAAACCAGGAAAATTTTATCGCGCGACTGGCTTAAATAGGCCAGGTGCTTTTTGTATTCCTTGCCGAATATGAAGCCACCATGCTGGGCTGAAGAAATATCTATGGTATAAATAATGGCGTGTGCACCCGTTACTGTCGCCCAGGCATAATCATAGATTTCGTCCGTGGGATCATCAAGGCCGGGGATATCGAAAATGCATACCCCTTTTTGTAGATCATGATTTTTCACTGCAATCGTTAAGAGCGAAACCTGTTTTTTATTGTCTTCGTTGAACTGGGGGTATTGGGATGCATATTCTTTAATTGTCTGGAATGAAAAACCGAACCGTTGTTTTTTCCTGTCTTTGAACAACACCTCGATGTATTCTTCTTTGTCGGGGATGACCTGTATGGGGACACCGGTGGTCTGGAAAAATTCCACGGGTGAAACTTCTTTTCTTAACAGCGCGTTGATCAGGCTGCTTTTGCCTACCCTCGACATGCCAGTGATTGCTACACGGTATAGTGCCTGGTCGAGATCAGCCCGCAGCAAATTCAAGGACTGGTTGATGGAAGGGAAATTAAAACCGTCTGCGATGGCAGTAAAGCCGTCCAGGAGTTCTTCGGTTTTATTTTTCAGCTCGAAATATTTTCCTGATTCAACAGGTTTAGCCGGCCTTTTTTTAAAATTCAGGATATAATTCCTGAGTCCAGGCAAGCTATCAGCAGCCATTATGTTTGCCAATGGAATCCGAAGCGTGCAGTCTTTCTGACGCCGCCAGGATTTATTTTTGGCGTCGAGATCAGCGAGTATGGATTCGTCCATCCAGTGGTAATAAAGCTGGTTTACCACCAGGTCATTCAATACGAATAAAACGGGTACGTTAGATTCAGCCCACTGTTGGATTTTTGCTACCGGCACGGGAAAAGAAATGCAGTCTTTACTTTTTTTGACAACTTCGGAGGCTTTGAGCTGGACCAGGAAGAATTTGCTCTCAACCCGCAGATCATTTCCTTCCATGGGTGTAGTGAGACCAACGATACAATCGATGCCATAATCCTTCGCAGACCATGCCACTACAAACCATGGTTCAATGGCCGCTTCGAAATGGCGCTTCGACTGATCTTCTTTTTGATGAGATATGCTACGGGTGGCCAAAGGAGTTGCTTCAATGATTAAGTGACGGGATAATAAAGGTAATATTCAATCTAATGTATTCGCTTTTATAATTTCAACCAAGGTGGTCATAGCATTTTTAGAAGCCGCCAGCCGGTACTTATCATCTTTTTCAATGTCAGCTTTATCGGATATGCCTCTTAATATCAGCATTCCTTTGGCCCTGCGCGAATAGTTCAGATCATCTTCATAAAATTGCTGTCCAAAGCCACTTGCTTCTGTCTCCACTGCCAAAGTTTTGTTATTAACTGAATTTAGCCAACTCCTGACCTCTGCATCCTGGTATTTGATCACCGCTTCCCCAGATCCAATTGGCCCTACTAAGGCTTTGAATGTACCGTCGGGACTATCTGGAGCAGCAGGCAGTTTCGGCTCTTCCGATTTGGAGGAATGAAGGAAATTTTGAATAAGTTCCATGGCATATGACCCAATTTTAAATGCGTCAGCTCTGCGTTGGGTTCCTTGCTCAGTTTCGGCGCGTCTGTCGTAGTAATAGACTGAGTCTCCGATAACAACATCACAAATACCTGCATCTTTATGGATACTTCCGCCGATGCCCAACAGCACAACTAACTGTGGATTGAACTCTTCAGCCAGTGCATTATATACGCTTACGATGGACCTATTGCCCTGTTCTTTTGCCTGAACAACTACGGCGTTTAATTCTTTACCATTTTTATCCTTTATTGTTCCAAACCGATAAGTGCGCGCACTGAGGTTACCACGGGATTCCTTATATCCATTACTCTGTTTAAAATTATCTGTAACTGCTACAAGTTCCGGCGTAACTATTGTAATAATGCCGATATCCATGAGATTCTTTACTTTGTTTTTCTGTTCTTTTGTATAATGATTGGAAATAAATTTCAAGCTGTAAGGGCTTTCAATAATGAGCTCCTTTTCACCCTTTTCCAGCATTGAAAAGCCTGGAAGTTCATTTTTTAATTCACTTTCAATTGCTGATTTATTGGATTGCTGAGCAGTAAAATATACCACTTCGTGACTTTCGTGGAGTTTGAATTTTTTTCTGAGCAGCTCTTTAGCAATATCCCAGAAAAGAGGTGCCTCGTATTCATTTGAGCTTATTCTTTTGCAAATCCTGAAGAAGTCAAGATTTAAAAAGAAAGTGAATTTGAGTGAAGCGACATTATCCAGGGCTACTACAAGCTTTTCAGCAAATTGAAACAACCATCTTCTGGCATTTTTACCATGGGTAGAAATCCATAATCCAGTCTTTATTGCTGAATATTGGTAAGGAATTTCAAAAAACTGTACCCCTTGTTTTTTTGCTTCGTAACGTACGTCGGTAATGACCTTATTAAACGCTTCTTTTAATTTCCTATGCTCGATACTGAATTTTTTAAAATCCACTAACACCACATGTTCGCAAAAGATCACCCGCTCAATTTTCCCAAAGTTGTTTGCAATGGGATCTACTTCTGCCAGCAATTGTCTTGAGAATTGGAAATTTTCTTTTAGTTTATCTAAGCAAAACGAATATAATTTGTCTCGTTTGAGATTATCGCTGAGGAATTTTCCAGCCGCGTCCAGGTAAAGTTTATTAAGATAAGTATGTAGGTGAGGCATGTGAATTCTTGTGGCATCCAGCATGCTTTTAATTTCCGTCTGGTAGTGAGCCTTTCTGAATTCGTCCTTGCTCTTGGTTAAGGCCACTTCGATTAAATTGATGTAAAACCTGGTTGTGTATAGCCAATCAGCAAGTCGATCTAAAAGTTTTTCCAGTTCAGGGTTAGGCGAAGTTGAACCGGTTTGTTCGCCCATAGAGGGCCAGAAGGTTCTCCAGATATCCTCGTAGATATGATTATCAAATAATTTTTTCGCATCCTGAATTGCTTTCCATGCAGTGCCCTTTCTGAAATTTTCAAATTTCCAGGTGCCACTGTTAATTGCAGTATAAGCATTCTTTCTGCGGATCTCTTTAAAGAGCGCCAGTTTGTTTTTTGTGAATTCCGGGAAAAATTTGTGGTTTTCATAAATAAAGAAACTCTGAAAAATGTAAATCTCTGCTGCCAGGGCTCCAACCGCGTCGGTCAGGGATGGAATTGTTGCAATAAGAATTAATTCATCTAAACCAAGAGCCTTGCTCTTTTTGGGGTTCATTAAATTTCCTATAATAGATCCCAGGAGATTTGCCTCACTTAAGCCTTTGGGGTCAGTTCCGGATGTTGGAGCCGGAAGGATAGTATATTGATCTTTAAATTTTTCTCGCCTCAGATAGCCCGCCTCCAGCAGTACGTTGGTAAGCGAATTCTGCAAATTAGTTTTATATATTTTCTTATCAAATGATCCGACAATGGCGCCGTGAAGGTAATATCTTATTCCGATGCTTGAAAAATCACTTAAAGGTGTTGTAGATACAGTCAGGAAATTTTTTTGAATACCAATTCTGACAAAAAGTACGAGTAGTTTTTCGACTATAGTGTGAGCAAGCTTGCTGGATCCGAACTCTTTGGTAAACTTATCGAGCATTGAGACGCATAATCTCATCTCGTTTTCGGAAAATTCCACGTCTTCGCCATGCCTGAACGCCCTGAATACTAAATTGCCCTGTACGCAGGTAATCGGTACAACAACTCCCTTGTCGATGTATAAATCCAGGAAATAGGATACCAGTTTGCCTTTATGAATATGGTTTGCGATTTGAGCAATAAAACTCTTTAAGTCTTTCAACGAATATCCCTGGTTGAGCCTGTCAATAATTTTCCTGTAATTCTCATCCGAGAATACCTTTTCCCCTAGTTTTTTTACAAGTTGCCTGGCGGCAAGTTCTTTTTCCTTGTATAGTTTTAAAAAGGGGTTTGAAAGCCTATATAATGCCACCATCTCATCAAATTCTTCTTCAACTTCCTGCTCCTGGTCCGCCACAGGCGGTGCATATTTAATATTTAAATCGCTGAAATGTATGTTGTCGTCTGAACATATATTTCTAAGGATGTCGGAAATCGGAGGCGGAAAAAGAAAATTAAGGTTTTTGAAATCCTGCTCCAAGGTTATATTGCCATCAACCTTTGTAACCATTTCTTCATGCCAGATGCTGCCAAGCTGGGATGCTACATAGTACTGGACCAGCCTCAGTTTCCCGGTGATATCGTCATTATTATTCCCCGTCTGAAACCAGGCTGGCAGCTCTTTATGTCGTGAATGCTCAATTATCCGATTGAATATTTTCTCTACCTCTCCGATTTCCATCGGTGGAAATATTACAATGGGAAGCAGTTGGCACCAATATGCATCACCTGTCCTCATCGCATACAGGCGAAGCTTCAATAAAAAATGTTTGTCGGGTTCGAAGCCCAGTTTATCGAAAAAGGCAATGCACTTTTCGTCGGAAGGAATTATTGTTAGATTGACAATATTATGTTTATCCTGGTGCGAAGAGGTTGCCTCATAAACGATCCAATTTGCCGAATTGCTGAGTTCATGGAAGTCTGTTTGTAATATCCGAAGTCTTTTATACAGAGGATAATCTATCGTGTACGGTCTTGGTAAAACCGAAATTGCCTGTACAATATTGGCGCACAACTGGGAGGTTTGTTCGGAATTGAGTTCAAAATAGGGGGCAATCGGTTTCACTAGGTCGCGGTTCCACCAGTAATCATCAATGCTGAGTATGGAGACATCTACATCAGTGATCCCGTTGGACGATAATTTACTTAATGCCTGGTAGATCGTTGTGCCGCTGATCAGCGCATCATCGATAATCGCTACCTTTTTTCCTTTCATCCACCCTACATTCATATCAAGCACCCTACTGGAAGTTATCACGCAATTGTAGGTGCTCAGGCCCAACTCGTCGAAACAGTCAGCCAGGCAGGCTGCTTTTCTTGCTAGGAAAATCAACACATCATATTTTTTGCTCAGGGCTGTAAGCCGTTTGGCAAATTCAATCACATGGGTCCTGAATCCGGGGTCGAACTGGTCAAGAAAATACTCGCTACGGGCGCTCATAGTCAGGTTCTGGTTAAGTTGAATGATTTGGGATTTCTAATATAAAATCCTCCAGATGCAGGACAAGGGTGTTTTAACGGTATTTTGAACTGGTGGCAGTAATAATAAAAACAGTATTTCGACAAGGAAATACTATGACTTCTAGATTTTTTCGGGCATTTATTGTTTAATCTCAAGTAAGGATCTATAAAGGGGTAAATTGTCCCTGCAATAAATTAAAGTGAAACTCGTAAGGTTATTACTGGGCATTTTCTGCGATTTGTTTGCCCTGCGCTGATAATGAGTGTATTACAGGGAGGAATATCCATGTAGGACTAAGACAATTCTTATCTTTGCAGCATGTTAGAGAAGGAACGTAAGGAATTTATTAAAACCCTGCGGTTAAGCCCCGTAAGCTTACAGGCAACCCTGGAAAAACTGGCTGGCGAAATTCAGATAACGTACGGGTAAATAGGTTAGCCTTCGTATTGAGCTTCTTCTATGTTCCCTTTTTGAAATATACTTCACCTTACTAACTATTTCCACCACTACTTTGTCGGGTATAACTATTTCTACTTCAACCTCCAAAAATCCATGATTCATCCATCATTGACTTTTCTTTTGTTCTAACTCATCTTGCGTCCATAAAACTTTAGTTATGGACACTTTATTTATTCCGAATGAGAATGATTTCCGGCGGTGGATTAGGGAGGCTGTGAGGGAGTGCCTGGAAAACACTCCTTTAAAAAGTGCCCCGGTTACCGATAGGGAAGAAGAACCCCTCCTAAGCAGGAAGGAGGTGGCTGGTATTTTTCGGGTTTCTTTGGTAACGCTGCATGATTGGATGAAGCGGGGCCTGCCTTTTCATAAACAGGGTGCCCGGGTATATTTTTTACGCTCAGAGGTGGTTGCGCATGTAAAGCAAAAACAAAGACCGGCCTATACAAGAGTTAGTAAAAGTCGTGCTTAACTCATTCGTATTTGATTAAAGAAAGACGTTTTATTTCATTTAAAAGGAGCTGTCTCAAAAGTATGCGACAGCTTCTTTTTAATTGAACAGTTTAAAATCACGAAAGTAAAATCAGCTTCTTTCACCGAACATTTTTCCCGGAAATACCTGAAGGACAATGTTCTTTTTTTAAAAACAAAAAAAACGTATAGTCATTACTGTTAGAAAAAAATATCCTATATTCATGTGCAATTGATCTAATCCGGGCATCCTATTAAAGGACCTCCAATTGCCTCTTATGCCACTAAACCGAACCTTGCTGCTGGGCATTCTGTGCCTGTGCCTGAGGGTGCCTTGTTTTGCACAACAAGAGACGGTGGCAGATACGGCACTTTACTTCAGCGAAAAATTCCTCCGTTCGATCGACCAGCAGGCTTCTTCCCTCGATCGCAAGCTGGATAAGACAACCAACAAAGCACTGGCACGCTGGCAAAAGCAGGAGGCTAAGCTCTTGCGCAAACTGGCGAGAAAAGATTCTGCTTTAGCTGCACAATTACAAGCTGACGCAACGGTGAAAGCGGCAAGAATAAAACAGCAATTAGAGAATCCTGCCGAATTACAACAATACCTGCCAACGCTGGATACGCTTAAAACCTCTCTTCATTTTTTGCAGCAGAATCCTGATCTCAATAAACTTGGATTGAATAGCGGCCAGGTGACTGGCACCATAGATAGACTTAAAGACATGGAAGGGAAAATGAAGGAGGCCCAGGTCGTACAACAATACCTGCAACAGCGCAAGCAATTATTAAAAGAAAAACTCAGTAACCTGGGGTTTGCGAAGGAACTGCAACAACTCAACAAACACGCTTATTATTATGGCGCCCAGTTAAAAGAATATAAAACCTTATTGAGTGATCATAAGAAGGCCGCGCAAAAGGGATTGGCTATGCTACGGAAGACTAAGGCTTTTCAAAACTTTATGCAACGCAATAGCTTGTTCGCCCAGCTGTTTCGCCTTCCCGGTGATCCTAATGGATCTGCACAGGCTGTTAACCTAACAGGTCTGCAGACAAGGGCACAAGTAAATAATTTGATCCGGAACCAACTCGCCAGTGGCGGTCCCAACGCCCAGGCACAATTCCGGCAAAACCTTCAGGAAGCGCAAAACCAACTGAGCCAGTTGAAAGATAAGATTACTAAAGCCGGTGGCGGTAGTAGTGAATTGGATATGCCCGAAGGGTTTAAACCCAATCCGGAAAAAACAAAATCGTTCTGGAAGCGGGTAGAGTTGGGGACCAATATTCAATCACAACGCTCGCGAGGGCTGTTGCCTGCCAGCAGCGATATCGGTTTATCGCTCGGGTATAAGCTCAACCCTAATAGTGTTATCGGAATAGGTGCCAGTTACAAGTTGGGTTGGGGTAAGGATATCCGTCATATTCGCATTAGCCACCAGGGATTGAGTCTAAGAAGTTTTGTGGATTATAAAATCAAAGGTTCTTTCTGGGTTACTGGTGGATATGAACTTAACTACCGGAGTGGGTTTTCGAACGTGGAAGAACTCCGGGATCTGAGCCGCTGGCAGTCGAGTGGGTTGATCGGGGTGAGCAAAGTCATCAACCTGCAAAACAAATGGCTGAAGAAAACAAAGCTGATGCTACTCTGGGACTTTTTGAGTTATCAGCAACGGCCGCGTACACAGACGTTGCTGTTTAGAATTGGATATATATGGCGCTAATAAAAAGGAAATGATTGTTCTTTTAATGTTGTATAGAAGAATGATAGTATGATTATCGCATATGTTGTGCAGCTAAGGTATGCAAGCCTCTGAAGTTGCTGTATTCAAAAGGTAGTGTGAGACGAGAGTCTTAAGCATTATTCCGTGAGAAGTCTGGGCTGAAATGCCTTTGCTTGCTCGACGTCTTCTAATCTAAAGGATGATTTAATCGACAATATAATAACCCTTAACAGAAATAAAATGAGTATTAAGCTGTGGTTTTGCATATTGCTGATCTGTATCCTGGCATTACCAGTAAAGGATGTATTCTCACAATCCAGCGTCACCAGCCAAACAATTGATCTATTTGAGCGTATCCCTTCTTCTCCTAATGCGGGAGCACTTAACAAATACCTACAATTCCCTGTTAATCTGGCATCTGGTTCAGCGTCGATCAGTATTCCGATCTATACAATTACCGCAGGAGGAATTAAAATACCCATTTCGCTTAGTTACAATACCTCAGGAATTAAGGTTGCAGAACGCTCTCCCTGGGTCGGCGCAGGATGGACGTTAAACACTGTCGGGGCAATCAATAAAAGGGTAAATGGACATGATGACATCTACGCCCATATTGCCTATAGTGTTGAAAGACGTGGACCTAATTATCCTTACATGGCCTCAAATTATAGCGACTATATAACTGGTTTTGGTACGTTCTCCGATTTTGTTGATAGTATGATGACTACAGGAACGGCTTTAAGTTTAGATCCTCAGGAAATCCAAAGTTTTTTGGGGCGAATTCCCAACAATCAAATCGATGCCGAGGCGGATGAGTTTATGTTTTCTACACCAGAAGGCGGCGGTATGTTCTTTTATAGTCAGAAGGAACAGCAATTTATCTCTGACAAGCCCGTGGCTTGGAGTGTAATTTTAGATTCAGATACCACATTTATCCTTACGAGCAAATCAGGGGTGGACTATTTTTTTGATCTAAAAGAGAGAACGGTTAATCCTCTTTATGGAACTGTGGGTGGCTCCTCTTTGGTTCACTTGCTCAACGCTTATTATCCCACCTACATTCAGGATGTGGCCAATCAAACTGCTGTGTCGATCACTTATGAAAACTTTTACTCAAATGCAATGGTGGGGCGCTCGATGTACCATGATTATCAGGGAGTATTTGGCAGTTGGTATAATTTCGGAAGCGCCACAACGGACATTTACCGTGAAGGAGATGAATATACCATTACATCAATATTGTTTCCGGAAGGCAAGGTGTTATTCGTAAAAGACACGGCGACTCGGCAGGATGAAGGTCCAAAGCCTTTGAAAGAAATCCAGATATATAACGAGCGGAATATTTTAATTAAAAAGTATGTCCTTGATTATTTTTACACAACTGCTGGGGTTAATACCTATTGCAACTACGCTACGAAGCGGTTGTTTCTTAAATCCATATTGGAAATAGATTATACGTTAGAAGGCACTGAAATAATCCGAGCTCCTTACGAATTCACCTACTACAACGACAACCCGCTTCCCTGTTTCTATTCCTTAGCCCAGGACTTTTGGGGATATTACAATGGAAAAGTCTCCAACAGTACACTAATACCGACCTTCTCGTGGTACGGAGCGTTAGGGATTCCTACAGAGGGTGACAGAGAAGTCGATACAGTGTATTCTATAAGCGGTTCATTAAAAACAGTAACCTACCAAACCGGCGGCTCGGCGCTATTCGAATACCAGAACAACAGGACTGATGTTCTTGTAGGGGGCTTACGGGTTAAAAAAATAACCTATACAGATAGCCTTACCTCAAAGGCGATGATCACTGAATACGAGTATAAGAATGATTATGGAACGAGTTCAGGTATGGCCCTCTATAATCCAGTGTTCAATTACCAGTATTTGTTTAAAAGTGGGCCGTCAGAGGTGCGGGTTATCCGTTTGGAAAGCGATCCGGTTTATCCGTTGTTTCCTAATCAAGGAAGCCCGGTGTTGTATTCAACGGTATTGGAGAAACAGCTAAGCGATTCGGGGGAGCAAAGGATAAGACATCATTATTCAACTTTCTGGGCATATGCAAATGAATCGTACCAAAACATGTGCTGTGGCGTTCCCCACAACAAATTTTTGCTGCGCTCCGATTTGATTGGAAAGGAATATAAGACTGAATATTTCAGAAAAGAAAGTAATGGATCTTTTTCACGAATAAAAGTGGACTCTTTGGTCTTTTCTCCCGTTACCGCAGGGAGAAAATATACCTGGAATGTGCAGGGCTCCTGGGCCACTGTAATGGAAGATTGGATAGTTTGGCCTGGTAACGATCCTTATAGTACGGTTCCCCTCAATCTAAACCCGGCTATCAATGCATATAAGTTTGTACAACAGGACGTTTTGCCTGCTACTACTTTCAGCACCATCTATGAAAATGGAGAGTTGCTCAGGGCCAGAACGTCTTTGTCGTATGATTCTTTAACCAGCGAAGTGGTAGAGTCAAAATCAGTTTCCAGTGAAGGGGATACCACAATCAGGCTGGTTAAGTATGCTGCTAACTATATTTCTGCCGGGACCTGGCCAAGCGTGAACTATGAGATCAAAGTGATGAAGGAACAAAACAAACTTTCGGCACCTATAGAAATGATATCAGCGGTCAAGAAGAAAAATGCCGCTGAGGCTATAGTAACAGAAGCAATTTTATACGAATACAAAGACCTGAATGTTCAAAAAGTTTATAAGTTCTTTGGTAGTGTGCCGTTGGATGAATTTACGATTTCATATAATGATGCCTCTGCATTTTATAAGGACAATCGTTACGTTCTGGATCAGGAAGTCGTCAGTTTTGATGGAAGCCGGCGACCACAGACGGTCAATGGCCGGCAAAAAAAAGTTAGTTACTTATGGAATGATATTATGAGAGAGCCGACAGCGGTAGTGTCAGAGGCAGATTTAGCAGACATCGCTCAATCCAGCTTTGAATCGCTGTCTAATGCCAGTTGGACAGTTTCTTCCTCGGTGAGGGATAGCAGCCAATCGGTGACAGGGCGAAAATGTTATTCACTGGGAAACGGTAATGTTTCCAAGTCGGGGTTGACTTCCGGAAAGGAATATATAGTTACCTGCTGGGTTAAGAATGGTTCCGGAACATTTAATGTCAACGGAACGCCTGGAATGGTTCTGGAGTCGAAAGGCGGGTGGAATTTGATTTCAAAAAAAGTAACCGGAGTGACAACTATTACCGTGTCGGGCGCAGCTACGATCGATGAATTGCGGCTGATACCTGTGGGGGCGCAAATGCAAACATTCAATTATGACAGTGTGCTTGGTGTTACAGATATCTGTGACACGAATAACCAGGTATTGCGTTACGTGTACGAAGGAAGTGGGAAGCTTTCGAGAATTGTTGACCTGGAGAATAATATTATAAAAAAAATCGCCTACCAGTATCGTGATTAGTAATACTATGCCCGGTAAAATGAATAAGTTTTTCCACCATTATCCAGTAAGTCATGGTTTATTTATTGCCTAAATTTAACAAGCATCCTTACCTGCAATTTATCAGTTCAACGTTGTTGATGATAACGATTGCAGGTGTGTCCTCCGCTCAAACTCCGCGAGCGCTGCCTTCTGCTTATTCTGGTAATGCTTTGATTAATTATGTGCGTACCTGGGATCTTGTTAAGCCTGTTACTAACCCGGGAGACCTGACTGTAAATACTGGTGTTCAGGTTGCCCGCATGACGACCCAGTATCTGGATGGTCTTGGCAGACCGGTGCAGGTAGTCGTAAAGCAAGGATCACTGGTGACAGGCGGGACGGCTACTGATCTCATCAAGGTCATGGAATACGATGAACTGGGGCGTGAACGGTTTAACTACCTGGCAACACCAGCAGGCAATTCCGGCGGAAATGCCTCGATAAATGATGGACTATTTAAACTTAATCCTTTTCAACAACAACAAGCTTTTTATAATAGCTACCTGTCTGGACAGGTCAACGAAGTTAGCAGTGCCAAGAATTGGGCTTATGGGCAATCAGATTTTGAAAACTCGGTATTAAATCGTCCATCAGAGATTTTTGCTGCGGGAGTGAATTGGGTGGGTACTCAATCTGAAGCGCTGGAAATCGATCGGCATTCAAATAAGATGAAATACTGGGTAAATAAAGTTGCGGATTCTGTTCGGATCTGGACGGTTGCTGATGGGAGCATTGGAAGCTTTGGGAGTTATAGTAGCCCTGGAAATCCCTGGTATCCGGCTGGCGAACTTACGAAAAATGTAAAGGTGGATGAGCATGGCAAACAGATTATAGAGTTTAAGGATAAACGTGGGCTGGTCATTTTACAGAAAATACAAATGAGCGCAGCATCTGATGATGGTAATGGAAAAGGCCATCATGGATGGCTATGCACGTACAATATTTACGACCTGACTGGAAGATTGCGTTGCGTGGTTCAGCCCCGCGGTGTTGAGTTATTACGGGCAAATAGCTGGAGTATGACGGCTCTCAGCAATGCGATATTAAATGAGCAGTGCTTCCGGTTCGAATATGATGAACGAGGCAGGATGATTGTCAAAAAGTCTCCAGGGGCTGAGGAAACATTTATGGTTTATGACGCAAGGGATCGTGTTGTATTGCTGCAGGATGCGAATATGAGAGCTGGTTCTCCTGTCAAGTGGATGTACACTAAGTATGATGGGCAAAACAGACCCCAATCCACAGGGCTGATTAATAGCAATTCGGGTTGGTCAACACATGCGGCTGCTGCAGCTTCCAGTACCAACTATCCAAATCTCGGGGGATTTACTTACGAGGAATTAAGCTATACATTTTATGACAATTATGATTGGTTAAGTACAAATGGAAATCCATTTAGTGCAACACGGTATACGGCTGATGACGGTTTATTGCTAACACCAAGTAATTCGAATTATCCGTATCCGCAGGCGACGGCGCAATCTAACGCCACTACAGGACTAGTAACCGGCACTAAAATCAAAGTATTAGGAACGAATACCTACCATTATTCTATCACTTATTATGATAATAAAGGAAGAGCAATACAGGTTCAAACACAGAATATCGCCGGTGGGGTAATTATTAGCACTAATCAGTACGGCTTTGCTGGTCAGCTATTGATTAACTATGAGTTAATCTCGAATAATATTTCAGGGGGAATCCCGGCGGTTGGCACCCTGACAAAATACACCACTGATACATTAGGCAGAGTGTTGGCGATTTCGAAAGAGGTGTTTACTCCTTATGGAATTGGAAATACAGGCGAGGTGACTATAGTGGAAAATGAATATGACGCATTAGGCCAATTGAAGAAAAAGGTTCTTGCTCCATCAACAGGGCCAGGAGCTGGACCATTAGATAGCCTGACTTATGACTATAATATTAGAGGATGGCTACTCGGAGTAAACCGGCTATATGCGAAGGATGAACATAATGATAATTATTTTGGATTTGATCTTGGGTATGATAAGGCCCAGAATGGGATCATCGGGAATCTGAGTTATACCACACCACGGTTTAACGGTAACATTAATGGTACGGTATGGAAAAGCAAAGGTGATGGGGAAAAAAGAAAATACGATTTTACCTACGATGCGGCGAACAGGATTCTTTCGGCTGATTTTAACCAGCACACTTCTTCGGCCTTTAACAAATCGGCAGGGATTGATTTTAGTATGAGCGCATTGTCCTATGATGTGAACGGTAACATACTGGGCGTTAAACACCGTGGCTGGGCAGGAACCAGTTCTGCTACTATAGATAGTCTTACGTATAATTATGTTAGTTATAGCAATAAGCTGCTGAATGTAATTGATGGTGTTAACAACGCAGATACCAAATTAGGTGACTTCCGGACTTCTGATTTGCATCCCGGAAGTGGGAGCAAAAATAGTAGTACCCAAGATTATGTTTATGACGACAATGGAAATTTAGTCAGGGACTTAAATAAGGATATAGAGACCTACGATAATGAAAATGGAATTGAATACAATCATCTTAACTTGCCAACGAAAGTAACGTTAAAAAAAGGCGTAACTGAAAACAAGGGGTATGTTGAGTATACCTATGATGCTGCCGGCAATAAGCTGAAAAAAGTAGTGTATGAGTTTGGAGTGGATACAACCGTTACATTATACGTTGGAAAGGCGGTGTATGAAAACGACTCCATTCAATTTCTTGCCCATGAAGAGGGGCGTATTCGGTATTCACAGGCGAGCCCTGGAAAACCGGCGGCGTTTCATTTTGATTACATGTTGCGTGACCATTTGGGAAATGTGCGGGCGACGCTCACTACACAGAAGGATACCGCTTTTTACCCACCGGCAACGCTGGAAACGGCATCGCTTACCACCGAGCGACTCCTCTATGGCGGTGTTGATACAGGGAGAGTGGCTACGAGTGGATATGTAAACTATCCCACTAACGGATGGTTTGGAGGAGCCAGTGCTTATTTTCAAAAGCTAAATGGTAATGGACCTGCTGTCGGCTCCAATATGGTTTTAAAGGTAATGGCTGGAGATAAGGTGAGTTTGTATGTTAACTATTGGTATGAGGCCATCCCACGGCCGGGGCCTGGTACTCCAGTTAATCCTTTCAATTCAGTCCTCAATGCATTATTATCTGGAGTGGGTGGAATCTCGTCGGGACATAACGGTGTTACCTCCGATATTTTGGAAGCTGAAAATGTGCTTGATCCTGCCGTCACCAGTTTTTTAGGGACCCAGTCTGGTTATGTGAACACGCTGCCTAAAGCTTTTTTGAACTGGGTGTTTTTAGACGAACAATTTAATATTGTAGCGAGCAATAGCGGCTTTGAACAAGTCGCTGCCATTGACCCATGGTCCGGAGGAGTTGGCGCTAAAATAATGCTCAACAATCACCAGATATTGAAAAATGGATATTTATATGTTTATATAAGCAATGAATCTCCTAATGTGGATGTGTTTTTTGATAATCTAATGGTGACGCATATTCGCGGGCCCATCCTGGAAGAAAATCATTATTATCCTTTAGGCTTAACTATGGCAGGCATAAGTTCGAAGGCTCTTGCTTTTGGAGAACCAGCCAATAAACTAAAATTTAATGGTAAAGAAGAACAGCGGAAAGAGTTTAGCGATGGTGTTGGGATAGACTGGATGGATTTTGGGGCGAGGATGTATGACAATCAGTTAGGTCGATGGATGACAATTGATCCACTGGCATCGAAAAAACCATGGCAATCGGTATTCAATTTTTCCAGCAATAATCCATTAAGTAATGTGGACCCTAATGGCTTAACGGATTATACTATTAATAAAAAAACTGGAGAGGTTACACAGATCGGCGAAGCAAATGATGATCCAGACCGGGTATTGAAGTCGGATAAAGATGGTAATGCCAAGTACAAGAAAAATGGGAAAGCCAAGGTTGCATTTGGTGGCATTGAAAAGGGAATATTAAAGGACGGAATGAATTTCAAGACAGAGAATAATCTTATATCCGTGGGTGGGGATGGACAACCTAGTGTGAGTGGTGTCGAATATTTTGCGTTTAAATTTTCTGAATATTTAGGACTTGAGGTCGCAGGGTCTTATATTTCAAAGGACGGAGCTTCGAGTATTACACATATGACTATAGGGAATTATGAGAATAATACATTTACAAGTACCGCATCTTTTGGGCATACTTTGACGTATATCGTTGATCCAGCAACAAACCCGGAAGAGTATGACAGTTATAAAGTTAAAGGCTTTTTTCATACTCACCCGGATTCCAAATCAGAATCGAAACTTAGGCCTTCAGAGCTTGACCGTTCGGTTAGGGATGCCAGCCTTAAATTGGATCCTTCGGTGTACTTTAAGATTTTGACATATCCAGTTAAGGCTGGTGATAGTTATCCATATAAATTTGACTACACTACTGGTTATAATGACTGATTTTACTGAAATAAAAATGAAATTGTATGAGAGTTTTTTTAATTACACTTGTTTTCCTGTGGGGGTGTACTTCAACTAAGAAAATACAGTTAAAATCAACCGATCGTCAGGCTATGATTGATTTGGCTATCGATGATTTTTTGAAAAAACCGAGGTTAATCGAAAAGAATGCTGTTTTTAGCTTGTCATTTTCCACCGTTCGATCAAAAAGTGGATCTGTAATTTCAATTGGCCCTAACCCATTAAACGTCCTGGTGACGAAAGAAACAGTAGCAGGAAGTTTTGGAAAAATGCAATCGAGATATGTAGAACGAAAGGGTAAACTTTTTATATGGTGGGATGATAGTGTAGCATTGACAGACTCCGCTTTGGCGACATATAAACGATTTGATTTGTTACAGGATGATATTAACGGTGCTATTAAAATTCCTGACATTTTCTCTATTAATCATAGCAGCTCAGCCCATTATTATTATTGCACGACCGATCCCAAGTATTTGCTGAGAGTAGTGACTAAGGAGATACCAAGCGCCGTTATCCCGGCTAGGCTGAAGTGTCAATCTGCACGATAGAAAGGGGGCCTGCTTAATTCTTCGGATCATAACTGTATAATCCTACAAGCCTGCGTAACCCTCATTCCTTCTTATGCTGAATTTGATTTTCCATTTTCGGAAATATATTACCGATTCGTATCTTTTTTTCGCTTAAAATCAACTTAATGAACAAAATCGGAATTATATTACATATTTTGATGGTTACCAGGAAAAGCTAAGGCGTATGGGTATGACCTGTGACATGATTGCCGCGGCAATAAACCCGAAGTCCCCCGGGCGTATATGCGCCGGCGTCAGCGCCAACCAGGCTCCCCTTCCGGGACGGGAGTATCATGGTGGGCTATTTTTCAGCACCGGGAAGATATGGATGCACTGGAGTCTGAAAATAACTTTTATCCAGTTTAAAAATAAGGACGCTAAGGAGCCCTTTACCATCGGGGAAGACGATCAACTGGTTAATGTGGAATACCCTTCTTCAAGAAATTAAATGTTGGAAGAGCCTGCCGATATCGATCTGGTATTCTCCAAATATGCGTTCTGGGATGTAAGCCGTGAACTATTGGATGTCGGGCAGGATAAGGTTTTTATCATATCCCGGCTATTCGAGCGGGGTAAACTTGACGATGTACTCTTTATTATTTCTCTTTACGGCAAAGGAGAGGTCTGTAGTGTGTTGACCAATCATAAGTACCTTAACAGGAGTGGACTATTTTTAGCGCATGCTTTGCTGGCTATTCCTTTGACAAACTTTTCGTCGTATAAACGCCTGCGCGGCTATTCCTGACATTTTACATTTTGTTACGGAAATACTTCTTTTATTTTTTCCAGCCATATCTCCGTGGGCATCGATTTGGAGAGAAAAGCATCTGCTCCATTACTCAGCAGGGTGTCCTTTTTCAGTGTTTCTTCAAAGGTGGTCATTGCAATAATTTTAATAGCAGGATATTGCCGGCGTAGCAGGATGGCCGTTTGGTAGCCGTCCATCACCGGCATATCGGTATCAAGAAAGCAGACATCGGGCAATGTTTGTGCGGTTCGTAACTGGTCAAGGAAATGCCGGCCAACTGTCGCTTCTATTAAAACCGTGTATCCTGCATAGGGGACATATTTACTCATCGCCTGTCTAAAAAGATCGTGATTGTCCACTATAACAATAGAGGGTTTGTTTTTGTAGGCCATTAAAGAAGATGTTTTTACAGGGTGTAATCAAAATGTATGAAACGGTGAAGAGGAAGTATTGGTGTATTGGTTATTCGCTCCTGCCAGCCGGTAAACGTAATAACAACCAGGTAGAGGTACCCTCATGCCACCTGCTCCGGGAAAAGGCTTTTTTTCATTTGAATGAGTTGAATCAGATAATGAGCAAGGTTAATGGATAGGTGCTCAAGGTAATTCATTTCAAAAGTGGACTAAACCGTTTAAACACGGTATTTTCTTGCTTATAATCAGCAACGAATTGCCTACAAAAGCGAATCGATTATGGCAGGAATACCCCGATAAGTTTTTCTTTGAGTGATGATACCAAAAAAGCACAGAATCTCTATAAAAAACATCTCTGGAATTATTATTTGCATCGCAGCTTTTAAAAGTCAAGCAGGTATGTGAACTGTTTCAGATATCAAAACCTACTATCTATGATTGGATCAGAAAAGGGCAACTGCGGTCTATAAAGATTGAAACAAGGCGTTTCTTTTTGGCAAGTGATATAGAAGAATTGATTGTTAAGAGTCGGTTGATTTCTGATGGATGATACAGTTGACGGTAAGAGATAACAAGATTCAGAAACAGGATATTTCCTCAAACGAAATAAATCTTAACTACTCGAAAATCAATTCATATAAAAACTCAGGCTGAACAATTTTGGAAATGTTTGTACCTGGTGTGTACCTTTTTTTTAAAACTTTGGAGGTACAGCAATAATCACAAAATGTGCTGCTTAAATTTCATAACTACATTAACATTAGATGCTTCACTTTCGGCGGATTAGTAACAGGGAGTGATAAGTGGTAGCCAAATAGCGCTACGGCAATCAGTTGATAATGCAAGTGTCTTGTACTTTCAGCTTTACAAAAGTGAATGCCACTTAAAACTGCTGATAATAATGCCCTCGCTTTATCGAGGGCATTATGTTGCTTCATCTTGCTTTCGAATATTCCAAAAGCCCGGTTGGATTAGAACCGGGGTTGTACTAATCAAGCGCCATACCCATTAAACCTTATCCTATGAAAGAAGGAAGATAGGGAATACATATGGAGCATAAGATAAGGGAACTATAGCCTCTCTTGGCTTTATTTGCCATTAATCAATGCATACTTCATTCACCGGGAGTTTCTGTTTACACCAGAAAACCAATCCTGTAAAGCTCTGCGACAGAACCATACATAAGATGTACGAGTTTTTTTGAAACTACTATTGCCTTATCTTCTCCATCGAGCGGTGCTTCAGGAGAATCAAACCCCGAAATTGGAGTCGGTCCATCTTCCGATCGGCTGGTGTGATAGGTAAACCTCGTTTTCGTGGCATTGACAGTATATTCACTACTTATCGTCCTTAGCAGTTTATGCTCACGTAATGTTGCAATGGTCAGAAACAATTTGAACACCTTCTCATAATCCACTTCCCCTCCATCAGGTTTTCGAAAAGTAAATTCTTAACCGCCGTCAGATATGTGGTACGATCACCAAATATTTTGCCTATCAGCATCAGGGTCCAGATTAAATTCTGATCAGTGATCTTAATATAGACAGAGTCAATCATTTTAGCCTCTCTAATCGAGACAGGAGAACTTCGGTTGATAAATTTGGTAAGGGATCTTAAATTTAAGGCTCCACTTCTTACAAAACTCCGGATAAGCCAATGAAAAATATCTCCGGTATATCGCTAGAACTTATACCTTTCTTCAGGTACATGTTTGACTGAGTACCCTTGCGTCAGCCTTAGAATTTGCTCGCAGATATGGTCTATTATATTAAAATTATAAACATCGTCTGAATAGAATTTATCCATGTATCCACTGAAATTCGTATCGGGGCCGTATTTATGACGAAAAGCTCCATGGATATTATCAATATCACAAACGAGAATGATCTTATCGAACCCGAATTTATTGGCAGTTCTGCTATGAGACATATCAAAATGGGCAGCGAAAACATTTAGAATGCGAAAGATATGTTCCGGATCGATTCTGTCCATATCATCAATGATCAACACGACTTGCTTAATTTGACCATCCTTCCCTTTTTGTAAGTTTTGTATCTTTTTCTCAATTATTTTCGAGATCAGGGTTTCCTCGTAAGGGTTGTCATCCGTTGCTTCCAGTTTATTCAGGAAATCAGCCGCAATAGTCGACTCGTCAAATTTTTCCTTTTTCTCTTTGATATATTTATCAAGATGCTTCTTCTGCCCCGTGAAGAAATTGAGTATCGTTTCGATATAGTTGACACTGGGTTCAGCATGCTTCCCGATAGCAGCTGCCGCTTTTGCTACCTGTATTCCGATGCTTGACCATTTCTGATGCGCGTATAGCGCGACATAGTAAGATAATTCAAGGTCAAGCGATTCGAGTTCTACACCTTTTCGAAGAAACTCAATCAGTATATCATATTTAATATAGCGAAATATATCTTGGTTGGAACCGACGCTGTAGTTGACCGGAAACAACCGGATTACTTCATAATTGCTGGATGCAGAATCGCCAGATTCTTCAATCTTAAAGAATTTCTCAAGGAAGGTGGTTTTGCCCATTCCGTATTTTCCAGAGAATATGATCCTCTAATTTTCTGAAGGTGCAATATGATTTTCAAAATCCGCATTTGCTTCAGCGAACAACTCTGGCAAAAAAGATGTAGATGTTTTTATGGTAGATTTCATAACTCAATCTTCTTTTCTTATCGCTATTTTTTCTCCGTCAGGGGGCCTTTTTATATTCGATAGGTAAAATGTACTTCCTGGCATTTGATCTCAGAAATTCATCATAACCACTGCTGGAAAAAAAGAAGTTAATACTTGTTCGCCCATTTTTTCATCTGCCTGGTCTATGAGGGCGTCCGCGAATTTCTCTACTGCATCCCATACCTGGGGGATCGTCAAGTAATCGATCAGAAATCCAATACAGAATTGGTGATAGTCGCTTTCCTCCATATTGTACCGATGACGATTCACGAGCAGATTGTTCCTGAAGTCAGGTAGGTCTTTTCCACCCCATTCCGTATCAAGTGTATTAGGGTTGTCAAGTATTTCTTGCTTTCTGGCTGCAAATGCTTCCCGGCCTTCAGTTGCAATGTTTTGCCCGATAATGCCAGCCAGATTGGTAATACCATAGGCCATGAATGCTTCGGGGTCAAATCGTTTCATGTGGCCCGAATTGGCAGCGTCTATTTTAGTCGGGTCAGCTTCGGCGGTCAGCATTTTTCTGCAGATTGTCACCTGCTTCAGGTCAAGGTAATCCTGGAACAGCCTGGCAACAATCGCATAGCTGGCCTCATGAATGGCTATTTTTCTGAGAGGATCCATTTTTTCAGATTTGAATGGCCAATTTAAGTTAATTGAAGGTTTTAGCAATCATCGGAAGAGTCTAATAATGATAAACCGATACTTTCGGAATATTTGGTCACTAATAATCTGTTTCTCCGCACTTTTTCTTAACTTAATGCACCTAGGTAGATTCTGGCTTTAGTAATTTGGGGTTACCTAAATCTTATAAGAAATGAACTACATTGACAGAATATTTCTGACCAACAAAGACTTACTACTCATCTGGACGAACTGTTAACTAAGAATTATCAAATAACCACTTTTCAGCGCAATTTGGTGGTTCTTTCTTGAGCACCAGTGTCCTATTATATTTTGATAAGAATATTATTCTATCACATGCTGAAAATAGTTGCAGTGTTGTTCGACTCGCTGTCGAAAAATGAAGCAAAGGGTAGTTAGCTAAGTAATAATTTTTGTATTCCAATGTACTTTTTCAATGATCAAAATTGAACGTTAGAACTTTGTGTTTTGTGACACGATTTTAGTTTTGTTTTTTAATTATCTTGCAGCGATAGGCTGAAAGGGTTAAACGAAGTAAGCTCTTTTTAAGTGAAGTAAAATTGATTCTTCTCCTTCCCAAATTCTATTTTGGAGAAATTTGTAGCCTCATTGTATTTTCTTCTAGCTAGGTAATTCTTTTTCATTTAGTATTACTTTCTGTATTGGTATTAACCGGAAATTTTTTTTTTACCCCTGGGGGATTTTTTCCTGCTTACGGTTAAAGGATGGTTATAGGGGCCTTGCCCCGGGAATAAAATTATACTAAATGGAAGAAATTTTACAAGAAACTGAGCATAAGGAATTTAAGATTTTATGCATTGATGGAGGGGGTATCAAGGGGCTCTACAGCTCCACGATCCTGGAGCACCTGGAGCAGCGGTATGGCCACCCTTCGGAGTATTTTGACATGATCTGCGGGACCTCGACAGGTGGGCTCATCGCTCTTTGCCTGGCCCTGAAGATCCCCGCCGCTGAAATCAACCGGATTTATTCAGAACAGGGACGGAAGATATTCCCCCGCCGTACCTGGCTGGGAGGAATCATCCGCCAGACGTTCTGGAAAGGTAAATACAAGGACCGACCGCTCCGGGAGGTGCTTGAAGCCGTGTTCGGGGGTAAGACCGTCGGCGATTTGGACAACCTGGTTTGTATCCCGTCCTACTCACTGACCGATGCCCGCCCCTGGGTATTTAAGCGGGATCATGGCATACTGGACCGGGATAATGGTACTTCCCTGGTGGATGTGGCGCTGGCTACCTCCGCCGCCCCCACTTATTTTCCGCTCTGTGAAATTCCCGCCTACAACCACAAACAGTTTGTGGATGGGGGCGTCTGGGCCAATAATCCGACCCTGGTTGGGATCATTGAGGCCCTCGCTTATTTTGTCGGCAAGGACAAACCGTTCAACTCAGTCAAGATCCTTTCGGTCAGCAGCCTGAACAATACGGCTGGAAAACCGGTGGGTTTGAAAAGGAGGCGTTCCTTTATTAAATGGCGAAACGATCTCTTTGATACTTCGCTCATCGGCCAGAGTCATTTTACCGATTATTTTATGACTAAGCTCTGCGAAATGAACGATATCCGTATTGGCTACGTACGGATTCCTTCCGAGCCGGTTTCAGCCGAACAGCAACACCTGGTGCGCCTCGATGGCGCCGGAAAAAAAGCGATTCAATTTATTAAAGGTAAGGGGAACGACCGCGGAACGCTGGCCAAAAAAGATCCTGCGATCCAGGCATTTTTCAAACATAAAAAACAAACTAAAATTTAATAGCTATGGCAAATTGTCACGATGTATTCAGTAAATACAATGGCATCATCCGGCTCTCGGATGATAAACGGACCGAACTTATTCTGGTGCGCAATCACCTTCGCGAACGGATTCAGCGACGGCATGAACAGTTCGCTGGTATCATCAAACCCTATGATGAGCTGGAGTTTCAAAGCCAGGGGTCTTTCGTGATGGACACGATTATTACGCCAATGCGCGATGATTACGACCTGGACGATGGCGTCTATTTTATTGGTCACCTCTCCCGGGAGAAAAGACCCGAACCGGAGGTGTTTCACCGGATGGTGATCGAAGCGATCGGTAGTAATTATGATGACGTGGAAAAGGTGATAGATAAAGCGACCTGTGTTCGCGTACTGTATAAAAAAGGATTTCATATAGACCTGCCGATCTATTACGCCGATAACCGGGAGTGCCCCGACCTGGCCGATAAAGTCAAAAAATGGATACTCAGCAATCCGGTGGAATTTATCGCCTGGTTTGAGGACAAGATCGGTTCGGGATTCAAGAAGGCTTATCTCTATGAAGCCAAACTGTTTGACGACTATGAGCGCTGGCTCACGGATATCCGCAAAAGGGATGCACAACTCCGCCGTATCGTCCATTATCTGAAAAGCTGGGGCGATCTGCGTCGGGAAGAAATGCCCTGCGGACTGATCATGACCATTCTCGCGGCCAATCATTATTACGAGCATGATCGGGATGACATCGCTTTAAAGGAAACCCTGGTGTTGATACAGGCGGCACTAAAGAAATCTTTCACCTGCGAGCGGCCGACCACACCGGTGGGAGAAAACCTGCTGGCCTCTTATAAAAACAAGGAGGCCTTTATGCGCTACCTCGATCAGTTTATTGAAAACGCGAAACAGGCCCTATTGGAGACCGATCCGCAAAAAGCCTGTAAACACTGGCAGAAAAGCCTGGGTGACCGCTTTCCCTGTCCGTAGTGCCCGTCAAGCCCCAACCGGCTTCAGTGTCTACCTCGGCGCTGGCTGCAGGCGCTTATGGTTCCAGACCCTGGGGAGGGTTGAAAAATGGGTAGGGGATATGAGGCATTCGTTACGCAGCTGGACGAAGCGGTGAACGCTTTTTCAGGTTTGCAAAAAAGAATAGTGGAAGGGCGGGAGGTCCTGCGGGGAACCCTGCCCATTATTGACAAGGAAGGAAAACATTGGGAAGACTATGAGGTCGAAATCCACGCTTCGGAAAAGTTTCCTTTTGAATTTCCTGACCTGTTTGAAATCTCTGGGAAGATCCCCCGGATCGGCGACTGGCATATCTACGAGGATACCGGCTCCTGCTGTGTAAAAGTGAAACCTGCCGAGCTTATCCGGTGCCGGGATGGGATCACGGTCACCGACTATATCCGCGATGAAGTGATGCCTTACCTGTTCAATCAGACCCATCGCCGCGTGGAAGGGTATTATGTCAATGGTGAATATGCGCACGGGTGGGCTGGTATTTACCAGTTTTATGCCGACATCCTAAAGACCGGACATGATATTCCCGAAACGATCCGGCTGATGAAATTTATTGCTGAAAATAACCGGCCCGTAAGAACCAGCTTTTGCTTTTTGCGGAAAGAAGATCAAGTTTCGGCGTTGTCATCGCGAGGCATTTGATCAACTGAAGTTGATTGGTGCTGCAATGTTGCTGGGTCACGCCAGGGGCATCGCCCGGGCGGCGGGGTTGAATTGGTTGGACTGAAATGCTTTCACAACCATTCATACTACCTAAAATGATCTGACGATCTTATTAAGCAATCAATCCTTCGCCTTTTCGTCTTTGCTACCGGTATCCGATTTTCCGCTATCACCTGAACCGGTATCCGAACTACCGCCTCCGGCCGCTTTAGCCTTGAACAACGGAATATTGAAACTTAATCCCCAGTAGGAACCTGTCCGGAATGATTTCTTCGTCAGTGCCTTCAGATCGCCCTGTGAGGTATAGGTTTGATTTTTGTAACCGTCGGATAGCACATCCACATAGCCTGCCACACATCCGTAATTGATCGCCAGCCTTCCACTTCTTCCCAGCAAAAGACTTCCACCTCCGAAATAACGGATCGCCGGATTGGGGCCTATTGATGCGCCTGCTCCAATGTTGAGGCCAATGTTGATGTAAGGCGTAATCCGGGTATAGGCGTGCATCCAGGCGGCCAGACCAAAGTCCACTTTATTCTTTTCTGATTCATTAATGATTTGAAAACGCCGGTTGTAGACAATTGAATCGGCTCCGTATGAGTTCGGTATTACCGTACTGTCTGGTTTGAGGGAAAGTCGCTGATCACGCAATTTGGTAATGAACAACCCCGAACTGAAATCAATCTTAAAACCTCCGATAGTGGGTGCAGGAATCGGTTGGTGGTCCACGATGGTAGCCAGGGTAGCGCCGGATTTTGGCAGAATGGACAGGGTGAAGATATATTCATCCACATTCTGCACTTTGGGAATGTAGTACCGGGCAAAATTGCGGGTGTCACGAAGCTGCTGATAGGAAGTCAGGATCGCCGCTACCTTGTCCTTGTACACTTCGTTAATATTTTGTAATTCATCCGCGATATAATTAACCAGTGTTTGTGCATCGGGATCGTATCCGTATCCTTTAAAAATCGTTTCAATTTTAGCCACCACTTTTGAAATAATATCACAAATCTTATCACATTCATTGGCTTCCTTTAATCGTTTTATTACTACGTCCAGCTGCTTTCCCATTTCCAGTACATCGGAGAGAATCTTCTGCTGTTTTTCATCGCCTTCGCCGGTTAATGCAGTGGAAAAAAAGGCTTTTGAGAATATATCTGGCACATCCGTATTGTAACTTATTACTTCCTGACTGAGGACCACACTGTCCCGGTAGGGATTGATATTGGTGACAATAAAACTAAACGGCTCGCCAACCTTTGGCCATTGTTTTTTATCTGAACTATTTTTTAATGTGGAGGTATTCGTAGCAAAATCGTAGGTAAGCGATCTACCGGTATAATTACAGGGTTTGCATATTTCCTTCGGACTGGAGATAGCTTCAGAAAGTGTCTGCAGAATATTAAACTTTGAGGAAGGGAGTTTATCGAGGATAACGATAGTTGCATAAAGCTTTTTGACACTGTTGGCGTCAATATAATAAATAATCAGTTTCTTATTATTCAGGCTTGCCGGGGAATGATAAGACTTTTCACCATCTGTTGACAGGTAAGGGGTTCCGACCGGTTCATCGTTTTTGTCAATAAAGAGTAACTGGTTATTTGGAGATAGATCAGCGACCTTGATAATAAAGTCTTTTAAATCGGGGGCATTTTCAAGGATGATCTCTTTTGTGTCGGGTTTTATTTCCAAGAATGGCTGACGTACACCGTTTTTATCAGTATAGGTGAAACTGATTGTTTGAGCCGACAGGGATGTGGAAACGAATAATAAAAAAATCAGAAGTTTCATATATAAATTTTTAAAGGATGGGGTATGAAAGGAAGTTGTAAATTTTTTGATAGGGCACAATGTAAGTTGCATCTTCATCGCTGCCGAGAATGATACCCAGTACCTGGTCGTTTAATAAGACAACTCCACCGGAATCGCCATTGTCCGCACAACTTTTGACAGTGATCATATCAATGAATTCCATAAACCTGGAATGACAAGGCGCTGAATTATCCGTAACGGTTACGTTGAGTGTGCCTTCGTAGGAACGCAGGCAAATTTTGACTCTTTGCCCGCGAAGGGATGTGCCGTGCGGTCCGTGAATGAAATCCCGGTTGTCAATAACCCTTCCGTCCGGTAGCCGGTTATTAACGGCAATCGGCCCTAGTGACACAAAAGCTACATCACGCTGCGCATCAAAGAGTCCTTTGAAAAGTTCTCCCTTTCGCCCGGCAACAAGAACGTCATAACGGGGACCGCCATTGGCGGCATCGTACGAATAAATTTTGTGTCGCATAAGGTCCCTTGCAGCTACATGATAGTTGGTCACCGCAAAAATGTTTTCAAGCCGGTCTCTGACAAAAAAGCCCAACGTACCTCGTTCTCCGGTAGGAATATCCTGCACTGTGTCAAGAATAGCAGCATGAAATCGAAACTCGCCGGTTTGCTTTACATCGGTTCTGACCTTGCGGATCTTACGGTCAGGGAAACGGATGTCAATATACCGGGGGATGATTTCTTTTGGATCGAGTTCATTTATCTTTTTCTTCTGCACTACATGAAAAACGATGGCGTAATAATTTTTCTTTCGCCTTTTTGTATGCTTTTTATGAACTTGTATGCTGGTCAGATTTTCTCCGTATTTCTTAAACCAGAGGGGCGCATGCTTATTGATGTGTTTCTGAAGAAACTCGATTCGGTTACGTGTGGATGTATGCATAGATTTACCGGCTCATTAGTTTAAATAAATTGAGCTGATTAATCAGGCGCCTGGTAGATTTTCATCGGTAGGGAAACTGCTGATTGTGCTATATTAATTTCTTAAGCAGGCGAACCACCTGATCTTTGTCATCAAGAGCAGATAACATGTCCAGTTTGTTCTCCAGCATTTCTAATTTCATCATATTTCCTTCTATAATTTCCATTTTCCGGCTTTCCAGCCGGTATATCCAGAACAAGGTGGCGCTTAAGAAAGAAGGAACCAGGGTCATGATCAGCTTAATACTCACATCGGACCGGTCCTTTCTGAAAATAATCCACAACAGTAAAAGAACGGCCAGTACCGAGCAAAATAAAGAGAAATAAAAAGCGAAGTTCACCCGTTTTTTACGATCCTGGTATATCCTGAGCAGGTTTGATCTTCCCATTTCAATCCCTTCTTTCCATTTTGCGGGGTCGGAAACGGTGGAGGACCGGGCCAGTCCCGCCAGTTTTTCCCCGGAGGCATCCCCCTCCCCCATGGTGACCATGGGCCGGATCAGGTTTTGTGAGGAAAGAATACGGGTCAACGAGCCAACGGATTGTCTGCCCTTAATTTGCTGTAAATCGCTGGCAATACTGCTGATTAAAATGGAGTCCATATAAACGGTTTAGTTTAGGTTTATGGCTGATAAAAACTGACATACCGAGACAGCGCTGCATGGTAGGCCTGCGATAATGTCTGGCTGCCATCCAGTTCCTGTATCCAGACGGAAAGAAAATGCAGGGCTGGTACAACCGGGATCTCCGCATCCGACGAGGCCTGGGAAAACAGCTCTCCTTTTTTATACAGCTTCTCACCCAAGTCCCCGGCTTCACAGACCAGAAAATAATAACTGACTGACACCGGTACAAAGGCTTTACTGAAAAGCGCTTCCACTTTGTCTATCCTGATCCCGCCACCGGCAAATTCGATCCGGTCCTGGTAATGATGGGCCACTAAAATGACAAACCGGTAGCCCGTATCCGTCATAATCTCCCTGAACTTCTCCAAGGTAATATCCGGGAAAACAGCCACCCGGGTTGTCTCCCGCAGGTCGGTTATGTAGGTTAAAACCGGAATGACCACCCGGTGCTTATATCCTTTTCCTTCATCGTTTTCCCACCAGGGTTCAAAATTCTCTGCCACCCTGCGGGCAAAATCTATCGAATGCCCGAACAATCTTCCCCACCAGTTCACCCCATCCTTTTCCCGCATAAACCTTGTTTTTGAAAGCGGGATGGTCAGGCACAAGGCTACCTGTTCAGATGTAATAATCTGTTCGGTTTGCAGGTGAGCAAGGGTTTTCCTGAATTTTTCCATGCATGATATTTACCCGACTATTTATCAGGCAGCTTTATTTCCCAGAATCTCCGCGTTCATTCTGCGGATCCAGACCTTTAATCCGGGAATACCCAGCAGATAATTATTCTTATCCAGATCCACCTTAAAATTCCGGATATGTTCCCTCCCGATTTCCTCGATAATCTGATCAATCTCCCAATTGATCCGCGAATCCTTGTTTTGCGGCCAGACACTTTTACTCATAACCTCTTCTTTCAACTTTGCTTTTTCCAGCGCTTTCCATTGTACGGGGGTGATATTCTTTAACCTGATCCGATATCTCCCGTCCGCTGTTTTTACAAAATTGGTTCCCAGGATGCGTTTATAGTCAGCTGATCCTTTGCCAAAAAAATCTACTAAAAACGCATCCAGGTACGCATTGCCTTGGATAAAACGGCGAAAACATTCCATGATAATACCAGTCGCTCTGTCAAATGAAACCGAATCTTGCGGGATGTATTCCGTGTAGATCACCCGGGTAAACCTGGCCGTGCCGGCAAACCGGTCTGCTAGGTCCCTGCTGCCATTGGAAATAATATGAATATAATCTTTTTGCATTCCTTCCTTCAGGATATCTGTCAATTCTACGACGGTACAGGTCCGCTCCTTAAATACAAAGCTGCCATTTTCCCATGCGGTCAGCCAGATAATCTGTTTGAGTGCTGTATTATCCATTACTTTTCTGAAGGCTTCCAGGCTGTCATTGTACACGATTCGGATGCCCAGTATTTTCAGGCTGTCGAGCTGATGGCGGAGGGGGTCCGAAACCGGCCGGCTAACCAGTATGCAGGTCGCCTGCGGAACCGTGATCACTTTTTGAGCGGCCCGGGCCATGGCCCCCGCATAGTCCCGGTCATCCCTGATCCACCGGATATAATCAGGCTTCTTGTGGAGGGCCCATAACCGGGCCATATCCAGTTCGCCTTCTTCTGCTGTGACTATATTCATCGGGTAATTCTCTTTTACGAATTGCTCCATCATATTTACATAGTCCTTTGTTCTTTCGGTCAGTTCACCGATACTGATCAGACCTGCCGCATAATCTTTAACCGCCTGGCGTGTACCGGTTATATCCACCTGCCCGGAAAAGGTCCAGACGCGGGGCTGGTATTTGTGCCGTACCATAACCACCTGCGCCCGGTCAGTACCGAAACGCAGATCCGCTAATGTAAATCCATCGGGCAGGGAGGATTGCGGAAGGTTCTGAAAATCGAGGAACGATCTTTTCAATTGCTGGTTATCAGGGGTAATATCCAGCCAAGCCGAAAGATCAGGAATAAAGAATACGTCATGTCCCGGTGACTGCAGGGAAAGTTCTCGGCTGATCTCCGCCATATCCATTCCGGAGGCGTACAGGTTGTTCTGCCAGCAATCACCGACTAGGAGCAGGCTTTTGTCATTTTTCCAGTTTCCCGCAGAGGCCGTTCTTATCTGTTCATATAATTTCCCCGGCGGGAGCCCGTCAGGCAAAGTCAGCGAATAGTTCCTGCCATTTAAGAAGAATCGTAATTCACTTCCCTCCGCTGTTTCAAAATAAAGATAATTATAGTCCTCCAGTTCACTGGCACGGCTCAGTTGTTCCTTTTTTGCCGCTTGGATCTCCTGAATTTTTTTCAGTGAAACCTGTTCCCTGTCAAGGACCCTGAAATAACCACCAGTATTATTTTGGCTGATCGTAAGGATCTCGTCACCATAGAGCAATTGCCAGTTTTCTCCTGCCTTGCAGGGATACAGGCCATTTATTTCTCCATTGACCGCGGTTTTAATATAATAGGTATCGTACAAAAAATCTTTTATGATGCCGCCTTTCGTTTTCCGCAACTGGTCGAGACCGAATTTACTGTCATCGCTGAATTTTTTTAGTAATTTAAAAAAAGAGGCAAAATCATCTGCCGTTTGGTCCGGGTAATGCGATCGCAAATAGGCCACCACCTTTCGTTGTTCGGATGACTCTTCCCATATCAGGAGGCCTGTTTCGGCAATATAAGTGATCCCGTCTTCAGCAGGGTCATATCCGAGGGACCGGACTAATTGTTTAATCGAATTTTCGTTTCCTGACCCTATCCCGTCTACCGGAGAAGTTTTAAATCCCAGCTTCTGTAATAGTCGTTCCCGCCAAATTTCCTCCTGCTGTATTCTGTAATATATTTCTCCCGATGCGATGGGAAGAGAAGCGATGGAAAGGTCTTTACTGATGGGTTCCGTCCCTAGGGCAACATAGCGGTAAAATTTCACCCGGACATTCTCGGGGGTGAGCTTTTCAAAAGTAACCGTGAGGTCACCGGCCACCCGCGTCCGTAACAGTTTTCGCCGGAACGCTTCTTGTAACGAGATGGCCGCGGCGCTGCCGATAAATACCTCGGCATTCGCAGGGGAAGAAAGCACTTCCAGGTACTTCAAGGAGCCGCCTCCGTCCACCAAAATATCTCCGTCCAGGCAATAGGCTTTCTCGCTAAACGTGGGATTACTTTTGGTAAGTGAAAATTCCATGTCGGGAAAAGCCAGGCGCTGGTGTTTGGGTATCTGGGCATTGATGGTAAGAGATAAGATGAGCATCCCGCTCATCAGTAGCGCATTTTGGTGGAAAGGAATCTGCATAGTGACATAAGGTTTATGTTAATAAATTTAACCAGATTTAATAATATTTAATGCTAACAGATTATTCCCATGATTTTTATTATTGATACCAATCCTTCTTTAATCGCCTCTTTAAACCCAGCCGAATGGTTCAGGCTACAGAACATACACCCGGTTAAATATTTTTTTGTTTTATAGCTACTTAACAAAATAAGATTCTAAGTCCTAAGCATCCGTTTTCCAGATAGCCTGGAATATTAAAAAAGCACTAAAAAGGTAGTTGGTATTCAGATATGGAAGACCCCGTGTTTCCCCGGTATTTTGACGGGTGTTTTCCCCCTCCCTTCCTCCCGTTTTTTGACCAGTTCACATCCTTGTTATGTCTGTGTGTTTAGCTCAATACACTGAACAGCATAGTATGCCATAAAAAAAAGATAGAGGCGCAATGACCCAATTTTGTATTTATGGAGTCTTTACATTGGATGCATTATTAGGGAGAGCGGAGTTAGTCAAAGGATGGAAGGTAACAGGTTGATTTTTAACAGAAAGTCTCTGGTGTTTTGAATTTAGGACTTGAACTGAAGTTCAAACGTGACCAGCTCAGACCATGTGCTGTTCTTTATAGGGTAATGAGCTCAGTGTGCGGAAATTCCAATTAAGCTATCATTAAAAAATTGAACGCTTTGCTGCGATGAGAAAATTATTGCCTTTACTTTTTGTTTGTCTGACTGCTCTGGCCCGTGGCCAGGACAGCCCTGTTTCCTGGACGGCCGGTCTGGAGAAGGCCGGAGCCAATTCATGGACGCTGCTTGTAAAAGCCACCGTTAAAGAAGGCTGGTGGCTTTATGATCATAACCCAAAATCCGATATTGCAGGCCCTCATTTGTTGATCGAATCCGGCAATGTTGGCCCGCAGGGACCGCTGGAACCCCAAACTCCTTCGGTCGTCATTACCGATGTCCTTTTTGGCCCCGGCATCCGGGTCTTTAAAAGCGAAGAAACGTTCACCCAACTGCTTTCCCCTGCACCAGATGCTACAGGGATAACCTTTACCATCGTGGCCATTGCTTCCGATGGGAAAACCTTTTTGCCAGTCAATCAGGAGATCAACATTGCGGTTCCTCAAAGGATCCCCACGGCATTTATTCCTATAAGACAACCAGCAAATAATCAGCACACTAGGTTTTGCAATGGACTGAAAGGTGCTGAAGCAACTATACTGCGATAAAGCCACCTATTTTGTCCAACCCCTAACGAAGTTTGGTAAGACAGATCTGTAAAACCATGTTTTCTCCAATATCGTTCTGAATTAGCCGGCGCGCATTGAAGTTCCACTGCAAACTTTTTCTTGCATACAAATTCCTTCAATAGTATTTCGAGAAATAAATTTCCGAGGCCTTCTCTCCTTCTTTTCATCTCAATACAAAAGATATCCAGCCGAATTTGAAATTCAAACTCATACCAGATGGCAAAGCCTACAGCGATATTTTTTTCCAACAGAACCGCCATACAATTCCGTTCATTTGCTTTAAGGATAATTCCCCAATTGTGTTTATATCCTTCTCCGGTTTGTTTAAACTCTGCCGTAAGCCACGCATCGACCTGGGATAAATGTTCGTTGGTGGGATTAAATAATATTGAAAATTCAATAGAAGTTTCCATTAGATTGGATGTTGTATTTTGCGCAAAATTACCACAGGAGCAAATGATGTTAAGAGGTTTTCAAAATATATGGTATCGCTTTCAACTAAGAAAAATGAACTTGTCAACCTCCCTGTGATAGTTAGATGTGGTTTCACTTTCGACTGTGGATTTTAATTTGTCTTTGTTTGCTTTTGTTCACTTCTTAATGTTGCCGATTTGTTGCCAAACCTCTTCAATGAATTGATTATCAACGTTAATTACATTTTGTGTCGGGAAGTGAGAATCCCTGTGCAACATTCTTCCAATTTGCGGTAAGCTTCCGGCCAGGTGCATCTTTCCCAACCTGCCGGGCTATGATATCTTCCGGTCAAAAAGCAATGGAAGTTAGTTTGTCTCATAAGCGCCGTTTTTTCCGCAGCAAGGCGGCGATCCTGGAGTTATTGCGTGAGCAGCTGCAAAGCGGTTTAAGCATTGGAAGTGGGGGCGGCGGTGGCGGTGGTAATGAAGCAAGTATAAGTACCTTTGTAGAAGGCAGAAGCGAAGATATAGATGATTATTTACCTGTAGCTCCTCCGGTTAAATACATACACCGTGCTGAGTTTTTAAAGGTCGATGATGCGATTACCTATGTGCAGATTTTTCAGACATTGATTGAAAACCCTTCGGGAAAATATATGGACGGTTCCGGTAGGTTTGTAGGGCGGCTCTTAACCACGCTGGCACATTACAACACCTATTCGCTGGTTACATCCCGCAGTGTGCTGTTAAATTGGAGCTGCCAGGTACATGGACGGTACACCTATTATGACGGAACGCCTACCTACACCCGGCAGTGGGCACATATACACTCCGAAGTCCGGTCTTAAATTTTGCAAAAAAATGAGGCAGCAGAAGAAAAAAGCTGATGAAGCCCAATCCGCCCTTGAATTTGACAGGAACGCATTGTTGTTTGTAGCGCAGAATGTACAAACGAACATACTTCATGTATTGAATACCAAATTCGTTACCGTAGCCTGGCAGCTGGGGAAGTTAATCACCGAATACGAGCAGGTTGCCAGAAAGGAAAAGTCTGATGTTACAACCATTGGGCTAAAAGAAAAATATGCCGCCGTTCTGGGAAGGAATTTTCTGAGAACGGCTAGAGCATTCTACCAAAAATTTCCAGACACCAATACGGCCGAACTGGTGGCACTCTTTGTTCCCTGGTCGGATATAAAAGTGGTTTTAGGGGATACTTCGACAATCGGGCAGGTCGCAAAGAACATCCGCATAGTACAATCTGGCAATGGGAAAAAAGTGGGGCGGCTATTGAAACATGAGGGAGCCCCCGTGATGGCGAACATTCGAAAGAAGGTGTTGAAAAATTGGCCCGCAATAGAAAAGGCCTTTAGATCTAGCAAAAATGGCGATAGCTTCCTTGTCCGTTCGGGCGGGAATACAGCGGCCACCCTGGAATTTAAAGCCAAGGCGGAAGTCTTGTTAAAGTTCTTCGCATATGAACTGGAACGAGAGGTCAACACTCTTCGCAACATGGGTTTTTGGGAATTGGGCAAGATGGTCCATGAACTTCTCCAACGACAGGGTCACCAATGGTCTATAAAAGATATTGGCCAATCTCTAACACAGCATTTGCATCTGGGTAGAAAAGAGGAAAAGCTTCTGGCCTCTAGTTTGGAAAAAATGGCCTTGTGTTATGAAGCAATGCAAGATGCCCATGTAGCCGGCTTTATGGCAGCTGTAGTTAGCTGGAAGCACCTACTCGAAATAATTGCAGTCTCGGATAAAGAGAAACAGATTTACTTCGCATGCCTTGTAGCTATAAAGAGGCTTACTCCTAAAGAACTTCGAAGTCTCATAGCCAAGAATGTCTACGGGACTGAACAGAAAGTAAAGCAGGTTGCGCAGCAGAACATGAAGCTGTTGGCAAACCTGAACACTACAGTTTTGGAGAGCAAAAAAAATAGCGGTATAACAAAAATAACAACTATAGACCTTCACTACGAGCTTCCAGTTTCCCAGGATCCCTGGTTGCAAATTTTTAAGGGAAAAGAACTCTATCAGTACCTCAAATACAATTTTCAGGACAATCCCCTGCGATAGACAACATCTAACTCATTAAAATAGGCCGCTGCAGCACATCGGCCTATTTTTTTGCTTATTACTTAGCGCTAAATTCCTTCAGCTTTCCCTTCAGCCCACTTAATAGTTTATATTCCAAGCTGCAGGAAGAAAAGGAGGCTGTTATGGCCGAATACGTCCACTACAACAGCACTTAACAGTATAAATGCGACACAACACCTTTTGAAAATGAGTTTTTGCTACTGACAAGCTTTACGAAGTGAGATGTCAGTAATCTGCCAAACCCTGAATATTGCAACGCCAAAGAGAATCCCTATATTGAGAAAATCAATAGCGTATTTCCTTCCACCGTAAATTTTACCCTGGTGCACGAGTTTGTGCATGTATATCCCGGGTACACTAATCTTGACAAAACTACAGTTCAGTAGAGGCAATGACCAGGTAAAAATGAAATTTTCGATGAAGAATTTACAGCGAGCTATTTTTTATTTAAGCCGATAATGACGGAGCCTATACTTATGGTCTGTGATCTCTTTATCTGGGTCTTTACGTTGCTAACTTGTTGCCCAATCTCCTGAAACTCCTGGCAGGTCATCTGTTTTAGGAATTATGATGAATCCATTGACTGTTATGAGTCGGATAGTTTTTTTATCCTGATAATCTGTATTATCAGGTAAATGATCGTTCCCCATACGCCTATGATAATTGAATAGGCCATAAATAGAAGCCAGAAAGGAGTTTTGAAATTAGTTGACCATAATTGGCGTTGATCAAAGAAGTTGCCTTTTGATTTCAGCACCACTCCCCAGGGAACTTTCTTTTCAACTAATAGATTTCCATACAGATCGTTATCTTCTATTTTTGCAACCAGCACAATACTTCCCTGTTTATCTCCCGGCAGGCTGTCTTTATTCAATTCAACGGTCACAGTACCACTTGAGTCTGTAGTGTACATCTCATCACTTCCGGCCGACAGAATGCCGCCCAGGCGCTGAATGCCTACTTTCAATTCTACTTCGGGAGCCGGCACCCAGCCTGCATTTTCATATTTCATTACCTGCACAGTGATATTCCTTGTATCACCGTCAGACGATGTGTCAATACTGATCTTTGCTTTTGTAATTTCAAGTTCAGTGGCAACCTCGTCTTCCCTGTCTTTCGCCACAGTAATAAGATTGTGTGTGGGTGCAGCCTCCCAGGATTCTTTTAAAGAAGCAGGGATGAAACTTTTGGCTTGCCCATTTTCGTCGGTGGTTACAGTGGCGATCAGGTTTTGAGACACTGTGCTGTCAAGGTATAGCTGAAACGTTTTATTTTTTAACGGCTCAATTTTAGGACCTGTTTTTAGCCTGTTTTCCAATAGCAGGTACTGCATTTTATTGTTGTGGCTAAAATACTTCAGGCTGATAAACTCTTTGGCGACGATGGAGTCGGTTTGTGCTGTAGCTAATGAAGGCAATAGCAGCCAGATAAAACAGCAGAGCGCGAAGCTGATCTTATTTTTCCTCATGGCTTTCAATTTGTTCGTTTATGGTTTCCTGGATAGGTATGATAGGGTAAATTCTTGCAAAGAAAGTAATGATCAGCAGGGCCCCCGAGAGTGAACCTATTGCAATCGCCCACTCTTCCCAGCTGGGGAAATAGTGATGGTACGAAGCAGGTACATCCTGAATGGGAAGAAACGGGTGTAACAGGGTAGGTGTCACGATCAGGTAACGTTTGAACCATGCGCCTACAACGATCATAATGCCGGCAATGAACATCGGCAAAGGTCTTCTTCCTTTTTTTGGCAACAGCATGAGAATAGGAATGATCATCCCGACTATTATGGCAAACCAGAACATGAATGCAAACTGACCGGTAAAGAGCCCCGACAAATGCCCTTCTTCGGCCTTCTTCATTTTAAATGCGGGGATCATGTACTCATTGATGTTGAAGTACAGGTACAAAAGGGCGAGCATGACTACTACCTTACCCATACGCTCAAAGTGCGATTCGGTAATATACTTTTCAAGTTTGTAGTATTTACGGAATATGTACATCGCCACCACGACACTGCCTGCACCCACGAGGAAGGCTCCTGATATGAAGTAGGCACCGAAATTGGTGCTGTCCCAGCCAGGACGATAAGTGGTGGCAAAAAGCCAGGAGGTAACCGTGTGTATGCTGAAGGCAACAGGTATGATGGCAATACAAAGAATAGTTATCGATCTTTCGCTTATTTTAAATTGCTCAGCTGTGCCTTTCCAGAAAGACCCCTGAAATCTGTACAGTTTATTCAATGCGCCACCTGTTTTTTCTTTGAAACGAATCAGAATTTTAAGATCGGGCAACAGGGGGAGATAGAGAAGTAGCAGGCTGATCACCAAATAAGTGGTGATCACAATTACGTCCCACATGATAGGAGACTGAAGCCGTCCATGTACAAAAAGATTAAATAGCCTTTCCGGACGTCCCATATCCACTACTATAATGAGCGATGCAAATACGATGGCAGATACGGCAATGATCTCCGCAATTCTTGTTAATGGTGTCGCCCATTTTGCATTCGCCAACCGCAAAACTGCAGTGATCAATGATCCTACGAGACTGATGGCAACAAAAAACACGAAGTTGGAGATGTAGATGCCCCAGGAAACATAATCCCGCATATGGGTTACTACCAGGCCGTATTTCAACTGGCGGATGTAGGCAACAAGCCCAATGAGGCAAAATAGTATGAGTATGCCTGTCCAGATCATACCCCTTTTCCCAAATTTTTGGGGCAGAAGATCTTTGGTTATTTGTTCACTTATGGCTGAAGATGGATTTTCCATGTGCAGTTAGTTTAATGATGTTCATGATCGGCGGGATTTTGATTTTCCAACCCTGACTCATAAGGGAAATTGCGGTTAACCGGCGGTAAGTAATAAACACTCGGTTTTGTACCGAGGTCTTCCATAAGCCGGTAACCGGCTTTATCTTTTATTAATTCGCTGAACCGGAAAGTTTCGGCCCCGTTGGTTACAGTGTCTTCATTCATGTCGCCAAACATAAATACCCCGTTGGGACAGGCAGATACACAGTGGGGCAATTCACCTTTTCGTACCATATCAGGGCAAAAATCACATTTACCAACAGTTCCTTTTTTCTGAGGTACGCTGGTCTCGCAGGAATAATGTTTTTTGGCTACTTCTTCCGGCATTACAGGAGTTTCCCAGTTAAATACCCTGGTGGAATAGGGGCAGGCAGCCATACAAAAACGGCATCCAACACACCTGTTGCTGTCAATCGATACAATGCCATCCTGTCTTTTAAAAGTGGCGTCGACAGGGCAAACTTTTACACACGGGGGTTCATCACAATGCATGCATGTTGTCGGTTGCCAGTAGGGGGCCGAATGCTCGGCATCCTGCATGGAGTATACTTTTATCCAGCTTTGTCCAGGGTGAACAAAGTGCATATGGTTGCATGCTTCCTGGCATTTTTTTAAATTCTTACACCTGGAGAGGTCGATGACCATCACAAACTTCTTTCCGGGCATACCTTTTCTTTCTTCATTATTGGATAAGGAAGGAATATCCGGAACCGGTTTTAAAAATGCTCTGTCTACTTCTATTACCTCGCCGTCTACGGATAACAGCTTTACTGTTTCACCGGTGAGCACAACTTCATCTTCGGGGGTAAAAGGATTGTCATTGCTCCCACAGCCTGCCGCCACAGATGCCATCAGCCCGGTAAGCAGAAATTCCCTTCTTGATGTATTCTTGTTTTCCATTGTAGTTTGTTTTAGTCGGCCCTTTATTTTTTGATCCATTGTTGCAACTCCTCATTTGTAACCTTTTTTCCCTGTGCAGCGATTAATTTTTTATCAATTGCTACCAGTGTGCCATCCTGGGAGAGCATTTTCACGGTCTCGTTATCCGGTTCCGGCAACTTTTTTTTCTTTCCTGAGGAAAATTTAAATATGGCAAGAGATGAAAATGCAGCGATACCCCATAGCAGGAATTTCTTGCGGGTTTCAGGTTTTGGTGATTGTTGCATAAATGATAGATATTATCTGATGAAGCAAAGTACTTAGATAGCAGCCCCTGGAAAATTATCCTACTCACAGCCCGATATGATTTTCATCATCATCGGGATTATAAAAAACCGGTCAGCATAGAGGGACCGGTTTTTTATAATTAAACAAGCAACGCAATTATTTTTTTAAGGTTCTTATGAAGTTTACGATACTCCATCTTTCATCCGCATCAGGTATTTTCTTTTTGAAATTGGGCATATCATCACGGCCTTCTGATGTTTTGTAGAAAATTGATCCGTCGCTCTGTCCCTGAAAGTCGGCTTTGGAAAAGTCGCCTGGATCTGTTTTTAATTGTGCAGCTTTATTTCCATCTCCCAGGCCTTTTGCTCCATGGCAGGACTTGCAATGTGTTGCGAATAACGCTTTCCCATCTGCAATAGAAGTTGCATTGGATGCAACAGGGTTCTTCATGTTTTTATAATTATCCGGTACCGGCCAGGGTTTCTTTTGAAATAAGCTAAAACCTGATAATATACCGATGAAAAGGGCGCCGGCAAGAACAAAAGCAGCTGGTTTTGCTATTTTCCGTTTCATGTTGAGTTAATTAATTGTTTGAGAATTAGTTTCTTGAATTATTATTTACGATGTTAAGGTATCCAGGATAATCTGACATTTGGATGACAGTAATATTACCGGAGCATGATTTTTGTCAGGAAAATTCTGATATACACTGATTAATCTAACGGGTACTGGAAAAATAGAAACCCAGTTCGCTTTCTATATTGGGCATATCCGCAAGCCGGGGTGATTTTTGGCCATCAAAAAGGAAGATGCCGCATGCGTCATTTTTTTTATCCAGGTCGATATATTCGCTGCTCCCGTTCCTTTTTTTGAATAACAGAAACCTTGCATGAAGGCCTTCGACTATTTTTACCTTAGGGTATAGTTTTTTAAGGACAATACGCGAGTATCTCATTTGGTAGAAACAGTCGTGTTGTGTGCTTTCAAATACACCAGGATCCGTTACGGCTTTTATTTTTTCCCATTGCAGGGAATCCGGAGTATAAAAGACAGCTGCAGGGGAATCGATCTGGGCCGTGTCAGAATAACTGGATGGAGGTTTTGTCTGGATAACTTTTTTATGTACAGCATTGTCCTGCTCTCCGGGAGGATGGTTGCCAGGGTCTGAGCAGGCAAAATGAACCAGCGCAATTACGAAAAAGACCGGAAAGCGAAGTTTCATTGCAATAAGTGATATTTTGTTTTTATAAATCCGGCCCCGGAGTTCCGGGGCCGGATCGTCGACCAATGCGATGCGTACTATTTCTATATACCGGTCAATAATTCCATAACCGGGTAATATTAAAGCCTATCAGAAATCTTCCACCTTCAATCTTTTTACCTGCTGCATCGGTGTATTTAAAAGGAGAATTAGCATTATACAGGTTATTGATCTGAGGCACCAGGTAAAAATAGTTGGTAGCAAATAACTGAAACGAGTGGCTGCTGGTATTAAACTCTATCCCAAATGACAGACTTGGGTTGGGGTTATTGGATACATGTTTGGTGATGGGTTGGTCGTAGTTGATCATAACAGAAGTCACATCAGTAAGCTTATACCTTGCCGAGAAAGCCACTGCGAAGTGGTCAAACTTCATGTCAGGCTTTACTTTTAGCGTTGAATCGTTCAACTGTACAAAATACCCATTTACCAGGTTGTGGTGTGAAATGCTCGGAGCTACCTGTACGGATAGTTTATTGGTAATTTTCCTGGCAATGATCAATTGGTGAAAATAATTGAGGCGATCAGAGTAGTTCCTGTATATCTCTTTATCAGGATCATTTTTTGTATTAAAGGATGCGTTGACATAGTAGCTAACGCTGACCGGGTAGACTCCCTTTGTCTGAGTTATGAGTGAATATTTCAGGCTGGCATCCCATAGTGGCCCGCTCACCGAAGAGGGAGCCTGCTCGGGTATAATAGCCGCGGTGGTTTTGGTAAAGCCGATGCCAACGCTAAGCTTGTTGATGGGTACATAACTGGCGCCTATCCTGATATTGGAGGGAGCAAAGAATCCCCAAAAGTCCTTATATCCATTTTTTACCACACCAAAACGGTGTTGGATATCCATCTCCAGGGTCTTTTTTACGGGAACCAGTACTGTTTGATTGTCGATAATCCAAACACTTTGAAAGGTGTTTTTTACCGGTTTTGCTTTTACAGGCGCCACTTCCTCTTCAACAACTACTGTACTGTCCTGGGCTCTCAATTTGCCGGTGGAGGACAGCACACTTATTATTAAGCAGGTGACCATTAAAATTGCAGAACCCGGAATATTTAGTTTTGGTCTCATTTTTATACCGTTTAAGTTCATTTAATTATTAGGTACTCCGTTTCTGATCCAATCATACACTTTTTGTCTGTTGGCACTGGAGGGTATATATTGCGCCATTTCTCCGTTTATCATTTTATACAGGATACTTTCTTTGGGCAGCGACGTGTTGACAAAGCCACCGTTGACAATTTGCTGGTACGAAATATCAGTGGAGAGATAAGGTTTGTGTCCGCCCGATACATGGCAACCGCTAAGAGCGCAACTTGAATTAAACAATGGTGCTAATTCGTTTTTATAACTGACTGGTTGGGCTGGACCATCCGGATCTGCAGCCAGGCTGGGTGTTATTATATCTTTATAACAACTTGACAGGCCTATAAGTACTGCAAAAATCAGGGTAGCATAAAGTACTGGTCTCATTGCTGATAGTTTAAATTATTTGTTATTGAAATTGGCATTGCAGACAATGTCAACCTTGTCAGAAATATTTGTACTGGTGATGCCAAAATCCCTGCAATTAAACTGAAAGCTGAGCTGCAATCCGAAAACATCATAGCCTGTTCCGGTTCCAAACTGAACTGTAGCTTTTGGGATATATTTTAATTTGCCTACGACTGATTTTGTAAGAGGTTGTGCCAGATTGCCCTTCCAGGTAAGATTCAGTGTTACTATGTAATCATTGCTGGCAGGATCAAACTTTACTTCGGTTGTTTTGATTTTGGCGAGATTGGTGAGCGTAAGATTCTGTGTACCAGCTACAATAGCTGTAGTACCCATTGCAGATATATTACAACCTGCATCTCTCGCCGGCTCCCCGGTGTTGGAAGTATTGATCTGCACATAACCGCTGAAGTAGGTTTTGGCAGGTTCTTTTTCATAGAAGGCCCATGAACTGTCCAGCAAAGGCTGGCCGGTAGTGACATAGTTTTGCATTTTGGCATCAGTTACATCATGTATACCAAACTGGTTGAAACGGCCAGTGAGCAACCCCGCTGCCCCTACATAATTGGTTGACCACAATGCACTGGAGTGGGTTTTGTCGAACTTCCACTCATTTGTATTTCCGGCCGTCATATTGCCGGGAAGATGTACGTTGTCACCCCTGTTGATAACAGGCGGCCTGGTAGTCTGAATCGGGACGATCAGATCGTTATCGCGGGTGCAACTCAGAATATATCCGACTCCGCTGATAAGTACAAGGAAAATAAGCAGTGTTTTACTGTCAAACATTTTCATAAAAAGTATTTTTAGTGAATGACTTTCATTTTGGCTGCCTAAAACTAGCCACGGTGCAATGCCCCCAATATGAGAGCAGTCAACTGCAATCATGACTTTTGTCACGCGCTCGTCATACGGCGTAATCGGGGCCGTTTTAGGAGAAAAACTAAGAAGCGGTTAATGCCGAAGGCTTTTGCGTGTTTGAAGAGAAAACGTGTGCCGTATTGGGTTACGATTTTTTATGAGGTATCAGCCGGCGCATAAGAAAGTAAATCAGCACGATGAGTATAAATGACCCGGCATTGATAAGAACGCTGAATGTATAAAGTTTCATATCGTTCCTGATTATGCTTTTGTCGATTTCCGGGTTAATGAATTGAGAAAAAATATCCTGTATTAATAATAAGAAGAAGACAAAACTGTGCAGGAGGCTAACCACTTTTTTTCGGGCTACTGACGGTACCAGAAAAAAAATGGCCAGTATTCCCCATATGGTCAGGAACCAATAATGCATGAGTTGGGTAATATGCCCGGGAGAATAATCAGGATACAGCTTCTTTAATTGGAAGCCCAGGTATAGAAGGCCCACCAGCCCATAAGCATAAGGCAGCAAAGAGATGGTTCTTTTTTTTGAGGAATTTGCTGAAGATGGCTGACCCGCAATAGAAACTACAAGGGCATAAACCAGTGGATATCCCGAAAAAAAAGTTATCAGCTCGAGGCGATGCAGGTAAGAAAAGAAACTTTCATTCATGTGTAGCTGGCTTTGCCGCAAAAAGGCGCTCAAACTTAGGGCCTTTTTTGATAAAACGGGTGACTAATTAGCTAACGTCCTGGGATCAACGAATGACTCAGCTATTTATATGGAGCAAAAAGGATCGATGAGGTATCGTTGTGTGGCTGATCGGGAAAAGCTTGTACCATAATGTTGTCAGCGGGTAAAACCGGACTCGGAACTATTTATTTTTAATGATCGTATAGGTCAGATATGCCTAAAATTAATATCGACCGGTACTGGTATGGCACCGATAACGTTATCGGTACTTTTTCGGCCAGAAATGATGCATACCAGGTATCTGCTGTTTAAGTTTGAAACGAACGTATATGCTAAACCTTCGTATGTATGCACTTAAACATTTATAAGAATAATGAGGAACTGGGACGGGCTGCCGGTACAGAAGCAGCCGTTCTTCTCAGATCAGTACTACAGGAAAAATGGCTGGCACGGATGGTGCTGGCGACGGGTGCCAGTCAGTTTGCCACGCTGACGCAATTGTTACAGGAGCCTGGTATCGATTGGAGCAGGGTGGAGTTGTTTCACCTGGATGAGTATATCGGACTTAAGGCTGATCATCCGGCCAGTTTTCGCCGCTATATCAGGGAGAGGGTGATAGATCAGTTGCCTCCGGTACACGCTATCCATTATATCAATGGCGAAACAGACCCGGCGACGGAATGCTGGCGGCTTGGCAAATTGTTAGAGTCGGCGCCTGTCGATATTACCTTGGCTGGAATCGGAGAGAACGGCCACCTGGCTTTCAACGACCCCCCCGCAGATTTTTATGCAAGAGATGCTTATATCGTTGTGAACCTGGAAGAGGATTGCCGTAAGCAGCAGTTGAATGAAGGATGGTTTGAGAGCCTGGACCATGTTCCTATTCAGGCGATCTCTATGTCTATATACCAACTGATGCGATCAAAGACTATTATCTGTTCTGTACCGGATAGTCGTAAAGCGATGGCCGTACGCAATTGCCTGGAGCAGGAAATTTCTTCACGTTATCCTGCCAGTGTGCTGCGAAAACATACCGATTGCCGGCTCTATCTGGATCAGCAGTCGGCGGCCCTGCTTTCGAACGATACTATTACCCGCTTTCAAACAACAGACCAGTGAGCGGGAAAATAAAAAAAGTGCGGTCGGAAGTTTTGCCCGGCTCCCGCCAGGTGACAATATCAATGATGTTGATCGCACTGCTTTTTTTTGTGTTTGGCTTCGTATCGTGGGTGAATGCAATACTGATCCCTTATTTCAAAATTGCCTGCGAGTTGTCGCATTTTGATTCGTACCTCGTAGCATTTGCTTTTTATATCTCTTATTTTATCTGGTCGGTACCTGCTGGCCGTTTATTGCTTCGTATTGGTTTTAAGTCAGGCATGCGCACCGGTTTTTGGGTCATGTCATTGGGCGCTATGCTGTTTGTTCCTGCAGCATCCTTACGGAGTTATCCATTGTTTTTGCTTGGTCTTTTTATTATCGGCGCCGGGCTGGCGGTATTACAGACTGCTGCCAATCCTTATATCACCTTGCTGGGTAAGCCCGAAAGTGCGGCACGCCGTATCAGTATTATGGGTATCTGCAATAAAGGAGCAGGGATACTGGCGCCTTTATTATTTGCTGTTGTAATACTGAGAGAAGGCGATGACCAATTATTTGCGCAGATACCGCACATGGCGGATGCAGCAAGATCTATTGTACTGGACGAATTGATCCAACGGGTAATGTGGCCGTATGCCGTTGTATCCATCGTACTTTTTCTGCTGGGAGTACTGATCTGGAAATCATCATTGCCGGAAATTGATATGCAACCGGAAAAAGAAACTTCGCCAAAGCGGGGAACCATATTCGGTTTCCCGCATCTGGTGCTGGGAGCTGTGGCTATATTCCTGCATGTAGGAACACAGGTGATCGCTATTGATACAATTATCAATTATGCAGGCAGCATGGGTATACCACTCAGCAAATCCCGTACCTTTCCATCATATACATTAACGGCAACGATCATCGGGTATATCGCCGGTATTGCCGGCATTCCGAAATTGTTTTCGCAATTATCTGCATTGCGTTTCTGTACCTTACTGGGATTGTTGCTTTCTTTATTGATACAGGTGTTGAGCGGTTCTTTCAACTGGATGGGATATGAGGCAGATATTTCCATCTGGGCGATCGTGCTGCTGGGTTTGGCTAATTCACTTGTATGGGCGGGTATCTGGCCATTGGCATTGAAAGACCTGGGCAGGCATACTCAGGTAGGAGCATCGTTACTGATCATGGGATTGTGTGGCAATGCCATCCTTCCGCTTCTGTATGGTCAACTGGCGGATATATGGGGACTAAGACTTGCTTATCTTGTACTGGTTCCCTGTTACTTTTATCTGGTGTTTTACGCATTTTACGGATATAAGGTCCGTCATTGGCGATCTGCTAAATATGTTGATGTATGACGAGAGAATACTGCCTGTATAATGGGATTGTCATTCTGCCGGAGGGATTATGGCCGGGTGCAGGTGTGTGGGTGCGCAATGGCCGCATTGTAAGCATTGGTGATCCTTCTTCTTTTCCGCCTGATATAAAAAGGGTGGATGCCGGTGGACGGTATATCTCGCCGGGCTTTATTGACCTGCATGTACATGGCGGCGGCGGATTTGATTTTATGGATGGGACAGTGGAAGCGTTTCGGGCAATTGCAGCCACACATGTACGCTTTGGCACTACTGCAATGATGCCGACCACATTGAGTTGTAGCTTTGCGGAGTTAAGCCATCTTGTTAAGATATACGAACAGGCAGTCAGCATGTCTGCCCCGGGTGCGGCCCTGTTAGGGCTTCACCTGGAAGGGCCTTATTTAAATCCTGTACAAAGAGGTGCGCAGGATCTGAAATTTCTGCGGTTACCAGACCCCAATGAGTATGAAGCGATCATACGGGAATCATCTTTTATTCGCCGATGGAGTTTTGCTCCCGAACTTGCGGGCAGCGATGCGTTCATTGATTTTTTGAAAGCACATAAAATACTGCCGGCATTGGCGCATAGTGATGCATATTATGAGGAAGTGGAATCTGCTGCAGCTAGGGGAATGAGCCTGGTCACGCATTTATATTCCGGAATGTCGGGTGTGAGAAGGGAAAATGCCCGGAGATATCCCGGTGTCACAGAAGCGGCTTTGCTGCTGCATGATCTCGATGTGGAATTGATTGCAGATGGAATGCATGTACCAGGGCCATTGCTGGAGATGGCATTCCGGCTAAAGGGACCGGGAAAGATCGCTTTGATCACCGATGCCATCCGGGCCGCAGGTACAGACGATAAAGAAAGCCGCCTGGGAAGCATGACGAACGGACTGGACGTGATCATTGAAGAGGATGTGGCCAAATTGCCCGACCGCAGTTCTTTTGCCGGTAGCATCGCTACTGCCGACCGGTTGCTGAAAACGATGGTTACACAAACGAGCGCTACCTTACAGGAGACTGTACAAATGCTTTCTGCTACACCGGCACGTATTGCAGGCGCATATCATCGCAAAGGCTCGCTGCAGACCGGAAAAGATGCAGATATCGTTGTCTTTGATAATGATTTTACGATCGGAATGACAATAGTAGAAGGGGAGGTCATGTATAAAAGCGAAGCAGGGTGGTGAGATAATGTCTGAACAGGCAGTCAGCGGTGGCTTGATTCGCGGATACATAATCTGCCCGGCAATATCCGTTCTTCTGCATGTTTCCATTTGTTGTGAATATGCTTTAGCAGTATCTCGCAGCTTTCTGAGCCGATTTCCATTGCCGGCTCTTCTACGGAAGTAAGCCGTGGAAATACATAAGAAGCGCTGGGCTCGTTGGTGAATCCTACCAGGCCAAATTGCGAGCCTGCCGTTATCTTTCTTTCGCGCAGCTGCTGCAGGCAACCAAATGCTTTCCTGTCGTTGACCGAAAATATGGCATCCGGTTGATTGGCACTATCCAGCAACCGCCCCGTGTCATTATAACCGCTTTCAACATCAAAGCCGGAATGGATAACCCATTCGTTTGTTTGCTGTAGTCCGGCTTCTTCCAGTGCCTGCAGATATCCCTGCAATCTCCGGCTGGTCATCAGGTTGTTTACTGCACCGGTAATATGGGCGATGTTTCGGTAGCCGGATTCAATCAAATGCGTGACAGCCAGCCTGGCCCCTGCCACATCATCCTGCAAGACCCGCGAAGCGAGTACCGATCCAAGTGCCCTGTCGAAAAATACTACCGGTAATCCCATTGCCAATAAACGTGTATAAGCCATTCCTTCCGAATTGTCGAGAGAAGTGCAGGCCAGCAATCCATCCAGCCGGTAAGGAGATAGTTGTTGCAGAAATATTTTTTCGGTTGCAGGATTGTCCTGCGTCATAAACAAGGTGACATGATAACCATGGCGGCTGGCGTATTCCTCTATGCCGGTCAGCACAGCAGCAAAATAATAGTTTGTGATATAGGGCAGTATAATGCCAATGGTATAACTGCTCCTGCGGGCAAGGGCGCGGGCATGATAGTTGGGGTGATACTGTAAGGTCCTGGCCGCTTCTTTTACCCGTTCCCGGGTTTCAGGGCTTACGTCATAGCTGCCCCGCAAGGCTCTTGATACTGTAGATACAGAGATAGACAGGTGGCTGGCAATATCGCGTATGGTGACTATCTTATTCATGCTGTTGTCTCAGCGGCCTTGTTACTGTTATATTTTGACGAATATTTTTTTGCGGTAGAAAAAATAGAGCAGACACCATACAACCAGCAGGGCGCCCAGTGCATTCAGGGATGGCTGCCAGGCTTCGGCGGCATATTTGTAAAACCCGCCAAAAAACATACGGGAGGTAAAACCAAAATCAATGAAATGGTAGATGTAATAGATCAGCAGGGCATTCATACCTATTATCTGAAAAGGGAAAGCCCATCGCCGGTATTGTTTTACTTCTATCAGCCAGTAAAAAAGCGCCAGCAGCCATGCCGATAAACCTGTTGTGACAAGAATAAAAGAACTGCTCCAGAGATGTTTATTTACCGGAAAAAAAGGGTGCCATGCCAAACCCAGCAGAAGAGCTGTCGCTCCCCCTGCCAGCAGGTACCGCGTTTGTTTTTGCTGAGACAGGGATAGGGATAATTGTCTTCCTGCGATGGTGCCGGCAATCGTGAGGCAAAGCGCAGGCAATTGTGTGAGCAACCCATTTTCATCAAATACCTTTTGGATCAGGCGGCCCGGTAATATCTGCCGGTCTATCCACCCCGCAAGATTGCCTTCCAATGTAAGCTGACCTGCACCGTAACCCGGTACAGGTATCATCGTCATGGCAAGAAAATAGGTGAAAAGAATACCTGTTATCCAAATGATAAGCGCTCTGTTGCTGAAATACAAAAAGAGCCAGGTGGCTGCAAGCCCGGCCAGCCCTATCCGCGACAACACACCTACAAAGCGGATATTGTCCGGTTGAAAGATATCCAGCGGTGCGTTTTTATATACAATATCCAGTGCCCACAGGATAAGAAAGCGCCGGAATGCTTTTTTCAATAATTCTCTCTTTGATACTTTTTTGGCCAAAGCAGCGGTGGTTGAAATAGCCAGCGAAACACCGGTAATAAAGAGGAAGAGCGGAAAGATAAGGTCATAAAAAGTAAAACCATTCCAGGAGGCATGCTCCATTTGACCAGCAACAACATCTACCCATTTCATCCCTGTGACACCATCCATACGTACAAGAAAAGTACCGCCACCGGCAATCAACAGCATGTCAAATCCGCGAAGAGCGTCGATAGAAGCAAGCCGGTTGGTAGCTGACATATTATCGGGTTGTGGTATAAGGGGGCAATACACCGGTGGTAGCGCCTTCGCTGAGCGAAAGGTCAACAGGTTTATTGTCATTTTTCCAGTAGCCCCTGGTAAAGTCAGGAATGTTCACAGACCGGCCGCGCTGTGCTACCGATTGCCCGGTCAGGGGAGCCAGTACGCTCCAGGCCGCGGCATCATATACGTCCATATCCATTGGCAGGCCATTGCGCAGGTTGTCGATGATGCGCCAGTCCATCAGGAAGTCCATACCACCGTGTCCGCCGATATCTTTGGCAATAGCGCCGATATGTTTTACGAGTGCGGGTGTATGTACTTCTTCCAGCTTTTTGTATTCAGTATCCGTCAACCAGTTCGTATGCCCCTGTGCAAGGCGCCCCGGCAAGGGATACTTGAGTGCTGAGCCATGTGTGCCGCTTATTTTATAAATACGTGAGTATACGTTGGGCGATGTCACATCGTGCTGCAGCATGATCGTTCGCCCGGCATGGGTACGGATGATCGCCGTGTTCATGTTGCCACGGAATTTCTTACCGGCAAATTCTTTATAGGCAGGATCTTTTGCAGCAAGTTCGGTTGCCATTTGCTGCATCTGAAAATCAGCAGAGGCAATAGAGACCAGGTAATCAAACTGATCACCGCGGTTGATGTTCATCACCTGCGCTACAGGCCCGATGCCATGTGTGGGGTAGAGGTTGCCATTCCGGAAATTTTCTTTCAGCCGCCAGAACTGATAATATTTTTCTTTGGAAAAATTGCCTTCCAGCAAGGTGTGAATATAAGCGCCTTCGCCATGTACAATTTCACCAAGCCAGCCCTGCCTGGCCAGTTGAAGTGTAAGGAGCTCAAAGAAGTCATAGCAGCAGTTTTCCAGGATGACGCAGTGCCGTTTTGTTTTTTCTGATGTTTCTACCAGTTGCCAGCATTCATCCGTTGTTTTGGCGGCAGGAACTTCGACAGCCACATGTTTGCCCTGTTTCATGGCATACAATGCCATGGGCGTATGCAGGTGCCAGGGGGTACAGATGTAAATGAGATCGATATCCTGGCTGTCGCACATTTTTTTCCAGGCATATTCGCTGCCGGAGTAGAGGGTGGGCCGGTGAGGGCTGCCTTTTAAAGAAGCTGCTGCTGTCTGCACCTTTTCCTCCCTGATATCGCAAAGCGCCGTGATGGCTACACCTGCAATACGATTCATCCGCAATACAGCCTGGGGGCCTCTGTTGCCGAGACCAACGAAACCGATACGAACCGTTTCCAGTTTTGGTGCGCGGTGTCCGCACATATTGTAGTTGCTGCCGGACGATCTGGGTGCTGTATCTTGTAACGAAGAGAGTGCCAGTCCGAAGCCCGCTGTACCGGTTATCCGCAGAAATTCCCGTCTGCTGTTATTCATACGAATACTTTTGATGAAACGCCTGACCCGGACCGGTATGCCGGCAGCCGGGTATGAGCAAACAATAGTCAGTATGAACAAATCTAACAGAACAGTAACGGGCAACTGTCATGCACTGTCATTGTTATCCGTTGCTGTACCGGTATTCAAATTCCGCCGGGTTCTTATTTGCACTTGCTTTCTGCCGGGCTTCAGCCATACGCAATTCCACTCTTCTTATCTTGCCGCTTACCGTTTTGGGAAGTTCTTCTGCAAATTCAAGCAGACGGGGAATTTTGTAGGGTGCAATATTTTTACGGGCAAAGGAAAAAATATCGTTGGCCAGTTCTTCTGATGCCGTATATCCCGGAGCCAGGAGTATAAAAGCTTTGACAATATATCCTTTTACTGTGTGCGGGCTGCCCACAACGGCTGATTCTGCAACTGCCGGATGTTCCAGCAACATGCTTTCTATTTCAAACGGCCCAACGCGATAATCGGATGTTTTGATCACATCATCATCTCTGCCTATAAACCAGAGATAACCGTCTTCATCAAAACTGGCTTTGTCGCCGGTGAAATAAAATCCGTGTTTGAAGATATGCTGGTCACGTTCCGGCTCCCGGTAATAACCTCTCAGCAGGCCGTTCAGTTGTGCCGGTTGCAATTTTACTACTACATTGCCGGTTTCTGTAACAGGTAGCGGGTGGCCTTCATCATCCACAATATGTATATCATAGAGAAAGACCGGTTTTCCCATAGAGCCGGGTTTGATCGTTTGCCCGGGCAGGTTGGCAACGAGACAGGTCGATTCTGTTTGGCCATAACCATCGCGAATAATGATACCGGTTTTTTTCAGCCAGATATCAATTATTTCAGGATTGAGCGGTTCTTCGGCAGAAACGCAGCTGCGTAATGAAGAAGAAAAATGGTCGAGGTTTTCAAGGATGAACATCCGCCATACCGTAGGCGGTGCACAAAAACTGGTCACGCCGTAGTCGCGTATCACCTGTAGTTGTGTAGCTGCATGGAAGCGGCCGGCAGAAGCGTAGCTGAATATGCAGGCTCCTGTATTCCATGGGGCGAAGAAACTGCTCCAGGCAAATTTGGCCCAGCCCGGTTGTGCGATATTGTAATGTATATCCTTATCTGTAAGCCCCAGCCAGGCAGCAGTGCTGAGATGCCCTAGCGGATAGTGCAAATGCGAATGCATAACGATCTTGGGCATGCCGGTAGTGCCAGAGGTAAAGAAAAGAAATATCGGATCGTCTGATTTTGTGCCGGCAGCAGTTGCGGCCGTAAGTTCCCTGTCAATATCAGCGAAGCTGTACCATCCTTCACGTGACCCCTGGGTGAGCAGACGGATACGGGGCGAATGTCCTGAAATAAGTTCTGCCTCTTCAATCCGGGGAGCGCTTTCAGCATCGCTGACAATAATGCCCGGTTGTAATTTGCCAAAACGGTAAACGAGATCATGCACATTGAGCAATGGCGTTGCCGGCGCAAGCGGTATTCCTCCTTTTATGGCAGCCAGGTAGCATATCCAGTTTTCCGGGCATAACGGCAATTGTGCGTACAGGATATCGCCTTCCGCTCCTCCCAGGCGGCGGATAAAATTCAGCAACTGGTTGCTTTTGCGCGATAATTGTGCAAAGCTGAAACGAAGCGTATGATCCCCGTCTGTCCAGATCAATGCGGATGCATCGGGACGCTGCTGCAAATGAATGCCTTCAAAGATCTCAGCCACCCAGTTGAATAATAAAGGTGCGGGTGTCGCAGCGGGTTGCAACTGATCGAAAGCGTCTTCCCGTATCAACCGGCTGCATTTTTCAAAGTAGTTTTTCATATTGCAAGCGTTTAGCGTGGTGAGCGCGGCTGTTTACAGCGAGTCGCGGAGCGTCAGTGTGAAGGGCACTTCAATATTCCCTTTTTCCTGGTCGAGGATCATTTGTGCCGCCATTTTTCCCATTTCAGAAAAGTTGGTGGAAATAGTGGTGATGCCATTGAGCAGTATCTTCTTCAATGGTGTTTCATTATAAGAAATGATACCTACGTCCCTGCCCGGCTTCAGTTTGGCGGCCAGGATATTTTCTATCAGCACCACAAGATCTTCTTCCATCAGGTTGATATATACTTCGCCTTCCTGCACCGGCTCTTCTTTTATCGAAGGGACAATGCGGTAATTGAACGCATACTGCTGACAAAAGGAGACAAAACCTTTTATTATTTCTACCGGAAAATAAGTATAGGAAGGGAAAATGATCTTGATCGTCTGGTATTTTTCCAGTCGATGCAATGCGCCTTCCAGTGCACCATAAATATCCTTTTCAAAGTTTTCATATACAGCTGCATACGGCAGGGTAATACCGGAGATCTGTTTGTCGAGCAATATCAGGTTTTCGGTATCCAGTGCATTGATGATGGCCGGTGCCTTTTCTCCGTCTTCCAGGAAATGTGGTATGATCACATAATGCGTGTAATCTTCCTTGCGGTTGTTGAGCAGTTTTTTAAAAAACGAAAAGTCGTTATTATAAATATAGAAGTCAATAACCGCCTGCTCACCCAGTGTGGCCACAAAAGAATCATAGATGATCTTCTTGTGGCTGCTCAGTTTATTGAAAAGCAGAAAAACCTTGATATTCTGGCGGAAGTTGACCTGTGTGATAAAAAATCCTTTACCGGGCACCGAACCGATAATACCCATTTTCTTCAGCCGTTTGTATGCTTTCTCTGCAGTATCGCGGGAAATATCGAGCTCGTAGCTGAGATCGTTGATGGAAGGAAGCAGGTAACCTTCTCCAATGATGCCTTTTTCGACGCCCTTGAGTATGGAGTTGGCCAGTTGCACGTACTTTGGTGTAACGGACTGGTCGTCGATCTGAATTACCTGGTATATATTTCCGGCCATGGCCTGGCAATCTTTTATAGCTGCGGGGAAGGTAAGAAGTTTGCAGGTAAAAGTGTCATGTACATACCTGCCCGTCTTTTCAGGACGGGGCAGGACAGGGAGGCTGTTGCTAAATGATACTTTCACCTGGTTGAATAGGTCGTCGTTGTTTTAATCAGTTCAGCAGAGTAATATGAACAGAAGGCATTTTTTGAGCCGGCAGGGCGCGGCTTGTCTTGCAGGGATGTCGATACCACTGGCAGGCTTTGGTCTGGCAGAAGCGGGTTGTGATGGTGAACAAGGCAGGAAAGCCGCGGGTCTGCTGGAGCAGATCGAGCAGATGCCCAATTTTTGTTCGCATGAACATTGGGGAAGCATAGCGGCACTTGGAACTGCGCCAGAGCAAAACGGCTACCGCGCAGATGTAATAGCCGGTGCAGGCCCGCAGCGTCCTGTATCCGTATGGGACCTGGTACTCGATCCTTATGCGGCCAGCTGGATGCGATCGGCCGGCAGGGATATGCAGCCATTGCTGAAAGAAAAAGGACATGCAGATCTGTTATCATACTGGAAAGCTGCGAAGACACCCGCCCTGCGTGATTTTGAAAAAATGGTGCGTCCACTGGTACTGACCGGGGTTTTTCAATGTACGCGGAGAGGAATTGAAAAACTGCATGGGGCAGACCTGATAACGTTTTCGACGGAGCAATGGACCCGGGCCGATGAGTCTATTGCTCATCAGTATAATTCCATATTTGAAGGATATACCCGTGCCATGCAACGGCTTCATTTTTCAGAATTGATCCGACCTGTGCACCCGGAGTTTTATGTAAAAGAAATAAGTGCTGAAGCGAGAAGAGAAGAAGCCGCCTTTACCCATACTGTGATGCGTATTGATCCTTTTCTTGATCTGTGGGATGAAAAAAGCCCGAGATTGAGTGCGCTGGCGGATATGGTGAATGAAATGCCTGGCGATGCCGCCGGATTCCGGCTTTTTTTGCGAAAATGGTTTGATCAGGCAGCCGCTAAAGATGCGGTAGGGATAAAACAATTACAGGCTTACCGCCGCTCTTTCAATTTTGAAATACGAAGTGATGCGACGGTCAAATTTCGTGGTAAACTGGACGAAAATGAAATTGCCGTTTTCCAGGACTGGATAATGCACGAGTGCTGCAAACTGGCAGATGAGAGAGGCTGGGTACACCAGGTGCATGTAGGGACGCATAACCTCGGCGGGTCCACACCGCTGCCCCTCGAAGACCTGAGCAAACGCTATGGCAAAATGAAGATCGTGATGATCCATTGCTGGCCATTCCTTGAAGAGGCCGGCTGGCTGGCCAAGATGCGGCCGAATATGTATATCGACACTTGCTGGCTGCCGGTACTCAACCCAGCTTATTTCGACAGGGCATTGCAGGGATGGCTGGGATATGTGCCCACGCACAAACTGATGCTGGCGCATGACTGTACGCATATTGAAATGGCCGCCGGCTCGTCATTATATACCCGCGAAATGCTGGCTGTGCGGCTGGCAGGTCTGCAGCAGCAAGCCTATCTTCCAAAGGGATTTGTACTGCAGGAAGCGGCGGCTATGTTGCATAATAATGCCGTAGAGGTATACAAAAAAGGTGAATATTATAATATCGGTTAAACCCCCATCGCCGTATGAAAAAGAATGTGAATGTCGTAATATGGATTATTGTTATTTGCGGAGTTATCTGTGCCTGCAGACCAGGCAAAGCGGTATCGGGAAAAGAGACAGGGCTGTTGCCTGTTCCCGATAAGCTGGTGGTGTTTACGTTTGACGACGCAGTGGCATCTCATTATACCTACGTGGCACCACTGCTGAAACAGTATGGGTACTCTGCTACTTTTTTTGTGACCGAAGGGTTCAATTTTCACACCAATAAAAAAGATTATCTCACCTGGGAGCAGATCAGGGCCCTGTACGACGATGGTTTTGAAATAGGAAATCATACCAAAGATCATATCGGCATATTTCCCGCAACCATATCGCAGTTGAAAGAGCAGCTGGATGTGATTGCCAAAAAATGTATGGAGAATGGTATTCCCAAACCAGTATCGTTTGCGTACCCCGGTAACTTTATTATGAAGGAAGCGTTGCCTGTACTGGAAGAATCGGGCATTGTATGGGCCCGTCGCGGTAATATTCCCGAGTTTGATGGCGGTTATGACGGACGCGGTTTCGCTTATTGGCCGGGTGTGGATGACCCGCTGCTTGTTCCGTCTGCGGGTATAGCATTGCCGGGCTGGTCGCTGGATAGTTTTCGTATCGCTGTACAGAAGGCGGAGAAAGGAAAAATAGCTGTGATACAATTTCACGGAGTGCCCGACCGTGAACATCCGTGGGTACACACAGATCCGGAGCTATTCCGGCAATACCTCGATTATCTGCGTGCCAACAACTATAAAGTAATAGCCATGCGTGATCTGTCTCTCTATGTTGACCCACGCAAAAGGCCGGCCGATCCCTGGGCCATTATCGATCGTTTTCATCAATAGTAAATAATGAAATAAGAGTTGCATGTTTGACGTATAGATTAGCAAATGCCTGGTGAGAACCGGGCATTTTTTTCCTGATGTTGTTCGTATGCTGTTGCCCTCCATAACAGTACATGACAGTTAGGGTTAACGCTTAATTTATATTTATAACGTAATAATATTACCTATATATTAACGATTGCTACATGTTGCCTTTTTATTCATTGAAGCATACCGCGGCTCCAGTAATATGGACGCATTTGTTCAAACAGCCTGCGGAGTACTTGCTGCCTTCCCGTACACAAAGTCCAGTTAGTGGCATTTCTTCACTTTCATTGTATTATAAAAGGGTTGAGCTTTAGTAATCAAAAAACAACTGCTATGTTAGAAAAATTATTGTTCCGGTTATGGAGCAAAAGGTCAGTGTGGCTGCTTTTGCTGACTTTTTGTAGCCATCTGTTAACGGCACAGGGGAGTAAAGTCCAGGGAAAAGTGACTTCTTCTGTCAATGGAGAAGGAATAGGAGGCGTTACCGTTGAGGTAGTCGGTTCCAAAGCAGCAGTGATCACGAAAGATGATGGCACATACAGCATTGAGGCCAAACGAGGTGCCACGCTGGTATTTAGGCATGTAGGTTTCAGGCGTATTGAAGTGGTGGCTGCCGATGGAGTGCTCGATGTGGTGCTGGAACCTGCAGAAAAATCAATGGATGAAGTGGTAGTGGTGGCTTATGGTACTCAAAGCAGAAAAGATCTTACCGGCTCCATATCCAAGGTATCGGGTAAAGAATTTAAAAATGCGATCGTCTCTACCGTAGATCAGGCACTACAGGGAAGGGCTTCGGGAGTGCAGGTGGTACAATCATCCGGTGAGCCTGGCGCTAACGTAGTGGTAAGGGTCCGCGGCATCAATTCCCTGTCGGGCGACAACCAGCCATTATATGTAATTGACGGTTTCCCTATGCCTCCTTATACAGAAGCGGCAGCGCCCAATACTTCCGGTTCCTATGCAAGCAATGGCCTTTATGGACTTAACCCCAGTGATATCGAAAGTATCGAAGTGTTGAAAGATGCATCGGCTACAGCTATTTATGGCTCCCGTGCTGCCAACGGGGTGATCCTGATCTCTACCAAACGCGGTAAGACCGGTGATGCCCAGATTGAGGTCATCAGCAAGACTACCGTGTCGCGGATGTCCAACCCTTATAAGATGATGTCGGATTATCAGTACGCGGAAATGAAGAATCAGTCTTATATAGACGCAGGACAACCTGCACCGCTGAATGTGGATTCTATCCGTAATGCGAATAACAGTACCAACTGGCTGGACCTGATCACCCGCAATGCACTGCGCCAGGAGACCAGCGTAAACTATCGCGGCGGTGCCGGTAAGACGAATTATTTTCTTTCCGGTACTTACCTGGATGAGAAAGGAGTGGTAAAAGGTTCGGATAACAAACGCGGCAGTATACGTTTTAACCTGAATACAAGTATTAAGAAATGGTATGATGCAAGAGTGCAGATGTCGGCGACCAGGGCACGCCTGATGCGCGCCATTACAGAAAATGGGGGATGGCCTTTTGCCGGCGGCCCGATTTTCGATGCGCTGCGTTCCAGCCCGCTGCATAAGAATAATACAGAATTTATAGGCGACGTGCCTGATCAGTATGGCGGCGTGACGCTGAGTCAGAACCCTTTTGTGAACCCTCTGCAGGAGTTGCTTGATAAAACGGATTATACTTACAATGACCAGGTGCTCGGCAATATCGATAACGTTTTTTACCTGACTGCCGATCATAACCTGGAGTTGCATGCTATACTGGGCGGTAGTCTTCAGAACTCTGAAAGAAAGATCAATCTGCCTCCGTGGCTGGGATCGGCCCGCATATACAATGGCCTTGTCATTCAGAGCAGCGCCAAAACACAATCGTTCAACAGTACGGTATTTCTGACACATAAAGCAGAAAAGGGAGCGCATCGTTTCAATTCTACCGGAGGTGTGGAATACACGAATATCATTCTCGACATGAGCAGTGGAACAGGCAAGGGGATAAACTTCTCTTCGATCGCGCTATACAACCTGGGATCGGCATTGAACCAGTCGGTCACTTCTTATAAAGAAGAAAGTGTTATTCAGTCTGCCTTTTTAAGAGAGAACTATTCTTTCAAAGACAGATACCTGCTTTCGCTTTCTGTCCGTGCAGATGGTGCTTCCAAATTTGCCGCCAACGAGAAATGGGGCTTCTTCCCGGCTGCTGCGCTGGCCTGGAATATCAGTGAAGAGAAATTTATGCAGAAACTGGAAAAGCTGGATTATGCCAAGTTGCGCGTAAGCTATGGCTTAACGGGCAGCCAGAGCTTACCGGCTTACCGCTCACTCCGTAGCTACTCTCCTTCATTCTATGACCTGGGCAATACGCCCGGCGGAGCCAATCCTTCTGTAACCCTTGTAGTGACACAGCCCAATAATCCAGACCTGAAATGGGAGACCACGGAGCAACTGAATGCCGGCCTTGACCTTTCTCTCTTTGAAGGAAAAGTGACCCTCGCATTTGACTGGTACAATAAGCTTACCCGCGATCTGTTGCAGTTGTTGCCCATTCCATCTCAATCAGGATATGCTAGTATCTGGGCCAACTCTGGTTCTATCCGCAACCGCGGTTTTGATTTCAATCTCGGTTTTCGACCGGTCAATTCAAGGGATTTTACGTATGAAACCAACGTCACATTCTCAAGAAATAAGACATACGTAGTTGACCTGGGTGATTTCGATCCGGCATCGCAGGGGGTACTGCGATCTGGCAGCAACCTGCTGGGCGGAGGTACATCTATCCTGATCCCGGGCCGCGAACTGGGTTTGTTTTATGGCTATAACGTAATCGGCCTGTATCAGCAGAATGATTTTGATAATGCAGGCAACCTGACCGTACCGGCACCACTTAACAGCAACGATAATACAATCGGCCGTTACAAATACGAGGATGTAAACAAAGATGGTAAGATCACAGAAGCCGACCGTATGGTACTGGGATCTTCACAGCCTAAGTTTGTTCTGGGCTGGAACAATAATCTACGGTACAAGTCCTGGAACCTGAATCTGTTCTTCAACAGTTCGGTTGGCAACAAGATACTGAATATGGGGGGTGGTTATCTGCAGAGCGGTATCCTGAACCTGAGTGGTGTAGGCTTTAACCAGACAAAGGAATGGTATGACAAACGCTGGACGCCGGACAACCCGCATAACGATCCGCGTTATCCCGCTACACAGCCAAAACCAAACGGTGGCCTGCTGGCTTTTGGAGATGCACACTCCACAATGGTAGAAGATGGCACTTTTGTCCGGTTGAAATCGGCTACAGTATCATACTCATTCAATCAGTCTACACAAAAATGGCTGCGCGGTTTAAGCCTGTATATGACTGCTACCAATCTTTTCACTATCACCAAATATAGCGGATTTGATCCCGAGGTAAGCAGTTATGGAGGCAATGTCAGACTGGCTGGTGTAGACTATGGTGCCTATCCCAATTTCAAAAGTTACACAGTGGGACTTAACCTGGCGTTATAATTAAAATGCCTGTTGATATCAATCGAAGTTTGAACCGGAACTAAAATAAAATATTATGAAAAGGAATCTGATCTGGATATTGTTGCTGGCAGCATGGATGGTACAGGGCTGTCGCAAACTGAATGAAGAAACCTATTCCGTATTGTCCAGCTACTCCAACGAAACAGAAGTGAATGCAGCCGTAACGGGCGTTTATCAAACTTTTTTCCTGAATTATCCTCAGACCCAGGGGCTGGTATCGATGCTGGAGTCGGGCAACCGTTACAGTACATTCGGTTCCTTTGGAGATACTTACTGGAACACGCCTTATTACGATTATGTGGTTACGCCGCAGGAAGCCACGCTGGCAGATAACTGGAAGATGTTTTACAAAATGATCAACAATGCCAACGAGGTGATAGAAGCGGTGCCGGGAGTGGTCGCTGATCAGGCAAAGGCGGAAGGCTACATTGCAGAAGCGCGCTTCCTGCGGGGCTGGGCCTATTTCATGCTTACTCAGCTGTGGGGAGAAGTGCCCCTGCACCTGCAGGCCACCAAATCATTGTCTGACCGATCAGCAATATACAAACCGCGTGCTCCAATTGCGGATATCTATAAAGCAGTGGAAGAAGACCTGCTTTATGCAGTAGGTAAGTTGCCTCCCACGCGCGCGACCGCTCAGCTTGGCAGAGCTACCCGTGCTGCGGCGATGGGGCTGCTGGGAAAAGTGTATCTTACCATGGCTGGCAAACCGCTCAGCCAGGCGGCCGCCTACCAGAAGGCGGCTGATATACTGAATACGCTGGTACAGCAGGCGCAGAATGGTACGGTGAATGCAGGATTGCTGACCACTTATGGCGATATATTCAGTACCCGCAATGAAATGAATAAGGAAGTATTGTTTGCGTTTCGCGGCAGTGCTAATAGTTCTTCGCAATCGAATGGAACGATCTTTCCCTGGATCATGGGATCGCATGGTTGTTATCCTACCGGATCAGGCCAGTTCCAGCCCCAGATGTATGGCTTGCGTTGGGATATCCTGCGTTTGTTTGAGAATACAGGGGCCGATACACGCCTGCGTGATGGGATCGGTGGCCGTTATCCCAGTCTTTCTGACCCACAGGTAAATGGAGTGGCAGATACCGTTTATTATGATACAACCCTGTTTGTATACCGGTTAAAAAGCAACCCTGCTTTCATGGTCGGATTCCCGGGTATTGTAAAGATCGGCCTCGGCTATACCAAATGGAAAAGCCAGGATGGTTATATCGGAAGCCCGTCCGGTTTCCAGAAAGACTGGATCGTATTGCGCTATGCAGATGTTTTACTTTGCCTGGCAGAAGCATTGAATGAACTCGATCAGCCTGGGACTGCCCTCAACCTTGTCAACCAGGTGCGGCAACGGGCCGGTGCTTCCGCCTGTCCGAATGTTCAGTATCCGGGTACGGATAAAATTGCTGTACGGGCATTGATACGTGATGAAAGAACGCGTGAGCTGATAGGAGAAGGAACAACTATACCAGATATCCGTCGCTGGGGTACATTGGAGGAGGAAATGAATGCAATGCGGGCGGATCAGTTTTTTGTGGGTCGTGTAAAGCCAGCCTATAATGCCAGGTTTCAGCTTTACCCGGTACCCTTTGCTGAAATTGCCACCAACTCTCAATTGCTACCCCAGAACCCGGGCTGGTAAAAAATATATTCCGGTTAGTTATTTATGATAGCAACTACACAAATCATACTGGCGATTAAAAAAGTAGTGCCCGGTTGGAATCCGATCATCATAGCAGGCATGATGATGATCGCATCTCTGCCGGGCATTGCCCAACAGGAAATGGCCTTATACGATTCTATCCCACTGGAAACCGATCCTACTGTTATTCAGACAAACAGGGATGGTACGTTGTTTGGATCGTATGCTCCTTCGCTGATTAAATATTTACCATCGAAGAAAAAAGCGACCGGCGCTGCTGTGATCATCTGCCCGGGCGGCGGATACAATGCCCTGGTGATCGCTACAGAAGGTTATCCAATTGCCCGGTATTTTGCGGAGCAGGGGATTGCCGCTTTTATTCTCAAATACCGTCTTCCGGATGCTGAGGCTACTGGTGCGCCCGATCTGCGTCCTCTGCAGGATGCACGCCGGGCTATAGAGGTAGTAAGGGCGCATGCAAAAGAATGGGATATTGATCCCGGCCATATCGGTATGATGGGCTTTTCGGCCGGAGGTCATCTTGTCGCTTCTGTCTCCACACATTCGGAAGGCAAATATCCTGTACCTGATTTTGCTTTGCTCATATATCCGCTTATCGATCTGGGCGATACGCTGGGACATGCCGGCTCCAGGGCCAGGTTGCTGGGCAAACAGCCTTCTGCTGAATTGATCCACGCCTATTCAAACGAAACACAGGTAGATAAGTCCACACCACCAACTTTTCTTTTACATACCGGCGATGATCGACTCGTAAAAGTGCAAAACAGTCTGCTTTATTATGAAGCGCTTCAGCAAAATGGTATAGCAGCTGAAATGCATATTTACCCGGAGGGAGGACATGGGGGCTTTGTATTACGGATCCCGCTCGAAAAATGGATGCCCCTTTGTGTAGAGTGGGTGTTAAAACAAAAACTTGCCGGTAAACAAATAAAGCAGGCAAACAAAATATCAAAGTGATGAAAATAGTACGGGGCAGAAAACATTTATATACATTTTTCCTGGTCGTATTAAGCGCAACGGGCTGCTTTTCACAACAGGTACTCCAGTCTTCATTACCTGGAGAAGCAGATATATGGATACTGGCCGGTCAGTCCAATATGCAGGGAGCTGGCCGTACGCCCGATAGTACAGCAGATGCCCGCCTCTGGATGTTGAATATGGACGGCCGCTGGATGCCGGCACGTAATCCATTGCATCGCATTTTTGAGGCAAAGGAGCCGTCTTATGAACTGGGTTTCTATGAACTGACTGCAAAGAATATTTCAAATAAAGATTCCTTTCATCTGGAATTTTTGAAAAACAGAGAGCAAAGCCGCAAAAATCCATATGCGGTAGGTGGTGTGGGCCCCGGTCTTTATTTTGGAAAACGCATAACAGAAGCTACCGGCCGGCCGATAGGTTTGATCCCCTGTGCTCTCGGTGGTGCCACTATAGAATTGTGGAGTCCGGAAAGAAAATCACGCGGCGACAGTTCATTATACGGCACAATGATCAGCAGGGCCATGCCTTTTCGCAAACGGATAAAGGGAATACTCTGGTCGCAGGGTGAATCGGAAGCTATGTTTGGCCTGACGGATACCTACGAGCAAAAACTGCTGCACTTTATTGACCAGCTACGGAAAGATCTCGACAGTCCGGACCTGCCGGTGGTCATTGTGCAAATAGGCAGGATGATCACGGATGCAAAAGATCAGCAGGTCAACTGGGAAAAAATAAGAGAGATACAACGGCAGGTAATTAAAAAAAGAAAAAATTTATATCTCACTACTGCCATCGATCTGCCATTGGACGATGCGGTACATACCAGTACGGATGGGCAAAAGCGGTTGGGAGCAAGAATGGCAGAGCTTGCGCTGAGCTATATATATAAATTGCCTGGTCATGCAGTTGGTATCGAGTTGGAAGGCCTCAGCCTGCACAAGGAAGAAGCCTCCGGTTTGTATTATCTGGATCTTGCATTCAAAGGCGTATGCGGAAGATTGCGGTCAGGAGCAGCGCCGTCCGATTTTCAATTACGCGTGGATGGCAAACAGAACTTTCTTTATGTGATAAGCCGCACCGAACTGCTATCGCAAAGCCCTTCGGTCATCCGCCTTTTCCTGTCGGCAAAGCCGCCGGCCAACACGATGTTATATGCAGGTGCCGGCAGCAATCCTTTTATGAATGTGACAGATGATCTGGATACACCGGTTCCTGCTATGGGGCCAGTGCCGGTACCGCAGGAGGAAGCCCCGTAAGCAAATTCATTGTAGTATTACCAGTATATCGTAGTTGAATCATGAAATTGTATAAGCACGTATCATTTGTCTTGTTTTGTCTCACTGCCTTATCCTGCCGGGCACAGGTGAATGGCCTGCAGGCCGGATTCCGTCAAATGCCTGACTCGGTAAAACCAGCCGTGTACTGGTATTGGTTGAATAATAATATTTCAAAAGAAGGCGTGCGAAAAGATTTGCAGGCTATGGCAGATGTAGGTATTGGCCGCGCTTTTATCGGCAATATCGGTTTGGAAAAAGAACAATTAGCCTATGGTCATGTGCCGGTACTTTCTCCCGAGTGGTATGATATTACGAGAGAAGCTATTAAAGCTGGCGGTGATTATGGCGTGAACATCGGTCTGTTCAACAGTCCGGGATGGAGCATGTCTGGCGGCCCCTGGGTAGGCATAGGTCAATCTATGCGTTACCTTGCCAGTGAAGAACTGACCGTTACCAGGCCGGGCCTTACGGCCATACAATTACCCGGGCCACATGGAGTAGATTTTCCTACGGTGAGGGTACTTGCCTTTCCGGCATCCAAAGAAAAGACACCGTCTGACTGGCTCCGGCCAAAGAAGGTAGATGCCAATTTTTCATTGACACAGGCGGATAACTGGTTCGATGCTGATACTGCGACTGTAGTGCCTCTACCGGCAAGGCCAGCCAGCCAACCCTGGGAGATCGATTTTGAATTTGATCAGGTGCAAACGATCAGAAGCCTCGTCCTGTATCCTGCATCAAGATCCATACAGGCTGATGTGGAGCTGTTGATAAAGGAAGCTGATGGCTACCGCAGCGTCCGCAGTTTTAAACTCGACAGGAATAATGTATCCAACATAGTAGGGTTTCTTCCGTATGGACCGGTTGCCGTCAGTTTTCCTGCAGAAAAAGGAGATCGTTTCAGAATAAAGATCAGTAGTCTGAAAGGTTCAAAAGAGGGAATAGCAGATATCCGTTTTTCTTCCGTACCGTTATTGGAAAGATATGTAGAGAAACAACTGGGCAAAATGTTTCAGGAGCCTTTGCCTTTGTGGGAAGAGTATCAATGGAAAACGCAGGCAGAGCCCGGAAGAGATCTTATTCTTGCCGATCCGTCCCGCATACTTGATATTACGAGGCAACTGGGTAAAGATGGTAAACTGAACTGGAAAGTGCCTGCCGGCAAATGGACGATCATCCGTTTTTTTATGAAGCCTACAGGTGTCGTGAATGCGCCTGCTGCCGAAGAGGGACGGGGACTTGAACTGGATAAGATCAACGCCAAAGCAGTCGATGCGCATTATGATGCATTCATCGGAAAAATTGTAAAAAGTATGACACCGCATGAGCGGCGGGCACTGAAGTATGTGGTAGGAGATAGTTATGAAACCGGTTCACAAAACTGGACAGACTCGCTGGAAACGGCTTTCAGGAAAAGATATAATTATGATCCTATTCCCTGGTTGCCGGTACTCACGGGCAGGATCGTACGATCGGCTGACCAATCCGACAGGTTCTTGTGGGACCTCCGTCGCCTGGTAGCCGATAAAGTAGCAGGGGACTATGTGCGCCGCCTTCGTGAAAGAAGTAATCAGGATGGTATGAAGCTGTGGCTGGAGAATTACGGTCACTGGGGTTTCCCCGCTGAGTTTCTTCAATACGGCGGGCAATCGGATGAAGTGGCGGGCGAGTTCTGGAATGAACGCGACCTGGGTTCGGTAGAACTAAAAGCGGCATCATCGGCAGCGCATATCTATGGCAAAGGAAAAGTTTCTGCAGAGTCGTTTACCAGCTCCGGTGCAGGACTGGTGTATGCCCGCTATCCCTTACTATTGAAAGCAAAGGCCGACTGGTCGTTTACGGAAGGAATCAATAATACGCTGCTGCACGTATACATCCATCAGCCGGATACGACCACCTACCCGGGTATCAATGCCTGGTTTGGCACAGAGTTCAACCGGAAGAATACCTGGTTTTACAAGGGCAGATCGTTTGTTGATTATATCAGGCGTTGCAATTATATGCTTCAGCAAGGGCATCCTGTTATTGATGTGGCCTATTTCATTGGTGAAGATGCTCCCAAGATGACCGGTACCCGTCAGCCTGCGCTGCCTGAGGGTTTTCAATTTGATTATATCAATGCAGAAGTGATAGAAACGAGATTGACGGTGAAAGACGGTTATCTGGTACTGCCGGATGGTATGCGTTACAGGGTATTGGTGTTGCCGCCATTACAGACCATGCGCCCGGCATTGCTGCGCAAGATCAGGCAACTGGTGGAAGCCGGTGCGGTAGTAGTGGGCCCGCCGCCACAGCGCTCGCCCAGTATGGAAAATTATCCGGCGGCTGATAAAGAGGTCAGCCGCCTGGCAGCGGAAATGTGGACCAGCGAGGCATCAAAGGGAAAAGGCCGCTCGCTCGGGCGCGGAAAACTTTTTTATTCGGATGATCTGCAAACAGTGTTTGGGCAGATTGGCCTTTCGCCTGATATGAAGTTGAATAAGAAAGACTCTCTTTTATTTGCACATCGTATATCAGGCGGTACAGATATTTATTTTATATCCAACCAGTCTTATTCAACAGTATCTGCATCCCCCTCGTTTCGTGTAACCGGTAAGAAACCGTATTGGTTTGATCCGGTGACCGGCATTAGCCGGCCTCTTCCGGAGTACATCGAAAACGGACCTTATACAACGTCGCCCCTGGTATTGGCTGCCCTGCAGAGCGGGTTTGTTGTATTTGATAAAAATGCACCGGAAGCCAGGCAGGAAGCTGCAGGCAATTTCCCTTCACCCGTATCATTGCCGGTGGCACTGCAACCCTGGACGTTGGATATAAGCAATAAGAACCTTGTGCTCGATTCGCTTATCGACTGGAGCCAGTCGGCAGATGAAACAGTAAAATATTTTTCCGGTACTGCGGTATATAAAAACAGGTTTGAATTATCCCTGCCGGCCACCCCGGAACGCGTGTTGCTCAACCTTGGCAAACTATCGGCGATGGCGGAAGTATTTGTCAATGGCAAATCTGCAGGTACTGTCTGGACAGCGCCCTGGCAGGTGGATATAACAGACCTGCTGCAACCCGGTGAAAATAATTTGCGTATTGAAGTAGTGAATACCTGGGTCAACCGGATGATAGGAGAGAGCCGGCTACCAGCCAGTGAGAGAAGTACCTGGATGAATTATAACCAGTATAAACCCGGGAGTCCTTTGCAATCTTCGGGTTTGCTGGGGCCGGTACAATTTCTTACAGTTAAATATGCACAAGGCCAATGAGGACTAACGTTACAAGGACAGGTGCATTGACAGGTCTTTTCATTTTCCTGGTAGCAGGCGGAATGATCAACAAGAGGAGTGAGGCAGAGATTCATGAACACACGGGAAAAGAATCAATGAGTTTTCTGGAGAATGAATATATCCGTATCGGTGTGGACCTGGACTTAGGTGGAGCGATCACCTATCTCTCCACTTCGTTCAGCAACGGCAACATGATCAATAATCATGATTGGGGCCGGCAGATACAGTTGTCTTTTTACAGTGGTCCGGTTCCTTTTGTTCCGAATGGAAAAGAACCTGACCCTCAATGGCGCATGCTGGGATGGAACCCTATACAGTCGGGCGACTTTGTCGGCAACCGGTCACGGATAGTAAGTTATTCAAATAACGGTAAAGAGATCTATGTGAAATGTATCCCCATGCAATGGCCACTGGATAATGAACCGGGTGAATGTTTTTTTGAATCATGGATACAACTGGAAAAGAATGTGGTCAAAGCGCGCGCAAAGATCACCAATCAACGAAAGGATACTACTTATTATGGCAGTCGTCACCAGGAGATGCCGGCGGTATACACAAATATTAAATATGGCAGGCTGGTAACTTACCAGGGCGACCAACCTTATACAGGAGATGCTGTATCGGATATTGAACAGGATAATATACCGGGCAAAGGAGATATTCGTTGGAAATACTGGCAGGCTACGGAAAACTGGGCCGCCTGTGTTGATCATACGGGTAAAGGTCTTGGAATATGGTCGCCCGAAACACAATCCTTTTGTGGCGGACGCTATGGCAGCAGGAGCGATACCATTGGTACAAAAGCCCAGGGCACTGCTTATTTATCACCTCTTTCATCTGAAGTGCTGGATCATAATATCGAATTTGAATATGAGTATGATCTTATCGCAGGTACGCTGCAGGAGATCAGGGATTTTGTTTACCGGAAAAATGAAAAGAACAAAAAGAGTTTACCTGATTATTACTTCAGGAGTGATCGCGGGCATGTAGCCCTCTACGGGATGCGCGATGGCGGATGGCCGGTAAAAGAAGGACTTGATCTGCGACCAGATGGAAACGCTTACCTGCTTACACCTCCTTCGGGCTGGGATGCAAAAGAGGCGCCTGTAATAGAGTTGGAAGCGGCCTATACCGGTATCACTGGCCAGGCACGTGTGACCTTTCAGCGGTTTGGCCAGCAAGGATTTGATTCACTTCAGTCAGCAACGTTTACCATTGTTCCGGATGGTAATATGCGGAAATACCAGGTATTGCTGGCCAGTAACGATTTGTACAAAGGATTTATCACTCGTCTGAAAATAGAACCTTTTCCTATAGAAGAGCAGGCAACTGCGTATTGTAAAATGAAAAGAATCCGGTTGCTGGGTAAGCGGCCTGAATAAAAAATTATATGAAACAGTTATCGGGATATAGCCTTGCTTTTTTATTGCTGGTATTCATTACCGGAAATGCAGCAGCACAATTGCTGACTGACCCGGCAAAAGCCGGCTTTTCTTCAAAACGTTTACAACGGATCGATACCGTGATGAACGAGTATATTCAGAAAGGATGGATCAATGGCGCAGTGGCCATCGTGTACAGGAATGGTGTGCCCGCTTATTACCGGGCTTTCGGATACAACAATACGGACACTAAACAGCCACTGCAGGCCAACCATATATTCCGGATGGCCTCTATGAGCAAAGCCATTACGTCGGTAGCCGTCATGATGCTGTATGAAGAGGGGAAATTCTTATTGGATGATCCGGTAGGTAAATACATTCCTTCGTTTAAAGACCAGAAAGTGATAGACCAGTTTAATGACAGGGATTCTACTTATACTACCAAAGCGGCTAAACGACAGGTGACGATCCGCGACCTGCTTACGCATACCGCCGGTATCGGTTACCCGCAGATTGGCGATAATGTGGCGAATGCGATCTATGCCAAAGCTGGTCTGCACATGGGTTTCAATACGCATGATCCGGCATCGCTGGGCGAAAAGATGAAAATACTCGGATCATTGCCGTTGCTGAATCAGCCCGGTGAAAAATGGTGTTACGGATTGAATACCGACCTGCTTGGATACCTGATAGAAGTGATATCGGGTCAGTCATTTGCTGATTTTTTAAGCAAAAGATTGTTTGCACCGCTTGGTATGAAGGACACCTACTTCTATTTGCCCGAGGAAAAAAGATCACGTCTCGCCACACAGTTTACCGAAGATAGTGCCGGTAAGCTAAAACCAGTGTATGACTATGTGTCTTTCAATGGAAAATTTTATGTGGACTTTCCGCTGGCTACCAGTACTTACTACTCCGGGGGCGGTGGCCTTTGCAGCACGGCCCAGGATTATGCTGTTTTCCTGCAAATGTTGGTGAATGGGGGAGTTTATAAAGGTCAGCGGATATTAAGTCCGGCTACAGTAAGATTAATGACGATGAACCAGACTGGTAATATCGCTCTCGGCCAAAACCGGTTTGGACTGGGTTTTGAAATAGTGACCGAACGCGGAGCGGCCAAAGGGCCGTTGAGTGAAGGCTCTTACAGCTGGGCCGGTGCTTTTAATACTTCTTTCTGGGTAGATCCGAAAGAAAAGCTGACAGCAGAGTTGTTGTTGCAGATATTGCCCACCAGCCATGGAGAAATACATGACAAGTTCAAAGTGCTCGTGTACCAGGCTATTGAAAAGTAAAGGAATTTTTCCGGACTGTAGGTTATCATAACGGATTGTTGTGCCGCATTTTTCACCAAAATGTACTGGTATGTTTCGTTTACTCCTGGCCGGTTTGCTTATACTGCAACTCTTTACGGTAGATCATGCAGCTATCCTGCACGATAAGATCATGGGTATTAAAAATAGTATTCCGGCCACAGAAGATTCTGCACGCAAAAAATTGTACAGCCTGCTGGGCCGGCTACCCCAACGGTACAGGCCTGTCACAGCTAAAAGGGATTCCGTGACCGAACGAGACGGAATGATCATCGAGAAATGGTCGCTTGATTTGAATGGGCTGGAGAACGTACCGGCTTTTTTTGTAAAGCCGGCCAATATCAAAGGACGTTTGCCGGTGGTGTTGTTCAATCATTCACATTTTGGCCAGTACCAGGTAGGTAAGAACGAATTGATAGAGGGAAGAAAAGAAATGCAGGATCCTCCCTATGCGACTGCACTGGCCAGAATGGGAATTGCGAGTTTTTGTATCGATGCCTGGGGCTTTGGCGAGCGAAATACCCGGTCTGAGCAGGATATTTTCAAAGAGATGTTGTGGAAGGGGCAGGTGATGTGGGGTATGATGGTATACGATAACCTGCGGGCATTGGATTACCTGTTCACCCGCGATGATGTAGACACACAAAGAGTAGCCACGATGGGTATGTCGATGGGCAGCACGATGGCCTGGTGGCTGGCCGCACTGGATGAGCGAATCAAAGTTTGTGTAGATATCTGCTGCCTGACCGATTTTCAGGAACTGATCCGCGACAATGGGCTGAGCCGGCACAGTATCTATTACTATGTACCCGACCTGCTCAATCATTTTTCTACTTCCGATATCAATGCGTTGATCGCACCGCGACATCATTTCGGTCTGGCTGGTCGTTTTGATCCGCTTACCCCCGTATCCGGTCTGGAGATCATCGATAAAAATATGAAACGTGTGTATACAGAAAGGAATGCCGCTGCCAACTGGCAGTTGAAAATTTATGATGTACCGCATCTTGAAAATGAAGCCATGCGAAAAGATATACTGGATTATCTGAAGAAGTGGCTTTGATCATTGCTGCGATGCCAGCAACAACCCGCAACTGAATACATGATTCGATTAACACAGTCATACAGGAAGATTATCTTATTTGCAGCCGGATTGTTTTTATTTGCATCGCTGCTGAAGGCTCAATATGGCTGGCCTGCAATAACTGCAGAAGCAAAGCCCTGGGCCCGCTGGTGGTGGCCGGGCAGCGCTGTTGAGAAAGAAGGTTTGCGGCTAAACCTCGAAGCATATGCAGCTGCAGGATTAGGAGGATTGGAACTCACGCCCATTTATGGAGTAAAGGGAGCCGATGCTGCTTTTATTCCCTATCTCAACGAAAAATGGATAGAACAGTTCAGGTATGCGTTGAAAGAATCATCCCGCCTTGGTATGCGAATGGATATGGCCACCGGAACGGGCTGGCCCTTTGGCGGGCCTTATGTAGGAGAGACGGATGCCTGTAAAAACCTGGTGATCGACACCATGCGGCTGACGGGTGGAAAAGAGCAGGAAGTTTCTCTGCAGCGTATGCAGGAGGGATACCTGAGGACAGTGAGTGGGAAAAAGCCTGCTTTTGAAGAAGTGCAGCGTGCTATTCTGCAGCGTGACAGTCTGCAGGCCTATGCCGTAGAGCAGCTAAGGTGGCCTGTGCCACTCCGGCTTATGGCGGTAACGGCTTATGGAGATGATGGAACGGTAATCGATCTGACCGCACTGGTAGATGCAAAAGGTATTCTCCGGTGCAAAGTGCCGGCAGGGATATCATGGAAAGTGTATGTGTGTTATATGGGCTGGCATGGCAAATGGGTGGAGCGTGCCGCACCGGGAGGAGAAGGCAATGTGATCGATCATTTTCAGAAAGCGGCACTTACAGGATATCTTTCTGTATTCGATAGTGCATTTCATAAGAAGATACCTGCAGGACTTCGGGCATTTTTCAACGACTCCTATGAAGTGGATGACGGCACAGGGCAAAGCGACTGGACGCCTTCTTTCTTTCGGGAATTTCGGAAACGCCGCGGTTATGACCTGCGTTTGTGGATAAGGGCCCTGCAACAGGAAGATAAACCCGCTAACAACCAGCAGGTGCTGGCTGATTACCGGTTGACGGTAGCGGAGTTGTTGGCAGATGAATTTACAACCACGTGGAGCAACTGGGCCCATAAGTACGGGAAGATAACAAGGAGTCAGGCACACGGCTCGCCCGGCAATATACTTGATCTCTATGCAGCTGTGGATATTCCCGAAGGAGAAGGCGAGGAGGTATTGCGGCTGAAGTTTGCCAGTTCGGCGGCGCATGTATCCGGCAAACAACTGGTGGGTGGCGAACTGGCTACCTGGCTGGGTGATCATTTTGAAGCAACGCTGGCCGATGTGCAGCGTATGGCTAACCTGTTTTTCATATCGGGGATCAATCATCTCGTTTACCACGGTCTTTGTTATTCTCCACCAGATGAGCCATGGCCGGGATGGCTCTTTTATGCGGCTGTTCATTTCTCGCCACAACATCCGTTCTGGAAAGATTTTACCAAACTGAATACTTATATCGCACGGGTGCAATCCGTATTGCAACAGGGGGCGGCTAAACATGATATCCTGCTTTATTTTCCTTTTCAGGAATTTCTCAGGAAAAGCACAGGCCAAAGGCTTATGCATTTTGACGGCATGAAAAATATCGAAGCAACGCCGTTTGCATATATGGCCGATAGCCTGCAACGCCTGGGGTATACTTTTGATTTTATTTCAGACAAACAGTTGCAGCAGCTTTATTGCCGCAACGGACAACTGCAAAGCGGGAGCTCTTCCTACAAAGTGATCCTGGTGCCTCCGGTGGACTGTATGCCTGCAGCAACGGTGAATAAACTGGAGAAACTGGCCCGGGCGGGAGCCAGCGTTATTTTTGCTTCAACTGAAAAAATATGGTCGGCTGATGGGCAACCCGGCAAAGACCGGCGGTTGCTTGTTTCTTTCGCAGGTGTTTCGGACAAGCGTACGGTGGTTTTAAAAAAGGGACAAGGCAGGTGGATAGCCGATGCATACTGGGTGAGTGCGCTGCAAACAACCGGTGTTAACCGCGAGCCAATGGTTGATCATGGCCTGCAATTTACCCGCAAGTTGCTGGCCAATGGAACAACCCGCTATTTTGTGGTCAATACTTCCGGTCGCTACTGGAAGGGCTGGACGGGGTTCAATGCTTCCGGTCATGCCGTTTTATTGCGCGATGCCTTAAGCGGTCAGATCGGAAAAGGGCAGATAAAGCATGCTCCGGACGATACAGGGTTAGAAGTATACCTGTCACTGTCCCCCGGACAATCCATCGTAGCAGATTTTTTAGCAGACGATCCTTTTATATCCGGGTTTCGTTTTTTTGAAGCAGAGGAAAAAGGGGTTGTGCTGCCCGGCCCCTGGCAGGTACGTTTTGATAGCGGGGGCCCGGTGATCCCGCAACAGGAAACAATACCGTCGCTACGGAGCTGGACGGAATTTTCACAAAAAGAAGCAGCCTGGTTTTCGGGAACTGCGGTGTACAGCATTAACTTTCCCCGCCCCGCATACCCGTCGGATCATTTTCTTCTTGACCTTGGAAGAGTAGCGGAGTCTGCAAATATCCGGCTCAATGGCAGGATGCTGGATACACTTATTGCAGCACCCTGGCAGGTGGTAATACCGGCTGATCGGTTGCAGGCAAGCAATACACTGGAGATAGCAGTGAGCAATGGGATGCAAAACCGTATTATGCACATGCAAAAGGCGGGAGGAGATTGGAGACGGTTTTACAATGTCAATTTCCCTGCAAAAGATGCAAAGAACAGGGACCGTAACGGTTTATTTACAACAACAGGCTGGCACCCAGTGGTATCTGGTCTGCTGGGACCTGTACAACTGATACCTGTACGGGCTGATTAACTGCATGTAGGTACATGACAGTTAACCGCCTGTTGAACAATAGTTTTGAATCTGCTCCCCAACATAGCGTAGAGTGGTTTACCCCAGGGGCTGCAAACAACATTTTTGTTATGACGATTGTCCTTGGCCTTTTATTTCACTTTATCGGCGGATTTGCATCCGGTAGTTTTTATATACCCTATAAACAGGTGAGGGGGTGGTCCTGGGAAACATACTGGCTGGCGGGTGGATTCTTTTCGTGGTTGATCGTTCCCTTTGTGGCGGCATGGCTTACGATTCCGGATTTTATGGACATCATCCGTTCTGCCGATGGCAGTACCCTGTTTTGGACCTATTTTCTCGGGTTGCTGTGGGGTATTGGCGGGCTCACATTTGGGTTGTCGATGCGTTACCTGGGCATGTCGCTTGGTATGGCGGTGGCGCTGGGTTTTACTTCATCCTTTGGCGCACTGATCCCTGCCATTTACCGGGACCTTTTTACTTCGGAAACGGAAAACAGCTTTAGTACCATGCTGGTTACTCCCGGTGGGCAGTGGGTACTGGCGGGAATACTGGTTTGCCTGCTGGGGATTGCTATCTGTGGTAAAGCCGGTATGTATAAAGAGAAAGAGCTGGCGCCTGCCGAAAAAACGGCTTCCATCAAAGAGTTCAACCTGAAGAAAGGATTGATCGTGGCTATCATATCCGGTATTCTCAGTGCCTGTTTTAATTACGGTATTGAAGCCGGCAGGGAAATGAGTGTTGCTGCAGAAGCAGCCGGTGCCAACCCGCTTTTTCGAAACAATGTCATCTTCGTTGTGGTGCTGTGGGGAGGCCTTACCACCAACCTGATATGGTGCCTGCTGCTCAGCATCCGTAATCGTTCTTATGGCGATTATACCGACAGGACCCGGCCGCTGCTTCGGAATTATTTCTTTTCCGCACTGGCTGGCACTAGCTGGTTCCTGCAGTTCTTTTTTTATGGAATGGGCGAGAGCAAACTCGGTAATGGAGCCAGTTCCTGGATACTTCACATGGCATTTATTATCCTTATATCGAGCATGTGGGGCCTGGTGCTGAAAGAATGGAAAGGAGTGAGCGCCCGTACCAGGCGGACTATTGTATTCGGAATTTTAACCATAATACTTTCGGTGCTGATTGTCGGCTACGGCAATTCTCTTACCTGATCTTATTGAAAATGTAAACTGTTTTATGAAATCAATTGAAACGAAACAATTCAAACATGTAAGTTACCTCTGGGAGGAGGAAGTGGCAGATACGATGAGGGGCGATGAAGTGGCTTTGCTCGTGTATCGCTCTAACCTGCTGGGCAGCGACCTGCGCCTTACCAACTATGGAGGAGGTAATACTTCCTGCAAAGCGGCCGATAAAGATCCCCTTACTGGTGAGGCAGCAGATATCATGTGGGTAAAAGGCAGTGGCGGCGATTTACGTACGATGAAGCGGAATGGCCTGGCTGCATTGTATATGGAGCGTTTGCTGAACCTGAAGAAAGTATATCGAGGCATAAAGTATGAAGATGAAATGGTAGCCCTTTTCAATCATTGCATTTTCGACCTGCAATCAAAAGCGCCTTCCATCGATACGCCCCTGCATGCATTTCTTCCCTTCCGTCATATTGATCATTTACATCCCGATGCGGTGATCGCTATCGCGGCTGCGAAAGACGGCAAGCGCATCGTGCAGGAAATATTCAACGGAGCCGTAGGCTGGGTAGACTGGCAGCGCCCTGGTTTTGACCTTGGCCTTCAGTTGCGCAAATGCCTGGATGATAATCCCGGTATCCGTGGTATTGTACTTGGATCGCATGGCCTGTTTACCTGGGGCGATACAGCGTATGAATCTTATATCAATACGCTCGAAGTAATAGAACGTTGTGCTGCTTACCTGCAAGAAAATGCGCTGCCAGCAGAAAAAGTATTTGGCGGACAAAAAGTGCAGGCTTTATCCAAAGAAGAAAGACTTAACCAGGCAGCAGCTATAGCACCTGTGCTGCGCGGCTTCTGCAGTTCGCAGGTAAACATGATCGGTCATTTTACAGACGATCCGCGTGTACTGGAATTTATCAATTCACATGACCTGTCACGACTGGCTCCCCTCGGTACCAGCTGCCCGGACCATTTTCTGCGTACCAAGATATCTCCGCTTGTGCTCAATATAACTCCGGAGCAGGATCTGGCTGATACAAAAAATGTCCGCGCCCTGCTACAGCCCCAGTTTGAAGCTTACCGGGCGATGTACTCCGAATATTATGAATCGTGCAGGCATCCTGACAGCCCTGCCATGCGCGACCCCAATCCTGTGATCCTACTCTATCCCGGCGTGGGTATGTTTGCTTTTGCCAAAGACAAACAAACGGCGCGGGTGGCAGCGGAGTTTTATATCAATGCGATCAACGTGATGCGAGGTGCGGAAGCGGTGTCGCAATACACCGCTTTGCCGAGGCAGGAAGCTTTCAATATTGAATACTGGTTGCTGGAAGAAGCCAAACTGCAGCGTATGCCCCGTCCCCGCAGTCTGTCTGGTAAAGTGGCACTGGTCACCGGCAGCGCTGGTGGCATCGGCAAAGCTATTGCCCGGAAGTTTGCAGAAGAAGGCGCCTGTGTGATCATCAACGATATCGATGCGGACCGCCTGGCAGAAGCCAATGCCCGTTTTGATCAGCTCTTCGGGTCAGATGTATATGCTTCCACACTGCTGGATGTGACCAAACCGGATACGATCCGCGAAGCGTTGAAACTGGCCGCCGTTACGTTTGGCGGCGTTGATATACTCGTAAACAATGCGGGACTGTCTATTTCTAAACCCCTCGAAGAGCACACCGAAAAAGATTGGGATCTTTTGTATGATGTACTGGTAAAAGGTCAGTTTCTCGTAACGCAGGAAGCGGTGACTGTCATGCAAAAGCAGGCGATAGGAGGAGACGTGGTCAATATCGTTAGCAAGAACGGGTTGGTCAGTGGCCCCAACAATGCAGGCTATGGCTCTGCCAAAGCCGCCCAGTTGCATCTCAGCAGGCTAAATGCGGCCGAACTGGGAAAAGATAAAATAAGAGTGAATGTGGTCAACCCGGATGCTGTAATTTCAGATAGTAAAATATGGTCAGGCGGATGGGCCGAAGGACGGGCTAAAGCCTACGGCATCAGCGTAAACCAGCTGCCTGAATTCTACGCCAGGAGAACCTTACTCAATGAAATTATCAATCCGGAAGATATTGCAGATGCCTGCCTGGCATTCGTAAACGGATTGTTGCGGAAATCGACCGGGAATATGATTAATGTTGATGGCGGTGTGGCAGCTGCTTTCAGCCGTTAGAAAAAGATTATTAACAGACTATTGCTTACCAAATGAGGATTGATCCAACTCGTATCGCCGAACATAATGAACGCCCTGGCCTTAAAGCTAAACACATGGAGGCCCTGTCTTTTGCCGCTTTGACAATTCCTGATGCGGAAGTTATCATTAATAAGTTGATGCAGTTTCAGGTGGCTATTCCAAGCTGGGCATTGGGAACGGGCGGCACGCGGTTTGGGCGATTCTCCGGTGCAGGTGAACCAGGCTCGCTGGAGCAAAAGATTGAAGATATAGGATTGATCCATGCACTCAACAGGGGAAGCGGAGCCGTTTCGCTGCACATACCCTGGGATATTCCGAAGCAGCCGGAAACTATAAAAGCACTGGCTGAGGAATTTGGACTGAAGTTCGATGCCGTAAACAGCAATACTTTCCAGGATCAGCCTGGACAGGCGTTCAGTTACAAATTTGGCTCATTGCAACACGTGAAAAAGGAAGCCCGTCAACAGGCAATTGAGCATAATCTCGAAGTGATCGATTGGGGAAAACAGCTGGGTTCGAAAGCACTTACAGTCTGGTTGAGCGATGGTTCCTGTTTCCCCGGTCAGCTGAACTTCAGGAAAGCATTTGAAAATACACTGGAAGGATTGGAAAGTATCTATGCGGGGCTTCCTGAAGACTGGAAACTGCTGGTAGAATACAAAGCATACGAACCTAATTTTTATTCTACCACGATCGGAGATTGGGGACAAAGTATGCTGCTGGCCAGTAAACTCGGCCCCAAAGCATATACCCTGGTTGACCTCGGGCATCATTTACCGAATGCCAACATCGAGCAGATAGTAGCCATTTTACTGATGGAAAACAAACTCGGTGGATTTCATTTCAATGATTCCAAATACGGAGATGATGATCTGACCGTGGGCAGCATCAAACCCTATCAGCTTTTTCTCATTTTCTGCGAACTGGTAGAAGGAATGGATGCAAAAGAGATAGATCATGCTACGGGTCTGGCCTGGATGATTGATGCTTCGCATAATGTAAAAGATCCGCTGGAAGACCTGTTGCAGTCTGTTGAAGCTATCATGATCGCTTATGCACAGGCGTTAATTGTTAACAGGACCGGTTTGAAGCAAGCGCAATCCGAAAACGATACGGTAATAACTCAGGAAATTTTACAGACTGCCTTCCGGACAGACGTGCGGGCTTTGATTGCAGAAGCCAGAAAAAGAGCCGGCGGTGCATTACGTCCCCTGGAATTATTCAGGGAGTTGAAGGTGCGGGAAAAACTGGTAAAGGAAAGAGGAACTAAAACAATTGCTGCAGGATTGTAATGCAAAAAATACCCGTTATAGCTGTTTTTGACATTGGTAAGACCAATAAAAAACTGCTGCTGTTTGATGAGCAGTACCAATTAATAGATGAACATAGCGTAAGATTTGATGAAATACAGGACGAGGACGGCTTTCCCTGCGAAAACCTGGATAATCTCCGGTTGTCCGTTTTCGATACGCTAAAAACAATACTGGCCAGGCCGGATATCGAAGTAAGGGCGATCAACTTCGCCACTTACGGTGCCAGCTTCGTTTACCTTGACAAACATGGTGCTGAGCTCACTCCCCTGTACAATTATCTGAAGCCTTACCCGGAGGATATCAAACAGGCTTTTTATCATACGCACGGCGAAGCTCAGCAGATATCATTGGAAACAGCATCGCCCGAACTGGGGAGCCTCAATTCGGGGATGCAGCTATACAGAATCAAAAAGCAAAGACCTGATATTTTCAACAATATCAGATATGCACTGCACCTGCCCCAGTATATGAGTTATATCCTGTCAGGTGTTTTTTTAACAGATATCACCAGTATAGGCTGTCATACGCAACTTTGGGATTTTAAGAATAATTGCTACCACAATTGGGTGAAGCGGGAGGGGATTGTTGAAAAATTTGCACCGCTGGCTAATTGTAAGTATACCATACGCTCTTCTTTTTCGTCACTCCCCTTTAAAGTGGGCATAGGAGTACATGACAGTTCCGCAGCCCTTATTCCATACCTTGTAAGCTTTCGGGAACCATTTGTATTGTTATCAACAGGTACCTGGTGTATTAGTCTCAATCCGTTCAATACAGAACCGTTGACAGTTGAAGAGCTCAGGAAGGATTGCCTGTGTTACTTCAGTTTTGATGGAAAACCGGTAAAGGCATCAAGACTGTTTGCGGGGTATGAACATGAACAGCATCTCGATCGTATCGCTGATCATTTTTCTCAACAAACGGCAAAGTATAAAACGATGTCGTTTGATCCGGCCATTGCAGTGTCGTTAAAGAGGAAAGAAAGACTGGGAAATTCTACCGTTCCCAAAACAAAAGGCTTTGCATTTGAAGGAAGGGATCTGAATGACTTTGCAAATGACACGGAAGCTTATCACCAGCTTGTTATGGATATAATTGCTGTTCAGGTACAAGCCACTTCATTAGTGGTTGATAAGAGCAGGTCGGTTAAAAGAATATTTGTCGACGGCGGATTTAGCCGCAATAGCATTTATATGAATCTTCTGGCCGCTTCTTTTCCTGATATGGAAGTATATGCCGCAGCTATGGCGCAGGCCAGCGCATTAGGTGCCGCTCTTGCCATACACTCTTCCTGGAATGAGTATGCAATGCCAAAAGATATTATCGAATTAAAATTTTATGCAGCCGAACAGGTGCAGCAATCATGACTATAGGGTTATTTATTCCTTGTTATATAGATCAGTTCTATCCGGGAGTCGGCATCGCTACATTGAAATTGCTGGAAAAACTGGGATGCGAAGTTGTTGTGCCACTGCGGCAAACCTGTTGCGGACAGCCAATGGCAAATAGCGGATTTGCTCATCTATCAAACGGATGTGACAGGAATTTTGTTGACAACTTCAGCGATTGCAGATATATCGTTGCTCCATCAGGCAGTTGCGTCTTGCATATAAAAAACCATCTGACTGATAAAAATCGCCCGGAGCATGCTGAACATATCCGGCAGAACATTTTTGAACTGACAGAATTCCTGGTAGATGTACTGAAAGTAAAAAGCCTCAGGGCAAATTTTCCTTATAAAGTCGGATGGCATAACAGCTGTCATGGACAAAGAGGCCTTCATCTTTCATCAATGAGTGAGCAGGTGCTGCCTGCGTTTTCCAAGCCGGAAGAATTGCTGGCCCTGGTAAAAGGAATACAAATAGTCAGGCCTGTCCGCAATGATGAGTGCTGTGGATTTGGCGGTACTTTTTGCGTATTTGAAGAAGCGGTGAGTGTAAAAATGGGAAAAGACAGGGTCCGCGAGCATGCAATGAACGAAGTGGATTATATCGCGGCAGCAGATATGAGTTGTTTAATGCATCTGGACGGGATTTTAAGGAGACAAAAAAGTACGATAAAGACGATCCATATCGCAGAGATATTGAATGCGGAATAAAACGGCTGATTGTGATTCGGCCACAGCTATATAATCGTATATAAATGAAAGGACACGCTTCATTATCGGAACAGTTCATTACAAATGAAGCCAGGGTCGACTGGCACGACGAAACTTTATGGTGGGTTCGGCAGAAAAGGGATAAGGCGGCTTATAGTCTGCCCGAATGGGAGATACTGAGAGAATGGGCCTCACAAATAAAAAATTATACGCTTTCACATCTGGATGAATGCCTGGTTGAGTTTGAAAAAAATGCTTTGGCCAATGGCATCCTGGTGCACTGGGCCTCCGATGCGACCATGCATAACCGGATCGTTCACGGGATCATTCGGTCCAATAACGTAAAAAGGGTGGTGAAAAGCAAAAGTATGCTTACAGAAGAATGCCATCTGAATGAATATCTTTCTGAACAGGGGATTGAAGTAATAGATACCGATCTGGGCGAAAGGATTGTTCAGCTCCGGAATGAGCCGCCCAGTCATATCGTGCTGCCGGCTATTCATTTAAACAAGCAGGATGTAAGTGAAACATTTCATGCGCATTTGCAAACCGAAAAAGGGAATAATGATCCGCAGTATCTGACTGCAGCCGCGAGGCAGCACCTTCGTGAGAAATTCCTTGAAGCCGATCTTGCGATTACCGGAGTGAATTTTGCTATTGCAGAAACAGGAGGTATTGTTGTTTGTACCAATGAAGGGAACGCCGATATGGGTACCCATGCGGCAAAAATTCATATCGCCTGTATGGGTCTTGAAAAGATTATTCCCCAGGCGGAGCACCTGGCGGTATTCCTGAGATTGCTGGCAAGAAGTGCCACAGGACAACCCATCACAACTTATTCCAGTCATTTTCACAGGCCCAGACCGGGACAGCAACTTCATATTGTGATCGTTGACAACGGCCGAAGCAGGCAATTGGGCAGAGAAGATTTCAGAAATTCATTGAAATGTATTCGCTGTGCAGCCTGTTTTAATACCTGTCCTGTTTATAGAAGAAGCGGAGGATATAGTTATCATACGGCAGTAGCCGGGCCTATAGGTTCTATCCTCAATCCGAACCTGGATTTGAAAGCATATTCTGATCTGCCCTTTGCTTCTACATTATGCGGGAGTTGTGATAATGTCTGCCCGGTAAAGATCAATATACATGAGCAGTTGTGGAAATGGAGACAGGTAGTTGTAGCCGAAGGGCATGTTGCTACCAGTAAAAAAGCAGGATTTGGACTGATGTCTTTCATACTCTCCAATCCGGCGCTATACAGACTGGCGGGAAGACTGGCGCGGCGGATGATGAGACTTTTCCCTTTTGTTGTGAAAAACCGGTTTAATCCCTGGTTTAAACAAAGGGAAATGCCCGAAGCGCCCTCGCAGAGTTTTCGGGACTGGTATATAAAAAGTAAGAAGAAATGAGATCGAGAGAAGATATACTGAAGTCTGTCAGGGCGAATAAACCGGCAGCAGTTTCATTGCCTGTGATCGATATGGCCAAAGTAACCGTATACGAGGATGTGACCTCACAATTTAAAGAAATAGTAAAAAGTATCGGGGTACGGGTATTCGAAGCGGCAGATGAAAATGACGTTCATTGTTTCATTGATACGCAACGAAGAAAAAGAGAGACTGTGTTGAACGTCGCTGACGATACGGATGCAAGCCTCAGAAGATCAGATGCCCGGCAACTGGCAATGATCGACGTAGCTGTCATCAGGGGCGCAGTGGCCGTGGCAGAGAATGGTGCAATCTGGATCGATGAAAAGCAAATGAGAAACCGGTTATTGCCTTTTATTTGCCAGCACCTTGTACTGGTTGTTTATAAAAAGGATATTGTAGCTACAATGCATCATGCGTATAAACGGATCGATATAGACAAAGAAGGATTCGGAGTGTTTATTTCGGGGCCTTCCAAAACGGCCGATATCGAACAGTCATTGGTTATAGGTGCACATGGCCCGGTGAGTATGGACGTCTGCCTGGTAGGAGACGGTCATACAGATGAATGTGCTGATTCTGCCTGCCTGCAACCGGAGACATAGTTGTTGCATTAAACTAATAACGAAATATGATAGTCGGACAGCGGGTGTTGACCCTGGAAGAATTTCGAAAACGTGAACTGAGGGACCTTCCTCAGGCGACTGGAGAATTGAGCAGTCTCCTGCAGGATATTGCCCTTGCTGCCAAAAGAGTAAGTGCGGAAGTCAGTAAAGCCGGATTATTGGATATTCTGGGTGAAACAGGGGAACATAATATACAAGGGGAAAGTGTGCAAAAACTTGACCGGTTTGCTCACAAACAATTTGAGATGGCATTGCAAAGGGGAATTAGTTGTGCAGGACTGGCGAGTGAAGAAGCTGAACAGTTCATCGCTTTTGACGAATCACTGTCAAATCAATCCAAGTATGTCTGTGTGATCGACCCGCTCGATGGGAGTTCTAATATTGATGTCAATATCTCCATCGGAACGGTATTTGGAATATACAGACGGCTGAGTACAAAAGGAACGCCCTGCCGGGCAGATGATTTTTTACAGCCGGGCAATAAACAGGTAGCGGCAGGTTATATCATGTATGGGGCGTCTACTATGTTTGTGTATGCTACACGAAGAGGCCTGAATGGATTTACCCTGGATCATTCTATTGGCGAATTTGTGCTCAGTCATCCTGCCATTCAGTGCCCTTCAGACGGGCTATACTACTCCGTCAATCATAGCAATTTCTTCCAGTTCGATAAACCGGTAAAACGTTATATAACCCACTGCCAGCAGCAAAAAAATGCAAACAGGCCTGTGCAACGATATGTAGGCAGCCTGGTGGCCGATGTGCACAGAAGTCTTATTAAAGGTGGCATATACATGTATCCTGCCACAGCACAGCATCCCGCAGGTAAACTCCGACTGGTCTATGAGTGCAACCCATTTGCATTTATGATGGAAATGGCAGGCGGCAGAGCTACAAATGGCCGTCAACGTATTTTGGACATTCAGCCCGCCAGATTACATGAGCGAAGCCCGTTATTTATAGGTAGTGCAAAAATGATAAAAGAACTGGAAGACTGCCTGTATGAAAGCAAAGATTCGGATCAGTAGATAAAAGGTAATGCATTTGTTGATTTTAAACCGAAATGATATGAAATGGAATGATTGGCCAAAAGGGTTTCTTTTACTGGTGTGCACCTGCTCCTTTTTTCTGAGTTCGGTTGCCGGCATGATGAAGGTGTACGATATCACATACTATGGAGCCATCGGAGACGGGCTTACTGACAATACAAGATCCATCCAGGATGCTATTGATGCGTGTTCAAAGACAGGTGGTGAGGTTTACGTTCCTGCGGGAGTCTTTTTGACTTCTACGCTAATGCTGAAGAGTAATGTTACGCTTAATATTACGGGAGGCGCAACGATCCTTGCTCAAAAGAGCATAGAAAAATACCCGGAGATGGAAGCCGGATTCCGGTTTTATGGAGACCAATGGGCAAAATACAGCCTGATCTTTTGTAAGGGTATGCAAAACGTAGCCATTAAGGGCGAAGGAGTGATTGATGGCCAGGGGGCGTCATTTCCCGCATCTGATAATGAAATGGAGCGATATAGCAGGCGCCCGTTTTTATTATGGTTTATTGATTGCCGTAATATTTCGGTGAGCAATATCGAGTTGAGAAATTCTGCCTTCTGGATGCAGTATTACCTGCTGTGCGAAAATGTATATATAAGCGGACTTAGGATATGGAACCATAGCAATAAAAATAATGACATGCTTGATATTGATGGGTGCAAAAATGTTGTTATTTCCGATATCACAGGCGACTCCGATGATGACGGCATTACTATTAAAAGTACTTCTCCCGCTATTTCCGAGAATATTGTCATTTCCAATTGTATAATCAGTAGTCACTGCAATGCCATAAAATTCGGCACAGAATCTACTGGCGGCTTCCGGCGGGTGATCATCTCCAATTGTATAATTAAACCATCCAAACAGAGAACAGTGATCTACGGGAAACCTGATGGTATCAGCGGAATAGCCCTGGAGGTTGTCGATGGGGGAGTGATGGAAGATATAAACATCCATAATATTGTGATGGAGGGCCCGCAAGTGCCCATCTTTGCAAGGCTGGGTAACCGGGCAAGAAAATATATAGCGGAGGCCGGCACTCCACCGGTCGGGAAAATGAAAAATGTGACAATCTCCAATGTTTTTGCTACAGGCGCAGATGCAACCGGTTGCTCTCTGACAGGAATTGAGAAAATGCCGATAGAGAATGTGACAATACGCGATGTAAGTATTGAGGTCAATGGCAGCAACCTTCCCGATTCGTTGTATGACGTACGCAATAAAGACACCGATTATCCTGAAGCGACAATGTTTGGGATATTGCCATCGTATGGATTTTATATCAGCTACGCGACAGGTCTGACGATTTTGGATATAACAACACGCTATAAAGGTATGGAAGGCAGACCGGGGGTTATTATAGCAAATACTGTTGGTTTCATGGCTGATGGACTGAATATACAATCATCCGGGAATACAAAGGTGCAGGTATATATACTTAATAGCAGAAATGGAAGTCTGAAAGATTTTCGATCTGCTTATTCACCCGGTAAACTCTTTTTCAAGGACAAATATTCCAGGAATATCAGGTTTATCCGGTAGTGTGTTATGGTTTTATTGTGAGTAAGGAGAAATGGCGATACTTCTGAACTCCGTGTATGGTTATCTCTTTTCTACTTTAATATCCCTGTCACTTATTCCGGCATTTTCTGCGGATTGTTGGAATTGTAGTTTTTCAAAAAGTAGTTGAAGAATCTTTCCGAAAAGACCCGGACCATTTTTGTAACGGAGTTACAAGCGTATGAATAAAGGCTTTATAGGTTGTTGTGTGTTATTCTTAAAATGAACGTGATTATACAGATGCCGGATACTGTTTTTTTGTTGTCATAAAACCAGTCAAATTCCCGTAATCCGTTCGATGCTTTGGCATGATCATTTGGCTATAAGTTGCGCCCCGGCCCGGACAAAAAGATGGATGGTATATACGAGGCAGGTGGTAAGGAAGCGGAAATAACCTGGACGATATTCTACGCTAATTTTTTGATTTGTATGTGGCAAATCAACCAAACCAGTCATCAAAATATTCGTAGATTACTCTGCCTATTAATCCTACTAAAACACCGAAGCCTCCGGCAGGGTTTTTTGTAATGAGTCCCCAGAGTATAATCCCCAGGCCTGTTAATCGGAGTAAGGCTCCGATAAATTTTGAAACAGATTTTTCCATACAAAATAACTTCTTTAGAGTTCTGTTTGAGTAATTGGTAAGAAAACAGGGAAGGGTTCCTTTCGAAGGTCAACGCGTAATAGGAAAATGAACTATTTCTTTTTTTTCTACGCTAAAGGTAATATGCTTAGCAGGGGCCAATAAACCGTATTTTCCCCCTTTCTTTTTCCGACCATTTTACCCGGGATTATAAAACTGGAAAACAGTGGATGTAATGATTTAGACAGGCTTGTGACTGCGCAATGTAGAAGGGCCTACAGATTTCTTACCAGGTCGTTTTCTCCGATCATCTGTGCGGAGTATACAAAAAATGAAATGATTATCTTAGTGAAAACAAATGCCTATGCAGTATAAGGCTGTAAATGCAGACGATTATATCTCCCAGCTCCCCGCGGAAAGACAGGCGGCGATGAAAAAACTGCGGACAGTGATTAAGAAAAATCTTCCCAAAGGATTCAAAGAAGGCGTTGGTTATGGTATGATGGGGTGGTCGGTACCGCATTCCAAATATCCTGCGGGTTATCATTGCAAGCCTGAAGATCCTTTGCCATTTATGGGGATTGCCTCGCAGAAAAACTTCATCGCGATATACCATATGGGTATTTATGCCATACCCTCCCTGCACAAATGGTTTGTTGCAGAGCATGCCCGGGCATCATCGAAGAAACTGGATATGGGTAAGAGTTGCCTTCGATATAAAAAGCCCGAAGATATACCGTATGACCTGATTGGTGAGCTGGCATCGAAGATCACTCCCGATGAATGGATTGCAGTGTATGAAAAGAATCTGAAACGCTGATGTAAAGTGCTGCACCCGATAGCATTTTGTCATGCTGCTGGCCGTAAAAGGTATTCAACATCTGCATGGTCATTTATACCGCTGCAGATATGAACTCCAAGTGAAAGCATTTTCTATATCGGGAAATAATCGCCTGCTTATTTAAATAAGCCAGTAAAGTTTTCTGCTTTTGCAGTGGTTGTTTCAAAGAAACAGCTTTGATCATTTTGCCCGGGGCTTCCTTCGCGCACAGTATTTTGTGTGTGCTTCAGGCAGAGCGCAGTGGCCTTATTGCCCTGCCAGTATTCAACCGTAAATGCGTAGGTTATCTTTTCTAATTTTCTTGTCGTTGTCTTCAACCGTTTTATCCTTGTTTCCAGCACCTCCCTTATATGCTCTGCACTCATACCGTTATTGATTTTGCCCACACTCCATTCTTCATTCATCCCTTTCTGGGGCGTGATAGTAAGCTGGCCGCCATTTACCGTATAAGTACCGGTTTCATATTGCAATACATTCACAGGATTGGTGGCAATACCCGAAGCCGCATTATAAACAAAGTAGTAAGTGCCATCTGCATTGAATTTGTATTGATACTTCCAGAAGCCACCAGTATAAAATCCGCTACTATTTCCATAGGCAGCCCCATACTTTTCCATTGTCTGGGCTTCCCATATTTTTCCAGAAATAGGTGAATTGGCTGCAGTGCCAGGCGTAACTTCTTTTGTATCCGCCACAGCACTAGTTGTGAGTGGTCTATAAATGAAAGGTATTTTTGTGCCTACCGGCAATTCAATCGACGGCTTATCTGGAGTATAGGGCCTTCCATACAACCAGGAGTTTTTAAAGGAAGCATTATTGCTGAATGCACCGTCTCTAAGTGTGTGCTTGCTGTATTGCAATACTAGATTTGTTTTTTGAATGCCGGAGAAATAATGAAAACTCATCGTGTAAATAACTTTCTCCAGTGTACGCTTTTCTGTTTTAAGCAGTTTGCCTGCCCTGTCACTCCCCGCTTTGCTCCAGTTTTCTATGGTGCCGCTTTGAGGGGAAATAGTGAGTTGATTGCCGTTAAGTGTATAGGTTCCTTTTTCGTAAACAAGAACAATTTCGTTCTGAGCCAGGTAGCTGATATTTTTTTGCAGAAACTGGTAGCTCCCATCGGGGTTGAAATAATATTCCCGCCAGTCGTAACCGGCCGTATTGGCCTCGCTTACATATTGGCCCCAAATGCCCCGCAGCTGGCTGACATTTGAGCCGGCTGCAGCATCGTTATTGTCCGTGTTTTGACTGGTTGACTCGTCTCCGGCAACTGCAGACTGCTTTGTGATTGTATTGGGCGCGGAGGCAGTCAGGGATTTATTTTCAAAACCTGTGTTAACTCCGGGAGGATTATCAATGATTGATTCCGATTTGCGGTAAGAATAATGAGATACGTATACTTTATTGGCACTGTTAAGTTCTCCGCCATCTCTTTCAGTGGACTTACCTGAATTAAGATCAAGCCTGTAGTCGTCTGATCCGGAAAAATATTTTATGTCAAAAGTATAAGTTATTTTCTCCGGTTTGAATTCGTAGGCTTTTAGCGGCTTGCCCCATTCTTTGGTACTGCTCGTTTTTGCCCAAAAACCACTTTTCCCGTTTTTGGGTGTAAGGGTCAGCTGGTTGCCATTAACCTCGTAGGTACCCGATTCGAAGATGAATAAAATGTCTTTTGTTTTAGTGAGCCATTGCTTATTGCGAAACAAATAGGTGCCATCCGGATAAAAGGCATATTCCTTTCTCAGGTACCCGGCTGTGTATTGGGGCATGCCGCCGACAACATAACCGGTTGTTTCGAGGATGTAGTCGGTCCATAGACCCGCCACAGATAATTTGCCAGGTTGGCCCGAACGGGTACCCGGACTGTCAGCCTGTTTTTTGGTAACTGCTGTCAGCTCTAATGAATTGATCAGTGAAAGCAGCTCGTTTTGATATTGCTGGGTATTGGTGATCAACACAACGCTGAGCATTTGCCCACCGCCGGTAGCCGTCATCAGGGTGGCGACACCTTTAGTGGCGCCATCGGAATAGTTTGCACTGCCTGATACAATATCCCAGTCATTTTCCTGTTGCGGTGCCAGCATGCTGGGCGCTTCATTTACCTGTACAGTACTTTTGATAAGCCTGTCCCAGTCGGTAGTAAAATTTTCAGCGGCTGCTCCACTTGCTGCTGTTGCCTTCGTGATGATGGCAATGGCATAGCCTCCTGATTTTTTATCGGAAACGGATAATTGCACACCGCCTTCGTTTTGCTCCTGCTGCCAGCCTTGTGGTACCACAAAGGAGACTGCATCAAAACTTTTTTTCTGTGCAAAAGCATTAGCCGATAGTAAGGAGAATGCCATTAGAAGAAAAATATCTTTTATCGTTTTCATGTTTGCTTTTTAGAAAGTCAGCAGGATCAGACCGGTCATCGGTTATAATACGTGTAGTAAGTTGTATCGCTTAACCCCAGAATGTTGCCGGGTTGAGTATAAATGGCAAAGGTGCGCCTCGTTACCAGGCCCAGTTCATCCGTTTGATAACTATACTCAGAGGTTTGGCGTATATTTTTGTTATTCAGCAGGTCGTAATAGGTGGCTTTTTTCGGCAGATTGACAGCAGGCTTGCTGAAAAACGACAGGGGTAAACCGGAATTATAATAGTCTGCACGGTAAGTGAGGTTGGAATAATACTCCATCACTACTGAGTCCCTGGCGGGCGCGATAGACGGGCTGAATGAATTACGGATGTATATGCTGTAAAGTATATTCCCGTTTTGATATACATATTTATTGTCGTTATCATAGCCGGAATAATGGATTATTTCCCGGGCAAATGTGCCATCGGGATTATGCTCATATTTTCCGGATTGAATTACTGTAGAATTTGTCGCCAGCCAGAAGGTATCAATATTGACTTTGTTTGTGAGCCTGTAATAACCTTTAGTGGAGGAGAGTACGCCGTTATTAAACTGCTCCTGGGTGTACATATTATTTGATAGTTTGTAATTGTATATCGATACAGCGCCGGAAGACCGGCGTGCTTCGTAGCTGATATCAGCGCCGGAATAAGTGTAATAAGAAGTATCGAACGATTGACTGCTGCCACTGGTAGAGTAGGTGGTACGTTTACTGGTGGCTTTTTTTATTTTATACAGGGCGTAATCGGTACCCCGTTGCTTTGGTGCATTTTTTTTGCAGGAAATGCACAAACTGAGCAGAATAAGTACAGAGATAAGTAGCCTCATGATAAGTGGTTTTTTAGCAACGTTCTATCTGCCAAAGATGCTGGTATAAAATATCCGCGTCAATCATTATAAAAGAGGATTTTTGGGAAATAATCAGGCTCTGCCCCGGGAAAATAAACCACCCTTTCCCTGCCTTATTCCCTCATTCTTTTCTTGTGAACCACATCGGCCTGCCGGCCGTGGAGGCAAAAGGTCAGTTAATATGACTGTGCAAACAATTGTTGAATTAGAGTATAAAACGGAGTTATTATTTTTCAATATTCTTCATGACAACAGGAAAGCGCCAGCCAGTCATTTTTACGGCAATTTTCCTGAATCCTTCGAAGCCGGGGTTATTGATATAATTATCCTGCACGTTCAGTGTAAACTTATTTAGCGTTCTATAGCGGTACATTACTTCTATAATGATGGGTTTAGGCGCTCATAGGTCAACTGCGAATCGTAAAACACTTTGGAGCTTAGACCAAAGAAGCTGCTTTTTTCCGGTAGGGGAAGCGTCCGGCTCATTACGCACACTCTCGTTTCATAGGAACAGTTTTTTGGGCGGTTATTTGGTAGGGTTTAACGACAATAAATTTATCTGCTGGCCGGCATGTACGGCATCTACATTCAATCCGCTTGCGATGGTCATGGTGGCGGTAACGCCTTCTTCGCCAATCACCACGGGGCCAGCCGTGGCTTCGATACCGGCAGATCCTACTACGCCCATATCGCTGGGAATAAAGTCACTGCCCACTGTGATGAACATCTGTGCTCCGATGCTGCCTCCTAAAAAAGGAGCTTCAATATTACCACCCACTCCGGCACCAATAGTAAACTCGCCTGTCCTGAAATTCTGTGAAATGCTGCCGATTACAGCCTCGCCCGCTTCGAGGGTCCAGCCATTGCAATTGGATTTAAAACTCCCCACGCCAAACGGTATTTTTACAGAAAATGGACAGTTGCCAGGATTTTCATCACCGTTGATATCCGGCTTTTTGGCAGCCGTTTGTTTTTCGCATTGGTAAACGATCGTATGCGCTACATCCAGTGCCTGGAGGTTACCATAATCATCTACGGTTTTAAGAAGGCTATGAGCGATCTGGTAAAACTTTTGGTTATACATGGTCTGCGTTACCAAAAACCTGTTCCAGTACAATTGCTGATTGGTATAGTCATAGAAATCATAGATATTCCTGCTTACAAATTCATCTACCAGCTCCGTTGTTTTTTTAAGGTATTTATTCAGCTCTTCTTTTTGTGCTTTGCAGGCTTCATAGGAATCGGGGATATCGGAGCGTATTTGTTTTGTTACAGCCTTTAGATCGTCCTGCATTTTTGCGATCTTCATGAGGAGCGTGTTATACTCCGGTCCAATACGCATGGCGAAATCATTAAAGTACAGGTCGGCCTGGGTGGTCATAAACCTTGCTTTTTTGGCCAGGAAAGTATTGCTGGTATAGCCGCCCCACAGAGCCAGTTTTTCGTTACTGGTCATCTTTGCGGTTTGTGCATCAAATTCGCTATTGGCTTTTTGCAGCTTTCTTACCCAATCTTCTTCTACGCGGTGTATCTGTAATCTTTTTTCAATAGACTCTTCTACTTCTTCAAAACTGAAAGCACAGGGACGGACTTTGTATTTTTCTGGTGAAAAAATCTCCGGCACTTTCACTCTCATGGAAGCATAGTTGAGTTTAATATTTTTCTGGGCCGCGAGCTTCTCCAGCGTTTCGGAATAGCTGTCTTTCATTACTTTTTCAATATAAGGGGCGGCGGCGGCCGGATTGCTCCCATTCGCTTCGATAAAACCCATACCGCAGTTGGCCGATACATTTCCGGGATTTGCGGCAAGTGCGCGCATAAAGCAGGTCTTTGCCTTATCTTTTTCTCCTAATGAAAGATAGGATTGCCCCATGTTGCTTAGCAACAGATCTGACTTAAACCGTGTGTTCAGGTATTCGAGTAATGGGATTGCATGTTGCGGATAGCCGGATTGATGCAGGATAGCAGTTATGTTTTCCTGCGATACAGCCACATTTTTATTAATAATTGCCACGCATAGTGCTGCATATACCGACGCATCTATATACTGCTCCATAAAAAACAAAACGGGCAAATTGTTGAGCTGTGTTGCATTGCCTTTATTTTCATCAACCAGCAGGTCAATGTTGTTTTTTATAGCCGCAGGGACTTTGGAAGACACTTCGTTTTTTAATCGTGTCAGATAAGCGTCGTACTGCGTGGCGGTGGTTATCTTAGGAAGCGAGTTTAACAGCGTAAACTGTTTTTTGGGAATATCGGTACTTTGGCTTTTGGCAAGCCCTGCGACGGCTTTGGGAGAGCCGGTAGTATTGTTATTGACTGCGTTGATGGCATTGTCCATTTTTTGACCCACTCCCATGGCATTCATGGTACTATCGTAAAGTCTTCGGGCTTCGGGACTCATTTTTGATAACTGGTCATTCAGTTTTTTCTGAGCTTCTGCCAGTTTTTTTTTGTTGGCTTCCATCTCTTCTTTGGAAGGTTTTTGGGCAAAAACAACAGCTGTCAGTATACTGAAGAAAATAAGTAGTCCTGTCTTTTTCATTTTGTTTATTATTTGCCTTTATAAAAAGCCATTTCAGCAATATTGTTAGCGGGATTTGTGTCGGCAATCCTGCCTTTCAAAACCAGTTTCAGGCGGTACTGGCCAGGCAGCAGGTTGGTGCCAAAAGGAAGCTCAGGAGTGCCATGAAATTTCTCTCCGGGCTTTATGACCAGGTTGCCCCCGTAACTACTCAAGGCATATTCGCTGGCAGGTGTATCGTTTACATATACCTGCATTGTATAGTCATTTGTCTTCAGATCAATGACAGTACTTCCCGTATTTTTAATGGTATAGTAATAAGCACCCGGCCGTACACTGTCGATCGCAATGGCGGCGTCTGTTTTCTGAACTGCACCAGTGGCTGGCGACGCTGTTTTTTTATTTTGTAGCGGGAGGTCTGATTTTTCCCGGGCAAAAAGGAAAAAGCAGGAAAATAACAACGATATAGAGAATATACTTTTATTCATAGCGACAGGCTCCTTCGATGAAGTATTTGTGGTAATTTTTACCAGCTCAAAAATGCGCTCCCTGTTCCGGCATTCATATCGTTAAAAAGCATGATTTTCAGCGGTGATATCATTAAAAAGGATGAGAAAAGCGCTGGTAGGGCCACCTATTTTTGTGAAACTTCAAAGCTGAGTTTTAAAAAATGAAAAAAATAGTACTCATACTGTATATACTGGCTGCGTGCCTGAATGTACTGGCGCAGACACCTTTAAATAAGGACAGCCTGCTACGTAAGCTGTCTCTGGCCAAAAGCGACACAGAAAAGGCGGAGCTGTACCTGGGTATCGGTGATCAGTATATGCTTTCCGATATAGAGCTGGCCAAGCAGTATTACCGGCTGGGCGGAGAGCTTAGTAAAAAGACCAGTTTTAAGGAAGGTATTTTCCGTTATTATGCTGCTTTTTCGGATGCCCTGGCACGGCAGGGTTTTTTTGATTCGTCGCTCGTACAAAACCAGGAATCGATAGAGTGGAGTAAAAAAATGCACGACTCATTGCATCAGGCACTAACCCTGGTGAACACAGGGGTATCTTACTGGCGGCTGGACGATTTTGAGAATGCCGTAAAATATTTTGAGGAAGGAAGAAATATCTATTCGCTTATAGGCAACATGCAGTATGAAGGACAAATAGATGATATGCTGCAAAACCTGGCGAGAGCCATGCATCAGTATCGTAAAGCAGTGAATTATGGACTGGTGGCTGTAGATAAGTTAAAACGATTTGGTAACCGTGCCTTGCTGGCTTATGCTTATAATAATGTTGGGCTCAACTATATTCATCTGAATATGTATGATTCGGCAAAATATTATCTCGAAAAATCGGCAGCGATGCTACCGCCCGATTCAGATATTTTAATACCGGCTACCAATAGTCTCAATATGGGATTAGTCTATTGGAAGCAGGAAAACTATGATAGTCTGAAGTTATATGCGGATAAAGCGCTGCTGTTTTCCCGGAAACACAAACTACCGGAATATGAAGGGTTTGCCTTATGGGGATTGGGACATTATTATTTATTTAAGAAAAATTATACTTCGGCAAAGGAATGTGCCGATACGGGTCTGGCCATTGCCAACCGGTATCATTTCATGGATCAGAAACTGAAGCAGCTTAAGCTGCTTTCCAGTATTGCCTATGCCATGCAGGATACCAAACTGGGAAGCCATTATGCCAATCTGAGTGAATCACTGGGTGATAGCATCCTCAACGAATCCGTAACAAAGAATACGATCACCATCGAGAAAAAGTTTGAGACACAAAAAAAGGAAGCACAGATAAAACTGCAGCAGACACAACTCCGGCAAAAGAGTACACTTAATTATTTCCTGCTGGCAGGAGCCGTTGCACTGCTTATCATCTCCCTGCTTTCCTACCGCAACTATCGCAATCGCCAGAAATTGCAGCAGATAAGAATTGATGAACTCGAAACAGAAAAACAACTGACAGCCACGGAAGCCGTACTGAAAGGTGAGGAGCAGGAGCGTACCCGGCTGGCCAAAGACCTGCATGACGGACTGGGCGGTATGCTGAGCGGTATAAAATATTCGCTGAGCAGTATGAAGACCAACCTGGTGATGACGCCCGAAAATGTTCAGACGTTCGAACGCAATATCGATATGCTGGATAGTTCGATTCGCGAGATGCGCCGGGTGGCACATAATATGATGCCGGAGATACTGCTCAAATACGGCCTGGATACTGCACTGAAAGAGTTTTGCAGTGAGATTGACCGCAGCGGCGTACTACAGGTAACCTATCAGTCCATCGACATGAGCGAAGTCGTCATCGATCAGACCACTGCTGTTACCATTTACCGCATCGTACAGGAACTGGTAAATAATGCCATCCGGCATGCAGCAGCCGAAAGTGTACTGGTACAGACGCATATGTCGGCCGGGGAGAAATTGCTGACGCTTACCGTGGAGGACGACGGCAAAGGGCTGGATACGGCTATGCTGAAAAGATCTTCCGGCATGGGCTGGAGCAATATTCAGAACCGGGTTGAGTTTCTGAAAGGGAAAATTGATATAAATTCGGAGCCGGGAAAAGGCACTTCGGTGCTTATAGAAATAAATGTTTAATGAAAGTGGGTTTGTTCATAGTGGATGACCATTATATGGTGATTGAGGGCATCAGGTCATTATTGCAGAACGAAAAGGATATCGACTGGATGGGGCATGCCACAAACGCGGCTTCGTGCCTCGCCTTTCTGAAACGACAGCAGCCCGACGTGATATTAATGGATGTGAACCTGCCGGATATGAGTGGCACTGATCTCTGCAAAGAGGTAAAACAATTATATCCTACAGTATTTGTATTAGGCCTGAGCACCTTTAACCAACAGCCTGTCATCCGCAACATGATGGATAATGGAGCGTCGGGCTATGTATTGAAAAATGCAACCCAGGATGAGTTGCTGGCAGCAATAGTAACGGTCATGTCGGGCAAAACCTACCTGAGCCTGGAGGCTGCCCAGGCTTTGCGGGAGACGGGCAATGAACTACCCCTGATCACCCGCCGCGAAAGGGAAGTGCTGCTGCTGGTGGCAGATGGATTTACCAATGCCGAAATAGCGGAGAAATTATTTATCAGCATTCCTACCGTCAATACGCATCGCAAGAGCCTTCTCACGAAGTTTAATGTAAACAATACAGCCGGGCTAATAAAGATCGCGGCAAAACATAACCTGGTATAACAGGAATGGATATTGTTTCCCGTCCCGCCACTTTCCTTCTTCAATAGCTTCTGTACCAGTTATTAAAAACTCATTAACCCAACTTCTTAAGAACTTATTAGGAAATAGCAAAAGGGGCACTGTGGCATAGTAGTTGAAAAATCAGGGGCAAAACATTGTTCAACCAAATTGTCTAAAATGAAAAAGAAGTTTACAATTCTTCCCCTGCTGGCTATCGCTGTTCTAGCTCTTAGTTCGTTTTCCCTCATGCTCGCTTCCGGTATTAAAGGCACTGTTTCCCCGGCTGAGAATGCGGGTACAGTGTGGGCTATCTCCGGTACAGATTCGTTGAAGGCAACACCTGAGCAGGGTGCTTTTCAACTCAATGATGTGAAGGCCGGTACCTACAAGATCGTTGTAGAAGGCAAAGCCCCTTACAAAGACTTTGTAAAAGAGAATGTAGAAGTGAAAGAAGGTGAGGTGCTGGATCTCGGAAATATTACACTGAATCAATAACTGAATGGTTTTCAAGTAAATAATCAGGGCGGGTTATCTTTGCCCTGATTATTTTGTTATGAAGCAGGGCAGAATTCTCATCATCGAAGATGAAAGAAACATTGCAAACGCCCTCCATACCGGCCTCAGGGAACAGGGCTATGATGCCACCGCAGCATACTTTGGTGAAAATGGACTGGAACTTTTTGGCCAGGAACATTTTGACCTTGTGTTGCTGGATGTAAACCTGGGCGATGTGGATGGCTTTGATATTTGCAGGCAAATCCGGCTTACGGATACTGCTGTAGGTATTATCATGCTCACTTCGCTGCATGAGTTTTCGAGCAAGACAGAGGGCTACGATGCAGGTGCAGACGATTATATTGTAAAGCCATTTGATTTTTCCGAATTGCTGCTGAAGGTCGGTGCATTGCTAAGACGTACGATGAATACAGCCACACCGGCTTCGATCCTGAAGAGTCATGACCTGGAAATGGATCTCAACAAAAAGGAAGTGAGACGTGGCGATCGCCAGGTCAATCTTACGACCAAGGAATTTCTCCTGCTCGAATTTTTGCTGCGCAACAAAAACAAAGTGGTTTCCCGCACAGAAATTGCTATGCATGTATGGGGTATTGATTTCAATACCAACACAAACGTTATTGATGTTTATATCAGTTATCTCCGCAACAAAATTGACCGCGATTTTGACCGGAAACTGATCTACACTCATTTTGGAATGGGTTTTATGCTGAAAGAAAATGATAGCTAATGCCTGTACGACTTAGAATAGCCATGCTGTTTACCCTGCTGGCACTGACCATTCTGCTCATTGTGGGAAGCCTGGTATACTATATTTCTTACCGCAACCGGCTGGAGTCGGTCAAAACACGGCTTACCAACCGGGCCAATAATATTGCCAGCTTTCTGCGGCAAACAGAGGTTTTCAGCAGCCAGCTGATCCAGAAGATCGATACGTCTACTGCAGCTACCGGCAGAGATAAGGAGGTGCAGGTATACAATGAAGAAAACCAGAAAGTATATGCATACAGTGACCGTAAGATAGATACGCTGGTAATTGATACGCCATTGCTCGATGAAGCCCGGGCAAAAGAAAAACTTTATTTTAAGCATGATAAAAAAGACGCCATTGCCATTTATGACAATGCGAGCGGATTGGTAGTAGTATCAGCCACCTTCGATGAGCAGGGCAGAAGGCAACTCCATCAGTTAAAGATGACCTTATGGTTTAGTCTTATTGGCGGCGTGCTTATCTCGCTGGGTAGCGGATATTTCTTTGCAGGCCGCCTGCTGCGGCCTGTGAGGCAGATTGCCAGTGAGGTAAATGATATCTCGGCCAAAAACCTGGTGCAGCGTATCCATACCGGCGAGGTAAAAGACGAATGGCATTTTCTCTCCAGCACGCTCAACCTGCTGCTCGATCGCCTGCAGCAAACGCTGGATATGCACCGCCGGTTTATCTCCAATGCATCGCATGAATTGTCAACTCCGCTGGCATCTATGACCAATCAGCTGGATGTATTGCTACAACGCGATCGCCAACCGGCAGAATACCGACAGGTATTGACAGGTGTGCAGCGCGATGCAATACATTTGAGCAGGCTTATACAAACACTCCTTGAGTTTTCGAAGGCGTCGGGTAGCGAGAGCGGACTGGAGATACAACCCGTGCGTATAGATGAAGTGCTGCTGCGGCTTCCGGCCGAACTGGCTCGTATCAATAAAGAGTATACGGTTTTGCTGGGCTTTGATGACCTGCCCGAAGATGAAGACCGGTTGCTGGTATTCGGCAACGAAGACCTGCTGTTTGCAGCCATCCGTAACATAGTGATCAATGCCTGCAAATACACAACCGGCCATAGCGCCCTGGTAAAAGCTGACGCAAGCGATCGTGAGATACGGATTGAGGTCATCGACAACGGACCCGGCATGCAGGAGCATGAACTGCAGCAGATCTTTCAGCCTTTCTATCGTGGTACAGCGGTTGATCAGCAGACAGGTTTTGGGTTGGGGCTGCCATTGGCCAAAAGGATCATTGGCCTGCATAAAGGCAGTATACAGGTCGCTTCGAGTACAAAGAACGGTACTACCTTCCTGATACGATTGCCTGCAGCTTTTGGAAACTGATCATAGCACAATCGTATTATGTTGCGCCAGGCGCTGAGCATCCTCCTTATGAATGCAGGATATTTGGTTAGCTTTACCGCTCAAGCATGACCTATGGCGATATTGTTTACTCCTCTTCAGCTAAAAGCGGTGACGTTAAAAAACCGCATCATCGTTTCTCCTATGTGCCAGTACTCTTCTGTCGATGGATTTGCCACCGACTGGCACCTGGTACACCTGGGTAGCCGTGCTGTTGGCGGTGCTTCGCTGATCATTGCAGAAGCTACCGGCATTTCGCCGGAGGCACGCATTTCGCCCCAGGACCTGGGCATATGGAAAGAGGAGCATATAGAAAAACTGAGCCAGATTACCGCTTTCTTAAAAGAGCAGGGATGTGTACCCGGCATTCAGCTGGCACATGCAGGAAGAAAAGCCAGTACCAAAGCGCCCTGGCTCGGACGTGATAAGGTGAGCCCGGAAGAAGGTGGGTGGCAAACGGTGGCACCTTCTGCGGTGGCCTATTCTCCCGGATACCCTCATCCGGTAGAACTGGATGAGAAAGGTATTCAAAAAGTGATCAGCGATTTTGGCTCAGCGACCGAACGTGCACTCAAAGCCGGCTTTCAGATAATAGAAATACATGCCTCACACGGTTATCTGCTGCACCAGTTCCTTTCTCCACTGACCAATTTGCGTACAGACAGTTATGGAGGAAGTTTTGATAACAGGGTACGATTGCTGCTACAGGTGGTGGATGCGGTAAAAGCTGTTTTACCTGCTACGCTTCCCTTGTTTATAAGAATACCGGGCAGCGACTGGGCCGATGGTGGCTGGACCCCCGACGATGCAGTAGCACTGGCGCGGCTGCTGAAAGAAAAAGGCGTGGATGTGCTGGATGTCACATCGGGTGGACTGGTAGCGCATCAGAAGATCAGCGTAGGCCCCGCCTATCAATTACCATTTGCCTCACGGGTGAAAAAAGAAACCGGCATACTTACTTCTACTGTTGGTATGATCACCAATGCTGCACAGGCAGAGTCAATTCTTGTGAATGGAGATGCAGACCTGGTCATGATGGCAAGAGAATTGTTGCGCGACCCCTACTTTCCGCTCAGGGCAGCCCATGAACTGAAAGCAACTGTTGCCTGGCCCAAACAGTATGAGCGGGCTAAGCCGTAGCTAAAATACCCGCCAGTACGGATTTCATATGTGAAAGCTGAATGATTCATTTGTGACAAAATGAATCGATGAAAAAGAATGTATTTACAGTTATTGCATTTGTACTGCTGGCTATCGGCCTGAATGCCCAAAAGATCAAAACCGGCATATATGCAGGAGTAGGTTTTGCCAGCCAGAAATCGGATTACTGGCAGATCAATACCCTGCCCATTTCAAAAGGAGGTATGAATGCGCACTACGGTATTCACTTCAATTTTCCTGTTGCCAAACGGGTAGAACTGGAAACAGGTGTGCAGAAAGTGACACGCGGCTATTCGTATACGGACAACAATACTTTTGTGGAAGAGCAGTACACCAAGGTGCAATGTGCTTCAGTACCTGTTGTTGCACTGGTACATATTCTCGATTATCCCGAAGAGATTCCTTTCCGCTTCAGCATAGGTCTTGGCGCCTACGTGAGTTATGCGATCAGCGGAAAGATCAGTTATGAAGATGGTACTGATCAGAAAGCAAAATTTACCAATGCCAAACGTACAGAGTTTGGTCCGCGCTGGATGGCCAAGTGGGAGTTTGCCCACAAATTTGAATGTTATCTTTCCAACGATATGAAGTCGACCAATATCCTCAAAAATGGAAACGGCTATATTAAACAAGGCAGTTTCCAGGTAGGAGTGGGTTATATTTTCTGAGTATCATTTCGCCGGATGCCGGGGTAAGCTTAGCCCGTTCGGCGCTTCAAACGGAATCTTATCCTATTTTAGTAGCCAGTTTTGGCTATGCTCCATAAAATATTTTCCTTCTTTCTCCTTTTCATTTCGCTGCAGTTGACTGCTCAGCGGGACAGTAATTCTGTGTCTTTTAAGAAGGAGATGGATAGCGGGTATCATTACCTGAGAAACTTTATGCCAGAGGAGTCGCTGGCTCATTTTGAAAAGGGCATAGAGCAGGCCCGTAAGCTGAATAAAAATTTTTGGTATGCTGCTGCTCTTTTTGGAGCAGGACAGGCCACCTGGTATGCAGGCAATTTCAAAAATGCGGCCGATACGGTAAACATGGCAATCCGGTATTTTCCAGCCGATAAAAAAGGAGATATAATCGGGGCATACCGGATTCTCAGTAATATTTATGACGACCTGGGTGAATATGAAAATGCATTCAGGGCTGTACAGGCTGCGCTGAGCATGAATGGAGATGTGGGTGAACACAACAAGGTACTCCCACTGATACAGATGGGTAAATTGTACCAGAATATTGGCGACCTGGAATCAGCGTTTCATTATTACCAGCTGGCCAGGGATGAAAACCCAACGGTGGGTGATTATCCTTTCCGGGAACTGAACCATAACCTGGGCAACCTGTATGTGGCCCGCAATCAACTGGACTCTGCCAGTTATTTTTATCGCCTGTCATTCAGAGGCAATCCCAATAGCCGTCTCATACGATTGCGGCTGGGAGACCTGTACCTGCTGAAGAAGCAGTATGACAGTGCCAACTATTATCTGCAGCCTTTGTACGAAGAAATGATAGCGGTAAAGGATGTGAACCTGGTATCGGGCACGAGTATCAGCCTGGCAAAGATTGCCTATGAACGTGGCGATTTCCGGCGTGCGGAGAAGCTGGCCGGCGAAGGCTTTGCACTGGCATCGCAAAAAGGAGTGTTTCGTTTTTATAAAGAAGCATCCGGGTTGCTGGCTGCTATTAATGAAAAGCTCGGCGATGTGGATTCGGCACTTCACTATCGTAAATTGTACGATAGTCTCAAAGATGCCGGGACCTCGGATATATACAAGGGGCAATTATTTGCCTTCCGGCAAAAAACACATGCTTCAGCATTGCAATCGTTGCGTGATGAAAAAAAGATCGCCGAGCGCACGATCATCATCGTTTGCCTGGCAGCAGCGCTGGCCATTGCCTTTATCATTTTTCGCTACCAGCATATCCGCCTCCGTTTAAAACAGCGCGCCTCCGACCTGGAAATGCAGGCGCTTCGGGCACAGATGAACCCGCATTTTATATTTAATTGCCTTAGCGCCATCAACCACTTTATACTCGACAATCAGAATGATAAAGCATCTGACTATCTCACCCGCTTTTCGCGGCTGGTAAGAATGGTGCTGGTCAATGCGGGTAAGGATTCTATCCCGCTGGATGAAGAGCTGGATATGCTGCGGCTTTACCTCGATATGGAGCAGCTCCGCTTCAAGCATGCATTTACCTATACCATCGACATCCGGAAAGAACTGCCCCTGTCTCATCTGCAGATGCCCTGTTTTATACTGCAGCCATTCTGTGAAAATGCCATCTGGCATGGTTTATTGCATAAGGAAGGAGAGGGCCGGCTGGAAGTCATACTGGATTATAAGAAAGAAACACTGCGGGTGGTCATCCGCGACAATGGTATCGGCCGCAAAAAAGCAGCTGAGCTTAGTAAGAAGCCGCATTCGTCTATGGGACAACAGTTGACTGCTTCCCGCCTCACCCTGTTTAACCGCGAAAGTGATAAGCGGATGTCAATGAAAATTAATGACCTGGTAAATATCAACGGTGAAGCTGCCGGTACCGAAGTGATTTTATTTATTCAAACCCCGTTACTTCAATGATACGAGCGATAGTAGTAGATGATGAGCCTTATGCAGCACAGGCGCTGCAGACACTGTTGAAGAAACATTGCCCCGATGTGTCGGTGATAGCCGCCTGCCACTCTGCCCTGGAGGCAGAGCAGCGTATCGGCGAGCTGAAACCCCAGCTTGTCTTTCTCGACATCGAAATGCCGCACCGCAATGGCTTTGAACTGCTGGAACGTTTTATGCCTGCGGGTTTCCAGGTTATTTTTACCACGAGCTATGATCAGTATGCTATAAAAGCCATCCGTTTCAGTGCGCTTGATTACCTGCTCAAGCCTGTAGACCCACTGGAGCTGCAGGCGGCTGTTGCCAAAGTAAGCAGACCCAATGAGCTGCTTGCGCAGCAATTGCAGCTACTGCTGCAATCATATCGTGAGCCCGCTGCCGGCAACCGGATTGCTCTGCCTACCCAGGAAGGTTTGCAGATGGTGGCTATCGACACTATCCTGTACTGCACGGCCAGCAGTAACTACACTACACTTGTGATGAAGGATAAGAAGAAACTCGTGGTTTCCCGCACACTAAAGGAGATTGAGGAAATGCTCGAAGAGCATGGATTTCTCCGTATCCACCATTCGCACATGGTCAATGTCAATGCGATCGAAAAATACATCCGGGGAGAAGGCGGAACGGTACTGATGATGGATGGCGCCGAACTGGATGTTTCCCGCTCCCGTAAGGAAACACTGCTCAGGACGCTGCAGGCACGCCGTTAGGAACCGCAGGTTACTCGTTCATACCCGCAGGCTGCTCGTTTGTGCCCCGGCGCCCTGGTTGCCGCGGTAGTTTTACCGGTATGAGGATGGTACTGATGCTTTGGTTAACCTGTTTTTTAATGCCCGGCAAAGTGGCGGCACAGCCGGTATCGGGCAGGGTCATGAGTATAACCGGTCAGCCGCTGGCACTTGTTTCCGTCTCTCTTTTGCGCGACAGTGCATTTATAACCGGTGGTATTACTGGCAACGATGGCCGGTTTCAGCTGAATGCACCACTTACTGCAGGTACCACCTATACCCTGCGGTTATCCCTGATAGGCTATGAACCGGTCGTTCACTCATTTGTTTTTCCCGATATATCCGCCCTGGCTGATCTGCGGCTGCAGCCTGTGCGGCAAACGCTGGGAGAAGTGGTGGTGACGTCCAAAAAGCCGCTGGTCACGCGACAGGCAGACCGCTATACGGTAAATGTGGAAGATAGCTACCTGGGCAGTGGCCGCACCGGGCTGGAAGTACTGCAGCATTCACCGGGCCTATGGGTATCGCCTACGGGAGAGATCCGAATCATAGGCGGGCAAACCGTGACGGTCATGATCAATGATGTGGTGCAGCGGATGTCTGCCGCCGATCTGGCCAATTTTCTCCGCTCGTTGCGATCGGAAGACATTAGCCGTATTGAAGTAATACCGAATCCTCCGGCTGAGTTTGAAGCGTCCTCATCGGGAGGTATCATCCATATCATTCTCAAAAAAGCACGTAAGAATGGTCTTACGGGAACGGCCAATGCTGGTTATCGTATACAGGGCAGCAAAGGATACAGATGGGCTGGTACTTCGGTAGATTATAAACTAAACCGCATCTATGTTACGGCCGGTATCAATGGCGCTATCGACCGTAGTATGTATACCGGTTATACCGATGTGACTTATCCGGACAAAACAGGACTGTACAATTATACCCGGCGCGATAATGACAATCGCCGCTATTTTTTCAGGGTAGGCATGGTCTATGATTTTCATCCGCGCCATTCGATATTCCTTCAGGCGCTCACTACAGGCAGCAAACTGGTGCAATATTTCCGCTCCGATCTTCTGTACCGGCTTTCGACCGGCAATGTGACGGGTGATGCGCTGTCTGCCTGGCGACGCAAACCGCGGCAGGGCAGCTATACGCTCAATTACAACTGGAAAACAGACAGCCTTGGTTCGGGGCTTCGTGTCATCATTGATCATACGTATAGCCTAAAGACAGAATTGAATGAGCTGCAATCCGATTACAGCGACAACACGCGTGACCGGTCTTATCGTACTGGTACGCCCAGCAACACCTATATCAACAGCGGGCAGGCAGACTATACCAGGTTGCTGAACAAACGGTCAGTGCTGAAGGCAGGTGTAAAATCCGTAGATACACGGCGAGATAATGAAGTGCTTGCCGAACAATTGCAATTGTATGAATGGAAAAAGGACACGACAGCCAGCGATAAATTCCGGTATACGGAAAAGCTGCTCATGTTTTATGCAGCATATGAAATCACCCTTGGCAAAACAAGTATAAAAACAGGATTGCGCGGCGAGCAGACCGTAGCCAAAGGATATTCTGTGACGCTGGACCAATCGATCCGCCGCCGGTATTTTGGCTGGTTCCCTTCGTTTTTTATTTCCCATGTGCTCGATGAAAAAAAGGGAACTGCAATCAACTTCAACTATGCACGCCGGGTACGCCGGCCGGGGTACAATGATCTGAATCCATATCGCCTGCAGGTGCATGACTTTACCGTGCTGGCGGGTAATCCTAACCTGCTTCCCCAGTATGCACATAGCTTCCGCACCACCTGGGTTATTTCACGTGCGTATTCTGCAGGAGCGTATTTGCAAACGGTAAAAAACTATATTGCGCAGACTGCTGCCACCATCGACAGCAATATCATCGAATACCGGTCAAAAAATTTTCCCAACAGTACCGATTATGGCGTTTTTATGGAAGGCAGTTTTACAGTGGCTAAGATCTGGAATAGCCGCAGCAGCCTTTCGGTATACCGCCTCTCCAACGATATAGACGGCAATAAATACCGCCGTCACTCTTTTGCCTTTCAGACCATACAGCTGATCTCGCTCAAGAAGATCATGGAGATTGACGTGGTGACACAATATACGTCTGCCTCATTGCAGGCCAATCAGAAAATGGCCCGGCTGTTTTATACCGATATCGGGCTCACACGCAAGCTTTTCCAGGACAAGGGCCGGCTCCGGTTTTCTGTCTCGGATATATTCAATACGTTTCGAGAAAAAGATCTGACCGAATTTAACCAGACACGTATTGACTTTTATCAGAAGCGACCTACCCGCACATTTGCATTGTCTTTCAACTACACGTTCAATGCAGGTAAAAAATTTACAAGAAAAAGGCTGGATAATAACGACAGTGAAGAGAAGTCGCGGTTATAAAGATCGTGAGAACGCTACTTTCATTAAGCAGTTTGTAGCAAAGAGTTCTCATAGCTGGGGGGCCGGACTGGAGACCGGCCCCTGTTTATGTGTCAGGCATGCGTTTTTGCTATAGAGTGAAAGTCCCGAATGCGCCGTTACAGTCGGAAGCTTTAGCCAAGAGCAAGGGTGTCCATCGTGAGGTGGAATCTGAAAGAAGCTGGTTATTTCTTTTTGACCTCTACTGTCACGTTTTCGTAGGCAGGGTCACAAAGCTTACCACTTATCGATACGGCTACCTCGGCTTCCAGTTTGCCGGTGAAGCCTGTTGTAGATACTTTTATGATACGGGTATTGTCGCTACCCACTATTTTACCTCCGCTCAGATACCATTTATAAGCCGCAGTACCGCTGCTTCCGCTCACAGTAGCAGTGAAAGTGATGACATCGCCTTCCTTAACCTCTGGCTTGCTGGCTTTGAGCTCAACTTTGGCACAGGGATCGAGCTGCCGTTGATAAGGCTGAAACTCACAACCCGAACGTACAGGTATATAGATCACTTCTACCTGGTCGTCCGGCAATCCGGCTTCGGTATAGATACCTACGCCACCATGCTCTCCGGAGCGTGTCACCTCTGTTGAGCCCAATACCCGGGGCAGGCCATACTTCACAAACTTTGCACCTTTATAAGGAACTGCTTCGTTGTTGATATACCAACCCGATTTGGAAGCATATTCCTTTCCTTCCTGGGGATATACATCATAAAACTTTTTGGTTACACCATTGACGACGATGGTGCGTTCGCCATTGGCCGGATTATAATCCACTTCAATTGTCTTCAGTACACCGTTCTCTATAACACATTCCTTTATCTTATGAACCTGTTGCGAAAAGGCGGGCACTGTCAGCAGGGCCAGGCAGATAATGAGCATAAATGATTTCATGATGCATGATTTTACCAGCTCAAAATAGCCCGAGGTCCTGCTGTTCTCAATACCGTGGAAGCGGTATTTTTAAGTTCTGGAAACAAATGTCATTTACTCCAGGAGCTTTTGCCCGGCGGTTTTATCAAATTTCTCGGTAAAATTGGTACTCGACCGGAGCGATGAAGACAGAGCGGCATACCAGAATGCGATGGTAATCAATTGGGGTGTTGCCCTATTTTTTTGATTGGGATCATAGTAGGCCGGATTGTATTCGTATAATTTGATGCCTACTTTGTTGCCCCGGAATTGCTGAAAGGTAAAGTAGGCTGCAGAGTATAATAAAATGTTTCACGATACTGACTGTTTCATTTATCATGTTGTATCGACGGTTTTCTAGAGAAGTCCGATGCTATTTACGAAACCTTTACCGGTGATAATACGATATATCTTTTCATGCATTAAAACTCAGCAGTAAAGGGGGGAACCTGCGATCACCCAAAAACAGGATTTTGGGCCGGAATGCAATAATTTGGACACAAGGAAGTGGGTAAGCAGGGAGACCTGTAATAAAAAGTAAGCAGATAAAAATCAGTCTATGTTAAAAGATGTTCTGATTCAGTTATTTCAGCGCGACCTGCGCAAACTGTACAGCGAGCTGGAAAAGTACCGGCATGAAGCCAGTATCTGGAAGGTGGAAAAAGAAATAGCCAACTCAGGCGGTAATCTTTGCCTGCACCTGGTAGGCAACCTGAATACATATATCGGTAAGGAAATGGGTGACTCCGGTTATGTGCGCAACCGTGATCAGGAGTTTGCGCAGAAAGATGTGCCCCGCGGGCAACTATTGAAAATGATTGAAGACACAATTGCCGTGGTAACCCAAACCCTGCAGGCAAGTGATGAAACCCGGTGGAGTGATCCATACCCTGCGCTGGTATTTGATAAGCCCACCTCTACCGAGTATATGCTGGTGCACCTGGCCTGTCATCTTTCCTATCACCTGGGCCAGGTAAATTATCACCGCAGGCTGATTGATGGATAAGAGATCTGGCAGGTACAATTATTCGCCCAGGACACGATACACACCAAGTTCCAGCCCTCTCAGTTCTGCCAGCCCACGCATACGGCCTATGCAGGAGTAACCCGGATTGGTCACTTTGTTGCGGTCGTCGAGCATCTGGTGACCATGATCGGGCCGGAAAGGGATGGCAGTAGAAGCAGCTTGCTGCATATGTACGAGTTCTTTCATGACTGCATACATATCCGTATCACCGTCGAGGTGGTCGGCTTCATAAAAATTACCTTCTTCATCGCGCCGGGTATTGCGCAGGTGTATAAAATGAATGCGTTGACCGGCCTGCCGGATCATAACAGGCAGATCATTGCCGGGATGTGCGCCCAGTGACCCTGTGCAGAAACAAAGGCCGTTGCTGGTGTTGCCGACAGCATTAAGGATAAACTGCAGATCGTCTGCAGTACTTACAATGCGTGGTAGCCCAAGGATATCAAAAGGCGGATCGTCGGGGTGGATGGCCAGTTTCATATCCAACTCATCGGCTACCGGGCATATTTCCTGTAAGAAAAGCCGGAGATGTTCGCGCAGCTCATTTTTACCGATGTCTTTGTAGGTATCCAGTTTTGCCTGCATCTGGGCTACGGATTGTTTTTCTTCGCCCGGTATGCCAAACATGATGGTAGCAGCCAGTTGTTTCAGCTGATCGGTCGTCATGTCGCGGTAGCGGGCTTCGGCGTTGCTGGCGATCGTTGCCGGATAAGAGGCAATGGCATTTACACGTTGCAGGATATGGATATCAAATACGGCCAGGTCGGTCCAGTTAAAATAAAGCGCCAGCGATCCGTCGGGCATGCGGTAATTAAGCTCTGTGCGTGTCCAGTCGTTGACCGGCATGAAATTGTAGGTCACCAGCCTGATACCGCAGCCGGCCAGGTTGCGCAGGGTCTGTTTGTATTGATCAATATATTGCTGAAAGGCACCGGTACGTGTTTTAATACTTTCATGCACCGTTACACTTTCCACTACATCCCAGGTTAAACCGGAGGCTTCGATTTCACGTTTACGTTTCATGATCTCTTCTACCGGCCATACAGCTCCATGTGGGATATGATGCAGCGCCGTTACAATACCTGTGGCGCCTGTCTGGCGGATATCTGCCAGCGTTACGGGATCATGCGGACCAAACCAGCGCCATGTTTGTTTTAATCTCATAGTATAGTTGACAGAAATAAAAGTTTAAAGGGTATAAAGAGTGTAAAGGTTTAAAGTGTTTTGTTATACCTAATACTTATAACATACTATTTTAGGTTACATACCTCTTACGACTTCCGCCTTTTGCCCTTAGCCTTTCACCATTTGCTTACCACATAATAGGCTTTCTTTCGCTTCAGGTCTTTATCAAACAAAAGCGGATAGTCTTTTCTTCCTGTCACGGGAAAATTGTCGAGCCAGCTATGCCGGTCCGAGATATTCCAGAAAGTAACAGAGTGAATAGAGGCCTGATATTTCCTGAATTTCTCAAATATCATTTTATATAAGGTCAGTTGCTTTTGTTCTTTTTCAGGGGTAAAGACCGTGTCTGCATCGGCGGGCTTTTTGTTGCGGGCCTGGTGTTCTTTGTCATAAACCGATACATCGAGTTCTGTAATATGCAGTGCCAGCCCGGTTGCAGCAAAATCGGAAAGGGTTTTTTCCAGCTGATCTGCAGTAGGCTCATTGATAGCCCAGTGTGCCTGCAGCCCAATGCCATGCACAGGGATGCCCTTTTGTGTCAACCGGGTGATCAGTTGAATGATCTTGCCGCGTTTTACAGAATCTATTTCGTTGTAATCATTGTAAAAGAGCAGGGCGCTGGTATCTGCCGCATGTGCCCATTCAAAAGCCTTTTCAATAAACTCTTCTCCGATGATGCGATAAAATGGCGATGAACGATAAAACTCTGCCCGTGAATCTGAAATGGCTTCATTTACCACATCCCAGGCGTATACCACGTCTTTGTACCTCGTTACAACGGTCTGAATGTGTTCCTTCATTCTTGCCAGTAATATTTCCCGGCTTACCGTATCGCCTTTTTCATCGGTAAACAACCAGGCAGGTGTTTGCTGATGCCATACCAGGGCGTGCCCCCGCATCTTTAATCCATTTCTGCGGGCAAAGGCGGCAATAGAATCGGCCGGCGCCCAGTTATAATAACCGGCTCGTGGATGGATCGGCCCCATCTTCATGGCATTTTCGGCAGTGATGCTGTTGAACTCTGCCTGCAATAGTGATGCTTCATCATTCTTTACCGACCAGGGAGTGACAGATGCCCCTATATCGAAATAATTACGGTACCGGTCTTTTAACCCTTTCGTGTCTGCCTGTGCATACAGGCCGGAGCCTGCTATCAACAAGGTGAATAGCAGGATACCAGTGCCGGAATATTTGCTGCGTAGGTTCATTGATTGAAATGGTTTAGGGCAATCGCGCTTCAAAAGGCGAAGCAGGAAGGCCTTCTTTGTTGTAAAAGTTTACCCGGGCCGGATTATTGGCCCATGCATAACGCACCCGTACCGGCTCCTCCAATTCCGGACTCCAGATCTCTACCCGGTTGCCAACGATCTGTGCCTGGGCGTAGAAGTAGGTATTGTTGTTGCCGGCAATGGTGAAATGTTTTAAGGGTTGCCCATCCTGACTTACCAGGCCGCTGCCGGTATGATCAAACTCTAAAATGAGTTTATTGCCTTTGCGCTCCATTTTCCGGAAGAGGGGACCTGACCAGGTCAGTTTCTTTTCTCCATATACCTGGCTGCGCGCGGCGAGTGCCAGGCGGTGACCCACTTCTTTTTTATTTTCCGGGTGAATGTCGTTCCATTCGCCCAGGTCGATCGTCACAGCCATCGCAGTATGGGGAGTAGAGAGCAGATTCAGTTGTGCCTGCCGCAAAGCGGCCCAGTTACTTTCGGAAGGCCCGCTGAATGCTTCCATAAAATTGCATAACTGCACGTACAGGAACGGCAGATCGGGTTGCTGCCATTGGCGCCGCCAGTCTGCGATCAACGACTGCATCAGTGAAGTATATTGTTGCGGCCGGCGGGTATCGGCCTCACCCTGGTACCAGCATACACCTTTGATGGCATAATTGGTCAATGGAGCGATCATAGCATTGTAAAGTCCTCCCGGTTTCCAGCGCACAAAAGTCTGCCCCGGCAGGGCAGGCATACTTATCCCACACTGGTATTTCCATTCGCCCCGCAGATCGAGTGTATCCCCGTTTCCGATAAGTGCATATAATTTGTCGTGTACAAAACCGCCACGCCCCGATTGATTAATGACTTTGATGGCAAGGGTATTTTTCCCGGGCTTCAACAGGCCGGCTGGCACGGTATAACGCCGCGGCGGATATTGATAGCTGGTCCAGCCAACATATTGTCCATTGATAAAAACCGAATCGGCATCTACAATGCGACCCAGCTCGAGCCGGATGTTGCCCTGTGTGAGCGATGCGGGCACTTCTATCGTTTTGCGAAACCAGTAAGCACCATTGCTGACCTTTCCCTCTATATCGGCCCAGTAACCAGGCAACAGGATCTGTGGCCAGGTATCATCATCCAGGTCGGCCGACTTCCAGTTTTCCGCAACACCACGATCCCAGGTATTGAGAAACTGGTTCCAGAGTGTCTGCAGCCGGTTATCTTTCGACTCAATGGAGCGAATGAGCGAGTCGTCGCGAAAGCGAAGCATTTCATTGTATGATGCGGGAAATGCCTGTAGGGCTTCTTCACTCATCCAGCAATCGGCCGGCGAGCCGCCGAGTGCAGAATTGATCAGCCCAACCGGAACCCTATACCGGTCGTATAACTCACGTGCGAAGAAATAACCCACTGCACTGAACTGACCGATGTTCTGCACATTGGCTGTTTTCCAGTCACCTTCGGTCACATCAGCCTGGGGTGATTTAAAATCGTACCGGTCCGGTACCAGGAACTGCCGGATCTGATCATGCCCCGGGCCTTTCATTTCTTCCGGGTAGCGGTATTTTACCCGTTCCATCGGAAGTTCCATATTACTCTGCCCGCTGCATAGCCATACATCGCCTACCAGTATATCGTCGATGCGAATGACCCTGTCTGCCTTTACCTGCATCGAAAACGGTCCGCCGGCTTTTAGTGCGGGCAATTGTATTTTCCAGTTGCCGTTGATGTCGGCAACAGTTCTATAGCTCTTGTTTTGTACAATATCACCTGACAGGGTGATGGTGTCGCCGGCACTGGCCCAGCCCCAGATGTGCAAGGGTGTATTGCGCTGCAACACCATTCCCGAACTGATAAGGCGAGGCAGCCTTAACTGTGCCGGCAATGTGATGATTGCGGCAAAGAATAACAAGAGCAGAATAATAATCCTCTTCATGATTTAAAAGTAAGGATGTATGGACAGCTGAGCTGAAATTCAGCGTCAGGGATTGATGGATTTGATGCTTCCATCTGCTTCGTACTGCAACTCTGTCACTTTTACATTGCGCAGCCAGGTCTTGCCACTCAACTGTACATCATGATAAAAGAGATACCATTTACCCTTGATGGAAATAATGGAATGATGATTGGTCCATCCCTGTACCGGGTTCAGCACCACGCCCTGGTAGGTGAAGGGACCATAGGGGCTATCGCCGGTGGCATAATTGATAAAATGGGTATCGCCGGTTGAATAGGAAAAATAATATTTACCGTTGTGCTTATGCATCCAGGCGGCCTCGAAGAAGCGTTTATCATTATCTTTTTCCTGAAATGGTTTTCCGTCTTTGCCCAGGAGCTGGATCTCCCTGACGGGCTCTGTAAAACTCTTCATATCTGCACGTAGTTTAGCTATGCGGGGAAGTATAGCTGCCTCTTCCGGTTTGCGGTTGCCTGCCGTGGAGTCGTATTTATTGTTGTTCCAGCGTTGCAACTGGCCGCCCCAGATGCCGCCAAAGTACATATAGAAGCTGCCATCATCGTCTTTAAATACGCTGGGGTCGATACTATAGCTGTTGGCAATAGGCTCTTTTTCTGCTACAAAAGGCCCCTGTGGTTTATCGCTTACGGCAACACCGATGCGAAAGACTCCTTTCTTATCCTTGGCAGGAAAATAGAGATAATATTTGCCATTGGCAAAGGCGGCATCGGGAGCCCACAATTGTTTACCGGCCCATGGGATATCGCTCAGCTGCAAAGCCACGCCGTGATCAGTAACAGCCCCGCCGATGCTATCCATGCTCAGGATATGATAATCTTTCATATCAAAATGACTGCCCAGGTCGTCTTCGGGCACATTGGTGGCCGTGTCGTGCGATGGATAGATGTAGATACGGCCATCAAATACATGTGCCGACGGGTCGGCAGTGTAAATATGGCTTACCAGCGGTTGTGCTGCATACGTGGGTGTGCTATTGCCTGCATTTTTTACTTCAGCTTTATCCGTGCTTTCGTTGTTGCAGGCCGTCATCCCCAAAAGAATGCCGGTAGCCAGTAGTGAGTTTAATCCTTTCATGGTTTTATTTTAAGGTTAAAGGAAGGAGGTGAAGGGAATAAGGCGGAAAGTAGAAGGTTGGAAAATGATCCTTCTACCTTTCACCCTCTACCTTTTCATCCCTGTCTCCGGTGGTCCTAAATAGCTTTGTTTCATGCCGCCCAGGTCAACTACCAGTTTCTGCAATACAACACCGGCGTCGACTGCCCAGTAACGGATCACATGTTTACCTGGTTTTTGCAACTGGTGAGCAGATGATCTATGGATAATATTTTCGGCTACCCATGTATTCCATACTCCATTGATGCTGGTTTTGTCTTCGGCATTGATGCTGATGACCTGTGGTGTTTCATTATCTATCGCAACGGCGTATCGCAATCTATTGGCACTGTTCTGGAAATTAAGTGTGGGTGAAAAACTGGCCTGCAAGGTGACAGGGCCATTGCCCGCAGTGTAAAATTCATATTCAAGACAGGGGGCTTTTTTGCCAGGTACGGGCGGTATAGCTGTTACGGGAAAAAGAGTGACAGCATCACCCGTACGGCCATGATCAGGTAGTACCTGCCAGCTAAATCCTTTTTTATTTACTGCCCGGGTATAATGGGCAGCCTCGATCGATACAACACGGTCGTATTCATAAAATACAGACCTGTTCTTCCTGGTAGATAGAGGACCTTTATACAAAGTGGCTGTGGAATCGATTGCTGGTTTCTGTATGAGTGTATCAGCAGGTGTGAGCCATTTTAACTCCGGCAGTTTATTTTTTTCTGGCTGCTGCCAGTAAGTATAGCCAATATGGGTCTGGCTCATAAAATGATTCCACTTACCGCCATTGAGCCGGTGGTATTGCAAGGTGATCAGTGAGTCAGTGCGATAAGCGGCGTCTGCCAGTTGTGCATATCCATTGGTACTGCTACTTTTTTTCTGCCAGGCATCGTGATTCAATGCCGTATAATAATACAACTCGTAGAGGTTGGCCATAGCTATTACCGGATGTTCTACCAGTTGAAAATAGGCGTTGTGATAAGTTGGGTCGAGTTGTTGTTTGATGGCAGCGGCTTTTGTTCTGAGCGACCGGTATTCTTCCACCACTGTTTTCCATTCGTCATAGTTATGCAGGCTGTAAGTATACTGGTCCAGCAGTTCAGGTTTTCTTCTTGCATTGTATTTGGCATAGGTGCTGAGCACCGAGGCGATCGCACTGGCCTGCTGAGGTCCCCATTGTGCGGCACACCATTGTTCGGTATAGGGTTGCAGATCTGTGGGGCCGATGCGCTGCGGGTTCCAGGCATAATCAAGGAAAAAGCTGATGGGAAATTCCATGGGTTTGATATCGCCCACATTTACGATCCATATCTGTCGTGCATTGTACTCCCAGGCCAGGTGCATTTGTTCCCAGATGCGGGGCAGGGGGTTGGTGTTGATCCATTTGTAATTGCGGGGGCCGCCTACATAATCGAAATGATAATAGATACCGTAGCCTCCTTTGCGTGGCTTTTCCTTTAGCAGTGGCAGGCGGCGGATATTGCCCCAGTTGTCGTCGCAGAGCAACAACGTCACATCATCGGGTACACGCATGCCCTTGTCGTAATAGTCCTGCACTTCCTTATACAGTGCCCAAAGCTGGGGAGTGCTGGCAGCAGGTAGCGCCGTCACTTCTTCGATGATCTGCCGCTGATCCTGCACTATTTTTTCCAGCAGGGCAGTGGCCGTTTCCTTGCTCATGGGTTCATCGCCATCGCCCCGCATACCAACAGTTACAATCTTTTCGTTGGCCGCTCTTTGCAATCCTTCGCGCCAGAAACGGCGCAGCGTGTCACGGCTGGCTTCATAGTTCCAGGCCTGCCCCTGGTGGTAGCGACGCCATTCATCATGAGCACGCATCATGGGCTCATGATGCGAGGTGCCGATCACAATTCCGTATTCACGCGCCACCCGGATATTTTCTGCATCGTCATCATAAAATGCATTGCCCCACATGGCCGGCCAGATATAATTGGCTTTGAGGCGTAGCAGCAGCTCAAATACTTTTTCATAAAAAAGATGGTTGAAGCCACCCATTTTTTCATGCACCCAGCCACTCAGCGCAGGGGCCTCATCGTTGATAAAAATGCCGCGATACTTTACCAGCGGGGCATCCTGGTATTCGAAGCCAGGCTGTACGTACAATTCTTTTTGTTTGGCCACGGGTACATCGGCCCACCAGTACCAGGGCGATACGCCGATCTGACGGCTCAGTTCAAGGGCGGCATAGGCTGTACCGCGACCATCGGAACCTGTCACCAGCACAGTGGCAGAGCCGGTACTGGTGACGGTATGCACCCAGCCAGCTTCCCAGGTATCTTTTAGGTGTTCGGTACGAAGCTGTGATGTGATTAAGAAGTTTTTTATAACCGCAGAGCCGGTTATGCTGCCTATGAGAATACGATAGGGGTTATCCGTAGGAGCGTTCACGATTGGTAAGTGAATATCTGTCACAGCTGCTATATCCTGCTGCAGCAAGCGGGCAGCGGTGCGTACAGCGGGATGGTCATTGCTGTCGACAACAATCTCAAAAGCGGAAAGAGGTGCCGCATTGCCGGCATGATCCTGCCGCACCCACTGCGCGGGAGCGAGTAGGTGTAGCAGCATGCAGGTAAGAAGGAATGACAGATTTTTTTTCATTATGGCAAATAAGACAACAAACGGTTTAATCAGAACCCGATCAGATTACCTCCGTCAACCGGCAGTATCACGCCTGTGATAAAGCGGGCTGCTTCGCTGCTCAGGAACCAGGCTGCCTCTGCAATATCGGCCGGCTGACCCATATGTCCCATGGGTGTGCGAGCCAGCGCGCGCGCTTTCCGTTCCGGATCTGTATTAAAGGCTTTGTCTGTCATTTCGGTAATAATAAATCCAGGTGCAATGGCATTGACACGTATGCCTTCGGGCGAGAGCTCTGCTGCCAGTGCCCTTGTCATGCCTTCGATGGCTGCTTTGCTGGCGCTATAGGCAATTACTTTTGGCATGCCATATTGAGCCGCCATGGAACTGATATTGATGATCGCCCCGCTTTTTTGCGGCAGCATATGACGGGCCACCTCGCGGGAAAGTGCAAACACGGCAGTGAGATTGGTTCCGATCACCTGCTCAAAGTCTTCGTCGGTCACTTCCTGTACAGGTTTTTTCATATTGATGCCTGCGTTATTGACAAGTATGTCGATGCTGCCAAAACGGGTATGAATTTCATCGGCCAGCGCGGGAAGTGTATGCAGTTGGGTGAGATCAGCGACTATTGGGTGGGCATATGATCCCAGCCGGTCAGCAGCCTGCTGCAGCTTTTCCTTATTTCTTCCGATCAAAACAGTCTGCACCTGCTCCTGGCAAAACTTTTCGGCAATAGCGAGACCAATTCCGGATGCTCCTCCTGTTACAATAGCTGTTTTCATATCATTCATTGCAATTAGTGATCAATGTCCCGGGGCATAGGGAAACCGCAGAGATTTGTAATAATCCAGTGTGCCTTCGGGTTGTTCTATATCTGCCGGAAATGCCATTCCGGAATATTGCTGGAAATAAAGCAGGCAGGCATTGCGCCACCAGCGTGCTTCTTTCTCCTGTATGCTCAGCAGCATACTTACCTGCCGGTGACGTTCGGCATCCGTTTTGGGTGCCAGGCTGCTCCACTGTTGCTGCATTTCTCTTACCTGTTTCACACCGGTGTCGTATGCACGGCATAATTCTGTCCACAGGCTGTTGCCTGATTTCATCGTATAGTTCCAGGGCAGATGATGAAACCACAGCAGCAACCGTTCATCTGTACGCGATGGATCATTCCATTGCTGTTGCCAGTAGGCCGCCGCATATTGTTCTACAGCACGGCTACCGCTAGTACTGCGGTTGAATCCAATGCCCTGCTTATCGGCTTTATGATAATAAACAGGCGTCCAATCGGCCCGTGGCAGGTCATCTACCCAGGGTGCTGGGCCATAGTGATGCCCGGTACCCATCAGGTGATGCAGGCCCAGCGGTGTCATATAATTCACACAGGCTTCACGGCTTTGCATCAGCATATTGCCTGCCGTGTGTACAAACGCCGTATCGTTGGTAAAACTCATGCGCAGCCATTCTTCGGCAATGGCCGCTGCACTCAACTGATGATCCCAGGCCAGCCGGCCAAATGCATACCAGTTGCTTTGTGCCATAGGATGTCCTGTCCAGTTGAGATCGGTGCCTATATTGGCTACGCCGGCAATGCCGGTGAGTTGTTGTGTACGACTACTGCCATCAATGATCTGCGCTACTGTATTTCCTTTTGCAGGACGATAGGTGTCACTATCCAGGCATTCTTTGAAAAGAGGAGCGAGGTACACCAGGTTGGTGGCCTGACCCAGGTATTCCTGGGTGATCTGCAATTCCAGCAGCAAAGGTGTGCGGGGCATTGTGCCAAACAGAGGGTGAAAAGGCTCCCGTGGCTGGAAGTCAATGGCGCCATTTTTTACCTGCACCATCACGTTGTTGCGAAAAACACCATCCAGCGGTTCAAATTCAATATTGGCCTGCTTATGCCGGTCTTCGGGCAGCTCATTGCTGTAAACAAAAGCACGCCACATCACGATGCCACCAAAAGGCTGAACGGCATCGGCTAGCATATTTGCACCATCTGCATGGGTGCGGCCATAATTCTGTGGCCCCGGCTGACCTTCCGAATTGGCCTTTACCAGGAAACCGCCAAAATCGGGAATGAGCGTATAGATCTCCCGGCATTTTTCTTTCCACCAGTGCCGTACCTGTGGATCAAGGGGATCGGCTGTCGGCAGTTTTCCGATCTCAACCGGCGCACTGAAGCGGGCGGTGAGATATACCCGTATACCGTAAGGGCGAAACAGATCGGCCAGCTTTTTTACTTTCTGCAGGTAAGCGGCTGTAAGTACCGTGGCATTGGCATTCACATTGGTGAGTACCGTGCCGTTGATGCCGATAGAAGCATTGGCACGTGCATAATCGGTGTAACGCTGATCTGCATAGCCAGGCAGCGTATGCCAGTTCCAAATGGACTGGCCGGCATAACCCCTTTCTACCGAACGGTCGAGGTTGTCCCAGTGATTCAGTAACCGCAACTGTATGCGGGGAGTGGAACTGATATGGAGATCGGTGATGGATTGTTCCGTCTGCATCAGTCGCAGGAGGTGAAAGCTGGCATAGAGCCAACCTATATCCGTATTGGCAATGAGTGCAATCTGCGTATGTTGTTTTGTACGGATCGTGCGGATGAGATAGCCCTCATTCCCCAGAGCAGTACCTGTATTTCGGATATCGGCCAGGTGATCGGGTAATGCACTTTGCGGGCGTACATATACAATACTATTGCTGGTATTCCTGTCTGAGAAATGGGGAACTGTGCCCAGCAGGCTTGGGCAGGCCCTGTTCCATTCCTGCCGGATGATCTGCTGGGTGGCGCTGGTATCCGGCAATACGATGGATTGGATCAGCTGGCGGTAGATTTTTGTTTTAGCAGGATGTACGGGTGCATAACGAAGCCAGAGCTCATAGCCATTTTCTGCAGCGCTGTGTTGATGCAGCAGCCCAACTAATACGGCAAGCATGATCCATTTTCTCATGGTGTGTCAGGATCGGGAGGTTTTGCCTTTTCGCATGGATGACTGGCGTACGATAAGGCCTGACCTTACTACAATTGTATTGGTTTGTTTAATATTTGAGATGCCCTGCAAATGATTGATCAGGTTGCGGGCAGCAATTTCACCCATTTCAATACCGGGATAGTCGATGGTGCTGAGTTGCGGCTCAATGATCTTTCCTACTGCATCGTTATTGAAACCCACTACTGCAATATCCTCGGGGATACGGATGCCATGTTCCTTGAGCGTGCGCATACATACGGCAGCAGAGAAGTCGTTGGTGATAAAAGCGCCATCAGGCAATGGTTTCATTTGCATGATCTGCATGGCAGCTTCCACACCGCATTGCTCACTGAGGTCCTTGATGAGTACATAACTTTTGTTGTAGGCGATACCACTGTCGTACAGCGCATCGAGATAGCCCTGGTGGCGCTGGGCATATACGTTACGTTTCAGGTTGGCGGTCACCAGCACTATACGTTTACAACCCTGCTCGATGAGGTGCTGGGTGGCCTGGTAGCCGCATTTATAATTATCAATGATCACTTTGGTGCTGTCGCTGTCTTCTTCCACCCGGTCAAAGAATACAACCGGTATGCCTTTGTCTTCGAAGGGCCGGAAATGATCGAGGCCATTGGTATCGAAGGCCAGTGAGGCGATGAGTCCGTCTACACGTTTATGAAAGAGGTTGAGTGTATTGGTCTGTTCTTTTTTGGCACTTTCGGATGAGTGTGCAATGATGAGATCGTAACCGGCTTCTGTAGTCACTTTTTCAATGCCGGCCAGTACCGAGGTGATGAAGTTACTGTTGAGCTCATGAAGGATCACGCCGATGGTATTGGTCTTTTGTTTGCGCAGGTTGCTGGCAAAGTTGTTGTGCCGGTAACCCAGCTCGCGGGCTGCATCCTGGATCTTTTTGCGGGTGTGCTTATTAATGGCAGGATGGTTCTTCAATCCCCGGCTTACCGTAGCCGAGGAAAGGGAGAGTTTTTGGGCAATATCATATATGGTGACCTCTTTTTTAGGCTTCATGTTGCAATCGGTTGCATGAAATTCGGAAAAAAAAACGAATTACAAAGATTTGTTTTTGAGGGATGACTCGCGGATTATCAGTTCCGAGCGCAGGATGATGGAATTGGTGTTGCGGATATTGGAAAGCCCGTTGAGGTGGTTGATGAGGCTGGCCACGGCGGTTTCGCCTACATGATAGCCGGAATAGTCAACAGTGGTGAGGTTGGGCTCTACTACTTTGCTGGTGGGATCATTATTAAAGCCGGCAAAAGCGATATCCTGTGGTATGCGGATACCGTCGGCCTTGAGCCGCATCATACAGTGTACAGCGGCGGTATCGTTGGCAGAAAAGACGGCATCGGGCCGGTCTTTGGGTTTCATCTTCAATATATACTCTGCAGCCTGGGTGCCTGCCTCCTCACTCAGTTTGGAGCTGAGGATCCATTTATCATTCAGTGCTATGCCTTTGTCTTTGAGGGCCTGCTGGTAACCCCGCAGGCGGTCGGCATACACATTGCGGAGGGTATTGCCGCAAAGATGCATGATCCTGGTACATCCCTGACCTATAAGGTGTTGTGTGACTTTATAGGCTGCCTGGTAATTGTCTATTACAATAGAAGTGCTATCGGCGTGGTTGAATACCCGGTCAAAGAAAACCACCGGGATCTTCTTTTTAAAGAAAGGATCCAGGTGCTGGATATCGACCGTATCATAAGCCAGGGAAATGAGCAGACCATCTACGCGTTTGTTGAACATGATATGTGCATTGGCCATTTCTTTCTCGGCACTCTCCAGCGACTGGCTGATGATCAGGTTATATCCTTCGCGGTTGGCAGCGTCTTCCATGCCGGCCAGCACGCTGGATACAAAATAACTGTTGAGCCGGGGAACGATTACTCCCAGGGTCTGTGTACGCTTGCTGCGGAGGCTGCTGGCAAAGAGGTTTGACCGGTAGCCCAGTTCGCGCGCTGCTTCAAAAATCTTCTTCCGGGTATTCTTATTAATAGCCGGATGGTTCTTGAGACCGCGACTTACCGTAGTAGCCGAAATAGACAGATGGCGGGCTATATCATATATGGTCACTTCCTTTTCGTTCGGCATGACACAAATAAAAAGAGGATTTTTGGAAAAAAAAATTGCAATCGGTTGCAATTTTTAAAATTTATCCTATATTCGTTCTGGTCAAGCACCACCTAACGATTGATAATTACCTAAACCAGCCTGCTTCCGGCAGCCGCTATATGAGAAAAAGTAACCACAATACTGCTTGCTCATGGCCATACCTTGCTGTTGCCCGGCAGTGCACCTTTATCTTATTCACCCAATCCTTCCCGTTTCATCAGCACCAACGCTACCACGGTAGCATTCCCGATAGTTACCCCATCCTGTTTGCCATCGGCAACTGGCTATGGCCTCCGGGCCGGCATGAAGGTGGCTGACTGCTTACACACTTCTTCCTCCACAAAAACAACCTATAACCAGATTCTTGCCAAACAAAACATTATGAAAAAGACTGCTAAAGAAGTTCGAAGAACAACATTCCGGCCAGTCGGAAAAAAATCGGTTTCGCTGGGGATATTGTTGCTGGCGACAATACTCCTGTTACCGGCCTGGGTACTTGCCCAGCAAACTGTGACCGGTAAAGTGCTGGATGCAACCGGCGCACCGGTAAAAGGAGCATCGGTACAGGTAAAAGGTACCACCACAGGTACCGCCACAGATGATAAAGGCAATTTTTCCATCACCGCCGCAAAAGGAGCGGTACTGACCGTTTCCAATGTGGGGTTTTCGGATACAGAATATATGGTGGGAGAGGAAAGCCAACTGACCATCCGCCTCAACGCACTGGTGCGTGATATGAGTGAAGTGGTGATCGTTGGTTACGGCTCACAACGCAAACGTGATGTGACTGGTGCAGTGGTTTCGGTGAGCGAACAGGCATTGCGCGAAGTGCCGGTACCCAACCTGCAGCAGGCATTGCTGGGCCGTGCAGCCGGTCTGGAAATTCAGACAGTGGGCAATCAGCCAGGCGCCGGCGGCCAGATCCGCATCCGCGGGGTACGTTCTATCAGCGGCAGCAATGAGCCACTGTTTGTACTGGATGGTATCCCTTACGACGGTAATCTCAATGATATCAACCCCGATGATGTGGCTTCTATCGATGTACTGAAAGATGCATCGGCTACGGCGATCTATGGTTCACGTGGTGCCAATGGTGTGGTACTCATCACTACCAAGAAAGGCCGCAGCGGTGATACGCGTCTTTCCTACAATGGTTATTACGGATTGGGAAAGCCGGCTTATCATTATCCGCTGTTCAATGCAGAAGAATACCAGGCCATGCGCAATCTTTCTCCCTGGACAAATGGTTATATGCCCGAAGAGCTCAATGGTATTGCCGAAGGCCGTAATACAGACTGGCAGGATCTGCTGTACGGCACAGCTATGCGCACCGATCACAACCTGAGTGTATCTGGTGGAGCAGGTGGCAGCACTTTTTCGCTGGGAGGAGGTTATTACAATGAAACAACCGTGATGCCCGGCGAAGAATATAAACGATTCACCGTACGCGGTACAATTGATACACGCATTGGTAAGCGAATAAAATTGGGACTCACCACGCAAAATACATTAAGCGTTGCGCTGGGCTCACAATTCGTTTCAGGTGCAGCAATGTTCCGCACACTGGCACTGAGCCCGCTGATGCCTGCCTACAATCCTGATGGCAGCCTGTACCTCATTCCCAATGGCAACCTGGATGATAACAATGGTGATGGCCGTTATTCTCCTTTATTATTAAAAGATGGTCCCAAGACATGGAATGACCGGGTGCGCCGCCTGCGTACGTTCAATGCGCTGTATGGCGAATACGAATTCATGAAAGGATTGCGCTACCGTATCAATCTTGGATTGACCTACGCGCAGGAGCAGGGTGGCCAGTTTCGCGGAGCCGACCGGCCGGACAATCCCAGTTTCTTTCGTGCAGGCCTGGGCAATATAGCCCGCGTAGACAATGGTGAAACATGGGGCTACACACTGGAGAACCTGTTGTTTTATGACAAACAGATCGGACAGGATCACAAACTGAGCTTTACCGGTATGTACAGTATCCAGGAAACACAATCGTTCAACAACTTTGTACAAAAAGATTCTATCACCGAAGATTTTGTACAGTTCTATAATCTCGCTCTTTCCACTCCCGTCAACTCCGGCAATACCGGTCTCGGCGGTGGTGAAACAAAATCATCACTTATTTCCTATATGGCGCGGTTGAATTATACATTCCGCGACAAATACCTGCTGACGCTTACGTATCGTCGCGATGGTTCTTCCCGTCTTGCTCCGGGCAACCAGTGGTTTGATTATCCGGCCATTTCTGCCGGCTGGATGATATCTGATGAAGACTTTATGAAAAAGACGGAATGGTTATCTACGCTGAAACTGCGTGCCGGCTGGGGACGTACTTCCAACCAGGCCATCAACCCTTATCAGTCAAAAGGCCTCGTGAATAACTCAAACGGGTTGCCTACCAATGGCGATATCGGCGCAGCGGGTGGTATTATCCGTTACAATTATGGTCCCACGATCGTTACCGGGTATAATGTGGTGACACTGCCCAATCCCAATCTTTCCTGGGAGTTTACAGGTACGACCAATATTGGTCTCGATTTCGGATTGCTGAAAAACAGGATCACGGGTTCGCTGGAATATTATCATTCCAAAACCGATAAGGTATTGTATAATGTAAACCTGCCGGTGACATCTGGTGTGGCTGGTGCATTTGCCACCAACGTGGGTAAGATGGAGAATAAAGGATTTGAACTCTCCGTCTCTTCTGTAAACTATACTTCTGCTTCCGGATTTACGTGGAGCACTGACCTCAACCTTTTCACCAATAAAAACAAACTGCTCAAACTGAGCAGTAATGTAGACCGTGAGATAGGCAGTCAGTTGTTTGTTGGTCACTCGATGACTGCATTGTATGATTTCAAGAGTGGTGGTGTATGGCAGCAGGGTGAAGCGGCGCAGGCTGCTGCACTGGGTGCCGTACCGGGTCAGATCAAGCTGCTTGATATCAGCGGTCCCGACGGAAGGCCTGATGGTGTGGTAAGTGCCGATTATGATCAGACCATTATCGGCGATATGGATGCCAACCTGCAGGGAGGTATGACACAGCGCATTTCTTTCAAAGGATTTGATCTGTCGGCCGTCTTTCATGCCCGCTTTGGCGGCCTGCTGGTGAGCCAGGTGCATGCACCTTTTGCGTCCTATATCAGTGTGCTGGATGGAAGAAGAAATGCTATCAAGGTAGATTACTGGACACCGACCAATCCCAGCAACTGGTTTCCCATGCCTCAGCCCAATATCAGCACTGTGAATGTGGGATGGCGCACACTCGGTTATTATGATGCCAGCTTTATCCGCATCCGCAGTATCAACCTGGGGTATACATTTCAGCGGAATGTGCTGAGAAAACTGAATGCTCAAAGTATGCGGGTGTATTTCACCATCGATAATGTGGCATTGCTGTATTCGCCATTTTACAAGAAAACCGGTGTGGATCCGCAGGCTACTGTTGCCGGCGACCGTGGTGTAGGCGGATCATACAACAACCTGCGTACCAATGACCGCGGCAACGGAGCCCTGGTAGTTGGCCTGGGCACACCTCCCCGCCGCACATTTACATTCGGACTCAACCTAACTCTTTAAACCACTAAAAGCGTGCACATATGAAATTGTCAACAAAATTATTCATCGGCGTTTGCGCTTTAACTGTATTAGTGGCGCCCGGTTGCAGTAAACGACTTGAAGAAAAACCATATACTGTATTCTCTGTAGACTATTTTAAAACACCTACCGGCTTTCAGAACGGTATCAATTCACTTTACTCGGGCATGCGTTTCCTGTTTGGCCCCGAAGGTGCGATTGCCATGGGAGTAGCCGGCACAGATGAATGGGCCATGGGCGACCAGGCCCGTGCCGGTGCAGCCGGAGACCTTACTTCTTTCTGTAATTACACACTGGACAATACCGGTGGCTCCATCCTCACTCCCTGGAACCGCAGTTTCAACAATATCAACCTGGCCAATGCGCTGGTAGATTTTGCGCCGCAGATAGAGATCGGCGATGCAGCCCGCAATGTGGCGCTGGGCGAGATCCGTTTTCTGCGTGCGCTGTATTATCTCAACCTGGTACAGTATTTCGGTGCAGTACCACTGGACCTGGGTAGCGGTGAGTTGAAATTTAACCAGATCCCTTTTCAGGGATTCAACCGGCTGCCTGTGCAGGAAGTGTTTGTGAAGAATTACCAGGCTATCATCGATGACCTGATCTTTGCTTCGCAAAATCTGCCCGATCAGCGTCCGCAGCCGCCGGCAGCAGCTTCTTTCAAACTGGCCAAGGCAGCAGCGTTTCATTTGCTGGCCAAAGCCTATATCCATCGCGGTTATTCATCTGCTGCACAACCCAGCGATTTTCAGAATGCCTATACGGCCGCTATGGAAGTGATCAATAACCAGGCAAAGTATGCGGTGGCACTCGAACCGTTTTACGAAGATGTACACCGGCCCGGCAATGATTACAACAAGGAAATACTGTTTGCCATTGAGCGCGTACCCGGCAACTATGCTGCCAGTGAAGTGCCCAATCCGCAGGGCATCAGCGGTACAAAAGGTATGGATGCTTCCAACGATTTCTGTGGTGACTATACCGCTGTGCGTGCTCCCCTGAATACATCAGGCACTGCACCAGTCAGTACACGTACGGTACAGTATGGTCGTCCTATCCGTCGTTTTTGTCCCACTCCCTGGTTGTATCATACAGCTTTTGCCGATAAGGTAAATGACAGCCGTTACGAAGGATCATTCCGTACGGCCTATATCGCTTCTACTACGGGCGGTGGTTTTACGGCCAGTGTGGATACCGCATTTATCATGGCGCTTACAGATCGTATTGCCGACTCGCTGAATGGTATCATGCCAGTAGGTCCGCGACTGAAACCATATCGTGTTGTAGCGCCCCGCGAATTTTATTTTGTAGGTGGTACTACCAATGGTGCTGCTACTGCTACGGCCAATATGTATCCCAGTCTCAAAAAATACGAAGACCCGCAGCGTGGGGTGGCCAACTATCCGGGTGCACGTCCTTTCCCGGTATGCAAACTGGGTGAAACCTATCTGCTGGCAGCCGAAGCGGCCCTGCAGTCGGGCAATGCTCCGGAGGCAATGAACCTGATCAATGTGCTGAAAAAGCGTGCCGCAGCCCGTGCCGGCTTGTCGCAGCCGGCAATCGACCTGCGATATGATGCTATCAAGCTCACTGCTCCTTCGCAGGTGACGGTCGATTTTATACTGGATGAGCGTACGCGCGAGTTGTGCGGTGAGAGCATGCGCTGGCCCGACCTCGCCATCCGTGGCAAACTCATTGACCGTGTAAAACTGTACAATACCGATGCAGCGGCCAACATTACCCCCAATAAACATGAACTGCGGCCGATACCCAATGAGCAGTTGCAACGGATCATTGACCCCAATAAGGCACAGTATCAGAACCCGGGGTATTGATAACTAAACCAGAACCTTTAAAGAATTGAATTATGCAAATACAATTACTGAAAAGAGGACTGTGGATCATGATTGCTCCCCTGTGCTTTGTGGCTTGTGAAAAGGGGCCTGATTCAAACATCCTTAATGATGGCAATTATGGCACTACGGAAACACCGCTTCGTGATGCGGCCGATTTCCCTATTGGCGCCGCCATTTCCGGTACACCATTCCTGGGCGATGCGAATTATAGTGGCGCAGTAAAACGCGATTTTGACGGCGTTACGTTTGAATACCTCATGAAGCACGGCGCTATTGTGCAGGACAATGGTTCATTGAATTATACCAATACAGATGCGCTGGTGAGTGCGGTAGGCACACAGGAGATATTCGGGCATACGCTGGCCTGGCATGATAATGTGAACTCCAATTATCTCAAAAGCTATGCGGGCATCATTACACCCGATGCACCTGAGTCGATAGTCAATGGAGGCTTTGAAGCAGGAGGTGGTTCGCTTTCCAACTGGGGCACCTACAACGCACAAAGCGGAAGTACGGTAGCGGCTACCACCGTTTCTTCGGAAGTGAGAACCGGATCTGCTGCCATGAAAGTGCAGGCAAACGTAGGTGACCCTACGGGGCAGTGGAAGGTGCAGGTAGCAAGCGATCTGTTTACAACAGAATCCGGTAAACAATATCGTGTGGCTTACTGGGTACGGGCTGCATCAGGAACAGGCAGCATCCGCATGAGTACACAGACCAGTGGCGGAGGCTCAGCCCAGTACCAGGGCGATCAGCCGATTCCTTCGGGTACGTTCACCCAGATAGTATGGACATTTACTGCCAACTCTCCGCAAACCCGTATCCTGTTTGATATGGGAGGAGCCGTGAACACCTATTTTATTGATGATGTAAGTGCGAAAGAAGTGATACCGGCTGCCTCAGGTCCGCAGATAGCCGCCAAGCTCGATGAAGCGCTGGATGATTTTATCACCAATACGGTAAACAGGTACAAAGGCAAAGTGCGCGCCTGGGATGTGGTGAATGAGCCGATGAGTCCCGGTGGAGCATACCGTACATCGCTCAACAGTACCGATATCAGTGGCATTGCGACCAAACCCAATTTCCTGATGTGGTCCGATTATATGGGAAGGGATTATGCGTTGAAAGCATTTCAGCATGCCGCTGCAGCGGATGCTACTGCCGATCTTTATATCAATGATTTTGGACTGGAATCAAGTGCAGCCAAAACAGATTCACTGATCGCTTTTGTGAATGAGCTGAAAAGCAAAGGAGCCAAGATCGATGGCATCGGCACACAAATGCACCTGGCCCGTACGACCATCAGCTATGCAGGCATTGACCGGATGATGGAAAAACTGGCTGCTACCGGATTGAAGATCCGTATCTCGGAACTGGACGTACGCGTGGTACAAAACAGCGCTTCGGGTGGAATGACTCCACTCTTTGCCGGGTACCAGGCCGCTATTTATAAATATGCCATTGAGTCGTATATGAAGCATGTGCCTGCCGCACAACGCGCTGGTATCACTATCTGGGGCGTAAACGACGCAAACAGCTGGCTGTACAGCGGTGGTGCAGAGTTTCCCCTGCTCTATGACAATGAATATAAAAGAAAACCTGCCTATACGGCCATATTACAGGCCCTGCAGGCTAAATGATAGTTTAGATAAGAGCCAATTTTCAGTCATTGCGCAAGCAAGCAGTTCTCAAGCAATCGTCAACAGGGAGGGTTGATTCCTCACTCTCCCTTTTTTACTCTCATGAGAAAGGATAAAAGGCATGTTGTTATTAGGAATTGATCTGGGTACATCATTTATCAAGATTTCTGTGGTGGATGCTGCTTCGCAACTGTTGCTGGCCAGCGCAACATGGCCCGACACGGAAGCGGCTATTTCAACACCGCAGCCAGGCTGGGCCGAACAGCATCCCGATCAGTGGTGGATCGATGTAAAACATGCTATTACCAAATGTCATGCATCCCGAAAATATGATCCGGCAGCTATCGGTGCCATAGGCATTTCGTATCAGATGCATGGACTGGTACTGACCGACCGGCAACAGCAAGCTATTCGACCATCTATTATCTGGTGCGATAGCCGTGCAGTAGATACAGGAGAGAAAGCATTTGAGGGACTGGGGCAGGAGTACTGCCTGCATCACCTGCTCAACTCGCCCGGAAATTTTACCATCGCCAAACTGGCCTGGGTAAAAGAAAATGAACCGGCTGTATATAGCCGCATCCACCAGTTTATGTTGCCGGGCGATTTTATTGCACTTAAACTCACCGGCGAATCTACCATGACCGTTTCCGGCTTATCGGAAGGCGTATGCTGGGATTTTCAGCAGCAACGGATCTCAGCAGAACTATTGGATTATTATGGATTGGATCAGCAGATGATACCCCCGGTGAGACCATTATTTGGTATGCACGGGCAGGTTACAAAAGAAACAGCTGTCGTACTCTCGTTGAGAGCGGGCATTCCTGTCACATACAAAGCAGGTGATCAACTAAACAATGCACTGGCGCTGCATGTGCTGCAGCCGGGTGAGGTAGCTGCCACCGCCGGCACTTCGGGAGTGATATATGCCGTCACCGATACACTGGACTATGATCCGTTTTCGCGTGTCAATAGTTTTGCGCATGTAAATTATACTCCTCAGCAACCACGTATCGGCGTACTGTTATGTATCAATGGTGCCGGTATTTTTAATCGCTGGATCAAACAGATAGCTGCACACGATCCGGGGTATGCGGGGCTTAACCAACTGGCAGCTTCGGTGCCTGCTGGAGCAGAAGGATTGCTGGCTTTACCCTTTGGTAATGGAGCAGAAAGAATGCTGGGCAATCAACTGCCGGGTGCAGCCTTTGCAGATATTGATCTGAACAAACATGGTTTACCGCAAATGGTGCGGGCTGTGCAGGAAGGTATCGCATTTGCGTTCCGCTATGGAATGGATATTATGCGAGAAAATGGCATGGAGCTAAAACTGGTGCGTGCCGCAAAAGCCAATTTGTTTTTGAGCGATGTATTCTCCGCTTCTTTTGCCGCTGTTAATAATACGGCAATAGAATTTTATGAGGGCGATGGCAGCTACGGAGCTGCGCTCGGAGCAGGTATAGGTGTGGGCTACTATAAAGATGCGCAGGAAGCGGGCCAAAACCGTACACCCAGTGCTATGCTGGAACCAGTTCCATCTGCTGGGCTGGAAGATGCGTACCAGCGATGGAAAAGTTTTTTGAAGAAAAGTATACACGCAGGGGAAGTGACTATGAGCTTATCCTGATTTATTAATAATAATTGTACAATAATGGCTATCACATTAGGACAAAGAGAGTATTTTAAAGGTATTGCCGCTATTCAATATGAAGGGCCTCAGTCAGACAATCCGCTGGCATTTCGCTGGTATGATGCAGGCAGACAGGTTGCGGGAAAAAGTATGAAGGACTGGTTGCGTTTTGCCTGTGCTTACTGGCATAGCTTCTGTGGCAGCGGTGCAGATCCCTTTGGTGAGCGCACCCATCTTTTTGCCTGGGATGAGCATGCCGATCCGGTAGAGCGCGCCCGCGATAAAGCCGATGCTGCTTTTGAGTTCATTACCAAACTGGGCCTGCCTTATTATTGCTTTCATGATGTGGATGTGGTTGACTATACCAATGATGTGGCAGAGAATGAACGCCGCCTGCAGGCTGTTACCGATTATTTTTTGCAAAAGCAGAAACACAGCTCAGTCAAGCTGCTGTGGGGTACGGCCAATCTTTTTTCCAACAGGAGATACATGAATGGTGCTGCCACCAATCCCGATTTTCATGTACTGGCACATGCCGGCGCGCAGGTAAAGGCTGCGCTGGATGCTACGATAAAACTGGGTGGCGAAAACTATGTGTTTTGGGGCGGACGCGAGGGGTATATGAGTCTGTTGAATACGGATATGAAACGGGAAAAAGAACACCTGGCCCGCTTTCTTCATATGGCAAAAGACTATGCCCGCGGACAGGGATTCACCGGGAAATTCTTTATCGAACCCAAGCCCTGCGAGCCGTCCAAACATCAGTATGATTATGACAGCGAAACAGTGATCGGTTTTTTGCGCCAGTATGATCTGCTGGGTGATTTCAGCCTGAATATCGAAGTGAATCATGCTACGCTGGCTGGGCATACATTTCAGCATGAGCTGCAGGTAGCTGCCGATGCCGGTATACTGGGCAGTATAGATGCCAACCGGGGCGATTATCAAAACGGATGGGATACCGATCAGTTTCCCAACAACGTAACCGAACTCACGGAAGCCATGCTGGTGATCATCGGAGCGGGCGGCTTTGGTGGCGGAGGTATCAACTTTGATGCGAAAGTGCGCCGCAACTCTACCGATCCCGAAGATCTCTTTTACGCACATATCGGCGGTATGGATGCTTTTGCACGGGGACTGCTGGTCGCCGATGCAGTGCTGCAACGCTCCGAATACAACAACATACGTACTGCACGTTATGCCTCTTTTGATAAAGGCACCGGCCAGGATTTTGAAAACGGAAAGCTGAAGCTGGAAGACCTGCGTCAGTATGCCATTTCAAACGGAGAACCTGCCATGCGCAGCGGCAAACAGGAACTGCTGGAGAATATTCTGAATCATCATCTCTGATAATTATACCACACCCGCAAATCTGCTACTATGAACCTGCTTGGTACACTTGACTGGATTTTTCTGATCTTATATATGCTGGTGATTGCCGGCATCTCTGTCTGGAGTATCCGGAAAAGTAAAAATTCACCTACTGATTATTTTCTCGCCAATCGTAACCTGGGCTGGTGGGTGATCGGAGCCTCTATTCTGGCATCCAATGTAGGTTCGGAGCATATTGTTGGGCTGGCCGGTGTGGCCGCCAAAACGGGTACGGCCATGGGACATTATGAATTGCATTCCTGGATCGTACTGGTATTAGGCTGGGTATTTGTGCCGTTTTATATGCGCAGCCAGGTGTATACCATGCCCGAGTTCCTGGAACGCCGCTTTAATCCGCAGGCCCGGCGTTTATTATCGATCATCCAACTGCTGAGTTATGTGATTGCCAAAGCATCGGTGACCATTTTTGCCGGTGCACTGGTCTTTAACCAGATACTGGGTGTTGAGTTTTGGACAGGCGCTATCATACTGGTGATCGTAACGGGTGTATACACTGTCTTTGGTGGATTGCATGCGGTCATGTATACAGAAGCCATACAGGCATTTGTGTTGCTTTTTGGCTCGGCTGTATTATTATACCTGGGTTTGGATAAAGTAGGAGGATGGAATGGCCTGATAGCTGCTATACCTGCCGAAAAGCTGAATATGTTTCGCCCGCTGAGTGATCCTGAATTTCCCTGGCTGGGTATTCTCATTGCTTCTCCTATTGTGGGTATCTGGTACTGGTGTACCGATCAGCATATTGTGCAGCGTTGCCTGGCTGCCAGGAATGAACGGGAGGCGAGACGGGGAACCATCTTTGCCGCCTACCTCAAATTACTTCCCTTCTTTATTTTCCTGATACCGGGATTGATCGCCCTGGTGCTGCATCAGCGCGGAGAATTGATACTCCCTCTCAATGCAAAAGGGCAACCTGATTTCAATGCCGCATTTCCGGCTATGGTAGAGCAGATCATGCCTATGGGCCTGCGCGGTCTGCTGGCCGGTGGCCTGCTGGCAGCACTCATGGCATCGCTGGCTTCTGTGTACAATGCATGCTCTACCTTGTTTACCATGGATATCTATAAAAAGATGAAACCCGCAGCCGACGATAAGGAACTGGTGAAAGTAGGGCGGGTTGCAACAGCGGTAGTCGTCATACTGGGTATGCTCTGGATACCCATGATGGGTCAGATATCCGATACGTTGTACGAATACCTGCAAAGTGTACAATCATACCTGGCACCACCCATTGCTGCCGTATTCCTGCTGGGTATATTCTTCAAGCGTATCAATGCACGCGGAGCATACAGTGCAATGATTGCAGGTTTTGTACTGGGATTGCTCAAGCTCACGCTCGAGTTGTTTAAAAATGATCTGAGCGGAGTACTCTATGATTTTGCGACCATCAATTTCCTTTATTTCTGTATTTATCTTTTCCTGTTCTCTATCGTATGGATGGTAGTGGTCAGCCTGCTTACGCGCCGGCCCGACGATGAGCATATTCGCGGACTTACTTTTGCTACTACGGTAGCAGAAGACCGTGCAGCCAGCCGTGCCAGCTGGAATAGTAAGGATGTAATCCTTTCGCTGATCGTAGTGGTTATTATTGTGGCGGTGTTTGTATACTTTTCTCCATTGGGGATAGCACGATAAGAGATGGACATGTAGTGATAAAACAGGTGCAGCCGTTTTTTAACGACATGGTTTTTAGGTATTTAGTTGTTGCCAGATTTGAGATTGTTCTGATTTAAAACAATGTATTGTTTCTTTATCGAACTTTTGTAATTTTGTGGTAATTATGAAAACAAAGTTATCACAACAGCAGATCGGCAAACGTATTATGGAGTTGAGGAAGCTCAAAGGTTTCTCTCAGGAGGATTTGGCTGGTCTGCTGCAGCTGTCACGGTCTTCTGTTGCCCAGATAGAATTGGGCAACAGAGGTATAGATGTGCTGGAGTTGCAACGGTTGGCAGAAGTACTGGAGTTTTCTCTTGATGAATTTCTCTCTAAAGAATTTGCGGTCGAAGATTTTGTCGCAGATATGACCGAAGAAGAGCCGGCAGAGCCGGAGGTGCGCATTTCTGTTCCGGCATTGCAGTTGCAAAAGTTCAAGAACGTATTGCTTTATATACTGGAGCGTTGTGCCGGTAAAGCCAATGTAGGAGAAACGGTATTATACAAACTGCTTTACTTTGCCGATTTCAATTATTATGAATTGTATGAAGAGCATCTGACTGGTGCCCGATACAGAAAGCTTCCTTTTGGCCCTGTTCCTCAAAAGCTGGATACCATAGTCGCACAGATGCTGGAAAAAAACGAACTGCAGCGGATCAAAACGGAGTACCACGGTTTTCAGCAAACCCGTTACATTCCTCTCATAAAGCCAGACCTTACAAAACTGAAGGCCAGCGAAAAAGAGATCATAGACAAAGTAATAGCCCAGTTCTCTGACTGGTCTGCTTCTTCTATCAGTAGTTATTCGCACAAGGATATGCCCTGGCTGGCTTCTAAGGAAGGAGAGTACATCGACTATGAACTGGCGTTTTATCGCGAGGCACCTTTTTCGGTAAGAAATTACGGTAATGAAATTGAAGAGCCATGATTTTTGAGGAGTTACCGGAGTATAAAAAGGATCTTAAGGACCTTTTAAAAAAATACCGGACATTGGAAGCAGATATGGATGTGGTGAAAAAGGTACTTGCTTTTTCGCCCGATGAACGACCGCCTTTTAGCTATCGGATCAGTAACCTGGGTGTAGAGACCTGTGTGATCAAGGTGAAAAAAATAGCTTGCAGATCGTTGAAGGGAAAAGGAGTGAATTCAGGTCTGAGGCTTGTGTATGCTTTTTTTGAACAGGACAAAAAAATCGTTTTTGCCGAGTTATATCACAAGGGTGAAAAGGAAAATGAAGACAGGAAACGTATTCTCAGTCATTTTAAATGACCTGGTAGCAGTTGAGAAATCTCTACCGTTGTTATTTCTTCTTAATTTTTGAAATAGTAATACCGGTTTTGACTGCCGGCTTTTCCATATCCTTTAAAGCGAAAGCGATCGCTTCCTTTACCAGTGCCTTCACTTTTGGATTACGATAATCCGTTTTGCTGGTAATATCAATATGCCGGATCAGGTTGCCGGTACCGGTAAGCAGCTTATGCGGATCCTTCAATAAGGTACCCCTGTTGAAACCAAGATTGAAATGGCTGCTGTAGATGGGAAGCATACAAAACGCATCGGCCAGTTTTTCGGAAGTGGAAAAAACTGAAGTGAGTGCATGAGTATGATAGACAAGCTCAATACTCTCCGGATATAGTTCCAGAATAAAAGCGCGCGCATCTGTAAAGAGGTCAATAAGCGGACCACTCTTGAGGCTCAGCAACAGCTGAAAGTCGGGATGAATTGGCCGGATGGCTGGCATATGTATTTAAAGATAATAAATAGCCTTAAGGGGAATAAAAAAAGCTTATCACCGCGTACCTGGGGCGCCGGCGATAAGCTTTTGTCAGTTAAGAAGGGGGTTATCCTTTATACAGCTGTGGCCATTTGGCAAGAATGACTTTTACGTTTAAGTTTTGAGCGACCACTTTTTTATCACGGTCGAGCAGCAGGTTGAGTGGCAGGCTGGAAAAATCAATTGATTTGGCCAGTGGTGATTCCATTTCGCCCGGATGGAAATATTGCGGCCAGGGATTGGCATCTTTGCGGATAAAACGGAGCCATTTTTCTCTCTTGTTTTCAATGGAAATACTGATCAGTTTTACTTTGGCGGTATCCATTTTATCCATTTCGCGATTGAGAAAAGCGGCTTCATACCGGCAGGGGCTGCACCAGGATGCGGTAAAGATCAGTAGCGTATATTCAGCGCCGTTATTAATAGCCTGGCCAAAAGATACGGTGTGGCCATTGCTATCCTGCATAGTGAGCTTGCCCACAGTATTCATGTCACGGCCCATATTGCCATCGGCCATAGAACTTTCCATCCGCTTTAAGGTAGCCTTACCCGCCGGGCCTGTTTGTGCAGATTTGGGAAATGCTTCAAATAACCGCATACGATCTTCCATGGTGACGTAGCCGGTGAGACCGGTACCATAGCTTACCATTATGATGTTTTTGTCAGTCTTCTCTGTCTTCCACAATTGCTGATATATCAGGTAAGTAAACTTATCCTGGATCAGCCATTTCAGAGAATCCAGTGTGTATTCCAGTGAGCCGTTTTCGGGGTCTTCTTTGAGTTTTTGTTTAGTGTAATCGAAAAAGCTCTGATCAAGTTTCATTTTGTACTGCTGCAATTGTCGCATGGAATCAAACTTCATGCTGGTGTCAGGTACAAAACGGTCGTAGGTAGTGTCTCTCCATACTGCCACCGGAGGTGGTGCAAGAGTATCCTGCTTTTTTTCAGTACCTGCCTGCGAAGAGGAATTGCCGCAACTCAGGCACATGGCGGCCAGCAGCATGGCAGCTGCCCTGGTGAGGAAAAATCGATACATGGGCTATACTTTTGGTTGAATGGGTAAGATACAGAAAAGAACCGGCTTTGGCGCGTGCCTGATCAAATCTAAATTCCAAGATGGTACAGCTATAAAAGTTTTTCCAACTAATTGTATTAATGAGTTGATAGGTCAGCCCAGGTAATATTGTCAACTTTTCTCTTCCTTGAGTTAAATGATACTAGCGCTGACCAAGGCTCACGATGGGAAGACAATGCATGTTGTTTTGTTGAAGTAACAATCTCCTCAGATATCCTATTTTTTTTCTGGCCTGTGGTTGCCTTAGCAACAAGAACAATTAAAAGAATATTCCTTAATGTTCCATCGGCTGTAACAGACAATCGTTCGTCTTCTTGCGTTTCAATTTCAATATTAAAGAAGCCAAGGGAGCGCAAGGCTGTACTAATTTCATTCTCAATTAGTTTTATTCGACTAGCCATTGGATAAGATTTTAGTCTTTAACTTTTTTAAGTTGGTTTTTAACATCACCGGGCAATGTCATTCTCAACGCTGTGGTACAAAAATTTAGTATTTGTGTCGCATATTCTTTAAAAGAAAGGTTGGATGCGGAAGTTGAATAGCATTTTTTCATTTTAACGAAATCTGTATTTTTGACCCCAAGGTTATCAAAATAAATATGCTCTTTTCGTATGACCAAAACGTGCATATTGTCATCCATATAAAGAGGTGTTACGCAGGGCAAATATAAGTCACATCCAATTGGTTTTTTAGGATTATCGGAATGAGTAAAAAACATATTAGTGATACTTAATAATGTGCCAATAAACCTCTCCAATTTTCCTACCCTTATCCATCTGTCAGAAAAAACCTTTCCACCATCATAGTATAATCTTAAATAAGAAATTAGATCATATTTAAATTCTTCCTTATAGAATAAAGCTGTGAAATAATCAGCTTCGATGTCTATTAATTTCATCATTTCGGCTCCAAAATCATCTTTGATTTTAACAGCGTCATCTTTGTGTGGAACCTTTTGAACTGCTAAATGAAAAAATTCATGTAAAACAATCGATTTAAAATATTCGGCAGAACATTTTTTTCGAAAAAAAGTATTAAAAGAAACAGTTCCATCTTTTACTATCATAGTCCAATCGTCGTCAGCATATGGTAAATCTACAAATGAAATTTCTGAAGGTTTTGAAACTATCTTTTTTTTAACTAACCATTGGTCAAACCTATTTAAAGAATCTACTATATCCTTCCGCTCGTTTTCTGTAACAATCTGATTGTTTGGCGCAATTTCCATGTGACGAGTAATTGAGATGAATGTACAAAAAGCTTAACATTTTACTTTAGCCGTAATCTTCAAAAAAAGCTTTTTTTTCGATTTTCTCATACCGTGTTTTCCACGTATGATCGCCACAAACCGATACGACTTCTAAATTAGTTATTTGACGGTTAAATCAAACCATAAAAACGCCTATTGGCAATAGAATGATGTTTAATAATTGGAAAGAGGGTTAGGTGTTCTATAATGTACTTATATTAATCAGCGAACTCTTTATTAGCCAGCTTGCTATGACGGGCGCTATAGGCAAAATATACAACTATGCCCAGTACGCTCCAGATCAGGAAACGAAGCCAGGTAGCCTTGTCAAGACTCAGCATCAGAAACAGGTTGAAGCCTATGCCCAATATGGCAACCACCGGCAGTGCCTTTACTTTGTAGGGACGTTTCAGATCCGGCCTTCTTTTCCGGAGCAGCCATACGGCTCCGCAGATCATGGCAAAGGCAAAGAGTGTTCCGATACTGGTCATCTTCGTCGCTTTTTCTATAGGCGTGACAGCAGCTATCAGTGAGGCAATACCACCTACTACCAATGTGCTTTTCCAGGGTGTCTGAAAGCGGGGGTGGATAGTAGCAAAAGGCCTGGACGGCAGCAACCCGTCTTTGGCCATATTGAGAAATATACGCGTCTGCGACAACATCATGACCAGCATCACAGAAAATAAACCGATCACGGCGGCTACGGTAATAAGCCAGGTGGCCCAGCGCAGTCCTACATTACTAAAGGCTGAAGCTACGGGAGCACCCAGTTCGATATCTGTATATTTTACCATGCCGGTCAGCACCAGCGAAACCAGCAGATATAAACTGGTACAAATGATCAGCGATGCAATGATGGCAAAGGGGATGTCGCGCGTGGGGTGTTTAGCCTCCTGCGATTGGGTGGATACGGCATCAAATCCGATAAAGGCAAAGAAAACGATACCAGCTGCAGTGATCACACCGGGTATTCCATACTGTTTGTCACCATCTGCATTGGTTATCTGGTCAGGAATGAAAGGATGCCAGTTGCTGGTGTCGACAAAAAAGGCTCCTGCTATGATCACGAAGAGAACAGCGGCTACTTTTATCGTTACAATGATATTGTTGGTTTTGGCGGATTCGCGGATACCGCGGACCAGGATACAGGTCACACCCCATACGATGAGGCCGGCCGGCAGGTTGATGGCAAAGGCCGGCGGCTCGAGGCCCATTTTTAATGCTTCTTCTTTTGCAGAGATCGGATCATTCAGCAACCATAGAGGTATCTGATCAATACCCAGCAGGTGCAGCAGCTTTACAAAATACTTGGACCAGCTTACCGCTACAGTGGTGGCCCCCATCATGTATTCCAGTATCAGGTTCCAGCCAATAAACCAGGCAAAGAATTCGCCAATGGTGCCGTATGAATAGGCATAGGCAGAACCAGATACAGGCAATATACCGGCAAACTCAGCATAACAAAGCGCTGCAAACAGGCAGCCCACACCAGCCAGCACAAATGACAGGGCAAGGGCTGGCCCTGCATGAATATTGGCCGCCACCCCCGTCAGTACAAAGATGCCGCCGCCAATAACAGCACCAACGCCTATGGCAGTCAGTTCCCATTTGCCCAGTACCCGCCTGAGCTGGTTGTTGCGGATATCCTCTTCATAAGCAGAGAGCGGCTTGGTGCGAAAAAACTTCTGGAGGCTCATATAGAATTGTTTGTGATGAGTGTTACTGAAAAGCAACAGGCGATTGCTGCAAATGAGCGACGATCTGCCGCTGATGATGTCCCGCATGATAGGTCATCAGGTAAAACAGTTCGCGGATGCTGAGCTTCCCCAAAAAAGGATGTGGCAATGACAGGTTGCTCATTTCTTCTTCACTATAAATCATTAACTGTTGCCGGATAGTTGCCAGCAGGCTCATCAGCTCTGCATTGACCTGCTCTCTTTGCCCGATGCCGACCGGACCTGGCAAAAAGCGCTCGGGCGCTTTTCCTCCGTCTGCAAGTCCGGCCAGGTAATACCGGACCAGTTCATCGAATGTCATTTCGGGGCGTTCTGTTTTCCCAAAACGCTGCCCGATAACAGCAGCAGGCAGCAATGCCTTACTGGTGACCTGCAGGCAGAGTAGAACATGAACCAGTTGCTGACCTGCTGTCCATTTATCTTCATGACTATACAGGTAAGCGGAGTCAGGCAGGGTTTGTACATAACTGATCAGTTCCACATGTGCCTGTTCAAACTGATCGAGCAGTATGGGTTTGGTCATTTTGTTTGGGTTTATGCAATTCAATACGGAAACAGGTGATCGGGCGATCCGTTGATACTTATTTGTGCTGACTAATGGATGATTTTAACCGGATCAGTTCACCCAGCAATTGGGTACGGGAGGTGCAGGCTTCTTTTCCCAGTGCTGCGGCCTGGCGGGCTATTTCCAAATTTAATGTTTCTATTTCTGTCGGCCGCCCGTTTTGAATGTCCTGGTAGGTAGAAATCAGCTGGCCATCAGATTGCCGGCTGATCAGCAGCAGACTATCAACGATTTCTGAAAGAGTAAGCGGGATGTTTTTCGACCGGGCAATGCCGAGACACTCTTCAATAAGGCGGGTAGCCAGCGAGAGGGCCGCCGCGTTGCGATGAAAAATGCCATTGTCTGTTTCGAGCAACGGGCAGATGGAATTGAAGACACAGTTGATAATCGTTTTTTTCCAGATGATCTTTTCCAGTTCATGCTCTTCGTGGAAAGGAAAGCTGGGATTATTCAGCTGACCGGTCAGCCAGTGCAGTTCTCCCGCTTGTCCTTTGCAGATACCAATAGGTGAGCTGGTGACTGGTTTGAAACGAACCATACCGGGACCGGTCTCCTGCGCTGTCGCAAATAAAACGCAGCGGTACAACGAAGGGAAATCGTTTTCGATGAATACATTTTCCACACCCAATCCATTTTGAAGGATAACAAGGGGTGAGTCGCCGGTTTTGTTTTTAAGTATGCGGGCTATCTGCGGGTTGACATAAGACTTTGTTGTGAGCAGAATGATACCGGTGTATATCGCCACCTTTTCAATGCTTACGACGGGCACGTCGGCCGTCATTTCACTTGCATCAGGAAGTGTTACGGAAATGACTTCCTTCTGCCTGGCAGAGAGAGTTGGTCTGACTTTTACCAGTGTTACTTCTTTTCGCTGATTTTGGAGGATCACTGCCAGGCTTCGGCCAATGGCGCCGGCGCCTATGATATATATCCTTGGAGAAAGAGCGGTCATATAAGTTGCAGCATTTTTTTTGTGTGTTATGCGATCAATAGCAGACAAAAATCAGTAAAACAAACTAACCATAACAGATGCAGTTTTATTATTTTTGACCATAGCAGTTATGAAAAAAGAAAATATCCCTTCGTTGTTATATATGCGTATTGCCACCTCCATCGAGCAGCAGATACGCAATCATGTCTTGCATGTGGGTGATAAGGTGCCCTCGCTTCGTACCATCTGCCAGGAGTATGGAGTGAGCCAGGCCACGGCTATTCAGGCCTATCATTACCTGGAGAGCCGGGCGCTTATTGAAGCCAGGCCACAGTCAGGTTATTATGTATCTCCTTCGCCGGCCTATAAGCTGGCAGTGCCCGGAGCATCGGCACCACTTGCCTCGAGTGGTGATGGCAGCCTGGAGGCGCTGGTAGATCGTGTGTATAATAATATAGGGCAGGCGGCCCGCAGCCTCCCGCTCTCACTGGGCGTACCTGCCCGGGAACTATTGCCGGTTGCCCGGTTAAATAAAAGCCTGGTAAAAGCTATGCGTGGTATGGAAGGCAGCGGTGTAGATATGGAACATCCTTTGGGAAATGAACGGCTGCGCAAACAGATCACCCGCTGGTCATTTGCCATGGAGGCAAGGCTGGATTCCGAAAATATCATAACAACAGCTGGTTGCCTCAACGCCATTTCTTATGCATTGATGGCACTTACAGAACCTGGTGATACCATTGCCATGGAGAGCCCTGTATCGTTTGGAATGCTGCAGGTGGCGCAGAGCCTGCGTTTGCGGGTATTGGAGCTGCCGACAGATCCATTGACAGGTATTGACCTGGATGTATTGAAGAAACATCTTCAGAAAAGAAAAATTAAACTGTGTTTGCTGATCAGCAACTTCAGCAACCCATTGGGTAGCTGTATGCCCGATGAGCGTAAAAAGGAATTGGTACAGTTGCTGGAAAAATATCAGATCCCGCTGATCGAAAATGATCTGAATGGCGATGTGTTCTTTGGTGCCAAACGACCCAAATCGTGTAAGACCTACGACGAAAGCGGCCTGGTGATCTGGTGCGGCTCTGTGTCAAAAAGCCTTGCACCAGGTTATCGCGTAGGCTGGGTAGAAGCCGGCCGGTTCAGGGAGAAACTGCTACGGATGAAATTGTATCATTCCATTTCATCTACCAGCATTATGCAGGAAGTGGTGGCCGATTTCCTGGAAACAGGACGTTATGAAGCTCATCTGAGAAAATTAAGGCAAACGCTTTATACCAATTACCTGCATTATGTAGGCTGCATACAGGAGCATTTTCCTCCCGATACACGATTGAGCAGACCACAGGGAGGGTTTGTATTGTGGGTGGAGTTGAACAGGCATGCCGATACGGTAGAGTTGTATGAACGTGCCATGCGGCACAAGATCAGTATTGCACCCGGTAAGATATTTACTTTACAAAAACAATATACCAATTGCCTGCGGCTCAACTATGGCCTGCTATGGAACGATAAGACCAAAAAGGCATTGATCACGCTGGGAAAGCTGGTAAAAGATCTTCGCTAAAGGGTTTGTTGTTTAGTAAACATTCGTGGGCAGGCTGTCGGCAGGTATTTTATGTTTGGAATCCCACAAGGATAATACCGTCAGTATTTTCCATCTACCCTGTATTTGCTGCATAAGCCGTGTCTCCTGGCTTAATACAAACGTTTTATTGGTACTGTCTGCATTGTACTGTTTCCAGGAAAGGAATGCGGTATTTTCGGAAAAGAAAACGGCTGCGGGCTTTTCGCGTTTTACAGAGGGGTGAATGACCCGCTCACCATTTTGGTAATACTGCTGTATCCACGCTTTGCCCTGGCGGTCAATATTGTCCCAGCCAATAGCTGCGTCAAAAGTACCATCATTGTTATTCCATCCCTGCATGGCACGACTATCGTGCACCCAGGTACCTGTCCATGCGGTATAATCACCGGCAAAGAAATAATTGGTTTCCTGCTCGATGGTGGTCATCATATTGCGGATGGCCATAGTAGTGTCCATACTGGTCTGTGTGCTGGCCGGATCGGTCGTTTGTTTGCAGGCCGTCATAAATCCTGAAGATATGAACAGGCAGAAGATAAACTGTTTCATGATGTACTGTTTACGGTAAACAGGAAGATGGTATTTATTTAGGTTTAACAAAATCCTGCATAAGTGCATCTTCGTGCCGGTCAAAAAGCCGGCTCCAGACACGCCAGAATTCCTTTCGTTTTGTTTCATTGGTAAGCTCTGCGTTGATCAGTGCGGTTGTTTTTTCTTCTGCTTTGTCGAGGTTACGCAGTGCATCTATTTCTGTAATGAATAAAATTTTATAACTATCGGGGCCATAGTAGTGGATCAATATGCGTTGGCTTTTGATCATGGGGTTGAGCCGTACACCACGCATATAAATATTCATCAGCGTATCAATATCAATGACTTTACTAAGGGTATCCGTTACCGACCGGTCTGGTATGGTGAATGTGGTGAGCAGTATGACCGGTTTTTCAGGAGCGCTCTCCTGGGCTTTGCTGAAGAGAGCAGGAAGAAGAAGCAATAGCAGGAGTAGTTTTTTCATAACAGGAAGATTTAATGGTTAATGGTTCTGGTAAAGAGGAAAGCAGGGCATAAAGATCCCTTTGCAGGAGTGGCTGCAGCAGAAGATAGATAAGTGGGTACGGAAGATATGGTTGAACAGGGAGCTGATTGTTAGGCGCCCAACTGACGTTGAAAGTCTGCATGGTCCCAACTGACCTGTATATCGCTTATTTTATTATCGGGATTGACCCGGAAGATAAAAATATGGTCGCTGTCAAAGCTTTGGCCTTTGGAGGGAATGCCGGCAAAGTCTTTTTCTTGTGTACCGCGTATCACTACCTGGCAGCGTACGGTTTGCTCATCTTCTGCCACCGCTGCGTCAACGGTATTGTCCAGGTCGGGGAAGCTGTCGATGAGGGCAGTCCAGATGCCTTTTCCCAGTTCATGTATTTTTCCTTTGCCTTCGGGACCCAGCGGTTCAAAATGGATGGTACCGTCTGCTGTGCAATAGCTGAGCATTTTTTCGACATGACGTTGCTGATAGGCAAACAGAAATTTGACGCAGGCATTTTTAAGGCTAAGGGCCTTTTGCTGATCTACGGTTGTGCTCATAACTGAAGGTTTAGGTGACAGGAAGAATTGCACACCGAAAGTAAAACCGCGGAATGAGACCTGGTTGTAAAAATGCGGCAAATTCAGTGCAGCGGCTCTTCGCGCGGTTTTTGTACAAAACGGGCCAGTTCGCGGTTTTCCTGCAGGTACTGTTGTGGAGTGCGGCCTGTGAACTCTACAAAGTCTTTGCTGAAATGTGATTGATCATAATACTCGCAGTTGTAGAAAACAGAGGCCCAGTCTACTTTATTTTTTCCAGCTATCAGGTTGCCGATATAACTCATGCGGCGGATGCGTGCATAGTATTTGGGACTTAACCCGACCTTTTTAAAAAAACGGCGCTCAAAATTCCGCCGGCTCATACAGGCATCCCTGATCAGGTCATTGATGTGCAGCAGTCCATTGCAGGCTACAATCTGGTTGGCCGCTTCATCTATGGCATCGGGTACTGGCACGGGTGAGCCTGCGCGTGTAAGCAGAAAATTTTCGAGCAGGCGTGCCCGGTCGCCTGGGGAATGCTGTTGCCGCAGCGCACTCACCATATTGTTGATCGCGGCCGCATCAAAGAAATGCGCGAGGTCAATACGCTCTTCGGTATACTCATATACAGGCAGGCGGAATAATGCGGCCAGCCCGGTGGGTTTAAATACTATGCCGGCCATGGATACCCTGCCATTCAATATCAGCTTATAGCTGTGTATGCTCTGGCCGCAAACAAAGTTGAGGGGTACCTGCAGCAGGTCATATTTTTTGCTCTGGATAAAATAGGGATCGGCCAGGTTGAACACAATGGAGCAGAAGCCGTTGGGCGGCGACTCGACCACAAATTGAGACAATAACTCTCCCTCCTCAGACTGCCAGGTGTAATAGCACTCTATGAATGGGCGCAATTGAAGACAGGGAGTGAATTTGAGATAGTTCATATTCCCGTTAGCTGTCTAAAGTTAGCCTTTTGCAGCTTTCTGCGTCTGTCGTATTAAATTAAGCTGCGGGATACAGTTTTTGCCTTCGAAAAACACCAGGATCTTTATCCTTTTCGCTCCGCTCTTTCCTTTAGCGCCTCGTTCATACGCACGAAGTTTTGCCGTGTTTGTTCGCCGATCTTTTTCAGGATCATAGTGCTGAGTATCCCGGAAAATTCTTCTCCATGCGTGAGTTTTACCTGGTTGGGGCCGATAGATTCTATTGCAAAAAAATGTCTTCCATCAAACAGGCCTTTGAAAAACAGGCTGCCCAGCCAGGAAAAGGATGTGCCGGGTGTTACTTCCTGCACGATAGGTTTGAATACGATGGTCTTATTGCCGTTTTTGAGTGTATTACGCAGCCGCTTACCTTTTTGAAGAGTGCCTTCGGTTTTGATAATAAAAGGATTCCATTGCGGATAAGCCGCCAGGTCGGTTAATATCTGCCACACGGTTTTTGCGCTGGCATCGATGATGATCTCTGTATTGATCCGCTTTTTCATTCTGGATGTTTTTGTAGTACAAAGCTAGGGTACCCGGTTGGTGGGAGTTATTAACCTTTGTAAAGAAAACAGGTCAACGGTTCATAATTCTCTTGCGGATACGGCTGAGCGAAACAGGGGTGATGCCCAGAAAGGAAGCGATCATATGATGCGGTACACGGAGCAGGAGATCACCATTGGCTGCTTCAAACTTTTTCCAGCGTTCTTCGGGACTGTCCAGGATATAAGAAGAAAGGATCATCTGGGCATTTATAAAACGTTGTTCGGCGATCATCCGGGTTAGCCGTTCCATTTTAGGTAGTTTATTGTACAGCATTTGCAGATCACTGTAAGTGACCACCAGTATGTCTGCATCTTCGAGCGCTTCGAGCGACTGATTGCCGGGGGCCTGGCGTAAAAAACTGTCGTGACAGCCGGCAAAAAGATGCTCGCGGAATATAAAGGCGGTAATATCTTCGGCGGCTTTTGTATAATAAAGCCGTAATAATCCTTTATTGATGAAGTAGAGTTCCCGGGCTATTTTTCCTTCGCTGATAAGGACAAATTTTCGGGGTACCTGCCTGAATGTAAAGCTACTTTCTATCAATTGGCGTTCGGCGCGGGTAAACTCAACAAAAGCGGAGGTGTATTTGTAGAAATGATCAAACATAGTGAACGACAGGTAGTGCAGGTCTGCAGAATACTAAGTTATGGTTTTCCCTTTTAGCATGCACTTTATTTCGTTTACCTTAACAGTTAAAATCTCAAAAATGGAGAGCATATATTTTATTGTCATTATCGTGTTGCTGGTAGCAGTGTTGCTATTGCTGTTGTTGCTGCGGGGACGGATGGGAGATAGCAATAGGACAGACCGTGTGGAGAAAGTACTAAAGGAGGATTTCAGTATGCTACGGCAGGAAACGGCCGGCACCGCCAGGGATAATCGTGCAGAACTCGGGCAGCAGCTGCGGCTGTTGCAGGAAGAAATAGGTGCTATGTTCCGGCATTTTACCAATCAGCAGCAGGAAGCACTCAAAGAGAATACCCGCCTTTTTTCCGAAAAGATGGATACCCTGCTTAGCCGTACGGATGAGCAGAACCGACTAAGCCGCGAAACACAGACAGCTGCTTTAAAAGATTTTTCGATCGATCAGCGCACCCGTATGGATGAGTTGAAACAGGAGCAGCGGGAACTGTGGCAGCAAACACTGCAACAACTGGAGCAGGCCTTCAAAGGATTTCAAACCAATTTTGACCGCAATGTAGAATCATTCAATACCCTGCAGCGGGAAAAATTCGGACAACTGGAAGAGAAGCAGGGGCGCTTACTTGAAAGCACAGAAAAGCGGCTGGAAGAAATGCGGGCTACTGTGGATGAGAAATTGCAGAAAACCCTCAATGAACGATTGGGACAATCATTTGAACTGGTAGGCCGGCAACTGGAAAGTGTACAGAAAGGCCTGGGAGAAATGCAGACCATTGCCAGCGATGTAGGCGGGTTGAAACGAGTATTAAGCAATGTGAAATTGCGTGGTGGCGTAGGGGAGGTACAACTAGGCATGCTGCTGGAGCAGGTGCTGGCGCCGGGTCAGTACGAAGCCAATGTGCGTACCAAAGCCGGCAGTGCCGATGCTGTGGAGTTTGCTATTAAGCTGCCTGGCAGGAGTGAAGATGAACAAAGTGTCGTATATCTGCCGGTAGATGCCAAGTTTCCCAAAGATGTGTATGAACAATTGCTGACAGCCTACGATGCAGGGCTTCCCGATGAAATAGAAACCGCGTCAAAAGCACTCGAAGCAACGATTCGTAAAATGGCCCGCGATATCCGGGATAAGTATATTGATCCGCCGTTTACGACCGATTTTGCGATCCTGTTTCTCCCTTTCGAAAGCATCTATGCAGAAGTGATCAGGCGTACCACGCTGGTAGATCAGTTGCGCGATGAGTTTAAGATCACTATTGCAGGACCCACCACTTTTGCCGCTATCCTTAACAGCCTGCAGATGGGTTTTCGTACACTGGCACTGCAGAAACGCAGCAGCGAGGTGTGGAAAGTACTGGGCGCTGTGAAGACAGAATTCGAAAAATTCGGTGGCTTGCTCGAAAAAGCACAGAAAAACCTGCATACCGCCAGCGATACGGTAGATGAGTTGCTGGGCAAGCGCAGCAGGGCTATCAGCCGGAAACTTAAAAATGTAGAGGCATTGCCGGCAGCAGAAGCGCAGCAATTGCTGCCGGGCGTGGACACGGATCATGCAGAAGAGGAGTCCGAAGAAGCGGGCCAATAAGAGATGGCGGCTCTTTTTTGTGCTGCGGGATACGGGTATTCACTGTAATGGAGATAAGAGGCATCCCTTCCTGCAAACCTTTGCAGTGGGGTATTTTCCTATAAGTGGAATAAAATCTGGCCGGGCTTTTGTACCTTCAGGTTCATTAAACCTATTTATCCAAAAGAACCATTGCCTATCCTTCATGAACATCGACAAAAGCCGCATCACCAGTCTTCATCTTCTTGATTTTTTCAATCTGACCCCTGACCTCGTATGTATTGCGGGGACAGATGGTTACTGGAAAGCCGTCAATCAATCAGTAATAGATAAACTGGGATATTCCGAAAAAGAATTATTAGCTCATCCGATCGATTTTTTCATTCACCCGGATGACCTGGAACGAACACGCCTTCGCCGCGAAGCGCTTTTCAAAGGCAACCGGCTGATAGATTTCCAGAACCGGTATATTACGTATACCGGCGAAGAATTGTGGCTGGAGTGGAGTTCTATCTTCTTTGACGAACAGCAGCTGGTCTTTGCGATAGCCAAGGATATCACTGCACGTAAACAAATAGAGCTGCAGGTAAAAGAAGAATATTTAAAATATAAAAGCCTGGCCACTCATTTCAAGTCAACACTTGAAGAAGGCCGCAAGTTTCTGGCGACCGAACTGCACGAAGAGTTGGCACAACTGGCTATTGCCGCCAAGATAAATGTAGACTGGATCAACCGGTTTACTCCCGATCTGCCGGCACAGGCACGTGAGCGGCTTGGTCAGGCCACGGTGATCACTGATCTGCTGATACAGGCCATCCGCCGTATTTCCTTTGCCATCAGCCCGCATATGATCGACGACCTGGGACTGAGGGCCACACTGGAATGGCATTGCCGCGAGTTTTCGCTGCTCAACAATATTGCCTGCTTTTTTGAAGCAGACTATGATGAAACAAAACTCAGCAAAGAAGTACAGATCGACTTTTTCCGTATTTGCCAGGAGGCTATGGACAATGTGATCGTACATGCCAAAGCCTCTGCCGTACGGATTATCATCGAATCGACCGAAGACCTGATCACACTTTCTATCTGCGACAACGGCATCGGGTTTGATCCGGATGCCATCACCGTCGGCCCCGGTCTTATCATCATGCGCGAAAGAGCGGTATCCATCAATGCCCGCCTGGCTATAAAGAGCAAACCAGACCGCGGCACCCGTGTGTCCATAGCTTTGCCGGTATCTGTCAAAATAGAGCAGATGGCCGGTGCCTATTGATAAAAAAAAGGGGCTTCTTTTGCAGAAAGCATAAAAACACAGATATCGGGCATTTTTTTGGTCATAAGCCACGCCGGCAAAATTATCTTTGCGCATTGCTAAATGCGGAACAAATATGAGTTTGCTGAATGAGCTGGAAAAACTGCTGCCGGCAGAAAGGATCAAATCACGCCTGATCGACCGGATCTCTTTTGCTTCCGATGCCGGATTTTATCACCTCGTACCACAGGTGGTGGTACAGCCGGTGAGTGAAGCTGAAGTAAAGCAACTCTTCCGCCTTTCTCACCAGCAAAAAGTACCAATGGTATTCCGCACAGGCGGTACCAGCCTGTCGGGACAAAGTATTACCGATGGTATACTCGTGGATCTCAGCCAGTACTGGCGCCAGGTAAAAGTAGAGCAGGAAGGGGAGCGGGTGCGCGTACAACCCGGCATTACCGGTGCCATGGTCAATGCACACCTTCGCCGGTACAAACGCAAAATAGGTCCCGATCCCTCCAGCATCAGCGCTGCCATGATGGGCGGCATTCTTTCCAATAATGCCAGCGGTATGTGCTGCGGCGTACGATACAATTCCTATCACACTACCCGCACTATCCGGTTTATATTGCCCGATGGACAAACTTTTTCTACAGAAGATCCGGCAGATTATGACCGGTTTGTCAGTGACTGTACCTTGCTGGCTGGCGGGTTGCAGGAATTGAGAAAAGAGATACTCAACGATGCAGAGCTGCAGGAAAAAATCCGGGCAAAGTATAAGACGAAGAATACAGTAGGTTATTCACTCAATGCATTGCTGGATTATGAACATCCGCTGGATATTTTTGCTCACCTGCTGATCGGCGCGGAAGGCACCCTGGCCTTTATTGCCGAAGCGGTGCTCGATACCATTCCCGATCAGCCCTGCAAAGCCACAGCTCTCCTTTATTTTCCCAACATATTTGCAGCCTGCAGTGCCATTGCGCCGTTGATCGATGCAGGTGCCGAAATGGTGGAACTGATGGACCGGGCTTCGCTTCGCTCCATCGAACATATGAAAGGTATTGATCCTTTTATCGCCACTTTGCCCGAAGCGGCTGCTGCATTGCTTATCGAGTTTCAGGAAGCTACCGATGCTGCCATTGATCAGCGCGTGGAGCAGTTCCTGTTTTCGGCTGCGCAACTGGCGCTGCTAAACCCTCCTGCATTCACCCGCGATGCAGATGAGCGGGAGTTTTTATGGAAAGTGAGAAAAGGATTATTCCCTGCTGTGGGGGCAGTACGTGCAAGCGGTACTACCGTGATACTGGAAGATGTGGCTTTTCCATTGCATCATCTCGGTCATGCCATCCTCGATCTGCAGCAGTTATTTGCCCAATATGAATATGATAATGCCATCATTTTTGGTCATGCCAAAGACGGCAATATCCATTTTGTGGTCACACAGGCTTTTGATACAACAGCCGAGATAGAACGGTATGACCGTTTCCTGCGCGATGTGGTCAGCCTGGTAGTAAACAGGTATGATGGTACGCTCAAAGCCGAGCATGGTACAGGACGTAATATGGCGCCTTTCGTAGAAACAGAATGGGGTGGTGCCGCCTATGATATTATGAAGCGGATCAAACAGGCCACCGATCCGCAGTCGTTGCTCAACCCCGGTGTGATCATCAACGATGATCCGGAAGTGCATATCAGAAACCTGAAACCATTGCCTGCTGTAGAGGAAGAAGTCGATAAATGTATTGAATGCGGTTATTGCGAGCATCGCTGCCCCAGCCGTGATCTTACTCTCACACCCCGTCGCCGGATCGTGGTCCGCCGTGCACTGACCGGTATGCAGGCGGCCGGGCAACAGCAGCAGTACCGCGAGCTGCTTGATCAGTATCAGTACGATGGTCTCGAGACCTGCGCAGTAGATGGTTTGTGTGCAGGCGCCTGCCCGGTTGATATCAACACAGGTGACCTGGTCAAGAGATTGCGTCGCGAAAATCATTCTCCCCGTGCCAACAAACTGGCATTGCGGGCCGCACGTCATTTTGGAAAACTGCAATGGGCGGCACGCAGTGCACTGTCTGCAGGAAATGTATTCAATAAGCTGTTGGGCAAAAAAACAATGCCCCGGATGACTGCTTTGCTCAAACGGGTGATACCATCATTTCCCCTCTGGACAAATGAACTCACGGCTCCACCGGCTTTAAAAAACCTGCGTCAGCAATCGAAGGCTTCGGTACCGGCAGATGCACCCGCAGTGGTTTATTTTCCCAGCTGTATATCCCGCATGATGGGTGCCGGACATGGTGATAAAAAAAATATACTCGACACCTTCCTGGCTGTTTCAGAAAAGGCCGGCATCGCAGTAATAGTGAGCAAGCCATTGCTTTCGGGATGTTGCGGCCAGATATTTTCTTCAAAGGGATATACGCAGGCTTATCGCTACACGGCTGCGCGGGTAGCAGATCAGTTGTGGGAAGCATCTGACGAGGGACGTATCCCCATTGTGATGGATGTGAGCTCCTGTACAGTTACCCTTTTGCAGTTGGGGTCTGCACTGGAACCAGCGCAACGCAGGCGGTATGAACAGCTGCGCATACTCGACAGTATTGACTATCTGCAGGAGATGGTATTGCCGCGTACAACTGCTGTAAAAAAGAAAGACCGCATTGTGTTGCATCCCGTATGTGCCCTGGAAAAAATGGGCAGCCGTCAGAAATTTATCCAGGTGGCTCAACAGCTGGCTTATGATGTGCAGGTGCCCATGAGTGCCGGATGCTGCGGTATGGCGGGCGACCGGGGATTTCTTTTTCCTGAACTCACTGCCTCGGCCACCCAGGCCGAGGCAAAAGAAGTAATGGCCGGGCAGTATGATGGCTATTATTCCACCACCAAAACCTGTGAGATGGCTTTGTCTGCTGCCACACAGCGCGACTATGAGTCTATCCTGTACCTGGCCGATGAGGCATTGAATTCCTGATAATTGATTCGGAATCGTTTGCGTATTAATCTGCCTCTGTAAGGCCAGGTCATGTTATTTTCGTTTCAAAGGCTATATACCTGATGATAACGAAAAAGCTTGCCTCACTACTGGTAGCCATTTGTATTTGCCTGCCCCTGCTGCACGCGCAAAGATCCATTCGGCTTAACAACGGATGGGAGTTTTTGCGCCAGGACCTTGGCGGTATCTGGGAGGCGGTAAGGCCTGTACCCAAAGGCGGTGCCGAAAGTGTTCCTTTCTGGCAACCCGTGTCCCTGCCACATTGTGTCAATGCAACAGATGCGGTGGATCCTGATGTGAATTATTACCAGGGTCCCGCCTGGTATCGCACACAATTGAAAATAGATAATCCCTATCAGCAGGGAAGAATCTTGTTGCACTTTGAAGGAGCTGGGCAGAAGACCCAGGTATATGTATACACCACCCTGGTAGGGTCACATACCGGTGGCTATGATGAATTCACGGTCGATATTACCGATGCTGTTGCTGCATTCAGCAAAACAGCTGTGTGCAGGGAGCGGTTTGGGGGCCGTATTCCCGTTTCTATCCGCACAGATAACTCGCGCGATCTGGAAATGATCCCTTCCAGTCTTTCTGATTTTAATGTATACGGAGGCATTTACCGGTATCTGAACCTGGTCTATCAGCCAGCTGTTTCCATTGACAAAATTTTTGCTGATGTGACTGTAGATAAAGACGGAAAGCAAGGCAGTGTACAGGTACGTTCAAGACTGTATAATCCGTCTGCCGCTGCGGTGACTGCCCTGACATTGCGGCTACTTGATCCTGCCGGCAGGCTGGTGCAGGAGCAGACGATGCAACCGGGCCCGGATCAGCCAGCGGCTCAGTTCAAATTGAAAAAACCCGTGCTGTGGTCGCCCGGTCAACCACAATTGTATACGCTGGAAGCAGTTCTTGGTGAAACACGCCTGGTCGAAAAGATTGCTTTCCGGCATGTGGAGTTTGTAGAAAAAGGTCCTTTCCTGCTCAATGGAAAACGGCTGTTGTTGCAGGGTACACACCGTCACGAAGATCATGCAGGTGTGGGAGCGGCAATGACAGAAGAACAGATGCGCGAAGAAATGATACTCATGAAAGAAATGGGTGTCAATTTCATCCGGCTGGGACATTACCAGCAATCATCTATTATCCTTAATCTATGCGATAGCCTGGGTATACTGGTATGGGAAGAAATACCCTGGTGCCGGGGAGGCCTGGGCGGTGAGATATATAAAGAACAGGCCCGCCGCATGCTGCGCAATATGATCGAGCAGCATTACAATCATCCATCGGTCATCATCTGGGGCCTGGGGAATGAAAATGACTGGCCCGGCGATTTTGAAGAATTTGATAAAGAGAAAATACGGGCATTCATGAAAGAGTTGAATGACCTGAGTCATACACTTGACCCGGCCCGCAAGACAGCCATCCGCCGCTGTGATTTCTGCAGCGATATTGTAGATATATATTCTCCTTCTATCTGGGCCGGCTGGTATCGCGGTATTTATACAGAATATAAATCCGTATCGGAAACCGAGATGAAAAAGGTGAAACATTTCCTGCATGTAGAATGGGGTGGCGATAGTCATGCCGGTCGTCATGCAGAAAATCCGGACAAAGTACTGCAGGCGATCAGGAGCAGCGGATCGGCCGATGAGCGTGCCGGCGATGCCAGCCTGTATGGCGGTGCTGCCCGCGTATCGAAAGACGGTGACTGGAGCGAATCATATATCTGCAACCTGGTCGACTGGCATTTGAAAGAACAGGAAACAATGCCCTGGCTTACCGGTACCGCACAATGGCCATTCAGGGATTTTTCCACGCCACTGCGTCCCGAAAACCCGGTGCCGTATGTAAATCAGAAAGGAGTGGTGGAGCGCGACCTTACGCGTAAAGAATCCTATTATGTATACCAGTCATACTGGACCAGCAAGCCGATGGCACATATTTATGGACATACCTGGCCGGTACGCTGGGGCGATGAAGGAGAAGAAAAAATGATCAAGGTTTATTCCAATTGCGACGAGGCCGAATTGTTTGTGAATGGAGTGAGCCAGGGAAAAAAGAAACGCAACAGCCAGGACTTTCCTGCCGCCGGATTGCGCTGGATCGTACGCCTCAACAAAGGAGCATATGATGTGCAGGTAAAAGCATGGAAAGGAAAAGTACTGGTGCAGGATTCCATCCAATTTGCCTATGAAACGGAAAAATGGGGAAAGCCTGCTGTTATCCGGCTCCGGCAAACGGAACTCAGTAATGGTGTAGCCACCATTGAAGCAAAATTGCTGGATGCAAAAGGCGTTCAGTGCCTCGATGCAGCACAACTGATCAGCTTTGGCCTGGCCGGCGATGGTGCGCTTATAGAAAATCAAGGGACCTCATCTGGTTCGCGCAAGGTACAGTTGTACAATGGCCGTGCGGTGATACGCGTGAAGCTGCAAAATGGCCGTTCGGTCCTAAGTGCACAGATCAAGGATGTACCCACTGCCTTTATTAATCTTCAATAGACGGTTTATACGTGAGCTGTACAGGAAAGACAATAATGAGTTTGTTGATAAGCGGCCTGCTGACGCTAAGCCTGCATGCACAGCTTGCCGGCAATGAACAAAAAGAGATCAGCCAGACCTTGCGCAAGAGTGTACTGGCAAAAGCCGGATGGGCACTGAAACAAAAGCCGCTGACAGTGACCGCCAGTCGTGCACCACGCAGTGCAGGAGGCATACATGATTTTTTCAGTGAAGGCGATTACTGGTGGCCCGATCCTGCCAATCCCAGTGGTCCATACATACAGCGCGACGGAATGACAAATCCTGAAAATTTTGTGGCACACCGGCAGGCTATGATCCGCTTTAGCGAAATAGTGGGAAGCCTGGCTTCTGCCTATATGATCACGGGAAAAAAGAAATATGCGGAAAAAGCATTGCAGCATTGCGATGCCTGGTTTATTGACACTGCTACACGTATGACACCTCATCTTTTGTATGCCCAGGCCATACAGGGTCGTGTGACAGGCCGGGGTATCGGGATCATCGATGCCATTCACCTGATGGAAGTAGTGAAGGGGCTGGAAGTAATGGAAAAACGTATGCCGCGTATATCGGAGAAACGCAGGCAGGGGTATCGCCAGTGGTTTGCGCAGTACCTGCAATGGGTAACCACCCATGCCTATGGACTGGATGAAATGAAAGCAGCCAACAATCATGGTACCTGCTGGGTAATGCAGGTGGCCGTATTTGCAGGTTATACCGGCAACGATTCATTGCGTATGATGTGCAGCAGACGATTCAAAGACGTGCTGTTACCTACCCAAATGGCTGCCGACGGCAGCTTTCCGCTTGAGCTGAAACGAACCAAGCCTTATGGATACTCTCTGTTCAACCTCGATGCAATGGCTACTATCTGCCAGGAACTGAGTAATGCAAAAGAAAATCTCTGGCAGTTTGAATTGCCGGATGGCCGCTCGATGAAAAAAGCCATTCAGTTTTTGTATCCTTCGGTGGCGGATAAGAACAGCTGGCCTTATGCAAAGGATGTCATGTACTGGGAGCAATGGCCGGTAGCACATCCTTTCCTGGTATTTGGAGGCATGGCATTGCAGCAACCGGCCTGGCTGCAGACATGGACGGGACTGGAACATGCTCCTGCCGTAGAAGAAGTGATCCGTAACCTGCCGGTGCGTAACCCTTTACTCTGGATAGATGAAAAAAAGAAGTATGAATAAAAAATATTTGCTGATAGCGACGGCGTTGCTGCTGGTCTTTACCGGCAATACGCAACCGGTAAAGATCAAAAAGGTTTTTGCAGATGCTGCAAAGCAGATGACGCTGATGCTGGCAGAGATACCGGCCGCACGCCAGGGTCATGCCGATTGGGTGTCGCCACGTACGTTGGAAAAAGGCAGCCTGCGTATGGTGCCTTCGCGCGACTGGACAAGTGGTTTTTTTCCCGGCATATTATGGATGCTGTACGAGTATACCGGCAAAGAGTCGTGGAAAGAGCAGGCCATGCAATACAGCCGTCAACTGGAGCAGGAAAAATGGAACCGCGGTACGCATGATATGGGCTTTAAGCTCTATTGCAGCTATGGGCAGGGTTATCGCCTTACGGGCGACACGCAGATGCGTGCCGTGATCATACAGGGAGCACGTACATTGAGCACACGATTCAACCCTACCGCGGGTGTCATCCGCTCGTGGGATCATAACCGGGATAAATGGGATTACCCTGTCATCATCGACAATATGCTCAATCTCGAGTTGTTGTTTGCGGCTACACAGCTCAGCGGCGATTCCAGTTTTTACCGCATAGCCGTGAGCCATGCCAACACCACCATGCGTCATCACTTCCGCTCCAATTACAGTTCGTATCATGTGGTGAGTTATGATACCACTACCGGTGCACCGGTTAAGAAAAATACACACCAGGGATATACCGATGCATCTGCCTGGGCACGCGGGCAGGCCTGGGGCATTTATGGCTATACCATGTGTTACCGGTTTACAAAGGATACCGCTTATCTGCGGCTGGCACAACATATAGCAGACTTCATGCTGAAGCATCCGCGTATGCCGGCCGATAGAGTGCCTTACTGGGATTATGATGCGCCGGATATTCCCAACGAAGAGCGGGATGCCTCAGCCGCCGCAGTGCTGGCTTCAGGACTGTACGAGTTGAGTGGTTATACAGAAAACGGGAAATACTATCGCAAACAGGCCGATCATATTCTCCGCTCGCTTACGCAAAAATACAGGGCTCCTGCAGGTACTGCACATGGTTTTATACTGCTGCACAGCACCGGGTCCAAACCCGCCAAAAGCGAAGTGGATGTGCCGTTGATCTATGCCGATTATTACTACCTGGAGGCACTGCTGAGAAGCCGGGGCAAATAACGGGCTCAGGCGGTAGACTGCCGCTCAATGATGACCGAAGGGAAAATCGCTTTTTTCTCCTTGGGCAACAGCACTTTTTTCTCTACCAGTTTAAACAATACCGTTGCTGCTTCATTGCCTATTTCATAAGCGGGCTGTACTATCGTAGACAATGGCGGATCAAAAAGAGCGGTGGCGGCCAGGTTGGAAAAGCTGATGACTTTAAGTTGCCGCGGAATTTTTATCTGCAATTCACGGCATACTTCATAAGTATTGATGGCCAGTTTTTCTACAGCGGTAAAAATGGCATCGGGGCGATCGGGGCCCAACAACAATTCACGGATCAGCTGCCTGTTTTCTTCATCATTGTGGCTGCAGGCCAGCAGGCGTGCCGTATGTCCCATTCCATTTTTTTCCAGTGCCTGCAGATAACCTTCCTTGCGGCGGCTACTGATAGAGAGACGGTCAGACATGGACAGGAAAGCTATCTGACGGCATCCTTTGGCCAGCAACAGCTCGGTGGCTTTTGATGCAGCCTCCGCATCGTCGGTGGTCACGTTGGGCGCGGCAATGCCTTCGGCAATGCGGTCAAAAAATACAAGTGGGAGGCCTGTATCGGCAATGCCCTGCAAATGGTCAAACTGGGTAGTGGTGTTGGAGACCGATATCATAATGCCGTCTACCCGTCCGTTGCGCAATACCTGCAGGATATCTGATTCGCGTACATGATCTTCGTGGCTCAGGTAAATGAGTACGTGATACCCTTTTTTCTGCGCCACATCTTCCACACCATTCATGACCTTGGAGAAAAAGTTGTTTTCAATTTCAGGAAGGATCACGGCAATGGTCTTGCTCTTGCTTTGCCGCAGGCTGCTGGCATGCGGATTGGGCTGAAAACCCAAAGACTGGGCCAGTGCTTTCACCCGGTCCTTTGTTTCCTGGCTTATCTCATGGCTGCCCCGCAATGCCCTTGACACCGTGGAGGCCGAGAGATTTAATTCCTTTGCCAGCCGTTTCAGATTTACATTATCCATATCAGATCCTCCTTCTCCTGTTTTTTTGATGCACGCAAACGTTATCTCGTAAACGATTGCGTGGAAAAATCATTGTAAGCTGCTCTTCACTCAAAAAAAGGCAGTAAAATTACCGAAAGATAGGAGTAAAGTTGAACATAGTGTTCAGTTGAGCCCGAAATGGCCATTTGGCCGGTTGGCTCCCGCTACTGCTTGTGGATTTCAACTAACTTCATAGGCTACAGACTTTCTCACTATCCTTATCCCGTTTAACTAAAACAATACTACCAGGTTTCTGGTATGACGTATGGATTCAAAACGATTAGCTGGCAAAGTAATAGTTGTCACCGGTGGCACAGGTATACTTGGCCACGCCTTTAATGAAGCCCTGGCCCGCGAAGGAGCCAGCCTGGGTATACTGGGCCGCAATAAAGAAGTAGCCGAAGCGCGAGCCTGTGCTATCAATAAGACAGGGGGTAATGCCCTGGCGCTGCAGGCAGATGTACTGGACGAAAATCAGTTGAAAAACGCTTCTTTGGTAATGCTGGAAAAATTTGGCCGCATCGATGGCCTGGTCAATGCAGCAGGCGGCAATATGGTGGATGCAGTGGTACAGAATGGCAACGACATTTTTCATCTCAATCTTGCTGCACTGCGCGAAGTGATGGAGTTGAATGTATTTGGTACCGTACTGCCCACGCAGGTATTTGGCAAGGCCATGGTAGAAAGCGCCGGCGAAGGCAGCATTGTCAATATCTCTTCGGTAGCCGCTCACCAGGCCCTGAGCAAGGTGCTGGGCTATAGTATGGCCAAGGCCGCGATAGAAGGATATACCAAATGGTTTGCCGTGGAAATGGCCAATCGCTATGCCGATAAACTGCGTATGAATGCACTGGTACCCGGCTTTTTCCTGACCGAGCAAAATAAAGCACTCCTTACCCGCGAAGATGGCGGCTATACCGAGCGCGGACAGGATGTCGTACGCAATACTCCCTTCAAACGGTTTGGCCGTCCCGAAGAACTGACCGGAGCACTGGTATGGTTATTAAGCAACGAATCTGTATTTGTGAATGGAACATCTATCGTGGTTGATGGAGGTTTCCTGGTAAATAGTGGCGTGTAATTATGAGTAGCAAACCGTTTTGTTTTGAACAGACCATGCGGTGGTTTGGTCCGGCCGATCCGGTAAGCCTGAGCGATCTGCGCCAGGCGGGATGTACGGGAGTGGTCACCGCATTGCATCATATTCCCAATGGTGAAGTATGGACCGGGTCAGAGATTGCCCGGCGCAAACAACAGATCGAGGAAGCCGGCATGCGCTGGTCGGTGGTAGAGAGTGTGCCCGTACACGAAGATATCAAGACGCAGCGCGGACAATACAAACAATACATCCGCAATTATGCAGAGACACTGCGTAATCTCGCCGCACTCGATATCCCTGTAGTGACGTACAATTTTATGCCCGTACTGGACTGGACACGCACCGATCTGAGTTATACCTGTGCCGATGGCAGCAAGGCCCTGCGCTTTGAACAATCGGCACTCATCGCCTTTGATGCGTTTATCCTCAAACGCCCCGGTGCAGTGCAGGAATATACGCCGGAGCAGTTGTCGGCTGCGGAGTTGCGTCTGCTGAGCATGACAGATGAAGAGCAGAAACAATTGCAGCGCAATATCATTGCAGGCCTGCCAGGCAGCGAAGAAAGTTTTACCCTCGCTAAATTTCAGGAAGCACTGGACGCTTATGCAGGTATTGATGAAGCAGCGCTGTTCGACAACCTGATCTATTTTCAACAGCAGGTTATGCCCGTAGCGCAGGAGACCGGTATCGTCATGGCGATACACCCCGATGATCCGCCTTATCCCATATTCGGATTGCCGCGTATAGTGAGCACTACGACGCAGCTCGCCAGGATATTTACGGCAGTCGATTACCCGGCCAATGGACTTTGCTTCTGCACGGGATCATTTGGTGTAAGGGCTGACAACGATCTGCCGGCAATGGTGAAGCAATGGGGCGATCGTATTCATTTTGTGCACCTGCGCAGTACGTTGCGCGATGAATACGGAAACTTTTTTGAAGCCAATCATCTCGAAGGTGATGTAGATATGTACGCGGTGATAAAGGAATTGCTCCTTGTCATGCAACAACGCGGGTTGAGCCTGCCCATGCGCCCCGATCATGGTCATCAGATGCTGGACGATTTGCATAAGATCACGAATCCGGGATATTCTGCTATCGGTCGCCTGCGTGGCCTGGCAGAACTGCGCGGCCTGGAAATGGGTATTGCCCGGTCATTGTATTGAATCAATACAATCAATCGGCATTCACTTGTCATTTTACATAATCCATACGGTCATAAAGAGACAAATCAATCACTGGTTTGTCTCTTTGCATTGGTAAAACATAGATGCGATCAGTGTGAGCCAGGGCATGATTATGCGATAAATGGCTGTTTCGGAATCGTTTTCGTAAATAAAGAACTGGCAATTGTTCCACGGTTGGTAAAAATTAAACAATTTAACATCCGAATAGAATGGATTGCTTTGCTGAGAACTGCTGCTTAATGAAACGTTCCTTTTCTCCGAGAGAAAACTCCTGACACCACAGGCTACCCTTCGCAGCATTTTCTGCCCGGCTTTCCAAAAACAATTACGGAAAATAAGATAACCCAGTAATCAGCTTATGTAGCAGCGTACCGAAAAGTGCTGCTGCTGACAGGTGTAAAAAAACGCTTTTTACAACCTGCTGGTCATCTTTTTGCCCTTAATAAACATAGATACTGAAACCGTAAAAAACAACGATTGCTGTATGAACGCTCAATCTGTTTCTTTCCGGCAGCTGTTTCCATCCCGGAAATGGGTGCTGACAATTTTTCTCTTTTTGCCAATGTTGCTGGCAACACTGGTCTTGCAGGCACAGGACAAAACGGTCAAAGGTGTGGTAAAGAACGCCCAGGGCCAGCCGCTGCCTGATGTGACCGTAATGATCCAGGGTTCTGTGTCAGGTGTGATCACCGATGCAGAAGGCCGTTATTCCATTCAGGCATCTGCCACGGCCGTGCTGCAGTTTTCCTTTACCGGTTACGGTACAAGGGAGGAACTGGTAGGCGCCCGCGCCGTTATTGACGTGACGATGGTCGAGACAGCGCAAACACTGGAAAGTGTGGTCGTGATCGGTTACGGCAGCCAGAAAAAAGTAAACCTCAGTGGTGCGGTAGCGCAGGTACAGGGAAAAGACCTGATAAACCGGCCGGTGCCCAACGTTACGAGTGCACTTCAGGGTGTATTGCCCGGGGTGACCGTATTGAGAGGTAGTGGTAAACCCGGCGATGAAGGCTACGGTGTTCGTATCCGCGGTTTTTCTTCTTCCAACTCGGCCAATGCACTGGTGCTGGTAGATGGTATCGAACAGGATCTCAACCTGCTTGATCCAAACGATATCGAAAGCATTTCTGTATTGAAAGATGCTTCTGCCTCGGCTATCTATGGTGCCCGCGCTGCTGCCGGTGTAATACTGGTGACCACCAAGCAGGGTACTGCAGGAAAAACAAAGATCAATTACAATACCTATTATGGTATCAATATCACTGCGCGTCAGCCGCAACGGCTTAACTCATGGGACGAACAAACCCTGATCGATGAATCGCGTTTCAATGCTACGGGCGCAGTTGAGTTCAATGCAGAGCAGATAGAATGGCTCAAGAACCCCAACTTCAGCTACCGCCCCAACCCCACGCAGGACCGCTGGGAATATTTTGGCAACAACAACTGGGTAAAAGAAGGGATGGATAAGATCAATCACATGCAGAATCATTCTATTTCTGTAGGTGGTGGTGAGCAGCGCCTCAATTACCTGATATCAGGCAGCTATTATAAACGTGACGGCGTACTGCGTTATGGCCCTGATGACAACTCGCGTTATAATCTCAAGATCAATCTCAATGCCGAGCTCAACCGCTATATGAGCGTGAAAGTAACTGCCGGCTATATTGGTTCTGTTACCAGGGAAAATGCTTTTGGTACAGAGCAGATCATTAATCGCCTGTACAGAAGCCGCACACGCCAGTCGCTGTACACTCCCCCCGAAGATATCACCGGTCAGCACTACAATGGTGACCTGCAGATCAATGCAGTGGACATCGAGAAAAATGGCGGCCTGGAAACACGTAAATATGAAACCTTTACCGGTCGGGTGAATTTTCAGATCAAGAATGTGATCAAAGGACTGACACTGGATGTAATAGGCTGGCGCAACCAGAACTATTACAATATGGAAAACAATCGCCGCAGCCTGTTTTGGTACGGACGTACTACTAATACAGTACGCTTCAGTGTAAATGTGCCTAATTCTATTTCGCTTACCAAGAACCGGGCTTATCAGAATAACCTGCAGGGTTTCCTGACCTACAATTTCAAACTGGGACAGGATCATAATTTCACTGTACTGCAGGGCGCTTCTTATGAAGAATATCGAAAGGATGAATTTTCTGCTTCTGCACAGAGTATGATCACCAATGATTTCTTCAGTCTCAATTTTGGTGATCCGCTTACCAAGACCAATAGTGAAGTGGTGCAAACCTGGGCATTGGGTTCCATGTTTGGCCGTTTGAACTATAGCTTCAAAAACCGTTACCTGTTTGAAGCCTCTTACCGCTACGATGGCAGCTCACGCCTGGCTCCTGAGAACAGGTGGCAGTTGTTTCCTTCCTTCTCTGCCGCCTGGCGTGTGAGCGAAGAAGACTTTATGCAGCATCTGTCTTTCCTGTCTGACCTGAAACTGCGTGTGTCATGGGGACAGTTGGGCAATGGCTCTGTACTGGGGCTGTATGATTATATACCGCTGCTCACCAGCGGTCTTACCACTACCAATAACCTCGTGTTTAATGGAGTGCGTACACAGTATTTCTATCAGAACACACTGGCTTCTCCGCAAAAGACATGGGAAACAGTGGAGCAGTCAAACATCGGTGTGGATATGGGCTTCTTTAAAAACAGGCTTACTGTCACAGCCGATTATTACATAAAACGTAACAAGGACATGCTGGCCACACTCAATGTGCCCAATATTATCGGTATCGCCGTATCCAATGTGAATATTGGTGAGCTGAAAAGCTGGGGCGCTGAGCTGGATGTAAAATGGCGTGACCGTATTGGGAAGGTTGATTATCATGTGGGCTTCAATATTTCCGACAATCAGAATAAACTGGTTAAGTATGATGGCCGCAATTCCATTGGTAATGGCGGTATGATCGGTCTGCTGGAAGGGTACCCGCTCAACAGTGTGTGGGGATTCAAGACAGCCGGCTACTTCCAGTCGCAGCAGGAAGCCAACGATTACAAAGCGGTGGTATCCTATCCTTTCTTCTCCAATCCAAGTGCAGGTGATATAAAATACCTGGACCTGAATAAAGATGGAGTGATCTCTGCCGGCGATGGTACGCCCGGTAACCCTGGAGACCTGGTATACCTGGGTACGATCAATGCCCGCTACACCTATGGACTGGATCTCGGATTTTCCTGGAAAGGTTTTGATTTTGGGATGTTCCTGCAGGGTGCACTGGTACGTAAATTCCTGATCAATGAAGGTACCCTGTCGCCAATGCTGGGTACAGCCGATATGCCCTGGACGATTCATATGGACCGCTGGACACCCGAGAATCCCGATGCTTATTTTCCCCGCATGTATCAGACCAGTGCACACAACTACCGTCCTTCGGACAAATGGGCGCAGAATGGTAACTATCTGCGGTTGAAAAATCTGCAGATCGGTTATAAGATACCTGTCAATAAAAGATATGTGCGTGAACTGCGCCTGTATGTAAGCGGCCAGGATCTGTGGGAAACTACCAAAGTAATGAAGGTATTTGATCCCGAAGTAGGCAATGATGTAAGTGCTACTGCCTATCCGTTTTACCGTACGATCTCTTTTGGTCTTAATCTTTCACTCTAATCAATGCTGGCAATATGAAAAAGTCAATAAAGTTTATTTATCCCTTACTTGCGGCCGTGATGCTGCTGCCGGCCTGTAGCATCGATCGTTTTCCGGAATCGGAATTCAGTGATGCTGATTTCTGGAATACCGAAACGGACCTGATAAATGCGGCTAACCGGATGTATCAGCAACTGGATGCCAACTGGCTTGATAATCGCGCCGATGATGCCGTCAATCAATCCGGTCCCAATACCATCAGCAACGGAAACCGCATCATCCCCAATACCAGTGGTGACTGGAATGACCGGTATGATGAAATATTTACCGCGAATAATATCCTCGAAAAAGGAGGACGTGCGCAGGTGACCGATGCAGTCAAGAACCGTTATTTTGGTGAAGCCCGTTTCTTTCGCGCCTATGCTTACCTGAGCCTGGTGCAGAAATATGGCGATGTGCCCCTGGTATTACAAACACTCGACATTACCTCGCCCGAGCTGCTGATGGGTCGCACACCGCGCGCAGAAGTAATGCAGTCGATCTATGATGACCTGGATTATGCGGCAGAGTGGTTGCCTGCCCGCAGTGCCTTACCTGCTGCCCAGTATGGCCGCGTCACCAAAAGTGCAGCCTGGGCATTGAAGGCCCGCGCCGCCCTGTATGAAGGTACCCGCGCCAAATTTCATAATGATGGCAACTGGCAGGAGCATCTGCAAGTGGCAGTGGCAGCCGCTGAAAATGTAATGACACAGGGTCACACACTCTTCAGCAATTTTCGCACACTGTTTACCCAGCCTGGCGAAGGTCCTGCCAACACCGAGAATATCCTTGTCAAGATATTTGGTGTAAGTAATACCAACCTGATACTGGGACATAATAATTCACGCGATCTCGAAAATGGCCGCATGGCTCCTACACGCAACCTCATCCGCCAGTTTCTGTATACTGATGGATTGCCTGCCTTCAATACAGACAACACGGCGTCTGCCGTGAGGTCTCCGCTGTTTGTAGCAGAAGGAAGTGAGACTGCGTATAACACTGTGCTGCAAAACCGTGATCCCCGCCTGGGCCTTACAGTATTCCTGGCAGGAGAAGAAGCCTATAAAGGTCCGTGGGTACCAACCACATCACTGGGTGCACGTTCAGCCTTTGCCGCTAAAAAAGGTTTCAATGTAGAAGATCAGACCATCAATAACGCTGGTACAGTAGACCGTATCCTGATCCGGTATGCAGAAGTACTGCTTGCCTTTGCCGAAGCAAAGTTTGAACTCAATGAATCTATTTCAGACGCTGACCTCGACCGGTCGATCAACCTGCTGCGCACGCGTGTAGGATTTACCGTAAAACTCACCAATGATTTTGTCAATACCAACAACCTGAGCATGCGCGAAGAGATCCGCCGCGAGCGTACCGTAGAGCTGGCACTGGAAGGTTTCCGGTACGATGATCTCATCCGCTGGAAAAAAGCAGAAACGGTACTGCCCCAGGACCTGATGGGTGCCAAATATGTAGAAGCAGACTGGCCGGGTACCAATGCCAATAGTCTCAACCTGAATGCTGATCGTGTACTGATCGTGGAGCCGGCATCTACCCGTCACTTCCAGGCCAACCGCGATTATCTCTATCCCGTACCGTTTAATGAGATCACTCTCAGCGGTGGCAGTGTAGTACAGAACCCCAACTGGCAATAATGAATAAAAACAAGTATATGCAATTCAAACTCTTTAAATATATGACAGGGGCAGCAGCGGCACTCTTACTGCTGGCATCCTGCGAAAAGAAAGATTACCCGGCAGGGCTGTCCGAATACGATCACCATTATTACCTGGTCTATGTACCCAATAATAACACGCAGGTGAATGTGCAGCGTACTCAGACAGCACTCCTGAAATTTCCGGTACAGTTTTACTCATCCTTTACCCGCAACTACGATGCCGTAGGATACTACCAGATCGTAACTACAGGCATTGCCAACCCGGCTGTGGCAGGAGAGGATTTTAATATTGTAGATAAGGATGGCAACACCATTCAACCGGTAGATGGCAAATATTCATTCACATTTCAGCGGGCAGAAAAACGTACCGACACCGTGTATGTAAAATTGCTCAACAATGCCACTCCCGGTACACGTAAAATGGAAATACAGATCGTTGAAAACAAGACCAACGATTATTATGTAGATATATTTTCTACCGCCTTTCGCCGGCCGGTGGAAATACGTTAGCAGTTGTTAGGCATTAAGCAAGCAAAAGCCCGGAGCGAGAGTTTCCGGGCTTTTTTAGTTGACAGTTGACAGTGTATAAAGAGTATAAGAAGTTTAAAGGATCATCTAATACTTAAAACTTATTACTTAGAACTTATTACTCAATACGGTCAACTATTTCTTATAACTGATCTTAAATATCGTGCCCTGCATATCATCCGATACATACAACGAGCCATCGGGGCCCTGGGCAAGGCCGCAGGGGCGGTGTTTGGCATCGCCCGGTGATTTGAGCTGATCGGTACCTGCAAAATTGTTGGCAAAGATTTCCCATTTACCACTGGGCTTGCCATTGGCAAAGGGAACAAATGCTACAAAGAATCCCTGTTGCATTTCAGGAGAACGGTTCCAGGAACCATGAAAAGCTATAAAGGCGCCGTTGCGGTATTTTTCCGGAAATTGGTTGCCGGTATAAAATAAAAGCCCGTTTGGTGCCAGGTGAGCGGGAAAGGCTACAGCGGGGTCAATGGCTTTTTCGCCACCGGTCTTTTTACCATCACCACCATATTCCGGAGACAGTATTTTTTTGCCCTGGTTCTGATCATAATAAATATAGGGCCAGCCGGCATCATCGCCTTTATTGAGCGCATACATAGTTTCGGCAGGCAGATCTGCACTCTGTTGCTCTGTAAACAGTTTGGGGAACATTGAATTCAGCTGATCGCGGCCATGCTGCATCACAAACAACTGATTGGCCTGCTGGTTCCAGTCAAGCCCCACTACATTGCGCAGACCTGTGGCATAACGGATACCGTCTGCAAAATGCTGATCGGGTTTGTCGGCTCTGAATTGCCAGATACCGCCAGCCGAGTCAAGAATAGGGCAGGGCTGCATACCCGGTGACCCTGCAGTGCGATCCTGCTGCTGACAGGCATTGCTGTAGGCGCCAATATTCACATAGATATTTCCCTGCTTGTCGAGGACAATTGATTTGCTGTTGTGCTGGTCGCGGTCGATCAATCCGCTGACGATCGTGGCAGGATTGTTCTGATCGATCACTTTTCCCTGTGCATCGAGGCGGTAACGATATACGGCGTCATTGGATGAAGCATATAGAAAACTATCTGCCAGGTAGATGCCGGTACCGCCGTAGTTGCCAAAGCCGGTCTTCTGATCCAGCAAACCATCTCCGTTGCTGTCGTGCAGGTAAACCAGGCCACTTCCTTTTTTGGTATCACCCATTTTTACGTAGAGATCACCTGTCGCAGTCACTGCCAGGTGACGGGCAGAGCCGAGGCTGTCGGCTACTATGGTGGCAGTAAAACCTTCGGGAAGTTTGAGCAGGGTGTCTTTGCCGGCAACTGTTTTGTCAGCAGCAGGTTCATTGGAGCAGGAGGCCAGGTAAAGTGCTGCAGCACTAAACAGCAGCATACGACCAGCGAGTAAGAAATGTTTCATAATATAGTATGGTTAGGTTGCAGAATGTGGATCAAAGACCGGGCCGCTATGGCACGGAAGACAAATTTACCCATACCCATTGCCGGCACAAAAGAAAATTTGCGTAAGTGAATACTTACATTTAAATTCATGTAATCATTCACTTACATAATATGACCCAAACCGCACGCAGAGACGTTTTTCAGGCCATTGCCGATCCCACACGGCGGCATATTATCGGCTTGCTGGCCCGCGAGGGAAGCAACCTCAACAGCATCGCTGCTCATTTTGATGTGAGTCGCCCCGCCATTTCACAACATATCAAAATACTGACGGAGTGTGGCCTTGTAGTAGTGCGCCGGCAGGGCAGGGAGCGTATCTGCGAAGCCCGTCTCGATCAGCTGAAAGAAGTAGCCGCATGGATCGAACAATACCGGATATTCTGGAACAGCAAACTGGATGCGCTGGAATTGTTCCTGGAAAAAGATCAGAAAAAGAAAAGCCGTAAACGCTGAACGGCAACACGATTATTGTCATTAAAAACAACAGATATGAATACTGCACCATTTACGATTGAACGGCTCGTCAATGCGCCGGTTCAAAAGGTCTGGCAGGCGCTCACCGATAAGGCGCAGATGAAGGAATGGTACTTTGACCTGAGCGAATTCAGGGCCGAGCCGGGTTTTGAATTCAGCTTCTATGGCCAGGGCCAAAAGGGGGAAAAATATTTGCACTTATGCAAAGTACTGACAGCAGAGCCATTGAAGAAACTCAGTTATAGCTGGCAATACAAAGACCTCCCCGGGTATTCTGTAGTTACATTTGAACTGGAGCCCGAAGGAGACCGCACACGGGTGAAGCTCACACATGAAGGACTCGACAGCTTCCCCACCGGTAATCCTGATTTTGCTCCCGGCAGTTTTGCCAAAGGCTGGACAGAACTTATCGGCACTTATCTGCCCCGCTTTGTAGAAAAAGCCTGACAATTATTGGTGAAGAATAAGAAAGCCCGGCAGGACAATCCCTGCCGGGCTTTTATGGATGAAATGCCTGAGAGATAATTTTTATGCCTGTAAATCCGGCAAATACGCCTTTTGTCAATAGTTAGCTACATTCATCCCAGCCAAAGGCCGGATTTATCTTTATAGCCTTATTATTGCCGGAACTATTGAACCATTACAACTGTTATAATGCGCCGATCTTTCCTGATAACTACTGTACTGCTGCTTGTTTCTTTTCATCCATTATGGGCCCAGCGCGATAAAATGCCTGCCCGTTTATACCTGGTCAATAAACTATCGGGGGTGCCTGTCACCGATGCCAGCGTGTTTACACCCTCCCACAGTTTTGTAGCACTTACCGATGAGACAGGACAGGTAAAGCTGGAAGGACTACCTGCTGGTGAAACCATACTGGTCATATCCTGCATCGGGTTTGCCCGGCAGGAGATCAATGTAGCGCAACTGCCGGCAGATGGTCGTATCGTACTGGCGCCACAGATCAGTTCACTCAGCGAAGTAATGGTAAGCGGGTTGTCGCGCAAAGGGGTCTTTCATACTATCAGTGACCTGGATATTCATGTACGTCCCATTGCCAACTCGCAGGAGGTATTGCGGATGGTACCGGGATTGTTTATTGGTCAGCATGCCGGAGGTGGTAAGGCCGAGCAGATCTTTCTGCGTGGTTTTGATATCGATCATGGCACCGATATCAAGATTACGGTCGATGGGCTGCCGGTCAACATGGTGAGCCATGCACATGGCCAGGGTTATGCCGATCTGCATTTTGTGATACCAGAGCTGATCGATAAAGTCAATTTTAATAAGGGACCTTATTTTGCCGATAAAGGCAATTTTGCCACAGCCGGCTATGTGGACTTTCGCACGAAGGATTTCCTGGATCAGAATTTTGTAAAAGCAGAAGCCGGGCAGTTCAACACATTCAGAACTGTAATGGGTGTAAACCTTTTGCCGGTCAAAAAAAATAAACCCCGCTCCAGGAGCCTCTATGCAGCAGGGGAGTTATCGTATACAGATGGCTATTTTGACAGCCCGCAGGCATTCAACCGGATCAATGGAATAATAAAGTATCACGCACCCCTGGGCAATCGCTCCGTACTCACCAGTTATGTATCTGCCTTTACCAGCAAATGGAATGCAAGCGGACAGGTGCCTGACCGGGCGGTGAAGTCAGGCGATATCGGCTGGTATGGAGCCATCGATGATAAAGAAGGCGGCCGCACGAGCCGGTACAACGCCACAGCTGAACTGCTCACGCGGTTTGATAATGGCGTACAATGGCGTAATCAATTTTATTATTCCCGTTATCTTTTTACCCTTTATTCCAACTTTACTTTTTTCCTGAATGATCCTGTCAATGGAGACCAGATACGACAGCACGAAAAACGCAACCTGGCCGGGTATCTTTCTGAATACAGCATCGATCACAGTATCGGAAAATATAAAGCACAGTTTAAAGCTGGTCTGCAACTGCGGTATGATGCCACCGATAATTCTGAGCTCAGCCGTACAAAAGACCGCAACACAGTGACGGATGCATTGATGTATGGCGATATCAATGAGCTGAATGCCGGCGTTTACCTGCAGGAGCAACTGACCCTGCGTCCCGATCTGAATATCACAGCAGGGCTCCGGGGTGATTATTTTCATAACCGTTATCGCGATCAGCTGACCGCTACTGATCTGCGTGCCCACTCTGCTATAGTAAGCCCCAAACTGAATATAAACTGGAGAGCCAGCCGGAATGTACAGTTATACTGGTACAACGGGCAGGGACTTCACAGCAATGATACCCGTGTGGCTGTGCAGCAGAATGGCCGTGAGGTAGTGACTCCCGCCTGGGGGTCAGACCTGGGAGCGATCATCAAGCTGGGACAAAGAGCCATCCTGCAATCAGCTGTGTGGTATCTCTGGCTCAAACAGGAATTTGTATATGTGGGTGATGAAGGGGTAGTGGAAGCAGGCGGTCGTACGCAACGGATGGGTGTGGATGTTTCGCTGCGTTATGAATTGCTCAAAGGATTATTTGCCGATGCCGACCTGGCTGTTGCACGTCCGCGTGCACTGGGTGTAGCTAAAGAAGAAAGTTATCTGCCGCTTGCACCGCGTATCACCAGCTCGGGTGGTATCACTTACCGCAAGCTGCAGGGCTGGAACGGAAGCCTGCGATACCGCTATATGGGAAGTCGCCCGGCCAATGAAGATAAAAGTGTGCTGGCTGCCGGTTATTTCATTTGCGATGCAGCACTCAACTATACCCGCCCCAAATGGGAATGCGGCATTGCTGTACAAAACATCTTTGACCGCAAGTGGAAAGAAACACAGTTTGATACCGAAAGCCGTCTGCAAAATGAACCACAACCGGTCAGCGAAATTCATTTTACACCCGGCACGCCGTTTTTTGCCCGGGTGAGTGTGGCAGTCTTTTTTTAGGTATAAAGGGTTTAAAGAGTTTGATGGAATACTCTATCCAACAGTTACCCTTTAAACCCTTTAAACTCTTTATACCCTTTAAACTTTCACTTCTCCGCCTGCTTCAAAAACAAATAATATCCCAAAAAACTGGCAGAGATCGAAAAGGCCATGATGGCGAGTGAATGGTAGCCTACGGGCTGTGTGTAATTAATGATGGTGAAGCCTGCGCCAAGACCGGCCAGCAATGCAGCCCATTTGATGACCTGGTGCCGGCTGTCTGTTCCTTTTGGCTGCAGCAATGAACTGGCCATCTGCTCGGCGATACCTTTATCGACAATGCGGTTCTTGAGCCGGTTATCCAGAACCAGCTTCAGGATGCTGAAGATAAATATCATAAAGAGAAGAAGGGTGGCAAGAATGGTAACGGCCTTGAATACCTCCATATTGATCTCCCGTGAAGCAGTGACTTCATCTACCTGTGCATTTGCCGTGAGGTACAACACTGCAGCACTGATGGCTAAGATTGTTTTTTTCATATTCTGTAATGATTATAATGTATAGGACGATTAACTGATGTTCATGTTGCAGATGGAAAATTATTTTCTATATTTTTCAAACGCTGTTTATAGTTGCGGATCAGGTCATAGCCACCCAGCATCAGCAGGCAGACAGTGGCGGTAATACCCAGTGCCATTTCAAGTCCCGGCAATCCGGCAAAGAGATCATTCAGCTGCGTACGGAAAAAATAACCCATCAGCGCACCTGCAGGCAGTATGATCAGCAAAGGCAGCCACAGCCACCATTTATCAGCCCTGCGCTCTTTCACCACTGGTATTTTTTCCATGACCAGCTCTTCGAGGTTGAATGAAAAGTAGGATTCCGGCAATTGCTTTAATTCCCCCATCAGTGCAGCATAGGCGGCTACCTGTGCAGTACACTGTGCGCAGTTTTGCAGGTGCATCGCCTCTTCCGGCTCTAATGTGACCGACTGGCTGGCCAGCAGCTGCAGGGTCTGATCTGAAAGATGTTGCTGATTCATAAGTCTCCCTTTTTATACAGGTGAAGCAATCGGGTTTGCAATTGCCGGCGGGCACGAAACAGGTAATTCTTTACGGTGCCTTCGGGCAGGTTGGTGATGGTACAGATCTCTGCATAGCTCAACTCCTGCTGGTGATACAGGCTTACCAGGGTACGTTGTACGGGCGGCAATTCCTCCAGGCAGCTTTCGATCAGTGCGGCCCGGTCTTTTTGCACCATTATTTTATCAATACTGCCTTCATCGGCTGCATTGATTAAAGGTGTGTGATCATCTTCCTGTGTTTCGAACAGATCGCCTGCCAGTACCAGTTTCTTTTTTCGCAGGTAATCGAAGCAGGTGTTATAGCTGATCTGAGCGATCCAGGTCGAAAGACGTGCCTGAAACCGGAATCCCGGCAGGCTGCGATAGGCTTTCAGGTATATCTCCTGTGCCAGGTCCGGATGGTCTTCGCTTCGGGTGATCATTTTGCCTACAATCTGTGCCACCAGTCTTTCTGTGCGTTGCACCACCAGCCGGAAAGCCTGGGAATCTCCGCCCAGGATCCTGTCAACCAGTTGTAAATCAGAAAGTAAATGAAGGTCGCTTGGTTTCACTGCATTATTTGACGTGGCTGCGGCTACAATGTTGCACTAAAACTACAGATTCCTTCCGGCTATTTATTACGACCCATAAAGCGCCCGGCCGGTAAAACTCCGATTGGGAAAAAAGGGCTATTATTGACGTTCATATATGACTTCCACAGCCCCTTTACTGGAACTGCCGCATACACCGGTGCAGGTGCCTTTTGAGATCCATAGTATGAACTGGATCGATCAGAACCGGCGCCTGCAAAATGAACTACCACACCGGCATAATTATTTTGTCATCATCTGGCTCAAAAAAGGACGGGGTACTCAGCTGATCGATCTCGATTCAATGCCGCTCGAAGCGCAAACGGTTTATTGTATTACGCCCGGCCAGGTACACCTGCTCACGCAGGAAGGTAATGCGGAGGGATATGTGATTTCCTTTACGGCCGATTTCCTGGGTAGTGCCCAGGGCGATTTTGATCTCTTGTTCAACACCGGACTGTTTTATGCATTTGCTGAAAAACCTTATCTGCATCTGTCGCCGGAGCTGCAGGAGGAGCTGGACGAAATGGCTGCCAAGATGATGAAGGAGTATGCCAATTTCTATTTGCTGCGATCCGAGATATTGCGTGGTTTCCTGCGCATTTTCCTGATCTATCTCACACGGGGTATTGAGCGGCCGGCTACTACAGAGGCACAAAACAAAGGTGTGGACCTGGTCAAACGTTTTCTGGCACTGGTCGAAAAAAATTATGTCAGCAAACGTATGGTAGCCGATTATGCCGCTGAACTGGCCGTCACTCCCAATTATCTGAATGAAGTAGTAAAAAAGGTATCTGGTTTCCCGGCCAGACATCACATACAGCAACGTATTATACTCGAAGCAAAACGGCAGGCGACCTATAGCAGTGCCAGCCTGAAGGAAATTGCTTACAGCCTGGGTTTTGATGACCTGGCACATTTCAGTAAATTCTTTAAGAACGTATCGGGACAGAGCTTTACCGATTTTCGTAAAGGGCAGGCCAGTTGATCTGCCGGATATTCTACAGACCACCGGATTTAAAAACACATGTATGAAACTTACCTGGATTATTGTCGCCCTTGCATCGGGAGCCGTATTGCCACTGCAGGCAGGATTGAATGCCCGGCTTGGCCGTGCAGCCGGCAGCCCGGCCTATGCTGCACTTTTCTCTTTTATAGTAGGTACACTGGCGTTATTGCTGTACGTAACACTTACGCGGCAATCCGTTTCCTGGCGGGGCTTGCGTGAGGCTCCGGCACAGGTATGGCTGGGTGGCCTGCTGGGCGCCTTTTATGTAACGGCGATCATACTTGCTTTTCCGCGTATTGGTCCGGCACTCACATTTGGCCTGGTCGTAGCCGGGCAAATGATCATCGCGCTGCTGCTCGATCATTTCAATATACTCGTGGCCAATCCTCACCCCATTACTATCTGGCGTGTGCTGGGGATGCTGATGATTGTGGGCGGTGTGGTGCTGATCCGCAAATTCTGATAGCAGATTCTTAACAGGCAGCTCTTGAAGACAACCAATATTTCGATAAATTTATCAGTGGAGAGGATGAGTTTATCGTACAAGTCGTATCATTCAAGACAGATTTTAAACCATTAAACAGTTTAACATGGAACCTCGTATTGGCATCAAAGCAGAAAATCTCAAACAGGTGGCACACATCCTGAATGGCGTTTTGGCCGATGAATTTGTGCTCTATACCAAAACCCGCAATGCACACTGGAATGTGGAAGGGCCCGACTTTCACGACAAGCACAAATTTTTTGAAGGGCAGTATGAGCAGCTCGACGATATGATGGATGACGTGGCAGAACGCATCCGTGTACTGGGACACTATGCACCGGCAACACTTAAAGTTTACCTGGAGCTTACTCATTTGTCCGAGCAATCCGGCTCACCCAACAGCAGCATTGGCTTTATTAAAGAACTGCTGGGTGATCATGAAAGTATTATCGAACGGCTGCGCGAGCATATCAACCAGTTTGCCAATGAGTATCACGATCTGGGTACCAGCGATTTTATAACCGGCCTGATGGAAACGCATGAAAAAATGGCCTGGATGCTGCGGTCTCATCTGCGCTAAAAAACTTCTGTAGAGTAGTTGTAGTTATTAATAATAATATGGAAAAAAAAGCTGAGCAAAGCAGCTGGGTCATTGATCCCGTTCATACCCGCATCCGGTTTGACGCCAAATACCTTCTTATCACATCGGTTTCGGGCTGGTTTCGGGAACTGGAGGGTACCGTAAGTACAGAGCATGACAATTTTGATGAATGTCAGATTGCTCTTACCATATATACCAGTTCGCTGTATACCGGCATTGAGGAGCGGGACAATCACCTGCGCTCGCCTGATTTTTTTGACACCTTAAAATACCCCACTATCGAGTTCAGGTCTACTTCCGTAAAAGTGCAGAAAGACGGCATCGACGTGGCGGGGCGGTTGAGTATCAAGGATGCGAGCCAGGACATCCGTTTCCTGGCCAGGTACCTGGGAACGGTGCAGGACCCCATGGGTAATACCAAGGCCGGTTTTGAGATGAATACCGTTTTTGACCGTAAAGCGTTTAATATCAACTGGAACCAGTATTTCGACAACCAGGGGGTGTTATTGTCTGATGAGGTGGGCATCCATTGCGACCTGCAACTACTGAAACTGGAGCCGGTTTCTGCCGGGCAGCAAGGGTAATCCGGTAACAGACAGGAACGCTGTAAAAAATTGAATTATAGATACTTAGTAGTGAGAAACCGGCACGGAATCCCGGGCCGGTTTTTTGCAGCTGATCCGGCGCAAATAAAGCAAAGCTTTTTCTCTGTTTATACTTTTTTGTATAAATCCCTCCGTACCTTTGCGGGATGAAAACAGAGATATACCAACCGGAGAAGACCGACAGGAAGGAGGATCTCGACATCCTGGAGCAAACGGTGCTTAATGAGTACAAGTATGGGTTTGTCACCGATATAGAAGCCGATGAGGCCCCCAAAGGACTGAGTGAAGACATTGTTCGCTTTATTTCTGCTAAAAAAAATGAACCGGAATGGATGCTTGACTGGCGCCTGAAAGCCTTTCGCCAGTGGCAAAAAATGACTGAGCCCAGTTGGGCCAATGTTACCTTTCCCCCGGTAAACTATCAGGATATCATTTATTATTCTGCTCCCAAACAAAAGATAAAGCCCAATAGCCTCGACGAGATAGACCCCGAGCTGCGCCGCACTTTTGAAAAGCTGGGCATTTCGCTGGAAGAACAGAAACGCCTGTCAGGTGTGGCCGTAGATGCCGTGATCGACAGCGTATCTATCGGTACCACCTTCAAGAAGCAGCTGGCCGAGATGGGGATTATCTTCTGCTCCATGAGCGAAGCTATCCAGGAGCATCCGGAGCTGATCCGCCAGTACCTGGGATCAGTAGTGCCTGTAACGGATAATTATTTTGCGGCCCTCAATTCTGCAGTGTTCAGCGACGGTTCTTTCTGTTTTATTCCAAAGGGCGTTCGCTGCCCGATGGAGCTCTCTACCTATTTCCGTATCAATGCGGAAAATACCGGTCAGTTTGAGCGTACCCTGATTGTTGCCGAAGACAATAGCTACGTGAGCTACCTCGAAGGTTGTACCGCTCCTATGCGGGATGAGAATCAGCTGCATGCCGCTGTAGTGGAACTCGTGGCGCTTGAGCATGCCGAGATCAAATACAGCACTGTGCAGAACTGGTATCCCGGCGACAAGGATGGCAAGGGAGGTATCTACAACTTCGTGACCAAACGAGGTATCTGCAAGGGCGATCATTCCAAGATATCGTGGACACAGGTAGAGACCGGCTCGGCCATTACCTGGAAATACCCCAGTGTGATCCTGAAAGGCGATCATTCGGTGGGTGAGTTTTACTCCGTGGCAGTAACCAATCACCATCAGCAGGCAGATACCGGTACCAAGATGATGCATGTGGGTAAGAATACCCGCAGCCGTATTGTATCAAAAGGTATCTCTGCAGGCCGCAGCAATAACAGCTATCGTGGCCTGGTGCAGGTAGGCCGCAATGCCGGCAAGGCGCGCAACTTCTCACAGTGCGACTCGCTGCTGCTGGGTGATAAATGCGGTGCACATACATTCCCCTATATAGAGGTAAAGAACAATACCGCTGTAGTAGAGCATGAGGCCACCACCTCCAAGATCGGTGAAGACCAGATATTCTATTGCAATCAGCGCGGTATAGATACCGAAACAGCCGTAGCATTGATCATCAATGGTTTTGCCAAAGAAGTGATGAACCAGTTGCCGATGGAATTTGCAGTAGAAGCACAAAAGCTGCTGGCCATCAGCCTGGAGGGAAGTGTGGGTTAATTCAATCTTATTTGTAAACAGAAGTGACATTAAATAGACAATCATTATGCTGAAGATTCAGAACTTACATGCCGGCATTGAGGAAAAGAAAATCCTGAAAGGGATCAACCTTGAGGTTAAGCCGGGAGAGGTGCATGCCATCATGGGGCCCAACGGATCGGGAAAAAGCACGCTGGCATCTGTGCTGGCAGGAAGAGAAAATTTTGAAGTAACAGAAGGCTCTGTGGAGTTTTATGGCAAAGACCTGCTGGAACTGGCACCCGAAGCGCGTGCCGGCGAAGGCCTGTTTCTGGCGTTTCAATACCCTGTTGAAATTCCAGGTCTGAGTACCACCAATTTCATTAAAACAGCCGTTAACGAAGTACGTAAATACCGTGGCCAGGATGCACTGGATGCAGTAGGTTTCCTGAAGCTCATGAAAGAAAAAATGGGACTGATGAATATTGATCAGTCACTGCTGAGCCGCCCGCTCAACGAAGGTTTTTCCGGCGGTGAGAAAAAACGGAATGAGATCTTTCAAATGGCGATGCTGGAGCCCCGCCTGGCCATCCTGGATGAAACAGATTCCGGTTTGGATATCGATGCCATCCGCATTGTGTCCAATGGCGTCAATAAGATCCGTGGCAAGGACAATGCCGTGCTGGTGATCACTCACTACCAGCGCCTGCTCGATTATATCGTTCCCGATTTTGTGCACGTGCTGTACAAAGGCCGTATTGTAAAATCAGGTACCAAAGAGCTGGCACTTGAGCTGGAAGAAAGAGGATACGATTTTATTAAAAATGAAGTGAACATCGGCGAAGAAGCCTGATGCTCAGTCATACTTCAACAAACGGAATAATGGATACGATCAGTTATTTTAAAGAACAATTGAACCAGTTGCCGCAAACGCAACCGGCTGCCCTGGCCCGTATAAGGCAGGAGGCTGCTGATGCTTTTGTGCAACAGGGCATACCGGCTACCCGTCACGAAGAATGGAAATATACACGCATCAGCAGTTTATTCAATAAAGGATTCGAATGGCCGGTCAATCAGTCAGGGACTGTAGGCGAAGACCAGATGCAGGCACTGCGCCTGCCCGGATCGGAAAAAGCCAATGAACTGGTATTTGTAAATGGCCGCTTTTCCAAAGAGCTCTCGGTGATCCGCTCCCAGGAACTGACTGTACTGTCGCTCGAAGAGGCCGCTGCGGGCGAATTTGAACCGCTGGTCACCGCCCACCTGGGCCATAGCAGCGATTACCTCAAAGACGGTATCCATGCTATGAATACCGCCTTTATGCAGGGCGCAGTATTTGTACACGTGGCAAAAAATAAAACCATTGCCGAGCCGGTATATGCTTATCATATCACCGATGCCCGTGCAGGCAATTCCCTGTCACTTCCCCGCAGCCTGGTATATATAGGCCAGGCCGCCGAACTGCACTGGGTAGAGACGTTTCATACCCTGGGCACGCAGGAAAGTTTTACCAACCAGGTAGTGGAGATGGTGGCCGAAAAAGATGCCCGCCTGTACTATTATAAGATACAGCACGATGCCCCGCATACCAACCTGGTCAGCACCACACATATCCGCCAGATCGGCCAGTGTTATACCTATGCCGTTACCATCTCGCTCGACGGGCATATTGTGCGCAACAACACGCATGTGGTGATGGAATCGGATCACGGTGAAGCACACCTGTACGGTCTCTATTTCCTCAGCGGAAATACCCACGTGGACAATCATACCATCGTTGACAATGCCAAACCGCATTGCTACAGCAATGAGTTGTACAAGGGTGTGGTAGGCGACAGTGCTACCGGCATATTCAATGGAAAAATATTCGTGCGTCAGGATGCACAAAAGATCAATGCTTACCAGTCAAATAAAAATATTCTCCTGTCTGACGCGGCCAGTGTAAACACAAAACCGCAGCTGGAGATCTTTGCTGATGATGTAAAATGCTCACACGGTTGTACCATCGGCCGGCTCGATGAAGAAGGACTCTTCTATCTGCAGTCGCGCGGCATTCCCGAAAAGCTGGCACAATCACTGCTGCTGCATGGCTTCACCAGCGATATACTGGAAAAAATAAAACTCGATGTGATCCGCGATTATGCAGATCAACTGATTTCTCGGCGTTTAGAATTGTTGTGATATGGAAGTAACAACAGGCATACCGGTAGTATATGACGTGCAGGCAGTGCGGGAACAGTTTCCTATACTGGGCCGGCAGGTAAAAGGATACCCGCTTATTTATCTCGACAATGCGGCTACCACCCAAAAACCGCAGGCAGTAGTGGATTCCCTGTTGCATTATTACACATACTATAATGCCAATATTCACCGGGGTATTCATACACTGGCCGAAGAGGCTACTGCCGCTTATGAAGCCACGCGCGATACAGTACGGACCTTTATCAATGCTGCGGCCCGCGAGGAAATTATTTTCACCCGCGGTACTACTGAAAGCATCAACCTGGTAGCCTATACCTGGGGCATGGCCAATGTGCAAGCCGGTAATGAGATCATTGTCTCCGGTATGGAGCATCATTCCAATACCGTGCCCTGGCAACTGGTGTGTGAGCGGAAAGGAGCAAAGCTGCGCGTGATCCCCGTCGATGAACAGGGCGACCTGGATATGGATGTGTTTCACAGCCTGCTCAGCGAAAAGACCAAACTGGTATCGCTGGTACATGTATCCAATGCATTGGGTACTATCAACCCGGTAGAGGAAGTGATCAGAGCGGCCCATAAAGCCGGGGCGCTGGTAATGCTCGATGGAGCACAATCGACCGTGCACCTGGATATTGATGTGCAGGCGCTGGATTGTGATTTTTTTGCCTGCTCTTCGCATAAAGTATATGGCCCCACCGGTGTCGGCGTGTTGTATGGTAAAAAAGCCCTGCTCGAAGCTATGCCGGTATTCCAGGGTGGCGGCGAAATGATCCGTGAGGTGACCTTCGAAAAGACCACGTACAATGAATTGCCTTATAAGTTCGAAGCCGGTACACCCAATATCGGGGATACCATTGCCTTCAAAGCAGCGCTTGATTATGTGACAGATCTGGGACGTGCACGTATCCGCCGGCATGAGGATGACCTGCTGCAATATGCCACCGGGCTTATCAGCGACCTGGATGGTGTGCAGATCATTGGCCAGGCAAAAAAGAAGACGAGTGTGTTGTCATTTATTGTGAAGAATGCACACCCGCAGGACCTGGGTATTTTGCTCGACAACAAGGGTATTGCCGTGCGTACGGGTCATCACTGTGCGCAACCATTGATGGATCGGTTTTGTATCCCCGGTACGGTACGTGCTTCGTTTGCATTGTATAATACACGTGAGGAAGTGGATCAACTGGCAAAGGCTTTGAAAAAAGCCATTAGCCTATTAAGCTGAAATTATGAGCAACGAGAAAAGCATCCGCGAAACAGAGCTGGAGATCATTGAAGAGTTTGCCCTTTTTGATTCGTGGGATGATAAGTATGAATACATTATTGACCTGGGCAAAAAACTGCCTCCTTTGGCAGCAGAGCATAAGGTAGATGAAAATAAAGTGCGGGGATGTCAGTCGACCGTATGGCTGGCAGCCGGTTACCGCGACGGACGTATCTATTTTGAAGCAGACAGTGATGCGGTGATTGTAAAAGGACTGATCAGTATGCTTATCCGTGTACTGTCTGGCCGTACGCCCGACGAGATACTCGAAGCGCCGCTTGATTTTATCCGGGAGATTGGCATGACCACTCACCTGGCACAAACCCGTTCAAACGGATTGTTGTCGATGGTGAAGCAGATGAAAAATTATGCACTGGCCTTTAAAATTAAAACACCACAGCCATGATAATAGATACAGAAGAACTGAAGCAGCGGGTGATCACGGTTTTGCAGGGCATTTATGACCCCGAGATACCCGTGAATATTTATGAGCTGGGTTTGATCTATGAAGTCTCCATTCTGCCACTCAACAATGTGCAGATCGTGATGACGCTTACTTCACCGGCCTGTCCGGCCGCCCAGTCTCTGCCTGTGGAGGTAGATCAGAAGGTGCGTGAGCTGGAAGGCATCAACGATGTGCATGTAGCCGTGACCTGGACACCACCATGGGATAAAAGCCGGATGTCGGAGGCTGCACAACTGGAATTAGGAATGCTCTGAAATTATCAATATCAAGCAACATGAAAATAACCGCACAGGAAGAATATGGCCTTCGCATTTTGATCCGCATTGCCGGATGCAAGGATAAGGAAGGAATGAGCATTCCCCGGTTAAGCGAAGCCGAGGGATTGAGCAGCCATTATGTGGCCAAGCTGACCCGCGTTTTGCGGATGGCCAAACTGATCAACAGTACACCTGGTTACAAAGGTGGTTATATATTGGCACGCCCTGCACAGGAAATCGTGATCAACGATGTGCTGAAAGCCCTGGGTGGTGTGATGTTTGATAAACGTTTTTGCGGCCTGCATGCAGGATCCATGCGGCTTTGTACCAACTCAGTGGATTGTTCTGCCCGCTCTCTCTGGCAGATGATACAGGTCACCGTAGATCAGCTGCTCAACCAGGTCACCCTGCACGATCTCGTCAATACGGAAAAAGAATCAGCTGAAAAACTGCGCTTTTTGATTAGTGGGCAGTTGACAGTGGATGGTGGACAGTTGACAGTTAACAGATGACAGTTGACAGTAAGGGCAGATTGGGATCATTAGCACATCAGCACACTGGCAAATTAGCACATTGCTTATAAGAGGTGAAGCGCAAACGCTATTGTCAGCGCAATGTTCACTACTATACTGGCGGCGATCACGCCAATTACCCAACGCATAGGAGCCTGAGCCAGCACCAGGCTATCGGCCATAAACGCAAACAGGATACCTGTTCCGAATGCAATAGGTGAAGCACCGGTCATACCGGCAACACAGATCATAACGGCAGCTACTGTTACTTGCAGGAAAATGCCGGTTGCCGTAATCCCGATACGGTTTTCATTCCATACAGATTCGTTTCTTTTGATCCAGGCACGAAAGTTTTCTGCTAAAGAAAATTTATGTGCAGTCTGCAGGGAAAGACCATGCTGATGGGGATGAAGTGCAGTATGTTTCATTATTGACAGATTTTATTGATAGCACAAAGCTAGCGTCGTGGCGTAGGGATAGGAATGACAGCTGTCAGGATGAAAACTGATTTTGGACAACCAGGTCTTTAATGGATTTGAAGACTTGAGGAGGAATGTGCTAATGTGTGGAATGTGCCAGTGTGCTGATAGTCTGCAGCAGTATTCCTGTCAGCTATCCACTGATCACTGTCCACCGTCAACTATCCCTGTTCTGCCGCCCGTTTCGAAACAGCAGATGTGCTGGGGAGTATAGTTCTCAGTTTGCGCAGTACCAGGCTTACAACGATCATAAACAGCAGGAGAAACAGCAACAGCCACTCCTGGCGCAATCCATTGAGCAGGTAAGACTCCAGCAATACAAACGCATGAATGCTGCAGATGACCCTTGTGGTGAAGGCATGCCCGAATCCCTGGTTGGTGAGCAGGTGATGCAGGTGGGTACGGTCTGCTACGAAAGGAGAACGTCCGCGCAAGATGCGCATGGCAAATACACGAATTGTATCAAAAATCGGAATCAGTACAATGCCCAGTACAAACAACGGGGCATGACGGATCACCGGGTTAGTTTGTGTCACATTCAACTGCAACAGACGAATGGATAACACTGCTACTACAAAACCGAGTACCAGCGACCCTGTATCGCCCATAAAAATGCGGGCCGGATTAAAATTGAAGTATAAAAAAGCAAAGAGACCGCCAGCCAGCGCAAAAGCGATAAGGGCTGTATGATTGTCGCCACTGAGAATTAAAAACAGCCCGAGTGTGATCAGGCTCATAAAACCCAGTCCGCCAGCCAGTCCATCAATACCATCGATCAGGTTAAAAGCATTTACAATACCTACAATAGCCAGTATGGTAAAGGTGTATTGGGAAAAGAGGGGTATTTCATAAATACCGAACAGGCCATCAAAAGAAGTGACCCGGATACCCGAAAGGGCTATGATAATAGCCAGGGCAATCTGGATGATGAATTTGTATTTGGCCGACAGATCGCGCATGTCGTCCATAATACCCAGGCCCAGCAGCATAATTACTGAAAAGAAAAAGGCAACCTGGGCGGGTTCATAACTAAAGGGCAGCCACAACAACAATGCTATCAGCATGCCGCCTGCAATAGACAGGCCTCCCATGGTAGGGATGGGCAGCTGATGCTCTTTGCGGGCACTGGGCACATCCAGCAAATGGAAACGACGCATAAAGCCTATTTGCGGAGGTATGCTGATGAGGGTTACTACAAAAGCGGTAGCAAAACAAAGGAGGGCATACTTATATAGATGAAAGGGCAGATCTATCTGAAGCAGGTAGAGGTGGTTTTTCATTCCGAATCCCGGTTTCTAGGTTATTGGTTCTTTCAAGCTGGCCAGTGGCCTACACTAAAACCACATATAGTTGTTTTTTATTGTGTAAGACGGGCGATTTCAGGCAACGATAATACGGGCGCCGGACCGGTATACCGGGCAGAAAATGGGTTATTGATTCTCAACACACAGGCTATCAAATAGATATCATGCTCCGATGGATTGTTCATTCCTGTATTTTTGCCTATAAAATACATTTATTCCAGCCACATCTTCCATACTGAGCCAGCCCATAGAGTATCTCAAAGGGGTAGGTCCGCAACGGGCCGATCTGCTGAAGAAAGAGCTGGGTATCTATGTGTTTGGCGACCTGCTGGAGTTATATCCCTACCGTCATGTTGACAAGACCAGGGTAGAACCGGTAAGCAGCATCACGCCGGAGAGTGATATGGTGCAGGTGGCTGTCAGACTCCTGCATATAGAGGTAGTGGGAGAAAAAAGGGGGCGGCGGCTGGTGGCCCAGGCCCGTGATCAGACGGGTTTCCTGGAGCTTGTATGGTTTCAGGGGGTGACCTGGGTACAAAAAATGCTGCAACCCGGGCAAACCTACCTGGTATATGGACGGCCAGGTTTCTTTCAGGGAAAGCCGCAGATCGTACATCCCGAGATTGAGGTATGGACACCCGAAAAAAAATCCGGGCGTGCTTTTCTGGAACCCGTTTATCCAAGCACCGAAAAACTGAAGGCCCGCAACCTGGGAGGAAGGCAACTGGCCCGCCTCACAGAGGTGCTGCTGGCCCAGGTACATGAGCGGGATCTTCCCGAAAACCTGCCCGAAGAACTTCTTACGCGATTAAAGCTGCCCGGCAGATACACAGCCTTCCGGCAAATTCACTTTCCCGCCACTATAGAGCAATACCAGGCTGCTGTGAGACGCCTGAAGTTTGAAGAAATATTTTTTGCGCAGCTGCGTATGAACCTGCTGCGTACTGCCCGGCACAGGTTTTCGAAAGGAGCCATTTTTGATAAAGTGGGTGAGCTGTTTCACTCTTTTTACAAAGAGCATATGCCTTTTGAACTTACCAATGCGCAAAAGCGGGTGATCCGCGAGATAAGGACCGATATGGGCAGTGGCCGGCAGATGAACCGGCTGCTGCAGGGCGATGTAGGCAGCGGCAAAACCATGGTGGCCCTCCTCATCATGCTGCTTGCAGCAGATAATGGTTACCAGGCCTGCCTCATGGCACCTACCGAGATACTGGCCCGGCAACATTACGAAACCATCAGTAAGCAACTGGAGCATTTGCCTGTCACAGTAGCCATCCTTACCGGCACCACACGCGCCGGTGAGCGAAGGAAAATGCTGCAAAAGCTGGTTGAGGGCGAAATACAGATACTGATCGGTACACATGCCGTGATAGAAGAAGTTGTGCAATTTCAGAAATTAGGCATCGTGATCATTGATGAGCAGCACCGCTTTGGTGTGGCGCAGCGTGCCCGGTTATGGGAAAAGGCGGTCATCCCACCACATGTGCTGGTCATGACGGCTACGCCCATACCCCGTACACTGGCTATGACGGCCTATGGAGATCTCGATTACAGTGTAATTGATGAATTGCCACCCGGCAGGCAACCTGTGACCACCGTTCATCGCTATGAATCACAGCGGAGCCGTGTCATGGCCTTTATCAGGGCAGAAATTGAAAAGGGGAGACAGATCTATATCATTTTCCCGCTGATTGAAGAAAGCGATAAACTGGATTATGAAAACCTGATGCGGGGCTATGAGACGGTGAAAGGATATTTTCCTGAACCAAAATACTGGATCAGCATGGTGCATGGCCGCCAGCCGGCCGAGCAGAAAGAACAAAACATGCGCCGGTTTGTTGAAGGGGATACACAGATCATGGTGTCGACCACCGTGATCGAAGTAGGGGTGAATGTGCCCAATGCCAGTGTGATGGTCATTGAAAGTGCTGAAAAGTTTGGACTCGCCCAATTGCACCAGTTGAGAGGACGAGTGGGCCGCGGGGCAGAAAAAAGTTATTGTATCCTGCTGTCGTCTACCAAGCTGGGAAAAGATGCCCGCGAGCGGCTGCAGATCATGACACAGACGGGCAATGGGTTTGAGATTGCCGAGAAAGATCTGGAATTGCGCGGTCCCGGCGATATTGCCGGTACCCGGCAAAGTGGCATGCTTGATTTCAAGCTGGCAGATATTGTGAGAGACCGCCCACTGGTAGACGCCGCCAAATCGTTGGTAATGGACATTTTGGAAAAAGATCCAGACCTGGATTCGGCAGAAAATTTGCGGTTAAAGAATTTCCTGCAGGAACAGAAAAGACATACCGGCTGGAGCAAAATATCTTAACATAAGTTTTCGCAATCCATCCAGGATTATTTACGTATTTTAATAATAGAATGGCTACCCTGAAATCTTCCATATTTTCCGTTGTCCTGCTTGTCTTTGCACTGGCAGCGGGAGCGCAGGATTATAGTAATATTGAGTTTATTGAAAACAAAGGCCAGTGGGACAGCCGCGTACGCTACAAAGGCGAGATCAATTCAGGCGCCATCTTTATCCGTTCTACCGGTTTTACCGTATTGCAGCACCAGCCGGACGAATACGCACTCATTCAGAATATGATTCAGCATCACGATCAGAAAGGTCTGGATGCCATGCGCAGATCTGATGGAAAACTGGCCGTGAACTCGCATGCATGGAATGTTGATTTTGTAGGAGCCTCTCCCCAAATGCGTGTCGTCCCCGACAAAGCACTTCCTTCACACAATAATTATTTCCTGGGAAATGATCCTTCCAAATGGGCGGCTGAGTGTAAGATATACCAGGCCATGACACTGGAAGACGTCTATCCCAATGTGGATGTAAGATATTATACCTACAATGGTATGCTGAAGTATGATATTGTGGCCAAACCCGGTGCAGACATCAGCAAGATCGCCCTGAGGTATGACGGTATCGACAAAATGGAGGTGAAGAATAAGGAACTTGTATTAAAGACCTCACTCGGCGAACGCAAAGAATCATCACCGTATACGTACCAGTCTGCCGGAAAAGAACGTAAGGAAGTAAGTTGCAAATATGTCATCAAAGACAACCTGGTTACATTTGATATAAAAGGGTATGACCGCAACAGTACCCTCGTGATCGATCCCACACTGATCTTTTGTTCTCTCTCCAACAGTACTGCCTCCAACTGGGGTTTTACCGCTACTTATGGTCCCGATGGAAGTTTTTATGGCGGTGGTATCGTGTTTGAAGGCAATTCTTTTCCCGTATCACCCGGTGCTTTTCAGACCGTATTTCAGGGAGGAGTGGGAGAGCAGGGAACCGATATGGGTATCATCCGGCTTTCTGCCAATGGCAGTACCCGTCTTTTTGCCACCTATATCGGTGGTGCACGTGATGAGCAGCCACACAGTCTTATTGTAGATCCGTCAGGTAATGTGATCATAGCCGGACGTACCAACTCTACTACCGGCGGCCCCGGCGGACTTTTTCCCACTACCGGACCCACAATAGGTGTTGGCGGCGATTACGATATTGCTATCGTAAAACTGAGTGCCAACGGTAGCACTTTGCTGGGATCACGTCTCGTTGGTGGTTCCAATGTAGATGGTGTAAATATCCGTGAAGGCCGCAATGGTACTATTTCGCTGCAGCAGAATTATGGCGATGACGGGCGCAGTGAAGTGATCCTGGATGGAGCCAATAATATCTACGTGGCTTCCTGTACACAGTCTACCAATTTTCCGGTCTTTAATGGATTTCAGGCAAGCTCGGGCGGCAACCAGGATGCTGTGGTGATCAAGATGAACGCGAGTCTTACCGGCGATCCTTTATTCAGCAGTTACCTCGGTGGTGACCGTGCAGATGCAGGATATGTTTTATCGCTGGCACCTAATGGCGACATTTTCGTAGCCGGTGGTACCGAGAGCGGTAACTTCCCCGGCAATCATGCCGGCACGATCGGTACTTCGAGCAATGGAGGTATTGATGGTTTTGTGGCACAGATCAGCAATGACGGTGGTACACTGATCCGTTCTACCTACATAGGTACCGGCAACGACGATCAGATATTCGGTATACAGTTTGACCGCAATGGATTCCCGTATGTAATGGGACAGACCACCGGCGATATGCCACCCATTAACTCAACATATAATCCGGCTGGAGGCAAGCAGTTTATTGCCAAACTGGAGCCCGATCTTTCGGCCTACGTATACCGGACCCGTTTTGGTACCGGTGCAGCGAGGCCCAATATTTCGCCTACTGCTTTTCTTGTAGACCGTTGCGAAAACGTATATGTATCCGGATGGGGAGGTGCTATCTCGACACAAAGCAATCCTTATCTGAGTGCAGGCACACAGGGCCTGCCGGTAACACCCGATGCGTTGCAGCCTAATACAGACGGACGCGACTTTTATTTCTTTGTATTAAAAAAGGATGCTTCAGGTCCGCTGTATGCCAGCTTTTTTGGCCAGGCCGGTGGATTTACAGATCACGTAGATGGTGGTACCAGCCGTTTTGATCGCAATGGAGTGATCTACCAGGGCGTGTGTGCCAACTGCGGTGGTAATGCCATCTTTCCCACCACACCCGGCGTATGGGGGCCGGTAAAACCCGCTTCGGCTGTTTGTAACCTCGGTATGATCAAGATCGCCTTTAACCTGGCTGGTGTGGGAGCCAATGTACGTGCAGAAATTGGTGGTGTCGTCAACGATACGGCCGGTTGTGTTCCGCTGGATATCAATTTTACTGACCTGGTACGCAATGCACGTGAATATATCTGGGATTTTGGTGATGGTACTCCGCAGGTTGGTCCCATTGCAGCAACTGCCGGCGGTTATCAGCAGAGTCATACCTATACATCGACCGGCACTTTCAGGGTGATGCTGATTGCCATTGATCCTGCCAGCTGTAATGAGCGCGATACCGTGTATATGAATATCCGTGTAGGCGACCTGGAGGCCAATCTCAGGGCCAACGTAGTCAAACTGGATCCCTGCGATGCGTTCAATTACCGGTTCGAAAATCTTTCTACCACATTGCCTTCACGGCCGTTTACCGATACATCTTTTACCTGGAACTTTGGCGATGGCTCACCACGTGTACGTGCAGGCCTGGCACCGGTTACGCACTCCTATGCAGCACCCGGTACCTACAATGCATGGCTCATCCTGAATGATACCAGCTATTGCAATAACCCCGATTCTATACAGGTCGTTGTGCGTGTATCTGCCAATGTAGATGCCAGCTTTGATGCACCGCCGGTTGGTTGCGCACCCGACGAGGTTGCCTTTACCTATACCGGTACGGGCGGACAAACCTTCGAATGGGATTTTGGTGATCCCGCTTCAGGATCATCCAATACGTCGGCCCTGGCCAACCCTGCTCACCTGTATCAAACGCCGGGAACCTATACCGTACGCCTGATCGTGATCGATCCCAATACCTGTAATGTAAGAGATACTGTATTTGCAACGATCACCGTATTCGAAAAGCCAACAGCCAACTTTGTTTATACTCCGATGACACCGGTAGTGAATACACCACACATATTTACCAATACTTCATCGCTCAACGCCACCCGTTTCAAATGGGATTTTGGTGATGGCACCATTCTGGAAACGACCACGCGCAATAATATAACACACCAGTTCAACGCCACCGGCAAATTCAACGTATGTCTCATCGCTTTTAACGAAAGCGGATGCAGCGATACGCTCTGTGAGCCGGTCAGTGCTATAGTAGTACCAGCGCTGGATGTGCCCAATGCATTTACACCCAATAGCGGCGATATCAACAGCCGTATTATGGTAAAAGGGTTTGGCATTGCCAAAATGCGTTTTATCATCTGGAACCGCTGGGGACAGAAAGTATTTGAAACAAATAATCAGCTGCAGGGCTGGGATGGAAAGGTAAAAGGAGTGGTGCAGCCCATGGATGTATATGCGTATACACTCGATGTTGAATTTTTTGACGGAACAAAGGCAACGAAGAAAGGGGATATTACTTTGATCAGGTAAACAGCCGGTGCCTAAAAGTGAAAAGGAGGACTTATGAAACAGCTTAGAGAGATCGTCATACTGACTGCAATAATGTGGGTGGGGATGCCTGTGGCTTTTTCACAAGATCTGCATTTTTCACAGTTCATGAATTCACCTCTGCTGACCAATCCTGCCAATACCGGTTTTATGCCCGAAGGCGATTATCGCCTCGGCGTCAATTACCGCAATCAATGGTCATCTGTCATGCAGGTGCCTTACAAGACCATGAGCGCCTATGGCGATGTGCAGGTAGCCCAGCGGGATAATAGCTGGCTGGGAGTTGGTGGTGTACTGCTGCGCGATGTAGCAGGTAGCGGCAACCTTACCTCGACCAAGGTATACGGATCAGTAGCCTATCACCAGATGCTTGGCCTCGGTAGCCTCGTTACACTTGGTTTCAATGCCGGCTGGGCCAACAAACGGATCAATACAACCAATCTCACTTTTCCCAGTCAGTGGAATGGCGAATTTTTCGATTCACACAATATCGGCCAGGCTCCTCAGCTCGACCGGACCAATATCAGTTATCTCGATCTGCAGGCCGGGCTCAACTATGCCTACTTTCCCGACGAGAACACTTATTTCAACGCCGGTTTTTCTACCATGCATATCAACCGCCCGCGTGAATCCTTTTTCAGTGAAAAGAACGGGATCGACAATCGTATTCCCGTACGTCATACCGCATTTATCAACGGCAGCTTCAAGCTCAATGATCAGGTGATCATTAATCCCAATTCCTATTTCAGCCTGCAGGCCAAATCATACGAATGGCTGATCGGTACCAATGTACATTACAATCTTTCCGGCGACGGTCAGAACATACTGATAGCAGGTTTGTATTATCGCAGCTCCGATGCGGTGATCCCCATGGTGGGGCTGGGGCTTAAGGATTATGTATTTACTTTTACCTATGATGCCACCGTATCTACCCTGCGCAACTATAATAATTCCCGCGGAGCACTGGAGTTTTCACTGGTCAAAACAGGTGTGATCGATACGTACAAGGGTACGCCACGTGAGGCGCGTTGTCCTACTTTTAAACTGTACTGATAACAGATAGATTTACCAACTGCAACAGTTATTGAGGGAAAGTTAAAATCATCATTAATAAAAGGCGAAGAAGGAATAACTCATTTTTTTGCCGATTTTTACCCTCATAAAACCAACCCACACTGATATGGATGAAGCAGCAAGACCTGCCCGGCCAAAAGATATCTGGAAGGGAGCCAAAGTGCTGACGATCGCTATTGTCGTAGGAGCAACACTGTTTGTACTGGTGGCGTTAGTGATCAACCAGGTATATGGACCGTTCAAACCCGAATGGGGAAAATATAAAGCCATAATGGGTATTGGTTTTTTCCTGTTGTGTTTTGCAGCATTGATCATCGGGAAAAAAGGGATGCTGCAGAAAACGAATAAAGCTGCCAATGAAGGAGGCAGCCTGGCAACGCGGCTACAGTTGTATGTGCAGGGGCTGACCAAATACCTGGCCGCCTGCGAACTGGCAGTAGCCATTGGATGCATCCTGCTGTTGCTTACCGGCGAGTTTGTCTTTATAGCATTTTCGGCGGTTATGATCGGCAATATGCTGGCCCAGTTGCCGCTGAAACGGCGTATTGCAGAAGCACTTCAGTTGAATGAAGGAGAATTAATAGAAATTGAAAAATAAAATCATGAGAAATAAAGTGACCCGTATAGCTGCGCTGGCCCTGGCTGGCTGTTTATTGCTGACCCAGGCAGTACAGGCGCAGGACGAGGGTGGAACAGGCGGCTTCAGCAAAGACCGGTTATTTTCCGGTGGTAGTATCTCCCTTGGCTTTTCCAACAACACTTTTCAGATGGGGGCCAATCCCATGCTGGGTTACAGCATTGCCGACTGGATCGATGCGGGCATAGTGGTCAACTATATTTATACCTCTTACCGCGATGTGTATGAGTTTAATGACCGCCTTCGCCAGTCAATGTATGGAGGTGGCGCCTTTACACGCCTGTACCCCATACGGTTTCTGTTTGCCCAGGCGCAGATAGAACATAATTTTATAAAGCAGAAATATATTCCCAATGGTGGCGGCTCTTCCACATCTGACACGAAAGGAGCCAATAGCCTGCTGTTGGGTGCGGGCTACTCTACCAATCGTTATCCCGGCAGTGGCCAGCCATTTTTCTATCTCGCTGTTTTGTTTGATGTGCTCGATCAGCCGTATTCACCATATACAGATGCCTATGGCCGCTCGATACCCATCATACGGGCAGGCGTGCAGGTACCGCTGTTTCAGGGTGGTCGTTGATTTACTGAGCCGTCAGGTGCGGAAGCAGGTCAGCAGGAGTATCCAGTACGATCAGTCGCTTATAGGCAGCCTCATACAGGAAACCTGCAGCATGCATCTGCTCGATGTGTGCCAGCAGGTGGTTGTAGAATCCGCCGGAGTTGAGGATAAAGATGTTTTTGTCGTGGATGGATAATTGATTCCAGGTGACCATTTCAAATAATTCATCCAGCGTACCAAAACCACCGGGCAGAATGACGGCTGCATCACTCAGCTCATACATTTTCTTTTTACGGGTATGCATATTATCTACTACCAGTAGTTCAGAAATGGCATTGTGCTGTCGCTCCCAGTCAACCAGCACCTGCGGTATCACTCCTATCACTTTTCCGCCATGATGCATTACTTCGTCGGCAATTTTGCCCATGATACCTACACTGCCACCACCGTATACAACAGTAATGCCGGCATTGGCCAGCAACTGGCCCAGTGCCAGTGTATGCTGGATGTAAACAGGATTGTTACCGTCTTTGGACCCGCAAAAAACCGCAAGGGATCGTATAGCCATAGCGTGTATTTTTGCTGCAAAGGGAATATAAAATTGGCTACCTTCAAAAAAATGCAGTAGCCCTTTTATTTCTTTATAAAAAAATAATTATGTCTGCAGGCCTCCTGGTTTCATTTGTAGTAGGTTACTTTTTATTGTTGCTTGTTGTAGCCTGGTATACATCGCGCAATTCCAATAACGACTCTTTCTTTATCGGTAACCGCAACAGCAACTGGATGCTGGTGGCTTTCGGCATGATCGGCACTTCACTGTCAGGGGTCACATTTGTAAGCGTACCCGGTGGAGTGGGGCGCGAAGGATTTGCCTATTTCCAGATCACCCTGGGTTATCTTATCGGGTATCTCGTGATAGCGTTTGTACTGCTACCGCTATATTACCGGCTCAATCTTACCTCTATTTACAATTACCTGAGTACCCGGTTTGGATTTCGTTCGTACAAGACGGGGGCTTCATTCTTTATCCTGTCGCGTACGCTCGGGGCTACGGCAAGATTGTACCTCGTGGTAAAGATCCTGCAGGACAGCATTTTTTCTTCATTCAGCTTTGTTATTCCTTTTTGGGTGACCACGCTGGTCATTCTCATCATGATACTGGTGTATACCTACGAGGGTGGGGTGAAGACCATTGTGTTTACTGATACACTGCAGACCACTTTTATGCTCACAGGCCTGGTGGTATGCGTGGTATATATCCTCAACCAGATGGATATGAGTCTGGGCTCGGCTTTGTCGGGCATGGGTGAAAAAGGGTATTCGCAGATCTTCTTTTCCGATCCCAACAGCAAAATGTTTTTCCTGAAGCAGATACTGGCGGGGGCATTCATTACCATCACCATGACAGGTATGGACCAGGAGATGATGCAGAAAAACATTTCGGTACGTACCCTGAAAGATTCACAGAAAAATGTGATCACGCTCAGTGTGATCATGCTTTTTGTGATCCTGCTGTTCCTGGTGCTGGGTGGTCTGCTGTATATGTACAGCGAAAGCCTGGGAGCACACTATGCTACCGTTGTGGAAAATGGTAAGGAGGTGACCAAATGGATGCTGGGTGATCAGGATGCCACGGCAGACAGGCTGTTTCCTGTTGTGGCGCTCAAGTATATGCCGCCTATTGTATCCGTTATTTTCATCATTGCATTGATCTCGGCCTTGTTTCCGAGCGCGGATGGCGCCATCACGGCATTGACCTCTTCTTTTTGTATCGATATACTGGGTATCCAGCGGCGCGATGACTGGTCAGATGCTCAGAAGAAACGGATCCGCCAGCGCGTACACCTGGGGTTTGCGGCGATCTTCCTGCTTTTTGTTATGATATTCAAATGGGTAAATGATCCCAGTATGATCGGTGTGATCCTGAAAGTAGCTGCTTATACCTATGGACCGCTGCTGGGGTTATTTAGTTTTGGTATCCTTACCCGCAGGGCGGTACTCGACAAATGGGTACCAGTGGTATGTGTGCTGGCGCCAATTATCTGTTTTGAACTGGAAAAATATCAGAAGATGCTGCTGGGCTCTTTCGAGATAGGACTCGAACTCCTGATCATTAACGGATTACTTACGTTCCTGGGCCTGCTGCTGATATCACATAAAGCCGATAATCCGGTAGCAGCCAATCCGAAGTCATAGTACCTTTGCCGTTTAAAGCAAACGGTATGGACCTGATACATCCCCTGGTAGAAGCTTATGCCGAACGGTATACCAGCTCCGAAGATGAATTGATTGCAGAAGTGGGCGCCTTTACCCGTGCGCATCACCCCGAGCAGCATATGCTGAGTGGTCATGTGCAGGGCAAGTTGCTGGAAATGGTCAGCCGGATGGTGGTCCCACGCCGTATCCTGGAGATCGGCACTTTTACCGGTTACAGCGCTCTCTGCCTCGCAAAAGGCCTGACGGCCGATGGCGAACTGCATACGATCGAACTGCGGGATGCAGATGCGGCCACTGCCCGTGGATTTTTTGCCCGCTCTGCGCAGGCGGAACAGATAATTTTACATACCGGAAATGCGTTAGAGATCATTCCCAGCCTCCGCCAAACCTGGGACCTGGTGTTTATTGATGCTGATAAACCCGCTTATATTGAATATTTTAAGCTGATTTTACCCCAATTGCGCACAAACGGGTTTATCTTAGCGGATAATATTTTTTTCCACGGCCAGGTACTGGAGCAGGAGGTAAAAGGCAAGAGTGCCAGGGGGATACAGGCCTTTAATGATTTCATCCGGGAACAAAATGATATTGATAAAATGATCATAACCATCAGAGATGGCTTGTTCCTGATCCGTAAAAAGTAATAAGACAGCTGCAGATGCGCGTATCATTTATCTTACTCACCCTTGTGCTGGCAACGGCCCTCACCGCCAGAACGCAGGGAAAAGAGACCATAGAAGCATACATAGCTACCTACAAAGAGCTGGCTATCGAGGAAATGCAACGTACCGGGGTGCCGGCATCGATCAAACTGGCCCAGGGCATTCATGAAACCACGGCCGGTACCAGCGAACTGGTAAAAAAATCAAATAATCATTTCGGGATAAAGTGCAAGTCAAACTGGACCGGCGAATCTGTTTCGCATACAGATGATGCCCCCAATGAATGTTTTCGCAAATATGCCGAAGCAGCCCAGTCATACCGGGATCATTCCGATTTTCTGAAAAACAGTCAGCGTTATGCCGGCCTGTTTAACCTGGACCCGGAAGATTATAAAGGATGGGCCAATGGACTGAAGAAAGCAGGGTATGCTACCAATCCCCGTTATCCGCAGGTCATCATCAAGCTGATCGAAGACTATCACCTGCAGGATTATACCCTGATCGCCCTCGGTAAAATGCAAAGACCCGAAGGTGAAGAAATAGCACAGGTAGCCATTGCCTCCGGCACCGAAACGATCGCAGCACCGGCGATGATGACGCAGGCCGCAGAAAAAGTGGCAATTGATTATCCCAGCGGCATATTCCAGATCAATGATACACGTGTGACACATCTGCCGGCCGGTACTTCGTTGCTGGCGATAGCGCAACAGCACGATATTCCCCTCAAAAGATTGCTGGAGTTTAATGAACTGAATGAGCTGGAAAGCCTGGAGCGCGATCAGCTGATCTTCCTGCAACGCAAACGCAAAACCGGTGCAAACGAATTTCATTTCGTAAAAACCGGTGAAACGGTTTATGATATTGCACAGTCAGAGGGCATTCGTATGGACGCGTTGCTTGAGCTGAACCTCCTCATGTCGGGCATGCAGCCAGCTACAGGAGAGCAGTTATACCTGAAACATAAAGCACCTTCACGCCCCCGGCTGGCTGCGGGCGATATGACCACCATTCAGCCGGCTGTGCACAGGCGATCAACCACCAACTAACCCAATTATGGCGCTTATAACGGTTCACGAAAAAACATTTGAAACCTACCTGGCAGAAGGCACGATCCAGCATCGGGTAAAAGAGCTGGCCCAACAGATCGATGAGGATTATGCCGGTAAGCGCCCGCTGTTTATTGCCATTCTCAACGGATCATTCATGTTTGCGGCCGACCTCTTCAAATACCTGCAGATAGAGGCGGAGATCAGCTTTATCAAGATATCTTCTTACAAAGGCATGCAGTCGACCGGCCGGGTAGTGACTACAATCGGGCTGGATGATGACCTCTTTGGCCGGGATGTAATACTGCTGGAAGATATCGTGGATACCGGTAAGACATTGCATAATTTTCTTCCCCGGCTGGAGCACCAGCAGCCGCGCAGCCTGCGCCTGGCCACCTTGCTGCACAAACCGGAAGCTACAGAATACCCACTGCAGCTTGACTATATAGGTTTTTCCATTCCCAACAAATTTGTATTGGGTTATGGCCTCGATTATGACGGACTCGGACGCAATCTCAAGGAGATTTATCAGTTGGTGCAGTAGGGGTATTATGAGGTCTCAGTCTTTTTTATCAATTTTGCCTATTATATATCCGATTGAAGACCATTTGCCAAATATTGCTTTGCCTGTTCCTATACACCGCTCTCCCAGCTCAGCAGTTTTATCTGCGTGGAGAAGTAAAGGATGAATCGGGAAACCCGCTTCAGAACGTTAACATCCTCAGCCTGCGTACAGGCTACCTGTACCGTTCGGGAGGAGGAGGCTCCTTTGGCATCATCAGCTCCCAGAAAACAGATACATTCAGCTTTTCGCTCGATGGTTACCGCAAGGAAATAATGAGCATTACGGCCGACAACTACATGACGGTGCGTCTCAAATTGCAACCACTTTCCAATGGCAGCCTGCATAAACAAAACAGGTTGCTCTCACTTACACGTGGACTCGTACGTGAAGAGCGGCGCAAATGGTTTGCCGGCGACGAGACCTATTCTTCCATCGTCGAAAATAAGTTCATCCAGGCACGGACCTTTCCGCTCACGGGGCTTTCGCTGAATGTAGACAGGGCCTCCTATAGCAATATCCGCCGTTTCCTGAACATGAATTCACTCGTGCCTCCCGATGCAGTACGTGTGGAAGAGATGCTCAATTACTTTAACCTGAATTATGTGCCTCCCCAGCCGGGTGATTGTTTTGGTATGCAGACACAACTCAGCAGTTGCCCCTGGAACCAGCAGAACCGCCTGTTTTATATTAATCTTTCTGCCCGCAAACTGGATCTCGAAGCGTTGCCCCCCAGCAACCTGGTCTTCCTGGTAGATGTGTCGGGCTCTATGGATATGCCTACCCGGCTGCCTTTACTGCAGTCGGCATTCCGCCTGCTGGTCAACAACCTGCGGGCAAAAGACTCTGTAGCTATTGTGGTATATGGTGGCGTGACGGGGGTGATGTTGCATACAACAAGTGGCGCCGAGAAGGATTCAATCCTCAAAGCGATCGATGCGCTGACGCCTGGCGGCAGCACGCCCGGCGAGTCGGGTATTAAACTGGCTTACAGCATTGCCCGCAATCATTTTATCAAAAATGGTAATAACCGGGTAATACTGGCTACCGATGGAGATTTCAATGTGGGGCTGCGGACAGAAGATGAACTGGACGAACTGATCACGCGGCACCGCGAGTCGGGCATCTACCTTACCTGCCTGGGCGTAGGTATGGGAAATTATAAGGATTCAAAGATCCAGACACTGGCCCGCAAGGGGAATGGCAATTTTGCCTACCTCGACAATTACAATGAAGCAGAAAAAGTATTGCTGAAAGAATTTACCCAGACCCTGTATGCGGTGGCCGACGATGCTTATCTCAATGTAAATTTCAACCCACACTATGTGAAGCAATATCGCTTGCTGGGTTTTGATAATAAAATGGGTGCATTGAATGACAGTACGGCCGAAGTGGAAGGAGGTGAAATAGGATCAGGATATTCCATGACCGGCATATTCGAAATCGAGCCCACCCTGGGCGACACAGTGGTACTGGAAAAATTTGCCGAGTTGAGCCTGCGTTATAAGCAGCCGGGCGATACCGTTGTCCGTTACTTTAATCACAACAGTTTTTATAATTATCAGCCATTGAGTAAGCTGGATTCTTCGTTCAGTTTTTCTGCTACGGTAGCCTTATTCGGCTCGATGCTGAAAGAGTCTGTCTTTACCAGGCATGTAGGCTGGAATGAATTGCTGGCGATGGCCATTTCCAATGCCCGTGCAGGAGATAAACTCGAGCAGGAATTTATCGGAATGGTGCAGCAGGCCCGCACCATCTATACGCGGGCAAAGGGAAAGAAGAAAAAGAAAAATGCCAACGAATAAAAAAAGCCGGCATCTGCCGGCTTTTTTTATTTCTTTATTGATCACAGATCAATGGTGGTGATGCTGATGTTCTTCCACCATTTTTGTAAAATCTTCGGCAGTGATAGATGTATCAGCAGGTTTTACCTGGGTCTCTGACCATTCAAATACTTTTTGTGTCTGAATGCGGTTGTACGCATCTTCTACATATTTGCGGTCTTTCATCATTTTCTCTACATAGTCGTTTACCCAGGGCTGATCGCTGGCAGCGGCACCCATATTGCTCATATACCCAAACAGCTGTTGTTTGGCAAATTCACGGATCTCATCGGGATTAACCTGTATGCCGTTTTCCTGTACGATTTTGTCGGTGATCAGGGTCCATTTCAGCTGATTGATAAAGCCGGGAAATTCCTGCTCTACCTGCTCGTCTGATTTGACAACGGGTTGTTCGCCTTCCTGGGGCTGCTCTCCCTGTGTTTTTATCCAACGCTTCAGGAAAGTTTCGGGGAAGTCGATCTTTGTTTTATCAGCCAGCAGGTGAAATACCTGGTCGTGGATCTGGTTGCGGGCCTGGCTGTTCCAGTAGGCCTGTATCTCTTCTTTGATCTTGTTGCGGAAATCAGCTTCTGTTTTTACTTCAGCATTCGGATAGAGCTGATTGAAAAACTCTTCGTTCAGTTCTTTCTTCTCCAGCAGACCCACTTTGGTGATCTCGATCTTGAAGAATTTCTGGGCGGCAGCAGCATCTGCTTTATCCAGTCCCAGATCGCTCATGATAAACTCCAGCTCCTTTTCATCAAAGGCCTTGTTGAGTTGTACCACTACAAAATCACCGGTTTTTTTGCCAATAAGCTGACCGCGTACGGCATCGGTGAAATATTTAACCAGCAGGGAATTGTCTTTGGTGATACCAGCTTCGGCGGGTTCGCCTGCTTCGTTGGTCTCAGTAAACAAAACATTCACCACGTATTCTTCATTCTCCACGCTTTCCTTATCCTGCATGTTGCCATAACGGTTTTGCAGGCGGGTGATCTCGTTGTCTATCATCTCGTCAGTTACGTTTACTACGTAACGGGTGATGGGGCCTTTGGCCAGGTCAGCCAGGTCAAACTCGGGTTTCATACCGATTTCGAAATGGAAGGAATAGTCGGTAGGATTGTTTACATCGAGCTGACGGAAATCGGCTTCGAGGGGGAGAGGCTGGGCAAAAATTTCCAGCTTATCATTTTGCAGGTAGCCGATCAGTTCACGGTCAACGGAGCGAAGTACTTCGTCGGTAAACAAAGAGGGGCCATACATTTTTTTAATAAGACCAGCCGGTACCATTCCTTTACGGAAGCCGGGGATGTTGGCTTTTTTGCTATATTCTTTCAGCGCTTTTTCGAAAGAAGGGAGGTAATCCTGTTTTTCCAGCTTCACCGTCAGCTTCTCATGAAGTAAGCCGATATTTTCTTTAGTAACTGTAGCCATAATCGGGTTTTAAAAAGTTAAAAGTTTAAGAGCTTAAAAGTTTGACATATTAAACCCTTAAACTTTTAAACCTTTGAACTTTGTTGGTCCGGATGGAGGGACTCGAACCCCCACACCTTGCGGCATCAGATCCTAAGTCTGACGTGTCTACCAATTTCACCACATCCGGGAATCCAAATCTTCCTCATTATCAGGCATTTGGTTTATTTGAGCCGACCTGCCAGCGAGAAATTATCTTTATCAGGGAATTTGGATTTGGGTTGCAAATGTAGCGCATTTGAATGAAAAAGGAGGCTGGTTTTTTTGTAAATTCGTAGTCATTTCGCTATACCTATACATGGAGACAATCGCGCAAACACCCAAATATAACCTCAACGAGGAGCAGGAAAGGAAATTGATTCTCAGGGAATACCGTTCACTGTTACGATCGCTTAAAACAAAGCTCAAACCAGGTGACAAGGATCTGCTGCGGACCGCCTTTGAAATGGCCGCCGAAGCACATAAGACCATGCGCCGCAAAAGCGGGGAACCCTATATCCTGCACCCACTGGCAGTGGCCAAGATCTGCGTGGAAGAAATAGGCCTGGGGGTACGGTCGAGTATCTGCGCCCTGCTGCATGATACGGTAGAAGATACCGATATCACTCTCGAAGATGTGGAGCGCGAATTTGGCCAGGAAATAACCCGTATCGTAGACGGACTGACCAAGATCTCGAATGTCATAGACATCAACGCTTCGCAGCAGGCCGAGAATTTCAAAAAGATACTGCTGACCCTGACAGATGATCCCCGTGTGATCCTTATTAAACTGGCCGATCGCCTGCATAATATGCGGACGCTCGAAAGCATGAAACGGGAAAAACAATTGAAGATCGCTTCAGAAACCGTTTATGTATATGCCCCGCTGGCCCACCGCATGGGGCTTTATAATATTAAAACGGAAATGGAAGATCTGGCCATGAAATACATGGAGCCGGATGTATACCGTGATATTGCCCAGAAACTGGCTGAGACCAAACGGGAGCGTTCCAAATACATTAACGAATTCATTCGCCCTATCCGGGAAAAACTCGAGAAAGGCAATTTCAAATTTGAAATATATGGCCGTCCCAAAAGCATTCACTCCATCAGCAATAAGATGAAGAAAAAAGGAGTGAGCTTTGAGGAGGTATATGACCTGTTTGCCATCCGTGTTATTCTCGACTCACCACCCGAGCGGGAAAAAGAAGATTGCTGGAAGGTATATTCCATGATCACCGATGAATACACTCCGTCGCCCGAGCGGCTGCGCGACTGGCTCAGCAATCCCAAATCGAACGGCTACGAAGCCCTGCATACGACGGTGATGGGCCCCCAGGGCAAATGGGTAGAGGTGCAGATACGTACCAAACGAATGAATGAGATTGCGGAAAAAGGCCTGGCCGCCCACTGGAAATACAAGGAAGGAACAGCAGACGAAAGCCGCTTCGATAAGTGGTTTCAGCAGATACGCGAGGTGATCAGCGGACAGGATACCGACAGCATCGATTTTCTGCAGGATTTCAAAACCAGCTTCCTGGCAGAGGAGATATATGTCTATACCCCCAAGGGCGATGTAAAAATGCTGCCGGTAGGCTCTACTGCACTCGATTTTGCCTTTGCCATTCACAGTGCGGTGGGCAGCAAAACCATCGGGGCCAAAGTGAATCACAAACTGGTTCCCATCAGCCACAAGCTGCGCAGTGGCGACCAGGTAGAGATCATCACCAGCAACAAACAGAAGCCCAGCGAAGACTGGCTCACTTTTGTAGTTACTGCCAAAGCCCGTGGCCGTATCAAGGATGCACTGAAAGAAGAAAAACGTAAGATCGCCGACGAGGGAAAATATACCGTGCAGCGTAAGCTGGAGGGTATGGGCGCCCAGCTCAACCAGCACAATATCGAGCAACTGGTGCAATGGTATAAGCTGCCTTCGCAACTGGACCTCTTTTACCAGGTTGCTGTAAAGAACATTGACCTCAAAGACCTCAAGGATTTCAAAACCCTGGGAGAAAATATTGAAGCGCCGCGGCCGGTAAAAACCGTTCATGAGTTCAAGCAGGAATTCAGCCCTGCTCACCATACCGCCAAAAAAGATGCAGAACTGATCATCTTCGGCGAAAGCAGCGATAAGATCGTATACACGCTGGCCAATTGTTGCAAACCCATCCCCGGCGATGACGTGTTTGGTTTTGTCACTACCGGCAAGGGACTGACCATTCACCGGACCAACTGTCCCAATGCGGCCAAACTGCTGGCCAACTACGGCCACCGGGTAGTAAAGACCAAATGGGCCAAAAACAAAGAGATATCATTCCTTACCGGTCTCAAGATCGTGGGTATGGACGATGTGGGTGTAATACACAAGATCACCAACCTTATATCGGGTGAAATGCGTATCAATATCAGCGCTTTAAGTGTAGAGGCGAAAGAGGGTCTGTTTGAAGGGAATATCAAGGTATTTGTGCACGACCGCGAAGAGCTGGATGAACTGGTGCAGCGGCTCAAATCGCTCTCGGGTATTGAGTCGGTAGAACGGTTTGATGCAGAAGATACAGGGGCCTGACAGGACCTCCGGAGCGGGCTGTCAGCGGCTGTTTTGTAAGGATATTTTGTTTAACTTCAGCGAGTCTCGCTGGCACACCAGCGCTTCTCAACCTGACACTGCTATGAAGTTGCACCTGGAAAACACACGGGGTATACTGTTTTTATTATTATCCGTATTTCTGAGCGGCGCAGCCTATGCGCAGAATTTTTCTTTCAATTGTACACAGGATGTGGTCATTCCCGGCTGTACAGCCAATCCCTGCATCACCCTGCGTACTGTTGTTCCCGACATCTTTTCTTCTTCTGCGACCTATAATGTGAGCAAAGCTTCGTCGGGCACGCCTTCGTCGTGCACACCGGTTTATTTTTCTCCTGCATCGCCAGGCACTCCTACCAACCTGACCGATGATGATATCTATAGCGGAGTAATCCCCATAGGGTTCAACTTCCCTTTTTTTGGCAACAATTATTCATCGCTGGTAGTCAGCACCAATGGACTGATCTCATTTGACCTTAGCCGGGCCAATCAGACATCGCATTACGGGTTGCTGAACAATGGAGGTATGCTGGCCACCCAGGTAGGTACGCCGCAGGATCTGCCCAGTGTTTTGTACGATCCGCTTACGATCATGGGTGTTTATCATGATATAGACGTTACGATTCCCAACTCGCCCGACCGGCGTATAGAATATACTACCGTAGGTGCTGCACCCAACCGCAAATGGATACTGACTTTCTACCGCATTCCGCTATACAATTGCCCTTCGAGCTTCAGTAATACAAGTCAGATCGTTTTGAATGAGGGTACCGGCGTTATTGAAGTAACGGTATTTGAAAAGCAAAGCTGTGCTACCTGGAATTTTGGCAGGGCCATGATCGGCATCCAGGATGGCACACGTACTAATGCTTATATGCCTTCGGGTCGCCGCGCTTCTGATGCTTCCTGGGGTGGTACACCACTCAATGAGACCTGGCGTTTTGTGCCCGCATCGGGTGCTTCGCTCTTTAAGCGGGTGGAGCTGCTTGATCTGGCCGGCAATCCCATACCAGGTGCCACACCGGTTGTGAATGCGCAGGCCGATGGTACCCGCGAAGTATCTTTTGCCAATATCTGTCCGCCAGCTGGCGCCACAACCTCTTATATTATCAAATCGGTCTATCAGAAATTTGATGATGCAGCTGTTGAGATCGCCGGCTTTGACACGGTGCGTGTGACAAGAGGAGTGACCACAGACCTGGGTGCTACGGCTACATCCACTCCATCTGGTTGTGGAACCGTAGGTACGGGCAGTATTACCGTGAATGTACCGGCAGGTAGCGGCAGCGGCAGTTTTGAATATTCGCTTACCGGTGCAGCAGGGTCATGGCAGACCAGCAATCAGTTTCAGAATCTGACAGGTGGCAACTATACCGTTTATGTACGTGATGGCGGAAGTTGTACCAGCACGGTGCCTGTAAATGTAAGCGCATCCGGTGCATGGCCTGTTACGTTTACCACAACTCCTACCAGTTGCCCCGGGGCCTACAATGGTACCATTACCGTCAATGCCAATGGTACGGCCAATACACAATACCAGATCAATTTCGGACCCTGGCAATCCAGCAATGTGTTTACCGGCCTGCCGGAAGGTACTCTTTTTATAAACGTGCGTGACCAGGTATCGGGTTGCGCAGCCAATGGTCTTACTGCTACGGTAGCTGCGGGTGCGAGCCCGGTTACCGGTACTGCTGTGGCTACTCCCACGTCCTGTGCAGGGCTTAACAACGGCAGCATTACCGTAACGGCTACCGGCACCGGCCCTTTTCAGTACGCTATCAATGGCGGTGCATGGCAATCCGGCAATGTGTTTTCCAATCTTGCTCCGGGCAATTATAATATGACCATCCGTGAAGCGGGAGTTTGTGTGTCTGCAGCTATACCTGTGACGGTTGCTGCTGGCACAGGTCTTGTACCTTCTATTACCACGGAGCCTACTACATGTGCTAGTGCAAGGAATGGAAAAATAATCCTGACCATGCCGCCAGGTACAGCAGAACCATATCGTGTTTCTGTGGATGGAAGTGGTTATTCGTATGCCAACTCGCCTGTAACCATCAATGGTATGACTGCAGGCGTACACAGCGTGACGGTGATTGACGATGCGGGATGCAGCACTGCATCGCCCATATCAGTTACGGTAGCTGCGGGTACTGGCTTTACTGCCACTACTTCGGTAACGGGTACTTCCTGCGCCGGCGTCTTAGATGGATCAATCACCGTTACACCCGGTGCTCCGGGTGTTGGTCCTTTTAATTACCGCCTTATGCCAGGTGGGATTACCCAAATACAACCCGGTGCAGCTACTTTTAGCGGCTTGCAGCCGGGAACCTACAGCGTTGAGATAACAGATGCAGCAGGATGTCAGTACACAGTAGCCAACCAGACAGTCAATGCCGGTGCAGGACTGGTTGCCACCCTCACGGCGACACCCGCTCCCTGTACCGGTGTAAACAATGGAAGAATTGTTGTGAATACCAACGGCACCGCGCCGTTTGTGTTTTTACTCAATGGCAGCATTACTCAAAACAGTGTGACCAGCACGACCACCTTCAACAATCTTGCCCCGGGCAATTATACCGTAACGGTGACTGATGCCAATGGCTGCACAACCCCTGCACCGGTTACCATCACAGTGGGAACTGCTGCGGGTATCACCGCTACTGCAAGCGCCACCGCTGTAACCTGTGCCGGCGGCAACGATGGCAGCATAGCTGTAAACATCGGCAATACGGGTGTGGCACCCTATACCTTTGTATTGAACAATACGGTGACCCAAACGGGTGCTGCAGGTACGGTATTCAATGGTCTCACAGCCGGCACCGCCTATAGTGTGGTAGTGACTGATGGAGTGGGGTGTTCGTATACGCTCAATGCGATCACAGTGAGTGAACCCGCTGCTCTGCAGGCCACTGCTGCTGTGACGGATGTGCGTTGCAATGCCGGTACCGATGGCCAGATCACCATCACTGCTACCGGAGGCACCGGTACCTATAGCTACTCACTCAATAACGGAACTTATCAGCCCGGCAATAGCTTTACTGTAGCTGCCGGTACTCATATGGTCACTGTACGGGATGCTGCCAACTGTTTATTTACGGTAAATACTATTGCGGTCAATGAACCGGCTGTATTGCAGGCATCCGTCACATCGTCTGGCAATGCTACCTGCGATGGCGGTAATGATGGACAAATAGTAGTGAATGCCAGTGGCGGAGCGGGAGGATATACCTATTCGCTGGATGGAAATAATTTTCAGAGCAATAATACACTCCTGGCCGCGCCGGGCACTTATACCATAACGGTACGTGACGGCAACGGATGTACCGTGTCTGCAGGAACTGCTACAGTAGGACTGACCAATAATCTGACGCTGACACCTATGACCGATCCGGCCGCGATCTGTGAGGGCAGCACTGTTCAATTGCAGGCGCAGACCAATGCTACGGTATTTGTATGGACACCTGCTGCATCGCTCAGCAATGCAGCGATCAGCAATCCCGTGGCCGGACCTGCTGCTACCACGTTGTATACTGTGCAGGCTACGCTGGGCCGCTGCTCGGCCACCGATGATGTGCTCGTGACAGTATTGCCGGCGCCCATAGCCGATGCGGGTGCAGATGTCACGATCTGTTTTGGACAGAGCACCCAACTGCAGGGATCGGGTGGCGTAACCTATACCTGGACACCGGGCACCTCGCTCAGCAGTACTACTGTCAGTAACCCCGTGGTAACAAGTCCCGCACAGACCAGTACGTATCAGCTGTCGGTAACGGATGCCAATAATTGTGTCTCACTCCGGCCGGATGCAGTTACGGTAACCGTGACGCCTCCCATTAAAATAAATGTGTCGCCGGTGGATACCATTGTATATGCTGGTGCGCTGGTACCGCTGCAGGCCAGCAGTGTGGCGACACAGTATAGCTGGACCCCATCTGCCGGACTCAATGATCCCAATGTAGCCAATCCTGTACTCACCGCTCCAGGCGTGGGGCAGACACTCACGCTTCGTGTAGAAGGCAGCACTACGGCCGACTGCAGGGGCGAAGCATATGTGACGATACGGGTATACCAGGGGCCGGATATCTATATTCCTACAGCCTTTACGCCCAATGGCGATGGACTCAATGACCGGTTTATGGTGCAGCCGGTGGGTGTACGGCAGTTGAAATATTTCCGGATATACAACCGGGCCGGCCGGCTTATTTACAGCACCAGTCAGCTGGGAGCAGGCTGGGATGGCCGTTTTCAGGGGCAGGACCAACCCGCTGGGGTGTATGTATGGCAGTGCCAGGGTATTACAGATGAGGGTAAATTGATAAACCGGCAGGGTACCGTGACCCTGATACGTTGATAAATTGTTTTTAATTAAATAAAAATTAATAAAGCCGCCTGATTTATTCGGTGGCTTTTTGCTGGGGGCGTATTTTTGCGGCCTTGAACCGCCAAAAGCAAAAAAATAACTCAACCCGATTATGGTAGATGTATTACTTGGCCTCCAGTGGGGCGATGAAGGAAAAGGAAAGATTGTAGACTATTTCGCAAAGGACTATGACCTGGTAGCCCGCTTTCAGGGCGGACCCAATGCCGGCCATACGCTGTATATCGGCGATAAAAAAGTGGTACTTCACCAGATCCCTTCCGGCGTATTTCACCCCGCCAAACTTAACCTCATTGGCAATGGGGTAGTACTGGACCCTGTCACACTCAAACGTGAGTGCGATACCGTAGCCGGATTCGGTGTTGATCTGAAGAAAAACCTGTTTATTTCAGAACGTACACACCTGATATTGCCTACACACCGGGCACTCGATAAAGCTTCGGAGTCATCCAAGGGCAATCAGAAGATCGGCTCTACCCTCAAAGGCATAGGACCGACCTATATGGACAAGACCGGTCGCAATGGCCTGCGTGTAGGTGACCTGCTGGATAAGAATTTTACCACCGCCTATATCAAGCTGCGTCTGAAACATCAGCGCCTGCTCGACAACTATGCTTTTGCAGATGATATCTCACAGTGGGAAGAAGAGTTTTTTGAGGCCGTGGAATTTTTGCGTGAGCTGAATATTGTAAATGGTGAATATTTCATCAATCAGCAACTGGCTGCCGGCAAGCGGGTACTGGCCGAGGGAGCACAGGGCAGCATGCTGGATATTGATTTTGGTACATTCCCCTTTGTGACCTCTTCCAATACCGTATCTGCAGGCGTATGCAGCGGCCTGGGTGTGGCTCCGCAAAAGATCAGGGATGTAATTGGTGTTACAAAGGCATACTGTACCCGCGTGGGCGGCGGTCCATTCCCTACAGAATTGGACAATGCTACGGGCGAAGAGCTGCGTAAGATTGGCAATGAATTTGGTGCTACTACCGGCCGTCCCCGTCGCTGCGGATGGATTGACCTTGTGGCACTCCGCTTTGCCTGCATGATCAACGGTGTGACCAAACTGGTGATGACCAAGGCCGACGTACTGGATGCATTTAAAGAACTGGACGTTTGTACGTCTTATAAGATAAATGGGCAGGAAACACAGGAAATCCCGTTCCGGCTGGATAAAGTGACCGTAGAACCTGTATACCGCAGCTTCCCCGGCTGGAGCACCCCCAGCAGCCAGGCAAAATCCAGTGCAGAACTGCCTGCAACCATGAATAGTTATGTTGATTTTATCAATGAATACCTGGGTGTAAAAATTCATTATATTTCCAATGGGCCGGGCCGGGATCAGATCATACATATTGGCTGATCTTAAAGGCAAAAAAAGGTTTTAAAAAATTTGGTCAATTAAAAACTTCGCTGAAATTTTACAGCTATAACCCTATCAGACCATGGCATCAAAATCCGATAAGGACAAAAAGATTACCGGCAAAACTAATCCTGCTGCCGACAAGGATTCATCTAAAAAAGCTTCTTCCAAAGCTAAAAAGTCACAGGAAGAAGAGACTGATGAAGACGAGCTGGATGAGGATACGGACGAAGCTCCTGCTGCCCCCAAGGGCGGTAAGGCTGCTGCTACCAAAAAAGGCAGTGACGACGAAGACGATGACGACGATGATTTGGACGAAGACGAAGTAGATGACTGGGATAAAGTAGAAGAGGAAGACAACTGGGATCCCGACTTTGACGAATTCGACATCCCCAAATCGAAAGGTAAGAAAGCTGCCGGCGGAAGCAAAAAAAGCGGCGGTGAGGAAGAAGATGATTTCAAAATGGATGACGAGTTCAAGGATATGTTTAATGACAGTGATGACTTTGAAGAAGAAGACGACGACTATTAAACAGGCCTGCGCCTGATCACCTCAGGATTTTTCGTTAAAACACATCGAGCAACATACTTCAATATTCCCCCTTACTGACTTCAAAGAAGTAAAAGCAAAGGTGTTGAGCTGGGTACAACAGTTCAACACCTTTTGTTTTCTGGACAATCATCAGTATCAACTGCACCCGCATACGCAGGAATGTATGCTGGCAGCCGGTGTCAGGCGTTTTGTAAAAGCCAGCGCCGGTACGGCATTGCAGCAGCTACAACAAACGCTCGATGCACAACCCGGTTGGTTTTTTGGCCACCTCGCATACGATCTCCATAGTGAGACAGAAGGCACTGTCAGTGTTTTACCCGACCGCCTGGGATTTCCGGATCTTTATTTCTTCGAGCCGGAGATATTGATCCGTCTTTCACCCGGTGAACTGATCATTACGGCAGACTCGCCTTCGGCAGTGTGGCAGCAAATAGCCGGCATGCCGGCTCATAACGCTGCACCATTGCAGCCGGTCAGTTTTGAAAGCCGTATGAGCCGGCAGCAATACCTTGATACGATCGAAAATCTGCAGCGGTATATCCTGCGCGGAGATTGTTATGAGATCAATTTCTGCCAGGAGTTTTTTGCCGCCGATACCCGTATCGACCCGTTGCAGGTATACGAACAACTGAGCCAGGTATCACCCAACCCGTTTTCGGCCCTTTACCGCCTCGGCGATAAGTGGCTGATATGCGCCAGCCCCGAACGGTTTCTGAAAAAAGAAGGACGTCGTTTATTATCACAACCTATTAAAGGAACATCGCCACGGGTACAGTATGACCAGGAACTCGACAGCAGGAATAAAGGAGACCTCTACCACAGTGCCAAAGACCGTTCGGAAAATGTGATGGTGGTGGACCTGGTAAGAAACGATATGTCGAAAGTGTGCAGCGAAGGCAGTGTGAAGGTCGACGAATTGTATGGCATTTATTCTTTTCCGCAGGTGCACCAGATGATCTCGACCATAAGTGGCGAAGTGGCAGACGGACAAAATTTCAGTAGTATCCTGCGCGCTACTTTCCCTATGGGGTCCATGACGGGTGCACCCAAAAGAAGAGTGATACAATTAATTGATCAGTATGAAACACAACGCCGCGGATTGTTTTCCGGCGCAGTAGGATATATGACGCCCGAAGGCGACTTCGATTTTAATGTAGTGATCCGGAGCATTCTATACAACGATACCACCCGCTACGTATCATTTCCCACCGGATCGGGAATAACCTATTACAGCCAGCCCCAGGCCGAATGGGAAGAATGCCAGCTCAAGGCAGCCGCTATTAAACAGATTTTTAGCAGGTAATAACGGGCTATTCCATTCTGTCAGATTGTAAGGTGCATAATATGTTCAGTGAATATATTTCATTGACCTGCAACTAATAATGACAGGTGTTGTAGTTATGGTATGATGTTTGACTGGGTGGTGCTGAAGCTAAAATATCAACGTATGAGACAAATGAAATTTACCCTTGTGGGGCTGATTGCTTTTGCAATCCTGGCCAGTAGTTGTAAAAACATGAACCGTTCGCAAAAAGGTGCTGCAATAGGCGCCGCGGGTGGCGGTGCAATAGGTGCAGTAATTGGTAAAGCAACAGGTAATACAGCACTGGGTGCCATCCTGGGTGCTACCGTAGGTGGTGTAACCGGTGCAGTGATCGGTCGTAAAATGGACAAACAGGCAGAAGAGATCAAAAATGAAGTACCGGGTGCCAAGGTAGAGCGTGTAGGCGAAGGCATCGTGGTAGAGTTCAACAATAAGATCCTTTTCGGCTTTGATAAGTCTGACCTGGGCGACAATGCAAAAGCCAGCCTGAATGAGCTGGTAACCATCCTCAACAAATATCCCGATACAGATATCGAAGTACAGGGGCACACAGACGATACCGGTACTGACTCCTACAACCAGGGACTGTCTGAGCGCAGAGCTGGTGCGGTATCTTCTTACCTGCGTACAAAAGGCATCAGTTCCGGGCGTATCACTACCAAAGGTTTTGGTGAGTCTGCGCCCAAGTATGCCAATGATTCAGAAGAAAACCGCTCGCTCAACCGCCGTGTCGATTTTCTGATCACAGCCAATGAAAAAATGAAGGCCGATGCCAAAAAAGAGGCAGGACAGTAAGCAATTGAGTAATAGGTATTGAGTGATAAGTTATAAGTTAAATCGACTAATATGAAAACAAGAGTTATTATGATTGCAGCACTGGCGCTGATTTGTGGCCAGGCTGCTATGGCACAGACCAAAACCACTTTTGGAATCCGGGGTGGTGTAAACTTTCAGAATCTGAATGGTAAAAATCAGGATGGTGATCGTATCGACGGGAAACTGCGTACCGGTTTTAATATCGGTGCCAATGCAGAGATACCGGTAGGTATTGATTTCTATCTGCAGCCTGGTATATTGTTCAGCACCAAAGGCGCCAAAGCAAAAGATATCGTTGAGACCTCACTTTCCTATATTGAAGTGCCGGTAAACTTTGTATATAAGCCCGACCTGGGTACCGGTCGTGTATTGCTGGGCTTTGGTCCATACCTGGGCATAGGTGTGGGTGGCCAGTATAAAGTAGGCAATGTAGAAACAGATGTTTCTTTCGGAAATGAAACCGGCGAAGTTAAGCGCCTCGATGCAGGTGCCAGCATGCTGGCGGGTTATGAATGGTCAAACAAGGTATCGGTGCAGCTCAATGCCGCACTGGGCTTGGTAAACCTGCACAACCGTGCTGCCAACGACAATGAATCTTCCCTTAAGAATACAGGATTTGGCCTTTCAGTAGGCTATCGGTTCTGATTACGGAGTATTAGTTCTCTTGTCGAAAAAAGGTGCTGCAGTATTCACTGCAGCACCTTTTTTAATGCACTTTTTTAAGGATCAGTTCGCCTTGCTGAACGAATAGTTGATCCGGATGGGATTGCCCTGGTAGGTAATCTCTGACTGCAGTGTGAGGCCGGCATCGCTTGCCGAGATGATCCGGAATTTATAGCCATCGGCTACATCCTTTGGTTTTACACCACTGATCACACGCTTGTATTGAAATACCGGTTGTTTGTTTTCTTCGCGGTATGACCACACAATATTCTTCTGCCCGGGAGTACAGCCGGCACCATTGCTGTTGATGGTATAAGAACCATTGCCATTATTTGGCAAATGCCAGGTGCTGCCTTTGAGACAGTCTTCCGAACCTTCGTCAAGCAGGCTGAAGCGGAGTCTTTCACCGGCACTCAGTCCGTCGTAGCTGATCTGGTCCAATACCCAATCGCCTTTGAGATCGCTGCGCTCGGGAGCTTTGGTAGTTTCACTTGCTTTTTTGCCGGAGCTGCAGCTGGCCAGCAATACAGCAGATACGCAGACGATGCCTGACAGGCGGAACATTTTTTTTATCATAAGCTTCATTTTTCTATTGGTGATATAACGAAAAAGCATGCCTGATTTTTTTGTATCAGCCATGCTTTAAAAATATTATCAGTTATACTATTTGCCATCGGTGCCGGCAGGAAGTGGCATGCCCGGATTCAGGATATACTGCAAGGAGGTAGCCAGAATTTCAGGCTTGCGTGATTGAAATAAATCCATTTTATCGGCAGGAAGACGCAGTTCATATTTACCATTTACAGCCACCAGCTTGTCAAAGTCAGGATTGAGCTGGTTGAAGTCCGTTACGGACATCGCCAGGTAGCTGGCCATTACGGCCGCCTGGTAGCGTCCGCTGATAGGGCGCATGATCTGTCCATCGGGTACATCTGTAGCAGGAGCAGGGCCACTGGTCATCCAGTAGGCCACTTCATCTTTGGTAAGGGTGGTGATACCGCCTTCACCTTCCATGATATAATGTGTGGCAATGAATTTTTTAACGTGATTGCGCGATTCGGCCGGCAGAAATTTTTGCAGGGTCCAGAAATCGCGTGAGCCACTTTTACGGATAGCGTTATTCACCGCTCCGGGGCCACCATTGTAGGCGGCAATGACCAGCAGCCAGTCTTCATAAAGTGTATACAGGGTGCTGAGATATTTGGAGGCGGCGTGTGTGCTTTTGGACAGGTCGCGGCGGTCATCGCGTTTGCGGTTGACGGTCAGTCCCATGGTGCGGGCGGTGGTGGGCATAAACTGCCAGGGGCCTACAGCACCTGCCCAGGAACGGGCATTGCTTTGCAGTTTGGATTCTATGACCGCCAGGTATTTGAGCTCCGTCGGCAGACTGTGCTGCGTCAGGATATTGTCGATCATATCAAAATAAGGCCTGGCCCAGTCCTTCATTTCCTCCAGACTGGTACTGTTCTTTTCCATGTAATCCTTTACAAAACCAACTGCCAGGGGATTCAGCTGCTCCACGCGCATGCCATTGCTGAGTTCGGCAGGCACAAAGAGTTCTTTAAAACCGGCTTTGGGATCGGCAGGTAAAGGGCGGGTTGCGGGAACAGAATCTTTTTTGAGCAGATCAGTTGTATCAGAAGCATGCGGATAACCTGTTGCAGCCTGGGCAAAACCCAGAAATGAACAGAAAAATGCACCCGAAACCACGATTTTTTTAATCATCACAGCAAAATTTTGAGACGTAGTCCTGCAGGGCAGGAACAGGATCCGGTTGTTAAGCAGCGATCAGGGCTTTAGCTGGCGGTCTATCAAGAGATCTGAAATGCGCAGCAAAGATAACTCCTCAAACCGGTTTGACATCACCTGCAAGCCAAAAGGCATGCCATTACTGTGGCGGAACAAAGGAAGGGATATGGCCGGGATTCCGACCAGGTTGGCCATAACGGTGTATATATCAGCGAGATACATGGCAATCGGGTCGGTTGTTTTTTCACCGATCCGAAAAGCTGTAGCTGGGGTTGTAGGCAGGAAAATATGGTCAAACTCCTTGAAAATCAGTTGTGTTTGCTCATATAACAATTTTCTAACTTTTTGAGCCCGGGTATAGTAGGCATCATAGTAGCCGGCGCTCAGTACAAAAGTGCCGAGCATGATACGGCGTTTTACCTCGGTGCCAAAGGCTTCTGAACGGCTGGTTTCATACAGTTCATTGATATCCAGTCCTTCTTTGGTGGTGCGGTGGCCATAGCGTACTCCATCGTATCGCGAGAGGTTGGACGAAGCTTCGGCCGTAGTGAGTACATAGTAAGCGGGCACAATATGGTCGAGCAGGGAAAACGAAACGGGGTTTACCTGGTGCCCTTCTTCCCGCAAGCTCTGGAGAAGGCTGTGGATGGCCTGGCTGATTTCCGGATCCAGGCTTGGGTGATCGAGCGCTTCGGGGAAATAGGCGATCCGTAAGGGCGTATCCTGTTTTTCTTTCAGGCCCTGGCGATAATCGGGAACCGGGCGTGTGGAAACCGTGCTGTCGTAGTCGTCGGCCCCTGCCATGACCTGGAGGGTAAGCGCTACATCGGCCACGGTGCTGCCGAAAATGCCGATCTGATCAAAGGAAGATGCGTAGGCAATGAGCCCATAGCGGGAAATGCGGCCGTAGGTGGGTTTAAGGCCGATGATGCCACAGAGATCTGCAGGCTGCCTTACAGAGCCACCGGTATCGCTACCGAGGCTGACCATGCAAAGGCCCGCCTGTACTGCTACAGCCGAACCACCCGATGACCCACCGGGAATGCGTGTTTCATCCAGTGCATTGAGCACTTTGCCATAGGCCGAATTTTCGTTGGTAGAGCCCATGGCAAACTCATCGCAGTTGAGTGAACCGATGATGATGACACCGGCTTCGAGCAGGCGCTCGACAGCAGTAGCCGAATAAATGGAATGAAAGCCTTCCAGTATGCGTGAAGCGGCTGTGAGTGTATGCCCGTTGTAGGCGATCACATCTTTGATACCGATGACTACGCCATGCAACACCTGCATGGGCCTGCCGCTCTGACGTTGCTGATCCAGAGCGGCGGCTCTTGCACGTGCCTCATCGGCATATACTTCCACAAAGGCATTGAGGTGCTTTTGTGCGTTTATCTGTTGGAGATAGTGTTCAACTGCCTGCAAACAGGTAGCCGTTCCATCCTGTAAGGAAGAATGGTATTGATCAATGGAAGAGAAAGAAAACAAAAGCAGGTATGCTTTAATCGATGAAAAAAACGCAGGCAGATATACCCGGATTCAGAGCCCGTATTTCTTAAGCGTTCTTAATGTCTGAAGCGTTCTCTTCAATTTCTTTCTTCACATTATTCTTGGCGTCATTGAACTCACGCACGCCTTTACCCAGACCGCGCATCAGCTCAGGAATTTTGCGGCCACCAAACAGCAACAGCACAATTACCAGGATGATGATGATCTCATTGGTGCCCAGCACGCCTAATAAATTAGTTTGTAACATGGTGATAGAAAATTAGACTACAAAGATAATAAGAAGTCATTCATAATAAGAGCATAAAAATAACGGTAAAACAGATAATAAAAAACCCCGCAGAAGCGGGGCTTTTATATATAAAAAATTTGTCAGCTTATTTTGCAGATGTGGTCGTAATACGTTTTTCACGGATACGGGCACTTTTACCGCTGCGTTTGCGCTGGTAAAACAGCTTGGCACGACGTACCTGGCCTGTTTTGTTCAGCACGATAGAGTCAATATTGGGAGAAGAGTAGGGGAATACGCGCTCTACACCAACACCGTCAGAGATCTTACGAACGGTAAAGCTGGCAGTGAAGCCGGAACCCTGTGTCTTGATCACATCGCCTTTGAACGACTGGATACGCTCCTTGTTACCTTCAATGATCTTATAATTCACAGTGACGTTGTCACCGGGTTTGAAAGCAGGGAACTCTTTCTTCTTGCTCAGCTGCTCATGTACATATGCGATCGCGTTCATGACTCGTATTTTTAAGGAGGGCAAAGGTAACGCCCTAAAAGAGAATATCCAAAACTATTTAATTGTTTAAAGCGTTTAAAGAGTATAAAGGGTTTAAAGTGTAGTACACAGTTAGAGTTAATAGGTTGATTTTCAGAGAATAACTCTTTATACTCTTTAAACGCTTTAGACCTTTTATACCTTCTTTTATCTCGCCACATTCACCGTCCGCTTCTCCCTGATCACCGTTACTTTGATCTGTCCGGGGAAGGTCATTTCGGTCTGAATTTTCTGGGCTATTTCAAACGACAGCTTTTCTGAATCGCCGTCGGTTACTTTATCGGCTTCCACGATTACACGCAGCTCACGGCCGGCCTGGATGGCATAGGCTTTTTCGACCCCATTGTAACCCATTGCCAGGTTTTCGAGGTCTTTGATACGCTGCAGGTACTGCTGCATGATCTCGCGGCGGGCACCGGGGCGGGCACCGCTGATGGCATCACAGGCCTGTACAATGGGAGAGATCACATACTGCATCTCTGCCTCATCGTGGTGAGCAGCAATGGCGTTGACCACGGCAGGGTTTTCACCATATTTTTCGGCCAGCTTGGCTCCCAGCAGGGCGTGGCTCAGTTCGCTTTCTTCATCGGGCACTTTGCCGATATCGTGCAGCAGGCCGGCACGTTTGGCCAGTTTGGGATTGAGTCCCAGTTCTGCAGCCATTGTAGCGCAAAGGTTGGCTGTTTCGCGGCTGTGCATCAGCAGGTTTTGTCCGTAAGAACTACGGAAACGCATACGGCCTACCATCCGTACCAGCTCTTTGTGCAGGCCATGTATGCCCAGCTCAATAACGGTACGTTCGCCGATCTCCATTACCTGCTCTTCAATCTGTTTGCGGGTCTTTTCCACCACTTCTTCGATACGGGCGGGGTGAATACGGCCATCGGCTACCAGGCGCTGCAGGCTCAGGCGGGCTATCTCCCGGCGCAGCGGGTCAAAGCTGGACAGGAGGATTGCCTCAGGAGTGTCGTCTACGATCAGGTCGACACCCGTAGCGGCTTCGATGGCACGGATATTACGGCCTTCGCGACCGATGATCTGTCCTTTGATCTCATCACTTTCGAGGTTGAAAACGGTGATGGAGTTTTCGATCGCCTGCTCGGCAGCAGTGCGCTGAATGGTCTGGATAATGATCTTGCGGGCTTCCTTATTGGCTTTTTGCTTGGCGTCGTCAATAATTTCCTGCTGCAGGGCCAGCGCCTGTGTCTGGGCCTCATTTTTCAGGCTTTCGACCAGTTGCGATTTGGCCTCATCGGCAGAAAGGCCGGCAATCTTTTCGAGGCGGCGGATATGCTCTTCCTGGTGTTTTTCCAGTTCAGTGCGTTTGATATTGACCAGGTCGATCTGCCGGTTAAGGTTGTCCTTAATGGCATCATTTTCCTTGATCTGTTTTTCCAGGTTAGCTTCTTTCTGGTTGATACCCTGCTCTTTCTGACGTATACGATTTTCCGCATCGTTGATCTTGCGGTTACGTTCGTTTACTTCCTTGTCATGTACAGACCTGAGCTGTACCATCTTTTCCTTGGCTTCGATTTCTTTTTCCTTGCGTACAGTCTCGGCCCTGAGTTCGGCTTCCTTGATAATGTTTTGTGATTGGAGTTCTGCTTCTTCTACTTTGCGCTGGGTGTTTTTAGAAAAAATGAATTTACCCGCTATAAGGCCCAGGATCAGGGCCGCCGCTCCGGTTACCAACAGTAATATATTCGAGTCCATGAATTTGTTGTTTAATGTGTTCCAAAATGATATGGTTCTGGTGTGCCAGCATTTGACTAGCTGATTCCCCGTTTTTTATGGAGAATAGGCGAAGATACAAAACGGGCGTGAAACTCGTGAAACAACCCGGGCGGCAGCAAAAACGGGAGCAGAGGGAAGCAGAACGCAGGTAAAGGAGTTACTTATCCGCTTTATTCAGTTGGCTATCAATTATTTTTTCAATAGCTGTCAGCTTATCCGACCAGTCAGCCTCCCGCGAAGCATCATTTTTGGCTGTTTGTTCGGTCGCCAGCCATATCAGTACCATGGCGATATAGTCCTGCATGTCCTTGCCGGCAAAGCTGGTTTTATACTCCACGATCTTTTCGTTAATGGTTTTTACTGTGCGGCGTACCACTTCTTCATCGCGGGCATTCATTTTGATCCGGTAGTTGCGGTCACCGATCACGACTGTAGCTGCAATTAACTCATCCATAACTTGCTGATTTGAAAAATGCTTCCTAATTTAGGCATCCCTGTTCGAAAAAGGCTCTGATCCGGACAGTACTGCCTGTCATATACCACTGTTGAAAGCGCTTTAAACCAAAACTAAACGCCATCATGTTCGCCAAAATTAAGCCATCAATTTTTATTGATGCTCTGCAGCTTGAACTTACATCGCACAAGGGAGACCGGCTCAAAGGTATTTTGCGCGATGAAAAAGGAAGCGTATGCAGTACGCTTGAAAAAACAATGCTCACAGAGCGGGAAAATTTTACCTGGACCGGGTTGAATGATCTTCCCTATGGAAGATATACACTCGAACTGTCGCGCGGCGAAGAGCAAATGGAAATGCGGCTTGTAAAAAGGATCTGAAAGAACCTTATTCGCTCAACAGTGCAATACACCGGTCGATCTCTTTCAGATAAGCATTGATCCTCTTCTCAAACTGTGCTTTTTCCGCATCACTCATAGCTGTATTGCTGAATTTCAGAATATCCAGCTGCTGCTTCAACTGCTCTGCCTGCTCCTCAAACTGTGCATTGCTCTTCTGCAAGAGCGACAATTCCTCCTTCAACAGCTGATTATCTTTCTGCAACTGTTGCTGCTGCCGGAGCAGTAATTGAAGTTTGTCCTGTATGCGTTTCAGTTGGGTTTCGTCCATAGCCCTGCTGTTTCTTAATGACAGTCGGTATTATTTTCTTATTTCGGCAGACAGTTCTTTTTCCAGTGTGCTCATGATCTTATTCATCCAGCCGTCTATTTCCTTATCGGTTAATGTCTTTTCGGTATCAAGGAACGTAAAGCTGACAGCCATTGATTTTTTGCCGGCTCCCAGTTTATCGCTTTCAAAGATGTCGAAAAGCTGGATATCTGTCAGGTTACTGAGACGGATTTTTTTCACCGTTTTTTCCAGTTCTTCATAAGCCAGTTGCACAGGCACTACCACCGCCAGGTCGCGCTGCACAGCAGGGAAGCGGGGAATTTCTGTGAAAGCAGGCTTTTGTGCGGCCGCCGTCTGCGATAAAGTCTGCCAGTCGAAGTCGGCAAAATAAACAGGCTGTTTGATCTCAAACTGCTGCAGTGCGGCTTTGGCTACCGAGCCTACATGCAACACTGCTTTGCCATTGAGAATACCCTGCAATCCACTTTCATATTTGGGATGCTGCCATGCTTCAAAACTGTCTACCGTCACACCCAGCAACTGCAAGATGCGGGCCGCTATTCCTTTCAGCACATAAAAATCGGTATTGCCGGCCTTGATACGCCAGCTGTCTTCCTGCGTTTTGCCGGTAGTATAAAGGCAGAGATGTTCTGTTTCGGTATACTGACCAGGCCCGCTGGTGCTGTACGTTTTACCAAACTCAAAGAAGCGCAGGTCATTGTTTTTGCGATTGAGATTATGCGCTACCGAACGCAAACCCGTTTCGAGCATCGAAGGGCGCATGATATTGAGCTCTGCACTCAGGCTGTTGAGCATCTTTACCGCATTTTCCAGTTCTCCTTCGCTGAAAAAAGCCGAGTTGGTAATGGAGTTGGTCATGATCTCATGAAAACCGAGCCCAACCAGGTAGCCGGCAATCTTTTCTTTATAGGCCCAGGGGGCATAGTCTTCTTCGATAGCGGGAGTGATCGTGATAGCCTGGGGTATCTCTACATTATCCAGCCCGTCGATACGCAGCACTTCTTCTACCAGGTCGGCCGGCAGGCTGATATCGGGTTTGTGAAAAGGAACGGCTACCCGCAACTCATCGATCCCTTCTTTGGCAATTTCAAATCCCAGGCTGGTCAGGATGTTCTTTACAGCATCCGGATGGTAATTCTTACCACTCAGTTTTTTCAGGTAATGATATTTGATCGCCACCTGCGCTTTCTCGCGGGGATCGGGATATACATCTGTAACCGGTGAAGCTATTTCTCCGCCGGCCAGCTCGCGAATGAGGCTGGCTGCACGTTTCAGCACAGTTACTGTAGCAGAGATATCGGTTCCTTTTTCGAAGCGGGTGGCTGCATCGGTCCTGAGTGCATGACGGAAACTTGTTTTGCGGATGCTGATCCCGTCAAAGCAGGCGCTTTCGAGGAAGAGATTTTTCGTTTCGTCCGTTACACCACTGTTGAGTCCGCCAAATACGCCGGCAATACACAAGCCTCCTTCTTCGTCGCAGATCATCAGGTCTTCGGCACTCAGTTTTCTTTCTTTTTCATCGAGTGTGATAAATGGTGTGCCTTCGGGCAGGTTTTTGATGATGACCTTTTTGCCTTTTATTTTATCGGCGTCAAAAGCATGAAGCGGTTGCCCGGTTTCGTGCTGGATATAGTTGGTGATGTCTACAATATTATTAATGGGGCGCAGGCCGATGGCTTTCAGTTTTTCTCTGAGCCATTTGGGCGATTCGCCCACGGTCACCCCGGCGATGCTGACACCCGAATAACGCGGACAGGCCTTTTCATTTTCAATAACTACTTCTATCACCAGGTTGCTCTGATCGGCTTTAAATCCGTTTGTATTGGCAAGCTTTGGCCGGAGTTCTTTTTTGTCGTGGTGAGAGAGGTAGGCGCATACATCCCGTGCCACTCCCCAGTGGCTCATGGCATCCATACGGTTGGGAGTAAGTCCTATTTCATAGATCGTATCGTCGTAAGGTTGAAAATAGTCGGCGGCCGGTGTACCGGGTACCAGGTCGTCGGGCAGTACCATGATGCCGGCATGCGAACTACCCAGGCCTATCTCATCTTCGGCACAGATCATACCGTGACTTTCCACACCGCGGATCTTGGCTACCCGCATCGTCAGCGGATCGCCTGTAGAGGGATAAATGGTGGTACCTACCGGAGCGACCACTACTTTCTGTCCGGCGGCGACATTGGGTGCACCACAAACGATCTGTAATGGCTCTGCACCACCCACATCTACCCGGGTAAGAGTAAGTTTATCGGCATTGGGATGTTTTTCTGTATGGAGCACCTGACCGATCACCAGCCCTTTGAGGCCGCCTTTTGCTTCTTCATAGCGGGTCATGCTTTCTACTTCAAGGCCAATGGAGGTAAGGATGCGGCTCAACCGCTCAGGATCTACAGCTACAGGCAGGTATTCACTCAGCCATTTATACGATATAGTCATGTGGTATTCGGGTTCTGCCGCAAAGATAGCGGAATCCCCCTGCCCAAAGCTCAGGCTTCCTGCACCTTATACCGGTTTTTGCGTGGCCGCACTGATCGTGGAGAAAGGAAATTCCTGCAGGTTATTGGGATTTTCAAAGTCTTCGGCAGCCTGGTGAAAGTTTTCCCAACGGGCTGTTTTGTATTCTTCCCAGTTGAAATTGCGCAGAAAGCCAACCGCTGCTTCAGCTCCTTTGCGAAAAAGGGCCAGCTTTTCTTCATCCTTCATAAAAAAGTTGAGCCAGCTGTGTGTACGCACATCGATGGAACAGACCGCCTTATTAAAAGCCCGGTTTTTGGCAATAAAGTCGCGGTCAAAATTGAAACGGATGGTAGAGAACAGCGAAAAAATGTATTTGTACAGGTTGTTGTTGCTGCGGCTGGCCGAGTCGAGCACACCATCCTGCAGCCGGATACCAAACGTAGGCATACGGGGTACAGGATAACGCGGATTATAAAAAATACTGATCGGGAAATTGGATAACACGCCACCGTCGATGAACTGGCTGTTGTCTGGTATACGTGACAGCGCATTTTGCCAGTTGAGATGACGGCTCCAGATGTCAAAACTGCTTTTGCTGCGCAGCCCGGTTTGTGCATAGGATTCAAAGAAAACAGGTATCGACATGCTGGCCCGTACGAAATCGCCGGGATGCACATCCTCCTGGTTTTTCCAGTACAGGTCCCACATGCGCGGAAACTCCACCTTTACTCCTGCCAGTATATCGCAGGTGATGATCGTGAGCATGGGCATATGAGGAGGCAGGTTGTTGTCTCTTCTGGGATCGGGTTTTACATGCAGTGGGGGCACCCGCATAAAGTGACGCGAAAAACTGGCCAGGTCTGTGATGGGGCCACAGGCCGGATCATTGTTGACGGTACACTGATTGATCACCGATCTGATCCAGTTATGAAAAGCCTCGCCGCAGTTAAGACCATACCCGTTGCGGGCAAACTGTTTGAACCGGTTTATCGCAAACAGCAGGAGGGCAACGAGTACCAGCAATAAAACGCCGGCACCCAGTCCCAGCCAGCGGGCAATGCCCGGTCTGAAAAAATTAATGACAAAACAGGCCAGGCTGGTGAGCAGCAGGCCACCCATCAGTATCAGTAAAAAGCGGAACAAACGGCGCATTGCACCAGTACCGAGTATGAGTTGCTGTACTGTTTTTTTGATCCAGCGGGTAAAGCGGTTGTTGCCGGGCTTGCCGTCTACAAAGCTGAACATATCGAGTTGTGAGAGATGATGAACGATGACGGGAGACTTTTCTTCTTCCCGTTTGCCACAGCAGGCCAGCAGCATGGCATTGATGGAACCGGCGCTTGTACCGGCCATACTGAAAAAACGGATGCCCATTTTTTCGAGCACATAGGTATACCCTACAAGGGCAATGCCCAGTACCCCGCCACCTTCCTGTACCAGGTCTACATACTGATGCCCATTGTCGTCTGTGACATCAGATACCTGCAATGCCCGGTTCTCTTTTTGCAATTCATCTTTAAAATCCCGGATCAGCTGATCGACACCGCTGGCTTCAATAAAGGAGTTGGGGTGGGTGGAGGCGGCCATGGAAAAGGTTTAAGGCGAAAGGTACAAAATCAAACCGCTGCTCAAAGGATGCGACTGTTTTTTGTGTACGGTTCCTGTATTTTGCAACAAACCTCTCCGGATCACCATTGAATTTTTGAATTGCGCCTGCCACAGCCGGCGATCTTATTGCTTCAATAATGTCGTATAAAACTTCCAGGCATTTACGATCAGGCCCGCATCTCTACTTTAAAAGCCAGGCTGAAGAAGGAGTAATAATGTCCCTGCTGATTGAATGAATCAGCACTCCATTCCTGTCCAAAGCTGAAGGGATGCTTATTGCCACAGGCGGCTTCTGCCAGTGCTACCAGTCCCTTGCGGGCCTGGATCCTGAAACCATAGCAGCGTCCTTTTTCGAGGGCAATCGTCGGCATGGAAAAAGATAACCAGTTGTCGCGGTCATCTGTATCCACCACACGGCTTACCTGGGCAAGCACGGGGCCCCAGCTGCGTTGCTCCGCATCAAATGCATGAAGCGTCAGCAACAATTCGCCTGCCACCGGCACAGCAGTGGCAAATAGCTGAATATTGTCGAGCTGGCCCTGTGTGGGGCAAACAAAAGTCTGTCCACCATAGTGATCGGCCGGGTCTGTTTGTGAATGACCAACCCATAGCGTAGTGTTGCTGGCAGTTTGGGTCAGTACAGGTTTGATGGCGGCGCCAGGATAAGGCGATGCTTGTCTGAGAGCAGTGCCGCCGGAATTGTCATGTTCCATATTGCACGTTTTTAATGTAAAGAGTACAGCAGGCGGTTAAGAAGGTGAGTTAACTAAATCAATAACTGATCCATACCGCAACTTATTGTGCAAACCCCCGTCATTTCACCGGATTAAAATTGTTAACAGTTGAGTATAAAAAATATAGAGAAAACCGGCGTATTTTTGCTAAATTGTTTATCAAAGAACGGGGGTCTGCGGAAAGCCAGGAAAGAGCCATAATGTGGATAACCCCGCACAACCCGGTAGAAAAATGGTTAACAAAGAAAAAATCCGGTAAAGGGAACAGTGATTGGGTACAGACCTTTATTTTCGCCGTCTGACTACAGGAACATTCCGATAACATAGAAGTAATATTTTCTTAATATAAGACTGGAATAAGGACCCTGAAGTCGAGGACTGCCGGATACGAAATCTTTACCGGATAAAGCAGCAACGGGTAATACCGGGCAACGCTGGCAGGCTTTGATGACAGGTTTTTTATCGCCCTAACCGAACCTTAACAATGGATCTGACGAATCTGAATAGCAAAGACCGGAAGCAAAAGAGAAGAGGCGCTTCGATAGACCTGAGCACAATGGTATATGGTAAAATACCGCCACAGGCCAAGGATCTGGAAGAAGCCGTATTGGGTGCTGTCATGCTGGAAAAAACGGCTTTTGATACGGTCATCGAAATATTGAAACCCGAGTGTTTTTATGTGGAAGCGCATCAGCGCATCTTCCGGGCTATGCAGGGTCTGGCGAATAAGAGTCAGCCGATCGATATCCTCACCGTGGCAGAAGAACTGCGCAGCCGTGAGGAACTCGATGTGGTAGGCGGAGCATATTACGTAACCAAGCTGACCAATGCAGTGGTCTCTGCCGCCAATATCGAAGCACACGCACGTATCATTCTTCAAAAATTCATTCAGCGCGAACTGATACGCATCAGCGGCGAGATCATCAGCGATGCATACGAAGACTCTACCGACGTTTTTGATCTGCTCGACGATGCCGAAGGAAAACTGTTTGAGATCACCAACAATCACCTCCGCAAAAACTTTGATACCATCGACTCTGTACTGGTAAAAACCATTCAGCGTATCGAAGACCTGCGTCACAAGAATGAAGATGTGACCGGTGTGCCCAGTGGATTCTCCCAACTGGACAGAGTGACTTATGGCTGGCAGAATACGGATCTTATCATCCTCGCTGCCCGTCCCGCCGTAGGTAAAACAGCCTTTGCCCTTAACCTGGCCCGCAATGCTGCGATGAACCCAAGCAAGCCAACCGGTGTGGCGGTATTCTCGCTTGAGATGAGCGCCGGTCAGCTGGTACAACGGATACTTTCTGCCGAAAGCGAAATATGGCTCGAAAAAATTGCCCGGGGCAAACTCGAAGAGCATGAAATGAAACAGCTCTATGCCCGCGGTATTCAGCGCCTGGCCCAGGCACCCCTGTTTATTGATGACACACCCGCCCTCAACATCTTTGAGTTGCGTGCCAAATGCCGCCGCCTGAAGAACAAACACAATATCGGCATGGTCATCATCGACTACCTGCAGCTGATGAGCGGCAGCAATGATAACCGCAATACCAACCGTGAGCAGGAGATCAGTAATATCTCCCGTAACCTCAAAGGCCTTGCCAAGGAATTGAGCATCCCCATCATAGCTCTTTCCCAGTTGAGCCGGGCTGTGGAGCAGCGTGGCGCCAAAGAAGGAAGCCGTGTACCACAGTTGAGTGACCTGCGTGAATCCGGTGCCATCGAGCAGGATGCCGACATGGTTATGTTCCTGTATCGTCCCGAATATTATGAAATGTCGCAGAATGCCGAAGGAGAGAGTGTAAAAGGCCTTACCGAAGTTAAGATCGCCAAGCACCGTAACGGTTCGCTGGAAACCATCAAACTAAAAGCCTTACTGCATATCCAGAAATTTACCAACTGGGATGAAGATCCCTACAGCGGCATCGGCCTGCCGGCAGGCGGCTGGCGCCCGGTAGACGAAGGCGGCGGCGAAAAGCTCTATATCCAGACGAGCAGCCGCATGAATGATATTGCAGATGATGAAGACCCGTTTTAGAAATGTGCTAATGTGCTGATTTGCTAATGTGCTAATGATTACCACGCTGAATATTTAACGAGCTTAGGTCTAATGAACAAATTGTTAAACCAATGATTGCTTAAACTCTGTAGGGATAATTCATACAAGAACTCATTAGCACATTAGCACATTAGCAAATCAGCACATTAGCACATTGAAACTTTATCTTTGCAGTTAAAGCCTTGCAGTGAATCTCCCATTTTTTTACGTAGAAACATATCTTCCTTCTTCCGATCAGCTGGAGCTGGATGAAGATACCTCGCGTCATGTGGTGCAGGTACTACGCATGCAGGAAGGAGAACAGTTGCATCTTACCGATGGGAAGGGTAATCTTCTGAAGGCGTCTATCATTCATGCACATAAAAAACATGCACGCGTACAGGTACTGCAGCGGGAGCAACAGCCGGCTCCGGCACAACGCCTGGCCATTGGTATATCATTGCTGAAAAATGCCAGTCGCTTTGAGTGGTTTCTCGAAAAAGCGACCGAGATCGGTGTCACCGAAATATTTCCGCTTATCTGTACACGCACCGAGAAGGAGCGTTTCCGGTTTGACCGCATGAAGGGAATACTGGTAAGCGCCATCCTGCAATCGCAACAATGCTGGCTGCCGGTATTGCATGAGCCGGCAGAACTGGATCAACTGCTGGCCAAAGATACCCTGGCCGGTTATACAGATAAATTCATTGCACACTGCCTGGCAGAGAAACAACGTATTCCTTTGCCCGTATCAGCGGATGCAGCAATACTGATCGGGCCCGAAGGCGATTTTACAGCAGAAGAAATTGAAGCCGCACTCGGCAGACAGTTTGTGGCCGTCAGCCTGGGCAATAACCGGTTGCGTACAGAAACTGCCGGTATGGTTGCAGCCATCTATACGCAACGGTTGCAGTAGCTATTATTCTTTCTCTTTTTCGGAATGATCTTCGAGACGGGGTTCATTGAGTTTTACAACCCGTTGCTTACCCGCTTTTTTTCGCATCACCATATTCAGCACTTCCACAATAAAGGAGAAAGCCATACCGAAGTAGATATAATTCTTCAGGTGCAGTTGGTGCGCCTGTTCGGCATCCCATCCTTCTATGACGAGGCTCAGACCGATCATGACCAGGAAGGAGAGGGCCAGCATTTTGAGCGTAGGGTGTTTATGTATAAAAGCGGAAATAGCAGGACTGAATGTAAACATGATAAACATGGCGATTATAACTGCCGCAATCATGATCTCTACATGTTTGGCCGTACCACCTGCGGTAATGATGCTATCGAAGGAAAAGACCGCATCGATCAGCATGATCTGGCCGATAGCCTGTGCAAAGCCCAGTGATTTCTTCTGAGCAGCCTCTGCAGAAGGATCTTCCCCTTCCAGCTTGTGATGTATCTCCATCACCGATTTATAGATAAGAAACAGGCCTCCTGCCAGCATGACGATACTGGCCAGGTCAAACCCTTTTCCAAAGGCATAGAATACAGCTTTGCCTTTTTGCTCCAGCAGCCAGCTGAGACCCAACAGCATCAGGCTGCGGGAAATGATGCCGGTGATCATCCAGATGCGCCGGGCACGCCGCTGATCCTTTGCTTTGTTGAGCCGGTTGAGGATGATGCTTACAAAGATCACATTGTCGATCCCTAAAACGACTTCGAGAATAACAAGAATTAAAAAACTGATAATGCTTTCGCTGGTGAAAAGATGTTCCATTGTTGAAGGGGAAATATATAATTACAATTGATGACAGATTTTTTTGACGATAGAGGGACCTACATAGATAAAACCGGTCCATACCTGCACGAGGCCGGCTCCTGCCTGTAGTTTTTCGCGTGCATCGTCGGCGGTGAAAATACCACCCGAAGCAATGACCGGGATCTCGCCACCGGTCCTTTCCGAAATATAACTGACCAGTGCTGTACTGCGGTCGCGCACAGGTTTGCCACTGAGTCCGCCGGCGCCGATCGCTTCCACCTCGGCCTCGGGGGTCAGCAGGCCCGAGCGGCTGATGGTAGTGTTGCTCACAACAAGTCCGTCGAGTTTGATCTCCAGGGCCAGGTCTACTACATCGTCTACCTGCTCGGGAGTAAGGTCCGGTGCTATTTTGAGTAAAATGGGTTTTGCCTGGGCCTTACCATTGTTGATCATCTGCAGGTGCATCAGGATCTTGCGCAGCGATTCCTTTTCCTGCAGCTCGCGCAGACCGGGGGTGTTGGGTGAACTTACGTTTACGACAAAATAGTCTACATAAGGGTGCAGTTCCTTGAAGCAGATCTCATAATCTTTCCAGGCGTCTTCGTTGGGGGTCTGTTTGTTCTTACCAATATTGCCACCGATGATCAGGCGCCCTTTTGTATCGGATTGTTTTTCTTTCCAGGCCTGCAGACGTTGGGTAATGTCTTTTACACCATCGTTGTTAAAACCCATCCGGTTGATCAGTGCCTGGTCTTTGGGTAACCTGAACAGGCGTGGTTTTTCGTTGCCAGCCTGCGCCAGCGGGGTGACTGTGCCGATCTCTACAAATCCAAAACCAAGTGTTTCCAGTTCGCGCAGGTAACGGGCATTTTTATCAAACCCGGCACCCAGTCCCACCTTGTTGCTGAAATCAATGCCCAGGAAAGAACTGATCTTTTTTGCAGGTGTAAAGCTCCGGGCCAGCAGCCAGCGAAGCGGCGGAATGCTACAGGCCAGCCGTAGACTATTCATGGAAAAATAGTGTACCCATTCTGGCGAAAAACGAAAAAGGATCTTACGGATCAGTGTATACATGTAATGATTTTGGTTATTTACAGGTTACCCCTTTTTTCAACAAAACGCAATGATTTTCTTGAACATAGACAACAATGAAGCCAGTCGGGAACCAGACCCACAAAAAAATTTTGCGACAAAGATATAACTGTTAATTTTGGTATAGAAAGTTGCATAAACAACTAAGTAGGTTTTCGGTTGTTATTAATAAAGGCCTATTCATCAAAAACTGAATTTTATGCAGGAAGCATACATCGTAGCAGGATACCGCACCGCAGTAGGGAAATCCAAAAAAGGAGGATTCCGGTTTTACCGTCCCGATGATCTGGCCATTGAGGTGATCAAAGGGGTAATGGCCAGTGTACCTGGTCTCGATCCTTCGCGTGTGGATGATGTGATTGTGGGCAATGCCGTACCGGAAGCCGAGCAGGGATTGCAGGTCGGGCGGATCATCGCTGCCCGCGCCCTGGGTTACGAAGTACCGGGGGTGACGGTCAATCGCTATTGTGCTTCCGGCCTCGAAACGATTGCCATGGCCACCGCCAAGATCCGGACAGGGCAGGCCGAGTGCATCGTTGCGGGTGGTACCGAAAGTATGAGCCTGGTGCCAACAGCCGGCTGGAAAACCGTACCTGCTTATTCTATTGCCAAAGACGATCCCGATTATTACCTCAGCATGGGACTTACGGCCGAAGCAGTGGCCAAAGATTATAAAGTGAGTCGTGAGGACCAGGATATGTTTTCTTACCAGTCGCATCAGAAAGCGCTGAAGGCGATCAGTGAAGGATATTTCAAATCAGGCATTCTGCCCATAACGGTAGAGGAAACATACCTCGATGAAAAAGGCAAAAAGCAGAAACGTAATTATATAATGGATACCGATGAAGGTCCGCGTGCCGATACATCGCCCGAAGCACTGGGCAAACTGAAGCCCGTATTTGCTGCCGGCGGTGTGGTCACAGCCGGCAACTCATCGCAGACCTCCGACGGTGCTGCTTTTGTGATAGTGATGAGCGAAAGAATGGTAAATGAACTGGGACTGAAACCAATTGGCCGGCTCGTAGCCTGTGCTTCGGCAGGTGTGCATCCGCGTATCATGGGTATTGGTCCGGTAGCGGCTATTCCCAAAGTGCTCAAACAATCGGGTATGAGCCTGGGTGATATCGACCTCATAGAACTCAATGAAGCTTTTGCTTCGCAGTCGCTGGCGGTGATACGCGAAGCCGGACTTGATCCTGAAAAGGTAAATATCAATGGCGGCGCTATTGCACTCGGTCACCCGCTGGGCTGCACCGGCTGTAAACTCACCATACAGGTGCTGAATGACATGAAACGCCTGCAGAAAAAGTATGGCATGGTTACAGCGTGTGTAGGTGGAGGGCAGGGGATAGCTGGGATTATAGAAAATTTGTAAGAAGTAAGTTTAAAGGTTTAAAAGTATAAAGGGTATACCTTCTATCCACTGTTGACTGTCAACTATTCTCCGGTCACGCAGGAAAGAAGCAGGCCTGAAAACAGGACTATCATACCTGCCAGTACAACTACTTTAACAGACTTGAGCATAGGAAGGGTTATAAAATAATACGATCAATTTTTTTCCAGCGCTTCCACTGACCGGCATTGTCTTTTTGATAGATCAGGAGAACGGTGCCAAAATAGGCATTATTGACACCGGTGGTCTCTTCTGTTTTGAGCAAAACGCCCAGATCAATAAAACAATACTGCTGATCGGGTGTAAATACCGGACCCGAGCTGACAAAGAAAAATCCCCGTGGTATGTCTTTATATCTTTTAGCCAGCGAGTATTCCTTGCCGGCCATTAACTTTTCCGCCTTCTGTTGACTGGCTTTCTGATAAAGCTGTTCTTTTACTGCTGAGGGAAACTGCCGGTCGAGCGTGCTGTCTTTGAAAATATAACTGTGATGATAGGGATGATGCTCATCGCGTTCCATTTTTTTCAGAAAAACAGGATCATGTACATCTTCCTTTAACTTAAACCGGGTGAGGTTCCAGGGATGGGTCGTATCGAGAAAAATATACGAGGACGGCATAGAGTCACCGAGGAATGTGGTGAGGGTGAAATTGCTGCGATCGCTGCAGATAAGTGATGTCCAGTTTACAGACGATTGCCGGGCATAGGGCAGCAGAGAGGCCAGCAGCAAGCTGCAGATCAATAAGAACTTTTTCATGGCAGTGGTAATAGATGGTTATGATTGTAAGAAAGATAGGTAAGTTTTGGCTCGTACTGCAAGAGGTATTGGCTTCATAAACAATCTTTACATTTATTTTAAAAGTATAAAGGGGTTAAAGTGACTTAATACCGTCAACTAACCCTGGTCACCGGCAACCGACCACTCAAAAAGAATTTGAACTACTGTTGCATTTTTCCCTAACTTGCGTGTCTGATGAAAGTTAAGGCCGGCATACTGCGGTTTGCAGCTTTTTTGCTGATCCTCGTCTTCATGCAAAAGACGGGAGCCGGTCTTTTTCTGCATAACCTGCTTCATACTCAGTCTATAGCTGGTAAGACGCAGGTGCCCGATGAAAAGGGAAAAGAGATCAGTTATGCCTGTAGCTGTCTCGATGATCTGCAGGTTCCCTTTCTTCCATCGGGTATAGAGATTCCATCCCCATTGCCGCTTGTACATGTGGCGGCTGTTGCACATTATCATTTCGAACTGCCACTTGTAGAAGAGGCGCATACTTCACTCCGCGGTCCGCCCGCTGCATTCGTTTCATTCGTTGCCTGAGCCGGGTATCCCTGGCCGGCTGTTCCTTTTATTTTAATTTATTGAAATCAGGTGCCCGTGCCTGTCAACCTATTATTTATGAAACGAATTCATACTTCGCTGCTATTCCTGTTTATACTTTCTATTCAATACGCTTTTGCGCAGAACAAATTCACGCTTTCCGGTAAGGTGATCAATAGCACCAATGGTGTGCCACTGGTGGGCGCCACAGTGCATATACATGATACCAACCGCGAACTGGTGACCGATGCAAACGGACAATACAAAACCACTTCGCTGGCAGCAGGCAGATACCTGGTAGAAGTATCGTATGTTGGATTTGAAAGCCGCGTGGAGCTCGTAGAGGTGAATGGAAATACCAGCTTTGATTTTTCACTGTCCACAGCCGTGGTAGAGCAGGAGGGTGTGACCGTCACAGGTGTATCGTCCGCTACCCGTTTGCGCCAGTCGCCACAGCCGGTGACAATTATCAAAAAGGCAGATCTGACACGCACCAGTTCTACCAATATCATCAATAGCCTTTCACATATCCCCGGTGTATCGGCGCTATCGACAGGCCCTGCTATTGCCAAGCCATTTATCCGTGGCCTTGGTTATAACCGTGTAGTAGTGGTCAACGATGGTATACGCCAGGAAGGCCAGCAGTGGGGCGATGAGCATGGTATTGAGATCGACGATTACAGCGCACAGCGTATTGAGGTATTGAAAGGCCCTGCTTCATTGATGTATGGTTCAGACGCCCTGGCCGGGGTGATCAATATTCAATCGCTGATGCCGGCACCCGATGGCAAGATCAAGGCCAATGTGCTGAGCGAATACCAGACCAATAGCCGCCTGCGTGGATTTTATGCAGATATTGCTGGTACTAAAAATGGATTTTCTTTCGGTGCCTACGGTTCTTACAAGGGAGCAGAAGATTATAAGAACAAGTATGATGGATATGTATTCAATTCAAAATTTTATAATAAAAATGCCGGCCTGATGCTGGGCTATGGCGGTGGCTGGGGACATTCCTATCTGCGGGCAACCCTGTTTGACCAGCATACCGGTATGGTAGAAGGAGAGCGGGATGAAGACACCGGCGAATTTCTGAAAGCCGTACCAGGCGGTGATGAAGAAGTGGCTTCTTCGGCCGACTTCCGTAAAATAAAACCATTTGTACCCTTCCAGCATATACAACATTATAAACTCACCAGCGAAAACAGCTTTAACCTCGGGCGCAGCAAACTCGATGTGACAGTAGGTTATCAGCGCAATAAACGCCGTGAGTTTGGCAACCCGGATGATATAAAAGAACCGGAAGCTTTTTTTGATCTCGAAACTGTCAACTATACCGTTAAGCTGAATCTGCCGTATCGTGGTGCCTGGCGCAGCAGTGCAGGGCTGACCGGTATGGTTCAATCCAATACCAATCGCGCCGATGAAGCACTGATACCTGATTACAATCTATTCGACTTTGGCGGCTTCTTCTTTACCCAGTATCATCGCAATAAATTATCCGTCAGCGGTGGGCTGCGTTTCGATAACCGTCATGTGAACGGAAAGGAAATGCTGGAGGATAACGATGTGAAATTTGCACCCTTCTCCAAAGATTTTTCCAATATATCCGGTAGTGCAGGACTAAGCTATGAAGCTACCAAAGCGCTCACCCTGAAACTGAATATAGCCCGCGGCTTCCGTGCACCCACACTGGCCGAGCTGGCCAGCAATGGCGCTCATGAAGGCACTATTCGTTATGAGGTCGGCAATAGTGCTCTGAAATCAGAGACTAGCCTGCAGGTAGATGGCGGTGTAGAACTGAATACGGAACACGTCACACTGGGTGCCGGTGTATTCTACAATCGCGTGAATCGTTTTATTTTCTATGAAAAAGTGCTCACTGCCGGTGGTGCAGATTCGCTGATCACAGATCCGGAATCGGGTGATGAGCTGAATGTATTTCGGTTTGATCAGCAGGATGCCAATCTGTATGGCGCTGAATTCAACATGGATATTCACCCGCATCCGCTCGACTGGCTGCATTTTGAAAATACATTCTCCTTTACCCGTGCGCGTTTTACCCAGGCTATCGATGGTTCACGCAATGTGCCTTCCATCCCCGCTGCACGGTACATCGCTCAACTGAAAGGAAACTTTTTGCCCAATGGCAAGCAGGTGCGCAACTTTTATGTAGGCCTGGAAAGCGATTATACTTTCCGTCAGAAAAATGCCTTTTTCGGGTACAATACCGAGACCGTTACATCCGGTTACTGGCTGATAAATGTAAATGCCGGTACAGATATTATGAATAAAGGAAAAATATTGTTCAGCATTCACCTCAGCGCTACCAACCTTGGCGATGTGGCTTATCAGAATCACCTGAGCCGCCTCAAGTATGCAGCTGTCAATAATGTAACCGGTCGCCAGGGCGTATTTAATGTAGGAAGGAATTTTGGGATAAAGATCAATGTACCTCTTGAGTTTTGAGTGATAAGGTTTAAGTTATAAGTGGGGTGGAGGGTAAAGGGTAGAAGGTATAGGGAGAAAAGGTTTGATTTTTTGCCTCCCGCCTTTTGCCTTTCACCTTCTACCCTTTACCTTCTGCCTTTCATTTAAAACCTATAACTTAGAACTTATAACTTATAACCCCAAATGGAGATCACTTTCAATACGCCGGCCCTTCTGTTTCCCGCTATCAGTTTGCTGTTGCTGGCCTATACCAACCGCTACCTGGCGCTTGCCAACCTGATCCGCAAGCTGCATGATGAATATATGCGCGGAGAAAAGAATCACCTGCTACTGAAACAGATCAAAATACTGCGTACACGGATCAACCTCGTACGGTCGATGCAGGCGCTCGGCGTATTCAGTTTTGTGTGTTGCGTGGTGACTATGTATGGCGTGTACCAGCAATGGACTGCTGTGGTGGAATATATTTTTGCCATAAGCCTGCTGAGCCTGCTGGCCTCACTGGTGCTTTCGCTGATAGAAATATCTCAGAGTACCAAAGCGCTGGAGTGGGAGCTCAGCGATATGGAAGAGCTGGAGAAAGGAAATATTTTTACCGACTGGCTGCGTCGCAAAGAAGACTGATGACCGCTTAACCGGTCACCAGTTTATTTTTACGTTCGCCAATCTGCTGACGCCACATGGCATAGTACAGGCCTTTTTCCTGCAGCAGGTTTTCATGACTACCCGTTTCCACTACATCCCCTTTTTCGAGTACATAAATGCGGTCGGCATGCATGATGGTCGACAGGCGGTGTGCGATCAGGATAGTGATCTGGTTGCCCTGCTGTGAGATCTCGCGGATCGTATCGGTAATTTCTTCTTCTGTCAGTGAATCGAGTGCCGAAGTGGCTTCATCAAACAACAGCAGCTTGGGCTGGCGAATGAGTGCGCGGGCAATAGACAACCGTTGTTTTTCGCCACCCGAAAGTTTGAGGCCGCCTTCGCCAATGGTCGTATCCAGCCCTTTTTCGGCACGTGTCAGCAGGTTCTGGCACGATGCTTTGTTTAATGCCGTATAGATTTCTTCTTCGGTGGCAACAGGATTTACAAACAACAGGTTTTCGCGGATGGTACCGGAAAACAGTTGGGTATCCTGTGTTACAAAACCGATCTGGCTGCGCAGATCATCGAAGCTGATCTCATTTTCGTTGAGCTGATTGTAGAGTATCCTGCCCTGCTGCGGACGGTAAAGTCCTACCAGCAACTTCATGAGTGTAGTCTTGCCCGAGCCGGAAGGACCCACAAAGGCAATGGTCTCGCCGGTTTTAACTTCAAAGCTGATATCATTGATGGCACTTTGCTGGGCCGACTGATGTTTGAACCCTACATGATCAAACTCGAGGGTAGCAATGGGACCCAGGTGTTTGGGATGACTAGCCTGCGGCTCATGTTTTTTCTGCATCAGCGCTTCAAAGTTGTTGAGCGATGCCTCGGCTTCGCGATAGGAAAGAATGATATTGCCGATCTCCTGCAGGGGACCAAATACAAAGAAGGAGAATATCTGCATGGTCACGATCTCGCCTGGTTGCAATTGACCTTTAAACACCAGCCACATGAGCATAAACAGGATCACCTGGCGCAGGGTGTTTACAAAAGTACCCTGGATGAAGCTGATACTGCGGATGCGTTTTACCTTGGTCAGCTCCAGCCCGAGGATCTTGAAGGTATTTTTATTCAGACGATCTACTTCCTGGTGGGTAAGGCCCAGGCTTTTGACGAGCTCGATATTGCGGAGTGATTCGGTCGTAGCACCGGCCAGGGAGGTGGTTTGTGAAACGATTTTTTTCTGGATCACCTTTACCTTTTTGCTGAGCAGGTTGCTGATGACGGTAAGCAGGAAGATGCCGCCAAAATAAATAAAGGGCAGCCGCCAGTCTTTGGCAAATGCATAAACAGCCACAAACACGATACCCACGATCACCGGAAACAGCACGTTGATAAACATGGCAATAAACTTCTCCGTATCTGTACGCACTTTTTGAAGAATACCGAGTGTCTCACCACTGCGCTGGTCTTCAAAATCAGAATAGGGAAGCTTCATGGCATGCTGCAGGCCGTCGGTAAATACGGTGGCGCCAAATTTCTGCGTCACCTTATTGAGAAAATAATCCTGGAAGGCCTTGGCAATCCGGCTGATCATAGCCACCGTAATGGAAGCCAGCAGCAGCCACATTACCCCATGCACCACATCGGGATTGTTGGAGGCGTTGGTATAAGGGATGTCACGGGCAAACAAAAAGTCATGCTGACTCAGTGGGGGATGCGCCTTATCCAGGTGAACGGTGGCCAGGTCTACCAGTTCGCCAAAGATGATGGGATCAAAAAGGGAGAAGCCGATATTGATGCCGGCAAGTGCCAACACCAATATAACCAGCCATTTATATGGTTTTAAGTAGCGGAATAATGTCTTCATATATGAAAAAGAAAAAGGCGTGAAGCAGTAGAACAATCAAATTTCATACAAGTTCGGGAAAAATGACAAGATAGCAGAGATCAGTTGACAGTGAACAGATAACAGTGGACAGAATGGGAAATTACCTCAATCAATTGTTTTTTTGAATGCATACCCATCTGGACAAACATAGCAATTCGGCCACCGACTACTGACCGGGAAAAAAACATTTTCAGAACGTTTTTTCATCACGGTCATCAGTGGGCTTTCACTTAATTTGCCCCCATGTTAGTAAAAACCTTTGGTAGCGCGGTATATGGAGTAGAGGCTACCACTATTACGATCGAGGTAAACTGGATTTCGTCGTCAGGCAAGGATACGGTGATTGTGGGTTTACCGGATGGTGCAGTGAAAGAGAGCCTGCAGCGGGTGGAGAGTACTTTTAAGACCAATGGTTTTCAAATGCCGAGGACCAAACTGGTGGTCAACCTGGCGCCGGCCGATCTGAAAAAGAGCGGTACTGCTTTTGACCTGCCGATCGCGATTGGTATTCTCGGCGCGTCTGAGCAGATGAATAACCCCGAAACACTGGCGCAGTATGTGATCATGGGCGAGCTGAGCCTGGATGGAATAGTACGTCCTATCAAAGGGGCATTGCCTATTGCGATACAGGCACGCAAGGAAGGGTTTAAAGGACTCATAGTGCCTTCGGTAAATGCGCGTGAGGCAGGTATGGTCAACAATCTGCAGGTATATGGAGTGGATCACATCAGTGAGGTGATCCGTTTTTTTGAATCCGGCGAGCAGGGCTTATCGCCTGTACAGATAAATACCCGGGATGAGTTTTTTCATTCACAATATGATTTTGAGATCGATTTTGCCGATGTAAAAGGGCAGGAGACGATCAAGCGTGCGCTCGAAATTGCTGCAGCCGGGGGGCACAATGCCGTGCTGATCGGTCCGCCCGGTGCGGGCAAGACCATGCTGGCAAAACGTTTGCCGACGATACTGCCACCTCTTAGCCTGCAGGAAGCGCTGGAGACAACCAAGATACATAGTGTGGCAGGAAAGCTGCCGGAGCATGCCACCCTGCTGGCGCGTCGCCCTTTTCGCAGCCCGCATCATACTATCAGCGATGTAGCTCTTGTAGGTGGTGGTGGTATGCCGCAGCCGGGCGAAATTTCGCTGGCGCATAATGGCGTATTATTTCTCGATGAGTTGCCGGAATTTAAACGTACAGTACTGGAGGTAATGCGACAGCCGATGGAAGAGCGGCGTGTCACCATCAGCCGGGCAAAAGTGGCTGTTGACTTTCCAGCCTCCTTTATGCTCATAGCTTCCATGAACCCATGCCCCTGCGGTTATTATAATCATCCCGAAAGAGAATGCACTTGTCCGCCGGGTGCCGTGCAGAAATACCTCAACAAAGTATCGGGGCCATTGCTCGATCGCATAGACCTGCATGTAGAAGTAACGCCCGTATCATTTAATGAACTATCTGCAGTGCGAAAACAGGAAGATTCGGCAAGCATTCGCGAGCGTGTCATACTGGCCCGCGATCGGCAGGCCGCCCGGTATGGTTCTGCTGAAGGCGTTTATTGTAATGCACAAATGAGCAGCAAACAATTAAAGGAGGTATGCGGTATCAGCCAGGTCGGACAAAACCTGCTGCGTATAGCCATGCAAAAACTCAACCTCTCTGCCCGTGCCTATGACCGCATATTAAAAGTAGCGCGCACCATTGCCGACCTTGCCGCCAGCGATGATATCAAACCCGAGCATTTGGCAGAAGCCATACAATACAGAAGTCTTGACCGGGAGACGTGGGCAGGATGAACGATTTGAAGATTTGGTGATTTGAAAATTTGAAAATGATTGGTCATGGAATTAAGTCCTTATTCTAATGATTCATTTGACGACATCTGAAAAGGCATTCTGACAGAGGACAAGCCTTTAACCTGTAGCCCCGCGATGCATCGCGGGGGCTACAATATTTTGACATAGCATCATCCATTTTCAAATTGTAAATCAGTTTTTCCGCACCAGTTTATAGTAGTTGTACGGTTCTTTCGTCAGCACCATCGAGAAACTTTTTTCTTCGGCGTTAGACAGGTTGAATTCCCAGATGGCATTTTTGCCATTTTGTGGGTTGGTCATATTCATCACCAGCTTTTCGTTGATTATTTTCCAGCTGCCTTTGGCTTCGGTATTCTGTGCAGGTACCAGCCACGAGGCTTTGCCGTCGGTGGTAAACTGGATGGTGGCTCCGCTGGCATCCCATTTACCATTGAGATAATTGCCCCAGGTGCTGCCCAGCGGTCCGCTGCCGGCTCCTCCCAGTTTGCTGTTGGGGTCGTCGGGTGGTTTGGTGCCCTTGCTCTCGTCGAGCATGGCGATGGGGTCCAGTTTTTTGCGGGCGATCTGGACGCTCAGGAAATCTTCTACATTAAAATCGTGATCGTATCGCTCCGACAGTATTTTGGCCAGGCCCTCCATATCGTTGATAGAGCGGTCTACCAGGCCCTGGCTTTCTTTGCCAAAACGTACCATAAAGGCCAGCACGCTGTCGGTGACCTGCTGCTCTGTCCAGTTGTTGTCGACACCGCGATTGATGTAGACATCGATATCGTTGAAAAATTTGGTGGTGGCTTTTATTTGTACCTTTTCGTTTTCGATACGGCGCTCCAGCATGGCACGCATGTCTTTGTCAATGCCTTCGGTCTCCAGCAGTTTCTGCAGGCTGTTGGCAAACTTGGCCGATTCTTTTTCACTTTCATCACCTACTGCTTTATAACTGCCGAAGTTTTTGGCATCGCGCATCAGCGATACGCCGTTTTTGGTGTAGATGTTTTCTACGGTCACCAGTGTTTTCCAGGCATCGATGGTGCGCTCTTCCATTTCGAGTTTGGAAGGACCGGAAGATCTGTTGGAAAAGCCCAGGAAATAAATGGCAAGAGCGCCCACTACGGTGGTGGTAACGCTGATGACCATGTTTTTGAGAATATTCTTACTCTCTGAACCCATGATTTTGGCCATGACTTGTTGGTTTTTTGCATCGGCAAAATACCGTGGGCCTGCGCCTGGGCCAATACTCTATTTGATGTAGAAGAGGCTATCAGGGAGAATCCGGCAGGTCGCTTTTGGGGCCTATTTCTGCCTGGCGGGAAGCCTTGATAGATTGGTAGAGATCATTGAAATGAAAGTCTTTGATCCGGAAGGGGTATTTGTATTTTTTCTCCAGTGCAGCGGCCTGCTCTTCAATATTCCGGCCCAGGCGTTCGGTGGCGCTGGAGCGGCGGCCATTGTTCAGATCGTTGAGCTCTTTGATCAGGTAATTGCGATAGTCATTAGACATCAGGCTATCGCGAAATACAATGAAACGGTTCATATAGTACCGCGCAAAATCCATTTCCTGTTTTTTGTATTCAATTCGATCCGTGAGCAGGATGCTGAGGTCCTTATCTATATCAGGTGTTTCGCGCAGTGTGTTGATCTCTTTGATAAAATCTTCACCGATCAGGCTATCCTGGCTACGGCTTGCTTCCATGGTCAATTCTCCCCGTACAGTACGGGCAAAGACAGTATCATGCCTGGGTTGCAGCGCATTCTCTGCTTTTACATACTGCTTCCAGATCTGGATCGTATTTTTTTTGACCTCTATCGTACTGGCTTTGGGCTTTGAGCGGTTAAAGCCCAGGAAATAAATAGTAGCAGCAGTGACTACAGCGGTGGCCACACCGATGCCAATGCGCTTGGCGGCGGATTTGGTTTCATCGGCCCATTTCTTTTGCTGAGTCATACCAGGTTATTATCGGCGCCAAAATACAAATTTGTAGGAAAGCAGCCGTATTATTTGCCGGTTACGGTTGCTTCAAACAAAAGTTCGGTGTCGGGGTCGGCGAGCACGCTGGTAGCGGTGCCGGTCAGGGAAAAGCTGAAGGTCTCTGTACTATTCTTTATTTGCAATACCTGGTTTTGTGTTTTACCGCCGCTGCACTGGATCGCTATTTTAAGCGGGAAGCTGAATGCCTGCGCCTGCAGTTGCTGTACCGTCACCGTGATCTTTTTTGTGCGGGGAGCATAATTCCATTTGATATCCAGCCGGGGTATGCCGGGCTGATAAAGCCACTGGTCAAAAAAGGTTTTGAGCGATTTGCCGCTCACCTGCTCAAATACCCGCTGCAGGTCGCGGGTGTCTGCATTGGATCCGGCGTATTCTGCATAATATTTTTTGATGGCCTTCATGAATACTTCATGCCCCAACTGCTGCCGCAGCATATGTAATACCCATCCACCTTTCTGATAACTGTTGGTATTAAGCAACTGCATAAAGTCCGGGTCTTCATCCACAACAGTACGGTTGCTTTTACGGGCAAAAGCGGCTACCTGGCTACGGTCCTCTTCCAGCATCTTTACAGCAGTATCCCTGCCATGTTTGCTTTCCATATAATAAATGGTCATGTAGGTCGCAAATCCTTCGCTAAGCCAGAGGTGGGCAAAGCTTTTTTCGGTAGCCATATTGCCAAACCACTGATGCGCTATTTCATGAGCGAGCAATCCTTCTGACCGGCGATTGCCACGTACACTGCTTTCTGAATAAAAGATGGTATTGGCATTTTCCAGCCCGCCAAAAATGGTTTTGGATTGTACATTGGCCAGTTTGCGATAACCATAGGGACCTACTTCGCGGATAAAGAAAGGCAGTATCTCATTGGCCTGTTCGTAATCATAAAAACCTTTATCGCGGTCTTCGGGATATACCCAACTGTATACAGGTATACAACCGGCCACGGTACCGGATCGCTGTACGGCAAATTCAGCCACCCCTATCACCATTACTTTAGTGTTGATGGGCACCTCTTCGCGCCAGTGGGTAAGTTTTTTATCGGCAGGTAAACTGGTTTCTTCTATCAGCAGACCATTTGATACTACCTGGTAGTGCTGTGGTGCGGTGATAATAAAATCAACGGAGGCTTTATCGCCCGGATCGTCTACGCAGGGCAGCCAGTTGTGCCCGCGGTTGGGCCAGTTGTCGGCAAAGAAGGTGCGGTGACCATATTTGTTTTTCGAAATGATCAGTCCGTCTGAGGGAACACCGCTGTACTGTATCTGCACTTCGGCCGTATCGCCTACGGATACGATTGCTCCGAGGCTGATATTCAGTTGCTGTTCATTTTGCGTATAGGTAAGCGGCAATCCTTTCATCAATACTTTTCCTGCCTTCATTCCTTTTGATGTAGCGGGGTTTACAGCGGCGAGATCGATCAGCAGGTTGGGTGTTGCCTCCAGCATACGAAAGCGGATAAACGCTTCGCCGGTGATGTTGTCTGAACTGTCGGTAAGCCCGATTTTGAATGTATAATGCAGTACATCGATCTTACGCTGCGCATGCAGCAATATGGAACCGGCCAATGCCAGGCAGAGAAAAAATATCCGGATCATAGTAAAAGTTAATAAGCTATGAAAGTAGGGAAAATAGTGGTGATCTCAGGTATAAAGAGTATAAAGGTATAAAAGTGTAAAGATCGAAACGTTAGTTCTCCGCTCCGAGGCTTCGGTCGGGACGCGTAGCATCCTGATCGAGCTGTCGCGGAGTATAGCCCACATAAACGGGCAAAGAGATGTATTCAAATGTTTCGGTTTCAGGAAAATAACAAAACGGTAGCACATCGGTCCGGACGCGCAGCGTCCTGACCGAGCTGTCAGAAAAAACATTTTTCAATCAGGAAAACAACATGAAAACCTGTTGTTTTTCCCTTGTCTCCTGATGGTGGCTGCTAGTACCTTAGTTAGGCCGATGCATTTTGACAATGGACATATCTACCATGTTTATAACCGGGGAAACAATAAGCAAATCATATTTCCGGATAAAACTTTTTATGTCCGGTTTCTTGGAAAGCTTCGGAATGAATGTAAACCCGTATGTGAAATCCTTGCATGGTGTCTTATGCCCAATCATTTTCATCTTTTACTCTTTGCAAATGCTGCATCATGTGAAGTTGTGCAACAGTCTAGCCATGGAGGGGTACAGGTATTATCAAAGACGCTAGGAAAAACTTTGTCGAGCTATGCACAGTATTTTCAAAGAAGAATGAACGTCACCGGTTCAGTTTTTCAGCAAAAAACCAAAGCAAAGCGTATCTCGGTTGAAGAAAAAGGGAAAATTGTTGTAAACGAAAAGTATTTGGCCGATTGCTTTGCGTATATCCATAATAATCCTGTGAAGGCTGGGTTAGTGAATTTTCCGGAATTATGGCCTTTTAGCTCTTATACAGACTTCGCGCAGTTAAGATCAGGAACATTGTGTAATAAGGAACTGGCATGCCAACTCCTGGGGGTAAATGCAGATTTTTTTCATCATAAACCGGGAATTGCGGAAATCAGGCAATCGAAGATGGAACCCCTGAACAGGGCTCGGTCAGGACGCTGCGCGTCCGGACCGGAGAACTAACGCTTCGTCATTTATACTTTTAAACCTTTAAACCTTCTTCCCTCCACCCTCTACCTAACTTATTACTTACAACTTATAACTTTTCAAGCATTTCCACTACCTTCTCTCTTTTCAGGATCACATAACCGAGGCGGTCATTGCTGATGCCTTCTTTAAGCTGGTAGGAAAATTCGAGTTGTTCGTTGTTGACATGGGTTTCGAAGAACCGGAAAGAGATATTGGGATAGGCCTTGAGCTCTTCGCCTATTTCGTAGAGGTGGGTGGATAAGATAAACAGGGAGTTTTTGATCTTGATAAGCCCTTTGATAACCGTCAGTGAGCATTTCATGGCATCCTGCACATTGGTACCTTTGAAAAGCTCATCGATCAGTACGAGCCATTTCTGCCCGTTGTTGATGGTTTCGATAGTATGTTTGATACGTTGTACCTCGTTGAAGAAATAACTTTCGCCACGGGCGATATTATCCATCACATTGATATTGCTGAGCAGGCCATCAAACAGGGTGAGCCGCATATTCCTGGCAGGCACACCCATGCCGATATGTGCGAGGAAAACGGCGGCACCTACAGATTTGATCAGGGTACTTTTGCCGGCCATATTGGCGCCGGTAAGAAAAAGAAAATTATGCGATGGACTCATCTGCAGGTCATAAGGTACCGGTTGCGGTATCAGTATATGATACAATCCCTGCGCTTCCACCAGCGGTGTATCCTGTTCTGCAAATTCAGGAAAGGAGAGGTTATAGGTTTTTACGGCTACAGCCATGGAATACCAGGCATCGAGCCGGCAGAAAATATCGATCAGCTCCAGAATACTGCTGCGGTAACGACCGCGCAGATGAAAACCAAAATACAGGTTTTGCCGTGGGCTGAACCGATGCCCCTGTGGCAGGGCTGCCAACTCACCTAATGGTGCTTCTTTGAGCAGCTGACTGATACGTTCGATATAAATACGGATATGCGGCGGCAGACTGAGACCTTCCAGCAACTCGGCAATACGCGAAAGGCCGCGAAAGAAATCGGAAAAATGCCCCACACTGTATTTGACCATGGAGTAATCTTCGCTATGCAGCCACCTGTAAATGGTACTGTTGACAGCATTCTGGTGCTGGCTGATGGGGTCCAGGGCATAATCGAGAAATTTGTCCATGACCAGTATGGTACCATTGCTGATATCGGTAGGCCAGTCCTGTACCCGCTCCATAAGGGTGCGGATCACACGTTGTGTGCCACGTATCTTTTCGAGGTCATGATGGGGTTCTGTAAAAAAGCGGCGCAGCCATTCTTTACCACCTACCGTGCGTGTGAAGTTGAGTTTATGGAAAACAGAAAACTCTTCTTCCGGATGAAAGATCGCAATATCATTAAAAGAAATATGATCTATTTGCATGGTTATGTGGCTGTGTTATTGAATGATGCCGGCATCAGCGGTTGAATAACAGGCGTTGACCCTTCTGAGATTCATCCCATACCCCATTTCCATAAACCAAATGTCCATTTACAAAAGTATGTGTGACGGTAGCAGGCATTTGAAACCCTTCGAGCGGACTCCAGCCACACTTGTACAGGATATTCTCTTTTTCAATTGTACGGGCTGTGTTGAGGTCCACGATCACCAGGTCGGCCTGGTAGCCTTCGCGGATATAACCGCGGTTTTGCAACTGATAACAATCGGCTACCGCATGGCTCATTTTTTCCACCACTTTTTCGAGGGTGATCTTTCCCTGCTTCACATAGTGGAGCATAAGCGGCAGCGAATGTTGTACCAGCGGCAGGCCGGCATGCGCTTTCTCATATGGTTCCGTTTTTTCTTCCCAGGTATGTGGGGCATGATCGGTTGCAATCACATCGAGCCGGTCATCGAGCAGAGCTGTCCACAATGCATCGCGGTTGTAAGCGGCTTTGATAGCCGGGTTACATTTGATGCGGCTGCCGAGGCGCTCATAATCGCTGGCAGTGAAATGAAGATGATGCACACAAACCTCGGCAGTGATCCTTTTTTCTTTCAGTGGCAACATATTGCCAAAAAGCTGCAGTTCTTTTTCCGTGCTGATATGAAGAATGTGCAGACGGGTATTATATTTTTTGGCCAGCTGTATCGCATAGAATGAAGATTCAAAACAGGCTTCTTCGTTGCGGATAATGGGATGATCAGCAGCGGTGAGCTCGCGGCCTTCCTGTTTGAGCCGGGCCAGGTTTTCGCGGATGATGCGCTCGTCTTCACAATGTGTGGCAATAAGCAGCTCACTTTCGCTGAAGACCTTTTCGAGTGTAAGCGGATTATCTACCAGCAGGTTGCCGGTAGAGGAGCCCATGAAGATCTTTATGCCGCAGATAGACTGGCGGTGTTCATTGGCGCGCAATGCCTGTTCGGCATTTTCGTTGGAGGTGCCGATGTAAAATGAATAGTTGGCCAGTGAGTTTTGCGCAGCAATAGCATATTTCTGCTCCAGCAGCTCGAGCGTGAACGCAGGTGGCACGGTATTGGGCATTTCCATAAAGCTGGTGACACCGCCCGCTACGGCTGCTTTTGCCTCTGTGTAGATAGTAGCCTTGTGGGTAAGACCGGGTTCGCGAAAATGGACCTGGTCGTCAATTACACCTGGCAGCAGATGTAAGCCTTCACCATTAATTTCGGTACCACCTGCATCCAGGTTTTGTCCGATCTTTTCAATACGCCCATTATTGACCAGCACATCGGCTGTATTAATGGAGCCTTCATTGACGATCCGGATATTTTTTATCAGATATATTTGCATAATTTGTTGTCTATTATATAGCTAAATGCTCAACATGCAATTTATAAAAACCCGCGTAAGCAAGCCCGGATTTCTTTGTTTTCAGTCTGCGATCAGGGGTGCTGCGGCAGCTTTAGCCATAATGTGTATGCCCGTGCTGGCGGCTGGCCAATCCGTATTTCTGCCCCAGGGCGATAAACAGCAGATACTGCTGGAACGCCTGGAAATAAAAGCCCAGAACGATTCGGTCCTTAATTTTTCCAAAACCCGCCCTTTCAGCCGCAATAAATATGTGGTGCCGGGCATCAGAAATTATATCAGCCGTTTTGGCGACAGTTCCCTTTCGCGGGTAGATGCCTACAACGTACGCAGTGCCTGGATGAACAATACTTCCTTTTTGACCGAAGCAGAACGGGCAGGTATACAAAGCAAGAAACCGATCTGGAAAAGTTTTTATAAAACACCGGCCAATTTATATGAGGTGCATACCAGTGATTTTGACATGGTGGTCAATCCCGTATTTCAATATGTGGTGTCTAAGGAAAAGGACAATGATCAGCATCTTTTTCTCAATACACGCGGTCTGACCCTGCATGGTATGATCGGTAAAAAGATTGGCTTTGCAGCTTATCTCACCGACAACCAGGAGCGTGACCCTTCCTGGGCACAGCAATTTATAACAGACCGCGATGCGGTGCCGGGAAATGGTTTTTACAAAGACTTCAAAGATCCCGGTGGCGTGGATTATTTTGAAGCCCGCGGGTATTTTTCGGTAAGTGCCACACGGTTTATTGATATCAGCTTTGGATACGATAAACAATTTATCGGTAATGGGTACCGGAGCCTGTTCCTGAGCGATTTTGGCGCCAATGCCCTCTTCCTTAAATTGAATACACGCATCTGGCGGTTCAATTATCAAAACCTGTTTATGGAATTGCAGAATGCACACCGCTCTGGTGGCGATAAACTCATCGGTAAAAAATATGCTGCGGTCCATCACCTGGATATCAACGTGACCAAATGGCTAAACATTGGTCTGTTTGAAGGCATCGTATTTGGCCGTACCAACCGGTTCGATTTCGCCTATCTCAATCCCATCATTTTTTACCGCTCTGCCGAGCAGCAAAACGGAAGTTATGATAATGCCCTGGCAGGGCTTGATTTCAAAGCCAACCTGGCACATAAATTCCAGGTATATGGCCAGCTGCTGCTCGATGAGTTTAAGCTGAATGAGATAAAAGCCGGCAATGGCTGGTGGGCCAATAAATATGGTTTTCAGTTAGGAGCTAAATACATCGATGCCTTCAACGTACGCAACCTCGATCTGCAGCTGGAGCATAACCGGGTACGGCCCTTTACGTATTCGCACAACGATTCAGTAGCCAATTATACGCATTACAATCAGCCGCTGGCACACCCGCTGATGGCTAATTTTTCTGAATGGATAGGAGTGGCCCGTTATCAGCCAGCTCCACGCTGGTTGCTGATCGGCAAACTGATCTATTACACGCAGGGCCGCGATAGTAGCGCCGCCAGTTTTGGCAGCAATATTTTTTATCCCAACCAGGCTCCTTTCCGTACAAAAGATTATGGATTTGATATCGGCTCAGGATGGAAAACACAGGTGCTCTACGGCTCTCTGCAGTTGTCGTATGAATTAAAGGAAAACCTGTTTATCGATCTCAATGCCACCTATCGCCGTCAACAGGGAAAAACAGCTCCCCTGTATTCGACCAACACATCTGTCGTATCGCTGGGAGTGAGATGGAATATGTACAGAAGGGAGTTTGATTTTTGATTTGAAGATTTGGTGATTTGAAAATTTGAAAATGAGTTGTAGGTAATTGGTTTTAAGTAATAAGTCTTAAACCTTCATCACATAGTAAACCAATCTTCAAATTTTCAAATCACCAAATCTTCAAATCATCCTTCAATGTGTATCGAAAACGAAATCGTTCTTGATTGAATTTTATCAAATACACTGGAGTATTTAAGTCCGGCATCGCGGCTGTGTATGTTGGGAATACCGTTGCTGATCTTGATCTCGGGGCTTAAGATAAAGTTGGGGAAGAAAAAGTTGAAGCCAATACCCAGTTCCGGGCCATAGTCAAAGCTTTTGATCTTTACCAGTTCTTCTGCTTTTTTGGCGCGGGCATTACTGGCCAGGTCTATGTCTCCACGGATACCTGCCATCATATATACGCGAAAATTACCGATACGGTCCGATTGCAGTTTGACCTGCAGGGGAAATGATACAATGACAGATTCAACCGTTTTGGTAATATCTGTTTCACCTGCATCCGGATATTTTAATTTGTAAAAGATACTGCGTTCAACAAATGCCAGTTGCGGGTTGAAGCGCAACTGAAAACGATCAGACAGGCGCGCTGTGGCGGAAAGCCCCAGTGCAAAGCCGCCCGAGTTTTTGGGTTCTGCAATATAAACGCTGTCATTTTGCAGAAACTGAGAGTGCATTTGCGGATGAAAGCGGGAAGAATTTATGCCCAGTGTAATACCGAAATAATAAGGCTTGCTGTCGTGATCATAGAGGTTGATCTCATTTTGCTGGGCCTGGGACACGGACACAAGGGTCATCAATAGAAGTGCTACGGATGTAATTCGGATTATGACGGTTTTAGACCGGTGTAAATGCAACATATTCCTAAGCTTAGCGATTTATAGCGGGTATCGGAAAAACCTACTTTGTTTAAAATATCTACGAGACGGTCGCGGTCAGGAAATGCATTGGCCGATTCATTCAGGTACTTATAAGCATCTTTATTCTGCTTGAACCAGCGAGCCAGTTGCGGAGCCATGAGACCCATATACAGATTATAAAAACTGCGTACAGGTTGTCGTGGTTTCGCAAATTCAAGGATCAGCAATTGTCCGCCCGGCTTCAGTACACGCAGTATTTCAGAGAGTCCTTTTTCCAGATTTTCGAAATTGCGTACGCCAAAGGCCACCATCCCGGCATCAAACGTATTTTCCCTAAAGTTTATTGTTTCGGAATCTCCCAGTTGTAACTGGATTTTCCCCACAAGACCCTCTTTTTCAACTTTTTTCCTTCCAACTTCCAGCATTTGGGAAGATATGTCGATACCGGTTACCTGGTCCGGATTAAGCAATTTACAGGCCATGATGGCCATATCGCCGGTGCCGGTGGCTACATCCAGTATGTTTTTAGGATTTTTTTTGGCTAAAAGGCGGATGCCTTTGCGGCGCCAACCCACGTCGGTACGTGCGCTCAGGAAACGGTTCATGAAATCGTAACGGCCGGCAATATTGTCAAACATTTCGGCCACCTGTTCTTTCTTGCCTTTATCAGACCCTTTGAAAGGGGTTATATGATCGTGAGGTAGGGGTGTAGACATGGGCTGCAAAGGTAAGGACTGAAAAACGGTTATCAGTCCTTACCTCAACAGTCTGTCTATAGATTTGTTCGGCGGCCCGGCGTTACTCCTGGGTCACTTTTTTCATGTAAAAGCCCTGGGGATCAACGCGAACGCCTGTACTGCTGGTGACGGTAATGCCTTTGGCATCAACCATCTGGCGTTTGGAGCCCTCACTGGTGACCAGCTCGAGCGGAATGCTCATATTGAGATTGCGCACCTGTACCAGGTAGCTGGTGTCTGTAACCTGTTTTACGCCGATCTCCAGTTTGTCGGTGGTATACAGAAACAAATGGAATAAAGGCTCCAGGCTTTTGCCATAGGCGCCGGAGAAAAGCTGTTCCACATCTTTGGTCATCACCGTATTGTCGTAGGTGTAAGCCGGATCGGTTGCCAGTTTTTTGAGTGTGGGGAAAAAGATATCGTCGCCGATCACATAGCGAAGTGTATGCATGAAGTAGGCGCCTTTGCCATAGATATCGCCATAATAAGCCTGGTCTGAATCCACTTCATCGCCCTGTACAATGGGAAGCTTATTGCCGGCACGGCGGGCTGTCTGACGCATACGCTGATTGTAGGCTTCTTCGCCTTCCATATCGCGTACAATGAGGGCATCGCCGTATGTGCAAATGCCTTCCTGTATCCACATATGGCCCCAATCGCGGTTGGTTACCTTATTGGCCCACCATTCATGTCCGAATTCGTGGTGCATCAGCCAGTCAAAATCCTTTCCGCCCAGTTTGGTGTAATTGAATTTGTTGCCATAGGCATTCAGGGTCTGGTGCTCCATACCCAGGTGTGGCGTTTCGGCCAGGCCAATTTTTTCTTTGGCCCAGGGGTATTCACCAAAATATTTTTCCAGTACGCGGCAGGAGCGCTCGAGCAGCTCCAGGTGATAGGGAGCTTTATCGGCATGCTCTTCCAGTACGTAAAAGTGCATGGGTATCTTATTGCCGTCAATGCTGGTGTATTCGCGGGTGACCAGTTTGTATTTGCCCACATTGAACAGAATACAATAGTTGCTGATGGTATAATTTGTTTTCCAGTGAAAGGTGGATTGATTTTTAGAGTTCTTCACGCTCTTCAACAATCCCGGGCCGGCAACAGTGAGGCCTTTGGGTACAGTAATGATGAGGTCGGCACCTTCATTGGGTTCATCGCTGGGGTGATCTTTGCAGGGAAAATAGATCTTGGCACCTTCACCCTGGCAGGTGATGGATATCCATGGATTGCCCTGGCCGTCTTTTTCCCATTGAAAACCGCCTGTCCATGGGGGACGTACGGCCACACCCGGTACACCGCCGTAGGAGATCTTTACACGTATGCGTGCAGCAGGAAAAGGTTTGGCGCCGGTGATATAGATACGATCTCCGGATGCTTCATGCTTTACTTCTTTTCCATCGACCCATACTTTTTTTACCTGCAGCAGGTGTACGAGGTCGAATACCAGTTTTTCTGCCTGCTGCGAGAGTATCAGGTCTATTTCCGTATATCCATCGATCGATTTTTGAGTTGGATCTACCGTGAGGGCCACTGTATAATGGCGGATGTCCATAATAGCCTGTTCGGGAATCAGTTTACCACCCGATTTCAGGTTTTGTGCAGCAGCAGGACCGATACCTGCCACGAGCAAAAGAAAGAGTAAACAAAGACGCATAGCAGTTGAATTTGGGGGAAGATACGATAAAAATGAGGCGATTTGGAGATTTGAGGATTTGAAGACGGGCTTTAAAATTGTAATATGCTCAGCATGCCGAAGAACTTAGAACCTATTACTTATAATCCATCTTCAAATCCTCAAATCTCCAAATCTTCAAATCACTAATCGTACTTTTGCATTCATGGAAATCAAAGACGCCAACTACCTGATCAGCAATGCAGACTATACCAAGTGTCCGAAACCGGACCGGCCTGAGTATGCATTTATTGGCAGAAGCAATGTGGGTAAGTCGTCCCTGATCAACATGCTGTGCAACAAAACCGCGCTGGCCAAAACTTCGGCTACACCGGGAAAGACACAACTGATCAATCATTTTGAAATTACAGACAATACTAAGAAGCGCTGGTATATAGTGGACCTTCCGGGCTATGGCTATGCAAAAGTATCGCAGAGCAGTCGCCGCCGCTGGGAAGATATGATCACGCATTATATACGCAAACGTGAAAACCTGCAATGCCTTTTTGTACTGATCGACAGCCGGCATGAACCGCAGCGCATCGATCTGGAATTTATCAATGACCTGGGCAAATGGGAGATACCCTTTGCCATTATTTTTACCAAGGCAGATAAGAACAAACCCGGCGCCACCCAGCGCAATGTAAAAGCCTTTGTAGAAGCATTGTTGCAGCAATGGGAAGAGATGCCTCCCTTTTTTGTCACCTCTGCCATCACCCGCGAAGGACGCGATCTGATACTCGATTACCTGCATGATCTCAACAAGCAGTTTGTTGTTGGCAACAAGGGCTGAACTGCTCACAATTTAAATTGAAGGGTTCGCAAAGAATACTGTAATTTCGACCTGCCTGTTTTATGAAGAAAAGAAAGAGAGAACAATACCTGGTTGCTTTTTTGTTTGCCACCACACTGGGTGTATATCAACTGGCCCAGACTGCCACGCGCGACCTGGATATACGGGTTTACCAGGGTGGAAGACCTGCTGCTTCCATACCTGCTGCAGATAGTACCCGTACCAGCGGTACCGCGGCCAATCAATAAATACCATTTGGCGGGTATTGCCGCCGCACAGCCATCTTGCTAGGTTGCGGAAAAAAAGATGCTCCGTTTTTTCCTGTTATTTTTCATCAGTTGCTTCCTGATCAGCAATACTCCTGCCCAGATTCCCGCCAAAGATTCCATTATCAGCCCTGCCGATTCAATGCGACAGATACTTGCCGCCCAGATGGCCTACCAGAATAGTATAGATAAAGTCCGGTCAATGGAAAGCATGAGCCGCAACCTCAACTCATTTGTAAAAGAGCAGAAGGCCCGGGAAAACAGGGAATGGAAAAGAGCCATGCTCCGGCTGGGCATCGGCATTTTCTTTCTGATCGTATTAATATGGGGATTGCTGCGGAAGCGTAAGAAAAAACAGGGGTGACGAAGCCTTCTGCAGGGATCGCCTGCAGGCTATAATGTGCGGGCGGCAGGCGATCAGTTGACCACTTTGTTGGCGCAACTGCTGCTGGCAAAAGCTTCCGGCTTTGCCTTGAACGCAAATCCCATACCCAGGATGTAGCCCATGGCTTCTTTCAGCGCATCATTGCTCTTGAAGTGCGGATTGGTGTTGATGTCTGCATGCACTTCCATGTCTACATGATACACTGTAAAAAGATTACATAGCTCATAAGCAATTTCAATGCTTTTAGCTACTTCCATCAGCATACGTTCCTTGATGGTAAAAGACTGACGTGTCTTCTCATTGTGGATGAACATAAATCCGCCATGTCCTTCGCGCAGAAACACGATGACAGTGGCAAATTCTGTTTCTTTTCCTTTTACCTGTGAATCGGTGCCGATGCATACTTTGAGGCGGAAGCCGGCTGCGGTCTCTCTCCTGATCGCATTTTCGACGGCGTTTTTGATCGGCAGATCAATAGGGTCGCCATTAAATCTTCTCCAACGCATAAAAAAAGAGGTTTTCCTAAGTTATAGAAAAACCTCCAATCTGCAATAAGGGAACGGATTATTGTTCTGTTAACAGAACCGGGAAAACGTTTATCGGATCAGCAATTTATCAGTCCATTGCTGATCGTTGACTGTAAACTGGATCATATACAGACTATGTACGAGTTGAGTGGAATTAATGGTATGAAACCCCTGACCGAGCTGACCACGTGATATGATACGGCCATTGAGGTCCATTATCCGGTAGGTGAATGCAGCAGGACTATTGACCTGTACAGCACCTGCAGTGGCAGGATTGGTCATAAGCCTGGGGCGTTCGCCCGTTTCATACTCACGTATGTTGACGGTATTGGAATAATAGCGGCGGCCATCGGTAAGGTCGGCACGCAGGCGATAATAGACAGGATTACCAGTCTCCTGCGGACGATAGATATAGTTGCGGCTGCCGGCGCCGGTTTCGGCCAGTTCTTCAAAGCGGCGTGCATCTACGGAGCGTTCGATCACCTGTACTTTCACCGGTTCATCTGCTTCAAAAGTCCAGTCGAGCTGGTGTTTATCACCATTCTTGCTGCCGCGCAGCTGAAATTTGCGTAATGGCAATATTTCGCCACCGCCTACTTCGATCCGGCCAAGCAAAGAATAGGAACCAAGACTGGCATAAGCAGGTGCATACTGGTTGCCCTTGCCCTCTACTTTGAGGTAATACGTACCGGCGCTTAGGGTGGTATCGGCAACTGAATTAAGAAGTGTGCCAGGGTTATATATACTCAATAATTGCTGCGCTCCATCGTACAGAGAAACCTGCAGATCGAGGTCAGAGCCGGCATTGCCCGTGCCTACATTGTAGGGGGTGGCATTGAGCTCAAAACGTCCGGCACCCGGCATAATGAAACGGAAAAAGTCTTTATCGGTATTACGTTCAACGATGCCTTCCATTTCAAACTCATTGGCGGCAAATACCGGTACAGTGGCGGTAGAGAAATCGGTGCCATGATCATCTACACGGTAGCCAAATCCATTGCCTGCAGAAGTAATGATATCGAGGTCGCTCTGCATGTTGGTGCAACCAAATGTATTGGGACCATAATTCCAGAGAGTGAAATTTTTGGAATAGCCCACACCCATGATAGGAGCCCATCCGATCTCACCTGTACCCTGACCGCTGTTGTATTCAGAAACCTTATAACAGTCGGCATCATATTTTGACTGGTGCGATAAGCCCAGCGTATGACCGGCCTCGTGCGAGGTGGCTTCGGCAATATCTTTGACACGGTATCCATGCAGGGCAGAAAAAACAAAGGCGGGTGTATTGTCGCCCCAGGTAAATGAACCAGTGAAGGCTACACCACCTGCTGTGCCATACCAGCTGGAGCTTATCGTAATGATCACCCGGGTACGCTGAGTGACAGGAGCCGACCAGTAAAGTGTGGAATCGGTAGTGATATTGACATTGAAGGGACGATAATCTTCGGCCACCCGGTTGAATACTTCAATGATCTTGGGTTCTGTAAGACCAGACGCACCACAAACGATAGGACCGGCATAGTTCCAGCTGGTACCCTGTACGGTATGACCGTCGAAGTCAAGGAAAATGACAGCCCGGGCAGAAGGATAACTGCTCATAACGGGCACCTGCGCATGCAGGCTCACCTGGATATGCCAGGCTACCAGTAGGGCAATAAAACGGAAAAGATTTTTCATAACACACGGATTGGATGAACAGGAAACGGATCTGATTGGATATAGGGCAACAACAACTGGTAAAGAGTCAACAACTACTCATATACCAGTTCATAAAAATTCTTTTTCACTAATACATACTGGTCATCACGCTGCTGCAGCTCGTAGGCATCCCCATGTTTAAAACTGATGATACGGCCACGATAGCTGACCGTACCGTCAGGATTGGTGAATGAGGATAGGGTCAGCGTAGCTCCGTTGAATGCTTCTGAACGGATCACTATGCTGCGCATTTTTTGTTCTTTGGCAGCAGAAACCACTGTGCCTTTGAAAGGAGACAGTTGGGCATCGGCACCACCAGTATCGGCTTGTTTGCCAACAGTGATCTCTCCGCTGAGAAGGCGGTTCAACTCTGCTGTGCTAACGGGAATTTCGGCAGGTAATTTTTCAAACAGACGGGGCCTGTTAAAGTCCGGCTCATTGAGGGGAGCATGTTCCTTATACTGGGCAGTAGCCAGTGTAGTAAACAGTAGAGCAGTCAGGACCAGGCCTGCATAAGCACGGTAATTCATGGATAGAAATTTGGATAATAGGATATTAATCGGCAACAGGCGTGCTGTTGCAGTTTTCAGGGGGGACGGTGATACAAGATTCCTGAAATTTTCTATCCTACCCAAGAATTGGTACCCGCAAATCTGTAAAATAGGGGGGTACTACGATGAGCTGCTTCGTAAATCTGCGAAGAGTAAGGGTTTATCAATACTGTCCGGTACTGAGTAGCACGAGCGTACAGGCCTCCATGGCCTGGATACCCTGTGCGCTGACCAGCGCTTCCAGTTCGGGGTTTTCGGCACCGGGATTGAAGATCACGCGATGGGGTTTTAATGACAGAATATAGTCATAGTACGCCCGCTGATGATCGGGATTGAGATATAAAGTGACGGTATCAAGATGATCTATGGGATGAGGAACTGTTTCTATTTCCACGTCCAGCACACGGGTGGCTTTGCGGCCGATAGCGGTTACGGGATGGCCATGCTGGCGAAGCCTTGTCAGTGCGAGGTAACTGTAACGTTCGGGATTATCAGATGCTCCAAGGATCAGCGTTTTTTTAATACCATTTGTCATGCGGCTAAATTAAATAATATAACAACCCGTATGCCGGTTTTGTTGCAATGGCATAGTATCAATGATATCTTCCAGCGCCTGTTGCAGTTCGGGATAACGAAAGCTGAAACCTGCCTGCAGAAGGCGCGTGGGGACTACCCAGCGGCTTTTGAGCACCATTTCGGGAGCAGTACCGATAAGCAGGGCGCCCATATGTATGAGTGGTACCGGTACAGGTATACCGAAGCGTATACCTGCTGCTTTTCTCAGTGTCTGCATGAAGCTGTTGTTGGTAACAGCATTTGGGCTGGAGCAATTGAAGATGCCTTCCATTTTGGGATGTTTCCATATCCAGTACATGATGCCGCAGAGGTCGAGGTAATGGATCCAGGTCACCTTTTGCTGTCCACTGCCCTGACGTCCACCCAATCCAAACTTTGCAAGACGCAACAGTGTATCCAGGGCCGAACCTGCACCCAGCGTAATGCCGATCCGCAGGGCAACCTTGCGGGTGAGCGGTGTCTGTTGTTCAAAAAAACATCGTTCCCATTCCCGGCATACATTCATGGAGAAATCATAGCCGGTTTCGCCGGTATATTCATCCTGTGGCCGGTCTTCTGCATGGCGATAGATAGTGGCCGAAGAGGCATTGATCCAGCAAACGGGCGGATGGGCTGCCTGCTTTACAGCACGACCGAGCGCGGCTGTGGCGTGTACGCGGCTTTGGAGAATAGCTTCCCTGTTTTTGGCGGTATAGCGGCAATTGACCGATTTGCCGGTGAGGTTGATCAACAGGTCCGCACCCTCGAGTGCCTGCATCCATTCACCATCGCGATATGGATCCCATTGCACAAACCGAACAGCACCGGATGCCGTACATTTCTTTTGCTGACGGGTCAGTATAATAATATCATGACGCGAAGACCAGGCATTGATCAGGCATTTTCCGATAAAACCGCTGCCGCCGGCAATCACAATTTTGGAACGGGTCATGGTTAAGATTTGAAGACGAATAAAAGAAAGGCAGTCATACATACCAGGTTGAAGGCTGCCATCCAGCGGTGCCGGACCAGCAGTCCGGCGTAATCCATGCGGCGCAGGTATTCGCGGAATACAACCAGCGAAGAAAGACTGAAATAAACTACCAGCAGCCAGGAAGCGGGCAACACAAAAGCAGATAGCAACAGCAATGGTGTTTGCAACAACAACGCGATCAACGCCAGCATGGTTACCTGCCCCAGATATTCAAGCGCCCGTTCTTTTTTGAGTATCAGTGCCAGTGCGAGGTTGACACTTACCAGCAAAAAATGCGCTGCCTGCACCTGTGTCATGCTGAGCGTATTGCCGGGTAAATGCTGCAGGAGCCTGTTATATACCAGGGCCAGCAGACCAGTATTAAGCAGCAGGGTGATGAACAGAAATAAGAAACGATACCGCTGGTTGAAGTCCGGTGCACAATCAAAACTGCCCGGGCTGCAGCGATTGGCTACGACTATTTTGCGATTATAAGAAATGAGCCGGTACAATCGTGTCAGGAACCAGTAGATGATGGGTAAATGTCCAATATGTTTTATAAGGGGGAACCGTCGGCCCAGTACTTCCAGCAAGGCATCGAGCCCATACCAGGTCTGCCCGGTCTGCAGATCGACCAGGGGTATCTGGTTGCGCCCTTTATCCGCATCGATGAGTGCCTGCAACCGGGGTGACATGGTAGAGTAGGGCACTCGTCCGCCGGCGGGTAATAAGCCTGTTTTGACAAATACCTGTGTGTACCACTGGCAGAGCGGACAATTGTCGTCGTAGATAAGCAGTAGTTGTGACATGGTCAGCGTTTTAGGTGAACGGCTTTTTTAAAAGTCAGCAGGGAAAGTTCGCGGCTGCAGATATAGAAATACCAGCAGGCCATGATGGGACCAGCAAACAACAGGATAAAGCCTGCCACGATAGAACCCGTTAGCAGCACTGCCAGCAGCAATGAGCAGAGTAGCAGAAACCAATGATAGAGCCGGCGATCTTTGTAAGAATAATAATGCCGGCGATAAAGCGCATGTATGCCGGTACTGATCACCTGCCAGCCACCAACCAGGGGATAGAAAACAAAGCCCCATTCTGAATGGCGGAGAACTGCCATCCAGATACAGACACTGGTAAAGAGCGCCTGCAGGAAAATATCTATCTTTTTAAAAGTAATCATTTTTAAAACTTTTAAATTTTCAGAAAAAAATGAAAATATAGTGTTTTAAAAAACCGGCATTGCCGGTTTTCTCTGTAATTATTTAAAGAGCTTGACGAGGTTGCTGACAAACCAGTTTTCTTCTGCTTTGATCATGGTATCCAGTGTACGGTCTGCCTGTTTGCCCAGTTTTTTGATACCACCAACCGTATCCAGGAAAGCTTTTACATCTTTATCTTTCTTATCGCCCTCCACCGTTTCCAGCTTGTCGAGCAGTTGCAGCATGGGTTCCAGTTCTCTTTTCTTTCGTTCCTTCACGATCTGCTTTACCACCTTCCAGATATCTTTTTCTGCCGTGAAATACTCCTTTCGCTCACCGGGTAGCAGCACGCGCTCTACGAGGCCCCAGTTGATGAGTTCACGGATATTCATATTCACATTGCCGCGGCTGATATTGAGTTCAGCCATCATATCGTCCTGGGTCAGGGGATCGGGACTCACCAGCAGCAGCGCATGTATCTGTGCCATGGTGCGGTTGATACCCCAATGGGTTCCAAATGCGCCCCAGCTGCTGATAAACTGCTGCCTTGCTTCTGTCAGTTTCATGCCACGAAGCTACATACTAGTTTTGAATTTTCAAAACTTACTGAAAATTCAGGTGTGGGGTATAAGGCAAAAGGTGGAAGGCGCCGGGAATAATCCTTTTACCTTCCACCTTTTGCTTTATATCTTCTGCTCGTCAGACCAGCATGCGCAGCGGCTCTTCCAGCAGGCTTTTCAGCGTTTGCAGGAAAGCTGATACGGTAGCTCCATCTACTACGCGGTGGTCACAGCTGAGTGTTACTTTCATTACGTTGCCGGGTACAATGGCGCCATTTTTCACTACGGGTACCTGGCTGATGCCGCCTATAGCAAGTATACAGGCATCGGGCGGGTTGATGATGGCTGTGAATTCTTCGATGCCAAACATACCCAGGTTGGAAATGGTGAATGTATTGCCTTCCCAATCGGAAGGTTGTAGTTTTTTATCTTTTGCTTTTTGCGCGTACTCTTTTACTTCGCCGGCGATCTGTGAGAGCGATTTGGTATCGGCAAAACGAACCACGGGTACGAGCAGGCCGTCTTCCACGGCTACAGCCACACCGATATTCACATGATGATTGACGCGGATCTTATCGCCCAGCCAGCTGCTGTTTACAGCAGGGTGTTGCTTGAGGGCAACGGCGCAGGCTTTCAGCACCATATCATTGAACGATATTTTCACTTTGCTCACTTCATTGAGACGGGCACGGCTGGCTACAGCAGCATCCATGTCAATGCTCATAGTGAGATAGAAATGCGGTGCGGTGAATTTGCTTTCAGCGAGGCGTTTGGCAATCACTTTACGCATTTGTGATACGGGCACTTCATCAAAGCTTACCTGTCCGGCTGGCGCGGCCGGAGCTTTGGAGGAGGCCGCAGGTGCAGCACTTGCAGCGGCTGCAGGAGCAGCTGCTTTATAATTGTCTATATCAGACTTTACGATACGGCCACCGTCGCCGGAGCCGCTTACTTTATTGATGTCGATCCCTTTTTCGGCAGCGAGACGTCGCGCCAGGGGTGAGGCCTTTACACGGCCATTGGCCGTACCGGCTGTCTCCGCAGAAGTTTCGGCAACTGCATCATCAGCCTGGGGGGCTGCGTTATCGTTACCAGCCGCGGCGGTATTGCCGGCACCGGATACAGGAACACCTCCTTTGGCAGCAGCAACGATCGCTTCCACATTTACTTTACCGGCATCGCCGATAATGCAAAGCAGATCATTCACAGCAATCTTTTCACCTTTGGCAGCACCCTGGTACAGGAGTGTGCCATTTTTATAACTTTCCAGCTCCATGGTGGCTTTATCTGTTTCGATCTCAGCCAGCACATCGCCTTTTTTTACTGCATCACCTACATTTTTATTCCAGGAGGCAATCACACCTTCTGTCATGGTATCGCTGAGGCGGGGCATCAGCACTACTTCTTCCATTTTGGAAAGATCCATGTCAGCCTTCGCAGAAGCTACGGCTTTTGCCGGGGCTGCGGCTTTGGCAGGAGCTGTTTCTTTGGCTGTGTCAGCAGCTTCAGCTTTGGGAGCGGTAGCTGCACCACCAGAGGAGCCTTTGATAAGGGCAGAAATATCTTCGCCGGGATTGCCGATAATAGCCAGCAGGTCATTTACCTGCAACTTGCCTCCCTTTTCTGTACCAATATGCAATAACGTACCATCTTTATAGCTTTCCAGTTCCATGGTAGCCTTGTCTGTCTCAACCTCGGCCAGGAGGTCACCCTTTTTCACAGGGTCGCCCACTTTTTTATGCCAGGCAGCGATTACGCCTTCGGTCATCGTGTCACTCAAACGGGGCATTAATATCGATTCAGCCATTACCTCTAAATTTTCGCCGAAATTAAGGTAAAATGATGAATTGGAAGGGGGAATGAGGAGTTGTCTGCTCTTTGCGGATCTTTCCCGGAGGAATGCTTATTTTGCTGATATACTGTTTTTTCCGAACGATCGTTTTGATTATCTCAACCAGGTTCTGACATGCAAGCCACCAGCCATTTGTATCCGCCTTCACCAGCCCATGTACCCGCGTCTGTGACAGAGGTTTCACCCGCCTTCCGGAAAGAAGTAAAAGCTGTGATGAGCAACCTTTTATTATTTTTTCTGGTATATGTACTGTTACTGATCTTTTCCCTGATCCTTATAGCGGCCTGTGTATTCGTGGGGATCACTATTATGGGAGCACTTCGTCATTTTATAGGAATTGTGATTGGTGTAGGCCTGATAGGGCTGGGAGTAATGATCTTTATTTTCCTTATTAAATTCCTTTTTGCTGTCTCACGCAGGGACCTTTCGGACGCGATTGAACTAAAAGAAGCAGATCAGCCGGAACTGTTTGCCTTTATCCGCCAGCTTACGACCGATACACAAACCCATTTTCCGAAAAAGATCTATCTGACGCCCGATGTGAACGCCAGTGTATTTTATAATGCGAGCTTTCTAAGCATGTTCCTGCCGGTGCGCAAAAACCTGCAGATCGGCCTGGGACTGGTCAATTCGCTCAATGTGGGAGAGTTTAAAGCGGTAATGGCACATGAGTTTGGCCATTTTTCGCAGCGCAGTATGAAGCTGGGCAGTTATGTATACAATGTAAACCGGGTTATCTACAATATGCTGTTTGAAAACAACAGTTATAGCAATATGCTGGGCCGGTGGGCATCCGGCGGGGATGTATTCCTGGTTTTTGCAAAGATCACGGTTTGGATAGTAACCGGTATACAAAAGGTACTATCGTCGATGTATGAATTGGTAAATAAGCGTTACCGCAGCCTTTCGCGCGAAATGGAATTTCATGCCGATGCGGTAGCAGCCAGTGTGAGCGGAAGCGAAAGCCTGGTAACGGCTCTTCGCCGTATAGAATTTTCAGCGCATGCCTATCAATTATTGCAAGGGCATTGCGAAGAGCAGGCAAGAGAAAAGAAATGGCCGGATAATATTTATCCGGTGCATCACGGCATCATGCTGCGGATGGCTGCCGATACAGGTATACCGGCTGCAGATGGCCTGCCGGTTATAACAGATGATAAAGTAACGGCTATGAGCAGCAGCCGTATCATTTACCGTGATCAATGGGCTTCGCACCCTGTGACAGAAGACCGGGTGGAGAAACTCAGGCAATGGGCTGTACCAACTACCGTAGTACCTGCGTCTGCCTGGACCCTGTTCCGGCAAGCCGATCAGTTGCAGCATACACTCACCGGCAAAATGTATGGAGAGACAGCGAGGACGGCAGAGATGCAGCAGTTGTCCAGTGCTGCATTTACCGAAAATATTCTGCAGCGCAGCAGGGAATACCAGGCGCCACCGGCTTATAAAGGAGTCTATAAACAACGAATGATGACCCTTCTGCCGCCGGATCAGCTGCAGGCATTGTCGCCGGATACAACAAAAAAGTTTGATGATATTTTTACTCCTGAATTTACCTCGCTGGTGAATGCAATTGACGGGCTGGAAACGGATATCCGTATCATACAGGCTATCGGGGGCAAACAACTGGCTGTTTCTTCATTTGATTTTAACGGGCAAAAATATGGCCTGGCAGATGCTGAGAGCATTCAGCAACAACTGCAGCAGGAACTGGAAGAAAGTAACCGCAGGCTGGAAGCGCTCGATCGACAGGCGGTTGCTTATTTCATGGGCAAAGCGCAACTGCGCGAAGGAAATACCAATACACTGCTCAAAAGATATGAACAGTTATATGAGTGGAGCCAGCGGGCCAGGGATACTGCCGGGTGTATCAATGGAATGTTTGGTCTGCTGCAACCGGTTTATACGGGGCAGACCATGACAATACAGGCCATTCAGGCCATGATCGCCGACCTCAAAGCAAAGCATGAACCTGTATTTAAAACAGAACTGTTGTACTGGCGAAAAGCAGGCGTTTTTACTCATGGTACAGAACTGGAAAAAATACTGGGACAGCTGTTGGCAGCAGACTTTCATTATTTTGACGGGCAGGGTTATATTGAAGCAGAACTGATCATTCTGCATCGCCTGGGACAGGATGGATTCAGTGCCATTCAGGCATTTATCGTACGCGAATTTGTAAACCTGCTGGCGTGGCAACTGACGCTGGTACCTGCGATCGAACTGGCGCAGCAACACTGATATGAATCAGAAATCAAGATCCAGCCGCAGCTTTTCTTTCAATTCCAGCACGTGCGGGTATTGCTCGACCATTTTTACAAACTGATCTTTGGAAGACATCGGCATTTCAACTGGTTCGCGCTGCACCTGTGTTTCCGAAACAAACACATTGAACTGAATGATGCGGTTCTGTAGTTTTTCCTGCAGGAAGCTGAAGAGCCGGTTGCGTTCCTGCTCGATAAACTTCTGTTCAATATTATTGGCGGTAATGACTTCAAATGAGTTTTCATCTTTGATCTGCAATTGAGCCAGCGAGAATGGTTGAACGGCCGGATTGCGACCTTCGCGCAGCAAACCGATGTAGTCATTCCAGGCTTGTTGCAGATTTTCGGCTTCGAGCGGTTGATTTACCTGGTCACGTCCCAGCAGGGCATTGTCCTTGTACTGGCGACGGATCTTATCCAGTGCCGATAATTTCTTTCCATCTGCCGGAGACGGAGAGGAGGTTACCGGCTTCTGCGCTACGGGTTGCTGTGTAGTGGCGGGAGACTGAGTCCTGGCAGCCGGTTTGGTGTCGATAGTGAGACGAGCCTGGTCTGTAGGCGGCGGAGTTTTGACAGCACTGGCGCTGCGCGGTTCACTGACTACAGGGCGCAACTGGCGGAATGGAACCGCCCGTGGACCGTCAACTAGTTTTTTTTTACTTAAACCACTTCCGTCGGCAGTGATTTCGATGGCTTGCTGCAGGTAGCATAGCTTGATGAGGGCCAGTTCTACATGCAGGCGTTTATTGCGGGCGCCTTTGTAGTTGATCTCGGCCTCGTTCAGAATATTAAGCGCACTGATCAGTACAGCAGCAGAGACATCGCGTGCGGCTGTTGTATATTTTTCCCTGAAGCTTTCCACTACATCGAGCAGGGATGCAGCTTTTTCGTCTTTACACACCAGCAGGTTGCGCATGAATTCGGCAAAGCCATTGATCACCAGGTCGCCTTCAAAACCTTTGCGGTTGATATCGTCATACAGCAGCATGGCGCCGGCCAGATCCTGTTTGAGCATGGCATCCAGCATTTTGAAATAATAGTCGGCGTCCAGTATGTTGAGATGCTCCAGCGTATTGCTATAGTTCAGCTCACCGCCTGTAAAGCTTACGATCTTGTCCATGATGCTGAGTGCATCGCGCATACAGCCTTCACTTTTCTGGGCAATCACCTGCAGGGCAGCTTTCTCGGCAGTCACTTCCTCCTTGTCGCAGATCTCCTGCAGATGGTCTACGGTATCATTGGTCGTGATGCGTTTGAAATCAAATATCTGGCAGCGGCTCAGGATAGTGGGGAGGATCTTATGTTTTTCGGTGGTAGCCAGGATGAAAATGGCATATGGTGGCGGTTCTTCCAGCGTTTTCAGAAAAGCGTTGAAAGCCGATGAACTGAGCATGTGCACCTCATCGATGATATATACCTTGTATTTGCCGGCCTGCGGAGCAAAACGTACCTGCTCTACCAGGGTGCGTATATCGTCTACCGAGTTGTTGCTCGCGGCGTCGAGCTCATGGATGTTCATGGATATGCCGTCATTGAATGCCACACAGGAGGGGCAGGTATTGCAGGCTTCACCTTCGGAACTCTGATTCTGGCAGTTGATAGTTTTGGCCAGGATCCGCGCGCAGGTGGTCTTGCCCACGCCGCGTGGACCGCAAAACAGGAAGGCATGCGCCAGGTGGCCGCTTTTAATGGCGTTTTTGAGCGTCGTGGTAATGTGCGCCTGACCTACTACGGTGTCGAAGGTCTGGGGCCGGTATTTTCGGGCAGAAACTATAAACTTATCCATATCCGGCGGCAAATTAGCCAATATTCGGCAATGCACAATTGGGCAGGTCGGCCGCTTACCCGGTACGTTTGATAAATATTAAGCGCAATTTTTAAGTAATTGTGCCAATTTGCATCTGCAATGCGTTGGGGTATACATATAATACTGGTGATAGTTCTTGTTTGTCTGCAGCCATCACTGCGGGCGCAGGAGCGAAACCCTTCCAATCCGGATGTGCAGGCGGTGAATGGGTTTGCAGGCCTGCAGGTAGGCATACCCTCGGCCGAAATGCAACGGGCTATCCGCAATCGCATGGGTAATCTTGGCTTTGGAGTGGGGATAATGGTACTCAGTGATCCGGGTACCTGGGGAGCACACAAACACAACAGTTCATTTCGGTTGGGAGGTGAGTTGGGCTACAGCTATTACGGCCGCTTTTTATCAGATGTGAATATCAATGGATATGAGGGTAGTTACAAGACCAGTTATGGCCTGGCCCAGCTCAATGCAGTGATACAGATACGTCCACCGCAACTGCAGCGCATCAGCCCTTTTGTGGATGTGATTGCCGGCGGCAATTTTTATCTGTCACGTACCAAAGAAAATCTCAATGCCATTGAATCGGCCCTGGGCATCCAGGGGTTTGAAATAGACAGTTATGCCAGTGTAGGATTCAACAAAGGCATTGCAGCGGGATTTAGTTTTGGTGATCCCGATCTTTACCGCGCTCCACGGCTGACCATTCGTCTTTCCTACAATATGGGCTCCGATATCCGCTATGTGGTACGCAACTCACTTGTGTATAACCCGGGAGCCAACCGTCTCGAATACCAGGTAGGCCGGGCACCGGTCAGATATTTTATGGCGCAGATGGGAGTGAGTTTTTGATTTGAAAATTTGAAGATGGACGATTAGGGGGTTCATTTATTTCTTATCCTAATGATTCTTTTGGCAACAGCTGAAAAGACATTCTGGTAGCGAACAAAGCTTTTGATCTGTAGGCCCGCGATGCATCGCGGGCCTACAACATTTTGACATGGGGCCAGCCATCTTCAAATTTTCAAATCACCAAATCATATTTAGAGTGCCCTAAATTGCCGATCAGCGTTCGGGACCCTGAAGCGAGCGTGGCAACAGACGATGATAGTAGTACTGCGGCTGGGAGAATAATAAAAGTATAAAGGGTTTAAGGAGTATAAAGAATTTAAAGGGGTAAATCGCAAAGATCACATTAGCATACTGGCACATTAACCCATTAGCACATTGTTCTCTCATCTTCAAATTTTCAAATCACCAAATCCTCAAATCATATTTAGAGTTTTGGGTGTGGTTCAAATTCCTTGCTGCGGTCAAAGAGGTAGCGGTAGGTGGTGAGAATGCGGCTACGGTAGGTGCCCAGGTTTTCGGCTACATTGATCATCTTGGGATTGAACTCACCGATCCATTGCATTTCATAATTGTCGTAGATAGGTTGCCCGATAATATATTCTCCATTTTCGATACGCAGGCGCTGGATATGTTTGCAGCCTTCCACAATCATATAACTGTCTACACCTTTGCCCTGCCATTCGGGCACGATCCCAAATACCAGGCCCACAAACTTTTTGCAGGGCTTTGTTTTTTTGACCCAGAGAAATTTTAGTTTTTCCAGCAGTCCAAAACGGCCATGCAGGTATTTGAACCATTGGTTGAGATCGGGCAGGTTGATCCAGATTGCAATGGGTTGGTCGTTGTGATAAACAAACCAGTTGATCTTTTCGTCCATTACCGGTTTCATGGCGTTGAACATCTTGCGCACTACTTTTTCTTCGAGTTGCTTCATGCCGCCATGCCCGGCCCAGGCTTTATTGTATACGATAGTAAAATCGCGGGCAAATTTGTTCAGATCGTTTTTCCGGATATGTGCAGCGCTGAATGCCGGGTTGCGTGCCACATCGGCATGGCGGTCATAAAATTTTTGCTGCAGCCTGTCTTTGGCCTTTAGTGCAAAGCATACCTGGTTGTAATAGTTACGGAAGCCGTAATGTTCAAACAGCTCCCTGTAATAAGGCTGATTATAATTAAGGCAGTATACGGGTGGTTCGAACCCCTCTACCAGCAATCCCCACCAGCGGTCGCGCTCGCCAAAATTGATCGGGCCGTCCATGGCTTCCATACCGTGTTGGATGAGCCAGTGTTTGGCTACATCAAACAGCATATCAGCGGCTTCCTGGTCATTGATGCAGTCAAAAAAGCCAATGCCCCCAACAGGACCCTGATCGTTTTTGTTTTTATATTTTTTATTGATAAAAGCGGCTATGCGGCCAATGAGTTTACCATTCTTATCGCGCAATATCCAGCGAATGGCTTGCCCCTGGCGGAAGGTTTTGTTTTTGGCAGGATCGAAAACCTCTTCCACATCTTTATGAAGCGGTTGAATGTAGTTGGGATCTTTTCCGTTGATGATGGTGTTAACCTCTAAAAAGGCCCTGGTGGTGGTGGTATCCTTAACTTCTGTCAATTGCATGCGCAAAAGTAATGAAGTCAGAAAATTAGCAGGCCTGCATCTTTTCTTTTAACAAAGCGGCCTCAGCCGGCGAGGGATCCAGTGCCAGCGCCTCGAGATAGCAGATACGGGCCTGGTCGGGCCGGCCCAGCAACTGGTATACCTGGCCCAGCGAGGCATGGTAGAGATAATATTTTTCCAGTCCCCGGATAGCCCTTAGTTCCAGCAGGGCCTGATCGGGACTTTCTGCATAAGCAGCGGCGATAGCTTTGTTCATGGCTACGATGGTACCGGGCCAGTGCCGGTACAAATGTTCATATAGCCCGTAAATGGTTTTCCAGTCGGTAGAAGCAAAATCGGGCGCGGCAGCATGCAGGGACGCAATGGACGCTTCGAGGTGATACCGCGATATCTCAAACGGCAGTGATGCCTCATCCAGGAAATGAAAGCCCTGTTGCAGCAGTCCCTTGTGCCAGCGGTTGCGGTCCTGGTGACTTAGTAATACCAGTTGCTGCTGCTCATTGATACGTGCCGGCAGGCGTGCGGCCTGGAAGCAAAGCAGCGCCATCAGTGCTTTTGCCCGGGGCAGCGATGTATAGGTATGCCGGCAAAGGATAAGGCAAAGCCGCATGGCTTCGCGGCACAGGTCTTCACGAATGGTCTGATCAGACTGTGTGGAGAGATAACCTTCATTGAATAAAAGATAAATGCAATGCAGGATCACATCTATCCGTACCTGCAGCTCACGTGCCTGCGGCACTTCCAGTTCTATATTCTCCTGCCTGATGCGTTCGCGTGCGCGATAGATACGTTTGGCAATGGTTTCTTCATTGTTCAGAAAAGCACGTGCTATCTCGGCATTGCTGAGCCCGCAGAGTGTTTTTAAGACGAGGGCCATCTGTGCCTCTTCGGGAATGCTGGGGTGACAGCAGGCAAACATCATGCGCAGCTGGCTGTCTTCAATCTCTGCGTCGAGAAAAGTGGTGAAGTCAGCATCACTGGTCAGCAGTTCGGCCTGTTGCTGTTGTTGGTAAGAGGGGAGATGGGTCTGCTGAAAACGTTGCTGCCGCCGCAGGTGGTCAATAGCTTTATTGCGTGCCACCCGGTGCAGCCAGGCCACAGGTGAGTCGGGAATACCGCCATACCCCCAGGAGTTCATGGCCTGCAGCAGGGTGTCCTGCACCAGGTCATGCGCCACTTCCAGTTGCTGCATACCCAATACACGGGTAAGCACGGCTACCAGGCGGCCGGCTTCCGTGCGAAAAAGGTGATCAACCAGCTGGTTGACGGGTTCTTGGGGTAACAGAGCTGTGCGCATTTAATAAAATCCTTGGTCTGTCTGAGAATCCCTGGTCTGTCTAAGACAGACCAGGGATAATTTTTTACATATCCATCTTCATCACCTGGCGTACCTGCACGGTACCGCCCAGTTCAAAATCGGGACAAGCTTTGGCAATGGCGATGGCTTCGTCCATGTCTTTTGCGTTGACAATAAAATAGCCGCCTACTACTTCCTTGCCTTCGGTGTAAGGTCCATCGGTGACTACTTTGCCGCCGGTACCGCTCAGCAGTTTGCCACCAGGCAGCAGGGGCTCACCGGAGTCATAACGGCCTTCCTGGCTGAGTTGCTGTACCCAGGCCAGCCATTTGCCCATGTGGCCCTGTATTTCATCCGGACTGAGGTGATCGGGTTGACCGCCATGAAAGATCAGCATAAACTTTTCCATACGTTTAATTTTTTGGGTAAAAAGAAATTGTCATAGCAATGACGAATGAGAGGAAGGGAACCGGACACAAAAGTTAAAAAATGTACTGATGGATTTGAAAATTTGATGATTTGAGGATTTGAAGATGGGCAAAACAATGTACTAGCTGCTAATTAAGTGATTTACAATCGCACCAGGATAACATCCCGTTATACTAAATACATTGTTCATCCTTACATTGGTACATTCTCTACTCACCTTCAAATCCTCAAATCATCAAATTTTCAAATCGGGTAATGCTGGCATATTAATTCCGTTACTTCCCAAACAGCTGCTCCGTCATTTTCTTATCGTGGCCATAAATATCATCACGGAAATTGAGTAATCCCTCGCTGTCGACCCAGGCCGTAAAGTAACCGATAAAGACGGGAATGGTCTGTGGCAGGGTGACCCAGGTTTCTTTTCCTCCTTTCATGGTTTTATCGATCTTGTCTACCGGCCAGTCCTTATTGCCTTCGAGCAGGTAAAGCGCCAGTTTGCGGGGTTCGGCCAGGCGGATACAGCCATGGCTGAAAGCCCGGCTTGTTTCATTAAACAGACCCTTTGACGGGGTGTCATGCAGGTAAATATTATAGCTGTTGGGGAAAAGGAATTTCACCAGACCGAGCGAATTGCCCGGTCCCGGTTTTTGCCGTACCGATCCATTGATCATTTCCATATTGTGACGGGCCAGGTAATTTTTATTTTTCCGTATGCCCGGCAGAATCTCTTTCTGTACGATGCTGTTGGGCACATTCCAGTAGGGACTGAATACAATGTATTTCATATCGCCCCGGAAAATAACGGTGTTGTGCGCAGCACTACCCACTACCACATTCATCTTCCAGTTGAGTTTCCCTTCTTTATATACAAAAAGCTGGTAAGCGGGAATATTCACCAGCAGGTAATCGGCAGGCGGATTGGCCGGTACCCAGCGCATACGTTCCATATTTACCAGCAACTGGCGGATGCGATCTTCCAGCGGACGGTTGAGCTCTTTGATCATGGCAGTGCCGATCACGCCATCGTCTTTAATACCATAACGACGCTGAAATTGTTTGACAGCTTTTACCATCACACTGTCAAAAACCTGCAGGCTGTCAGTGGTTTTGAGATCGCCCAGCATCTGCAGCCGCTTGCGGATGGAGGCAATAGCGACCGAACTATCGCCGGGCTTATATGATTTTTGTGTGAGGTTGATGGGTTGCCAGGCCCCTTCTTTTTCCAGTTCATAATAACGCAGCAACTGCTGTCGCAGCAGGTTGTACTGGATGTATACCGGGTCATATTTATCAATGTCTTTTCCCTTATTGGTGATAAGCGAATCGAGTACGCCTGTCAGGTTGAGTTTTTTGCGGGGAATATACCAGCCCAGGTCGCGCGCATTGATATTGTCATCACCCTGGTAGGCTTTAGCTGTATAGCGAAAAAAACTGCTGGTAAGTAATAACTCCAGTTTTATACGATCTTCCTGCAGGGGCTGATAACGTCCGCTATCGGCTTCCATAGTGTCGAGCAGATGATGCAGATCCGGATTGTAAATGGAGCTGTCCTTTGCATAGCTGATATACTGATTCTGCATCTGCAGAAAACTATAGGCATATTCGGTGAGCCCGCTGCTGTCAAACCAGGCCATCTGGTAATTGCGGCCATTATAAAAGTTGCGTACTTCGAGCGACAGGCTGTCGGGCAGCTTTTCCGCCTGCATATAATTTTCCATCCGTGTACTGTCAAAAAACAGTTCGGTATAAGAGTTGGCCACATTGATGGTCGTATCACGCGGTACTATCTCTGTGTTCTTCTGCGGATCGGCATTCTGACAGGCTGCAGCCAGCAATACTACACTAAGGGCAAAGAGAATTTGTTTCATGAAGATAGCTGTTAATAAGGTATAAGGTATAGGGGTGAAGGTACGAAGGAATGGCAGGAGTTAAGTAATACTGCTGTCGGGAAGATTAATACAGAACAGGTAAAACGTTTCAGGCACTTTTTTCGAGATACTCTTTCAATGTCTTTGCAACAACGGACGGCGCAGAGATTGAAAGGTTGCAATCCGTAAGTCGTCACTAATGGATTCCAACTCATAGATGTTTTCAAAGTCAATTTTTGCCCCAATTGCCATAGATAAGGTTGTCTGCAAAAATACAATAAGAAGTAAAGGGGTGATCTGAACAGAAAATCTTCTGTTCAGATCACCCCCACGACATCTCCTGGAAGTGATTAGTCCGAACTGCAGTATGATGTGTTCAGACAGCTATGATATGAAATATGCTACAATTGCCCACCAGGATTTTATGAGAGACTCGAATCTGTTTTAATCCTTTCCGCTCTTCGCTTTTTCTCCTTTCAGATGCTGATCGAGGAATTTGAGGATCTCGCCATAACCTTTGATCTCATTTTCCTTTTTCACAAAACCATGGCCTTCGTCGGGGAATACGACGTAGTCGACAGGTACGCCATTCTTCTTAACAGCGGCCACCACTTCATCGCTTTCGATCTTGAGTACACGGGGATCGTTGGCGCCCTGTAGTACCATCAATGGTTTGTTGATCTTGTCGGCATGCAGCAGGGGTGAGTATGCTTTGAGGCGCACGGTGTCGGCTGTATTGGGATCGCCGATCTCTTCGTACAGCGCCTTGCGGAATGATTCCCAGTAAGGCGGTATTTCGCGCAGCGTACGCAGCCAGTTGGCCACACCAAAGAGGTCTACACCCGTTTTGAATTCGTTGGGATGAAAACACAATGCGGCAAGGGTCATATAACCGCCATAAGAACCACCGAGGATACCGATTTTGGTAGAGTCGATATAAGGCAGGTCAGCGAGGTATTTTTTACCCCATACCACGTCTTTGAGATCCTTGTCGCCATGATTGCGGTTATCCATTTTAAAAAATGTTTTGCCATAACCACTGCTGCCACGGTTGTTGACATCGAGCACGGCATAACCATGATTGACAAGGTACTGGATAAGAGAGAAATAGAACTGACCGGCCTGTCCGCCGGGGCCGCCATGTACAAATACAACCGCGGGCACTTTATTTTTTTCAGAAGCCTGGTGTGGTTTGTAATAGATGGCGGGTATTTCGAGTCCGTCAAATGATTTGTAACGCACTACCTGCGCCGATACCAGGTCGTCTGCATTTATCTCGGGATTGAGTGTATTGGTAAGTTGTTTCAGTTCCTTGCTTTCGAAATCGTAGCTGTAGAGATTGCCCGGTGCTTTGGAACTGCCCACATACAGGATCATCTTGCGCTCGGAACGCGAGATGCTGACGCTCATGATGCTGCCGTCGGCAATAGCGGGGAAGGCCAGTTCCTTGCCGGTCTGGTGATCAAAAAGGTGCAGCTTGTTGGCGCCGTCTTCATTGACATAGATCACGCGGTATTTTTCATTGTAGCTGATGCTCATGCCGGTCACATCCCATTTATCTTCATACACTTTTTCTTTGCGGCCTGTGGCTATTTCATAGCGGGCGGCATAGACAAACTCGCTGCCTTCATCGGTAAGGTAGTAGAGATATTTGCCATCGAGCGAGAACTGTACGGCAGAGTTGGTGCTTTCTGTACTGTCTGCATTGACCTTTTTCTGCTGATGGGTTTGCTGGTCCAGCACATACAGGTTAGAAGAGCTGGTGGTGATGGTCTGACCCAGGGCCAGGTAGCGCTCGTCGCTGGCGATAGCGCTTACATCAAAGCCATTGTCGTTTTTGTACATCAGGAGGCCGGTCCAGCTGCTGGTATCCATTTTATACAGGTCAAAAAAGCGGGGATCACGTTTGTTGGAACTATAATACAGGGAGCGTCCGTCGCGGGCCCAGCCATAGAAATTGGCTTTTTCGAGCGAATCGGAGGTGAGTTCGCGTACCTGGCCACTGGCTCTTAATAGGAAGAGGTGTGTATTTTCATTACCTCCTTTATCGGCATTATAGATGACATCCTGTGTGCCGGGCACAAAGCTGCTGGCAAACATGGATTCTTTGGCCGAAGAGGTGAGCTGTGTTTTTTTATTATCTGATAAATTGATTTTAAACACATTGAATATACCCGTTTCATTACTGCTGATCAGTAGCTGATTGTCGTCGCTGGTCAGCGAGCCGCCAAAAATGCTGGGACTCTTATAAAACTGTTCAATGGTATAACTTTTTACTTCGCGGGGCTGGTTGCTGTCCTGTTGGTTACAGGCGGCAAAGGTCAGGGCCAGCAGGCTGGCGGCAAGGATCTTTTTCATGAGCAGAAAGGGTTAAAAGAGGTAATGGAATTATAAAAGATAGGGATTTGGGGTGTAGCAGACAAAAGTCTTTTTGCCAGCGGGTTAAAGCCGGGTAGGGTGGCAAAATCAAGGGCTTATCCACAAGTTTTCAATTTCCCAATTTCGATTTCTGCTTTTCCCCCTGCCCCCTTACCTTTGCGGCCAAAATAAATACCCTCCCTTATATATGGCAAACGTAGGTAAAGTAAAGCAGGTCATCGGCGCCGTAATCGACGTGCAGTTTGATGGCGCCCTTCCTGACATTTACAACGCATTGGAACTCACCAAAGAAAATGGTGAAAAACTGGTCCTGGAAGTGCAGCAGCACCTGGGCGAAGACAGTGTACGTACTATCGCAATGGATGGTACCGAAGGTCTGGTGCGTGGTACCAAAGTAGTGGATACCGGCAAGGCTATTGCCATGCCAACCGGCGAGGGCATCAAAGGCCGCCTGTTCAATGTAACCGGTGATCCTATTGATGGTCTGCCTGCAGTAACCAAAGAGGGTGGTCGTCCTATCCACGCCAAACCCCCGGCTTTTGAAGACCTGAGCACTGCCACCGAGGTACTGTTTACAGGTATCAAAGTAATCGACCTGATCGAGCCTTATGCAAAAGGTGGTAAGATCGGTCTGTTTGGTGGTGCCGGTGTGGGCAAAACTGTATTGATTCAGGAGCTGATCAACAATATCGCCAAGGCCTACTCCGGTGTGTCTGTATTTGCTGGTGTGGGTGAGCGTACGCGTGAAGGTAATGACCTGATGCGTGAGATGATCGAAGCCGGCATTATGAAATATGGCGACGCTTTCAAACACAGCATGGAAGAAGGTGGCTGGGATCTGAGCAAAGTAGACATGAAAGAGCTGGCTGACTCTAAAGCCACATTCGTGTTTGGTCAGATGAACGAGCCTCCTGGCGCCCGTGCCCGTGTGGCCCTTTCCGGTCTTACCATTGCCGAATACTATCGTGATGGTGACGGACAAGGCAAAGGACGTGACATCCTGTTTTTCGTAGATAATATCTTCCGTTTCACCCAGGCTGGTTCCGAAGTATCGGCCCTGCTGGGACGTATGCCTTCTGCGGTAGGTTATCAGCCCACGCTGGCTACCGAGATGGGTATCATGCAGGAGCGTATCACTTCTACCAAAAACGGTTCAATCACTTCTGTACAGGCGGTATATGTACCTGCGGATGACCTGACTGACCCTGCTCCGGCTACAACCTTTGCTCACCTCGATGCCACTACGGTATTGAGCCGCAAGATTGCTGACCTTGGTATCTATCCTGCTGTGGATCCCCTCGATTCCACATCACGTATCCTGATGCCACAGGTAGTGGGAGATGCACACTACAACTGTGCTAACCGCGTAAAAGGTATCCTGCAGCGTTATAAAGAACTGCAGGACATCATCGCTATCCTTGGTCTCGATGAGCTGAGCGATGAAGATAAACAAACAGTAGCCCGTGCCCGTAAAGTACAGCGCTTCCTGTCACAGCCTTTCCACGTGGCAGAGGCCTTTACCGGTCTCAAAGGTGTACTGGTTCCCATCGAAGAAACGATCCGTGGTTTCAATATGATCATGGACGGTGAAGTAGATGAGTATCCTGAAGCAGCTTTCAACCTGGTAGGTAATATCGATGACGCTATCGAAAAAGGTAAAAAACTGCTGGCACAGGCACAGGGATAATTTGAAAATTTGAAGATGTGCTGCAAAGCATATCAACGAATCTTTTTCAATGCACAAATTTTCAAATCATGAATTTAGAGATACTGACTCCTGAAAAGAAACTGTACAGCGGCGAAGTGTATGGCGTGCAGATGCCCGGCATCAGTGGTTCACTGGGTGTGCTGGACAAACACGCTCCGCTGGTGAGTGCACTCACTGCCGGCCGTATCAAGGTCTTAAAGGATAAACATAATCATTTTGTATACTTCGATATCCAGAGCGGCTTCGTGGAAGTGCTGAACAACCGCGTTACCATCCTGGCCGAAGGCGCAACGTCCGTTGAAAACGATTGATTTCCGGAAAAGGGTTCCCCCCGTCAAACGAAGGCTTGATGTAAACTAACCCAGGGGACTCTAAAAGACTGGCGAAAAACCAGCCTATCCGGATTGTGAAAACTGTTCTGTAGCCCTCCTGATTTGTTCAGGGGGGCTTTCTTTTTGTCTTATCCCGCCGGAGGGCGGGATAAGACAAAAAGGTTTAAAGAGTTTAAAAGTTTAAAGGGTGTAAGGAGATGGTAGAGGGTGTATGGTTGAAGGAAAGGAGGGAGGGCAGGCAGACCTGCAGCGCTGCTATGTATGGTGGGGGTGTCTCTGATCACTATTTAATATCTCTGTCATTTAGCCAGTTGCGAACATTCGGGCACTGTGTTTGTATAAATTAGATAAAATACAGTGCCATGAAAAGGATGTTATTTGCCCTGCTGGGGCTGGCCCTGCTCAGCAGTTGTTCCAAAGATGCGGTCCGCAACCTGGACCCCGATGAGACCAATCTCTATATCACCAATAAAGACGAAGCGGTCAGCTTTGCCAGTTACAAGACATTTGCCCTGTCTGATTCCGCTGTTGTTATCCGCAACAACCAGCTGGTAGAAAAAATAAGAACTGATTTTGATGCCGCCTTTATCGATGCGCTGGCAGCACAGATGACGGCACGCGGTTATACCCGTGTCAGCCACGACAACAACCCCGACCTGGGCCTTACCGTCAACCGTATCTATAATGACTACTCCGGTGTGATCGATTATTACGATTACTGGAATTATTACGGCGGCTACTGGGACCCCTATTACTGGGGTTATCCGGGTTACAGCTACTATCCGGGCTTTTTTGGCGTTTATACCATTACAGATGGTGGCGTGATGGTGGATATGATCGATCTGAAAAATGCCAGCGCCAGCAGTCAGCTCAAACTGATCTGGAACGGGCTGGTACGTGGCTCCGGTACTTTTGGTATCAATCGTGCGGCCACTCACGTGAGTGCACTGTTTGCCCAGTCACCCTATCTCACCACACCTTAAATTGAATGACCATGAAAAAGAGTATTGTTTTAGCGATAGCGGTATTGCTGTTTACCGGACTGTGGGCCCAGCAGGGAGAGATGAAAATGCAGGTAAACCTGAATGGGGCCATCCCCGGGTCCTCATTAAAAGACCTTACCAATAATGCCAGCCTGCGTGGCGGCGAAATAGGATTGCTGTATGGTGTGAGTGATAAATTTTCTGTCGGCGTGCAGGTGGCCTACCAGGATTTTTATGAAAAATTTCCCCGGGCTATTTATAAACTCGACGATGGCAGTGATATTTCTGCTGTTATAACCAACAGTGTGCAGGTCATCCCCATCCTGGCCACAGTACGCTACGAACTGACTCCCGAAGCGCGTTTACGCCCCTATGTAGCTGCAGGCCTGGGGGGAGGATTATCTTTTTACAAACAGTACCTCGGCGAGTATCCCAGCTCTGCCAATAAGTTTGGTTTTGCAGCTCGCCCCGAAGCAGGTGTATATTTCCCTTTCAAACCACAATCGGCCAGCGGCGTTCAACTGGGAGTTTACTACAACTATATGTCGTATAATAAGTATGGGATAAAAGACCTCAGTTATATGGGAGGGAAGCTGGGCGTGGTATTTCCGATCCGCGATTAGAAGAGTAATGTGCTAATATGCTAATTTGCTGATGTGCTAATGAATATTGGAATCAAAATGGTTGATATATTCATTAATGGCTGAAATGAAAACTGCCGGCGAAGCCGGCAGTTTCTTTTTAATATCTTAATAATAATGGATGCATGAATAATAAGGGAACATTCAATATGAATCCCATTAGCACATTAGCACATCAGCAAATTAGCACATTGCCCAATCATCCTCCACTTGCCTGTTTTTTCTTTAACTGCTCATCCGCATATCCAAACACCTTCTTCATCAGGTCTGTTTTACGGAATTCGAGTTTGGTGCGGATCTTTTCTTCTTCCTGGGCCACTTCATTGAACATACCATCGATAGCGCGGGCGGCGATAAAGTCGGTCAGGCTGTTTTCGAGCGGTTTGTTGATAAAGGGGATCTTGTTGTAGGCACTGGCTATATTGGACCATTCCTTATTGGCGCCATTGAGATTGGCAGTGCTGTCTACAATGGGGCGGAAAGCGGTCATCAGCTCGGGCGACATGGCTGTTTTGAAATAGTCTGTAGCGGCGCGGGTATTATCCGTAATAAGCAGGCTGGTCACATCACGGAGATTCATCTGCTTTACAGAATTCAGAAAAATGGGTTTGGCTGCTTTCACAGAGGCGGTCATGGCATTGGTGAATTTGCTGGTGACCTGGTTGAGCAGGCTGCTCATACCGATATCCCTCAGCGTTTTTTCGATTTTTGCAGCATCGCCCGGCAGGGCAAAACGAAGCAGGGGATTACCATTGCTGGGATTGGCAAAGGCATCAAAACCAGTGTACAGGCCCTGTGTCAGGGCTTCACGCAATCCGCCGGCCATTTCAAATTCAGAAGGGGCGATAGCGGAAGCAATTTTTTGAAGTGTGTCACAGGAGCTGAGCAGCATGGTGCTGCTGAGGCAGAGGCCAAGTAGGAGACGTTTCATAGTCTGTAATGATTATATTTTTTAACAGGATGCGAAAGGAGACGTTGTGGTTGCGTGCATCCGCAGATCAGTTGAGCTGCGGGTCAATAGGATAATGGATCATCATTTCATATTCACCGCCCAGTTGCCGTAAGGCATCTTTCCAGATATCACCCGGTTGTGCATGAAATACCAGCTGGCGGTTGGCATGTACCGTAAGCCATGTTTTTTCCTGCATCTCCGATTGCAGCTGGCCGGCATCCCAGCCGGAGTACCCGATATAAAACCGGATACGGTCCAGGTCGATCTGGCCACTTTTGATCATTTCAACCGCTTTTTCAAACGAACCACCCCAGTATACACCTTTCATGATCTCCTGCCCGCCTGGGATATCATCGGGGTACTGATGCAGGAAATGGATGGTATCAAGCTGTACGGGACCGCCATAATAGACCGGTATCTGAAAGCCGGCAGCATCGGGTATCAGTTCATCCAGCGTATTTTCATATGGCCGGTTGATCACAAAGCCAAAACTACCCTCGTCATTGCTCTCACAAAGGAATACGACTGTACGAAGAAAATTGGGGTCCTTCAGAAAGGGATCCGCAATCAGTAATATGCCGGGACCGGGGTCAATCATGCTTCAATTTAAGGCATAAAATTATTGTCTTTGCATCATACCCGGAAAAAATAAGCCTTGCGGGAGCCGCTATGGTCTAAAGACAAGTTAAAAATTCGGATACCTGCATTGCTGATGTAGCCAGTGCAGGCATCTTAAACTATTTTTGCCCGATGGCTCCGGTATAGAAAAAGCTATTATCTTTCCATTAAACTAATCCATAGGGCAGGTGAAAAGAACGTTTACAGTCATTACCATCCTGATAACCATTTCTCTGATTGGTATCATCCTGATCCAGCTCTCGTGGCTGCAGAATATGATATTGCTAACCCAGGAGCAGATCAAGGAGAAAGTGCAGCAGGCCATCGTGAAGGTGGGTGATGACCTGATGCAATATAAAGGCAACTATACCACGGCTACGCATAAGCTCAACAACAGTATACTTCCCGACGATTTTTCGCTGGAATTTACCCGCCCCACCACGCTGGGCCGTCGCTTTTCCGCTGCTGAACTGTATGAAAAAATAAAAAGCGCATTCCGGGCAGTAGACCTGGATAAAGTGGAATTTGAGTTTGCCCTTACGACCATCAACCCCCGCACCCGCATGTGGGATGTGATAGAACGCCAGTCGCAGGGATTCCTGGAAGCCGTGGAAGATTCGGTCAATAATTTTTACCGGGGTTATCAATTGCCGGCACCAACCGGCTCGGCCACAGAAAACCTGGCGCCCGATGAATCCATTTTTATTGTGGCCAAGGATGTGAAGAAAACAGCCATCGAATCGCTTCGCTGGCGTATTGCCATCGCCCTGCTTTTTTCCATTATCATCGTAGTTGCTTTTTACCTGACGGTGCGCACCATGCTGCGGCAGAAAAAGCTCGGCGAGATCAAGAATGACTTTATCAACAACATGACGCATGAATTCAAAACACCTATTGCCACCATATCGCTGGCAGTAGATGCCATGCGCAATGAAAAGGTACTGCAGGACCGGCAAAAGATCAATTACTTCAGTTCCATTATCAAAGAAGAAAACCAGCGTATGAACCGCCAGGTGGAAACCATCCTGAAGGCTTCGCAGCTGGAAAAACAGGAAGTAAATCTGAATCTTCAGCCACTTCATGTACATGATATCATATCTGCTGTAGTGGATACTTTTCAGCTGCAGCTGCAGGAAAAAAATGGTGAAGCAGAAGTATTGCTGGAAGCAACCAACGATCTTATCTCGGCCGATGAAGTGCATTTCTCCAACCTCGTGAATAACCTCATCGACAATGCTGTTAAATATTCCAAAGACAATGTGCCGCTGAACATTCGCATCTCTACCGAATCAACAGCCAAAACATTTATCATGCGGGTGCAGGACAATGGTATTGGTATGAGCAAGGAAACGATAAAGCGGGTGTTTGAGCGTTTTTATCGCGCACATACCGGCAACCTGCACAATGTAAAAGGATTTGGCCTGGGACTTAGTTACGTGAAGACCATGGTACACGGCCATGGCGGTGATATTCATGTAGACAGTACGCTCGGCAAAGGGAGTGTATTTACCGTTGAGTTTCCTTTGAAGAAATAAGGTATAAAGAGTATAAAGGGTTTAAAGAGTTTAAAGAGATCATGAAAAACATACACCCTTTAAACCCTTTATACTCTTTATACATCTAGTATCGTCAAAGAAGCTTAACTCACCCATATCAAACATCCATCTCCATAGCTCAGAAACCGGAAGCCTTTTTCCAGCGCATAGTCATAGAGGTCGCGCCAGCCCTTACCGGCGAGTGCTGCTACCAGTAAGAGAAGAGTGGATTGCGGCTGATGAAAATTGGTGATCAGCCCGCTGATGACACGGGGCTTATAACCCGGTGCGATCAATATCCGCGTTTTGGTAATAAGCCGGTCGGTTTCTTTTAGCTGCATCCATTGCAGCAATGCCGTCAATGCTTCTTCACGACTGATACCCGGTTCCGGAGTGTCGTATACTTCCCATTGCGTAAGTCCCTGCTCAGGCGATTGCTGATGCAGTCGCCAGTTGATGCCCAGCCAGTAGAGCGATTCAAGTGTGCGCAGCGAAGTAGTACCCACGGCCACTACCGGATCATCTTTTTTGTCGATCAGTTGCTGCAGCAGTTGGCGATTGATATCGATAAACTCTGCATGCATGTCGTGCCCGGCCATCTGCGCTGCTTTCACCGGTTGAAAAGTGCCTGCACCTACATGCAGGGTGAGATAAGCACATTCAATTTCTTTTTTTCGCAGCTGTTGAAATACAGCAGGTGTAAAGTGAAGACCAGCGGTGGGGGCAGCCACAGAACCTTCCTGCCGCGCATACACCGTTTGATAACGCTCTGCATCGGTTGCCTCCGGTTTGCGTTTGATATAGGGAGGCAATGGTATGGCGCCTGCCTGGTGCAGCAGTTCTGCAAAGCTGAGATGTGCCGGGGTCCAGCTCAGCTCAATCAAAAAGTAACCCGGCTTTTTGTCGAGATAAACGGCTTCCAGTGTGCCACCGGCAGATCCGCTGAGCGTGCGTTGCAAAACCTGTCCCGGTTTCCATTTGGAAGCACCACCTACCATACATTTCCATACCACACGTTGCGATTGCTGCATAGCGCTGTTGATATCGCGGTACTGATCACCTGGTTCGAGGCAGAATATTTCTATCACACCGCCGGTTGGTTTTTGAAAAAGCAATCGTGCTTCTATGACACGTGTATCATTAAATACCAGCAATGAATTTGCAGGCAAATGGGTAGCGATGTTGTAGTATTGATCTTCACCTGTTATGCCATTATTGTAGATCAGCAGGCGCGAAGCATCGCGTTGTTCCAGCGGAAAATGTGCAATGCGGTCTGCAGGAAGATCGTAAGTAAAATCGGCAATAGAAAGTTGACGGGGATGCATAACGGGCGACTAACTGTCGTCTTTTGTTGAGCGGCAAAGATACTAACGGTTAGCCAGTCTGCGTACCAGTTTCAATCCACTCCATTGTTCATTCACCGCACATACTTTGATATCTACCAGGCCCATTGGCAGAGCCAGTTCGCGAATGCTGTCTTCGGTAATATCAGTGGGCATGCGTGCTGCTTTCTTATACCAGGATACCCAGAGTACCAGTTTGGGATTTCTGTCAAATACCGTTTGTAACTGGTATAAATGTTTCTTCAGCTCCGCCTGCTTTTCTACAAACAGGTGAACTACATCGGGCAGCGTGCGCGTACTACAGGGAGCAGGCGGGCCATCGGGTTGCAGCCAGCTCATATAATCGGCCGGCGCTTTGAATAGCAGCAGCCTGGTTTCTTTTGTAATGCCCAGTTTGCGGGCCAGTGGAGTGCCGGAGTAGCCAGCCATTTTTTCGGTAAATATCTCCCATTTTGTTTATTCAGGATGCAGGCCTGCCAGCCTGGCGTCGCCTGTTTCAACAAGAGTGTCCACAAGGTTGTCCACGTTTATCCCCGGGTTATCCACCGTAATTCACAGTCCATACAGTGCTTTTCCGCCCCACACCAGTAGAAACCGGCTGTAACCAGCCAGCAGCCTGAGTTTCAGGCTATGCAACAGGTGTGGAAAAAATAAAAACGGCGATTTTTGGTATCAAAGTGGTAAAAAGTGTTACTTTGTGTCTAGTAGAGTAAATTTTGATTCAATTCCCTGATACTGATGGACTTTCTTGGAGAATACGAGGCAACTCTGGACTTAAAGGGTCGCTTCCTTCTCCCGGCAGGCTTTAAAAAGCAGCTGCCGGAAGAGGAAAGTCTTCGCTTTGTTATCAACAGGGGGTTTGAAAAGTGTCTGACCCTGTACCCTTTGAATAGCTGGGAGCCACTTTTTGCACGAGTGAAAGCGCTGAATGAGTTTGATCCACGTGCCCGGGAGTTTAAGCGCTGGTTTCTGAATGGTGCCACATATGTGGAGCCGGATACCGCAGGACGACTGCTGGTACCGCCCAATCTGAAGGGCCATGCAGACTTGACAAAGGATATCGTGCTGGTGGCCGTGGGCGACAAAATTGAAATCTGGGATAGTAATAAGTACAAACAGTTCTTTGATTCATTCTCACCGGAAGCATTCAGTGATCTGGCCAATGAAGTGATGAATAAGAATCCGGGAATTCCTGGTTTGTCATGAGTAATGCTCATGACATAGGATCAGAGGTTCCGGATGCGGGCGGCAATGAATATCATGTGCCAGTATTGCTTCATGAAGCCATTGACGGTTTGGCCATAAAGCCAGACGGTACCTATGTGGATTGCACATTTGGTGGTGGAGGTCATGCACGGGCGATACTGCAAAAACTGGGTCCGCAGGGGCGATTGATCGCTTTTGACCAGGACGCAGATGCGCAACGTAACCTGCCTCCTGATGACCGGTTGCTTTTCATACCGCAAAACTTCAGGCACCTGCAGCGTTTTTTGCGCCTGCACCAGGTCACAACTGTGGATGGTATCCTCGCCGACCTGGGCGTCAGCAGTCATCAGTTTGATGAGGCGGACCGTGGTTTTTCCACCCGTTTTGATGCACCGCTCGACATGCGCATGGATCAGCGACAGGCACGCACCGCTTTTGATGTGGTACAAACATATACCGAACAGCAACTGCATAAGTTGTTTGAACAGTATGGAGAAGTTACCAATTCAAAGACGCTGGCCAGAACCATCGTACAGATACGTGGTCAGGTATCACTGCAGACGATCAATGGATTCAAGAATGCTCTTCGTGGAGTGGTGAAAGGAAACCCGAATAAGTACTTTGCCCAGGTGTTTCAGGCGTTGCGCATAGAAGTAAATGAAGAGTTGGTCGTATTGACAGAACTGCTGCAACAAATCCCAAAACTGCTGAAGCCCGGTGGCCGGGCCGCTATCATCACCTTTCATTCTCTCGAAGACAGGCTGGTTAAGAATTTTTTCAGGCGTGGTTCATTTGATGAGCCCGAAGAGAATCCTTTTTTCAATACCCAACCGGAGAATGAATTGCTGGTAATAACCCGCAAACCGATCGGCGCCACAGCGGAGGAACTGAAACGAAACCCCCGCTCCAGGAGTGCCAGGCTTCGGGTAGCAGAGAAGAAATAAGAGGCCTTATCATTTTTTGCGAAAGATATAAGGTGCCAACATACTGTAAAGTCTATATCCTGTGAGTTGACCATCGGCGAAAACCAAGTGAAAACCAGAAAAAATTGCGGCATGCAGGAAGCAGAAGAAAAAGTGAAAGAAAATAAGAGCGGCATGGATGCTGGCTGGAAAAGATGGCTCAACTATCAATCTGTTGTGCGCCAGGTTCCTTTTTTCCTTTTCCTCACACTGCTGGCCGTAATCTATATCTATAATGGACACCATGCCGATAAGACGGTGCGCCTGATCAGCCGCACTGCCAAAGAAGTGAAAGAGTTGCAGTACGAATATAAAACACTGAAGGGCGAAGTGATGTTCCGGAGCAAACAAAGTGAACTGGCCAAAGCGGTGGAGCCTCTGGGATTGAAAGAACTGACTGCTTCGCCTGCCGTGTTGGGAGTGACGCAGAAGAAAGAACAGTAAAATGACTTGGACGGTGTTTCGGTATGGCCCCGGCTCTACCAGCGGGGCCTACGCCGAAACTGATTAATATAAATAAACCTGCTGCCGGACTGGACCCTGGCAGATCATCAGAACGGACATTGGAAGTAAGACGTGATATATTATGGCGTGTGTATGTCAGTTTTCTCGGCATGGTAGTGCTGAGTGTACTGATCCTGGGTAAAGCTTTCTATATCCAGCGGGTGGAAGGTGAGCACTGGCGCACGATGAGTGACAGCCTGCATCAGCATATTGTGGAGCTGGATGCCGACCGCGGCACCATTTATAGTGAAGATGGACAAATGCTGAGTACTTCACTGCCTCAATTTGATATCTACCTCGACTTTATGGCCGATGGCCTTCGCGATAAGAACGGAAGAGTGTTCAAGGAAAACCTGGATTCCTTCTCACTGGCTTTGTCAAAACATTTTGACGACAAATCAGCTGCCGAGTATAAGACCATGCTCAAAGAGGGTTATGCCAAACGCCGCCGTTACTTTCCGCTGAAGAAAAAAATTTCCTTTGAAGACTACAAAGCCTTTCGCCAGTTTCCGCTCGTGCGCCTGGGGCGCAACCGGAGTGGGGTAATTGTCGAAGAGAGCAGCAAACGGTTATCGCCGTTCGGCCTCCTGGCCAATCGTACCATTGGTCTTTCCCGCGAGCATATTGCCAGCAACGGGAAAATGAAAAAACAGAATGTGGGTCTGGAAATGTCATACGACTCACTGCTCACCGGCGAAAAAGGACAACGTGTGGTTCGTTTTGCAGCAGCCGGAGCCATTCCTGTTGAAGGTTCGCAGGTGGAACCCGAAAATGGCAAGGATATCTATACCACGCTGGATGTAAACATCCAGGACATCGCGGAAAATGCACTGCTGCGCCAGATGGAATCAACAGAGTCACTCTACGGTACCTGTATTGTGATGGAAACCAAAACGGGTAAGATCAAGGCGATCGCCAATCTCGGCCGCCGGCCGGATGGCAGCTACTGGGAAGATGACAACTATGCCCTTCGCGTAACAGAGCCTGGCTCTACGATCAAGTTGGTGACCCTGCTGGCCGTGCTGGAAAAAGGTACCTCACGCCTCGACGACCTGGTAGAGGTAGGTAGCGCCGGTCATATGATGGTGGGCCCACGCAATGTGAACGATGCCGAACGTCAGCCCAAGGCCGTACAGACGGTAAAGGAATGTTTTGCGCACAGCTCCAATGTGGGTATGAGCAAAATCGCCTACAAGGCATTCCAGGACAAACCACAGGAGTTCAGGGAATACCTGCATAAGTATCATATGGACCGGGTATCGCCCATTGATCTTTCCAACATTCCCAAACCACGTGTAGCGCCACTGGATAAAAAGAATGGTGGTGTGATGAACATGATCACGATGAGCTTTGGCTATGCTGTACAGGTAAGCCCGCTACATACACTCACACTCTATAATGCTGTTGCCAACAATGGCCGCATGATGAAACCCTACCTGGTAAACAGTATCCGCAGGGATGGAGTAGTGATCAGGCAATTTGAACCGTCTGCGCTGGAAGAAAGTATTGCCAGCGAGAAAATAATAAAAGCAGCCCGCGAAAGTATGGAAGCTGTGATCACAGAAGGTACAGGCCGGCCGGCATTTAAGGGTATGCCTTTTGCTATTGCAGGCAAAACCGGTACAGCACACGTAGCCGATGGCAATATAAAATACAATGATGGTGTATACCAGGCATCGTTTGTAGGATATTTCCCTGTCAACGATCCGCAGTATAGCTGCATCGTAGTGATCCGTTCCAAACCACATGCAGCAGTACACTATGGCGGCTCACTGGCCGGACCGGTGTTTCGCGAAGTGGCTACCAAACTATATGCCATGTATGTGCAGCCCAAGGCTCCGGCGCCCTATGCAGCACCTAAAGACAGCACTGCCTTTTTCTATGCAGGCAATGCCGCAGATATAAAACAGGTGTATAAAACGCTGCAGGTAAATTATACAGATTCGGCTGCCGAAAACAACAACTGGGCTACAGCCTATGCGGTGAATTATCAGCCGGTGCTGAAGTCGCAGAATATAGGAAAACAGGTAATGCCCAATGTACGGGGTATGGGATTGAAGGATGCACTGTACCTGCTCGAAAGTATGGGAGCAAAGGTGAGTGCGAAAGGAAAAGGAAAAGTAAATGCACAATCCCTGCCGGCCGGTACAGCACTGGCTAAGGGAGCGGCTGTGCAACTGGAATTGAATTGATCAACCAACTATAGCGGAGACCAGTGTTATTACGGGATGTATTATATAAGGTAGCCATCAGGTCGGTATCGGGTTCAACCGAAGTGGAGATAACCGATGTGCAGATCGATTCCCGTAAAGTGAAGCAGGGCACTGCGTTCGTAGCAGTAAAAGGAGTGGCGGCAGATGGCCATGCCTTTATTGAAAAGGCGATAGAAGCAGGTGCAGCCGCTATAGTGTGTGAGCAATTGCCGGGTACGCTGAAAGAAGGAGTAGTGTATCTGCAGGTACAGAATAGTAGTGCAGCAGCAGCCTGGATGGCACATAACCTGTATGGCCAGCCTTCCGAAAAACTGAAGCTGGTAGGCGTAACAGGTACAAACGGAAAGACAACGATTGCCACGTTGCTATATAAGCTCTTTACATCATTGGGATATACCTGCGGACTCATCAGTACGGTAGAAAACAGGATAGGGAATGAAATAGCACCTGCCACACATACTACACCTGATGCCGTAAGCCTTAACCAGCTGCTGGCACAAATGTTGCAATCGGGCTGCTCACATGTTTTCATGGAAGTCAGCTCACATGCACTGCATCAGCATCGTGTTACAGGATTACAGTTTGCCGGCGGCATATTCAGCAATATCACACATGATCACCTGGACTATCACAAAACCTTTGATGAATATATCAGGGTTAAGAAAAGTTTCTTCGATGGTCTGTCCTCATCCGCCTTTGCCATCAGCAATGCAGATGATAAACGGGGAGTGGTGATGTTGCAGAACACAGCAGCACATAAGTATCTCTACAGTCTGCGCACACTGGCTGAGTTTAAAGGAAAGATCATTGAAAACAGTCTTTCCGGGCTGGCCATGACCATTAATGATCAGGAAGTGCATTTCAGGCTGATCGGAGAATTCAATGCCTACAACCTGCTCGCTGTCTATGCAGCGGCTATCTGCCTGGGCGAAGAAAAGAGTGAAGTGCTGCGTCACCTGAGTGTACTGACCGGGGCCGAAGGGCGGTTTGATTATATCGTATCGCCAAAGGAACGCATCATTGCGATCGTGGATTATGCACATACACCGGATGCCCTGCTGAATGTGCTGGCTACGATCAACAAACTGAAGCAGGGATATGAGCAGGTGATAGCGGTAGTAGGTTGCGGTGGTGACCGGGATAAAACAAAAAGGCCGGTGATGGCTGCGGCAGCGGTTGAACATAGTGATAAGGCCATTTTCACCAGCGATAATCCGCGATCGGAAGACCCGGCCCAGATCATTAAGGATATGGAAGAAGGATTACCGGCCGCAGCAAGACGTAAGTATATCGCCATTACAGACAGGCAGGAAGCTATCCGTACTGCAATCAGCCTGGCCAAACCGGAGGATATAGTGCTGATAGCAGGCAAAGGACATGAAAAGTACCAGGAAATAAAAGGTGTAAAACACCACTTTGACGATAAGGAAATAGTGCAGCAGGTATTTGAACAATTAGGAAAGTAAACAGATCAGAACAACGACAATAACCATTAACCAGCAGTATGCTTTATCATTTATTTGATTGGCTCAACAGGCAAAACATCGACTTCCCGGGGAGTGAGCTTTACCGCTTCATTTCCTTCAGGGTGCTGCTGGCTGTACTGTTGTCGTTGCTGATTACACTTATTTATGGAAAACGACTGATCCGCCTGCTGCAAAGAAAACAGGTTGGCGAATCGGTACGTGATCTGGGGCTGGCCGGTGAGCAGCAAAAGAAAGGTACGCCTACCATGGGTGGTATCATTATCATCCTCGGTATCGTATTGCCAACATTGCTCTTTGCACGTCTGGATACGGTGTATATCCAGCTGATGCTGGTGGCTACGGTGTGGCTGGGTGTTATCGGTTTTGTAGACGATTACCTTAAACTCCGGGCCAAACGACTGGCACAGGAGCAGGGAGTAGCCTACAAAAAAGGTGATAAAGACGGACTGGCGGGTTGGTTCAAGATACTGGGCCAGGTGGGACTGGGTATCACCGTGGGGGCAGTGCTCATCTTTCACCCGGATGTGAAGATCTGGCGTGAGTATCACGGAGCGCCCAAGGCCGAAGTGATCACCAAGATGGTAAATGGCAAAGAGAAACATTTTGTAGAAACAAAGGAGCCGGTTACGACCATTCCATTTGTAAAAAATCATGAGTTCAATTATACCAAGCTGCTGCCCGAAGGACTGAGAAAATATTCATGGGTGCTGTATATACTGGTGGTGATCTTTATTATCACCGCAGTGTCTAACGGAGCCAATATAACAGATGGGTTGGATGGGCTGGCCACGGGGACTTCGGCACTGATAGGAGTGTGTCTGGGCATTTTTGCCTATGCCAGTGGCAGTTTCGTATTTGCCGACTATCTCAACATCATGTATATACCCGATCTGGGAGAGCTGTCGATATTTCTGGCAGCCATGATCGGGGCCTGTGTGGGTTTTTTATGGTACAACTCTTATCCGGCCCAGGTGTTTATGGGCGATACGGGCAGCCTCACACTGGGTGGCATCATTGCAGCTATCGCCATTATTGTGCACAAAGAGTTGCTGATACCGATTTTCTGCGGCGTATTTCTGGTAGAAAATCTGAGCGTGGTAATACAGGTGACCTATTTCAAATATACCAAACGCAAATATGGCACAGGCCGCAGGGTTTTCCTGATGAGCCCATTGCACCATCATTTTCAGAAGAAAGGATATCATGAGGCAAAGATTGTGACACGCTTCTGGATCATGACCGTATTGTTTGTATTGCTGAGCATAGCTACGTTGAAATTAAGATAACAGACCGGATAAGAAGATCAGAACGGACTTATTGAAAAACCACTCACCCTATTCCACGGATCCGAACCCCGTGATGGTTGTCTCTGATGAATGAATTGTGGTGCATTACCAAATCAATGCTTGTGAAGAACCATTTTCCGTACGCTCATTGAAAATCTATGAGTAAACGTCTCGTCATATTAGGAGGGGGAGAGAGCGGGGTTGGCGCCGCCCTCCTGGCGCAACAGCAGGGATACAACGTATACCTGGCCGATGAAGGTTCTTTGAAAAATGAATACCGGCAGACACTGCAGCAGGCAGCCATACATTTCGATGAAGGAAAAGTATCGGCCGATCTGTTGCTGGCAGCCGATGAAGTGATGAAAAGCCCCGGCATACCGGAGAAGAATGAATGGATGAAAAAGATACGCGCAAAGGGCATACCGGTGATCAGTGAAATAGAACTGGCCTACCGGCACAAAGGCAACAGCCGCATCATCGCTATCACCGGCAGCAATGGTAAGACCACAACTACTGCGCTTACCTGGCATATCTGTAAAAAAGGTGGCCTCGATGCAGCCCTCGTAGGCAACATCGGCTATTCATTTGCCAGGCAGGTAGCAGAAGACCCAAAGCCGGTATATGTGGCAGAGATCAGCAGCTTTCAGCTCGACGATATCCATACGTTCAGACCTGATATTGCGATCCTGACCAACATCACAGAAGATCACCTGGACCGCTACGATTATAAGTTCGAGAACTATATCCGTAGCAAATTCAGGATCACAGACAATCAGCAACCCAGTGATTACTTCATATATAATGCTGATGATGAAGTAACCATGAAGTATATAAAACAATTCGATATACACGCAAACCAACTGCCAATCAGTATGAAAACAGAAACTAAAGGAGCTTTTATCAAAGACGGGGATATGTACGTACGGACAGGAGAAGAATTTACCAGTATGAGTGTATATGATTTTGCCCTCAAAGGGAAACATAACCAATATAATACCATGGCAGCATGTGTGGCCGGATCTACGATGGACATCCGGAAGGAAAAGATCAGGGAAGCCGTACAGGATTTCCAGAGCCTGGAGCACCGCATGGAGCCCGTGGCTACAGTACGGGGTGTGGAGTTTATCAACGACAGCAAGGCGACCAATGTCAACTCTACCTGGTATGCGCTCGAAAGTATGACCAAACCTACCATCCTGATCCTGGGTGGCGTGGATAAAGGGAATGATTACTCATTGATAGCTGACCTGGTAAAAGAAAAAGTACGTGCGATCATTTGCATGGGTACAGATAACCGGAAGATCCATGAAGCATTTTCTTCTATCGTCAATCCCATTGTGAATACAGAAAATGCACAAGATGCCGTACAGGCCGCTTTCCACTTTGCCAACAAAGGCGATGTGGTACTGCTGAGCCCTGCCTGTGCTTCTTTTGATCTGTTTAAGAATTATGAGGATAGGGGGAATCAGTTTAAGAAAGCGGTAAAAGAGTTGTAAGTGATAAGTAGTAAGTGAGGAGAAAGGTAAAAGGTAAAAGGTGGAGGGCGGAAAACCTTACACCCTATACCCTTAACCTTCAACCTTATCAGAACAATTTGAACTTTTGTAATTGGACGCAATAAAAGACATACGGTTTACTGAATTGGGCAATAGCCTGCAGCCGCGCAACCTGCTTAGCAAGACCAGGGGTGATAAAGTGATATGGGCGCTGGTGATCCTGCTGGCCCTCATGTCTTTGCTGGCGGTATACAGTGCCACCGGTTCGCTTGCGTATAAAAATTATAAAGGCAATACAGAAATATACCTGTTCAAGCAGGTGGCTTTTATCATCGTGGGGGTACTGGTGGTTTATTTTGCCCACCTGGTCAACTATACGGTATATGCGCGCGTGGCCACCATTCTGTTTTTGCTTTGTATACCATTGCTGATCTATACCCTGTTTTTTGGTGTGCGGATGAATGAAGGCAGCCGCTGGATCCGTTTGCCGCTGATCAATATGACCATGCAGACGTCTGACCTGGCTAAGCTGGCGCTCTTTATGTACCTGGCACGACTGCTCAGCCGCAAGCAGGATGTGATCAAGGATTTTAAAAAAGGTTTTTTGCCGGTAATGGCTCCCGTGGCTATTACCTGCATGCTGATTGCACCGGCCAACCTGTCGACGGCATTGTTGCTGGGTGCCAGTTGTATGATGCTGTTGTTTATCGGCCGCGCAAGAACCAAACATATTCTGCTGGTAGCAGGTGTGGCACTGATCCCGATCATGTTCCTGATCATTGCGGCAGTTACCAGGCATAAGTCGGGTGAGCAGGAGACAGCTGCAGTGACCAAATCTTCGTCAGGATTGTTTGGTCGTGTAGATACCTGGATCGGCCGTGTGGAGAATTTTATCTATGGAGGCAAGGAAGCGAATGATGATGATATGTACCAGGTAAACCAGGCCAAGATGGCTATTGCCAAGGGTGGGTTGCTGGGAGTGGGACCGGGTCACAGCACCATGCGCGATTACCTGCCGCAGGCCTACAATGATTTCATCTTTGCGATCATAATCGAAGAATATGGATTTGCAGGAGGAATGTTTATCGTGTTTGTCTATCTCGTGTTTCTGTACAGATGTATCCGGATTTTTAAAAGATGTCCGTATGCATTTGGAGCATTCCTGGCACTGGGGCTCAGTTTTACACTGGCCATACAGGCCATCGCCAATATGGCGGTGACGGTAAATCTGTTTCCGGTTACGGGTGTTACACTGCCACTGGTGAGTATGGGAGGATCCAGTTTCATTTTTACCTGTCTCGCTATTGGCATCATATTGAGTGTGGCGAGGAATGTGGAGAAGCTGGAAGGCGGTGAAGGGCAAAAGGCAGAAGGATGAAGGCAAAAGGTAGAAGAGAGATAAGGTAGCTATAAGTTTTAATCAAAGCAGAAGGAGTAAAGAACGTCTTTAACCTTCCACCCTTAACCTTCAACCTTACATCATAGCAGAATTAATGAAAAAGAGGATAATCATAGCAGGAGGAGGAACAGGAGGGCATATTTTCCCGGCCATCGCTATCGCCAATGCGCTGCGCCAGCTGGATAGTGAAGTGGAGTTGTTGTTTGTAGGAGCCAAAGGGAAAATGGAAATGGAAAAAGTACCGCAGGCGGGTTATCGTATAGAAGGGCTGGATATTGCAGGATTCAACAGAAGTTCTTTGATAAAAAATATCGGATTGCCTTTTAAGCTCGTAAAGAGTTTCTTTCAGGTGAAAAAGATATTCAGGGCTTTTCGTCCCGATGCGGCTATTGGAGTGGGAGGGTATTCGAGTTTTCCGGTACTGCGTTATGCGCAGGCCAGGGGGATCCCCACATTTATCCATGAGTCTAATTCGTTTGCCGGTAAGAGCAATATCATGCTGGGCAAAAAAGCAACCCGCGTGTATGTGGCTTCCGAAGGGATGGAAAAGTTTTTTCCGGCAGATAAGATACGGATCACCGGCAACCCGGTGCGTGCCGCTATCGTGAATACAAAGGAGAGCCGGGCAGAAGCACTTGGTTTTTTCTCGCTGCAGGGCGATAAGAAAACAGTGCTGGTGGTAGGAGGTAGCCTGGGAGCCAAAACAATTAATGAAGCAATCGATAAAGGACTGGATCAGCTGGAAGCCGCAGGCTTGCAACTGATCTGGCAAACCGGAAAACCCTATGCAGACCAGGCGAGGCAGCGTGCCAGTGGCCGGTCGTTTGTCTGGGCCAATGATTTTATAACCCAGATGGAGAAAGCGTATGCAGCAGCTGATATGGTAGTGGCCCGTTCGGGAGCCATGACCGTTGCCGAACTGACTGTAGTGAAAAAGCCCGTTTTATTCGTACCCTATCCCTACGCAGCCGAAGACCACCAGACTGTTAATGCCCAACAGCTGGTGTCGAAAGGTGCGGCCCTCCTGGTAAAAGACAGCGAAGCAAAAGACAAACTGATACCTGCTTTGCTGGAGCTGGCCGGGGATGAAAGAAAACAGGCAGACATGAGAAATAATATGGCCAACCTGGCCCGTGTGGATGCAGATGTGCAAGTGGCCAGGGATGTATTGTCCGTATTAAAAAAATGATTGTACGTGATTGAACCTAACCCGATAAGAAAACTTATGGCCGATGCTGCTGCTGATAGGGCAGGCGGTCAGACCGTACCAGTCAATACTGTCCTTATGAACTCCCCTTTCAGGGGGCTTGATGGAGTGCAGCAAGTGTATTTCATCGGCATCGGAGGCATCGGCATGAGTGCACTTGCCCGGTTCTTTGTAGCAAAAGGTGTAAAAGTGAGTGGGTATGATAAAACACCCACACCACTTACCCGGTCACTGGAGCAGCTTGGTATTATCATTCATTACGAAGAAAACCTGCAGCAGATACCGGCAAAGCCTGACCTGGTGATATATACACCAGCCATACCGGCCACACACCAGGAACTGGTGCATTACCGGCAGTCAGGTGTCAAAGTGGTGAAACGGAGTGATGTGCTGCAGCTGATAACGGAAAGTTCTTTTAATATATGTGTGGCAGGCACGCATGGCAAAACCACCATTACCACCATGATCGCACATTTGCTGCGTCACAGTGGGTTTGGCTGCAATGCTTTCCTGGGAGGTATCTCGGTTAACTATGATACCAACTTCTGGAGTGACCCCAGAAATGTATGCGTGATTGAGGCCGATGAGTTTGACCGTAGCTTTTTGAAATTAAGTCCCGACATAGCTGTGATATCGGCTATGGATGCAGATCACCTGGATATCTATGGTACTGCCGATGCGGTAGAACAGGCATTTATTGATTTCAGTAAATGTATTAAGCCCGGCGGCACCCTGGTGGTGAAAAATGGTTTGAAGCGTACTGCAGAACTCAAAGGCAGTTATCAGTTGCCATATGGCCTGAAAGCTGCTAAAGGAGGTGCCTATGCTGCCAATGTGCGAACACATCAGGGCAGTTATACGTTTGATGCAGTACTGCCTGGCAAAACCATTACAGATGTGACACTGCATATGGGTGGTATGCATAATGTAGAGAATGTGATGGCAGCTATAGCAGTAGCAGACCGGTTGGGAATAGAACCAGCAAAGATCCGTGCAGCCGTGGAAACATTCAAAGGAGTGAAGCGGCGGTTTGAATATGTGCTGAAAAACGAAGAAGTGGTTTTTGTAGACGACTATGCACATCATCCGCAGGAGCTGGAAGCATTGATAGGCGGAGCGCGTCATTTGTTTACAGACCGGAAAGCAACGATCATTTTTCAGCCGCACCTGTTTACACGCACACGCGATTTTGCCGAAGGCTTTGCCGCTGCGCTGGACGGGGCCGATGAAGTAATACTGCTACCGATTTACCCGGCCCGCGAACTGCCGATAGAAGGGGTAAGCAGTGAAATGATACAGGGGCTGATGAAACGGACAACGGTGGCGGTGCTGAGCAAGGAAGCAATGCTCAAATGGGTGAGCGATGTATATGTGCCGGGTCTGAGTAAACGCACACCCGGTTTGCTGATCGCGGCAGGAGCAGGAGATATCGATGCACTGCTGCCAGCTATTAAAGAAAGATTGTCAGTAAAATAAATAGTGGGTACAAAGAAAACGATAAGAAGAATTGTGGTAGTGGCTATCTGGTTGGCCATCGGCACCGGTATGCTCATGCTATTGATCGCAGCCATTGGCAGGCAGAAAAAAGAGACCTGCAAAGACTATGTGATCAGCATCAGCGGAACCGATAACCGGGAGTTGTTTTTACAGAAAAATGATGTCGTTGCCCTGTTGAAGGCAGCCGCAAAAGGAAAGATAAAAGGACAACCGATCGCCTCACTCGATCTGTGGAAGATGGAGCAGCTGCTCGAAGGCAATCAGTGGGTAAAAGATGCGCAACTGTATATAGACAACAAGGAAGTGCTGCATGTAAAAATACAGGAGCGTACACCCGTAGCGCGTTTATTTACCAGCGCAGGCCAGTCCTTTTACCTCGATGAGAACGGGCAAAAGCTGCCGCTCTCTGAGCGAATGAGCACCCGCCTGCCGGTATTTACCGGGTATATGGATAAAAAGAAAATGACGGCTGCGGATAGTGTATTGCTGAATGATATCGTGCATACAGCTGCCTATATCAACAGCCAGCCATTCTGGAGTGCACAGGTAAGCCAGATAGACATTGTACCGGCCGGCCCGCGCACCTGGGAAATGGATATGGTACCACTGATCGGTTCACATACCGTGAAGCTGGGTAATGGAAAGAACATTGAGCAGAAGTTTGACCGCCTGTTTACTTTTTACAAAGAAGTACTGAGTAAATCAGGGTTTGGAAAATATAAAACAGTAGATGTACGCTTTGCCGGCCAGGTGGTGGCAGCCCGTAGTGAGAACCCGAAGGTAGACCAGGCACAGCTGAAGCGTAATGTGGATGCGCTGCTACGGCAGATCAAGGAAGCAGAGAAGGCGGCAGAAGAAGATGCAGCAGCACAGCAGCGAACGGCTACCGCAGCTCCTGCAGCTGGTGCAGCGAGACCGGCTGCCGATGCAGACAAACCGGCTGATAATGCTAACCGGCAACCCAGAAATGTGATGCCACGCCGCGATCAGCCAAAACCAAATACGAACAACAACTAAAAACAACATAACATGATCAAGGAACAACCCATGCTGACTGGCGCAGATACAGGCCCTGGCCGGCTCAATGGAACAGAACAACCCATCATTGTGGGCCTCGACATAGGCACTACCAAAATCGCTGTGATTGCCGGCCGTAAAAATGAGTATGGTAAACTGGAAATACTTGGCTTCGGTAAAGCCAATTCGAATGGCGTGAAGCACGGCCAGGTATTGAATATCGATGAGACGATCAAAGCGATTCGTACAGCACTCGACAATTGCTTTGCCTCCAACCCCAACCTCGACATCAACGAAGTATACGTAGGTATTGCCGGCCATCATATCAAAAGCCTGCAGACACGTGGCGATATCGTGCGCCAGGCTACTGAAAACGAAATTTCACAAAAGGAAATTGATCAGCTGATAGCAGATCAGTACAAGACCTATATTCCTGCGGGCGATCAGATCATTGATGTGATACCCCAGGAGTTTACAGTAGATAATTTTCAGAACATTCCTAACCCCATCGGGTACAGCGGTGTGAAAGTGGGTGCCAATTTCCACATCATCACCGGTGATAAAAATGCTATACGCAATATCAACCGCAGCGTGGAGAAATCCGGATTGCATACCAAGGACCTGGTACTGCAACCCCTGGCCAGCTCTTCGGCCGTAATGGCGCAGGAAGACCTGGAAGCAGGTGTGGCGATTGTGGACATTGGAGGTGGTACTACCGACCTGGCTGTTTTTTATGAAGGTATTCTGAAGCATACTGCGGTGATCCCCTTTGCCGGCGAGAACATCACCAACGATATCAAAACCGGTCTGGGTGTATTGAAGACCCAGGCAGAGCAGATGAAAGTGCAGTTTGGCAGCGCACTGGCCAACGAAGCCAAAGCCAATGCCTATATCACTATCCCCGGTCTGCGCGGCATGCCTGCCAAAGAGATCAGTGTTAAAAACCTGGCCAATATCATCCAGGCCCGCATGAGCGAGATCATGGATTTTGTGACCTATCACCTCAAGCAGGTTGGATTGGATAACAAATCACTCAATGGTGGTATTGTACTTACAGGCGGTGGTTCACAACTGCGCCATCTCATTCAGCTCACAGAATATGTGACTGGCCTGCCTGCACGCATTGGTTTCCCCAATGAGCACCTGGCTGCGGGTCATATCGAAGAGCTGGCCAGACCAACCTATTCGACCTGTATCGGTCTTATCCTCAAAGGGTATGATGATTATGAGCACAACCGCAAACAGTTTGAGACAGAGTACAAAAAAGTAGAAGTGCCACAGGGACTGAAACAGCAGGAAGTCGAAGCGGCAGCGGTAGTGACAGTAGAAGAGGAGGAAGAAGAAATGGAAGCACCGCAACGGGTGAAACAACGCAAAAGCCTCAACAATTTCTGGGGCAAGTTCAAAGACGGGATCATTGATCTTTTCAAAGAAGAAGAAGATAAACATTTATAAGCACGGACTAACCAACCATGCTTGCTTACTAACCCAACAACCCAAATTCTAAACTACCCTCGCCTTCATCCTATGAGTACAGGCAAAGAGGGTTTTAAACGGAGATAATATGATACATTTTGATTTGCCCAAGGAAAAATCATCTATCATCAAGGTAATTGGTGTAGGTGGTGGTGGCGGTAATGCGGTCAATCACATGTTCGGTCAGAACATTGAAGGGGTAAACTTTATTATTTGTAATACCGATGCACAGGCACTGGCCAACAGTGGTATCCCCAACAGGGTACAGCTCGGGCCACACCTTACCCAGGGCCTGGGTGCCGGCGCTAACCCCGAAATTGGCCGTCAGGCTACCGAAGAGTCGCTCGAAGAGATCAAGCGTATTCTGGAAGTAAATACCAAGATGGCCTTTATCACAGCCGGCATGGGCGGTGGTACCGGTACAGGTGGTGCGCCCATCATTGCCAAGATATGTAAGGATCTCGGTATCCTTACTGTAGGCATTGTGACCACACCATTTACGTACGAAGGGCGTAAACGTCAGCTGCAGGCAGAAGACGGGATCAAGAACCTGAAGAATTATGTAGATACGCTGCTGGTGATCAGCAATGATAAACTGCGTCATCAATATGGCAATCTCAAAATGCGTGAAGCATTTGAGCGGGCGGATAATGTGCTGGCCACTGCTGCCAAATGTATCACCGATGTGATCAACAGCACCGGCCAGATCAACGTTGACTTTGCGGATGTATGCACCGTTATGCGCAATGGTGGTGTGGCTATCCTCGGTAGTGCTGCGGTGGCTGGTGAGAACCGTGCCAATAAAGCTATTGAAGAAGCACTTAACAGTCCGCTGCTCAACGACAGCGATATCCGTGGTGCCAAATGGATCCTTATCAATATCAACTCCTGCGAAGGTGAGCATGAGTTTACGATGGATGAAGTCGAAATTATCCAGAGCCATCTGCTCAGCCAGGCTGGCGAGGGTACAGATGTGATCCTGGGTCTGGGTTACGACAATACGCTGGGCGATAAACTGGGTATTACCCTTATTGCTACAGGGTTTGAATACCGTGATCCGTTTACGATGAAAGAAAAGAAACAACCCCTGCCACAGCAGGAGGAGAAAATAGTGATGGTGCTGGGCGATACACCCAAATCCACACCTCCCCCCGCTGCTGTAGTACCTGCAACTACACCCGTAGCAGCTGTCAGTCAACCTGCAGAGACAACTCCGCAGGCACTGGCCCCGCGACTGGTAGAAGAACTGCCGGCAGCCGAAATACCCATGCCAGAAGCGCACGAGTATGTAGAGCAATCGTATCATCGTGAGCAGGAGCCTTTGCTGTTGTTTGAACTGAATATGCCTGGTGAGGCTGCTATTATCGGAGTGCCCGGCAATAACAATAAGGAAACGGCACAGCCCAAAGTAGAGCTGACTGCAGAAGAGGAAAAGTCACAAGAGCTGATGCCTTTCCTGTCGGAGCCCGCGCCTGTTGCTGAAAAACCCATGCAGCAGTCATCAACATCTCCTTTTGTAAGCAAACCAGCGCCTGCGCCCGTGGCAGGTACTAAAAATAGTAATACTCAGCAGCCAGCGGCTGCAGGAGGTTACCTGGCCAGACCATCCAATATCTACGCAGAGTCAAAAGCAGAGGTTATCCCCTCAAAGCCCGCTGCCGAAGAGCCGGTCCCCTCACCAATCGTTGCCGCAAAAGCCGATGAAGACATCAGCGAAATGCAAATGCAACTGGTAGAGCGGGATGACATTCCAGCGGCGGATATGCCGTTGGCCCATCAAGCTCAGCAACCATCCGGCAACAAAGCAGAGGATCCAGCATTGCTGGACGAAGCGGAGGAGCAAAAACGAAGGGCGGCCGAACGTCTTAACAAGTTGCGCAACTTGTCATTTAACGTGAATGGCGCAGACCCTAACAATGAGTTTGAGACAGTGCCGGCATATATCCGCCGCAATATGGAATTGCATAACAATTCTAACCACGTAGAGCAGTTTTACAGCAACTACGAAGTGCGGAAAGACGACAAGAATCAAACCCAGATCAGCACGATCAATACATTTCTTGACGGGAAAAAACCCGATTAAATTACAGGTCCCCGGTGTCAGACCGGGGACCTAATGATTATTCTCCGGTATTTCACAGGAGAAGCATTCGTTCCAATGAAGCCTCTAAACGGCCGTGTTTTTAGTTGTTCCCCGGTGTTTTCACCGGGGTTTTTTATGAATAGTGGACAGTTAAGAGTGGACGGTTCGTTGGATAATTTTAAAGGGTATAAGGGGGATTTATTAATCCCTTATACCCTTTAAACCTTTATACTTTTAAACTTTGTTAATCCTTCGGCTTTTCCTGAAACAACCCGTCAATCAGCTGCTGGCTGAAATGTACGGTGGGTTCATTGGTAATATTGTGATATACGGCAGAGACGAAGATGGTCTGTGCAGCACTGATGATCGCCGTTACGATAAAACAACCCAGGATGGCCAGTGCCACGCCCACCATTGGATGAATGATATAACCCAGCATAAAAAATACAACACCTACTACCAGTACACCGATAAACTGGATCAGGCCCAGGCTGAAATTACCGGCCAGGCTTTCGCCCCATTTTTCTTTCATCAGCTGAGACGAGCGTTTGAACGCTTCCAGTGGTCCCTTATTCTCATAAGCGATCACCGGCACTACAAAGAAAGTGGCTACACCCCATACTATACCGATGAGACCAGTGATGATCTTGCCGACAACACCGGAGTTTTCCTGTATAGCTTTAAGTATCGTGCCGACAATGCCGGCAAATACAGCCCAGGAAAAAATAACGCCCACGCGGCTCAGGCTAAAACGGATCCCTTCGCTTAATGACACCTCCTCGCCACGGAAATACAACCGTGTACAATGAATGAGCGCCATATTGAAAAAAACAATGATGAAATAGTTGATCACATAAAAAACGAACAGGATCGCATATTGCAGGATCGGATTTTCATTTTCGTCCAGGAAATCAGTATTCCAGCCATTACTGGCCAGTGCACCGACTACAAATGAACCGATGACCAGTATCAGCGATATGCTGGACAGAATGGGAAATAATACCAGCTGCTTGTTGGCATTCAGTACCTTGAAACTGTTCATAGCTATCTTCCAGCCATTGGATAAGCGTTCAAAAAAACTCATGGTGATAAGTTTGGTTAAGGCCTTTAAAATAGACTTTATTTCAGGAAAATAGAAATAGCAGCCGGAAGGGCTGCCATTTTTTACAATAAATTATTGATTGCCTATTATATAAGCATAAATTAATTGCGCAAATCAATTCTCCGGAAATGTTGCTGGATCAGGTAGGCAAATAAAACCAGGTAGGCCGCTGCGACTATAATAAGGGTTTGGTCGGTGAGTGTACGGTTTTCTAACATACCCGGTTTAAAAGGATTTGGAACTAAGGAGTCTGTACTCTCGAGCGGTAGCAAATAACCAGCCTGACTTTTTCTCATGGTCATTATCAGCCAGAGAATATTATCTACAATGCATACCACTGCAAAATAAATAACAATGGCAAGCCCCGTTCTCTTGATCAGAATAGCTATTACATATCCTGCCAGGAGGTACATGGTAGCCATCAGCACAAAGTAAAGCACATATTTTAAGCCAGCCGTTATATCTCCCACCCCGCCTGGTGTATAAATGCTGCCGGTAAGGAGTGCGGTGAGAATAACCAGTACGGTCGCGCTGATCACAAAAAAGATCAGCATGGAAAATTTTGCTTTCAGAAAATCCATCCGGCTCCAGCCGTCAATGATATTCTGCCGGTGGGTGCGGTATTGTACCTCATTGGTGATAAGTAAAATGAACAGCATACCAATCATGATAAAATACAGTCCGGCAAACCAGGCACTGGTATGCCATATTTTGGGGAAAGCAAAAGGATTGCCCATCAGATTGCGGATCATTTCCTGCTGCTGGTTTTCCGGCTGGGCGTTTACCCTGTCTGCCGCAAACAGGACCGTTATGGGAAATAACAGTACAAAACCACCAAACAGGATCCAGAACGTGCGGTAGTTCTTTATTTTCATCCACTCGATACGAAACAATTGCAACATGGTTATTTGGTTGTAATATTTTTAACGAATACTGTTAACGGTCGCTGGTAGTGCCGGTGATCTCGAGAAAACGTGTTTCCAGCGTTTTCTTCTTTTGATTAAGCAGGCTCAATGTTACCCCGTTTTCAAAGCAATAACGGTTGAGCCGGGTGGCCGTCATACCACCTTCGCAGGTGATGAGCAATCCGGCATCTGTTTTTTCATTGCCTTTGATACCCGGCAGATTGCCCAGGATATTTTGCAACACACCCAGGTCATCGGCAGCAATTTCAAAAGCAGTTATTCCATTTTCCGCTTCCGGGACATGATTGAGTACGCTGGCTACGGTGCCTACGGTTTTCAGCACGCCTTTCTGGATAATGGCTACATGCGTACATACTTTTTCTACTTCATCGAGGATATGGCTGGCCATGATGATGGTTTTGCCTTCGCGGTTAAGCTGGCGGATCAGCTCCCTGATCTCGGCAATGCCCGCCGGATCAAGTCCATTGGTGGGTTCGTCAAAAACCAGGATGTCGGGATTGCCCAGCAATGCCGAAGCAATCGCCAGGCGTTGTTTCATACCCAGTGAGTAAGTACTGAATTTGGAATCCTTGCGTTGCAGCAGGTTCACTTTTTGCAATACGCCCGTGATATCCCCTTCGCCTCTCTGCTTGATGGCTGCTGCTATCTGCAGATTGCGTTCGCCACTGAGATAGGGGTAAAAGTTAGGTGTTTCGAGCAGTGTGCCTATCTGGCGGCGCAACTCGGGAGAGCCAGGCTGCCCGTACCAGCTAAAACTGCCTTTTGTTGCTTTCAGCACATCCATGATGATGCCGAGCAGCGTGGTCTTGCCACTGCCATTGGGCCCCAGGATGCCAAACACACTTCCTTTGGGTACGTCAAAAGAAACGTCCTGCAGGGCACGTACGGTGCTGTAATACTTGCTCAGATGTTGAATAGATAATACCGGGGTCATAGCCAGGGCTTATTTTTTATATTATCGGAGGGGTAATGCATTTACTCCTTCTTTGGTGATCACAACGGGTTTGATAAATCCTTTACTGTCAAAAAACATTTCTTCGATGCAGGTCTCGCGCGAGTTGCCATCAGTCTCAGTGAGCGGACGACGATGGTAAACAATAAGCCAGCGATCGCTTTTGGGCTCATGGATCACCGAATGGTGCCCGGCTCCGTTGGCGATCGTTTGATCCTGCTGCAATATTTTTCCTATACGTTTGAATGGGCCGAAAGGCGAATCGGCAATGGCATAGGCCACACTGTAATCGGGCCCGGTCCATCCGCCTTCTGACCACATAAAATAATATTTACCATCCTTACGAAACATAAACGGGCCTTCCACATAATTTTCAGGAGTGATCTCTTTGAACGTACTGCCATCGGCAAAAGGAACAAAGCCACTGAAGTCATCATTGAGTTGCGCAATATTGCAATGACGCCAGCCGCCGTAGATCAGGTAGTACTTCCCATCTGCATCGTGAAATACAAACTGGTCGATAGGTTGCGCGCCGTTATGAAATTTATCGACGAGCGGTTTGCCCAGGTGATCTTTGTAGGGGCCCTGTGGCTGGTCGGCGACGGCTACACCAATGCCGCCATATTCCTGGTCGTTTTGAATATCGTTGGCACCAAAGAATAAATAATACTTTCCTTTTTTCTCCACTATTGCCGGCGCCCACATGGCGCGGCGTGCCCATTTGATGGCACTGGTATCTACAATGCGCGGATGTTTTGTCCACTTAATGAGATCGGTCGAGGAGAAGGCATCCAGGAAAACCTGTTTGCTATAGGGGGCAGAATAGGTTGGAAATATCCAGTACTGGTTGTTGAATATGACACCTTCGGGGTCTGCATACCAGCCGGGAAAAACAGGGTTGCCGGCTTTGGGCGTAGTTTCCTGTGCCTGTAGCATGCCGGCAATGGAAATGGTCAGTATCAGCAGGTTGATCCTTTTCATTGTTGTGTTAGGTATAGACGCGTTTAATGGAGAGTGGGTTACAGGGGACGTACCCATATATTACGAAAACTGATGGGCTCACTGGGATCGCCATGATCCTGCAGCTTGATAGGACTGACCCCATGTGCTTTATTGTAATTGGGCTGACCGATATAAACAGTGGCTCCCTTAAGCGATACATTGTTCTGCACCAGCACACCATTATGAAAGGCGGTAACACGTGCAGGAGAAAGCAGGCTGCCATCTGCATTGAAGCGCGGTGCCGTCCATACAATATCAAAGGTCTGCCATTGGCCAGGCTGCTTGCAGGCATTGGCCAGGGGAATATATTGTTTGTATATGCTGCCCACCTGGCCATTTACATACGTTTCATTTTTGTAATTGTCGAGTACCTGTATCTCATAACCCTGGTCGCCGGCTCCGGTAGAGGCGAGAAATACACCGCTGTTGCCACGGGCTTGTCCACTGCCGCTGATCACCTCAGGGATCTTCCACTCCAGGTGCAACTGGTAATCGAGAAAACTACGGCGTGTCTGAATGCTGCCGGTTCCTTTTTTGACGGTAAAGGCGCCGTCAGCTACCGGCCAGGGAGCGGTCTTGCTGGTATCCTGACCAGATACCCACTCACTCATATCTTTTCCGCCAAATAAAACAATAGCATCCGAAGGCGCATCCTGGGGAGTGGCGCCGGGCGTCACCACCGGCGGTTTGGGTTCCCATACTTCGGTAGCTTTGGGGTCATTGGATTTGTTTTGTGCATGCAGCACCAATGCGGCCAGTGCAAACAAACTGGTAGAAATGATTTTTTTCATATTGGGGCAAAGGCTTTCTGAAAGGCCTTCTGATAAAGGTAAGTTACTTGTACTTTTTTGCAGAACAAAGCTTTTAATAGCCTGTTATTAAAAAGTATATTCACACTCATGGCAAAGATCATCATCACAGGCGGTACCGGGCTCATTGGTGAGGCGCTTAGTAAAGCGCTGACAGCGCGTGGCGATGAAGTGGTGATCCTGACCCGGTATCCGGAGAAGTATGCGGCACAGCCTGGTATAAGTTATGCCGGATGGGATCCCGACCGGCAATGGATCGATCCCGGAGTATGGCCGCAGGCTACCGCCGTGGTTCACCTGGCAGGGGCCGGGGTAGCAGACAAGCGATGGACAAAAGCACGCAAGCAGGAGATAAGGGATAGCCGTGTGCAGGGTGGGGAAACAATCGTGCAGGCTTTATCTACCCAAACACACCAGGTGCATACTGTTGTAAGTGCGTCAGCTGTTGGCTGGTATGGTCCCGATCCGCAAATTCCCAATCCCGATCCGTTCCGCGAAGAGGCACCTGCGGCAGATGGCTTCCTGGGTCAGACCTGCCTGGCATGGGAGCAAAGCCTGCAGCCACTGGAGGCCCTGAGTATTCGTTTGGTGAAATTGCGTACCGGTATCGTCCTGAGCAATAACGGAGGTGCTTTGAAAGAATTCAGCCGCCCCCTTCGCTGGGGTATTGCCGCCATTATGGGGAGCGGCCGGCAGTATATCAGCTGGGTACATATCGATGACCTCGTACGCATTTATCTCTTTGCACTCGATCAGGCCACTTGCAGGGGTAGTTACAATGCCGTGGCACCCGCACCTGTTTCCAACCAGCAGTTGACCGAACAACTGGGTCGCCAGCTTCGCGGCCGTTTTTTTATTCCGGTATATATTCCTGCTTTTTTACTGCGATGGATACTGGGAGAAATGAGTGAAGAAGTGTTGAAGAGTACGACTGTCAGTTGCAGCCGCCTGCATATTGAAGGATTTCAGTTTCTCTATCCTGAATTGCATCCTGCACTGAAACAACTGCTCACTGCGCCCAAACCTTAAGCATCGTGCCAGATGCTCGAAAAGTCTCCGATCATTACCGGTCCCTGAAAAGATACTTTGCGGTGCAATTTCAACGCCTGTATGTCGGCATCTTTTACCTGGCGAAACCGGGGATGCATGGTGCCACCGTTTTGGTTGTCGCCGGCGACAGCATTGGAGTTGTATTGAAATTCTGCATCTACCAGCGTACCGCGCGGACACATGATAGGAGGATGGCCTTCTCCCCGGAAGTCGATACGGGATGGATGCGGTAGTCCCAGCGTATGGCCATATTCATGTGCAGCAGTAGTAGAACCTTCATAAAGGTTATCGAGCAGAAAAAAACCAGTGTTGCTGCCGAGGCCATCTACCGATGAGATATTTCCCATGGCTGTCTTTTCTATCCGGAAATAGTTGTTGCGCGGATCGGTATTGTAATACACATCTTCCGGTTGCAGAGTGGGCATATATGAGGCCGTGATCACAAAACGTACCAGCAGCGAATGCCCGTTACGGGTGATGGTTGTTTGCGGCTCATTCCACATGCTTTCGATCTCGGCCCGTATTTGTTCTGTAAGCCCAGCATCAGCCGCATGACCATAGGTCACGATATGTGAACGGATGAGAATGAGCCCGTGTTGCAGATCAGCTTCGGCCGTTCCCATAATCACTGTATTTAGTTGCGAACAGGTTTCCCGCTTTTCAGTACACTTTGAATGCGCTCCAGCGTTTTCTTTTCACCACATAAAGAGAGGAAGGCTTCGCGCTCGAGGTCCAGCAAGTACTGCTCCGTCACGAGGGTAGGCTCGCTCAGGTCGCCGCCACACATGACATAGGCCAGCTTGCGCGCCACCAGTGCATCGTGCTCGGTGGCATAGTTGGCTGTACGCATGGAATGAATACCGGCATATAATGCACCCAGCGCAGATTGACCCAGTACTTTTACATCTTTGCGTTGTACAGGTGCAGTATAACCACTGTCAGACAGTTCGATCACGGAGCGTTTGGCTTCTGCAATACGACGACCCTGGTTCATCACCACTTCATCAAGCCCTTTGCGGTATACGCCGATCTGAAAACCCTCAGCAGCAGAAGTAGCGACTTTGGCTGTAGCGATGGTGAGGAAACGGTTTTTGAGTGTGATGGTTTCGGGCTCATCTTCATGCATTTCATCTGCAGCACGTAGTACAAACTCTTTGGTGCCACCGCCACCGGGTATGAGTCCCACACCCAGCTCTACCAGGCCGGTATATGTTTCGGCAGCCGGACATACCTTATCGGCATGCAGGCTCAGTTCGCAGGCGCCGCCCAATGCCAGGCCATGTGGTGCCACCACTACCGGCACAGAAGAATAACGGGCACGCATCATGGTATTCTGAAAAAGACGGATGGCCATGTCCAGTTCATCATACTCCTGCTCGATGGCCAGCATGAAGATCATTCCCACATTGGCACCCGCCGAAAAATTGGCTCCTTCGTTGGCAATGACCAGTCCTTTATAATTTTTCTCGGCTTTATCGATCGCGGTTTGAATGCCTGCCAGTACATCGCCACCAATGCTGCCCATCTTGGTCGACCATTGCAATCCCAGTACATCGTCGCCAATATCGTACAGGCGGCAGCTACCATTTTTCCAGACTATTTTATCCTGGTAATTGCTGAGTACCACGAAGGCTTCGGCACCTGGCAGCGGCTTATAACTTTGCGAAGCAGGGTCGTAGCAATATTTTTTACCGGTTTCTACTTTATAGAATTGTTTGTTGCCGGCAGCAAGCATGGCTTCTACCCAGGCGGCTACAGAATAACCGGCTTCTTTCATGGCTTTTACCGTACGCTCCACACCCAGCAGGTCCCAGGTTTCGAATGCACCTATTTCCCAGCCAAAGCCCGCCATCATGGCATCATCTACACGATACAACTCATCGCTGATCTCGGGTATACGATGGGAGATATAACTGAAGAGACCATAATGAAAATGGCGGTAAAATTCACCCGCTTTATCAGGAGAGGCCACCAGCAGTTTGATGCGCTGGTGCAGATCATCTACCGGTTTGGCCGCTTCCAGCGAAGCAAATTTTGCCTTTGTCCGGGGTTTATATTCAAAACTTTTCAGGTCGAGTGTCAGAATTTCCTTTTCACCATTGGGCCCTTTCTTTTTGGCAAAGAAGCCCTGGCCTGTTTTATCACCCAGCCAGTTGTTCTCTACCATTTTATTGAGCCAGGCAGGTATTTCAAAACTGGCACGCGCTTCATCGGCAGGGCAATTATCATACACTCCTTTGGCCACTTTTACCAGGGTGTCGATACCTACTACATCGGCTGTACGGAAGGTAGCTGATTTGGGACGGCCGATCAATGGCCCTGTCAGCGCATCTACCTCATCGATGGTCAGGCCCAGTTTGTCTACCAGTCCAAAAATCGCCATGATGCCGTATACGCCAATGCGGTTGGCAATGAATGCAGGCGTGTCTTTGCAGAGTACAGTCGTCTTGCCCAGTATCAGATCGCCATAGTTCATCAGGAAATCCACTACAGCGGGATCAGTATGCGGAGTGGGGATGATCTCCAGCAGACGCAGGTAACGGGGCGGGTTGAAGAAGTGGGTACCGCAGAAATGTTTTTTAAAGTCCTCGCTGCGGCCTTCTGCCATCAGGTGAATAGGAATACCCGAAGTATTGGAAGTGACCAGCGTACCGGGCTTGCGGTATTGCTCTACTTTTTCATAGATCAGCTGTTTGATATCCAGCCGTTCCACCACCACTTCAATTATCCAGTCGCAGCCGGCAATATCTTTCATATTGTCATCAAAATTGCCCGTGCTGATCTTTTTCACCACGTCTTTATGATATACCGGAGAAGGATTGCTTTTAATAGCTGCTGTGAGTGCATCGTTGACCAGTTTATTACGCTCGGCCGGTTTTTTGCTCTCTACCGCTTCTTTAGGCACCATGTCCAGCAGGAGTACCTGCACACCCACACCTGCAAAATGACAGGCAATACGTGAACCCATTACACCACTTCCTAAAACTGCTACTTTCTTAATAGTCCGCTTCATACAGCAATAGATTAAAATTAGTTAGTTAAACAACTATTTACTGTGAAGGTAAGAGAAAAATAGAATAGTTCAACTGGTTCAAATAGTTCAACTGGTTCAAATAGTTCAAATAGTATAAAGGGGTTAAAGGGTATAAAGAGTTTGAAGGGAGAGGAAAATGGTGAGAGTGCGGGTTATGCTGACTAATTCATTATTAAGGAGATAGGGGTGAAGTAAAGAGACACTGAAGATTACCTGACGGGTAATACGGCCGGCAGCGGTTTGGCCCGCAGATCTTTTGCTTCACGGCGCGATATACGTTCGGCTTTCCGGACACCCACATTGCTCATTACACCACTAAGCGTGATCTTGACAAGATAATTAATAGCCGACCGGTCGCGCAGGCGGCGAAAATACACGGCGCCGGATTTGCGGCTGTTTTTATTCTTAATAATAGTATTGGCAAAGAAATTAAGAATGGCCAGCTTGAATGCCTTTCGTTTGCCCGGATCGGCCTGTACGAGTTTTATTTTCAGATTGCGGTAAAGCATTTTCATTTGTCCATAAGCCATTTCCTCGCGCCCTACTACTTCCATGACCAGCGTATCCAGGGTACCCGACTTCAACTCTGCCGATGCCAGGGCACGCAGTATGGGGTTAAGAATAGTGAGATCACCTGCTCCCATGTCGAGATGCATATGAAAGCCGCCCAGGCTATCGGTATATGCCTCCTTTACCTGCAGGGAGGTTGGTATGGTACCGGCCAGCAATGCAGTAGCCGTGAGATATAAACTATCACCCGGCTGCAGGTCATAATTACGTACCTGGGTGATGGTGCCATTTAACTGATCTACTGTAATGCGACCACCTTTGTTGGTTTTTTCATTCACTTCTTCATACTCAACCTTTGCATTGATGACCCGGATGCTGTCGGCTTCCAGTTTAAACGGCAACTGCTTCAGTTGGTTACCCAATAGCGGACGTACAATACCCGGCTCACGCGGTATACGTTTGTCGCGGTAATCGGTGAGAAAACCGTTTTCTATCCGGATGGTACCGGCAGACAGTATCGTGTCGCCGATAAATTTTTCAAGATCCAGTGGCCCTACCTGCAAACGACCGGTATGTGCGGTGAAATAATCGGCCTGGTATCGCTGACGTGCAGTGAAAGTAGCCAGGTCTGCTGCCGGCAAATAGGAAAAAGAATCGACGGTAAAAAAACGTGTGCCTTTGTGGTAGGCTGCATTATGCCAGGTATACCGGTTGATGCTGTCTTCATAACTGCCATTTACTTCGCTCAGCCGGAAGGCACGGTTTTGTTTCACCAGTTCACGCAGGTTGAGCAGCCAGGCTGACTGCACGGTAAGATCACTGATACGCGCACTGTTGATCTTCCAGGCACCGGCATGTTTGCCCGTACTGTCTATGATAAAATTGTAAAAGCTGAGATCATTTACCTGTCCCTGCCAGTCCCATATGCCATCCTCGTTGCGTACAAAACGCAGTTGTTGCAACTGACCGTTTACCCGCCCTTTGCCGGTATCAAATTTCTTTCCTTTCAGGCTGCTATGCACCAGTTGCTCTACCAGGAACTGTAATTGCCCCGCGGCCAGTTGCGAACCATTGTTGCTGATGACAATACTGTCCAGTTGAATAAAATTGCCTGCAGGGCTATGCCACTGCAATCTCGATACACCCTGTTCTGTCTGCCTGCTATAATCTATGACAGGATCCTGCAGCAGCACCTGCCCGATCTGCATGACAGGGATTTTCAGCGGGGCATTTTTGTCCTTATCGATGTGTATAAAATGAAAAGCCAGTTGCGGTTGCTTCAGCTTCAGATAATCCATATGGATATTACCTTCTATCAACTGCTGTACGGTAGTGACGAAATTAATAGCCGGCAATTGTACTGTTATGCTATCGGTCGGGGTATGATGCTGATAAAGAAGATTGGTGATCTGAGAAGCTTTTGCATCGGTCAGCGTTATGTCATCGGCCTGGAGCAACGAAATACTATCGCGCAGCAGCAGTGCAGAAGCCCGGAGACTTACATCTTTCATTTCAGGCTTATGGTCAATGCGGAAACTGCTGGTGGTGAATTGTTGCAGCCGGGCAGTAAGCTGTTTATTGCCCAGCATAATGTCGAGGTCGGTATTGGCACCATTGAGACCGGTGATGAGTAATGGCTGCCCCTTTTTTGCGGTCCCATTCTCTTTTCTGTATCTGATCTTCGCCTGCTGCCATTGCAGGTTATGAACAGACATGAACTTAAGCTGCTCATCAAACAACAGGGAGCCGATCTTTACTCCCCTGGCATTGATCTTTGTACCATTCTCCTGCTCCAGCTCGATGCCCTCGGCCAGTATCTCTCCACTATCGCCCTGGTAAGAGGCTCCTGTAAAGCGGGCTTTTGTTCCCGTCACCTGGAGATAACCTTCGCGGAATCGTAGCCAGTCTACCGTTTTCTTTACCTGTGCAGGTTGTTTGGCCTGTACCAGTTGCCCGGCCTGTATCAGCAGGCTGGCGTCATATAGCTGCAAGCGTCCCTGGTTGGGAAAACGGATCGTGATCTGTCCATCCACGATCTGAAGATTATTCAACTGCAGTACCTTGCCGATGCCTGCCAGTGCGGCAAACAGATCTCCGTCTTTTCCATCTGCAGGCTGGTAATCGATAACAGGACGATACAAAGTCACTCGTTCTGCTTTGAGTTGCTGCTGAAAAATGAGATCATCCCACGAGAGACCATACAACTCCAGCTGGCGCATGCTCACCTTATTATTCGGCTTGTTGTCGCGCAGGTCATTGTAGGCAAAACTGCTCAGGCTGATCCGGTTGTTATTGATCAGGATGCTGTCGAACTGAATGGAGAAGGCGCTGTCGCGAATGAAATTTTCATAATTCCTGATGGCCATCGCAAAACGGTCAACGATCAATGGGCGGGGAGCATTTTTACGGATACGCAGCCCCTGCAGCGAGAAGTTATTATGGTCGGAGGTAAACGAACTGGGTCGTCCTTCGCGCATGGTGTTGATATCAAATGCTCCGTTTTCCACTACTACAAAGGCTACTTCCAGGTCGCCTGTCAATTGCTGTATCAGGTCATCCAGTTTGGGCGGAGCCACCGGACCGGATTGTTTTTTGAGATCCACATCGAGTCTGAATTGCGGGTTGATACAATAAACAGAATCGGCCTTGATCACTTCTGCATGGTAGAGGGTGTCGAAGTCGATATTGGTCATACGCAGTTTATCAAAGAAAATGCGGAATGAACTGTTGGCACTGTCTCCTTTGGAAGCCCGTATGGTGCAACTGTCAAACTCGGCGAGGCGGTTGCGGATATTGATCCGGAAGTTGCTGAACGTAAGCCGGTGGCGGCCATCGGGAAAAAGAATATCCTGTTGCCGTGTCTGCAGTGCCACATTATCACTGAAAAAGATCTTTTGCCCTCCATCGGCCGCGGCACTGTCTCTGTCTACACGCAGGTTGTCGAGATGAAAATCGAGGTGAGTGATGCGAACCGGTATATCATCAGGCCTGGTTTTGTCGACCAGCGAAAATTTTCCTTCATGGATCTTGAATTGTTCTACGCGCAATACCTTCAATGCATCCTGGATGGAATGATAGACGCGTCCCATTTCCTGGGGCAGCGAAAGTGTGCTGTCATTTTCTCCCCGCTCGGTTTTACGCAGTTTGGTAACGGTAATATCGGGTTCAAATAATTGCAACGAATCGATGAGGAAACGTTTTTCAAAAACGATCGGCCATACGGCTTTTACTTCCATCTTCAATCGTTTTACGGCAAAACGGTAGGAGGCAGGGGAAGTGGTATCGGTGGTCGTGAAAATGGCCTGGGTCATTTCCATCTTATGGCTAAACCAGTTGAACTTGAACCGTTTTACTTTCAGGTCGAGTTTGCCATTTGACTGGGTACGCACCATATCTTCTACCAGGCTTTCGGCATGATTGATAAACCAGAAATGGAAACTGAGCAGTAACGCCAGCAGTCCGCCCAGTGTATAGGCGGCTATTTTTAAGAATTTTCTGGAAATGCTGCGTTTTGCCGTCAAGGTGCGGAAGAATTAACTATGAATTTACCACAAATACGTGGGCTAAAAAACAAAAGCCGGTTAAAGTTCTAACCGGCTTTTGACACAAAAGTTCAGAAAGACTTTGTCAACTCACGGTAGAGCCGTTGGCAGAGCCGCCGTCGGGGTTGATGAATTTAAGTTTACCGTCGCTATCCTCAGCCATCAGGATCATACCATTGCTCTCAATACCGCGCATCTTGCGTGGGGCCAGGTTGGTGACTACTACCACTTGTTTGCCTACAATGCTGTCGGCGGCAAAATGCAGGGCAATGCCCGATACGATGGTTCGTTTTTCGGTACCCAGGTCTACCTCGAGTTTGAGTAGTTTATCTGCCTTGGGTACTTTTTCTGCAGCAGTGATTGTGCCTACGCGCAGATCCAGTTTGGCAAAATCATCGTATTGAATTTCTTCCTTGGGAGGCGCTACCGGTTTGGCCGGTTGAGGAGTCTGTGCTTCCATAGCTGCTTTAGCGGCGGCCAATCGTGTATTCAGCTTCTCTACCTGTGCTGTTACTTCATCATCTTCTATTTTGCGAAACAGTATCTGCGGTTCGCGCAGGCTGTAACCCACACTCAGCAATTTGGCCTGACCTGCATTCTCCCAGTCCAGCATTTTTTCTACCACCTTCATCATGTGCAGCATCTTGCGTGCCGTTTCAGGAAGGAAGGGATTGATAAGAATCGCCAGGTTGGCTGTCAGTTGCAACGAAATATGCAGACAGTTGTCGATCTTCTGTTGTGCTTCTTCGGTAGGATTACCATCTGCACCGGTTTGCCGGGCTACAATCCAGGGTTCTTTCTTTTGCAGGTATTGATTACCCTTGCGCGAAAGATCAATGACTTCGTAAAGTGCATCGCGGAACTTATATTGTTCCAGCAGCGACTCAACCGTCTGTTTGGTATGTGCAGCAGCGGCCAGCATCTCGCGGTCGGTATCATCCATAATGGATGTATGCAGAGGCGGCACTTTGCCTTTGCAGAGTTTGTGCATGAGCACAAAGCTGCGGTTCACAAAATTTCCGAAAATAGATCCCAGTTCACTGTTTACCGCATCCTGGAAACCTTTCCAGGTAAAATCGCTGTCCTTGGTTTCGGGTGCGATCTGGGTGAGGTAATACCGGAGCATATCTACACACTGCCCACCGCCATTTTCCTTTTTCACAAAATCCTCGATATACTCGCGCATATCCAGTTTCCATCCACGGCTGGTGCTCATCTTGTCGCCTTCGAGGTTCAGAAACTCATTGGCGGGAACATTTTCCGGCAGAATATTGCCATGCAGTTTGAGCATGACGGGGAAAATGATACAGTGAAAAACGATATTGTCTTTACCAATGAAATGAACCAGTTTGGTATCCTGGTCGTACCAGTAGGGTTTCCAGTCCTTGCCGGCATTGAGCGACCATTGTTTGGTAGCGCTGATATAACCGATGGGCGCATCGAACCATACATACAGTACTTTGCCTGTGGCATCGGGCAGTGGCACTTTGATACCCCAGTCAAGGTCGCGGGTAACGGCTCTTGACTGCAGGCCACCGTCGATCCAGCTTTTGCACTGTCCTACTACGGTAGGGCGCCAGTCGTCTTTATGCTGCTGCAGTATCCATTCGCGCAGAAATTCTTCATGTCTGCCCAGGGGCAGGTACCAGTGGGTGGTCTTTTTCTTGACAGGCGGGTTGCCGCTCAGCGTGCTCACCGGGTTGATCAGTTCATCAGGACTCAGCGATGTGCCACAGTTTTCGCACTGGTCACCAAAGGCACGGTCACTCCCGCAATTGGGGCAGGTACCTTTGATATAACGATCGGCCAGGAATGTATTGGCCTGCTCATCAAAATACTGTTCGCTTTCGTGTGTTTCCAGCTCATTGCGCTCATGCAGGTAGGTAAAAAACTCCTGTGCTGTTTCATGATGCAGCGGTTCGCTGGTACGGTGGTAGATATCAAAAGAAATAGAGAGGTCTTCAAAGTCCTGCTTCATGGCCTCATGATACTTGTCAATAATAGCCCGGGGAGTAGAGCCCTCTTTCATGGCCTGGATGGGGATGGCTGTGCCATGCTCATCGCTGCCACATACAAAAACAACATCTCTTTTCTGAGCTCTCAGATAACGTACATAAATATCAGCCGGTATATAAGCCCCGGCCAGGTGCCCGATATGCTTCAAACCGTTGGCATAAGGCAGGGCAGAGGTGACCAGGTATCGCTTGGGTTGCGTCATGACAAAACCTTCATTGATTAGCCTGCAAATTTACCGCAAACGGCAAGAAACAGCAAAACCGGCTGAAAACAGGTATAAAAAGTTTAAAGAGTATAAAGGGTAAAAAAGCCTTGCAGCCATCTTATTTAAACTCTTTATACCCTTTAAACCCTTTATACGTTTACTTCGTCATTAAACTTTCTATCTCCTTTTCAAACGCTGCCATATTCCCCACCGGTGGGGCAACACTGTGAAAACGGCCCTGCTGGTCGATGATAAATACGCTGGGATAAGACTCGACGCCGTAGGCAGTTAAGACGGGATGGCTGCTGCCCTGGTTCCCGGTATACAGGTGCAGACCATCGATTGCCCGCTTACGCAATGCCGCCTGCCAGACAGCTGTTTTATCGGTCGAAATATTGATAAAAAGCACATCCGGCCGGCCGGCATATTTGCGTTTCAGCGGTTTCATGGCTTCGAAAAGCGAATGACAGGGTACGCAGGCTTCGTACCAGAAATCAAGGATCAGCACTTTGCCGCGCAGGTCTGCCAGTTGTATTGTGTGTCCGGCCGTATCTGTCAGCACAAAATCCGGCGCCGGCTGACCTTTACGAAACTGCCGGTTGTAAAGCTGGGGCAGGTGACGGGCAAACAGGGTATAGGCGTCGGTTTGGCTGGCCGGATAACATTTTTCAATGATACCGTTCAGCACATCCGTATCTGCTGCTGCCTTAAAATCCGTTTCCAGCAGTATACAAAGCACGCGATCACGCAATGGACCCGCAGGCAGATGATCCAGGTAAAACCGATACTTATTGCCGGTCGTACCATCTGCCTGGTAAGTTAATTTCAATAGCATGTACTCCTGCAGTAAAGTGTAATACACATCGTTGATATAAGGCGGGCTTACGTAATAAGCCTGTTCAAACATTAAAAGCTGTTTGGCCCGTTGCCTGATAGCCGCCGGCACTTTATCGTTGTGCCATAGGATGCTGAGGCCCTGGTCTGGATAAGCCTTGCCCAGCAGGCGGCGGCAGAGCCAGTTGAAGTCGGTGGTCAGCATACCCAGCCACCCGTTGCGGCTGGGTATATCTGCGCATACTGCCGCCAGCAAACTATCCCGGCAATGCTGGTACAGGCTATCGACTGACTGCAGGATGGCCGTAATGTTGTTGCTGCCAACATCCCGGTATTTTTTCAGGAGCTGGCTGCCCGTGGGCCATGCCAGCCTGGGAAAATAATTGCAGGCGCCCCGGCCGGTGGCTCTGAAACTGCCGGTTATATCGCCGGAGTGAAAATAGAGCGTAACGGAATCGGCAGGAGACAGCCAGCCTGTGATCAGGTTGTTGCCTTCTTTCAGGCTGATCCAGCAGGACTGATCATACTGCGTATGCAGCAAAAAATCTGTACCTGCCCGGATGAGTATCTTTTTCTCCCTGCTGCTGGTAGCTTCATCGAGGGTGATGAAGACTTCGATACTGTCTGAGGCAATATGATCGCCTTTGATAAACAGTGTTGCTGACCGGGATTCAATTACAGTCAACAACAAAATAGTCAGTAAGACAGGTTTCATAAATGGTTGCTTTTGTCACCGGGAGAGGAAGTGCCCGATTGTATTTCGAGCTGGTATTTCTTTTCATCCGGCTGTTGCAGAATAATGACTTTCAATTGATTCTTTTTGTTTTCAAACTCTATCTGCATCGAAGACCTGCCGGGAGTAAAGGCGCTTAATGAAAAACCGGCGGCCTGCATTTCGGTCAGTGTTTGAGCAAAAAGATAGGAGCTGCTGGTTTCGAAACGCAGCCGGTAGCAGGCACTGCTCGAATCCTGCCATAGCAAAACCTGGCTCAGCAGGCTGGCTTCTGCAGGAGAGAATTTCCAGTTGGCCACAGCATACAGCTTATTACCATCTGCAATCAGCATAGGGTTTGACAATACATATCCACGATTGCTGAGCTGCGGATGAATGCTGATCTCTTTGGCGTGTACCAACTGAGCCATTTGAGTAAATGATAAGGTTTGGGCAAAACAGAGCTGGCATCCTGCCATCAGGCAGGAAAGAAACAGAAATTTCATACTGTTGTATTTAAGGATTAATAAATGAGGTCAGGTTGCCGGGCAGGCGGCGTAACCATTTTTGCTGTGATGCGGATAATGTATAAAAAAGTACATTGCTTGTGTGTGATGGTACAGGAGATTTAACCGTATCAAACTGTATTCTCCCGTTTGATTCATTTTTTACCGGCTGAGTGAGATGAAGAACACCGCCCGGCGATCTTTTCCTGTTTTTATTAACGGGAGTTAAGTAAATACTGTCCTTCACTTTCCCCGCGTCCGTTTTAATGTGTATAGCGCGGTTGGGTGGTTCACTTACCTGTCCGGGATAGGGTTGCACAATATTGTCCTGCGGTACTGTTACCGGGGCTGCTGTGATCCGTTGCACTTTACCTGTATTTTCCGCTGCTGGTGCTGAGCCGGATGTTACCCTTCTTGTACCGGTTCGCGGCATTTTTACAACAGCCGGTTTGGTTACAGGCAGTGTATCTGCTGGGGTTTGTTGAGGACTTGTTACAACTACAGGTACCAGTGGGGCAGCCGCTTTTTTGGATTGGTTGATAAGTACTGTCACCAATGCGGCGGCGCCAATGAGGCCTGCACCTATCCACAGTCCTGGTTTGAACAGGGAAGAACCTGTGGAATCAGACGGAGGCGTACTTACAGTGATCGACTCCTTCAGTTGTTGCCAGTGTTGATCCATCGTCGAAAGATCGGGCTGATAGCCAGCTTCCAGTTGACGGAAAGATTGGTCCATATTGGCAGATTCAGTACTCATGTCATTTTTTTCGATGGTGATAAATGCATCAGTTTTTCTTTTAATAACCGCCGGGCTTCACTAAGGTGCCACTTTGAGCTTCCTTCGGCAATGCCCAGCGCCTGTCCTATCTCCCGATGATTGAACCCCTCGTATACATATAAATTGAAAACGACGGCCGTGGCTTTGGGCAGGGATTGAACGAGTTGGTGTACATCCTGTGCGCTTAGTCCGTTCAATGCCTGCGCGGGAATACTCGCTGACTCCTCTGCTGTTTCCAGCGAAGCAGTTTCCGGAAAACGCTGCCGCTGCTTCACATGGTCCAGGCAGCAGTTGACGACGATCGTTTTGATCCATCCCATCAGTTTGCCTTCTTCTTCATAACGGCCGATATGTTTGAATACCCGCAGCATGGCATTGTTGTAAATGAGCCCTGCTGTATCCATATCTGCTGCATAGCGCAAACAGATCCGGATCATGACCGGATAGCAATATTTATACAATTGCTCCTGGCTGGCGGTGTGCTGCTGCTGACAACCTGCTGCCACCTGCATCAGCGCCCCGGGGGATAATATGGTCTGGTCCGTTGCTGCGATCATTCAATATACATAACTGCCGGTTGAGACAAAAGGGTTGGGTAAGGATTTGAAAATTTGATGATTTGCCGATTTGAAGATGGGGGAGGGAATGTGCTAATATGCTAATGATTTGAAAATTTGAAGATTTGAGGATTTGAAGATGAGGAGAAAAAGTGCTAATGGAGAACGGTGGTCAGTGGTCGGGATGTAGAAAAGAAACTCTTTAAACCCTTTAAACTCTTTATACCCTTTATATCCCTAAATTTAAACATGAACAGAAAAGATTTTTTGCTGGGTGCAGGAGGGTTGCTCACGCTGGGCAGTTGGCGGGGGGATGAGGGTGATGAGGCTGGCCCGGTCCTCAAGCCGCCTTATCTCAAACCCGGTGACTGTATCGGCATAACATCGCCGGCAGGATTTATGACACAGCCAGAGCTGGAGCCGGCCATCCAGTTGATCAAAAGCTGGGGGTATACAGTGAGGATCGGCACTACCATTGGCCGGCGCGACAATACTTTTGGTGGTACAGATGCAGAACGTGCAGCCGATTTTCAGCAGATGCTGGACGACCGGCGCATCAAAGCCATTCTTTGTGCACGTGGCGGATATGGATCGGTTCGGATCGTAGACCGGCTGAAGTGGGAGCAGTTTAAGCTGCACCCCAAATGGATTATCGGATTTAGTGATATCACCGTACTCCATGCGCACCTTAACCGCCAGTTGCAGGTAGCTTCCTTGCATTCTAAAATGTGTAACAGCTTTCCCGACAACTGGGCACAGGCCGATCCTGTGCAGGCCGCAACCATACTCTCCATCCGCAATGCCCTGCGGGGTGATGTCATGAAATATGATGCCCCGGCCAATATGAAAAACAGGACGGGTATTGCCACCGGCGAACTGGTAGGAGGCAACCTCAAATGCCTGGAGTCGATAGCAGGATCGCGGTCTGCGATCAATACAGCCGGCAAATTGCTGTTTGTGGAAGATACCGGCGAATACCTGTACAGTATTGACCGGATGTTCTGGAACCTGCAGCGGTCCGGTAAGCTGGATAAATTGGCCGGCCTCCTGATCGGTGGTTTCCGTATCAAACCCGATGACCCCGGTGAAGAATTTGGCCGCACACTGGAAGATATTGTACTGGATCGGGTAAAGCCGTTTAAATACCCGGTATGTTTTGATTTCCCCGTAGGCCATCAGAAGAATAACTTTGCATTGAAATGTGGTTTCCGGCACCGGCTATCCGTTGCTGCCAGCGGCACCACTTTAATCCAGACAGTATGATAAAAACTCCTCCTTATCTCAGCAAAGGTGATACAATTGGTATTGTATGCCCGGCGGGTTATATGCCTGCCGAAAAGCTGGCAGAATGTGTACGCGTGCTGACAGAAGAATGGGGATACCAGGTAAAGCTGGGACATACAGTAGGTGGTTCTTCCACCACTTATTTTTCCGGAACAGATGCCGAGCGCCTCGCCGACCTCCAGGCCATGCTGGATGATCCCGATATCAAAGCTATTCTGTGCGGACGCGGCGGCTATGGTACCAGCCGTATCATTGATGCGATAGACTTCAAAGCCTTTGTTGAAAACCCTAAATGGATCATCGGGTTCAGCGATATCACGGTACTGCATTGCCATATTTACCGGCATTATTATATTTCTACCCTTCATGCACCGATGGGGTCGGCATTTAATGATGCCGGTTACATCAATCGCTATGTGCAATCACTGCGCCAGGCGCTGGAAGGGCAATGGGCACGGTATACCATCGACCCGCATCCTTTTAACCGCACAGGTGAAGCGATCGGCGAACTGGTAGGCGGCAATCTGGCCCTGCTGGCTCACCTGACAGGCTCCGATTCCGAACTCAAGACAAAAGGAAGGATACTCTTTGTAGAAGATGTAGGCGAGTATCTGTATAATATAGACCGTATGTGGCTGCAATTGAAAAGAGCAGGCAAACTGGAAAAACTGGCCGGCCTTATTGTAGGTGGGTTTACTGATATGAAAGATACCGAGCGCCCCTTTGGCAAAGAAGTATATGAGATCATCCGCGATGCCGTACAGGAATATGATTACCCGGTCTGCTTCAACTTTCCCGTCAGCCATGGCAAGGAAAACTATGCCCTGAAAATCGGCGCAGGGTATAAATTGAAAGTGACGAAGGGGAGGGCGGTGCTGGAGGAGTAATCTGTTAATTTGAAGATTTGATGATTTGAAAATGGGCTAGAATATAATATCTCTTCATATTGAAAAACTTAAAACTGATTACTTAGAACGTACTATTTTTTATTCATCTTCAAATTTTCAAATCACCAAATCTTCAAATCATAAATATGGACGCTGTCTACCAGCAGTTATGGAACAACATCGCTTCTTTCTCTCTTGACGAGCCTGCTGCTTCTTTTCCTTTTTCTCAAAAACTCGCGCAGCAGCAGGGATGGTCGGCGGCTTATACGGAGCGGGTGATCGCCGAGTATAAGCGGTTCATTTTTCTTTGTTGTATTTCTCCCAATGGTGCCAGCCCTTCGGAAGATGTGGATCAGGCATGGCATTTACATTTGACGTACACAGAAAATTACTGGAAGAAATTCTGTCGCGATACACTAGGGCGCGATATACATCATCATCCCTCGCGTGGAGGCAACCAGGAAAAAGAAAAACACCAGCAATGGTATGCCGACACACTTGAACTGTATGAGCAGGTATTTTCTGCAAAACCACCGGCTGATATCTGGCCACTGCCCGTCATACAACCACAGGAAGTTGTACCAGACCTGCCGGCAGAACCGCTTTACCTGCTGCACCGGCCTTACTGGCTGGCTTTATTGTTGCTGCCGGCAGCTGTATTGCTTCTGTATGGTCAGTCCAATCCTTACCATCTGACCGGGCCACAGTTTGTCTGGTTTTATGGTACGTGTATAATAGTGCTGCTCTGTTTTTTTCAATTGATTGCAGGCTGGCGAACGGAATATGCCGAATCGCTGATCCAGTTGTTTGGACAGCGGAGATGGACAGCCTTTCAACTGGCGCGATATGTTCATTCTCCGCGTAAAGCCATCGAGACGGCAGTAGTTGACCTCGCCTCACGCAAACTGCTGGTGCCTGCACCGGGCTACCAGTTTGAATGGATGGGAGAAAAAACAATTACCGCCGGTGATAACAACCCATTGATTGACCAACTGGCAAAACGGTATAGCAATTTCGAAGGAGTAAAAATGCAGCAAATAAATTCATGCTATAACGAGCTGAGCACATTCGATACAGACCTGCAGCTGATCCGCGAACAGTTTGGCTGGGGCAAAACCATCTTTGTCTGGGTACTGACCGGTGTGGCAGGTATACTCGGATTTGCACGCATACTGCAGGGATTCAGTCATGGCCGGCCGGTGGGTTATTTGCTGATCATGATGATTGTGGCGGCATTCGGCGTAGTGGTATTGTGGCAACGGTGCCGCGAGGCGGCTACGTTGAAGCGGGCATTTAAGGATATGCACCAGATCGGGCAATTGCCGGTAGATGCAAACAGTAACCAGGATGCCATCAATTACATTTTTGCAGGACTTGCAGGAGTGACCTCGGTGGGGTATGTTTACCAGTTATATCTTCAACGAAACCTGGGTCGCTATAAGGAAAACAGTGGCCTGGACGGTTCCGGTTCGGGGTGTGGCAGCAGTTGCGGCGGCGATGGCGGCAGCAGTTGTGGCGGAGGCTGTGGTGGTTGTGGAGGGGATTAAAAGGTATAAAGGTTTAAAGGGTTTCTTTTCTACATCCCGACCACTGATCACCGTTCTCTATTAGCACACTAGCAAATTAGCACATTGTTCTCCTCATCTTCAAATTTTCAAATCACCAAACCTTCAAATCCTTCATATAGTCTTTATTGATTAATTTTACATTCTCAATAGATGATGGCTATATATGACTTTTGTTCAACTCGAATATATCGTAGCTGTAGATACCTGGCGGCATTTTGCCACGGCGGCCAGCCAGTGTTTTGTGACACAGCCTACCCTCAGCATGCAGATCCAGAAGCTGGAAGAAGAGCTGGGGTTCAAAATATTTGACCGCAGCAAGCAACCGGTGGTGCCAACAGAAGCCGGGTTGGAAGTGATAGAGCATGCCCGCCGCATTTTACAGGAGCGCAACAACCTGCTGGAGACCGTTCAGCTCAAAAAGGGAGTGCTCACCGGCGAATTGCGTATCGGCATTATACCCACACTGGCGCCTTACCTGTTGCCATTGTTCATTCAGCCGTTTACCAAAAAATATCCTTCCGTAAAACTGGTAGTACATGAGATGATGACCGACCTGATCATCACCCGCCTGCGCGAAGGCAAGATTGATGCCGGCATACTGGTGACACCTTTGCAGGAGCCCGGTATCAGTGAGCATGTGTTGTTTTATGAAGAGCTGATGGCCTATGTGTCAAAGCAGAATGCAGTGTATGAAAAGACATACGTATTGCCACAGGATATTGACCCCAACAAACTCTGGCTGCTGGAAGAAGGCCATTGCTTCCGCTCGCAGATCGTCAATCTCTGTGAGTTGAAAAAGATGAGCCGCGAAAACAGTCATTTTGATTATGAAGCCGGCAGCATCGAAACGCTGCGGCGGATGGTAGAAATGAATGACGGTATTACCATTATCCCCGAGCTGGCTACACTGGATATGCCGGCACGCCAGCAACAGCTGATCCGTCATTTTCGCAAACCGGCACCCATGCGCGAAGTAAGCCTGGTCGTACACCGCAACCTCGTCAAGCAGCGGCTTATCAAAGTGCTGCGGCAGCAGATACTCGATACCGTTCCCGAAAAAGTAAGAAAGAATAAAACGCCCAATATCGTACCGGTGACGAGTACGCCGGCTTAATGATTTAACAGCGAATCGAGGCTGGACTGATACAGGGGATAATCGGCCAGGTTGTTATGTCCTCCTCCTTCAATAGTGATCAGCTGTGCTTTGTCTCCGGCTTTTCGTTGCAGCCGTACTGCCTGTTTGTAAGGGATCACTCCATCGCGTGTACCATGAAAGATGCTCACAGGGGCTTTTACCGTTTCCATACGATCGATGGAGGGAAACTGGTAATTGGACATGCGGCTGGTGGGATAAATAAATGCATAATAGCCAAACAGGTCTGGAATACTGGTATAAGGCGTTTCGAGTATTAACCGCGCACAATCGACCCGTGAGGCAAGGTAAGTGGCGGGACCGGTACCCAGCGATTTGCCATAAATGATGATCTGCTCCGGTGCAAAACGGGCTTTGATCATTTTATATACTTCAGTGGCATCGGTATTAAAAGCTTTTTCGGAACGTGATCCGGTGGTCTTACCAAAACCGGGATAATCGGGCATCCAGACTTCGTAATGATTGCGGGTAAAGAACTGTGCAAAGGGAGCATAGCGTTCTACATTCCGCCGGTTGCCATGCAAATAAAGTACTACACCCCGGCATACCGAGTCGGGTACGGTGAAGCGGATGATACTGATATCTTTTTCCGGTGAGACCGGGATAGTGATCTCCTCAAAGGGCTGATTGAAGGTAAACTTATGGTCAGCTTTTAATACGGTGGGATGAAAAAGAAATTTTTCCTGGAAAAAATAAAGAAGTAATCCCAGCAATACATAAATGATCACAGCCAGTTTGAGCCACTTCGTCAGTTTGCGGCGATTGAAAGAAGGCATGCCGGAATGATTTAGGATTGAACCAGCATATCGTATACCACTACTTTTTGCCAGAGATGACTGTATTTTTCTACAAAAGCCTTGTGGATAGAATGTACCTGGTAGGCATCCTGGTCGGCTGCATTGTCAAAATACATCAGTTCAGACACATCGTAGCTGTTGTCTACTACTTCTCTTTTTTCGGTGGAGGCAGGTACTCCGATCAGTAATTGTTTTACCTCGCTGATGCCTTTGAGTGTACGCAACCCTTCTATCAGCTGATCACGGTCAGCGGCAGAGCCGGTATTGCGAAGCCAGAAAAATACATGATGAACGACCACTTGTGCAGGTTTTGATGATGCTGAAGAAATAATAACAGATGGTATGGCTGCCATGGCAGCTGCAGTGCCAATAAAGGAACGCCGGCTCATGGAAGACATAGGCTGAAATTTGAGTGAAATTAGGGAAAAGTATAAAGAGTATAAAGGGTTTAAAGAGTTTAAAGGGTGTCATGAAATCTGAAAAGAAGATTCTTTCTGCTTTTCACACTATCCCTTTATACCCTTTAAACTCTTTAAACCCTTTATACCCGTTAATTATACCGGTTAAAAAAATCACTTATCCCACACTGCGTCTTCTGACGGATCTCATTCATAATGATCCGGATGATCTCATCATTGGAAGGAGGCCATTGTTCTTTCTGGGCCAGCAATTTTTTGTCTTCATCGCTAAGAGCACGCTCGTCGCCGGTGAAAGTGGCAAAATCGTATACCCAGCTGTAATCGCCACGATAAGTGTCGCTCCATATATGACGGTTGTTCATATCGCGGGCAATGGCTTGCAGCACGGCATTTGCCTTGAGCGTACGGGTAGTGGTCGTGATGCGGGCTTTTACCGTGATGTATTCGCGGGTCACCGAATCGGGTTTGTGCACGATTTCTTTTGATACTACCTGTTTGCTTACTTCACGTACGCTGCGCTCATCGCGATAGCGACCAATGTTTACATCGCTGAAGCGCATTTCCACTCCCATATCGATGGGCTGGCTGCGGTCGTTGTCGTTAAAGAAACGTACAAAGGGACCGCTGCGGTGATCGTTGAGATACCGGAGCAACTGATAGTTGAAGTCATCATAATCGTACCGGTACTGGCTGTACTGAAATCCGAAGCGGGTAAGTGGCATGATAGCTACGTTGGTGACAGCATTGGCATAGGCATCATCCATTTTTTGCTTTATTGCAAGATCGCCGGGTTTCAGCGACAGCGCTTTCTGGTATTCATAATAGGCCTGGCGAAAACTGGCCTTGGTATTCTGATTCATCAGTTCGTCGCCACGGTCTTCGCGGGCATTGCCGGCCTGCTCCTGATAGGTAGTAAGATAAGAAGCATAATCGGTGGGCTGCACGATATCATATACCGAAGGCGATCGGCGGATGGCATCATACAGGCGTTGCAGACTGGCATATTCCTGATAGATCTGCTCCCAGCGAAGATCATTGTTGCTGTTTGACAGATTACGGATGTTGCTTTCGTGGTCCTGCACGGCATAACGGTAGGCATCCTGCAGGATGGTGAGCATGCCGATATCGTTTGGTTTTTTACTCAGCTTTTTGGCAGCCAGTGCCACGGCCTCATCATATTGCCCGCGCTGGTAAAGCTTTTGAGCGGTTTTGCAGGAAAAAAGAAAAACAGTACCGATCAGTAGAGTGTATAGTTTTAGTTTCATAAGCACCTCCGTTTTAGCGTTTGACGGAGACAACGCATCTTTAGTTAATTGGATTCCGGTGAATTACATATTTGTTAACAGCTATACGCTTATGTTTTCAGGATATCGCGGATAAAGCTGTGATATTCGTCAAATTTAGGCAGGTTATTGTGACCGCCGCCATGAATACGGATGAGTGTGATCTTTTGGGGATTGGTCTGCTGCAGCCGCTCGCTGTGCCGGATAGGGATCAGCCAGTCGCGGGTGCCATGCAGAATGTAGGTATGGCATTTTACCTTCTTTATCCACTGATCGGTACGCAGGTGATACCGCAGTACATAACGTACGGGCAGGATAGGAAGAAAACGCTCCACTACTTTCCTGAAGTTATAATAAGGTGCATCGAGGATCAGGTATCGCGGATTATTGTCTGATGCCACACGTGTGGCAAAGCCGCTGCCAATACTGCGTCCGTATACAATGATGTGCTCTTCCCCGCAGATCTTTTTCAGCTCGTCATATACAAACTGCATGTCGTTGAGCATTTCTTTTTCACTTCGTTTACCCGTACTTTTTCCAAAGCCACGGTAATCGACCAGTACCACATCGTAATTGTACCGGTAAAAATCGCGGGCATACTTGGCCCATCCTTTTATGCTGCGCGAGTTGCCATGAAAATACAGGATAAGCCCGGCGGGGTCTTCCCGGAAAAAATGAAGCCCGTTGATACGCACACCCGGCTCCACGTCAAAGAAATATTCTTTGAAAGGGATATCGTATTTGAACTGAAAATCGGGCCGGAGCTTTTCGGGTTTAAAGATGAACCGCTCCTGCACAAAGTAGGCGACTACAGACAGGACAGCAATGCCAGCCAGGATATAATAAATAAATACGGGCAAGGGCGGTTGGTTTTGGTACTGGAAGTTTTGCCTGCCAAACTACAAACTGGCGGTGACAAACCCTAATCTTCTATGCGCCGCAGTTTCAGATTGGTGACAGGCGATACAATCAGCGGGAATTTTTCTACGGTTACATTGGCCTGATCGAGACCAAAGCCACGCTCTTCCGAAAGGCTGTGCTCCTTGAGCCAGAAATGGAATTTCATGATCACGCGTTCGATAAAAGGCAACTCATTGTCCTGGCTCAGGTATTTTTCCATCACCATAAACTGGAAGTCGCCAACGGTATTGCTGCTGGCCAGGCTTTCGTAACGGCTGATGATATTTACCTCTTTATTGGCTACCAGGTCTTCGACCACTTTGCGGAACATGAGGTTGATGCGCGGCTCCATACGGAATCCGAGGCGGAAGTCGATCCGGATAATATCATTGGGGATGATATGATCCACTTTGTACTCGCAGGTATAAGGATCGTCCATGGTATCTACGTGTACAAACCAGTAGATATCGGCCCGTTTGGGTTTCTTGTTTAGAATAGAGTAGATGATCTTATGCTCAATTTCCTTGGGGTTATTGGCACTGGTGAGATAGATCAGGTGAGTGGCATATTTGGGTACTGCCTTATCATTGCTCAGCTCCTGTATTTTTGGAATGTAGTGCTCCATACGCACGAACTCCACATAGCGGTTTTTGATCTTGCGGGCACGGTACCATACGTACATGACCATAAACATGAGACCGCCTACCAGCAGGGTGATATAACCGCCGTGTACAAATTTGTCCATCAGCGCTACAAAGTAGCCGATCTCTACGGCGAAGTAGCTGATCAGGAAAATATAGATCCACACCGATTTTACGCGCTGCAAGACGAGGTAATTGGCAAACAGGATAGTGGTCGACAACATGGTCACAATGATGGCCAGGCCATAGGCGGCCTCCATGTTGGACGATTTTTTGAAATACAGCACCACGCCCACACAACCCAGGTACAACAGCAGGTTGATGGCGGGGATGAAAAGCTGTCCTTTTTCTTCAGACGGGTAACGGATCTTCAGTTTGGGCCACAGGTTCAGACGCATGGCTTCGCTGATGAGTGTAAAGGCGCCGGAGATCATAGCCTGGCTGGCAATGATGGCCGCGGTAGTGGCAATGACCACGCCCATAATAATGAACCATTCCGGCATCAGGTCATAAAAGGCATTGATGCCCATGCTGCGTTTTACTTCGGCCGTGATGTGAAGGCCGTCGCGGTGCGAAAGCAGGTAGGCACCCTGGCCAAAATAATTGATAAGCAAGCAGGTTTTTACATAGATCCAGCTCATCCGGATATTAGCACGCCCGCAGTGGCCCAGGTCGCTGTACAGTGCTTCGGCTCCCGTGGTACAAAGGAATACCGCACCCAGCAACCAGAATCCTTCGGGATAATGGCGCAGAAATTCGATGGCGTAATGCGGACTCAGTGCCTTAAAGATGGCCAGGTCATCAAAGACGTGAACGGCACCCAGTATGGCCAGCATGGTAAACCAGATAAACATGACCGGTCCAAACATCTTACCGATAGAGGCGGTACCAAACTGCTGCAGGAAGAAGAAAACGGATAAAATACACAATACAATGATCACGACCGTCTGGGTAGGCATACCCCGCAGGGCAGGCAATTCTTCCAGCCCTTCGATAGCCGATGTGATAGAGATAGGAGGAGTGATGATACCATCGGCCAGCAGGGCGGCACCACCGATCATGGCGGGTAAGACCAGCCATTTCTTTCGCCGGCGCACCAGCGCGTACAGCGCAAATGTGCCACCCTCACCTTTGTTATCGGCACGCAGGATCAGGATCACGTATTTGATGGTGGTCTGCAAGGTGAGTGTCCAGATGATACAGGACAGACTTCCCAGGATCAGTTCTTCACTGACCACCCGGTTATTGATAATGGCGTTGAATACATAGAGGGGGGAGGTACCGATGTCTCCAAAAATGATCCCTAAGGCAATAACAAGTCCTGCTGCGGTGACTTTATTGGTCGATGCTTTCACTAGCTTATGTTAAGGTGTCCCGGATACAGGTTGTTTTGAAACCTGGCCGCACGCCTGCAAAGGTATAGGCAAAACTACAATACAACGAGCAGGCTGTTAAAAGATTGCGAACCGCCTGGCGGAGGGCAACTTTTTAATACGATCAGCCGTTCATGTAATCGGGCAGAATACTGCATCTTTACTAAACAAATTTGTATCGTTTGCAGGGCATTCGGTAACTTTAAAGAGTAAAAAATCAAATAATTATGTTATCAGGCAGGGCATTAATAGCGATGATCGGTTTGCTTTTTTGCGGCTTATCTGCTTCGGGGCAGAGAGTAGTCTATTCCGAGCCCGAAAAAGATGATTCCCGCCGGCTCAACTTTGAGATCATCGGAAAAATGAATGGCAATTTCCTGATCTATAAAAGTGTGCGTAACAGGAACTGGATAGCTATTCTTGACAACGATATGAAGCAGATTGGCCGGGCAGAGCAGGATTACCTGCCCGATAATGATAAAGTGCTGAATGTCGACTTTTTTGCCTACCCCGATTTCGTGTACATGATCTACCAGTACAGGAAAAAGAATATTATTCATTGTGCCGCTGCCAAAATTGATGCCAATGGCAATAAGATCGGGGAACTGATAGAACTGGATACGACCCAGCTCAATTTTGGCGCCGATAACCGGATCTATTCGGTGGTGTCGAGCGAGGATAAAAGCAAGATCATGGTGTTTAAGATCAATAGCAAAAACAAGAAGCTGTATATGATCACCACCATGCTGATGGACCAACAGCTCAACCTGATCAAAAAAAGCCGGCTCGCGCTTGAAATGGAAGACCGCGATGACCACCTGGGCGAGTTTCAGCTGGATAATGACGGTGACCTGGTCTTTTCCAAATTTGAACGGATCAATAATGAGACCGTCTCCAACGCTTTTTTCGTGGTAAAGTATGCCCAGGCCGATTCTTTTGCCATGCGGCAGCTGCAGTCGGAAAAGATATATTTTGATGAATTCAAGATCAAACCCGACAATTATAATAAACGGTATTTCATCACTTCCTTTTATTATAAACAGAAAAGAGGCAATACGGAGGGATATTATTTTTATATCTGGGATAAGGTAAAAGGAGAACCGGTCATTGAAGATACAGTCGCCTTCTCCGAAAATCTGCGCCGTGAAGCCAGGGGAAATGCTACGATCAAAACTGCTTTCAACGATCAGTTTATCCGCAACCTGATCATGCGCAAGGACGGTGGTTTTGTGATCGCCAGCGAATCTTTCTACACTACCTCACGTGGCGTGGGCTGGAACCGCTGGAATTATATGTATGGTTCACCCTTTATGATGCGTCCGGGTGATTATTATTATTATTCTCCCTACTATAATGGTCTGGGCCCCCGCAGTTGGTACGACAATAACCAGAATGTGCGCTACCAGGCCGATAATATTGTCATCACTTCTTTTGATGCCAATGGTAAACGGGAGTGGAACAGTGTGATCACCAAGGAGCAATATGATGATCAGGGCGAAGACCGCCTGTCTTACCAGATCATGAATACCGGCGGCCAGATCCATTTTATATTCAACAATCCCGAACGGCGCGGGGTACTCCTGCTAAACGATTTTTCGCTGGAGCCGGATGGGAAGATCAATCGCAACCCTACCATGAAGAACCTGGAGCGTGGCTATGAATTCATGCCCCGTTACGCCAAACAGGTAGGTGCCCGGCAAATGATCATTCCGTGTCTGTACAGGAATTATATTTGCTTCGCAAAACTGGAATATAATTAAAACCAACACCATCAATATCCTTTATCCGTGACAGGGATTTTCAAACAAAAAAATCCGGCCAACCTGCTTTTCCTGCTGCTTGGCGGCATATTGCTGAAGCTTCCCATGTTTACGGAGCCAAAGCAACCGGTAGCCAGGGATGCCGATGGCATTTTGTACCGTGGTATCCTGCATGTGCTGGAACCGGCTGGTAAGGCCATGCCCCTGTTTTTCCCGATCCTTTGCTTTGCTTTTTTGTTCATACAGGCCATTGTACTCACCCGGTTTATCAATAACCAGCGTATGATGAGCAAGCCCAGCTATTTGCCGGGTATGGCCTACCTGTTGCTCACCTCCCTGATGCCGGAATGGAATGTATTCTCGGCTCCCTTACTCATCAACAGCATCCTGCTGTTTATCCTGTCCAACCTGTTTTCGATCTATAACCAGCCCAATGCCAAAGGGGCGATCTTCAATATTGGTGTGGCCCTGGGCCTTGCCAGTTTTCTGCTGATATCCTCCCTAACTTTCATTGTATGGATCCTGCTGGCCCTGGCCGTCATGCGTCCCTTCCGGCTCAACGAATGGATGATCTGCCTGCTGGGCATCACGACTCCCTTTTACTTTTATGCGATCTACACCGTGATGGATGGGGTATGGAACTGGCAGGAATTCGTGCCGCATATTACCCTGGGTTTGCCTTCGCTGAAACAATCGGTATGGCTCGCTGGCAGCCTTTCGCTGATCCTGATCCCTTTTCTGAGCGGTGGTTATTATGTGCAGGAAAATCTGCGCCGGATGCTGATCAATGTACGCAAGGGCTGGAGCCTGTTGCTGCTCTATCTGCTGGCAGCCCTGTTGCTGCCCTTTGTCAATACCAGCGAAACTTTCGAAAACTGGATCATGGCGATTGTTCCCATGGCCGCCTTTCATAGCTGCACCTATTTCTATTCCAACTGGCGGTTTTATCCTATCCTGCTTTTTTGGGCCACGGTGGCGTTTGTAATTGCCTATCAGCAGGTGGGGCCGGGGTGGTAGAAAAGTTTAAAAGTATAAAGGGTATAAGGAGTATAAAGGGTTTAAAGAGTTTGTCCAAGTAGTTCAACTGTCGTACAATTTGTCTGTACATTACCCTCCTGAGAACTGCTCACTCATTAGCACACCAGCACATTATCACACTAACACATTATTTTCTCCTCATCTTCAAATCCTCAAATCTTCAAATTTTCAAATCGGTCTGCCTCGCACATTTTCCTCCCTGCTCCGTATCTTTGCTTTTTCCATCAAACACTCTACAGATATGAAATTTGGCGTAGTCGTTTTTCCGGGTTCCAATTGTGATCGCGACATGTATGATGCGCTTAAATATGATCTGGGTCAGGATGTCACCATGCTGTGGCATAAAGACCGGGATCTGAGCCAGTTCAGTACCAGTGATTGTATCATACTGCCAGGCGGTTTCTCCTATGGCGATTACCTGCGTTGCGGTGCGATTGCCCGGTTCAGCCCTATGATGCAGAGTGTTATCGAATTTGCCAATGCCGGAGGCAAAGTGCTGGGTGTATGCAATGGATTTCAGATCCTTTGTGAGGCCGGACTGCTGCCCGGCGCCCTGCTGCGCAATGCCAATCAACAGTTTGTCTGCAAAAACGTTTATATAAAAAATCAGCAGGACCAGGTCTTCATGATCCCTGTGGCACATGGCGAAGGCCGCTACTATGCGGACGAGGCTACCCTTGACCAGCTGGAAGCCAATGGCCAGGTCATGTTCCGTTATTGCGACGAAAACGGCCATCTTACCCCTGATTCAAATCCTAATGGTACGATCAGACATATTGCAGGAATCTGCAATGCCAATCGCAATGTATTTGGTATGATGCCGCATCCCGAGCGTGCCTGCTCCGGCGTACTGGGTAATACAGATGGTCGCGCTATCATCGAATCTATGTTGATGGCCAGCGAGTTAGCTCATGTTTAAATGGTAGAACCGCGGATCGGCCTGTTTGATCCGGCCATTCATCATTTAACTGCCTGCCGGTAACGCTAACCGATTAATTTTAACAGACAGATGCGGACTAAATTGACTTTTTTTGCGTCTGGAACTCAATAAAGGAATCGACTATGAAGAAATTAACTGTACTGGCTCTCATTTTAGTAAGTGTTTTGACCGTACAAGCCCAGGTAGATCCCGTAAAATGGACATTTACCGCAAAAAAGACGGGCGACAAAACCTATGAACTGCACATGACGGCTACCATGCAATCCGGCTGGCACCTGTATTCACAAACCCAGCCAGAAGATGCGATCATCGAACCTACCGGTTTTTCTATTACCAACAACCCGCTTTACACACTTGACGGTAAAGTGAAGGAAGTAGGTAAAATGGAAAAATTTCATGATAAAAAACTGCAGATATCTGCTCACCAGTATTCCGGCAAAGTAGATTTTGTGCAGGTGGTAAAACTGAAAGGAACCGGCAAGACCAATATCAGCGGCGTTGTGGAGTATCAGACCTGTAATGATGAACGCTGCCTGCCTGTAAAGAAAGTGAACTTCAGTGTAGCGCTCAACTAAGCAAGTAATTTTCTGTTATCAAAAAGCGAGTTCTTTATACGGGAACTCGTTTTTTATAAATGCCCTTAGCATCATGGCTCTCTTCCATCGGCTCTTCGTTGTTTTTTGCGTGTTTGCAATTGGCCTGACGACTGTCAAAGCACAGGATAGTACCGGTGCCTTGCCCGGGTGGACAGTCAAAGCACAGAAGACCGGTGAAGGGTTATATGAACTGCATTTTTCCCTGCCTGCTACACAGGGCTGGCAGTTATACGCTCCCGTACAACCTGTACCTGATCTGAATACTACTGAGCTGCAACTCGAGGACACCAGTGTACAGATACAGTTGCCATTCGTCAACCAGGGGCAGCCGCATAGTTTCAACAGTGAGTTGTTTGGCAGCCAGGTGGCCGTATACGAAAAAGAAGCTTCCTGGAAAGTCGGCATTCAGTTTCGGAATACGGTGCCGCAACGGCTGAAAGGCAGCATGAGCTACAGTTATGGAAAAAAAGATGAGTTCTATACTGCCCGGCTTCCTTTCACGGTAGAGTTGGAAGGAGGTGTGGCATCGGGTATCCGTATTCGTATACCTACCATTGATATCAATAACCCGGTAGCCGACTGTGGCGATACCGTCAGCAAGGACAGTTCTTATCTTACCATCTTTATCCTTGGTTTCCTGGGCGGATTGATCGCGCTCTTTACACCCTGTGTATTCCCCATGATACCGCTGACCGTTTCATTCTTTACCAAGAAAAGCGGTGGTGCTTCAAAAGGAGTGGGCAGCGCATTGCTGTATGGTTTCTTTATTTTCCTGATCTACATTCTTATCACCATACCTTTTCATATTGCCGGCAAGACCGATGCAGATATATTCAACAATATATCTACCAATGTATGGCTCAACCTGCTCTTCTTTGTGATCTTCGTGGCGTTTGCACTTTCTTTCTTCGGCCTGTATGAGCTAAGCCTGCCTGCCGGTATTGCCAATAAAGCCGATTCCCGTTCGGGGCTGGGCAACCTGGCGGGTATATTTTTTATGGCGCTTACACTGGCGATCGTTTCCTTCTCCTGTACCGGTCCTATCCTGGGAACCTTGCTGGCCAGCGTGGCCGATGGAGGCGCATGGCCACTCACGATAGGTGCTGCAGGTTTTGGCCTGGCACTGGGTCTTCCCTTTGCACTGTTTGCCTTGTTTCCACGCTGGTTGCAGGCCATTCCCAAATCAGGTGGATGGATGACAGACCTGAAAGTAGTGCTGGGCTTTGTTGAGCTGGCACTTGCCGTCAAGTTCCTGGCCAATGCAGACAACGTGCAGCAATGGGGTATTTTGAAACGCGAAGTTTTCTTTGCCGCCTGGATCATCATCGGTTTTGCTATCGTTGCTTATCTGCTGGGTTGGCTCCGTATCGGCCATAGCAGCAAGCCCAAAAAGATCGGGGGCATCCGTTTATTCTTTATCGTACTGTTTTCCGCCATCACGCTTTATCTTATACCTGGTGTCACGAATACCCGCTGGGCCAAGCTGGGTCTGATCAGCGGTTTTCCGCCGCCGACCTGTTACAGTCTGTATGCTAACCCGGTCAATTGTGAAAAGCCTTTGCTGGATTATGAGGAGGCACTTGCACTGGCACGTAAGACCAATAAGCCGGTATTGATTGATTTTACCGGATGGGCCTGTGTCAATTGCCGCCGTATGGAAGAAAATGTATGGACCAATCCGGAAGTGGAGCGGCTCATGAAGGAAGAATTTGTGCTCGTGTCGTTGTATGTAGATGAACGTACCAAGTTGCCGGCCAGTCAGCGTACAGTGCATACCATGAAGAATGGCAGCGAAAAATCGATCATTACCATCGGGGACCGCTGGACAGCCTTTCAGCTCGAAAACTTCGAAGCCACCGCGCAACCGCAATATGCTATTGTGAGTCCCGACGAAAAAGCGCTCACCAAAACAAAATTCTACACAGACAACCCCAAAGAGTTTGCCACCTGGTTGGAGTGTGGGCTGAAGGCGCACAAAGAGAGATGATTCGGTGATTTGAATATTTGGGGATTTGAAGATGGGTGAGAATGTGTTGAATATTCTTCTTACTGCAAAGAAGAATTATTACTTAAGCCTTAGTCTTACTGTATCAAATCCATCTTCAAATTTTCAAATCCCCCAAATCTTCAAATTAAAAAAAGGCCGCCTCAAAAATGAGAACGGCCAGTTAGGTGTCATTCTGTAAAAGCCTTCCGCCTAAATTCCATCGGAACAGAGTCTGATGGGGCAAGCATGGAAAATTCTTTTAGTATAACAGAACTTTCAGACGCGGATGGAGATACAGAATGACAATATCTTCATACCAGGGCGCAAATATAAACGATTGTTAGTTTAAAGTGCAATTTGTTTTTGCACCATCAGCTTGCGCAAATTAATCAATCCGTAACGCATGCGTCCCAAAGCGGTGTTAATACTGCAGTTGGTGGCGGCAGCAATCTCTTTAAAACTCATGTCGGCATAATGACGCAGAATGATCACTTCCCGCTGATCTTCGGGCAGGCGATCCAGCATCTCGCGTACACGACTATGGCTTTGACGTTTCATCATACTCACTTCTGCACTGTCTTCGGCAAAATTGAGCACTTCGAAAATGTCTTTGTCTTCGCTGTTGCGGATGGTGGGCGTGCGTTTTACTTTACGGAAATGGTCTACACACAGGTTGTGCGCGATACGCATAGCCCAGGGGAGAAATTTTCCCTCCTCTGTGTAGCGACCGCTACGCATGGTGTCGATGATGCGAATAAAAACATCCTGAAAAATGTCTTCGGCCAGGTATTTGTCCTTGACCAGAAAAAGAATGGATGTGTAAAGTTTGTCCTTGTGGCGAAGCACCAGGGCTTCCAAAGCCTCCAGGTTGCCATCCATGAAGAGATGAATTAATTCATGGTCGGTTTTTTTGACAAAAGCTTTCATAATACTCCTACAGTTTAGGTGGTTGAATGGATATTGGTTACAGTAAATACGAAAAAAAATCGGTAAAAAAGAGTAGAGGTATTATGCGATAGGCGGGGTGGTTTTTTGGTTAATCATTTTTAATTGGATATTGTGCAATAAAAATAAACCTTTTGACGATACCACCAAACAATAGCTCCCCAATGGGGTTAATATTATTGTCAAAAAAATGTTAAGGATATCGCCTGAAGTTTAAGAGGGATAAGGCTTTACATTTGTTTACCGAAAAATGGAGAAGACAATAAAAGGGAAAAATCCCGCAGCCGTCAGGACCGTAAATTCCGCAGAAAATATCCAGATCCGGGGTGCCCGGGTGCATAATCTCAGGAATATTTCCGTGGATATTCCACGAAATCAGCTGGTAGTGGTGACCGGCGTGTCGGGTTCCGGCAAGTCATCACTCACCATAGATACCCTCTATGCCGAAGGGCAGCGCCGCTATGCCGAAAGCCTGAGCGCCTACGCACGCCAGTTTCTAAACCGGATGAATAAACCGGATGCGGATTACATAAAAGGCCTTTGCCCGGCCATAGCCATTGAGCAGAAGGTAATTACGCGCACACCCCGCAGTACGGTGGGGAGTATGACGGAGATCTACGATTACCTGCGTCTGCTTTATGCCCGTGTAGGACGCACATTTTCCCCCATTTCGGGCCAGCAGGTCAAAAAAGATGATGTGACCGATGTGGTACGTACCATTGGTGAACTTCCGGCCGGACAAAAAGTATTTATCCTGGCCCTGTTGCGCCAGCACAAGAACCGTGATCTGCGCGAAGAGCTTAATATATTGATACAGAAAGGGTTTACACGTATTTATCAGCCGGCTAAAGGCAAATCATCGAGCGGTGAGGTGCATGATATTGAAGGGCTGCTGGAACAGACGGATAAGGCTATCAAAGAAGCCGTAAAACCCGGTGGCGACTGGTATATCCTCGTTGACCGGTTGATTACCAAAGAGTTTGATGAAGATGACCTGCACCGGGTATCCGATTCGGTGGGTACTGCTTTTTATGAAGGAGAAGGGGACATATATATAGAGGTACAGAATGAGGCAAAAGCCCGCCTCCTGCACTTCAATAACCGGTTTGAGCTCGATGGATTGCAGTTTGAAGAGCCGGTACCCAATCTTTTTTCCTTTAATAATCCTTTTGGCGCCTGCCCTACCTGCGAAGGTTTTAGCCAGGTGCTGGGTATCGACAGTGAGCTGGTGATCCCCGACCCCCGCCTGAGTGTATATGATGGAGCCGTAGCTCCCTGGAAAGGAGAGAAACTGGGCTGGTGGCGCGAACAGTTTATTAAGGGCGCAAAAAAGATCGATTTCCCCATTCATAAATCCATTGCCGATCTCACAAAGAAACAGTTGCAGCAATTGTGGCAGGGACATGAGCATGGGCTTGGCATTAATACTTTTTTTAAAGAAGTAGAACAAAACCTCTATAAGGTTCAGTATCGCGTATTGTTAAGCCGCTATCGCGGACGTACGCTTTGTCCCGATTGCCAGGGTTACCGCTTGCGCAAGGAAGCGCTGTATGTGCAGGTAAATGGCAAACATATCGGCGAACTGAGTGAATGGCCTGTGCGTGATCTCAAACAATGGTTTGATGAGTTGCCCGGTACATTTGCCGAACACGAAGAGCAGATAGCCCGGCGTATTTTACTGGAGATCCAGCATCGTCTTAAAACTTTGCTCGATGTGGGCCTCGGTTATCTTACCGTCAACCGTCTTGCCAATACACTCAGTGGTGGCGAGAGTCAGCGTATTCAGCTCACGCGAAGCCTGGGCAGTAATCTTACCGATTCATTATATATACTCGACGAGCCTTCTATTGGCCTGCACTCACGCGATACCAGCAACCTGATCCGTGTACTCAAAGAGCTGCGCGACCTGGGCAATACAGTGGTAGTGGTAGAGCATGATGAGATGATGATGCAGGAAGCAGATTATATCATTGATATGGGGCCACTGGCTTCACACCTCGGCGGACAGGTGATTGCCACTGGTACTTACAAAGAGATATTGAAGAACCCCGAAAGCCTGACGGGTAAATATCTTTCGGGTAAGCTGAAAATTGATATACCGGCAGTCCCCCGCAAATGGAACCGGTCGGTTACTGTCAAAGGTGCCCGCCAGCATAATCTCAAGGATATTGATGTGACTTTTCCGCTCAATGTGCTGTGTGTGGTAAGTGGGGTAAGTGGTAGCGGTAAGACTACACTGGTAAAACAAATACTGTATCCGGCATTGCGCAAACTGAAAGGAGAGCCGGCAGATAAAGTAGGGTTTCATAAATCGATCGATGGTGATGTGGATTCGATAGCCCAGATAGAACTGGTAGATCAGAATCCTATCGGCAAGTCATCGCGCAGCAATCCTGTGACGTATATCAAAGCTTACGATGAGATACGTGATCTCTTTGCCCGTCAGCCATTGAGTAAAATGCGCGGTTTTCAGCCCAAGCATTTTTCTTTCAATGTAGACGGAGGCCGTTGTGATACCTGCAAGGGTGAGGGCGAGCAGGTAGTGGAAATGCAATTTCTGGCAGATGTACACCTTGTATGTGAGTCATGCGGCGGCAAACGTTTTAAAGAAGAAGTGCTGGAAGTAAAGTATAAGGACAAAAGCATTTTTGATGTACTGGAAATGGGCGTCGACGAAGCCATTGACTTTTTCTATGAAGAAAAAAATCTGTCGCGTGCCCTGCAGCCATTGAGCGATGTGGGATTGGGGTATATAAAACTGGGGCAGTCATCTGATACCTTATCGGGTGGTGAGGCACAGCGTGTCAAGCTGGCTTCTTTCCTCGGCAAGGGCAGGGTCAATCATAAAGTGTTGTTCATATTTGATGAGCCTACGACCGGGCTTCATTTTCATGATATTGGTAAACTGCTGGCCAGTTTTCAGGCGCTCATTGAGCAGGGGCATTCCATCGTGGTGATTGAGCATAATATGGATGTGATCCGTGCTGCCGACTGGCTGATCGACCTGGGTCCGGAAGCGGGCGATGAAGGTGGTCAACTGGTATATGCCGGCGTGCCGGCAGGTGCCAAAAAGGTCAAACAAAGCCATACGGGCAGTTTTTTATAGAAAGAGACGAACGACTGATCAGTTTATTGACAAAAATCAAAGAATCTATTGAAGTGGCTGACTATCATGATAGTCGGCCATTTTTTATATAGCAGATACGTAGTTTCAATAGCGGCCGATCGTATATTTGCTACCCCTGGATAAGAAAAATTTCTGGGGGAATACTTGCATAATCCAAAACCCGCTTATAGATTTGTGACAGCTTCTGGATACGGCCCTTTACAATTGTCTGTATCCATTTCCTCCAAATCTTCTGAAATCCGTACCACTAAATCCTTTATTGCGGCAAACACTGTGTGTAGTGCATTTGATGTGCATGGTGCCCGTTTGACCCTTCCTGAAAGCCCATACTGAATTTCCAACTCCTTTCGAAAGCTCGGAATCCGTTCTCCTCTGAATGATCACTCGACTGTAGTAATCATTTTTAACACTTGTACCTATAATCTAAAACTCTGAGCGATGAAAAAGATCTACTTATTAACTCTAATCCTGCTGGCGGCTGTGACGGGATGGTCACAGACTACCAGAACATGGTTCCCCACAGGTAGTGGTTCATGGGCTACTGCGAATAACTGGCGGGACCCATCAAATAATCCCGGTACTCCCAACACAGGAGATATCATTGTTATTAATACCGGTACTACGCTTACCATCAGTAATGTACCTACTATTACGCTGAATAAGCTGACCATTACGAATAACTCAAACGTAACATTTACTGGCGGTGCTGGAACTCAGACATTGACTTTGGGTGGCGCAACTGGGTTTGATTTCGTTATCGCCAATGGAGCAACACTTACCCAGGCCAGTTCACTTGAGAACATCGTTTTGGCTAATGCCGGTACTGCAGATATCAGCGGTCGGTTAACAGTTGGAGGCACTTATAACCATAACAATACAGGAGTATCAACTACGGTGTCTGCGACAGGCGTATTGGAGAATCAGAATGTTATTTCCAACACCAGCACAGCCAAGCTGGTATTTAGCGGAGGACGTTATATTCATGCCCGCAACGGAGGCGCAGTACCTGCGGCTGCATGGAATACAGGCTCTACCGCAGAGTTTGCTGGTGTTACCAACTCAATGCCTACCGGTATTGCTCAGTCTTTCAAAAATTTCGTTTGGGATAACGCGAATCAAAGTGCTGGTTTGTCTTTTGCAGGTTCATTAAGCACTATTGATGGGGACTTTACAATTAAGAACACCAATGGTAACACGCTAACCATTAAAGGAACCTCAAACTATACACTGAATGTAAACGGTAATTTTACAATAGGTAATGGAGATGATAATGCTCGTGTAGTACTGAATTCTCAGAATAATGATTTCTCTTTAAATGTCGGTGGTGATATGAATTTTCTGAATGATGCTATCGTTACGTTTAATACTAGCGGCAATAGTAACTCAGATGTGAATATTGCTGTAGCCGGTAAAGTGTCAATTAGTAGTGGTTCAAATATTGTGTTCACAAGTGATGATGGAAATGCTGCACTGGATGTTGAAGGAAATCTTGAAATATCGGGGGGCGCTGTGGATTTTTCGAGCGCTGCTAATATCGCCTCAGGAAGCAGCGTAGCCCGTATCAATCTTGCTGGTAATTTTGTAATGACCGGTGGTACTTTTATAACATCTGGAAATTCAGGCAACCTGGTAAACGGAACTGTAGTATTTGATAAGGTGGGTACACAGACATTCTCTACAAATAATACAGGAAATATTACCTATACTAACTTTACCGTTTCAAATCAGTCTACTACGCAATTATTGTCAAACCTGAGCCTGAGCCGAAATAACACCAACAACTATAAAGGCACATTTACAGTTAACAATGGCGGCGTTCTTGATTTCTCCACATTTACCATCAATGCTCAGGGTACTACTAGTACAGCTGTATTTAATCTAAATGCCGGTGGTAAAATAATTACTTCTAACGCTACTGGTATGTCAGGGTCTTTGTCAACTAATAATATGACATCAACACTGGATGGTGGTGCTGATTTTGAATTCAGAGGTGCTGCTACCGGTACATTTACAACAACTACAGGTGGCGGTAATGATGTACGTAATCTGATTATCAACAACACTGGCGGCCAGGTTACAATGAACAAAAATATTAGTGCAAATGGCGCCCTGACACTTAGCAACGGTTATGTAACCCCTGGTGCAAATACCCTGCTGGTAGGCCCTACAGGCACATCTACAACTACTAATGGTTCTTATGTAAACGGTCAGTTGAGAAAGCAGTACAACGCTAATGGTGACTTTACCTTCTACGTAGGTAAAGTAAGCACGGGTCTTCGCCAGATCAAGTTAGATGTATCGACTGGAACTAATACAGTGTTTGTTGCCGAATACCTGAGAGCGTCAGGCTCTACTGTAACTAATGGTACTGTGGTAGGATCGGGTATTAGCCGCGTAAGCCAGTGTGAATATTGGACACTCAACCGTGCTTCCGGAAATCGGGGTGGTAAAGTTACGTTGATGTGGGATGCAAGCAGCAACTGCGGTGCAACTCCTTATGTAACCAGCCTGGGTACACTGCGGGTGGCTCGTCATGATGGTACAGCCTGGACAAATGCAGGTTCTATCAATGGTGCAGATCTGGGAAGTACATTGACCTCAGGATTTATCACTTCAGATGTGGTAACCAACTTCAGCCCCTTTGCCCTGGCTACCAGCAATGCTGCAGAGAACCCGCTGCCCGTACTGTTTGCTGATGTAAAAGCTTATGGCAAAAACAATGGTGTGCAGGTAGAATGGAGCAACCTGACCGAGCGTGAGATCGTTAACTATGAAGTAGAGCGCTCTGCCAACGGTATCGATTTCTATGCTGTAAATACTCAACAGCCCAAGAGCAACCGCGATGACAAGGCTTCTTATACTTTCTTTGATGCAAGCCCTGTAAACGGCGCCAACTACTACCGTGTACGTGTGCAGGAGCAAAGTGGCAAAGTGATCTACAGCAAGATCCTGCGTGTGGAAATGGGTAGCACCAAATACAGCTTCAGCCTGTATCCCAACCCTGTAACAGGTAAGCAACTGACTGTAAGCCTCAATGGTGTGAAACAAGGCAAATACAATGTACAGATCATCGATGCAGCCGGCCAGCGCGTGTTCACTACCAACCTGTCAAATGTAGGTACCGGTGTGACACAGATGATGGAACTGCCTGCCAATGTGAAAACTGGTATGTATGTGATGATTATCAGCGGCGACAACTATCGTGAGACACAACAATTCATCGTTCGATAAGAGAGAGGACCAATAGAGAACAGAAAGGGCTGGCCGTAAGGTCAGCCTTTTTTTGTTAGGTAGAAGGCGGAAGGTATAAAGGTTTAAAAGTATAAGGGTGGGAGCTTGGTGATTTCGAAGAGGCTGGTACACCGGTCCGGACGCGCAGTATCCTGACAGAGCCTGTTTCAGCGATTTCGGACCGGTGTACCAGATTCTTCGGTGTCATTGAGTTTCTATCCGTTTCTTCCTTTTCCCCTTCGCCCCGACCATCTACCTTCTTCCTTTAACCTTCCGCCTTACTTATAATGTATAACTCAAAAGGCCACTGCATAACGCAACGGCCTTTTAAAATTTATTGATGTCGGCTATGTATTTCCTTCTTCCCTTAACCTTTCTCCCTCTGCCTTACTTACAACTTATCTCAGCTTATCGAGGCTTTTTACCAGCTTCTCATCTTTCCAGATACCGCGGGTTGCCATGATATAACCGGCAGCGATGGCAAAAACAATCACGGCAGTAAGAGAGAAATGCCCTTTTTCAAAATTGCCTATCTGGATAAAATAAATGATCAGCAGAATGACAGACAGGGCAATGCCGCCAATGCTGAGCTTGAACTGGGTCTTCCGGTCTTTGAACAGGAAGATGGTAATCGCAGCCAGCAATACCGAAAAACCGGTCAGTATCAGGATAAGAAAATGGCTGCCTGCATCCAGCTCATCGTAGGTCGATATATTATTGATAAGCCTGTTGCCTGTATAAAAAGGAAAACGAAAACTGAGAAAAGAGGCAACGGCTGCCAGAAGTAGCCAAAGGCTTTGCTGACGTTGGATCATGCGGTGATTTTTACCAAAAATAATATAACTAATGTAAAAGCCATGCCTTATTGCTTAGCCCAGTTCGGGATAAAGCGGGAACCGCTGCATCAGTTCTTTTACCTGGGCTTTGGTAGCGGCAATCACTTTTTCATCATCCGGGCTCATCAGCACGCCGTCAATCAGGCTTACCACCGTTTCCATATCGGCTTCCTTGAGACCGCGGGTTGTAATGGCAGGTACGCCCACCCGGATACCCGATGTTACAAATGGTGACTTATCATCAAAAGGAACGGCATTCTTATTAAGGGTGATATGGGCTTTGTCGAGTGTTTCCTGGGCTTTTTTGCCAGTCAGGTTCTTATTGCGGAGGTCGATCAGCATCAGGTGATTGTCTGTACCATTGCTGATAAGGTCATATCCGCGGCTTACCAGGGCTTTGGCCATAGCCTGTGCATTGCTGATCACCTGTTTGGCATAAATGGTAAAGTCGTCCGAAAGGATCTCGCCAAACGAAACGGCTTTGGCAGCGATCACATGCTCCAGCGGACCGCCTTGCGTACCGGGGAATACAGCCAGGTCGAGCAGCTGACTCATGGTACGGGTATTACCTTTAGGATCTTTGATACCCCAGGGATTTTCGAAGTCATGACGCAGCATGATCACGCCACCACGCGGACCACGCAGGGTCTTGTGAGTGGTAGATGTCACGATATGGCAATGCTCGAAAGGATCATTGAGCAGTCCTTTGGCAATAAGGCCGGCAGGGTGGGCAATATCGGCCAGTAAAATGGCGCCGATCTTGTCGGCTACCTCGCGAATGCGTTTATAATCCCAGTCGCGGCTATAGGCAGAGGCGCCGCAGATGATCATTTTGGGCTTTTCACTCAGCGCTGTTGCTTCCAGCTGGTCATAATCCACCAGTCCTGTTTCTTTTTTTACACCATAAAATAAGGCCTGGTAGTGTTTGCCGCTGAAGTTGGCCGGACTGCCATGGGTAAGGTGACCGCCCATGCTGAGGTCGAGTCCAAGCACTTTATCGCCCGGCTTTACGCAGGCCAGGAAAACGGCTGCATTGGCCTGGGCGCCGCTATGAGGCTGCACATTGGCCCAGCTCAGGTTAAAGATCTGCTTCAGGCGATCGATAGCAAGTGTTTCAATCTGATCTACCACTTCACAACCACCATAGTAACGCTTGCCGGGATAGCCCTCTGCGTACTTGTTGGTGGGCACTGAACCCATAGACTGCATGACCTGCAGGGAAGTAAAGTTTTCTGAAGCGATAAGTTCGATACCATAACGCTGACGGTCAAGTTCCTGACGGATGAGATCGAAAATCTGTTGATCTTTTTGCATAATAGCAGATGCTGTTTTGAGCGGTGAGGGCCAGTTGTTGAAAAACGGCCGGAATTTTATAACTGCCAGGCTGAAACGGCTGGCAATCCGCCGCAAAAGTACGTGGCCCCAGCCTTGAAAAGACTGGTATGCGGATAACTTTTTGTTTGTGTTAAAAAGTATTACTTTCGTTGGCTTTTGTTGCTGCACCACCAGCACAAAGCAATGGTAAGGGACCCCGAGCAGTACCGAATCATTTTTTTAACAGCATCCGCCCGGCGGACGGGTTAATACATGAAGGCAATCATACCAGTAGCAGGCGCAGGCACCAAATTGCGCCCACACAGTTATACTCAACCCAAGGCGCTCATACCACTGGCCGGTAAAACCGTGCTTAGCATCATCGTCGACCAGATGCGTGATGCCGGTATCCAGGAGTTTGTATTTATCGTAGGATACCTGGGCGATAAGATCAGGGATTACGTAAAAGCAAAATATCCGGATCTGCAGGCGCATTATGTGCAGCAGATAGACCGGCAGGGTGTAGGCCATGCCATCCAGATCACCAAAAATGTAGTGAACAACGATGAGGTGATCGTGGTGCTGGGCGATACCATCTGCGAGTACAATGTGCAGGATGTAGTAAATAGTCCCGACTCCATGCTGGGTGTGCGTAAAGTGGATGACCCCCGCGAGTTTGGCGTGGCCGAACTCGATGAAGATGGATTTATTGAACACGTAGTAGAGAAGCCGCAAATACCAAAGTCGAACCTCGCACTAGTGGGCATTTATAAGATCAAGGAGAGTAACCAGCTGTTTGACTGCCTCGAGAGCAATTACCTGCAGGGGTTGCGCTCACATGGCGAATACAGCCTCACCGATGCGCTCGACTGCATGCTGCGCCAGGGTGTAAAGTTCAAACCATTTAAGGTAGACAGCTGGTTTGACTGCGGACGCAAGGAAACACTGCTGGAGTCGAATGCCACTTTGCTGAAGAAATTTGAGCGCAAGAACGAATCAGAATACCAGTTTGAGAATACAGTGATCATTCCTCCGGTAAGTATTGGCGACGGATGCGATATCCGCAATTCCATTATCGGCCCCAATGTGACCATTGGTGAAAATACACGTATCAATTATTCGATCATCCGCAATTCCATCATCGGTTCCTATTCCACCCTGTATGACATCGTGCTGGAAAACTCCATCATCGGCAGCGATACAGCATTGAAGGGAGAGACCCGGCGACTGAGTATTGGCGACAATACCAGTATTGACCTCGGGTGATCCGCATTGGTTCCTGCCTGTTATCTTTGTACGCAACAGCGTGTACTATGGCAACAGCATTTATCCGCGATGGAAAAATCCACAACCGTATAACGGAGCTTTTCGGTATTGACTTTCCCCTGATCCAGGCAGGCATGATCTGGGCAAGCGGCTGGCGGCTGGCCAGTGCTGTCAGCAACGCCGGCGCACTCGGTATGCTGGGCAGTGGCAGCATGTATCCCGATGTATTGCGGGAGCATATCCGCCAGTGTAAGACAGCTACTTCCCGCCCGTTTGCCGTAAACGTGCCACTGCTGTATCCGGATATCGATCAGCATATCCGGATCATTCTCGAAGAAGGAGTAAAGATCGTATTCACCTCGGCCGGTAATCCCCGTACATGGACGTCTGTGCTCAAAGAGAAAGGTGTTACCGTAGTGCATGTAGTAAGCAGCAGCAAATTTGCCCGCAAGGCAGAAGAGGCCGGCTGCGATGCGGTGGTGGCAGAGGGGTTTGAAGCCGGCGGACACAATGGCCGGGAAGAAACGACCAGTATGGTACTTACACCCGCCGTGGCAGCTGCCGTAAATATTCCTGTAATCAGTGCCGGCGGTATTGCCACCGGTCGCCAGATGCTGGCGGCGATGGTACTGGGAGCAGAAGGCGTGCAGATGGGCAGCCGGTTTGTGGCGAGTGAGGAAGCCAGTTCGCACTCCGCTTTTAAAGAAGCGGTGATCAAAACCAGTGAAGGAGATACCGTATTGACCCTCAAACAGCTGACCCCGGTACGGCTGATCCGCAACCAGTTTTATGAACAGGTCCGGGATGCCGAAGCCCGTTGTGCTTCTGCAGATGAACTGAAAATCCTGCTGGGTCGCGGCCGCGCCAAAAAAGGTATGTTTGAAGGCAACCTGCAGGAGGGCGAGCTGGAGATCGGACAGGTAAGCAGTATGCTGGATAGTATTTTACCGGCGGCCGGGATCGTAAAAAAAGTACAGGCAGAAATGATGGCGGCTTTGGAAAATCCACTGGGTTTGCAGTAACTTTATCCCGTGGCGACCGGTGTATATGTATAAGACCTAACCATTATTTACCATCAAAAACGGTCACATGAAAATCAAACTGCTTCTCTTCTCTATGGGCCTGTTGGGGTTTGCCGTGGCGCATGCCGGCAACAATCCCGATCCTGGTCCTGCAGCCTGCGATAATAAAGGAAAAAAAGATGATCTCATCGGTATGGTACTTCATGCTGATACACGCAAGCCGCTCAAAGATGTAAACGTTACCGCTTACCTGTCTTCCAAAAAAGAAAAATCTGTTATCACAGATGAAGTAGGCAACTACGCTTTTGACGAACTCAAACCCGGGGCATACAAATTTGTATTTGAAAAAGCAGGATACAAAAAAGTAACCAGGGAAAAAGTGATCGTGAAGGCAGATGATGCTTTCCAGATCAATATTGAAATGATCGAAGCAAAGGATTTTGAACTGGTGCCTTCGCCGATGCACTTTGTAGATTTCTAATGATCAGTACCTGGTGGCCGGTGATCAGGAATGAGTATGTATAAACACCTTCCGCCTTTCAACCCTTTACCTTACTTATTACTTACAACTTATAACTTATAACTTATAACACAAAGAAGTCCGCCTCAGCGGACTTCTTTGTGTTCATGGCTTTACTATATTGATCAGTCTATGTTGTCATCATCGATATTGAAGTTGTCGGCTGTTTTTTCCAGTAAAAATTCTTTCTTCTGATCGAGGATGTTTTTGTATTTCTTATAAGTTTCGGCAGAGGCTTCTTTGTCGTTGATCAGCAGTTTGCCGTTTTTGTGCCGGATGGTATAAGGCTCTTTTTTGTTGAGCAGGCCATCTTTGTCGAGGCCATCTACCAGTTCTTTGTACAGTTTAAGTTCGGCTTTGGCTTTTTCGATGCTGACCTTTGCTTCTTCCAGGCTTTTGCTAACATCCGGTCCTATCTTTTTCAGTTCTTCCTGCACTTCTTTCATTTTCAGATCAAGCTTCATATCCTTTAATTCGGCGAGATCTTTTTTCAGCTCTTCCATGTCGATTTTGCTTAGTTCAGCCTGGATTTTATCCGTATCGATTTCTTTCAGGGCAGCTTTCACTTCTTCCTGGATTTTTGCCATGTCCACTTTCGACATTTCCCGATCTATTTCGGCTTTGATTTTTACCATATCCACTTCTTTCATAGCCTGCTTTACTTCCTGCTGTATTTTATCGAGATTGATGGATGCCAGCGACTCACTTACCTCTTTCTGGATTTTTGAAAAATCGATATTCTTCATAGCCTGCTCCACTTCTTTCATAGCGCGGCTCATTTCGCGGTCGATGTCTACCCGGTCCAGTTGCTCGATCGCTTCGTCGAGGTCGCGTGCAGGACGCTCGCGTTTGTCGGCCGATCTGCCGGGAATGGTGTCTGTGGTCACTTCAGAAGTGGTCAAACGGGAGGGCTGCTGACGGAAGTCCCAGGATACGAGGGCGAGGCTTATCAGGGCCAGCGCGGCTACGGCCACTACTTTACCTGTTACAATGGTTGTTGGTTTCATGATTTCTGAGTTTTGTGTTTTTTCTATGCACGAAGCATTTCGTATCAAATATACGATTGGTTTCGTATTAAGTTACAGCATTTCCCGGTTTTATTTTTATTTAACAAAAAAGCCCCCATTTGGGGGCTTTTTCTATACGGGTAAATAGTGGTGTCAGGGAGATCAATTTTTCCGCATGGCCCACTTGATCAGTTCTTTCCAGGTTGGTTTTTTACCGTACATAAGGATACCCGTACGGTAGATCTTGCCGGCAAACCAGGTAGTGAATACAAAGCCTGCAATGAGAGCGGCCATTGACGCACCCAGTTGCCACCAGGGTACAGTACCGGGGACTCCAAAGGGAATACGGGCCAGCATGATAATGGGTGAGCTGAATGGTATGATGCTACCCCAGACAGCTATAGGACTGGTAGGATCTTTAATGGCGGCCGTCATTATGGCAATGGAGATAATGACCAGCATGGTGATAGGGAAACTGAGTGACTGTGCTTCGCGCATATCTTCATTGACCGCACTGCCGATAGCTGCATACAGTGAAGCGTAGAAGAAGAAACCACCCAGCAGATAAAAGGCAAAACAGAAAACGAACAGGGGGATATTGGTGCTGGTGAATACCTGTTGCACGGTATCCAGCATACCACCCATACCAGCCACGCCACCCGATGTTTTGGTGACATTATATATGATGAAGACCAGTACCACCCACAGGAAGAATTGTGTGAGGGCTACCAGGCCGATACCAATGATCTTACCCAGCATCAGCTGAAAGGGTTTTACAGACGATACGATCACTTCGGCGATACGGTTTGTTTTTTCTTCCAGTACACCCATCATTACCTGTGTACCATACAGCAGCAGGATGATATACATCAGGAAACCGCTGGTATAACCAATCACCGTAGCAATACCGGAGTTGGAACGCTCATCGTTAATATTAATAGGCGTAACGCGGATCTTGCTCTTTTCGAGTATCTCTTTTTTGGCATCATCGATACCCAGCTTTTCGTTTTTAATACCGGCCCAGATATTGTTGAGCTTGTTCTGAACAGGTTCGATGCCCTGTATGCCCATTGTGCGGCTGGTATAAAGCGGGTACGACTTGATATTGCCGGTTTCCCAGTTGAGGCTGTCGGGGATCAGGACAAAAGCATCAAATCCTCTTTCGGAAAAATGCGTGCGCAGGCTGTCCGGGTTGTCTTTGGTAAGAACAAGCAGGGTAGAACTGTCGCGCAGGTTTTCCCTTTGTATGCGGCCTTCATCAAAATAACCAGACTGGTCAACCATTGCAATGGTCAGTTTGCGGTCGCCGCTGGAGGCAATATAGCCAGTACCAAATATCAGTAGCAGGTACATGATGGGAAAAAGAATGGTACTGATAATAAATGTCTTCTTGCGTACCCTTGTCAGGTATTCGCGTTGTATAATGATCAATGTCTTATTCATGGTGTTGCTGGTTTTGGGTTGAGTGCTGTCTTATTTTACTTCCTGAAATTGGCGGGCTGCGGGCGTATTACCTACCAGTTTGATGAAAATATCGTTGAGTGAAGGAAGCTGTTCGTTGAACGATTCTATACTCAATCCTTTATTGATAAAATACTGGATCACTTCATTGTTTGATGCATAGGAATGAAGTTTGACGGTCACTTCTTTTTCTTTTTTATCCTGCAGCTCAAACAAATCGATCGCCAGGTGCTCGGGCAATATGGGATTATTGAAAGTGATGCGGAAGAGATTGTCTTTGAAATCCTGCTTGATCTGTTTTACCGTGCCATCCAGTATTTTGGTGCCTTTGTTGACAAGTGCAATATGATCGCAGATCTCTTCTACCTGTTCCATACGGTGGGTGCTGAAAATAATTGTAGCGCCACGTTGTGCCAGGTTGTAGATCTCGTCTTTAATAAGGTTGGCATTTACCGGGTCAAGACCGCTGAAGGGTTCATCCAGGATGATGAGTTTGGGCTCATGCAGTACAGTGGTTACAAACTGCAGTTTCTGGCTCATACCTTTTGAAAGGTCTTCCACTTTTTTGTTCCACCAGGTATCCATATCAAAACGGCCAAACCACTCCCTGATCTTGCGGGTGGCTTCGATCTTATTGAGACCTTTGAGCTGAGCCAGGTAAAGCGCCTGCTCGCCGATCTTCATTTTTTTATAAAGGCCGCGCTCTTCGGGCATATAACCGATCTTCTGAATATCATTGATCGGATCAAATTTTTTTCCATCAAAAATGATCTCACCCTGGTCAGGATAAAAGATGCCGGTGATCATACGGATAAGGGTGGTTTTGCCGGCACCATTGGGGCCAAGCAGTCCGAATATCTGGCCTTGCTCAATGCTGAGACTGATATCGTCTACAGCTTTTTGCGTTGCAAAATACTTTCTCAGGTGTTGTAGTTCCAGTATAGGCATGTCGGTTAGTTTGTAGGGCAAAAATAGCCGTTATGATCTACGGATGCTAATTATCAGGCAAACTGCAGGAATGGAGGCGCCAACGGCCTGATTTGGGGTGCCAAATTTTGACAAGATGGTATCTGCTTTCGATAATCATCTGTCAGGCAGTGCTGTAAGCAGCCATACATGGTGTCTGCAAAATAGCAGGTATTTCCATGAAAAGAAGACAATGATGTGTTGCTCTTTTTCAATCGGTGGGTGGAGGCAATCTGTTTGAAAATAAGGAGACTTAAGCAGTAATGAATTGAGCAATATTTGCAGCGATCTTTTCTCCATCCATGGCCGCACTTACAATACCACCCGCATACCCGGCCCCTTCTGCACAGGGATAAAGACCTTTTACCTGCGGATGTTGTAATTGCTCATTGCGTGGTATGCGTACGGGCGATGACGTGCGGGACTCTGTAGCTACGAGTACGGCTTCGTTTGTATAATAGCCTTTCATTTTTTTACCAAAGGCCTGCAGCGCTTCCTGCAGGCTGCGTGCTACAAAAGACGGTAATACTTCGGCTAAAGATACACTGCTGATACCTGGCAGGTAGGAGCAGTCGGGGAGGGTAGATGATGTTTGGCGGCGGGTAAAATCGACCAGGCGCTGGGCGGGTGCTACCAGTTGTCCGCCACCCGCAGTAAAGGCGGCCTGCTCCACGGTCTGTTGGAACCGCATGAGCAGTAGTGGGTCCTGTGGGTCTGGTTTGGGCTGGCCGGCACGGCGTTTTAAAAAGCGGACGGCATCGGCCTGGTCTACCGTTACCACCATACCGCTATTGGCAAAGGGGTTATTTCGTTTGGAAGGGCTCCAGCCGTTGACCACCAGTTCGCCGGGCGAGGTGGCAGCAGGAGCAATAATGCCTCCGGGACACATACAGAAAGAAAATACCCCTTTCCCTTCTACCTGCTGTACCAGGCTGTAAGAGGCTGGTGGCAGAAAGGGATCGCGTATGGCGCAATGATACTGCGCACTGTCGATAATGGATTGGGGATGCTCTACCCGCACACCCAATGCAAAAGGTTTTGCTTCGAGCAGCAAATGCCGGCGGTGCAGCAGTTCAAATATATCGCGGGCAGAGTGGCCGGTGGCCAGTATCACTGCATCGCCGGTCCATTGCCGGCCGTTGGCAGTGACGACTCCTTTTATATGATCACGATCCAGTATCAGGTCGGTCACCTTATGTTCGAAATGGATCTGGCCACCACAATCCAGTATTTGCTCACGCATGGCAGTGATGATATGCGGGAGCTTATTGGTGCCGATATGTGGATGTGACTGATAAAGGATTTTTTCCTCCGCACCAAAATGTACAAAGAGACTGAGTATACGGTTTATATCCCCTCTTTTGGAGCTGCGTGTATACAGTTTACCATCGCTGTAGGTACCGGCACCGCCTTCGCCAAAACAATAATTGCTTTCGGGGTTTACGATGCCTTCTTTATTCATGGCAGCCAGGTCGCGCCGGCGTGCTCGTACGTCCTTGCCACGTTCCAGTATAACCGGACGAATGCCTGCCTCCAGCAATTTCAATGCAGCAAACAGGCCGGCCGGGCCAGCGCCTACAATGATTACCTGTCTGCTGGTATGGGTTACTTCCCGGAATGAAAAAGGAAAGGGTGTACGGGGTTTATACGACTCTCCCCAATAAGCCTGTACGGTCATATTGATCCAGGCCTGTTTGCCCCGGGCATCGATCGATTGCCGGATAGTTGTGTAGCCTGTGATGACAGCTGGCGAAACTGCCAGCACCTGTGCCACCAGGTTTTTAACCGATTGTTCGTTAGCGGCCTCCGATGGAAGCAGGCGTAACGTGATTTCTTTGTGCATTGGCCAGGTATTTATCCTGAAACAAATTGAAGGGCAAAATTAAGTACTCTTACTGCATTTGCAAACCCGTGGAACATGAGCGGGTGGAACATCAAACAACAACCGGCAAACAGGGTTTTCACCTTATTATCAGACGCCAAAAAGACATGCACTGACAATTCATGCAAGTGGTCATTTTTTTCTTGTAGTAATACTAAAAACTCGTTACCTTCAAAAGGTATCATTCCAATTCCAGGTTAAATCACCATTTGTATTTCGTACAGTCTGTGGAGTCATGGCAAAACAGATTTTTTTCCGTAATAGCCAGGAGGTGTATTACCTGTTCATCTGTCAAAAGGGGGGAATCCGACACCTGAGAAATTTGCGGCATTTTGCAGGCGGATGATAAAGTTTTTTTTGTGTAAAAAACAGGAGAAATAGCTCTTTTTTTTGAATAAAAAAATTGCTTTTCAGGCTTGGTTTATAAGAGGGGAAAAAATGGGGAATAAAAATTTTTTTTTATAAAAGAATTGGTGATATTCGCCGTCCTGTCCAAGTTTTTTTATTGACATTTTGTGTAGAAGTTTTGAGGACATTTTTTCAGAGACTATAATTAACACGATATATAAACTGCTACGTTACTGATGGAGAAGAACGCTGAAAAAGTCTGGTCCAATTGCTTAAAGATCATCAAGGATATTGTTGAGTGGCAGCATTTCAAAACATGGTTTGAACCTATCAGGCCGGTATCATTAAAAAATAACGTGTTAGTGATCCAGGTACCGAGCCAGTTCTTTTTTGAATACCTGGAAGAGCACTATGTCAATTTATTGGCAAAGACTTTGAAGAGAGAATTGGGTAAGGAAGCGCGGCTGGAATACCGGATCATGGTTGACAGCGGCAACAGTAAGAACAAACCCCTGACCATGGATGTTACAGGACAGGGTTACAAAACTTTTTCAAATAACGAAATGGACTTTCCGCTAATCATCAACAATCCTGTCAAGAATCCCTTTGTGATTCCGGGCTTGAAGAAGATGCAGATTGATCCGCAGCTGAATCATATTTACACATTTGACGCCTTTATAGAAGGAGACTGCAACCGGGTGGCCCGCCGCGCCGGCAAAACAGTGGCCGAAAAACCCGGCGCCAATTCTTTCAATCCCCTGGTTATTTATGGTGGCGTGGGCCTGGGCAAGACTCACCTGGCACAGGCTATCGGCAATGAGGTAAAACGGCTTCACCCCAACAAAGTGGTGCTGTATGTGAGCTCTGAGAAGTTCATCAACCAGTTTATGGACCACAGCCGTAACAATGCGATCAACGATTTTATTCATTTCTATCAGCTGATCGATGTGCTGATCATTGATGATGTGCAGTTTTTTGCCAAGGCCGAAAAATCGCAGGATGCTTTCTTTGCGATCTTCAATCACCTGCACCAGTCTCATAAACAGCTGATTCTCACTTCAGATAAGTCACCCAAAGATCTCGACGGCGTGCAGGAGCGCCTGCTGAGCCGGTTTCGCTGGGGGCTGAGTGCCGATCTGCAGATACCGGATTATGATACCCGGATCGACATCCTGGAGAAGAAAATGAAGAATGATGGCCTGGAAATGCCCCGCGAGGTGGTAAAGTACATCGCCTATAATATTAATAGTAATGTGCGGGAACTGGAAGGAGCATTGATTTCACTGTTGGCACAATCTTCGCTTAATCGTAGGGAAATAGACCTAGATTTAGCTAAGAAAGTGTTGCGAAACTTTGTGAAATCATCCAGTAAAGAGATTACCATCGACACAATTCAACGGATGGTATGTGAGTACTTCGACGTGTCGTATGATAAGCTCCTGCAAAAGACCCGCAAGCGCGAGATTGTGCAGGCGCGCCAGATTACGATGTACCTGGCCAAGGCGTTTACCAAAAATTCACTCAAGACCATTGGAGAGCATTTCGGTGGCCGCGATCATACCACGGTGATCCATTCCTGCCAGACGGTAAAGGATCTGATGGATACCGATGCCATCTTCCGCGAAAATGTACTGGAGCTGCAGCAGAAGGTACAGTTGGCATCCATGTAAATTTGCATCATCTGTTTCAACTCATTATACCCGGATACTGTCAATGGTATCCGGGATTTTTTTTGCCTGCCGGCTCAATATGTTTGGCAATTCTTACTCAATAGCTTATTTTTGCCACCCCTTCGGAAAGACCTGAGGCTAAAGGAAATGAGAAAGAGGGGATTATAGCTCTTGCTTCATAGCAGGATTTCGGCTGGTGAGGTGGATGAGTGGCTGAAATCAACGGTTTGCTAAACCGTCGTACGACCTTAAAGTTGTACCGAGGGTTCGAATCCCTCCCTCACCGCAGTAACCGCTGTAGCTTTGCAAAGGCGGTTTTTATTTATCGGCTTCCGGAGTTTCGGGAAGTAGCCCCGCTAACAGCGGGACACCTGGTAAGTTCGGGAAGTAGCGCAGGCCGGTAGCGCACCTGGTTTGGGACCAGGGGGTCGCAGGTTCGAATCCTGTCTTCCCGACGAAATGGTAAAGTGGCTCTAATCAATTAGGGCCACTTTTTTTATGGGGTATTATGTATATGTGCTGCAGAGTTTAAAAGATAAGCGTTACTATATCGGGTTTACGACTGATGTGGAAGCCCGTTTGCGTTTTCACAATGCCGGTTTGCAACGATCTACCCGTCATCGTATTCCTTTCCGACTGGTGTTATTTGAAGAGTTTGCCACAAAGGAGGAAGCGTTAAAAAGAGAGCAGCAAATTAAATCCTGGAAAGGCGGCGTTGCCTTTCAGCAATTGATAGCGGGGAAGTAGCCCCGCCATCGGCGGGATGTCTTCCCGACCAAATGGTAAAGTGGCTCTAATCAATTAGGGCCACTTTTTTTATGGGGTATTATGTATATGTGCTGCAGAGTTTAAAAGATAAGCGTTACTATATCAGGTTTACGACTGATGTGGAAGCCCGTTTGCGTTTTCACAATGCCGGTTTGCAACGATCTACCCGTCATCGTACTCCTTTCCGACTGGTGTTATTTGAAGAGTTTGCCACAAAGGAGGAAGCGTTAAAAAGAGAGCAGCAAATTAAATCCTGGAAAGGCGGCGTTGCCTTTCAGCAATTGATAGCGGGGAAGTAGCCCCGCCATCGGCGGGGCACTTGGTTTGGGACCAGGGGGTCGCAGGTTCTCCCGCCATCGGCGGGATGTCTTCCCGACTGAAATTTAAAAAGGCCTTAAGTCATTGAACTTAAAATCTTTTCTGTTCGAATAAATTTCACTTCTTTTAACTTCTAGATCATCAATATATGGTGAAGGAGTAATTTGTATAGGTTCGAATCAGCAATGCTTTTGGAGACCGCAATGTCCACGCATTGGCACTGTGGCGATATTCCGCCCGGACTACAGCTGCTAAGCAAATGGAACAATCAGTATATGTTCGTCGGCCAGCATAGCAGAAAACCCCATGTTGTATGCCGCCTACTCTCGTTGGTACTAATTACTCACCGGGGAGAGTTGATGACGACGTGCGGTATGGCCTTACCGGTACTCCTTGAGTAGAAGGAAGCCATTTTGTTTTTTTCTTAATGGCATGCAACACTTCTGCTTCCATTCTATAACCATGGCTGGTCAGCGCTCTTACATCACTGATACTACCATCTTTATCTACAACAAATTGGACTGAAACTAAATATTTCCCTTTTTTTGCTCCCTTTCCTAGCTGAATTGATTGATTAAGCTTTGTCTCTATAGATTGCACCCAGGAAGAATCTCCGCCAGGAAAAGCTGACTTGATTTCCACTTTGGCATATATCTTTTTTCGATTTTCTTTTGTAATCTCAACATCTATTTTACCATAAGTGTTTGTCGCTGTTTGGCCATAACTGTTGGCAAAGCATATAAAACAAACTAGTATTAGTTGAAGATTTCTCATTATCAAATTTATTAAAAAGGTATAAATACTTAACTACGAAGTCCGATGGACAGAATTAAGAATGGCTGAGCCTTTGCAAGATGAAAGTACCCGTCTCATCCAAAAGCTTCTCGGGCACAATAATATTAAAACAACTCTTATTTATACCCATGTGAGTAATAAAGATATGATCTGCTTTGGATCATAATTCTTGCGGTAAATCTGGAAAAACAGCTATTTTGTTACGATCGTCTATAATCTGGTCCGACATTTGTCTCGTTTTCCGACTAAATGATAAAGTAGCCCTAATCAATTAGGGCCACTTTTTTTATGGGGTATTGTGTATATGTGTTGCAGAGCCTGAAAGATCATCGCTATTATATCGGCTTTACTACGGATGTGGAAGCCCGTTTATGTTTTCATAATGCAGGATTGCAACGCTCCACGCGTCATCGTACTCCTTTTCGGTTGGTGTTGTTTGAAACGTTTTCCATAAAAGAGGAAGCGTTGAAACGGGAGAAACAAATCAAGTCATGGAAAGGCGGAGAAGCCTTTCGGCAACTGATAGCGGGGAAGTAGCCCCGCCGAGGCGAGGCACCTGGTTTGGGACCAGGGGGTCGCAGGTTCGAATCCTGTCTTCCCGACCAAATGAAAGCTGGAAACCCGCAATAGATAAGGGTTTCCGGCTTTTTCTTTTTTATCGATGGTCGGTTTGGTGGTCACATCTTTTAAATACCTTCCTTACCTGCATGGGCGGTATTAAAAATTAGCCAATAGAGAAATAATTCCTAAAAAAATTTGCTGGTAGTTAATTTCTGCATATCTTTGTGTCAGTTCTTTGATGGTCGTCTGTGTTTTCTGCAACGAAACCAAATCGTAAAGTGTATTCAGTTACACAACCCTTGTGGTTCTATTGGGCCAATACCAGTTTTCCTTCTCTTCTTGTCATGGTAACGTGATAACGAAATGAATTCAATGCTTATTGACTAATAACTGTTATCTACGGTAATGACTATTGTTATTATTATTGGGTAGCAGAGAATGGTAAGGGATGTTATAGCGAACAACGTTTATGGATGTAGTTGCGGGTATTGCATTGTAGCAGGGCAAAAAACCCCAAATATATCGCAATGATAAAAAACACAGAAAGTCTTGGTGACCTTGAAAGAGGAATCAAGCAACTCCTATTGGAGGACCGTTGTTCGTTTTCAGACGATGACAAAAGGCTGCTTAGTGATTGCCTGGACTTGATTCAGGTATGTAAAGACGAAATTTCAAAGGGAGGCAAATTTGATTTGCTGAAGATTGGCAAAGTAGTTGAACTGGTAGTTAGAGTGTTTAGTGTATTGCACAACAACACGGATTTGTTTTAGGCTGACATCCCTTATTTTTTCTTTCATTTACTACTGTACTATGGACTTAGGAAATACCATAAAAAACTTGCGCCTTCAAAAAGGGCTTAAGCAGAATAGTTTTGCCGCACAGTGCGACATAACCCCCGCATATCTTTCACAGATTGAAAATAATTTGAAGGAACCTAACATGTCTACTTTGAAAGAGATTTCCCTTCACTTAGGGGTGCCCCTCCCAATATTGTTTTTTCTTTCTATGGACCAGGCAGATGTACAGCCCCATAAGAGAAAAGCATTTGAAATGTTAGCCCCTTCTATTAGGTCCATGATAAGTGAGTTTTTTATAAATTCAACTGCGAAGAATGGTTAACACCTTGCAGCATTTGTGCTACCTTCTTAAGGTGGAAGAAAAAGAACTGATTAACATAATCAAGAATATTGATAGCTTCTACTACGAAAAAATCGAGTTAAAAACCGAAAAAGATGGCACGCCGAAGCTTGATAAACACGGAAAGCAGAAAAAAAGGATAATACACCCAAGTATTAAACGCCTTAAAGTAATACAGAAGCGAGTTCAGGCAAATATCCTTCTGTCCCTGGAATTACCAGACTATGCATTTGGAGCCGTCAAGAAACGAGACAATATAAAAAACGCACGAAAACACCAGGGAAAGAAGTTTATTTTTACTACGGACCTTAAAGACTTTTTTCCTTCAATCAGGCATAACCAAGTTTTTGAAATGTTTCGCTTGTATGGGTTTTCACCGACTGTGGCTCGCGTCCTAACTCAATTAACTACATATAAAGGAAAAGTGCCGCAGGGTGCGCCAACGTCTGCGACTATAGCTAATTTGGTTTTTGTTAAGACTGGCAAAAAACTTAACGTATTTGCTCAACAGCTTGGATTAACATTCACTTCTTTTATTGATGATTTGACGTTTTCTGCGCCCGCCAACTTTAAAGATGAAGTACAGTTCATCATTACAACTATTCAGGAAGACGGCTTTAAAGTTAGCCATAAGAAGACGAACTATAAAACAAAAAAACCTATGGTTACAGGCATAGTGGTTAAGAACAATAACCTTGCTTTGCCAAATACATTTCGTATTAAGTTACAAAATACTGCTGGCAAAACCGTTGAGCAAATTAACGGCATGGCCAGATATGCTGAAAGAGTAAAAAAAGCATAGGTAGTTTACAAAACTATCTACCCGTACCATACTTCCTTTAATTTGGCATTCACAATTCTTATAATCAGTGTGATTAGGTTAAATCATGGAAAGGCGGAGAGGCCTTTCAGCAATTGATAGCGGCGAAGTAGCCCCGCCATCGGGGGGGCACCTGGTTTGGGACCAGGGGGGCGCAGGTTCTTCCGCCGTCGGCGGGATGTCTTCCCGACCCAAATTTAAAATTTAATCCATCACCCCCATTTGCACAAAACCGATGTTAGCTATAGTGCTTTTATTCGTTCTTGTTTCTATCAATAAGCTGTACCATATTTTTGTTGAATTGCGAAAGTTTAATGCCCAGTGAAGCAAAAAAATCAATGTCAGCAGTTTCTATTTCAATGATTGCTTTTTGCAAAACAGTTTCTCCAATATTCGTTAGTTGAATGGTTTTTGCTCTTGTGTCTATTTCGTGTTCTTGTCGGGTTACAAATTTCTTTTCTTCCAAATTCCTTAAAACTTTTGACACCATCATTCTGTCAAAATTAGTTTGAGTTGCAATGTCAATTTGCGTTACATTATTGCTGTTGTTTGACAGCCAGGCCAAAGCACACAGCAGAGCAAATTGCGTTTGAGTTAAATTTAATGGGTCTAAAACCTTTTTTTGTTTTCGTTGCCACAGCAAAGTAAGTTGTCCCAGTAAATACCCTGGGCTTTCATTTGGGCTATTAAACTTAAAATCGATTTTTTTAGACATAATCATTAAATGTTTTTTGGGTTGATTTATGCATAAGTTTCTTTTAAGTACTCTGACAATGAAGTCGTTTTCCTTCCTAAAACTCTTTCTAAATCGTTTGATTGCTGGTTAAATTCCCCTTTGGCAATAGCTAAACTAAAAGTGGTAAGTATTTCGATAACATGACTGGGCAACCCCAATTTATTCATTTGTTCTTCAAATTCAGTTTTTTCTGGTGAAATATATTGAATGGGTTCGTTTACAATTTCAGATATTTTTTTAGCAATTTCAGAAAAAGTAACTTGTTCACTACCATTAAATTCAATTATTTTATTGGAATAGGCTGAAGGATGTAAAAGAATACTTACTTCTGCTTCTGCTAAATCTTTTTTTGGCACAAAAGATACTAAACCATTTGAGGTTGGTAAATAAATGGTTTTGGCTTTTAGCAATTGACTTTTGTTTCCTATCATCATTTCGATTACTTCTGCATATAAATTATGCTTCAATATTGTATAGGTAATTCCTGATGTTTTGATATGATTTTCAGTTTGTCTATGAGAATCTACCAGAGAAGCTAATGTGGAAGTATCACTTTCATCTTTCCATACAGCACTTGTATACAAAATGTGCTTAACACCTGCTTTTTTAGCTGCGTCAACTACGTTTTTATGAAGTCGAACTCGCCTATTATCATCTCTACCTGAAACGAAGTATAAAATATCAATGCCCTTAAAAGCACCTTCCAGGCTTTCCAGATTAGCATAATCTCCAATTTTCACTTTAATACCATCATTGGCATATTGTTTTGCTAATTTATTTTCTTTGTCTCTAACCAATACTGCAAGATTTTCAATTTCAGTTCTCTCTTTTAAAAGACTGATAATTTTACTTCCTAAGCCACCTGTTGCTCCTGTAATTAATATTTTATTGCTCATATTTACTTTTATTTCGCGTTTAAAAAAGTAAGTTTATATCCATCAATATCTTTTACGTGAAATGCTCTTCCAAACGGAGTTTCTATAATTGGCCCTGTGCTGGCAACTCCATTTGAAATTAATTTTTCTTGCAGTTCGTCCACAATTTCGTCAACCGAAAACCAAAGAGCTACACCAATGCCTAATTCTTTACCTTCAAGTGGTTCAAGTGGTGTACGAATTGCAAAACTTGCTTGTCCTTGATTGTACTTGAAAACACAAGCTTGTAGGTTGCTGTTGTCTATTTCAAAACCTAATTTGTTTGTGAAGAAGTCTATTGATGCTTCTAAGTCTCTTACCTGGAGAGATGCAAATGTTAATTGTAGCATTATATTTATTTTAGATTGTTGTCGCAAATATAGTATACGCGACAACAATAAACAACTTTTTTTCAGTTTTCCTATTTTAGGGTGATAAAATAATGATGTTTGGAAGGGGGTAAGGATTTCTTTCAAACAGACATTCATAAAATACCCAAAGACGGAAAACCTATTTAGACGAAAGTGATGAAAGAGTTCTTCATGGAGGGGGCATCATAATTGGGCCATTTATTGCACCGTTTTAAAACGATATGCAATAGCTGCCGATGCAAAGGATGAATGTATTGGATTCAGAATTGCGGCATCAATTTAAGGTGTGCTTCGCCAGAGGCATACTACTCAGCTTTGTAATACCTAATAATTGATCATAAAAGGTTGAAATTCCCTTTAAATGTTCAATAAACCGGTTCAACATGTGTCCAGTCATCCCGACTCAATGGTAAAGCGGCTCTAATCAATTAAGGCCACTTTTTTTATGGGGTATTATGTATATGTGTTGCAGCGTTTAAAAGATAATCGTTACTATATCGGGTTTGCGACTGATGTGGAAGCCCCCCTGCGATGAAAAGCATGTTAAATGTTATCAACTCCTGTAAAGTCAGCTGATTTACAGGGTTTCTATTTTATTCCTATCATACATAACAATAGACCTCCTGAAAGATGAATTGATCAACATCAGTCCCGCTGTTGAGGACGCTCACCTGATCCTCCGGAAAGTTTTAGCAATTTTCGGAAAATAATGTGCCATGAAAATACGTACCGGGGTAAACTTTGCGGTGTTTGTGTTATTCTTCGGCATTGCCCTCCTGGAAGCATTCCGGGCAGGCAGCTGGTTGAGTGCAGGGCTTTGGGTGCTTGCGGGCCTACTCTTTCTTTTCGCGGATAACCTGCGCAAGTCAAAGAGTTAATTGATGTTTATGCTACAAAGAACTTTGCTCCTCTGTGGTATTATCGCTTCGCTGCTCTATACGGCCATCAATATCATTGTACCCATGCAATGGGGGGAGTATAATGCCGCCTCGCAAACAGTTAGCGAACTCTCGGCTATTGACGCACCGACCAGAACCCTTTGGTCATGGGCCTGTGCCCCATACACTATTCTCATGATCGCTTTTGCCATCGGAGTGCTGCAGGCGGCCGCTGGTAACCACCGTCTTCGGATCGCGGGGAGGTTGCTACTCATTTATGGCCTGCTGGGTCTGGTCTGGCCCTTTGCACCAATGCATTTACGGGAAACTCTTGCAGCAGGCGGGTCCAATTATTCTGATACGTTGCACATTGCGCTGGGCGCCGTAACGGAAATGCTTTTTTTACTCGCACTGGGTTTCGCAGCAGCAAGCTTCGGAAAAAGATTCCGTATCTACAACATCGTTACTTTCGTGATGCTGCTTTTCTTCGGTATCCTTACTTTTCTTGATGCGCCAAAGGTCGGACTAAACCAGCCAACGCCCCTGATAGGTGTATGGGAACGTATCAATATCGGCCTGTTTCTGCTCTGGGTGATCGTGCTGGCTGTTGTACTTTTGCGGCAACTGAAATCTAAAGAAAAATAACAGATGAAGACATTTTAGTAAAAGTGTCTCTGATCATTTCAGCTCATAAAAGTCTTCGATAAACTCTACCTCATCATTCCCCGATTTTTTAACAGCAGCTCCCCATAAAGTTTTCGGATGGCTGGTAATCGTAGCAACGATCCGCTTCATTTCCTGGTACGGAATAATAGCCAATGCCTCTTTCACCGTAAACCAGCCAATATCTTCACAGCTTTCCGGAACTTTAAGTTTTCCACTTTTGTATTTGGCCGTGTAGTATTGCATAATGGTCAATACCGGACGACTTTCGTATTTGAATGTGAATATTCCGTTCAGCTTTTTGTCTTGTACTGTAATCCCATGTTCTGTGGCAAGTGTGTCCACAAATTCTGCTATCGTTACAGGTTGGTTATACCGCGTTCCGGGAATCTCCCAGGCTCCTTTCCACTTGACGAGCATTATTTTGTTGTCGTTATCCGATACGATCAGTTTGAAAAATGAGTAATTATCCTGCTGGGCAAATAGGGCGGAGCTACTGAAAAACAGCAGGAAGAAAAGACATTTTTTCATTTTCAGGGTTATTGTTTTAAATATTATGTCCTGAGCGGAGCGCTGGGTATACTTAAACCGTTTTCAGTGTTTTCTGGTTATTGCGCAGCATCAAAATGGCTTTTTCTGCCCTTATCTTTCTGGTTTGCTCCTGTTTGGCCGAGCCTACCCAGTCACAATAACCCTGTTTATAGGATTTGCTGAGCGTTTCAAAAAAATCATTGGCCTGCTTGTCTTTGGCCAGTAATTCCTGCAGTTCCGCAGGCACGCCTTCTATGTGTTCTCCTTTTTTTAGCATATGAATAGGTGCTGTTTTTTTCAAATTTACCATTCCCGGGGTTAGAAGTATTAAATGGCATCATTATTTGGAAAAATAAAGAATTGGCCTGTTTATTTTTTTCCCTTGGATGCAATAGATGGCAAAATTTGTAGCTAAGCTTAAAAGAATATTCCTTTTCGGACATAAAACTGATTCCAGACGATTTTTATATGGCTACGGACAAACCATTAGCAGGAGATACAAGCATAATACGCTTTTATTTACAATCAGCGATTTGTATATCCGTGTTAATACGGGTGCTGTTTGGTTTTTGGTTTGCTTTCTTCCGGTAAACTTAACAACAGGTAATTGATGAAATGTATCGACGTATATAAAATGAATAGTTGTTTTAATACTTTATTTGATTAACAACATGCACGTTTATTATATAAACAGCATTATGTGACTGTTTAATTTTTTGTTTTTCTTTTTTTTATTGCAGGAACTTTTTTAAATTCAATAAGCGATGCAGAAGTAGCTTTTCATTTCTCTTTTTTCCTATTTATATATAGCATCCGGGTTTTTGCTCTGATAGTTGCACTGGCCGGGTTTGTATTTATATGCGCGATTCTTTTTTGAAATCGGCATAAGGCTTTTCTTTTCAAAATTCTTATCTGTGCCATCCATAGCAAGGCTTTTGATCACTTAAAATAGCGCTATGAAACCTATCCTAAATTCAACATGCAGCCTGGTATTCCTATGCCTGGCCCTAAGCCTCTCTGTTCACTCTCAGACACATCAATCTTCTTTGCTTTCAGGTAATCAGAAAAAAGTATCCGGAGCTCCACCCGTTTCGGATAGTTGGTTTCAGGATGCCACCAAAGAATTGCAACGAAGGGAGTATTTGATCCAAACAATCGGTAAAAATGAGTACGGAGCTGTAAACCGCTCCAACCAGTTGGGGTTCCGGTTTTCACCGGACGGGTACCAACTGAAGCGATTCGATTTTGCAAATGAAATGAAGGAAACCTGGAGCATCGACTTTAATGTAAGTGGTATTGGTCGCCAGGGAAAAGTCAGCCTTGTTGCCAAAAAAGTAAGACCGGAACTCAGCGATCATGATCTGTTCTTTCATTACCGCGGGTTTTCTGTGCACTATAATAACACCCTTCGGGGTATGCGACAAAACTTTATTGTAAACAAAAGACCGGCAGGTACAGGTAACCTCGAGGTACATCTGTCGTTTCAGTCATCGCTGATACCGGTATCTGCCAATACAAAAGGAATTCATTTTTATTCATCGTCCGACAGCCAGGCACCTGTGCTGATGTACGATGACCTGGTAGCATGGGATGCACGCAATAAACCGCTTGCGGCACATATGGAGTTACGCACGGGTAATCAACTGGTATTGGTGGTAGATGATAAAAACGCGGTATACCCGGTCACCGTTGACCCGTTAAACCATGCACCGGATTGGACAGACAGTGGTAACGGACTCGTTTTTCCGCTGCTCGATGATCTTGCTTCTCCTTTATTATATGGATACAGTGTAAGCGGCGCCGGCGATGTAAATGGAGATGGCGCTGATGATATTATTATTGGAGCACCTGCTTATGTAGATGTGATCAGCATTAGCGGGGGCACATTCAATCTCGTTTCCGTTGGTGCTGCATTTATATATTATGGAAGCGGGGGTGGACCTGCGACCACACCTTCGGAAGTGTTGCAGGGTACTTCGGTCGTAGGAGCTTTGTTCGGCTTCAGCGTAAGCACGGCAGGCGATGTGAATGGCGATGGATTTGATGATGTGGTAATAGGAGCACCGGGCGACCGTGTCAACCTTACTATAGCAGGCTTGCCCGTAAGTGCAGCTGTTGGATCGGTATATATTTATTATGGCAGTAGCTTTGATGGAAATGTGAATACAGAACCGGTTGTATCAGTAAAGGTTAATCTTACACAACCTGACTTCGGTTTGTTGCCGGCTTTGCCAGTAAATCCTTTATATGGTTTCAGTGTAAGCAATGCCGGCGATGTGAATGGCGACGGTTATGGTGATATTGTAGTAGGAAGCCCTGCTTATCTTAATCTGACCGGTTTGACTATTGGCGGACGTGTAGACGTATTTCATGGTAGCCTGGCCGGCCTGGTGACTGCTCCGGCCAGGACTATTACAGGTGGGCTTTTAGGCGGACTCTTTGGATTTAGTGTAAGCACTGCCGGTCGTGTCAACAATGATGCGTTTGATGATATTATCGTGGGGGCGCCGGCTTCTATCAGTCTGCTGGCGCTTGGCAGTGCCTATATATTCCATGGTAGTGGTGCTGGTATAACAGCTACCTCAACAGCGGGAGCCAACGCGACACTGCAGGCGCCTGGTTTGCTGAACAGGACATTGTTTGGCTACTCGGTAAGCAATGCAGGCGATGTGAACGGCGATGGACTTGGCGATGTGATAATAGGCGAACCACTCTCGCTGGAGCAGACGTTAAGCCTTCAGCTGATAGCGGTCGGCAAAGCCCATATCTTCTATGGCAGCAATACAGGTGTGGTAACGGCCGGGCGAACGGAACTGACCAGCCCCCGACGTCCCAATCTGCTGGGATTGGTACAGGGCAACCTGCTATATGGGTTTAGTGTAAGTGCTGTTGGTGATGTAAACTGCGATGGGCTGTCGGATGTAATTGTGGGAGAGCCGGGCGGTACCGCCATTAGCCTGGGCACTGGTGTACTGGGGCTCGTGTCGGCAAATGCATTGTCGGGAAAAGCTTATGTGTATTATGGAAAGAATAGTTCGGGACCGCTGAACTCACCTTCCTGGCAGGTACAGGAGACTGCTGCTCTTTCTGCAGCCAATCTGCTGGGGGCAAGTGTTTCGTTTGCCGGCGATGTAAATGCCGATGGCTCAGCAGATCTGCTGATCGGTGCTCCAAACGGTACACTTAATTTTAATGGCTCTCTTATTTCCATTATTGGCAATGCACTGGGAATTATTACCAGCAACAGCATTGGTAGTGCATACAGTCATTTTGGATGCCTGACAAATGTTGACCTTGATTTTGATAATGATGGTGTGCCTGATGCCATAGACCTTGATGATGACAACGACGGTATCCCGGATAATGCAGAATACCCGGGTCTTGGACTTACCGAAGACCCTGCTGCCGATCATGATGGAGATGGTATACCCAACTATAGCGACCCCGATTTTAGCGCCTGTGGCGGGTTGAATGCAAATAATGTATGTACAAATTTCGATAAGGATGGAGACGGTATCCCCAACAGCTTTGATCTCGATAGTGATAACGATGGTATACCCGATGTGATAGAAGCCGGCGGAGTGGATGCTGATGGAGATGGAGTGCTCGATAACTTCACCGATACGGATAATGATGGCCTGAGTCAAAGTGTTGATGCAAATAATACGGGAGCAGCGGGTTCGGGCAATGGATTGGATGCTCCGGATTTTGACGGTGATGGTATTCCCAACTCACTCGATATAGATAGCGATGGTGATGGTATTACAGATCTGCGCGAAGCCGGGCAACCCGATGCAGATAACGATGGACGGGTAGATGGTTTTACAGACGCCGATGGAGATGGCTTTACTGATGCACTGGATCCGAAAACCGGACACTCCGGTCCTGCAGACCCGGCCGGCACCGGTACGCCGGCCATCGTCACTCCGGCCGATGGTAACAACGATGGCCGGTATGATGGCAATCCGACTACCGGCAACCAGGATGGTGATGCCCGTTTCAATTTTATTGACCTGGATAGTGATGATGATGGTATCACCGATAATGTGGAAGCACAGTCTACAGCAGGATATGTGCTGCCGGCAGCAGGTGATTCAGACAACGATGGATTGGCAAACATCTACGATTCACAAGGTGGTATATATACGGCTGGTGGTATTGTTCCCAACAATCATGACGGTACAGATAATCCCGATTACCTGGATACCGACACTGATAATGACGGCAAGATCGATAGGATAGAAGGCCATGACTTTAATCTCAATGGCCTGCCAGATGATGATGTAAGCCTTACAGGGCTGGATGCTGATGGCGATGGCATCGATGACCGGTTTGATCTTGTGGCTGGTGCCAATGTAACTACTGAGGGTATGGGCAACCCGCCTGTGCCGGGCAGCAGCGGACCACTTCAAAATACATTCAGCGCAGCCGACCGCGACTGGCGCAATGCATTGTACACGTTGCCGGTCAGCCTGGTGCAATTCACTGCTACTTATACAGGCAGTAGTGTTCAACTGAGATGGATCACCGCTTCTGAAGAAAACAGCGATTACTTCAGCATTGAGCGCAGTGCCGATGGCAACCGGTTTGGTGCGATCGGCAACAGACCGGCAGCGGGCACGACTGCCAGCAGGCAGTATTACAATTATGAAGATGTGTCGCCGCTGACAGGTTACAGTTATTACCGGTTGAAACAGGTTGACCTGGATGGCCGGTTTACCTATTCAGCTATTGTACGGGTGGCGGCACAGACCGACGGCAGGGGAATTGCTATTTATCCCAACCCGGTAGATCGTTACTTCCAGCTGACCTGGGCTAATATGAAACACGGTAATTATATCCTGAACATTATTGGTTCCGACGGTCAGATGGTAAAAAGACATACGGTAGCAGTAAACGGAATATTCCAGGTGACCACTATACAACGGGAGCCTTCCTGGTCGCCGGGCATTTACCTGGTACAGGTCAGCTCTCAATCCGGTGAGGTCGTGAGCCGGTTGCAGGTGGTGGTCAGGTAGATGGAAAACCGGTATCAGCCGGGCTGCTTCCGAAAGCTGAGCCCGATATTTCCCGGGAAACCTTCCCGCAAGAAGGATTCCCGGGATTTTTTTTAATACCCGGATATAACTGGGTGTCGTGTAAAACAATATTGCAAAAAACAAGTAGTGCGGGCCGGATCTAATGGGAAATATGTAGTAGGCAATATGATGGAAACACTAAAAACAGTCATTTATATAATAAATGCAAATCATGCGACGTTAAGGCAAACCATACAAAGCTTGTGTGACAGCGTGTAATAGTACCGGCAATTGTGATAAGAAACATGTACAAAGCTTGTGTGCTCATTTTTTATATAATATATTTATAGCTTGAACCCATTTCTAATCCAAAACCTGAAAACTGCCATCATCCACACCGTGTATTCCTGATTTTCCTTTTATTTATTGCAGGTAGTATGAACAGCTGGCAACTTGCTACGCATTGGTGCCGGGCGAAGGGTGCAATAAATGAATAAGACAAAACAGCGGTCATACCAATATCGTTTGTTCCGATAGTGTAGTGTGCTAATAACAATCACACTGCCACCAATCCCATAAAAAGCCAAATCCACACCACTTATGAGCCGAAAATTTACCCGATTATTTCTCCTTTTTTCTCTTCTGTTGTCGTTATCAGCAAAGTTTTCTGTGAGTTATGCACAGAGTTATACAGAAAGTTTTGACAATATCAGTACCCTGGCAGGTTCCGGATGGGTCATACAGAACAATAGCAGCCCGGTTGGAGCCCTCGGTTGGTTTCAGGGCACCGCGACTACTGCCACACCAACACCTGGTCCTTTTAATGCCCACACCGGAGCTGCCAATGCCTATATAGCTGCCAATTTTAACAGCACCGGCAGCTCAGGTACCATCAGTAACTGGCTGATCACTCCCAACAGAACGCTGCGGAATGGAGATGTCTTTACTTTTTATACCCGCAAGCCGACCATTGGTGCGGGGATGACCGATTATCCGGACCGGCTGGAAGTGCGCATGAGCACGAATGGTGCCAGTACGAATGCAGGAAGCAACGCCGCGACCTTTGGCGACTTTTCCACTTTATTGCTGTCTGTCAATCCAACACTGGTCACGAATGTCTATCCACAAACCTGGACACAATTTACTATTACGATTTCAGGTCTTCCGGCTCCCACGTCGGGACGTATCGCATTCCGGTACTTTGTAACAGGGGCCGGATCTTTAGGAAGCAATAGTGATTATATAGGTATTGATGACGTTGTCTACACGCCTTATGTATGTCCGACAGTGACAATTAATACGCCTTCCCTTGCTGGTGGCATGGCGGGTGTCAGTTATAGCCAGTCGCTGTCACAAACAGGATGCCTGGGAGCACCCAACTATGCAATTGTGGCAGGGGCACTGCCTCCGGGGTTAGTCCTCGCTGCTGGTGGCCAGATAACAGGTACGCCCACAGCAACAGGAACATTCAACTTTACGGTAGCTGTCAATGATGCCAGTGGCTGTTCCGGATCACGGCCTTATTCGATAACAGTCGTCTGCGGAACGAACCCCATTGGATTTGTGGCTCCTTCACTGATCTGTAGCAACAGTCCGGTGACGCTCACCGCAAGTCCGGCAGGAGGCACTTTCTCCGGTACAGGTGTAAGCGGAGGGGTATTCGATCCTTCAGTGGGTACGCAAACGATCACCTATGATTATACCGATGCATATGGTTGTAGTTTTAACTCTTCAGTTGTCTTTACAGTAGCGCAGGGAGGTGTCACATCGGTCACACCGGCCACTCAAACCATTTGCAGTGGTGATGCTATTGCAGATATAGTAGCTTCCAATACGGTATCCGGTGCTACATTCAACTGGACACGTGATAATACAGCATCCGTAACCGGCATAACTGCTTCAGGAAGCGGTAATACGATCGCGGGCTCACTGACGAATACAACCAGCGCTCCTGCGACGGTTACCTTTAGTATCACAGGTACTGCCAACGGTTGTTCTGATGCACCTCAGACATCTGTCATAACTGTAAATCCCAGACCTGTTGTAAATGCGATTGCTTCCGAAACTATTTGTTCGGGATCAGCCATTGCCACGGTTAACCCATCTGGTGCTGTAGCCAATACCACATTTACCTGGAGCAGAAACAATACAGCAACTGTAACAGGTATTGCTGCCAGTGGCAATGGAACCATCAGTGGTTCGCTGGTCAATACGACCAATGCTCCGGTGGTAGTAACCTTTACCGTTACACCTTCGGCAAATGGATGTACCGGCACACCGGTTACCTTTAATGTAACGGTCAATCCTACACCGACTGCCATCGCTTCAGTTGCTGCACAGACCGTTTGCTCTGGTGCGATCACTCCGATTAACTTTACTGGAAATGTGACGGGCACAACTTTTAACTGGACAAGAGATAATACCTCTGCAGTTACCGGTATTGCCGCCAGTGGATCTGGTAATATTTCCGGTACACTGACCAATACGACCAGCAACCCTGCCACGGTTACCTTTACGATCACCCCTACAGCCAATGGATGCCCCGGTACACCGATAACTGCTACTGTGACGGTTGGTGCTGCCCCGGTTATTGTTTGTCCTGCTAATATCAGCATCAGTAATGTTGCCAATACCTGCGGCGCTCCGGCTACGTATACGGCAACGGCAACAGGTATTCCGGCTCCCGGCATCAGTTATAGCTTCTCCGGTGCTACTACCGGTAGTGGCAGTGGTACAGGTAGCGGATCTGTTTTCAACGTTGGTGTAACCACCGTTACCCTTACGGCAACCAATAGCTGCGGAACCAACAGCTGCTCGTTTACTGTGACTGTACTCGATACACAGAATCCCACTATTTCCTGCCCGGCCCCGGTGACGGTAAGTTGTGCAGGTGATATTCCCGTGCCAGATGTAGCAAGCGTTACTGCTTCAGACAACTGCCCGGGTGTGACTGTAACACATGTAAATGATGTGATCAGCAATCAGACCTGCCCTGGCAGATATACAGTCGAGCGGACGTATCGTGCAACGGATGCAGCCGGCAATGCCGTCACCTGCACACAAATCATTACCGTAAATGATCAGACAGCACCGGTGATCAGCTGTCCGGCCAATATCACAACTGCCACACCCGTCGGTTCCTGCAATGCCGTGGTCAATTTTGCAGTGACTGCGACTGATAATTGCGGCGGACCGGTTACTATTACCACATTGCCTGCTTCCGGTTCAGTATTCCCCCTGGGCACTACCACTGTTACAGCAACTGCTACAGATGCCTGCGGCAATAGTTCTGTCTGCACATTTACCGTGACGGTAACGGATGGCCAGTTGCCGGTAATTGCCGATCAGCCGGTCAACCAGGTTATTTGTTCGCAACAAGACGCCAGCTTTAGTGTGACTGCGTCAAATGTGGTGAGCTATCAATGGCAGCAACTGCAGGGCGGAAACTGGGTAAATATCAATGGTGCAAACAGTAATACATATACTGTGGCCAATACAGGGCAATCTGTGAATGGTAACAGCTACCGCGTAATGCTGGTTGGACATTGTACCACCATTTACTCTGATCCTGCAACGCTGAGCGTAAACCAGCTGCCGCAACCTTCTATTCTTACTCCTGCCGAAGTATGCCTCGAAGACCGAAGCATACAGTTGCAGGCAACACCTGCCGGAGGGGCATTTAGCGGACCCGGAGTCACCGGCAACAACTGGAATATCGAAGTGCCTGCTGCGGGTAACCAGACTATCAGCTATACCTATACAGATGGCAACGGTTGCTCTGCAACTGTCAGCAAAGTGGTTAACCTCCGGTTTTGCGAGATATTCCGTAGTGTACTGGAACTGCAGGCATATCCCAACCCGACCGATGGAAAAGTAACTGTAAAGGCGCTGATAACAATGGATGGAACCTGGAGCATTGGTGCCAATGATCTTACCGGACGCCAGGTATGGCGTAAGGATATTCCATTGCGAAAAGGCTGGAACACCTTTGAAGTCGATCTGACCGGCAAACTGTCCGGCTTGTATATCATCACCCTCAGCCGTGGTGGTGGACGTAAGGCCGATATCAAAGTGCTGAAAACAAATTGATGTCAGCAATGAAATGAATGGAGAAAGGCGACCAGAAGCGGTCGCCTTTCTTATTATACCTACATTTTTGGATGATCTCCCTTCTGCTGATTGCCGGGAAAAGCTGACAGGATCTGTTCGATCTCATAAAGCCGGAAAGGCATCTGTACCGGTTCAATGGCAGTATGCGATTGCCGGGGTGGATTCAATTCATAATTGTCCGATACGAATACGATCGGAAAATCGGGTAAGTTATTCCGGCGTTTGCATAGATCGAAAATGCCCGTACCATGGCTAAAGAAGGTCTCTGTGTCAAATACCAGCACATGTACCGGTCCCTGAGTACTCATGTTGGAAAGTTCATCGGGTGCTGTGATGATCTGAAACCCTTTGCTTTCCAGAAAGGATTTTACACTCATCTGGCGGCTCCTGTCATTGATGGCAATATAAGCTGTATAAGGCACCACAGTAGTTCGTAAAAAGAATTGATGTGTTGAATATTAATGATAGCTTTTCAGGATAGGCTTCTGCATTTCATACGGATATTTTCCTTTCTGCTACAGGTCATCCATGATCTCTACCTTTTCTTCCATAAGTTTTTTGATAGGAATGGAGATCTTGCCTTTTTCAGTACGAAGCATAAAGTTTACAGAGTCCATGCGCTCAATAGTGCCTTCCATGTTTTCTATACGGATCTTCTGACCAACATGAAAATTCCTTTTGGTATACAGGCCGGCCAGGATATTTCCCAGCACGTCTTTTGCGCCCAATCCAAATGCCAGTGCGAAAGCCAGGAAAACGGATCCGATAATGATGACAAAATTGGAAGTGATGGCTCCTGTGTCGATACCTGCCTGATTTAAGGAAGTGATCGATACAAGTATCATGATCACATAGTAGGCAATTGTGCTGATAAGCCCCGATGCCTGTACACCAATAGAAGTGATGCCGGTATTGATAGCCTTGCGCACAAAGCTGGCCATATAAAGACCGATAATGAAAATGATAAGTGCACTGAAAAGCCTGGGCAGATAGGCGATCAGATTACTGATCTCCTGTGTTACCACTTCCCATCCCAGGGTTTCGGATGCAAATACGGCAAACAACAGGATGACTGCCCAGTACATAGCTTTTTTTACCAGGAGTGCCATGGTCCAGCCCGTTTCCGTTTTTTGGGAAACATCCCTGCCAAGGGCCTTGCTGGTAAATTTTTCGAACCGGCTTAACTGCACGGCTTTGTACGCCAGATAAGAAAGACTACGCGCTACCAGTACGCCGATCACCATTATAAGCAGTGCAATGAGTATACCAGGCAACGCTTCAAATATCTTATGCCACATTATATTGAAAGCATCCCAAAAATTCTGCCCGGCTGTTTGAATTTTATCCATAGTGTTTTGGTTGATAGTACTGCAATATTTTTTACATAGAAAAATCTTCATTCCTTCCGAGCCGGCCAGCTTCTCTGCCGGTCTCTGTTTTGAACAGGGTTTGAACTGTCTCAAAATACTTCAATGAAAACAGTTCAGCTATATCCGTGAAAACACGGATATACCCGATATCCCGCATAAGCTTTTCGCGCAGGTCGGCAGGAACTTCATTTTCCTGGCGTAATCTTTTAAAAGGATTTAATTTTTCAGCCATTGCAATGTCATTTCGTTAAATTATTTACATAGCGCAACTACCCGGTTTTTTGCACGCTTCAGTCTCATTTTTACAGCGCTTTCTCCGAGATTCAGCGTTTCCTGGATGTCTTTTATACTCATATCGTCCTGGTATTTCATAAGTAATATCATCCGTTCTTCCGGATTGATCTCAAAGAGGGCTCCTTCCAGCTGTTTGGCGCGTATCTGCAAAAATTCTTCATCGTCTATTTCAGCTTCATCGGGACTGTCGTGGGTGTCAAAAAATTCGACTACCGTATTCTTCTTCCGCAGAAAAGACATACAAAAGTTGTAGGTAATCGAATAAAGCCAGGTAGAAAAGAGGGCATTCCCTTTAAACTGGTTCAGACTGATAAATACTCTGAGAAAAATATCATGGGTCAGATCCTTGGCATCTTCCGGTTTCTTAATAAACAGGAGGCATTTGTTGTATACCGGTTTGGCATACCGGTCATATAGTATTCCAAACCAGAAAGGGTCATTCGTTTTTCTAATTTGCTCTACCAATACCAGATCCGGCATTTCGGAATAATTCGGCATGTTTTCTATCCTTAACTCCTCCATTAGACGGAATAATCTTAAAAAGTCACATAATTGACTGATCCGGTTAGCGGTATCAGTCATTTTTTTTCACCTGTCTCCGGCTTGATCTTCCCAGTAAGAACCGAATGAGTTGTTTTATACAGTTACTAATTTTTAAATCAAATAAATATGTATAATTAAATTATTGTATCAATTATTGACATGCATATAAATTGCTGAAGGATGCGCAATAAAAAAGCAGCCAACTACGGCTGCTCCTGGTAAATGATTTTTGGTATCTGCTGCTCATAGGGATCACTGTTGGGTATTCTGTAAAATCACTTTTTCTACAAATTGCCAGCTTTCTACCGGCGTAGGCTGGTGCTCCCTGGATACAATGGCATCAAGCTTTTTCAGTATTTCAGGATGCTGCGATGCGACGTTGGTGGTTTCGCCACGGTCTGTTTTCAGGTTATACAATTCCCAGGAAGCTCCTGGATCTTTCTTCAGATTGGATCGTACGCCTTTCCAGTCGCCGAGGCGGATAGCAATTTGCCCGCCTTTTTCGGGGTATTCGAAATAAAGAAATTCATGTACCGCCTGTTTCCGTTTATTGCCTGTCAGTTCGGGCAGAAATGAGATACCATCGGTATTGGATACCTTTTGATGGGTCAGTTCTGCGATAGTGGCAAACAGGTCGTACTGGGCAGATACCAGGTCGCTTGTACTGCCGGCTTTTATTCTTCCCGGCCATCTGGCTATGAATGGCATACGTATACCGCCTTCATACAAATCCATTTTCAGACCACGGAGACCATCTGTGCTGTTAAAGAATTTTGTATCCACACCTCCGGCATACGACGGCCCATTGTCGCTGCTAAACAGGATAACGGTATTTTCATCGAGTCCCAGATCTTTTATTTTTTGCAGGATAATGCCTGCCTGATCATCCAGGAATGTGATCATGGCCGCATAGGTGCTCAAGGGATACTGTGTGGAAGCATATCCGTTTTGACCATAGTAGGGCTTTTCATCAAACTGGCCGATATATTTTTTTACATATTCATCAGGTGCCTGCAGGGATACATGCGGCAGGCTATAAGGGAGGTACAAGAAAAAGGGACGGTCTTTTGACCGGTCTATAAAAGCGAGTGCTTTTTCCGTCATCCTGGCCGGGGCATATTCTTTGCCTTTGAAATAATTGAAACTGTCTGCTGTAGCCGTTGCCGGGTTCAACCGTCTGTGCACATTCAACCAGGGCTGATGCAGGGTGTCCCACTTATCATTTTCCCAGAGATGCGATGGATAAAAATTATGCGCCTGTTTTTGGTCGAGGTATCCATAATAATAATCAAAGCCATGCTGCAGCGGGCTGCCTTCCGTATTGTTCATGCCCATGCCCCATTTGCCGACAAGAGCAGTAGCATACCCTTTTTGTTTGAGCAGGCTGGCTATCGTGAACTGGTTTTTTGGTAAAGGCATTTGCCCTCTTTCGGCTGTATCCTGAAATCCACCCAGTTCATAGTTGCCTCTTATGACAGCGTGGCCACCATGTTTGCCCGTCATGAGCATGGCCCGTGCAGGTGCGCATACGGGAGTGCCGGTATAATGCTGGGTAAAACGCATACCCTCACTGGCCATGCGGTCGAGGTTGGGTGTTTTTATTTTCTGCTGGCCATAACAACCCAGTTCACCATAACCCAGATCATCTGCATAGATATAAATGATATTGGGGAGGCGGTTGCTATTGCTCTTTTTCCCCGCCTGCTGACTATTTGCCGCCAGGGAGAGGCCGAGCAAAAAGAGCAGGGCAATGCCCGGGCCTGGTAGCCGGCCTCTTTTTTTGCTTAACAACTTTTGATCATTGATTACCTCTTTCATTTATTTGTTTTTATCGGGCCACACATCTGAAGCCGGTATGCTCCAGGCCTGTATCGGTAGATGAGCTCATACGCGAGGTGACTCTGTAACCTTTGCAGTAAGAGGCATTGCACATAAACGATCCTCCGCGTACTGTTTTTTTCGGTACAGTTGGTTCCATGGGATCATAAGAAGAAGCAGGGCCTGCCGGGTTGTCGGCAATCTGTCCCTTCAATTGGGTATAATACCTGGCATCAAACCAGTCTGCCGTCCATTCCCACACATTGCCAGCCATATCATAAAGTCCGTAACCATTGGCCGAAAAGGATTTTACCGGAGCCAGTCTGTTGAAATGATCCCATTCTGTATTCTGATTAGGAAAATTGCCCTGCCAGGTATTGGCTTTGGGCTTTCCTTTTTCCACATCTTCATTTCCCCATGGATACCGTTGCTCTTTTAATCCTCCCCTCGCTGCAAACTCCCATTCGGCTTCTGTAGGCAATGATTTGCCGGCCCATTTTGCATAAGCCATGGCATCGTCCCAGGACACGTGTACGACCGGGTAATTATCTTTTCCCGCAATATTGCTGCCCGGGCCTTGAGGATGTTTCCAGTCTGCGCCTTTTTTCCACGACCACCATTGCGATATGTCGGTCAGCGGAACCGGCTGTGCCGGTGGTGTAAATACCAGCGATGAGGCGGTCAGCAGGCTATCGGGCGGTTTGGGTGTATCGGGAGGTAATTGTTTTTTTATTTCGTTCCAGTCCGGCGCTTTTTCGGCAGTGGTTATATAGCCGGTCGCTTCTGTAAATTTTCTGAACTGGGCATTCGTTACTTCTGTAGCATCTATCCAGAAGCCGTTTACTTTCACGTCATGCTGTGGGTATTCATTCGGTCTGCCTTCCTCATCAGCAGCACCCATGCCGAACTGCCCGGCAGGTATCCATACCATTCCTTCATGCGACACCGGCTGGCCAGAGCCGGTTATCGTATCAGGAGATGAGGCAAACCGTTTGGGTAAAGTTGATGAGCAACCGGCCTCATCCATTGTTTCCTTCGACGCGGTCTCTTTCTGTGCCCGGTCTTTGCAGGCAAGAAAGACTACAGCCATCAGCGGCAACCAGGAAAAATGATAGTTGAGTCGCATGGTCGTTTTAGTTCTTCTTTTTTATCGTTTCGAGCAATGCAGCCAGTTCATTTACCTTCTCGGGGTATCTGCCAGCCAGGTTATTTTTCTCGCCCACATCTTCTTTCAGATTATACAATTGCGGAGCAGGCAGGTTGCCCGTTTCAATATTTGTAAGCCGGGGATCGGTATTGGCCGGTCCGTTGTTTGGAGCGATATACTTCCAGTCACCGGCAATGACCGACATCGCCCCACCTTGTTTTACCAGTATATCTCTGCCACGGGTTGATTTGCCCGATAAGGCATCGAGTATGTTTTCACTGTCTGCTGCATCACCAGCAGGAATGGCCTGGTTTAAAAGTTTTGCAAATGAAGCAAGAAAGTCGATCTGGCAGACCAGTGCATCGGAAACCCCGGGTCTGGCCGATCGTTGCTGCATTTTTGCCGGCCAGCTGATAATAAAAGGAATCCTGGCGCCGGCTTCAAATGCACTGTACTTACCGCCACGCAATGGCCCCCATGGAGTATGGCCATTCAGTTGTGTGACGGCACCGTCGAGGTAGCCATCATCGAGTACCGGGCCATTATCGCTGCTGAAAATGATAATGGTGTTTTGTTCAATACCCAGCGCCTTTACCTGGTTCATGATCTCACCAACCGCCCAATCCATTTGCAGGATTGCATCGCCTCTTAATCCCAATCCACTTTTGCCTTTAAACATGGTCGATGGCATGCGGGGTACATGCGGTTCGGTTAAGGCATAATACAGGAAAAAAGGATTGTCTTTATTGTTGTAGATAAACTCTTGTGCCTTTTCGAGAAAGGTCAGGGGCATTTCTTCATCTGTCCATCTTGCCTGCTGCCCGCCTGTCATAAAACCAATGCGGCCAATGCCATTTACAATGGTGCCATTGTGACCATGATCGGGAGTGGCCTGCAATTTCAGCAGTTCAGGATTTTCTTTTCCGGTCGGTTCATTGCCGATCTTCCTGGCATAATCCACCCGTATGGTATCTGTAGCTGCCAGGGCAACTACCCGGTGATTTTCGATAAATACAGTGGGTACTCGATCGGCTGTAGCAGGAAATATAAACGAATAATCGAAGCCCACTTCATTGGGGCCGGGTTTGATGTCGCCGTTCCAGTTTTTCTCCACCGCATTTCCCAATCCCAGGTGCCATTTACCAACAATGCCGGTCTGGTAACCCGATTTTTTGAAAATACCCGGAAGCGTTGTTTTATCGGTCGGAATGATCAATGCGGCATCGCCAGGCAATACGCCGGTTCCTTTTTGCCGCCACGGATAACGGCCGGTCATCAACGCATAGCGCGATGGGGTACAGGTGGCCGAGGTGGAATGAGCATTGGTAAAACGGATACCCTGGCTGGCAAGCCGGTCAAGGTTAGGTGTGTTGATCTTAGCAGCTCCGTAACAACTCAGATCACCATATCCCAGGTCATCTGTATAGATGAAAATGATATTAGGCCTTTTTTGTACAATTGCTTTGCCTCCCTGCTGTGCATTCAGGAATGAAGATGCCAGCAGCAGCCATAAACACGGGACCCGCCATTTTACCGGAGTAGTTTTTTTCATTGGCAAAATATAATAGAATGCCTGTAGCGAAGACATATAACTAAGATAGGCAGAATCCCGAGCAATATAAGTGCAATCGTATGCGTAAGATATTCCCGGTTGACCCGCAGTCTGAGACCCGGCCGGGTCGATAGAAGAGGTTAAAAAATGAAAAGATTATATTTTAATAATGAATACGCGAATCCCGGAAAAAATCAATACTTTAATACAAACATAAACTTCATAGCAATGGGAAAATTCGTAATTACCAAACGCAAAAATGGCGAGTTTCAATTTAATCTGAAAGCAGGGAATGGTCAGACCATCCTTTCCAGTGAAGGTTACTCGGCAAAAGCCAGTTGCGAAAATGGCATTGAATCGGTCCGCAAAAATTCTCAGGACGATTCGAAGTACGAGTCAAACACCTCTTCAAACGGGAAGTATTATTTTAACCTGAAAGCTACTAACGGACAGATCATTGGTACCAGCGAAATGTATGAATCGGCAGCCAACAGGGATAATGGTATTGCTTCAGTAAAATCAAATGCGCCTGATGCTACTGTAGATGATCAGTCGGCCTGATCAGGTACGCTAAATCATAACCCACCCCGGCGATACAGGAGCCAGGGTGGGTTTTTTGTTTCTATTCCCTCATACATCAATTGTTATTCTTTCAGAAAAAGATAATTTTACCGGCTTCGTGAATAAATGGATTTTAGTCAGATATAAAAAGTAACATGCAGATACGGCAAGGAAATAACAATGATTTGCCAGGGCTGAAAAAACTGGCCCTGGATAGCTGGAAACAATATCAACCGGTATTGACAGAAGAGAACTGGAATAAGCTGTACAGTACCCTCTCTGCGGATAATACTTTCATTGAATTGCTCAATAACTCCTGGAGCTTTGTTTGTGAGAATGAAAAAAAGGAACTCATCGGCATGAGTTTTCTTGTACCCAGCGGTAATCCTACCGAGATCTATACCCATGAGCAATGTTATATCCGGTTTGTAACAGTTGCTGCAGCGTATGCCGGCCGGCAGCTGGGGCAGAAGCTGACGGAAAAATGCATTGAAAAGGCAAAAGAAACCAATGAGTCAGTCATTGCCCTGCATACGTCTGAATTTATGGACAGGGCGCGCCATGTATATGAGAAACTCGGTTTTCAAATCAGCCGGGAGCTGCCTTCGCGATTGGGAAAGCGGTATTGGTTGTATGAGCTGAAGATTAAGTAAGCTCAGTTAAAGCAGATGGTTTAATCATACCAAAATCTCTTTTCGATCGTGAATCCTGCTTTCTTAAATGCTTTCACCAGTTTGTCTGCCAGTGCTTCGTTTTGTTTTTCGTATGACAGTTGTAGAAAAAACAGGTTATAATACCGGGTCTCTGTGGCCAGCGGTTCGCTGGTATTTGTTGCTGTTTGTGTAATACGTACGGCATTATCTTCTGCTTCAAAAATTACGTTTATATCTTTTACGATGGTCCTGATCTTATCCAGTGCTATCTCCTGCTTTTCTGTATAATATTTTCCGTCATAAGGATCCTTCTTCCTGATCGTAACGCTCAATACATTACTGTCGATCCGGTAAGGGGTGACCACCCACAATGTATCTCCGAAAAAGCCGGGGTCTTTGAGCTGGTAACGGCTCTCTTTCTTCAGCTCTTTGTTAAGGATCTTTACAATCTCCTGTGTTTGTGAAAAGGAAACATGGCTTATCAGCAACAGGAAAAAAGGAATAAGGAGGATACGTTTCATGGGAGATCAAATGTAGTCAGGTAATATACAACAACTTTGGCTGAGCAGGAAGTACCTATTAATAGGTACATAGTCTTTACCGGATTGATATTCTCTAACGCATTGTTTCAAACAATAACAGGTAATTCATTGTACCCCTTTTTCGGTATTGCACTTCTTTGCTGCCTCTTATAGCTTCGCCGCTTCAATTAGCGTCCTTAAACCAAACCGGAAAACCATTCGTGTATACATTTCAGTACCCTTTCGGAAAAACTACTGCAGTTTCTTTCCGCAAAGTCACCTTCTTACTGCTGCATGTATTATTGCCGTTGCTCGCTGGTGTCGGTATTTACCTGTTTTTGCGACTGGGCAATACGATAGCAGAGGCAGTTATCGGATGGAAATTTACTTCGGCGGATTTCCTGCAATCGTCTCGGGCCTGGAACAGGATAACAGGTGCGCTGCCTGACTTTTGCTGGTTATATGCGCTGATCAGCCTGCAGGCTTTTATCTGGGGTGGTATCCGTCATGTGCCTGTACTTCTGTTGGCCTGCCTGTTTATACTTCCTGTGTTAAGTGAATTTTTCCAGTATATGCAGTGGATCGCCGGTACCGGCGACTGGCTGGATGTATTTGCTTATGGTATAGCAATCATTGTATCCTATTCACCCAAAAAATAAAAGAGAAGTTTATGAAGTTTGTAAAATGGCTGCTAAGTGGCGTGGTAATGCTGGCATTTGCCTTTATGTTCTGGGCCAGCTCAACGAGCAAGCCCCTGAAAACGATTACACCCACTTATACCAGCACCGATCTGGCGCCGGCTATCACGCCCGATGCCAAAGAGCTTACCCGTATTACCAACGACAACCTGCAGGAACTGTACCCGGCTATCAGCCCCGATGGCAAACGGATCCTTTACTATTCGGAAGATCCGATGCAGACCGGTTCCAAACGGTATCATCTGAATGTAAAAGTGCTGGGCGAGCAGGGCACTACTCCCTTGCTTACCGAAGGTTGTATCGATGGCTCCTGGATGCCGGACAGTAAAGGATTTTTCTTTAAATATGTAGTACCCGGCAAACCGGTTATTGCCAAATCGAAGATCGACCAGGGCGGTATCAACTATGTATCTCCCAACTCAAACGGTGAGAACGATGAGCGCCCACACCTGTTTAAGGGGCTGAATAAAGTTCTATTCGATACAAAAATCGGGGAGTCTTACCAGATCGCTACCATGGACCCGTCTGGTCTCAATTTTACCATACTCGGTGCTGGCTTCGGTACTTACCCGCATCCCAAAGCCAATAATTTTGTGTTTAATAAATGGGTGGGTAATTATATCCAGATATTCACCTACGATATGACAACCGGTCAGCAGACGCAGTTATCCAGCGGTGATTATAACTATGTCAATCCCCGTTATTCTCCCGATGGTAAATGGATCGTGTTTCAGAAGTATCCCCGTAAGACTGATCTGAAAAGCACTGAAGTATATTCCTGTCATATTTTCCTGATGAATGTATCGGGTGGTAATGTAAAACAGCTTACTACCGGCAATACCTGGAATTCGCTTCCTGAATTTGGTTCAGATGGTTACATCTATTTTTCGTCCAATGCCGGCAATACAGACAAGAACCGGAAGTTTGACAACTATGATATCTGGCGGGTGAAGCCGAGTCTGTCGGAATAAACCTGTGCTGTTAAAAAGGCTTTATCGTGCAGTTTCTGTTAAGAAAAAACGCGATAAAGCCTTTTTATTAAATAACCATTCCTGGTATCTGTATTCCTTAGTAACTCAGGTTGCCAAATTTTCCCTGCTTATAGTCTTCGATAGCCTGCTCTATTTCCTCACTTGTATTCATCACAAAATTGTCTTTGGCTGCTACCGGCTCCTCCAGCGGATCGGCCGATAAGAACAGCACCTGTGCATCTGTAGTTGCTTTGAGTGCAATGTCTGTATTTTCTTTTTCAAAGATCACCAGGTGATAAGGATTTACCGGCTCGTCGTTTACGACTACATTGCCACTGATAATATAGAGCAGGGTCCAGTAGCCAGCTTCCGCCGTCAATCGCACTTCTTTACCGGCAGCTATTTTTCCCAGCATGGAAATAACGGGAGTGAATTGCTGAACGGGTCCTTCCTGGCCATTATAGGTTCCACTTGCCAGGCGAAAAGAAACGCCGTCCTGCTCAATGACCAGTGGTTGTTCATCTTCTGAAGCAGACTGGTAAAAGGGTTGATTCCATTTTTGCGATTTTGGTGCATTGATCCAAAGCTGGATGGATTCCTGTATACCACCATTTTTCAGCAGATCATCGGTGGGTCCTTCACTGTGCAGGATCCCTTTTCCGGCAAACATCCATTGTACGCCACCTGCTTTTACAATATGATCATTGCCGGCATTGTCGCGGTGAAACCCCTCGCCCTGCAACATAAAGGTATAAGGACTGAAACCGCGGTGCGGATGCGGGTGTATTCTTTCTGTTGACCCGGGTGCGATTGTGCGGGGACCCAGGTGATGCAATACAATAAGCGGATTGGCAAACCTGAAATCCTTATGCGGCAATGGCTGTTTCACGACCTCTTCTGCCGAGATCTGTTTTTCGCGGCCCAGCAGGATATGTTGTATTTTCTTTTTCATATAAGTACCAGTTAAATAAAGCAATGGAAAAGGGATAAAGCCTTTTGCGGCTATAAACTTAAGAAATTGTAACTTCCCGTTATCCAATCGTATTTCAAGGACATATAACAGGTTTTTGGTTTTGATTGATAGCATAAAAATTAAAACAACCTATATGTCAGCAAAATCAGCTCTTGACCTGGTAAAAGAGGCCAAGCAGGGAATTGAAAATCTTACCCCACAACAGGTTCAGCAGGAATTATCTTCACCTGATACAGTTTTAATTGATATCCGCGAAAGCGAGGAACTGGCAGAGTCTGGCGCTATTGCCGGGTCTGTACATGCGCCGCGTGGTATGCTCGAGTTTTATGCAGACCCTTCATTGCCTTACTACAAACCGGCATTTGATAAGGAGAAGCGGATCATTTTGCATTGTGCAGCAGGAGGGAGGTCTGCGCTGGCCGTCAAGACCCTTCAGCAAATGGGCTTTACCAATGTTGCTCACCTCGATGGTGGCATAAAGGCCTGGAAGGAAGCAGGCCTGCCGGTATCTTCATAAATGAAGCAAGAGCAAACGGGGTGAATTGCAAAGCATTAATAATCAAGTAGAAAGAATTTTATTGTTTTCTGTTTGCAAATCGCGAACAAAGAACTGGCTTTGTCTTTATGAAATCTCATAATGGCATGCGGCCGCAGGATATAGTTATCCTGCTGAAAATAGTGATCTGTAAGGATCAGCCCTGGCAGTATCGGGTCTGGCAGTATCACTCCAGCTTTCGTTGTCTGAAATTTCAGACTCACTTGCCCGGAGTGAGCAGGCCGGCTTGCTGGATCACACAAGAAAGATCGTACACAGATTGGCGCTTATGGAGTTTATCGAACATGGTCTGCGCTTAGGATTGGCAAAACCAGAGAGCGGAAAGAGGCATTGAAGGTATTGTACAAAACAATTGTGGATGGCCTCTAATTAAAATTGTATCCGTACTGCTGAACAGGCCCGGGTAGAATACATTATAGGAGGTCTGTCAGATTTTGTTTCAACGTTCGAAGCCGAATAAACCTAAGCAGACGGATTTTTTTTCAGGTTCGCCACATACGAAGAAGGGGACTCTCCAAACTGTTTATGAAAATCGCGCGAAAAATTGCTGTTGAGACTATAACCTACCATCCCGGCCACTTCATTGATCTTATGTTCGCCACTGGCCAGCAGTTCTGCCGCTTTTTTGAGCCGCGAAATATTGATCAGCTCATTTGGGGTAAGATCAGACAGCCCCTTGATCTTTCTGTAAAAACTGGTCCGGCTCATGTTCATCATGCGCGATAGGCGGTCTACATCGAGGTCGGTATCGGTAATGTTTTCCTGTATCACCCGATCGAGTTCTTCCAGGAAACTTTTGTCGGCTTTTGAACTGGCCATTCCTTTGATGTGGGCAAGGGGCGATTTGGCAAAATACTCCCGGATGATATTGCGGTTAGAGAGCAGGTTATTGATCTGTGCCTGCAAATGCTCCAGCGAAAATGGTTTTTCGATATAGGCATCAGCACCTACTTCCAGCCCTTCGATCCTGGAGTGAAGGGTGTTTTTGGCAGTAAGCAGGATGATGGGAATATGACTGTACTGGATGTCGTTTTTCATACGGCGGCATAATTCAATGCCGTCCATTACCGGCATCATGATATCACTGATCACGAGTTCGATGTTTTCGGTTGCCAGCATTTGCAGCGCCTCTTCTCCATTATGAGCCCTGAAAATATTGTAATGACCATGCAGTTCCCGCTGAATGAATTGCAGTATTTCCTTATTGTCTTCTACCAGCAGCAGGGGGAGTTTTGCCGGATCGGTTTCTTCCTGCGCCGGTTGTTCTTCATTGCTGAATGTTTCGATCGTTTCATATTCCTGCAAGGTGATCTCATTTTCCTGGTGTATGGGAATAGACAACTGGAAAACATTCATATCATTTTGCGGTTCTTTCAGATCCAGTACACCTTTGTGCAGTTCGGCCAGGGAGCGGGCCAGTGGCAGTCCAATGCCGGTGCCTGCCTGGCGCGAAGTTTCCCGGAGGCGGTAAAAGGGTTCAAATATTTTTTCCTTTAACTCGTAGGGGATTACAAAACCATCATTCCGGATCTCGATATGAAATACCTTGTCTTCGCTGTTGAAAGCCAGCAACCGTACAATGACTGTACTGTCGGCATATTTGATCGCATTGTTAAACAGGTTGCTCACAATCTTCCGGAACGCTTCCGGATCTACCGAAGCATACAGGGGCATTCGCGGTAGTTCCATACGAAGTGTCAGCTTTTTCTGCTCGGCTACGGGTTTGAAAGCTGTAAACAACTCTTTCAGCAGGTCTGAAATATCGGTACGGATAAAACTCAGGCTGAAATTGTTGGCTTCCGCCTTGCGGAAGTCAAGCAGCTGATCGGTGAGGTCGATCAGGCGGTTGGTATTCTTTTTCATCATTGTCAGACTTTCTGAAAGTGATGGATTATCTTTTTCGTTGTTCAGCAGCTTATCGAGCGGCAGTTTGATGAGCGTAAGGGGTGTCCTTATCTCGTGTGCTATATTCGTGAAAAATTCGATCTTGGCGTTGTATATCTCCCGTTCTTTTTCAATTTCGAGTGTTTCGATCTTCCGTTTATTCTTTTCTTTTACAGCCATATGGTAGTAACGGAAAATGGTCCAGAGTATGGCGGCAATGATCAGTGCGTACAACCCATAGGCCCAGGGGCTGCCCCACCAGGGAGGTAATACGCGGATATGAAGGACGGTTTCCTGCTGATTCCATATTTCACCACTACCGCTGCCCCTGACCCGAAAAGTGTAGTAGCCGGGTGGCAGTTTGGTATAAAATATCTTCCGGTTGTTTTTCAGATAGGTCCATTCCTTGTCCAGCCCTTCCATCATATAGGCATACTCGTTGGCTTCCGGCGTGATATAACTTAATGCGGCAATTTCAAAACTCAGCGAAGAGCTGTCGTGGGGTAAGACTATCCGGTTGGCGTATAAAATGGATTCATGCAATGGTGACCCCGCCTTGCCCGCTCCCATATCTTTATTGTTTACCTGCAGGCCTGTGATAAATACAGGTGGTACATATTCTTCTTTGCGAAACGCAGCCGGATTAAAACTGATCATCCCTTTTACGGTGCCGAAATAAAGAGTGCCATCGTGGCTCTTGTAGCCGGAATTGTAGTTGAACTGCTCACTCAGCAATCCATTGACGGTAGTATAGGTTTTGGTATTTCCGCTTACAGGATCAAGACACAAAAGCCCTTTGGAAGTCGATATCCACATCAGCCCGCGTTCATCTTCCAGTACACGAAACACCTGTTTGTCGGCCAGCCCGTTTTGGTTAAAACGTATTACCTGACTTTTTTTGCGGTCATATTTACAAAGACCGGCTTCTGTACTGAACCACAGATCACGATTGCGATCCTCATATACATTGTTGACATAATTATTGGGAAGACTATTGTTGTTGGTGGCATCGTACCGGAGCCGGCCGCTGAGATTGTTATGCGGGTTATGGTAATAAACGCCATTTCCATAACTGCCTATCCACAACGTACTATCGCTGTCTTCATGTATGCTTTGGATCTGCATGGTGAAGAAAGGGTCGCGCGTGAAACTATCATTCTTTCGGTTGTAACGAAAGAGTCCATTCCAGGTACCTACGAGTATTTCGCCGGCCGCCGTTTTGGACAGGCTTACAATAAAATTGCCCTGCAGCGAACTGTTTTCGGTTGAGTAATGGCGTACCACTTTGCCAGTACGGATATCCATACGGTCAAGACCGTGTTCATAGGTGCCGATCCAGAGATAATTACCATCTGCCACCAGGCCATGCAGGTTCTGGTAAGAGATAGAGCCGGGTCCACCGCCGGGCAGATAACGGGTGATGCGCCCGGTGCGTACATCCAGTTTATTGAGCCCGGCATCTTCGGTACCTATCCACATATTGCCCCATTCATCTTCGCATATTTCGTGTACCAGGTTGCCGCTGATGCTGTTTTCGCCTTTATAAGGAAAATATTTCCGGAAGCGGTTGAGTTGTGAAGAGTAATAGTTGATGCCGCCGAAGAAACTGCCGATCCAGGTACCTCCTTCGCGGTCTTTGCAGAAAGAATAGATCACATTGTCGGTGATAGAATAGGGGTTGCTGTATTCTTTTTGCAGTAATTGATGTTGCCCAGTACGCAGGTTGATGATATAGATACCTGTTTCTGTTCCCAGCCAGTATTCGTCTCCCTGCTGCCGGATGATCTTGTGTGTCTGCACACTGCCGGCATTGGGTAAGATATTGGTCAGTGTGTTTTTTTTCCAGTTGAAAAGCAATGCCTGGTTCATGGTGCCTACGAGTACGGTACTGTCACTTACCGGGTGCATGTCCTGTACAAAGGTCAGGGGCCTGGGGCTGAGGGCATTCAGATTAAAGGACGTGAACTCATTGGTGGCAGGCAGGTATTTTTTCAATGTGCCATAATTCGTGGCTATCCAGGGATTACCGCCACCATCGATGGTCAGCGCTATTACCTGTGTGCTGTCGGCAGAGAATGTCTGCAATCGTTGCTGGCGAAAATCATAACGCGACAGGGTAAAGTTGTTGACGATCCAGATATTACCCGAACTATCTCTGTTGATATACCTGGTCTCGCCTGCCGGCAGTTGTTTGAAGGCGGTGAATTTTTCTGCTACGGGGTCATAAATGTAAATGCCTTTGTAAGTGCCTATCCAGAGTTTTTCGGCATCATCCTCACAAAGGCTGAGAATGGAATTGCTGCCCAGGCTGAGGCTGTCTTCGGGATCGTTTCTGAATATCCTGAAAGTGGAACCATCAAAGCGGTTGAGCCCATTGCGCGTGCCAAACCACATGAACCCTTTTTTATCCTGCAGAATGCTGGTGATGGTATTGCTGGAAAGACCGTTGTATACCTGGTAGTTTTTGAAATAATAATCCTGTGCATCCGCACAAAATGGAAGAAGGTGTAAAAGTAATAATATGAGTATCCTATTTCCCAAATACAATGATTATGGCAGCATATCAAAGTTAATGGATGGGCCTGAGACAAAGAGATAGTGACAGGGTTTGGTACATTTTGAAAACAAATTGGTACGCCCCGATTGCTCCGGTTGAGGAAATAGTATTTTTTTCGTGTACTATCCTGCCGCCTGGCAGAATAGACGGACTCAGATATTAATTTTTTACCAAACGATTGCTACTATGCTTAACAGCATTTCCGGATTTGCACGGTATTTTTCCGTTCTACTGCTTTTCCTGTCTTTTGCAATGGGCGCGGTCGCGCAGACCAGCCGGATCACAGGCAGGGTTTTTTCCCTCGATGATAATAAACCGCTGGCCGGTGTATCGGTTCAGCTCAAAGGGCGCACTGCGGGTGCCACCACCGATGAGGCGGGGGCTTTTTCCGTTTTGACCCAGGCAGGCGACACCCTGGTATTTTCGTATGTAGGTTACGAAAACCAGGAGATCCCTATTTCTTCCATAAACGAGGGTAATGTCAATGTATCGCTTCGCTCTGTAACTGCAGCCATGCAGGATGTAGTTGTGGTGGGTTATGGTACGCAGCGCCGGAAAGACCTTACCGGCTCACTGAGCTCTATAAGCGGCAAAGATCTCAAGTCATTACCGGTTCCCAATTTAGGGGAGGCCCTGCAGGGGCGTGCTGCCGGTGTGCAGATCGTTTCTTCCGGTGCTCCTGGTAGTAACGTGACCATTCGCGTACGTGGTACCGGTACGATCAACAACAGTGATCCGCTGCTGGTCATCGATGGAGTGCCTTCCGATATGCCGCTCAACAATCTTAATATGGACGATGTTGCCTCCATAGAGGTGCTGAAAGATGCGTCGTCGGCTGCCATCTATGGTTCAAGAGGCGCCAATGGTGTAGTGCTGGTCACTACCAAAAGGGGTGCGAGCGGACGAAATACGCTCGAGTTCAAAACATTTGCCGGCGCCCAGAAGGCGACCGATATGGTGCCCATGCTGACTGCACGGCAATTTGCTTCACTGCACAACGAAATGATGGCTAATAATGGCCAGGCCCAGAACCCTGCCTTTGCCGACCCTACAGCCCTGGGCAATGGGACCGACTGGCTGGGCGGTCTGTTTCGTTCGGCACCGATGCAGAGTTACACCTTGTCTTACTCAGGAGGAAATGCCAAAAGCACTTATTATGTATCCGGCAACGTATTCGATCAGCAGGGCATTGTGATCAATACCCGCTATCGCCGTTATACCGTACAGTTCAATAGCGAATCACGTGTATTTGACTGGCTGAAATTCGGCAACAACCTTTCACTGAGTCACGATATCAAATCAAGTGGTTCTTATGATATCCGGAGTGCCATGTCGGCTCTTCCTACACAGGAGATCTATAATCCGGATGGTACTTATGCCGGTCCTATAGGCCAGCCTTCGTGGGTGGGCGATGTGGCCAACCCGATCGGCAAAGCCACTATTAATAAGAATACTACCAAAGGGTACAATATACTGGGTAATATATATGGTGAACTGACCCTGATGCAGGGTTTGAAATTTAAAACCACGGCCGGTATACAGGCGGCATTCTGGGATAGCCGCAACTGGGCTCCCAAATACAACTGGGCTCCCATACCACAACCCAATTCATACCTGGCCCAGGCTTATAACAAATCACTGACCTGGCTTTGGGATAACTATTTTACCTATGATACCCGCTTTGGCGATCATAACCTCACCGTACTGGCCGGTAGCAGTGCACAGGCCAACCGCTACGATGGCATGAATGGTTCTATCCAGCAATTTGCCAGTGATGTGACGCAGCAGCTGAGCAATGGTACATTGCTGCCAACCATTGGTGGCGGTGCCAATGAATGGGCCCTGCTTTCTTTTATGGGACGGGTAAACTATGGATATAAAAACAAATACCTGGTCACTGCTACAGTACGCCGTGACGGTTCATCGCGTTTTGGTAAAGACAACCGGTATGGTACATTCCCTTCGGCCTCTGCCGCCTGGAGGATATCGGAAGAAGATTTTTTCCGTAAAACAGATGTGATCAATGATCTGAAACTGCGTGTCGGATACGGCGTGACCGGTAATCAGAATATCGGTAACTACTCATTTGCTTCCGTACTGCAAACGGTGCAGTATAATTTCAACGGCAATGCAGTGACGGCCATCGTGCCGCTGATGATTCCCAACCCGGGCATCAGATGGGAAAAGGTGGAACAGGCCAATTTTGGTCTCGATGCCACCCTGCTCGACAACCGTATCAATGTGACGCTGGATGGATATATCAAGAACACCAATGATATGCTGGTGCCGATGTCGGTACCCATTTCGACCGGCTACTCCGATATTGTTGTACCCAGCATCAACCTGGGTAAAGTGCAGAACAGGGGCGTGGAGCTGACGATCAATTCGCAGAACACCAAAGGCGCTTTTGTGTGGAATACCAGCTTCAATATTTCCTACAATCAAAACAGGATACTAAAGCTAAACGATACCATACCGATGTACACGGGTAGCATAGGTCTTAACCAGAACCTGTCTATTCAGCATCCCGGAGGTTACCCGATCAACGAGTTTTATGGCTTTGTGACCAATGGTATTTTCCAGACGCAGAAAGAGGTGGATGAATATGCCGTACAGGTGCCGGGTTCAGATCCTTTTAACCGTACTGCGCCGGGCGATATCCGCTTCCGTGACCTGAACAATGACGGAAAAATAGATGACAATGACCGTACATTCCTCGGCAATCCCAATCCGTCTTTCATTTTTGCGTTGAACAATACATTCAGCTGGAAAGGATTTGATCTTTCTGTTTTCCTGCAGGGTATTGCGGGCAACAAGATCTACAACGCCAACCGCATTTACCAGGAAGGAATGGCTGTAGCTGTAAACCAGACTACCGCAGTACTTGATCGCTGGACCGGGCCCAATACCAGCAATACTATGCCGCGCGCAGTATTCAATGACCCCAACAAGAATACGCGTGTATCTGATCGCTTCATTGAAGATGGTTCATACCTGCGTATCAAGAATGTGACGCTGGGATATACACTGCCCAAATCGATAGCAGACCGGCTGAAGATGTCTTCTGCACGGATCTATCTTTCTGGTCAGAACCTGGTCACGTTTACCAAATATTCAGGATTTGATCCGGAAGTGCCGGCCAATGGCATTGATCTGAATGTATACCCCGTTACCCGCACGATCAGTGCCGGTATCAACATCACTTTTTAACAGCCAAATTGTTTCTGTATGAAAACAATCAAAAATACTGTGATCATTCTTACGGCAGTGCTGGTGAGCAGCTGCAGTAAATTTCTCGATAAGGCTCCGCTCGACTCGGTGAATACGTCTAACTACTGGCTCACCGAAGATGATGCCATCTCTGCTATCAACGGTGCTTACCAGCCATTGCAATGGCCTAAATTGTATAATCTCCGTATGTGGACATCCGATATCTGGGGCGGCAATGCCATTGTGGGTGCCGGTGGTGGTACGGATGGTATAGAGACACAGGATATCGCCAATTTTGTAACATCAACCGACAATGCAGCTGCACTGGACATCTGGCGCGGTCCTGCTCCCGGTATCCTGCGTGCCAACCTCGTGTTGCAGAATGTGCCGGGCATGACTATCAAAGACGAATTGAAAAACCGTATACTGGGTGAAGCCAGGTTTCTGCGTGCTTCTTATTATTTTATCCTGGTACGTTTGTTTGGTGATGTACCCCTGATCACTATACCGCAAACGCCTGCCGATAATCTTCGCCCTGCCCGTAGCAGCAAGGCCGATATCTACAACCTGATCATCGATGATTTTACCGAAGCGATCAACCTGCTGCCGGCACGCAGCAGTTATTCCGGAAAAGATATAGGCCGTGCTTCCAAGGGTGCAGCAGCAGGTATGCTGGCCAAAGTATACCTGACGCTGGGGCAATATGATAAAACACTTGCCTTGTGCGAGCAGGTAGCTGATCTCGGTTATACGCTCAATGCCAACTACAGCGATAATTTCAACGCACTGACAAAGAACTCGCCCGAATCGCTTTTTGAAGTGCAGTACCAGGGAAAAACGAGTTATAGCTTTTGGGATAATGAAAACCAGGCTTCGTGGGTGAGTACGTTTACCGGCCCGCGCAACAGTGATTTTGTAGGTGGTGGTTATGGCTGGAATCAGCCTACGCAGGAGTTTGTAAATGCCTATGAACCGGACGACAATCGTAAAGATCAGACAGTGCTTTATCCCGGCTGTCCTGATTTTGATGGCAAAGCTTACCTGTCATCTTATTCTACTACCGGGTTTAACCTGCGCAAATTCCTGGTGCCAAAAGCCATTTCTCCCGACTATGATACCAACCCGGCAGACTTTCCCGTATTGCGTTATGCAGATGTGTTGCTGATGCAGGCAGAGGCCTTGAATGAACTGGGTCGTACAGCAGATGCACAGGCTGCGTCTACATCTATCAACCAGGGTGGCCCGCTCAACCGGGTAAGAAGAAGAGCCGGGTTGCATGATGTGCAGGGATTGTCGCAGACGGTATTGCGTGAAAAAATACTGCATGAACGCCGAATGGAACTGGCGTTTGAAGGTCACTGGTGGTTTGACCTGATCCGCATCAACAATGGTCAGTATGGACTTGATTTCCTGCATAGTATTGGCAAAACCAATGCTACCAGCAAACATCTGCTGCTGCCTATTCCGCAAAAGGAGATTGAAGCCAATCCCAATCTGTCTCAAAATACCGGTTACTGATTGCTATTCATATGAACTTCAAAAAACATTTTATGCCATATATCACCAAAAGGAAGCTGTCACTCGCAGGCAGTCTTCTGTCTGCCTGTCTGCTGCTGCTTGTGTCCTGTACCAAGACAGACAAAATGGAATTGAATAAAGGCGATAATCCGCTTTCGCTCACAGCCGATAAAAGCGCCGTGGTACTGGAAGAAAAGAACCGCAATGCCGATGCGGTGACCCTCAACTGGACCAGCGGATCAAATAAAGGGACCAATTCGGCCATTTCCTATACACTACTGATCGATAAGCAGGGAAATAATTTCAGCAATGCAGTATCGGAAGATATGGGCAAAGCGGTGTTTTCAAAAAAATATACTGTCAAAGATCTCAACGACCTGGTGATAAGCAAATGGGGGGTGACCCCAGGCAGCGAAGTAACCATGGAGGCCAAAGTGGTCATTGAAGTGGCAAACAATCCCAAACTGGCTGACTCGTCCAGCGTGTTTATCTGGACGATCAAAACCTATCAGCCGGTTACGACCACACTTTACCTGATAGGCGATGCTGCTCCCAATGGCTGGGACAATGGTCAGGCTACAGCACTTTCCCTAAGCCTGAGTGATCCTGGTGTATTTACCTGGCGTGGCCAGTTGAGAGCTGGTGAGTTTAAATTTATCACCACCCTTGGTCAGTTCCTGCCTTCTTATAATAAAGGGACCGATAACAGCCGCCTGGTATACCGTACCGAAGACAGTCAGCCCGATGATAAGTTTATGAATGCTTCGCAGGGCATGTATGATATATCGGTAAACCTGCTCAATCTCACCATTTCTGTGACTGCGGCCAGCACACCGCCGTATGACCGGCTCTGGATGCTGGGCGATGCAACCCCTACCGGCTGGAATATCGACAACCCTACCGAAATGCGCGTAGATTCTTCCAACCTGTTTGTATTTACTTATGGTGGAATGCTGAATGCAGGCGAGTTCAAAATACCTGTATCTACCGGTGATTTTGGCACCGATTATTATATGCCACTGACCAATCATCCGGCTATTACAGAAACCGGTGTACAACTGGTGCCCAATGGTAATCCCGACAACAAATGGCAGATCGCTACTGCAGGCCCCTACAAGATCAAACTTGATCTGCAGAACATGACTATCAATATCAAACCATTTACACCCTATACGCAGATATGGATGGTGGGTGATGCCTCACCGGTTGGCTGGAATATCAATAGCCCGCAGGTCATGACACCTACGGCAGGCAACCCATATGAATTCAGCTATACCGGTCCTTTGAGCGCCGGCGAGTTTAAGTTCCCGCTTGCCACAGGCGACTGGGGATGCGATTACTTTATGCCGGTGGTCAACGGAGCAGGCCCCGGAAGCACACAAATGAAGTTTGTGGCATCGGGCAGTCCTGATTTTAAATGGCGGATCACCGAGGCCGGCAACTACAAGGTTACGATCAATCAACTGACAGAAACAATTTCAATCGTTAAGCAATAAGTGTATCAGTAAAACCCGATGATGACGACGACAATATATACCCGAGTGAAACTGGCCTGTTGTTTATTACTGGTGGGACTGCTGATAGCAGGTTGCCGCAAAGACAGGCCCAAAAATGATCCTGTTACTTATGGCAATTCCTTTGCGCTTACTATTTATACAGATAAAGCCATGTATAAACCCGGCGATGCCATACAATTTTCTCTTAACAAACCATTGGCGGGAAACATAAAGATCCGTTACCGCCACCTGGGAGAAACGATTACTGAAGCCAGCCTGCCGGGTAATACCTGGAGCTGGACAGCCCCGGCGGCCGATTATACCGGCTACCTGGTAGACCTGTATGAGCCGGTGGATGGCAAGGAAAAGATACATGCCAGCATTGGAGTGGATGTATCTTCTGACTGGGCTAAGTTTCCCCGATATGGATTCCTGACCAATTTTGATAAGCTGAGTACTGATGAGGTAAACAAGGTGGTCAAAAACCTGGCCCGTCATCATATCAACGGGCTTCAGTATTACGACTGGTTGTATAAGCATCACTGGCCCATGGCCGGCACAGCGGCGGCTTCGCAAAGCAGCTGGAAGGAGATAGCCAACAAGGACGTATATCTCTCCACGCTGAAAGAGTATATCAGTGCAGGACATGCGCAGAACATGCGCTCTATGTTTTACAACCTGGCCTTTGGCGCATTGAATGACGCCGCGGCCGATGGGGTAGCAGAGGAATGGTATGCTTATAAGGATGCCAGCCATGCTACAAAAGACAAACACGACCTGCCCGAACCATTCTTTAAAAGTGATATCTATGTACTGGATGCCGGTAATACCGGCTGGCAAAACTATATCGCTGCAAAGAATGCGGATGTATACGCTACACTCGATTTTGACGGTTACCATGTAGATGCGCTGGGCGACCGGGGCAGCCTCTATACGTTCAATGGCCAGTCGATTAACCAGGCAGCTACGTTCAAGCCCTTTCTGGAGGCCATGAAAAATGCGGCTCCGTCAAAAAAACTGGTGATGAATGCGGTGAATCAGTACGGACAACAGGGTAGCATTTCTCAATCGCCGGTTGATTTTCTGTATACGGAGGTATGGGGACCTAATGAGCGTTTTGAAGACCTGGCCAAAATCATTACCAATAATGATTTTTACAGCAGTAACACAAAGAAGACAGTGCTGGCTGCTTATATCAATTATGCAAAAGCAGATAATCCGGGTTATTTCAATACACCGGCTGTATTGCTGGCCGATGCAGTGATCTTTGCATTCGGTGGCTCGCATCTTGAACTGGGAGAGCATATGCTCGGGAAAGAATATTTTCCCAACAATAACCTGCAGATGAACGATGAGTTGAAAGCGGCCCTGCTTCGTTACTATGACTTCCTGGTAGCCTACGAAAACCTGCTGCGCGATGGTGGCAGCTTCAATCAGCCTGCGCTGGCAAGTGCAGACCTGCAACTGGCTGCCTGGCCGGGTGCTACCGGCAGGGTGGTAACGCACGGCAAAACAGTTGGTAACCGCCAGGTTGTTCACCTGTTCAATTTTTCCAATGCCAACTCGCTCAACTGGCGTGATACGGATGGTACACAGGCCAAACCGGTTGTAATAGAAAATGCGGCTATTCAATTTACCGCATCCGGCACGGTCAAAAAAGCCTGGGTTGCCTCGCCAGACAATAATAATGGCGTTGCCATACCTTTAACGTTCACTCAAACTGGTAATACGGTTTCTTTTACACTTCCTTCCCTGCAATACTGGGATATGGTCGTGTTTGAATATTAAAAAAAGTTAAGGCTCTGTTTTTCTTATGAAGAATTTATTTATTGCTTTTGCCGTCTTAATGCTTGCTTCCGCAACGAAGGCCCAGGTGCAATCTCCGGGCAACTGCCGCTCGTATGCGGTCGAGGGAACCAACGTAATCTTTAACTGCGATAATGCCAAAGTGCTGGTTAAGATATGCTCCGGATCGATGCTGAAAATATGGTATTCTCCCTCCGGTGAGTTTAAGCGTAGAAATGAATCTTTCGCGGTAATTAAAGAAGATATCGAAGATGTGGGAAAGATACAGGTAGAAGAAAGGCCGGAGTCGTATGAGATTTTTACTTTGCGCCTGCGTATACGGGTCGACAAATCTCCTTTTCGCCTGCAGATTTTTGATAAATATCAGAAGCTGCTGCTGGGCGATTATCAAAGTAAAGGATTGTTGAAAGACAGCAACAAACTGATAGCCTGCAAAACGCTCCGCAACGACGAACATTTTTTCGGATTGGGAGAAAAGTCGGGACCACTGAGCCGTCGTGGCCGTACCTATACCATGTGGAACAGCGATAAACCCTGCTACGCTGCCACGGAAGATCCGCTTTACAAGAGTATCCCATTCTTTCTGAGCAGCTACCGTTATGGTGTTTTTTTCGATAATACCTATAAAACAGTTTTTCGTTTCGGAACGGCTTCAGACGACTACTACAGTTTTGAAGCGCCTGGTGGTGAAATGATCTATTATTTCATTCATGGCAATGATTACAAGCAGATCATCGAGCAATATATACAATTGACAGGGCAGCCGATCATGCCGCCGGAGTGGGCACTTGGTTTTTCGCAGTCGCGGGGCATGTATACCAATGAGCCGCTGGCCAGGAAGGTAGCTGCCGAATTTCGTAAACGTCGTATACCCTGCGATATTATTTACCAGGACATCGGATGGACAGAAGGCCTGCAGGATTTTCAATGGCGCAAAGACCGGTATACCGATCCCAAAGGCATGCTGCGTTATCTCGATTCGCTTGGTTTTAAAATGATCGTATCGCAGGATCCTGTCATTTCGCAGGCTACTACCCGCCAATGGAAGGAAGCGGATTCGCTTGGTTATTTCGCCACCGATGTTCGTACCGGCAAATCCTATGATATGCCCTGGCCCTGGGGCGGCAATTGTGGTGTGGTCGATTTTACCAAACCTGCTGTAGCCGACTGGTGGGGCACATACCAGCAAAAACCGATTGATGATGGGGTACGTGGTTTCTGGACCGACATGGGTGAGCCTGCCTGGAGTAATGAAGATGCTACAGAACGTTTATTCATGAAGCACTATTCCGGCATGCATGATGAGGTACATAATGTGTATGGCCTCAACTGGGATAGGGTGGTGAAGGAGCAATTTGAAAAAAGAAATCCCGGCAAACGTATTTTCCAGATGACACGTTCTGCTTTTGCAGGTCTGCAGCGTTATACGTTTGGCTGGTCGGGCGATAGTGGCAATGGCGACGATGTGCTGGATGGCTGGAACCGGCTGGCCAACCAGATACCCATGGGGCTTTCGGCAGGCATGGGTGGTATACCGTTTTGGGCAACGGATATCTCCGGCTATTGCGGCGATATCAAGGATTACCCGGCAATGGCTGAACTGTATACCCGCTGGATGCAGTTTGGAGTTTTCAACCCGCTGAGCCGCGCACATCATGAAGGAGATAATGCAGTAGAACCATGGTTGTTTGGCGAGGAAGCGGAAAAGAACAGCCGTGCTGCCATCGAGCTGAAGTACCAGTTATTTCCTTACATCTATACCTATGCACGGGAAGCCCACGATAAAGGCTGGCCGCTGATGCGTGCACTGTTGCTGGAATATCCGCAGGATCCGGAAACATTTTATATCAACGACCAGTTTCTTTTTGGCAAGGAGTTGCTGGTAGCGCCTGTAGTTAAAAAAGGGGCTGTTAACCGCCGGGTATATTTCCCCGAAGGGGAATGGATCGATTTTTATGACGGTAAAACGGTATATGAGGGCGAGCAGCAGTTGTCTGTCAAAACAACACTCAGCCGTATTCCTTTATTTGTAAAAAAAGGTTCTATTATTCCCCTGATGCCCGTGATGCAATATGTACATGAGCGGCGCGATTACCCGCTGACCCTGCAGGTGTATCCGGCCACAGAAGGGCAGCAGGCCAGCTTCCGGCTGTATGAAGATGATGGCGAAAGCACCGATTATCTGAAGAATGTGTACAGCACCACGACTTTTACCTGCCAGACGCTGAGTAATAAATATGTCTTCAAAGCGGGCAAGCCGGAAGAGAACGGATATACTGCGCCGGGTAAGCGGGATTATATTCTGAAGCTATACATTCCGGCCCGTCCATCTAAAGTAATAGCCGGAGGAAAAACGATTGTTGCACAGCCGCTCAACGTATTCAATAGTACAGCTGGCAAAGTGACACAACAAACCAACTGGGCCTGGGATGCCAAAACAGGCATTTGTTATATCCGTATACCTGCTAAGGAAAGTCAGGTAGAAATTTTCAAGTAAACGTTCAATGAATTAATCCTGTATTTATGATCCATTTTGATTTGCGCCGTCTGATCAGGCAGGGCGCCCTTATCCTTATTGCATTGCCCGTACTGTCGGCCGGTATTGCTGTAGCCCAGCAACCTCTGTGGAAATCGGCGGCCTACACATTGTATGCAGATAGCGTAGTGCAGAAAAAGTATGTAGCAAAAGCAATATCCCGCTACGAGATACTATCCAGCTACCAGAGCCCGGCCAACGAGTTTAAGACCTCGGCCATATCTTTTAAATTCAGCATTAATGGAAAGGATAATGAAATGGTGAGTGGCACCGATCACCATTTTAATGTAGATACGAAGAATCTTACGAGTGAAACTCCCCTGATCACCTTTGGCCGCCAACTGAAACCTAAAAAGGGAGAGAAGGCTGGATACCTCAAACCCGGCACCCGGCTGAAAGTGAAGCTGGATATGCGGGCTGTGCTGAATGAGTTTAAAACAAAGGGATATTATACCAGTTTTGATGGGGGTAAGATCTATAAAGAAGATTTTAAAGGAGTATACATAGCCGGTAGCTCTGCACCACTCATCTGGGATTTTGATAACCTCGTACATCATCCGCAACTGAGGCTGGAAGATGAAAATGGCGACGGTATTTATGAAATTGTACTCAACCTCAATGTAAAGGAAGAAGAGAAAAGGACATTATCTCACTGGAAACTCGAAAAAGATCTGTCTGCTTTCCCCCGCTATGAATCACCATATGTGCTGACCGATGCTTTGTACAACATGTCGCTGGAGGAAATGATACGGGCTGTGGAACCGGACAGTACGCTGCGTACCGGCAAAGAGTGGGCCGGTGTATGGACGCGTGACGTGAGTTACAGCATCATTCTGTCCATGGCACATCTGCAGCCGCAGGCCGCCCGTTACAGCCTGCTGCGCAAGGTCGACAAAAAGAAAAAGATCATACAGGATACCGGCACCGGTGGTGCCTGGCCGGTAAGCACCGACCGCCTGATCTGGGCGGTAGCAGCCTGGGAAATATATAAGGTGACCGGCGATAAAGAGTGGCTGAAAGAAGCGTATGAAGTGATCAGGAATTCTATCCTGGCAGATATGCAAACCGTTTATGATGCCGAGACCGGGCTGGTAAAAGGAGAGTCGTCTTTTCTCGACTGGCGCGAGCAGACCTATCCGCTTTGGATGCAGCCGGCCGATATTTTTGAGTCAGAAAACCTCGGTACCAATGCGGTGCATTTTGAAGCCAACAAAGTGGCTGCTGCCATGGCAACATTGCTGAACGATGCATCTGCTGGTCTGTTTGAGAAAAATGCTGCCCGCATCAGGCAGGCGGTAAATGAAAGGTTCTGGCTGGCCGGGAAAAATTATTATGCACAGTACCTCTACGGACGGACTATCAAATCGGTGTCGCCACGAGCCGAAGCACTGGGTGCAGCACTTTGCGTGATATTTGATATAGCCAGTGAGGAACGTGCCAGACAATTGGTACAATCAATGCCCCTTTCTCCGTACGGCATCACCTGTATCTATCCGCAGATACCAGGTATACCGCCCTATCATAACAATGGCATCTGGCCTTTTGTACAGTCATTCTGGATGTGGGCGGGAGTGAAAGCCGGAAATGAAAAATCTGTTATGGAAAGTATTGCGGCCATTTACAGGCCGGCTGCTCTTTTTGTAACCAATAAAGAAAATTTTGTTGCAGAAAATGGCGACTATGCCGGTACGCAGATCAACTCCAGCAATATGCTGTGGAGCCTTTCAGGCAATATCAGCATTGTGCATCATGTATTGTTTGGAATACGGTTTGAGAATGACCGGCTCCGCTTTCGCCCTTTTGTACCCGAAGCCCTGAAAGGAAACAGAAAGCTGGAAAACTTTCGTTACCGAGATGCAATACTGAATATCTCGATGGAAGGATATGGAGATGAAATAGCTTCTTTCCGGATCGATGGCAAAGCCTCAACTGATTTTGTCTTCCCGGCTGATCTGGCGGGCACACATACTATTCATATTACCCTGAAGCAATCGCAGCGGGACCAGGATGCAGTAAACCGGCAGGCGCTTGTATTCACACCTGCCACACCGGAACTGGTATATAAGAGCAATATATTGTCGTGGAAGGCAATACCTAGCGCAGCGAAATACAAACTGCTTGCCAATGGGCAGACACTTACAGAAACGAAAGCGCTTACTTTCCGCATAGCATCAAAACAATTCATGGAGTACCAGTTGGTCGCAATAGATAAAAACGGGATAGAGTCATTTGCCAGCGAACCGGTAGCTGTATATAATCCGTCTGCCCAGGTGGTCTACGAGATGGAAGATCTGCTACAACCGGCCGGTTATCCGTATAAAGGCTATTCGGGCAAAGGTTTTGTGGAGACCAGTACGACGGTCAATGCAAAGATCACTATTCCCGTGACCGTTGACCAGGCGGGTGAATACCTGATCGATTTCCGGTATGCCAACGGCAACGGACCGGTCAATACCGACAACAAATGTGCGGTGCGTAACCTCTGGGTAGATGGTAAGCCGCTATCGGCCATGGTCTTTCCGCAGCGCGGAAAAGATGAATGGAGTGAATGGGGTTGGAGCAATGCACTAAGGATACCCCTGCAGGCCGGTACACATACCCTTGTACTGGACTATCAGCCTGCTGATGAAAACATGAATATAACGGTCAATCAGGCAATGCTGGACCAGCTCAGGCTTAGAAAAATAGATTGAGATACTAGTCAGTGTTATTGTTTACCGCACTGCCTGGTTGGTGAGCAGCCAGTATAAACCGAGGTTGCCAACGGCTTTGACAAATTCTTCAAACTCCACCGGTTTGACTACATAGCTGTTTACGCCCAGTTGGTAGCTGGCAAGAATATCCTTGTCTTCGTTGGAGGAGGTCATAATCACTACGGGGATGGTGCGGGTGCTTTCATTGGCCCTGATATTGCGCAGCACTTCGATGCCATCCATTTTGGGCATTTTTATATCCAGGAGTATGACTTTGGGGTGCTGACTGATATCCCGGGTTGTGTAGGCGCCACTACCAAAGAGGAAATCGAGTGCTTCAACACCGTCTTTGAGATGCACCAGCTTATTGGAAAGATGCGCTTTTCGCAGCGCGCGTATCGTCATTTCTGCATCTGCCGCATTGTCTTCGACCAGCAGAATTTCTACCTCGTTACTCATGTGTGGCAATTTAATCAGGATAGTTGAATATTGTTTACCAGGCTGGCAGAGGCCGGGATACTGAAATAGAAAGTGGCGCCAAAGCCCTTGGTGGCATCTGCCCAGATCTCTCCGCCCTGTTTATGAATGATTCTTTTGCAAAGGGCCAGACCGATTCCTGTACCCTCAAATTCATCCTGCGAATGAAGCCGTTCAAATACGCCAAACAATTTATCGGCATACTTCATATCAAAGCCCACACCATTGTCACGTACAAAGTAGATGATCCTGTCGGCTTCCATCCGGGAACCGATTTCAATAAGAGGAGTTTTTTCTTTTGAAGAGTATTTGATGGCATTTGAGATCAGGTTCATCCATACCTGTTTGAGCAGGTTGCCATCACCAAAACAGGGTGCAATACTTCCCACCTTTATATTGAGCGGTTGATCACCTCTGAGCGGTTGCAGCTCCTGTATGCAAGAGTCTATCAACAGCTTCATTTCTACCGGGCGGTATTGTGTCTCTTTCCGGCCTATTTTGGAGAAGGTAATGAGATCGTCGATCAGCAGCCCCATCATGCGGGCATTGTTTACGATCATATGCAGGATCCGGTTGCCTTCTTCATCCAACTTTTCCGTATAATCTTCTTTCAGGATCATGGCATAGCCGCTCACAGCCCGCAAAGGCGCCCGCAAATCGTGCGACACGGAATAGGAAAAGGCTTCCAGCTCCTGGTTAGTGGCTTCGAGTTGTGCGGTACGGCGCTGCACTTTTTCTTCCAGGTTTTTTTGAGATTGCTGTACCTTTTCTGTCATTGCATTAAACATGCGTGCCAGCTGTCCCAGCTCATCACGGCTTTGTACAGATACCGCGGTAGCATAGTTGCCGCTTTCGATAGCTGTAGTGGCCACCGCCAGCTTTTGCAGGGGGCGTGTGATACTGCGGCTGATAGCCCAGGCCAGCAACGCCCCAATAATTATGATCACAATGCCGGTAGAGATCGCCATCTGCAAAAAGGCAGTAGCGGGACCAATGATCTTTTTATAAGGCCGCTCTGTCAGCACCCGCCATTTGGTATGAGGTATCGGTTTAACGGAGGCGAGCATTTGCTGACCGTTTGAACGCGCATATAGCGGAAGATCTTTGGTCTGCTGCAGATCGGTTGGAATAAAATTTACCGGCTTTTGCAAATCAGTCCACAGGCTGCCATCTGTGTTGCCTACATAAAGTGTTACATCTTCTCCCACCAATTGAGAGAACTGAAGGATTGCCTGGGGCGAGGTCTGCATTTGCCGCCAGCGTACGAGATATCCCACGAGGTCCTTACCGCTAAAAACGGCGGCCGTCACCGGGTAATACATGAGGGTATCGAGGTGAAATACTTTTCCGATCACACCGGTATCGGGTCGGGAGCCAGCCAGGTTGAGCGCAATATCAGCATTTATCGGGGGCACCCTGTTTGAGTCGCTCGACAAAAGCAGCTCTCCTTTTGCTGTGGTGAGCAGGGCTATTGTCCAGGTAGTATCCTGGATCAGCAGCTGCAGTCTTTTCCTGGCGGCCGGAATGGAATCTTTGCCGCCCGATTTCAGGAATTGTTTTATGGCAGGTTGGGCTGCAGCCGTACGGGTGGCAGATACCACCGCCTGGGCTGATTGGCCGAACATATTGCCCAACTGGCCACTGAGCGATTCAAGACGTGTTTTGCTGGCTTCAATAGAGGCCTGTTTAATTTTGCTATAGGATACCCAACTGTAGGCCAGCACCACTGTCAGCAACAGCAGGCATATCAGCAGCGTCAGGCGCCACTGAATGGAATTGGAGTTGTGTGAAAATACGCGGACCGAAGGCTCCCACCATTTTCTCTTACTCATAAGCAATAGTTGTGATTTACAGACTGAATATGTGATCGCATACCCTCTGTTGTCTTCCAGGTTTCACTAACATATATTGTAATAATAAATATTCTTAACATAACATGCTAGCTGTCAGAGCTGCCGGCAAAATAGTGTTCTTTTTTGACTGAAATGAGCGGCACAGGAAAAACACTTATTCTGGTAGTCTTGCAAAAACCGGTGCCAAAGGTCAGCCGGGCGGTCAGGAAGTTAAGATACAAATTTCCGGAGGTATTCCAAAAGAGTGCAGAAAAGGTAAGACCGGCTTACGGGGGATAGAATTCCAAATACAGCAATTTCCTGCTGATCGCATTGATAAACAGGAGCAAAGCGTGTTACAAACAGGGTTTATATGTAGCATTTACACTACCGGCGGTTTTCAAACTATACAGGGATGCTGTGAACAGCACCTGCCGGAACATAGACCGGGCAGACAACCGCCCCGGCATTTTCAATTTACCTACTGACAATCCGGTACCCGGTTTTAGTCAATGAGCGGAGCGTTCATGTCAACGAAAGGCATCTGCCGGCATTCTTCGTCAACATACAATTTTGTTCAGGAGCAGGAGAACAACCAGTTTTGGCTGCCGGCTTATCCGGCAGGTTCAGACCATGCACAAATGATCCGTTGCACTCACCAAATACATATGGCTATGAAACAGGTATTCATTCTGAGTATACTCATTTTCCTCTCTGTTGATTTTATAAATGCACAAACCGGGGCGCTGACCGGTGATCATACCTTTGATAAAAAATGGATAAGAAATGGTCAGTCAGAGATGGCTTATTATGTAATCAGCAATGGGCAAATGATCGAGATATGCTCGTTCTCCATAGAAGTGCAGTCAACCGCTAAGACGCTGAACCTGTATACCAGCCTTAAGTTTTTGCATTCGGAAGAAAGCTGGACAGATACCAGCATAGCAGAAGCCGGTACACTGAAGCCGGTCTACCGGTCTTCGTATAATAAAGACAGAACTTATTCGCTGAAATATGGCAAGACCGTGACAGGTTTTTATTATGATCATAAAACAGGCAAACGCACAGGCATACAGGAACCTGTGAGTGGTTTTTACCTGGATAGCTATATCTATCCTTACCTGTTGGGAGCGCTGCCGCTTGAACCAGGATATAAAACAGACCTGGCTGTATATGATTATGGGCCTGGCGGCAGTTCGAATCTTAAGAAAGTAAAAATCCTGGAAGTCAAAAACGGAGTATACAAAAGTCCGCATACAGACAATCATAAAGTATGGCTGGTAACTGCGCTGGAAGAGGCCTCCGGAGATAAATACCAGTATTTTATCGACAAGGAAAACAGAAGGATATGGAAGGTGGAAGTATTTGCAAAAGGACAGCAATTGGTTTTGATTGACAAAGAACTGGACTATGATCCTTTTACTGCAAAGTTCAACAAAGCCGAAACACTGAAGCTGATAACGGAAGGGTCGGGCGTAATCAGCGGGCAGGCCTTCGCACGCGATAACCAGGCTGGCATAAAAGGTATAGCGGTTTTGAATATTAATAAAAGGCAGTATGCCCAGGCCGGCACCGGCATTGTTCTGCTACCATATACTGATTACTTCAGAGAATGGATTGAACTGAATGAAACAGGCAGGAAAAGCGGCAAATCATTTCCCCTTCACAAAGAAGCTGCCGGATGTATAAAAGTAGCGACTGTGTATGATGACGAAGGCCATTTTGAGTTTGTAAACCTGATGCCCGGAAAATACCTGCTATATACAGAGTTTAGCTATATACATAAAGCCACCCGCACAGAAGTGGTAGGGTATACGGATACTTATATAAACGGTATGTTTCAGGGTACCACGGCCAATACCACTTCTTATGATTACAATGCTAACGCGTCTGCTGCTATTAAAAAAATTATTACTATTGATAAGGCAGGGGAAACAGTGTCAGTCAAACTGAAGAAGACGCGATGAGAAACAGCATATCATTAGTAATGTGCATAGATGATGCGCATTACGGCGTCGATCATCCTGTCACACCGGCTAAGATGGAAATGGAGGATATCTTCTTTTTTAAAGAGCTCATTCAGATCTGATCGCAACATAGCTTTTGCCCTGTTTAGCCTGACTTTTACGTTTTCTTCACTTATATCAAGGCAGGCCTGTGTTTCTGCAGTGTTCATATTTTCAATTTCCCGCATAATAAATACGGTCCGGTATTTTTCAGGCAACCTCCCGATAGCTTCTTCCAACAGGGTGTTTAGTTCAGAATTGAGTATCCTTGTCATTGGAGTTTGTGATTCTACGGAATGTTGATAATGAAATAGATTTTCAATATGGTCATCATTGAGGGAGACAGACTTTCCCTTTTTTTTCAATTGCAAAAGGCATTCGTTGATAAGTATTCGTGTGATCCAGGTAGAAAAAGCGGATTTGAAAGCGAACTTTTCAAGATTCTGGAAAGCATTGATATAGGCGACCTGCATGGCATCTTCTACCTCTGTGTCATTGTTTATTATAGACATGGCTACCCTGTACAGGCGCTGGTTATATCTGCGTACTATAATGGCATAAAGCTCTTTCTCGCCTTTCAGAATGCGCTCAATCACTTCCCTGTCAGAAATGGCAGCTTCCGGAGATGTCTCCTGTTTATTCATTTCGCAGCTTATAGGAGATTAGAGTAATAGCTCGGCCGAAGGTTACAAAAATACCGCTTTATTTTTTGTAACCTTTTGACCCGCTTTCTATCCAATCATCAACCATCCCCCTTCCTGCGGAGGAATATCGTTGCAAAAGGATATAGGTGCTGTAAATTAATATGTTGTCTATGAATAAAAAAGGTCAGTTTAGTACATATGCTGATGAAATCCATTCTATAGGAGAACTCGCCCTGCTTTTGGGAGAGCAGCATACCGGAGCTGCTTACGACACCCCGCTCAGGGACGATGCATTTGCAAAGACATCGGAAGAAAAGATCAGGATAATTGCAGGCCATTTCCGGGAAATAATGCTGGCACTGGGACTCGATCTTACAGATGACAGCCTGCAGGGAACTCCATACAGGCTCGCCTATATGTATGTAAAAGAAATATTCAGCGGCCTGGATCCACAAAACAAACCCTCCATCACCTTATTTGAGAATAAATTTTCGTACGATCAGATGCTGATAGAAAAGGATATACATTTTCATTCGTACTGTGAGCATCATTTTGTACCAATAATCGGGAAAGCTCATGTGGCCTATATGTCTTCCGGTAAGATCATTGGCCTGTCAAAGATCAACCGGATTGTTCACTATCTCGCCAGTCGTCCGCAGGTGCAGGAACGGCTTACTGTTCAGATAGCCCGGGAAATGGCCGATGTATTACAAACTGCAGACGTGGCAGTGGTTATCGATGCTGCTCATCTATGTGTTTCTTCACGTGGAGTAAAAGATACCGAAAGCAGTACAGTCACTGCCTGGTATGGGGGGCGTTTCAAAAGAGAAGAGGTGAAAAGCGAGTTTCTCTCTTTTATCAAATAATTTTTTCAGACCTAAAAGTATTAACATGCCAATGTATACAGAGAAGGTATTGTCGGTCGATAAACTGACGCCCGATGTGGTCAGGATTGTTATTTCAAAACCTGACGGCTATTCGTTTACCCCGGGACAGGCGACCGAGGTTTCCATCAATAAAGAATACTGGTTCACCGAAAAAAGGCCTTTTACTTTCACCAGCCTGCCGGAAGAGGACCACCTGGAATTTATTATTAAAACCTATCCATCGCATCAGGGGGTAACCAATCAGTTGCTGGATATTAAGCCCGGAGATGAGCTTATCATTGGCGATCCATGGGGAGCCATTACATACCAGGGTGAGGGTGTCTTTATTGCAGGAGGTGCAGGGATTACCCCTTTTATTTCAATTTTCAGGGATTTGAATAAAACAAACAGGCTTGGCCAAAACAAGTTATTGTTTGCGAATAAGCGGAAGGCTGATATTATACTTGAAAATGAGCTGCACAAATTGCTTGGAGATAAAATGATAAATATTCTGTCTGAAGAAAATGGAGCAGGTTATTTGTCCGGGTTTATTACCAGGGATGTTTTGCGTGAATATAGTTGTGATAAAAATGCTGTGTTTTATGTATGTGGGCCACCTCCAATGATGGATTTGGTGTTGCGAAGCCTGTCAGATCTTCATATTGCTGATCAGGCTGTGGTGACAGAAATATAAAATTGTTTTGTAACCTTCCTGTTATATCTCACTCTAATTATTAAATGATGTTTTCAAATAAATAATACAAGATGAAAAATTCTTTTTTAGCAAAATGCGCTTCCGTTACATTCGTCCTCCTGTTTCCATTGCTTTCAACTATAGCAACAGCACAGCAAAAACCCGACCTCACAGATCCTGAAGTGGCGTCGGTAGCCGTTACTGCTAACCAGATTGATATTGAGTACGCACAGATTGCTACACTGAAATCGAAAAACCCCGAAGTGTTGAATTTTGCCAAAACTATGGCCAATGATCATAAGGCAGTGATCGATCAGGCAGTAGCACTGGCGACAAAATTAAAGGTTACTCCAAAAACCAATAAGGTCACCAAACAGTTACTGACAGATGCCGGTAAAACAAAGAAAACATTAAAGACAAAGAAAGGGATAGCCTTCGACAGGGCTTATATTGATAATGAAGTAGCCTATCATAAAGCAGTGATTGGGGCGGTGGAGACGGTATTGATACCTACAACGGATAACTCGGAGTTGAAAGGGCTCCTTCAGAATGTACTGCCGGCACTTAAGACACATCTTTCACATGCAGAAATGCTGCAGCAAAAGCTGAATAAATGAAGAACCTTTTAAGAAGCGCCTTAACGGTACTGATGTTTAGCGGGATAGCCTTTTCTGGTTGTACTTCTCCGTCATCACAGACCCCAACAGAAAGTACAGACGGGGAAACAGCCGTAACTACCAGGTATGTTAATATAGCACAGATGGCTTTTTCTCCTGCCGAAATAACGATCAATAAAGGCGACAAAATTGTTTTTGTAAATAACGACCTGGTGGCGCATGATATTACCGAAGAAGGATCAAAAGCCTGGAGCTCTTCTGTTTTGCAACCAGGCCAGGAGTGGTCTTTTGTGCCAACATCCAGCGCTGATTATTACTGCACTATTCATCCGGTAATGAAAGGAAAGATCATCATCCGGTAGCTCTACGCTTCTCACAGACGCTCTTTTTTGAATCGACCTAATAATCTTTCTTATCAGGGGGAAGTGACTCCCTCTGCCAATTGCTAAACTATTTTTTATGATAAGGAAAAAGGGGATCATAGCAGGCATTCTCATTGCCTCCCTGACAGCATTTACCCAATGCGAGAAGAACGATCAGAAAGACAATAAACCGCCCGATCCGGTGGTGATAAATGAAGGGAAGAATATTTTCAGATTTGACACTTTTGGCGATGAAGATTTCTGGTCTGGTCTGCTGCATATCAATAAAGCTATTGCCGGATCTGCCAACGGTGGTTTTGGTACAGGGGTAAGCCCCAAAACTGCGCTGGCAGTAGGATTGAAGGTCGATGCGGAAGCGTTGCCCTCAACGATAGTATCGGCGATACAATCAGGAGCCGTTGATTTGGATGACCCGGCTACGACACTGGAGTTGCTGAAGCTAAATGCCGTGGTAGGCGTAAAAGGAACGTTTACAACGGAAGGAGCCCTCAAGTCTATTGGCATTACCTGTGCAGTGTGTCACTCCACCGTAGACGATTCTTTCGCTCCGGGTATCGGAAAAAGGCTGGATGGCTGGCCTAACAGGGATTTGAATGTGGGAGCAATTGTGTCGCTTACTGATAATGCAAAACCGGTTGCAGATATGCTGCATGTTGATGAAGCGACACTCCGCACGGTTCTGGGTATGTGGGGGCCTGGAAAATTTGCCGCAGTACTGTTTATGGATGGCAAGGCGCTGAAGCCTGATGGTTCTGCTGCCGCAAACCTGATCCCTCCTGCTTTTGGACTGAAAGATGTGGCACTTACTACCTATACTGGCTGGGGCGATATCAGTTATTGGAATGCCTTTGTGGCTAATCTTGAAATGCATGGGAAGGGTACGTTTAAGGATCAGCGGCTGGCCGATCCTGCCAGGTACCCAATAGCAGTAGAAAACGGATTTGCCAACGTGGTAAACTCCCCCGATCTGATTACCTCAAAACTCGCGCCATTAAAAGCTTATCAGCATTCATTAAAAGCGCCTGTACCGCCTGCCGGTAGCTTTGACAAAGCGGCAGCCGGACGAGGCAAAGGTATCTTCATGACCAGGGCAAAATGTGCTAGCTGTCATTCTGCTAATCTCTACAAAAATGAGTCTACCATCTTACATACGGCCTCAGAGATCGGGATTGATGATTTTGAAGCCAGGAGATCTCCAACAGGTAAGTACCGGACTCCCCCCCTGGAAGGATTATTTGCAAGAGCAAAGGGAGGATTTTATCACGATGGCCGTTTTGCTACTTTACCGGATGTAGTGAACCACTACAATGAACATTTGAAACTTAATCTTTCGGCTACAGAAAAACAGGATCTGACCGAATACCTGAAATCGCTGTGATGCCTCTTTTGTGAAATCATTGATCAACGATCAGAATTACCTTCTTAGATAATTGTGAAAGGACATGCTAAATCATCAGCAATTAGTTACGCAAATAAGACTGTGCGGCCTCAACAGGAGGAAAGCGCAGAAACTGATTTATGATGAATTCTTTGACCGGGCCAGGAGAATTTGTGATGATTATATTTCTGATAGCCAGGAGTTGATAACAGTGATCAATGAAGGCTTTTTAAATGTGTACAGGTATATTCACCGGTTTAATATTACAAAAGGGGATGTTTATGGTTCTTTTTGCGTCTGGCTTGATAAGATGGTTTTTTGTGCTGTCGTATCTCACTTCAGACAACTGTTGGAGTTGACAGAGTTTTTGGAAACAGATACGACAGCATTAATAATCATCAGCGAATTTAAAAAGGTGTATCCGGCGATTCAGCCTGCTGATTTTCTGCAGCAATACAGAAAGATCACTGCTTCCTTCCGGATTGTGATAGTACTGCATCAGAAATATAACATGCAACCTGAGGAGCTGGCCATCTCGCTGGGTATTTCTATCCCTATGGCCCAACAGTTGTTAACAGAGGCTGATAAAGAGATTAAGGCTCTTTTTAATACTATTAAGGAAGAAAAATCTGCTGCAGCCTGTATCAACTGATATCAATTGCATTACTGTTCTTTTTTGCAGGTACTCTGAGATTTATTGATTCCTAAAGCAAAAAATTTAATATGGCTATCAGCTGGTGGAAAAATTGTTGTATAAGTTTACTTATCTACACCTTTATAACGGGCCTGTTGACAGATGTACCCGAACTTCCTCAGTTGGGAGAAACCATCCGTAATCTGTATTTCCATGTTTGCATGTGGTTTGCGATGATGATCTTTTTTATTGTTTCAGTGGTCTATGCGATCAAATACCTGAGAGGGTATGACCTGAAATATGATATTTATTCGAAGGTATTTGCGGCAGTTGGAATTTTTTTTGGCGTGCTCGGTTATCTTACGGGAATTATCTGGATGAGTTATACATGGGCCGATCCCAACAATTCTACGTTTGTTTCCTATAGCGCTGTGGCACGGGAACCCAAACTGATAGGAACGGCCATAGCATTGCTGATTTACCTGGCTTATTTTGTATTGAGAGGTGCCGTAGAGGATCTCGATAAAAGAGCGCGCATCTCAGCGGTGTACAATATACTGGCTTTCTCTCTTCTCTTCCCTACTATCTGGATTATTCCGCGTTTGCTGCCGAGCCTGCATCCGGGCAGAGAAGGAAACCCTGCGCTTAATACAAATGATATTGATGCCGGAATGCGTGTAGTGTTCTACCCGGCTGTAGCAGGCTGGACACTGCTGGGGGTATGGATAGCGGGGATTAAGATCAGGATTGAACTGCTGCGTGAATACAAACTTCTTAAGCAATAGTGTATGAAAAAGCTACTGACGCTGTTCTTTTTTAGCTGCTTCGTTATTTCGATATATGCCCGCCAGAAGGCAATGACGCAGAACTCCGGTGAAAACTTTATGCGGAGCAGCGGACGTATATATGTAGTAGTGGCTGTGATGCTGACCATTTTACTGGGACTGATCTATTACCTGTTCAGAGTTGAACAAAGACTTGACAGAGTGGAAAAGGAATTTCATAACAACTAAATGGGAGTCGCCTAAAATTGAGCTATGAAAAAAGCATCTATTGTGCTGCTTATTTGTATCGCAGTCTGTATAGCCGTGCTGGTTAGTTTTATAGGATCGCTGACTACTTATGATACGATCCGCACAGCAAAGGCGAGACCTGGAAAATACCTGCATTTGATAGCCCGGCTCGATCATTCCCGGCCAGTGGAGTATGATCCCAGGACTAATCCCAATTACCTGGCATTTACAGCTATTGACTCATTAGGAGATAATGTCAAAGTGATTTATCACAATGCAAAGCCTGATAACCTGGAGGTGAGTGACCGATTGGTGCTGAAAGGGGTAATGAATGAAGATCATTTCGAATGCCGTGAAATTCTGATGAAATGTCCATCGAAGTATAAAGATGAAAGGGGCATGATCACAGGTGGGGTTGAACCTGTCAAACAAATGAAGTAATGGAATATTCGGGAGAAAGTCTTTTGCCTGGTCAATTAGGGAAGCTGCTAGGCATCCTTTCACTGGTAATGTCGCTGATAGCCACCGTGGCGTATTTTAAAAATGTGCAGGTGACAACGCTGGCCCAAAAAGGCAAGTGGCTGCGTGTTGCACGGGTTGCGTTTATTACAACGTCGGTAGCAGTAATGGCAATTCTTGGGTTACTTTTTTTTATTCTCAATAATCATCTGTTTGAGTATAAATATGCCTGGCAGCACAGCAGCCTTTCGCTGGAGCGAAAGTATCTGTTTGCTGCTCTTTGGGAGGGACAGGAGGGGAGCTTTCTGCTCTGGAGTTTCTGGCAGTGTTTATTAGGATTGATAATAATCAGGTTCTCCAGGCAGTGGGAAGGGCCTGTTATGACCGTGATCAGCCTTGCTCAGTTTTGCCTGGCAGCATTGGTTTCAGGTATTACTTTGTTTGGAGTGCAGGTGGGTAGCAATCCGTTTGTATTGCTGCGTGAGGTAATGACGGATCCTGTTTTCAGTCAGGCAAATTATCTATCCTTTATCAGAGATGGAAATGATCTGAATCCCTTATTACAGAATTACTGGATGGTTATTCATCCGCCCGTTCTATTCCTGGGGTTTGCAGCCTGTATAGTCCCTTTTGCCTATGCAGTGGCAGCATTGTGGACACAAAAAACTAAGGAATGGATAAAACCTGTATGGCCCTGGACGCTTTTTGCAGCTGCGGCGTTAGGTACAGGCATTACCCTGGGGGCTCTATGGGCCTACGAATCACTGAGCTTTGGTGGGTATTGGGCCTGGGATCCCGTAGAGAATGCTTCGCTGGTACCATGGCTTTTGCTGGTTGCAGCCGTACATACGCTTATCATTTATAAACGTACCGGGTTTTCGTTGAGGGCTTGTTTCGTATTGATTATTTCTTCTTTTCTTTTAGTGCTGTATTCAACTTATCTGACCCGTAGCGGCATATTGGGCGATACGTCTGTGCATGCGTTTGGTACAGGGGGGATAAATCTTCAGATCTTGATTTTCCTGGGCCTTTTCGGTTTGCCTGTGTTGCTGCTATACATTATCCGCAGGCGTAGCATTCCGGCTGCCCAAACAGAAGAAGGTTTGCTCTCGCGGGAGTGGTGGATGTTTATGGGGGTATTGCTCCTTTCGATTTCTGCCGGTAGTATTATCTATATGACATCGCTGCCTGTATTTAACCAGGTAATGCGCCTGTTCAGTGCCGGTGATCCGGATATATTTAAACCCATGGCGCCAGGAGCTGATGCCCTGTATAGTTACAACCGGATACAGGTATGGATAGTTATTGGACTCAGTTCTTTGGCAGGATTTTCCCAATTTCTGAATTACAGGACTACACGCTGGCAACAGGTATTAAAACGAAGCTGGCAGCCGCTGTTTTTTTCAATCATATTGGGCATATTATTATTACAATTTACTGCCCTCGATTTTCCAGACAAAGGAACCGGTTTTCAGATAGCTATCTGGCTGGCATTTATTATGGCTGTATATGTTTTTGTAGCGAGTGCATTTTTCTTTTTTAAAAACGGCAGGATGAATTTCAGTCTGCTGGGCTCTGTATTGGCCCATGGTGGTTTTGGGTTAATGATTGCAGGTATCTTGCTTTCCTCTGTTGGCAAAGAAGTGCTTTCACTCAATCAGACTGGGTTGCCTGCTGTGTTGCCTGAGGGCGGAATGGAGAAACAGGGAGAAAATATCACCTTATTTAAAAACGTCAAAACCGGCATGGGGGATTATTGGGTAACTTATCGGGCAGATTCCATGCACCCGCAAAAGCCACTCTGGTATTACAAAGTAAGGTTTAATGCCAGGGACAAAACAGATTCGTTTGAGCTTGCGCCAACAGCCTTTGTAAATTACAAAAACAGGGAAGGGCTCATGTCTAATCCTGCAGCGAGACACTACTGGAATCATGATCTGTTTGCTTATATTACTTCTCTGGCCGACCCACAGGCAGCAAGGGATACAATTGAATTCAGATCACGGATAATTAAAAACGGGCAGCCGGTTCTGTATAAGGAATTTTCACTACAACTGCTGGATATGCAGATGAAGACAAATATTCCATTGGCAGGATTTGAAATTTCGGACAGCGTTTATGTTGCGACTATTTCTATAAGCGACACTTTGAAAAATGTCAGAATAGCCAAACCAGTGCTGATCAAAAGAGGGATTGATGAGATATACCTGGATGATAGCAGTCATATTAACCGCATGCAGCTGAGGCTACTAAATGTAACGCCAGATGGAGGAGAAATAGCCGTGAGAGAAGCAACTGATACGATTGAATTTCTAACCCTTAAGGTGTACCGTTTTCCTTTTATATCCTTTCTGTGGATAGGGGTGGCTATACTTATGAGCGGTTTTTTTCTGAGTATGATTCAACGGATAGGAGATGCAAAACGCACAGCGGGTACGAAAATAAATCCGGTAAACTGAATACAGACGGATTTAAAAAATGGTTGGGGTGTTTATATAGATAGGGTTTTCGGTTTAGTGGAGAAAAGGAGCCCAAACGGGCTCCTTTAATAATATAGTGCAGGGTGTAACCGGACATTGAAAATGCTTAATCAAACTTCCACGAAGTCATTTTGCGGTCGCCATAGCTATTGAAAACAAAGATGGCATCCAGGACTTTGTCGTTTTTGAAAGACAGGCAGGAAAGGTCGGTAAGGAAGGCTGTCTTCCAGGATTGCGACTTGCTGTATTTTATAAGTTCGGCCAGGTCTTTCTTTTTCAGTTGATATAATCCATCGTCGCGCAGCCGGGCCTCTGTCCATCCGCCCAGGCAGTTTACATACTGAATCCCGATTTTGTTAACGCTGGCTTTTACGGGCGAATGGGTGTTTGTGTTCAGTATATCACCCAGGTTGCCGAGGTGCCCCATGCCATAAAAGGCCAGGAAGCGGGGCTGGCCCGACTGCTTTTTTTGCAGGCTGGTATACAGCGTTTGAAAACTTTTAAAGATCAGCTGGTCGCGGTTGGTCCTGTTGCCAATGATATTGCCGGACATCAGCAGCAGGTCGTCGTAATAACGGCCAAAGTGGGTGCGGTAAACGGCTTCCTGGCTCCTTAGCAATGCATCCAGCTGGCTGTGGAGTGCGGTAATATCCGGCAGCAGGAGACGTTCTTTTCGCAGGCAGCCGTCGATGAGCGTGTCGAGCGGCAGGTTTTTGGAAGGTATTTGCCGCCGTATCCACTTCAATGTATAATAGGTGTTGCTGAAATCATAATCAGCATCCAGGTAGTCGATTCCATAGTAACGAACCTGTTTACCGGCAGGTTGAGTGAGATTGAAATCCCGTACTTTTTTCAACACCGAATAAGTGGCTTTGGGCGTCAGCCAGGTCAGAATGCTGTCGTTGCCTGTTTCCAGGTATTCATTGAATAAGAAGCAGGCTGCATGCGGCAGTTCGTTAGCTACATTATAAACACCCTTTTCGTGCAAAGCCTTTATGAGAGAAAACTGGAAATCATTATTGGCTAAAAACGTATGGGCTTCCCCAACCAGGTAAAAATCCTTTTCGGGGAGGCGACTGATCAGCTGATCGGTCAGGGATTGCAGCTGATCTGCCGAGCCGGTGGTTAACTTTTCGGGCAGACAGCCGGCAGTACCGGATTGCGCAAAGGCAGGGGTGAGGGCAAGCGATGTCAGCAATGCCAACACTGTTTTTATCAGGTGCATGATGTGGGTATACTCAATTTGAAGATTGAATATAATACACCCGGCCTGAATAACATAATCAGTGGCCGGTGGTCAGTGGTCGGTTTGTAAGATCAATCTGATAAAAGAAGTTTCCATGTTATTTCCGACTGACCACCGACCACTGATCACCAGCCACTGACCACCAACATACCCTAATAAAAGTCCCATCCTCCCGGGCCTTTCCAGCGTTTGAAATCATGGCCTTTATAACGAAGGGTATTGTCGTCGACGATCTCAAACTTCATTTTCTTTTCCACGTCATAGGCCTGGTCAAATTCGACGATAATATACTTGCCACGATGTTTGTACCGCCCCATATTCATGATGTCGGTAACCACCACGCTGACCCGGTTTTTGTCCATAAATTCTATCTGCTGAAAACAGTTGAAGACAATTGAGTTCTGTTGAATGCGCCGGCATTCCTCCTCATTGGCTACGAGTGGCAGGAGAAAGCGCTGACCTTCTTTCAGCTCAATATCTTTACGACAGCCGCTGAAGAGACCCAGCAGCAACAAAAGCAGTAATGTGTTTCTCATAGGCATCCTGACATACAAACCGGGTTGTTCGTTGCAGGTGTGGAAAGCCAAAATGGAAAATGTTTATTTTTTGGGTGAAAGCAGATGATAAATGGGGATAAACCCTGCGGGAATGTGCAAGTTCATTGCTTCTAAACATTCCGGTAATATTTCCTTAACATATCGATAGGCCGGTGATTGGGTTCGGGCTTTTCTTATCCGTTTTTCATGATCCGCTGTGTCACAGATGGCATAACGCAGTTTAATATTTTCAGCAACTTCGATTTACCAATATAGGTTTCGTACCGTCTGCAGACAACGCCCGGATGATACCAGTTGCCGGTGTATCACTGCTCATTTTTGATTAGCCACGGCCGGCTGTCATGGGTGTATCTACCAGTGGCGGAATGATTACAAAAATTTTTGCAGAGGTTTTCTACAGTTGAAACTGCAAAACTTTGATATAACTGTGCATGCCTGCTTTGGTGATGCAATAGACAGCAGCAGATTTTTTTGAGAGCCAGCCACAAAACACCGCTTATATTGACAATCGCGCATTCCTGTTGTTTAGCAGGGTGGGGAGGTGATACAACTTAATTTATTTACCGTTGTGTCAATAGGTCACTTTTGATATGAGGCTATTTTCCTGAACTAAGGCTTTACACCTAATTACCTCAATGAAAAAAAGGAACAGGTTGTCCGCAAATTAATTCTTGTTGATAATTATCAATATTTAACTCTCTCACATTGACGGAGAAAAGTGCTGCTGGTATTTTTACAAAAATCCAATCTATGAGCACCATCCGTTTTTTTTCCTTTCTGATCTTATGGTTACTTCCCTTTATTGGCGCGGCCAACACCATTACTATCTCTACCGCTGCCAGCAGCGCAAGTGGGTGGAGTATCAGCGGCGGCGTGATAACTGCTTCTGCTAATGTTACGATCAATAACGGATCTATTAATAGTTACCTGGTATCAGGCAATCTTACAATTACAGCAGGAACGAATGTCGTTATCCAGGGCAATATCAGTCCGGCGTTGGGGGCAGGCATTACCCGTAACCTGGAGATCAGAGCCGGCGGAAACATTGTAGTGGAAGCAGGTTATTCGCTGAGTTGTACAAGTGGCTCTTTGAATCTTGCTTTTTGTTCTGATGCGGATGCAACGGGTGGAGGATTTATTTACGCCAAATCGGGCTCAGTGATCAATAGCAAAGGCGGACATATCTGGATGGGAGGTGGCAGTGGTACGGCTGCCTGGAATGGCCTGACAGTTGGAGATGGGTATGCTGCAGGCAGCAGTACAGTGGTCATTCCCAGCGCAGAGCTGCAGTCAGGCGCCAACTCATCTGGTTTTCGTAACGGGATAAGTTTTTACAATAATACGGTTCAGAGCGAAGGTGGGCATATCCTTTTAAAGGGACGTGGTGCAGCACTGACGGTTTCCTATGCGTATATAGGATTGTATATGGGGTACAACGCAACTGTCAACAGTGCTGCCGGCAATATCAATATAGATATCTATACATCAGGAGCAAGTTCTGCTATATCCGCAGGATGGTTTTATGGATTGCTGATGATACCGACCAGCAACACCAATAACGCATATGGTACTGCCAGTATAGAATCCACATCGGGAAATATTACAATAGAGGGCAGCGCCAGTCATAATCAGAATGTGAACCATAATGCAGGAATTGCCTTATTTACTCAAAATGCGACTGCAGTAGCCAGGATAAAAAGCGTATCCGGTCATATCGATATTACCGGCAGTACCCTAAACACCAGCAATCCTTCTTATGGAGGCATCTTTCTTACGGGTACTGGAAATGAGCAGATCATATCACAAACGGGTAATATTACACTCAGAGGCAATTCGGCCAGTGCCAGCTATGCCGGGATTAATGCCAACTCAGACAGCCAGATCGGGTATGATGGTGTAAACGCGTATAGCGGTAATATAACCCTGATAACAGACCAGGTTACGCTGGCCACAACTGTACAACTGAGATCAACTGGCAACTTAAAGGTATATCCGGTAACTTCAACACGAGACATCAATATTGCCAGTACCGGCGGATTATCGCTGCCGGCTACTTTTTTTACCAGCAATGCTGCAGATGGATTCAGCAACATTCATATCGGAAACAGCAGTCAGACGGGCAATATACAACTGGCAACAGTTACTTTTCGCGACAATACAACACTGGAATCAAACGGCCTCGTAACGCAAACCGGGGCTGTTACAGCCAGCAGCCAGCGACTGCACCTGGCTGGTACAGCCGGATCATTTGCGCTTACCAATGCCGGCAATCAGGTGCAATCCCTTTCGGCTCAAACCGGAAGCTTGCATTTTGTAAACAGCATTGCTTTACAACTCGGGGCTATTAACATTGACGGTGGATTGCAGATAGAAACACTCAGCGGAGATCTGACCATAACCGATAATATTCACTCCGCCAATACAGGTACGGCGGCTATCCGTCTCTATGCCGATGCCAATAGGCTGGCGGGTGATGCTACCGGAGGTAATATTATTATTAGCGGTAGCCCTTCGATCACTACCGGGCTGGGAGGACGGGCTTCCCTTTATACAGGTAGTTCATCGGGGAGCGTCGGCCTGTCAGGTCTTGTAGGAGGCACGCCCAATATCCGGTCAAATGTAGATGCTTTTACAAGCACCTTCTCGCCGTTATTAGGTACGGGAGTCTACGCGTTGTACAGGCAGGCCAACGTAACATTGCCGGTTGGGTTTACCCGTTTTATAGCTACTTGTCTGCCAGATGCTGTACAACTTGGCTGGACTACGGTCAGTGAACAAAACAACCAGGGCTTTTATCCTGAAAAAAGCCTTGATGGCGCAAACTGGCAGGAACTTGGTTTTGTAGCTGGCGCTGGTAGCAGCACCCAGTTGAAACAGTATCAGTATACTGACAAAACAGGCTCTTCCGGGCCAGTATACTACAGGTTGCGACAGACAGATATGGATGGCAGGATATATTACAGCAGCGTGCTGGTCAGTTCCTGTCATACAGGCAAGCAGGGACTGATGGCAATAGCGCTTGCTCCTAACCCGGTCAGCCATATTGCCTACCTGAAATTTTTACCGGGCAATGGATCGCCGGTACAGTATACATTGTTGTCAATGGCCGGTACACCGCTGGCCAATGGAAAATGGACCGGTACCGAAGCTTCACTTGATTTGTCAGGGATAACGAGTGGGGTATATCTGTTGCGCCTCACAACCGAAAAGGAAACGCGGACAATAAGAGTGGTTAAAAAGCAATGACCGGCAGGAGTATGATCATTCCTGCCTGAAGGCTTCTATTTCTCTATAAAAGTCCTGTGCCTTCATCACATATCCGGCACCGGAGCCGGCGATCATTTTCCTGAACCATTTTTTGCGCAGGTTTTCCGGTTTGTGCTGTTTATATAGCCAGTAAGAGAGAAACGTAAATGATCCCGTTAGCACAACCTGGAGAATGATATAGCCGGCCCCGACAGATTGCGGAAACCATTTATTGCTCAGGTAGAAGGTCGTAAAGAAGGGGAATTGCAGGCACATGAAGCGGCCGTGCCGGATGATGGATAGCTGCAGTTTCAGCAAATGCTCCTGTATCTCTACAACAGTGCCATTGTAGTTGATATTGTTTGTCCATACAAGATGGCGTATATAATCTGCAAAGCCCTTCACATTGATCAGGAAAATGGCGCCAATGGAAAAAATAAAATAGTTACTGGCAGATGAATAGTTCCGGATGGCGTAGGTCAGTAAAAAGCCCAGCAATAGCAGGTAAATTACAAAAGCAATGATCCCGTTTTGCTTAAGGCGGATAAGACCCCGTAAAGCCGTGGAGGCTTTTTGATTGATAAGTTCTTTTATGATCTGGCGGTTAATGGCCAGCGATTGATCGATTTTGTGGTAGTGCTCTTTCCACAAAAGAACAAAGCTTGTGTCTTCCATATTATTCATTTTTTGCCTGGGCAAATTGTTGCCTGAGTTTGGTTTTTATACGCGCGATCTTGGTCGCCACATTTGTTTCAGTAATTCCTATTATTTCCGCTATTTCCCGGTAACTTTTTTCTTCAAGGTATAATAACATAAGTGCTCTGTCCAGTTCCTTCAACCCGGATATGAACTGCTGTAAAATGGTCAGATCGTTTTCTTTTTCTTCATTTTGATGACTGTCGCTGAAACTCAGCGCAGCTTCCGTTATTTCGAGCGAAACCGGGCCACCGGCTTTTTCCCTCCGGTAAAACGAGATGGCAACATTGAGGGCGATCCTGTATATCCAGGTGCTGTACCGGAAGCGGCTGTCATATTTCTCAAATGATCTCCAGAGTTGAAATATGATCTCCTGCACCAGGTCTTTTCTGTCTTCTTCATTGCGGCAATAGCTGTTGGCTACCTTATAAAGAATACCCTTATGGTCATCCACAACGGAAAGGAATGCGTCTTCATTGATCATTGACCAACTGGTTTAGGTAAAAGACCGGCTTGGTTTATCAGCCTGCAAACGGACATACTACAAGATATAAATAAGTGATATTTCCTTAATTATTCGCAGGAGGACCCGAAAAATCACAAGAAGGCGCGATTTTTTTTGAAGAATAGGGGAAAGGAAGAAGAAGATAAGCCTACTACACTGATTTTGACGCTTCCAGAACTTTTATGCGCATGACGGTGGAGATGCTAAGCGCCCGTTGTTTGGCCAGCAGCGCCTTTTCTCCTTCAAACAGTTCGTCGACCGTTGTGGTAAAGAGTGAAAGCCAGGCCTGGAAGTGCTCCGGCTGAAAAGGATATTTCTTGTGCATGCGCCGGTGAGAGGCGATCGGGTTGCCGGTATAATTGCCGGTAAAAAAGATAGCATTTTCCCAGAAGTCATACATGGTTTGCAGATGCCGGTCCCAGTTTACCTGAAACTGCTCTGTAAAGACCGGCCCGATCACGGGATCTGCCTTTACCTTTTCATAAAAGGTATCGACCAGCAACTGTACATCAGCCTGCGTTTTAATATCTTTTTTCATAATGCAGCACGTTTACAAATCTTTTCGATTGAATCTTCGAAGCGATAACCAAAACGTGAGTGTGGCCCAGCCCAGTAAAACAAAAATGGCAATCAGAAAACCGGTACCGGTACCAAACAGCTCCCGGAATACAGCTCCGGTATATCCCATCAGGGCCGACATATCCATTTTGAGCAGTATCAGTATGCGTCCCAGGTCGATGGGGTTGAGCATACTCGCGCCTACCATAAATTTTTCGAGCGGGTAATCCTGAAACTGAAACAGTATAAATAATACCAGTCCGTCAAACAGGAGAGAGAAGTATAACCAGAGAAAAATAGCGATACCGATACCTTTTGCCTTATCGCGCGTGATGACGGCGGCGAGCAGGGCAATGGCGACAAAAATGGTGGTCAGGAGCAGTCCCATGCCGGTCATTACCAGGGCAATGTCTGCAGGTGCATACAGAAGTGCAGGAATGCCTGTGCCGATCAGAAACGAAGTGCACAGGGAGCCGGCAAGTCCTGCAAAAAGACTGGTCCAGATATGTTTTCGCCGCAGTGGCTGGCTCACCAGCAGCTCAATAAACTCCAGACTGTTGTAAATATAAATAGTCGAAAAAATGATGGATACCAGGGGTACAATGATCAGCACAATGTTGAGCAGGCTGAGTAGTCCCTTGGCGCTGTTGTCTTCGAGATTGAAGACGCTCATCGATAAAACGAGCAGGAACAGCGTGTAGCCGATCACAATTTTATTGCGGAGTATATCGGTGAAAACGTATTTCAGGATCTTTTTCATGTGGTCATTTTTTCATAACGGCCGCAATAGCCTTTGACAATTTCTGTTCGCCGGTATCGTGTTTCAGTTCATCCAGTTTCTTATGAAAAACAAGCTGCCCATCCTGCAGGTATATGATCTGTGTGACCAGGTCATCCAGTTCGCTGAGTATATGCGAAGTGATCAGGATGAGTTTGCCTTTGGATTTTTCCTGTATGATCTTTTCTTTCAGCTTTTCGGCCGAGAGCGGATCAAGACCGGCAGTCGGCTCATCGAGGATCAGTATATCGGGATTGAATAAAAAAGCCAGGGAGGCACTTACCTTCTGACGGGTACCGCCCGAAAGTGTACGCATACGTTTATTTAATAACTGGGGTAGCCCGAACTCCTGCATCAGCGATTCGTCCAGTGGCTGATCGCCCGAGCCTTTGCGGATGTCTTTCATCATATTGAATACCTGGCCGATGGTCATATTGTCCGGGTACCGGCCAATCTGGGGCATATAGCCAATGTTTTTCCGGTATTGCCAGTCGTGCAGGATATTCTTTCCATTAAAGGTGATAAAGCCGCTGTCGGGAACAACCATCCCCAGGATACATTTGATAAAAGTGGTTTTGCCACTGCCATTGGGGCCGATCAGCGCAATACATTCGCCCCGGGTACAGTTGACCGAGACATTGTTGAGCGCCTTCAGCTTGCCAAAATGCTTGGTTACATTATTTGCGATGATCATAATGCGAGTGGTTTCATAGCCGGAAAATTGTCTTTCAGATTTTCCGGGGTTAATGTGGGCAATACTTTTTCTGACTGGTCAAGCAGCGATGTCATAAAGCTCCTGTAGAGCATCATGGCCGCCGGATTTTTTTCTACGATCATGGAATAAAGACTTACCGGCCGGTAGGGTACATCTCCTGTCTTGTCTTTGTTGAGATCGTAACCCTGGTATTTATCCCAGTAATTGTGATCAAAACTGTTTAATACCAGTGAGCCATTGGTACCTACATCGAAACTGTTGAGAAAGAAATTGTTCCGGCTGATCGTATTGTCCATACAGCTGGCCTGGATTTTCAGCCCCCAGCCATTGCTGCTGAACGTATTTTTTTCGACCTGTATGCGGCTGGCACCTTCCATGTAAATGCCGCTGGTGTTTTTGGTAAAACGATTGCCGCTGATATGGCTGTCTGATATTTCTTTTAATAAAAGACCATAGGCGGCATCGCCCCAGTTTTCTTCAAAGAAATTGTGAAACATTTTTACGCCATGTGAATACATCACCGCTACACCGGCACCATTGGCTTTAAAAATATTGGAGATATAAGCGTCATTGTGCGAAAACATAAAGTGCAATCCATAACGCACATTGTTGTAGGAGTTGTTTCGCCAGATCACGGAGTTGGTCACAAATTCAAAATAGATGCCATCGCGGTGACCGGTAATGGTGTTGGCGATGATCTTCATGCTGTCGCTTTTCCAGCAGTGAATGCCATTGCCACTTTCTACCTCGGCTTTATTATACGAAGTGATCTTGTTTTTTTCGATGGTGCAGCTGGTTCCCTGCAGGGAGTAGATCCCAAAAAAGTTATTATCCAGTATGTTGTTGCGGATAATAACATCCCGGGATTGAACGATTTTGATGCCGGCCAGGTCATCGAGGCTGGAATAACCGGAGTTAATGATCCGGAAACCTTCGATCAGTACATTATTGGCCCGGATGGTCACAACCTGGTTTTTCCGCTGCCCATCCAGCACCGGGTTGCCGATGCCAAGCAGGAAAACGGGTTTATTGATAACAAGAGGAGTTTCGGTATAGGTTCCACCGTAGACCAGTATCGAGTCTGTGGGCCCGGCCATGGCCAGGGCGGCGCTGATGCTGGTAACAGCTTCTTTTTTTCCTACCCGTATTGTTTTGGCGGATAGGATCGTAAGAGAGAAAAGAATGAATGCTATGGTCAGGATGATTTTCATGGTTTTCTTAATTCTGCCCATGACAATGCAGATCCGCTAAACTGGGTTGCTACCTGCTGCAGCGAATCCTTGCTGCTGAAGGCAGCTACATTGCCTCCCATGGGTGACTTAAGATCGGCACTCTGTAAAAAGTAGGCTTCATTTACATTGATCAGCGAATGTTTGCCGGAGAAATCGGTAAAATAAATGGCGGCTACGTCCTTATCGGCAATATCTTTTTTGAGGTAGGCCAGCACACAATGGGCATCGTCAAATTTGAATATTTTACCTTTTTTGCTGACGATCTCAGCTCCGTATCGGGCATCGCTGATGGTCATTTTGCAAAAAGTACAATTGTCTATACCCGGTTTAATGGGTTCAGGAGAAGTAGAACAGGAATTTAACAGCACAATCAGGATGCCGCTTACAATGCTATTGACCAGTACCGGTTTCTTTACTGTACCGGTTTTTCGTTTCCAGGCCAGCAATACACAAAGCAGCGCCAGTGCACCTACTCCTATGAATATCCAGCCGCCGGTATGGGGAAATGAATAAGCACTGAAATTGAGCAACTGTTTGTACCCGATAAGGGGCGGCTGATAGCTCATACCCGGCACCTGGATGGCTGCATCGGGAGAAAGGTTGTGACCATAGTTGTATTCCCATTTGTAAAAATCAACCATGGCTACAATTCCGAAAACAAGGAAAAGAGCAAAAACAGTATACAGCAATTTTTTACGCCCTGCAATTGCTGCTGCCAAAAACAACAGCGCAAACAGGCCAATAAGCCAGGGGAGGATGGTGAATTCTATGAAATCACTGGTGTGCAGTGTCTTCATACCGATGTAATGGTTCAATCCATTAATGATATCAACATTGCCTCCGAGCTTATTGGGATATATCAGCAGGGATAAGCCTTCAGGATATTGCGGCGCTATAAGGTCTATTTTCCACAAGGGAACAAAAAGAACTGCTGCCAGTGCCACGGCACATACTGCTAGCAACACCCTGCTGATAATACCAATTTTGTTTTTCATGATCTTTTATTAAGAAGGATCGGTTATTTCTGTTATTCCGGGTTTCAGATCAATGGGCCGGCGCATACATCATTTACTGCCTACGCTGTCAGCAGGCAGATTTTTACCTGTGCTGAATGTAAGCGGGATATTGCTGCCTGCCGGTGATACGCGTATATAACCCTGCATTTCCTGGTGCAAGGCGCTGCAGAAGTCAGTACAGTAGAAAGGATACATACCTGTACGATCCGGTACCCATTTGAGGGTAGATGTTTCGCCGGGCATGATCAGCAATTCTGCATTGGTTGCACCTTTTACGGCAAAGCCATGCGGTACATCCCAATCCTGCTCCAGGTTAGTGACGTGGAAGTATACTTCATCGCCCAGCCGGATGCCTTCAATATTGTCAGGAGCAAAGTGTGAGCGAATAGAGGTCATATATATATGTACCTTGTTGCCTTCCCTGACCACTCTGCTTTCACCTTCTCCTTTAGTCACATAAGGGTGGGCATTTTCGTTAATGTTGTAGAATTTCTTTGAATTCTTACTGATCAGGTCTGCCGGTACGGACTGTGCGTAGTGAGGCTCTCCGATAGTGGGGAAGTCAAGTATCAGCTGCATTTTATCGCCACTGATATCATAGATCTGGGCACTCTGGGCCAGTTCAGGTCCGGTGGGCAGGAAGCGGTCTTTGGTGATTTTGTTATAAGCGACCATGTATTTGCCAAATGGTTTCCTGGTATCACCACCGGGTACAGACAGGTGACCAACGGAGTAATAGGTAGGTACGCGGTCGAGTACGGCCAGGTCCTTGATATTCCATTTTACCACTTCGCTTGATACGAAGAAAGAAGTATAGGCATTGCCATTGCCGTCAAACTCGGTATGCAAAGGTCCGAGGCCGGGTTTTTGTACTTCACCGTACAGGGCTGATTCATATTTTACCACGGGTATACCATCGTATTCGCCAACAAAATCTTTGGCTGCAATAGCTTTTTGCAGTTTATCGAAGCTGAATACAGGGATCAGTGCAGCCAGTTTGCCACTACCTACAATGTACTCACCGGTAGGGTCAACATCGCATCCGTGTGGTGATTTGGGACAGGGTATCATGTAGCAGATGTCTTTCAGCTCTTTTGCATCCAGCACGATCACCTCATTTTTTGTTTCGGAAGTAGCAGTATGTGTTTTTTCGTCGTACACGTTGCGCACATATTTTGCAGGCATTCGTTTGCCTTTGCCGGCTTTCAGGTATTCTTCGGCTTTTTTCCAGTTTACAGCCATGATAAAGTCTTTGTCTTTTTGAGACGCGTTGACTTCCAGCAGTGTGTTGGCCTGCTCTGAGTTGTAACAGGAGAAGAAGAACCAGCCATGTGATTTGCCTTTACCGGCATGGCTCAGGTCAAAGTTTACACCCGGGCATTCCAGCTGGAAGGAGATATCCATGCTGCCGGTGTTTTTATCAACGCCGATGAAGCTGATATAAGCTTTAAAGTTCTTTTTATAGGTGTTGATAGGCACATCACCATTGCTATTGTCGGGGGGGACACTGAAGCGTGTACCGGCTACCACATATTCTGTATTCTCTGTGATAAAGGGAGAAGAGTGGTTACCGGCGCTGTTGGGCAGCTCAATGATTTCGGCAGTTCTGAAAGTAGTAAGGTCTATACGGGCTACACGCGGTGTGTTGTTGCCGTTGCCAAATACCCATCTGCCATCTACTTCACCATTGGTTTGTGACAGTTCGGTATGGTGCAGATCATCCCAGGGTACAAAACCCCTGGAGGTATTGAGCATGGCTTTTGTTTCTTCGCTATAGCCATAGCCTTTTTCGGGATCAACGGAAAAAACGGGGATCACACGCAGCAGGCGACCCGAAGGCAGCCCGTAAACGCTGAGCTGACCACTGAAGCCACCCGATACAAAATTGTAGAATTCATCGTATTTGCCCGGAGCCACGTAGGCTTTGGCAGCCGCATCGCCACTTACAGCGCTTTTGGCATTGTTGGGTTTGCAGGAATAGTTGGTTGCCAGTACGCAGGTAAGTAATACTGCCAGGCCCCAGGAAGTAATTTTTTTCATATTCGTAATTTTAATAGTCTCTGGTATTATTTAACACCATCATTTTTGCGCATGAATTCATAGATGTTGCGGGCTTCGTCGTCAGACAGGTTTTGATTGGGCATACGTACCAGGCATATTTCCAGCATGGCCTGTGCTTTGGGATCCTTGTTGAGCATTTCGTCGGTGTTGGTAGAAAAGTTCATGATCCATTCAGCAGTATGGCGGCTGGTAACTCCTTTCCAGCCTGGTCCAACCAGCTTTTCTTCACTCAGCTTATGGCAGGAGCCACATTTGACGGAGTATACTTTTTCGCCGGCGTCGGCTTTAGCTGTTTCAAGGGTCGGACTTACGTCTACTTTAGTAAATTTGCCTTCGCCACGATTGGGATCATAGCTGGGATTGGCTGATTCGGATTTGGGAGGTTCTGTAGTAGCGGTTGTCTTTTTGTTTTCTGTATTATTGCCGCCACAGGCAGCCAGAAAAAAAGTGATGATGCCGAGAGTGAGTAGTTTTTTCATGTCTGAAAGTTTTGCGTTGGGTACAAGATTACGCCGGGCCCCAGCTGCATTTTATGCGTATGATCATAAACGGTAGAAAATCAGCTATGTAGAAAAAATCAAGTGTTTTTACTGTATTTCAACCTGATATAAATCAGTTTTTTTGTGGAGAATTGTCATAGTTTTAGTTTGCTCATACAGATAGTTTGGTGCCTTCTTTAATCAAGTATTTGATATGATCATTCCTGTTGAAACTCTTCTTGCCTGGGGAGCTACTTATAAGAAACTGGCTCCGGAAGAAACCATCTTCCGGGAAGGAGTTGAGTGTCATTTCTATCACCAGCTGGTCAGTGGATCGGTACGCTGGGTCAGTGTCACAGACGATGGCCGGGAGTTTATTCAGTCAATGATAGAACCCGGCGAGCCGTTTGGAGAGCTGCCGCTGTTTGATGATAATCCCTATGCAGCCACGGCTGTTGCCAATAAGGAATCTGTGGTACTGCGACTACATAAAAACACTTTCCGCGAATTGCTGAAAGAAGAAACGGAACTGCATTTTCGGTTTACTAAAATGATGGCATTGCGCATGCGGTTCAAATTCCTGCTTTTGAAAGAGCTGGCATGCGGTGACCCCGAACACCGGATATCCACTTTATTCTCCTATTTCAAAGAGTCGAAGAAATATATCTGCCAGGATTGTAACCGGCTCATGCTTACACGGCAGCAGATCGCCGACATGACCGGGCTGCGGGTAGAAACAGTTATCCGGGTTATTAAGAACCTGCAGCACAAAGGATCGCTCGTGATCGATAAGGGTAAGGTATACTGCTGATTTTATGACTGCGATCATAACCGGCCTGCAGGGTTGGTGCTTATTTTGTCGTAAATAAAATGAATGAATCAGTCCCTGCAGAAATGGCTCCGGATTTCTTTTTTCAATTTTTTGCTGGTGGCATTGATAGGGGTGGTGATGCGATACAAGATCGTGTATCCGCTGCCCTGGGTCGATCAAAAAAATCTGCTTCACGCCCATTCCCATTTCGCTTTTGCCGGCTGGTTATCACAGGCCCTTATGAGCCTGCTGGTCTATTACCTTCATCAGCAGGGGAACGAAAAAGCATTTGATAGATACCGTCCTGTATTATATGCCAATCTCTTTACCGCTTATGGCATGCTGCTGACTTTTCCCTTCATGGGGTACAAGTTCCTTTCTATTCTTTTTTCTACATTAAATATCCTGGCGGCCTACTGGTTTGCTATCCGGTACTGGAGAGACCTGAACCGGCGGCAGTTAAGGGGCACCTGCGCATCGTGGTTCAAGGCGGCTGTTGTGTTCAATGCCCTGTCGTCTTTAGGTGCTTTTTCGCTGGCCTATATGCTGGCCACAAAAAATCTCGATCAGCATAGCTACCTGGCAGCTATTTATTTCTTTCTTCATTTTCAGTACAACGGCTGGTTCTTTTTTGCCTGCATGGGATTGTTATGCTGGCAGCTCAACCGCATGAGTGTTTCTGAAAGGGAGTTAAAGAAAGTGTTTCTCTATTTTGCCATTGCCTGCATACCCGCTTACTTCCTGTCGGCTCTCTGGCTGCCTATCGGGCGAGTGGTCTATGCGCTGGTAGTAGCATCGGTAGTATTGCAAATGGCGGGATGGTATAGCCTGTTTCGGATCATCCGGCGGCACAGGGAACTGATCAATAAACAGATTTCTTCATTTGGCCGTGTGTTATTTATTTTATCGGGCATCGCACTTACAATTAAGTTGCTGCTGCAGGCCGGTTCTGTGATCCCTTCACTAAGCCAGCTGGCTTTTGGTTTCCGGCCTATTATTATCGGTTATCTTCACCTGGTGCTACTCGGTATTATCACACTATTCATAATGGCCTATGCCACGGGTTTCGGAATTATCCGGGCAGTTGGGAATACAAAACGGGGGATCATCGTTTTTGTGGCCGGGGTCATATTCAATGAATTATTATTAATGATACAGGGAGTGACCGATATGAACTACACACCAGTTGCTTACCTCAATCAATTTTTATTAATAGCCGCACTGCTGTTGTTGTTGGGGATAGGATTGATCAATTGGGGTTTGCAGCGAAGAGACTATGATTCGGCGCATAAATAGAATGGAATACTGATTTCACTTTTGTTGTAAATTATTTTTTATGACAAATCTGAGTGAGCAAACCCTGGCAGAGATTGTAACAAACGATCATCGTACTGCTACTGTTCTGGAAAAATATAGTCTTGATTTTTGTTGTAAAGGCAAACGTACACTGACCGATGCCTGCGCCGAAAAAGGATTGAGTGTAGATAATGTACTGGCAGAACTGCAGCCCGTACTGGAAATGCCCGCACAAAAACATCTTCCTTTTACAGAAATGTCGGCCGAGTTGCTGGTGTCGTTTATCGTTACGCATCACCATTATTACGTAAAGCAGATCATGCCGCAACTGTATGCACACCTGGAGAAGGTTGCCACCAAGCATGGCAACAGGTTTCCTTTTATGATCGAGGTGTTTAATTTGTTTACACAGGTGCAGGAAGAAATGAGCCTGCATATGCAAAAGGAAGAGCGTATTTTATTTCCGGCGATTATTAAAGCTGAGCAGGCTTTTGCCAGTAAGGAAAATGCCGGCATGGCCTGTTCCATTATCAATGGAGCAGTAGCAGTAATGGAAAAGGAGCATGATGAGGCCGGCGGACTGATGGAGGCGATCAATCAGTTGACCAATAACTACCAGCCTCCTGCCGATGCCTGCAATACATTCCGGCTTAGCCTGGCTGAGTTGAAGGAGTTTGAAGAAGATCTGCACCGTCATGTGCATCTCGAAAACCATATTTTGTTTCCGAAAGCAGCTGAGTACTGTGCCAGTGTTTAGTGGACAGTGGAAGGTGGACAGTATAGAGTATACAGGAAAAACTCACTACTTAACGCTTAGGACTTATTACTCACTGTCCACCGGCCACCGCCCACTTCTCTTCCGTATCTTTACCTCATGCCTCACCCTCTTATTACGCATATTCGTCGTTTTATAGACCTGGATGAATCGGCTGAAGACAGTATACTGTCTTTTTTTGAAGTCCTGTCTGTGAAAAAGAAACAGCTTTTGGTGGAAGAAGGCAAACTGTGCAGGTACAACCTGTTTGTACTAAAAGGATGTATGCGGCTGCTGTTGACGGATAAGAGAGGCAGTGAACAGACCATTCAGTTTGCCATCGAAAACTGGTGGATCACCGATGTGGAGGCATTCCGGTCGGCCCGCACAGCTTCGTTCTCGGTACAGGCCATCGAGGATGGCGAGGTCATGGCTATCACATTACAACAACAGGAAGCATTGCTGCAGGAATTTCCGGTCATGGAGCGTTATTTCCGGCAAATTTATGAGCGGGCCTACGCAGCCAGCCTCTTCCGGGTGAGCTGGATATTCAATTTATCAAAAGAAGAATTCTACGATCATTTTTGTACCCAACATCCCGACTTTATTCAACGTATTCCGCAGAAAATGCTCGCCTCATTCCTGGGATTCACGCCCGAATATTTAAGTGAACTCCGGAAAAAACGGGCTGGCAGTAAGGCAAAGCCATAAAAATGACTGTACAACCTGTACAGTCATTTAGCCCATTCAGTGAGAGGGTACGGTTTTTGCATCCCCGATTATATATTTATCTAATCTCTATTATAAGTAATGGGTGTGTCGTAGCGCTCCCGGGCGCAGCTATTTGCTGATAGCTGCGAATTGTACAATTACTTATATGATTTGTCAATTGACTCGTTTCTGACAGGTGCATACCTTCGACAGGTTGTTTTCTTTTCTCCGCAGCCAACTAACTATATAAACAGCATAATTATGAAACGAGCAACCATTTTACTGGCTGGCATACTCCTTTTTGCCTCCTGCAAAAATGATAAGACCGGTGCAGATGCAGACAGTAATCAATCAAAAGAATCAGATATGAAAAATTCACAAACGGTGGCAGATTATCTTACCGATGCAGCGATTGAGCGGCAAACAAAAGCCTTTCTGAAGGCGCTGAATACAAGTGGTGGCAAGCCAATGGAGACCATGCAGCCAGGCGATGCCAGGAAGGTACTGGAGGGCGCACAAACATCTGTGCCTGCGGATCTATCCGGCGTGGCTGTGTCGGAGAAAACGATAACGGAAGATGGACTGACGGTAAAACTATTTATCACACGACCTAAAGACGTAACCGGAGAGTTGCCTGCTTTCATGTTTTTTCATGGAGGAGGTTGGGTGATAGGTGATTTCCCCACGCATCAGCGGTTTATCCGTGACCTGGTAGTGTATTCCGGGGCTGTGGCCATACATGCCGAATACAGCCGGTCTCCGGAAGCAAAATATCCAGTGGCTGTCAACGAATGTTATGCCGCTACAAAATGGGTGAGTGCACACGGTAAGGAAATCGGTGTAGATGGGTCGCGGCTGGCAGTAGTGGGTAACAGCGCTGGCGGCAACCTGGCAGCTGCCGTGGCTTTGATGGCGAAGGATAAGAAAGGACCGGCACTCAAATTGCAGGTATTGCTTTGGCCCGTAACGGATGCCAATTTTGAAACCATTTCTTATAACCAATATGCCAGCGACAGGTTTTTGACAAAAAATATGATGAAATGGTTTTGGGATCATTATATACCGGAGAGTCAGCGAAAGGAGATCTATGCTTCGCCATTGCAGGCTTCCGCGAGTCAGCTTAGCGGCCTGCCACCCACACTGATCCAGACGGCAGAGAATGATGTGCTGCGTGATGAGGGCGAAGCTTATGGCCGCAAGCTGAATGAGGCGGGCGTGGCAGTCTCACTGGTAAGATACCAGGGCATGATACATGATTATGGGCTGTTGAACCCGCTGGCAGACGTGCCTGCTGTGCAGTCGGCCCTGTTATATGCAGGAGCAGAACTCAAACGGGCACTTAAGTAATAAGGCAAATGCGGATAGCCAAAACGGGTTATAATCTGCTCCGGATATTTTAATCAGCTATGCTCTCAATCACCCATATCGACACCGCTTGTGTATTGCTGGATATCCATGGGTATCGTATACTAACTGATCCCACGCTTGACCGTGCCGGGCAGAAATATCATCATGGGTATGGAATATTTTCCCGCAAAACGGGTGACCCCTCGGTTTCGCCCGCCAACCTGGGCAAAGTAGATATGGTATTGCTGAGTCATCACCAGCATAAAGACAATTTTGATCATGCCGGCCGGCGTTTTACGGAAACAGTACCATTGGTAATCTCTACAAAATCTGCCGCTAAGGCATTGAAGGGAGCAGTGGGCCTTGGCAACTGGGAATCACATGCTATTAAAACCCCGCTGTTGACAGATCTGCGCATCACAGCTACACCTGCGAGACACCGCCCCTGGTGGGTACCGGCTTTCCTTGCAGGCAGGGTGATCGGATTTGTAATTGAATGCAGGGAGCTGGAAAATGGGGTGATCTATATCTCCGGCGATACGGTATATTATAAAGGAGTGAGGCAGGTGGCTGACCGGTTCAAGATCGATATAGCCATATTTCATCTCGGGTCTGTTGAGTTTCCTCACCTGACCGGTCACGCCCACTATACTATGAACGGAAAGGAGATGCTGGAGGCTGCCCGGGTATTACGTCCCAACAGGATAGTGCCGGTTCATTACAGCGGATGGAGTCATTTTAAAGAAGATGAACAGTTGTTGCGTAAAACAATAGAAAAAGATATTGGGATAAGGCAAAAGACAATCTTTCTGGAACCCGGTAAACCCTGTTCGTTAACCTGACCAATTAACAACCTAAACTATAATCAATGAAACAGAAAATGAAAGCCTGTGCGGGTCTGCTGATAGCACTGCTACTGACCGCCGGTTCTGTAGAGGCGCAAACACCCGTAAAGAACATCGTTCTGGTACATGGCGCTTTTGCCGATGGATCAGGTTTTGAAGCGTTGTACCAATTACTGAAAGCAAAAGAATACAATGTAAGTATAGTAGGCAATCCCAATACAGGATTTGCAGATGATGTGGCAGCTACCCGGCGGGTACTTGACAGGCAAACAGGTCCCGTATTGCTCGTTGGCCATTCCTACGGAGGCGCTATTATTACAGAAGCGGGCAATGATCCCAAAGTAGCCGGCCTCGTATATATTGCCGCATTTGCCCCGGATGCAAATGAAAGCCTGCTGCAGTTATTACAGTCAGGCCCCCCTGCCCCCAACTCGGGCATACTGCCTCCCGATGAGCATGGTTATATCTGGTATGACCGTGCAAAATATCATTCCGGTTTTTGTGCCGACCTGCCGGCCGCGCAGGCGCAGTTCCTGGCCGATTCACAAATACCCGTGTCTGCTTCCGTATTTGCTGCTACTATTGCCAGCCCGGCTTGGAAGACAAAAAAGAGCTGGTATATCGTCGCTACAGAAGATCAAACCATTCCGGCAGACGGGGAACGCTTTATGGCCAAAAGGGCGGGCGCCAGCGTTACGGAGATCAAAGCCAGCCACCTGGTCTTTATGTCGCAACCAAAGGCTGTTGCCGATGTAATTGAAAAAGCCGCCGCCGCTTTAGGTAAGTAATTCTTTCACTACCATTGATACAGCAAAGCAGGATGTTTTCATCCTGCTTTTTTATTGAAAAAAATGGATCAATCCGCGGCCAGCCATTTGCCATATTTGGATAATGCCGGCCCGTGATTAACCATATATGGCCAGTATAAACCCGGCTCAGGTATATAATCTATTGAAAATGAATTGGCGTAAAAAGGGCACGTTGATTGAATACTATCTCACGCCACAACCAACGATTACCACAACCAATACTGATGAAAGAAAACATGTCATCAAGCAGGGATGTCGACCTGCATGTTGCTATTCATTTACTGGAAGATCCATCGGTGCAATGGCTGACCTGCAATACGGGACCTGAGCGCATTTCCTGTTATGAGATCATCTGGCTGCAGCAGGGCCACTGCACCTTTCAGGTAAACGATCATTTGTTACAACTAACGAATGCGACCGCCTGTTTGCTGGTGCCCGGCCAGATCAGGCATACGCTGTCGGCAGAAAATATAAAAGGTTTCCGCATCATTTTGTCCAGGGATTATTTTTATCTTACAACAGCTCAAAGCCGTAATCTATTTTTTGATTGCAATTTCACAGACAGGCCCTGGTGGCGAAAGATGGATAAACAACGGGCTGTATTGCTGGAGACCCTTTTATCCATATTTCAGACTGAATATAGTACTGGTATGCCGATGCGACAGAGCATCATTTTAGGGTGGCTGAAAATATTGCTGGATTACCTGGATTGGGGATATGTGCCAGGCGTTTCAATTCCTGTAATGGGGCGCGACAGGGAGATCTCCCAGTATTTTTTAAAGCTTATCGTCAGTCATCATATTACCCATAAAAGAGTATCTGATTACGCCCGGCTGCTGTCCATCACACCCACACATCTGAACCAGGTTGTGAAAAGGTCGTCAGGATACCCGGCCAGTTATCATATTCAGCAGTATATTGTGATGGAAGCCAAACGGCTGGCGCTTGATACGGGTAAAAGTATGAAAGAGATAGCATCGGCACTGGGCTTTGATGATCCCGCACATTTCAGCAAGTTTTTTAAAAAAATAACGGGTAGCAACTTTACGTATTACAAACGAAGCATGCCAGCTATTGCATAGCACGCATTTAATAAATGTGTTTGCCTGCAGCAATCCTTTCCCTGGTGAAGATATCATTGAAAAGACCAAAACAATTCTGCTATAATGGCCCGCTTTCTTCTCTTACTGGCGTTTTTCTTTATGATGCAGCCACAGCATGGCCAGCAACTGCGCAATCCACTGCCCCCATCGTATGGCGTTGGTCTGCAGCGGGTGTTGATGCATGCTACCGGAGGGTTTATATATGCTATTTGCCAGGGCCAGGTCGATAAGGATAGTGCCATGGCCATGGCTACACAGATGTACGGGTTGGGCAGGCTGTTTCCCTACAACGAAGCGTATGTGACAGACAAAGAAGCTACGGAGCGATCGCCACTGGATGAAAACAATGTGAAGGAGGCCGCCCAGTTGCTAACCACTTTGCAGGGAGAAAAAAGGTTACGCCAGCTGGCAGATCTGTCTAATTACTACCTGCACCGGCCTGGTGCCCTAAAAGCGAACCTCGATAGTGCAGACATGTATATTCAGCAATTGGATGTCGTCGACAAAAAATCCGGCAGCCTTCAATGGCAGGTGCAGCTGCATTGGTTAAGGGGTGCGCTCTATGAGCGGAAAGGAGATTTTGAACAAAGCCAGCATTATTTTGGGGAAGCCACCGCTCTTTGCAGGAATAAAAACAATCCGCAGTTGCTGGCACTCTCGCTGCTTAACCAGGCCTGCGCACTGCCGCCGGGAGGACATTCGAGGGAGGCAAACCTCAAAGAAGCTCTTGCCATAAGCAAAAAAGAACAATTACCGTTACTGCAGTATCGCGTATTGCAAACCCTGATCGAAGAATACTTCAGAACCCGCCCGGTAGATGTGGAAAAGGAAATGATGGAATTGCTGTCGCTGGCCAAACAAATAGGTTTTTTGCATATTCAATACCTGCATTACACACTGGCTTATATGTATGGAGTGCGGGGCGATTTGCTCAATTCACGTCAGAGTGCATTACAAACGATCGCAAACATGGAAGCCACCAGAGACACTGCCCTGTCAACGGTGTATTGTATGCGGATAACAGAAGTGTATTCCAACGCAGCAGAATATGCAAGCGCCCGGTACTGGAACGAGCGGGCCCTGAGCGTACCGCTTACCCGGGAAACGCAGGTGTTCTGGTATAAAAATATTTTTTATAAAATACATCTCTTGTGGCAGGAAGATAAATTTGCTGAAGCCCTTGAAGTGGCATCCGATATCAATACACGTTTTCCGACTACCAACGATTTTGATAAAATGCATATGGCTTATTGGATAGGCCATTGTTATGATGGCCTTGAGCAGACAGAAAAAGCGTTGACCTATTATCAACAGTTTTTGGAAATGGCCGCCAGGTTTCCACCACAATTCAGCTATACCGAAGTACTGAGCTGCTATGCCCGTATAGCCAGTTTTTATTTTCGGAAAGGCAGCTATGCCGATGCGCGAAAGTATACCCTTAAAATCCTGGATGATCCGCTCAAAAACCAATCTGTGGCTGATTTGGGAAGAGCGTATAAACTGTTGTTCCAACTAGATTCTACCGAAGGGAATTACCTGGCAGCCATCGGACATTACGAAAAATTTCACCGGTATACTGATTCCTTATACAGTATTTCGCAGCGAAAGAAAATGGATGAGCTGACCGTGCAGTATGAAACCAAAAAGAAGGATCAGGATATTCAGTTGTTGCGGCAGGATAGCCTGTTGCAAAAGGAAAAGCTGTCCCGTTCGTCTATACTGACCAATTTTAGCCTGGCAGGAGGAGTGGTACTCATTATCTTTCTGGCTCTTTTGTACAATCAGTACAGGATAAAACAAAAAGTAAACAGGGAAACCCTTTCTCAAAATGCTGTATTGCAGCAGTTGCTCGAAGAGAAAGAATGGCTGTTGCGTGAAGTGCATCACCGGGTAAAGAATAACCTGCAGACCATTGTGAGCCTGCTTGAATCGCAATCGACCTATCTGGAAAATGATGCATTGCTGGCCATCCGCGACAGTCAAAACCGGATACATGCCATGTCACTCATTCACCAGAAATTATATCACAACGATAATATCGCATCGGTAGATATGGGAGAATATCTGCCTGAGCTCATCCGGTACCTCTGCGAAAGCTATGATGTACGGAATGAGATCAGTTTTCAAATGAATGTACAGGCGCTTGAGCTGGATGTATCGCAGGCCATACCGATCGGCCTTATTGTAAACGAGGCTGTCACCAATGCTATTAAATATGCCTTTCCACGTTCGGCTGACAGCAAAAAGATAGCTGTCTGGTTTTTACAGAATGCCGGGGAAGAAGCGCAGCTTACAATTGCCGACAACGGGACCGGAATACCGGCCGCCATCCTGGAGAGCAGGGTAAAGGGGCTGGGGTTAAAGCTGATGCGGGGACTTGCAAAAGATATTGGAGGCGTATTTCAATTAACAAACAATAATGGTACGGAAATAAATATCCGCTTCAGAGTGATACGCACATTTGATACAGGTGTGCTGTTGCCGGAAGCTGACGAGAAAAAAGACCGGGCATGAGCAGGAAAATATTAATAGTAGAAGATGAGTTTATTGAGGCCAATAACCTGGAGATGATCCTGGAAAAGGCCGGTTATACGGTCACAGGCATTGCCCGCTCCGTAAGTGATGCAAAGGCAGAAATGGCAAAGGAGACTCCTGATTTTGTGCTGATAGATATTTATTTGAATGGAATAGAAACAGGCATTGACCTGGCCCGGGAGTTAAAGAAAAAGGATATTCCGTTTCTCTACCTTTCGGCCAACTCTAACAAGAATACACTGGAGGCTGCCAAAAAGACCGGCCCCTATGGTTTCCTGGTAAAGCCTTACAGGGAAAAGGATGTACTGGTCATGCTGGAGATAGCGGTTTACCAGCATTTGAACAGGCACAACAGCCTGCTGCAACAGGCAGGGAAACGTGCGTTGCCGGAAAACCTGGATGAACAGCTCAGCTTTAAAGGTATCATTGGCAAAAGCGATGCGTTGAGAAAAGTAATTGAGCAGATCCGGATCGTAGCCCCGGCAGAGACGAGTGTGCTCATACTTGGCGAAAGTGGTACAGGAAAAGAGCGGGCTGCCGAGGTGATCCACGAATTGTCGTCCCGATGCAATGGGCCATTGATAAAGGTGAATTGTGCGGCATTGCCATCGACGCTTATCGAGTCTGCCTTATTTGGACATGAACGGGGAGCTTTTACCGGAGCACTCGATCGTAAGATCGGCAAGTTTGAACAGGCAAATAATGGCACTATCTTTCTTGATGAAATTGGTGAAATGTCGCCAGAAATGCAGGTAAAACTGCTGCGTGCTTTACAGGAGCATGAGATCGAACGACTCGGAAGCAACACTCCTGTACGGATCAATGTACGGGTGATAGCGGCTACCAATCGCGATCTGGAACTGGAGCTAAGTGAAAAAAGGTTCCGTATGGATTTGTATTACCGGCTGCATGTTTTTCCGATTGTAATGCCACCTCTGCGCGAACGGGCAGGCGACATCCTTCATCTTACCGAATACTTTATCGATCACTATTGCCGCAAACTGGGAAAACCTTCCAAAAGAGCAACTGAGGCAGCCATCCGGGAACTGAACGATTATAACTGGCCGGGCAATATTCGGGAGTTGGAGCATCTGATAGAAAGAACGGTATTGCTCACAAGAGAAGATGTTATAGACAGCTTTTCATTGCCTGCCGCCAAAAACAAAGCCGATAGTACGTCTGCTTCGTTTAAGACAATGGCGGAAAATGAACGGGACCATATCATTCGTGTATTAAAAACCTGCCAGGGAAAAGTGTCTGGTCCTGGTGGTGCTGCAGAAATACTGGGTCTGCCTGTGTCAACACTTAATGCCCGGATGAGAAAACTGGGTATTCAGCATACACGCCAGGGCCTTTGATTTATACAAGTAAATAGTTTATTTGTCAATTGCCTTTCGCATATACCTGTTCTATTTTCGAAGAAATCTATTTCGGAAGTTGCTAAACTCATGAATATGGCAGGACCTTCAACAATTGTTTTTATTACAGGGGCATATGTGTCGCATGCCTGTTGGGACAACTGGCAGGTATTCTTTCAGGACAAAGGATATAATACCATGGCACCACCCTGGCCTGGTAAGGATGCCGATACACAGACCATGCGGGACCGGCATCCGGATAAAAAACTGGCATCGGTAACAATGGAAGAGGTGCTGGCACAATATGCGGGCATTATAAAAAAACTGCCTGAGAAGCCAATTCTGATCGGCCATTCATTTGGCGGATTATTTGCACAGGTGTTGCTCAACCAGGGACTGGCAGCAGCTGCAGTGGCCATACATGCGGTACCACCTCAGGGCGTTTTTCCCTACGAGTTGAATTTCCTGCGTTCCAATTCGGCCACATTGGGCCTGTTCTCTTCACTGAATGTGCCTTACCTGATGCCTTTTAAAAAGTGGCAGTTTGTATTTACCAATGGCATGCCGGCCGAACTTCAGCGGGCTTCTTACGATAGCCTGGTGATTCCTGAATCGAAACGGGCGGCAAGAGGCGGGCTTACCAAAACCGCTTATGTTGATTTTAAAAAGCCACATCCGCCGCTCTTGTTGCTTGCCGGTACCAATGACCATTGTATTCCGGAACATCTTTGCCGCCGTGTATATAAACGATACCGTGATAAAAACTCTGTAACAGACTATGTAGTAAATGAACGCAATCATCATGTGTTGGGGCAAAGTACCTGGGCGGCAGATGCGACGTTTATCTATGAATGGTTAAACAAGAACCTGTAATAAGGTAAACCATCTATAGCGCCTGGCAGCCGCTTATAAAACAGCTGACTGATGACAACCGACGGGTAAAATAAGGTCAGTTACAAAGATCAACCTATCAGCGAATAAGTTTGTTCAACCGGCAGCATTATTATTCCGTTTTTTTCAAAAAAAGGACGGATATAGCTGGTGCTGCCGGTTTTATTTGCAGCTATAAACCTATAGTATGCAAAAAGTAAAGTTATTTCTGTTGTTGACTCTTGCCGTATCCTTTTTTGGAGTGTCCTGCGATAAGGACGATGATAAAGGCGGATCGTCCCGTACAGTAAAATATGAGATCAGTGGCAGCTACACCGGCCGCCTCGTGATCAGCTATACCACTGCATCCGGTGGTACTACGCTGGAAGAAACCACTACGCTGCCCTGGGCAAAAGAAATTACCTACGCCTCAACCGTAACGGGAGCGACCCTTGGTATAGGAGGCAATGGTGGTGCGGCCGGACAAACCATTTCAATTGTTGTGAAAAAAGGAGGGACGCAGGTATCTTCCACACCAGCTACCGCCAACAGCTCAGGAGGTGTTTCAGCTGCTGCTCCCACTGTGATATTTTAGATAAGTGCCGACTCGGAACAGGAGATGCCCTGCCTGTTCTCCATTTCTATCCTGATTTTTAATGAAACTTATTATGTGCAGATATAAATCATTTATAGTTGTATTGTTTGTAATGATCAGCTACCGGCCTTTGTATGGCCAGAAAACAGATACCTTGCTGTTAACGCCGGATCAGTTGAATACAAAAGTGCTGAGAGAAGGGAAAACGGTCTACCTCGTTTACTTCAAAACAAAGGGACAGGGTATTCGTAAAGACGTCCAGTTCTGGTCCAGGACTGTTCAGAAAACGCAGCAGGATGGCCGCCCGGTTTTTGCGGTAACGCAGGATTGGGAGTATAAGGATACCATTTTACATACCGCCTATTCTGTTTGCGACGGCAAAACCCTGCAGCCGCTTACGCATAATAGCTGGTGGAGAAACAGGGGAACTGCTGAATATGATTTTGTCAATAAAAGAGTATCTGTAAACGGAATGCAGCTAAGCGATGCAGATACTGCCCGGCAACTGAAAACTGTCTGGAAATCTTTTAAAGATTCCTGGAGCGGCTGGTATCTTAACTGGCACCTTGACCTGGAAATGTTTTCGGTACTGCCCTACAGGCAGGGCCTGACCATACTGGTTCCGTTTTATGAAAGCGGATATGAAAAACCAGAGCAGGTAGCCTATACGGTTGCAGGCAGTGCCTCGCTTCATGGGTATGATGACAGGCAGGTAGACTGCTGGCTGCTCTCACACGAATCGCCCGGTAATAAGGAGCTGTTTTGGGTAAGTAAGAAAACCAGGGAGGTGCTGAAGATGGAACAGGTGATCAACGGCACCATGTACCGGTACAAGGTCAGGCTGGGCTTTGCAGAGTGATGCGTCTCTTTATTCATGCACCTGGCATACCTCCAGTATATTTCCATCAGGATCATGGAAGGTAAAATAGGTCACTGCATGATCGGTGATTATTTCGCCCACGGTTACTCCCATGGCCGATAAATGATCATGCGCCTGTTGTGCATCGGCTGTTCTGAAAATAGGATAGGCCGTAGTTTTGGCATTGATCTTTATAGGTTCATCGGTCTGCCATAGTGTAATACTTACCGGGCTATGTGTGTCAAGCACTGCGAGCCGGTGGATGGGATCTTCATGCAAAACAGTGAAAGATAGTTTTTGGATAAACCAGTTCCTGGATATTTCAATATCGGATACACGTACAATAAGGGTGTCGATACCCTGGAGAAAGTTATTTTTCATATCGCAGGCAAATAAATGGCAATATAGGAGTTTTAATAACCGGGTAGCCTGGCAGGATCAATTAATCTTTCCGTATTGCTTGTCTTACAGGACATCAGTTGACAGGAAGTGAGATTTTGTCGGTATCTTCAGTAAATCATCCGGTTTATTAAGACTGGTCACGCGTATAATTTTTGCCATGCAACCTGTGCCTATTCCTACTGCTCATCTTTTTCCCGTGCTGGATCAGCACCTGCTTGACCTGTTGCGCAGCCTGCAGCCCGATGACTGGAACCGGCCCACGCTGGCTCGCCAGTGGACCGTAAAAGATATTGCGGCCCATTTGCTCGATGGAAATATCCGTGTCATTTCCATTTACCGCGACCAGCATTTTGGTGAAGCTCCGCCTGTGATTAACGGATATGGAGACCTGGTCAGCTTTCTGAATGAATTGAATGGAGTATGGGTAAAGGCGCACAAGCGCATGAGCCCATCTGTGCTGACAGATCTGCTGGCTCATACCGGCGCTGCATATGCAGCACAAATGCAACAACTGGATCCCTGGGCCAATGCCCTGTTTTCTGTAGCCTGGGCGGGAGAAGATGTTTCGCCCAACTGGTTTCATGTAGCACGCGAGTACACCGAAAGGTTTCATCATCAGCTTCAGATACGTGAAGCCGTTGGGCAAACGGATGTATTAATGACCAAAGAACTTTTTTATCCCTTTATCAATACATTCATGCGCGGTCTTCCGCATGCATACAGGAATACCGAAGCGTCGGTGGGGACCGTTGTGCAGGTAAATATTACCGGCGATGCAGGCGGCAGCTGGCATCTGATCAGAAACCAGGAGCAGTGGCTGCTGCAGGAAGGAGATGCAGCAGCGGCGGCTGCTATCGTGAGTATTGCTCCATCTACTGCCTGGAAGCTGTTTACCAAAGGCCTTACTCCGCAGGAGGCATCGCATACTGCTTCAATTACTGGCGATGTAACTTTGGGAAAAGCGGCACTTTCCATGATCGCGGTGATGGCCTGATGTGTTTTTCTTTCGTTGACAGGTTAAGCACATTTTTATAAAAATCTACTGTTTGCTCATATTTACTACGCGGTATTTTAATGGCGATGTTGAGGCCTTCGCTAAATACAGGTCGTGTCATATTCCACAATTTCTGTTATTAACGTAAAACTTACAACTCAGAACATAGATAGTATATCGTTTGAAATTATAGTAGTGACGTAGTTTGAGAATCTGCTGTTGATTGCAGATCAATGAATTACCATTTATCACAGTTTTAATGTTTGTGATTTTGAGCCTAAAATTCTATTGAGCAGGGATTTTATGTTTACAATGAAACATCTGGCAGGCTGCCAGGCTGGCTAGTAGGTACCGTTGCGGCAGGAGTTCTTAATTCAATAGGAAGCCTCTCTTTTAATTTTACATATTGCTTTTGAGTATAGGCTACAATCATTAAGCATATAATGTGCACAATAATTGGGAACAAAATGATTAGGACTGAGAACGAAACATGGAAGTCTTCGTAGGATATGAGATGATCAATCGGAAACGGAATCAACATTTTGTCATAAATTCGACACGGAATACTTAGGATGGAAATAAAGAAAAACAATGAAAAGAGAAGCGCGAATATCGGATTGATTAAAGAAATCTTTTTAGGCTTCCGGATAGTAATTAGAACCGCTTTTGTTAGTAAAAACAAACCAATCGCAAAAGATATACAGTTGACAACACTTAAAACGTGTATCCGATCCCAAGCTTTGTACATGCCCGAAAGTATTAATACCGTTATAGCCATCAAACCATAATAGATATAAAAGGGTCTAATAAAAGCAAAGAACTCAGTTTCTGAAACTTTATCAGGCGCAGACCCCTGTTCGTTATATCCAAAATGACTCTTTACCAACCTGCCGTACCATTTTCCCATTTCAGTGAAGCGCTCAAAAGGCTCCATTGTCTTATCCAACTCATTAACCTTTTTTCTCTCCCACAATAGCTGCATTTTTCTTTCTTTTCTTGTCTTGGTAACAGGGCGGGATGAATCTATTTCCGCTAATGCCTCTTGTTCAAATTTATTGGCCGTTGTCTCAATATTTACTATTGATTCATAATTCTCAGAATCGGAACGAAACGGTCCGGATATATTAAAATAATCACTCACGGATTTGTTTAATCCGAGAAGTAAATAGTATCCTGTAAAAATCTCAAAAATAGACGTAAAGTCTTGTAGGGACAATGCAGTTGCACCCATTTTGATAGCAATAAAAAGTGGTGGAGAAAAAGCGTTAATCCAACGGTGTTGAATTAATGAACATGGCTCTAAAGTTTCTATCCAGGACTTTTGTCATTTCAGGATCATCGAAATTACAGAAAGCCATATACTGCTTCTTATCGGTCTCATATCGGAACATATTATCGTCCCCAAGCATGAAATGATTCAGGTTCGCAGTAATCACCTTTTGTTTGAATGAATCAGTCAGAATCCGGAAAGTGATATCCTTTCCTGCTGCCCGGGATTCTTTCAGCAGTTTATAACATTTGGAAAAAGCTATATTCGGCTTTTCTTCAAAAATAACTTCAACCTTTGTTTCAGGCTTGTCCAAAAAAACTCTAACGCTCTGCAGGTATCCTGAAATATTGCTTATATCACCATTGAGGGAGCCAGTGAATATCCGAACTTGCTTTTTCGCATTATGAAAAATACTCGACATCACAAGAGCGGCATGTTTCTGGTCTTTGTTGTTGAACTCCATGTTGAGGTGTTTACTGGACAACAATTCCATAGCATCTGCGTACTCTTGCAATACTTTTTGCTCTTCTTCGCTGAGCGGAATACTTGTAAAAAAGTCGTGTAAATTAATCATAATAAATATCGGATTGCAAAGTTACGAATTTCGTTACTGTCGATAACCTTACTTACTCCGTTTTCGGGATAAGGTGTTAAAAGATTCCATAAATGGCAAGGAATTAACCCGCAAGTATGTATACTTTGTAGGCGAATATACGGCAGAAAAGGCGGCGAAAGGATCAGGTTCATGCAGTTGGTAGGTTCTGGTGATTAATGGCAATCCCTCTACTGATAAGTCCACATTAGCCTCCCGCAATGGCTCAGGGCGGCTTAAATACAGGCTTAGTTCGATTTTCTCAGCGCAAATAAGATAATTCCTCTTTTCCTGAAAAACCGTTAAAACACCCTTTATTTCGCGCTAGGGACAAAGTTAAAATACTGTAATTTTTTTAATTAAATGGAAGATTTTTTGCGTATATCCGTGTTTTCACGGGTATTGTCTACTGACGTAGACAAAGAAGGGTGAGGACAAGTTTCCCATCTTTCCATCAATCCTTTTTCCCTCTTCGAATCCAAAGGCTAGCCCATTCATTATAGAGTGATAACACCTATCTCGTGTCTTAAAAATATTTCCGCTGAATAGTAATCTTTTTTTTACGGCAAGGAGAATATTGCTTTTTTCATATACCCAACGGGATTATCAGTTTCAGATGTAATAACAAATCCAGTTCGTTTTATTTCCTCTATTTTTTATTAAAACCTTTATTGCTCATAATCGCGTAAGATAAGGGTGCAAGTTGGTTATTGGTCTTAAATAGAACGATAGCTATAGTGCTTAAAACACTTTCTGATTCGGTTCGGCTAGCAGTTATTTGAGTGTCGAAAAAACCTACGTCTGATTTTTTCTTTCAAATTATTTTTTAATATAGTTTTCATCTGTACTATTGAAATAGGAAAGAAGAGTAGAAAATTTCATATCACTCTCATAAAATGACCGATCCGATTGGCTGCTAGAAGTCGTGCTAATTCCATCTTTCAATCTATTCATTTCATCATGGGTGAGATCATTATTATCTATTCCTGTCTTATCAAAAAAACCTGAAAATATTTCATTCCTATCCTTGTCAAAAATCTTTACATTTTCAATAGTTGAAAACGGTTCTTCTTTCATTTTATCTGAAATTATATTCAGTGCGGATTCATACGTGTCATTATTATTTTTAGCATAGGCAACGTGCTATATGTGGTTATTCGAGCCATTTTTAATTTATTCAAATTGCACTGTAGTTCCAATCGGTAGAGTGCAAAAAAATCGCGTGGAACTTAATTAGCTATCACTTTTCAGGCACTTGGCAAAGCCTTGTAGTCAATAGACAGAAATAAGCCCACGCTTTCATGTGAGCGTTATAACTATCCGCCGGGCTACTTTTTGTAAATTGCCAAGTTATGAAAAGCAAGTGGAAGCTAAATGCCATATATGTTTAGTAAAAGGTATCGAAACGATTAACCCTGTTACGTTGGAGGGAGCAGTGTTGTCATGTCGTGGTGATTTGGTTAAAAAATAATAATAGTTCCGTAGCTATTATACAATATGGTGAACGAAAGGAAGAAGTATTTAGTATAGATTGAAAAACACACGACTTATTATCCATTTTCTGTTTATGGCCTATATTTGCCTGCGTGAACAAATGTTTTGCAATATTGCTGTTGTTGCTGGTAGTGGTTGGGAGTTTTGTACCCTGCTGTGCAGAAGACAATTGCGAAACAGAACCGTCCACGGTTGCATCCGGAACGGGACACCATAATGACCGGGATGATGACGGCTCGGGTTGCTCTCCTTTTTTTGCCTGCGGCACCTGCGCCCCGGCAGTTATCACCTTCTCAGCTGTACAGGCTCCTCTTATCCCTGCTCCACAGCAGGACCAGTATGGATTTACCTGTCCAGACCGCCTGCTTCAGTATCATCCGTCTTTCTTCAAGCCACCCCGGGGCTGATTGCCTTTTTCCTGAGCAATCTTTTTTTTGAATTTAAATTTTCCTGACAACGATGAAATACCTGATTACAGGATTGATCCTGTGTGTATGCGCCTATGCAGCACAGGCCCAACACATTTTTACCGCCAGAATTATCAATAAAGAAACGCGTGAGCCACTGGCAGGCGCTACTATCAAATGGATACAGGGCAACCGTACAGCTCTTGCCGATTCGGCAGGACAGGTGAGTATGCACGAAATTGGTAATGGACCACAGGATTTTCTGATCACATATGTGGGATTTGAAGAAAAACAACTTCGCTTTTCATTTCCTCTTATCCAGGGCGATATCATTATCGAAATGGAACATTCACATGAAGATGAGCATGAAGAAGAAGTGATTGTAACAGCTACCCGCAGCAGCAGGACCATTGCCAATACCCCTACCCGCACAGAAGTTATATCTGGCGAGGAACTTACTGAGAAGGGGAATATGAAACCCGGCGATATCCGGATGCTGCTCAATGAAAGTACCGGTATCCAGACGCAGCAGACTTCCGCAACCTCTTACAATTCCGGCATTCGCATACAGGGGCTGGATGGGCGTTATACCCAGATACTCAGAGATGGCTATCCGCTCTACGCCGGTTTTTCGGGAGGATTATCGTTGCTGCAGATTGCACCGCTTGACCTGAAACAGGTAGAGGTGATCAAAGGTTCTGCTTCGACATTGTATAGCGGCGGTGCAATTGCCGGGCTGGTAAACCTCGTATCAAAGACGCCCGGAGAGGAAAGAGTGCTCGATTTTCTGATCAATGGCACCTCGGCCGGCGGACTCGACCTTAGTGGCTTTTATAGTGAGAAATACGGAAAACTTGGACTTACCGTCTTTGCATCGCGCAACAGCAATAAGGCATTTGACCCGGCCGATATCGGGCTCACAGCTATTCCTAAGTTTGAGCGGTACAGCCTTAACCCCCGACTGTTTTTTTATGGAAAAAATACAACTGCCGATATCGGTATCAGTTATGTTACCGAAGACCGTACCGGTGGCAGTATGGATTATATAAAAAATGGCGGCACCGGCTTTTTTGAAAAGAATAATACCGATCGTATTACGACCCAGTTTGGTATTATGCATCGGCTGAACGAGCACAGTCATCTGCAGTTCAAAAACAGCTATAGCCGGTTTGATCGTTCTATTGCCATTCCTTCTTACCAGTTTGATGCGTTGCAGCAATCTTCTTTTTCAGAATTTACCTGGAACAGCCAGGGCGAAAGTTCAGATTGGGTGATAGGAGCCAACCTGCTCACGGATCACCTGGGCGAAAAACCGCTTACCAGCGCTCCCCTTCGCGATTATAAGTACAACACTGTCGGCTTATTTGTACAGAATACCTGGACCATTTCTCCTGTATTCACACTGGAGTCGGGACTCCGGGGCGATTATGTGAATGAATATGGATTTGAACTCCTGCCGCGCATTTCCGGCATGTTTAAAATATCACCGAAGGTTACTACCCGGCTGGGTGGCGGATTCGGTTATAAATCGCCTACTATTTTTACAGAAGAAGCGGAACGCCGGCAGTTTCAGCAGATACTTCCGGTAGATATCAATGCCACCCGTAATGAAAGATCTGCGGGCGGCAACTGGGATATCAATTACCGCACCCAGTTTGGTGAGATCGGTTTTGCTTTCAATCACCTCTTTTTTTATACCCGTCTCAACAGGCCATTGGTTATGACACCTGCTGCCGGCGGAGCGATGCAATTTGAAAACTCAACAGGCTACCTGGATACAAAAGGAATGGAAACCAATATCCGCTTCACCTACGATCATTTCAAACTCTTTGTAGGATATACCTATACAGATGCCAATACACATTTTTCCGGCAAACAATGGCTGCCCCTTACCGCCCGCCACCGGTTGAATAATGTGCTGATGTATGAAATAGAAGACAAGTTGAAAATAGGGCTGGAAGCTTATTATTACAGCGGGCAAAAGCTGAGTGATGGCAGCATGGGTAAATCATACTGGATCACGGGTCTTATGGCAGAAAAACTCTGGGAGAAGTTTTCCGTCTTTGTAAACTTTGAAAATTTCTCCAATACCCGCCAGACACGTTTTGATACTATCTATACCGGCACGATCAGCAACCCCGTATTCAGGGATATCTATGCACCCGTGGATGGGTTTGTGGTGAATGGAGGAGTGAAGGTAAGGTTATAGGGTAAAGGGTGGAAGGTAAAAGGTTTAAAAGGGTATAAAGAGTTTAAAGGGTATAAAGAGTTTAAAGGGTATAACGGGTGTAATAATTGAATATTGAAACAAAGACACATTCGCTTTAAACTCTTTAAACCCTTTAACCCCTTTATACTCCTCTTTACCGTAGGTGCCAGAAACTGAGTTTATTGATGTAATACGCCTGCCTGCCCACGCCGGCGAGACCAATGCCCTGGATGGTATTGAGACAGGAGCGGGGAGAAATGGAAAGTTCTTCGAGCAGTTTGTCATTCACATAAAGCCCTATGGAGTTACCATTCCAAATGGTAAGGCGCATACCTGTAAAAAGCGATTGGCGGAGTGTTGGATGAATAGGATTATAGTATTATAACCGGGAATAAAAATGTACTGACTGGTTGCAGAAAAAATCCAGACCCGGACGGACCCCATCACCGTTCAGATGGTGGTTGGCGGAAGAGGACGACGGAGTATGAACCGGATCTGAATTTTAGTTAAAAATGAAAATAAAACAGCAACCGGGTTATACCCTGCTCCGGGTATTTTGGAAGAAATGTATGCATGGTCAGGCCGGTCGAAGGATCGTACCGATCAGGATAAATCCGCATTGCCGGAAGCCTGCTTTGGTAAGGGTGGCATAGGAAATGCGGTTGGAGATATTGCAACGTGCAGCCGGCACCCGGCCTGTCACATAAGCTGCCTTTTTTAATTCCTGTACTACCAGGGCGCCAAATCCCCGGCGCCGGTAAGGCTCTTTTACTTCCATATAGATATCTGCATACGGATAGTTGTAGTTAAGCATCAGTCCGCCGGTGGCTACTATACTTTCGCCCAGCACCAGTTCATATGCACGATCCTGCTCGTGCGTGGAAGGAGCTGCCTTGCGAAACAACGTATTCTGCGACGGAAAAAAGGTAGTGCTGCCATCTTCAAATAAGTGTGCTTCGGCATAGATGTTGGTGGCAGACTGGTACAGCATGCGGGTGAACAGCTGATCGTTGGTTTGGCTTTCGATATGCTGTACGCCCGGCAACTGACATAACAGGGCAAAACAGTCATCGGCCAGTTTGCGGTAGGCGGGCAACAGGTAGAATTCAAAAATGGTATCCCGCTGACTCCGGTCATTGAGTCCCCAAATGGAGCCGTAACCGATATCCTCATTATCCAGTTGAAAAACATAGGAATCTGCCCATCCATACAGATGGCATTTGTCGTGAACAAATTGAAAATGGGACTCTTCCAGAAACCGGGAACGAAGCCGCTCCAGTTGCGGCCCAGTTGCTTTGTGTAGAAGAAGGTTCATGGGGAGTTATTAAGTTACGGAAAAAGCGTCGAAGTATAAAGGGTTTAAAGGGTATAAAAAGTATAAAGTGTTATTAAACTCTTTAAACCCTTTGTACTTTTTAAACCTTTTATACCCGGCTCTCCCTGTCGCAATCCCCCACCCAGAATGGCTTAAAACCACCTCTCGTCGGCCAGTGAGGTTGGTATATTTGTAGTATATATTATTAACGCTAAATAACGATTGATATGAGCAAGCCTGTTTACCCCTGCATTTGGTTTGATGGTACAGCCAAAGAAGCCGCTGAACTATATTGTTCCGTCTTTAAGCAGTCTGCATTGAAAGAGTGCACGCCTATGGTGGTCAATTTTGAAATAGGTGGTCAGCATATTATGGGGCTCAATGCGGGGCCTCAGTTTAAACCCAATCCTGCTATTTCCTTTTTTGCCATATTCGGGGATAAGGCAGAGTTGCTGAAAGCGTGGGATACGCTGCTGCAGGGAGGATCGGTATTAATGCCGCTGGATAAATACGACTGGAGTGAGCAATATGGCTGGCTGCAGGATAAGTATGGTGTAAACTGGCAACTGGGTTACGGTAAGGTCAGCGAAGTGGGCCAGGCCGTTGCTCCGCTACTGATGTTCTGTGGCGAAAACCAGGGTAAGGCCGAAGCGGCCATGAATTTTTATACACAGCTGTTTGATGACGGGCGTATAGAAATGACGGCACATTATCCGGAGGGCATGACCAAAGTAGATGCTCATATTGTACATGCCCGCTTTCGTATCAACGGATCCCTGCTGATGGCGATGGATAGTGCCGTGGCACAACCCTTTACTTTTAGTGAAGGCGTGTCGATAGTTGTGACCTGCGATACGCAGGAGGAGATTGATCACTACTGGAATAAACTGTCGGCCAACGGGCGGGAGAGTATGTGTGGCTGGTGCAGAGATCAGTTTGGGGTGTGGTGGCAGGTCGTGCCGTCTATACTGGGACAACTCATGATGGACCGCGAACGCGCTCCCCGGGTGATGGATGCATTTATGAAAATGAAGAAATTCAACATTCAGGCACTTATAGATGCCTGAGGTAAGATATCCGGGAAAAAAATGCCGACTGTAGTTGATTTTGTAATTTACCGGCCTCTGCCACAAGCGGAGGCTTTTTAATTTAATACTTCTGTTATGGCTATTTCTTTAAAAGCGGTTCATCATGTCGCTATTATCTGTTCGGATTACGAACGGTCAAAAGATTTTTATACCCGCGTGCTGGGTTTCGAAATAGTGCAGGAGGTATATCGTGCGCAGCGACAGTCGTATAAACTGGACCTGGCACTGCAGGGGCATTATACAATCGAGTTGTTTTCATTTCCCGATCCACCGGCACGGCCTTCCTATCCCGAAGCATGCGGACTGCGTCACCTGGCATTTGCGGTGGAGGATGTACAGGCTGCTATTGAATGGCTGGATAAAAATGGGGTAAAGGCAGAGCCAGTGCGGGTGGATGAATACAGTGGTCGTCGGTTTAGTTTTTTTTCTGATCCGGATGGCCTGCCGCTGGAATTGTATGAAATTTGATCTGCGTTAATTTGTTATTCACTTCTCTTGGTGTTTGTCATATTTTCTTTATTTTGATTTCCTGAATGCTACGTTTAGCACACGATTATTACAGCAATACCTGTTCACACCTATCCTATCTTTTATCTGTGTAATACAGAGACCTGCCTTATCTGTCCGATGGAGTTCATGCGATTGTAATTGCTATGCATGAAATAAGTATTGAAGCGTTGATCACGATCAAACTTCGATCACTTTCATCTTATCATTTTATTGAATGAGAAAACACGCGGTTAATAGTATGGTAACGTTCAATTAATCTTAGTGGCATTTTACTTTGATATTTTTTAAGTATAGGGGCCTATTTTGATGTATCTGAGTTAAAAAAGTATATAAAATCGATGCATAAGCAGAGCTTTGACCCTGAGAGCAGGTCTACATTTAACTCATAAAAACTAATTACTAATGAGACTCGCAACGATTTTTCTGAAAATGTTTGTGATTTCTGTATGTACATTTTCTGCGTTTTCCGGCCTTTCCCAGTCGGCTTCACACACCGTTTCGGGTGCTGTAAAAGATGCTGCTGGTACTCCACTGGCCGGGGTAAGCATTAATGTAAAAGGTACAGGCGTAAGCACTGTTTCAAACTCTGCCGGTGCTTATAGTATTACTACTGCTGAAAAAAATCCCACACTGGTTTTTTCCTACGTAGGCATGATTTCTCAGGAAATTCCGGTGAGTGGACGTAGCACAATCAACGTAAACCTCACTGCCGGTACCAAAGAGCTGGAAGGGGTGGTCGTTACGGCACTTAACATGAAACGTAATGTAAAAAGCCTCGGCTACAGTGTATCTACTGTTGATGGCAGCCAGGTAAGCACGGTGCAAACGCCCAGTATTGTCAGCGCACTTTCGGGAAAAGTGGCTGGTATCGATGTAAGCAATATTGCTAATGGCGTGGCCGGCTCCAAACGTATTGTGATCCGCGGCGCCTCATCGCTTACCGGCAATAACCAACCGCTGTGGGTGATTGATGGTATCCCCATCAGTTCTGCCGGCCTGGGTGGTATGGCTTCCAATGCTGCAGAAGGTGGTGTGGACTATGGCGATGGCCTGGGTGGTATCAACCCAGACGATATTGAGTCGATCAGTGTACTGAAAGGTAATGCTGCTGCAGCCCTCTATGGTTCACTGGCGTCCAACGGTGTGATACTTGTGACGACCAAGAGCGGTAAATCAGCTAAAGGGAAAATGAGTATCGATATCAGTTCTTCCACCATGTTTGACCGTCTTATTAATCCTACCGATTTTCAATATGTATACGGCCAGAGCGGTACCGGCGATCAGCCGCCGTCTACTCCCGCTGAGGCCTATAGCTCATCCAGCTGGGGTGCCATGTTTGATGGCAGTCCTTCGCTGCAGTTTGATGGGGTGATCAGACCCTTCAGCCCGGTAAAAGATAACTATGAGCGTTTCTTCAATACCGGTACTACACTGACCAATACTGTTTCATTGTCAGGCAGTACAGAGAAACACACATATCGCGTTTCTCTCTCCGACCTGCGCAATAAAGATGTAGTTCCCAATGCGAGTTATAACCGTACTATCCTGAATACTAAAACCACTTCACGTTTTGGTAAACTGAATGTAGATGTGGTATTGAACTATAACCTGGAGAGTGCAAAGAACCGCCCCTTTATCGGCGGCAACGTATCCAACCTGTTTTATTCCCTGGTATACCTGCCCGGCAGCATAGATGTGGAAACACTGAAACCGGGCTATAATCCCGATGGATCAGAGTTCAGTTATGCCAATAGTATCTCCAATCCTTACTATGTAGTCAACAAGATCAAGCAAACAGATACTAAAAACCGTACTACCGGTTCTATCAGCCTGCAGTACGATATCACCGACTGGCTGTACGCACGCGGTCGTATCACGCGCGATTTTTACAGCTCTTACCGTCAGCGTTATGTGCCGGAAGGAAACCAGTTTTCCAGTTATCCCCTGGGTCAGTTTGATGAGCGGGAAGTAAAGAGCCTGGTAGAAAACTATGAATTTATCCTTGGCCTCAATCAACTGAACTTTGGCAAAGTAGGTATCAATGCATTTGCCGGTATCAATCGCCTCGACCGGACAAGAGATGAAGTGAACACATCCGGAAACAGCTTTATTGTACCCGGTGTATATACCTTCAACAACCTGGCTACCAAACTGCCTACTACAAGCCGTAGCGAGCAACGCACCAATTCTGTATTTGGTAGCCTTGAGTTGTCGTACAACAAGTACCTGTACCTGACCCTTACAGGGCGCAACGACTGGTTCTCTACGCTGCCCATGAACAATAATAACCTGTTTTACCCGGCAGCATCATTGTCTTTTGTCTTCTCCGATGCTTTCAAGCTGCCTGCTTTTATGAGCTATGGCAAATTCAGGGCCTCTACTGCGCAGGTGAGCGGAGATACGGATCCTTATCAACTGGATCTGAGCTACACCCTTACACAGGTGAGCTACAATAACCAGCCCCTTCAGTACATTGGCACCACCAATATTCCCAATAAATACCTGAAACCACTGTTGTCTACCGATTATGAGTTTGGCCTGGAGATGGACTTCTTCAATGGTCGTCTGGGTTTTGATGCCGGTTATTACCATCGGGAAACAAAAGATGATATCGTACGTACAGCTGTATCATACAGTACCGGTTACCGCACAGCGATCCTCAACGTAGGTCAGCTGCGCAACCGTGGTGTGGAGTTGCTGGTGCGTGGCATACCGGTACGGGCCAACGGTTTTACCTGGAATACTACCCTTACGTTCTCTAAAAATGATAACAAGGTTATTGCACTGGGCGATGGTGGTGATGGTCCTCCCATTTTGCTGGCATCTGCCAAAAGCGGTGAAGCGATCATTCAACTGGAAGAAGGTATGCGCTATGGCGGTATCTATGGATACAAATATCAGCGCGATGATGCCGGAAACATAGTGTACGATAGCAAAGGCTACCCCAAATACACAACCAAAAATGAATTCCTGGCCAACGGTGTTTTTGATAAGATATTTGGTTTCAGCAATACATTCTCTTACAAAAACTTTTCACTGTATACATTGATAGATGCCAAGTTTGGAGCATCCATCTACTCAGAGACCAATGCCATTGCCTATAGCAACGGCCGTCATAAAGCTACCCTGGTAGGCCGCGAAGAAGGCATTATAGGCGAAGGCGTTACTGAAGGTGGTGATAAAAACACCGTACTGGTTCCCGGTCACCTGACACCTAATCCACCCTCTGGCAGTGGCAGTGTTTCGGGTTACTATCAGCAGATATCACATATCGCCGAGCATTTTATCTATGATGCCAGCTTTGTGAAATTGCGTGAAGTATCACTGGCTTACCGCCTTCCCAAATCGTTGTTGAGTAAAATAGGTATTGCCAGTGGTACAGTGTCACTGGTAGCGCGCAACCTGGGCATGCTGTATAATAAAACAGAAAATGTGGATCCCGAGAGCAGTGTGTCATCTGGTAACGCGCAGGGCATTGAGCGCCTCGTATATCCGGTGACCCGCAACTATGGTATCACCATCCGACTGGGACTCTAATTTATTCAGCAGATAAATAATATCATTCAAAAAACATTTTATATGAAAAAGAAACTGGTCAGATTTTACGTTTGCCTGTTTGGGCTGGTATCTGTGATGGCCACTTCCTGCGATAAGGGTTTTGAGAAAATCAATACAAGTGTTGATTTTGTATCAACTCCCAACCTGGAGTACGTGCTCCCCAATATTGAGCTCATGATGCTCGATAATACCTATTACTGCATGGGCGATTTCGCTGCAGCATTTGTAATGCATGTGACGAACCGCAAAACTTATGCAGCTATCACCACTGCCGGCGGTTATCATGGGTATCATTTTGAGTGGACCTATCCCAATCCGCTGCGAAACGTGGTTGATTTTATAGAGCGTACGGAGAATGATGCCGAAAGAGTGAACTACCATCAAATAGGCCGCATCATAAAAGTATACCTGGCACATCAGCTGACAGACGTATATGGCGATGTCCCCTACTTTGATGCCGGCAAAGGTTATTCGGAGCAGATACTGGTGCCACGCTATGATCCCCAGCAGACTATCTATGAAGATATGTTTAAAGAGCTGGAGCAGGCTACGGCAGGTTTTGACGATGCCAAACTCAAACCCGTCACTGCCGACATTGTCTACAAAGGAGACCTGGTGAAATGGAAAAAATTTGCCTATAGCCTGATGCTTCGCCTGGGTCTGCGTATCATGAAAGCTGACCCCGTAAATGGTAAAAAATGGATTGATAAGGCTATTGCCGGCGGTGTAATGACCAGCAACGATGATATCTTTATCGTAAAATATCTTCCCAACTCATCTACAGGTGGTACCACCAATCCAACCTCCAATGGACAACCGCATATCTTTGTACGCTACCCGGATAACTACCGGCTCACTTCACCATTCATCAATCAGCTGAAGAATACCAGCGACCCGCGTCTGCCGGTATATGCCATGCTGCCGGCATCGCGCACTACTTATGGCGCCGGCAGTAAGGACCCTGCTGTTCAGAAAGGATGGCCTCCGTTTGGTGATCGTTCAGAAGATGCTCCTTATTCCAGCATTCCCTCTGCCGACAGGTTGAAATATTCTGTAGCTAACAATGCCACCTTTGGCCGTTACGACGCTCCTTATATTCACCTCAGCTACGCACAGGTACTGTTTCAGCTGGCCGAGTGCCGTGTACGTGGTATCATCACCACCGGCACTGCACAGGATTATTACGAAAGAGGAGTGCGCGCTGCTATGGATCAACTGAAAGCTTATGGCTCAGAAGGTGTGATCAGCACTTCCAGCGTGGATACTTACCTCACACAAAATCCATATGCACCTGCCACCGATGAGGAGGCGCTCAACCTGATCAATACTCAATACTGGATTGAAACCTTCTTTAACTGGTATGAAACATTTGCCAATATGAGAAGAAGCGGCTATCCCAAAGTATACGATCAGTTATTGCCTGCTACTGTACACCCGGCCAACCAGGGTGCAGAGATGCCCCGCCGCCTCACATACATGGCACAGGAGATAGCATCGAATCCCAACGTGCAGGAAGTATTCGAGCGCCAGGGGCCCGATCTTACTTCTACCCGCGTATGGTGGGATAAGCCCTGATCAATCGTTTTCCGCTCTGGTCAATCCATACAGCCCCCGCTGTATGGATTGATCTTTTTCACAGGTAAAATTTCTGTTCCGAAAACCCATTTTTTTAAAAAAGGATAAGGCACTGATAACATGAATTGCTTGTTTTTTTCTTTTTTCATTAATAAAAGAAGGGCTCTGCTTATTTGCGGGATAATGCTGACACAACTTTTTGCCGTTGCGAGGCAGCAAAAACATGTGTCTTCTACAGGGCTGCCATTCAACGATGACACCAGTTTGCTGCGGTTTGCTATCGTTGCCGATCTGTGGGGAGGTCTGCGACCGGCTGTTTTTAAAGATGCGGTAGATAAGCTGCAATTGCTGCAACCACAGCTGGTGTTGTCGGTGGGTGATCTCATTGATGGTAAATCATACGATCCGGCAGAGATCAATACACAATGGAATGAATTTGACCGGGCCATCCGGCCACTCAATATGCCCTTCTTTTATGTGCCGGGCAATCATGATATTTCCAATACAGTGATGGAAGCAGAATGGAAAAAAAGACTGGGCAGTCCCTACTATCATTTTGTATATAAAAATGTACTGTTTCTGTGCATCAATACCGAAGATGGCGGCCGGGGTGGAATAAGGGAAGCACAGGTCGCCTATTTCAAAAAGGCGATTGAAGAAAATTCTTCGGTACGCTGGACCTTCCTCTTTATGCATCGGCCCGTGTGGCAGGGGAGGGGCGATCGCCAGGAAGGCTATGAAAAAATTGAAGCGTTTCTGAAAGGAAGACCCTACACACTTTTTTCGGGCCATCACCACACTTATCTCTCTGTACTGAAAAATGGAAACAAACATTTTGTACTGGGATCTACCGGTGGCGGCAGTGACCTGCGCGGGGAAAAATTTGGTGAGTTTGATCATATCACACTCGTTACACTGGATAAGGCAGAACCACGTATCGTAAATCTGAAGCTCGGCGGAATTATAAAAGAAGATGTGGTCAATGAACAGAAACACAGCATTACCCAAACACTGATTGATGAAAAATGGATCAAACCTGTACCGTTTGTAAGTGAACTGCAAAAGCCGAAATCGGTCGATGTAGAAGTGAAGTTGGGCAATCCCACCAGTTTCCCGGTTAAGATCAGCAGCTCCCAGCTGGAAAAAAGTATCTATAAATTGAATCCGGCAGGTATTCAGCAGACACTGGCTCCTGGTCAGGAACTGATACAACAGTTTACGCTTACACGAGCAGATGGTCAACCGATCGATCTGGCAGTTCTTACTTCTGTACAACTGCCTCTCCGGGCAACATATGAATATGACGACAGCATCTATACACTACCCGGCACCAAACCACTTCTCTTGAGCTGGAAACAAAAAGCACAGCCAGCGAAACCGTTTAGTGACCCGAATACGATCTTATCCAATACAGATACAACCGGTATGCTGGTACTCGACCGGCCGGAACAATTGACCGGACCCTGGTACTGGAGCGGATTGAATGATGCCCGTGTACGGTTTAAGGTAATGCAGCAAGGTAACTATGTGCAATTGCTGACAATAGTGAATGATGATCAATGGACGACTTCGCAAATGCCGGAGAAAGACATATTATACCTGCACCTCGAAGATGCAGGCGGAAACAAGCAGGTGCTGTCACTCTCACCCGGCGATAAGCAGCCACGGCTCGAAGGAGATGGAAAACTACGGGCAGATCAGATTCAATCCTCGGTCAGGTTCGAAAACGGGGTGCTGACTGCCATTTTCAGACTGCCGCTTGCGACATTGCTGAAGACAGACAACAGCATACGGATCAACATTGGTTACCGTGACCAGGACAACACACCCGAAAAGCAGGTGTCTGTCATGTTTTGGAAACCGGTTTGGGGATCTGTGGACGATTATAAGAGCTCAGGCTCATTTATTTTCAGGAAATACTAATTACAAGTGCTTATGAAAAGGTTATTATTTATCGGCCTGGTAATGTTTTTTTGTGCAGGCAAAGCCATGACCCAGACCACTACAGCGTCGAGGGCATCCAATCGTTATGGTATGAAACCGGCTTTGCTGAGAGGCCCCTACCTGCAGGTAGCTACCGGCAGCAGTATTATGATACGGTGGCGTACCGATATGCTGGATGTGAGTTTTGTGCGTTATGGAACCTCCCCCGATAAGCTGGATAAGCTGACCGGTAATGACTACCGTACTACTGAACATATTGTGACATTGACGGGCCTGCAGCCGCAAACAAAATATTATTATCTCATAGAAGGGTTTAAAGACACATTGCAGGGCGATGCGAATAATTATTTTACTACACTACCGGTAGCCGGCAGGACAGGCAAATATCGCATTGGGGTATATGGCGACTGTGGCAGTGTATCGGTCAACCAGCGCAACGCACGGGATCAGTTTGAAAAATACCTGGGCAACGATATACTGAACGCCTGGATATTGCTGGGTGATAATGCCTATTCTTTCGGTAAGGATATGGAATATCAAAGTCATTTCTTCAATGTCTATAAAGACAACCTGCTAAAGAAGTCGCCCTTGTTTCCTGCGCCCGGCAACCACGATTACCAGGATGAACCCTATGCGGCCGAAGTGGCACAGCGCTCCGGCGAGGTGGCTTATTACCAGAATTTTTCAATGCCTACCAAGGGAGAATCGGGTGGCCTGGCATCACATACCTCTGCTTTTTATTCTTTCGATATCGGCAATGTGCATTTTATTTCCATGGACTCGCACGGGTCGCAGGAAAATGGTAAACGCCTTTTTGATACTACGAGTACACAGGTACTTTGGGTAAAACAGGACCTGGAAGCCAATCAGAATAAAGACTGGATTGTGGTATACTGGCACCATCCGCCTTATTCTATGGGATCGCACAATTCGGACAGGGAAACGCAGATGGTGAAGATCCGTGAAAATTTTATTCCTATACTGGAGCGATATGGGGTTGACCTGATCCTTTGCGGACATAGTCATTCCTATGAGCGTTCCAAACTAATGGCGGGACATTATGGACTGGAAGCCAGTTTTTCTGCCGAAAAACATTTGCTGAGCAACTCATCCGGCTATTATGACGGGTCAGACAATTCCTGCCCATACATCAAACCGGCAGATAATAAGGGCACTGTGTACGTGGTAAGCGGATCCTCCAGCCGGGTGGATGGCAAACAACCCACCTATCCACATGATGCCCTTCCTTTTTCCGATATCAATAATGTAGGCGCCTGTATACTGGAAGTAGAGGAAAACCGCCTTGATCTGAAATGGATCTGTGAAGATGGCCAGATCCGCGACCGGTTTACGATGATGAAAGGAGTGAATCAGAAAAAGATCATCAATGCCAGAAAAGGACAAGCTGTTACACTCAAGGCCTCGTATGTAGGCGACTATAAATGGAGCGGTTCTGAAAAGAAGACCCGCAGCATTGAAGTAAAACCGTCTGCACGTGTATCGACCTATACGGTCAGCGACCCGTACAGCTGTCTGCAGGATGTTTTTGAAGTTCACATAAAATAATGAAGCAATCATGTGTCTGAAAAAAATTACAGGATCAGCAATAATGCTGCTGGCTATGCTTCTTGCTTATAAAGGATATGGACAGAACTCCAGTCCGCCCCTGGCGAAGGGCGAGGAGAAATTTACCAATAAGGCAAAACTGCTTCGCGGGCCTTACCTGCAGGCTGCTACCGATACCAGCATTGTTGTACGCTGGCGTACCGATGCGGCCACCCGTAGTAAGGTATGGTATGGCACTGTAGGCAACGCACCGGACAAAACAGCCGAAGATCTGGGGCAGGTAACGGATCATGAAATAAAACTGACAGGATTAAAACCAGGCACCCGTTATTATTATGCGATCGGTACGTTGAAAGATTCTCTGCAGTATGGCCCGGGCAACTATTTTTCTACATTGCCCGCACCAGGGCAGGAAGGTGATTATCGCATCGGTGTGTTTGGCGATTGCGGCTCACTTTCTGTAAACCAGGCCAGGGCCAGGGATCAGTTTATGCAATACCTGGGAGGCAGGGATATGAATGCCTGGATATTGCTGGGCGATAATGCCTATAACGATGGCAATGATATGGAGTACCAGGCCAAATTCTTCAATCCGTACAGAGAGATGCTGAAAAAATACCCGGTATATCCATCTCCCGGCAACCACGATTATCACGATGCAGATTTTGGTGCGGAATATGCGCAGACTACACACAATACACCTTACTATCAGAATTTCACCATGCCGGTCAATGGAGAAGCAGGCGGTGTGCCATCGCGCAATCCTGCTTTTTATTCATTTGACCTGGGCAATATTCATTTTATCTCGCTTGACTCCTATGGTATAGAAGAAAACAAATATTTTTTATACGATACACTGGGGCCACAAATGCAGTGGTTGAAGCAGGACCTTGCACAAAACAGAAATAAAGGCTGGGTCATTGCTTTCTGGCATTATCCGCCTTATTCGAAAGGAACCCACGACTCGGATACGGATGGTATTATGACCCATATCCGGCAAAATGTGATCTCAATCCTCGAAAGATACCAGGTAGACCTGGTGTTGTGCGGGCATAGTCATGTATATGAACGGTCGCGCATGATGAAAGGTCATTTTGGCCCATCATCCAGTTTTGATGCAGCAAAACATAACCTGAGCAATTCTTCAGGCATATATGGTGGAGAGAAACCGGATGCGCCGTATATTAAAAAAGCTGGCTCGGCAGACGGTACAGTATATGTGGTTTCAGGCTCTTCTTCTTATGTAGGTAAATCGTATTATGATTTTCCGCATAAAGCCATGTATTATTCCAACGATACAACGGCCGGAGCTGCGATCCTGGAAGTTCGTGGCAACCGCCTTGACTTTAAGTGGATCTGTACCGATGGTGTGATCCGGGATCAGTTTACCATGATGAAAGAGGTAAACAGGAAAACAACTGTAAAGGCTAAAAAAGGAGAAACCGTTCGGCTTACCGCATCTTTTGCAACGGATGCATATAAGTGGAATAAGGGGAATAGTAACGCACAAACCATTGAGGTGACTCCACCGGCTGGTAAAACAACATATACAGTAAAAGATTCCTATGGGTATCTTCAGGATGTATTTGAGGTGATCGTAACCCGGTAATAGTGAAACGGTGAACAGGAGGCGATGCAATGAAAAAGTATATTATTGTAATGCTCGTATGCTGCAGCGTGGTGTTGCTGGGACTGACGCCTTTTCCGGACAGGCGCCAGCCAATCGGTGTGGAGCATACCGTGGCCTACTTTAAAACAAATGCAGGGGATTTTGCCGCGCAGGTGCGTGCACTGGAAATGCGGATCAACGAAATAGACGAACAGGATTCGATTACTGTAGTACCGGCAAGAGAGGCATTAATAAATAGCCGTCTGGCATTTAAACGAATCGAGTTTTTCTTTAACTATTTTTTCCCCAGCCTGACCATCATCTACAATGCGCCGGCGGTGATAGAAGTGGAAGAGCCTTTTATGGAATCGCGCGAGCCCACAGGCTTGCAGGTGATAGAGGCACTGTTGTATTCAACCACACCTGCGGCAGGTAAGAAGGCATTGCAACAGCAGGTAGCCCTGCTACAGGAAGCATCAGCCGATTTGAATTCCCTGTTGTACAATCTGCCGGTAAGTGATGCCCAGATACTGGAAAGCGTACGGCTAGACCTGATCAGTGTATTGCTGCTGGGTACCGCCGGGTTTGATACACCCGAGATGAAAACGGGTATTACCGAGGCGAATCAGAGCTTAAAAACGTTTGCCACAGTACTTGAACCATACCTCGAAGAGAAAACGACCCAGGCTGATAGTGTACGGTATTATTTGCAGAAAGCAATACAACTTACCGGCGTATCTGCAGATTTTAATGGCTTTGATCGCCTGGGATTATTGATGCAGGCTGGTCTTCCCCTGCAGCGTTGGCTGGGGCAATTGATCGCTGCCCTGGGGCTTGAATTAAACAGTACCGCCTACCTCAATTATAAAGCCGCGGATATTTTTCGATCAGAGGCTATTAATATCAATGACCGGTTAGGCGTGGATAGTTTGCTGGCTGCACTGGGCAGGAAGCTTTTTTTCGAAAAGAGTCTCTCGGGCAACCTCACCCGTAGTTGTGCTACCTGTCATCAGCCGGAAAAATATTATACAGATGGCCTGCCTAAGAGTAAGACAATTGATGAAAAAGGTTTCGTAAAAAGAAATGCACCCACCTTGTTGTATGCCGCATTTCAGCATTCGCAATTCTGGGATGGCCGGGTCAAAAGCCTGGAGCAGCAGGTAGAAGAGGTGCTGGAAAATCCTGTAGAGATGAACGGCCGGCGGGATAGTATTGTTCAACGGTTAGTATCCAGCAGGGAGTACCAGGCAGCCTTCAGGAATGCATTTCGCGAATCCACGACAGATACGCTCATCAGTATGGATCGTATCTCAACAGCTATTGCAGCTTTTCTGAAAACGCTCGCACCGTTTAGTTCTCCGTTTGATCAGTACATAAATGGCGATAGCAGGGCTATGAGCAGTGAGCAGATCAGGGGGTATAACCTGTTTATGGGCAAGGCGCTTTGTGGCACCTGCCATACAGCACCTTTATTTAATGGACTGACGCCACCGCTTTTCGATCTTACTGCGATGGAAGTAATAGGCACTACGAAGGATACGATGTTTACCCGTCCGCGGCTGGATGAAGACATGGGGCGTTTTGAAACTTATCCCATCCGGTTTTACATGCGGGCATTCAAGACGCCTTCTTTACGTAATGTGGCAGCTACTGCACCCTATATGCATAATGGCGCTTTCCAGGACCTGGCATCTGTCGTGGAATTCTATAATAAAGGCGGCGGCGAAGGGTTGGGATTGACCGTACCGCACCAGACTCTTTCTGCTGCACCCCTTCGGCTGGATGCCGGTGAAGTGAAAAGTATTGTTGCTTTTTTGCAGGCGCTTACCGACCAGCAGGTGCCTTAAATAATGGCGCTTTATCTGTTTTTTTAATGTATTATTTTAAAAAATACCCTTGAAAGGTAAAAAAAGTACATAAACTTAATAGATAAAGAGAATAATGAGTGTAATCAAATTCTATTTTTATTGCTGTAGAGATAACCGGTACCGTGTATTTTACAGCTAAAGAATATAAGAGATGAAACGTATTGCATTTGTTATCGCCTGTTTCTTTGTAACTCATCTGTATGCACAGGATCTTAGCTATAGCAAACCTGGCCGGCAATGGTACCAGGAGCTGCCCAATCCCATAGCTACCGACCGGGCTGCCTGGGCCAGAGTAAAGCAGGAGGTGAATGTAAGTTTTGCCAGCGATAATAAGCGATACGCCAAAGAAGCCGTACCTGCCCTACAGCAACAAAATAACTGGAATGCCAGTGCGTGGAAAGGAGAAAAGGTGCATACACAAGCCCTTATCTGGAGTAAGAAAGACCTGTCGGCGGTAACCATGCAGATTTCTGATCTTAAAACCGCAGGTGGTGCACGCATACCTTCTCAATCAGTTAAAGCAAGATTTGTACGTTATACCATGGCCGATGGCTTTCATGAAGGCTGCTCACAGGAACTGGCCGCACGGCATGACTCTTTCCTGGTTGCCGACCCCATCGATATTATTGAGACCATAGCCGTAGCAGGCAGCACAGTACAACCAGTATGGATCAGTATTGAAGTACCAGGCGATGCACCGGCCGGTAAATATACCGGTACGGTAACCGTCAATGCCGGCAAGAAATTTACACTCAACATAAGCCTGCAGGTGCTCAATCATGTATTGCCTCCTGCGGCCCAGTGGAAATATGACTTTGATATCTGGCAGTATCCTGCACCTGTGGCACGTATACATGATGTGCCGCTGTGGAGCGATGAGCACTTCCGGCTCATGAAAGATTATTTTACCTACCTGGCCGGTGCCGGGCAAAAAGTGATATCAGCCAATATTATTGAGCAACCCTGGGGGCTCGATCATGTACACTTCGATGATCCCACACTTGTGAAATGGACAAAGAAAAAAGATGGCAGCTGGAATTACGACTTCAGCATGTTTGAAAAATATGTATCGTTTGTGATGAGCTGCGGTATTACAGAGCGCATCAACTGTTATACCATGATCACCTGGGATCTTGGATTCATTTACTTTGATGAAGCCAGTGGCAAAAATAAAACAGACACATTGCAACCGGGTACCGAAGCATATACCCGTTTCTGGGAGCCCATGCTCACCCAGTTTACCCGGTTTCTGAAAAATAAAGGCTGGTTTCATAAAACAGCCATTGCCATGGATGAGCGCCCCGTAGAAAGTATGCAGGCAGTGATCGCACTGCTTAAAAAAATTGATCCCACCTGGAAGATCGCCCTGGCCGGTGATAGTTATCATCCCGAAATAGCCAACGATATTTATGATTACTGCCTCGCCTCATACCTCAGCTTTGATAAACCTATTCTAAAGCAACGTAAGGCAGAGGGCAAACCCACTACATTCTATACCGCCTGCGTGGAAGCATATCCAAATGGTTATACCGTATCACCTCCTGCCGAAAATGCCTGGCTGGCCTGGCATGCGGCAGCCAAAGGACTTACCGGTTATCTCTTCTGGGCCTACAATACCTGGGTAGCCAATCCGCTGCTGGACAGCCGCTGGCGCAGATACCCGGCCGGGGAGCTGTTTCAGTTTTATCCCGGGCCACGAACTTCTATCCGCTTCGAAAAGCTGATCGAAGGCATACAGGATTTTGAAAAGATCCGTCTGCTGAGAGAGAAATTTATACGTGAAGGGAAAAAAGCAGGCGTTGCTAAACTGGACAAAGCCGTAGCTGCATTTCAACTGGAAAAATTGAAGACAATACCTGCAGCTGATATGTTGCGCGAGGGCAAACGGGTATTGCTCGAATTAAGCCGCCTCTGAAAATCTATTGTATTACAATTTTTGAATGATGACTAAGACAAAGGTCATACTGGCTTTGCTATTGCTTTGCTTTTTTTCAGCAACGGCACAGTATAACGTGAAAACTTTTGGCGCAACGGGCAACGGAGCTACACTGGATACACGGGCTATCCAATCGGCCATTGACAAAGCCTGGAAAGCCAAAGGCGGTACCGTGCTGGTGCCGGCCGGTACATACCGGATAGGTACCCTTATTCTGAAAGATAATGTAGAGCTGCATCTGCAAAAAGGAGCAACCCTCATAGGTAGTCCCAATTACAGGGATTATATAGCTGTGGAGCAGAAACTGCCCTCACGCACGCGCGACCTTTATGCAAAGTATTTTATGGTTTTTGCTGAAGGAGCGCAAAATATTTCCATCACGGGCGCCGGCACTATACATGGAAACGGTCTCGATCATTTCCAGGAAGTAAAACCGCAAAACCTGCGGCCCTATATGATACGGCTGGTGAGCTGCTCCAATGTATCCATTACCGGTGTGAAGCTGCTGGAAGCAGCCAACTGGACACTTCATCTGTTGGGCTGTACGGATGTGAACGTAGACAATATAGTAATCGAAAATAAAGGAGAAGGTAACCGCGATGGGCTGGATATTGATGCCTGCCAGCGGGTAACTGTTGCCAATTCCAGGTTTTCGACCACCGACGATGCCATTGTGATGAAGGCGACCAACGACACACTTTGCCAGGATATTGCCATCGCCAACTGCACATTCCGGGAGATTGGCGGATCGGCCATCAAAACGGGTACCGAGTCAAACGGAGGGTTTAAGAATATTACAGTTACCAATTGCGTGATAAGGGATATCGATCTGCACGCCGGCATCGAGCTGATGACGGTAGATGGTGGTATGATGCAGAATATTATCATCAGCAATATCACCATGGATAATGTGGCTACACCCATTTTTATCCGCCTGGGTTTGCGTGTGCGGCCTTATATGCCCATGCAGTATGTGCAGAAGGTTGATGATGTGAAAAATATCCAGCTCAGCCATATCATAGCGGTCAATGCAAAATATCCGTCGGGTATTATCGGGCTGCACAGTAAGAAGATCAGTAATGTGCTGGTAAGGGATTATACAGTTCACTATGCAGCAAAGCAGGAGCCCCGGGCTTTCAATGCAGTGCCTTTCCTGGAATTTGATTATCCCGCTGCTATCATGTTTAGTGAGTTGCCGGCTTATGGCATTTATTGCAGAAGTGTGGACGAACTGACGCTGGAGAATATCACATTGCAGTCGGCAGACGGTGATAAAAGACCTGCTATAGCGATTGATCGAGGTTCGCAGATTTACCTGTCGCAGGTAAAAGCTGTGAACGGAAGCCCCGCAGCACCATTGGTGTATATACGCGAAAGCCAGTCGGTAAAAATAGCAGGCAGCCGGTTATCAGGTACAGGTAATGCCCTGCTGGTAGCAGAGGAAAATATAATAAGCGGCCTGCGATTACTGAATAATACGGTTAACACAGGCCAGCAGGAATTTACCACGGTAAAAGCGTTGCCTGATCCCGCGCCATTTGAAGACATAGAGACCAGTATGAAGTATATAGTGACGGGCAATAGCGTGCAGGGAATGCCGGCCAGGGATCTGTATACCGCTCCGTTGCGTGTACAGATGCGCGTGGACAAAAAAGGATCATTACAGCTTTGTATGCTGACAGCCGCCGAATCGAAAGAGCCGCAGAAGCTGCAGATAAAATACGAAGGTATCACACAGGAGTTCTGGGTCAGCTGGCAGCAGTGGGGCTGGGCACCAGTGACCCTGCTTAAGCAGTTTGAACCGGGCAGCATGCTGGATGTGGAAATATCCAGTCCGGGCAGCCGTACTCCGCTTCACGTAAGCAGGGTCTATATCCGGTACCAGGATATAGGGTTTACGGATTGATGATGAATAACCATTTTTTATGGATAAATATAAAACGCTGTGTATGTTAACTGCATTTGGATGGAACAGGCGCTGTTCCTTATCGCTGGCATTCTTGTTTTTGCTGGCTGTAGCCGGCGCACAGGAGAATGCAAAACCACGGAAATGTATCATGGTATTTGGTGCACATGCCGATGATGTAGATGAGATTGCCGGCGGCACCCTTGCCAAATATGTTGCCCAGGGTTATGAAGGCATCTATGTATGTGCCATCAATAACCTGGATGGCTGCAACCTGGAGAGAACACCCTGGTATGATGAAGGTCCCAATTTTACCATATCCAGTTCTCCGCACAAATACCGCGTCGATGCTTTGGAAACAAGCCAGATCAGGGAAGAGGAAGCGCGTGCGGCTGCTGCAGTATACCCGGCCACGGCTGTTTTTCTCAATTTCAAGGAACCCACCTTTTTTATCGGCCGCAAAATGGTGTACTACGGCACGCCGGAATATGACGCCTTTGACCCACCCGGCCGTCAGCTGATACCCGTTGCCACATATACCGACGAGGATGTTGACTTTGTATTTCAATTACTGAAAAAGTACCAGCCGGAGATAGTGATCACGCATACGCTCGGCGGCGAAAAAATGGATCATGGAAATGCTGCTTATATGATCTACCTGGCCTTCAAAAAGGCTATGGGGCAAAAAGTGCCGGTAGGTAAACTATGGATGACTGTAAACGGCTGGTTGCTGGACAAGGATGCACAGAAGAATGGTCGTGGCCGGGCTGATGTGCGGGTAGATGTAAAGAAATATTTATCCGTAAAATACGAGGCGCTGAATAAACATATCAGTCAGAATGGTGGCTTTGGGCGTGATTACGTAACGGGCAACCGTACACAGCCACTCGAAGTGATCGAGGAGTTTATAACTGTGATCGATAACTTAAAATAAAACCAGGCAGATTTTTCAGACATTAAACAGGCTGATATCATGAGAAATAAAATTTTTTTCTTAATAGTAACTGCGGTACTGTTTGCAATAACGGGTTTACAGGCACAGGCGCCGGTACCTCTTATCACACAATGGGGCGGCTATGGCAGCGAACCGGGTCAATTGCGTTTTCCGACTATGCTGGCGGCCGACGCCGGCGGATGCCTGTTTGTAGTAGATCAGCACAATCACCGGGTACAGAAGTTTGATGCTACCGGTAAGTTTATACTCATGTGGGGAACAAAAGGAGATGCTGCCGGGCAGTTTAATTATCCCTTTGGCATTGCCATTGATTCGAAAGGAGATGTGTACGTATCGGACATGAATAATAACCGGATACAGAAATTTACAGCCGACGGACGTTTTATTAATTCGGTAGGCGGCTATGGCACGGCTGCCGGACAATTTAAATATCCCTATGGACTCGCTATCGATGCCAGTGATGTGGTATATGTAATAGATGCATTCAATTACCGCATCCAGAAGTTCACAGCCGATCTGCGTTTTGCCGGTCAGTGGGGCACGGCAGAAAGTATCGGAATAAAACTGTACATGCCCCATGAGCTGGCTATCATGCGTGATGGTAATGTGATAATGAGCGACCGGCAGAATCACCGCATTTCCATATTCAGCCCTGACGGAAAACTTCAGTCACGGTTTGGTGATTATGCCGAAGGAAAAGATGCGCCGGGCGGGTTCTTCAGCGAGCCGCATGGTATTGCTGTAGATGCTGCCGGTAGCCTGTATATCTGTGACCGGTACAATTTCCGCATTCAGAAAACAGATGCCGCTGGCAAATTCCGCTATCAGTGGCTGGCTACGGGCATCTTTGATGACAGTAGATCTTTTCCGCTGGGTATTGCAATAGGTAAGAATGGAACTATCTATGTGGCAGATCACTATGCTCACCAGATTAAGCAGTACAGTATTGCCGGATTAAATAATTAACCAGCAGAGAATATGCTGTCATAAAAGTATACGAGATAAGTGGAATAGAATAGATGAGCAACTGCGGCCTCTTTTAATTTTAAGAATTAATCAAAAAAAGATTGTTATGCAAGGATTACGGAACGCAGCGAAATTATTAATGCTTCCAGTATTTATATTCCTGGGAAAACAGGCAGAGGCGCAGTCGCCTGCGGTGAAGCCTTACAATCCGATGTTTTGGGTAGAAGGAACTACGGAGGCATTAAGAAATACACGCAATACCGATAAAGATGCACAGGCCACAACCATGATCAACGAGGTTGCTGCCAGTGGCTGGCAGGGTGTGCTCTACTGGGGCGCCAGCCGCAATGCGGATAAAATGTATTACTATTACTCATCTCCCTATCTGCAAAAACAGCCCTGGGCAGTGTTTGAGTATGATGCGCTTACTCCGCTCGTAAAAGCCGCTCACAAAAAAGGATTGAAAGTAATGGTGAATATGGAAGGTGTAAATCCCTATCACTGGGAAAAGCACCAGTGGACACCCGCTACGGTGGCCGATGCGGCCAATGACCTGGCTGCTACCGGTATTGATGCCATATTTGAAGAATGTTTTGAAGTACGCCCCGATGTATTTACATCACTGGCCCGTACATTGAAGACACGTAATGTAGATTACGTGTCAGGTACAGACCCCATGCTGCTGCGTGAGCCAACTTTTGCAAGCCTCTGGCCGGAGACAGGCACTATTAATATTTATAACTATTACCTCAAGCGCGATAAGATCTACAATATTGCCACACTCACCCAGCATGGCTCGCTGGGGTTGGGCTGGGCCAAATACTGGGGCAAATCAACTTCACTCATTTCACCCATTAACCGCAACTGGGGTATCGCCAATGAATACACACCGGCCGTTATACCTTACCTGTGCATGATACGTGCCCTGCAATTCCGGATGGACAACTTTATCGTTTTTGGAGGTTATAAGGCCTTTGATCCGATTGCTAACCGCGCCTGGATAAAATCTTATGTTGATAAACAGGAAGACCGTCCGCTCATGAATATTGTGGTGCTGCTGTCCAAAACGGCAGATGGTGGTGATGCACTTTGGAACAGGTTATTCAACTCAGGCGATGCCATTACCTCGGGGGCTTTTAATGCCGGTTACAATGTAGTAGTAAGTGATAAAGTGATCCCGGCAGATGCTTACTATATCTATACACCGGGTGGAGATAAAGATGTGCTGCCTGCAGATGTGCAGGCCCTCTTTGCCACCAATAAAAAAGTTTTCCTGCAGGCGGGCGGTGCATTACCGAGCGGCAGTAGCCTTGACAATAGCTGGCGGGCCGTATATGAAAAATGCGGGGTAGACGGTACCAAATCATTTGTATATGCGCCTGGTACCGATGGCCCTTCGGAGCAGTCGCTGCCCGAAAGCCAGGAAGCTGAAATTCCTTATACGGGCTACTACAAAAACAGGTATCTGCGGTTTACCGGATCCGATGTACAGCGCGGCCGTGACCTGAGAGCGGGTACTATCATCCCCCGCAGCGCTATCAAGGGGGCAGAGCTGAGCACTCCCAATAAGACTTATGGACGTGGTCCATATATTGTTGGAAAAGACAACAAATACCTGATCACCACTACCTGCCTCAACTGGGAAACTGCTTATCCTATTTCGGATCTGCTTTCAGGCGGCGGCGTGGCACCTGGGTCCAATGTATGGGGTATTGCCGGCAAAAATGTATCTGCTTTTCTGGCTATTGAGACAACCGAACTGGAGCTGATAATTCCTGGTTTGAAAGATGGAGAAAAGATACATGTGGTAATATGGGATAATAAGAAGAACAAAAAACTGGAGCAGACCGTGACCTACAAGGCTCCGTATAAACAAATGCTTAAGGAATACGATTTTATTCTCATTGATAAAGTGAAATAAGGACCGTTTATTCAAACACAGGTATGACGGGTAAACAAACAGGTAACTGGAGCACCGAAAGGCTGACATGCGTGGATGCACTGCGTGGCTTCGATATGCTCTGGATCATTGGTGGAGGTGAGGTGATGAAGACGCTGGCGGCACATCTGCCGGCAGGATCACAGCAATGGCTGGTGAGCCAGTTTGAGCATGAATGGGGTGTATTCCGGTTTTATGACCTGATCATGCCCTTGTTTCTGTTTATCGTAGGAGTGGTGATGCCTGTGGCTTTTGCGCGTCGGCTGCAGAAAGGGGAGAGCAAACAAAGCATTTACCGTCATGTGCTGTGGCGTACTGTCAAATTGTATATACTGGGACTGATCGCATCAGGGCATTTACTGGATTTTGATTTGAATACATTACGGCTGTGGACAGATACCCTGCATGCCATAGCTGCCGGTTACCTGGTGAGTGCTGTGCTGGTACTGGAACTGCCGGTAAAATGGCAGGCAGGTATTACAGCGGCATTGCTGCTGCTATACTGGGCTATTATGGCATTGGTACCGATACCGGGGCAGGGCGCCGGCATTTATGAGCCGGAGCGTAACCTGGCTTTGTATATCGATGATAAGGTACTGGGGCATTTTCAGGAAGGATACGGCTGGACCTACATTCTTACCAATCTCACTTTTGTATGCTCTGTAATGCTGGGTGTTTTTGCAGGACGTATACTGATGGGAACGGCAACACCTGCGCAAAAGATCAAACGACTGAGTATAGCGGGGCTGACCTGCCTGGTAGTGGGTATCGGCTGGAGTTTTGTGTTTCCGATAATCCATCATATCTGGACCAGTTCACTTGTACTGTATGCTGCCGGCTGGAGTTTTCTGCTGCTGGCTGTATTCTACCTGATCATCGATGTGCGGGGTTATCGCAGATGGGCTTTTCCATTGCGGGTGATCGGCATGAATGCGATTGCAGTATATGTGGCTACACACTTATTTGATTTCAGGCTGATCGGAAATGTGTTTGCAGGCGGGCTGGCCCAATGGCTGGGACCCTGGTATGCATTTGTACAGGCGCTTATGGCGCTGATCGTTATCTGGCTGATCCTCTACTGGATGTATCGTACCAAAACATTTATCAAAGTATAACAGGCTATTATAGCCGGTGAAGCCGGCGGATATTATTTGCATAAATTAAAACCTCATTTGTAATGACTACAAAAGGATATCTTTTTTCGGGAATGCTGGCAGCACTATTGCTGACGGGTTGTAAGGACACAGAAGTAAAGAAAGCAGATGAAGCTGCTGCCACCGCATACGATTCGCTTGCACTTAAACCACCTATGGGCTGGAATAGCTGGAATGTATTTGGAAAAAATATCAGCGAACAGGTGATTCGCGAAACAGCCGATGCAATTGTATCGGGTGGATTAAAAGATGCCGGTTTTGAATATATCGTGATCGATGATATCTGGCACGGCGGACGTGATTCTGCAACAGGTATGCTCTATGCAGATGCTACCAAATTCCCGTCGGGCATGAAAGCGCTGGCCGACTATGTGCATAGCAAAGGATTGAAATTTGGCATTTACTCAGATGCCGGTACACTTACCTGTGGCGATATGCCCGGCAGTTATGGTTATGAAGAAAAGGATGCACAGTTGTTTGCCAGCTGGGGTGTCGACTTCCTGAAATATGATTACTGCTATTGCCCCGACCTGCCTTCTACCAACAATGATTATAAAATGGCCATCAGCCGTTATAAAACAATGGGTGATGCACTAAAGGCTACCGGCAGGCCTATTCTGTACAGTATTTGTGAATGGGGACCACGTTCGCCCTGGCTGTGGGGAAAAGAGGTGGGCGGACATATGTGGCGCACCTCTTATGATGTAGCCGATATCTGGGATAAGCCCCGCAACGAAAGCAGTCCCATTGGTATTCTTACTTCTATTGATGTAATGGCCAACCTGGGCAGATTTAGCGGGCCCGGCGGCTGGAATGACCCTGATATGCTGGTGATCGGATTAAACAATACCGGTTATATTAAAGGCGGCGGCTGTACTGAAACAGAATACCGCACACAGATCAATATGTGGTGTATGTTTTCTGCGCCATTGATGATTGGCTGCGATGTGAGAAGCATGGACACGGTCACCCGCTCTTTGCTGCTCAACAAAGATCTCATTGCCATTGACCAGGACGAACTGGGTCGTCAGGGATACCGGGTATACAGCCGCAATGGCCTGGAAGCCTGGAAAAAACCACTCAGTGGCAACCGCTATGCCATTGCATTATTTAACCGCAGCGAAGAAGCCAAAAACATGCAGGCAGCCTGGGCTGATCTTGAGCTGGATGTAGCCAAAAAATTTGATGTGTACGATGTATGGAAGCATGCCAGTATCAATAAAGCAGCGCAACAGATACAGGTAAAACTGCAGCCGCACGAAAGCCAGGTGTTTGTGCTGACAGAAAGTGCGCAGTGATCAGGAGCTCTGGGCAAACAGCAGATCACGCTGTTAAAAAAGTATAGATTATTTAAAGAAAAACTGAATTTTTCCGGAACTCATTCCGGTACATTTGGATGATCTCTTTTATCTCACCATTATAAATTGTATTTGTAATGTATAATACCCGAAGAGAATTTATCAGAAATGCGAGCCTGGCCAGTCTTGGTTTCCTTGGATTAAGCCAGTGTGTATTGAGTGGATGTAAAGTGAATGCTGACCCCGCTTATGGCTTTGGGCCACTTGTGCCGCGCGAAGGCGAAATATTGAGTTTGCCCAAAGGGTTTAAAGCTACAGTGGTGACGCGTACAGGCGATGTGATGACGGATGGTCTATTCTCTCCCGGCAATCACGATGGTATGGGCATTTTCAAAGCTGGCGGCAATAAGGTGATCCTTATCCGCAATCATGAGCTCACACCCGGGTCGTATGGTGAAGGACCTTTTGCCAAAGACAAACAGCTGATCGATAAGATCGGCAAAGATAAATTTTATGATTTTGCACATGGTGGTGATATGATCTGTGTAGGCGGAACGACTACGATGATCTATGATGAGGAAAAGCAAAAGCTGGAGGCGCAATATCTTAGCCTGGTAGGCACTGTCCGCAATTGCTCGGGTGGTCGTACACCCTGGAACAGCTGGATCACCTGCGAGGAGGCTGCTGATAAGAAAGGCGAAGGAAAGAATGACCTGGAAAAAGATCATGGATATAATTTTGAAGTACCTGCCACCGATAAAATAGGGATTGCTGATCCCGTGCCGTTGAAAGACATGGGGCGGTTTGTGCATGAGTCGGCTGCTGTGCATCCCGATACGGGCATCGTATACCAGACAGAGGACGAAGGCGAAGGCCTGTTTTACCGTTTTCTGCCCAATACGCCGGGCGAGTTGCATAAAGGTGGTCGCCTGCAATGTCTCGTGATCAACGACTGGAAGAGTGGTGATACCCGCAACTATAAAGATTATACCGATCGTTTTCCGGAAAGGAAGCCGCTTGCTGTATCCTGGATCGATCTGGAAGACGTGGAAGCACCTGATGGTGACCTGCGGCTTCGTGGACATAAGAAAGGTGCTGCTGTGTTTTCTTCGGGCGAAGGCATGGTGTATGGTAAGAACGAATTGTTCTTTACCTGCAGCTCAGGTGGTGCGGTCAGCAATGGACAGATATTCCGGTATATCCCCAGTCCATATGAAGGTCAGCCGCGCGAAAAGGAATCACCTGCCAGGCTGGAATTATTTATTGAATCGAAAAGCGATGACACCTTCCGTTATTGCGACAATATTACTATAGCGCCGTGGGGTGATGTAGTGATCTGTGAAGATGCGGAGGATGCACGTATCATTGGCATTACGCCGGCCGGGCAGGCTTATGTGATCGCACAGAATATCGGTTACCGCGAATCGGAATTTGCCGGACCGGTATTTTCTCCTTCGGGAAAAACACTTTTTGTAAATATTCAGACACCGGGGCTTACGCTGGCAATTACAGGTCCCTGGCGTTCCTGATAGGCAGTTATTATTTAAACCAATGAAATATTTCATGGTACCGATCAAAAGACCGGCATCCGGTCAGAGGCTCCTTTTGGCCCTGGCGTTCCTGTTGAACAATGTATGGTCGATGTCGCAAAAGCCGGAGGAGGTATATGCCCGCTCGCTGGGCAACGTAACGGAACAGATAGGGAAAAAATATGCCGTGAGTTTCCGGTTCGAGGATGAATCGCTAAAGGATAAAACAGTACAGTATGCACAATGGCGGTTTGCCGGAGATCTGGCAACTACACTGGACAATGTATTGAAACCGCTTGATCTTATTTATACAAAGCCGGAAGGAAATGTATACCTGATCAAGTCCTACTCTTTTTATCGTCGTACCGAGGCTGCAGGTGCTGCACACCTGGCCGCATTATTGAAGGCTTATCCCGATGCTGCTGCATTTGAGAAAAGAAAAGTTGAATTAAAACAATGCATTGCAACAGCTCTTGGCATCAGGAATTTTTCAAACCGGACTCCATTAAACCCGATCGTAAGAGCCCAACGGAAATTTGACGGGTATACCATAGAGAATGTTGCTTTTGAAAGTATACCCGGTTATTATGTTACCGGTACAGTATATAAACCTGCAAAAGGGAAAGGGCCATTTCCGGTGATCCTTAATCCGCACGGGCACTTTTTTAATGAGCAGGACCCGCCATCGGCGAGAGATAGCAGCCGCTATCGCGCCGATATGCAGATACGTTGTGCTACACTGGCCCGCATGGGAGCCATTGTGCTGAGCTATGACATGTATGCCTGGGGCGAGTCTGCACAGATGACTGGTGGCATGCAATACCACGAAACGGGTTTTGCCGCTGCCATTCAGACCTGGAACAGCATCCGTGCACTGGATTATATGCTGTCTCTGCCGGGAGCCGATGCAAGCCGTGTAGGTGTTACAGGAGCGTCGGGTGGCGGCACACAAACATTCCTGCTGGCAGCGCTCGATGAGCGTGTCACCGTGAGTGTGCCGGTGGTGATGGTATCATCGGGCTTTTATGGAGGCTGCCCCTGCGAGAGTGGATTGCCCATCCATGCAGATTGTAACGGCAATGCAACCAACAATACCGAGATCGCAGCACTCATTGCACCAAAACCGTTGCTGGTCATTTCGGACGGTGATGACTGGACCACTTCTGTACCCGGCACCGATTATCCTTATCTGCAAAAAATATATGGGTTCTATAACAAAACAGCCAGTGTGGAAAGTGTATACCTGCCGCAGGATAAGCATGATTATGGGCTGAGCAAAAGATTACCGGCCTATCGTTTCCTGGCTGACGGATTGAGATTAAATCTGAAAGCCGTGCAGGATAAGACAGGCAATATCCAGGAAGAAAAGATCACCATTCTCCCCAATGATGAACTGCGTGTATTCGGCAAGGATCATCCATTGCCGGCTACAGCATTGAGATCTCACCAGGCAATCATGGATATGTTTAAAAAAGTACAGGAACAATAAAAGTTTGTTGCAGCGGAATACAGATATAGTCCGGCAGCAGGGGCTGCACAATGAGCGCCTGCTGGTGCTGGGTACGCAACATCTTACGACGAGGCTGGGGCAATATCCTTTTGCAGATATCTGGGATATTGTGCGTCAGCCACGCAGTATTGTGCTGGTAACCGGTAATAGCATTGTGGCAAAAGAAACAGGCGCAGGCTACAATATCAGTCGTATTCTGTATGCCGAGCGGCAATGGGAGACGGTGCTCGGATTTGCCATCAATCCGCAGATACGGCATATTGTTTTTAACAGCAGCAGACTGTCGGAAAATATACTCAACGACCGTATACGGTCAAAAGTGCCGCATTCCTATCCCGGCAAGTTGCTCGCCATATTGTACAAAAGGTACCACTACTTTGCCTATGTGGCCGATAAAGGCTTTTCCATCTTTACGATAGGTGGAGGAGATGTGGGACCAGAAAGGCTGGAATCCGTTTTGCTGGAACTGGCGCACCGCAACGGCCTGGAAACATCTTTTCTCGACTGGCTCGAAAATGCCAACCAGTTCAGACCGGGTTTTTAATCGATCGTTTTCAAAAAGCGGCTGCGGTATTCTTTAGGAATGATACCTGTTATTTTTTTGAAATGGCGGTAAAAGTTGGAGAGGTTTTCAAACCCGCTCTGATAGCTGATCTCCGAAATGCTGTAATTGTTTTCCATAAGCATCTTGCAGGCGTGACCTATGCGTATCTCCGTTACAAAATCAGAGAAGGTTTTGCGGGTGTGGTGTTTGAAGTAACGCGAAAAGGCCGCCACACTCATATTCAGTTTTGAAGCGATATCCTGTATATAGATCTCTTCCGTATAATTTTTAAGAATGAATTGAAATGCCTGGTTGATCTTATCGGAATCGCCACTTGTATTGGCAGAAAAACCTGCCGAAAGCAGCGAATGCAGTTCATGGCTATGTGATAATTTTATTAAGATTTCCAGCAGTGACAACAATCGCTGTGCAGGTTTTTCGCTTTGCATGCGGTACAACCGCTCACAGGTAAATTCTTTTGTTTTTCCCTGAATATCAAATGCTAATGGCGCCTTCTCCAGGAGCCTGTTTACCAGTTTCATTTCCGGGATTTCAAAAAAATGGCCACCCAGAAAATCCCTCGTGAAATGAATAAAAACAGACCTTGCTTTTAGTTTGCTGTTTTTGGCGTAATATTCTTCTCCATTCCTGTAAAGATGTGGAATATTGGAGCCGATCAGGCAAAGATCTCCATCTTCGAAATGGCAAACATTGTCACCAATAAACCTTGTGCCGCTGCTTTTATCGATTAGAACCAGCTCAAATTCCTTATGAAAATGCCAGGGATTTGTAAAGTAATTACAGTCCAGGGTCTTATACAGAAACGATGCATCGGCATCTACCGGTAGCTTATGAAGTTGCGGTTTCATATATTATTTTAACAGCATGCGGAGGCCCATAGAAAGGCATTCCGGTAAAAGTATATAAATATAAGGGTAATACTTAACAATTAAGATCTTACGGCAAATATCCCTCTGTGCAAGACATTTTATAAGAGTTTATTAATGAGTTAATAGCTGCAATAGCTGTATTATTTTTCATCCGGAAACGATTTGTTAATAAAGTATACATATTTAATTAATAAAGCGAATATTTACCGGTTACCAGCCAATAATTTTATCACCAGTTAACAACAATAGTTTATGCTTTACCATGCCTCCAGTGCCAAACAGTTGAACCTTGCAGGTGCCGATAAGGTGGTCGTGCTGCCGGTTGGAGCTATTGAGCAACATGGACCGCATCTGAGTGTATCGACCGATACAGACCTGGTGACACAGGTAGCCCGGGGTGCAGAAGCCCTGCGCAGCGACGATATTATTTTATGCCCCACACTGCCTTTTGGTTCCAGTCATCATCACCTGGCATTGGGGGGTACATTGAGTATTTCGGCCGCTGTATATACACAGGTGCTGGTAGAACTGGTCGGGAGCATTCTTCAAAATGGCTTTCGCCGCATCCTGTTGCTCAACGGACATGGTGGCAATATCACACCGGCGCGCCAGGCACTGGCTGTACTGTCGGCCACGCACGATGACACATTAAGCCCCAATATTGCCATGGCAACCTACTGGGAGCTGGCGGGCAGGTACTTTGCCGGTGAGCCTCCCATGCAAAGCCCGGCGCTGAGTCATGCCTGTGAGTATGAGACCAGTCTTATGCTGCACCTGTTTCCCGAAAAAGTATTTCAGTCAGAAATAGTACGGGCGCAACGGCCAGCCAGCAATGGCTATATACCCTGGGAAGATGATGAGCCTTACAGAGGGGTTTCTGTAGTACGTAAGACACAATTCATTTCCAGCAATGGCAGCAGTGGCGAACCGCAGCTGGGTACGGCAGAAAAAGGAAAACATCTGTTTGATCATGCCGTAGCAGCTCTTGTGGAGTTTATCGATTCATTCAAAACCTGGCCTTTCCTGGAAGACCTGACCCGTAAATAAAGCCAAGATGAAGACTGAAATAAAACATCCTGATAAGGCGGTAGCTACCGGCGCATATTCTGCCGGTGTGCTGATGGATGGCTGGTTATTCGTAAGCGGCCAGGGACCACTTGATCTCAGCACGGGCGAAGTGGTACGCGGCAGCATTGAAGAGGAAACACTGCTTACGCTCACTCATGTAAAGAAGATAGTGGAGGCTGCCGGCGGTTCAATCGCCGATATTGTAAAATGTACCGTTCATCTCTCTGATATAAACGATTTTGATCGCTACGACACTACCTATGCGCGTTTCTTTTCGGAGGTGGGTGTATTGCCGGCAAGAACGACTGTGCAGTCTGTGCTGTGCGACGGAATAAAAGTAGAGATCGATGCCATTGTGCGCATCGGGGATCAGAAAGCTAACGGATAATAAAAAATTGCATGCAAGAAAAAGAATTGATAGGAACGGTTGGACTTGGTCTTATGGGAAGCAGTATTGCTACCTGTCTGCTGGCCTCCGGTCACCAGGTGATCTCGCTCATTCAGCATATGGAAAAAGCAGAAGGCGCCCGCAACCGCATCACCGGTTTTTTGAACCAGATGAAACAGGAAGGGTTACTGCAGGAAGACCCCGCACATGTGCTGGATCGCCTGCAGATCACCGATAAACCGGCGATGCTGGGTGACTGTGTGCTGGTGATTGAGTCGATCGTAGAAGACCTGGAAGCCAAACGGGGTGTGTTCCGCCAACTGGAAGCCGTGCTGGCTCCCGATGCCATTATCGGCAGCAATACTTCTGCTATTCCCGTTACCATGCTGCAGGAAGGTATGCAGCATCCTGAACGGTTACTGGGTATACACTGGGGCGAGCCGGCACATGTATTACGATTTCTGGAAGTGATCTGTGGCAATAAGTCGGATGTGAGATACGGCGAAAAGGTAATGCAGCTGGCAGCGGGCTGGGGCAAAGAACCTTCGCTGATCCGCAAGGATATCCGCGGATTCATTACCAACCGCCTGATGTATGCTATGATGCGGGAAGCTTTTTCTCTCGTAGAAAAAGGATATGCCAGCTATGAGGATATCGATCGGGCCTGCCGCAACGATTTTGGATACTGGATCACTTTTGCAGGACCGTTCCGCTTTATGGACCTTACAGGTATACCGGCTTACCTCACCGTTATGAAAGATCTTTTTCCGGAACTGGACAATGCCACGCAGGCGCCTGCTTTTATGGAGCAGCTGGTTGCCGATGGAGCCAAAGGGGTAAGTAATGCAAAAGGATTTTATTCCTATACCGAAGAATCGGCTCATCAATGGGAAAAACTGTTTAATGAGTTTGCTTTTGACATCCGCAAGCTTTCTCTCAAATACCCTCAAAACAGCGGAGACCTGTAATTTATGAAGGATACGATCATTCAATCGATAGTGGCCACAGAAGTAGTAGTGCCCGCCAAACCCGATAGCCTCAATTCTGCCACCGTACTGGATAAGGATACTGCATTTGCCCGTAAATTTCTTACCGGAGCCAGCTGGACCGATTTTGCCATCCAGTCAAAATGGATCATTGAACTGAGACTGGCGAATGGCATCACTGGTATTGGCGAAACATACAGAAGTGTACAGGAGGAGCCACTGGCTGCTGCACTCAGCACATTTGCCGGTCAGGACCTGCTGCAACTCAACTGGCGCCGGTTGCCACTCAGCGATCAGCGCATTTATGAAGCATTTGAAACAGCGGTGCTCGATGCACTGGGACAATTGTGGCAGGTGCCCATTCATCAATTGCTGGGTGGTGCTTACAGAACGGAAGTAGAATGCCTGGGCTGGACAGGCCGGCGCACACCCGAAGAGGCTGCCATAAAAGCCTGGGAAGCCATGCAGAAAGGGCATAAGGCATTTAAATTTAAATGTTCTGATGAAGATCCCGTGCGGCTCTGGACAGAAGAGATCCGTAAAAAATGTGGCGATGGAATTAAAGTCATCCTTGATCCCAATCAGCGCTGGACCGATGTGCCTACCACATTGCGGCTGATGGAGGGAGTAGAGAGTGATATTATGCTGGGGCTGGAAGATCCAATCCTGCATGCTGATGTGGACGGTTTTTTATACCTGAAGAAAAACCTCGGGATACCAGTGTTCAGGCATATTTCATTGCCATATACGCAAGACATACGCGATATCATCACTTTTGTGCGGCAGGATGCGGTAGATGGATACAACTTTAACGGATCGGCTTACAATTGCGTACTGCTGGCCGAGATTGCTCACCTCGAAGGTAAACAATGCTGGCGTGGCTCTGAAGTGGATCTGGGTATATCCGAGACAATGGGATTGCATATAGCGGCAGCGTCTGTCAACTGTACATTGCCGGCAGATATTTTTGGTGAGCTGGTACGGGTAGATGACCTGATAGAAGAGCCAATTGAGTTTATCAATGGTTCAGCGCAGGTGCCACAGACAGCCGGGCTGGGAGTGAAGCTCGATAAAGCAGCGCTTTCGACATTTGCAACGGGCCGTAAAATGGAGGAGCGCATATGAAGAAAGCAGTTTTTTCCTGGTCCTTATTGCTGCTCTGTAATATGATGTGGGCGTTGCAGTTTACCTGTATCAAGCTCACGCAGGACCAGGTAGGGCCATACTTTACCGTATGGGGCCCTATTCTGCTGGCTACTCTTTTGCTGCTGCCTTTTGCACTCAGGGATTTTCGTAAAAGCGGCAAACAACTTAAAGATATTTCTGTCTTCATACAACTGGCTTTGCTGGGCGCTTTTCCGGCACAGGTACTGATGACCTGGGGCACCCAGTATTCGCAGGCCAGCAATGCCGCCATCCTTACCCTTGCATTACCTGTCATTACCGCTGTATTTGCTTTTTTGCTGTTAAAAGAAAAAATGAACAGGGTACGCTGGCTGAGTTTTGGTATAGCGATCATTGGTGTATTGCTCTGTTCTACCGGCGATATTCAGCAGGTAAATATGGGCTCGCGTTACGCACTGGGCAATGTTCTCATCTTTCTGGCCATAGTCGGCAATGCCTATTATAATGTAGGGATTAAGAAAATAGCAGAACGCTATACAGAAACGGAAATGGTATTTTATACCTATGTGGTACTGGTGCTTTTATTGACACCACTGGTCTTGTATTACGAACCGGAAATGTTTAAGCGTATCGGTTCATTTACATCGCAGACATGGCTGGGGCTTGCCTTGCTCACCTTCTTCCACAATTTCCTGTCGATGATCCTTTTTTTCAAAGCGTTGAAGTCGCTCGATGCGATACAGGTAGCGTTGTCCAATTACCTGATCACTTTTCTGGGTTTACCGATAGCGGCAATCTGGCTGGGAGAAAGGCTTAACAACTGGGCTATAGTGGGTGGGGTACTGGTGCTGTTGTCGACGCTGGTGATCACGATTGTAGATTACCGCATCAGCAGGGCAGGAGCGGAAACGGCTGTACCTAAACAAACAATGGAATAAGTTTTTGAATTAAATAAAACCAATCGGAATGAAAAATAATGCTGAATTGCTGGGTGTAGTACCTATCATCCCCACACCATTTACGGATACAGAGGAAGTAGATGAACAGGCGTTGCGCGGGCTGGTAGAGTTTGCAGTAGGTAATGGTCTCTCCGGAGCATGTCTGCCTGCGTATGCCAGCGAGTTTTATAAGCTTACCGACGAAGAGAAACTGCAGGTAGTGCGTGTAGCAGTAGACCAGGCAGCAGGGCGTATGCAGATCGTGGCACAGTCCAATCATCCTTCACTGCGGATAGCCAGCCGCCTGGCCAAAGCCAATGTAGATGCCGGCGCCAATGTAATTTCTGTAGCGGTACCCCGGTTGTTCAGCCTGCCCGAAGAATCGATCAAAGAATACCTGGCTGGTATTATGAAAGCCGTACCTGGTACACCTGTGCTGGTACAGGATTTTAATCCCGGAGGTGCCTCCATCAGCGTGAGCCTGATCACGGAGTTGATGAATGAGTATGACAACTTCCGTTACCTCAAACTGGAAGAGCCGCTTTGCGGACCCAAGTTTGAAGCGATCATCAAAGCTACCGGTGCACGTATTGGTCTTATGGAAGGCTGGGGTGGTCTGTATATGCTGGAACTGATCCCGATCGGTATTGCTGGAGTGATGCCCGGACTGGCCGTATCTGATATTCTGCAAAAAATATTTGAACTGCGTCGGGCCGGTGATCATGCAAAAGCATTTACCCTATTTGAGCGTATTATGCCGCAGATATTTTTCTCCCTGCAGAATATGGAACTGTTTCATTATGCTGAGAAAGAACTGCTCATAGCGCGTGGTGTATTAAGCAGCAGCAAGGTACGGTCAGCGTCCTACAAGCCTGATCCCGCTACAAAGGCCTTTATACAGGAGTTGAATGAGCGCGTGATCCTTTTGCTGAATGATATGAAAGCTTAATCGTTCATCGATCATGACAGAAAAAAATACTGACGAAGAGGTGATCTTCGAAATGTTGCGGACCGAGCTCTACGTGGCGGTTGTATGCGATATCCTGGATGAATTGGGTTACCGCAACCAGGCCATGCATCAACGGTTGCGTCCCTTATTGTCCGATAGCCGGCAATGCGGTTTTGTAGGCCGGGCTCGCACCTTCCGCTGGATGGATACCGATCATGTGGATGAAGATCCTTATGGTGTGGAAATAGAAGCGATGGATTCACTTAAGCCGGGCGATGTAGTGGTACACTCTACTGATCATGCCGGTACCAATGCACCCTGGGGAGAGTTGATGTCAACCGTGGCCAAACGAAATGGTGCAGCAGGTTGTGTATGCGACAGCCAGATAAGGGACTGTGTACGTATTATGGAAATGAATTTTCCCGTGTACTATACAGGTATCCGGCCGCTCGATTCGAAGGGAAGAGCCATCATGGCAGCCTACGATGTGCCGGTACGTTGCGGCGGAGTGCTGGTACATCCCGGCGATATAATCTATGCCGATTTTGATGGAGTAGTAGTCGTGCCACAGCACCTCGTCATGGATGTAATACAAAAAGCAAAAGAAAAAGCCGGAGCCGAAAATCTCTCCCGCAGGGAACTCCTGCAGGGGCATTCGCTCCGGGAAGTATATGACAAGTACAAATCACTCTAATAACTTATACTATGAAAGTTGATAACCACAGCAACCATTCATCTGCCAACGGAACTTCTCTGACCGATGAAGCGGTTGACAGTCACCAGAAAATAAATGCAGACCCTATGCAACCTGCCGCCCGCTTCCTGGATCAGATAGCCATTGTAACCGGGGCCGCTTCGGGACTGGGTCTTGCCATAGCCCGCAAACTGCTGCAGGAAGGCGCCTATGTAGCGCTGCTGGATATTAATAAGCAGGGGCTGGAATCGGGTTACCAGGACTTCGCGACACATGCCCGCATTTTTCCCATGGATATAACCAGCCAGGAATTGATCGATGCGGCTATTCAGCGGGTCGTGGCAGAATTTGGGAGAATAGATATTCTGGTCAACTGTGCAGGTATCTCCGGCGAGACCAATGTGCTGAGTCATGAGGTAGACAGCAAAGATGTATATAAAGTGTTTGAGGTAAACTTTATGAGCAGTTTTCACATCACCAAAGCAGTATTGCCCCATATGCTGGAGTTGAATTATGGCCGGGTATTGCATATTGCTTCCATTGCAGGCAAAGAAGGCAATGCAGGTATGCTGGCTTACTCCTCTTCAAAGGCGGCAGTGATCGGAATGACCAAAGTGCAGGGCAAGGAATATGCCGGCACTGGTATCACCATCAACGCACTCGCACCTGCTGTAATACGTACGCCCCTGGTAGACGCACTCCCCGAAAAACAGATCAGGTACATGACAGACAAGATACCCATGAAGCGCTGTGGTACACTGGAAGAAGCAGCCAACCTGGTGGCCTATATCGTATCAAAAGAAAACAGCTTTACCACCGGTTTTACATTTGACCTCTCCGGCGGACGGGCTACCTATTAATTCTTTTTAATCCATAGTTAGATGAAAATATTGTACTACCGGGATGGCGATCACCTGGTGCCGGGTATTGCCACCGAAAAGGGCGTAGCGCCTGTTACCTCATTGCCGAGGTCGGTGAGCGGCCCGTTTTTGAGCAATCCGTTTGCTATAGATAGTGTGGCATCACTGGCTGCTTACCTGGTGCAGGCCGATGACATCGCTTTTGTAAACGAAGAAGAGCTGGCTATAGGCCCTTGCGTGCCTTCGCCACAAAAGATCATTTGTATCGGACTGAATTATAAAAAGCATGCCGAAGAAAGCGGCATGACTGCGCCGGTTGTTCCGGTCGTTTTCTCTAAATACAGCAATACACTTATTGACCATGGGCATGAGGTACGACTGGGCAATGTCGGGAAAGAATTTGATTATGAAGTCGAGCTGGGTGTGGTGATCGGCCGCGAATGCAAATATGTAGCAGAAGCAGATGCCGCCAGGTATGTGCTGGGCTATTGTACGGCCAATGATATGTCGTGCCGCGACCTGCAGTTTCTTTCTTCTCAATGGCTTCTCGGCAAAAGCCTGGATAATTTTTTGCCATTGGGCAAATACCTCGTCACTGCTGATGAAGTGGGCGATCCGCAAAAGCTGCAGTTGAAATGCTGGCTCAATGGAGAATTAAGACAATCATCCAATACAGCCGACATGATCTTTCCGGTGTACCGGCTGGTATCTTTTCTCTCCCAATATATGACCCTGATGCCGGGTGATATTATTCTTACCGGTACACCCGAAGGAGTGATTATGGGCATGAAGGAAAAAAACTGGTTGAAAAAAGGAGATGTGGTACGTGTGGAAATTGAGAAACTTGGGTTTACGGAAAATAAAATGACTTGATCCACGGAGGAGGTATACCGGTATTAGCAGCCGGTTGATTTTCATACTTGCAGTCGCAGCCCCGGTTAACGTAGCATTGACCGGGGCATTCTTTATACGGATATACTGTACCGGGAGTGATTTAGCTAAACAGAAATGCCAGATCTTCTTCTGTCAGGTTTTGCACAAATCCTGCATCATCGCCCGTAATCAGTTCATGCGATAATTGTACCTTTCGTTCCTGCCTTTTGTAAATCCGGTAAATTGGTTTGATTTTTAATATTTTTTCAATACTGATTTCTCTTTTATGAGGATTATAATTTTATAAACTTAAAGTAAGCGGTCCTTCCTGAACGGTTTCTCAGAATTGCAAAATAAATTCCAGCCGGGAGTGAAAAGACTGGCAATTCTATTTTTGTTTTCCCGGTTAGGCTATAACTAATGATTTTGCTCCCTCCCAGAGTGTTACTGATACCGATATTAACCCAGTGGTCAGACCAGTGCAGGCTATCAAGTATGAGCATATGAGTTGCAGGGTTGGGGTAGTATCTTATATTCAGGGATTCTGCTGGTTGAGGGTTAACGGCAGTTGGTGTGTTAATGACAAAAATAATACTGTTAGAAAATGCAGATTCATTTTGGACACAGTTCAAACTGCTGTAGATTTTACATCGGATTTTATCTCCAGATGATACAGGCGTATATTGATAGGAAGATTGATTGGAATTTGAAATTGTTTGCCAAGTGTGATTACCGGTACTATCCTGCCATTCGTATACTGGCCAGGGACCAATATTGACACCAGAAGCAGTCAAAATTGTGGGATATCCTTGTATAACAATATTGTTACCGGCAATACTGGCCGATACAGGAACAGGCTGCACGGTCGAAAAAGTCAAAATGTTACTTACGGCTGACTGACTGGCAGCGCATTGTTGAACAGGATTTGAAGTTGCTTTGACATACACTTGATCGCCATTCTGCAGACCAGTGATTTTAACCGAGTCTTTTCCAAATTCACCCCCATTATTACTAACGCCATTTTTATACCAGCTATAGTAAATGGCATTTCCCATATCATTTACCTGAGCCTTAACAATTGCAGATCCGCCGGGACATATGTTGGTTGAATTTGCAATAATTGCAACTGAGGGAGTAGTGACTGGTTTTACTGTTATTGTAATTATATTACTGGTGTCAGTTGAATTTATAGCACATGTAAGGTTGTTTTTTAGGATGGCTCTTACTTTGTCGCCATTTGAAAGTGATGTCGTCTGAAATTGAGCGCCTGATCCTACCTCTATTGCATTTATCTGCCATGTTATTATCGGGTTGGGACCTTCGTTTTGGATCATGCTGATGAAATTGGCGACTGCTCCCTGGCAGATGGTGGTTGTGTTTGTGCTTATCGAAATGGTTGGATTAACCTGGTTATTTACAATAATTTTTACCGAGTCAGATGCCTTGCAACCCGCTGACGAAACAACGGTTAGATAATACCATCCGGTAGTTGAAGGAGATACAGATATTTCTGCAGTACTTGCATTAAAGCCTGACAGTGAAGATGTCCAGGAATAGAGAAAGTTGGCCTCGGCAGGGCTGCCAAGTGTAATTGCCTGTCCCACACATATAGCTACAGAGTCAATGAGATTTATTGGCAAGACAGTATTAACTGTGACGACGACCGTATCATAAGATACTTGTCCGGCATTATTATAGCTGGCTAGATAGTAAGTTGTGGTGGAGTCTGGTTTTACCAACAGAATGGGCGTGGTTCGGATAATTGAAGAGTCAGATGCTTGCCAGGATACATACATTCCCGAACTTGCTGTTCCAATTTGTATAGAATCTCCTTTACAGATTTGCCTGTCTGGCCCCGCATCTGCCACAGGAGGTGTGTTGGTTTCGCAGAAGGAGGGATTTAGTTTAGCAATAAAACAATCTGGAGTTTGAATATCTATTGTGGAGTTGCCAACTGTGTATGTAGTGTATAACGAGCGTTCTAGCGACGCACTTATATGCATATTCCCATTTTGGTCAACCAATAATTTTTCTGGATATACTGAAGGGGCCTGATTATTTGAAGTCCGCCATACTTGCTGCAATTCTCCATGTTGGTTATAACTTGTAACCAGAAAATCGCTTATTGTCATGGCAATAGCCAGATTCCTTTTGTCGGTCGAAGTGATTATATACTCTCCGGCATTTTCCTGATGGTTAATTAGCTTTCCAACTTGAAAAATCCGATCATTAGATATTGCTATATCCGATGTGAAGCCTGCGCTTGAATATATGCTGCCTGCATGCCATTGATATTTTCCAGATGAGTCAAACTGGGCGATGATAAACCCGTCATTTTTAAAATATGAATCGCTTCCATCCGAATTTTTGATTATAACGGTGTCGACGGAGGTTGGCGCATGTGCATCTCCTCCTATATAGATGTATTTCCCGTCACTGTCCACTTCCAGTGATTTAAATGACATTATTTTATTTGAGTTTTGTTTCTGGCTTAATACTCTCCAGATAAAACGCCCATCTTTATTGAATTTTAGTAGAAATGACTGGTTTAATGATGACCCGGTTTGTATTGTAGGTATAGTCGTTCCCAGCGCATCATGTACAATCAGCTTAAATTCATTTACTCCTGCTATATAAATATTCCAGTCCTTGTCAGTTTTTCCGATTAAACGGAAAGATGGATTTGAAGAAAAATTCTCAAAGTACGTATGCCATATCAAATTTCCACTTGAGTCTATTTTTAGTACAAACATTTGTCTATTGGTGCTACTTCCTGTGTTGTTTGGCAGTATTACCAATGTGTCAGACTGGTTATTTCGGACATAGGAAATTCTGTTTGTAAAATATCCTGTGACAAGTAAATATTCGTCTCTAGCTTCGATATTGCTGGGTGTGATGGCGGATAATGGACCTGCATTTTCTCTTTGAGGATCCTCCAGAATTGTATGCCACTTATAATTTCCATCTTTATCAAGTTTCATAATAAAGGTGCTTTGTCTTCTATAAAAGGCCAGGCTATCTCTTTCTCGCCTGACAAGTTGTATTGAATCTCCATTATTAAAATGATACTGGGAAAACACCCGACAGTGTCCGGTTACATATATATATCCGGCAGAGTCAGTTGTAACACTTTGAATAGATGCTTCGTTGTTGATGTAATGGTTCCATTCCAGTACACCGTTGCCAGAGTAATGTGCCAGGTATGTTGCATCAAATGTGGGAATCTTCTTTGACCGGCCATACCTTGTTTTAAGGTCGGGTTGATTTCCTTCTCCAAATATGATATAAGAATTATCAAGATGCTTTGCTGTCTTTCCAATGCTGGTATAGATCGAAGGGGAGATTGAAATATCTGTATCATTGATTGGTATGGTATAACAACTCTCATCTTGAAGCGGACGGTTATATACAAAAACAACACTTTCTAGTAACGTATCTGAGCAGCCATTCGGGCTTATACTGATTAGTTTAATAAATTGCTCGCCTGTAGTAGCGAATGAAACAGGAGGTGTGATGGCACCTTCGTAAGACTGAATGGAAGCATTTGAAGGGAAAGCCCATTTATAGGTAGTAGCTTCAATAGCATTTTGAACAAAAGTGGTGGATTCGCTAAGTGCTATATTTAAACGTGTTGAAGAGAACTTTGATTTTGTCTTTTCAACCTGAATAAACTTATCGAAAGTTGAGAAATTTGAGCATCCGCCTTGCTGGTTAATTATCCGTAGCTTATAGTAGCCAGTTTGGAATATGTTTTTTGAAATGAACGTTTGCTGGCTTCCGTTTCCTAATGTAGTGCCGTAAGCGTTTCCATTTTGATCGACAATTTCATATATGAAGCCCCGCTCAGTTGCAGGAATAGATATTATTATCTGCTCCGCCTTGCAGAGAACACTGTCGCTCACAAAAAATGGTACAGCCAAATTGGGAATCGGGGCTATGTTAATATTGGATTTGCTTGTATCAGATAATCCATATTCGTTACTAACAATATAAGTAATAACATGATCCCCGTGTTCGGTAATATTAATTGAAGAGGAGGCGCAGTTGGTTACTTTTAAAGTATTATCTATATACCATTTGCAAATAGTACCCGTTCCATGTATTCCATTAAGTACGGTAGGTTGTCCAAGACAGTTGCCTGTTACGTTGTTTTCGGCATAGGGTATTGTGGGGCCACCAAAATTAATAGTCATCATTAATATTCCACCTGGACCAATAGCGTATCCGGTATCGTATGGGGCTCTCTGTTTAAACCATATATTAGTAATTGGTTTTCGCAGACTTGTTGGCTGGTACTCAATTGCTTCGTTGTAAAGAGATGCCTGGGACTCGAGATGCACTTTGTATATCCCCTGGTTTGTACCAATATAACGATGGTTGCCATATAAACCGGAAGTCATTACAGTATACTGGATAGGAGCAGGGGATTTATATTTGTCAATACTGTCAATCGAGAAGTTAGTACTAGGAGTTGCTATCCGGTACAGCATTGTATCGTTAACAAGCAAATCGGTATTGTTACGGGCAGAAGTAGCGCTCTTGATATTTCTTCCTGTATGTTTTATACTGGTCAGAGCAAAACTATAATCTCCATTACCTGTAAATACCGTACTGTCTGAAATAATCCCTGTGCCGTTAATGCCTTCCCCATTTGCCCTTGGATATATCTGCAGAAGATCAGGTCTGCCCACAAAAAGATGGGAATTGACTGTTAAAATACCATTGTTGAGCGAATAGGATACAAAAAGCCCCTGGTTGCCAACAGCGTGAACATATCCCTGGCTATTTTGTATACCTGTCACATGGATGTCATTTAAATGGGTTCCTATTTCGCCAGTATATACATAGGAATATGATAGGGTAAGAGGGTTGAAACGAATTATTACAGCTTTGTCATTAACAGTATCATTGCCAGATATATAAAAGTCGGTTGATTTTTCGTTAAATGCTAGCTGATTAAACCGGATCATTTCAAAGCGGCTACTATCTGCACTATTTCCCTGGACATGAAATTTATTCCAACCCGTTGGATTTTCAATTCCTGTAGTTGTATAGTATAATCCATTTCTGGCGGTAATAACTCCGACATTACCAAATACGCGAATGTCAAGCAGGTCATCGCTAATATTATTGGGATAAATTTTCCATCCTACGTAAGGTGTGGGTGGGGGTGGCGGAGGCTCGGGTAATCTAAAGTACTGATACTTTGTCAATGAGCCTTCCGAGATGCCATTTGAAACTACGAGACGAATACTGTCTGCCCGGTTAGAAATTAAATGTGTATAACTGGTGTTATAAGAAGTGCTGATAAGGGTATCGTTCCTATACCATCGATATTGATACCCCGGTTTTGAAAAATTGATAAGATGCACCTGGTTTGTCTGAAAAAGACCAGTCGTATCTATTTTGAAAAAAGCACCTGGTATCGGCTCACCCCCTCTGTTTGTACTAAGTTCAATAAAACCATGTCCACCACCAACCCAAAACTGATTGGCATCCCATATCTGCAAATCAATGTGACTAAAGTTTGCGTATTCAAAAGCATTATCGCGGGGAAGAATTTGCCATATTTTTCCGGAGTCAGAGGTCAGATAAGTGTCATAAAACCCTCCTGAAGAAACACCAGTGCTATCATTGATAAATTTAATAATCGGCAAACCAATTGAAGTATGAATAGTATCATTCATCAATTTCCATGAACTTCCCCCGTTGCTTGTGTAGTATAAACCATTGTGGCTATTGGCCGAAGTACTTAGCCAGCCCTTCTGGGCGGTTAGAAAACTAATGGAGATCAAATGATTGCGTGGGGTAGCGATACTCTGCCAGGAAGAACCGCCGTTGGTCGACTTAATTAATCGGGAAGATCCATAGATATTTGACAGAGCATAAACTGTATTAGCATCTTTGACTTCAAGCTGACTATATAACTGGTCAGGTTCAAACCTAACTACTGTCCAGGAAATACCCCCATCGGTTGTTTTTAGAATCCTTCCGGGATCAGCCGCATAACCAATCACACCATTAGGGGCAAAGGTCATTTCCTTTATTCCAATACTAAGAGAATTCGGCAAGGCTTGGGAGTGATAAACTAACTTCCAGGTATTCCCTCCATTGGTCGAACGCAAAATTGCGGGAATAAATCCATAATTGCCATATACTATAACATTATCCTGATTAAATGCTTTTACTCCATTTATATAAAACCCAAAAGTGAAATTGACTGAATAATTTCCAAAATCTACATTGAAAATAGTAATAGGCTTTTTGATGAACGTTCGCCCGCTGTCTTGTGTAAAAGCAATATCATAGGAAAAAGCCACGTATCCCTCAGCTGCTGAATAAAAACTGAATTTTTCAACATGATTGGATGAAGTCTGTTCAGTATGAATCGCACGTAATTGGGCGCGTATAGGGCTTAATGCAGTATAGCCCAAAAGCAGGCTTAAGAGAATGAATTTTAGTAACCAAATATGAGCTATTCTAAGCGTAAACAATAACTGGAAAAATGACATATGACGCTGATTACTGCAATAATACATTTTTTTTAATATATTATTGTCTACAACAAGGACGGGACATGCTGAAAATAGCCAAATAAACAAGCCTTTAGCTGAACAAGAACGCCAGATCTTCCTCTGTCAGGTTTTGTACAAATCCTGCATCATCGCCCGTAATGAGTTCATGCGACAGTTGGGCTTTTCGCTCCTGCAGCGTGAGGATTTTTTCCTCAATACTATTGCGGCAAAGCATACGGTAGGCAAATACGTTTTTGGTCTGCCCGATACGGTGTGTACGGTCAATGGCCTGTTGCTCCACAGCACGGTTCCACCAGGGGTCAAAGAGAAATACATAATCGGCCGCGGTAAGATTGAGACCGGCATTACCCGCTTTTAGACTCAATAGGAATACACGGGGAGAATCCGGATCATTATTAAACTGGTTCACCTGTTGCTGGCGCAGTTCCGGTGCAGTGCTGCCATCGAGGCGGAAACTGCGGATGCCTGCCTGCGTAAGGTCGCGTTCCAGCAGGTCGAGCATGGACGTAAATTGGGAGAAGACGAGCGCACGGGTCGTGAGGGTGATATTTTTCAGCTCTTCGATCAGTACCTGTGTTTTTACAGACTCGTAGGTAAACAGGTCTTCGCCTTTTACCAGCTCGCAGGAGTTGCAGGCCTGCCTCAGTTTCATGATGCCATGCAGCACAGACAATTTCCCGGATGCAAGTCCTTTGGTGCTGATCTCGATAAAAAGGTTGGAGCGGATATTTTCCTTAATAGAATCATAAGCCTCCCGCTGATCAGCACCCATCTCGCACCAGAGTATGGATTCCATTTTTTCGGGCAGGTCCGGGGCGACCTGTTCCTTGGTACGGCGCAGGATAAACGGAGCCGTGAGCTGTTGCAGCGATTTTATTTTTTCCGCATCATTATTGCGGTCAATTGGATCTGCATATTCGCGCTTGAAAAATTCGCGGCTGCCCAGCATTTCAGGCAGCATGAATTCAAACTGGCCATACAGATCAAATGTGTTGTTCATCACCGGTGTACCACTTAGTGCAATACGTGTGGCTGCGGATAAAGAGTAAATGGCTTTGGCCGTCAGCGATGCCGGGTTTTTGATCGTATGGCTTTCATCGGCCACGATAGTATCGAAATGAATACGGCTGAGCGGTCCCATATCACTGCGCAATGTGCCATAGCTGGTGATAAGGATACGGCCGCCCGGCTCATTGAGCAACTCCTGCTGGCGTGCAGGACCATGATAGATCAGTACCGGCAGAGTGGGGGCAAAACGGCTGAGCTCCTGCTGCCAGTTATATAAAAGGGAAGAAGGGCATACTACCAGGTGACGTGCCTCGGGTACGGCATCCATACGGCTGGCCAGAAAACAAATGGTCTGAAGGGTTTTGCCCAATCCCATATCATCTGCCAGGCAACCGCCTGCACCGGCTTCGGCCAGCAGGCGCATCCATTCATATCCTTTTTGCTGATAGGGGCGAAGCGCTTCTACTTTGATACCGGCAGGCAGTGTATAAAGTGAACCACCGTCGGGCTGCTGCCATTTCTTCCAGCGTTTCCACCAATCGTCTTTCAATACCTGTTGCCGCTGATCCAGTTCACCACCCAGCATGATCCATTTACCGATCCGTACCTGTTGTTTCTGGATCTTACCATGTTTGATCAATGGGCCATACTGTGCCATCCAGTCATCGGGGATAATGCCCAGGCTGCCGTCTTTGAGCAGTACAGCTTTCTGACCGGCCCACAATATCTTCTGTAGTTCGTTGAGCGAAACTTTTTCCTTACCAAAATGTACATGGACTGTAAGCACCAGCAGATCCTGCTGTTCTTCCTGTACTTCTACCCCGGTAGCAATTTTTTCGGAAGTATAACGGAAATGGCGCAGCATATCCATGCCCGCCACTTCAATACTCATATCCAGCAGCTGATGATACACGCGGGCAAACCATTGTTTTTTCTGTGCATCGGCAAAGGAGAGATAGAAATAACCATTCAGTTGCCGGGGGAAATTGGGATGCAGCGACTCCAGGTGCTGGCGCAGCATATTTTCAGCTTCTTCATCGCGCAGCAGCGTATAGGTCTTTCCCTGTTGCTGTATCTCGGCACTGGGTTGATAGTTGCCATCGATGATAAATCCATCGTATGACCATTGCGGCGTGAGCACGAGAAAACTGTTACTGATCTCACTCAGCATTACCCGGGGTATAGGTTTGCTTTGCAGCTCTTCGTTATCCATGAGTTGCCGCGTATCGACCGGATAGTCTCCCTGTAGACGCGCCAGTATCTCTGCAATAAATCCTTCGCGGTCGGCCGGAAAACTTTGCTGGCTGAGCCATTCGAGGGTCTGCACATCTTTCCAGGTGAGCAGAAAGTATTCATTCCGGCTTTCGAGCAGGAACTGGGTTCGCCCAAAGCTGTTTAAAGGATATACACTGCCATTGATATCAATCTGGCAGTACAATGCAGGATGCCCGTTTTCCATCCGTGCTTCAAAACGAAGGGAAGGACGGAAGACGCTAAAGCTGCAGGGAGATGTTTTGAAATTACCATTCTCCTGTTTCACCTTATGGTGCCACTTGACCAGGTCAAAAAAAGGCTTCAGCTGCAATACCTGTTCGTGCAGCTTGCGCAGGATGGCTTTTTTACGAAACGCCTGCTTTTCTTCTTCTGGCGTATCAGCAGCTTCTGCTTTGCTGATAGCCTGGCGTATGGTAAGAAGGGAAGCCTTGCTGAAGTGGGAGAGACTGTCGCGCGCGGGTTTGGGCAGGTCGGCAAAATGTTTCCTGATCTCGCCGGCATCCAGCTCGCGGTTGTCGAGCATGATCCCCTTTGCACTTTTTTCTATGTGCAGGGATTCTATAAAAAGAAAGTCAGTATTCAGGCGGTTGGGGGTCAGCAACAGAATCATACCGGATCAAAAAAGGAGGCAAATATAAGCTGCCCGGCTTAAGTACTGCCGGATAAGATTTTTTTTAAAAGGCTGATGACCATTGCAGCATCTCTCCGATATAATGGCAGAGAACGGTACCAGGCCGGGGAAGGCCTGATCAGGTGCCGGTATAAACCACGCATTTATGAAAAAAAGAGCTCATTTATTCATGATTGGCCTGCTGGCAATCGTATCACTGGTAAGCTGTTCAAAAAGTAAAGACAAGCCTGATCCCGATCCGGGAGGGCCCGGTGACCAGGTAGCTATTCCTGCTATTGATAATGCGGTCACCACTTTTATGACCACGTACCAGATTCCCGGCGTATCTATTGCCATTACCAGAAACGGAAAACTGGTTTACCTGAAATCATATGGAAAGATCAGTGCAACAGACAATACCCCGGTAACGGATAATAGCCTGTATCGGATAGCGAGTGTTTCAAAACCTGTCACTGCCGTCGGTATTATGAAATTGCTGGAGGCCAATAAGCTCACACTTGATTCCAAAGTGTTTGGCACCGGCAGCATTTTCGGCAACGATTATCCGACCACTCAGCTGGCCAACCTGTCTGATATAACAGTGCGGCATTTACTGCATCATACGGTAGGAGTATGGGGAAATGACGGGAATGATCCCATGTTTAAAAATCCTGCCATGGATCATGCGCAACTGATCAAATGGACGCTCGACAATTATCCGGCCACTACGGGGCGGGGTACTTACCGGTATTCCAATTTCGGCTATTGCCTGCTGGGTCGCATTATTGAAAAATTGTCGGGCAAAACCTATGAGCAGTTTATTAAAGATGAAGTACTGACCCCCTGCGGTATCAGCACGATGGCTATTGCCGGCAATACGGTCAGCGATCGCAAACCCAATGAGGTATTTTATACCGGCCAGAGCGGCTATTCACCCTATTCTTATAATATTCCACGTATGGATTCGCACGGTGGCTGGATCGCCAGTGCCAAAGACCTGGCTAAGTTTATGATCCGTGTCGACGGATTCAGCAATAAACCTGATATTCTGAAACCGGCTACCATTACTGCTATGACCACGCCATCCGTACCCTCTTCCAATTATGCTGCCGGCTGGGGCGTCAACAGTGCCAATCACTGGTGGCATACCGGATCGCTGCCCGGCACAGCTACAGAAATTATCAGAGCCAGCTCGGGTTTTAGTTGGGTGATCCTTTGCAATTCCCGCAGCTACTCTTCCAGCTTTGATGGAGCGCTGGATGGACTGCTCTGGCCCGCTGTTCAGAATGCCGGCACTCCCTGGCAGGATATTGATCAGTTTTGAGTTCGTAAGCGTCAATTAGGTATATCTCCAGGGGCGGCCTTTTCCAGGGTTGCCCCTTTTTGATTCGTAGCCTGTCTGCGTGCATTTTCGGGACACTGCACAAACCTTCTTAACTTGCAGCCAATTTAGTCCTTCATGCACTATTTTATCACCGGTGGCGCTGGATTTATTGGCAGCAACCTCATTGCGGAACTATTACGCAGGGAGCCGGACGCATCCATTACCTGTGTCGACAATTTTGATCCCTTTTATTCGCCTGCTATTAAGGATTTTAATATCCGGGAATTCAAATCTCTCCCCAATTTCCGGTTTCTGAGTACCGACCTGGCCAAAACCCCCGCGACCAGGCTGACGGAACTTGTACCGGAACCGATCGATGTGATCGTACACCTGGCTGGTAAAGCCGGCGTGCGTCCCAGTATTCAGAACCCCGAGGCCTACCAGGAGGCCAATATCATAGGTCTGCAGCATACACTCGATTTTGCCCGTCAGAAAAACTGCAACCAGTTTGTGTTTGCATCCAGCAGCAGTGTGTACGGTGTAAACGATCATTTTCCCTGGAAGGAAGATGAACAGTTGTTGCCGATCAGCCCCTATGCCATGACCAAACTGGCGGGTGAAATGATGGGACACGTATATCATCAGTTGTATGGTATGCGATTTATTGCACTTCGTTTTTTTACGGTCTATGGTCCGGGCCAGCGTCCCGACCTCGCCATTCATAAATTTACCAGGGCTATATTGTCGGATAAACCAATCCCGGTATTTGGCAATGGCAGCACCAGCCGCGATTACACTTTTGTAGGAGACACCGTGCAGGGAATACTGGGCGCTATGCAATACAGCGGCTCCGGTTTTGAGATCATCAACCTGGGCAATCATTATACGGTGACCCTGCTTGAACTGATTGCTGCAATAGAAAATGTAATTGGTAAAAAGGCGATCATAGACTGGCAGCCCGACCAGCCCGGCGATGTGCCGCGCACTTTTGCCGATATCAGTAAGGCCCGTCAATTGCTGGGATACAATCCTTCGACCCGCCTGGAGCAGGGACTGCAGCGTTTTTATGAATGGTACAAAACCAACCAGTCGGTACTGGACTAAAACGGTCAGCCTTTTACAACAGGTATTTCTTCCTTATTGTGATATAAACGCCGAACGTTATAGGTCTTTTTGTTTTGCGATTCAAAATAGGTACGTACGTTGATGTCTGCAATGATACCGATGGTGATGAGTTGGATGCCACCCAGCAGCAGTATCATGCCCAGTATCAGCAGGGGGCGATTCCAGATATCATGCCCCATCAGTTTTATGATCAGCAGATAGAGATTGATCAGCAAACCTAATCCGAAGCTGATAAAACCGATTGTACCAAACAGGTGCATGGGTTTTTGCAGGTACTTTCTGAAAAAGACCATCAGTATCAGATCAGCCATCACTTTAAAAGTGCGGTTGATGCCGTATTTGCTTTTGCCAAACTGGCGGGCATGATGTTTTACATCCACCTGTGTGATGCGTGCTCCCTGCAGTTTGGCCAGTACGGGGATAAACCGGTGCAGCTCGCCGTACAGACCCAGTTCTTCGGCAATTTCCCGTTTGAAAACTTTGAGAGTGCATCCATAATCCTTAATATATACGCCGGTCATGCGGCGGATCAGTGCATTGGCAATACGGCTGGGTATTTTGCGGAGGATGAAACCATCTTTCCGGTTTTTGCGGTTACCGGCCACCACGTCCCAGTCTTCTCTTTTCAGCAGATCGAGCATGGAAGGGATATCGGTAGGATCGTTTTGCAGGTCACCATCGAGCAGGGCTACATAACGGCCGGTAGAGAAATCGATGCCGGCAGTCATAGCGGTACTCTGGCCGTAATTTTTGCGGAGCTCTATCAGCTTGATACGATCATCGGCATTGGCCAGTATTTCCGGAATGGTCCTGTCTGAAGAGCCATCATCAACCAGTATCACCTCATAATCAATGTCTGCCAGTGCTGCTCTTACAGTTGCCAGCAGGGGCTTTATATTTTCTTCCTCGTTCATCACCGTGATGATGACAGATAATTCCCGCATAGAATGAATTGTGGGGCAAAATTAAGTGTATAAAGTGTATAAAAAGTATAAAGGGTTTAAAGAGTAGAAGTTGCGATTACCCTTTAAACCCTTTATACTCATTAAACTCTTTAAACCAGTCCTGCCAGCTCCAGGCTTCTCTTCTTCAACTTCCTGATCTCTACGTCTTCTATTACCGGGTTGGGAGTGAGTATGAGCGAGGTATTGCCTTCGCGCCACCAGTTGCTTTTTTTCAGTTCGCTGAAAGCGATCACACCTATAAGATACTTGCGCTCTTCCTGTGCATGCCATTCTTCGATCCAGGCAAACTGGTCGCGGGGAATGAGGTCCAGGCTATCGAAGCTGACATATACACGCAGATACAGGTCATTGCTCAACTCGTGAGGTGTATGGTGATACAGCTTTTTGTACTCGTATTTGTATTGATAACGCAGGGCAGAAATATCGCTCAGCACGGCAGAGGCTGTCGGAAAGCTGCCTGCACCTTTGCCATAAAAGAATTGTTTGTCGGCAAATCCGCTTTCGATCACCACCCCATTGTATTCATTTTTTACAAAAGCCAGGTGATCATCGTGATTGACGAACTGAGGCAATACGAAGGCGGCTACTTTTCCGTCCTGCAGCTTCTGGGCCTGGGCTACGAGCTTGATCTGCTGGTTGCGTGCACGGGCCACTGCCGCATCGCCGGCCTGAATATTCTGAATACCGTTGAACAGGATATCTTCGGGCGCAGCTTTGATACCGTAGGCGTGCGTGAGCAGGAAGGTCCATTTATTGACAGCATCATAACCTTCCACATCCAGTTTGGGATTGCTTTCGGCAAAACCCAGTTGCTGGGCCAGTATCAGGGCCTGTTTGAAGTCGAGTCCTTCTTCAAACATTTTGGTAAGAATAAAATTGGTTGATCCGTTTACAATAGCCTTGATGGAATGCAGCAGGTCATTGTCATAGTATTCTTCCAGGTTGCGGATAACGGGGATGGAGGCGCAGGCGGCGGATTCATACAGCAGCGAGCGGCCGGTCTCCTGTTGCAACTGCAGCAGCGTATCCAGGTGTTCGGCGATCATTTTTTTGCTGGCGCTTACCACATCTTTTCCATTGCGCAGAGCGGTAGATACAATGGTGAATGCGGCATCCGCATCGTCAATTACTTCTACGATCACATTGATGGAGGGGTCTTCCAGCAATTCCTCTTTACTGGTAGTAAAAAGTTCGGCAGGTGCATTTCTTTTTTTCTCCGGATGCCGGATACAGACTTTTTTCAGCTCAGCTTTCAGGGAAGGTGTTTGCTGCAGCACTTTGTAGAGACCTTCGCCCACTACACCAAAACCGAATAATCCGATCGTTAACTGTTTATGTGTTTCCATTTTTGCGTTTATATAGTTGTTTTAGAGTAATCTTTTTTATATGCTTAACTGCGTGTGGCCACTTTCAGGGGGTTGGCTTTATGCTCCTGGATAAAGGCGCGCAGGGCTGATTCTATTTTATCATATTCCAGCAAAAAGCCATCATGGCCAAAATCGCTGGCAATGCTGAGCAGGCGTGAGCCCGCAATATGCCGGTGCAGGTATTCCTGTTCGGCAAAAGGATACAATACATCGGAGGTGATGCCGATGATTAGGCTATGTGCGGTGATCTTCTTCAGTGCTGCTTCCACGCTGCCGCGTCCACGACCTACATCGTGACTGTCCATGGCCTGTGTGAGGCGATAGTAGCTGACCACATTGAAGCGGTTTACCAGTTTGAGTCCCTGGTAACGCTGATAATTATCTGCGGCAAAAATGCTTTCCGGCTGCAGCGATACAAAAGCTTTGTCGCGTGGTTGCGTGATGCTGTATCCATTGTAATGCCGGTAAGAAAGCAGGGCAATGGAGCGGGCAGCTGCCAGGCCTTTCTGGCCGGCATCGGGCCGGTGCTGACGCCAGGTGCTGTCTGCTTCAATAGCCATCCGCTGTGAGGCATTGAAGGCAATACCCCAGGGAGAAAGTGCGGCATTGGTTACGATGGGCACAATGTATTCAAACAATTCAGGTTCTTCAATAGCCCATTCCAGCAGTTGCATACCGCCGGTGCTGCCACCAAGGCCTACCCATATTTTGCGGATGCCCAGGTGCTCTTTGAGCTGCTGGTACATACGCACCATATCACGTATGGTGAGTATGGGAAAATCATCGTAGTAAGGCTGACCGGTAGCCGGGTTGTTGCTCAGCGGAGAAATGCTGCCGTAAGGGCTGCCGGGTTTGTTGACACAGATAATGAAATGCTCGGTGGGGTCAAAAAACTTGCCATCACCGACGAGCCCCGGCCACCATTCTGCCGGGTTGCTGTTGGCGGTAAGCGCATGAAAGATCCAGATCACGTTGTCGGCTGCAGCATTGAGCTGTCCGTGCGTAGTATAGGCCAGGTGGTAACCCGGAAGGGTTACCCCTGACTCTGATACAAATGGTTTAGTTGATTGAAATAATGATGTCATTTTATCCTACCAGTTCTTTGGCGAACACTTTTTCGAATGCCTGTTCAAAATCTGCTTTGATATCTTCTATATGTTCAATACCCACACTGATGCGTACCTGGTTGGGTTGTACACCAGCGGCAACCTGTTCTTCTGCGCTTAATTGTTCATGCGTGGTAGAGGCGGGGTGGATGGCCAGTGTCTTGGCATCTCCTACATTGGCGAGATGACTCACCAGTTTGAGTGCGTCGATAAACTTGCGGGCATTTTCCTTATCACCTTTCACACCAAAGTTGAGCACACCGCCAAAGCCATTTTGCAGGTACTGTTTGGCCAGCGTATGGTAGGGGCTGCTTTTAAGTCCGGGATATTGTACAAAATCAACAGACGGATGCTGCTCCAGCCATTGTGCCAGGGCCAGCGTATTGTCGGCATGACGCTGTACACGCAGGCTCAGCGTTTCAATACCCTGCAGCAGCAGGAAGGAGTTGAATGGGCTGAGAGAGGAGCCAAAATCGCGCAGACCTTCTACCCGCGCACGGATGGCAAAGGCGATATTGGGAAGGCCCAGCGGATTGTTGTCGCCAAAAACATCCCAGAATTTCAGGCCATGATAGCCTTCGCTGGGTTCGGTAAACTGCGGGAATTTGCCATTGCCCCAGTTGTAGTTGCCGGCGTCTACGATCACACCACCAATGCTGGTGCCATGACCGCCGATCCATTTAGTAGCGGAAGATACCACCACGTTGGCTCCATGCTCGATCGGGCGAAACAGGTAACCACCTGCACCAAAAGTATTGTCAACGATCAGTGGCAGGTCATACTCTTTTGCCAGGTCTGCAAACTTTTTGAAATCAGGGATATTCAGACGGGGGTTGCCAATAGTTTCCAGGTAAATGGCTTTCGTGTTTTTGTCGATATGCTTTACAAAGCTTTCTACATTGTCGCCATCGGCAAAGCGGGCTTCAACACCCAGGCGTTTGAAGGCTACTTTAAACTGGTTGTAAGTACCACCATAGAGATAAGTGGTGGTGACAAAGTTGTCGCCTGCCTGCAGGATATTGTTCAGGGCCAGAAACTGGGCTGCCTGACCGGACCCTGTAGCCAGTGCGGCCACACCGCCTTCCAGCGCAGCAATGCGCTGTTCAAATACATCGGTGGTGGGGTTCATGATGCGTGTATAGATATTGCCAAATTGTTTGAGTCCAAACAGGTTGGCAGCATGCTCGCTGCTATCAAAACCATACGAAGTGGTTTGATAAATGGGAACTGCCCGCGATTTTGTTGTGGGATCAATTTGCTGACCTGCATGCAGCTGCAGGGTCTCGAAGTGAAGCGTCTTGCTCATACTCAATTTTTTTTAACGGTTAAATGAAGTTTACAATGCTGAAAACAGAGCCGGAGGTACTACGGAGTAACTGTGGTTGACAGATAGTGTCAACAACAGCCTCCCGCAATGCAGGGACAACAACAGAAGAAGTAGTAAGTGTGTCCTTCCATGATGGTTGTAAGTACCCTATAAAGGTAGTGGACTTTTGTTTGTTTTCCGGTAAACCCATTTGTTAATTTATTTTAAGCCCAACCGGGCGTTTGTTTGGTTATACAGCTGCCAGCCGGCCGGCAGTCTGTTTGTATTTTGGTTGAATAATGACCAGATCCAGTGCCTGTTGCAGGTCAGCGATCAGGTCGGCCACTTCTTCCAGACCCACCGACAGGCGTATAAGGCTGTCGGCTACCCCCGATGCCTGACGGGTGGGAGCGGGAATGGATTTATGCGTCATGCTGGCCGGGTGGCAGAGCAGGCTTTTTACACCGCCCAGGCTTTCGGCCAGTTTGAATAGTTGTGTATGGGTGACCACTTCACTGGCGGCCTCTGCGCGGTCATCGCGCAGGGAAAAGGATACGATCCCGCCAAAACCCGAGGATTGCTGCCGGGCAATCTCATGATTCGGATGCTGCTTCAGACCAGGGTAATACACTTGTGCCACAGCGGGATGTTGCAGCAGAAACTCGGCGATCGCGGCAGCGTTGGCATTATGCTGGCGTACACGCAGATGCAGGGTTTCGATGCCGCGTATTACCAGCCAGCTGTCGAAGGGGCCGAGTATGGCGCCGGAGGCATTCTGAATGTATTTGATACGCTGACCCAGTTCTTCGCTACGTGTCACAACCAGCCCGGCTATCAGATCGCTATGCCCGCCCAGGTACTTGGTAGCAGAATGCACTACAATATCAGCTCCCAGCGAAAGAGGCTGTTGTAAGGCGGGTGTAGCAAAAGTGTTATCCACGCAAAGCCAACATCGGTTGTCGCGGGCTATGGCAGCGATAGCACGGATGTCGGAAATACGGAGTGTGGGATTGCTGGGCGTTTCGATCCAGATCAGTTTGGTTTGAGGCGTAAGGGCGCTGACCACTTCATTGATATCGGTGGTATCTACATAGCGCACGGTGACCCCGAATTTTTCATAGATGGTAGAAAAAAGACGGAAGGCACCGCCGTAGATATCGCGGCAGGCCAGGATCTCATCGCCCTGCTGCAGCAGTTTTACTACAGCATCGATAGCCGCCAGGCCACTGCCAAAGGCAATGCCGGTATGACCAGCTTCCAGTTGGGCGATCAGCTGCTCCAGTGTAGAGCGGGTAGGGTTGGCCGTGCGGGCATAGTCATACCCTTTGTTGATGCCGGGCGCTTCCTGCACAAAAGTGCTGGTCTGATAAATCGGTACGGCGATAGCGCCGGTCAGCGGATCCACAGGTATACTGTGAAGAAGCTGGGTTGCATTTGTACTCATTTGTTTAAACAGGTTGGTGCTATTGCAGGCAATAGCGGTTAATAATTGAATAGACAGGAGGATAACTGATCAGGAAGGGTGGAGAGCAGGCTTACCGGAGAGTGTAATGTTTACCTGGCAGGTATAAAACAAAACAGCTCATCCGATAAATCAGATGAGCTGTTGAATATGTTGAAGTACAATATGCAGAGCGTGAATCTGACTTATCTGCCCCATTGTGCAGGTATACCTGGTACAAATGGGATGGAATTGGCACCTTTCCTCTGGCTGGGCCAGCAGGGAGGTTGTCAAGGCTTCAACGGGCCATAACCCTCAGCCTTTCTTGATAAGTTATCCAAAGAACTGGTGCAAAGGTAATGGGAATATTCGATACGTGTACAAAAAAATATTTTCTGGTAAACAGATGTTAGTTCAGGTACAGAAAAAACACCGGACCTCTTAAAAGGTGAAAAAATCGTCATAACTTAATAGAGTTATGAATGATCGTGTGAATGAGGAAAGTGAAGAAAGGGTCGATCCTTTTGTTGCTGCTAAAAAGGAATTGCGGCGAATTAATAATCATTTTAATCTACGTCTTCGGGAGATACAATCCGGAGAAAATTCCAATTACAGTCCCCTGTCTTTAGGCAGACCAGGTAGAGTTTTACTCGATTGCGGTATGCCTGATCTTCCTATTGAGATGGCAGTGACCAGATTAGTTGACAAAAAGCTGCAAAAGACACATCCTTTTTCGCTGGTAGCTCTTGTTAATATGCCCGAAGAATTGCATGATCCTATAATGATTTTTCAGAGTAAAACGCGTGGAGATTCGAAGGCCATTTTAACCTCTCTTGAGCATAACGCTATCAATATTTTAATAGCAATTGAGCTAAACAGGGAAAAACCGGATAAACAATTTAATAGTATTCGGAGTGTTTATCCGAAAGATAATTTCAGGGATATACTACGATGGATCGTTGAAGATGGTTTACTGGAATATGCACACAAAGAAAAAGCCCTCAAGTGGCTGGGTAAACAGCAGTCCTATTCCGCTGACGTTACCCGACTTCTTGAAGGCTGTGTAAAGGTAATACAAAATGGCGATTAAACAGATAAGATTGTAGGTATTCACTTAATTCGCTAAATACCAGTAATATTTATCGGATTAGGACACAAAAAAGAGGCTGCATTTACAGCCTCTCCAATGATCATTGGTGATACACTATGTTGATTACTGTTGTACAGGTACTGCTGCAGTGGTTTCAATCACTTTGCTACCAGTGTAGCGAACAGTTTTGATTTTTTCCACTTTGGCTACGGCTGGTTTTTTGCCTTTAGCTGTTTTAGCAGGTTTTGCGGCTTCTTCAGCTGCTTTTTCTTCAGTTGCCACTGCATCGGGTGTGAAAGCTACAGCAGGATCTTCTGCATTGTAAGTACAACCGATGCAAACACTGATGGTATTGGCATCGCGATCATAGATCAGTACACCTTCTGCCAGTTTTTTGGCATTTTCTTCTTCACCCAGCTTTTGTGCAGGGATTTTATAGATAGCGGGAGATTTGCGCAGGATGGCTTTGAAACGGCCTTCGGGCAAACCATCTACCCATACTATACCTTTACTGGTTTCATCGAGGCTAACCGTGATGGTGCTTGATGCGCCGTCTTTACCAGTCACCTCGTACTTGCCGATTGCAGGAAACACTTTCTCCGTGGTCAGTGCTTCGGGCATAGGCTGCATTTTATACGTCTCCGGCGTCCAGTTATTGTATTTGTCCTTGGTTTGGCTAGCGTCTGTTTTAGGAGCCGGGGCGGGTGTAGGTTCTGTTTGGGCGCTTGCGGAAGCCGCTATCAGCAAAAACGCTGCGCTGGCTATCAATGTGGTCTTTTTCATAAAGTTTGAGTTTAATAAGTTGATACCTGGTGTTTTGCTCCTATCCATTTAAATATTGTGCCAAAAATGGGTTTTGGTGGAAAAAAGGCTAAAAAAAGCCTGTTCGGGAGGCGGTCAGGGCCGGGTCCCCGGTTTAAAACCTGATTCTGGCCGGCGTCTAACTTTTTGCTAACCTGCTTGTTTTATCTTCGTTGCCCCGCATTTTTTATTCTAAAAAGCAGAACCGGACAAATGGCTGATCAGCAAAAAGAAGCGATTGATGTATTTGGTGCACGTGTGCACAACCTCAAGGATATCGATATTTCCATCCCCAAAAACCAGCTGGTGGTAATAACCGGCATAAGCGGGAGTGGTAAGTCAAGCCTGGCCTTTGATACCATCTATGCCGAAGGACAGCGACGCTATATGGAAACATTTGGCGCCTATGCCCGGCAGTTTATTGGTGATATGGAGCGTCCCGATGTAGATAAGATCACCGGACTTTCTCCCGTCATATCCATTGAGCAGAAGACGACCAATAAGAATCCCCGTTCTACGGTAGGCACCATTACCGAAGTATATGATTTCTTCCGCCTGCTGTATGCACGTATCGGTGAAGCCTATTCGTACAATACGGGTAAGAAAATGGTGAAATGGAGTGAAGATGAAATTGTAGCCAATATATACCAGCGTTTCGAAGGGCAACGCCTCAGCCTGCTGGCTCCCCTCATACGTGGCCGCAAGGGCCATTACCGCGAGTTATTCGAGGATGTGCGTAAAAAAGGATTTCTGAAAGTGAGAGTGGATGGAGAGGTGCTGGATATAACCGCCAAAATGCAGGTCGACCGTTACAAGATCCATGATATTGAGTTGGTGGTCGACCGCCTGCAGGTGACGGATGATATGCGGGCCCGTCTCAGCCAGAGTGTACAGCAAACGCTGCGTTTGGGAAAAGACCTGATGTTTGTACTCGTTGAACCAGGTACCGCTGCCGCCGAAAAGAAAACCACTAAAGCGGCCACTGGTAAAAAAGCAGCCGGACAGAGCGATCTGTTCCGGTCTGGCAAACCGTTGCTGGTACAATATTCCAAATTGCTGATGTGCGAAGACACAGGCATCAGTTATGAAGAGCCTTCGCCCAATGCATTTTCCTTCAACTCGCCTTATGGCGCCTGCCCGGTTTGTCGTGGCCTGGGTACCACCTTTCATGTAAATATGGAAGCGGTATTGCCTGATGCGGAACTCAGCATCAGCGAAGGTGGTATTGCCCCACTCGGAGAAGAACGGGAAGCCTATGTGTTTCGCCAGGCACAGGAACTGGCGCGTAAGCATAAGATCTCGCTCACCAAACCCATTAAGGATATTCCTGAAAAATCGCTCAATATCCTTTTATATGGCAACGAAGAAGGAACAGAGACAGAGATCGATTTTGAAAATATGAAGTTTGATCCGCAGGCTCCTTATGAAGGGATTGTGAATATGCTGAAGCGATGGTTCAACAACGGCTACAGCGAAGGATTGCGTGACTGGGCGGAGGGATATATGCAACTCAAGCCCTGCGAAAGCTGCGAAGGTATGCGGCTTAAAAAGGAAAGTCTCTGGTTTAAAATAGATGACCGCAATATTGCTGAGCTCAGCAACATGAATCTCGATAACCTGGCCGCCTGGCTCGATGGACTGGAACTGCGTATTGACAATAAACGTAAAACCATCTCGCGCGATATCCTGAAAGAGATCAGGGAGCGGCTTCAGTTCTTGCTCGATGTGGGATTGACCTATCTCACCCTTAACCGCTCTTCCAAAAGTCTGAGTGGCGGAGAGTCGCAGCGTATCAGGCTGGCCACACAGATCGGTTCGCAGTTGCAGGGTATTACCTATATCCTGGATGAACCTTCCATTGGTCTGCATCAGCGCGACAACCATCGGCTGATCGAAGCATTAAAACACCTGCGCGATATTGGCAACAGTGTGCTGGTGGTAGAGCATGATAAGGATATCATGATGGCAGCCGATCACCTGATCGATATCGGCCCACGGGCCGGCTATCATGGCGGCCGTGTAGTGGCACAGGGTGCTCCCAACGATCTGTTGCGCCTGGATACACTTACCTCCGGCTATCTCAACGGACACCATCGTATAGAAGTACCGGCAGAACGCCGCAAAGGAAATGGAAAATTTCTGGAACTGAAAGGTGCCAGAGGAAACAACCTGCGCAATGTGGATGTAAAACTTCCGCTCGGCAAATTCATCGTGGTATCTGGCGTAAGTGGCAGCGGTAAATCCACGCTCATCAACGAAACACTGTATCCGATTTTATCCACGCATGCATATGGCTCACGGGTGAGCCCGCTCGAATATAAAAGCATCAAAGGGCTGGATCATGTTGACAAGGTGATCGAGATAGATCAGTCGCCTATTGGCCGTACCCCACGCAGCAACCCGGCTACGTACTGCGGTTTTTTTACCGAAATAAGAACACTGTTTGCTTCGATACCCGAAGCCAAGATAAGAGGTTATAATGCAGGGCGCTTTTCATTCAACGTAAAAAGTGGTCGTTGCGAAGTATGTGAAGGTGGTGGCATGCGGGTGATTGAAATGAATTTCCTGCCCGATGTATATGTGCATTGTGAAAAATGTAATGGCAAACGGTATAACCGCGAAACACTCGAGATACGTTACAAAGGCAAGTCCATAGCAGATGTGCTGGCTATGACGGTAGAAGAAGCTGTGGAATTTTTTCAGGCCGTGCCTTATATCTATCGTAAGATCAAAGTGCTGGAAGAAGTGGGATTGGGGTATATCACTTTGGGACAATCAGCCGTAACACTGAGTGGGGGAGAGGCGCAGCGTGTAAAACTCTCGACCGAATTAGGCAAAAGAGATACCGGTAAAACATTTTATATACTCGATGAACCTACGACTGGTTTACATTTTGAAGATATCCGTCACCTGCTCGATGTATTGAATAAACTCGTTGACCGCGGCAATACCGTACTGGTGATCGAGCATAATATGGATGTCATCAAAGTAGCCGATCATGTAATTGACCTGGGACCCGAAGGTGGCGATGGCGGCGGCCGCATTCTCTTTGAAGGCACGCCCGAAGAGTTAGTGAAGAATAAAGAAAGTCATACGGCGCAGTTTCTTAAAGCTGAATTATAAGAAGTTTAAAGGTTTAAAAGTATAAAAGCTGTGTTAAACACCTTTATACTTTTAAACCCTTATACTTGAAAAAACAAGCCCAGCCATTTCTGGCCAGGCTTTCTTACATGAGCAAAAACCAACATCAGGATGTAAGATTGTAGTAATAAGTATTAAGTTGTAAGTTTTAGGTGAGGATAGGTAAATGGTTAAGGGGATGATCTCATGTCATTACTCATAACTTAAAACTTATTACTTACAACTTATACAATCGGATTGGCCGAAGCATTGCCGGTAGTTGCTGCGGGGGTGGACGGAGGTGGTGGCGTATTTAGTTTATCCAGTAATCCCGATACCCAGGCCAGGCCGATGGCGCCGGCTGCCAGTGTAGACCAGAGGCCGATACCCGCGGATGCAGAGTAACTGATACCATATTGTTGCTGGTAGAGCTGGGCGGCATCTTTGCCTACAGAGCTCAGGCGGAAATAATAGATGAGAGCACCGGCTGCAATAGCCAGGAATGCTGCCAGTACAATGTTTTTCCCGTTACGGTCATAATCTTTTGTCCTGTCTCCCGTCATCAGTGTAGCCAGTACAACTACAATAACACCTACCAGCGATAACCATCCCCAGCTGTTGAACCCGTTTTGTGTGCTGGCGGGCATGGCATTCATCATCTGCATTTGCCCCATCTGACCCATCTGTCCCATTTGGCCAAATCCACCGCCGCCCATCTGGTTCATGGCCTGACCACCTACTTTTTCGATAGTCCAGGTAAGGAAGAGGCCGATGAGAGCAATGCCTGCTTCGGCCAGGGCAAATAGTTTTACTCTGTGAAGATTAAAATTTTGCATCTGTTGGTTTTTAAGTGTGGTGCCTACTCGTAAGGCTTTTCGGCAAAAGGCCCCGGCATAGCCGGATATGCGGGTAAGGGTTAGTTGGATGATTGATTGCCGGATGTGGGCGGTGATTGCAGCTTGATAACACCAGTGACCCATAGCAGGCCGATGATGCCGGCAATAATGCAGAACCATACGCCGATGCCCGATTTGATGCCCATGCCCATACGGCCTCCTCCGGAGAGCTGCATGAAAGAAATAAGTGCACCCAGTGCTATAGCGCCAAAGGCACCAATGGCCAGGTAGCGCATATTCTGGTCATAATCTTTTGTCTTATCGCCCGCCAGGGATGATACGAGTACGGCAATAAGACCAAAAAGGCTCAGGATCCCCCAGCCCTGAAAACCATTGCCCAGGGTATTGGAGCCAAAGCCACCCAGGTTTTGGGTAGCCCAGGGCAGGATCATGCCTACCAGGGCTACAGCGCCAAGGATCAGCGAGTACAGTTTCTGTTTGTGCAGATTAAAGCCTGTGGAAGATGTTGGTTGTTGTTCCATGATCAGGAGTTTGATGGATGAAAAACTATTTTGCTCAGATGTTGATGGCACAATATTATTCTCCTGATCAGGCTTGCTCAATACATAATTTGATGTATACCCGGGTCTGGTAATCAACCGGGGGAATAAAAAAGCCTCCAAACGGAGGCTTAAAATCAATTACCGGTTGGTCCGGATGGTGGAGGAGGTTTGGTCCCTTCAAGTTGCTCCGGTTTAAGTACATATACAATCACGGCGCCCCCCACACCGGCTATTATAGCCAGCCAGACCCCATAGGAAGCAAAATGCGTCTGACGCAGAAACTGAATCAAAGCAAAGAGACCGGCTCCCGCGAAACAGGCAGCTGCTATTAATTTGAACTGGTCTGAGTAAGGTTTAGATTTTTCCTTATCCAGGAAGGTGACTACTCCTGCAGCTATAAAGCCTAAAAGAGAAATAATACCAAGGTCACGTACACCGTTCACACTTTGTCCAAATCCCAGAATTGAAATTTTCCACCAGGGTAAGAACATTGCAATAATGCCTACCCCTGCTGCAATAAGGGCAAATAGCTTTTGCTTGTGAAAATTCATTTGTTCCATAAAAAATGTTGGTTTTGGTAAGGCCTACTCGTAGGTTTTTCGGCATACACCCCTGTAAAAAGGGATACAGGTTCCCGCTCATGTAATGAATGGCAGGGAACTAATATAATGTTCTTTTGGGAGAATTGGGTTGGTTGGGGGGGTGACTTCTGTACTTCTTTAGCACAGGAAAGCCCGTAATGTAGGGCAGGAAGTGATTGAAAAGATGTGGAATCAGAGCGGGTTTTTCACACCGGATACCGGATCAGATCAATTTCCCTGCCTTACGGGATCTTAGTTATGGTAATAAAAAGAGCTCGGAACAGAGAGTATAAAAAAAAGTCCGGTAAGCATTGACAGATAGTGTTTAATAAGATGATTACTAAATGAGAGTACCAATAGAGAACGGATCAGGTTTGATCAACCAGGGTATCAGATCCTATTAAGCTCTCTGTCGCTTACCGGAACTATTTTAAGCTATTCGAAAGAACTGTTTAGCGAATTTCAAACTGGCCGGAGGCCGTTTCTTCATCGCCGGCAAACACGTGATATACATATTTGCCGCGTTTCAGGCTTACCAGGCGTTCATGATCGCCTGCTTCCATTTTGTAATGCTGGATCAGGGTGCCCTGGAGATCAAAGACAAAGAAGTCGATTTCTTTGCTGTTATTCTCTTTGGCCACTACGTGCATGACCCGTTTCAACACATCGGGGTAGATTTTTACCGCATGGTTGTTGCGTGATGAGCGGTTACTCCTGCTTTTTTCAGCAGCAGTGGTCTTGCTCCCATCGGTGGTGTCACCGGTGGCTGGCCGTTTACCTGCACTGGCAATAAGGGTGGTGCCAGGGGCTACAGACAGCAGGCTGAAGCAGACGCCCGCGATCAGCGGTTTTTTTAGATTCAGTTTCATTAGGGTTCGGTTGTATGGTATGGGCCTGATATGTCTATTGATTAATAGAATACCGGGCAACGCATTTGACGGCGGCTCCATTTGTCCTCGGCACTGCTAAGGCGCCATCCAAAGCGGACAAAAGTTGAAAAGAACGCATCATTCTCCGTGGGATCTCCACGCTGGAATGTCTGAATGTTGCCGGGGTTACTCACCGCGGACTGATAAGTACCTCTGTAATACAGCCGGCGGGCTTTAGCCGCATCACCTGCAGAAAGGTACTGGTTGAAGTGTACAGGATCAATATAGCCTGTGCTCACATCATCGATGTAGTCGGTGAAAGTCTGACGGTGCAGTATTTCAAGACCTACATACATATTGTCTTTCAGGTAGTATTTGAAACCGAAACCCATCGGTATTTCGGCCTGTATCAGTTTATATTCCTTACGGGTCGGATATTCTGCCATACCCTGTCCTTCGAGACGCAGTGGTTTCAGTTTTACCCATTCGCCATTTACGTCCTGTGCCTTGGGATTGAAACGGAACATACCGGCACCGATCACACCATAGGGGCGGAATTTGCCGATGAGACCATCATATTGTTCAAAGAACACAGTCGGATAAATTTCCGCAGCCACATAAGCTTCTGTGACAGATGATTTAAAGCTAAGGTTGCGCTGCAGGCGGTCTACTTCATCACCACCTTTGTTGGGGGCTTCCGCATCGCTGGCCGCAATAGTTCCCTGGTTTAGGGCTACGCGAAAACCCAGCCATTCAGACGGGTAGTAAGTTCCATAAATGCTGAGACCAAACTTTGTCATAGGAAAATCCAGGTCTTTGATGAACGGGCGGCCGATACCGGCTGATCCACCCAGGTCACCTAAAAAGAACATGGGGCCAATGCCAAAGCTGACTTCATATTTGCTGTTGCCCGCCGAAAGTGATTGCGCGGAGGCGCTGAACGGGACCATGTGCATTGAAAAAGTTGCAGCACATAGTACTGCAGCACGAAACAAGTTTCTCATAGATTCAGATTTCTGGTTAAATTCTGCTATTGGATTTCAGGGCCAAAATAGAGAAAGAAAAATATAGAAGTGAAATGATTGCGCCAGTTTTTTTTATTGTGCGCCTTTCTCTGCTTTTTTTACCTAGTGAAACTACGTTTTCGGCTCAGGAGCGGGTCATTTCAATATGATCGATGCCATCTTCATCATATATATCACTGCTTTGTACAAAGCCCAGTGATTCATAAAACTGTTTGAGATACAGTTGTGCGCCAATGCGTATTGGCTGTACGCCATATAATGTTTCAACAGCCCGGATGCTCTGTTGCATCAGGCTGCGGCCGAGACCCAGTCCACGTGCCAGCGAAGCAGTGGCTACACGGCCTATAGAAGGTTGGGGATAGGAAATGCCCGGAGGCACCAGGCGGGTAACTGCGATAAGCCGGCCATTGGCAAAACCCATGAGGTGATGACAGACCTGGTCTTTATCATCCATATCCTGAAACACACAATTCTGCTCTACTACAAATACCGCACTGCGCAATTGCAGGATCGCATACAGCTCATAGGGACTGAGCTGGTCAAAATGTTTTATGTTCCAGGTTATTTCCATGGTGGGGATCAGCGGCCTTCCGGTAAAGGTACAACAGGCAGGCTTTCATTCCCTGTATTACTTACTGCCTGTACGGCAAAGAAATAATTGTCTTTGGAAAGTGGCAGGTCGATCGTATTGTCGGTCGTAAAATATTTTTTCTGCCACACCGGGCTGGTGGTTTCGCGTACCAGTACATAATAACCACTCGTTTTTCCCTGTACAGGCACCTTCCATTTTAACACGGAATGGTTGGTAAGCCGGCGTGTTTCAATGCGCACGTCAACAGGCATGCCGGGGGCTTTGGCCAGGTTAGCCAGGTTGACCAGGTTCATTGCCGTGTTTTTACGGAGGTATTCAAAATCCATGAATTCGGGCAGGTCACCATATTGTACCCCATTTTCTACCCGCACATCCTGGTGCTGGTGCAAATAGTTTTCATTCATTTCAGTAATTCGCACTGCAGCAAACCCACGTTGTACAAATGGACTGTGATCGCCTCCCCGCAGAAAACGGTCATTGCGGTAGATCATGACAACCTGCAGGTTGTCTACATACCGCTCACCTGTTTCCTTTACATAACGCGCCAGCTGGCGTGAGCGTCCGTCATTTTCGAGGCCCAGGTTGCGGATCTGTGCCGCGAGGCGCCCGGTATCGAGCACAGAAAAAGCTTCACTGAATACCCGTACCTGTGTATTGTTGATAATGCCTGTTTCACTGCTGTTGTTGCTGCCAACAATATCGTTGTTGAGCACAGCTTCTATTGACCAGGATTCGCGACGGGCTTTTTCTGCCATGAAGTTGGCGCCCAGCAATCCCTGCTCCTCACCACTGAAGGCAACAAAGACAATGGTAGCCGGAAAAGATCCACGACTGAGTATGCGCGCCGATTCCAGTACAGCTGCCACACCACTTGCGTCATCATTGGCGCCGGGGGCATCGCCGGTACGGTCCATCACACTCGTACGCATATTGTCGAGGTGTGCGCTGATAATGAAAATACGTTTGTCGTTGGAGTCAGTGCCTTTTAATGTGGCTACCACATTGCCCAGCACCGTGGGCTTGTCTACACGACGGCCATCTGCTGCCAGAGTAGTAGTATCGATAAAGGCCGAAAGCCGGCCACCCGATTGTGGTATATAACTGAGAAAACGCTGTAGTACCCAGTTGCGTGCAGCACCGATACCTCTTTTGGGATCGGTTTGTGTGCTGAGCGTATTGCGTGTGCCCATGGCTACCAGGCTGCGTACATAAGAAGAAAGGGAATCGGCAGAAACCTGGCTTACCATACCCGCAATCTGCGGGTCACGCTGAATGATGGTCTGGGCATGAAGGCCTGCACCCAGCAAAAGGGTCAATCCAAAGAACAACGTTTTTCTCATTTGTGAAGATTTCGGAAGACGAATAAAGGTCAAATCTAATGTGCTATTGTGAAAATGTGCTGATGTGCTAATTATTTTCTCATTTATTTTACTCATAACATTCTTATGACTGCCGGAATTAAATACAACCTTTTTTAGAACTACTGGATCGCACTCATGAAGATTGTACCAAAAACCATTAGCACATCGGCACATTTTCACATTAGTATATTAATACCTGTATTTTTCTTTCTACAGCGCCTTCAAATATTTTCTCATTTATTTTACTCACAACACTCTTATGACTACCGGAATTAAATACAACCTTTTTAGAACTACTGGATCGCACTCATGAAGAGTGTACCAAAAACCATTAGCACATCAGCACATTTTCACAATAGCACATTAGTATTTGTATTTCTCTTTCCACAGCGCCTTCAAATATTTTCTCAATTCCTCCTCACGGGCATTTTTGCCGGGGTCGTAAAATTTGGAGCCCGCAATTTCGGGTGGCAGGTATTCCTGGGGCGAAAAGTTGTTTTCGTAACTGTGCGAGTACTCATAGTTTTTGCCATATCCCAGGTTTTTCATCAGTTTGGTAGGCGCATTACGGATATGCAGGGGAACCGGCAGATCGCCGGCCTGGCGTACTACATTCAGTGCGGCATCGATAGCTACATAAGAGGCATTACTCTTAGGCGAGGCCGCCAGGTAAATAGCACATTGCGAAAGGATGATCCTCGATTCGGGATAGCCGATCTTGTTGACAGCTTCAAAACAGGTATTGGCCATGACCAGTGCGGTAGGATTGGCATTGCCAATATCTTCGCTGGCGAGTATAAGCAACCGGCGGGCAATGAATTTTACATCTTCACCACCCTCGATCATACGTGCCAGCCAGTATACCGCTGCATTGGGATCGCTGCCTCGGATCGATTTGATAAACGCAGAGATGATGTCGTAATGCTGCTCACCGCTTTTGTCGTACAGGGCGATCTTATTCTGCGCAATTTCCATGACCAGTGCATCGGTAATGATGACTTCCTGGCCACCATCACGACCGGCATCCACGACTATTTCAAACAGGTTGAGCAGTTTGCGGGCATCACCACCCGATATGCGGATCAGCGCAGCCGTCTCTGCAAGAGTAATGGTGAATTGTTTCAGTATCTCATCTTTTACCATGGCCATGTGCAGCAGTTTGACCAGGTCCGATTCATCCAGCGACTTCAGTACATAGACCTGGCAACGGCTCAGCAAGGCACTGTTGACTTCAAAGCTTGGGTTTTCGGTAGTGGCGCCGATCAGTGTCACGGTACCTTTTTCCACAGCTCCCAGCAGGGCATCCTGTTGTCCTTTATTGAAACGGTGTATCTCATCAATAAACAGCACGGCACCAGTCTGGTCTTTCGCTTCCTGGATCACTTCACGCACTTCTTTTACACCCGAGCTGATAGCGCTCAGCGTATAAAAAGGCACCTGCAAAGTGTGGGCGATGATATGTGCAATGGTTGTCTTGCCTGTACCCGGTGGTCCCCACAGGATCATAGAAGGGATACGTCCTTTTTCAATGGCTTTGCGCAATACACTTCCCTTACCGGTAAGATGTTGCTGTCCGGCCAGGTCATCGAGCGTCTGCGGTCTTATTCGTTCTGCCAAAGGAACCATAGCGTGCAAAGGTCGGAAAAATGTGCTAATGGGTTAATATGCTAATGTGCTAATTATTTTCTCATTTATTTTTATTACTCATACCATATTCGTATGGCTGCCAGAAATAAAATATTTTTTGCCCCTATAAAATCTCCTTCAACCATTAGCACATTAGCACATTAACCCATTAGCATTTTGCTATTGTTGTTGCTGCCCCGAAAAGCTCTCCAGGTAGTCCGGTGCGGGTGTGTCGGCTTCGAGAGTTTCCATGCGTACATTGTTGATCTCTTCGAAAGTGGCGCCATCCTCATAGCCTACCGATACATATACCGAAAGAGACTGACGGGCCGGCCCCTTGAATGTGCCTTTGATGGGCGAACAATCCCGGAAGTCGCGGCCTACAGCGAGTTTTACATGATGGTTGTTGACCCATACGTTGTTGGTAGGATCAATACCCGTCCAGCCATAACCAGGTATCCAGGCCTCTACCCAGGCATGCGTAGCGCCTTCGCCACGCATCCCGTTTTTGTTGGGACAGATATAACCGCTTACATAGCGGCAGGGGATGCCGGTATTGCGCAGCAGTTCCAGCATGAGGTGGGCAAAGTCCTGGCATACACCCGACTCCAGCTGCAGTATTTCCGCTACAGTGGTTTCTACATTGGTAATGCCTTTGATGTATTTGAATTGGGTAAAAATATAATTGGCACAGCGCTCCACGATCATAGAGACGGGCATTTCGGAAGTGGAGAAACGGGCGGCCAGGTTGCCCAGTTGTTCCCGCAGATCGATTTCAGTGACCTGCTTCAGCTCCAGCAAAGACAGGTTTTGTTTCATTTCTGCCTGCAGCTGTTCCAGTGTGCCCGGAGCTGTGATGGCTTCGCTGTTGCAACCCAGTGTGCGCACGATCAGCTTGCTTTCGATCATCAGTTCCCTGTGTGAGTCAAGCAGGTTGAACATGCCTGTACGGTTGCCCCAGTAATCGTTTATCAGCAATATTTCGGGAGAGCCGGTAATGTTGATCTCGTGGTACAGCGCTTCCTGTTCTTTGCAGGACAGGGGATAGATCCGGATCTCATTTACACTTTCCTTTACCGGGCGGTCATACTGATAGCGGGTAATGTGATGTATGTTGAAAACGGGCATTGGGCTTTGTTAGGCGTATGAAAAATAGATCCGGGTGAGTTGATCCGAGCATTCCACCAGGTCTTTGCGCAGCGAATATAGAAAATGTGGCAGACTCGCCTGTTGTACATGGCTGAGGTCGGTATATTCCAGCTGGCTGCAAAGCCGGCCGAAGGATTTCAGCAATTGTTCGCTGCCTTCCATGCGTGTATCAGCCGCTACTTCGTCGAGGTAGCGCCGCACACGCCGCAATGAATAAAGAAGCGAGCGGGGAAAATCCTTATTAAAAACCACATGGTCCACCACATTGAGGTTGTGCTGACCACGGGTATAGGTTTTAAGATAGAGTTCATAACCGGAGAGCGAAAGCAACAGGTTTTTCCAAAACAGCACATCCTGCTGTACATCGAGCTGGTGATCAATTTTGCCGAAATGAGCCAGGGTGGTGTCAATAGTGAGCAATGCCCGCTCAATAAATTTGCCGAGGCTCATAAAATTCCATCCCAGACCACGGGGCATGGTGCTGTCTGTAACGCCATAAAAAAGTGTATTGTTCTGGTCCAGCAGGTCAATGAGGTCCAGTGCACGTGAACCGGTCACCTGCTCAATCAGGTCGGGCTGATTCACGATATGGTAAAGTTGATTTACCTCTTCCCATACTTCCTTGGTGATATTATCCTGTACTCCGCGGGCATTTTCGCGGGCACGTGTTACCAGCACCCGGGCCGAGTTGAGGTTTTGTGTATCGGCCAGCAACCAGGTAAGTGCCGATGACAAGTCATCGCCTTTGGACAGTATCCGTTCGTCGTTGGTAGGAGAAGCCAGCACGATCAGGTCGCGCCAGTTGAAACTGGAATGAGAGCCGGCATCAAATGAAAGGATATAATTGGTGCGTACCATCCTGACCATGCAATCATTTCGTTCCATATAGCGCGACAGCCAGAATAATGAATCAGCAATCCTACTAAGCATGCAGTTGTTTTAGGTGTTCTTTCTAAAGTAATTGATTAAAGGTCTACTACCCAGGTGTCCTTGCTGCCACCTCCCTGCGAGGAGTTTACTACCAGCGACCCCTCCCGCAGCGCCACACGTGTCAGCCCTCCCGGTACTATGCGGATACCATTGGGGCCGCAGAGTGCATAAGGACGCAGGTCAACGTGTCTTGGCTGCAGTTTGCCATCGATAAAGCAGGGTACGGTAGACAGGCGGATGATCGGCTGTGCAATAAACTCACGTGGTGTTTCATTGATCGCCGCCATCACTTCTTCCAGTTCTTTTTCGGAAGCCTTATTGCCCATGACCATTCCATAACCACCCGATTGATTGGTTCGTTTGATGACCATGTTGCCGATATTATCAAACACGTACTGCCGGGCATCAGGATCTTCGAGTCCATAGGTAGGCACGTTGGGCAAAATGGTTTCTTCGTTGAGGTAGTAGCGGATCATATCCGGTACATAGGCGTATACGGCTTTATCATCGGCCACACCATTTCCCACCGCATTTACAATGGCGACATTCCCTTTGCGATAGGCACTCATAAGGCCCGGTACTCCCAATGCACTATCGGGACGAAAAACGAGCGGGTCGAGATAATCGTCATCGAGCCGGCGATAGATCACATGCACCTGTTGCAGGCCGGCAGTGGTCTTCATATATACCTTGTGATTATCTACCAGCAGATCGCGCCCTTCTACGAGTGGTATACCCATTTGCCGGGCCAGGAAGGTATGTTCAAAATAGGCAGAGTTGTATACGCCCGGTGTCAGCAACACGATGCCCGGGTTTGACAATTGCTGCGGAGCCAGGCTCCCCAGTATATCATGCAGCAGCAGCGGATAGTTATTGATCATGCGTGCCTTGCTGCTGGTAAGCATACCGGGGAAAATGCGTTTGGTGACTTCCCTGTTTTCCAGCATATATGATACGCCGGAAGGTGTGCGCAGGTTGTCTTCCAGGATGTAAAATGTGCCATCCTGCCCACGTATGAGGTCAATACCCGAAATATGTACATAGAGGTCGTGCGGCACTTTTATGCCAAAAACCTCGCGGGTAAAATGCGGGCAGGATGCGATCAGTTCGGCAGGAATGATCCCATCCTTTAAGATCTGCTGATCCGAATAAATATCTTTTAAAAAAAGATTCAATGCCTTGAGGCGTTGTGTGATGCCCCGTTGTATATGATCCCATTCCTGGCCGGTCAGTATCCGGGGAATGATATCAAAGGGAAATATCTTTTCAATACCAGCATCATCGCTGTATACGGTAAATGTGATACCCTGGTTCATAAACAACTCGCTGGCCAGCCGGTCTTTCTGCCGCAATAACTCTACAGGCATCTGGCTGAGCTCTTCAAACACTTTACCATATTGGTCCCGCACATGCTCCTGCAGGCACATCTCGTCCCAGATGCCAGGGTATTTCTGATAATTGTCAAATAATTGCTGACCGGTCATAGTTACTGATTGAAAAAATAAAAGGTTGCTTCACATTGGCATGTGAAAGCAACCGTATATTCGAATATAACGATTCTGATTCACATTTTATCCGATCTGGTAATTATTATAGAATGCAGGTAACGATATCAGGCATCGGATTTGCAAACAGGGGGTATGAAAAGGTTTTAGTATTTTGCCTCTAATAATGAGCATTGATGTTGTATAAGACTGGACGCAGAATAGGATGGCTGCTGTTGTGGCTGGGAATAGTGCCGGAAATGGCTGCACAGGCAATTTCGGCCGAGCAGAATTATGCATCCAACTCGCCTGGGGTGGTAATGGTGCAAACCGTATTTTCTGCCACCGTATATGTCAATAAAGTGGCCATGAATGAGCGGCGGTTTGAACAACTGGTAGATTCTGTCAAGCGCCTCGACAGCAGTGGCGAAATGCTTTCGGCCCCGGCCAAACTGGACCTGGTGGTAAAATCGCTGTACAATAATCCCACCCGCTATTTTTCTGCCACCACGGAATATTATCGTCAGCAGCATCGTATTTATGCTTCGGGTACCGGTTTTTTTGTAACCGGCGACGGCTACCTGGTTACCAATTGTCACATCATTGACCGCGATAGTCAGTTTGTACGGCGAAAATTCATTCAATCTACTTTTCAGGAAGTAACCGAAGCCAATATCAGGTCGCTGGAAAACTCCTGGCAAATGACGTTGACAGAAGACCAGCGCACACAGCTTGCCAATGCCTACAGCGTTATTTACTCGCAGGTATCATCCATGATCATCTTTGATCTTAAGCGGGAGATATATGCTCAGTTCAGGGTAGATGAAGAAGGTAAGGTGGTGACACGGCGTATGCCTGCCGCTGTAATTATCAAAGGGCGACCTATGCCTGGCAAGGATGTAGCCATTCTCAAAGTAGATAGTGTGCAGCAGATGCCCACGCTGGGACTGGCCAGAGATTCGCTCGTACGTATCGGCGAGCCGGTACTGGTATATGGCTATCCGGAACCCGTTACCTCCAATACCTATTTGGCACGCGAAACAAGTGTTGAACCATCGCTCACCGCGGGCGTAGTGAGCGCTATTAAAAAATCGATAGGGGGCTGGCCTGTCATACAGATGGATGCCGTGATCACTCATGGCAGCAGTGGCAGCCCGGTATGCAATAATCGCGGGCAGGTAATAGGGCTCGCTACATTCGGAAGTATTGATCAGGCAGCCAGCAACCTGGCCAGCGGATTCAACTTTTCCATTCCTTCCTTTATGATCCGCCAGTATCTCGATTCGGTAGAGGTGCAGGCTGCTATGAGCGATGCCACCCGTTCATTTAACCGTGGCCTGGATTATTTCTTCCGCGGGTTTTATAATAAGGCGCTCCGTCGCTTCGAAGTAGTGAAAAAACTGAATGAGCATTACCCTGAGCTGGGATATTACCTGCAGGAATGCCACAACCGTATTGATGCCGGGCAGGACAAGGAAGCCATGAACCGGAAAAATATGTTTCGTATGCTGGCTCTTCTGCTGATTGCAGGAGGGGTGATTGTGTTTTACAGGTGGAAGAGCAAAAAATAAGGTATAAAGGGTTTAAAGGGTATAAAAAGTTTAAAGGGATAGATATACTCCTTAAACTCTTTATACTCTTTAAACCCTTTATACTTTCACTTCGCTTCTTCAAACTCAAACTGCTTCCTGCTTCCCTGCAGATACAACTCTCTGCGCAGTACAAACAATCCATACAGTACCACAAACTGGCCTACCAGCAAGAATGTTGTGACCAGCAATGGCCAGGTAAATTTTATACCCAACTGCCAGACCTCTATGCCGGCAAATGAGGCCAGCGTGCTCAGCGATTTGTATTCAGATACGACAAATCCGAAAAAGGCAGCGAGAAAAAGAAAGTTGAGCAGGTAAAGCCGGTTGAAAGCCGATTTCTGTGATCCGCTTACGGGTGTGTGTGGATAATTGCGTTGCAGAATACTGAGGCCCAGCCATGCCAACCCAATTACCAGCAACCAGTGTATCACACCCAGGATAGAAAAAAAAGAGAATGTTTTCAGCATATCCACCAGCGCAGCCATTCCCATCACCAATGCACCTACTGCCTGTAGTGCGCAGAGTATTCTGAAAAGTTTCCATTGCAGGGGCATAAGCAGTGATTTGACAATAGATGAATGAGCATTAAAATTCCATAAAAAAAATCAATACCGGCCATGAAGCGGGCTTTCGCTACCAATAGCAGCAATCATCGCTTCCAGTTCTCTTCTTCTTTTATTCTTTAATTTTCTTAATACCATATACTGAATTATTGTATTCCACAACATCAGCAACGTATAAGCAGCATAGATTATCTGCCAAAGCACGTTTTCGCCGGAAGCTAAGTACGGATACCTGATAATGCGATATATAATATAAGCCAGCGAAACCAACAGCACAACCGTATACAGACTCATTATTACAAGAAATACAATATATGTAACGGTATTCTTTTTAGAAAGAGGAGTGAGTTTGGAAATTCTTAGTATACCCAGGATGGTAATAAAATTGGCGGCAATTATTAGTCCCATTACCACCAATGCTGCTATGGCATAAGGAGTATCTTCTGCAGTATCGACATTCTTTACTGTATCCATCAACCCAAAGCAAAACATCAGAAATGCCAGCAAAGCGGAGATGGCATGTGTAACAATAGCAATTTTCCACTTTGCCTGCATTATTCCTTATTTCAGGTTGAGCTGTATATGCAATTCCTCAAACTGCTTCTGGTCGATGGTAGCCGGTGCATCGAGCATCACATCGCGTCCGCTGTTGTTTTTGGGGAATGCAATAAAGTCGCGGATACTTTCGCTGCCACCCAGGATAGCGCAAAGGCGGTCAAATCCAAAGGCAATACCGCCATGAGGTGGTGCTCCGTATTCAAATGCTCCCAGCAGGAAACCAAATTTGTGTTGCTGCTCTTCTGCATCCATACCCAGTGCAGCAAACATTTTTTCCTGCAGCTCACGCTGGTAGATACGGATGGACCCGCCACCGATCTCATTTCCATTCAGCACCATATCATATGCATTGGCTTTAATGCCGGCATAAGGGTGATTGAGATATTCGGCAGCATTTTCAATCACGGGGCTATGCCCGATCATGGTGCTGATATCGCTCGGTTTGGGCGAGGTAAAAGGATGGTGCCGGGCTACCCAGCGGTTGCCTTCCTCATCGTATTCAAAAAGCGGGAAATCGAGCACCCACAGTAATTTATATTCATTGTCTTTGCGAAGACCGAGACGTTTGCCCATTTCGAGACGCAGTTCACTCATGGCTTTGCGGGTACGCTCCTCCGGGCCGGCCAGCAGCAATACCAGGTCGCCGGCTTTGGCGCCGGCAGCATCGGCAATGGCTTTCAGCCGCTCTTCGGCATAGAATTTATCTACACTGCTCTTATACGTACCATCGGCATTTACCTTGATAAATACCAGGCCTTTCATGCCGATCTGCGGACGTTTGACCCATTCTGTCAGTTCATCTGTCTGTTTGCGGGTGTATTCGCTGCAACCGGGTACCGCAATGGCCAGCACCGTTTCCACGCTGTCGAATACTACAAATCCGGCATCATTGACCAGGGCAGACTGGGCTGTACGGTTGGTATAAACGGAGTCCGGTTTTTTTATAGTAAGCAAGGGCATGCCAAAACGGATATCGGGCTTATCATTACCATAGGTCCACATGGCTTCTTCCCAGGTCATGCGGGTAATGACTTCCGTATAGTCGATTCCTTTTACTTCTTTGAAAATGGAGCGCACCATGCCTTCAAACATATGAAGGATATCTTCCTGCTCTATAAAAGCCATTTCGCAGTCGATCTGGGTGAATTCAGGCTGACGGTCGGCACGCAGGTCCTCGTCGCGGAAACATTTTACGATCTGGTAATAACGATCATACCCACTTACCATCAGTAGTTGCTTGAAGGTCTGAGGCGACTGGGGCAGGGCATAAAACTGGCCGGCATTCATACGGGAAGGCACCACAAAATCGCGTGCACCTTCGGGAGTGGATTTGATCAGGAAAGGTGTTTCAATATCCATAAATCCCTGCTGATGCAAAAAGTTGCGGGCAGCACGGTTCACGGCATAGCGCAATTCGAGATTTTTCTTCACTGCATTGCGACGAAGATCCAGGAAGCGGTATTTCATGCGCAGGTCATCGCCACCATCGGTATCATCCTGTATAGTAAAAGGAGGCACGGCAGATTTGTTCAGGATTTTGAAGGAGCTGACAGCGACCTCTACATCGCCCGTGGGGATATTGGGGTTTTTGTTGGTCCGCTCTCTTACCTGTCCCGAAGCCTGCACTACAAACTCGCGGCCCAGGGGAGTATTTTCCAGTTGGCTGTTCAGATCTTCATCGAATACCAGTTGAGTAATACCATAACGGTCGCGCAGGTCAACAAAGGTGATGGCGCCAAATTTCCGAACGGTTTGTACCCAGCCGGCCAGGGTTACTTCTGTATTGGCCTGGGGCAGTCTCAATTCTCCACAAGTATGGGATCTGAACATATAAATAGGTCTTAGCTGATTGTTTGAAAAGCCGGCTGGTTAAAGATGGCCGGAGAGTCGCAAAGATAAGAAAGAGAAGGGTTTTGCTCAGGGCGAACCCTTGCTTATATTTGGCCCCAGCATGCCTGTAGCCACCATCAAGCGGATCATCCGTATACTTATCCGTACCCAAGACCGGACCCTGTATACGGAGCCTGAGCCCGAAACTGCGCAACTGACGGAGGAGATCAGGTCCTATGCAGGCTGGATCAACACCCATATTCCCTACTTCAACCGGCTGTCGGTCGCAGAGAAAGAACGGTTTATCAGACGGGTATACTACTTCAGGCACCGCAAACAGTTTCATTTTCATGGCGTGGAGCCATTGCCACAGATACCGGTCCTGGTCAGTGCTGCTGCCGTGCAGCTCACCTTTGGACTGCGTCGTTACCAGCTTCCCTATTTCCGGCATATCCATATCCTCGCCGATGCGTACCCGCTGCAGGATCACCAGGGGCTTTTTATCGGGCATGTGGACAGGCAGAGTATTTCCCTGTCCTGGAAACATTTTCAGGAAGGATATGCAGATGCCACCGATAATGTGAATGTCGCTATCCATGAGATGGCACATGCGCTGCAGTTTGAAAACTTTATTCCGCAAACGGGAGTAGACTGGGAGTTCAGGGCCGATTTTGAACGGTTTATGCAGGCTACCGGTCCCGCTTTTCTGCTGGCCAGGATGGGGCGCCCCAGTTACCTGCGGCAGTATGCCTATACCAATGCCCGCGAATTCTGGGCAGTGAGCGTAGAGGCGTTTTTTGAAAACCCCGCCGCTCTGAATACCTATATGCCGGGACTTTACCAGTTGCTGCGCGATGTGCTGAACCAGGATCCGCTGACCGGACAAATACTGCCTCCGCACGATGCCGCGCCCCGTCAATGATCTTATTGTGAGCGCATAAGAATTACTGTACAAATTTCGTTTGATACATGCAGGCAATGATTGTACTGTTACAACTCCACCGTTGTGCCGGTATAGTATGCTTACTGGACGTATTTTTCATTTTCTGAAAAAAATATTGAAACAGTCACCAGTTTTATCAAAATGATACTGTATTGATTTGTAAGTATTTTTCTGTAGTGTATCGTAGTTTTACTAAGGTGTAGTTCTATGACATGCTTGCAAATCACACAGTCGTTTTTTACATTTATACCCGAACCGTACGCTATGCAAGCATTCCTCAGAAAACTGAACAGGTTTTTTGTGCAGGGCACAAAATCTACCGGCCAGTTGCCACCATCAGAGGCAGCCGCGGATGAGCGCACGTTTGAAAAATATTCCTTCATCATCGGTAGTGTGATCTCTTACTTCAACGATCTTTCTTCTGCCAACAAAAGAAAATTTGTCAACCGGGTTCATCATTTCCGTCAACTCAAGAAGTTTCATTTTATAGGGCTGGAAAATACAGAAGACATCGCCATACTGGTCAGCGCTTCTGCTGTACAGATCACATTCGGGTTAAAAGATTATTATCTCCATTCATTTAAGGATATCTACATCCTGGCCGATGCCTATCATATGGATACAGATGATGAACTGTACATTGGCCACGTGGCACCCGATGGTATCTATCTGTCCTGGAAACATTTTTTATACGGCTATGCCTACCGTCATGATAATGTGAATGTGGCGGTACATGAAATGGCGCATGCCCTGTTGCACAATAATTATTTATCGCATTTTCAAAGCGACGCCCACTTCCGCCTCAACTATGAAAAGTTTTCGAGCAAGACGGGAAAAATATTTGCCGATGTAATCACACGCCGGCAAAGTTACCTGCGCAGTTATGCATTTACCAATATGCACGAATTCTGGGCTGTAAGTGTGGAAGCATTTTTTGAAAACCCGGCAGAGCTCCGTAAACATATGCCGGAACTTTTTGAAGCACTTTGCCGTGTACTGAATCAGGATCCATCTTCACCCGATAAACTTCTTTGAACCATTAACCGTTAAACCGTAACTATGCTAACACTTCTACTCATCTATCATTGCCGCAAACTTATTCTCCGGTATCGTCGCCAGCGGCTGGCAGTGGCCTGATCATTTTTTGGAAAGAATGCGGGTAAACCGTTTTACATCTGCATCTGGTGCAATAGGTGACCCATACACCAGGTGGTCGGTAAGCTGCCGGGCAAAAAATGGGCCCAGTGAGCAGCCTTTGGTTCCCATACCATTGAGGATACCGATCTGCTGATGCAGCGGATGCAAACCTACAAATGGCCGGCGCTCCAAAGTAGCCGGCCGCATACCTGAGCGATGCTCTACCACCGTAAACGGATGCTTTAACCATCCACGCAAAACCTGTTCTGTTTTTTCCCTGAAGGCAGCAGTAGGACCCGGATCATCGAAATCCCATACATAACTGGCTCCCACCCAAAAGAGTCCGGGCTCTGCCAACGGCACCAGCATCATCGACTTTTTATAGATATGATCGTCTGGTAAATGATCAATGGCAACTACGAGCGCTTCTCCCTTATTGGGTGCAAAAGGCAATGCCGCAAAATAGGGATTGGTAAAGGCAGAAGTGCCGTCGCATAAGATGATCTTCTGTGCAGTCCAGTCCTTATAGGTGATACCCTCATCGTGCATCTGCAAATGTTGCAGCTCAAATCGATCTTCTGTCAGCAGTCCTTTCTGTTGCAGATAGTGACGCCAGGCTGGCAGCAGGGTTTCGAGATGAGCGGTATATACCGGTCTTATTTCACCACATCCAAAATCGAAATTGAAATGCGGATTGAAACGGTTTTGATCCGGGTAGCTATGCACATATTTATCACCCGTTTCCATTTTTTTCAGAAAACTATCCTGCATAAAGGGATCGGGGAAAAAATCGATGACATTGCGTTGCGAGATGGCATGGATATTCAACTGGTGACCGATTTCCTGGTAGGCCTGCCAGGCGTGTGGCAATACTTCGTCTACCATCCACACTGTGACCAGCCGGCGACCAGTGACCGGGTTGATAATACCGGCCGCCAGCCTCGATGGGCTGGTGGGCGCATGGTCATCGATAACATGTACACTCTTTCCTTCTTTTAATAAATAATGAGATAAGAAAGTGCCACATACACCCTGGCCAATGATGAGATAATCGGTTTGCATTTTGCAAAAATAGCTGATAGTTGACAGTGTATAAAGCGTTTAAAGGGTCGTCTGCCACTTATTACTTAGAACTTAATACTGTCATTTGCCAACTTTCTTATAGAGTATTTTCTTCTTTTTTTCAACCAATCTCTTCTTATGAGCTTTCATTTTCAATACCGGTACAGGTATAGTTAAATAGGGTTCATGAAGGGTGACCTTATGCAGGTTGTTGCCTATAGCGGGGGCAATGGTGCCGGGATAGGAAACAGGCGGAAAGCCGTCAAACAGGAAACGAAGTGTATCGCGTTGTGAAATGTCCTGTGCAAAATAATAAAGACTGTTGCCGTAATGCGGCTTCGGGCGGGCAGGTGGTATCACTACATAACGTATGGATACGGGCTCACCAAACCGGTCAATAAACTGGAAAGAGCTGATACTGGTGAATCGTGCGATCGAATCTGTTGCAAATATAAATGAAGCGGAATCGTGTAAGCTGTCGGCAAACAACCAGATGGTATTATGCCTGCGCAACTCCCAGGTGCCTGCAATCCTGGCATGCTGACTGAGTCCCGGAAAGAGCACGCTGTCTGCGCGCAGATCGAGCAGAGCCCAGTCAAAACGTCCTGTGCTATCAAGATGCAGGCGGCTGCTGCTTTTGGAATCAGGTTGCCAGTTGTCCTGCAAAGTGCGGGGTGAAATGGTGCAGGAGCTAACCAGGAACAATAACCAGCAGAGAATCGCAATCGGCATGCAGCAAAACAGTTGACAATATTGAAGGTAAGTGAAAATGGGAATAAGCGGTCGCGGGTATTATAAACAAAAAGTGGATAAACCATAGCTTACCCACTTTACTGTATAATGGATGATCCGTTTTAGTCAACCAGTATGCGCACGCCTTCACTATGCGCATTGAACTCGGGTGCATACATGCACTGAATGCTGGTAACTCCGTTGCTGAAGTCACCGGTATGCGTTACGAACAGGGAATATTCGAATACATAGGTGCCTTTGGGCAGATAGCTGAAGAAGAAATGTGTGCCGGCATCGCGTGTACTTTCGTAATAGCCCAGGCCGCCCTGCCATTTGTAACCACTCAGCACATTGACAGGCTCGAGGCTGGACGCACGCATATCTTTCATATGCACATATTCCATATCGCGGTCTGCACGCAGCTCAATACGAACCACGATCTTGTCGCCCACTTTTACATAGTCGCCATCTGCTACAGGCTTCAACACAGGGCCGCGATCGGTTTTCTGTTCTACAAACAGTTTCTTCTTCAATTGCAGGGGTGTAGCTGCACTGCTGATCTTATCCATATCTTCAAAATACTGCCAGTACACAGCGCCCCATGAAGGTGCAGTTGTATTGCTGCCGGGGGCCTGGGTCACAGTCAGGCTGATATTACCCATGTCGGGCCTGATCTTTTCGCCCTGTACAGACTGCTTGAAGTAACCTGTACCGGCTTCCGATTTGGAATTATCAAACTGTACATTGCCGGCGCGAATGACCACAGTGGGTTGTTGCTCCAGCCATTTTGTTCCCTGCAGCAACAAGGCATAGCAGGCTTCGGCTGTAGCTCTTGTCGATTCCCAGCTGTTGGTTTGCTTATTGCGCAGCAGCCAGGTACGGAGTTCATCGGCTGTCTTCACATCTTTGCCTGCCTCCATAAAGGCTTCTATTAAGAGTGCCTGGCGCTCAACAGGTGCTTCGTACCACCACCAGCTGCGGGTAGCGGTTTTCCAGTAGCGACCCAACTCTTCCGATACGATCGACGTTTCTTTCAGCGATTTCAGGATAGCTGCGGTTGTTTTGCTGTCGCCCTGGCGGTGCAGGATCAATGCCAGCATACCCTGCATGTATTTGTTTTGCTTCGTCCAGTTCAGCGGCAGGCGGCCTTTGAAATAGGTAACGGCTTTTTGCGCAGCAGTAGCCGTTTTATATTCAGGAAAAAAGCTGCGCATGTAGAAATACTGGATAGTGGAATAATCCAGTGTATAGGTAGTCAGGTTGGTCTTATTCTTTACCAGCTGATCATAATACTTTTTGATCTGCAGGTCCAGGTATGGAATAGCCAGGTCTGCAATCGCTTTGAGCTTTTTATCTTCTGCGGTATTCAGCACATTCAGCTTACGCAGGTGACCAATACCGGTGAGAATGTATTGAGTGATATAGCGATCATCAGGACCGCCTTTGAACCATACAAAACCGCCATTGCTGCTTTGCATCTGTTTCAGCTTTTCGAGATTGACAGACAGTTCGCCTGCCATGCGGTTGAGGTCAAACAGCAGGGCAATATTTTGCTTTTGCTCCGCTTCTGTTTTTGCCTGCAATACCCAGGGTGTCTCTTCCAGCAGGATGGCTTTCAGTTCCTGGTTTTTCTGCAGGTTACTCAGCAGAGCCGCCGTGTCAACGTTTTTCCATTGTTCAAATACCTGGCGCAGTTTGGGTGAACTATTGGCAACCGAAGTAGCCAGTGCATTGGCATAATAACGGTTCCAGGTCTGTTCGGCACATTCGTAAGGATACTCCATGAGATAGGGCAGGGCCTGCACGGCATACCAGGCAGGATTGCTGCTGTATTCAACAGTGAGTGCATGAGACTGCAGTGTTTCCGAATTGCCGGATTGTTTGAGTTTATCAAAACTAAACTGCCGGGTGCCTGCACCATTTACATAGATGGGCAATGACTCGGTCACCAGCATGCGGTTGCTCAGCACGGGCAGGGAGGCTTCTTCGCCATCGGCATATTGTCCTGCTTTGGCAACGATACGGTAGGTCACTGCGCGATCAAACTGAAACGGTATTTCCACCGCAAATTTTACCACTTCGCTCTGACCGGCAGCTACGGTAAAATATTGCTGCGGTACAATCACGTGAAAGCGGCTGTCGAGCGGCTGGTTGGTAGCTGCGTCCAGCACTTCTATCTGGGCCTGACCGGTCAGCTCGCCGTCACTGAGGTTGACGATCTTGGCACTCCATTCCATCTTATCGCCTTCGCGCAGAAAACGGGGCATATTGGGTTGCACCATCAATTGTTTTTGCGTGATCAGGTTGCGGGTACTATAGCCCAGTGCCAGGTCTTTGGTATGGGTCAGTGCCTGCAGCTTCCAGGTAGTGAGTGCCTCGGGCATGGTGAAAGAAAACTCTACAGCGCCGGTGCTGTCTGTCCGCAGTTGCGGGAAAAAGAAAGCCGTTTCGTTGAAATTTTTGCGGGTAAAATTGGCGGCATTCGATGGGTCGGCTTTATCAGCGCCACCATTGTTTACGGTAAAGGCGAATGTATCAAGCACTCCATCTCCATAATTTACTGACTTTGCTCTGTCCATGTTTGCATTACCAGCGGCTTTCAGTTCTTCCATTACTGGTGCCGGTGCAGCCATTGCATCACTTTGAACGCTGACCCTGGGAGCCCGCATCAACCGCATATTGGAATTGAATGTATAGATTAATCCCGATTCAAAAATGAGCTGATCGTATACTTTATCATAGGATAGCCCTTCCCAGTCATCAAACGAGCGCATATTGCTGTTGGATAATACAAAGCCGGCCCTGGTACTCCAATTGATCTGGCCATAATTTTCCTGCCAGATACCAGGCATCATCCAGTTGTGCGGGTAGAACTGGTCAAGCGATGCATCATACATGCTCACCAGCATCTCTGCAGCTATTTTATCGGTCTTATCGCCTTTGATCTGGATCTTCCATTTTTCCTCACTGCCCGGCAATGTTTTGTCGCGGTAGGTAAGATAGTTGATGGAGAGTTCCTTATTGGTCCAGGGTACTTTGATCGACTCGCTTTGCAAGTGCACCCGGTTATGTTTCACATAGACCAGTGAATAATTTATGCCGCCACGATCTGCTTCGGTGGCATTGAATACCACTTTTTTGGTTTCTTTATTTAACAGCAGATAATCGTAGGCGATATGCTCGTTGTTATCGGATACCCCTCTTTGCGTAGCCTGGATGATAAAGAGATTATCTACAGCAGTAGCGATCTCCAGGGTTGCTTTTTCGCCTGGCTGTATGGGATTGATCGTATTGGTCCAGGTATACGCAGACAGATCGGCATGTGTATTTTTTTCATCATAGAGATGCAGGTATGATGAACTCTTTACCTCTGCTCCATTTTTGTCACGGGTAGTGATCTCCAGGATATAATGGCCCGGAGCCTGTTTGGTACCTTTGCTGATCCAACTGCCATCGGCCTTGCTGGTATCTGTTTTTTCCAGGGCCACAGCTCCTTTTTCCCAGGAGTTATAGTCGGTTTCATTGTCGTATTCGTCATATGGGAACAGGCGCAGGTATTCGTCTTTGCTAAGCGTAAACTGATCAGGGCGATCCCACAGGCGCTCACGGATCAGCCTGTTTTCATCTTTCAGCCTGATCAGGCGTACCTGCATTTTTGCAGACTGCCATTCGCCATTATTGTTTTCGGTAAAAATGCGGATGTTATGCAGGCTGTCTGTCTGCAACTGTTCTGTATAACTGGTGCGGATGGTCAGCGATTTATAGCTGGCAGTGACGGTTTTTTCGGCACTGCGTGTTTCTCCGTTGATATCCGTTACATCTGCATAGACGACATAGTCAAAAGCAGGATCGGTTTTTTTATCCAGTTTTTTGTCGGGGATAGCCTGAAACCGGACGAGGAAACGTCCTTGTGCATCGGTAACTGTTTCGCCATGGGTTATTTCGAGCGGCTGTACAGGCGGCAGCCATGTCTTACGACCCCAGATGGGATACATAAAACGTGCCTGGCGTACCACACGATAGCTTACTTTGGCTCCGTCGATATTGTTGCCGGCATAGGCACGGGCCATACCCGTTACTTCAATACTGTCACCTACCTGGTACGCTCCCTTGAGTGGTTCGTACTCTACAGAAAATTTGGGGCGTTTATATTCTTCTACATAAAAACCGGCCGATCCCTGTTCTTTTTTGGTATATACCGTAAAGTAACCGGTGATACCGCTGGCAGGTAACTGAAAGCGTGCCTGGAAAGATCCGTAGTCGTTGCTGGTTACTTTTACGGAATCCACATCCTGCCCGTTCACATCACGCAGGTAAAGCGTAGTACTGTGATTGGTCAGTATTTCGGAGCCGGTGCTGCCGGCCTGACGGATAAGCAGGATCCCTTTTACAAAAAGTTGTTGCCCGGGCCGGTACAGGCTACGATCCGTAAAGAGGAACAGTGATGGTACAGGTTTTACCGGCGTCTGCGGCTGGCGGTAGTAATAAGTTGCCGCTTCATTTTCGAGGAACAGGTGATCTTTTTGATAAGTGATATCCAATAGTATGTTATAACTATAACGATTCTGCTTATCTGCAGCAGGTTGGGCCAGCTGGAAAAAGCCTTTATCATTGCTGGTATAGCTTTGTCCTTTTTTCAGTATGTATTTGGACTGCTCATAATCGTAGCTGCGTGTATAACTCACCACACTGGCGCCTTTAAGTGGCTGACCGGTTTCGCGATCCAGTACAAAATAATCACGGTCGCGGTTGACATAGCTGATACCGGATACATTAAACAGGGCGGCACCCACTGTTGCTTTCTTGTTTACAAAATCAGCGGTGGAGCCGGCCAGCAGAAAGTATTGCCCGGGTTCCAGTGCATCTATTTTTATTTCTGTATGATGCTCCTGCAGGTCATTGGTAGCCGGCAGGGCCTGCGACCAGCTGCGTACAGCAGGTGTACTCAACAGGATGTTCCAGTATTTATCTTCATAATTGTTTTCAAACTGATCTTTCAACGCCTTGGTGGCTTTCACCAGCCGCAGGTGCAGCGTGGTAATATTTTTATAGGTAATAAGTGAACGGAAAGGCTGGCCGGGTACATTTACCCCTTCGAGTTTCAACTGAAGCGAAGGCAGGTCCAGTTGCTTTAATAGATTATAGGCATTGATAAATCCTTCGCTGCTGTCTTTGCTGGCCTTTTCCAAAGGGTTATTTAGTATCTGCTGACAGATCTCTTTTGTCTTGATCAGGCTGTAGCGGTGGGTCGTATCGCCAAAAGGGCTGTAACTGCTGCCCTGCTCCTGGTGGTAAGCGGCTACCAGGTACCAGGCCTGCGCTGCGGCAGGCAGGTTGTTGTACTGATGAGCTACATGATTAACTGCCAGGAAATACTGCTCATCTTTGTCTTCATGTACCGAATTGCTGCGTACATATTGCAGGCGATCCAGGTCTACATCAATCAATGCGTCGGGACGGGTATCGTTGAGGTGAAACTGGATAAGCCGTTGATACAGCAGCAATGCCTTGTGCTGCAGTGAAAGGCTGTCGGCAGTGACAAACTTTCTATGTATAAAATCAGCTGCCGGATCCATGGCTGCTGCCTGGTTGATCTCAAACGCATAAGCGGGTTTGCTGATATTGCGTTCATCATTTTTGAAATACTCCAGCGCACGGTGAGCCAGCAGGTCCCAAAGCGTGGGTCGCAGGTGACGGCTGTTACCTTTGATCAGTATTGCATCGTAAGGTTCCAGCTTTGTAGCCTGCAATAGTTTTTCCTGGCTGATAGATTGCTGGTAAAGGGCTGCTATCTGCCGGTGAAAATCATCGGCAGTCCAGGTATTGATGTCTGCTTTTTTAAAATCAACAGTATTGCTACGGTTGTAGAGGCTCCAGCGCAGCTCCTGGTACTTTTGCCAGTAGAGGTCTGCCTGCAGGCTTTGCAAAACGGCTTTGACAGCCGGAGAGGCTCCGGGCAATTCTTTTTCGAGGTCCAGGATGGCCTGTTGCTTATTATCTTCCTGCGATTCTGTCTGCAGGTTGACTATATAGATCAGGCATTTCAGCTGCTGTGCTTCTGCACGATCTTTGACCGCCAGTGTCCTGATCTTTTTGACTTCGGCCAGTGCCGACTGGGGGAGACCCTTTTTAACAAACTCTTCTACTTTTTTCCATTCCTTATCGTAAGGCGGGCGGGAAGTCTGCCCCTGGGAATCTGTGCTGCTCATAAAGAATAAGGTAACTGTTAAAAGACTGAACAGGAACTGTTTCATAGTAAAGTGAGATTAATGGTAGTACAAGGTACTTAATTTCAGTTATCGCCAATTAGATGCATAAAATGCGGGAAATGCACAAAATAATGTGCTGGTGTGTTAATATGCTAATGTGCTAATGGTGATTTGAAAATTTGAGGATTTGAAGATGGGTGATGAATGTACTGATGTGCTAATATGTCAGTGTGCTAATGGCTGCTTTGGGGCCTTCCTTTGCTCTGCGTTCTTTGCGACCTGGTGCATGGTGTTTTTTTCTGCCAATGACCGGGTTGGAGGAGGAAGCGTTGCACCAACTGGGAAAAATTAATGTGCTGATATGCCAATGTGCTAATGAAGTATTTCCCTTTTATCTGTTCTGCCTCTTTTCTGTACTCTGCGTTCTTTGCTTGCTTTGCATTCACCGCGTCCCTATAGATAGGCCCTATTTTTAAAAGTTTAATAGGTATAAAAAGATTGTTTTTTCTTAACTACAGCCGGCACTTTTTTATTTTTTTAGGAAGAAAAAAAGAAGCTTTTTCTGTGTCATTAACATTAAATAACGATTCGCTGAAACCATTGCCTGTACTGCATTTGATGAGAATTGTTGTCGTGAAAAAATGCAGGTATAAGTCCCTTTAACTTTTCCTTACTTCTTTTTTGGCACGATGGCACACGCTTTGAAAATGATAGTACAGATTCGTTATTGAATCGGCTTTTAAAACTAAAGTATATGAAAACGATTTTTACCCTTTTATCTTCTTTGTTCATCAGTGCTTCGGTATTAGCTGCCGATGCCAAACAAAAAAGTGTGGTTACTATCAAGTCTGTAGATAACCAGAATATCATGGTGGTGTTGGATGGCAAACGTTTCGACGCAAATGACAATTCCATTATGATCAGCAACCTCAATGCCGGACAACACAGTGTGAAAGTATATCGCCTGCGCAACAACGGAGTGTTCAACATCCTGGGCAAACGTTACGAAGTGGTATACAACAGCACGGTGACCCTCAAAAAAAGGACGCACCTGTTTATCACCATCGAACGCAGCGGTTTTATTTCCATGCAGGAAAACAAACTGAAAAACGGCCGCGATTCAGACTACGATGATGATTATGACTTCGACGATTATTACGAAAGAGACCGCTATGCTACCGGAATGAATCAGGCAGAATTTGACCGGATGCTGCAATCTATCAGCCGCGAATGGCTGGAAAGCAACAAGATCAAATCTGTTACCCAGGTTACTAAAACCAACCGGTTTACAACCGACCAGGTAAAAGAACTGATGCGTCTCTTCACCTTTGAAAACAATCGTCTCGAAGTAGCCAAACTGGCCTATGTCAACACTGTTGACAAATGGAACTATTCAGAAGTGAATACACTGTTTAGCTACCAGGCCAGCAAAACCGAACTGGATCGTTATATCCGCAGTCAACGTTAGGGTTTTATATAAGGGTAGAAAAGCCCCCGCGAGGGGGCTTTTTAGTTATAAGTTTTAAGTGATAAGTAGTAAGTGAGGTTGAAGGAGGAAGGTAGGGGGGAGTGAAAGTAACAGATTATTAGTATAAATAGTAAGGGCCTCTTAAGAGGCCCTTACTATTTATAAGACGGTTAACAGTCAACCGTCATCTGTCAACTATTTCTTCCCGATTACTTCGGCCATTTTTTTACCGATATCAGCGGGGCTGCTTACCACATGGATGCCGCATTCGCTCATGATCTGCATTTTGGCGGCAGCAGTATCATCTGCACCGCCTACGATAGCACCGGCATGACCCATACGACGGCCGGGAGGGGCTGTCTGACCGGCAATGAAACCTACCACAGGTTTTTTGTTGCCATCGGCTTTGATCCAGCGGGCTGCTTCGGCTTCCATACCACCACCGATCTCGCCGATCATAACGATGGCGTCGGTTTCGGGATCGTTCATAAACAGCTCTACTGCTTCGCGGGTAGTAGTGCCAATGATGGGGTCACCGCCAATACCAACCGCTGTAGAGATACCCAGACCAGCTTTGGCTACCTGGTCGGCAGCTTCGTAGGTAAGTGTGCCTGATTTGGAAACGATCCCTATACGGCCCTGCTTGAACACAAAACCGGGCATGATACCCACTTTGGCTTCGCCGGCAGTGATAACGCCCGGGCAGTTGGGACCGATAAGACGGGTATTTTTACCCTGCAGATAATTTTTTACTCTCACCATATCCTGTACGGGGATGCCTTCGGTAATACAAACTACCAGGGCTACACCGGCTTCTGCTGATTCCATAATGGCGTCGGCTGCAAAAGCAGGGGGTACAAATATGATGCTGACATTGGCGCCTGTTGTGTTTACGCAATCGGCTACCGTATTGAAAACCGGCCGGTCCAGATGGGTACTACCGCCCTTGCCGGGGGTTACACCACCCACTACATTGGTGCCGAACTCGATCATCTGTGAAGCGTGAAAAGTGCCCTCGGTGCCGGTAAATCCCTGCACCAGCACTTTGGAATTCTTATTAACAAGAATACTCATGTAGAATGCTTTTTCGGTGAAAAGTCCGGCAAAAATAGGGGAAAATGGCGAGTGCAAAAGGGGTAATTCAATCCCTTTACATTAAGATCCGATTAATCCTTCGGGGATGCGCTTCCGGGACGGCGGCCGGTTTCCTGCATCATCCGCATCTGTTTGGCATCGCGCAAAAATTCGGAGGCAAAAATGAAGTCATTGAGCCGCTTGTTATCGCTGAAAATAATCTCCTTATTGCTGCCTTCCCATTCCTTATTGCCTTTGTACATATACAGGATATAATTGCCGATCTCCATCAGGCTGTTCATATCATGCGTATTGATCACGGTGGTGATATTGTACTCTACGGTGATCTCCTGGATCAGGCGGTCGATGACCAGTGAGGTCTGGGGATCCAGTCCTGAATTGGGCTCATCGCAAAAGAGGTATTTGGGATTGAGTACAATGGCACGGGCCAGCGCCACGCGCTTTTTCATACCACCGCTGAGCTCGGAAGGAAATTTGCGGTTGGCATCTACCAGGTTTACCCGGGCCAGCACTTCATTTACCCGGTGCAGCTTCTGTGCATAGTTGTCGCGGGTAAACATATCCAGCGGAAACATAACATTTTGCTCGACCGTCAGACTGTCAAACAGGGCCGATCCCTGAAAAAGCATCCCGATCTCCTTGCGGATATTGGCCATTTCGGCCGCATTCATATTGGTAAAATCCTGGCCGTCGTAAAGAATAGTGCCACTGTCGGGAGTAAAAAGCCCTACAATACATTTCATCAGTACAGTTTTGCCACTGCCGCTGCTGCCAATGATCAGGTTGCACTGGCCGGCTTTCATTATAGCCGACACGTCCTGGATCACCGTCTTGTCGCCAAAGCTTTTTCGTATATTCTTTACTTCAATCATGGGTTACAGGAGTAATGCGGATAAGAGATAATCAGCAAACAACAGCATGATACAGCTTACCACCACTGCTTTGGTGCTGGCCCGGCCGATCTCGAGCGCCCCGCCCTGCACATAATAACCGTAAAAGGCAGGTATGCTGCAAATAATAAAGGCAAATGTATAGGACTTGGCCAGTGCAAACGTGACGTTGTAAGGAATAAAGGCTTCATGCAGCCCCTTGTCAAACATTTCGGTGGAAAGAATACCGGCAGCACTGCCTGCCAGTCTGCCGCCCCAGATACCCAGTACCATGGCAATGATCACCAGCAGGGGGATCATCAACAGGCCGGCCACGATCTTGGGCATGATCAGGTATGATTTGGTATTGATGCCCATGATCTCCAGTGCATCGATCTGCTCGCTTACCCGCATATTGCCCAGTTCACTCGCGATCTTACTGCCTACCACACCCGCCAGTACAATACAACTGAGGGTGGGCGCAAATTCCAGGATCACGGTATCACGCACGATCTGTGCAATGGTGCTTTTGGGAATGAGTGGGGTGAGCAACTGATAAGCCGTCTGCAGAGTGGATACAGCGCCAATGAATACTGAAATGATGGTCACAATGCCCAGGGAGCCGATACCGATTTCCGAACATTGATGCATGAATTCTTTCCAGTACATCTTTCCGTTTTCCGGACGCGAGAACATGCCCTTCAGCATCAACAGGTACCGGCCTATATCACGAATTATGGTCATGGATAGATTTGAATGTAAAATACGAAGAAAAGTTAGTTAACAGTGGATAGTGGACGGTGGACAGTAATTCAGGAAATCTCCCCATAAGCAAGGGCAAACTGTCCACTACGCACTGTCAACTGCCCACTATTCTTACATATCTCTGCTGACTTTCTTAAACCTTTTCCACCACGATGAGCGTTTTACTATTTCTTCGGTCTGTTGATTTTTACATTTGATCTGTGCATCCACCACGGTGATGAGGGCCATGTTGACGATGCTGCGTACCGAGCTACCCAGTTGCAGTACATGCACCGGTTTTTTGAGCCCCAGCAGTATCGGACCAATGGCATCTGCATCGCTCAGCTCCTTCAGAATGTTGTAGGCAATATTGCCGGAAGCCAGGTTGGGGAATACGAGTGTGTTTACATCTTTATCCACCAGTTCCGAGAACGGATAGTTCTCTTTTAATAATTCTTTGTTGAATGCTACGTTGGCCTGCATTTCACCATCTACGATCAGCGAAGGCATTTTTTCTTTTACTATGCGGCGCGCTTCCGATACCAGACGGGCTTCGGGACTGTTGCTGCTGCCAAAGTTGGAATAGCTGAGCATGGCAATCCGTGGCACAATGTTGAAATGACGCACTTCTTTGGCCACCTGCAGGGTGATCTCTGCCAGTTCTTCGGCTGTTGGGTTGAAGTTTACCGTAGTGTCGGCCAGGAAGAGCGGGCCTTTTTTGGTAAGCATGATATACATGCCTGCAATTTTCTTTACACCTTCTTCAGTACCGATCGTGTGCAGGGCGGGGCGGATCGTATCCGGATAATTTTTGGTGAGGCCAGAGATCATTGCATCTGCATCACCACATTCCACCATCATGCAACCAAAATAGTTGCGGTCACGCATGATCTTTTTGGATTCATAGGCGTTGAAACCGCGACGGCTTCTTTTTTTGAAAAATATTTCGGCATACTGCGCTCTCTTTTCTTCCGTGTTTTCGTGCCGGGGATCATGTATGGGAAATTCGCTGATATCGATACCGTTTGCGGCAGCAATATTTTTGATCTTTGTCTCATCGCCCAGCAAGATCGGGTAGGCAATACCTTCATCAAAGACGATATTGGCGGCCTTCAGGATTTTGACATTATCCGCTTCTGCAAATACGATCCGTTTGGGATCACGGCGGGCTTTATTGCCCATCACACGCATCACCTGGTTGTCCAGCCCCAGTCGTTTGTTGAGGTCCGTTGCATAGGCATCCCAGTCGGTGATGGGAAACTGCGCCACACCGCTTTCCATGGCAGCGCGGGCAACTGCGGGAGCTACCGTAGCCAGCAGGCGCGGATCAAGCGGTTTGGGAATGATATAATGCGGGCCAAACGACATGGTCTTTTCGTTGTAAGCCAGGGTTACAATATCCGGTACAGGGCTTTTCGTCAATTCGGCCAGGGCCTTTACTGCAGCCATTTTCATGGCTTCATTGATCTGGGTCGCACGCACATCGAGTGCGCCGCGGAAGATATAGGGGAAGCCCAGTACATTGTTGACCTGGTTGGGATAATCGCTGCGGCCGGTAGCCATGATAATGTCTTTGCGGGCAGCGGTCGCATCTTCCCAGCTGATCTCCGGATCGGGATTGGCCATGGCAAATACGATCGGGTTTTTGGCCATCACTTTCACCATGTCGGAGGTCACGGTATTGCCGGCGCTGAGACCAATGAATACATCGGCATCTTTCATTGCCTGCTCCAGGCTCTGTTCTGCTTTGCCATTGGCAAACTTAACTTTTACCTCATCCAGGTCATTCCGGTCTTTATGCAAAACACCTTTGCGGTCAAACATCACAAAGTTTTCGAAGCGGGCACCCAGGGCCACATATAGCTGTACGCAGGCCATGGCCGCCGCACCGGCTCCATTTACGACAAAACGTACCCGTTCGATCTTTTTCTTTTGAATTTCGAGTGCATTGATCAAAGCGGCAGCGCTGATGATGGCGGTACCATGCTGGTCATCGTGCATCACCGGGATCTGGAGTTCTTCTTTCAGCTTTCGCTCAATATAAAAGCACTCCGGTGCCTTGATGTCTTCGAGGTTGATACCCCCAAAAGTGGGTTCCAGGGCCTTTACGATCTGAACAAATTTTTCCGGATCTTTTTCATTGATCTCAATATCGAATACATCGATATCTGCAAAGATTTTGAACAGTACTCCTTTTCCTTCCATCACCGGCTTGCCGGCTTCGGGGCCAATATCGCCCAGGCCCAGTACAGCGGTACCGTTGCTGATTACGGCTACCAGGTTGCCTTTGGCGGTATACTTATATACATTCTCTTTATTGGCAGCAATTTCTTTGCAGGGTTCGGCTACTCCGGGTGAGTAGGCCAGCGACAGATCCCGCTGGGTCTTTGCATCTTTGGTAGGGATCACTTCAATTTTTCCGGGTCTTCCTTTGGCGTGATATTCAAGAGCCTGTTGACGGCGCATTTCGTTCTTCATATAAATTATTTAGGAACTGTAACCTGTTTAAACAGATGCAGTCTAAGAAAACGGGCGCAAGGTACAAAATTCAAATTTGGGCGCTTTTTTATGAACGGTAAGCCCGGATTTTGCAATTCCCCCGCTTTTGATCATCTTGTTATCAAATATAAATGCAATAAAATAAATGGTGAATGATCCCATTATCCGCACGCAGCAGCTGAATTATTCCTATGCGCCCGGAGTCCCCACCCTGCAGGATGTGAACCTCATTGTGCCCAAAGGCAGCATCTACGGTTTCCTGGGTCCCAATGGGGCCGGCAAGACTACCACGCTGCGCCTGCTGCTGGGCCTGCTTAAAAATCAGCAGGGATCGCTGGAGATATTCGGGCAAAAGTTTCCGGGGCAACGCCTCCATATCCTGCGCCGCATCGGCTCACTGATTGAACAACCTTCGCTGTACGGACATCTTACTGCTGCCGAAAACCTGGAAATATACCGGCGCATCTATCAGGTCGATAAATCGCGAATCACTACCGTATTACAACTGGTGGGGTTGCAGGATACAGGACGCAAAAAAGCACGGCAATTTTCATTGGGTATGAAACAGCGCTTATCCATTGCCATTGCATTGCTGCATCAGCCGGAACTGCTGATCCTCGACGAGCCTACCAATGGCCTCGATCCCAACGGGATTATTGAGACCCGTGAACTGATTAAGAAACTTAACCGCGAGCATAATACAACCGTGCTGGTATCAAGCCATATCCTCAATGAAGTGGAGCGCATGGCTACACATGTAGGGATTATTCATAAAGGAAAAATGCTGTTTCAGGGTACATTGCCCGAACTGCAGCAAATGAAATCCAAACAAGCAGCGCTGGAAATAGAAACGGCCGATAATGCTCGTGCAGCAAGCCTGCTCGTTTCTCAGTATGCCGTTCAGGAAACAGAAACGCAACTGGTATTACCCTATCAGAGCAAAGAAGAAACAGCTGCCATTAACCGGCAACTGGTACAGGCAGGCATTGACGTATATTCAATACACGCACGTCAAAATGACCTGGAACAATTATTCATCGACATCACAAGCAATAACTAATGAACTTTCTCAGTACGGTCAGGATCGATTTAATGAAAACGCGCCGCAGCGCCGCGGTATGGCTCAGTATATTGGGTGCCGGTGTTATCCCACTGGTTTTTTTCCTTATGTATATAGTCAAACCGACCAGGTTTTATGCCGGTAGTCAGCAAATGGGATGGACAAGCCACATTGCCCGTTCGTGGGAAAGCTTTGCGTCCTTTCTGCTACCCATGTTTGTGATCCTGATATGCAGCCTGGTATTGCAGATCGAGTATAAGAATAATACCTGGAAACAGGTTTTTGCATCTCCCTTATCTATCGGGCAGGTCTTTTTCAGCAAACTGGTCTCCATTGTACTGATGACCTTATTGCTGATGATCATGTTTAATATCTTCAGCATTCTTGCAGCTATAGTTCCCAACCTCTTTTATCCCAAATATGGGTTTTTAAAACATGCAATTGACTGGGGAGCATTGCTGAAACTGAATACAAAAACCTTTGTATCGTTGCTGGGCATCATTGCCCTTCAATACTGGCTTAGCCTGCGCTTCCGCAATTTTATTGTGCCGATAGGTATTGGCCTGGGGCTGCTGATTGTATGCATGGTGGCGTTGAACTGGGAACATTCAGATAAACTACCTTATGCGTTCCCAATACTTACACTGATGCATACTTTTGAAAGTAAAACATCCGGCAGTTCATTTTTCTTTAATCATGAGCTCAACTCGATCGCCTATTTTTTGGTATTTACTTTGCTGGCTTTTCTGGATCTACGGTTCCGCAGGGAGCGGGGATAGTATGTATATCTAGCTGATTGTCAGACTAATGTCATGCTATAAACGCAAGAGCAACTTTTTTCGTAAATATGCGTTTAGAACAAATAACAAAATCCAGGACGGTATGAAGCAAATGAAAACGATCGGAGGCATCCTGCTGGCAGGGGGCCTTTTATTTTTTACATCCTGCCGCAAAAATGATAATTCCGGCAGTGGTACATCTACAGCAGATAAGATAAAAGATACCACGATATCCTATACACGTGATATTTACCTCTGGTATTCCCAGATACCCAGCAATTTTAATGCACGCAGTTATGCAGATCCCAACGCTATTATGGAAGCCATCCGCGCATATAGCCAGGAGCCAGGCTTTACCAATGCGGTCGACCGCTGGAGTTTTGCCATCAAGCAGGCAGAATGGGATAATGTAAGCGGTGGTATTGCACAGGATTTTGGGTTGAATGTATTCTTCCGTGCGGAAGGTGACCTGCGTGTACGTATCGTAGAACCGGCGTCTCCGGCCGGGCAGGCAGGCATTCGCCGGGGCTGGCGCATTACAAAGATCAATGGCAGTACCAACATCGCCACCAGCAATGCCAATGCAATTGTAGATGCTATCTACTATAGTAGTTCGGTAGCGCTTACTTTCCTGAAACCCGATGGCAACAGCGTGGATATATCACTCAATGCCGGTACTTACCAGGAAAAGATCGTAATGCTTGATTCGGTATATACAGTGGGTGCCGGTAAGGCCGGATACATGGTATACAATTCTTTTCTTGGTGACTCCTCACAAACAGTGAATGAATTTGCCCGTGTGATGAATCGCTTCATATCGCAGGGAGTTAATGATGTGGTGGTAGACCTGCGTTACAACGGTGGTGGCTATGTAACCTATCAGAATGAACTGGCCAATTACCTGGTGCCGACAGCCGGCAACGGACAACTGATGATGCGCCAGCAATACAACGACAAATACACCCAGTTCAACACCTCTACCAATTATAATAAAAAAGGTACGCTTAACCTGCCTCGTGTCTTCTTTATTGTGAGCAGCAATACGGCTTCGGCCAGCGAATTGCTGATCAACAACCTGAAACCTTATGCACAGGTGGTACTGGTGGGACCATCCCGTACCTACGGTAAGCCTGTAGGCTATTTCAATATTCCGGTGGGCGACTGGTACATATTCCCCGTATCGTCCCGCACTACCAATAAGAATCAGGAAGGAAATTATTTTGATGGCTTTGCCCTCAACAATACAGTGGCCGACGGACTGGATAAAGACTGGGGCGATATTACGGAAACCTGCCTGGCCAGTGTCATAAAGTATATTGGAACAGGTGCATTCCGCATGGCATTGCCCGAAGAGCCGGCTTATGTCGAGTCGCCGGCCGTGACAACAGCCAATAAACGCATCAGCGCACAGGCGTTTAAGGGCATGGTGGTAGCGAGAAAATTTTAAGTAACGGTGTCTATAAAGGAAAAAGAAAAGTCCGCCATACGGCGGACTTTTTTAATGCATATGTTTTTTCTTTTTACAGGATTTTTTCTTGCAGGCGGCCACCGGTTCTTTTTTGATAGTATTACTATCCATGATTGCCCGTCGGTCGATCAGCAGCGAATCGGCTTTGGCAGCCGCAGCAGGAGCTTTGGGGTCTGTCAGCGCTTTGCGTATGGGTTCCTTTACAGGCGGTTGTTGTGCATCGGCTGCGGTAGCCAGTATGGTTAAAAAAGCGATGAATAAAAGCTGCTTTTTCATAATAGTCATGTTTAGCAGTAAGACGCTGTTTACGAAACGGCGTTTAGTACAGGGCACTAAAGAAATGTTAAGAAGCTACAGGTTGCGTACATCAGCACCGGCGCCCATCCAGGCCATCATGCCGATACCGATCTCAATAGCATCTTCATCGATATTGAATGTAGGGGTATGCACACCCGACACGATGCCTTTTTCGGTATTCATCACTCCAAGCCGGAAGAAACAGCCAGGTATCTGCTGTGAATAGTAGCCAAAATCCTCGGCGCCCATACGCATTTCGGTTTCTTCCACATGAGCAGAACCCATATAGGCAATGGCCTGCTCCACAGCAATGGGATGCAGTTTCTCGTTGTTATAAACGGAAGGATAACCTACATCGATATGAAGATCGATTTCTCCACCCGCACTTTGGGCAATGCCGGTTACTGTGCGGCGAATGAGCTCATGCGCTTTGAACCGCCAGGCCTCATCCATAGCGCGGAAAGTACCTTTCAACTTCACTTCGTTGGGGATCACATTGGTAGTGGAGCCGCCATTGAAAGCGGTAATGGAAAGTACGGTTGGATTAAAAGGATTATTATACCGGCTCACCAGTTGCTGCAATTGAATGATCAACTGCGATGCCATGAGTATGGGATCAATGCAAAGATGCGGAGAAGCCGCATGGCCGCCTTTTCCTTTCACCGTGATATAGAGTTCATCGGCACTGGCCATTACCTTGCCCGGACGAAAACTCACCTGGCCGGTAGCAAGGCCGGGATGTACGTGTAAGCCAAAGATAGCCGAAGGAGCAGGGTTTTGCAGTACCCCGTCACGGATGAGCAGACTGGCACCACCCGGATTTTTTTCTTCACCGGGCTGAAAGATCAGTTTCACCGTGCCTTCCCATTTATCCTTCAGTTCGTGCAGGATACGGGCAGCACCGAGCAGACAGGTTGTATGTACATCATGCCCGCAGGCATGCATCACCCCTTCGTTTTTTGATTTGTACGGGATATCATTTTCTTCGTGGATAGGCAGCGCATCCATATCGGCCCGCAGGGCTACAATACGGCTTTGCGGATTACGTCCTTCAATAATGCCTACCACACCGGTCTCGGCCATGACCGTAAAAGGAATACCCAACTCACCTAACCGGGATTGCACAAAACGAGAGGTTTCAAATTCCTGGTAGCTCAGTTCAGGATGTGCATGCAGGTGTTGCCGTATGGAGATATAATCAGGAGCATATCGGGCAGCCAACTGCTTAATGGTAGTTATCATACCACAAAAATAACGATTGCACTGCTGCTAATGCAAGCCGGCCCGGACATCCTGTACTGAAATCACAGAAACAGGATAAACCGGACCGGCTTTTAAAAGGGGATTAACAAAAATCAGGGGGTATCGTCCCGTAGGCTGTCGCCCGAGAGTTCTACCATGTCATTCATTACATATACGCCTTTGGGAAAATATTCATTCAGTTTTTTCTGATATTGCTCTGCTTCTTTACGGTCTTTAAAATTGCCGGCTTTTAACTTATAGAACGGGCTCTGGTGCCACAGGTAAGCCTTCAATTCAGGAAAATAGGTATATACCTTGGTCTTGGCAGCAATAGCTTCATCGCGGCTGTTGGTACTGATGATCATGAGGCGGAAGCCTTTGACCGTACGACGGGCATCACGGCTGGTTTCTTCATTGATCTGTGCCTGTTTGGCTACCAGCAGGTCCACCCGGGGATCTTTATGTACTACCACCGACTGGCGGGCGGTATCTGCTACCGTTTCCTGCGCCTGCAGGCTACCGGCAGCTGCCAGTAAGAAAAGAGAGAACAACAATTTATTCATAGTTATCAGGTTTCAAAAATCTTACCAAAAATAGTGATCAGTGGCTGGTCGTCAGTGGTCAGGCTCAATAGTTAACGGTTCCTTATACCTTTTGCCTTATACCTTTCTCCTCTTTCAGTATCCTCCTCCCGCGCCGGCAATATTCTCCACCGGGTGCCAGGTGGTTTTGATTTCCTGGGTATCCATAATAAAATAAGGGGACTGGCCTTCATTTTCCTCCCAGTCAGTCTGACTGTGGATCGTAATCCTTTTCAGGTTGCTGGCAGAGCGTTCGCGTAGCTGCTGTTGCAATGCAGCATCCTGTCCGCAATAGATCCCGGCATTTACGTCCATATGATCGGCCATCCACGGCGCCAGTTCAGCAGCCTGGCCGGTAAGGATATTGACAACGCCACCGGGCAGATCGGATGAGTTGAGTACCTCTGCAAAAGTGACCGCACAAAGCGGTTTTTTCTCCGCAGCCACCAGCACGCATGTGTTGCCGCCGGCAATAACAGGGGCCATAACGGATACAAGACCCAGCAATGAACTGTCCTGTGGTGCAATAATGGCTACTACACCCGTAGGTTCGGGTACAGAGAAATTGAAGTGCGAACTGGCCACGGGGTTGACAGCGCTGAAGAGTTGCTGGTATTTATCTGTCCAGCCTGCATAATAAATGAGCCGGTCGATGGCGAGGTTCACTTCTTTTTCTGCAGCACGCCTGTTGCTGTCCTGCAGCAACAACTCTTCGATAAACTGTGTTTTGCGTCCTTCCAGCATTTCGGCCATGCGGTACAGGATCTGTCCACGGTTAAAGGCCGCACGGCTGCTCCATCCGCCAAACGCAGCCCTTGCAGCTACGGCCGCTTCGCGAAAATCTTTTCGGGAGCTCAGGCATACATTGGCCAGTTGCCGGCCGGCAGCATTTACCGGAATATAATAACGGCCCGATTCGGTACGCGGAAACTGTCCGCCGATATAGATCTTATAGGTCTTCAGCACTTCCAGGCGTGTGGAAGTTGTGGCCGTACCGTTGGTGGACACAGTGGTTATATTTTTTGAAGAAGTTGCCATTACAATTCGTTTTTGCTGAACAGGATTTTATTGCCAGGTATAAGGTTAGCGCAGCGATACATAGGGGAGGAGGCCATGCAGACCACCTTCCCGTCCATAACCGCTTTCTTTATAACCGCCAAAAGGAGCGGTAGGGTCAAACTTGTTGAATGTATTGGCCCATATCACACCGGCCCGCAGGCGTTTGGTCATGTTGAATACCTTGGAACCTTTATCGGTCCACACACCTGCACTGAGGCCATAAGGGGTATTATTGGCTTTTTCTATCACTTCGTCATCGGTACGGAAGGTAAGGATAGCCAGTACCGGACCAAAGATCTCTTCCTGCGCTATGCGGTTGCTTTGCGCAACATTGGTGAAGATAGTGGGGCGGCAAAAGAAACCCTTGCGCGGCAGGGCACAGGAGCTTTCATACATTTCAGCGCCTTCTTTTTTACCGATAGCCAGGTAGCGATGAATGGTATCGAGTTGCTGACGCGAGTTGATGGCGCCGATATCGGTATTCTTATCCAGCGGATCACCGACTATGAGTGTTTCAATACGATTTTTGAGTTTGCGGATCACTTCGGCAGCCACAGATTCCTGCACATACAGGCGCGAGCCGGCACAGCATACGTGACCCTGGTTAAAGAAAATGCCATTGATCACACCTTCTACAGCCTGGTCGATGGGCGCATCTTCAAAAATGATATTGGCGGCTTTACCACCCAGTTCCAATGTTGCTTTCTTGCTGGTTCCGGCAATAGCACGTTGTATGAGCTTGCCTACTTCGGTCGAACCGGTGAAGGCAATTTTATTGATATCCGGATGATTGACAATGGCTGCGCCCGTTGCTCCTGCCCCGGTTAGAATATTGACCACGCCGGGAGGCAGGTCGGCTTCCTGCAAAATGGAAGCGAGTTTCAGTGCAGTGAGCGGTGTGGTTTCGGCAGGCTTGAGCACTACTGTATTGCCTGTGGCCAGTGCAGGTGCAATTTTCCAGGCAGCCATAAGCAGCGGAAAATTCCAGGGAATGATCTGTCCGGCCACTCCCAGTGGGGTACATTGCCGGTTTGGAAAAGCATATTCCAGTTTATCGGCCCAGCCGGCATAATAAAAGAAATGATTGGCAGCAGTAGGTACATCAAAATCCCTGCTTTCGCGAATAGGTTTACCACCATCCAGCGATTCGATCACCGCCAGTTCCCTTGCCTTTTCCTGTATCATGCGGGCAATGCGGAAGATATATTTGGCCCGTTCTTTGGCAGGCATACGACGCCATACTTTCTCGTAGGCCTGGCGGGCAGCAGACACGGCTTTATCCACATCTTTTTCATTGGCTGCAGCCACGCGGCTAAGCACCTTTTCATCAGCAGGGTTGATGGTATCAAAATACTCACCTGACGAAGGCTTTTGCCATGTACCGTTTATAAACAGGTCATACTGCTGGGCTATTTGGGCGACGCTGCGGCTTTCGGGCGCCGGTGCATATTTCCAGCCGGTATCAAACTGAAGTTTGATAGTGTTGGAGCGCCGGGTTTGTTTCTTTTTTTGTACCGCCATAATATCTGGTTGGTGTTAATGTACAAATGATAAAAAATAAGAGACTGGAGTAGATTTAGTCAACGCTGAAGTAGTTGCTGCTTTGATAAATACCGGTTTGTTCTTTTACCAGTTGCATCAATACATCATTGGCCAGGCTGCTGGCACCAAAGCGAAACCATTCATTGCTGAGCCACGCTTCTCCCAGCACTTCCTTTACCATTACGAGGTAATGAAGCGCCAGTTTTGATTTGGAAATACCGCCGGCAGGTTTCATACCGACCATACGACCGGTTTCGAAATAATAATCGCGGATGGCTTCCAGCATTACCAGTGTTACAGGCATAGTGGCAGCCGGCTGTATTTTGCCGGTAGAGGTCTTAATGAAATCCGCGCCCGCATGCATGGCAAGATCGCTTGCACGACGGACCTTATCGTATGTGCCCAGTTCGCCGGTTTCCAGGATCACTTTGAGACGCGCTTCACCACAGGCTTCCTTAATGGCAGCTATCTCATCAAACACAAAATTGTATTCACCGGCATGAAACTTACCCCGGCTGATGACCATGTCTATTTCATCAGCGCCTTCATTTACGGCATATCGTGTATCACGTAGTTTGACATCGCGGGGAGCCTGGCCACTGGGAAAAGCCGTGGCCACAGAAGCTACTTTAATACCTGAGTCGCCCAGCGCTTTGCGGGCGGTACGTATCAGGCTGGGATACACACACACTGCTGCCACGGTAGGCAGGCCGGGAAATGCATCGTGCGGATGCATGGCTTTATAGCAGAGCTGTTTTACTTTTCCTTCAGAATCTTTGCCCTCAAGTGTGGTAAGATCGATCATGTTGAGAACCAGCCTGAGTCCATTCTGTTTGGCCTCCTTTTTAATACTGCGCGTAGTAAACCGGCTGGCCCGTTCTTCTACCCCAACCTGATCGATATGAGGTGAAAGCGAAAAGTTGAGACGGGATCCCGTTTTGGAAGAGATGCCCCTTGATGATCCGGTTGCAGGCATAGCAAACATATTTGTGCGGCAAAGGTACTAAATGGGACTGTGGAATAATAAATATTTGACCGGGTTGGCCAGCGATGAAAGAAGCTAAAAATGAGGCAGGAGCGGCTTTTACGGAGTTAGATGAAAGGGAGAAAGGGCTTTAGTAAAACGAGTGCTTAATTGTCACTTGATTTTTTAAAATAACTGGTCAGCAAACCGCCGATAGCACCGCTAAAGAACAGTTTGTCGATACCCTGAATCTGTTCATCGGTGAGCCATTTATTACTTTCCGGTAGTATCAAATGCAATAACCGGATCGCAATGCCTACGGTAGCAACCACGGCTGCCGTAATGATAAAAAAGATGAATAACCAGTTGGTCACATTTTTCAAACGTTCTTTTCTCAGTTGCTCATTAAAGTAAGCATCCAGCTCCTTTCGCGCTCTTTTATCATTATGCAAAAGAGGAGGAGGCTCAGTAATAAACCGGAGCCGGTCTTCAGTTAGCTGCTGATCCTGCGGCACTGTCATTGATTTTTGATTTATAGTGTTCGGTAATGACATCTGTACCGATTATGACAGCGCGTTTCGATTTGCCACCTTCTTTATTCCAGACAATATCCCAGGGTGTATTGGGCTGATGGGTCAGTGTAGAAAGCTGCAGGCCATCAAATTTGCCATATACCTCCCAGATCCTGTCGAGGAATTGTTTTAAAGAGGTGGATAAAACCTCATTGTCTGGAATGATGGCGTATTGAGTAATGGGATAGTTGGAATAATCTTTAAAAGTGTGATAAACAGAACCAATCACCGGGCCATACTTCCAGGCCTGTACCGGCTCATTGATCAAAGGTTTATTGTATAGCCCCAAATGCCAGCCATGGGCAATATATACCAGCTTGACCAGTTTCATGGGGGTTATTTCCTTACCGCTCTGAAAGGATTTTGTAAGAAAATAGTTTGCAATGGTGACGGGATTATACATAACTAATATATTTAGTCAACTTTAGCTACCAAAGTTAGTATTTCCCCTTTTGGCTCCTCCACAGTTTTTTCACCCTTTTTATCTTCCCTGTTCCGCAAGGGAGCTTTGGCCGCACATTTCCTCCGACTGGGTTATCCGGATCGTTTTTGCCCGGAATCTGTTGCGCATGCCTACCATTCATCCCAGGGTGAGGGCTATATGCCCGGTTTGCGTTAAATTCGGCACCGTCTTCCAGCCTGTTACCTGATGCACAAGGTTTGGCGAAAAAGGCCTTCTAATAAAAAAAATCACACACGAATGAGAAAACCAAAGCTCCTGCAAAGGCTGTTGAGCGGACTGGTGCTTATTGCCGGTTCCGGACAGCTGCATGCCCAGGCAACCTTCCCCGAAAACGGGGTGGCTGATCCCCGGCATGGACATTATGCGCTGACCCATGCGTCTATTGTAAAAGATGGTACCACCACACTCACGGATGCCACACTGGTCATCAAAGACGGAAAGATTGTGGCTTTAGGCAGTGGCCTGAAAGTGCCCGCCGGCGCTATTGAAGTAGACTGCAAAGGGAAATTTATCTACCCTTCTTTTATCGATATCTACGCCGATTACGGTACGACTGTCAGCAGTCCTGCCGGCGGCGGTGGCGGCGGATTTACTCCCGGCCAGCAGCCACAACTCAACAACAATGCAAATGGTCCCTATGGCTGGAACCAGGCTATTAAAAGCGAAGTGGAAGCATTTAAGGTATTCAGTGTGGATGAAACAAAAGCCAAAGCACTGCGGGAAGCAGGCTTCGGAACCGTGCTTTCTCACGTACGCGACGGTATTGCCCGCGGTACAGGTACCGTGGTTACCCTTGCATCGCAGAAAGAGAACTTTGTAATGCTGAAGGAGAGAGCCACTGCGCACTATTCCTTAAGCAAAGGCACATCACGCCAGAGTTATCCCAGTTCCATGATGGGCACGATTGCCCTGCTGCGTCAGACTTATCTCGATGCACAATGGTATAAAGGAAAACCTGCACAGGAAGGTGTAAACCTGACCCTGCAGTCGTGGCTCGATAATCAGAGCCTGCCCCAGATATTTGAAGCCAACGATAAATGGAATGATCTGCGTGCCGATCGTATCGGCGATGAGTTTGGTGTTCAATATATCATCAAGGCTGGTCAGAATGAATATCAGCGGATCAAAGAAATGAAAGGAACCAATGCCAGCTTTATCCTTCCGCTCAACTTCCCGCAGGCACAGGATGTGGAAGATCCCAATGACGCCCGCTTTGTATCACTCAACGATATGAAACACTGGGAGCTGGCCCCTACCAACGTTGCCGCTTTTGAAAAAGCCGGTATCAATTTCTGTCTTACCACATCTGATCTGCGTGCAGTGAACCAGTTTTGGCCATCATTGCGCAAGGCGATGGAATATGGACTGTCTGAGGCCAAAGCACTCGAAGCGCTTACCAAAATACCCGCTACCCTGCTGGGTGTATATGATAAAGTAGGTAGCCTGGAAACAGGCAAGGTGGCCAACTTCCTGATCACCAACGGACCCATCTTTGAAGAAAAGACCGTGATCATCGACAACTGGGTACAGGGTATCCGGTATGAAGTAAAAGATGATGTAAGTGCTTTTGCCGGTACTTATAACCTGGTGGTGAATACACCCGGAGGAAAAGAAAATTATACGCTCGATGTAAAATCTGCCAGCTCTGCCACACTTTTTGCCAAAGACACACTCAATGCCCGTCTTAGCTTTGATGGCAAGCAGGTAAAACTGAGCTATGCTCCCCAGACCCGTCGTCAGCGCCCTGAAGGTGGTGGCGGTGGTGCCCGTCCCGGCGGACCCGGTGGTGGTGCAGCAGGTGCACAAGCCCTGCCGCCTACGGCTACACGCCTGAGTGGTCTTAGCAATGGTACCGAATGGAATGGTATTGGTACAGATTCTTCCGGCAACTCACTGACCTGGACCGCTACCCGCACCAAAGCAGCAGAGCCAAAGCAGGATAGCAGCCGCAAAAAAGAAATGCCTCAGCTGGGTGCAGTTACCTATCCCTTTGAGCCATTTGGCTGGGAAGAAGGTCAGCAACCCCGCCAGGAGACGATCCTGATCCGTAATGCGACCGTTTGGACCAACGAAAAAGATGGAGTACTGAAAGAAACAGATGTGCTGATCAAAAACGGTAAGATAGCTGCTGTGGGCAAAAATCTTACTGATGCATCTGCACGTGTTATTGATGGTACCGGCAAACATGTAACACCCGGTATTATTGATGAGCACTCACATATTGCTGCCGCATCTATCAATGAAGGTGCACAAAGTGTGACATCTGAAGTGCGTATTGCAGACAACCTCAACCCCGATGATATCAACATCTATCGTCAGCTGAGCGGCGGTGTGACCAGCTCACACATCCTGCACGGATCTGCCAACGTGATTGGTGGTCAGACCCAGCTCATCAAACTGCGCTGGGGTGCCAATGACGAAGACCTGAAATTCAAAAACTGGGATGGCCAGATCAAGTTTGCTCTCGGTGAAAACGTAAAACGTTCCAGCTCTTCACAGGGCAATATCCGTTATCCCGATACCCGCATGGGTGTGGAGCAGGTACTGGTAGATGCATTTACCAGGGCTAAGGATTATAAAAAAGTATGGCAGGATTACAATGGTGCCAAAGACAAAAAAGGCCTGGCTGTTCCCCGCCGTGACCTCGAACTCGATGCGCTGGTCGAAATCCTGGACAACAAACGGTTCATCACCTGTCACTCCTATGTGCAGAGTGAGATCAACAGCTCTATGCATGTAGCAGAGCAAATGGGGTATAAGTACAACACCTTTACCCATATTCTGGAAGGTTATAAAGTGGCTGACAAAATGAAAGCACATGGTGCCAATGCATCTACCTTCTCTGACTGGTGGGCTTATAAAATGGAAGTAGAAGACGCTATTCCTTATAATGCAGCCATCATGCATAAAGTAGGCTTGAATGTTGCCATCAATTCTGATGATGCCGAAATGGCCCGTCGCCTGAATCAGGAAGCTGCTAAAATTGTAAAATATGGCGGCGTATCTGAAGAAGATGCACTGAAAATGGTAACACTTAATCCCGCCAAAATGCTGCATGTATCCGATCGCGTGGGCAGTCTCAAACCCGGCAAGGATGCAGATGTGGTTGTATGGAGTGATCATCCGCTGAGCATTTATGCAAAATCGCTGTATACCATTGTAGATGGTACCGTTTATTTTGACCGCGAAAAAGATGCACAACTGCAAAAGCTGGTAGATGTTGAGCGCAATCGTCTTATCCGTAAGATGAATGGCGAGAAACGCAGCGGTGGCGCAGTCATTCCGGCCCAGCCAAGCTATCAGATCATGCATACCTGCAGCGATCATGGTCACAGCCATGGACTGCTGGTAGTTGATGTAGAAGAAGAAAATACTAACGACTAAAAACCAGTGCAATGAGAAAAATATTTTTAGCCTTATCAATCGGTTTCCTGGCTACAGCCTCGGCCCAGGAGACAGTATATCCCGCAAGGGAAAATAAAGGCATCACTTTTATTAAGAATGCCACCATTCACGTAGGCAATGGCAAAGTGATCGAAAACGGTGTGATCAAGATCAGCAATGGTAAGATCGAAGCCGTGGGCACAGATATTGCCGTGCCTGCCGATGGAACAGTGGTAGATGCCAAAGGTAAACACGTATATCCCGGCCTGATCCTGCCAACCAGCACACTTGGTCTGGTTGAAGTATCTGCCGTAAGAGCCTCTACCGATGTGCGCGAGATCGGCGACCTTAATCCCAATGTACGCTCCATCATTGCGTACAATACCGATTCAAAAGTGATCAACACCCTGCGTTCAAACGGAGTACTGCTGGCCAATGTAGTGCCGCAGGGCAGTTTCCTGGCAGGCAGCTCATCTGTTGTGCAGCTGGATGCGTGGAACTGGGAAGATGCCGCGTACAAAACAGACGAGGGCATGCATCTTTATATGCCCAGCCTCATGAACCGCTTTCGTGGTTTTGGTGGTTTTGGAGGTGGCGGTGGCCGCGGTGGTGGCGCTCCGTCAGATCCCGTTAAGGAAGGGTTGGATAAAGTGGAAGGACTGAAAGGTTTTTTCCGCCAGGCAAAAGCTTACCTGGCCGAGCCCAAACACACAGAGACCAATCTCAAATTTGAATCAGTAAAGGCGCTCTTCGACAAAAAACAAAAATTCTATGTGCATGCCAATACAGTAAAACAAATACTGCTGGCGCTCGATTTTGTAAAAGAGTTTGGCTTTGACGTGACCATCGTTGGTGGCAGCGACAGCTGGCAGGTGGCCGATCTGCTGCGTGAGCATAATGTATCAGTGATACTGCAGCAACCCCACAGTCTGCCTACCGGTGAAGACGATGATGTGGATCAGCCCTATAAAACCGCTGCCCTTCTGCAAAAGGCCGGTGTATTGTTTGCCATTTCTGATGATGACAGCCAGACACGTGGCCGTAACCTGGCTTTCAATGCCGGTACAGCTGCTGCCTATGGCCTCAGCAAGGAAGAAGCGCTTGCAGCTATTACACTCAATGCTGCCAAAGTACTGGGTGTCGCCGATAAGACAGGTAGTATAGAAATAGGTAAAGATGCCAATATCGTGATCAGCGAAGGCGATATCCTTGATATGCGTACCAACCAGGTTACAGATGCCTGGATACAGGGTCGCAAAATAGACCTTAACGATAAGCAGAAACTGCTCAATGAGCGGTACAATGAAAAATACAAACTGAAAGGTTTTTAATAACCCCCGTAAGTTTTGGAAAATGGGCCCTGTAAGGGGCCCATTTTATTTTATACTAAACTTTAAGGGGTTACGATACCATGCCGGATGGCGATCATGGCCAGCCCCACGCGCGACCGTACGTCCAGTTTTACAAACATCTGATCCCGCAGCGAATCAATGGAACGGGGATTAAGTCCCATGCGCTGGGCTATCTCCTTATAGGTAAGATCGGTACAGGCCAGCTTCAGAAAACTTATTTCCTGGTCGCTCAGCAGCGATTTATAAATATTAACGCCATCCTGCGAGCGGAAAAGATTGACAAGTTTGCCGGTGGTGTCATGCGAATAATAAAAACCGGATTGCATGACCGAGTGAATGGCAAATTTCAACTCGGATGGATGAATATCTTTTTTCAAAAACCCTTTTACGCCGGATTGCAGCAGTCGTATTAACGACAACTCAGAATCATACATGGTAAGCATCAGTGCATGTACTTTGGGAAAATTCTTACGCAGGTATTCGGCTGTTTCAAACCCGTTGCATTCGGGCATGTTCAGGTCCAGTATGGCTACATCCGGCACATATCCTTCTTCGAGCGATTGAATGAATTCATGGCCGTTTCCGGACAGATTGATGACCTTGCAATCACCAAAACCATCGATCAGGGTGGCCAGCGCATTGCGTAGCAGGATATGATCGTCTATCAATGAAACTTTAATGGGTGTTGTAGCATCTGGCATAATAAAACAGGTTAGTATGGAAAGCTGAATTGTAATGATGTGCCTTTGTTGATTTCACTTCGGATCTGCATAGTGCCGCCCATCATACGGGTACGGGTCATCATATTCATAAGACCCGCGCCCTGCCCGGCAATGCTGTGTGCATCGCGTGCGTGATCAAACCCGATACCATAATCCAGTATGCGCAGAAAGAGACTCTTGTGTAAATAGGCCAGTGTAATCTCTACTTTTTGCGTCTGACTGTGTTTGATAATATTATTAAGCGCCTCCTGGATAATGCGGAATACGATCAGTTCTGCATTCGTTTTCATGAATACAGGTTCTCCTATAATATGCAGTTTGACTTCAAAAAGATTGGTATTCTCAATTTTTTCAATTTCCCGTTCAATAGCCTTGATAAGTCCCTGCGAAGAGATCAGTTCGGCATTCAACTCCTTCGAGATATTCCTTAATTTTTCAATGGCCTCACTCAGCAGCTCTACGGAGGAGCTTATTTTTTGCGTGGCTTTGTCGCGTTCATCCCACGAAAAGGTGTTGAGGTGCAGCTTGGCGAGTGTTAGTGCCAGGTTGATGTTGTCATGTATCTCGCGCGATATTTCCTGGAAGGTGAGCTCCTGCATTTCGAGGCGGGCCGAAAGAAGAGTTTTTTCAAAATCGGTTTTCAGTTCTTCATAATGCTGTTCTGCATGCAGCTGATCCCGCTTATGCAGGGTAAGCAGGGCTACAATTGCGGCGGCAAATAACAGCAGGATACCTGAGCTGAGCAGCAGCAGAAACATTATTTTGGATTCGTGACTGTGCATGAGTATCCTTTTAAGATCAGGAGAAACATGAGCAGATAACCCACATAGATAAGGGTCAGCATCTGTCCGCAGATATTGAGTGTCTGAACCGGTATGATATTGGCCGCTGTGGCAGGCGGTATGATCACTGCGGCATAAGCCCAGCAACCTGCCAGCATCCAGAACTCATATCCTGTTTCAATACGGTGAATGGGCCTGCGCTTATATATATCAATCCAGTAAAGCCCTGCTATTAACAATAGTGAGATAGATTCGATCAGGTATACCTGGTGCAGCAGGGCATTGGCCTGGTGATGCACTTCTTTGAGGTCAAAGGTTGCCGGTGAGCGGCAGCAGATATATAAAAAACTTAATACCATGGTACCCAGTGCCAGTACGATGCAATAACGGCAAAGCAGCTTCAGCACAGTGTTTTTGATACTTTGATAACAGAGGCGGGAAAACAACCAGAATTCTGTAAGTATAAAAAGATAGGTAAAACAACAGCTGAAGATCTGCCAGTAACCGGCACCTGGCTCCTCCAGCAGCCGTAGCAGGGTAAGGTGTAGCTGGTGGAGGAAGAACAAGCCGAAATAGAAAGGGAACAAGCGCAATACCGGTTCTGCTGAGCGCTTATTCAATGATATATAGAACAGAACTGTAGCCAACAGTAATGCCAGCGGTTCCGTCATGAAACTGCTTTTCCAGGCTGAAAGGATCTGTTCCATGAAGCAGTGGCTTTTGATCCTGTAATTTACAGCCAGGTGCTTCTTTGATCAGTGCGGAAATCACGCCCAGTTTTTGGGATTTTGGCCGCAATATCATGAGGAAAAAACGGATTTTCTTCCATGTTTCGAACAGATCCGGTTGGTTAAAACATCCATACTGTTTGCAGCAGAATAGGAGAGGAGATGCAGGTTTGTTTGTAAATGGCTGATTTGTATAATATTGAAACAATGGAACAAGGCGTTCCGGCAAATAAAAAACCCCTCTAAAAAGAAGGGTTTTTGAACGTTACTGTTATGAAAGAAAAAAGGTATGTAAAAGAGTCGGATTTAAAATTTTGGACAAGGTTAATGGCTTACAGTCTTTTTCAATCAGCTTTCCATCGGAAACGGGTCATTAAAAACGGAACCAGGAAAAAAAGGATAAAAGAGAAAGTTGATTGAGGGAGGAAGTCGCTCTGGTCTTCAAAGGTATTGGAAATGAATTTCTGGACGGTTTGGACATTGGATGAGTAGGATAAACGAATCATCCGCAGCAATCAACTTTCTGACACAAAAATATATCCACATACCCCTGTGTACAAGAGCAGAAACTCCCGATTTGCTGTCTTCGGTATTTACCGCATGAAAAGTAAAACGACTAAAAAATGAATAGGAATATTTCTTTAATGCGAATAGTATATTTACTAAGTAGTATATATAAGGTAGTTTCCACAGAGTACAATTCGAGTACTTCTACTATGGTATATGTTGCAGGAATTTTCCAAATTGCAGCCTGAAAGAATAGTTAAACCACCAAATAAAAGCCAATATCAGACCCATGAAAAATCACGAAACTAACGCTGTTATTAAAGTAGCGATCGCTGATGACCATGCCCTTTTTCGTACCGGGGTGAAAACCTCTCTCTCCAGCCGTAAAGACATTCAGATGGTGGCTGAGGCCGAAAACGGCATGCAACTCCTTAATTTATTACGTCATATCCAACCAGATGTAGTACTGCTGGATATCCAGATGCCTATTATGGATGGCCTGGCAACCCTGCCCGAGATCAAAAAATTGTATCCGAATGTAAAAGTGATCATGCTCAGCATGCACAACGATCATTCCGTGATTTCACGCATGATGGAAATCGGCGCCAATTCTTATCTGACCAAAGAATCTGGTTCAGAAATGATCTATGATGCCATCCGCACGGTGTATGAGCAGGATTTTTACTTCAATGATCTGACCAACAAAGCCCTGCTGAGTGGTCTGCGTACCAAACGCACTGCAGAATCAAGTATGCCGGCCGATGTGCAGCTTACTGATAAAGAGATCACTATCCTCAAACTGATGTGTGAGGAGAAAAGCACTAAAGAAATTGCTGATATCGTAGACCTGAGCCCCCGCACGGTGGAGGCCATTCGCGATAAACTCAAAACCAAGACAGGTACCAAATCTATGGCAGGCCTGGTCATGTATGCCGTAAAAGCCGGCCTGGTAGAGCAGCATTAAGATATTAGTAGACTAATTGCTTAATTACCATAGCTATCCCCTCCGGATAGCTTTTTTATTTTATTTTCATGAAATGATGGATATCTGCATCAATGGTCATTTTCAACCGGCAGCGGGTCAGGCCCTGGCGGTTACCGATAAAAGTTATCGTTATGGCGATGGACTTTTTGAGACCATGAAAATGCGGAAAGGCAGGTTGCAGATGGCCGATGCACATTTTGACCGGTTACAGCGGGGAATGGACCAACTGGGGTATGACAACACCTCCTTTCCGGCACCACATACGTTGGTATCATTGATCGGTGAGCTGTGCCGGCGCAACGTATGCCTGGATCTTGGCCGGGTACGTCTCACCGTGTCTGCCGGCAACGGAGGCCTTTTTGAAGACAGTCAGCCCAACTATTCGATCGAATGCTGGCCGCTCACTGCTGCTGTTGAGACACTCAATGCCAATGGGCTCCGTCTGACCGTTTATCCCGACGTACGTAAAAGCTGTGACGGTCTGGCCAACCTCAAATCGGCCAATTACCTTCCCTATGCCGTTGCTGCCCGCCATGCCCGGCAGCAACATGCAGACGACTGTATTATTCTGAATACAAATGGCCGTATCGCCGATACCTGTATTGCCAATATTTTCATCATCCGCGATGGAAATATTCTTACCCCGCCTCTTACCGAAGCGCCGGTGGCAGGTATTACGCGGGCTTATCTCTTAAGCAGGTTGCCTGTTATAGAACAACCCATTGCACTCACAGACCTGCAGCAGGCACAGGAAGTATTTGTGACCAACGCGATCAATGGACTGCGATGGGTTGGCGAAATAGACGGACACCTTTATACACATCAGCAAACGGATGAAATATTCCGGAAACATCTGCAAACAATTACAGGATAAGCTTGTTCTGCCAGCATGCAACCAGCCATTGTACTTTTCTGGTTTCGCCGCGATCTGCGCCTCTCCGACAATGCAGGATTATACCGGGCATTACGGCATGGCCTGCCTGTGCAACCCGTTTTTGTTTTTGACCGGCATATCCTGGATGAGTTGAAAGACCGCGCCGATCGCCGGGTTGAGTTTATTCATCAGCAATTAACGGTCATTGACCGGCAACTGCAAGAGTTGGGTGCTACACTGGATGTACGCTATGGCACTCCTGAAGATATCTGGCCGCAACTGCTGGCCGGGTACAATGTAAAAGCTGTTTATACCAATCATGATTATGAACCCTATGCCTGCCGGCGCGATGCAACAGTGTCTGCATTACTGGCACAGCAGGGCATCGGCTTTTATTCATTCAAAGACCAGGTGATTTTTGAAAAAAGTGAAGTGATAAAAGATGATGGAAAACCTTATACTGTTTTCACGCCCTACGCGCGTCGCTGGAAAGCCACGGTCAACTCCTTTTATCTTCAATCTTATCCGGCACAAAAATATTTTTCTGCGTTTTACCGGTCTTCAGCGCGCGTTATCCCGACGCTGCAATCCATGCAGTTTACGGCCGCAGGTCAACCATTTCCCGAAGGGAAATGGCAACAACAGGTGATCGGTCAGTACAAAGAGAACAGGGATTACCCGGCGATAGCCGGCACTTCGCGTCTTAGTGTACATCTGCGTTTCGGTACGATCAGCATCCGGCAACTGGCCCGCGAGGCAGGAAGTCTTAATGAAACTTTTTTGAACGAATTGATATGGCGCGATTTTTACCAGATGATACTCTGGCATTTTCCGCAGGTAGTAGGACATGCATTTAAACCAGCGTATGACCGTATTGAATGGCGCAATAATATCACCGAGTTTGAAGCCTGGTGCGAAGGTCGTACCGGTTATCCTGTTGTGGATGCCGGCATGCGTGAGTTGAATGCTACCGGTTATATGCACAACCGGGTACGTATGATCGTAGCATCTTTCCTCACCAAACATTTATTGATCGACTGGCGCTGGGGCGAAGCATACTTTGCAGAGAAACTGCTCGATTTTGACCTGGCGGCCAACAATGGTGGCTGGCAATGGGCCGCAGGGAGTGGCTGCGATGCAGCGCCTTATTTCCGTGTATTCAATCCCTATCTGCAGGCACAGAAGTTTGATCCGCAATTGACCTACATCCGCAAATGGGTGCCGGAGTTGGATGAACTCACTTATCCACGTCCTATTGTGGAGCATGAAATGGCCCGCAAAAGATGCCTGGCTGCTTACGCTATAGCGTTGAAAAAAGGTTAGGCCAGTTGGGGTGAGACAGGTACAAACAGTGGCGTGTCTGTTTGTACAGTAGAGTTGTTTTTTGCAAATACCTGGTGCAGTGTTTTGATAGCGCGCCGTCCTTCATCTCCCAGATCCGCGCTATACTGATTTACATAGAGATCAATATGCTGCCGCATTACGGTATCGCTCATGGCTTGCGCATGTGCCTGTACATAAGCTGATATGGAAGGATAGTGGTCAAATGAATATTGCAGGCTTTTGCGGATAAGTTCATTCACCTGCTGCGCCAGTTTTGTATCTGCGTTGCGACGTATTGCAATTCCTCCAAGCGGAATAGGACAATGCATGGATTGCTCCCACACTTCACCGAGGTCAGCTACTTTGTGTAAACCTTTTTGCTGATAGGTAAACCTGTTTTCATGAATGATCACACCCAGGTCTGTAGTGCCCTGCAATACGGCTTCCTCAATGGCAGAAAAAAGAAAAAAGGATTTATGTGAGGCCTGGGGATAAGCAAAGGAAAATAACAGGTGCGCAGTGGTGTGTATGCCGGGAAGTGCCACCTGCAGCGGGTTTATTTCGTCAGCGGCTGATGCAATGGGTACACGGCTGATCAGTAACGGACCCACACCTTTTCCCAATGCGCTGCCGGCATGCAAAAGCTGGTAATGCTCCAGCGAGCGGAAGAAGGCCGGGAAACTCAGCTTGGTGATATCGAGCTTTCCTTCCAGCGCCCATTGATTGAGCGTTTCCACATCTTCCAGTACAGGCTCAAACTCCAATCCTGCTGTATCAATATGACCATTTACGAGGGCATCAAAAATGAATGTATCGTTGGGGCAGGGGCTGAAGCCTATTTTCAGTTTCATAAAGGAAGATCATTTACTTGTTGCAACAGTTCAACCAGTTTTTTGTTGAGCGTGTCGATGGCGGCAGCCAGTTGCCAGCGGCTCTTATCACGCACGCCTACCTGGTTCGATACCGCCCGGATCTGCAAAAAAGGGATCTGCTGTTGCAGGCAGGCCAGGTGCAGGGCCGCGCCTTCCATGGATTCCAGCAACGGGTTCCACTGCTGCCGGTACCAGTCTGTCTGACGGCTGTCGGTGCTGACCTGGTTGACGGTAATGGCCGATGCCAGGGGCAAACCAGTCTGGTGCAGCAGGCGGGCATGAGGGTTAAGTAACCACCCGTCCTGGTAGAGCCGGTCGTCGGGCGAGGTGAGGCCCATGGCAAACGGATCACGAAAAGTGCCGTTTTCCCATACACCCAGGTCGCCCAGGCGGTCGCGGTCAACAGCCAGTACCTCGGTTTCGCGACCGGCTTCAAAGCAACCTGCTACGCCGGCCTGTATTACTAATTGATAATGATTTTGTTGTAAACGTTTTCCTAAAGCCAGGACGGTTGCCATACTGCCAATGCCGGTAATAAGTATGTCTGTTTTTGGCTGATCGGGCAGCTGCAGCTCCAGCCACCGGGTGACCGGGGCTATCTCGAACGGAGTGGCGGCTAAAAGAAGCAGATGCATGCTGCAAATATCCGCAAACCTTGTCATTAGTTGCGGTAAATAGTAACTTTGCGTCCCGCCAATCAGGCGTGGGCACGCTAATCTGACCGAGCATGGTATACCTGACAAGATCCGAACATTTCAACGCAGCGCATAAGCTTTATAATCCCAACTGGAGCCTCGACCAAAATGAGGCCGTATTTGGAAAATGTGCCAACGAAAACTGGCATGGGCATAACTATGAACTGCTGGTAACTATAAAAGGTAAACCTGATCCCGATACCGGCTTTGTATTTGATGTGAAAAGGCTGAGCCAGATCATCCGCGATCATATCATCGAAAAGCTGGACCACCGCAACCTGAACCTGGATGTGGATTTTATGCAGGGACAAATGTGCAGTACAGAAAATCTGGCTATTGCCATCTGGCAGCAACTGCAACCACACCTGCCGCAGGATGTGCAGCTGCACTGCATTAAACTTTACGAAACTCCGCGTATCTATGTGGAGTATTTCGGTGAATAATAAAAGACAGCTGAACCAATGCGGAGACAGGTTGTTAAAGCACATTTATAAACGCGTACTGTTGTATGCATAAGTTTCAATAATGGATAAAAAAGTGGCTGTATACAGACGGGAGCATTTTAATGCCGCACACCGGTTGTATAATCCCGAATGGGATGATGCCACCAACGAGCAGGTCTTTGGCAAATGCGCACTGCCCAATTATCACGGGCATAATTATGAACTGGAAGTAAAGGTCACCGGCGTACCCGACCCGGTTACCGGATATGTAATGGATTTGAAAGTACTTTCAGATATTATCAGAGCGCAGGTACACAGCCGCTTTGATCATCGCAACCTGAACCTCGATACGGTAGAATTCAAAACACTTAACCCAACAGCAGAGAATATTGTTGTTGTCATTTATAATTTACTCAGACCCGAAATTCCGGCATCGCTTGATCTGCAGATACGATTATACGAAACGCCGCGTAATTTTGTAGAGTACCCGGCATGAGTAAACTTCAGTAAAAGAAATAACTGTTATGGCCTACACAAAGATTGAACAGTACGATGAGTCAGTGACCAATGGACTTGTTAAAAATTATAAGGAAGTGCTGGGATTGCTGGGCGAACAACCGGAGCGTGAAGGACTGCTAAAGACTCCCGAGCGCCTGGCCAAAGCCATGCAATATCTTACACAGGGATACCAGGTAGATGCGCGTGCAATTCTCAACTCTGCCAAATTTCATGAGCCGGTGAGTGAGATGATCGTGGTAAAGGATATTGAATTGTATAGCATGTGCGAGCACCATATGCTGCCTTTTTTTGGCAAAGCACATATTGCCTATATCCCCAATGGCTGGATCACAGGTCTTAGCAAGATAGCCCGCGTGGTAGATGCCTATGCCCGTCGCCTGCAGGTGCAGGAAAGGCTTACCGTAGAGATCATGAACGCCATAAAGGATACACTTAATCCCCTGGGAGTGGCTGTGGTCATTGAGGCTCAGCATCTGTGTATGATGATGCGGGGCGTGCAGAAACAGAACTCAGAAACAACTACCTCTGCCTTTGATGGAGAATTTCAGAAAAATTCTACCCGCAGTGAGTTTTTGAAACTGATTTCTTCCGATCTCAGCCGTCGCTAGTTTTTTCTTATTGTGCCATAAAGATTTTTTTTCTTAAAACCTTTGTGGCATTTTTGTCTCCTAACCACCCCTTTAATCATGAAGCACGCCTATGTTTTTCCAGGCCAGGGATCACAGTTTCCAGGTATGGGAAAAGAACACTATCAAAACAGCGCATTTGCCAAAAAACTATTTGAGCAGGCAAATGAGGTGCTGGGTTTTCGTATTTCTGAAGTCATGTTTGAAGGCTCAGAAGCGGATCTGAAAGAAACCAATGTTACCCAACCGGCCGTTTTTCTGCATTCGATCATTGCCTTCCGCAGCATTGATGCCGCCAGGCCAGATATGGTAGCCGGTCATTCACTGGGCGAATTTTCTGCACTGGTGGCCAACGGCACACTCAGTTTTGAAAGCGCTCTGGAACTGGTGACACTGCGCGCGCGGGCTATGCAAAAAGCCTGCGAACTCACTCCTTCTACCATGGCCGCTATACTGGGGCTGGCCGATGAAAAAGTAGAAGACGTATGCGCACAGGTGCGCAACGAAACAGGTGAAGTAGTAGTGGCAGCCAACTATAATTGTCCCGGTCAGGTCGTGATCAGTGGCAGTATCAAAGGTGTGGAGATCGCCTGCGAGCAACTCAAGGCAGCCGGTGCCAAACGGGCCCTGCTTCTGCCGGTAGGTGGTGCATTTCATTCGCCTTTAATGGAGCCTGCGCGCGAAGAACTGCAGGCCGCTATTGAAAAAACAACTTTCCACACACCTACCTGTGCGGTATATCAGAATGTAGTGGCAAAAGCTATTTTCGATAAAGAAGAAGTCAAACAAAATCTCATCGATCAGCTCACCGGCGCTGTACGCTGGACACAAAGTGTACAGTCGATGATCAAAGACGGTGCATCCCGCTTTACCGAATGCGGTCCCGGCAAAGTATTGCAGGGATTGATCGGTAAGATTGATAAGACGGTAGAGGTGAATGGGGTGAGTTAAACAACAGTTTAAAGGGTATAAAAAGTATAAAGCGTATAAGGGGTTGTTAAGTTAAAACTCTCTTTAAACCCTTTATACGCTTTATACCCTTTAAACTTCCAGTGTCTCTTATGCAGAAATACTGCAATTGATCCACTCTCCATCCAACGCAGCTCCGTAACGTTTATAGAAATCAATGGCAGAAGTATTCCAGTCGAGCACCTGCCAGACCATACCACTGAATTTTTTCTCTTTCATTTCTTCAATAAGGCGGTCAAACAGCAGCTTGCCTAATCCTCTGCCGCGCATGGCTTCTGTTACTATCAGGTCTTCGAGATATAAACGCTGCCCTTTCCAGGTAGAATAACGGATATAATAAAGGGCGAAGCCTTCGATCCGTCCGTCCACTTCGGCTACAAATGCCCACCATACCGGTTGTGCCCCGAACCCACTTTCTTCAAAATGCTCCAGTGATACAGTTACCTCATCGGGTGCCTTTTCATAATCAGCCAGCTCCTGTACCAGTTCCATTAGCCGGGGACAATCTGCACGGCGGGCACGCCTGATCTCTATACTCATTATTTTTTCTTTTTTGTAGCGGTGAAAACACCATTTGGTTGCACAAAGTCAACACTGATGGATTCTCCGTTATCATTTAACTTAAATACGATCGAATAACCCTCCAGGTCCTTTAGATTAAAACGATGCTCGCCTGTTGCTTCCGTTGCATAATTTTTCTGGCCGGGTACATTTACATGCAATACGCTGTTGAGGACCGTCACCTGCACTGTCATGCCGGATAGTTCATACTCACCCACATATTTGGCCATGTCATCGACAGTGACCTTGCGTACAGCAGGTTTATAAGCAAACTCTATCGGCTGCAGGCTGCCTTCTGCAGGTACGGTAAGACTTTTTGTTTCGCCATTTTCATTAAACCGGAAGGTGAACCGGAAGCTGGCATCATCGGTCGTATCTATCTGGTGCGTGTCCCTGTCATAACCAACCAGCTCAAATACATCGTAATGATAGTGACGAAGCCAGGCCGAATCTTTGGGGAAATAGGCAAAAAGGCTGTCGCCCCTGTTGATCACATTGATCGAACCATAGCCGGCATGCGTATAAGATCCTGCATAGGCAGGCGGGTTATGAGAGGGACGGGTGCCGGTATGATTGGCTGGCTGAGACGCCGTTTTTTTTCGCAGTGCTGCAGCTTCGTCACTGGCCTTCTTGCGGGTACCACTCCAGTCGATATAAGAAAGACGGAGCATGTGATCGGCAATGATATTGCGGGCTACCGTTGGTACATCGGAACCGTTTTGGTTGCTGAGTACGACAATACCGATGCTGTCGCTGGGGAAGAAGCAGGTACTGGCAGAAAAACCATCGATGTTTCCACCATGTTCCACCCTGTAATGACCACGGTAAGAGTTGAGGAACCAGCCCAGGCCATAATTGGAGAAATGAATATCCGGATTTTCACGGGCAGGCACTCCGGTGCTGATCACCATCTGAGATCCCATAGCCTGGTATACATAACCGGAAGGCAGTATTTCTTTTCCATTAAACCGGCCACCCTGTATCCAAAGCGTAAGCCAGTTGGCCATTTCTGTAACACTGCTGTTGATGCTGCCGGCAGGGCCCATGCCATTGATATCATAATAGTCAAGAGGCGTGATCAGGCTGTCTTTTTTTACAGCATATCCTTTAGAAGCATCTGCATCCTTTTGCATGAGGTGAATGTCGGCCGTAGTACGCTGCATACCCAGCGGGTCGAGCAGTTGCGTACGGATATTTTCTTCCCAGGTGCGTCCCCAGATCTTTTCACTTACAATACCCTGCAACAGGAACATGAAATTGTTGTACTGCCATTTTTCACGGACGCCCGCATTGGGCTCCTGGTAGCGGATACGTTTCATCAAGGAATCGTGTGAAGAAGTATTGAACAGATACCAGGAGAGATCATGCCGCGGCAGTCCCGTACGGTGAGTCATCAGGTCGCGCAGTGTGAGTGTATTGTCCATTTCCTGATTGAAAAAATGGAAACCGGGCAGTACATCGGTCACCTTATCATCCAGTTTGAGACGTTCCTGTTTTTCCAGTATCCCCAGCAGTGAAGCGGTAAAAGCCTTGGTACAGGAGCCAATCGGGAAAAGAGTGTTAGGTGTTACCGGTAATTTCTTTTCATAATCCCGGTAGCCAAACCCTTTGCTATAGACGATCTTGTTTTTTTCAACAACTGCTACAGCAAAACCGGCAGCATGCCAGTCGGTGAGCAGCCGTGACAGGGCTGTGTCCAGTCCGGCAAGTCTTTTGTCGGGTGCAGGCGTTTTGGCTTTCTGTGCCAGCGATATATTGGCCAGCAGCAGCAATACAAAGGTGGAGAAAAGGAAGCGCATGATGGTATAGGTTTAGTGGAAAAGGAAAGCTACGCCATTTCAGGCAAAGCTTTCCTGTCAGTAATAAAATATAATCTATGCAAAAGGGATTGCAGCAATTACTGCAAAGCCTGGGCAAGGTCAGCAATGATATCCTGCACCTGTTCGATACCCACATTCATCCGGATCAGGCCATCGGTAATCCCATACTGCTCGCGCATCTCTTTAGGCACGCCATAATGGGTCATAGAGGCAGGGTGGGAGAGAAGGGTATCGCAGGTACCGAGCGATACGGTACGTATACACATCTTCAATTTGTTCATAAAATCGATACCGCCCTGCAATCCGTTTTTCAGTTCAAAACTGAGCATAGCTCCGGGATGACGCATCTGCCTGAGCGCTACTTTGTGATCCGGGTGATCTGGCAGACCGGTATAGTTTACTTTGGCTACCTGCGGATGTTGCTGCATGAAATTGGCGACTTCCATGGCGTTGTGGCAATGCCGCTCCATGCGCAGCTCCAGGGTCTTGATGCCATTGATCACGAGGAAGGCGTCAAAACCATTGCTGTTGCCGCCCAGCAGGCGATGCACCTTGGTCACACGGGTATTCATCCATTCTATATCACGTCCCAGCAGAATACCGCCGATGGCAGTACCGTGACCGTTAAGAAATTTGGTGGTGGAGTGCATTACAAAATCTACACCATAGCGAAACGGCTGCTGCAGGTAGGGTGTGGCAAACGTGTTGTCGCAGGCGACAAGTACATTGTATTTTTTGGCCAGCCTGGTCAGTTCTTCGATATCCACACACTGGATGGTTGGATTGGCCGGTGTTTCGATATAAAGCAGTTTGATGCTGCTGTCCTGTTTCAGAATTTCTTCTGCACGGTTCAGATCACGCAGGTCGGCAATAGTGGCTTCAATACCCAATGAGGGCAGTACGCGATGGATCAGTTCCTCGGTGCCGCCATACAGGGAGAAATGTGTCAGTATGCGATCGCCGCTTTTGAGTGCGCTCAGCATCAGTGTGCTGATAGCGGCCATGCCGGAGGCGTGCAGTATTCCTTTTACTTCCAGGTCGAGGCCCAGCGTTTCCAGTGCAGCGATCTTTTCTTCTGCTTCCGTCATGGTGGGATTGCCCCAGCGACTGTAGATAAAACCTTCTTCCTGTCCGCTGAAACGGCGCATACCCTGCTCGGCGGTATCAAATACATAGGTACTGCTGGCATAGATGGGTACCAGGTGGGCATAGTTGGGATCCTGGCGGTGGCCACTATGTACGGCATGAGAACTGAAGCCGCTGTAAAATTTCTTTTCTGCCATGACGCTTTATTGGTTTATAGTGTGCAGGCAGGGCTGCACGGGTTAGTATGCAGGACAAGGGCAAGGCAATCGATCGGCGTTATCAGGAATTGTAAGCCCAGGTAATAAGTGTGGCGCCCCAGGTAAACCCGCCGCCAAAAGCGGCCAGCACCACGCGGTCACCCTTCTTCAACTGGTTTTCCCATTCCCACAGGCAAAGTGGGATAGTACCGGCAGTTGTGTTGCCAAATTTCTGGATATTGATCATTACTTTTTCCTTGGCGAGGCCAATACGGTTGGCGGTCGCATCAATGATGCGGAGATTGGCCTGGTGAGGTACCAGCCAGGCAATATCATCGCCGGTAAGCTGATTGCGTTCCAGCAACTCGGCACTTACATCGGCCATACCTTTTACGGCAAACTTAAATACGGTTTGTCCTTCCTGGTAAACATAGTGCTCGCGGTTAGCCACAGTTTCGGCAGAAGCCGGATAAGCTGAGCCACCTGCTTTCATACGCAGGTACTGGCAACCGCTGCCATCGCTTTTCAGGATACTGTCCTGTACGCCCAGCCCTTCGGTACCGGGTTCCAGCAACACCGCACCGGCGCCGTCACCAAAGATGACGCAGGTGGTACGATCTGTATAATCAACAATGGCGCTCATTTTATCACCTCCGGCTACGACCACTTTTTTGTAACGGCCGCTTTCGATGAGTGCAGCGCCCTGGGTCAGTGCATACAGGAAACCAGAGCAGGCAGCCGATACATCGTATCCCCACGCATTTTTAGCACCTATCTTATCACAAACAATATTGGCGGTGGCGGGAAAAATCATATCAGGAGTAACAGTAGCTACAATCAGGCAATCGATCTCGAGTGGATCAATGCCGCGCTTTTCGCAGAGGAGCTTAACTGCCGGAGCTACCATTTCTGATGTTCCTTTTCCTTCTCCTTTCAAAATCCTCCGTTCTTCAATACCGGTTCGGGTGCGAATCCACTCGTCTGTTGTATCTACGATTTTTTCAAGGTCAAAGTTGGTAAGGCGGTCTTCAGGAACATAGCCACTCACAGCAGTGATGGCGGCAGTTATTTTACTACTCATCTTAAGAATGGTTTTCACTACAAAAAGTGAGCAAAGGTAAAGGGGTTTTGGGAAAGTGCGGGGTTATAAGTTTTGTGGGAGGCGAGTGGAAGAAGGCAAAAGGTTAAAGGTAGAAGGTAAAAGAAAGGGCTTGAAAAGAATAATATATAGCAAATGGGTATCCATTTGACCTTCTGCCTTTAACCTTCTGCCTTTCCTCTTCCTCCTTTCCCCCTGTTTCTCTTATTTTCGCGGCATGATAGCCTATCTGAAAGGAGATTTTGTTTATAAAAGTCCTGCACTGGTGCTGGTCGAGGTCAATGGGGTGGGATATGAAGTGCAGATCAGTTTGCATACCTATGCACAGGTGCAGAACCTCGAAAAAGGTTTGCTGCATACGGTCCAGATCATCCGCGAAGATGCCCACATTCTGTTTGGATTTTCTGAACCCGCTGAAAAAGAAATGTTTCAGCAATTGCTGAGCGTTTCAGGCATTGGAGCCTCCACCGCCAGGGTTATGCTTTCTTATATGAAACCGGAGGAACTGGCCCGGGCTATTGTACAGGGTGATGTACGCAGCCTGGAAGCTATAAAAGGCATTGGCAAAAAAAGCGCAGAAAGAATTGTTCTCGAACTCAGGGATAAAATGGCAAAACATGGCCCGGAGGCAAATATTGCACCTATGAAAAACAATACTTTGCAACAAGATGCGTTAAATGCTCTGACAGCGCTGGGGATCAACCGGACAGCGGCGGAACAGGCCTTAAAAAAGGCACTGACAGCCGATCCCGGACTCCCGGTCGAAGAGTTGATCAAGAGAGCACTCCGTATCCTCTGATAGCCATTTATTTCTGGAACTAATTGATCCTGAGAACATTTTGAATTGCACGACTGCTCATATCTCCCGTTTGGCGGTAGTTATCGTCCTCTTATGCTTTGCCGGGACAGGTAACGCCCGTGATCACAGGGATTTTATATTTAGGGGGAATCTCGTAGACACCATCCCGGCCGATAGTCTGCGTTATCCCATCCGGGATCGTTATGGTGATCCCTACAGCCAGCCCAATCGTAATACATTTGATCTGAAGGATACCGCATTTATTAAAAGAAATGTGGAATACGATCCTGTGACCGGTGAATATTATATTACCGAAAAGATCGGTAATAAATATTACCGCACTCCTGTATCATTTCGCCGGGACGAGTTTATACGGATGCAGGGTCAGAAAGATGAAGCTGAATATTTCCGCAAGCGGTCAGCCCTGCTTACGGATATGAACCGCCGCCTTTTTAAACCCCAGTTCAAAACCAGCAATAGCTGGTTCAACCGCATTGTGGGGGTGGGTAAGGTAGATATCCGTCCATCAGGCTTTGTTGACCTGTCGGCCGGTTACCAGGGACAAAACATCAAGAATCCAACCTTGCCCGAACGGGCACGCCGGTTTGGCGGTCTTGATTTTAATATGAACTCCCAGTTGCAGGTAGACGCCAGCATTGGCGACAAACTGCGGCTTCCTATCAATTATAATACCCAGGCCAATTTTGAGTTTGAAAATCAGCTGAACCTCAATTATGTGGGGAAAGATGATGAGATCGTCAAACAGTTTCAACTGGGTAATGTCAATTTTACTACCAAGAGTACTTATATACCCAGCGCCCAGTCGCTGTTTGGTGTAAAAACACAATTGCAGTTTGGTAAGCTCTTTGTCACCGGTGTGCTGGCCAATCAGCGGGCACAGCGGCAAAACCTGGGGCTGCAGGGCGGAACGGCTTCACAGAACTTTTCGCTGAAAGCCGATGAGTACGAAGAGAACCGGCACTTCCTGATGGCGCAGTATTTCCGCAACCGGTACAACCAGGCCATGAGCCAGTTGCCGGTAGTGAACTCGACCATCCAGATACTGCGTGTGGAAGCATGGGTGACCAACCGTACCGGCGCCACCACCGATACACGTGATGTGGTAGGACTGATGGACCTGGGCGAAGGAACTCCCTTTGGACCATGGGGAGGGAATCCCAATGCCCTGCCCGACAACAGGGCCAATAACCTCTATTCATTGCTGACAGGGCCTTCCGGTACACGTAACTCCAGTTCTATTCAGTCTTTCCTGACCAGCAATGGCCTCACGCCGGTACAGGACTTTGAAAAAACATTTGCCCGCAAACTGTTGCCAACTGATTATTACTTCAATCCGCAGATAGGTTTTATTTCACTCAACCAGCCATTGCAGCCAGATGAAGTGCTGGGTATTGCATTTCAGTATACCTACAATGGACGCGTGTACCAGGTGGGTGAGTTTTCGCAGGACGTACCGCCGGATACTTCCGGTGCCACACAGCGGGTGCTTTTCCTGAAGTTGCTGAAAGCAACATCGCAGCGTACCTATCTTCCTATCTGGGACCTGATGATGAAAAACGTATACTCCGTGGGCTATGGCCAACTGGACCGTACCGATTTTCAACTCGATGTATTGTACGAAGAACCCAGCCTGGGCGAAAAGCGTTATCTGCCCCCTACAGATGTATTACCCCAATACGAAGGCCAGCCGATCATTTCGTTGCTGAACCTCGACCGGTTAAATAATCAGAATGACCCGCAGCCCGATGGTAAGTTTGACTTTGTGGAAGGATATACCGTGATCTCGAGTATGAGCCGGATCATCTTCCCCGTACTGGAACCTTTTGGGCGCGACCTGGAATATATCTATCCGTCTGCGGTGGAGCGACAGAAATTCCTTTATTATCCGCTATACGATACCATTAAGGCGATTGCGCAAACCTATGCCAACCTCAACCGGTTTAAGCTGAAAGGACGCTCGCGCAGCAGCTCAACCGGTGGCGGTCGTTATCAACTGGGCTTTAATGTACCCAAGGAGTCGGTAAACGTTACTGCCGGTGGTCAGACGCTGATCCCCGATGTGGACTATATAATTGAAGCCGGCGAGATACAGATCATCAATCAAGCCATCATCAGTTCCGGAGTGCCGGTAAATGTGAGTTATGAGAACCAGGAGGCTTTTGGTATACAACAGCGCAACTTTATGGGATTGCGGCTGGATTATATCGCCAGCAAAAAATTAACACTGGGTGGTACTATTGCCCGACTGGGCGAACGGCCATTCTTCATCAAGCAACAGTATGGAGAAGACCCTGTGCGCAATACCATGTATGGACTCGATGTAGATTACCGGAGCGACTGGCCGCGACTTACCAAATGGCTGGATAAACTTCCTTTCTACAACACCAAGACCATGTCGTCGATCACTGCCTATGCAGAAGCGGCATTGTTGCAGCCTGGTCACGCACCCCAGATTGGCCGCGGTAGCAGTGGTCTTTCTTATATCGATGATTTTGAAGGTACCCGCTCAGCGATTGATCTGCGTTTTCCGCTGATCAACTGGACGCTGGCTTCCGTACCGCAGCGTTTCCCCGAAGCAACACTTAACAATGATCTGGCCAGCGGTTACAATCGCGCCAAACTGGCCTGGTATAATATTGAACCTGTACTCCAGGAAAAAAGTAATACCAATAACCCGCTGCGTGGAAATGTGGCCGAACTGTCGAAGCCTGAAACAAGACAGGTATTGCAGCGTGAAATATTCCCGCAACGTACGACTGACTTTGGCCAGGGTCTGCTGACCACTTTCGATATGGCTTTTTACCCGCGCGATAAAGGGCCTTACAACTTTGAAAACCGCTCCGGTCGTATTGATGGCAATGGTTATCTTACTGATCGCCGTCGCGCATGGGGTGGTATCATGCGTAATATTGACCAGATCGATTTTGAGACCGGTAATATGGAGTATATCGAATTCTGGCTGCAGGATCCTTTTATCACCAATCCGGGCAGTACAGGCGGTAAATTCTTTATTAACCTCGGTAATATTTCCGAAGACGTGCTCAAGGATGGTAAACGCCAGTATGAAAATGGTTTGCCTACTCCTACCATCAATGCACCTGTTGATAATTCCACTGTATGGGGCAAAGTACCTTCCAACCCCATGCAGGTAACCAATGCATTCAGCAATGACCCCAACGACCGTCAATACCAGGACGTAGGCTTTGATGGATTGACCGATGATGAGGAGCGTGTAAAATTCGGTAACTATCTGACTGGTCTCGCTGCGGTGGCTCCTGCTGCTGCTGCACGTGCACAAAATGATCCGTCGGCCGATAACTTCAGGCCTTATCGTGATGCCAGCTACGATGCAGGCGGCGTAGGCATCCTGGGTCGTTATAAAGACATTAATAACCCGCACGGCAACTCGCCTGTATCCAACAATACACAGTTTGTAAATGCCTTTACACAGTACCCCGATGCAGAAGAGCTGAATCGTGATAATACACTCAACGAAGTAGAAGAATACTTTGAGTATGAGGTAAACATTCAGCCCAATATGATGCCGGGCAGCAACTTCATTACCGATGTGCGCATGCCGGAGGTAACACTGGCCGATGGCAGCCGCCGCGTGGAGAAATGGTACCTGTTCCGCATTCCCGTTGCCGAGTTTTCCAACAAGGTGGGTAATATCCCCGATTTCAAATCCATCCGTTTCATAAGGATGTATGTAACGGACTTTGAAGATTCTGTGGTAATGCGTTTTGGTAAACTGGAACTTGTGCGTAACCAGTGGCGCAAATTCAAATATGAGATCGATACTACAGGCAATATCACCAACCTGCCGGCCAACGATCCGGTTGAGTTCAATACACTGGCTGTAAACCTTGAAGAAAACGATCAGCGTCAGCCTATTCCTTATGTAATGCCTCCCGGTATTGACCGCCAGCAGCAGCTGAGCAACAATAACGTACAGCTTTTCCTCAATGAGCAATCACTGAGTGTGCAGATGTGCGGTATGCCTGGCGGAGAAGCACGCGGTGTATTCAAAACGATGAACATGGATATGCGCCAGTATGGCCGCATGCGCATGTTTATTCACGCAGAAGGCCGCGGATCCAATGGTGCCATTGCCGACAACTCACTTACCGCCATCGTTCGCCTGGGTAGTGATTTCCAGAGCAACTATTATGAAATACGTATTCCCCTGAAAAGATCGGATTGGGGTGTACGCGATAGCCTGCTGGTATGGCCCGAGATCAATAACCTGGATTTTGAGCTCGATGAGCTCACACGTCTTAAGTCAAGGCGAAACAGTCAGGGCGTCTCCTCTGCTCAATATTATAGAGAAATACTGGCCAATGGCCGTTCCTACGCGGTGATCGGTAACCCTAACCTGGGTGAAGTGAGAGGCATGCTGTTGTCGGTAGAGAATACCAGCAGTGAACCTGCCTGTGCGGAAGTATGGTTCAACGAACTTCGTTTCTCCAACCTAGATGAGAAAGGTGGTTATGCGGCTACCGGCCGTGTTGATATCAAACTGGCCGACCTGGGTAGTATTACCCTGTCGGGTACAGCCAAGACGCGCGGATTTGGTACACTGGAGCAACGCGTCAATGAACGCAGCCGCGAAGACGTATATACTTACGATCTGTCGGCTAACCTGGATGCGGGCAAACTGCTGCCCCGCCAGCTGGGTATTCAAATACCAGTATATGCAGGTGTCAGCCGTATTATCAGCACACCGGAGTACGATCCCTATGATCTGGATATTACTTTAAAAGATAAGCTGGCTGCCGCCAGTGCAGGCGATAAGGATTCTATCAGGAGCGATGCACAGGATATCACCACCATCCGTACTATCAACTTCACCAATGTGAAGAAATTGAAAACAGATGGTAAGCAGCCGAAGATATGGAGCCTTAGCAATTTTGATTTCAGTTACTCCTATATAGAAACCAAACAGCACAACCCGCTGATAGAAGCATATGAAATGCGGCGAACCAGGGCTGCTGTTGGATATAATTATATGCCGCAACCACGGTTTGTGGAGCCATTCAAGCGAATGATCAAATCAAACTCGCGCTGGCTGAGCCTGATCAAGGATATCAATTTCAACTATGTGCCCACGCAGTTGTCGTTCCGTGCCGACGTGTTCCGCCAGTTTGGTTCCACACGTCCGCGCAATGTTGGCGGTGGTCCGTACAAGATACCTGAGACCTACGACAAATATTTCACATTTGACCGATATTATATTGTACAGTGGAATCTGACAAAATCTATTTCACTGGATTACACTGCTACCAACAATGCACGGGTAGATGAGCCATTTGGCCGGATCGATACCTATGAGAAAAAAGATTCTGTACGTAAGAATCTGTTCAAAGGTGGCCGTAATACACAGTTTGCACAGGAGTTGGGCATATCGTACACTCTGCCCATGCAAAAGATACCACTGCTTGACTGGACCTCCGTACGGGCCAGCTACAAGACCAGTTACAACTGGCTGGCGGCTTCATTGCTGGCCCGTCAGTTGGGTAATACATTGTCCAATACCCAGACACGCGATATCACTGCTGACTTCAACTTTGATCAGCTGTACAACAAATCACGTTTCCTTCGTGCGGTCAACAGCGGACCTCAGCCCCGCAATAATCAACCGGCCAACAATGCCATACCCGGGCAGGATACGGCCAAACGGAAAATAAGAAGTATACGCGATGAGATACCGGACAGTGTGTGGTCTAAAATGAGTGCGAAGGAAAAACGACTGGCGCGTAAAGAAGCACGCAAACGCAAACGCGAAGAGCGTCGCCGCCAGCGTGAACTCAACCGAAATAAACTGCCCGAAGTAAACGGAGCCGTTCGTGCAGTGACCAGCCTGGCTACTTCGCTCAAGCGTGTGGGTATTCAATACAACGAGGACTTTGGTACGACCATACCCGGCTATATGGATAGTACACGTGTACTGGGTGCTAATCTCAAGAGCGGGCAACCGGGCTTTAACTTCATCTTCGGTTACCAGCCGGATACCAGTTGGATCAACCGGTTTGGCAGCAGGGGATTGCTGTCGCGCGACTCGCTGGTATCTGCCATGATCCAGCAGCGCTATAAGCAGCAGCTCAATGTGACCGCCCAGCTCAACCCGGTACGTGATCTTATCGTAGATCTGAAACTGGATAAGAGCTTCAGCAAACAATACTCCGAACTGTACAAGGATACAACAGGCTCATCAGGTTTTGCACGGCTGAATCCATATGCTATGGGTAGCTTCAGCATCAGTTATATTTCCTATCAGACGCTGTTCGAAAAATTTGATCCCAATGTCGTATCCAATACATTCAAAGAATTTGAGAACAACCGCCAGATATTGTCCAAACGCCTGAGTGAGATGAACGGTTACCAGGGTGGGGTAGTGGATCCCAACGATCCTAAATACTACCAGGGTTATGGCCGTTATGCGCAGGACGTGGTCATCCCTTCCTTCCTGGCGGCATACACCAAAAAGGATCCTACCTCTATTAAACTGTTTAAGAACAGTAATCCCGGTATCAGGTCAAATCCGTTTGCCGGCCTGCTGCCCAAACCCAACTGGGATATCACCTACAACGGACTTTCCAACATTCCCGGTCTTGATAAGATATTTACCAATGTGACCATTCGTCACGGATATCACAGTACACTCAGCATGAACAGTTTCAATACTGCCCTGTTGTTTACTGATCCCAATCGTATTGGTTATCCTTATTTCCGTGATACACTCACGGGCAACTATGTGCCTTACTTCCTGGTGCCCAACCTTACCATCGAAGAGTCATTTGATCCTATGATATCGCTGGATGTCACCTTTACCAATCAACTGACCACGCGTTTCGAATTCAGTAAGAGAAGACAGCTCAGCCTTAGCCTCATCGATTATCAGCTGGCAGAAAACCGGTCAACGGAGTTCCGTTTTGGATTCAATTACCGCAAGAAAGGCCTGCCATTGCTGAAGAATGTACGTGTGGGTAAGAAAGGAATGAAGCTGGATAATGATGTGACCTTCCGTCTCGATTTCTCGCTGCGCGATGATGCAACGGCCAATAGTAAACTGGATCAGGGCACATCATTCGGTACGGCCGGTCAGAAGGTGATCATCATTCAGCCATCGATCGACTATGTACTCAATAACAGGGTAAGTCTGAAGTTGTACTTCGATCAGACACGCAATATTCCCAAGATCAGTAATGCATTCCCGATCACCAACACAAAAGGAGGTTTGTCGGTGAGAGTGTCGCTCGCACAATAGAAAAGTATAAAGAGTTTAAAGGTATAAAGGGTATAAAGTGCATTGCTAGCTCATCAGCAATTAGCAGATTAGCATGCCAACGCATCTCAATATCATTGATGATAAAGGGATAAAAGAGGTAAGGCATATTGCTTTGGATAGCCTCATAGCAATTAGCACATTAGCATATCAGCACATCTCAATATCATTGATGTCAAAAGGTATAAAAGATGTAAAGTGTCCTTGCTCTGAAGGGTCTCCTGGCAATTAGCACATTAACACATCAGCACATTAGCACATTGATATATTCTCACTTCCCTGCGGGAACCAGGATGCTGAAGATATTATTCGTCCACACTTCTTTGTACTGGTGTTTTTGAATGAACTGGTCCAGCGCCTGGTCTCTTTTTTCATTGATCTTGCTCCAGTTTTCGTCAAATTTGGCCGGAGGGTCGGGCCAGTTGGAAGCATCGTCAACGGTTTTTATCAGTTGGCGTATTATCACTGGTAAATGACCGGTCTGGCTGGCTGTTGTATTGAGTTCATTCGCAAAAAAACTGCCTTCATATAACCAGGGCATTGCATTGCGCAGGTAAGGTTTGGTATTGGTCATATAATGAAGCAGCGGCACACTGTGATAGATCAGCACGGCATCGCCGGCATGAATATATTCTTTGGATTCATCCAGGAGTTCATTGATTGCAGTAGCCCGTTCTTTGGTGGTAAATACTCCGCGCATATAAGGATTGTCAACCTGTGCGGTCATACGCGTACGGGCATTCCAGTCAAAGAAGGGATAATAATAAGCCTGCCGGAGCAAGGCGAGAAAGATCAGCAAGGTGCCCAGCAGCCCGATTATTCTGAACTGTTCCGGCCTGAGCAATAGGGAAAAACGCCAGCCATCTTCGCGACCTTGCATAGCCCATTGACTGTCGAACCTTAGCCACTTGGCAAAATAATCAACGGCAACAGGCAATGCTATCCAGAGTGTGTACAGGCCTACGGTATAAAGGCCATCCGAACTGCCCAGCGGATAAGTGAGTATGATATACAGCCCCATCAATGCCAGTACTTTCAGTTCCTTGTTTTTTTCTGTTGTAAAAATGAAAAGAGCGCCCAGCATAGCCAGGTCTGTAAGCAGGAAAACCATGACCAGGTGATTGATGGCATCTGTCCAGATCAACCATACAAAGGCGGCCACTATGCCAAGAGTGAGGACCTGTATGAGCGGTTTCCGGTAAGCGGGTTTGTAGGTAATAAGATTGCAGGCCATGGCAGCGCCAAGCACTGGCAGGGCAATCAGCAAGCCATGTTTTACCGAAGAACCATACAACACAAAAAACTGTTTGAGCAGTTTGCCGATGCCATAATGGCTGCTGGCTCCGCCGTTGCCCATTTCCATTACCAGTTTTACCGCGCCGATATAGTTGTCGTACTGGTTGGTGACCTTCATAAACAGGAACATTGCAAGCAGGCCGGCTATAAATCCACCTGCGAATGTAAAGGCCAGCCTAAACTGGCGTCCCCAGGAATAATTGTATAAAATACCATAGTAGAAGATGGCCAGGGCAAGCCCCAGGTTAACGATGCTGGGGATACGGGCCAGTGCTTCGAGCGCTACCATGGCACCGGCGAGGAAAATAAGCCAGGGTTTATTGCGGATAAGCCCACGAAATAAAAAAAGCGCACATAGCATATACAACAGCATACAGAGATAGTTGTAATGGAATATGCGGATGTTGTTTGAAATAACGAGTAGGACAAGTATCAATCCCAGCCGTAATGCTCCTTTGTTGAGGTAGGGGCGCAGCAGGGTATAACTGAGCAGGCAGGTACAGGAAAGTGTGACAGCGCCCAGTATACGTAGCCCAAGGAGGCCCAGAGAAGGAAACAGATAATCGAATGCGCCACCAAGAACACCCGTTAGCCAAAACATGAATGAGTATTGGACCGATTCGGGGTTGCTGTAAATATTCCGGTAAAAAACGGCATTAAACCCCTCGTCAGAAAGGTCAAGGCCCTGGAATGTCATCAGAATAGTATAGAAAAATATTATTCCGGTAAAGACCCAGGCAGGCATTTTTTCGAATAGTACCGGAATTGATTTTCTTGGTGTAAACATGATAAGGGTTTGGCTTTGGTTCAATTCGCCGTTAAATATAGGGCGGTCTTTCCGGATTATATAGCCCGGCATTTGCAAGACCCGCTGGGAACCGCTTCTGTAGCGCTTTTCCGGAGAATTAATATTAATTTTTTTTAGCTTTCCGAGCGAGAATAGTAGGATTAAAGAAGTTTTTTTTATACATTTGACCCGCAGTGCCTAAAGCATTGACCTTCATCTGATTGGTAGCGTAAAAAATCCAGGCTGCATTCCTGGCCTGCAGGTTTAGTTCTGAGAGTGTACCAATAGTATTCAGTTAAGTACCCAATGTTCCTATTGTTTATTCCACACTACTTTGATTGAGCGACTTGTTGGCATAAAAGGTCATCGATGTATAAACGAATGCCAAATCCAGCTTATTCCTGTCAGAAGCCCTGGGTAGATAATATAATTTTATCCAAAGTAAACCGTAACTATTTAAACTGATATAACCGAATCATCAAATGGCAAACATTTCAATTGGTGTAATAGGCTATGGATATTGGGGGCCTAACATCGTACGGAATTTCTTCAGCGTCTCCAACTGCACAGTAAAAAAAGTGGCAGACGCACGTCCTGAGCGACTCAACCAACTACATAAAGTTTTCCCGACTATTGAAGGGGTAACCAGTGCTGATGACATTTTGCTGGATCCCACGATTGATGCAGTAGTGATTGTAACTCCTGTATTCACCCATTTCGATCTGGCTAAACGGGCACTGCTCCAGGGCAAACATGTACTGGTAGAAAAGCCGATGACCGCATCGGTGGCAGAAGCCGATGAACTGATCAACCTGGCAGAGCAGAAAGGATGTATTCTCATGGTAGATCATACTTTCCTTTATACCGGCGCAGTATCGAAGATCAAAGAACTGATCGAAGATAAATCGATCGGTGTGCCCCGTTATTTCGATTCCACCCGTATCAACCTTGGCCTTTTTCAGCCGGATATCAATGTGCTGTGGGACCTTGCTGCACATGACATTTCTATCCTGGCACACCTGATCGGCGAGCAACCGGTGAGTGTAAATGCTACCGGTATCTCTCATACCGGCAACGGCATTGAGAACATTGCTTACATGACGGTCAACTATGCCTCTGACTTTATCGCTCATTTTCACTGCTCCTGGACATCGCCTGTCAAGATCCGCCAGATGCTTATCGGTGCAGATAAGAAAATGCTGCTCTATAACGACCTTGAGATTACCGAAAAGGTGAAAGTATACGATACAGGCTATAGCCTTAAAACGGAAGAGGATCGTAAGCATGTACTGGTGGATTACCGTACCGGCGACATCTTTATCCCCAAACTGTCCAGCCGTGAGGCCCTGTTTGGTGTAGCTGACGATTTCGTACAATCCATCGTCAATAAACGTACACCCGTCTCCAATTCCCACCTTGGCAGAAGGGTTGTACAGATACTGGAAGCATCACAAACCTCTATCAGCAACAACGGAAAAGAAGTAAAACTCAGTTAATATATGGAACTGGTCACCATCAATAACGATCGCCAAAGCCTGAATAATGTATCACTGGGACAGAACGTACGCGTCTTCAGCTTTGTAAATGCCTATGGCTGTAGTATCGATGACAATAGTAAAATCGGAGCCTTTGTGGAAATTCAGAAGGGCGTTACCATCGGTAAGAACTGCAAGATATCGAGCCATACATTTATTTGTGAAGGCGTCCACATCGAAGACAATGTGTTTGTAGGTCATGGGGTAATGTTTACCAATGACCTGTTTCCCCGCGCTACCAATACGGATGGCAGCATGCAGACAGAAGCCGATTGGAAATGTATAGAGACCTTTGTGAAAAAAGGTGCTTCTATCGGCAGTAATGCAACTATCTTATGTGGTATCACCATTGGAGAAAATTCTATGGTAGGAGCAGGTGCGGTAGTTACCCGCGATGTACCTCCCAACACTATTGTTGCTGGCAACCCGGCGAAATCTATTAAAACCATCTAACCTTCCTGAATAGTTTACGATCATGAACAAGAAAATCAATTGCCTTGACCTGAAAGGGCAGCATCAACAGATAAAAAGTGAAGTATTTGAAGTATTCGAAAAAGTGTATGAGCAAACGGCCTTTTCCGGCGGTTCGTTTGTAGAAAGTTTCGAAAAGGATTTCGCTGCCTTTTGTGATACCAAATTTGCTGTTGGAATCAATAATGGTACATCGGCTCTTCACCTTGCCATGCTGGCCTTAGGTATTGGCGCCGGCGACGAAGTGATCATACCTGCCAATACGTTTATCGCCACAGCATGGGGTGTTTCTTATACAGGAGCCACTCCGGTATTTGTGGATTGCCTTCCGGATACATGGGAGATCGACCCGGCCAGTGCAGAGGCCGCTATCACCCCACGCACGAAAGCCATTATTGGCGTGCATCTGTACGGTCAGCCTTATAATATCGATGCGATCAAAGCTGTGTGCGACAGACATAAAATATATATGCTGGAAGATGCCGCCCAGGCACAGGGAGCGCTTTATAATGGCAAACCTGTAGGTGGATTTGGGGAAATGGCCTGCTTCAGTTTTTATCCGGGAAAAAACCTGGGAGCCTGCGGTGAGGCCGGTGGTATCACAACCAACAATGAATCTTACTATAAAAAATTACTCAGTCTCCGCAATCATGGTATGACTGTCCGGTATTATCATGATGAATTAGGTTATAATATGCGCATGGGAGGTCTCGAAGGGGGATCGCTTTCCATTAAGTTGAAATACCTGCCCGGCTGGAATAAACGCCGCCAGGATATTGCCCAACGTTACCTCGCCGGGATAAAAAATGATAAAGTGCGCATGCAGGCTCAACCCGAAAATGTTTTGTCGATCTTCCATCTGTTTGTAATTACTACAGCCGATCGTGACGGTATGATCAAATACCTCAACGAACATAATATCTTCCCCGGTTTGCACTATCCTGTGCCCTGTCATTTACAGAAAGCATATTCACACCTGGGTTATAAAGAAGGGGATTGCCCCAATTCTGAATACCTGGCGGCCCACTGCCTGTCGCTGCCCATGTACGCAGAACTGACCGATGAAGAAGTAGACTATGTGATCAAAACGATCAACAATTACTGATTATGCTGGCACGTAAATTAAAGGAAAGGGTAGAAGCACTGAGCCTGGATCTGCGCGGAAAGACAGTATTGACCGAAGCGGCTTCAGGTCCTTATGTGGTGACACCGGTACTGGCAGCACTGGCTGGGGCCAGGGTATTTGCTTACTCCCGTACTACGCGGTATGGTACAGCAGAGCAAGTGTTTGAAGCAACCCGCAAACTGGCTGCCGAAGCCGGTGTTGAGGTCAATCTGATAACGGATATTACACCGGAAATTATTGCCGTAGCCGACATTATCACCAATTCTGGCCACCTGCGCCCGCTGAACCGCGAAAGACTGCAGTATGCCAAAGATGGACTCGCCATACCACTGATGTATGAGGCCTGGGAATGGCGCGAGGCCGATATGGATATTGAGTATATCCGGGAACGCGGGTTCCTGCTGGGAGCGACCAACGAACGCCATCCGGATATCGATGTATTCAATTATCTCGGCGATATGGCTATCCGGCAGATATTTGATGCCGGTACCTGCCCTTACAAAAACAAATTCATCCTGCTCTGCAATAACGATTTTGGCCCGTATATGGCCAAAGTAATAGCACGCAATTGTGAGGAGTTGCTGATAATCGATAAGGACGAAAACCGTGATAAATACGAACTCCCTGGCAATACCGTTTGGGGCGGAGGTTTTCCTGAAATAAATATTCCGGAAAATTTCAAAAATGCAGAAGCCGTAATATTTACCGCATACCCGTTTGACCAGGTATGGATCGATGAGACAGGACCTGTAAAGGTGGCAGCGCTTGCCCGCCAACTCAATAACCCGTTTGTACTTCGGTATGCCGGAGATGTGAACACCGATGCCCTGCAAAAAGAAGGGATCCGTTATTTTCCGGAACATGTTCACAGCGGTCATATGGGGATTCTCCCATCCGCTGTGGGCAATGACCCCATCATCCGCTTGCAGGCAGGCGGATTGAAAGCGGCTGAAGCGTTGGTAACAGGACAACATTTTTACAAAAACCTTCCTATTGTTGAATTGATATGATGGCAGAAAGAAATATAATCGCGATAGGCCGTTCCCGCTACCTGTATGATGGAATCCGGCATGTACTGGAGCATGGGTATAAAGTACGGGCTATCATTACAGAAGAAGCTTACGAAGAGTATGATATCAAGCACCAGGATTTTGAACGCCTGGCCACAGAAATAGGAGCCGGATTCTTTATGATCCGCTCGCTTGAAAATGAGGAGCTGATAAAGTTGCTGCAACAGTACAATGTGCGTGCAGCGATCAGTGCCAACTGGAAGTATACAATACAACCATCGGTGCTGGATCGCTTTGAATGCGGTATCCTTAATTTTCACCTGGGCAATCTGCCCGACTACAAAGGCAACGCTACTGTCAACTGGAGTATCATCAATGGTGAACGTTATATCAACGGAAACATCCACAAGATGGATCCCGAACTGGATGCCGGCGATATACTCTCACGCAAGTCGATTCCCATTCAGAACGACTCATATATTGCCGATGTGCTGGCAGAAGCCGAAAAGATTGCCCCCGATCTGTATCGTCAGGCACTTGACCGCGTATGGAATGAGCCGCAGGCATATGAGTTGAAAGGATCGGTGCAGGGGCTTCGTTGCTATCCGCGTCTGCCGGAAGATGGTCGTATTAACTGGCAATTGCCGGCAGAGCAGGTTGTACGACTGATACGTGCTACCTCTCAGCCTTATCAGGGAGCATTCAGCTATCTGAATGAAGAGAAAATTGTGATCTGGAAGGCAAATGTTTGGATGCCCGAAAGCCGTTTCCTGGCCATTCCCGGCCATGTTGTGGAGATCCGCAGATCGACAGGCACCGTATTGGTGGCCGGCCCCGATGCAATGGTAGAGCTCGAAGAGATAGAAGTAAATGGTTCAATCATGCGTCCCGCTGATTATATAAAAAGCATTCGTGTACGATTCAAATCATGAATATGCCGGATACAATGCCCATACAGGTTTCAGTTATCATTCCCATTTTTAATGAGTATGATGGCATTCCTTTCCTGGTAGATAGCCTGAACGATTTTTTTGCGCAGCACGCTGCTGTTAAAGCAGAGGTGATTTTTGTGAATGACGGGTCGCGTGATAATTCTGTTGAGCGGCTTTCGGCCATGGAGCATAAAAGTTATAAAGCAAAGCTCATCAGCTTTTCGAGAAATTTCGGGTCACATGCGGCATTACGTGCCGGCATTGCAGAAGCTTCCGGAGACATGATCTGTTTCAATTATGCAGATCTGCAGGATCCGCTGGAGTTGATCCTGACCATGAAAGAAAAAATGGAGCAGGGCGCTGATATTGTATGGGCGCACCGTGAGAGCACAAAAGTATCCTGGAGTGAAAAGACCTTTTCCCGGTTTTATGCCTACCTCATGAAAAAATTTGCTTTCCGGAATTTTCCGGAAAAAGGATTTGATATCGTGATGTTTAACCGGAAAGTGGCAAGAGAAGTGAATAAGAATGTGGAAGCTAATTCATCTATTTTTCTGCAGATACTGGGTATGGGATTCCGCCAGGAATCCATTTCCTATAAAAAAAGGGAACGACAGACCGGCGTTAGCAAATGGACATTGTCTAAAAAGATCAAACTTTTTATTGATTCTTTCGTGGCATTCTCTTATGCGCCTATCCGTTTTGTGACTATTGTAGGTATTATATTCTTTTTTGTAGGCGTATTATGGACCATCTACATTATCGTACGGAAGGTTTTCTTCCAGGATCTGGCAGCCGGCTGGCCGGCGTTGATGTCGATTCTGATGATTGGATTTGGTATTACTAACATATCGCTGGGTATTATTGCAGAGTATCTGTGGCGTACACTGGATGCCAGCCGTAAACGACAGGTATTTATCATTGACGATATCAAAAACCTGAATGAATGATGAAGGCCGTTGTTTTTTGCCTGTTATATGCAGTGCTCAATGTGACCGGCGCTGCATTGATAAAGTGGAAACTGAAAGGACGCACTTTATCGGCAGTAGGGGATTGGTTAAAACTCTTGTTTGAACCACAGGTAATCGCTGCGTTTGTGTTGATATTCCTGTCTATGCTTGTTATCTTCAAAGCACTGTCACTGGCCAATTTTACATTTGTAATTCCTGTATCGGCGGGGATCAACTTCGTGCTTACTGTAATAGCAGGATATTTTATTTTTAAAGATTCACTCAATTATATCTCCTTTATAGGATTTGCTTTGATCATATCCGGTATTTTATTATTAAGCCTTAACAATACACAACATGCACAATAAAGTAAAGAACAGTACGATCCTGGTGACCGGGGGTGCTGGCTTCATCGGGTCTTATGTAGTGGAAGAACTGCTGCCATTGGAGCCTGCCAGGATTATTATTATCGATAATTTTATAAGGGGTAGCCGGGAAAACATGAAATCGTTTGCCAGTGATCCGCGGGTCGAATTTCACCAGGGCGATATTCGTGACACAGCCCTGCTCGAAAGCTGTATCAGCGGATGCGATTATATTTTCCACATGGCTGCATTGCGTATCAATGCCTGTGCTGCCAACCCGGTCGAAGGCTTTGAAGTAATGCTGAAATCTACCTTTGATGTAGCCCAACTGGCTGTAAAACACAAAATAAAAAAAGTGATCTACAGTTCCAGTGCTTCAGTTTATGGACTGGCTCAGCATTTTCCCACACCCGAGACAGATAATCCGTATAATAATCAGACCTTTTATGGTGCAGCCAAAATGTGGGGAGAGCAATTGTTTCGGAGTTTTAAATTCATGTATGGACTTGACTACGTGGCATTGCGTTACTTCAATGCCTACGGGCCCCGTATGGATACAGATGGCAAGTATACCGAAGTAATGATCAAATGGCTGGATTGTATCCGCGATGGCCGCAATCCATTGATTTACGGTGATGGTTTCACTACTATGGATTTTGTATATGTACGTGACATTGCCCGGGCCAATGTAGCAGCATTGCAGGCAGATATAACCGATGAAGCCTTTAACATAGGCAATTGTGAAGAGACGAGCCTCAAACAATTGCTCGAGGTGTTACTGAAGGTAAACGATTCCAAACTGGAGCCGGAGTTTCGGGAGGAAAATAGTATTAACCCGGTAAGCCGCCGGCTCGCCGATATCAGTAAAGCAAAACAACTCTTGTCGTTTTCTCCGTCTGTAAATCTGGAACAGGGCATGAAAGAATTGACTGCCTGGTATTTTGAAAAAATAAAAACAGCCTGAATAGCATGATACCTATTGCCAAACCCTACCTGACCGCCGAAGATGCACAGGCCGCTTACGATACCATTCTGACCGGATGGATCACCCAGGGCCCGCGCGTGGCAGAATTTGAAGAAAAATTTGCACAGTATACAGGTGCGCGCTATGCTGTCGCCGTTTCCAATTGCACCACTGCGCTCCATCTGTCTATGATCGTAGCAGGCATTGGTGCCGGCGATGAAGTGATATGCCCCTCTATGAGTTATATTGCTACCGCCAATTCAATCAAATATGTAGGAGCCAAACCCGTGTTTGCGGAAGTAGACCCGGTGACCTATAACCTCGATGTAGCAGATGTGGCCAGACGAATAACTCCCAAAACCAAAGCTATATTGCTGGTGCATCAGATCGGGATGCCTGCAGACGTGGATGCATTTTCCGCTTTGGCCCGGCAACATAATCTCCACCTGATAGAAGATGCCGCCTGTGCAGTTGGCTCATCCTACAAAGGAAAAAAGATAGGCAGTCATAGTAGCCTGGTGTGTTTCTCCCTCCATCCGCGCAAAGTGATTTCTACTGGTGACGGCGGGTTCATCACTACCGATAATGAAGCATACTACCAACGGCTTAAGCTATTGCGCCAGCACGGCATGTCGATCAATGACCGCGTGCGCCATGAGTCTTCCAAAATCATGTTCGAAGATCATGTGGAAGTGGGATATAACTATCGTATGACGGATATTCAGGCTGCTGTAGGTATTCAGCAACTGGCAAAACTGGATTGGATCGTGAGTGAGCGCAGGAAGATTGCTGCGCAATACCAGGCAGCATTTGCTGATATTCCCTTTATACACGTTCCACAGGAAGCAGAAGGTTATTTCACCAACTTCCAGTCCTTCAGTATCTACCTGAAAAAAGAATGTCCTGTATCGCGCAACGAACTGATGCAGCAAATGCTGGACGCCGGTGTATCTACCCGCCGCGGTATTATGACGGCACACCGCGAAACAGCTTATAAAGTTGAATGTGCAGGTCTCTCCCTGCCTGTTTCGGAAGATGCAGCAGACAACAGCATTATCCTGCCATTGTATATTCCCATGGACCAGTCACAAATTGACAAGGTGATCCAGACCTTCAGGGCCTGTGTTGGAGTTTAAGCATGCTTTGCGATTGTCAATTGTTTGAAATAAAATAAGGCGGATATTTGCAGGAATATCCGCCTTATTTTTAAGGTGGCGGAAGCCGATAGTCTATGCAAAAAATCAGTATTGTAGGATTCGGAAAAATCGGTCAGGCCATGGCTGCGCATATTTTGCGTCATGGCTGGCAGGTAACGGCTATTGATAACAATACGACACAACTTAAAAGTTATCGTGAGAACGGGTTTGAATCAGTAGAGCCGGGAGTTACAGAGATCATTCAGTCTGCACTTCATCTCCGGCAATTAGAGATCACATCGGACTACAGCCCGGTAAGGGACAGCGTTGCAGTCATTCTGTGCATACCCTTACTGGTCGACGAGCGGCAGCAAATAGATAAAGCCCCCTTCCTGAACTGTGTATTGCAGCTTGCACCCTGGTTGCAGCAAAAGACTTTGTTGATAGTGGAAACATCTGTGCCGGTAGGCTTTTGCCGGCAGGATATTCAGCCTGTTCTTGACACTGCCGGAAAAAAGCATGGAACGGATTATCTTCTTGCAGCCAGTCCGGAACGGATCAAGAGTGGTACGATGCTGGAGCAACTGCTGAATATCCCACGTGCTGTGGGAGGGCTGGATGCCCCTGCCGGACAGGCGGCGTTGACCCTTTATGAACATTTTTTCAGCAAGGAGCAACTGATATTGCTTCCCAGCACGGAGGCCGCTGAGTTTATGAAACTGGCAGGAATGATCTATCGGGATGTGAATATAGCGCTGTCCAATCAACTGGCTATGTTTGCCCAGGTTACTGGTCTTAATTTTGTTGAACTTATTCCCCTGATCAATGCAGACCGGGAAGCGGCATTGCTGCAGCCGGGCATTGGGGTAGGCGGGCATTGTACTCCGGTATATCCCTATTTTATGATGGATAATTTCAGGGCGGCAGGCCTTGAATTTTCGCTGGCAGCAGAAAGTCGCCGGATCAATGAGGCAATGGCCGGATTTGCCTGGGCAGAGTTAAAAGAACTGTTGAACAAAAAAGAGGTATTGATACTTGGGCTGGCATTCCGCCCGCAAGTGAAGGAAGATGCACTGAGCGTGTCTTACACATTACAAAAGGTGCTGGAAAAAGAAAAAGTATCGTCACAATTGCATGACCCATATTATTCATCCGAAGAGATAAGTGCAAAAGGATTCATTCCCTGCGGGGATATTTATGCAACAGGAGCCGAAGCGATTATTCTGGTGACCATGCATGATATGTATGCCCGTATAGACTGGCAAAGAATGAAAGCGACAGGTGTCCGCTATGTCCTGGATGGCCGCAATCAACTGAACAGGACTGCTATTGAGCAGGCAGGATTGAAATATCTCGGTATAGGCCGGATATAATTTATTCAGAAGAAGGATTGACACTGACCGTATCAGGCGCTGCTTTTCTGAACAGCATCACATAGCCGCAAAGATTTTTCTTTTTCTTCTTGTTGACCTGCACAGGCTTCATCATATGAAACTCGGAAAACTTGGGCACATATGAATAGGAGATGATATTGCCATCGACATCGCCCCACCGATTTTGTTTAAAGATCACCTGGCGTTCGCTCCAGTCAAACATGCGTACCTCATAAAGTTTGGAGCTATAGTCGCCAATAAAAACAAACTGATACCAACTGCCTTCGGTCAGAGGCATTATTACGGGCATTTCAAATTCGCTTTCCATAGCTATGGATGCTTCTTTGAGTAAGGTATAACCTCCTTTGCTGTAAATGGATTTGAGACTATCTACCTGTTTGCTGATGAGATCGTCCTGGCAGGATTGAAGGCGAATATCCTGGGCCTGCGCCGCAGTAGCGCCAAGACAAAACAGGAACAGATACAGTAACGTTTTCATGAGTGGATTTTTACGGAAAATGGATTCTGATATAAAGATAGAGCACTCATGGGTTTATACAAGGTTTTAACATGACAAACTGGTGCGCTAACGGATATTTTCTACGTAAAAAAACGGCAAAAAGGAAGCCACATTTCCAGCGTCTGCAACCTGTACGGAAAAGTTAATATAAAGTTTGCGTGTAATCAATTATTTGGCCGGTCAGCCCCCCAGCTGCCGGTGAAAATAAATAGCATCGGCCTGTTGCGTGCAGGTCAGCACCAGGTCGTTGATACAGACATGTGGTGGCAGGCTGGCGCAGTAATAGATCACATCGGCTACATCGGTAGCAGAAAGAGCATGCAGTCCCTGGTATACGGAGGAAGCTGTTTGCGTATCTCCCTTGAAACGTACCATGGAAAATTCTGTTTCTGCAGCTCCGGGATGTATGCCGGTTACCTTTATGTTGTGCCGGAGCAGATCGATACGCATGGCCTGATTGAGTGCATCTACTGCAAACTTGGTAGCACAATAGGCATTTCCTTTTTCGTATACCTGTTTGCCCGCCACAGAACCCATATTGATGATGTGTCCCTGCTTGCGGATAGCCATTAGCTGGGAAACGGCTTTGGCTACATAAAGAAAACCTTTCACATTGGTATCGATCATGGTATTCCAGTCTTCAAGGCTGGCTTCGTCAAAATAATCCCTGCCCAGTGCCAGTCCGGCATTATTGATGAGTACATCGATACCCCGCCATTCATATGGCAAAGATTCAATGGAGTTGAATACGGCTTTTTCGTCGCGCACATCAAAGGGTAGTTGAAATATGACTACTTTATGCTGCTGTTCCAGCTCTTCGGCCAGCGTTGCCAGCCGGTCTTGCCGCCGGCCATTGATGATAAGGTCGTAACCGTGAGAGGCAAATTTTTCGGCACAGGCTTTTCCAAATCCGGATGTAGCACCGGTGATAAATGCAATTTTTGACATAGCACGAAATTAATAAACCGGAAATAGTCTTTTACAGTTATTCCGGGCCAGGGTAATGAATGCAGGCAACAGGATCGTTAGCGGATAAGGGTTGCAGTGCCTTTCAGGAAAACAGGCCGCCCCAGGTAATCGACAGCACTGACCATCCATACATATACGTTGGAAGCCTGCGGTGTGCCGCCAATTCTGCCATCCCAGCCATGCCCGTTGACAGTAGTACTGAAAACCATTTGCCCCCAACGGTTATATATCCTGAAATAATTAATGCGCGAAATACCTACAGCAATGGGACGGATCACATCGTTCAAGCCATCTCCGTTAGGCGTGAAGGCCGTGGGAACAAACACCGTTGGCTGAGTTTTGAATACGGTCACTTTTACAGAGGCAGAATCATAACAGCCGGCAATATTGTATACACGTACCGTATACCGCACACTATCCGTTTCCGGGCCATAGATGCCGATCGGGTTTTGAATAGCAGGATTGCTGAGTCCGGTGCCAGGTATCCATAGATAACTATCACCTCCCTGCGCGTTTAATTGTAATGGCTGTCCCACTACCACCATCGTATCATTGCCGGCATAGGGAATGATCTTGGGTAATACGGTAACCAGTACGGTGTCTCTTCCCGGTTTGGGACACCCGCGCGTATCGAAAGAGCTCAGGATATAAGCCTGTGTGCGTGGCGGATAGGCTGTAGGATTAAGCGTGGTGGCATTGAGAAGCGATGCTGCCGGCGACCAGTTAAAACTGCTGCCATCATGAGAGCCGTGCAGCTGGGCAGGTGTGTTATAACAAATAGTGGTGTCGGGGCCAGCATTGGCAACAGGATAGGGAACGGTATTGATCCGTATACTGGTAGATGCGGTACAACTACCAATATGACCGGTTACCTGGTATACTGTATTGCCGGTAGGCGTGGCGATAGGGTTGGCTGCGGTTGCATCATTTAGCGTGTTTGCCGGGGTCCATTCATATTGCAGGGCGTCGCTGACTACATTCAATTGCACCGGATCGGTCAGGCAGATAGTGGTGTCTGCCATCGGAACAATGGTGACAAAACTGACCACACGTACCTGTACCGAATCGTTGTTGATACAACCCTCCTGATTCAGTTGCACATGGTAGGTAGTGGTCGCAGTCGGGTTGACCGTAGGTGTAGCGATATTGGGATTATTAATGCTTACCAGTGGCGTCCAGGTAAAGCTGCCTGTACCGGAGGCCTGCAATTGTACCGCATCGGGTATGCAGATGAGTGTGTCTTTAAACGCAAGTGTGATAGGCGGTTTGTCAATGATCTCAAGTGGTTTTATCAGTGTGTCCAAACAGCCTACACTATTGCCTACTATCAGCCGTACATTTTTGATACCCGGACTTTGATAGAGATAAGCGGGATCTTGCTGGTCTGAGACATCGGCATTACCCACATCGCCGAAATCCCATTGCCATTTATCTACCACGCCAAAATTGGTAGCGGTGGCATCGGTGAAATGTACCGGGTTCTGGATACAAACGCCTGCACTGTTGAAAGCCGGAAAAAAACCGGGAAAAACGCGTACAGTGGAAATGGAGGAATCAGAACATTCCTGCCCACGGTTACCCACCACTTTTACGGTATACACCCCGGCAGCAGAGAAGATGTGTGTGGGGCTTTGCTGGGTAGAAATATTATTGGCTCCGGAACCGGGATCACCGAAATCCCAGTGGTAAGAATTGATCAGCGGGTTATTGGGCTGAGTGAATGTATAGGAATATCCATCGCACTGGCGGATATCCGGATCGAGTTGGGGTTTGGCAATATCACAACCACTGGCTTTGATCTGCAGATCTTTTCGCTGTACAGCTATTACGCGACCCTCCCTGATCTCTTCCACGCATACAGTCACCACATAAATACCCTGATCGGGTGCGCGCCCTGTTATAATACCCGTAGCGGGGTCGATCGTAACATTTGGGCCCAGCGGCTGACTGCTATTAAAAGGAAAATTATAACTCACGCCCGCATAAGGTGGTGGCGATGGCGGACTGGGCGAAGTATTGTTTGGACCGGTACCTGGCGAAGGGCCACCACCGGGGTAAGCAGTACAGAAAGAATAACGCAGTTCGTCCGAAGCATCGGGGTCAATTGCACCAAAGTCATAGGTAAACATATAACCGGCGCATACGATCACCGTATCCACACCTTCAAATTTTGCGCTGTTGTTGCGCGGACCACTGGCTACCTGGCTGGTACCAGGTATTACCGCCGTATAGGTAGCGCCGATATTGCCGGATGCCAGTACATTATTGATGCCATTGATACGGCAGCAGCGTTGGTAAACGATGATATAACCATTGGGAGAAGCAGGTACTGTAACAGTAAAATTATAAAACCCTACCTCATAACATACTTCAGGTGCATTGCTGATACAGGGGCCGGGAGATGACAGCCTGAGCTCACGCGAAGAACTTAAAGTCTGCTGTATCTTTTCTATAAGCATGTTGGTCCCCAGTTCATATACACCAATGGAGGCAATGTCATCAAGAGCCGCTCCCACATTACCACAGTTGCGAAACAGCTTTAAGGTGACGTCGTACGTGTATTTACCATCTGACTCACCGACGAATGTATAATAGATCTCCCCGCCAGTGATGTGCTCAGCAGTTGCCTGCTGCATGAAACCGAGTAAGGTGAAAAGTATGATGGTTATCCGTTTCATGGTGGGTCAGAATAAAGCGGCTTCGGAAGCAAATTGCAGGAGAATTTTTCCTGATAAGGCCGGCTGTTCCAGCATGCCCATGTGGCCCGAAGAAGCCAGTGTATAAATATAGGACTTTCCGGGCAGGGTACATAACTGCAGACCGTCTGCCATCGGCACTGCCTGGTCATAAGGGCCCATTACAAATAGTACCGGGTAGGCCGCCTCGCGAAGCACCTGTGTATGGTCTTGTCTGGCCATCATCGATTTATAGTACAAAACGAGCGCATCGGGCGAAAAGTTGCGCAACCCCTCTACGAATTCATCTACCAATGCCGGTTGTGTATCGCGGGTGAGTGGCGAAAAAAGATTGGGACTGCTGGTTCGGAGAAATGCATGAGCACCATGTTCTTCTATAAAACTGATCCCTTTTTTCCGAACCTGCTTTTTCTCTTCACTATCTGCATAAGCAGTAGAATGAAACAAGCCCAGCCCACGCAGCAATTTGCCATGCTGAGCGGCAAAAGCCAGGGCAATATAACCGCCCATGCTATGGCCGATGAGTGTACAACGGGAAATGTTTTCGTGATTTAGTAAATGAAACAATGCAGCTGCCAGGCCTTCCATGCTCATATCTTCTGCAATAGCAGACCGGCCACTGCCCGGCAGGTCGGGTACCAGTACCCTGTACCGTGCCGCCAGTACTTCTGTCTGCTGCTGCCATACATCGCCTGTTTCTCCAAATCCGTGCAGCAATACTACCACATCTCCACTGCCTTCATCCCGGTAATGAACGGGCTGGCCGGTATGGATTACTGATTTCCACATACAGATTTATTTAGTTGAAGAGACCATATCAGCAGCCTGTTGCCGTTTTTTTCGCCAGTCAATGATGGTTTTGCCTGTCAGACATATTAACAACAAAAGAGCCAGAACCGTTGCAGCTCTCGACAACAGGTCGCCATAACGTACATAAAAAGTAATACGGTCTACCGCCGGGAGTGTCATCTTAATAGAGCTGGCCTGATCCCAGGGCTGAGCCTGCAATACATTCCCCAATGGGTCAATAAAGCAACTGATACCGGTATTGGCACTACGGGCTACCCAGAGGCGTGTTTCAACAGCACGCAGCCGGGCATAGTTCATGTGTTGCTTGTAGCCTGGTGTATTGCCCCACCAGCCATCGTTGGTGATAATGGTCAGCAGGTTTGCTCCTTTACGTACATATTCAGTGATGTAATCGCTGTAAATACTTTCATAACAAATGATCGGTGCTGATTTGAAATATTCATCCCAGGGTACAAAAACTTTTCGTTCAGAGTCACGTCCGAGCGTACCGCCAATGCCGCCAAATTTTTCAAACCAGCCACTCATGAAGTTGAGAAAAGAAGGCAGTGTCTCCACACCAGGTACGAGTTTGGCTTTGTGGTATAGCTGGTAACTGCTGTCGGGCTCCATCAGAGCGGCTGTATTGAAGAGATCGTAATAGATGCCGCTTGGTGCATGAAGGCGAGCAGTGAAAGAAGCATCTTTTTTATTTTTTCCATATTCGCGGTAGCTGTCAATACCCGTGACCAGACTCAGTTTTTGATGCCGCACGAGAAATGACCATACGGCGCGGTAACGGAAATCTTCTTTCAACTGATCTTCCCGTACCTGCGCCGGAATGGCTGTTTCGGGCCATACCACCAGGGAGGTGAACCTGTCGATCTGTTTTTCGGACAATACGATCAGCTTTTGCAGCTGCGCTTCCACCTCGCCCGTAAATTTTTCAGTATAGGGATCGATATTGGGTTGTACCACCACCACATTGCGGGTGCTTTGTGCAAGATCGGCAGCAGCCAGTTTTCGTTCATTGATCGCGATAAAACGCGACGCCAGCAGTGGTACGGCCAGTATCAGCACAAGGCTGATCAAATTAATACGATAAGTAGCAGAACGGCCTTCCTGCTGAAAACGCTGAAACAGTGTAAAGGCAAGGATATTGGCCACAAGTACCCAGGTGGTGCCGCCCGAAGCGCCTGTGTACTGGTACCATTGCACCCACTCGGGGTGAGTGGCAAAGACATTGCCCAATGTGAGCCAGGGCCAGCTCAGTTCCCAGTTGTGATGAAGAAATTCAAATGCCAGCCAGAAGAGGACCAGTGCGGGATAAGCGATGCGTGTTCCCCATTTTTGACGGGTAGCATAAAAGAGCATCCACGGTACGCACATGACAAGGCTGTTGACAAAAAAAGCACCGAATGCTCCCGGAAGGCTGGCATTCCAGATCCACCAGGTGGTGAGGGCATTCCAGCCAAACATCTGCAGCCAGGTAAGCCACAGCAGTTTTTTCCAGCTTATATCCTGTGTACTCAGCCAGAGTTGAGGCACCCAGGCCACAAAGATCAGCAGGGTAAGTGGCGATACCGGCCATGCTGCCCACAGGAGGAGAGAGCCGGAGAGGGCAACCAAAACAGGGGGAATTCGTTTCACGCAGAAGTTATTTGCGTAAAAATAACCAAAACCCGGTAGCTACCCCTGCCGGCAACGATTAAATGATTGCTTACAGAAGCAGGCGGGCTATTTCTTCCCAGTTATGTACCCGCTTATTGCGGCCTGCATCTTTCAGCACATTGTGTGGCTGGGTAAAAAGTATGCCGGTGCTTCCGGTAAAATGATCGAGATTTTTGAAATGATCGTCGATCATTATATCTGCCTGTACGATCTGTTTGGAACCGCAAAACACGATCTTTTGCCAGGGAATAAAAGGGAAATGCTCTTCGAGCCAGGCGTGTTTTTCACCAGGGCTCAGCGGAAATTCCATGGCTGCAGATACAATGTAAAGATCATACCGGTCGTACAGCTCACGTACTATTTCCTGGCTGCCGGCTATTACGGGAAGTGTTCTGAAAAAACCAGGTTCAAAAAGATATTTCCGGATATGCGGAAATATTTCTTTCTCCGGTTTTCCGGTTACTTCTTCAAGGGAGCGGCGGCGTCCAAAATCTTTTTCATCGAGATGAAATAACTGTTCATATACATCGGCAATTACGCCGTCCATGTCCAACGCTATTCGTTGCATTTATGATAGGTATTTGTAATAAAACAACGGGTGCCTTTGCTAAGGCACCCGTTCATTCTTTAACGCCGGCTGTAGTTGGGCGCCTCTTTTGTAATTTCTATATCATGTGCATGGCTTTCGCGCATGCCTGCATTGGTGATCTTGACAAATTTGGCCTTTTTCAATTCTTCCATATCGGCGGCACCACAGTATCCCATACCTGCACGAAGACCACCTACATACTGATAAACGATCTCTTTCAGTGATCCTTTATAAGCTACCCGGCCTTCAATACCTTCGGGTACAAATTTTTTCACATCATCTTCCACGTCCTGAAAATAGCGGTCGCTGCTGCCGGTGGCCATGGCACCCAGTGAACCCATGCCGCGGTACTCTTTAAACTTGCGGCCTTCATAAATAATGGTCTCGCCGGGGCTTTCTTCCGTGCCGGCAAAAACGCTACCCATCATCACACAGCTGGCACCGGCGGCCAGTGCTTTTACCATATCACCGGTATAGCGGATACCACCGTCGGCAATAATCGGAATATTGCGTTTGTGCAATACACCAAATGCTTCCATTACCGCTGTAAGCTGTGGTACACCAGCACCGGCTACGATGCGTGTGGTACAGATAGAACCGGGGCCGATACCTACTTTGACAGCATCGGCACCAGCATCGGCCAGGGCCAGGGCGCCTTCTGCAGTACCTACGTTGCCGGCTATTACATTCAGATTTTTGAAATTCTTTTTAACCTGCTTCAGGGCAGTGATCACTCCTTTGCTATGTCCGTGTGCACTATCCAGGGCTATTACATCCACTCCGGTATTCTGCAGGGCATAAACCCGGTCGAGCAGGTCTTTGGTAATGCCCACACCTGCGCCGACCAGCAGGCGGCCAAATGAATCTTTTACGGCATTGGGAAAACTGGCCAGTTGCAGAATATCCCTGTAGGTGATAAGACCGATCAGTTTCCCGGACTTATTGACCACAGGCAGCTTTTCGATCTTGTGTTTGCGGAGAATGGCTTCTGCTTTTTTGAGGTCAGTGCCTTCGGGGGCAGTGATCAGGTTTTCGTGGGTCATCACCTCGCTTATCTTCCGCTTCTTATCCTCTTCAAAACGCAGATCGCGATTGGTCAGGATACCGGCCAGTTTGCCGCTCTTATCAACAATGGGAATACCGCCTATTTTATTTTCGCGCATGAGGCGAAGGGCATCGCCGATCAGCGAGTCTTCCTGGAGCGTAATGGGGTCGAGGATCAGTCCGCTTTCACTTCGTTTTACTTTTCTTACCTGCTCGGCCTGCTGCTCAATGGTCATATTCTTGTGCAGGATACCGAGGCCGCCCTCGCGGGCCAGCGCCATGGCCAGGTTGGCTTCTGTAACCGTATCCATCGCTGCCGAAAGAAGGGGTACATTAAGCGTTATATTACGGGTAAGACGGGATCTGATATCTACGTCGCGGGGCAATACCTGGCTAAAGCCGGGCACCAGCAGTACATCATCGAACGTTAGACCTTCACCGAAAAATTTGTCGCCATTGATCAGCGTATGGCGTTTTTGAGAGGGTTTGCTTTTTACAGCGGGGGAAATCTTTGTTGCCATGTGCAAAGATAGCGCAGCTACCAAATTCCTTCCAAAAAGAATTTTAAGCAATACTACTTAGTGGTAGTTTTTGTACTGATAGTGTCCTCAGAATCACACGAAATGGCCATTTTCAGGAAACGGTCCTGCCAGTAGTTTTGTGTCGCATTTAATCATTCCATTAAAACTTATTTATGAAGACACTACGATTTCCTGTCCTGCTTTCTTTATGCCTGGTGCTGTTGATGACCAGCTGCAAAAAAGGCGATACAGGCCCTGCCGGCCAGGATGGTAATGCCAATGTACGCCTGTTTACCTACTCGAATATTACATTTACCAGTGTACATAACCTGCAGCTTTCGGGTATCTCGCAGAGCCTGATGGATTCGAGCATGGTACTGCTCTATTACAACCCATCCAACGAGGCGGCCACCAGCTGGTACCCCATTCCTGGCCTGGGTTCGAGCGGTACCTACGACATGCGTTACCTGCTTTATCAAACCAGCACATCGCCCAGCATTTATACTGTCAGCCTGCGCGCTATGCTGCCCAATGGTTCCGGAACCTATGGCTCACAGCTCACCTTCAACAAAGTGCGTTTATTTCTCGTACCGGCATCGAGCATTACGGTAGGTGGACGTGGTATTGCCGACAGCGAGTCGATCCTGAACAAGGAAGATTATTATTCCGTATGCCGTTATTTCAACATTCAGCCCTGATAGCTGAAGCTATTACCGGATCAGAGTAGTGGTGCCTTTCTGGAAGACCTTTTCTCCCGTATCCCTGTGCGTATAACTGAGGTACCAGACATAGACGCCACTGCTCTGCATCACGCCATTTATCCGGCCATCCCATTTGCGGGTCCAGTCGCGGGTATAGAATACCTGCTGCCCCCAGCGGTTATATACCCTGAACTCGAGGTTGTCGGCCTTGAATGCATCGTTGGGGTAGAGATAATCATTCAATCCATCACCATTGGGAGTAAAAGCAGACGGCACAGCGATAAAACAATTGCTGAGTACACGTACTTTTTTGCGCATGCTGTCGCTGCAGCCAAGCGTGTTGTTGGTGGCAACAAGCTTTACATTGTAGTAAGCCTCTTTGTTGGTCTGGGGAAAACGAAACGGAGCCGGATCACGAAGTGTGCTGCCGCCAGTCGGCTCAAAACTCCAGCGCCAGCTATCGATCAGCCCTGTACTGGTATTGGTGATCGTCAATGCATCTTCGGGACAAAGAATATCCGGGATGGTAAATGCTGCTATTATTTCATTGTCCATTACTACGGTGCGGGTCACCTCATCAGTACATACACCATTGCTTACAGCCAGCTTTACCGTATTGGTACTGGATGCAGATACCTGCGTCGTAAACTGCCGTGTAGTAGAGATGGGCGAATTGTTGAAGGTCCAGTTCCACGTATTTACCTGGTGTGCGCCATCGTGGGTAAACACCAGCGTATTTTGCCGGCAATCAAGATGAGCGCTATAGGTGAAATCAGCCGACACGGTATCTGCAGCGGTAAAATTGCGGCTATGCACAGGCAGGTGCAGACCACATTCATCAATGATCGTAGTACCATCGATGCCCGCTTTGAGCGTTAAGGTATACACACCACCTACATAGATGGGGCTGGCAAAGCGGACTGTAACCACATCAGATTCCCCATTGGTACAATCAGCCTGTATTCCTGCAACGGTAACAGGGGAAGGACCCGTTACGATAAAATCACTTCCATCTGCAGCTACGGTAGAGCAAATGATCTTTTTTGGAAAATATACTTTCACCTCTGTGGGAGCGCAACCGGGTTTGCCCACACTGTCTGCAAAAATCGGTTGTGGTACGGTGTATTGAAAATCCACATGTTCTCCCTGCGGAATGGACGTGCCACAGTTGTCGAGCAGTGTATTGCCATCAGTTCCGTTGTTGATCACGAGCTGATAGCTGCCCGGGGGTATTGCGTTGGACAGCGTGATGGTCAGCTCCTGCAGGTCAAATCCGGTATTGCAGGCCGGAGCACTTACGCTGGTAACCGTGGCTGCGGCAGGCAGCAGGCTGAACTCGGTTCCGGAAAGTGAGCTGCAGCGCATGTCTTTATTCAGTTTGATCGTAATCACTGTGCCATCACAATCGGGATCCGCTTCTTTCAGATGAGGAGCCAGCGGATCGGTGATCACTGCTGTGCCACCGCCAAAAGAAAGACCATAGCCACTTTGGCTATCGGTGAAATGGCTGACCAGCAAAATATAATCATGCCCGGCAATGAGATTGGGCATTTGGGCAAAAGTGGGCGCACCCTCCCCGGGTATGGAGGCGCACTGAATGAAATTTACTCCCGCCGCACTGGCACCGGTTGGACCGTAAGTGGCCGACCAGTTGCCGGTAACAATGATGTTCCGGTTGGTAAAAACCTGGTTGGGATCAAGGCCAGTTATATCATATAGCTGCCAGTCATAGTCATCGTTGGCATTGGTAGGATTGATCACAAAACCCAGCGTACCGGATGCGTAACAATGAAATTTGTACCAAAAGGGGTTCTTATTGGCATACAGGGCTCCATCATTACAACCCGGCACAAAAAGATCATTGGTGCTGCAGATAGGTACATTGTTTTGCTGAAAAGTGGTAGTGCCACAGACCGGGAAAGCCGTAGTAGGTGTTTGCCCCAGGGTGGTACAGGACTGTGCAACCACGGGTCTGAGGCCGTAGCAGAGTAGGGTAACAATAAGAGAAAATACAAGCCTGGATCCCGATCTCATGGTGACAATAGGTGTAGCTGTTAGACAAAGATATTCGCTATATCGTTGCCTCTGCACAGAATATCAGGCAATTCGGAATATGCTGCCCGGCAGGGCCTTTATCTGATTTTTCAATTCAAGCGAAAGCAGGGTAGCGGCCATCTGGCTATTGCTGAGCTGGCTGTACCAGTTAAGCTCATCCACACTCAGCTGACCTTTCTCGCGCAGCAGCTGAATCAGCTTCTTTTCATCGTCTGTAAGTTCTACAAACAGTTCAGATTGCCGGACGGTAGCGCCGGGTGATACATCGTCCCAGTTCATGTAGCTGATGAGGTCGGAAGCCTGCGTAATGAGAGCTGCTTTATTGTTGCGTATCAGCTCATTACAGCCCTGACTCCGAAAGTCTGTACTGCGTCCCGGAAATGCAAATACATCGCGGTTATAGCCATTGGCCAGTTCGGCCGTGATCAGGCTTCCGCCGGTCAGACCGGTTTCGACGACTATTACGGCATCGCTCAACCCCGCCACTATGCGATTGCGTATCGGGAAATTGTGTTTGTCGGGTTGTGTGCCGCTGCCAAATTCTGTCAGCAGGCTGCCCCCATGCTCCAGCATGGTAGCGGCCAGGCTGCGATGGCGCGGAGGGTAAAGTGCATCAAGGCCATGGGCCAGTACTCCTACCGTTGGCAGCCCATACTCAACAGCCGCTTTGTGTGCCAGTGCATCAATGCCATAAGCCAGGCCGCTGATCACGAGCACCTGCAGGGATGCGAGATCGGCAATCAGTTTTTCGGTCAGCTGTTTGCCGTAATCGGTCTGATGCCGGGTACCCACAACCGCTATTATGTGAGATGCATTCAGCGCGGTTTCACCTTTCTGGTATAGCAGTACAGGTGCGTCGGGGCAATTGAGCAGACGCTGGGGATAGGCTTTGGAACGGATAAATAAGGGCGTGATCCGGTTCGATTCAATAAAACGAAGTTCTTCTTCTGCCTGTATCCATGATTTGAAACGATGTATCGCATGTGCCCGTACTTCACCCACGCCATCGAGTTTGCAAAGCTGGGCAGTACTGGCCTTAAAAACCGAATGGGCATCGCCAAAATGCTCTACCAGCAGGCGGCCGCATACCGCACCGATCTGGGGTATATGCGTAAGTGCAATCTGGTATAGTACATCCGACTCCATCATTTCGTAATCACACTACGAAATTAATGTATGTGCCGGCCTGATAGGAGTTAAAGCGAAACTACTTTCAACTCCGTTCGCCTGTTTTTTGCACGCCCATTTTCGGTGTTATTATCATCAATTGGCTGTTTTTCACCGTAACCTTTGTAGGTAAGCCGGTTGGTGGCAATGCGACTATTGATCAGGTAGCTCACCACCGCCTTCGCGCGGTTATTGCTTAATACCTGGTTATCTGCGGGTTTGCCGATATTGTCAGTATGTCCGCTGATCTCAATCTTAAGGGTAGGGTTTTCCTGGAGCAGTAAAACCACTTTGTCCAGTTCGGCTTTCGATTCGGATTTCAGTTCAAATTTATTCAGGTCAAAGAAAATATTGTTGAGCACCACGCTGGCATTGGCCTCGAGTGGCTGCAAAGGGATATTTTTTTCATAGGTAGAATCCGGTGCTTCCCGGCTCAACATGAAGTTGTCGGAGTAGAACAGGTAATTTTTCCGGTTTACACTGAATGCATAGTCTTTTCCGATCGGGAGGGTCACCAGGTACTGGCCTTTTTCATCGGTTTGCAGGGTAGAGACTGGTTTGCCGGTTGACAGGTCGATGAGCTCGATGCCGGAAGGCAATCCTTTTTGGGTGTTCTTATCATACACACGGCCTCTTACCCACAATGTGCGTAAAGGTTTTACCGACTCGCGCAGGTCAAAATGATAAATGTCCCAGCCACCCCGGCTGTCGGCACGGTTGCTGGCATACCAGGCTGTATTACCATCGGTAGTTACAAACAGGGTGCCTTCCTTATCAATTGTATTGATAGGATAGCCCAGGTTTACCGGGGTACTCCAGTCACCGCCGGGGCCTTTGCGTACATAAAACAGGTCGTCATCACCATAACCCGGCCAGCCGTTGGAGGTAAAATAAAGGGTCTGATTATCGGCATGAATAAAGGGGCACTGATCATCGCCCGTGGTGTTGATCTGCGGGCCCAGGTTTTCGGGCGTACTCCATTTGCCGTTAGGCTGCAGGTGACTCACATATATATCAGCGCCGCCATAACCACCGGGGCGGCGGCTGGCGAAATAAAGATCTTTTTTGTCGGGAGAAAGACTGGGTTGTGATTCCCATTGAGGCGAATTGATGGTGCCGCCCAGGTTGCTGGCTTCCGACCAGCCCCGGTCATCGAGGTAAGAGATATAGAGATCACAGCTGCCAAAGCCATCAGGCCTTGTACAGGCGGTGAAGATGACCCACTGACCATCCTGCGAAATGGTTTGGGCTCCTTCATTCATCACCGTATTGATGCCGCCGCTCAATGGCCGGGCGGTCTGCCATTTATTGTCCTGCTGCGTACTGCTGTAAAAGTCTTCATTCCGGTCGTTTATAACACGGGTAAAAATGAGCTCCTTGCTGTCGATAGTAAGGGATGGAAAATATTCGCTTTGGGCAGTATTGATCTCCGGCCCTGCATTTTGCGGAGCAAAAACGTAATTGTCGTTTGCATGTTTGCCGGCATATTCGATAGCAAATTCATAACAGCGCTTACGGTATTGAGCTGCTTTCAACGAATTGGGATTGCGGGGAGGTTTTTTATCGAGCAATTCGTTAATAGCGGCCAGTGCTTTTTCAAACTGTCCGTTGCCGGCCAGGTTGATGGAATACGGCAATTTGTAATCCATCGTGTAGGCCGTATCAATGGCAAATGCTTTTTCATAATACTCTGTGCTGGCCCGGTAATTTTTCATTTGACCGTATACACCTGCCAGTGAGAGATAAGCGTCGAGGTACCGTGCATCCAGTTCAATACATTTGAGTAGTAAACCTGCTGCGTGTGGCAGATGGCCATCGCCTGCACGTTCCAGTGCCTGTTCATAAAGGGGGATTGCTTTTTTATTGACTTTGGAAGGGTCATAAGGCTGGGCTATGCCTGCCATGCAGTTCAAACATATAATAGCGGACAGCAATAGTTTTTTCATAGTAGGAATCTGTGTATGACAGTAAAGTTAACACATCTCATGTATATCTGTCAGGCAGCAGTTCAGTTGTCACGGCACATGAATATACTTGTGGATCTGCAGGCTCAGCTCCCATTTGGGGTGGGCTTTTATGTAATCTACGATCAGCGGCGTCATGGCAGCTGCTTTTTCCCATTCAGGCTGTAAAAAAAGCTTGCATTCAGGCGATACCTGTGCAGCATATTTTTCTGCCCAGTCAAAATCTGATTTGTTGAAAACAACAACTTTCAATTCGTTGGCGTGCGGAAGAATGCCCGGGAGCGGAGCTTTGAATTTTTTAGGAGAAAGACAGATCCAGTCCCAGTCCCCGCTCAGCGGGTGTGAGCCCGAGGTTTCAATATTGGTTTGCAGGCCGGCTTCTTTCAGTGCAGTGGTCAGCGGATCGAGGTTATGCATCAGCGGCTCGCCGCCGGTGATGACGACCAGTTGCGCAGGCGTGGCTTTGATGGTCTCCGCGATGGTGCCAATGGTCATATGCGGATGAGGTGTGGCATCCCAGCTTTCTTTCACATCGCACCAGACGCAACCGACATCGCAGCCACCCAGCCGCACAAAATAAGCGGCTGCGCCCTGATAAAAACCTTCTCCCTGGAGCGTATAGAAATGCTCCATTACCGGGTAGGAGATAGTGGCAATGGCTGGTGATGCAGTCATGATCAGAAATTAATAGGCAAAGATAAGCAGAAGACCGGCGCTTAGTTTTTAGAGGCGCAAGACTGAAAGGTATTCTTCATCAGCGCTGCAATGGTCATAGGGCCTACGCCACCCGGTACCGGTGTGATCCAGGAGCAATGCGGGGACACTGCTTCAAAATCGACATCGCCCTTGAGGCGGAAACCGCTTTTGCGGGTGCTGTCTTCCACACGGGTAATACCCACATCGATCACCACAGCGCCTTCTTTGACCATATCGGCTTTTACAAACTCGGGAATGCCGAGGGCCGCTACAATAATGTCGCCCTGCAGGCAGATATCTTTGAGGTTCTTGGTATGCGAGTGACAGATGGTGACAGTGCAGTTGCCGGGATTGCTGTTGCCACTGAGTAATATGCTCATAGGGCGACCTACAATATTGCTGCGGCCGATCACTATAGCATGTTTTCCTTTTGTTTCGATTTTATAATGCTCCAGCAGCAGCATAATGCCATAAGGAGTGGCGGGAATAAAGGTGGGAATGCCTTCCACCATTTTACCTACACTGACCGGGTGAAACCCATCCACATCCTTATCAGGATGAATGGCATTGATCACTTTTTTATCGCTGATATGTTTGGGAAGCGGTAGCTGTACCAGTATGCCATCTACATCCGTATTTACATTCAACTCTTCAATAACCTCCAGCAGTTTGTATTCAGAAATGTCTGCCTCCAGGCGGATCAGGGTCGATTTGAACCCGGTCTCTTCACAGGCTTTTACCTTGGCGGCCACATATGTTTCACTGGCGCCGTTATTACCTACCAGGATTGCTGCCAGGTGGGGGATTTTTTTGCCTTCATTGGCTCGTTGGGCTACATCGATCCGCAGTTCGTCTTTTATGGCCTGGGCGGCCTTCTTGCCATCTAAAATTTGCATGCGCAAACCTACGAAAGTTTTCAAATCAACAGAGGAAGGATAAGGATTTTCCCGTCATTTTCAATCAGAAAAAAAACGGAAATGAATGTTTTTTTCCCATGGTCAGAAAATGAGCTGCGGATAGTTTTGAGATGAAAATGTGCTTATGTGGTTGGTGTTTCGTTTGTGCCGGATGTTTTGTGGGCTTTTGCTGTACGCTGGTCCTGCCTGTCTTTGGGGGCAGGGGAGGCCCCTAAGTAGCAGATGGATATCGCTGGACGCGTATAGTGATAGTCTTCTGTTGTCTGTGCCAACGGTGACCACCAACCCGGGAGTCTTAGCCCGGCAGCAGGTGATGGCACTGCATTTCATAAGTGAACAAAAGTTTATGCTGTCCGGGCTTTACCGTTTTCAGGCAGGGGTGGTAGTGCCATCTTCTATCGGTGGCTGGGGGCTTATGGCTGATCACGAAGGATTTGACCGGTACAGCCGCTTATCGGCGGGACTTGCCTATGCCCGTACACTTTATACCGGGTTGCAACTCGGTGTTGCGTTCAATTATATAACTACCAAATATGCCGGCGTAAGCAGTGTTTCCGGAGTGAGCATGGGGATGGGATTACTGTTCCGGTTTTCAGAACAGCTGCGTGCCGGATTTCATTTTCATGATCCAGCCGGTCTGCGTTTATCTGCCAGTCCTGACCGTACGCCTGCTACCGTGTATGCCACCGGATTGGGATGGGATATCTCCCCGCTGTTATCGATTGCGCTGGAATTTGTGAAGCAGGAGTATGGACCCGTGCAGGTCAATGCAGGTCTGATCTACCGGCCGGCACAACAGGTACAGGTCCGGCTGGGAGTAACAGATGGTGTTAATAATTTCTTTGCCGGGGCAGGGTTGTTGTTAAAGACAATACGCATAGAGGTAGTTAATACTTTTCATCCCTACCTGGGCAGCAGCCCGGCTTTACGGATAGGGTGGGTGGCAAAAAACAAAAGATCATGAGAAGAGTGATAAGTGTAATGGTATGGTTGCTGCTGTTGAAAGCTGCGTTAGCACAGGAGCCTGAGCTACCGGAAATGGATCTGGAAAACCTGAGCGCTGCAGCAGAAGAATCTCCGGATGACGAAGACATGCTGCTGCGACTGGGACAGTTCAGAAAACATCCGCTTGATCTGAACCGCGCAGATGCAGATGAACTGAAAGAACTTGGATTGATGACAGAGCGTATGATCCGGTCGCTGTTGCTTTACCGTGATCTGATGGGGCCACTTATTCATGTAAATGAATTGCTGGCTGTACCCGACTGGGAGTTGGCTGCAATCAGAAAGATACTACCCTATGTACAGGTGCAGCCAAAGGCCGGATTGCTGCCCGGCCGGCAAAATGATTTCAGTAAAGGAAATCACGAATTGCTGGTCCGTCACTCACGCAGCGCGTCGCAGCAGGAAAAATATGCTGGTAGCCCGGATAAGATACTGATGCGGTATCGTTATCATTTCAGCGATAAATGGCAGGCCGGTATTACGGCAGAGAAAGATGCCGGAGAAGCTTTTTTCAAAGGAGCACAACGCTGGGGCTTTGATTTTTACTCCTTTCATCTTTTTATAAAAAAGTGGAAAAAATTCCGAAGTATCGCGCTGGGAGACTTTACGGTCAATATGGGCCAGGGACTTGTACACTGGCAGCGGCTGGCACTCGGTAAATCGACGGATATCACTCAAATGAAGCGTCAGTCGCCCGTGCTGGCGCCTTATGGATCGTCTGGTGAGCACAATTTTCACCGGGGAATAGGGGCTACTGTTGGTCTTGGAGCGTTTACTGCAACAGGATTCGTTTCTTTCAGGAAACTAAGTGCCACACTGCAAACGGATAGTATGGGTATAGCGCATACCTTTTCTGCTTTTCGTACCTCCGGCTATCATCGTACCGGGAGCGAAATAGCGGCCCGTCATCAGTTGAAACAACTGGCAGAAGGAATGGTCGTTCAATACCGCAGGAAAAAATTTGCTGCTGCGCTCAACCAGGTGGGGCATTTCTTTTCGCTGCCACTGCAAAAAGAAGAACGGCCATCAAACCTTTATGCCATGCGTGGCACAAACTGGTACAATGTGAGTATGGACTATTCATGGTTATTGCGGCAGGTACACATTTTTGGGGAAGCAGCGGTCAGTAAAAACGGGGGAACCGCCTTTTTACAGAGTATGCTGATCAGCATGGATAGTCGTGCTGACCTGTCTCTTCAATGGAGGCATCTGTCACCAACGTATCAATCTGTAGCCGGCAGGGCCATTACTGAAAACAGTCAGCCCGGCAATGAAACCGGTTGTCTGATAGCGGTCAATCTGCGGTTGTTTTCCCGTTTACGATGGGATGGGTATGTGGATTTTTATTCATTTCCGTGGCTGGGTTATTATACCGATGCACCTGCCCGGGGCCGCGATTATCAGTTTACCCTGCATTATTCGCCGCGTAAGCAAATTGAGTTGTACCTGCGTTACCGCAATGAGGAAAAGGAGAGGAATGAAGAAGGAGAAGTAACCAACAGGCTGGCGGTAAATAAAAGAAATAACTGGCGGTTTCATTTTGATTATATGATAAGTGGTACAGTCAGGCTCCGTCAACGGATGGAGTGGGTGAGGTTTCGGAAAGACTATCAGCCTGCTATGCATGGCTTTTTATATTATACTGATATAAACTGGAAGGCGCTGCGCAGTCCTGTTTCCCTGTCGCTGCGCTGGCAAATATTTGATACAGAAGGTTATGATACCCGCATTTATGCATTTGAGCAGGATGTATCCTATAGCTATTCATTACCAGCATCTTATGGCAGGGGATACCGTTATATCGTATTGGCAAAATATGCGATCAGCAGGCAGTTGTCTGTCTGGGTGCGCTGGTCAAAAACAGGGTACAGCAGGTTGCCGGGAGAGGGTGAAGTTTACGCAAACGATAGCGTGAACAAAGGGTCAGATATTCGTTTGCAATTGATGCTGGATTTTTAATCATTCGGTAATAATTTTTACAGGCGGCGATAACGATTTGTTAAAAAAATCTTTACATTGCCGCAGCATTTTTAAGGTTAGGGCTGTCTCATAAGGGTAACCTTACCTGTGAAATGGACGGATTTCACTGACAATCATTACGTTTTAAATCAAAAATTGACGTTCACATGAGAAAACTCGCATCACTGCTTGCAGTGCTGATGCTATTTAATGCATTGGCATTTGCACAACAACGGGAGGTCTCGGGCTCAATTAAGAGCGAAGAGGGCACCAGCATCCCATTTGCCTCAGTCACGGTTAAAGGCACCGCAACCGGTGTTTCTGCCGATGCCAATGGCAAATTTTCTATCCAGGCCGCATCCAACGCCACACTGGTAATCAGTGCTGTTGGATATGAGCCAAAAGAAGTTTCTGCACGTTCAACCTCTGTTGATGTTACACTTAAAGCCGCAGGTAATCTGCAGGAAGTGGTAGTAACAGCCCTGGGTATTTCCAAACAAAAGAAATCTCTGGGTTACCAGATTGCCACAGTGGCTCCCGAAGAATTCAACAAGGTTCGCCCAACGGACATCACAGCTGCCCTTAATGGTAAAGTAGCCGGTATGCAATTGTTGGGTACTCCCAGTTCAAACTTTGGAGAGGGCCAGATCCGCCTGCGTGGTATTTCTGGTCTTGGAAGCCAGGAGCCGATTTATGTAATAGACGGTACAATAGTTGCTTTGAGCGCTATTAACCTGGATGAAGTAGAGAGCATCTCTGTTCTGAAAGGACCCGTTGCTTCAGCTCTGTATGGCCTTCGTGCTCAGAATGGTGCTATTGAGGTAAAACTTAGAAGAGGCTCTAAACGTAAACCCAGCGTTACTGTTAACTCACTCACAGAGTTTGGTAATGTAGCCCTGCTGCCTAAATATCAGAATGAGTATGGCGGTGGTTATTCTCAGGATTGGGAAACTTTCACTTATAACCCTGCTATCCACCCTGCTTCATGGGCTGGATTCAACGGTCAGAAACTGGTTGAATACGGTGCTGATGAAAGCTGGGGTCCACGTTTGGATGGTACACTCGTACGTGAGTGGTTCAGCTGGTATCCCGGAGATGATTTTGGTAAGGAGACTCCGTTCTCTCCCCATCCCAACAACGTAAAAGACTTTTACGAAACATCCAAACGTTTCAATAACAGCGTTGCTGTTGAAGGCGGTAATGATGTAGCTAACTATCGTTTCAACTACAATAATCGTTATTCTACATTACCTTTCCCTAACACAAAACGTCAGGAAAATCTTTTCTCTTTCCGCGGTGGTCTGAATATCACTCCCAAACTGACTATCTCTACCAACGTTAACTATTCAGTGATCGATCAGTTAGGTGATCAGACAGAAGGTTATACCAACGATGGTCAGAACATTACACAGAACTTCAACCAGTGGTTCCAGCGTCAACTGGATATCAACAAGCTGAGAGATTATAAAAACCCTGCAGGTGGTTATCGTACCTGGAATATCCGCAGCCCGATAGATACCCGCGCTGCTTACTGGGATAATATGTACTTCCAGCTTTATGAAAGTTTCCGTCGCAGCTGGCAGAACCGTATTTTCGGTGATATCAATATCTCCTACAAAATTCTTCCTTACCTGACCTATACAACAATTGCCCGCGCCAGCGTACTGAACTATGGTGGTGATGGCCGTGTTGCTTCTTATGGTCTGGAAGTTCCCAGCTATAATATCAACAACGGTACTTTCCAGGACTACAACTTTGAAAACCGCCTGGAGTTCAACAAACGTTTTGGCAACTTCGGTGTTCGTCAACTGGTTGGTTCCAACTTCATGAGACAAACACGGAAATACAATTCCTCCAGCACGGTAGGTGGTCTTTCTGTTCCTGATCTGTATAGCATTTCTGCCAGTATTGATCGTCCTTCTGTGGGTAATACCTGGCTGGATTATCGGATGAACTCACTCTATACCAATGGTTCATACGACTATAAGAACTTCCTGTTCTTAGATGTTACTCTGCGTAACGACTGGACATCATCACTGCTGCCCGGTAGAAAGAATACTTTCCTGTATCCTTCAGTTTCAACCAGCTTTGTATTTACAGATATACTGCAATCAAGTGCGAAGTTTAAAGAGATTCTCTCTTATGGTAAACTGCGTGCAGGTTTTGGTAGAACAGGAACTGATCCTGGTGCATACGCACTGAATCCTACTTACGGTTTGGGAACTCCTTATGGAAGCAACCCTACCATGTCAGTACCTACAACTGTATATGATATGGGAATCAAGCCATCTCTGACCAAAGAATATGAGATCGGTACAGAGTTGAAATTCCTGAAAAACCGCATTGGTTTGGACTTCGCCTGGTATCGTAAAGATGGTATCGATCAAATCGTTAACCTGAGCGTAACAAACTCATCTGGCGCCGGTTCTGTTTGGATGAATGCAGGTCTGATTCGTAGCGAGGGCTTTGATCTGGCTTTGGATGCAAGTATCATCAAAACTCGTGACTTCAGCTGGGATGTTCAGTTCAACATCGCAAGAAATATCTCTAAGGTAATTGACCTGGATTCAGTGAAAGGACTTCGTAACCTGGGCCAGGGTACAGCATCTTTTGGTCCCAGTGTGAACGCTCGAATTGGTGAAAAATGGGGTGCTATCGTAGGTACACGCGCGCTGATCGATGAAAAAACCGGTCTGCCTGTGATCACCGCTGCCGGTAACTGGGTTCGTCAAACTAACCAGATACTGGGCTATTCACTGCCTGAGTACATGGGCGGTGCTGTAACAACTTTCCGTTACAAAAACCTGAGCCTGTCTGGTACCCTGACTTTCCAAAGAGGCGGTATGTTCTATTCTACTACTCGTCTGTGGAACCTGTATTCTGGTCTTAGCCAGGAAACAGTGGGTAACAATGACAAAGGAAATCCCCTGCGTGATGATCCAGCCGATGGTGGTGGTATCCGCGTAGACGGCGTACTGGCTGATGGAACTCCTAAAACAGTATACGTAGAGGCACAGACTTACTATGGCAATATGTATGGTTTGCATACACCATTCCTCTCCAAATCTTCTTTCCTGAAGCTTGCAGAGTTGAGACTGGCTTATACTATCAAAGCGAATACTCTGATCAAGGGCGTTAAGGATATTACTCTTGCTGCAACCTGCCGCAATCCCTGGTTGATCTCTGCTCCTGCCAAAAAATGGGGTATTGATCCTTCTGAACTGGAAAATGGCAACTCTTATTATGAGGGTGGTCAGCTGCCCCAGGTGCGTAGCTATGGCCTCAACGTAACATTCGGATTCTAATAGTTTGGAAACCTAAAAAGAATTAAATGATGAAAAAGAATAGTATTAATATAAAACTGTTGGCCCTGCCAGCCATGGGAGCATTGCTCATGCTTGGCTCGTGCAAGAAAACCTTCGATTTCGAAGGTGCCAACCTCAACCCTTATGGTGCGACCGTTCCGGTAACGCAGAACCTGCTTACCAGCGCATTGCGTAGTGTACCTTCGCCGGTTAACGAGGCCCTAGGTTCACTGTATTCTCAGCATCTTGGTGAGGTACAGTATACAGATGCTTCCCGCTTCAGCGGTCTTAATTTTGCTTATGGCGGCTACTATACAGGGCCCCTCCTGTCATTGCAAACAATCATCAACCTGAACTCAGATCCGGCAACAGCTTCTCAGGGTTCTGTGATCAATGGTGGTTCTAATGCCAACCAGATAGCAGTGGCACGTATTCTGAAAGCCTACTTCTTTTTTCATATCACCAATCGTTGGGGAGATATTCCATATTCAGAAGCATTGAAACAAACTGCTAATATGGTGCCCAAGTTTGACCGCCAGCAGGATGTGTATAATGCACTGTTTACAGAATTGAAAGAAGCTGCCAACCAGTTTGATGCCGGTGTAGCAGTGAAAGGAGATATCTTCCTTTCCGGTAATGCTGCCCGCTGGAAACTCTTCGCCAATTCGCTGCGCCTGATCATGGCCCTGCGTTTGTCCAAGATCGATCCTGCCAAGGGTAAGGCAGAATTTCTGGATGCAAAAGCTGCCGGTGTGATCACTACCAGCGCTCAGGATTTCAAATATGCTTACCTGTCAGAAACAGCTAACCAAAACCAATGGTATGCCCGTTACCTGACCCGTTTCGATTACGCTATCGGTAAACCTTTCCTGGATTACCTGACATCTGTAAGCGATCCCCGTATCCCCAAATTTGCTGACAAACCCACAAACCCGGTTGCCGGCAATCCCGAATACGTAGGTATGCCTTATGGCCTGGTGAATACATCAGGTATTCCTAATACCTCTGTATCATTCATCGGTACAAGTCTGCGTGCTCAAAATGCGCCCGAATACATCATTCCTGCTGCTCACGTACTCTTCACACTGGCTGAAGGCGAAGCACTGGGTTGGAATGCTGCCGGCGCTGCTGATCATGTTGCTGCTGCTTCTTACTACCTGCAGGGCATCGAGCAATCTATGCGCCAGTACAGTGTGTATGATGCTACTGCTTTCGCTACGTATGTAGCTGGAACCGGTGTAGCTTACGATCCTACCAAGGCTGTAGAACTGATTTCTTATCAGCGCTGGATTGCTTTGTATCTTAATGGATATGAGGCCTGGAACGAATGGAAAAGAACTGGTTTCCCCGTTCTTAGCCCCGGCCCTGCTCCGATCAACACTACCCAGATACCCCGTCGTCAGGCCTACGCTACTCAGGAGCGTGATCTGAACAACGCCAACTATCTGGAAGTTGTAGCAAGACAAGGTGCAGATAACCTGGATACCAGAATGTGGTGGGACAAGCAATAATCTACGACTGATTATTAAAGCCCAATAAAACGAAGCTGCCTCCTGCAAAGGGGGCAGCTTCGTTTTATTCAGTAGTATAAATGAGCATACCGGTCGGATACCAGATCGTTTCCCGGCAATAACTAAAAACCAGTAGCTTTGAAATTCAATTACACGTTATGTCTGAACAACAACAGCCCAATCAGCTTAATATCGAAATATCAGAGGAGATAGCAGAAGGTGTATATGCCAACCTGGCCATCATTACACATTCACATGCCGAGTTTGTAGTCGATTTTGTCAACGTAATGCCGGGTACTCCCAAAAGCAAAGTGAAAAGCCGGATCATTCTTACGCCCCAGCATGCCAAACGGTTTATGAAAGCCATGCAGGATAATATCGCCAAATTTGAATCGGTAAACGGACCTATCAAGGACCTCGATGAAATGCAGCTCCCGGTCAATTTTGGAGGCCCTACAGCCCAGGCCTGATCATCCCTTATAATTATATATTATATCAATCCCTCGTCAGCAAAGCTGGTATAACCATTCTTTGTAATGATGAGGTGATCCATTACCCGGATATCAAAGAAAGCGGCTGCTTCCATCAGTTTTCGCGTGAGTGATTTATCGGCGAGGCTGGGTTTCAGATTTCCGGAAGGATGATTGTGACATAGTATAAGCCCCACCGCCTGCTGGTCGAGCGCTTTCCGGATCACGATACGGGGATCTACTACCGTGGCTGTAATACCGCCCTGGCTGATGATCTCAAAATGGACTACACGGTTGGCCCTGTTGAGAAAGATGACCCCAAATACCTCCATGCGGTAATCCTGCAAATGAGCTTTGAGGTAATTGGCTACATCTTCGCTCGAGACCATCTGTAGTTGTTCCTCTCCACCGGTCTCCATCCGCCGGCCCAGTTCAAGACCAGCCTGGAGTAATATAGCCTTTGCTTCGCCCATACCATCTATTTCCTGCATCTCTTTGAGCGAGAATCGCGACAGGTTATTCAGTTTTCCACCTGCCCGTTGCATCAATTCACGGGCAATTTCCATCACACTACGGGTCTTACTGCCATTACGGAGCAGGATAGCAAGCAATTCGGCATCACTAAGTGCCTGAACCCCAATAGAAAGTAGTTTTTCCCGGGGACGATCGTCTTTTGCCCATTCTTTAATTGAGTACTTCTGCGCTTGCATAAAACAAGTTTAACTTATATTTTTATTCTAATAATGTGTTTTTTCTGATTTATAAACAGAAAAACACAGGTATCCAAACTTTTGAAAAACCGATAAAATCTGTATTTTATGAAACCAGGATCCTCCAGTGTAGGTGCACTGCACCCCATTCTTTTTGTGGCTGTGATGTATGTTGTCGTGTTGTTTCTTTCCATTTTTATTTGTTCTTCTATCTTTTACACACTCAATGACGATACTGCCTCCGGAACCGGCAATACCGAACAGGTAGCGGTGCAGAAGAAAGCAGTACCTGCTCATGTGGCAGCAGCTGTAGTGGTACGTTGATAAAGAGCGCAATTTTTTCCATGACAGGCTGGGGTCTATTGCAGCGATATTAATATCTTCGCCGCACCAAAGAGTTCCTTTGGATATATTCTTGATCCCATGCAGTCTGCTAAAATTTTTGCCGGTACCAGTTCCGGCGAACTGGCCGATAGTATTTGTAAAAAATATGGTGCCCGGCCGGGTAAAATAGCCATTCAGCGTTTCAGCGATGGCGAAATCTGTCCTGTTTTTCTGGAAAGTATCCGTGGCGACTTTGTTTTTCTCGTACAAAGCACCAACTCACCGGCCGACAACCTGATGGAGTTGCTCCTGATGATCGATGCCGCCCGCCGCGCTTCGGCCTACAAAGTGATCGCTGTTATCCCTTATTATGGTTATGGCCGCCAGGACCGGAAGGACAAACCCCGGGTGGCGATTGGTAGTAAGCTGGTAGCCAATATGTTAACGGCTGCCGGAGCCGATCGCATCATCACGATGGACCTTCACGCCCCGCAGATCCAGGGTTATTTTGACATCCCTGTTGACCACCTGGACAGTCACGCAGTTTTTATCCCTTATATAGAGAATTTACGGCTCGAAAACCTTACCTTTGCGGCCCCCGACGTAGGCGCTACCAACCGTATACGCGAGATCGCCAACTATTTCAATGCTGAAATGGTTATCTGCGATAAGCACCGGAAACGCGCCAATGAGATCGCCAGCATGGTGGTGATAGGGGATGTGACCGGTAAAGACATTGTGATCATTGATGATATCTGTGACACCGGTGGCACACTGGCCAAAAGCGCTGCACTGTTGATGGAGAAAGGAGCCCGTAGCGTACGCGCCCTGATCACACATCCGGTGTTGAGTGGTAAGGCTTATGAGAATTTAGAAAACAGTGTGCTCGATGAGGTTGTTGTCTGTGACACCATTCCCATCAAGCACGGCAGCAGTAAGATAAAAGTGATATCTGTAGCCGAACTGTTTGCAGTGGCTATCCGCAATGCGTTTGAAAACAAGAGTATTACCAGTCTCTTTATTCACTCGCAGAGAAGGGCCAGCCTCTGATCAATCAACGTCATCTTTTAAACAACATAATAAAATGAAATCAATTACAATCGAAGGACAACTGAGGACCGGATTCGGGAAAAGCGCCACCCGCCAGCTCCGCTCTCAGGAACAAGTGCCAGGTGTAATTTACGGAGGTGCCGCCGAAGTTAATTTTTATGCACCGGCTGCGGCTTTGAAACCCCTGGTGTACACATCCAGCTTCCAGATCGCTGAAGTAGTAGTAGATGGTAAAACATATCGTACCATCCTGAAAGACCTGCAGTTTGACAAGGTTGATGATCAGCTGATCCACGTAGACCTGCTGGAACTGGTAGAAGATAAACAAGTGGTTGCCGATATTCCGCTGAAACTCGTTGGCGCCTCTAAAGGTGTAAAAGACGGTGGTAAGCTGGTAAGCAAAATGAAATCACTGAAGATTAAAACTTACCCCAAGTACCTGAAAGAACATATTGAAGTTCCCATCGATGATCTGGAGCTGAATGGTAACATCCGCGTGGAAGATGTGAAGGAAGAGCACTACGAGATACTGAACTCTCCCCGTATCCCCATCGCTTCAGTAGTGATGACCCGCCAGCTGAAACAGGAAGAGGCTGCCGCTCCGGCCAAAGGTGCTGCCCCGGCCAAAGCTGCTCCTGCTGCCGCTGCCAAAAAATAAGAAAGGGAATCAACGACCTGAACCCGCATCGGACTGATGCGGGTTTTTTTTAAACCTTAATAGAAATCCGGAATTTTACCGCATGAAATTTCTGCTCACAGGACTGGGCAATGTGGGAAATGAATATGCACATACCCGCCACAACATCGGTTTTGATGTGGTATATGCTTTTGTTTCCAAACATGGCGGCACCTTCCGCACAGACCGGCTGGCCTATGTGGCCGAGGTAAAGTGGAAAGGGAAGCTGTTTGTCTGCATTTGCCCCACTACCTACATGAACCTGAGCGGAAAATCGGTTAAGTACTGGATGGATAAGGAAAAGATCGCCCTCGACCATTCCATGGTAATTGTGGATGACCTGGCCCTGCCGCTCGAAAAACTCAGGATCAGACCCGGCGGCAGCGATGCCGGCCACAACGGCCTGAAAAGTATCGCCGAGACCCTGCAAACCTCAGAATACCCCAAACTGCGGTTTGGAATTGGTAATAATTACCCCAAAGGAATGCAGGCAGATTTTGTGCTCGGAAAATGGAGAAAAGACGAAGAACCCCTGGTAAAGCTGAAGATCGAAAAATCGGTGGAAGCTATCGAATGCTTTGCTAGTCAGGGCATAACAGCTGCCATGAACCAGGTAAATAATAAAGTCTTTTCTTTATGAGAAATCAGACTGATTACTTATTTTAGCAGCCTGACTCACTCCTGGTTTTTGAAATCCAATTAACTTATTGATTATTAGTGAATATATGGGATGAACAGTCCTGAGATAATGTATCCGATGTATTTAAACAACAACCATCCTGGATTATGAAGATTTTTTGCGTAGGCCGGAACTATGCCGAACATGCCAAAGAGCTGGGCAACGAAATTCCCGATGAGCCTGTCATTTTCATGAAGCCCAAAAGTGCGCTTCTTCAACCGCATACACCTTTTTATTATCCCGAATTTACCAACGAGCTCCATTATGAATGCGAACTCGTGATCCGGATCAGTAAAAACGGAAAATATATCCAGGATAAGTTTGCCAGCAAATACTACGATGCTGTTACGGCAGGTATCGACTTTACCGCCCGCGATATTCAAAACGAACTCAAATCAAAAGGCCTGCCCTGGGAAAAAGCCAAGGCCTGGGACAACTCTGCAGTCATTGGCAAATGGGTTCCTTTTGGGGATGTAAAAAATAAAAAAGATATCAACTTCGGTCTCTATAAGAATAAAGAACTGGTGCAGCAGGGCAACTCGGCCCGGATGCTGCACAATTTTGACAGCATAGTGGCCTATATCTCCAATTTCTTTTCCGTTAATATCGGCGACATCATCTTTACCGGTACTCCTGCCGGAGTAGGCGAAGCGGTGGTAGGCGATGAGCTGGAAGGCTTCCTCGAAGATGCCAGCATGTTTAAACTGGAAGTGAAGTAAATTCTACCGAAAAGAACAGGCAGGACTGGTAACTGACGAATGTTCGTCTTACATTTGCCGAATACCTTGCTTGTTTTTCATGACGGACCATTCTCTCTTGCTTAAAGGCTTTGATCTCATGTGCCAGGCGCGCGCCATGGCGGCTATTTATGAAGCCAACAGATCAATATGCAAATACGTACACTCCACTTCGCGGGGGCACGAAGCTATACAGCTGGCCGCTGCCTGGCAGTTGATGCCGCATGATTTTGTGAGCCCTTACTATCGCGACGAAAGCCTGCTGCTGGGACTCGGATTCACACCATACCAGCTCATGCTGCAACTGCTGGCAAAAGGAGATGATCCTTTTACCGGCGGACGGGAGTACTATTCACATCCCAACTGGCGCAGTGCAGATAAACCCACAATCATTCATCAGAGCAGTGCAACGGGTATGCAGGCTATTCCTACTACAGGTATCGCACAGGGCATCCGGTACTGGGAGCAAATAGATGAGCGACGTCTGCAAAAAGGTCCGCAGGGAGAGAAGCCTGTCGTGATCTGCTCCCTTGGTGATGCCAGCATTACCGAAGGAGAAGTGAGTGAGGCTTTTCAGTTTGCCGCGCTCAAACAATTACCCGTTATATTCCTGGTACAGGACAATGACTGGGGGATCAGTGTATCTGCGGGTGAAGCCAGATCGATGAATGCGTATGAGTATGCAGCCGGTTTTGCCGGGCTGAACCGCGTGCAGGTCGATGGCAGTGACCTGGAGGCCAGCTGCACCGTTATGCAGCAGGTATGCACCGATGTAAGAGATACACGCCGCCCCTGGCTGGTGCATGCGCGTGTGCCCTTGCTGGGTCATCATACCAGTGGTGTGCGAAAAGAATTTTACCGCGATGAAGCAGACTGGCAAAAACATGAGCAACACGATCCGTTTCCAAAACTGAAGCAACGGTTGCTTGAGTTACAGATAAATGAACAAACCCTGAATGAGCTGGAAGAAAAGGCTGACCGGTACATTCGTGCACAATTTGATCAGGCAGTGGCGGCTGCGGAGCCGTTGCCGGAGACAGCAACCAGTCACGTATTTGTTCCCAGCCCCGTTACAGCAGAAAAAGGAGAGCGTGAGCCAGCTGGCGCAGCCCGTATCATGATGGTAGATGCAGCATTGTTTGCGATCCGTGAACTGATGGAGCAGCATCCCGAACTGGTCCTTTATGGGCAGGATGTGGGCCGCAGGCTGGGTGGCGTATTTCGTGAAGCGGCTACACTCGCGCAGCAGTTTGGTGACGACCGCGTATTTAATACAGCTATCCAGGAAGCATATATCGTAGGCTCAACTATAGGGATGAATGCAGTGGGACTCAAGCCGGTTGTTGAGGTACAGTTTGGCGACTATATTTATCCCGCATTCAATCAACTGGTCACTGAGATATCCAAAAGCAGTTATCTGACCTGTGGCCGTTTTCCGGTATCCATGATCCTGCGGGTACCGGTTGGTGCCTATGGTGGCGGTGGCCCTTATCACAGCGGCTCCGTAGAAAGTACCTTACTTTCCGTCAAAGGCATCAAAGTCGCCTATCCCAGCAACGCTGCGGATATGAAAGGATTGCTGAAAGCCGCTTACTACGATGGCAACCCGGTGGTAATGCTGGAGCACAAAGGTCTTTACTGGAGCAAGGTGCCGGGTACAGATGCAGCCCGCACGCCGGAACCGGCACGCGACTACATACTTCCGTTTGGAAAAGGCCGCATCGCACTTGCTGCCGGCAACAACTATATCAACCAGGGCGATAGTGCTGTCGTGATTACTTATGGCATGGGAGTATACTGGGCCATGGCAGCAGCACAACACTTACCAGGAAAGATAGAGATCATTGATCTGCGCACACTGTTTCCCCTCGACGAAGAACTGATCTATGAACGGGTAAAAACACATGGCAAGTGCCTGGTGCTGACAGAAGAACAGCAAAACAATTCATTTGCCGAAGCACTCAGCGGGCGTATTGCGCGCCATTGCTTCACCTACCTCGATGCTCCGGTGCAGGTACTGGGCGCAGCTAATGTACCTGCCATTCCCATGAATATGATCCTGGAGCAGGCTGTTTTGCCGGGTGCAGAAAAGGTAAGAACGGCACTGGAGTTATTATTGAACAGTTAATGACCTAAGCAAACTGCAGCAGAAAAGCAGTGCCTTCTCCCTCGGCCGACTGTACCTGAATATTTCCCTTGTGCAGCATCATGATCTGTTTGCAAAGGCTGAGACCAATACCACTTCCGCTTTTCTTGGTACTGAAGAAGGGTATAAAGATCTTATCCAGCACCTCGGCGGGCATACCGGTACCATTATCAGCAACCTTAATGACCGTTTTGCGGTTATTGGCCATATAAGCTGATAATACAATGCGTGGCTCGTCGGCTTCTTTCACAGCTTCCATCGCATTGACCATAAGATTGATAAGGACCTGCTCCAGCAGATTGGTATCTGCTTCCAGTTGTATATCGGTGTCTTTAAGAATGGTTTCCAGCTCAATATTCTTTTGCTCCAGTGTGGGCTGCATCAACTGCAACAGATTTTCAAAAAGATCGCGTACATACACTTTCTTGAGGTTGAGCGTCGTGATCTTATTGAGATTGCGATAGGTTTCGGCAAACTTAAGCAACCCCTCGCTGCGGCGTTTGATGGTTTCAATACCGATCTCCAGATCATCTACAATACCCGACTCATTGTTGAGCTCGGCTGCAGACAACTGCAACCGGTTTTTTAATGTTTCTGCCAGGGAGGAAATAGGTGCAACAGAGTTCATGATCTCATGCGTAAGCACACTCAGCAGCTTTTGCCAGGCTTTCGATTCTGTTTCATCCAGGGCGGCATTTACGTTCTGAAATGCGATGAGCTTATATATTTTTCCTTCTGTCTGAAAAGCGGTGGCAGAGAGCAGCAGTTTGATCTGAGTCTTTTCCATACGGGCCGAGGCGATCTTGCTGCTGCCGGGTTTCAGGGCCAGTATATCCTCATATAATTCAGCATCCCTGCGCTGAAGCGAATGAATAGTTTTGAGATAAGGCAATTGCAGCATTCGCTTCAGCGATTCATTCATCCACACCACATCGCCGGTATCTTCCGTATAGGAGAGAATGCCCGTTTCTACCAGCTCCAGTATCTTTTGCAGGTACTGGTACTGGGTTTCTTTTTCCTTACTGATTACTTTAAATGTAGTGTTGATCTCATTGAAGCCTTCGCGCAGCGACTGAATTTCGGCCGGTGCATGACGGGTATCAAAATAGCGGGAAAAGTCACGGTAGTGGACAGACTCCACAAATTGCTCCAACTCCTGGTGAGCCTTTCGTTGAAACTGATAAAATTCAGTGACCTGGTAAATGATCACGGGTATCACGAGCACCAGGTAAACAAATAAACCTTTTACAATAAGAAATGCAGTACCGGTCAGGGTAATGAGCAAAAGCAACACCCTGATGATAATGCGCCATTCGTATTTTTTAAATGTCATATTTACTTAGTCGACGGTAAAGCGCAGTGCGGGTAAGCCCGAGTTCCCTGGCCGCTTTGGTGATATTGCCATTATGTTTTTCGATCACTTTCAGGATCGTATTCTTCTCTACAGCACTCAGAGTGGTTTCTGTGGGCTCGGCATCGTTTGTAAGAGCCGACTCAATAGGAGAGAAGATCAGGTCTTTGGCCTGCAGCATATTGTCATCGGCCATGATCACAGCCCGCTCAATGATATACTGCAACTCGCGCACATTGCCCGGGTAGTGATGGCTCATAAGTTTTTCGAGTGCCTTGGTATCAAATTCCGGCAATGCCTTCATGTATTTGTTGCTGTATACGCGGGCAAAATGGCGGGCCAGCAAAATAATATCATTATTGCGTTTGCGCAGCGGAGGCACAATGATCTCGACCGTATTGATACGGTAGATAAGATCTTTTCGGAAACGGGTTTCATTGGCGAGATCAGCGAGCGGCACGTTGGTAGCGCAGATGAGCCGGATATCAACAGGCGTGGGTTCATTGCTCCCCAGGCGTGTTACCTGCCGGTTTTGCAATACACTCAGCAGCTTGGCCTGCAGGTGCAGCGGAATATTTCCGATCTCATCCAGGAAAAGGGTACCGTTGCTGGCCGCTTCAAAACGGCCGGTCCGGTCTTCACGTGCATCGGTGAAAGCGCCTTTTTTATGACCAAACAGTTCGCTTTCAAAAAGTGTTTCAGTCAGTGCGCCCACATCTACTTTCACAAAAGGTTTTTCCTTGCGCATCGAGTGCTGGTGCACCGCTTTTGCGATCAGGTCCTTGCCGGTGCCATTTTCACCCAGTATCAGGATATTGGCATCTGTGGGGGCGATCTTTTCTATTTTCTGAAAGATCTCCTGCATGGCTTCCGACTCACCCAGCAACTCGCGGCCAATGATCGAGTTGGCTTCCGTTGCCCCGATCTTGCTGCCCTTGTTTCCGCGATGACGAAGTGTATCCTTGATGGTCGTCAGCAGCTTTTCATTGTGCCAGGGTTTTACCACAAAATCCGAAGCACCTTCCTTGAGTGACCGGATGGCCAGGTCGATATCTCCATAGGCGGTGATCATGATCACTGCCATATCCGGTTTCAGTTTGCGGATTTCCTTGAGCCAGAATATCCCTTCATTGCCGGTATTGATGGAACTGTTGAAATTCATGTCCAGCAGGATCATATCATACTGATCCCGCGAAAGATGCCAACGGAGGTTTTCCGGATTTTTTTCTGTCACCACTTCCTTTGCCTCGGTTTTGAGGAGCAGGCGTACGGCGGTTAGCACATCCAGATCGTCGTCAACAATCAGTATCGAAGCATTCTTCAAATTCATGGTAGGCATGGTACTGCGCTTATTATGTTATAGTTCGCAGACCGGCTGCAATTATACCATAATTACAAAGTGGTGGCAACTAATTTTTTACAAAAAAAGAGGTATTTCTCACTGTATCAAAAGCGGACACTGGTTGTATCGGATGCGAACGAATTCGTAGCATATCTCGTTGCAACTCACTGCTAACCAAAGCCTTTCAGAACTGGCATGTTGTTGCCTTAGTACCGGACAGCCGCTTCCGGGTAGCTGGAACGGCGGTTTTAAAGCGACTATTTTGATCATTTACTAAAGCGTGTAAAACAGTGGATCGAGTTATTGCAAAAAAGAAATGGAGTAAGAAGCGTATCATCACCATCGCCGGTGTGGTGGGTGTGGCAGCCCTTATTGGCGCCAGCTATTATTTTACCTCCGGAAAATCGCGGTTGAATGTCGATATGGAGCGGATCACCATCGGTGAAGTGAAGCATGGTACCTTCCAGGAATTTATTCCCGTCAATGGCGTAGTACTGCCTATCAGCACCATCTTCCTCGATGCCCTCGAAGGGGGACGGGTAGAGGAAAAATATGTAGAAGACGGTGCTATGATGAAAAAAGGAGAACCTATCCTGCGCCTGTCAAATACCGACCTCGAACTGAGCCTGATCAACCAGGAAACTTCTGTATATAACCTGCTGACCCAAATGCAGATATCGCAGAATGCAGCCCGGCAGAATACAATCAGCAAACTCAACCAGATGACCGATGTGGAAAGCACCCTGCGCGAGGCTGAGCGTATCTATAAGCTCAACAAATTGCTGTATGATAAAAAGGCTATAGGCCTGCAGGACCTGCGCCAGGCAGAAAATAATTACAATTATCAACTGGAGAAAAGACGTCTTTCTGAAGAGATCCTGAAACAGGATTCTATCAGCAGCAAACAGGAAGTAAACCAGGCCACTCAGTCATACTCCCGTACGCAAAATGCATTGGGTGTAATGCGCAAAAAAGTAGGTGACCTGATTGTACGTGCTCCGGTTGACGGACAGCTTACTTCACTGGATGCGGAGATCGGTCAATCCAAAAATAAAGGTGAGCGCCTGGGACAGCTCGATATCCTCAGCGGCTTCAAGGTGAGAGTGGAAATCGATGAGCATTATATCTCCCGTATCTATACCGGGCTGATGGGCCAGTTTTCATTTGCCGGCAAAGACTATAAGCTTAAGATTAAAAAAGTTTATACACAGGTAACCAACGGCCGCTTTCAGGTCGATATGGAATTTGAAGGAGAAGTACCTGCCGGCATCCGTCGTGGACAAACATTGCAGATACGCCTGGCGTTGAGCGATGAAACAACTGCGCTGCTGCTGCCCAAAGGCGGATTCTATCAGCTGACCGGTGGCAACTGGATATTCAAGGTGAGTGAAGGTGGAACAACCGCCTACCGCGTAGATATACAACTGGGACGTCAGAACCCTGATTATTACGAAGTATTGCAGGGATTGAAACCCGGCGACAAAGTGGTTACCTCCAGTTATGAGAACTATGACAAAATGCAGGAACTGGTATTGAAAAAATAATCACCATTGAAAACTAAAAACCATGCTACTTAAATTTTTATCCGTTGTACTGACCTGTTGGTTATCCCTGTTTTCTGTTCCGGGCAAGCGCACCGTGGAAGAAACGGATACCTGCAAAGGAAAAACAAAACAGGAAGCCTGTAAGCAGGCCTCCGGTACCGGTTATGATTTGTCTACTGTAGACTATCTTATACTGAACATTTAAAAGTCAACCCGCATACATATTTATTTAAAAAAGAAAAAATGATCAAGATAACGAACCTCGAAAAGATCTACCGCACTGAAGAAGTGGAAACGGTTGCACTCAACAAGCTTTCCATGGAAGTGAAGGAAGGTGAGTTTGTAGCTATCATGGGCCCCTCGGGTTGCGGAAAATCTACCTTGCTTAATATCCTCGGACTACTGGATGATCCCGATGCCGGTAGTTTTATTTTCAATGGTATCGAAGTAGCCAAGTTCAATGAACGCAAACGGGCCGACCTGCGCAAACGTAATATCGGTTTCGTATTTCAGAGCTTTAACCTGATCGACGAACTGACCGTGTTTGAAAACGTAGAGCTTCCGCTTATCTATACAGGTGTTAAATCTTCTGACCGTAAGAAAAGGGTAGAAGAAGTACTGGATAAAGTACAGATCATGCACCGTCGTAATCACTATCCCCAGCAACTGTCGGGTGGTCAGCAACAGCGTGTAGCCGTGGCGCGCGCCGTAGTCAACAGCCCAAAACTGATCCTGGCGGATGAACCTACCGGTAACCTCGATTCTTCCAATGGTAATGAGGTAATGCAGATGCTTACTGATCTCAATGAGCAGGGTACTACCATTGTGATGGTAACGCATAGTGAGCACGATGCCCGTTATAGTCATCGTATTATCCGTATGCTGGATGGCCAGACTGTTCTGGAAAATATTATGGTATAAACCGGTTTTTTAAAGAGGTAAAGTATAACCAGCTGTTATGATCAAAAACTATCTGAAGATAGCGCTGCGCAATATCAGGCGGCACAAAGGATTTGCATTTCTGAATATTTTTGGATTATCTGTAGGGCTGGCAGCCTGTCTGCTGCTCTTTATCGTGATCCGTTACGAAAACAGTTATGACAAATTCCTGCCCGGGCATGAAACGGTCTATCACATCGCCACGCAGGATAAAACGTCTGACGGATTGTTTTATACCCCAGGCATTCCGTTTCCTGCGCTGGATGCAGTGAGACTTGATATTCCGCAGGCGACTACCGGGGCGCTGTATGCCAGCTATGGCAGCCAGATCACTGTGCTGGGTAAAACACTCAACGACCCTGCCCTCAAAAAATTCATGGAGGGATCCGGTATTTTTTATGCTGATCCTGAATTTTTTAAAGTATTTCAATACAAATGGCTGCAGGGTAATCCCGATGTACTGAAAGAACCCAATGTAACCGTACTGACACAAAAAGCAGCAGAGAAATATTTCGGCAACTGGAAAGATGCCATTGGTCAGTCTATCCGCATGGACAATGCGATCGACTTTAAAGTGGCAGGTATACTCGAAAATCCGCCTGCCAATACAGATTTTCCCCTGGCCGTGGTACATTCATTGATTACTTCCCGCAACAATGCCCGTGTCACACAGTACTCTACAGACTGGGGTTCTACCACGAGCAATTTTCAACTGTATATGAAATTGCCGGCCGGAGTTGCCCAGGCTGCCATCAATAAACAGTTGCAGGCTTTCAGCGATAAACATTATCAGAACCAGGGTTCTTCCACCAAACGGCTTAATTTTTTGCGTCCGCTCAATGACGTTCATTTTGATACCCGCTTTGGCAACCTGGGCACACATGTGGTCTCCAGGAGCACCTTATGGACTCTGACACTTATTGGTATATTTATCATGCTCATGGCCTGTATCAATTTTATTAATCTTTCTACCTCACAGGCTATTAACCGCTCAAAAGAGATTGGTGTCAGAAAGGTGCTGGGCAGCAGAAGAAAAGATCTTTTCTGGCAAATGATGGGCGAGACAGGTATTATTGTGTTTATTTCACTGGTACTTGCTTTTGTACTGGCAGCAATTTGTCTGCCTTTTATCACACATATAGCTTCCATTCCTGAATCGTTGAACATATTTACCACTGAGATATTGCTTTTTGCGGCTGTGACCGGCGTGGTGGTAACACTTTTTGCAGGATTTTATCCTTCATTGATCCTTTCGGGATTCACTCCATTGCTGGCCCTGAAAAACAAGATCACCTCTGCCAGCATTGGTGGTATTTCTTTGCGCCGCGGGCTGGTGATCACCCAGTTTGTGATTTCACAGGTATTACTGATCGGAACCATTGTGGCCATTATGCAAATGGACTACGTACATAAGGCAGATCTCGGTTTCAATAAGGAAGCTGTACTGATACTGACGGCCAATGCCGACAGTGCTGTGAACTCCAAACAGGCTTCTTTCAAGCAGGATCTGCTGCGCATACCGGGCGTGCAATCGGTAACGTACAGCAGCGATATGCCGTCTTCGGAAAACAACTGGGCAACCAATTTTGCTTACGATCATAAACCTGATGCAGAGTTTTCGCTCTATCTGAAGTATGCGGATGAAGATTATTTTAAAACATACGGACTTGAATTGCTGGCAGGTTCGGTGTATGCCCACAGCGATACCATACGGGAAGTGGTGGTGAATGAAACAGTGCTCAAGCGCCTGGGTGTAAAAAATCCGCAGGAGGCAGTAGGGAAAGAACTGCGCACCGGCCGTAGTCCCTGGCGCACTATTGTGGGAGTGGTAAAGGACTTTAAGACCAACTCACTCCGCGAAGAGACCAAACCTACGATGATTGCTCCCCGTCAAAGGGATTATTATAACACATCTGTAAAGATCAACAGCACCAACCTGGCTGCCACACGCAAACAGGTAGAGGGTGTATGGGATAAGTTTTTCCCCGATTATGCCTTTGTCAGCTTTTTCATGGAAGAAACCATCGAAAGTTTTTATCAGCAGGAGACTCAGCTTTCGCTGCTGTATAAAATTTTTGCCGGTATTGCTATCCTGATCTCCTGCCTGGGGTTGTATGGCCTGGTCTCATTCATGGCCGTACAGCGTACCAAGGAAGTGGGTGTTCGCAAAGTGCTCGGTGCATCTGTTTCGAATATTATGTACCTGTTTTCGAAAGAGTTTACGCTGCTGATCCTGATCGCATTTATTGTAGCAGCGCCTCTGGCGTGGTATATGATGAATAACTGGCTCAGCAATTTTGCATACCGTGTATCACTGAGTGTAGGCGTTTTTGCCGGAGCAGTTTTCCTGTCGGTGCTTATTGCCTGGATTACCGTGGGCTATAAATCATATAAGGCTGCCACAGCTAATCCGGTCAAAAGTCTGCGCGCTGAGTAAACGCAGACCTGTTCTCATGAGAAGGTAGATTTAAAACAATAAAATGTTTTAAACTCATTATATGTATAAGCAACCTGCCAGGCCCGAAAGCCCGGCAGGCTTTTCCCCGTTTCAAACGTGATAAACCTTAGAATTTAAAGCCATGCTTAAAAACTACCTTAAAATCGCTTTAAGAAAGCTGCAGAAGAATAAACTCTATTCTGCCATTAATATCATTGGTCTTACACTTGGCCTGGCAGCCTGTCTGCTGATCGCTGTTTTTATCCGGAGCGAACTGGCCTATGATCAGTTTCATGCCAATAAAGACAGGATAGTTCGTGTCACAATGGATTATCAGCAGTCTGGCACTGCTACCAGCACAGCTGTAACGGGTACCAAACCCGGCCCTCAGTTTAAGAGGACCTTTCCCGAGATAGAGGATTTTGTACGCACTTATATTGCCAGCCGGGTAGTGGGCAATGGTGCCGATATGTTTGAAGAGCCCCGGGTCTTATATGCCGATTCTTCTTTTCTTCACTTTTTCTCTTTCCCACTGGTGCAGGGGCAGGTGGCTACCGCGCTGGATGTTCCCGAAAAAATTGCCATCAGCAGCTCTACTGCCAAAAAGTATTTTGGCAAATCAGATCCTATTGATAAGGTATTGAAAGTAGGCACCAAAGATTTTACCGTATCTGCCGTGTTTGCAGATATACCACAGGAGTCGCAACTCAAATTTGACTTTGTAACCCGGTTTGATAATCTCGGCAGTTTTACCAAAGAAGAAAACTGGTGGACGGCCAACTGGATCACTTACCTCGTACTGAAAAATGGCGCCAGCATACCTGCCCTGCAAAAGAAGATAGATGACTTCATGCAAACACTGGAAGTGCGTAAGGAAGCACGTGTCAGCAATGGCAATGATTATCTGCGCTACAACCTGGAGCCGCTTACACAGGTACATCTTCATTCCAAACTGGCGGGCTCAGAGCCAAATGGAAATATGAAGTATATCTACATTTTTTCCATTATCGCGCTGCTGATACTGGTAATCGCCTGTGCCAATTATACCAACCTGGCTGTGGCCCAGTCTACAGCACGTACCGGTGAGATAGGAATGCGCAAGGTAATGGGGGCATCACGCCGCCAGGTATTTTATCAGTTTATGGGCGAGTCGGCACTGATCACCTTCATTGCAGGCGCACTCGCACTCGCAGTGGCCGCAATGATGGTACCTTATTTTAATGAAATAACGGGTCGTGCATTCACCGTGTCTGATGTAATGCAGCCCATCGCCATTGTACTCCTGCTGCTTTGTGTGATCATAGTGACGATACTTGCCGGTATTTATCCCGCATTGGTCATTTCGGGTACAGGCATCATGAATATTCTGCGAAAAGGATTCAATTTTACCGGAGGCAATACCACATTGCGTCGCACACTGATCGTAGTACAGTTTGGTATTTCTGTTTTCCTGATCATCTATACAGGTATCATTCTGCAGCAGATGAAGTATATGCGGGAAAAGAACCTCGGATACGACCGCGATCATATACTCGTACTGCCGATCGACCGCAAAATGAACAGCAACTTTGTGGCCCTCCGCGATGCGATAGCCAGCGTACCGGGCGTAAGCAGCGTAACGGCTTCTTACGAAACACCGGAATTCATTCAATGGGGCGATGGTATCGTAGCCAATGATGAAAAAGGCAAACACTCCATATCCCTCAATGCCCTGCCGGTGGATCTTGGGTTTACAGCTACGATGAAAATGCAAATGGCTGCGGGACGTGACTTTATTGAAAGTGATTTCTCCCTGATGGATACGACCAATCAGAACGAACATTTCCGTCAGCCCTATATTATCAATGAAGCCCTGGCCCAGAAGATCGGCTGGACACCCGAGCAGGCTATTGGCCGTATCATCGAAAAGAGTGAACCGGGACCGGTGGTAGGAGTTGTAAAGGACTTTCATTTCGAAAGCCTGCATGAGCCGGTCAAGCCACTTCTCATGTTTCTGAGCCGCGACCTGGCCCTCACGTTTATGGTACGGATCAGCGGCAACCAGCAGCAGGCTATCGCACAGCTGGAAACGTTGTGGAAACAACGTGTAGCTCACCGCCCCTTCCAGTATCATTTCCTCGATGAAGATTATAATAAATTATATGTCGCAGAGCAACGCAGTGCAACATTGTTTGTAGCAGCCGCTACTTTAGCAATAGTACTGGGTTGTCTTGGCCTGTTTGGACTGGCCGCATTCACCACTACACAACGGGTAAAGGAGATCGGTATCCGCCGTGTGCTGGGCGCCGGCGTGGGAAGCATCGTAATGCTGATCGCCAGCAATTTCCTGTGGATGGTGGGTATTGCAATAGTACTGGCAGCACCACTGGCCTGGTATGCCGGTAATCAATGGCTGCAGGATTTCACCTACCGTATTTCAGTAAGTGCCTGGCTCTTTGGCGCTACCGCAGCGATCGTTGTGCTGATCGCATTGCTCACTGTAGGGTTTCAGGCCATCAAAGCAGCAATTGCCAACCCGGTCAAAAATTTACGAATCGACTAATTGAATACCATGCTTCAATACTTAAAAGTAGCCATCAGGCAGTTTAGAAAGAATACGGGCTTTTCGGCTTTGAATATTATTGGTCTCGCTCTGGGTATGGCTTGTGCCACCCTTATTGTACTGTGGATTGGCAGCGAGTATTCCTATAACCGTTTTCATAAGCAGTATGATAGCCTGTACCAGGTAATGGAAAGCCAGAGTTATGATGGGAGAATATACACTTTCGCCTCTATGCCCGGTCCTTTTGCCGCTGCTGCCAAACAGGAGCTTCCTGAAATAGAACTGTCGGCGCGTACAGAATGGGGATATCGTGTACTTTTTTCCCGCGACGACAAGATGATCAATGAGGTCGGGCATTTTACCGATCCTGATTTCTTCAAGTTGTTTTCTTTTAAAATACTGAAAGGCGATACAACCGGGCTGCTGGAAGATCCGGCTGCAATTGCGATTACCGACAAGATGGCCGGGCGTTTTTTTGGTAAAGAAGATCCTATCGGCAAGCAACTGCGGGCTAATAATGATAAACTGTACCAGGTAAAAGCTGTGATCGAAGAACCCTCACGCGAAAGTTCTATCCGGTTTTCGTGGCTGGCCTCCTTTCGTATTTATGAAGAACAAAATACCTGGTTGCAAAACTGGGGCAACAACGGTATACAGACTTTTGTGAAATTGAAAGAAGGGGCAGATCCCATTGCACTCAACAAAAAACTGAATGGATACATCGTGGCAAAAGACAGCAATGCGGCTGCTCATCCTTTCCTGTTGCCGATGAAGGACTGGCGTCTTCGTTCCAATTTTGTCGATGGTAAGCAGAGCGGAGGACGTATTCAATATGTACGCCTGTTCAGCATCGTAGCGCTGCTGATCATCCTCATTGCCTGTATCAACTTTATGAACCTGGCCACAGCGCGCTCCGAACAAAGAGCCCGCGAGGTGGGCGTTCGCAAAACCATGGGAGCGGGCAGAGGTGGTTTGATCAGGCAGTTTTTTACAGAGACCATTACGATGGCATTAGTGTCTATGTTACTGGCTGCCTTGCTGGTGGCACTCACATTGCCGGCCTTTAATAAACTTGTCGAAAAAGAACTGAGCTTCGATCTGAGCAATCCGATCATTTCTTTGGGTATGCCACTCATGGCACTGGCCTGCGGTATACTGGCGGGTATTTATCCGGCCCTGTATCTGTCTTCTTTCAATCCGGTAACTGTTTTCAAAGGATTGAAGATCGGTAAGAATTCGGCGTCAGTATATGTGCGCAAGGGGTTGGTGATTACCCAGTTTGCCGTATCGATTGTACTGATCATCTCTACCATTATCATTTATCAGCAGATACAGCACGCCAAAAACAGGGAACTGGGGTATAATAAAGAGAATGTGATCTATTCGGCTCTCAACGGAGATATGAACAAACGTTTCCCGGCTATTTACAACGACCTCATGGCGACTAGTGTGGTAGAAAATGCAGCGTTATCAACTTCACCTGTGATGAATATAGGCAGCAGCAGCGGCAATTTTTCCTGGCAGGGCAAACAGCCGGGCTCAGAATTGCTTGTATCTGTACTGCAGGTTACTCCGCAGTTTCTGCCGGCTATGGACATGAAACTCAAATCGGGCCGCAACTTCAATGATGCTATTACACCTGACAGCAATCGCATTATCATCAACGAAGCGCTTGCCGGCATTATGGGCAAGGAAGATCCTGTCGGAAAGATCATTACCCAGGGCAATGCCAGTTATACAATAGTAGGTGTAGTGCAGGATTATATCTACAATAATATTTATAGTAAACCCGAGCCGCTGATCCTGTTTTGTGATACCAGCAATGTATATACAATGATGATCCGGCTCAAAGCCACTTCGGATATCAAAGCTTCACTGGCCAAAGTAGAAAAGGTGGTCAAGACACACAGCCCGGCCTATCCCTTTGAGTATACCTTTCTCGACGCTGCCTTCAATGATCGTTTCAAGAGTGAGATGCTGATCGGTAATCTCTCACGTGTTTTTGCCATTTTAACGATAATCATTTCCTGCCTGGGGTTGTTTGGACTGGCTGCCTATACGGCTGAGCGAAGAACCAAGGAGATAGGCATCCGCAAAGTGCTGGGGGCATCTGTGCCGGGAGTAGTGGCAATGTTGTCAAAAGATTTTATCCGCCTGGTGGCAGTGGCTGCAATTATTGCCTTTCCGCTGGCCTGGTGGTTTATGAGCAGTTTTCTCTCAGAATATGCCTATCGGGTTCAGATACAGTGGTGGGTTTTTGCCCTGGCCGGCGGATTGTCATTTGCCATAGCCCTGCTGACGGTAAGTTTTCAGGCTATTAAGGCAGCATTGACAAATCCTGTCGACAGTCTGCGCTCCGAGTAGATGTAAAAGATGTATAGTATAAGCAATTGATGAAAGTTCTGGTATTATTTAAAAATGAATTATGCTGAAAAATTATTTCACAATTGCCTGGCGGAATATTGCCCGCAATAAGGGCTTTTCCGCTATTAACCTGCTGGGACTAGCGATAGGCATGGCTGCTACCGGGCTTATCCTGCTATGGGTACAGGACGAACTGTCGTGGGACAGCGATCAGCAAAACTACAGCCGTGTCTACCAGGTGTATGCCAACCGTAATTTCAATGGTAATATCTACACCGATGGTTCTATCTTTTTGCCTGCGGCCGATGCGCTGGAGCAAAACAATCCGCAGGTAGAAGCAGCCGTTTTTACTTCTTATGGCGAAACGCAGGTGTTGAGCCTGGGTGACAAAAAGATCAGGAAAAACGGGCTGCGGGTGAGCCCGCATTTTTTTCAGTTGTTTTCCTATTCCTTTATCGCCGGCAGTCCGCAGGCGGTGCTCGCAAACCCCGATGCTATTTTGCTTACCGAGTCTTCTGCCAAAGCTTTTTTCGGCAATGAAAATCCTGTCGACAAGGTCCTGCGGCTCGATAATCAGTTTGATGTGAAAGTAGCCGGCGTCATCAGGGATGTACCTGCTTCATCTACACTCCAGTTTGATTTTATTACTCCTTACAACTACTCTGCAGAAGCCATACAGGACTGGAGCAATTCCTATACACGGCTTTTTGTACTGGCTAAGCCCAATGCCAGTATAGAAACACTTGCCAGTGGCATGAATAAGCTCTTTGCCGAAAAATCGGTGCAGCAGCATGCGGAATTTATTCTGCACCCGATGAACAAATGGCGCCTTTACAGCGATTTTAAGGATGGTAAGAATACCGGTGGCATGATCGAATACGTGAAGTTGTTTACCATCGTAGCCGTTGTGATCCTGCTCATCGCCTGTATCAATTTTATGAACTTGTCTACCGCGCGGTCAGAGAAACGGGCCAAAGAGGTAGGTATTCGTAAGACACTCGGTTCGGAAAAGAAACAATTGATCTTTCAGTTTTTTGCGGAGTCGGTATTGATGACTGTTCTTGCCTTTGTACTGGCTGTCGGATTGGTCTATCTCTCTCTGCCGGCTTTTAATACCATATTGGGAAAACAGCTGCGGCTTGATCTGAACCAGCCGGCATTCTGGCTGGCAGCATTGGCGATTGTATTATTTACCGGTCTGTTTGCCGGCAGTTATCCCGCGCTATACCTGTCTTCTTTTAATCCCATAAAAGTATTAAAGGGAACATTCCTGCCGGGCAGGAGTGCAGGACTTCCGCGCCGCTTACTCGTAGTAGGGCAGTTTGTGATCACCATGATGCTCGTATCGGCTACGATCATTATTTATCGCCAGGTTCAATATGTGAAAGCAAGGGATATCGGGTATAATCCGGCCAACTTTCTGACCGTGCCTGCATCGCCGGAAGCCAACCGCAACTTTGAAGCGCTCAGGCAGGAAATGATGAAGGGAGGTTTTGTAGCAGGCATCACCCGTACCTCGGCACCACTTACCGAAATATGGAATTTTGCACCTGCTCCCGATTATGAAGGCAAACCAGCCGGTGTGGAAATGATCGTATCTGCCATGGGTATCACCAGCGATTTTACAACCACTACCGGAGTGCACATCGTTGCAGGAAGAGATATGACGGGTACTCCGGCAGATTCTGCATCCATGCTGCTCAATGAAGCAGCCGTGAAAACAATGGGATTGAAGCAACCCGTAGGCACACGCATGCGTTGGAATAACCGGGAGTACACCGTGATTGGTGTTACTGCCAACGTGGTGATGGCTTCGCCTTATACACAGGTAGATCCGATGGTTATGGTGTATCGCCCCAATAACCCGGCCTTCATGCATATCCGCCTGAAGGAAGGCACAAAGCTGCAATCGGCCCTGGCAAACCTGGAACAGCTTTTTCATAAATACAATCCATCAGTTCCTTTTGAATACCAGTTTATCGATCAGCAGTTCAATGCCAAGTTTATTACAGAAGAGCTGATCAGTAAGCTGATCAACGTATTTGCGGGACTCGCCATCTTTATTTCCTGCCTGGGACTTTCGGGGCTTGCGGCTTATACAATCCGCCGCCGGGCCAAAGAAATCGGTATTCGCAAAATACTTGGGGCAAATGTGCAGCAATTGCTGATGATGCTTTCGCGCGAGTTTGTGATCATGGTATTGCTGGCCATGTGCATTGCCATACCGCTTACCTGGTGGGGTATGCATGAATGGCTGCAGCAGTATGCATATCGTACATCGATCAGCATCTGGAGCTTTATGGCGGCAGCTGTAGGCGTACTGCTGCTAACTGTACTGACCGTATGGATAAATGTGGGACGAGCTGCACTGACCAAGCCGGTCAAAAGTATTCGCACAGAGTAGTGAATGTTATATCTGTTACGAACTCAGGTATGGCACACATTTTAAAGACATCCGGCAGCTATCAGTAATCAAATAAATGAATTATGCTCAGCAATTATTTGAAGATCGCATGGCGCAATTTGAGGAAGCATAAGCTGTATGCGCTGATCAATATAACAGGCCTGGGAGCAGGATTGGGGTTTGCCCTGCTTATTGGTGCCTATGTATGGACAGAGTTGCAGGTAAACCAGCAACTCAAAAATCCACAACAGCAATATCTCATCAAAAGTATCTGGAAAAATGCCAACCAGGGATATGAGCTTGCCACGGCAGGGCCTCTTGCCAAAGAGCTATATGTCAATTATCCGAACCTGGTTGCTTCCTACTATCGCTATGATGGTGTGACGAGCAATGTATGTATGGGAGATAAGTGTTTCAGGGAGTCATTGCAGATCGGCGATTCCACCTTTATTAATATGTACGGTTTCAGACTGCGTGAAGGAGATGCGGCCACGGCACTTAATCAACCCTTTACAGCTGTTATTACAGCCGGTACTGCTGAGAAATATTTTGGAAAAAAGCCGGCGCTGGGACAGGTACTCAGCGTGGAGAATTTTTCAGGAGGTAAACATGACTTTCTTATTACGGGTGTACTCGAAGATGCGGGATATAATTCCGTGTCGCGGCTGATAGACGATTACCCGGCTTCAATCTTTGTATCGGAGACCAACCTGCAGTTTTTTGGCCGTAACATGGACTGGAACAACCCGTTTATTGTTAATTATATCGAGCTGCAACCAGGCATTTCACCCAAAGACCTGGAAGCTCCTATCCGGCAACAGATCACTCAGAATGCACATCCCTTTATCGCCGCCAATATGAAGACGGCGCTGATGCCGCTCAGCAAACTGCACCTGGAAGCTAATAACGGACTGGTAAAAAAGATGCTGTATGCACTTTCAGCCATTGCTGTTTTCATTTTATTCATGGCTGCCATCAATTTTGTGAATATGTCGGTCAGCAGGGCCTCTGCCCGCATGCGGGAGATCGGTGTACGCAAAGTGGTAGGTGGACGACGCTGGCAGCTTATTGCCCAGTTTATGACAGAGTCGGTCGTACTTACAGCATGCAGTATGCTGATAGCACTGGTGGTGTATATGCTGGTAAAAGACCTGGCAGAAAGTATGCTCGGGAGAAGCCTACCCGTACTAACTGATTTTCCCCTCCATTTTGCTGTTTATATTCCATTGGTCATTCTTGTTATTGGATTACTGGCGGGGATATACCCGGCACTCGTGTTGTCGTCGCTGCCATCTGTGGAGGCGTTGAAAGGAAAACTTAAGTCAGTAAAGGAAAATACATGGCTTCGCCGGGGACTGGTAGGATTTCAGTTTGCCACAGCAGTGATCGTATTTGTAGGAGCACTGATCATTGCCAGTCAGGTACGCTTTTTCTTTGGTACCAGCCTGGGATATGATAAGGAGTATGTAGTATCTGCGCAGGTGCCCCGCGACTGGACAACGGCCGGTGTTAATAAAATGGAGCATGTGCGGCGCCAGCTGGCTACCTTACCGCAGGTACAGTCGGCCAGCCTTTCTTATGAAGTGCCAGACGGCAACAATTCGGGCAGTATCTCTGTATACCGCGCCGGTGGAGACAGTACACAGGCTATTACGTCGGTAGTGCTGAATACAGATGAATATTTTGCTCCCACCTATTCTATCCCAATGGCAGCCGGCAGCTTTTATCAGCAGGGGGCAGTCACGGACAGTACACGTATGGTGATCAATGCCACACAGGCACGGGCGCTGGGCTGGACAAATGCCAATGATGCAATAGGAGGCCGGTTACGCATATCCGGCGATCCTGTGGTATATACAGTTGCCGGTGTTACCCGCGATTTCCATTCTGGTTCCATGCAGCAGGCGATCCAGCCTATTTCTTTTATTCATCTAAGCCGGGGACTTATTTTCCGGTTTTTATCCATACGATTAAAACCGGGTCAGACGAGCCAGGCAATCGCAGGTCTGCAACGCCAATGGGCGGCCCTCATGCCAGGCACTCCTTTTGAGTACAAGTTTATGGATGATACCTTGCGAAAAATGTACAAAACGGAATTGCAACTCAAACAGGCATCTCAGCTGGCCACAGCATTGTCTATCCTGATCGTATTGCTGGGTGTGATAGGACTTGTTTCCTTAAGTATACAACGACGTACAAGAGAAGTAGGCATCCGCAAGGTGTTGGGCGCATCTGTTTCATCCATTGTTTTATTATTTATAAAAGAGTTTGCCGGTATCATGTGGGTGGCTGTTTTGCTGGCCTGCCCATTGGCCTGGTGGCTTATGAATGGCTGGCTCAACGATTATGCTTACCGCATCACATTGTCGGCTGAGCCTTTTTTGCTGGCTTTTGCAGCACTGGCCGGCATCACCATGCTTTTGATCATCGTGCAAACAATACGAACCGGCCTGTCCAATCCTGTAGATGCGATAAGAACATAACAGGCGCAAGAAGTTTATTAAAAAACACTTTTCACCCATATACCACATTACTATGCTTAAGAATTATTTTAAAATTGCCTGGCGGCATCTGTTCAAACAAAAGGTGACCAGCTTTATCAATATCACCGGTTTGTCGATAGCAATGGCTGCCAGTGTGCTGATATTTCTGTGGGTACACAACGAATTGAATTTTGATAATTATCATCAGAACACTTCATCTGTTTATCGCCTTACCAGCCATATTGGTATGGGTAAACAGGAGCCGCTTGTCTGGGAGACCACCCCTTATCAGTTGGGGGTAAAAGCGATGGAAGAGTTGCCTGCCATTCAGCGGCTGGCCCGTATCAAAGCCCGTATCTATGACCCGGTAAATGTGAATGTAAAGGGTGAATATATCAAAGAGGCCAATACGGCTTATATTGACAGTGGCTGGCTGCGCATGTTTGATTACAGGTTTGTAGCAGGTAATGCGCGTGATTTTGACAACGATCCAACAGCTGTGCTGGTTACGGAATCTATAGCAAAGAAATACTTTGGCCATACAAATGCAGTAGGCGAAAAACTGAGGATAGATACGGTTGACTTTGTAGTGAAAGCAGTGATGGAGGATATTCCCAACAACTCCAGTTTCCGGTACGATATGCTTTTTCCCGTTGCTTCTTACCGTGTTAGTACAAGCAACCGGAAGAATGATGACGAGTGGGGGAATTACAACTATCTCACTTTTGTTCAATTGAGACAGGGAGTAAATGTGGTAGCTGCTGAGAAACAACTGACCGATCTGATGAATAAACAGCGGGAAAGGGCTGACCTGGCAGAAACACTTGTTCCATTGAAAGACCTGCGTTTTGAAACAACTCTTGGTAACAGCATATTGCAACACACCGATAAGAAAGTGGTATACATTTTTTCTGTGCTGGGCGTGGTATTGCTGCTCATAGCCTGTATCAACTATGTAAACCTTACGACCGCAAGGGCGTTGCAACGGGTAAAAGAAGTGAGTATCCGCAAAATAGCCGGCGCAGAAAGAAAGCAGCTGCTGTGGCAGTTTATCGCAGAGTCTGCACTCATGAGCTTTATTTCACTGCTGGTAGCCCTGCTGCTGATACGCCTGGCGTTGCCGGCATTTAATAGTTTTACTGCGAAGAATTTTGAACTGAGTTTTGAATATTCCGGGTGGTGGTTAATACTGGGTGGTACATTGCTGGGCAGCATTCTCCTGACCAGTATTTACCCGGCTGTACTACTTTCATCTTTTGAGCCGCTGGCTATTTTCAAAGGGCAAAATGTCATGCGCATCAAAGATACCTGGTTGCGCAAAAGCCTGGTGGTGGTACAATTCACCGTTTCCATTTTCCTGATCGTATCGACGATTGTCATTTATCGGCAACTGAATTTTATCAATTCGCAGCGGGCGGCTTACGATCAGAGCCAGGTTTTCGTTGTAGATATACCGTATAAAGTGTTCCGTGGCAAAACGCCCGAGCAGAGACGGGCCATTACCAATGCCATACATACCGATCTGAAGGCCGAAACTTCTGTGAGGAATGTATCACTCATCAGCCAGGAGTCTGTAGTGGATATGCGTGGTGGCAGCAGTGGTGACAGCAATGACTGGGATGGCCGTGACAAAGATTTTAAACCCATGATCGCTTTTTTTGGCGTGGATTCCAGCTTTAAGAGTATACTGAACCTTCAGTTGAAAGAAGGAAGATGGTTTCTGAATGATAATGCAGCAGACAGCCATAACTCGATATTGAATGAAACAGCTGTGCGGGAATTTGGTATCCGGGAACCCGTGATCGGCAAACGGTTTACCAGCCAGGGTGACACGGGTGTCATCATCGGTGTGGTAAAAGATTTTTTTTATAAGAGCATGCATGAAAAGATCGGTCCTGTGGTGATCAGGGATGACCAGGAGTACAACTCAACTTTTCTGGTGCAGACAGCTGCTGGCCGTACAAAAGAAGCTACAGCCAGGGCCGAAACGATATGGCAAAAGTTTGTACCCAATCTTCCGTTTGAATACAAGTTTGCCAGCGAAGAATTTGATATGCTTTATCGCGACGATAAGCGCACAGCTACGTTGATCTGGATGTTTTCGGCAATCGCCATTCTCATTTCCTGCCTGGGACTGCTGGGTCTCGCGGCACATACAGCAGAAAGACGCCGCAAGGAAGTAGGTATCCGGAAAGTGCTGGGCGCATCCATGATACAACTCGTAAATCTGCTTTCCAAAGAATTCTTATTGCTGGTAATACTGGCCGCAGTGCTGGCAACACCCATCAGCTGGTGGGCAATGACCACCTGGCTTGACAATTTTGCTTACAGGGCCAATATGGTCTGGTGGATATTTCTGCTGGCGACAGCACTTTCCATGCTGGTCGCCTTATGTACGGTCGGTTTCCAGGCACTACGTGCAGCCATGGTCAACCCGGCGCGCAGCCTTCGTACCGATTAAACGACCCAAACCAACGCTTATACCCGGTCATACTGTTGTGACCGGGTATTTTTATGACTGTACGATACTGGGAACAGACTGTTCGTTTTCGGACACCCGGGGTTGAAATATTTCTATAAACAATTGTTAGCCAATGTGTATACTATTGGCATACTGCTTGAAACGACCAGAACAAGCTACGAAAAGCTTACTAGAAAAACGAGCTTAAAACCTGTTGTATGCTCAGAAATTATTTTGCAGTTGCCTTGCGGAATTTCCGGAAACACCGGTTGTTTTCGCTGATCAATATGGCTGGCCTGGCTATTGGTATCAGCGCCGCCCTGGTGATTTACCTGATTGCGCAGCATGAGCTGAACTATGATCGCTTTCACGCCAACCGCGACAGGCTTTACCGGGTGGTTTCTACTATCAGTTTTCCTGATATGGTAATGAACAATTCAGGTGTGGCGGTGCCTACAGTGGATGCGACCAGGGCCGAACTTACCGGTATTGAGGACGTGACGCATTTCATAACAACAGGCAGTATGAAGGTGAGTGTTCCTGTGGCAGGAACAGATAACCCGGTCGTGTATAAAAAGCAGTCCGATATTGTTTTCGCCGACAATCACTATTTCAATTTCATTAAATATAAATGGCTGGCCGGTTCATCTGCCTCTTCGCTTCAGGCTCCGGCGTCTATTGTACTTACCGCCAGCAGGGCACACAGCTATTTTGGGGATACCGCTCCTGCGCAGCTGATCGGCCGCACTATTTTTTATGATGATACCATTCATGCCACCATTACCGGGGTAGTAGAGGACCTGGCAGGTGTCACCGATTTTACTTTTCGTGAATTTTTGTCAAGGGCAACTATTGAGTCAAATGCAGGATTGAAACGCCGGTGGAGCTGGGATTCCTGGGGCAGTATCAACTCTGCGTCACAAATGCTGGTATTATTAAAGCCGGGCGTGAAAGCCGGGGCTATCGAAAAAAGCCTGGCAGAGCTGCGTGAGCGCAAGCGTGAAAGAGATCCGTCGGGCAAAGGAGAAGACAAAGACTTTACCCGCAATTCGCTCCAGCCGATCAGCGATATCCATTTCAACAACAAGTATGATACATTTGGCCAGCGCCAGGGACATAAGCCTACGCTCTATGGCCTGCTGGCGGTAGGCGGATTTCTGTTGCTGCTGGGTTGTATCAATTTTGTGAATCTTACTACTGCCCAGTCATCCACCCGCGCCAGGGAAATCGGTATCAGGAAAACAATGGGAAGCAGTGTCAAACAGCTGATGAGCCAGTTCCTCAGCGAAACTTTTCTGCTTACACTGGCCGCTACGCTTTTGTCAATAGCGCTGGCCCCCTGGCTGCTGCATATCTTCAGGGATTTTATTCCGCCAGGTGTGTCCTTTTCATCGCTTAATCAATTGCATGTATGGTTATTTCTCTTGCTGCTTGTATTGATCGTTACATTATTTGCCGGCCTTTATCCCGCCTGGGTGCTTACCCGTTTCAAACCAGTGACGGTGCTGAAAAATCAGGCTTACAGCGGTACTTCCCAAACGCGCAAGGCCTGGCTTCGTAAGGTGCTTACCATTACCCAGTTTGTGATAGCCCAGTTTCTGTTGATTGCCATGCTGGTCGTAAGTAAGCAAATTCATTTTTCGCTGAATAAAGATCTGGGATATTCAAAAGATGCCATTGTATCTGTTCACACTCCCTGGAATTTCTTCTCTGCCAAAAGAGATGATCGCCGTTTTACCCTGTACAATGATCTGAAAGCGTTGCCGGGCATTGAGAAAATAAGCCTGGCTGGTTCTTCTCCGGCATCTAACAGTACCAGCTCGAGCACTTTCACATTCAAAAATGGAGATCGCAAGATCGAGACCATGGTAGAGTTGAAAAAAGCGGATACCAGCTATTTTTCGCTGTACAACATGAAACTCCTTGCTGGCCGTAACCTGCTGCAGAGCGATACCACCAAAGAATATATCATCAATGAAACCTATGCTCATGTACTGGGCTTTAAGAATCCGGCAGATGCAGTGGGGCATTCATTTGGCGATGATGGTAAAGGGTTTCCGATTGTAGGCGTCGTGGCCGATTTTCATACCAAGAGCCTTCATGAGCCGATCAAGCCACTGGCTTATTCATCGGCTATGAATGACTGTTATGAGATCCACCTGTCGCTGGACAAAAAACAGAAACCGGCAGACTGGAAAAAAACACTGACTGCTGCCGAAACAAAATTCAAAGCTCTTTTCCCGGATGATGATTTTGAGTCTAATTTTTTTGATCAGCAGATAGCTAATTTTTACAAAACAGAACAGGATATTGCCCGGCTGCTCAGATGGGCTACAGCACTTTGCATTTTTATCAGTTGCCTCGGATTGCTGGGTCTGGTAATTTATGTGACCAATGCACGAACCAAGGAGATAGGAGTACGCAAGGTGCTGGGTGCCTCTGTACTGCAGCTGGTACGGTTGATCTCGCGTGATTTTCTGGTATTGGTGCTGGTTGCCTTTATCGTAGTAGTGCCATTGGCCTGGTGGGCCATGAGCAGCTGGCTGCAGGATTTTGCGTATCGAACATCAATCAGTTGGTGGATATTTGCGGTCACAGGGTTGGGCATGCTGCTGATTGCAATCTGCATCCTTGCTGCACGTACCATAAAAGCAGCCATGGTCAATCCGGTTAATAGTTTAAGAACTGAATAAGCCAATTTTTAATAAAAGAAATTATGCTGGAACTAAAGCACATTTACAAGTGGGTCAATACAGGCAATAACCGTACTTTCTTACTGAAGGATATTAACCTGACTATCAAAGAAGGCGAATTTGTATCTATCATGGGACCTTCGGGGTCAGGCAAATCCACCCTGCTCAATATCATTGGCATGCTGGATGGATTCAATGAAGGCGAGTACAATTTTCTGCATGAATCTGTTCATCAGCTAAAGGAGAAACAACGCTCAGGGTTGTATAAGCAATATATCGGGTTTGTATTTCAGGCGTATCATCTTATCGATGAGCTGACGGTATATGAAAATATTGAAACGCCGCTGCTTTACCAGGACATCAAATCAAGTGAGCGAAAAGCCATGGTGGCCGACATACTGGACCGCTTCCAGATTGTAGGGAAAAAGGATCTTTTTCCCACGCAGCTTTCCGGTGGTCAGCAGCAACTGGTAGGTATTGCCCGGGCGCTTATTGCACGACCCAAACTGTTGCTTGCCGATGAGCCTACCGGCAATCTGAACTCCAAACAGGGCGAAGAGATCATGGAGCTTTTCAGCACACTCAATAAGGAGGGCATGACCATTATTCAGGTGACTCACTCAGAAAAAAATGCCGAATATGGTTCTCGTGTCATCCATCTGCTCGATGGTATGATTGAGAAAAAATAAACAGGGCATAGCTATTTGTATTAACGACAACGTGAAATAAGAATCAGACAATGAAAAGGATCTTTTTTGTGGTAAGTATGGGTTTGCTGGCGCAGTTTGGCATGGCCCAAAACAGCAACGAGCCGCTCACACTACGGCAGGCGATAGAAACAGGACTTGGTAAAAACCTGGATGTAAAACAAAGCGAAATATTGATGGAAACGGGCAAGATCAACTGGAACCAGGCCCGGTTGAATATGTTGCCCAATATTGACGGATCGGCCAGCGCCGGTATCAACCAGGGCCGTAGTATCGATCCCTTTTCCAACTCGTATATCAACCAGCAGGTAAATTATAACAGCTACGGACTTGGTGCAGGTGTAGTGCTCTTCAACGGGTTTTCGATGCAGAATGCCGTTAAGCGAACTGCACTCTCCTACGAAGCGGCCAAAATGGATCTGCAGCAGGTAAAGGATAATCTTACTATACAGATCATCCTGGCTTATCTGCAGGTGCTTTCCAACGACGATATGCTTACGCAGGCCCGCAATCAGGAAGTATTGTCAAAGCGCCAGGTAGAGCGGCTGGAAGAAATGAATAAGGAAGGTTCCATTCCTCCTTCTCAGCTTTCTGATCTCAAAGGGCAGTATGCCAATGATCAGCTTTCTATCATCAGTGCAGAAAATGCACTGGAGTCGGCAAAGATCAGTCTTTGCCAGCTGATGAATATCCCTTATGACCAGGCGATGAAACTCGAGCGTATCGATGCACAATCATACGCTGTGAAGTATGAAGAAACACCTGCCGCTATTTACCAGACAGCCTTGAAGCAGTTTGCCCAGATAAAGGCTACGGAACTGCGCCAGAGCAGTGCCTCCAGGGCTATTAAAGTGGCGCAGGGACAGCTTTTTCCCACGCTTAGCCTTAATGGCAATGTGAATACCAATTATTCCAGTGCTGCCCGCAGCAGTACCTATTTGGGACAGTCTGATGTAACCTCTACGGATTATGTGCTGGTCAATGGAACCGCTTATCCTGTTGTGTACAAACAATCCAATTTCAGCTCCGACAAGATCGATTATGGCAAACAGCTTAACAATAACCTGTATTCTTCGGTGAGCCTTAATCTGCGCGTACCCATTTTTTCTTCCTGGCAACAGCGCAACCGTATTCGTCAGGCCCGCCTCGACCTCAAGAATGCTGAACTGGTGGCGCAGACTACCAAAACGCAGTTGCAGCAGTCGATCGATCAGGCTTACCTGAATATGACTACTGCCGGCAATCGTTTTCGCACGCTGCTCGATCAGGTCAACGCATTTACCGAGTCATTTGAAGCGGCCGAAGTACGTTTCGATGCAGGCGTGGGCAACTCCATCGATTACCTGACGGCGAAGAATAACCTGGATCGCAGCAATATCAATCTGATCGCTGCCAAGTATGATTATGTACTGCGTACCAAGGTGCTGGATTATTACCAGGGCAAACAGCTTTGGTAGATCCGGTTTGCCGATCACTCAATCAAAGCATCCATTGACTCATCTACCGGATTGGCAGCCATGAAAGCATAGTAGTTTTGGCCCGTGAATTTTTCATGTGCCAGTTTTAAAACCGGGTTCACATTGGTCCCGGTTTTTTTATTAATTACTACTATCATGAGTGCTCAGAACCCTGCGCCCACTGCTGTGGGCATTTTTTATCTGCAATCTGTAATGGAGACGGCCAGCGGTTTTAAATTGGATGCCGATGGCGGATTTGAATTTTTCTTTTCCCAGGGCGCACTCGATCGTTATGCATCCGGGCAATGGAAGCAGGAAGGGAACCGCGTGGTTTTTAACAGTAAACCACGACCTGCACAGGATTTTGCACTGTTGCAAAACAGGCAGGCAGATACAGCCGGCGTAGTGGTGCAGATTACAGATGCCAATTCTTTTTTGCTTGACTATGTACATGTGACGGTGGAAGGAGGCGGGCAGAAGCAGCAACTGGTGACCGACCGTCATGGTGCTGCTTTTTTCAACCCCCAGTCTATAGAAACGATCTCACTGCAATTTGAATTCTGCCCCGAAAAGACTTCTGTATTCCGCTTTACAGATACAGCTCAGGGGCGCAATTATTTCTCCTTTCGGTATGAGCCCTGGCTGTTTGAGTTATTCCTGGAAAATTTTGAATTAAAACTGACCGATACAGGCCTCAAAGGAAATCATCCGCTTTTGCGTGGTAATGAGTTTCAATACCGCCGGGCCAACCAGTAAAAGACACTCCCGGATCAATCGCTTTTTTGCTCCCTTCACTAAATAAAATGCCCCATTCGCACAGAACGGCCTTGCTTCGGGGTATGGCAAATGTAAATTGCTAACTGGAATTTAAACCGGTGTCGAGATGTACATGTTATGGGCTATGACGTTTCCTGAAGCAATAGGGCTGTTGATAGTAATGTTCTTCATTGTAGTGTTGCTGCTGACCCGATGGAGAAAGAGACGTGTATTGCAGCTGGCCCGCCCTTCCCTTACTCAATCAGATATTATTGCAGATGCACGGTTGCTGACGCTCGAGCAAACCGGTGTGTATATGAACCGGCAGCCACTGATGCGTATGAAAATGCTCGTACTGTGTAAGGATGGCGGCGATTTCATGCTGGAAATAAGAGAAGTGCTTTCTGCGCGGGAGATACTGCAGCTGCAAAAGCAGGGCCTTGCCAGGGTTCGTTACAATCGTGCTAACCCGGAAAAGGCGGTATTGGTTAAAATGAAATAAAAAAACGGTTGATGAAAAACAGCCCAACTCAGAAAATGTACTATTCGTTGACTAAAAACTACAATTCGCGAACCTAAATATGGAACGAAGGAAAAAGGAGTGTTTCTTTACAGCGTAATAATCAACAATCATTACCCATTAACCTAAACCTTAGCCTTACCTTAACCTTTTAACAGTAACAGGGTTTCGATTGGAGAGAATGTTCCGGACAAAAATTAAAGCCCCCATTGGGGGCTTTAATACTTTATAACGATAGCTTATTTGGTATAAAGTGAATAAACGGTCGTTTGTTGATAGATGCTTCCCGGCTGTAGTATTGTAGACGGAAAGGATGGTTGGTTGGGTGAATCCGGAAAATGCTGTGTCTCGAGGCAGAGGCCGGCATGCTTCACGTATTTCTTTCCACCAGTTGTATAGTGCAACGTTCCGTCCAGGAAATTGCCGGAGTAGAATTGAAGCCCTGGCTCTGTTGTCAGTACATCCATGGCACGCCCGCTGGCTGCGTGATATAGCGTGGCAATTTTTTCCAGACCATTTCCTGTTCTGTTGAGCACCCAGTTGTGATCATATCCTCCTGCCACCTGTCCGATATCACGGCCTATTTTTTTGGATTGTTGAAAATCCATTGGTCCACCTGGTGCGCTATCCAGTTTGCCGGTCGGGATCAGTTGCTGATCCACTGCAGTAAATCGTCCGGCTGCTATTTGCAGTTCATGATCCAGTATGGTACTGTCTGTACCACCGGAAAGATTGAAATAAGAATGCTGGGTGAGATTGACGGGTGTTGCCTTATCTGTAGTGGCCGTATATTGTATCTGCAGGCTGTTGCCGGCAGTGAGTGTGTATACAACCGTTACCTGCAGATTGCCGGGATAGCCTTCTTCACCGTCTTTGCTCAGGTAACTGAGCCGGAGACTGCTGTCGCCCAACGGGGTTGCCTGCCAGATCACTTTATCAAATCCCTTTATTCCTCCGTGCAATGTGTTGCTATTGTTGTTGGCGGCAAGTGTGTATGTTTTACCGTCCAGCTGAAAACGGGCTTTTGCGATCCGGTTGCCATACCGGCCTATCAGCGCACCAAAATAAGGGTTGTTGCTTTGCAGATAACCTGCAAGTGAGTCGTAGCCTAATACTACATTGGCGCGTTTGCCGGCTTTGTCTGGTGCCAGCAGCGAAGTGATCGTACCGCCATAGTTGATGATGCTTACCTGCATACCGGCAGCGTTGCCCAGGGTATATTCACGAATAAGTGAATCGCCCAGCAGGCCATAATCTTTTACAACAATCGCCGGCCGTGCAGCGGCGGCAGGCTTTTCTTCACCGGATGACTGATTGCCACAGGCAGTTGCTAAAAGGCTCAGAGCGGTAGCGTACAGAAGTGATTTCATAATAGAAAATATAAATGAGCAAGATATTTTAGGATATAGTGACGGTATTATTTCCGGCATCGGTAAGACTGCGTTTAATATGTGGTACAATTTGCAGAAAGACCAGCATACCTGTTTTATAATGCCGCATGTTGAGTTTATAGTAAAAAGCGCCTTTGCGGGAATTTTGCCAGTCCTTATCCGGTTGCTTCACCAGCAGTTGCGATGCCAGCACTTTGCGGGTAAAGTTTCGTTTGTCGATCTGCATATCGTATACACTTTCGTAAAGGCTTTGCAGTTGCGGCAGCGTAAATTTTTGTGGAAGCAACTCCAGCAGTATAGGATGAAGCGCCGCTTTGTAACGGAGTTTCGCTTTGGCAGTCTCTACCATCCTGGCATGGTCAAATATCAGCTCCGGCAGGGCATTGAGCGGAAACCATTCTGCATGATATTCGTCATTGAGTCGTTGCTGATATTGTTCAATATCTATTAAGGAAAAGTAAGCAATGGAAATGGTACGCTCCATCGGGTCGCGCAGTGGATGAGAAAAAGCATGCAGTTGCTCCAGGTATACTCCTTCAAGCCCGGTCAGGTTTTTCAGGATCCTGTTGGCGGCAGCATCTGCACTCTCTTCCGGTTGTATAAAACCACCCATCAGGCTCCACTTGCCTTCTTCCGGGGCAAACCCGCGCCTGATGAGGAGAAGCTTTAGCGCCCGTCCGTCAAATCCAAAAACGATGCAATCAACGGCAGCCAGCAAACGGGTTTGTTTCTTGTATTTGGGGAGCATGACAGGCAAATTTGCTGGCTAAAATAGGGATATTCGGCACAACAAGCGGATTAAGGCCGTTAATCGTAGGTCGGCATGGGGCGGATTGGTTATATTCGGGATACATTTAACTCTCTTATCATGATGGCAAGACCATTTATCAGCTGCTTACTGGTTTGTGTTTTTCTTTCACAGATAGCCAGTGCCCAGGGCAATGAATCGCTTTATCTCCAGACCAGCGAAATGCACAATAGCATGGTGCAATATGAGGCTGACAAAGGAAGTATACTCCGTTTTTATTCGACCAGTGGTGGTCAGTCAGGCTGGTGGAACGGGCGCGAAGGAGTCGGATATAATTCTCCTGAGCGGCGGGCCAGGCTGCTGCGCCTTATCCGTCAGTACGAGGAGCAGCTGCAGCAAATGGATTTTGGTAAAATGAATGTAAACGGGCAGGTCGATTATATTCTTTTCCTGCGCAACCTGCGCAATGAGGCTTATCAGTTGCAGCAGGAGGAAGGTATCTATAAACGCGTGGCTTCATTATTTCCTTTCGAAGATTCGATCTGGAAACTGGTTGAGCCACGCCGTCGTGGTTATTCGGTGAATGGCGAGCAGATTGCCCGCCGCCTGAATACCATCCGTCAATCGGTAGAGGTTGCCCGCACTCAACTCAAATCGGCGCCGTCAATGGATAAAAAGGATGCCCAGTATGCTGCCGAAGCCATACGCAACCTGCAGGGCACTCTCAAAAATTATTACCAGTTTTATAATGGATACGATCCCCTGTTCAGCTGGTGGGTACCCAGGACCTATACCGAGGTAGACAGCCTGCTGGGGTTATATGCCACTGCTGTCAATGCCAAAGGGGTTACAGCCACTGCGCAGCAGGACGACGGAAGTGGCATTATCGGCAACCCGATCGGGCGCGAGGAACTGATCCGGCAACTGCAACTGGAGTTTATCCCCTACACACCGGAGGAACTCGTAGAAATTGCCAATAAGGAGTTTGCCTGGTGCGATGCCGAACTGCTAAAGGCGTCGCGCGAGATGGGTTTTGGTGATAACTGGAAGGCAGCCCAGGAAAAAGTAAAAAATACATATGTGCCGCCAGGTCAGCAGCCACAGGCAATGCTGGAACTCTATGACCAATCCGTCGATTTTCTTAAAAAGAAAAATCTGCTTACCATTCCGCCACTGGCGGAGGAGACCTGGCGTATGTATATGATGTCGGCCGAGCGGCAACTGGTCAACCCCTTCTTTCTGGGTGGTGAGTCACTCATTATATCTTACCCAACCAATACCATGGGCTATGAAGATAAGCTCATGAGTCTGCGGGGTAATAACCCTCATTTCTCCCGTGCTGTAGTACATCATGAGCTCATTGCCGGCCATCATCTGCAGGGATTCATGACAGACCGGTACAAAACCTATCGGCGTTTTGATACACCTTTCTGGGTAGAAGGCAATTCTCTCTACTGGGAGCTGATCCTTTGGGATCTCGGTTTTAATCGTTCGCCGGAAGATAAGATCGGGATGCTTTTCTGGCGGATGCATCGCTGTGCGCGTATCATTTTTTCACTCAACTATCACCTCGGTAAATGGACACCCCAGCAGTGTATCGACTTTCTGGTTGACCGCGTGGGACATGAGCGTGCTAATGCAGAAGGAGAAGTGCGTCGCTCTTTTACCGGCGGCTATGGTCCGCTGTACCAGATTGCTTATATGATCGGCGGCCTGCAGTTTTATGCCCTGAAAAAGGAACTGGTAGACTCCGGCAAAATGAGTTACCGTCAGTATCATGATGCCATATTGCGCGAAAACAGTCTGCCTATTGAAATGCTAAGGGCCATACTCACCAAACAACCACTTACCAGGGATTATAAGACAAAGTGGAAGTTTTATGGGAGATAGCGGTGTTGAAAGGGTATAAAAGGTTTAAAGAGTATAAAGGGTGGATTGAATGCTGACAAGTCGGATAAAAAAATCCCAAACAATTTATTATCAATTATTTAGGATGCGTACCGGAGAGCATCCCGAGACTTCGATCCCGAGACTTCGGGATGAACTGCCGACTTATGATTAAGCTGATTTTTTCGATTGATAGGCTGCATTTAAGCGCAAGAAAGCCTGAACAAAATGTTCAGGCTTTGTACCGGAGAGCATCCCGAGACTTCGGGATTGAACTGCCGATTTATGATTAAGCTGATTTTTTCGATCGATAGGCTGCATTTAAGCGCAAGAAAGCCTGAACAAAATGTTCAGGCTTTGTACCGGAGAGCAGACTTGAACTGCCGACCTTCGGGTTATGAATCCGATGCTCTAACCAGCTGAGCTACCCCGGCATTGGGGCGGCAAAAATAAGACATCTGGTGGGAATAGCGAAGTGAAATTTTCATCTTTCTTACAATTAATCGCCTGATTATCTTTAATACTATGATCAGGTTAGCCCAACCCGCCGATGCAGAAGCCATATTGGCCATCTATGCCCCCTATATAAGGGATACCTCCCTGACTTTTGAAACGGAAGTTCCTGATAATGACATTTTTGCTGATCGCATCCGTCAGTATACGACCGATTTTCCCTGGCTGGTATATGAAACCGATGGTCAGATAGCCGGTTATGCCTACGCCTCGCGTTACCGCGAACGGGTGGCTTACCAATGGTCGGTAGAATGCTCTGTATATGTAGCTACTGATTATTTTGGGAAGGCGATAGCTGCACAGCTTTACAACAAACTTTTTGCATTGTTGCGTGCCCAGGGATTCATGAACGTATATGCCGTGATCAACCTGCCCAACGACAGGAGTGTGGCCTTTCATGAAAAAATGGGTTTTCGCTACTTTGCTACTTATGCCAATGTAGGATATAAGCTGGGAAAATGGAAAAATGTAGGATGGTGGCAGCTCCAGTTAAATGATTATATCATCGAGCCGCCGGCTCCGGTTCCGTACCAGCTATTTTGCAGGCAACTGGAACCAGCTTTGCAACGAAAAGAAAACGTATAACCTTACATCATTCATTATATGAAATTGCGGCTCATCCTTTTCTATATATACCTGTTATCGGCGGCCACAGTACCAGTTACTGCGCAAAATAAAATCCTTGTTTTCCAGACCGATTTTGGATTAAAGGACGGTGCTGTTGCGGCCATGAAAGGTGTTGCGGTAAGCGTGTCCCCTCAACTGGCTTTATATGACCTTACGCATGAGATACCACCCTATAATATCTGGGAAGCTGCTTACCGCTTATATCAGACGGCTCCTTACTGGCCGGTGGGTACCGTTTTCGTATCAGTGGTAGATCCGGGAGTGGGGTCGGAACGTAAATCGGTTGTGGTAAAAACCAGGACAGGACATTATTTTGTCGGCCCCGACAATGGCCAGTTTACACTGATCGCCGAATCGATGGGAATAGCAGCTGTATATGAAATCAATGAAGCGGTCAATCGGCGCAAAGATTCAAAAGCATCCTATACTTTTCATGGAAGAGATGTGTATGCCTATACCGGCGCCCGGCTTGCTGCAGGCATCATTAAGGAAACAGCGATAGGGAAAAAACTACCCAATGCAGTGATCCGTATCAATTATCAAAAACCGGTTTATGAAGACGGACAGATCAGGGGCAATATTCCTATCCTGGATATTCAGTATGGAAATATCTGGACCAATGTCGATACAGCTACCTTCAATCAACTGGGTGTACAGCCTGGTAAATCAATAAAAGTAACCATCCTGCATAAAGACGAATCAGTATATACAGGAAGTATGCCTTATGTGTCTACTTTCTCCGCAGTGGCAGAAGGCCAACCCCTGGCTTATCTCAACAGTTTATTGCAGCTATCCTTTGCATTGAACATGGACAGTTTTGCAGAAAAAAATAAGATCGGCAGTGGCCCGGAATGGACGGTAATCCTTTCCAAATAAGGACTGATTCAGAATAAGACAGCCGACTCGCGGGAAAAAAACATTTTTTTCCGGGAAAAATACAGCTCGTTAAATAATTGCTTCCCTCATACTCTCCGTCATCTTTGTACATTAATCGGGTGAGTATGGAAATAGTGGAGAAGAAATATAATAACCTCGTTCAGGACATAGGTCAGCTACTCGAAACCGGCCGCAGCAATGCCGCCCGCCAGGTCAATACTATTCTGGTACAAACATACTGGCAGATTGGCCGCTATATAGTAGAATATGAACAGGCCGGTGATTCGAAAGCAGCCTATGGTCAGCGATTGATTGACCGCCTGGCAAAAGACCTGACTATACGTTATGGTAAAGGGTTTAGTAGGTCTAACTTATTATATATCAGACGATTTTATCTGCATTTTCAAAAACGTGAGACACTGTCTCACCTATTGACCTGGAGTCATTATTTCGAAATACTGAAATGCGATAATGAATTGGAAATCAGCTTTTATGTTCGTCAGTGTGAAAAGGAACGCTGGAGTGTGCGTGAGTTGAAACGACAAATGAAAAGTATGCTGTTTCACCGGTTGGCGCTCAGCACAGATAAAGAAGGAGTACTTAAACTGGCCAGCCAGGGGCATGAGATTCAACAGGCAGAAGATCTGATTAAGGATCCATTTGTGCTGGAGTTCTTAAAAATACCGGAACAATACCTGGAGGGTGACCTGGAAGAAAAACTGATCAGCAATCTTCAGCAATTTTTACTGGAGCTGGGTAAGGGATTTGCTTTTGTAGGCCGGCAATACCGGATTGATATCGGGGGAAAACATTTCAGGATTGACCTGCTCTTTTATCATCGTATTTTAAAATGTTTTGTGCTGATCGATCTGAAACGGGGAGAAATAGATCATCACGATATTGGTCAAATGAATCTTTACCTGAACTATTTCAAAAAGGAAGAAGCTTCGGAGGGCGATAACGAACCAATTGGCATATTGCTGGGAGCGTATAAAGATAATATCCTGGTCGAATATGCTACCAGTGGATTGGGGAATAAGGTGCTACTCGCAAAATATCAATTATACCTGCCGGAGAAGGAACAATTGCAGAAAGAGTTGGGTCGTTTGCTGGAGGTGGCCTGAACGGCTACTGGTGTTATTAACAACAACCCCTGCAGAATTTGCAGGGGTTGTGAGCATAATAAAGCTGAAATATTTTTACAGATCATCCCTGTACGGTGGCAGCTGTTTTGGCTTTGCCTGATACACGTCCGGGATATTCCTGCAGCGCTTTCTCCAGGCAATCCATAGCGGCATTGATAGCATCGAGGTTGAGCACATAAGCCAGGCGCACTTCATTTTTGCCCAGGCCGGGAGTGCCATAAAATCCGGTCGCAGGGGCCAGCATCACGGTTTGTCCATTGTAGGAAAAATTTTCGAGCAGCCATTGACAGAAAGTATCGGCGTCATCTATAGGCAGTCGGGCAATGGCATAGAATGCTCCACCCGGATTGGGGCAGAACACCTCGTCCATAGCATTGAGCCGGCTTACCAGCAGATCGCGACGGGCCTGGTACTCAGCTTTGGGCGCATCAAAATAATGATCGGGTAGATCCACAGCAGCTTCTCCCATGATCTGGGCCAGGCCGGGAGGGCTCAGGCGTGCCTGTGCAAATTTCATAGCCGCATCATATACAGCTTTGTTTTTTGTAACCAGGGCGCCGATACGTGCACCGCAGGCGCTGTACCGTTTACTGATGGTATCCATCAATACCACATGCTGCTCCAGGCCGGGTAGTTGCATGGCACTGATATATTCGCCGTCATAACAAAACTCGCGGTATGCTTCATCGCTGAAGAGGTACAGGTCGTGGCGGATGCAGATATCGCGCAGCGCTTCCATCTCCTCGCGGCTGTAGAGGTAACCGGTAGGATTGTTGGGGTTGCACACCACAATGCCACGGGTACGTGGGGTGATCACTTTTTCGAAAGCCTCAATGTGGGGTAGGGCAAAACCATTCTCAATATGAGAGGTAATAGGCACCACTTTCACGCCGGCTGTGCAGGCAAAGCCATTATAGTTGGCATAAAAAGGTTCAGGAATGATCACCTCATCGCCGGGATTGAGGCAGGTGAAAAAGCCAAAAAGAATGGCTTCCGAACCACCCGTGGTGATCATGATCTGGTCGTGGCTTACTTCGATGCCCACTCTTTTGTAATAGTCAACCAGTTTGCGGCGATAGCTTTCATTACCAGCACTGTGGCTATATTCGAGTACTTTGATATCTGCATGTTTTACAGCATCCAGGATGGCCGGCGGGGTTTCAATGTCCGGCTGGCCGATATTGAGATGATATACCTTGATACCTTTTTTCTTGGCAGCCTCGGCAAAGGGTACCAGTTTGCGGATGGGGGAGGGCGGCATATCCTGGCCGCGCTGAGAAATGGTTAACATGGGCCAAAGGTAAGCCGATTTCTGTTTTGACGCATTGGCAGGCAGCAGTTGTGAAACTTTGGTTAATATCATCCCTCAAAAGCAGCGTTTCGTCCCAAACATTTCATAAAAAAATGTTGTAACACATATTAAGTATGGTTCGTTATACAGCAGGTCTGTAATTTCATCCTGAAATAAAACAATTAGCCATTTGACCTTCTTTCTACACTTAAACCACCAAACCATAATTCCCTGCGATGGAAAAATATTTGTTCAACGATGGAACGAATGTGATAAGGGAAGTGCAGTCGAGAGAAGCGTTGAATGCCCTGTTGGCCGGCATTACTGATAAGGAAAAGGTCAGCATATGGATATACAATACCCACGAGTGGATGTCGTATGCCGCATTCATGGGTGCACAACCCGTTTCTGAAAAAAATGCCGACAGGCAAAAGCAGACTGATACTTCCCCCGTACTTAAACCCGCTCCCCGCCGTTTTCGCTGGTTGCGCAATGCCGCATTGATCTTTGTGGCCATTGCGGGCATCCTCCTTATATACAACTTTACCCGTGTAAAATGGGTAGCTCTTGAACCTGTCACCGTCGTACCCGTACGACCCGACAATAGCCCGTTTGTCAATATTGATTCACTGGCGCAAACCATTGAATGGAGCCGCGGACAAAAACTCGATAAGGCAACACGTACCAACCTGGGCATCCGCAACAACTGGCCCGATCAGATATTACTGAAAGCGCAGGCGGCGCGCGACAGCAGTACCGCCGGCATTCGCTTTCACGACCTGCTCATCACACTGGATAATGCCACCGGCTACCAGTTGGATGAGGTGGTGGCAGAATGGAGCATATGGAAAGAACAACGCCTTGTCAGCAGCGACACCATTCGTTTTGAAAAGATCAATTATACCGCGCCGATGCAACGGGCTGTGGTCGGAGAGTTCAGAGGGGATAGTTTGTCTGTAAAAGTAGAACGTATCCGTGCCCGTGCATTCAGTTTCTGCTATGCTGCTGATAAAAAAAGTAATTCCGGCAACATCAATGACCGATGGTTTTGCCGCTGAGTAAACTGATTTCGTTAACCGGCCCCGGCCGCTAACTCATATACCATGTCTCTTTATTATCTGCCCTTGCTGGTCCGTAGTGATCGTTACTTCATTGCCAAACTGGATAGTGACCACCTGACTGGTCCCGATCCGGTCATTGATTTCAATTTTGTGATACCGGCAGAAGAGCGGGTGCATATCCCCATCTTCACGCTTGAAGATCCCTCACGCGCTGTACTCAATCAAATGGCTCCCGACGGCCAGCAGGATATTCCGCTCAGCGAATGCCGCTTTGCACTGGAACGCCAGGGCGATGATGTAGCACTCGTGATCACAAAGACCGGGAGTTTTGCTGTAGAGCCGGCTTATGAAGAAGAACTGGGCATACGTCTCGATTATTCGGCGGATATGAAACGAATCACCCTGGGGTATTATCGTCATGCAGTGATGCCCCGTCAGTTTCGGATACTGGTGACCCTAAAAACAGGCCAGGAACAAAGTTATTCAGCCCGTTTCCAGGTAGCTGTTACAAAGGCCCGGGCCACACATCGGGTGGTTATTGACTTTGGCAGTGAGGCCAGCCAGGTAGGGATACGCAACTGCGGACCGCAGGCTGCCGTATTGCAATATGATATCCTGGAAAATATCATGAGCAAAGTGTCGCTGCTGGATCGTAGCCGTCACTGGCGCCGGGATGATTTTCTGAACAACGAACCCGGTCAGCCGATGCTTTTTCGCTCATTTTATGCAGTGAAAAAAAACATGACTCCCGAAGAAAGACGCAGTTTCCCTTTCAACTTCCATAATGACTGGCGTGAAGATGAAGTACGCCTTTTTATCACACGACACGAAGTAGCAGCCACACAGGCCCATTTCAGGGATAATTATGAAATCATTCCCAACCTGAAACTGGGTATTGAAAAAAGCCTGCAGCTGATTGTGGGCAACTATACGGAGGACTACAGCATCCGCACACACAAGAAAGACCTGATCAGCGCAATCCTGCTGCGCCTGTTGCGCCTTATGATCAGTACCCGTCCTGATTTTCAGCAGGGAGGCCTGGTGGTAACATTGCTGGTGCCTAATATTTATACACAGCATGATGTGTTTGACCTGTTGCACGAACTGCGGCAACATACCAGTGCCATGCTTGCATCGCTGCATATTGCGGCAGATCAGTTGCCGGTAGAGTATGAGACTATTTCGGAAAGCGATGCTGCCTTTATGGGTTTCCAGCAAACTCATCCCGAGCATATTCAACTGTCAAATGGTGATATGGCCCTCGTGATTGACTGTGGCAAGGGTACTACGGACATCTCTATGGTGATGGCCGATGATAATGAAAATTACTCCAGCTTTTTCCGTACAGGCTTTGCCGGTGCCGGCAACGTGCTTTCCTATAGCCTGGTTGAAGATTTTCTTACACTTGTTCTCAAAGCCATCCCGGGCAGCAACAAATTATCGGTAAAAGAATTTATCGGAAGACATGTGCAGGATCAAAGCCTTACCGTAGATGTACTCGGTTTTCTGCAGTTGATCGAGAATATCAAAAAACGTTACAACCAGTTGCCCCCGCTCAGTCTTATGGCATTTGCCGGATTGTCTGAAGAGTCGGAAAGTACAGAGCGTACCATTGGCAACCTGCACCGCGACTTATCAACCGTATTGCCTTATGCAGAGGCCATTTTGCGTAACAGGAATGTACGGTGGGACGATGAAGTGACCGGCCTGGTAAGCAAGGCTACCGATTGTATCGTACGGTCGATGGTATCGAGTATCAGCGATGTACTGACAAAGGATATCCGCAAACGCATCCGGGTCGTAATGCTCACGGGGCGTGCCTTTTATTTCGACGAACTGCGCACCCGGCTGGAAGTAGCACTTTACCAGTTGCTGGGTCATACGGTTCGTATCCATACCGTAGCACAGGGACATGCGATCAATAATAAGAATGTGGCTATTCATGGGGCCTTTTCCGGCGCCTACAAGATCACCGATTTTACGGGCATACCTGTCGACAAGAAAGAAGGTTTGTCAAGAAACAATGATGTGCTGAACAACAATATGTTCCTCTATCGCGGTATCAAGATACAGCCAGGCAATGATATATTATACAATACATCCGTTGTACGAAGGAACAATCAACAACTCAAAGCATTCCGCAACAAAACAATTGATATTTATTTTACCAGGGACAATATTTACCTGCGGCTCATGGAGAATCAACAGGTAAAAGACGTGCGCTCCCTCTATAGTGTGCTTACAGGAGCTGCGGAAGTATACTCGCCGATACAGGATATGAAAGCCATATCCATGTTCCCTTCTTACCAGGGTGAACTGGCTTCTGTACATTCTATTTACCAGGATATGCAACGCATGCCTGAACCGGTCATGCCGGCTCCGGTAAAACGTAGCGGTATCCTCCAATTTTTTCAATTCTAATCATTCAATATGATAAACCGGATCATCCTGCTATTGACTATTTTCCTCGGTCTTCAATTGACGGCCGGTGCGCAGCAAACGCCTGACCGGCGCCAGCTGCGCATTGTAGATACACTCACCAAACAGGAGCAAACCACCCGTGTGCCCATCCTGCTGCGTTCCGAACTGGACTCGCTTATCAATGAGCATATGGCCTCATTGCCCAAGGAGCCTGTGCAGGAACCGGTAAAGGATGAACTGAGCACGCCTGCTTACCTGCCTTATGCGCTGGGGGGCCTGGGAGTATTGCTGCTGTTTTTAATTGTATTATTTATACAGGGTCACCGAAAATCGCAGCGTACTGTTTACAGGCTGCAAAAACAGATCGATCACCTGGATAAAAGCCTGGCAGCTGTGGAGAAACCTGCTGCACCAAAGGCAACGGGCAACCGGGTCAAAACATCTCCCCAGGCACTGGAAAAGGAGATCAATCAGCTGACCGATGAACTGGAAAAGAAAGGGAAAGAGATACAGGCACTTGAAATGGTAATGACCGAGTACCGTCATATCAAGCAGGAGTATGAGAGTGTGAAGCAACAGGTAATGGATGTATATAAGGTGCGCAACTATCCCGGTTATGCCAAGGAAAAATCCGAAACAGAAATCATCAAGGGATTACTGGCAACAGAGCGTTCGGTGGCTTATTATGCTTATGAACATTTCCTGAAACCTGTTTTGGTGATTGCAGATGCCAATAAGAATAATCCTGCCCGTATCAACGATGCGGACCGCGAAAAAATGATAGAATTGCTGTTGTCGCTGGCGTTGTTGTATAGCGAATACCTGTATTTGCGTATTCAGGATCTGGCGGTAGGCGGACAGATTGTGCAGCGTATCGCTTCTTTCCAGAAAAATAATGGAGTGGATCTCAGCCGGCTCAAGGAATTGAATATGGAGCATGGCAGCCGGGCACTGGCCTTGCGGCTGGCATTGGAGAAGCTGGGTATACAGCAGCTTTCTTATCCGGTTTTTGACGAAACAAACCTCAACCTTTCCTGAGCAGCATGATCCGATTTTTCACCAGCCTGAGCTTTCTGTATGTAGTGGCTATCGCGGCCCTGCTTATCTACGGACTGTTTTATTACCGCGACTTTGTAAGGGGCCGTTTTCATCATCGTCGTTTCCCAGTCGTCTTTGGCCTGATAGCGCTCAGTTGCCTGGGCTTTTTGTGGATCCATACCCATGCGCCATTGGGATTACGCACCTATTCCAACCTCGATCATCATTTTATCCGTCACAAAGGGTATGCTGTGACCGGGTCATTCTCGCTGGGTTATGCAGATACTGCCAGTGATCCGACGGCCACTTTCAACCGGTTTACTTTTTCACGCAATGGCGCAGAGGCCCGTATTCAATCGGGCTACTCGGAAGACCCGCTATATGTACAGCGCGATGGACGGTTTCAGTTGCTTTCGGTTACTTATCCGGCAACGAGTCACCTGGTCAGTATACGACGGGGGGCAACCAGTATTTCCGTATCAGTTGCCGATGAGAAAGAACTGGAAGTAAAGACCGGTTCCGGCAGTCGTTTTCTGATTCCCTTCTCGCTGAAAAGAGGCAGCAGTGTATGGAACCTTGTGCGCGAAAATGAGGCCTTTATCAATTCTCCATTTTTCAATAACCCTGAACTGACAGAAGCGCTTAAGAATCTATACCTGCTGCGTGATGCGGTGACGCGACGCCAGGGTGGAGAGCTTCGTTTCTTCTTAAGCGGTCGTATACTGCGTGGCAGCGGAACAGTGCAATACGATGGTAAAACGGTGACGTCTTCGCAGCTGGCCATTGATCAACGGTTGCCCGATCAATCGAGCATAGCCTGGGGTATCGGCTTCCTCGACAATAACAGGAACCAATACCGGTTGAAATTTGCCGGTGCAGATACTTTACTTCTCTTAAACCAGTACCCGGTATCTTACCCCCTCACAGAAGAAAACCGCCGGCACTGGACACCGCATGGTGTTTCCAAATTCATGCTGGCCGATTCACGCGATATGGATGCGCTGCCCCCCGGATTCCGGGAAGGTTTTTTGTTTAACAGCGCGGTTGATAGTAGTGCATTGTTTCCTGCCCTGTTGCTTACCTATCAGTTTGATGCTGCCGGCAAACCCCTGCAGCTGCAGGCGAGGGAACTGAAAGAACCGGTAAAAGTGAGTACGGTAAATGAGAATGAATGGCTGTTGCCCGCCCGCAACAGGCAGGCACACTGGCTGCTGCAGATACAGGATACTTTCAACTGGGAGTTTAGCAGCTTCACACTTGCTCCGGCGCAATGGCAGCTGCTGATCTTTGGCAGCCTGCTTTTTTATATACTGCTGATCGGCTACTGGGGTTGGCGGCAGGCTCCGGGTAAACTCAACTGGGTATGGCAGCTGCTGGCCTGCATTACGCTGGTATTGCTTACCACACGTTATTTTCTATACTGGCGGTATAAATCATTTCCTCCCTACGATGGGCTGGATCTGCCGTCGCAGCAACAATTGCTGAGTATTGGCAACTTTGCTATCATTCTGGCCGCTACATTTCTGTTGGCGTTGTTTCTGGGGTCAGGAGTGCTGGGTCAGCTTATTCAATGGCTGGGCCGCAGAGCCCGTATCAATTCATTACTTACATTACCTGCACGTCTTAACCAGCAGTTTTTGACTATCCGGCAAAAAATGCATCAGAAAGCTGATCCGCGCATCTGGTTTTTTGGTAGCTGGTTGTTGCTGCTGGCAGCATCAGGCGCTTTTGCTGCTGTCAAAGGATTTGATGCCGGTGTATGCAGACATATAGCCATCGGGCTGGTAGTTGTTTATTTTATTTACCTGCAACAGTCTTACCGCTATTCTCCATTGACCACGTCGGCCGAACGGGCCTGGTGGCGTTTGCATACAGGGCGGCGATTGGATCTGCTGATCAGCAACCCGGTTAAAATATTTTTATCTCTGAGCCTGCTGGCATTATTCGCGCTGGTGGATATTGGATTTGCAATAGTATTCTTCAACTTCCTGCTTTTTAATGAAGCCTTTCTATGTGTCAACTTTGGTATCGGTGGGTTATCTGCAGGCAGCAAAAAGAATGCATTGTTTTTTGGGACATTGGGCATCATTTACCTGGTCGTTTTTATACTCAACCTGCTGTATGCACCATATATTTTCCGGTTCATACTGGCCTTGCCTGATCTTTGGTATACCATGATCTATGCAGGTTTTGCAATCTACCTGGCATTTGTGCTGGCCCGGCTACTGTATCATCTGCCTGCGCGCCAGCGCAAGTGGATCGTAGCTGGCACAGCGGCCGTTTTATTTCTTGGAGTTTTTTTCTTTTTTCCCAAACATCGTATCCTGGAAAAAGCGTCTATGACCAAGTTCCGTATCGATGTGCTGACTGCACCGGCCGATCAGGCAATTGCATCGGCTTATGAAGAAGGAAAGACTTATGCACCGGTCATCAGGGCGGCACAGAATCAATGGTTCATCAATACATTTATTGATGAGGAAAATAATCCGGCCGCCAATGGCACCGGATTCACCCTGTTGCCGCATGCACCACAGAATAAAGGCGCCAAATACAATGCACAGGCGACCGACCTGGTGACAAGCCGGTTTCTTATTGCAGAGCATGGTAAGGCCTCTGTATTGCTGCTGGTATGCCTCTTACTGTTGCCGGTAGTGATGCTTGGAGGTTTTTATCAGTTATACCCCGATTTTACCAGCCGCGTCAATCCATCCTATTCACGTGTTATCACCGGCTTTTCGGTATTGAATTACCTGGTACTGACAGCACTGATGGTGGTGCTAGCTGCTACAGGCCGTTATATTTTCTTTGGCCAGGACCTTCCGTTTGGAAGTATCCTTAGCAAACAATCCATTCTTTTTCCGGCTATCCTGATCGTACTGGTCGTTTTACTGCTCAGGCAGGTGCCGGCAGAGAGGTTTGCCCACCGGCGCAAGCTGCTGCCGGGCGCCAGCATTTTTATGTTGTTGATCGTTCTCTTGTTTTTCTTCCGTCCTCCTTTCAACCGCAATCGTGAGTTTAGTGTGGCTGGTCTGGCATCATCCATGGATAGTTATCTGCAGGAGACGGTACAGCCCATGCTGGATTATATAGATACGGCACGCGGCAGCAGACGGCTTTCATTGCGGCAAAAAGATCAGTTGTTTACCGATTCCCTGCGCAAACGCATTCAGTCCGGTTACCTGGCCGGAGAGAACAAATTTTTCCTCGCACAATTGCGCGAGTATGCCCAGGGTAGTTATATGCGTCACCTGGATCAGCGTCGATTACTATACCTGGATCCTAATGCCAGCACACCAAAGCTGGCGGTAAATGAGCAGTATTTCCGTGTTGATCCTCCACCGCATTTATTGCAGTTGTGGGCAGGCAATGTATATGCAGATACGCTCAATGCTACACTGGCAGTATGGAGCCTGCAGGACGGTCATTTATTCAGGGAGCGTGAAACGATTGAATCTGATGTGCCATTGAATTATAATGCAGAAAACTGGAAGGTGACCTGTTATCCTTACAACGGCGGCAATAGGACCTGGATCAGCAATACCGGGTCTGGAAATCTGCAGTGGCAGAATGATCAGACAACAGGGTCACTGGCGGTTGGGGACAGCCTCGTCCTATTGCACGGTCAGCGGATCAGTCTGCGCAGCGATAAGAAGGAATGGTGGGTGACCCTGGAGCCCGATGCATTTATGCGAAATTATTATGTGAATGGCAGCCGTTATTATTACTATCCCTTGCAGGAGCGGTTTATCTGGGCACGCAATTTTGCCGAGGCTATTGCGGCTGATTACACACACGGGGAAAGGCAGCAGCAAAATGCATTTGTGTCGCTGGACTATGAATGGACCGATTCGCTCACCCGCCGCATTCAGCAACTGATGAATAGCGATGCTACCTATGGTGAAGGTGCTGAATATGGCATTTGCATAGCCGATGGCAATGGCCGTGTACTGGCCATGGTAGATAATATCAAAGGACTGGTACGGGTCAACCCCAATCAGAAGACGGCATTTAACCGCATGCTGCAGGGAGAGGAAGGAATTGTGTCGCAAAGTGCCCTGCGTAAACAGATCGGTAATCTTAACCTGCTACGACTTAACCCAGGTCCGGGTTCTACCCTGAAGCCAATTGTGTTTAGTGCCATTGCTTCCCAGTTGTCTCTTGACTGGAGTGCTTTTCAATCGACCGGTTTTGATGAAAAGCAAAACTATTTTGCCGGCATGCGTGTGCCCGAGTATGATTTTGAAAAGAATAATGGACGTATTGGCCAGGTAGGGGCTTATCTCCGGTATTCGGATAACTACTACCACGCCAATGTATTGTTGCTGGGCTCCTATGCAAGACAACCGCTCGACAAATTGCTGGCCGAACATTTTACCCGGCAAAAACCCGGTACAGGTGTGCAGTGGCCCTGGTTTGAATACAAGGGGCAGACCTATTTCATGAATGGCTTTAAAAACTGGCCGGGATATAAAAACGGAAAAGCTGATTTTGGTGACGATAGTTCTTCTGTCAGTGTTGGTCTGTTGCGCAATTTTGATATCTACAATAAACCCGGAGCGGCAACACGTTCTTTTCAGCAGCCTTATGACCAGTTGTTGCTGGGAGGGGCGTATCAGCGTTCGGGATTCATTTTGCCCGAGTCACCTATTTTTGATCAGCAGGCAGCAGCATTCGATCACCGGATTGCCTATGATCTTTTTACACATGCATTCAGGGGACATGTAAAAGGGAGCAGCCAGGTATTGGTGCCGCCGATGGCCATGATCAGTGCATTTGGTAAACTGGTGTCGCAAAATATCCAGTATCAGCTTACCCTGAACCCTTATGCAGAGACAGCCAGTTTTTCACCATTTTACCTCGATGCAGGTGTAGCGTACCCGGAGTATTTGCAGCTTATGAAGGAACAGGTATTTACGGGTATGCGCGACGCATTGTTTGCTGGGACGGCTGCAGAACTGGGCCGCCAGCTTAAGCAGGGAGCGCCTTATTATTATTATGGAAAAACAGGTACTACCGGCGATGATGAGAAAAAAACAAAATCAAAGTTGTTTAGCCTCGTTATTTCAAAAAAGGACCTGGCATCTTCTGGCCATGTTTTTCGCAACAACAATTTCCTGACCGTATACTTCACCTCTCAAAACGGACCGGCACGACAAAACGAAGCTTTTCAGGCTGCTGTGGTACAGTATCTCGAAGGATCAGGAAGGTTTAAGCATTATATGAAGAGTAGTAAATAAAAAATGGGGTGGTGTATTGCATGTTATGTCCGTTGCCTCAAGACACAATGTATAACGCGCAATCACCAACCCCGGGGCTACTCGCTGTTACAGATTAGGATGTACGACGAATAGTTTTTCCCAAAATAATCCGAATCGATTCTTCCGGATAAGTATTCAAATAACCGCCCTATTTAGTTTAGCAGTAAGTTATAAGTAATAAGTTTTAAGATATAGATACGCAGTAAACATCCGTTCACTTGATTCTTATTCATAACCTAAAACTTATTACTTATAACTTACTACTTGCATATTAAATGCCGGTTTTGACAGCTAAAACCTATTGATTCGACCGACTATGTTTTCTCCCCTGAAAACCAGCGCATAAGGATCAGTGGTTGTGGAAAACTTACACAGCAGGGCTGTTGCTGCTAAAAGCAATGCCCTTCTATCGCTGGGGAACATCATGTGCATTATGGATGATGCAGCGGGTTAAAATTCCTCACCCGCAATAACCCGCAGGGCTGCCGGCTGGACATAAAAAAGCCATTTGCGGATCAGGCAAATGGCTGATAGGTTTGATCCGGTTCAATGCCGGAGACGGCATTAAATATGATTATCCTTTTGAAGGAAGGGGTTTGATGGGAGTAGACTTCGTAGGCTGGGCCTGCTGTGTCTGCTGCTGATCGGCTACCACTTCACCGGTGATATGCAATACTTTCTGTACATCGATGCCGGCAAATTTTACAAATATTTCTTTATTGATAGGGCCTGCAACTGCAGCATTATAAACCACTTTTAGATTGGCTGATTTACCGGGAGCGATAGGTTGTTCTGGCTTTTCCGGTACAGTGCAACCGCAGCTGGCAGAAGTATTTTCAACAACCAGGGGTTTATCGCTGATATTTTTGATTTCGAAGTTGTAGGTAACAGGTACACCTTGTTTGATCTTGCCAAAGCTGTGATTTTCGGTATTGAATTTAGCAACATCATCAACTTTGGTCTGCGCCATTACAGCAACACTCAGGAACAGGGCGGTGGTAATCGTAAACAGTTTTTTCATGATTGTATTTTTAAAGTGTTTGTTTTTTTAAGAATTGAACGCTGGCATTGGCAGGAGCTGCACCTTCGGGTGCTTTCCAAACCGTGCCTTTAATGGTGAGTTGTCTTGTTTGTGTGGTATTGTAAGTGATGGTGATAGGTTTGGCAAAGTAGCCTTCAGCGGCCGAATTATAGCCTACTTTGATGATGGCAGTAGCGCCGGGTGCAATTGCTTCACGGCTCCACTCGGGAGTGGTACAGCCACAGCTGGCATGCACGTCATCGAGTTTGAGTGGAGTACTGCCTGTATTCACGATTTCAAAATTGTAATAGACGGGTTTGCCCTGGGGTATCTGACCAAAATCGTGTTCTACCTCTTTCAGTTTCAATACTTCAGCAGGATTGGCAGCCTGTGTGGCAGGGGCAGTTTGGCCAAAGGCGGCTACAAAACTGGTCAGCAGGATGGATAGGGTAAGCAGATGCTTCATACTCAAAATTTTGAGGATTCCAAAATTAGTGGAAAAGATGGGAGTTTGCAAGCAATGGTTGCATCGCTTTTTACACTTTTTTCCGGGAACGGGAAATAGGGGTTCCCGGCAGGGGATTGGGTGTTGGTAAACAATGTGCTGCAAGGGGTTTTTATGGGGTCTTTCTCCCTTATTTTTGCCCCATGGAAAATACAACTCCATTAACGATGCCTGCTGAAGCCAAGTTGTCTTATGACCGGTTCCGCGAGGAAGTGCTGAATGACTATAAGATAGCCTGTACCAGCCGGGAGGCCAGCCTGTTGGCCCGCAAGGAAGTGCTGACTGGTAAAGCCAAGTTTGGCATTTTCGGAGATGGAAAGGAAATAGCCCAGGTGGCTATGGCCAAGTTCTTCCGGCCGGGCGATTTTCGCAGCGGTTATTATCGCGATCAGACCTTCCATTTTGCCATCGGTCAGTCTACCGTACAGGACTTCTTTGCCCAGCTCTATGCCGATCCGGATATTGAACATGACCCCAACAATGCCGGCCGTCAGATGGTGTCGCATTTCTGTACGCCACTGACCAATAAGGATGGAGAATGGCTGGACCTGGCCAACCGGCTCAACACTGCCAGTGATATGGCACCCACGGCCGCCCAAATGCCCCGTTCGCTGGGCCTGGCGCTGGCATCGCGGGTATTCAGACGGGTACAGCAGCTGCAATCCTATACCCATTTATCAGACAATGGCAATGAAGTATGTTTTTGCACCATTGGCGATGCATCCACATCCGAAGGGCATTTCTGGGAAACCGTCAATGCTGCCGGTGTACTGCAGGTCCCCCTGGCCATCTTTGTGTGGGATGACGGATACGGCATTTCCGTTCCTAAAAAATACCAGACCACCAAAGGTTCTATCTCAACAGCCCTGTCGGGTATGCAAAAAGAAGAAGGTACCAATGGTCTGAATATTTTTAAAGTAAAAGGCTGGGACTATGCCGGCATGTGCGAAGTGTTTGATGAAGGCATCAGGCTGGCCAGGGAAACACATACACCCGTACTTTTTCATGTAGAAGAGATCACACAGCCACAGGGGCACTCCACCTCCGGTAGCCATGAGCGATACAAAACACAGGATCGCCTGGCATGGGAGCGTGAATGGGATGGCCTGAAAAAAATGAGAGAATGGTTGCTGGAAAATGCACTGGCCAGCGAAGATGAAATTGAAGAAGCAGAGCGGGCAGCCAAGAAAGAAGTAAAAGACAGTAAAGACAACGCCTGGAGCGCTTACCTGCAACCTATACTACTGCAGGTAAATAAAACACTCGAAGTGCTGCAGCCACTGGCAGATGCACTGGAACCCGAACAGGGTGCAGTGATCCGCCGGATGATCACACAATTGCAGACCAATAAAGAGCCACTGCGCCGCGATATAATGAAAACCCTGTACGATGCAATGGATGCCGGTGGCAAAGCAGAGCAGGTACAGGCCGTTAAAGCATATTATAACGAATTGCTGGAGCTGAACAAGCAACTCTACAGCTCACATCTGTATAACGAAGGCCCGCGCAGTGCCCTCCGGGTTGCGGAGGTAAAAGCACAGTTTGCCGGCGACGTACAGCAGGTAAATGGTTATGAAGTACTGAATAAATATTTCGATACACTGTTTTCTCAGAATCCCCGTGTACTCGCATTTGGCGAAGACCTGGGACAGATCGGTGATGTAAACCAGGGGTTCAGTGGTCTGCAGGTACGCCATGGTGTCGACCGTATATTCGATACCGGTATCCGCGAACTTACTATCATGGGGCAGGGTATCGGCCTTGCATTGCGTGGACTGCGTCCTATTGCAGAGATTCAGTATCTCGATTACCTGCTGTATGGATTGCAGCCGCTGAGCGATGACGTATCTACCCTTCATTACCGCACTTATGGCCAGCAAAGCTGTCCGCTCATCGTGCGTACCCGCGGGCACCGTCTCGAAGGTATCTGGCATAGCGGATCGCCCATGGGCATGATCATCAATTCGCTCAGGGGTATGTATGTGTGTGTGCCGCGCAATATGGTGCAGGCCGCAGGCATGTACAATACTTTGCTCAAAGGAAATGATCCTGCGCTGGTCATTGAATGCCTGAATGGCTATCGCCTTAAAGAAAAACTGCCGGCCAATCTGCTGGAGATGACAGTACCGCTGGGTATTCCCGAAATAATACGCGAGGGCAGCGATGTTACCATCGTATCATACGGTTCTACATTGCGCATTATCCAGGAAGCTGCGGCATCGCTGGCGGCCCAGGGTATTGAATGCGAAATAGTGGATGTACAAACCCTTTTACCATTCGACCGCGAGCATCGCATCCTGGAGTCGCTGAAGAAAACCAATCGGATCGTTTTCGTTGACGAAGATGTACCCGGCGGAGCGGCGGCTTATATGTTCAATAAGGTAATGGAAGAGCAGGGCGGGTACCGCTACCTGGATGTAGCTCCCCGCACCATCACCGGCAAAGCACACCGTCCCGCTTATGGCAGCGATGGTGATTATTTCAGCAAACCCAATACAGAAGAGATCGAAACGGTGATCAAGCAGATGATGTCCGAATAGCCGGTTGCTGTTTACGGCAAAAAGCGCTGACGTACTTCGGGCGAGGGCACCATGCAGGCTTCTTTTTTACCAAACCATTTATACCGGTTACGGGCAATCCATGTATATACGGGATTGCGGATAAAGGCTGGTATTATTATGAATGCATATAAGGCACGTGCCGGCCAGTTGAGATACCGTGCAATACGGATGGCGGCAGTAGAACCGCTATACAATTTCCCCTTATCTATAAATAACACACTGCTGGCATCCGGGCTGATCGAAAAGTGCTGCCGCAACGTGTGGATTGTTTCTCCCTGGAAAGGGGTGAATTTCAGTGTCGCCTTTTTATCATTACGGATGGCAAAATTGACCATGCTGTTGCAGTAATTGCAAACACCATCGAAGATCACCAAAGGCTCCTGATATTCCATAAGGCAAATTTATATCAGGAAAAGAAGGAAATAGAGGACAAAATAAATAGTGGAAACAATGATACTACGGACTACCTGTTACTGACCAAATAAACCGTTGCCTGACGCTTAGATGTCATTGATCCAATCATAGCATTTCCTGGAAAAGAAAAGGCCTGCTTATTTTTTTAAGCAGACCTTTTCTGAAAATTATTTCGGGAAGGGATTACCCCATGTTATGAAACACTTTCTGTACATCCTCGTCCTGCTCCAGGCGTTCGATCAGTTTGCTCACATCTTCTGCCTGGGTATCTGACACAGGTACAGTAGTGGAAGGGATCCATTCTACTTCCGCACTCAGAGGAGTCATATTTTTTTCTTCCAGCGCTTTTTGCATGTTGCCAAAATCGGTAAAGGCAACGCGCAATACCAGGATAGGGTCGCCATTTTCACCCGTACTTTCTCCCATTTCTTCCAGGCCAAAATCAATCAGTTCCAGTTCCAGGTCATCTATGCTGAGGCCTTCGGGGTTGAGTTTGAATACACCCATTTTTTTGAACTGAAAGGCCACACTGCCGCTATTGCCCAGTGCTCCACCACCTTTGTTGAAATGTGATTTCACATTGGCTACTGTGCGTACGTGGTTATCGGTAGCTGTTTCTACCAGGATGGCGACGCCATGCGGACCGTATCCTTCATAGAGGATCTCGTCAAAATTGTCCATTTCCTTGCCCAGGGCACGCTTGATAGCGGCCTCTACACGGTCTTTGGGCATATTGACGCTCTTGGCGTTTTGCATACAGCGGCGCAGGGCAGCATTGGTATGTGGATCTGCACCACCGGATTTTACTGCTATTGCGATTTCTTTACCAATACGGGTAAACTGTTTTGCCATGCGGTCCCAGCGGGCAAACATGCTGGCTTTGCGTACTTCAAAAATCCGTCCCATTCAGACTGAGCATTAAATGATTTGATAATAACAATCGTTGGTGTCACGCCAACGGAGTGCAAATTTAGGGCAATAGCACAAAAAGAAAAACCGCTCCGGAGAGCGGTTTCCCATTTTTTATCGGCTAATTACTTCTTTTCAAAGTCAGAGGCCTTGGGGAGAATATCACCCGGAACCCGGAGTTTACTTCTTTTTTTGCTGTACAGGAAGTAGATTACCAGGCCAATGGCCATCCAGATAAAGGCTACTTTCAGCGTTTGCGCGTCAAGAGCTACGATCATACCCAAACATATCACCACACCCAGGGTAGATACGACAGGTACCAGCGGTGTCCGGAAGGGACGTTCGATATTGGGTGCTTTTTTGCGCAGGATCCATACACCGGCACTTACCAGCACAAAGGCAAAGAGGGTACCGAATGAGGTCAGATCGCCCGCTACGTGACCGGGTACAAATGCGGCAAACAGGCCTACAAATACAAACAGGATCCAGTTGGCTTTATAAGGTGTTTTGAACTTGGGGTGCAGATCACCAAAGGCTTTGGGGATCAGGCCGTCATTACTCATGGTATAGAAGATACGGCTTTGCCCCATCAGCATCACCAGGATCACCGAGGAGAAACCGGCCAGGATGGCAACGGTCACCGCAGTAGCCAGCCAGCCATAACCCGTCATATAGGTCTGAATGGCATAAGCCACACTGGCTTCCTTACCTGCTGTTTTGAATTCTGTATAGTTAGCCACACCCGTGAGTACGTGGCCAAAAAGAATATAAAGGATCGTACATACAACCAGTGAACCCAGGATACCGATCGGCATATCGCGTTTCGGATTTTTGGCTTCCTGTGCGGCAGTAGATACGGCATCAAAGCCAATGAAGGCAAAGAATACGATGGCTGCACCACCCAGTACACCGCCCCAGCCGTGTTTGAACACACCTTCATGACCAGGAGTGCCGGCAGGGATCAGGTAAGGAGTATGGTTTTCGGGGTTGATGAATTTCCAGCCCAGTGCAATGAACAGCAACACGATGGCTACTTTCACAAACACGATGATGGCGTTTACAAAAGCGCTTTCCTGTGTGCCTTTGATGAGCAGCAGGGTCAGCAGCAAAAGAATGACCAGGGCAGGAGCATTGACGATACCATTGGTGATAGTCACCAGGCCGGTCAGGTTTGCCGGCAGGGCTGCATACTGATCATCGGTGAGCAGGAGGGTTCCTTCTTTAACGCCTTTGGCCAGGTCAGGCACGGCCGCAGTGATTTGGGCTACTGCATCGCCGCTAACCTTGTGAAGAGCCTCAAAAGGCGAGTGGCACCATTCATATGGAATTTGCCCCCCCAGCAAGTTGTTTAGATATTCACTCCAGGCAATGGATACGGTGGCCGCACCCAGTGCATATTCCATAATAAGAGCCCAGCCAATGATCCAGGCAATCAGCTCACCCATTGTAACATAGGAATAAGCGTAAGCACTACCGGCGATGGGGATCATGGCGGCAAATTCTGCATAGCAAAGACCGGCAAAGGCACAACCAATGGCGGCTACTATAAAAGACAGTGTAACGGCGGGACCAGCAGCTTCAGCTGAGGCGGCAGCCGTGCGCACAAATAAACCTGCGCCAATAATGGCGCCAATGCCCAAAGCAACCAGATTGCCCGCACCCAGTGTGCGTTTCAGGCCCTTCTCATTATCAGCGGCCTGTGCCAGGATCTGGTCCAATGGCTTCTTTGCAAATAAGCTCATACGTTTGGTAAATTGTCGTTTTTAATGCAGTCAATAAAGCTCGTAAAATAAAGAAATATTTGATTTGGCCTCCTATTTCTTTTTATATCAGGCATTATAGGGGGTTAAATGTTTTTACCAGTGCATATTTTTTCCGATTTTCGGCCTTCTTTATACAAGTCATTATGTCAAAAGGAAACAGGCTTACCTTATATATACTGCTTTCAATGGTTTTGGGGGTTGGGGTCGGATATCTGATGAATCAGTGGGGAAAAGGTAAAATGCTCATTTACACTGCATCCAAGGATGTATCCGGCACGGATTCCATACACGTGAAGTTGTCCAATGGAGTTAGCACCTGGATTCCTATTCAAATTGTAAAAGACTCGGCAGAGTATAAGAGACAACGGGACAGCCTGCCAGCGGGAACTGTCATTGCTGTTCAGGGTAAAGAGACTTCACTTAACGTACTGGAAATAGCCAAAACCGATGCCTCACGTATCAAAACAATAATAAAGCCTGCTAACAAAGGGTCGGTGGTAATGCCGGGTATTAAAAAGTTTTCAGATAACATCAAGCTCCTCACTACCATCTTCCTGCGCCTTGTGCAGATGATCATCGCACCCCTGGTATTCTGTACCCTGGTGGTGGGTATTGCCAAACTGGGCGACCTGAAAACAGTAGGCCGGGTAGGAGGTAAGGCCCTGCTCTGGTTTGTCACGGCCTCGCTGGTGAGCCTGCTGCTGGGACTGGTGCTGGTCAATTTCTTTCAGCCGGGCGCTGCCATCGACCTCAGCAATGCCGATACCGATGGTGCCAAAGACCTGATCGGCAAAACCCAGGAGTTTTCGCTGGGCAAATTTGTCGAGCACGTTTTCCCCAAAAGCATCTTTGAGGCCATGGCCACCAACGAGATCCTGCAGATCGTGATCTTCAGTATCTTCTTTGGTGTGGCTACCACCGCCATCGGCGATTATGCCAAACCGATCATCAAGGCCCTGGATGTAGCTTCCCATATCATTCTGAAAATGGTCGGCTATGTAATGAATTTTGCTCCCCTGGGCGTATTTGGTGCCATTGCCGCAGTGATCGCGGTAAAAGGGTTGAGTGTATTCAGCTTCTATGGACAGTATCTCCTTTATTTCCTGATAGGCATCGCATTGTTATGGATGATCCTGCTGGGTGTGGGCTACCTGATCCTGCGCCGCCGGTTGCCGGAGCTGCTGCGCCGCATTGCCCAGCCACTGCTGATTGCCTTCAGTACTACCAGCAGTGAAGCCGTTTTTCCCAAACTCACCGAAGAGCTGGAACGTTTCGGCTGCCGTGATAAGATCGTTTCTTTTATTCTGCCACTGGGCTATTCCTTTAACCTCGATGGCAGTATGATGTATATGACCTTTGCCAGTGTGGCCATTGCACAGGCCTATGGCATTCAGATGGATATTGGCACACAACTGACCATGCTGATCGTGCTCATGCTTACCAGCAAGGGTATTGCCGGTGTGCCCCGTGCCTCGCTGGTGGTGGTCACAGCCACCTGTGCTATGTTTAAGATACCGCCCGAAGGTATTGCCCTCATTCTGCCGATCGACCATTTCTGCGATATGTTTCGCACGGCTACCAATGTAGTGGGCAACGCGCTGGCCACAAGTGTGGTGAGCAAATGGGAAGGTGAACTCGAAAATGCATAATTTCAACACAACTTTACTGAATGGAAACTTTTCTGCAGATTCATTTGCTTGAGGCTGGTGGTTTTATCCAGCGTTTTATTACATGGATTATTGAAAATGGCGGCCTGTATTTCCTGCTGCTCGTAGTCTTTGCGGAGACAGGCCTTTTTGTGGGCTTCTTCCTTCCCGGCGATTCATTGCTTTTTGCTGCCGGCATCTTTATGGGTCGCCTGGTCAATGAACTGGCAGGTCTGCCTCCCGAAACCCAACATCCCTTTGGCTTCTGGCATATCCTTATTATTGTCATGGTCATTATTGCTTCCGTACTCGGCAATATCGTAGGTTACTGGTTTGGATATAAAACAGGGCCCCTGCTTTTTGAACGTAAAGACACCTGGATATTCAAAAAGAAACACCTGGTACGCGCCAAAGAGTTTTACGAAGAGTATGGAAAGGCCACGATTTTCCTGGCCAAGTTCCTGCCTATCATCCGCACATTTGCTCCCATTGTAGGGGGTATTGTACGTATGTCACGTCCGCATTTTATTTTTTACAATATTGCCGGTAGCCTGGCCTGGGTATGCAGTATGATGCTGGGTGGTTTTTTCCTGCAAACATGGGTAGAGAAAAGATTTGGTTTCAGTCTCAAAGATCATATTGAAGCCATTACCATTATCATCGTAGTGGTCACCACATTGCCGGTATTGTATAAACTCTTTTTTGCCAAAAAGCCGGTGGTGCCACCTCCGGCTGATACCGATATTAAGCCCTGATAACGTATGTCGTCGCTTGCCAATCCCAGATCCAACCAATCCGTTTTCAGCCTTGCCGTTATAGTAGCGGCACTGGGTTATTTTGTAGATATCTATGACCTGCTGCTGTTTACCATTGTGCGGGAACCCAGTCTGCAGGGACTTGGAGTAAACCTGCAGGATGGTAAGGCTGTGCTGGCTGCCAGTGCCAAGATCATCAACTGGCAGATGGTGGGGCTGCTCATTGGCGGTATACTCTGGGGTATTATGGGTGATAAAAAAGGCCGGCTTAGTGTTTTGTTCGGATCCATCATCCTGTATTCCATAGCCAACTTTCTTACAGGTTATGTACAGAACACCGATCAGTATGCCCATGCACGGTTTGTAGCAGGCATTGGCCTGGCCGGAGAACTGGGAGCGGGTATTACACTGGTAAGCGAACTGCTTCCCAAAAACAAACGCGGTATTGGCACATCGCTGGTGGCCGGTATTGGTTTGTTTGGAGCCGTGTTTGCTTATTTCACGTTTAAATACACTGACCAGGACTGGCGCCTTTGTTACAAGATAGGTGGTGCACTGGGTATCGGTCTTTTATTGCTGCGGGTAGGTGTGGCAGAGAGCGGAATGTTTAAACACATACAGCAGCAGCAAAAAGTGCAGCGTGGCAACATCCTGATGTTTTTTACAAACGCTACCCGTTTTCGCAAGTATTTCCTGGCCATTCTTATTGGTCTGCCTACATGGTTTGTGATCGGCGTACTGGTCAATTTAAGCAACCGGTTTGCCACTGCCTTTTATGGAGAAAATGCGGTGGAGTCTGGCCGTGCTATCATGTATGCCTATGCCGCGATTGCTGTTGGCGACATCGCCGTAGGATTGGTGAGCCAGTATTTCAAAAGCCGCAAAAAGGCGCTCTACCTGTTTTATTTCTTCACCATATTGTCGGGTATATTCTTTTTCAGCGGTTTTATACATAATGATACGACCATGTATATTGCCTGTGCAGCCCTTGGCTTCAGCACAGGTTTCTGGGCCATATTTGTAACGATGGGGGCAGAGCAGTTTGGGACCAATCTGCGTGCTACTGCGGCAACCACCATTCCCAATATGGTACGGGGCGCTCTGCCGTTGATCAACATGCTCTTCCTCGATGTATTTCAGAAAGGCTGGGGCTGGAGTATTGTACAAAGTGGCGTGGTCACGGGTATCATCGTAATGGTCATCACCCTGGTTGCGGCCTATTTTACCGAAGAGACGTTTCATAAAGACCTCAACTACGTAGAAGAATGATTTGATGATTTGAAAATTTGATGATGAGTGAAAGTAATATTTCAATACTGGGCTCTATATTCCAGAAACATTTTCAAATTTCCAAATCATCAAATCTTCAAATCATTGATTTTTGCTGTCTTTCCGCCTTTCGCCTTCTCTTGGACTATTTCTCTTAATTTTGCGGCATGCAGATCGAAAAGGCTATTTCTATTTTCCAGCAAAGTATTTCCACCTATCATATCACTGATTCAGTAGATGTGGCAGCAGCAGCGCCTTATGAAAAAGGCACTATCGAATTTCTTCTTTATACTAAAAACTGGATTGATACCGTACAGTGGCACCTGGAAGACATTATCCGTGATCCGTCTATTGACCCTGTAGAGGCATTACGGATCAAGCGCCGTATAGATGCATCCAACCAGCAGCGTACAGACCTGGTTGAGTATATCGACAGCTGGTTTTTGCAGCAATATGCTTCGGTAACACCTGACGCAGCAGCTACTATCAATACAGAAACACCTGCCTGGGCTATCGACCGGCTTTCTATCCTGGAGTTGAAGATCTATCACATGCAGATAGAAGCTACCCGCCCCGATGCCTCACCGGAGCACCGGCAGAATTGCCAGACCAAACTGGATACTTTGCTTACACAGCGCACCGACTTATCTGCCGCCATCAAACAGTTGCTGGCCGATATTGAAGCCGGCCGCAAGTATATGAAAGTGTATAAGCAGATGAAAATGTACAATGACGAAAGTCTCAATCCTGTTCTTTATCAGAACCGCAAATAATGGCTGAACGGAAACATATATTGGTGTTTCGTTTTTCTGCACTGGGCGATGTGGCAATGACAGTACCTGTACTCCGTCTTTTACTCGCCCAGCATCCTCACCTGCAGGTCACGATGGTTTCGGATCCTTTTATGGCGCCGCTCTTTGCCGGTATTGACCGGCTTCAGTTTTATGGTGCCGATACACGTACTGCCTACAAAGGATTGGGTGGTCTGTGGAAACTGAGCCGGCGACTGGTTAAGGAAGTTCCTTTTGATGCAATAGCAGATCTGCATCATGTATTGCGCACGCGTATACTGCGTCTGTTTCTTACCGGTTGCAGGCAGGCGCATATTGATAAGGGGAGAGCAGAAAAAAAATCGCTGACACGTACGCATAATAAACAATTGCGCCCCCTGCCCAGCAGCTTTGATCGTTATGCTGCTGTATTTGCACAATTGGGCCTTCCGGTGCGGCTGGATATAGCAGAAGGATTAAGTCCCGTACCGGTTACCAGTCTGCCTGTTCAACTCGATCCGCAACGTACCTATATAGGCATCGCTCCATTTGCCCGGCATGCGGCCAAGATGTATCCTGCTGATAAAATGAAGGAGGTGGTGAAGCAGCTGGCCGGTCACACAGATATAGAAATATTATTGCTCGGTAGCCGCAAAGAAGCAGCACAGATGCAGGGATGGGAGCAATCAGGCGGCAATATTCATAACCTGGCCGGCCGGTTTGGGTTTGCAGAAGAACTGGCTGTCATAGCGCGGCTCGATATACTGATCAGCATGGATTCGGCCAATATGCATCTGGCTTCCATGTATGGCGTACCGGTAGTATCGGTTTGGGGGGGCACCCATCCCTGGCTGGGATTTTATGGATGGGGGCAGGATCCCTCTATGGCGGTGCAGGCAGATCTGCCCTGCAGGCCGTCTTCGGTATTTGGCAACAAGCCATGCCCGGTACACGGTGAAGCAGGATGTATGCAGGATATTACTCCGGAAATGATTGTAGAGCGGGTACTGAACAGAATAAAATAAACGGATACAAAAAAAGAGCGAAGAAATTTTCTTCGCTCTTTTTCTTATTAGAACAGGGCAGTGATCTTCTGCCACCAGGGTTTTTCTTCTTTTGGATAAAACAATGGATAAGCGGTGTAGGCCTGGATCTCCTGCAGAATGTCCATTTCCATAGCCGACCGTTCTTCAGGCCGTAGTTCTGCATGATTGGCCGTGCAGGAGAGCCATGATTGGATCTGACGCACTTCTGCCGGTGTGGCCTGTCCGGAGATGTACCGCTCCAGTTTGCGATGTAACGTTTCTGTTTTCATACACTAGGTTTAAGGTTAGGGGGTTCGGGTTATACGGGTTACAAAAGTTTTGCAGTTACGGTCTGAAACAACCATTTGAGGTGTGCCAGCGTAATAAAATATTTCGGATTATTTTTTTTAATGGCTGATTGACGAATACGGGGTTGTGTCAAATGCTGGATCACCGGTTGACGGGCAGCCTGCAATGCTTCTACAGAAAAACCATGGGCTACTTCGCGCTCAATCATTTCATTGATCGCTTCCACATTCAGCTTTTCGTTGAGGCAAACTACCACCGCATTTCGGATCTCTGTATAGAGGTATTCGGAAATGGAAAAGTCTACAGGCAGTAAATGCCTCTTTTCCCAAAGTTGTATGAATATATCCCGCACAATGCGGCGTGCATCGTCAGAAGAATATAGTTTCTTATTGCCGTAGCTATAAAGGCTGTACCAGTAACGGCGGTACAATTCTTCAAACGCTTCTGTGTCGCTCATTAAGAGCCGGTCTATCAGGACCTGATCTGGTAAATAACTCCTGCTCATGGGTACAATATTTCAGTTAACACAATTCTTAGGAGATTGGAATTGTTTTGTCGCAGGAAATTGGGTAATAGGAATGCTTATCCGGTTGATTCAGATATGCTAAAAACGAAAAAAGGAAATTGGAGTAAGTAGAGGAGATTGGATTAGCCTGCCGCAGACATTGGACATAGTGCTAATACAGTGCTAAACTAATTCAAGTTGCGGGTGTGTGCAATCTTTTACCCATCTATTTTGTTCACATCGAAGTTTTACGATTGGTGGATAAAAAATAAAGAATTGAAATTAAAAGAGATAGCAATGGGAGGAGGTTGTTAAAATTCCAACGAAAAGCCGCTGATCAGCTGATAAGTCGTTTTAGGGGCCGATCCGGCAGGTTTACGATCGTAGAGATAATTCCATTTTATGTAGAGAGCGAAGTGGGTATTTGCTTTCACACGCAGTACCGACTGGTTAAACCAGCGGTGATCGCTCAGGCTGTTGAAGAGCGGCTGAAAAAAAGTCGTACTGATCAGTTCAATATTTTCTGTGGGCAAAAAGGTGAAAGACAGGTAGGAACTGCTGCGCAGATTATTATGTTTAACAGCTGGTTTGGTTCGCTCCGTTTCATGTTCATACATCATAAGTGAAGCAGCATACACCCTGAGCTTTTTGTGCGACATTATTTTAAAGCGGGGGCCGGTGCCACTCAGGTACCTGGAGCGGATCTGGGTAATATGATTGCTTTGCACCTGTGTAAAGGCTTCCCAGCGCAGCCATTTATTCAGCTTCCGGTTATAGCGTACGTGGGCAAAACTATTGGCCAGAAATTTTTCGGTACCTCCTTTCAGAAATCCGTAATCGCCCAGGATGAGCCAAAGATCTTTTTGCGTTTTATACTGCAGATGCGCTTCCACACTTGCCGCTGTTATCTGTTGTGTATTCTGCGCAAGTGAAAAGGAAGCACCGCCAGAGCCGGCCCAACCAGTGGTGTCAGACTGAATACGTGAACTTTCAATATTCACGATCTGGCCATCTGCAATAGCAGTGACCAATAAACTGAAAAGTAGCAGAAGATGGCGCATGGCTGAATGGATTGCTGCAAAATAGCCACACCCATGCCTTCAGGCCAATACACAGTTTATAGTAGTTCGCTCAGTTCGAGCCAGCGCATTTCTTTTTCATCGAGCAGGCGTGTCACTTCTCCAATCCGCACGGAAAGCTGCTGCAATTCTTCATAAGGCGTGCTGCTGTCGTTGAGGCGCGACGTGATGGTCTCCTTTTCTTTGTTGAGGTCAGTCATCTCTTTTTCAAGGACTTCAAACTCCCTTTTTTCCTTAAAGCTCATCCGGCGCACAGCGGCAGTGGCTACGGAAGTAGCGCTGCCAATAGTTTCCGTAACGGGTGCAGGCGTAACTTCTACCACATTTTCCTGGTCTTTTTGCCAGATCCGGTACTGGGTATAATTGCCGGGAAAATCGCGTATCTGCCCGTCACCCTCAAATACCAGCAGGTGATCTACCAGCCGGTCCATAAAATACCGGTCATGCGACACAATGAGCAGGCAGCCCTGAAACTCGCTCAGAAAATTTTCCAGTACGCTGAGCGTGGGCAGATCCAGGTCATTGGTCGGTTCATCGAGCACCAGGAAATTGGGATTGCGGAAAAGGATAGAAAGCAGGTGTAACCGCCTTTTTTCCCCGCCACTCAGTTTCGAAATATAAGTATACTGCTTGTCCGGATCGAAGAGGAACAATTGAAGGAACTGCGCGGCACTCAACGACCCGCCACTGGCCAGCGGAAAGTTTTCTGCTATATTTTTCACATACTCGATCACGCGCATGTCTTCTTTTATAACAAGTCCCTGCTGCGAGTAATGTCCGAATACAACCGTATCTCCTATATTGATTTTCCCGCTGTCGGGGGCTTCCAGTTGCTGCACCATCTGGATAAAAGTGGATTTACCGGCTCCGTTTTTTCCGACAACACCTACCCGTTCGCCTTTTGAAAAAGTGTAGTCAAAACCCTTCAGAATGATCTTGTCACCGTATTGTTTATACACTTTTTTCATTTCCACTACCTTGCCACCCAGCCGGCTCATTTTCATCTGCAGTTCCAGTTGCTCGTCGCCGAGTTTCTGTTTGGCTTTTTTCTCTACGTCATAAAAACTATCCTGCCTGCTTTTTGATTTGGTAGTACGGGCCTTGGGTTGTTTGCGCATCCATTCCAGTTCGCGGCGGTAGAGGTTACGGGCCTTATCTACTGTAGCAACCTCCTGTTCCTGGCGGGCGGCTTTTTTCTCGAGATAGTTCTCATAGTCACCTTTATATACATACAGGTTGCTTTTGTCCATTTCCCATATTTCATCACAGACGGCTTCCAGAAAATACCGGTCGTGCGATACCAGCAGCAGGGTTACATTTTCTTTATCCAGGTAATGTTCCAGCCATTCCACCATTTCCACATCCAGGTGGTTGGTAGGTTCATCCATGATCAGTAGTACATGTTTGTGTTCAAAGCCGATATCGATCAGGGTTTTGGCGAGCGCGACCCGTTTGCGCTGACCACCGCTGAGCGTACCCACGGTCTGCTGCAACTGATGGATATTGAGTTTGCCGAGGATTTGCTTCACTTTGGCATCAAAATCCCAGGCACCCAGTTCGTCCATTTTTATAATGGCAGCCGTAAGCTGTTCCATATTATCGTCCTCCGCTGCCCGCTCATACTCACGGATAGCTTTGATAACCGGATGGTTATGAAAAAAGATATTATCCAGTACAGAGCGATTTTCTTCAAATACGGGGTCTTGTTCAAACAATACCACATCTACGTCCTTATTGATCCACACTTTTCCTTCATCGGCGGTTTCCAGGCCGGCCAGTATCCGCATAAGGGTCGATTTGCCGGAGCCATTGCGGGCCACCAGGGCTATTTTATCACCTTCGGATATATGAAAAGATATATTGCTGAAAAGAGGTTGAATACCATAGCTCTTGGTCAGATTCTCGACAGATACATAATGCATGGCGCAAAGATAAAAAGGAATCGCGGTACCTACTGCCAGATTGACAATGGCATAGTTTTTTAAATAGATATATAAAAAGGACTATGGCAAAGTCAATTATTGAAAGGGTGCAGGAACAGCTGGGATATCCTCCTTTGCAGAAGGTAGATCCCAATACGCAGGAACTGCCCGCAAACCGGGCATCTGATGAGAATGGTCGTTTTGCACAGGCGGCCATACCTTCTGTACTGGCAGGGCTTTTTCAGCAGGCCCGCACCGAGGCAGGGGCTGTAGCATTATTGCGACAGCCGGCCACAGCAAGCTGGACAAACCTTTTATTTGGTACACAGCGGCAAAGAGTAATGGATGCAATTGCACAATACTCCGGCAAGCCCGTAGGTGGCATTGAAAAAGAACTGGATATAATAGCCCAGTCGGCCATGAGTGTATTGAGGCCTGCAGCCGATATTGCTCATCCGGGCCTGGCATTGCGCGAAACACTCAACGCACAGCGGCATACGATACTGGTTTGTTTGCCCGCGTCGCTTCATATGGGTGAAATGTTGCGCGATGAATCGCTCGATGACCGTACCAATAAAATGGAAGGTCCTGTATCAAACCTGATGCATAGCATTGAGAACAAGTTGTCGGGTGGTGGGGCCTGAGGGTAGTGTTATCAGTGATCGGATAATACTACAAAGAGCAGGCAGATAAGTGCAGCAGCCGCAAAAACGAAGTAAGGCATTCTTTTTTCCCACCAGGCCTGACGGTGAGCACGTTTCTGGTAGCGCAGAATATGCTGATGCAATTCGGGAGTGACCGGAACAGACTGCACCTGCTGCAGCCAGGCAATGCTGTGCGGATAGGGAAGACGCGATGCAATACGAAGACCGGTCAGTACCACTTCGTTATTGATGTCTGAGTCGTTTGTTTGTTGCAACAACTCCACATGCTGTTTATCCAGTAGTTGCTGAAGTCCCGTCAGGAGTATGTGGTAATCTGTACGGTGTGTGTCGATACGCGCCAGGTGGCGATCAGCATCCAACAGGTTGCGAAGCAGGTTGGATGGAGTAGTTACTTCCGCATTTATCGTTTGACCCTGGCTGCGAGCATACCAGCGTTGCTGCATATAATCGGCGCGTTTATCAGGCTGGGTCAGTGTTTCATAAGCTTCTTTGATAGCTGCAAACTGAAGCAGGGCTTCGGGATCACTGCCGCTCTTATCGGGGTGATACCGTTGGGCAAGGCGCCGGTAAGACCGCTTGATGTCATCGAGCGAGGCAGAAGGCGACAACTCCAGAATACTATAGTGATCCTTTAGTTCCAAGGTCAGCGAAGATAATAATTCAGCGGACTACACCCGTTTTTCCAAAGAAACCAGTCATAGTCAGCGCATGTAATAGGCTTATTCTCCTTTTTGAAACAGCTTATAATAAGAGAAGTATCTCGATGCCAGAGAAAAAATTATACTGGAAAATAAAACAGCATCGATACTATGCAACTGAGGTCCTTCGAGCCATTGCAAACTGTCAGGGGTAGCCAGATGCCAGGCTCTGACCAATATCAGGGATAAGATGATCAGCCCAATGACCCACATGCCGGATTTTACAATTTTATGAAGCTGATTCTTATACTCAGTCGCTCTTTTATGATCATCAAATTTGTCTTTTCGTTCATTCTCTGCCAGCTTTTTATCATAGTCGATGCCCCCTGCTTCGCGGGAAGCGTAGGTGAGGATTTCGTCGAGCGACAAATTAGGGTTCAGTGGGGTGGCCATCAGCAATGCAGTCAGGATAAGGAATAATGATCACGCTGTCGGATGTAAGCCGCCTTTGCGTTGTTTAATGTCTTCTATTTTTGCTTTGTAATGAGCCTCGATGTATTTGTTGGGAATAGGAATATGCCTGCCTTCCTTTCCGCTTTCGCCATTCCAGACTTGATACCAGGGAGTGCCTTTTTGGTGGGTCATAGCACTAAGCTGCACACCATCGTATTTGCCATAAGCCTTCCAGACAGAATCCAGAAAGGGTTTGATATCTTCAGATGGCATAGGATAGATGCTATTGTCAAAAGGATTGGGGGAGTATAAAGTTTTTATGGGAGTGCTGCCATATACCTTGAAAGCATCGTATAAAGTATCAATGACCGGGCCGTACTTCCAGGCATATACTGTTTCGCTCAGCAAAGGCTTGCCGGTAAAGCCAAGATTCCATCCGTGAGCAATGTAGCAGAGTTTAATCAGTTTCATAGGAGTTATTTCTACTCCGCTTTCCTGCCCTGCACTAATGAAATAATTCGCTATTTGAAATGAATTAAACATAGAACTAAGGTTTTTAGGCTAAACTAGTTAGTAAATTTAGCAAAATTTCAGGACCTCAAAAAAACTTTTTACATTATAAACAACGCAACGGATAATAACTCTTTATTCCTGATGATAATCAGGCCAGCCATTTTGCAAAAAAGTCAAGCGTGCGTTGCCAGGCCAGCCGGGCAGCTGCTTCATTATAACGGGAGGGAGCCGTATCGTTATGAAAAGCATGATTGACACCTTCATACATGTACAATTCATAGTTGACCTTATTGGCTTTTAATGCGTCTTCATAAGCCTTGATGCCGGCATTTACACGCTCGTCCAGTCCGGCATAATGCAGCTGAACCGCTGCCTTGATCTGCGCCACATCAGCGGTTTCTGGTTGTCTTCCGTAGAATGCGACTGCGGCTTTCAGCGAAGGAACTTTTACCGCCAGGCTATTGGCCATGGCGCCACCCCAGCAAAATCCCACGCAACCGGCTTTACCATTGTAATCCTTGCGTGTGGGCAGGTAATCAAATACGCGCATGAAGTTCTGAAGACTGTCTTCCGCTTTCAGTTCCTGAAATTTGGTACGGGCTTCATCTTCGTTGGCAGGAGTGCCACCCAGGGGAGCCAGCGCATTCGGTGCAATAGCCATGTAGCCAGCCATAGCTGCCCGACGTGTTACATCTTCGATATGGGCATTCAAACCCCTGTTTTCATGGATCACAACAACTGCTGCATAGGGCTTTTCCGCCTGTGGACGGGCCACATAAGCCTGCATGGTGCCATTTACTCCCGCATACGAAATACGCTCGGTAAAAAGATCGGCTGCCGACGTAACGTTCGCATTCGTTGCATTTACCTCAATCTGCGGCAATATGGCCATAGCTGCGGTCATACTACCAGTGAGGAGAACCAGGCGCCGCAGAAACTCCTGCCGGTTCAAAGGTTTGTGGGTATACTCATCGTAGAGATTAATGATCCGCTGGTCCATACCGGGAGTTTTTAATGATTCTAAAGTTACGCCCTTTAGATGGCTTTGCCGGAGAGAAATGTCACGGGAAAAGAGCACATTTTACTATGGAGACAGGTTTTTATCAACAGGGCTGTTAACATATTGTATTCGCTGGTTCCTGTATGGTTATTTCCCGTATCTTGTCCATCTCCTCTAATCTGACTCCCCCGTAAAACATCTTTTTTAAAATCGGCCAACGGGCTTCTTATGAACAAATGGATTTGGCCACTGGCATTACTCTGTTTGTCAGTGGCGGGTTTGCGGGCACAGATGCCGGCTCTTCAGGAGTTGCTGGCCTATCCCGACCAACCCGACCGAAAGTTGGAACAAATGCTGGCCCGGCTGGGTTTTGCGGCTGTTGACCGCGCCCAGTTGCCAGATACCGTGTATTATGCATGGAAAACCCCGGCTGCCGCTGACAGTACAAAAGCGGTAACGCGCAGTATTTCCAAATGCAGCAGCAACGGTACCACCCTCTATTTCTATCAGACTACATCGGCAGATGAATTTGCCCGCCTGCTGGCCGAAGGGCAGCGTATAGGGGTGGCCTGCCCTGAACCACCTTCTATTCAGTCATTGCCTTTGTTGCTGCAGTATCAGCAAATGCTGATGCTGGCTTATATCGATCAGTCCGCGGGTATACCATGGTATACACTGCGTATAGAAAAAAAGCCATTACCTGCCGTTAAACAGTTGCAGTGGGCCGAGCAGTTATTGCTTTTCGATTCCGACGAATTGCTGGCAGCTTACTTTGGAAGAGAGCAGGTGAAAAAAGATCTCTATTATTTTTCCGAAAAGGAAATCAATAAATGCTCTATTCTTTTTCCCCATACGCCCAGGCAGGCAATTTTTATCTGGGAAGATCAGAATAACCGCATGGGCATTGATCAGATCATCGTAGGCAGTATGACCACTTCCGGACAACTGGCCGGTTATGCGGGTGCGACGGATGGTAATACCTGGCAGTTCAGAAACGGTATTGAATTCAATATGCGTATGGATCAGTTGCTGCGGATCAATAATGAGGATATTCAGTTTTATGGCCGCCGCTCGCCTTATTATCTCATGCTGCAACCGGGTAGTAAAGGAAAAATTGATTTTGCCGGTACGGGAATCGTATTTGATTGTCTCAACTGTGTGGGTGACCCTTTTCTCAATGCAGAGCTGATCAGCGGTAAGGCTGCGGTAACGGAAGGATTGCGCCTGCATATCAGCCTGGTCATTTTATGGCCCCCTTCAGACACCCGGTAATCAACCCTTTATCTAAAATTTGGATAATGTTTTGCTAACAAAGCTATAAAAGGAGCCGGGCTGCAACCTTCGGGCATAATAATAGCTCATATTTATGTACGAATGAACGTTGTTTACCGGCATTCCTAACAATTAAATTGATTAACATGAACCGCTTTTTTACCTGCACAGCTCTCGCCTTTGCACTGATTGTCGGCACGGCCTTTAATCAGAAGGCAACGGCACAGCCTGGTGTGGGGGTAGCAATTACTTATCAGAATTTTTATGATGAGTTAAGTCCTTACGGAGAGTGGATCGATTACCCGGACTATGGGTATGTATGGCGTCCTTCGGGCATTGCCGATTTTCAGCCTTACAGCACCAATGGTTACTGGGTATGGTCTGACGATTATGAATGGATGTGGGTATCCAATTACAATTGGGGCTGGGCGCCTTTTCACTATGGCCGCTGGTTCCAGGATCCTTACTATGGATGGATGTGGGTGCCTGGTTATGAATGGGGACCTGCCTGGGTAGCCTGGCGCGATGGAGGTGATTATTATGGATGGGCTCCGCTGCGCCCCGGTATACAGCTTAGTATCAACTTCTCCATTGGCAGTTATAATCCGCCGATCGATTACTGGTGTTTTGCACCCCGCCGTTACATTACTTCACGCAGTCTGTACAACTATTGCGCACCGCGTCGTCAGAACGTAACGATCATCAATAACACAACGATCATCAACAACTATGGCCGTCGTGGAGATAACCGCTGGATCGCGGGCCCCCGTCGTGCAGAAGCCGAACGTTATACCGGTCGTATCAGGTCCGTACGTTTTCGTGAGGTAAATGAGCCCGGCCGCACCCGCTTCCGCAACAATGAGGTGTCTGTGTATCGTCCGCAGATCAACCGCGACAATAACCGCAGTTTTGCACCCCGCCAGAGTGAACGTTATGATCGTAACAACGGTAATACCCGTATCAATGACAATCGTAATAACGATCGCCGCAATGACCGGATAATGGATAACCGCAACAACCGCGTAGATCGTCCCGAGCGTGATACACGTATTACCGACAATCGCAACAACAATGATCGCCGCAATGATCGTGTAACAGATAATCGCAACACCCGGACCGATCGCCCGGTACCTGATATCCGCTCCAACGACAATCGTAGTAACGACCGTCGTAATGACCGGGTGATCGATAACCGTAACAATAACCGGGTTGACCGTCCTGAACGCGATACCCGTATCAATGACAACCGGCAGAATGTACCTGATCGTGTACGTTCGACTCCTCCACGTGAGTTTGGTGGCGGAGACAGAACAGAACGCGTTCGTACGCCTCAGCCCAACAATGACCGTCGCATGGAAAGACAACGTGTGGAGAGAGCTCCTTCGGGCCAGGTGAGAGAGCAACGGTCTTTTGAAAACAGGCGTGTAGAAAGTCGCCCTGCCGAGAGCCGTTCCCGCGAGTCTCGCAGTGGCGGACAGGGTAATAGTGGTGGCCGCGACAACAGAGGCGGTGGTCGCCGTGATTAAGTATTCATTACAGTAAAATATCTTTTACAGGGCCGGATCAGGATCCGGCCCTGTTGTATTTAGGGCATTCATGCCTGAATGGATGTATCTTTAAGCCACAACCGTATTTACTATATGCGTATTCTGTGGACTTATTTGCAACCGCAACGCTGGTGGATTGTACTCTCCCTGTCACTGGCAGGTGTGGCACAATTGCTCACACTCATCGACCCGCTGATATTCGGAAAGATCATCGACGACTATGCCGGCAACAAGAAAGGACTGGGCGAGCAGGAACGGGTAGAAGGAGCCATCTTCTGGCTGGTGGTAGCAGTAGCCATCGCACTGCTGGCACGGTTGATCAAATCATTCCAGGAATATATAATGCGTCTGGCAGTACAGCGCTTCGGCATGCAGATATTCAATGACGGCCTTAAGCAGACTTTGCGTCTCTCTTTTCCTGAGTTTGAGCAACAGCGTAGCGGAGAGACCCTGTCCACCCTTCAGAAGGTACGTACCGATACAGAACGGTTTATCAATTCATTTATCAACGTACTTTTTTCATCTGTAATCGGCATCGGCTTCCTGATCTGGTATGCCATTACCACGCACTGGATGCTGATACCGGTATTTGTGATCGGCGTTTTGCTGCTTGGCGGACTAACGGGGTTACTAAGCAAAAAAATTAAAACCCTTCAGCGTACGATCAACCGGGAGACCAACCAGATGTCGGGGGCAATTACCGAGTCGTTGCGTAATATAGAACTGGTAAAAAGCCTGGGACTTACGTATCCCGAAATACGCCGGTTGCGTGTACAGACACAACGGATCTATGACCTGGAAATGATGAAGGTGCGTAAAGTGCGTACGCTCTCTTTCCTGCAGAGTTCCGCACTCACGTTGCTGCGTCAATCCATTCTGTTCATCCTGCTCTGGCTTATTTTCAGGAATGTACTGAGTACAGGAGAGCTGATAAGTATGCAGTTTATTTCCACTACCATCTTTGGTCCGTTGCAGGACCTGGGCAGTATTATCCTGGCATACAGGGAAGCGGAAGCTTCTATTCTCAGCTTTGACCGCCTCATGAAAAAGCCAGTTGAAACAAGACCGGAGGAGCCGATGGAGCTGGGACCTGTACGCAGCCTGCGCTTTGACAGGGTAGTATTCCGTCATGCTACAGCCACCTACAATGCTATCGATGATCTGTCTTTTGAGGTGGCCTCAGGACAAACCATAGCTTTTGTGGGGCCATCCGGATCGGGTAAGTCAACGCTGGTAAAACTGCTGGTAGGGTTATACCGTCCGGTAGAAGGCGATATTTATTTCAACGATATCTCTGCCACACAGATCCGTTATAATGAAATGCGGCGTCAGATCGGATTTGTAACGCAGGAAACACAACTGTTCTTTGGTACGATCCGCGACAACCTTTTATTTGTAAAACCCGATGCCACAGAAGCCGAGATGCGGGAAGCCCTGCATAAGGCTTCGTGCGATAAGCTGCTGGAGCGTTCGGGACAGGGACTGGATACGGTACTGGGAGAGGGTGGTATGCGATTGTCCGGCGGAGAAAAACAACGTATTGCTATAGCCCGGGCCCTGCTGCGCAATCCCCGGCTGCTGATATTCGACGAAGCCACTTCTGCACTGGATTCACTTACCGAAGAAGCCATTACAGAAACAGTGCGGGATATTGCCCGCATGCGCGATCCGGTAACTATCCTGATCGCACACCGCTTGTCCACCATTCTGTATGCAGATGTGATCTATGTACTGGAAAAAGGGAGGATCGTAGAGCAGGGTACTCATCAGGAGCTGGTAGATAAGCGGGGATTGTATTATGCCATGTGGCGTCAGCAGATAGGAGAGCGCAGGGAGCAACCAGACCAGGCTATTGTGGAAAACAATTAAGGGCGGCAATAATCTTTGACCTGCTGCGGCAAGCAATTTGCAGGATGTTTAAAAACACAGGTATGCGAAAGAATAGCTGCTGGGTATTGCTGCTGCTCATGGCCTGTCATTCTCCCAAAGAGAAAAACATGCCAGCCAAAACGATTGAACCCGAGCCCGTGACATTTGATGGTGTGGTGAACCGCCCGGACACTATTCCCTACAATGTGCAGATTGATACAGTTATTCATCTATCGCTCGACTCAGTACAGACTGCTACAGCCAAAGGAGCTATCAGCAAAAACAAAAGCCAGATATATTGCTACTTCTCCGTCAAAAAAAAGCAAACCATTCGTGCCAGACTGATTCCTGCCAGCGGAGACCTGAATATCCGTTTTTCGCAATTGATATTTCCTGACCGTCGTACAGATGGCCCTTTTGGTAAGGAGTTGGTCTATTCGCTCAGGCAGCCTGGTATGTATCAGTTGGTGATCGCTCCCAACAGAATGGCGTCAGGACCTTTTAACGGTGACTTTGAATTGCAGGTATCTCTTACAGAGCCATCGCGTAAATAATTGCTCATTTCTTTTTCAGTCGTATCAGAAAGCCTCCTCCCGGAGCCATATGCAACCGCAACAGTTGATTGGCCGATACATCCTGACTGATCAGTTTATAATCCGAGGCATAACGATCTGCATTTACTCCATCCACACATATCGTGGCCGTATAACTGTCTCCGGTAAGGAAATGCAGATCCAATTCATAGTCGCGGGCGGTCCAGTTGGTCATACCGCCTACAAACCAGTCATTGCCGCTGCGCCGGGCCGTTACAATATATTCACCTACCTGCCCGCTTACTACCAGCGTAGTGTCCCATACCGTGGGCACACTGCCAATAAGCTCCATAAAACCGGGTTCCAGTAATCCCTGCGAAGGATTGCCCGAAAATAACTGAATGGGGCTTTCGTAGATCACAAACATAGCAGCCTGCTGACACCTTGTTCCCAACGACATTACCTTGTCGCCGATCGGGCGAAACGTGCGGGTCGTGGCATTGTCAAGCAGTCCGGGTTCGTAATCCATAGGTCCGGCAGCCATGCGGATGAAAGGAAGCAGCAGGTTGTGAGGCGGAGCAGCTTTATCGCTCCAGATATTATATTCAGAGCCCAGCAATCCTTCGCGGGTCACCGCATTGGGCCAGGTGCGGTTGAAGCCTGCAGGCTTGAAAGCACCGTGATACATGACCATGATGCGATGACGGGCACAGGCTGCCGCCACGCGATGATAAAAGCGAACCATTTTCTGATCATCGCGATCCATAAAATCGGTCATGATAAAATCGACGCCCCATTTCCTGAATTGCTCAAGCGCCGGTTCCAGCTGACGCTCCAGGGTGAGGGCGAGTGTCCACAGGCTGAGTCCGATGCCCTGCTGCCGCGCATAGGCGGCAATACTATCCATATCGATAGCAGGGTTGATACGGAAAAGATCCTTGTAATCGCTCCATCCTGCATCCATCATGATACGCTGAAACCCGAAGCGTTTGGCAAAGTCGATATAGTATTTATAAGTGGCGGTATTCACGCCGGACTTGAAAGGAACATTAAAGAGGTTGACACCGATGATCCACTCATCTGTACCTTTTCCTGGCCTGATCCAGGATACATCCGGAACACGGCTGGGTGATGCCAGCCGGTATACCAGGTCATTGGCAGGCAACTCGCGATCAGTACGCGCTATCAGCATTACACGCCAGGGCAAAGATCTCGTGCCTGCCGTGCGGGCAATATAATCCGCACGCTTCTTTACCACCATCTGAGGGAATTCGCCGGCAGCAGTATCTTCCCCAACGGGATAAGGGGCAAAAAGACCCTGCAGCGTGCGGTCATTATTCCCCGTCAAAAACATACCGGGGTAATCTTCGAGGTCAGATTCGGTGATTAATATTTTAGGTCCCTGTTCCGGTGCTACCAGCGTGGGAGTGAAAATAGCCTGGCTGGCACCGATGCTGTCGAGTGGTTTAAAATCGTATGGTTCTTCAAAACTGGTATGGAATATATCGAGATCTCCGCGTTTTATTACCTGCGTAAAATATACAGGATAATTGCCATGAAAACGGAAGACCGCTTTTTCTTCCCGTATGGTAATGCTGTCTGCAAAATGGGTTTGGATACGGTAGGCTACCCCGTCATCATATACCCTGAAGATCACCGAAAATGGTTGAGCCAGTTGTACCGTCAGTTGATTGTAGCGGTCAGGAATAAGGCGCCGTTTCTCCGGTACCGGCGAAGTGATCAGGTCATTGTGCCGGGTAAGTTTGGTCTTTCTGATCACAGGTTTGCCGCCAAAATGAATTTCATTGTCGAGTATAAGGTCAATAGGAGACGGCTCAACCAGCAGCTTATTATCCACTGTCACCATATAACTCAGTGCTGTTCCGGCGAATATGTTTAACCGGATAGAACCATCCGGAGAAGTCACTTCACGTGTCTGTTGTGCCGGCGTTGTCCATGCTATTGACAGCAAAAAAAACGACAGAAGGTATTTCATACAGCAGAGTTTGGATATGAATATAAGAAGAAAGCGGATAGTGACCGGTGGTCAGTGGCTGGTTGGCTGCCATATGGTGCACATAAGCCTCCTGCTTATAATTAAATGCTGTTTGAGCATATTATAAATTTGCACAGGCCACTGACCACCGGTCACTATCCACTTTTTTCAATACTTTTATCCCTACTAAAAATTGTCAGTATGAAAGCCGGAGTTCGTTTTGCCCTGTTGATGGTGTTGATAGCTGGTATTGTCGGATGTTTGTATTCGTTTACAGCAAGAAAAGCACCTAAGGTGCTGGTGTTTTCTAAAACAAATGGGTTCCGGCATAGCAGCATACCGGCTGGTATCAAGGCTATTCAGAAGCTGGGAGAAGAAAATGGATTCAGATGCGACACGACCAGCGATTCGCTGAAGTTCCGGTACAAAACGCTGAAGCAATACGATGCGGTTATTTTCCTGAACACTACCGGCGATGTACTCGGGTTTCAGGAGCAAAAAGAGTTCGAGAAATATATTCAGTCAGGCGCAGGTTATGTAGGTGTGCATGCAGCAGCTGATACGGAATTTGACTGGCCCTGGTATAATCAACTCGTAGGTGCTTACTTTAAAGATCATCCGGCACAGCAGCAGGCCTTATTGCATGTGAAGGATACCAAATTTCCGGCTACCGCACATTTGCCCCGCGAGTGGAGCCGGTGGGATGAATGGTACAACTACAAGGATACCTATTGGGATAAAGTAAACGTATTACTCACGCTCGATGAAAAAACGATCAAGGGTGGTGGCAATGGCGACTTTCATCCGATGGCCTGGTATCGTTCCTTTGATGGAGGCCGTAGTTTTTATACAGGACTGGGACACACAGAAGCTTCATATGAAGATGATCTGTTTCTGAAACACCTGCTTGGCGGTATCAAATATGCAATAGGCCGCTGATTTTATCCGGATGTGTTACTAATGCAATGCCCGCAGCCGCGATACCATCACGGTAATGGCAATGCCCAGCAATCCGATACAGGCAAAGGAATAGCGGAGGCTTGATATCTGCGCTATATAACCGATCAGGGGAGGGCCCATCAGGAATCCCAGGAAGCTGATGCTCGATACTGCAGCCAGTGCCATACCCGGCGGGATCTTAGAGACTCTTCCTGCACTGCTGTATACCATGGGTACGATCGAAGAAACACCAAAACCTACTATCAGAAACCCGATAGTAGCCGTCACGATCTGCGGAAACAATACAGAAATAAACAAACCGGTTGAGATCAGGACGCCACTTATCTGCAGCATCTTTTTGCGGCCAAAGCGCAGGATCAGCCGGTCGCCTACAAAACGTCCGGATGCCATCATGATCATAAATGATGCGTAACCCAGGATGGTCAGTGCTGCCGGTGCTTTTACCACATCCTGAAAATAGACACCGCTCCAGTCAAACATCGCGCCTTCGCTGGCCATACTGCAAAAACCAATGATACCCAGTTGTACCAGCATGCCATCTGGTTTGGAGAAGAAAGGTTTCTTCTCTGTCATAGCAGCCGCTCCCGGCTGCAGGTATAATTGAAAAGCAACAATGAGGATGAATACCAGCGCTGCTACGATCCAGAAATGCGGATAAGGAGAAATATGCAGCGCTTTCATAAGCAGCCCCAGCAATGCACCTGTGAACCCGGCTGTACTCCACACACCATGAAAAGAGGTCATTATAGGACGAGCATACAACTTCTCTGCACGGATCGCCTGAGTGTTGACAGAGATATTGCACATGTTGCCGCAAACACCAAACAGGTATAATCCCAGCGCCAGTTGCCAGCCCTGCGTAGCCAGTCCGATATTGGTAAGCGAAAACGCATATAGAATGGCGCAGATCCGCAATACTTTTTTGCTGCCAAAATGTGTGACGAGGCGACCGGAAAAAGGCATGGCCGTCAGTTGTCCGGCGGGCAATGCCAGCAGAATGCTGCCCAGGGCGGCATCGGTCAGCTGCAGGGTATTTTTGATATCGGGAATGCGGCTGGCCCAGGTGGCAAAACAAAGCCCCTGACAAAAAAAGAATACAGAAACTGCAACCCGGATCTGCCGGTTGGTAAAACTGCGTGTTTCTGCATCTTTATTGGCGATAGAACGGCCGGAAACGTTCATAGAAGCAGTAATAAGCTTGTAAGACCGGTTGATGAAGTGATCGATACCTGTTTTCATAAATTATTGCGTTGCATTCTTTTCATCGGGCAAAGCAATAATCGGAAGGAATAGACGGGGCAAAGATACCACTTGTGTGGGAAACGGCGGTAAAGGCCGTTTTACTGTATAAAGCAGATGTGCTGTAAACCAGTTATATAGGTACAACAATCAGCCATTTTTTGCGTTTTTGGAAAGCCGCAAACCCGCTCCGGCTTCAACTCCATGCGGTATTTTGATATGTTTGCACCTAACCAGACAAAACTAACCGAATGAAGAAAATTTCCTTATTTATTGTATTCCTGTGCTTTATAATGGTTTCAGGACTGGCTCAGCAACAAACCGCCGATGGGGAAGGTGCCAGCCAGGCCACTCAGTTAAAGCGGCTTGGTAAAAAAGCCAAATTCGGCGCCGCCCTGGTTGAACAGGAGTTTGAATTCAAAACAGGTAAGGGCATCTCCGGCACCCCCATAGTAGTAGCAAAGGAGACCGGCAAAGTGGAAATGGTATCCATGGAAAATAATGTGCCTGTTGGCTACCTGCTGCCTTACAACAACTTCATGAAACTTAATGATTACGACTTTCAGATATTCTATAAGAATAATTTCAAAAGCCAGAAATATGCACCTGAGCGCGTAAGCCTGACCGACGAAAGTATTTTTCTGGATGATAACTATGGTATGTATTACGGTTTCAAAGCGCTTGAATCGGGTCAGCGCAGCCGTTTCCTCTACGACTATACGTATACCGATGCCAAGTACCTGACACGTATTTTCTTTCATTCAGGTATTCCTGTTGGTAAACGCATTGTACGGTTCAAAGTACCCAACTGGCTCACCCTCGACCTGACCGAAAAAAACTTCGGCCCCGGTTATAAGATCCGGAAAGAAACACGGAAAGAAAAAGACTTTACGATCTATACATTTACCGCCGACAACCTCACGCCTGTAAAGGAAGAACCCAGCTCGCTGGGACGCCCGTTCTATCTGCCTCATCTCGTCATCACCGTACGCAGCTATACGGTCAACAAAGACACCTACAATGGTTTTAAGGGCCTGGATGATATGTATGCCTGGTACAACCTGCTGTACAATAAAGCAGAAAATAATACGGATGCAGTGAAAAGCCTGGTGACCCAGCTTACTGCCGGTAAGACAACAGATGAAGATAAGATCAGGTCTATGTATTACTGGGTACAGGACAATATCCGCTATATCGCTTTTGAAGAAGGTTATGCCGGTTTTGTGCCACAAAGCGTGCAGGATGTCTATAAAAACAAATACGGCGATTGTAAAGGGATGGCCAACCTGCTTACAGAAATGCTGAAACTCGCTGGCTTTGACGCGCACTTTGCCTGGATCGGTACGCGCGAGATTCCTTACGACCGCGAAGAGATCCAGTCAATGTGTGTAGATAACCATGCTATCAGTGTGTTGTACCACAAGGGTAAAACCTACTTTCTCGATGGTACGGAAAAATATGCTCCCCTCGGCAAAAACGCTTATCGTATCCAGGGAAAATCAGCACTCGTACAGCATGGTGATACCTATAAGGTAGAAAAAGTACCGCAGCCTGTGATGGATGAAAACCTGATGCAGACGGTAGCCGATCTCGAATTGAAAGGAGATAAGATTGTGGGGCATGTAAAACTGACCTTCGATGGGGAAGCCAAGAATTATTTCCATAATGTATACAACAACATTCCGGCCGATAAACGTAAAGCCTTTATCCAGGATCTGATCGAGTTGGGCAGCAATAATGCAGATGCCAGCAATGTCAAAACCTCTGATTTTAAAAACAGGGATATACCGCTGGTCGTGGAAGGCGATATTGAATTCAGCAACAGGGTGACACAGGTAGAAAAAGTCTGCTATACCAGCATTGATTTTGTACCCGCAACAATTGTACGGGTCAATCCGGATGCAGAGCGGCAAAATCCTTACGATCTGGATAATGTATTCATGGCGCGCGATGAGATCAAACTCCGTTTGCCCGCCAATGCCAAACCGCAGTCGTTGCCCCAGAAATTTGAAGCTGCTTTTCAGAACAACAGGATGCAGGCCGAATACCTCGTCAATGGTAATACCATTACCTTAAAGAAAACAATGATACTCAACTCGCCGGTCATTCTTACCACCGAGTTTGACAACTGGAAAAGCTTTGTAGCAAAGATCCGCGAGTTTAACCGCAATAATATAGCTATTCAACTACCTTAATATTTAGCCGCACTATCTTACCACCACTTTACCCTGAACTATATGACTAAACTATTTCTTCTCCTGTTTTCTATTGGCATGTTTTTTCAACTGCATGCGCAGGACCGGATCAACAGCAAACAGCTGGATGTGCTCAGGAAAGGCCTTAAAGACGGGCCATTGCTGAAAGATGACCCGGATTTTACCGCTGCCAGCGGCAGTTCCGGCTGGGCCACAGAAAGTGCTGTGATCCTGTGTCAGAAAACACAGTTTGAATTTGACAAAAAAGGAGTGAGTGCGGGCAAACGTATCGGCCGCAATATCCTTGGCATATTCCTCGCTCCGGTAACACTTGGTTCCTCTATTTACTGGGCCAATGCCACCAATGAAACCAAAATACTGGTAGAAGAAACCGAACGCCGGAAAATATTACTGCGCGACAAGTTTGCGCTCGAGCAGTATTCTGTACTCTATTTCCGTCTTGCCATGGAAGGAGATGCCTTTGCAGCCCGCGTCATCAAACGCGATGGCACCATGCAGGAAGTAGATATGAGCGATGCAGTACGCGTAGAAGATGCGCGTACGGTGCCCGGTACCTTCCGCAGCTATACCGAAACCCGCTTCAGCTCTTATTATCGCCCGGTATATTTCAAACTCGCCATCCCCGACCTCGGGGAAGGTGATATCATTGAATACGAATTCCGCAACTTCAATTCGCAGGAGTATAGCAGCAACCCCAGTTACAAAGAATTTTCTCCGGTGTATTATGTATGCAACCGCGAAATGCCGGTGGTCCGCCAGATCATCGAAGTAGTGGCACAGGATGAAAAATATAATATCGGGTATAAAAGTATGCGTGGCGCACCCGAGTTTTCTGTTACATCCGGCAAAGGCAAACGTATATACCGCTGGGTAGATGATAACCGCGACAAAATGGACGATACCCGCTATGTCAATGAATTTGTAGAAAAGCCTTCTGTAAAGTTTCAGGTGACCTATGCACGCAACTCGGGCAAGGCCTTTGTATGGTTCAAGGATGAAAACGATATGCGCAAGGATCTGACACCCGAAGATCTGTCTGAAAAAGTGCGCACCTTCTGGTCCAACTCGTCCAAACTGGAGAATACCGGGGATTATACTGCCGGTCTGAGCACCTCGATCGACAATACCGTAGATGGTATTTATAAAGCATTGAAGAAAAAAGGCGTTACCGAAGCATTTGATGAAGACTATGCACGAAAAGCCTATTACTATATCCGGAGCATCACACTGTACAAAAACTGGAGCGATTATGCTTTTGCAAAAGTATTTTCCGGCCTGCTGGCCCGCAAACGGATCAACCACGATATTATAGTATCTACATCCAATATGCGTACAGAGCTGAGCAAAGTAGCTTTTACGCAGGAGATCACCTGGGCTGTAAGATTAAACGGCAAATATTACTGCAACCCTTATGAACACCTGAATCCCGAAGAGGTACCTTCCTATATGGCAGGTAATGCCTGTGTACGCTTCAGCTACAAAGATGCCAGCACCGCTACACCTGATGTGATACCTGTAAGTGATACTGCCATGAACGTAGTAGCCACACAGATAACAGCCCGGCTGACGGGGGAAAATGAGCATATGGTGATTGGAAAGACCGTAGAGGCCAAAGGCCTGGTAAAAGATGACCTGATAGACGATGTGGTGGCACTTACCCCGTTTATGGAAGGTGATTACCGCAATTACGACGGAAGCTCTATGTGGGAAGGCATGTCTGATAAAGAGCAGTCAAAAGCAACGGAAGAATTTAATAAGGCCAAAAAAGAATGGAAAGAGGATAAGCCCAAAATGATGAAAGGCCTTGCGGAAAGTGAATACGGGATGAAGGTGGAGAAATATGATAACTTCCGCCTGCAGCAGGATGGAAGAAACTTCCGTAAAAAATTCATCCGCTACACAGAAGATTTTACACTGAGCGAAATGACAGCCCGCGCCGGCGATGACCTTATTGTTTCTTTACCAGCTATGCTGGGGCAGCAAACCCGCATTCTTAAAGAGGAACGCAAACGGGCAGCCCCCATCGATATGCGGTATCCCCGCAAACTGCTCTGGCATATCGAGATGGAAATACCAGCCGGTTACACCGTGAAAGGAGTGGAAAACCTTAACAAATTGGTCGATAATGAAGCGGCCACTTTTGTAAGCACGGCCACCGTTACGGATGGTAAACTGATCATCGATGCACGCAAGATATACAAAGCGGCAAGGTTGCAAAGCTCCCAGTGGGATGAACTGCTCGAGATGCTGGATACGGCCTATAACTTTTCGCAGTCAAAAGTGATCCTCAAAAAGGGGAACTAGATAATATAACTTTGTAGTTGTCTTATAAGGCATACAATTTGTGCGTGCAGACATTATTCAAATCATATGAACTGGATTGATGTTGTTCTGGTCGTTGTTGTATTGCTGGCACTGTGGAGTGGCTGGCGGCGCGGTTTCGTAGCTACGTCAGTCGATCTCGTGGTTTGGCTGGGAAGTTTCGTGCTGGCCTATCTTTTTTATTCCGATCTGGCCGAGCCGCTGGGGCGCTTTTTCCCCAGGCTGGGCGCCTGGCGGTTACCCCTCGCATTTCTGGTGATACTGCTCTTCTCGCGGCTTTTGCTGGGCTGGCTGGGTATGCTGGTCAAAAGAGCACTGCCGCAGTCGCTGCATGAGTCAACACTTAACAGATTTTTGGGATTACTGCCCGGGGCCATCAATGGATGGGTTTGTGCGGTAGTATTATCAGCTCTATTGCTTTCACTACCGTTAAAAGACAGCATTACGGAAGAAGCGCGTATCAGCCGCTGGGCAGGAGAGCTGGCTATGCAGAGCGAATGGGCCAATAAAAAACTGGCTCCCGTATTTGATGAGGCAGTGCGTCGGACTATGAACAGCCTCACGGTAGAGCCTGCTTCCAACGAGACAGTTTCATTGCGGTTTACCTATAATGGTGCCCGTCCGCGTCCATCGCTGGAAGCGGCCATGCTGAAGCTGGTGAATAAGGAACGGCTGGAACATGGGCTGAAGCCACTGGCAGCGGATCCTGAACTGACGACCGTGGCCCGCGCACACTCGCAGGACATGTTTGTACGCGGTTACTTTGCACACAAAAACCCGGATAATAAAGGACCATTTGACCGTATGAAAGCTGCCGGGGTCCGTTTTTCCGCAGCCGGAGAGAACCTTGCTCTCGCGCAGACACTCGAAATAGCACATCAGAATCTGATGAACTCACCCGGGCATCGCGCCAATATCCTGAGTCCAGATTTTGGACGGCTGGGCATTGGTGTTATGGATGGAGGCTTTTATGGATTAATGATCAGTCAGGAGTTTCGCGATTAACAAAGTCGTTACTATTACTGGTACGATACTTGAAAAAGTAGTAGTAAAGGCTTTATGAAATGGCGATTATTCATATTCCTCTTTTTCTTCAATCTGTTGCTGTTGAGCAGCTGCGGTATTGTGGAGAAAGTCATTCAGGCAGAGGTCGGCTGGCCATTGCTGATGCTGGGAGGAGTACTGTTTATTCTGCCCTGGCTGATTGTAAGATTCCGTTCTTAGGCGATATGTCTCTATTCGGCCCTGGGTAAGGTAAAGGAAAAAGTACTGCCCACATTCACGGCTGTTTCAATGCGCAACTGGCTGCCATTCCTCGTCAGAAATTCCCTGCATAATAAAAGTCCCAGACCTGTTCCCTGCTCCTGCGCAGTGCCGGCAGAAGTATAGAATACGCCCGCTTTTATCTGTTCCAGTTCTTCGGGAGCAATACCTTTCCCGGAATCTTTCACAAAAAATTCCAGGTGGTCGGGAAGTCTGTTTACACCCAGGTATACAGTACCGCCATGCGGAGTGAATTTGATAGCATTTGAAATAAGATTTCTCAATACCAGTTGTATCATGTCGGGATCACCCCAGGCATGCAGGGAAGATGCGGCATCTACCCTGATAAGAATATTTTTTGCTTCTGCCTGCAGGCTTAGTGTGCCGATGACCTGGCTGGCCAGTTGAGAACAGGAAAAAGCGGCAGGCAATGCCGATTCGGCCTGCATCTGTGTTTTGGCCCACTGCAGCAAATTCTCCATGAGCCCGATGGTATGATTCAGATCCTTTTTGATATCGGGCACCAGCTCTTTTATTTCACTGCCAGGCAGGTCCTGCGATTGAATGTTCTCAAACAAATTTCTCAAAGCATACATCGGCGCTTTGAGGTCATGGGATATAACAGAGAAAAGTTTGCTCTTGAGTGAGTTCAGCTCCTGCAATTGTTGCGCCTGCTGCTGCAGCTGGTTTGATTGCTTCTGCATTTCCTGGTTGGCATGCTGCAGGGTAAGATTGAAATTGCTGTTCTCCGTTTTTACCAGGTACAAACCATAAAAAATATAAATGATGGCCAGCGCCTGGTTGATCAGGTAAAGCAGGAAATTGATCTGCTCCAGGTGAAAAGGGTAACGCTTGAGCATTACGGCCAGTACAAAATAACTGATCATGGAGAAGCCGATGGAGAAAAGCATATACGACCGTTCCTGGATGAAGAAAACAGACAGGATGCCGTAAAGAACAAAGGAAAGCTCCACACCCAGGTTGATACCATTGATATACGCCAGGCAGGTACAAAAGGGATATAGTACAAAATAAACCAGCAGGGCGAGCGTATACTGCCTGTTGGCATTCAGCAAAAGCACCACGCCGCTTACCAGTGCCGGCAACATGGCCATAGTCCAGGCCATCAATGGTATATTACCTACATACAGAAAACCGATCAGGGGAAGGAGAAGGCCTGTGCAAAGCTGAAAAAAATTGAGGTAGTTAAAAATGGCCAGCTTATTTTTTTCATGCACACTCATTTCCTTCAATAGGCCAATGCGCCGCACCTTATGCAGAAAGGTGAGGTACCCCCGATAGGCACCCGCAGCCTGATGGGCTACGCGCGATTCGGGCAGGCGGTACGAAAGGAAATTGGATAGTGACCTCATAGGACGATCAAAATAGTAATTTTTATGAGTACTATTTAACTTTTTGAAGGAAAAATAAATAAGGTCAGGGGCAAAAGGTATAAGGTAAAAGGTATGGGAGAGAAACCATTAACCTTTTACCTTATGCCTTTCACCTTATACAGTGGCTTCCATATAGCTTTCCACCGGCTCGCAGGTGCAGATCAGGTGGCGGTCGCCATGTGTGTTGTTGACACGGGCAACCGAAGGCCAGAATTTGTTGAGCGCGACATAGGGCAGCGGAAAGGCCGCCTGTTCACGTGTATAAGGGTGTGTCCACTCCGTGCTGCATACTTTGAGTTGTGTGTGCGGTGCATTTTTGAGCGGATTATTCTTTTTATCAGCCGTACCTTCTTCTGCTGCACGGATCTCTTCGCGAATAGACAGCAGCGCATCACAAAAACGATCCAGTTCCGCTTTATCCTCACTTTCTGTAGGCTCGATCATAATAGTGCCGGCTACCGGGAAGCTCATGGTAGGAGCGTGGAAGCCATAATCCATCAATCGTTTGGCCACATCTTCGGCTTCAACCTCGGCCGACTTTTTGAACGGGCGCAGGTCTACGATAAATTCATGTGCACACTGACCACTATGATTGGTGTAAAGGATATCAAATGAATCGGCCAGCCGTGCACGCATGTAGTTGGCGTTCAGGATAGCGTACTCGGTAGCTGCTTTCACACCCTGGGCACCCAGCATGCGGATATAACCATAGGAGATAAGCAGAATGCTGGCACTGCCAAATGCAGCTGCAGATACCGCATTATGTGATCCGGAGCCCAGCGATACGTGACCGGGCAGGAAAGGTGCCAGGTGCGATTTTACACAGATAGGACCCATGCCGGGACCACCACCACCATGCGGGATCGCAAATGTTTTATGCAGGTTGAGGTGGCATACATCTGCACCAATGAGTCCCGGAGCGGTAAGACCTACCTGTGCATTCATATTGGCGCCATCCATATATACCTGGCCACCGTGTGCATGTACGATATCTGTGATCTCTTTTACCGTTTCTTCATATACACCATAGGTACTGGGGTAGGTGATCATAATACCTGCCAGGTTTTCGGCATGCTGAGCCGCTTTGGCACGCAGATCATCTACATCGATATACCCGCTTTCGAGCGCTTTTACCACGACCACTTTCATGCCTGCCATTACTGCCGATGCAGGGTTGGTACCGTGAGCAGAAATGGGGATCAGCATCACATTGCGATGATGCTCTCCGCGGCTTTCGTGATAGCTTCTGATAGTGAGCAGACCGGCGTATTCGCCCTGTGCACCACTATTGGGTTGCAGACTGCAGGCATCAAATGCCGTGATCTCGCAGAGGTAGGCACTCAGGGAGTCTACAATAAATTTATACCCTTCTGTCTGGCCGGCCGGGGCAAAGGGATGGATCTTGCTCCAGTGTGCCCAGCTCAGCGGCATCATTTCACTGGCTGCATTCAGCTTCATGGTACAGCTGCCGAGTGAGATCATGGAAGTATTCAGCGAAAGGTCTTTATTCTCCAGCGATTTGATATAACGCATCATCTGGCTCTCGCTATGATGTGTGTTGAATACCGGGTGGGTGAGATAAGCGCTCGTGCGCAGCAATGAAGCAGGCAGATGATGCAGCTCATCGTCCTGGTGAATATCAAAAGCAACCGGATCGGTATCGTTTTCAAAACAATTGATCAGGTCAAACAACTCAGCAGGGCTGGTAGTTTCGTCAATAGAGATACCGATATGCTGGTTGTCGAAGTAACGAAGGTTGATATGCTGGCGTTCGGCTTTGGCGCGGAACGGAGCAGCATCGTTGATTTTTACAACAATGGTGTCGAAGAAATCTTCGGATACCAGGTCAAATCCGCGTTCTTTAATGGCTTCGGCTACTGTTTGTGTGAGCACGGCAATACGGGTGGCAATTGCCTTCAATCCGGCCGGGCCGTGATATACAGCGTACATAGCGGCCATATTGGCCAGTAGTGCCTGGGCTGTACAGATATTGGAAGTTGCTTTTTCGCGTTTGATATGCTGCTCGCGGGTCTGCAATGCCATGCGCAGGGCACGGTTGCCGTATGCGTCAACACTCACGCCAATGATACGACCCGGCATGCTGCGTTTGAAATCATCGCGGGTGGCAAAAAAGGCTGCGTGCGGACCACCATAACCCAGTGGTACGCCAAAGCGCTGGGCAGAGCCGATAGCTACATCAGCACCCAGTTCGCCGGGAGGTGTCAGTAAAGTAAGGGCCAGCAGGTCGGTAGCCATCACCACATAGGCACCGGTGGCATGGGCCTGGTCGATAAAAGCACGATAATCTTCAATAGCACCTTTGTCGTTGGGATATTGTACGATAGCACCGAAGAAACTGTTATCCAGCTGGGCGGTTTTGAAATCGCCTTCCACCAGTTCGATACCAATAGGAGTAGAGCGGGTCAGCAATACATCGCGTGTTTGCGGAAAGACATTGCTGTCTATAAAAAAGCGGGGACGTTCAATATGATCCTGTTTATTGAGCAGGTTGAAGAACATGGCCATGGCTTCTGCAGCGGCCGTGCCTTCGTCAAGCAGGGAGGCATTGGCAATAGGCAGACCGGTAAGATCGCTCACCATGGTCTGGAAATTGAGCAGACTCTCCAGGCGACCCTGCGAGATCTCGGCCTGGTAAGGAGTATACTGTGTATACCAGCCTGGATTTTCAAAAATATTCCGCAGGATCACCGATGGGGTGATGGTATCGTAATAACCCTGACCGATATAGTTGGCATATACCTTATTGCGAAGGCTGATCTCTTTTATATGCTGCAGGTACTCATGCTCACTCATGGCCGGGGGAAGTTGCAGGGCTGCATTCTTCCGGATACCCGCAGGCACGGTCTTATTAATAAGCGCATCCAGGCTGCTTTCTCCGATAGTCTGGAGCATCTGGCGGGTTTCGTGTTCATTGGGTCCGATGTGACGGGATAAGAATTCGTTGGATTGCTGTTCAAAAATATTCATATCTAAAAGAGTATCAAGTGATAATGATAGGCTGAATATCCTGGTGCGGTTTTTTTAACCCGCTCAGGGGCTGCAACCTTTTTGTGAAGCGCTGCAAAGTTACGGGAGTATGAGCAGAAAAAACGAACCAACGTTAACTGTGGAAAACAGGGCCGCAATGAGTGGAAATCATTCCAGCCCGCCAGGCTGCCTTTTCTTAGGGTGGAACAGTGTATTTTGCAGGCCATGAGGGATGATGTGCTCAAAAACTGGGAAAAGAAATCGGCCGACCGGCGCAAACTCTATCAGCAACTGCTGAAGCGACCGGATAAGAACAAAATATTGAAACAACTCCCGGAGTTGAGCGAAGAAGCGTATGACCGGGTCGACTGTCTCTCCTGTGCCAATTGCTGTAAAAACTATTCACCCCGTTTCAAAACACCCGATATCAAAAGGATCGCCAGGCACCTGCGTATGAAGGAAAGTGTTTTTATTGAGACCTACCTGCGTGTCGATGAGGAGGGCGATTTTGTAGTGCGCTCCAGTCCCTGCCCGTTTCTGGGAGCGGACAATTATTGCAGTATCTATGAAGAAAGACCCTCAGACTGCCAGCGCTTTCCTTATGTAGACGAAGATGTCTTGTTCAAACGGCCACAGCTTACCATGAAAAATGTCAGCTTTTGCCCGATCACCTATTATGTACTGGAAGGTTTGCTGCAAGCGGAAAAAGGCAAATAGGCCAGGTATGATTTAACCCTGCGGGTTAAGCTCATCATAAGCGGCAGAAAGATTGACGCGTGCAAATCCATTTTTGTCTTTCCAGTTTTCCATACCGGGTATTTCGGTAAGGGCAATGATCTCATCGCGTGTTTTGCCGGCTTTGATCTGTTTGTTGACGAAGTCAAGCAGGTTTTCAAAAAAGAATTTCATTTCCCGTAAAAACTCCCGGTCTACCGTTACCGCATCAGCTTCCTGCCCGTGTCCGCACACAAAAATGGATTTTTTGTTAAACACATTATAGGCGCGGTCCAGTACCAGCATCCAGTTCTGGATAGAAGCACCGGCAGCCTTGTCAATATTGGGATAAATACGGTTAAAGAGCAGGTCGCCCATATGTACCACATTGGCCTTTTCAAAATGTACCAGGCTGTCGCCATTGGTATGGCCGGGGCCAAAATAATGCAGGCAGATAGACTCCTTACCAATATCCTGGCACCATTTGTCCGAAAAGGTCTGATCAGGATACCACTGGGTGTTTTCTGTATTACGGGCTTTGGCCTGTTTTTCCTGGTTTAGTTTTGAATTGGTATGTGCCAGCAGGTGTTTGCTTACTTCTTTGAGGGTAAGATTGCCACTGGTATGATCTGCATGGTGATGGGTATTGATAAGCAGATCGATTTTTGAGCCGCCGCGTTCTTTAAATGCTTCCAGCAAATGGCCGGCCTGTTCGGGAAATTGTGTATCCACCACAATAGAACCTTCTTTGGAAAGTAAAAAAGCAATGGTTCCGCCTCTTTCTGTAAAGATGCCCACATTGCGGCGCAACATCCGGATATTCCACGGTTGTTGCAATGGTTGGGCAAAAGCATAATGCCGGGCCAACGGTATAGCTCCTAGTGTCAGAGCCGAAAAGCGGAGGAATTGACGGCGGTGCATAGTCTGATTTTTTCGCTACTGCCGGTAAGTTACGAAATGCTTTCAACTATTGTATCATTACAATACTGTGCAGATCATTTCAGTAAAATGTGTCAATACTCAAACTTGCGGAGACTGGGAGCTTTGAACCAGCTTACAATGACCACCAGGATGGTCATGCTGCCGCCAAATATCACAGAAGGGATCACGCCCATCAGTTTAGAGGCTACACCACTTTCAAATTGCCCCAGTTCATTGCTTGAATTGACAAACATGGAGCTCACACTGCTTACGCGGCCACGCATATGGTCGGGTGTTTTGAGTTGCATAACGGTGCCGCGTACTACTACACTCACTCCATCCAGCATGCCGGATAACATGAGTACCAGAAATGATAATACAAACGATTTTGAAAGGGCAAATATGATGATGCAAATGCCAAACCCCGCTACGGCAAACAACAGTTTGCGCCCTTGTGCCCGTCGCATAGGCCAGATCAGGAGAATGAGTACGATGCAAATGGCGCCAATGTCGGTGGCGGCATTGAGCCAGCCAAATCCCTGTGGACCTATTTTGAGTATATCGGTGGCATACACCGGTACCATGGCCACAGCTCCGCCAAACAGTACCGCAAACATATCAAGAGCCATAGCTGCCAGCAACTCGCGTGTACCAAATACAAAACGAAGACCTTCCTTCACACTTTCCCAGGTCTTCAGATCTTTTCGGGAATGGGCCGGCGGCCTTGATTTTAATTGGGTCAGTATTAAAAGAGCTACAAACAACAGGCTGCAGATAATAGTAAGCGTACCGGTATTGCCCAGCCAGGCAATCAGGAATCCTCCCATGGCATGGCCGGTTACAGATGCACTCAGCCAGCTGCCCTGGCTCCAGGTAGTGGCGTTTTGCAGCAAATGACGGGGAACGATGGTAGCCAGCAAAGCAGAAAAGACGGGACCGGCAAAAGAACGGATAATACCCGTGACAAATATTACAGCATAGATCGCAATGGCAATATAATGGTTGCTCCAACGGTCGCTGATAAATGACGTCGACAAAAATAATAAAGTACCGGCGGCACACAGATAACCGGCAACACCACGCAGTAACAGTTTTTTCTTGCGGCTGACATCAATGATATGACCGGAATACAATGCCATGGAAAGGGCCGGAATGACTTCCGAAAGACCAATGAGCCCGATGGCAAAAGGATCTTTTGTGAGCTGATATACCCACCAGCCCACGAGTGTACTCATCATGCGCAATGACATGATGAAACAAAACCGGCCAATCACCAGGTATCGGTATTCGGGAATGCGCAGGGCCGCAATAGGATCATGCGTCACCTGCGCGGGAGTAGATTGATCATCCATGCGCGCTGCAAAGTTAATGGATTGAAGGCAGGCAGGGGCAGGATTTTACCGCAGTAAGCCGACCCCGTAACAGATCAGGGCAATGTTACATAATGCTGGCCATCGTCGTATTCCTTTTCCAGCGCATCGGTCACCACTTTCAGATGAGCTTCATTGCCCAGAAAATCGGCATTGGAAGCATCGATGAAAAGAGTTTTGATATTGTGCTGGCGAATGTAATGCGTATAGGTCTCCTGGATGTTGAACAGGTATTCGTCTGGTATCTTCTGCTCAAACGTCCTGTTGCGTTTGCGGATGTTGGCCTGCAATCGTGTGACAGGAGCATGCAGGTAGATCAGCAGATCGGGTTGCAGCAGTTGCTGGTGAATGATCTCAAACAGGCGCTGATAAAGCCTGAATTCATCATCGGGCAGATTTACCTTAGCAAACAACAGGCATTTGGTAAACAGGTAGTCGGAGATCGTGACCTGTTGAAACATATCTTTTTGTTGCAGCAAGTCTTTTAGCTGTTTGAATCTTTCTGCCATGAAAAAAAGCTCCAGCGGAAATGCATATTGCTGTGGGTTCTCGTAAAACTTGGCCAGAAAGGGATTGTCGGCAAATTCCTCCAGCACCAGGCGGGCATTGTAATGTTTGCTCAGCAGATTGGCCAGGGTGGTTTTACCTGCTCCAATATTTCCTTCTATCGTAATAAAATTATAACGCATGGCGAATTCCAAAAACAGTTAGCAGCTTTGTGAGTACCCCGGATAGTAACCGGGCCGCAAAATAAACGAATTGACAGGGCACAGGAGAGTAAATGCGGCCGATGTGGATAAGTAAGCCCTAAGGCGCTGTTTTTGCAGCGATCTGCGTCACGGGCAACGGATCTGCGCACAACTCCAGCAATTCGCTGATCGTTTTCTTTAATACCGGGTGTACAAACTCTGGTGCTATACTGGCCAGTGGTGTCAATGCAAAACGGCGGTTGGGCAGTTCCGGGTGTGGCAATTTGAGCAGGGGATAACGATGTACTTCCTGGTTGAATAACAGGATATCGATATCGATCACCCGCGGCCCGTATTTTTCTTCCCGCACCCGGCCCATTTTTTTTTCGATACGTAAAACGTGCCGCAACAACTGGCGGGGGCTAAGGGCTGTGTGAATGCCCAATGCCTGGTTGTAGAAAGCCGGCTGATCATTTTTGCCCCAAGCAGCCGTTTCAAAAACGGGCGAACTGGCAAATACGGTTCCGCATTGCTCGCCGATCAATTGCTGCGCCAGTGCCAGATTTGCCGCACGGTCGCCCATATTGCCACCTGTCAGTAAAAAAGCTGTATTCATAACCCGGTTCTTTCCCCGGCTCAAATATCTTTATTTTTGGCATTCATCAATTGGCTTATTCTATGCGGAGTTTTTTCAAGATGCTGGCAGCTTCCTTTGTGGCACTGGTATTGTTCTCCATTATCGTATTCTTTTTCCTGCTGGCAGTGGTGGGCCGTATGGCCGCCAGCGAGCAGCCCCAGGTATATCAGCAATCGGTACTGGTTATTGACCTGTCACAGCATTTTGCAGAGTATGAAAAACAGCAACCGCTGGGACTGCTGCGCGGAGGTGATACCCGGGTACCCGCATTGTATGACGTGACCCGCCTGATCCGGTATGCCGGAGATGATGAGCGTGTCTCAGGCATCTATATCCTGGCCAATGGTAATACGAATGGTTTTGCGGCCAGCGAAGAATTAAGACAGGCCATCGGACAGTTTAAGACCACCGGCAAATTTGTATTCGCCTTTGGCGACATGATCACTCAAAAAGCCTACTCCGTGGCCAGCATCGCCGATCGTTTTTATGTAAGCCCCCAGGGTTTTGTAGAATGGTCGGGTTATAATGTAACCTACGCGTTTTTCAAGGGCACGCTGGATAAACTGGAAATAAAACCGCAGATATTCTATGCCGGTAAATTTAAAAGTGCCACAGAACCTTTCCGTACAGATAAAATGACACCGGAAAATCAGCTGCAAACATCGGTATGGCTCAATGATCTCTATAACAGTTTCCTGATGCAAACGGCCGAGGTGCGGCAGATAGATACGGCCACCCTGCACCGCCTGGCCAATGAGGGGTCGGTACGCAACGCTGCAGATGCCGTACAGTATAAATTAGTGGATGGAGTACGATACGATGATGAAGTAAAAGACGAAATAAAAGCCAAACTAAAAATCGGCAAACTCGACCGGATCAACTTCCTGACCATTACAGATTATTATGCCACCAATCCCATCCGTCAGAAAGGAGAGAAGATTGCCATGATCGTAGCAGAAGGTGATATTGTAGACGGCAAGTCAGACCCCGGCACAATTGGTTCAGATACTTACCGCAGCCTGATCAGGAAAGCCAGGCTCGATGCTTCCGTAAAGGCCATTGTGCTCCGTATCAATTCAGGTGGCGGAAGTGCCCTCGCCAGTGAGACCATCTGGCGTGAACTGTCGCTGGCACGTGCCGAAAAACCCGTGATAGTGAGTTTTGGAGATGTGGCAGCCTCCGGCGGATATTATATTGCCTGTGGAGCCGACAGCATTTTTGCACAACGCAGCACCATCACCGGTTCTATCGGTGTATTTGGAATGCTGCCGGATATGCAGGGCTTCTTTAAAAATAAACTTGGCGTCACATTTGACGGCGTGAAGACTGCTCCGCATGCAGATGCCGGCGCTATTTATCGCCCGCTTACGGATACCGAAAAACAAATGCTGCAACAGGGCGTGGAAAGGACCTACGCACAATTCAAACAACGGGTGGCAGAAGGCCGCAACAGGGATACCAGTTATGTAGACAGTATCGGTCAGGGACGGGTATGGACGGGTATGCGTGCGCAGGAAATAGGACTGGTAGACAGGTTTGGCGGTATTGAAGATGCGGTACAGTGTGCGGCACGCAAGGCAAAGCTCGATCAGTACCAGGTATTGCTTTACCCCGAGTCGCCCAGTCTGCTACAGCAATTGCTGGGCAAGCCGGAGCCTATGAACTTTACCGATAAACTCAAGGCAGAGTGGGGAGAAGAAAACTACCGGCTTTACCTGGAGATGAAGCGTGTACGCGATATGGCCACGGGGCCGCAGACCCGCTTACCATTTACCTTTTATTTTAATCAGTAAACTTCATATCAGCGGATAGATCTGTGCTGAACGGAGCGGCGGTTTTTCCGTAGGTTTGCAGCCTAATTGTTCTGAATGCCACAACCCTACAGTCAGTCCAAAGCCCTCGTGGCTATTATTAAGGCCAGTTTCAAAGCTATTTTCTCACAACCTGCTTCGGTTGTGTTTAGTCTACTTTTTCCGATCGTTTTTATCCTGATCTTCGGCGCTTTTGGAAATGGGGGAGGAACCAGTTTTAAAGTGGCAATAGAAGAAGGGAGCGATACGACCAACTTTTTTTATGCAGGCCTCAAAAGCCATCCGGCAATGCGGCTGACGAATTATAAGACTGCAGAAAATCTGAATAAAGACCTCGAAAAAGGACAACTCACTGCAGCCATCCGCATTTCACGTACAGATACATCCCTGCTTCAGCCACGCTTTAAGATCGATATCAGGTCTACTTCCGCCAGCGGCAATACATTTCCCTTGTTTATGCATGAGCTGGATTATGTGAAGCTGAAATATGAAAGCAATCTGAATCGTGCAAAGGAAGAATATATCCAGGTGGCCCAGCCGGTGATCACCGAAGGCAGAAAATACAAGTCGATCGATTTCGTATTGCCGGGGCAAATAGGTTTTTCCATTCTTTTTGCCACACTTTTTGGTGTAGCATTTACCTTTTATACTTTGCGCGAGCAGCTGGTGCTGAAACGTTTTTATGCATCACCGGTCAATAGGATCAATGTCATGATCGGTATTGGCATCAGCCGGCTGTTTTTTCAATTGCTCAATGTGGTCGTGCTGATCGCATTTGGTCATTACTTTCTCGGGTTTACCCTGCAGCATGGGTTTGCTACCTTTCTGGAAATGATCCTGCTGTCGGTAGTCATGCTGTTTTTACTGATGGGGGTAGGACTCATTATCAGCAGTATGGTAAAGAGTGATTCCTCCATTCCGCTTCTGATCAATTTGTTTGGATTCCCGCAGATGCTGCTGTCGGGCACATTTTTTCCCAATACCGTATTTCCCGTATGGCTGCAAAAGATCTGTTATTTCCTACCGCTTACACAGTTTAATGATGCCATGCGCAAGATATCGTTCGAAGGTCTGCATATATGGGATTGCTGGGAGCAGCTGGGCATACTGGCCGCCTGGACGGCGATCATATACATTATACTTGCCCGCGTCATCAAATGGGAATAAGGCATTGCCTGATCTTTTCTCTTTTTAATAAAACATTTTTCATGCACCTGATCCGTTTATTTGTGTTGAGCTTGCTGACCCTGCTGCTGGTGGTGCTGGGCATCTCTTTTTTTATTCCTTCCGAAATACGTCTGTCGCGCGCTGTCAATGTGATGGCGGCCGATTCTGCCATCTGGCAGCCGGTACAGGATATCAGGGAATGGCCTTCCTGGAATCCATTTTTCAAGGATGTAGCTCCCGATAGTCTGCGACCGGCAGATGGCACGCAGGGGCCGTTACGTACGGTTGAATTGAATGGTACCACCATCCGTCTGCAGAAAAACGGGGAGACGGAATGGCAGGCCAGTATGGAGCGCCCATCGCGCAAACCCGTGGTCAACGGATGGCATCTGGTACGGCATACCGGCTCAGACTCAGTCACTATTCAGTGGTATATGGATTTCAAACTCCGCTGGTATCCCTGGGAAAAATTCAGCAGTCTCCTTTTTGAGCGTACCTACGGGCCGGGTATGGAAACGGGGTTGAGCAATCTCCGTGCGATTATTGCTGCCGGTAACCGCACATCCAATAATTGATTGAGCTCTGGCAGGCTATTTGTAATTTCATTCAGGATCATCAAAACCCGTTTTCTCAATTAAACTTATATCAACAATGAAATCTGTATTGTTAATGGCCATTGCCATAACAGCCGGTTTGACTGCCTCAGCGCAGGGCGGTGGTGATAAGTCAAAACGCCCCAGCCCGCCTGCACAGGCCAAAGAAACGCTTGCCGGAGGTGCTGTTGTATCTATTGATTACAGCCAGCCTTCCTTAAAAGGCCGTACCATTGGTAAAGATGTAGAGCCCAACCCCGGCCAGGTATGGCGCGCCGGTGCCAATGAGGCCACCGTTTTTGAAGTAAGCAAACCCGTACGTGTACAGGGCAAAGATCTGCCCGCAGGCAAATACGGCTTCTTTACCATTGATAATGGTGACGAATGGACCATTATTTTTAATAAGACATATAACCAGTGGGGCGCATATGAATACAAGGCAGCCGATGATGTGTTGCGTGTAAGCGCCAAAGCCGGCAAATCTTCGACCGTAGCAGAAAAACTGACCTACACCATTGGTAAAGATGGTAAAGTGACGTTGAACTGGGGAGATAAACAAGTGAGCTTCAAGGTAGACGGATAGAAAACGTTTCCCTCTACGCTGAAACCCGCAACAGGCGCATAACCCTGCTGCGGGTTTTTTATTTTTGCAGTTCGTTGTACTACCACCGGCGTGCAACGATTACTGACAAATGATTGTCATCCCGTTTCAATAAATGGATCAGATAAGATTAGTAAAGGAGTGTCTTAAGGGAAAGCCGCAGGCGCAGCGGGAGCTGTATGAGCTCTATGCCGACGTCATGCTGGGCGTATGCTACCGCTATACCCGATCCATGCGCGATGCGGAGGATGTGTTGCAGGAAGGTTTTGTAAAAGTATTTCACCACCTCGGGCAGTATAAACAGGAAGGAGAACTGGGAGCCTGGATACGACGTATCATGGTCAACACTGCCCTGAATTATCTCAAACGGCACCGGAAATACCAGGAAGAAATGTTCTTTACCGAAGAATATCTGCATCCTGTGGCCGAGGATGATCCGGCAGAGCGCATCCAGGGCAAGGAACTGGCCGACCTGATCAGGCAACTTCCCCAGGGATACCAGGTTATTTTCAACCTCCATGCCGTGGAGGGTTACACACACGTAGAAATTGGCGAAATGTTGGGGATCAGCGATGGTACCTCCCGGTCACAGTATGCCCGGGCGCGTAACCTGCTGATCACCTGGATCGATAAATATTCGGCAGAAAAGAAAAAGTCGAGATATGCAGGAAAATAAATTCGAAAAGCAGGTAAGGGAAGAAATGGAGGAGTTTCGGATTCGTCCTTCTGCAACCGTATGGAACCGGGTGGAGGAGGAACTGCGTCGCAAAAAAAGACGGAGGGTTGTCGTATACTGGTTTTTGCTGGCAGCCATCGGGCTGGGAGCATACGGTATTTATAACCTTTTTGTCCCATCCATGCCCGGCTCTTCTGCCCCGATGACATCAACTCAAAAACAAAAAACAACCGGCCCCGCACCGGCCACTGCCGATCAGCCAGCTATCGCTACCCGGCCGGCTCCCACCGTTTCGCCATCATCTGTACCCGGCACAACAGACCTGCCGGCAGAAAATAATGGCGCTAAAACAATTGAGAATAATTCGAGCGTTGCCGTAAACAACAATACCCGTATACCCGGTACTCGGCCTGCTGGCGGTACACCGGTTAAATCTTCTCAGTTGCTTACCGGAAATAATAAACAGGTTGCACAAAAATCAAACACGGATAACACCTTCCGCAGGCAGCAGACAGGGAAAACAACAGCGCCTTTGATTGATAAAAGCGAATCGGTCAAAGCCGGTAATAATACACTTCCGTCTGTAATAAATACTCCAGCAGAAAATAAAGAGACCGGTGAGCTGGCTCAAACAGAAACAGCCAGGGAAGAACTGACTTCCGATGCCACAGCATCAATCACCGATCAGGACATGGCCCAGGATACTGCCGATATCACCAGCGATCACCAGAATCTTCCCGAAAATCCCCCGACACGTATTACTGCCAGTCGCCGGCGTATACAATGGGGGATCGAGGTCGGTATTGGCGCCGGCAACCGTATGGATAAGGCCCTGCCTCCGCTCTTTGCTACTGAGAAAATGCTGGACGTAAATAATCTCCCTGCTTATGGTGCTATCAATGGCGGTATTCCGGCGCCTCGTCCGTTGCTGCTGCCATCTGAATCAAAAGCTTCGGTGGGATTCAAAATAGGTGTACAGGCTACGATCCCTGTTAGCCGCAGGATAAATCTGGTGGCTGGCCTGCGTTACTCTTACAGAAGTGATCGGATCACTGTTGGAAGTTCGCTGGATTCTGCCATTGTACCCAGCAGTTCCAGCGCCCAGTTTGGTATGGCCAACAGGGCATATCAGTACCAGGGAGCCCCGCATCAATCAGTTACCAACAGCTATCATTTTATTCAGTTGCCTGTACAGTGGCAGTTGCAGTTAAATAAAGGAAAGACATTGCCCATCACCTGGGAAATTGGAATTACGCCAGGCTGGCTGGTGCATACCAATGCGATGGTATATGATACATCCTATTATGGTATTTATTATCGCGGCAAAGATGCATTCAGCCGGTTCCAGCTACATGCAGAAACAGGATTTTCTCTTCACCTGGGCAACCGGTCAAAATGGAGATGGGCAATAGGCCCCGAATTCAATTTTGCCCTCACGCCATTGATAAAAGAAGCCTATGATCCCCGGCAGTTCCTGTTGTACGGCGGATTGCGTGCGCAGATTCAAATACCAAGGAAGAAATAAGGTATAAAGGGTTTAAAGAGTATAAAGGGTTAGAAATATAGTTACTCTTTAAACCCTTTATACTCTTTAAACTCTTTATACTTTTACTGACCTTCCTGGATAAACCTGACATTCCGCTGCAACCCTTTCCACTTGCTGCGTTTTAAGGGAGAATGCTGAAAAAGTCTTTTGAATTCCTCTTCTGTCAGGTCCTGCCAGTCCTGTGTGCTCAGGTTAAGAATGGCGGGGATAGGTGCAAAGGCAGGCTCCTGGTGTGGTTTGCTGAAACGATTCCAGGGACATACATCCTGGCATACATCGCAGCCAAAAATCCATTTGCCGAATTTTCCCTCCTGCGTTGCCGGTAATAATGCATCCTTCAATTCAATAGTATAATAGGAAATACACTGACTGCCGTTCACAACAGGTCCGGGAAGGATGGCGCCTGTAGGACACGCATCGATACAACGGGTACAGGTACCGCAATAATCTCCCTGAAAAGGTGCATCAGGCTCCATATCCAGGTCAGTGATGAGCGTGGCAATAAAAAAGAAAGATCCGCTGCTGCGGTTGATAAGATTACCATTTTTGCCCACCCAGCCCAGCCCACTGTTGACCGCCCAGGCACGTTCCAGTACCGGAGCCGAATCTACAAACCCGCGGCCCTGTATCTCACCAATCTCGTCGCGCAGTACGGCCAGCAATTCATTGAGTTGGCTTCTGATCACTTCATGATAATCTTTTCCGAAAGCATATTTCGAAATGCCCGGTGCGTCGGGCTGTTGCCGGGCCGACGGATAATAATTTTTGAGCAGGGTAATCACCGAGCGGGCACCCGGTACCAGCCGGGCAGGATCCACACGCAGCTCAAAATGATTTTCCATGTATTGCATGGCTCCCTGGTGGCCGGCTTTCAGCCAGTTTTCGAGCCTGTAAGCATCTTCATCCAGGCGTCTTGCGGCAGCAATACCACAAAAATCAAATCCCAGTCGCTGTGCGTGAGATTTTACTTTTTTTGAATATGATACCCGGTCGGCCATGATTTACTTACAGTTATGAGCAGAGAGCAAAGATAATGCTGTAAAAGTTCCTCTTTTTTATGTAAAATTGAGCTTTACCACCAGAAGCCACCAGCTATGAAACTCTGTTTGCTCGTTATCAGCTTGCTTACCGTGGGCATCACTGCCGTGTCTGCCCAGGACAAAGTGCCCGTAAAATTCGGAAAAGTTTCCCCCGACGATTTTGCCCGCAAAGTATATAGTATCGACAGCAATGCCAATGCCGTAGTCATTGCCGATGTAGGATCAACCGAAATCGTGGGCAATACCAAAGGGTGGTTTTCCCTTGAGTTTAAAAGATACCGCCGGGTACATATCCTTAATAAAAACGGGTATGATGTCAGCAATGTGACCATTTCACTGTACACTTCCGGCGAGGATGAGGAAAAACTCGAAAACCTTAAAGCCGTTACCTATAACCTCGAAGACGGCAAAGTGAAAGAAACCAAGCTGGATACCAAGTCGGGTGTCTTTAAAAACAATGTCAGCAAAAAATGGACGGAGCGTAAATTCACTTTCCCCGATGTACGCGAAGGTTCCATCATTGAATACGAATACCGGATCAAATCAGATTTCCTGTTCAACCTCCGCGGCTGGGAGTTTCAGGGTGAGATGCCCCGTTTGTGGAGTGAATATGTGGTTACCATCCCCCAGTTTATTAATTATGTATTCATGATGCAGGGATATATGTCACCTGCCATACGGGAAAATAAAGCCGGTCAGCAGGCCTTCTCCGTTACCGCGTCGGGTGGTGCAGGCGCATCTGAGCGATATAACTTCAATGCCAACACGCAAACACATCGTTGGGTGATGAAGGATGTACCCTCATTAAAAGAAGAAAGTTTTACTTCCACACTGGATAACCATATTGCCAAGATAAACTTCCAGTTGTCAGAATACAGGGAGCCACTTACGTACCGCAACGTAATGGGTACCTGGACACAGCTGGCAAAAGAACTCCTCGATGCCGATTATTTTGGGGATGGCCTCCGGAAAGACAATAACTGGCTGAGCGAGTATATCGGTAATCTTGTCAAAGCAGGTGGTTCAAAAGAAGATATTGCCCGGCGAATCTATAAGTATGTGCAGGATAATTTTACCTGTACCAGCCATAACGGGCTTACCATTAGCCAAAACCTGCGCAACATAGCCAAATCGAGAAAAGGGAATGTCGCCGAAATCAATCTCCTGCTCATCGCTATGCTGCGCTATGCAGATATCAAGGCCGATCCGGTGATCCTGAGCACCAAAACAAATGGATATACCTATTCGCTATATCCGCTGATCAACCTGTTCAACTACGTGATCTGCGAAACCAAAGTTGATGGGAAAACGGAGTTTCTGGATGCCAGCTGGCCCCGCCTGGGTTATGGAAAGCTCACCTTTGATTGCTACAACGGGCATGCCCGCGAGATAAGTGCAGAAGCGCCACCTTTGCAGTTTGTGGCCGATTCGCTGATGGAACGGAAAGTCACCTCGGTGTTCATCATTAATGATGAACAGGGCAAACTGATCGGCTCGCTGCAGCAAACCCCCGGTTATTACGAATCGTATCGCCTTCGCAACCGCCTGGCAGAAAAAGGCAAAGAGCAATACTTTACAGAAGCAGCCAAAACGCTCCATTCCGATGCAGTGATCCAGGATCCTTTTATTGATTCACTGGATCTGCTGGATCTGCCTGTAAAAGTGCAATACAAGTTTGCCCTCAATTCCGATAATGAAGATATTATCTACTTCAATCCCATGTTTGGTGAAGGATGGAAGGAAAACCCATTCAAGGCGGCCGAACGCCTGTATCCGGTAGAAATGCCTTTTGCATTTGATGAAACATTCCTGCTGCGTATGGACGTTCCCGCAGGATATGAAGTAGATGAGTTGCCCAAACAGATGGTGGTAAAACTGAATGAGTATGACGAAGGTATGTTTGAGTACCGGATTACTAATTCCAATGGAGTGATTTCGCTCCGCAGCCGCCTCCGCCTTAGCCGGGCCAATTTCCAGCCAGACGAATATGAACTGCTGCGGGAATTCTTTAGCATGGTAGTGACCAAGCATAGTGAACAGATCGTATTCAAGAAGAAAAAATAGTTTTCAGCAATTTGTCTGTGATGATGAATAAAAAAACGGTTGTAGGAAAATACCTCATGAGTTGTATAGCCATGCTGTTTGCAATAACAGCCCTGGCGGCAGACGGGGAATACAGTGTGGCACGCATTCCGCTTTCCCTGCTCAAAAATGCCAATGTGGTGCGTCGCCTGGAGGCAGAAGAGTTTATTCTCAAGAACCCGGCAGAAGCCACTTATAAACGTAAAATAGTACTGACCATCATGAATGCAGCCGGCGATGGTTATGCAGGACTGGTCAATTACTACAACAAGTTTGTAGAGATCAAATCGATCGAAGGATACCTCTACGACGCCAATGGCAAGGAACTGAAGAAGCTGAAGAGTAAAGACGTTCAGGACAAAAGCGGCGTGGATGATAATAACCTCATTGATGATACGCGCTACAAGGAGCATAATTTTTATTACAAGGTCTATCCCTATACAGTTGCATACGAAGTAGAGCTGAAATTCAATGGTACCATGTTTTATCCTGACTGGTCGCCGCAGCCCTATCAGCTGCAGTCTGTTCAGGAAAGCCGTTTTATACTCACCTGTCCCGAAAATTATGAGTTTCGTTACAAGGCGTATCAGTATGACGGGCAACCGGCTGTGGCAGCGGGTAAAGGCACCAAATCCTATACCTGGGAGATAAAGAACCTGCCTGCATTTTCGCGCGAAGCATATGCGCCCGGTAACCGCCGTATTCGTCCGCTGGTATTGTTTGGGCCTACAGAGTTTGAAATGCAGAACTATAAAGGCAATATGCGCAACTGGGAAGACCTGGGTAAATTTATTTACGCACTTCGCCAGGGAAGAGACGAATTGCCCGATGATGTAAAAAGGACCGTTCACCGGTTGACAGACAACCTTACTGATCCGGCCGCCAAAGTAAAAGTGCTGTATGAGTTCCTGCAGCAAAACTCCCGTTATATCAGCATTCAGTTAGGCATCGGCGGCTGGCAGCCCTTTGATGCAAAATTTGTAGCAGCCAAAAAGTATGGCGACTGTAAAGCACTTTCCAATTATATGCTGGCCCTGCTCAAAGAGGCTGGTATCCCATCGCTGTATACAGTGATCTCGGCAGGCGAGGGAAAGGAAGATATTTTTACCGATTTCCCATCCTCTCAGTTCAACCATGCTATTGTCTGTGTGCCGCTGGCAAAAGATACGCTATGGCTGGAGTGTACCGACCAGTTCAAATCCTGTGGTTATATGGGTGGATTTACCGGCAACAGGCATGCCCTGGTAGTGGATGAAAACGGAGGCAAGCTGGTACGCACGCCGCTGTACAGTATGAATGAAAATAAACAGGTGCGAAATATAAAAGCTGTACTCGATGAGGAAGGTAACCTGCAACTGAAGGCCGGTACGCTGTATACAGGCATGCAGCAGGATGATCTGCACTACCTGCTTACACGGCTTACCAGGGATAAACTGAAGGAGCACCTTACCGAAGAGCTGAATTTTTCCACTTACGATATCAACAGCTTTGATTATAAGGAGGAAAAAGCAAAACTCCCCCTGTTGCAGGAAAATCTTGATGTTTCGGTTCGTGGTTATGCCAGCATTACCGGAAAACGTCTTTTTATAGTACCCAATATTATGTCAAAGGCAGGATCACGGCTCGATAAGGATACCGCCCGCAAATATCCCATCGAACTCCGGTATGCGTATGTGGATATCGACACGATAACTATTGATCTGCCTGCCGGTTTTACGCCGGAGTCAGTGCCGGCAGAAAGTAAGATCAGCAGCATGTTTGGGCAGTATAACAGCTCGGTAAAAGTAGAGGGAAACAAAATGACCTACTTTCGTAAGATAGAACACGCGGGAGGACAGTTTCCGCCATCGGCCTATGAAGAGCTGGCTAAGTTTTATGAAGCAATCTATAAGGCAGATCGTGCAAGGGTAGTATTCACACGTACAGAAGCAGCACCTGCCAAAGGGTTTTAGTTGGTGCGATAAAATATCTTTTAAGCCACGTATCAATGCGTGGCTTTTTTTATGCAATCAGGCTTGCTGGTCGGCAATATGCAACCGGTGATAGATACGATGCATCACGGGTGCCAGTATGATGCCTATGTTGGTAATAAAAACGATACCGCTAAACAGGGCATACATAGACGAAAACCACTTGCCGCCCGTAGTGGTGATCTCTACTACAGGACCCATTCCACTCAGGATCATCGATGCGTTATGCAGGGCATCGAGCCAGGCAATACCTGCTGTATAATGATAGCCGGCAATGCCAATAAGCAAACACACCAGCATGATGGCCAGTGACAGGAATATATTGCGGGCCACACGCTGATAAAAGACCGGCATCGGTGCCAGCTTCTGTTTGCGATGTTCGTACATAGAGTGTATAATTGAATATCAGGGACAGTTATTGCCAAACGATTCATCTGCTGCTGACTTAAGCTGCAACTGGATCGCCGGCTTTTCGCCGTCAATTTCTTCTTTCAGCAACAGCAGCAGGGCATACCCTCTGCACAGATCAATGACGGCCCAGTTGCCATCCAGGCCGGGGCATACAAAAGTGCTGGGTTTTCCTCCCTGCTCTGCCATTACCCAGCTACCCAGGGCATAGGAGTAGCTTCCATATTCTTTCGGAGCCGACTTATACAGGGATGTCTGCGCCTGTATCTGTAATAAAGTGTTTACAGACTCTTCACTTAATACCTGCTTGCCGGCAAATTTTCCCTTATTCATCAGCATAGCCAGAAACTTGATATAATCATCGGCTGTGGTGAGCGCTCCGCTGGCCGGGCTGATGGCGCTGCCATCGAGCGGGCTGAAGCTGGTGCGACGCATGGTGAGCGGAGTTAACAATTTCTGTTTGATGAGCACATCAAAGTTTTTCTTGCTGACGATCTCCAGCACACGCCCGGCAATATTGGGACCCATTTCGCCATACCAGAAATCCTGTGTGGGGTTGGACCTTATTTCTCTCGATGCATAAGCATCTATCTCTTCGGGCAGCGTCTTTTTGGTACGTTTAAACAACTTGTTTTCGCTATCCTTGATACCGGTCATATGGGCCAGGCAGGTGCGGAGTGTAATATAGTTTTTGCCATAGCGGGCAAATTCGGGAAGCCAGCGGCTGACCTTGTCATCGAGGCTCAGTTTACCTTCGTCCACAAACACCATCACCAGGGCAGCTGTGAGCCACTGGCTGCCGGCTCCAAGAGGCGCCTGGGTCTTGCTGTTGAACTCGCCCAGCTCTTTTTTATATACAAGTGTATCACCGGCCTTCCAGACCATGGCTACCAGATTCTTTCCCAATATCTTCTGATTGGCCTGCAGCGACGCATCCAGGGCTGCAAAGGCTCCCTGCGAACGGGCAGACTGCAAGAATAACAGGAAAAGCATCACCAAACTGAATTTCAGGCAGATTTGGAGGCGGTTATATGACATACTTACGGATTTTTTGGCTTGGATTATGATTTGAGATTAGAGACTAAAAATAATAAAAAACTACCCGGGAGGCCTGTGGCCGGCCGGACAATTTAAAAGATATGAACTTAGGAAATTTTACCATTAAAGCTGCCGAGGCATTTCAGCAGGCACAACAGCTTGCTTTTAATGCCCGGAATGCAAACATCGAAACCGAGCATATCCTCAAGGCATTGCTTGAGCAGGAGGATTCGCCGGTAGATTTTTTGCTCAAGAAAAATAATGTAACGCTCAACCTGCTTGACAGCAAGCTGGATGAGCTGATCAGTAAGCTGCCCACTACTTCGGGCGATGCTGCCCAGCAGATCAGCCGCGATGTAAACAATGTAATATTGAGGGCAGGGGCGGTGCTCAAAACATTCAATGATGAATTCATTACACCCGAACACCTGCTGCTCGCTATCGTACAGGGTAGCGATGCTGCCGCAAAGCTGCTTAAAAATGCAGGTCTTACAGAAAAAGGATTGATCACTGCCATCCGCGATCTCCGCAAAGGTGAGACGGTGACTTCCCAGACCCAGTCGCAGGAGTTCAATGCACTGAATAAGTATGCCAAGAATCTCAATGAGCTGGCCCGCCAGGGTAAGCTGGATCCCGTGATCGGCCGCGATGAAGAGATACGCCGCACACTGCATATCCTTTCGCGCCGTACCAAAAACAATCCGATACTGGTAGGTGAACCCGGTGTAGGTAAAACAGCCATTGCCGAAGGTATTGCACACCGTATTGTAAATGGTGATGTGCCGGAAAACCTGAAGTCGAAAATTATTTATGCCCTGGATATGGGATTGCTCATAGCCGGTGCTAAATACAAAGGTGAGTTTGAAGAGCGTCTGAAGGCGGTAGTGAAAGAAGTGGCTGGCAGCGATGGAGAGATCATTCTTTTCATCGATGAAATTCACACCCTGGTAGGCGCCGGAGGAGGAGAGGGGGCTATGGATGCGGCCAATATCCTAAAACCTGCACTGGCCCGTGGCGAACTGCGTGCCGTAGGTGCCACCACACTCAGTGAGTACCAGAAATTTTTTGAAAAAGACAAAGCGCTCGAACGCCGTTTTCAGAAAGTAATGATTGATGAGCCCAGCGTGGAAGATGCCATATCTATTTTGCGCGGTTTGAAAGACCGTTATGAGACACACCACCATGTGCGTATCAAAGACGAAGCGATCATAGCAGCTGTAGAACTGTCGAGCCGTTATATCACCGATCGCTTTTTGCCCGATAAGGCCATCGACCTGATCGATGAAAGCGCCGCCAAACTCCGCCTGGAAATGAATTCCATGCCCGAAGAACTGGATACACTGGAACGCCAGATACGCCAGCTGGAAATTGAGCGGGAAGCCATTAAACGGGAAAATGATGAAGTAAAGCTGAAAGAGCTGAATACCGATATCGCCAACCTGGCTGTGCAGCGTGACACACTGAAGGCTAAATGGAAAGAAGAAAAAGAACTGGTAGATAAGATACAGGGTGCCAAGGCTGAAATTGAAAACCTGAAACAACTGGCCGAGAGGGCAGAGCGTGAAGGTGATTATGGAAAAGTGGCTGAGATACGGTATGGAAAAATAAAAGAACAGGAAAATATAGTGACCGATCTTACAGTCCAACTGGTCAACTCTTCCGAAAAACGCCTGTTGAAAGAGGAAGTAGATGCAGAAGATATTGCAGAAAGTGTTGCCAAAGCCACCGGCATACCCGTGACCAAAATGCTGCAGAGTGAGCGCGATAAATTGCTGCACCTCGAAGACCATCTGCATGAGCGTGTGGTAGGACAGGAAGAAGCCATTGTGGCTGTAGCCGATGCCATCCGCCGCAGCCGTGCCGGCCTGCAGGATCCGCGTAAACCTATCGGCTCATTTATTTTTCTCGGTACAACCGGCGTGGGTAAAACAGAGCTTGCAAAAGCGCTGGCTGAATATCTTTTTGACGACGAGTCGATGATGACCCGCATAGATATGAGTGAGTACCAGGAAAAACATACCGTGAGCCGTCTTGTAGGCGCTCCTCCGGGATATGTAGGATATGATGAAGGTGGCCAGCTTACCGAAGCCGTACGACGCAAACCCTATAGTGTGGTGCTGCTGGATGAGATCGAAAAAGCACACCCCGATGTATGGAACGTATTGCTGCAGGTACTGGATGATGGACGCCTCACCGATAATAAGGGGCGGGTGGTGAACTTTAAAAACACCATCATCATCATGACGAGCAATATCGGTAGTCACCTGATCATGGATGCGTTTGAAAATGTGAGTGAAAAGAATATTGAAGAAGCGACCGAAAAAGCAAAAGTGGAAGTAATGAATCTGCTGCGGCAGACTATCCGGCCCGAATTTCTTAACCGGGTAGATGAGATCATCATGTTCCAGCCCCTGCTCAAAAAAGAAATCATGGGTATCGTGAAGATCCAGCTCGAAAATCTGAAAACGCTGGTTGCTCAAAGCGGCATTCGGCTCCAGTTTAGTGATTATGCACTGGAATACCTGGCCGACCAGGGATTTGATCCCCAGTTTGGCGCACGGCCTCTCAAAAGGCTTATCCAGAAAGAGATCGTGAACCAATTGAGCCGCCGTATACTGGCAGGCGATATAGACAGGTCAAACCCTGTGCTGGTAGATGTATTTGACAATACAGTCGTATTCCGTAATGAACATGAAGAAGTAGAGCGCAGCAGCAGTAAGAAATAAGGAATATCATAGTTATGAAAGCCCCCGGTCGGGGGCTTTCTTTTTTGGTAAATGGACAGCAGCAGGGCTGGTTGTTTTGTATCTTTAGCAGTACACCCTGCAGAATTTTATTTTATGAAAAAATACATCAGTACTGCCATCGCTTTCACAGGTCTTATTTTTTCCTGCCAGGCACAGCTTACCACACAGGAAAAACTGGGTTATCCTGCCACTGCCAAACTGCTGATCATTCATGCCGACGATCTGGGAGTCAGCCATTCGGAAAACCAGGCTACCATACAGGCGATGGAGAAAGGCTCGGTCAATTCGGCCAGCATAATGGTGCCCTGTCCCTGGTTTAGCGAAATTGCTACCTATGCCACTACACATCCGCAGGCCGACTTTGGCCTGCACCTTACGCTCACCAGCGAGTGGAAGTATTACAAATGGGCCGGCCTTACGGGCGCAACTACGGCGCCGGGGCTGCACAACAAATTTGGTTTCCTGTTTGCCTCTGTAGATTCCGTATATCGTGCTGCCCGGTTGCAGGAAGTGGAAAATGAATTGCGTGCACAGATAGACAAGGCGCTGGCAGCCGGTATTGACGTGACACATTTCGATTCACATATGGCTGCATTGTTTGGCCGGCATGATTATCTAAAGCTCCTGATTTCGCTCGGACGTGAGTATCGGGTACCTGTACTGCTGACCAAAGATGGGCCACGCTCGCCAATGGATACCGAGATAAAAGCTTTTCTTACTGATAAAGATGTGCAGTTGGATCAGATCTATACAGCTACACCTGCGGATTATAAGAACGGGATGAAACAGTTTTATGAAAAAGTATTACGTAGTCTGCAACCAGGCATAAGCGAACTGATCATTCATACTGCCTATGATGATAAGGAGATGCAGGCTGTTACCGTTGATCATCCCGATTGGGGAGCTGCATGGCGCCAGGCCGATCTCAACTTTTTTACCAGTGCAGAATGCCGTAAAATACTGGCTGAGCAGAATATTAAACTGGTGACCTGGCGTGAACTGCGGGATAAGATCGTTCGGAAATAAATTAGTTTTCCTTCTAAATAAAAGTGCAGAATGAATGATGATGCATTGCAGGATATCAGCAGCCGTGCCGATATAGAGCGGCTGATCGATTATTTCTATGCACAGGTTAAAACAGATCCTTTGCTCGGCTATATCTTCAACGAGGTGGCGAAGGTCAACTGGGAAGAACATACACCTGTGATCGTAGATTTTTGGGAAACTATTCTGCTGGATAATCCCGTATATAGGAAAAATGCGATGGAGGTCCATTATATACTTCATCAGAAAACTACGTTTACGGCGGCCCACTTTGAACGGTGGCTGCTGCTTTTCAGGTCATCTGTGCAGGCGCTCTTCCGGGGTGCCAAAGCCGACCTGGCGATCAAACGTGCAGAAGGTATAGCCGGGGTTATGCAATACAAAATGGGGGTATCGTAATCTTCGAGCCGGTGGCTGTTCTTCTACAGGGTAACCGCCCCGGCGGCAAGCCGTATTTGTACCTGCGAAGTGGTGTTTTCTTTATTCAACAAGGGGGCCACGGCGCCAACTGGCACAATTTTGCCGGATATTGAGGGTCATCTGCCTGGCAGAATTTAATAAAACCAAATCGCCTGCATGAAAAACCTTGTACCCATTGTGGCCAGTTCCGGCCCGCTGATGTTTCTCTTCCGGCTTTTACTTTTGTTATTATTGCTTTTTATGGTTGGCTGGTTGTTTGTAGAAGCGGCACTTTTTATCCGTCTCTTTGATATAGTGCTGACCCCTTCCTTACCGGTCCAGTCACCGGGATGATTCTATTATAAATACCCGCAGCAGGGTATGTGTATGGCGCTATGGTGGTTTTATTTTTCCTGAAAATAAAACCACTTATGAAATATATCATGTTGCTCCTGGTCTGCATTGTATTTACACAAATAGCTATCGCCCAACAGTGCGACCCGATCCGGGTCGATCTTAAAAAAGGAACCGTCAATAAATTAAAGCTAAATGCATCGCAGGAGGCTATTAAGAAAAAGATGCCCTGTGCTACCGGCGATACGCCTGACGGATCCAGTTTTAATTGCGGCGGGGGCGTATTCTTTGGGCGCGATCAGTTTTACTTTTATTCGGGTCGTGATTATGTAAATATCCGCAAAGGATTTACGGGTACATTATCTATTCCCCTGCTTGAGAAAACAGAAGCCGAGGCCACTGCGTTGCTTGGCCAGGCAGATCGTACAGAGACACCCGATAAGCGCCGCTTTCTCTTTTATAAAAGAAAATATGGGAGCCTGGTGATAAGGATCAGCAACGATAAAGTGGATGAGGTATTTATGTACAGTGCCGCTCCGGCAGATATAAAGCTGTGTCTCTGATAAAAACGATCCCGTAATAATTTTCTTATTTTGCGGCATGCCAAAGCGTAGACAATCATTCTCTTTTTTAGGCGGCTTTTTATTACTGTTTGTTATCTATCATTTACCAGAGTTTTTTTCTGCTTTCTGGATAATGGCTGTATGCCGCATCGGCTTTTTGATACTGGCTTTTTTCCTGGCACGCTGGCAGGGATGGAAAGGATTGGGTGGATATGGTTTACCCTTTCATACAGGATGGTGGAAAAACCTGTTGCCGGGTATACTGCTCGGCATGCTCACATTTGCGGCCAGCCAGTTGATTGCAATCTTGCTGAGGTGGGAGACGCTGACACTGCAGGTATCGGCAACAGGAATATTGCAGCAATTGCCGGTTCTTTTGCTGTTTACTTTTTTCCCTTCGCTGGCAGAAGACATTCTTACCCGCGGTTATCTGCATGGTCATCTGCGCTCCCTGAGCACGGGGATATGGATCATCTGTTCGGCATTGGTTTTTACCGGCAATCATATCTGGCGGTTAAATGATGGTTGGGCTGTGATCTGTTATTTACTGGTGATGGGGTTGGTACTGGCGTATACAGTACGTGCCACCGGTTCGCTCTGGCTGGCCTTTGGCATTCACTGGGGGCTCAATATAGCCTACCAGTGTGTATCCACGTTTTTCAGGAGCCGGTCCCTGACTACAGGTAGCGGCCCCACCTGGGTATATGTCACCTGCCTGGCCGGCCTGGGGCTGATCCTGCTGGCCGGCAAACCCCGCAAATGGGCGATCAGCAAACGCTGAACCGTAATTATCCCGCAAAATCAGGTACAAATGCGGGAAGGGAAAAGGTTCGGACACTGGACTGGCATAATTTTTTCCACTAGCTTTACAAAGGCGTCTGAAACAGATGCTTTAAAAAGATCCAATCCTGTCTATGAATCAACCGACACCTGTTAACACAGCAGCTAAACCCACCAGTTTGTTTCTGCGCATAGCCATCATACTGCTTGCACTTGGTGCCACTGCATTCGGCACCTACTATTATTTTTCTAAGTCTGACGGTCCATCATCATCTGCGATTCCAATTGTTTCCGGCAATCAGCAGGATACAGTGGAAGCTCCTGCAGTTGCCCCACCCGATATGCGGGCAGAGTTTGACAGCAAGTTGCTGCATATTACCAATGGTGATACATCTGGTCTGTGGCCGGTAAAAACGGAGTATCCTTTGCCCGGCGCCCTGCTGCCTCATAAAAGAATACTGGCTTTTTATGGCAACCTGTATTCAAAACAAATGGGTATACTGGGTGAGTTGCCTCCCGATCAGATGCTGCAAAAGCTACAGGAAGAAGTAAAAGTATGGCAGGCTGCCGATACCGCGATCGAAGTGGTGCCTGCATTACACTACATAGCCGTTACTGCCCAGCAGGCCCCCGGCAAAGGTGGTAAGCACCGGTTGCGTATGCCCTTTCACCAGATCGACTCCATCCTCAACCTTGCCAAACGTATCAATGCACTCGTGTTTATAGACATACAGGTAGGTCTGAGTACACTGCAACAGGAAATACCCGAACTGGTCAACTATCTCAAAATGCCGAATGTGCATCTGGGGGTAGATCCGGAATTTTCCATGAAAGGAGGACAGGCCCCCGGAAAAGTGGTCGGCACCTTTGATGCAGCAGATATCAACTATACGGCCGAATACCTGGCAAAACTGGTAAAGGAAAATAATCTGCCTCCCAAAGTGCTGGTGATACATCGCTTCACGCGCAACATGGTCACCAATACCCGGCAGATCAAAACCCGTCCCGAAGTTCAACTGGTAATGGATATGGATGGCTGGGGTGGCCCTCAGCTTAAATTCAACACCTACCGGCAGTTTATATACAAAGAACCTGTAGAGTTTACCGGCTTTAAGCTGTTTTATAAAAACGATACCAAAAACAATAACCGTCTCCTCACGGCTCCCGAAGTACTGGCGCTTAAACCGCAACCTGTCTACATACAGTATCAATAATTCAGCAACACAGCCAACGAAATACTGCCTGCTGTTGTCAGTACAGTAAATATGTCTATGCGTTATGTTGCCCTGTTGCTGATTGTGTCGTTGATGGCCTGCAGCAAAAAGAAAGACAGTTGCGATCAGTATACTGATGCAAAAATTATATGGACCGGTCCGGTTGCCGGAGATGGATGCGACTGGGTGATCTACATGGATGAAACATATGTGCATTCTGATTATCTGCCCGAATCGTTCAGGGAAAATGATAAGCAGGTTAAGATATGTTATAAAGCAACAAAAGAACTGTTTCATTGCGGACTGGCTGGTACGGGTATGCCTGTTATCACAATAAAAGATATAAAGGAATAAGCGTCACTTTTTTCTTAATAGCGGCGCAACAAAGTTTACATACAGCGAAGCAGCTACAGCAGTCAGCAGGCTGATCAGTGTGATCCTGTCAACGAGTGCAGGAGGCCAGGAGTACTGCGTGATTTTATCCAGGCAATATTTAATAAACGAATTAGGTAAATGCTGTTCTCCCAATTGCCGCTTGATATCCCAGTGCCAGTCGGTCAACGGACAATATCCCCATCCATACCAGATGCCCAGCACACCCCAGGATGCTGCTGTCAGGATCAATGTGATCAGGTGCCAGCGGCGGGTACGTTTCCATATCCACCCGGTGAGATTGAACAGGATGAGGCTTACATGCACCAGTGTAAGGAGAATATCCAGCAGGCGTAGCATAGTGCTTTAAAGATAATTTAATGTGCTGGTCTCAGGCAACAATCAGGTGCTGACAAAGGGGGAATTATTCAGATTGTCTTATAACTGTGTGAGCAGCAACTTATTTTCAGATCATTTCCCGGACACACAAAAATGTATATACGCTGCGCCCTGTAGATGAAAGTTATCCATATTACTTGTTAATAAAATATTTTAGCGGGGAACGGATTTTTCCGATATTTTTAGTCAATGCAAGACCATTACCACCTTCTCCTGACCATTTATGAGATCGTAAAGGATGACCCTCATCCGGAATCCTATACCTGCCGTCCGCGTGAACTGATACTTCGCCAGTTGCAGGATTGGTCTTTTATTCAGCAACAACTTCATCAACTGGAATCAGAGGAACTGGTGCGTACCGAGCAACAGGACACCCTGATCATTCGCATTACAGCTGCCGGCCTCGAAAAAGCCAGAGCCGGTAATTCATACGTCAGCGAATAATTTTCAGCTCCGGGTTTGTTTCAGGAAACGTAACCAGTTTTTGTGGCAAATGTTTTCAATATCATTTGCTGCGTAACCTCGTGCTTTGAGCAGTTCTGGTATACGGTTAAGATCTGTAATAGTATCCAGGTCATGCGGAGACTGTTCTTTTCCATAGCCACCATCGAGGTCAGAACCAATGCCCACATGCAGGCTGTTGCCTGCAAGCTGGCAGATATGGTCAATATGATCAATTGCAACATCGAGATTGCATTGCATACCCTCAGGAGTAGATTTGCCGCGGACCCAGCCGGGCACCATCATCCAGGCGTCGAGGGGCGCGCCAATCACCGCACCTCTGCTGATGAGTGTACTGATCTGTTCGTCGCTAAATTGCCTGTTGTGATCTACCAGGGCACGGCAATTATTATGACTTGCCCATACGGCTCCGTTGAAATGATCCATAGCCTGCCAGAAGGCATCGTCGCACAGGTGCGTAGCATCGAGAATGATGCCCAGCTTTTCCATTTCACGCAATAAAGCCAGCCCGTCGGGGCCCATCTGTCCGGTTGCATCGGTACCATTGGCATACCTGCCGGGGCCATAATGAGCAGGTCCCAAAGCCCGCAGACCATATGCATGGGCTACATGCAAGTGATCAAGTGTCACCAGGGAATCTGCTCCTTCCAGGCTCAGGATATAGCCAACGGGCAGGGTGGATTTATCAATTGTACTGTTCCAGAGAGCCAGGTGTTCGTCGAGAGAAGAAATATCCGCAATCTGCCGCATTTCGCCACAGGCTTCCATAGCCCTGTACCAGGCCAGCTGGCCCTGCGTTTGTGCCCATGCCTGTTCCGGCGAATGCCAGCCCGGCAATGGATTGTCTGGGGCTACATAACGTGCGATCTGAGTGGCGACCACCAATCCGATACCCCCTGCACGCAACGCAGGAAGCGATACAGTGCCCAGGCCACGGTCGGGTTTATCTGTCATACCGTTTTCGCGCAGTCGTATAGCCGTCACAGGCATACGAAGATCCCTGTTCCATTCCAGGGCGTTCATCGATAAGTCGAGGTGAGCATCAATGATTAACATGAATGATGATTAAGAAGTAAAAAGTTAAATGCAAAATGTAAAACGATTGATCCGTTATACGTGCAGCTTTCTGTTGCGCGCAATAATGGGCCATTCACCGGCTACCTGGTTGTTTTCAATTACAACAGCCCGTTCATACAAGGCTACTGTAGGACATACATGATAAGGCAATGCCCATAATAGAGTACCTACAGGCGGAATAGCCGCATTGGCGACAACTTTCAGTACCAGGTGTTCTTCGCTATGACCAATTGGTTCCAGCCCGGTTGCATTCAGGAAATGAACCCGGTGCAGCAGATCGTTTTCGGAAGCTACTGATTTATGCCCCAGGTCGGCGCAAACGGTACCAGGTACAGGATGGGATACGATGCGTGTCAGCAATACAGCTGCAGGAAGAAAATCCTGTTCAGGGCATCCATCAAGGTATCCCTTGTCCCAGAAAACAAATGTACCCGGACTGCAAGTGACATTGCCGCGCCTGGCATGTATCGGAAAGCTGGGTGAGCCGCCGGCAATGATATTGTTTACAGGAATGCATTGAGCATGTAATTGCTGTTGCAGGTTCTGTATACGGTTGAATGCTTCATCGCAACGCAGCCGGCGTTGCTCCAGGTCAATATCACGGATATGTCCGTCATAGGCATGCAGTCCGGCCAGTTCGAGATGACTGGCCGTATGCAAAAATGTGCAGAGTTCCAGCGCTTCTTCCGGTATGATACCGCTTCGGTTCATGCCGGTATTGAGATCCACATATACCGGCAAAATACGGCCGGCAGCCTGCATGCTATCTTGCAGCAATGCAGCATTGGCCAGGTGATCGGCTATACAGGAAAAATGAGTGGCCGGATAGCGTTGCTGCAATTGCATAAAGCGCTGTAGTTTGGCCGCACTCAGTGTATAGGCCAGCAATACATCCGGTGCCCCGCAGATTGCCAGCATTTCAGCTTCAGCAATGGTTGCGCATTTGAATGAAGTGATACCCGCGTTCAGCATAAGCCGGGTTACATCTGCACTTTTATGCGTTTTCACGTGTGGCCGCAAACGGGCAGCGCTGCCTGCCATCGCAATGGCAGTGGCAATATTTGCTTTCACACGATCTGCAAACACCAGCAATGCAGGCGAGTCAATCCTGTCTGCATCCGCTACATGATACCAGGTATCTGTCATATACAAGCTTATTCAATTTCAAAAATGCCTTCTATCTCTACTGCTACATTGCCCGGCAATGAGCCCATACCAATGGCACTGCGGGTACCGATACCATCCTCGCCCCATAATGTGGCAAACAATTCACTGCAGCCATTGATGATAACAGGATGTTTTTCGTATTCGGGAGTGGCATTGACCATACCCAGCAATTTGATCACCCGTTTGATACGGCCGAGATCGCCGAGATGTTTTTTCAGCGAAGTAAGCATAGCGAGTCCACATTGGCGGGCTGCAACCTGTCCCTCTTCATCAGAAATATCCAGCCCCAGTTTTCCCTTGATAAAACTGCCATCGGTACGGATCGATACATGTCCCGATACATATACATGCGACCCGGTTTGGAGACAGCTTTTATAAATTCCCTTCGACCCGGGCAACACAGGCAATTCGAGACCGAGCCCGGCCAGTTTTTCTTCAATAGTCATATGTGTTGTTTAAATAAATAAGTTTAAAATCAGCGTTCCCAGTAAGCCGAGTACGGCCACGAGCGTTTCCATCAGTGACCAGGAGCGGATAGTATCTTTTATGCTCAGGTTAAAATATTCTTTATACATCCAGAAGCCTGCATCATTTACATGCGAAAACATAAGACTGCCGGCTCCAATGGCGATCACCATCAGGTTGGGATCGGCGCCTGTACTTACAATAATCGGCGCCATAATGCCAGCAGCCGTAAGGCCTGCTACAGTAGCAGAGCCCACACATACCCGTATGATAGCAGCGATCAGCCAGCCCAGGATCAAGGGATTGATGGTCCAACCCTGCAGCGATAAGGCAATGGCATCGCTTACACCGCTATCCATAAATACCTGCTTGAGTGCTCCTGCTCCTGATACCACCAGCAGGATCAGGGCTACGTCTTTTACGGCATCACCATAAAAGCCCATTATTTCCTTAAGGCCTTTTCCCTGGTGCAGTCCCAGCGACCAGGTGGCGATCAAGAGAGACAGCAGCATTACGATGGCCGGATCACCCGCAAACCGTAGCCAGCTGGTTGTGGCAGCTGACAGGTTCACTGCCCAAGGCAATACAGTGGTGAATATGAGAAGCAATACCGGCAATAAAGCGGTGAGTAAACTATTAGCAGCGCCGGGTAGTTGCCGGGCATCGAGGTTTTTGGGCTGAAAGGTTTGTAGTGGCTGGCTTCTGATTTTTTTCAGCGTCTGTGCAAACAAAGGCCCTGCAATAAGTATCGTAGGTATGGCGATGATCAATCCATAAATGAGTGTAAGCCCCATACTGGCATTGAATTGGGGAATCAGTGCAGTAGGCGAGGGGTGAGGAGGCAAAAAACCGTGCGTGACCGATAAGGCGGCCAGTAACGGAATGCCCACATATACAGCCGGCAGTTTGGTCTGGTATACTACAGAAAAAACCAACGGCACCAGCAATACAAAACCAACATTGTAAAAAAGAGGGATACCTACAATAAAACCGGTGAGCGACATAGCCCATAACAAATACCACCGTCCGAATGCCCGGATGAGCGTATCGGCAATTTGCTGTGCAGCGCCGCTTTCGGCCACCAGTTTGCCGAGCATGGCACCGAGGCAAATAATGATCACCAGTGAGCCCAGCATGTCGCCAATACCTTTTTGAACAGAAGCCATTACCGAACCGGCTGGTATACCCAGCCACAGACCCGCTCCGATGGAGACCACCAGAAATGCGAGAAAAGGATTAAAGCGCGCCCATGTGATCAGCAGGATCAGCACTGCTATACATACGGCTACAATAAGCAGGGTCATATCCAGGTTTGGTAATGAAGATACAGGTTCTGAATCAATACACCAGTGTGGGCAATGTTTAAGTTGTCACGTTCAACCACACAAAAAAGCCGTGGAAATTTCCACGGCCATTGTTCCGATGATGAACCAAACAGTTTTAGCGGCGTTTGAGCGTTTCGATCTCTGCACGCAGCTGATCAATCTGTGCCTGCTGCTCCTTGATAGAAGCAATCAGTACCGGAACCAGGCTTTCCATATCAATAGTTTTAACCGTTGCATTGCGGTAACTGTTTTTTCCTGACATGAAGGAATAAGGTTTTTTATGCACCAGGCCGGGCAATACCTGTTGAAAATCTTCCGCCATAAAACCATACTGACGGCCTGAAGGCAGTTTCAGGTGACTGTACTGGCGGTTATTGTATTCAAAGGTCATGGGCTGCAGTGATGTGATCACTTTCAACGGTTCGCTGATGTTGCTTACATTGGTTTTGATCATATTGTCGGTCAGGTCTTGTGCCTGTACCTGCTGCAGGCCAGCGAGTGCTACAACAGATAATACAGCGGATTTCAGATAAAGAGATACTTTACGCATATGCTTGAGTTTAGAATGTGAGAATAAGTGAATAAACGGAAATCAGCCAGCCGGCTGTTTCAGAAAGATTGTTCAGCTATCAGGCTGATCAGGCGATATTGGGAGGCGGTGTTTGTGTTTCTAAAAAAACATCGGCCAGGGAGTGGCGGTGGCATTCGGCAACGGCTATGCGTACAGGGGCGGGTAAGGTATAAAAAAGATACGCAGGCTTATCCATCACTTCTTCCAGGAAAGAGACTTCCGCGCTACGATTATTTTTTTGTTCCTGTTCCATATCCCAGTCAGTCGTCCAGGCAGTTACCGGCTCCTGTTTGATAAGTCCCTGATGCAAGGGGGAAGCAGCACGTACCAGCATGATGGTAAGAAAAAAAACAGCAATAATATGTAGCCAGTACTTTTTGATCATGGAGTAGTAAAACAATGCTAACTGCCGTGGGCAAAATTACGGGCTTCGGCTTTTCTTTCGGGCGTCTCTTTCTTTTTTTAGGAAAAAAGAAAGAGATAAAGAAATGGGGAAAAGGTCAGTTATAAATGAGGATAATTTATATATGTTCTTTCTGGGTCCTTTGGTCAAATTTTAGATATTACAGCCATTTATTTCTTTTTCTGTCCCAGCTCATAATACCGATTTTGAATTGCATAGGGTTTTTAAATTGATTGGCCACCGACCCTACGACATAGGCGCCCAGCTTGAATTTGAAGAGCGGATAAAAGGGAACTTTGAATACACGTTCCACTCCGGCAAATACCTCGGCATAACGCAGGTTGCGTTCCGGTGCGTAAAGAAAACCACCACCCGCTACTTCACGCAGTTGTATTTTCTTAAACAGGGGGATCTTGTTTACAATAGCTCCATTGAACTCATGCAGATAATTGAGTTGATAAAAACGCTTGAAGACCGGAAAGGTAGAGTCGAGCGACTGAAAGGCCTCCTGGGGGTTTAGAAACAGGATCGGGTCGCCCCTGCGTTGAAACTGGTAATCGATCAGCCGGAGGTCACGGCGATTCAGAAATGTACCTGTTCTGAAATGATATTTGCTGATACCGGCGGTTCCCAGTTTTAATTCCTGGCGGATACCGTTTTCGATATAATCAAAATCAACCTTGCTGTTGAAAGGTCCTGCAATACCTTTTCGCCATTGCATATAAAATGTAGGCCAGCGGGAACCCAGGATGATCTTTTCGCGGGGTTCTCGTATATATTGCTGACCTGGCGTATAATCAACCTGGATATTTCCATACAATGCATTGTATGGGTCAAAGGCAACTGCGCGGTTGTCGTCCAGGATATCGCCGAATAAACTGTCTACAAGCGATCCTGTTTTGTAATTGCTGATAGATCGCCTTAATGCAAAATCCAGTGAGGTATGCAGGTACAGACCATTCCAAAGCTCCAGTCCATGTCCCACACCCAATGCATTATCGAGGTAAATATTATTGCGCTTGATCATATTGATCCAGGCGTCATTGCTATAAATGTAATCGAAATCCCTGTTTAGTTTTAAAGTGTAATAGCCCCTGTTAAGAGGATTGTACAGGCGGTAAAAATTAAGCGACCCGTTCAGGTCCTTGTTGCGGAAGCCGTAGCTGAGATTACCGAAGACAGTGATCACCTTTCGTGATTCGGGTACCCGGTTGTAAAACACGGTGGGACTGATCCGGAAACCGCCTGGCTGTAATGGTTGAAAGAGGGTTACTATTGAAGGCAGTGACCACAAACGCTCGCGTGGGCGGAAATAAAAATTCTGCCCGGCAAACACCACTTTTTTCCAGGTTACCGTATTGGTGACCTTATCGATCGAATCCAGGTAAGGTTTACTGGTTACTACGCGCTGTATGCTGTCTTTATACCGGATAAACTGTACTTCCTTGTCTGTAAGAGGTTCTGTGCGTGTCTGGCTCCAGAAGCTGCTGTCCCGTTCATAAGCTTCCTGCGCTGTCACACTCACTTCGGGGCCAAAGTAACGTGCGGGGAATTGTTTGTTCAATTCAAATTGCTGGTAACTGGCCACGGTGCTTCCGCTCAGTTTCCCTTTTCCATGTGCCGAAAAATAATTGAACTCCTGCCGGGTGATCATCCAGGCTGTATTGTCAACCAGGCTGTATTGCTGTATCACTTCAAACCGGTCATATTCCGGAACATGATAAGACGGCAGGGTATACCGGGCTTCGAGGATCACCCATAGACTGTCTTCTATTTTGAGTTCGCCTGTCACAGCGGTATTGCTGAGTGCGGCAGGCCGGTAACCGATGGTATAAATTTTTCTGCCATTTACCAGCTCCACTTTCTGCATTTTATAACGGTAAGCAATAAGACCACTGTAGCTTACAGGTGATACAAAAGGCACTTCCGACAGTACCCGGCTTTGCAGCAGATTGCGATAGAGGTTAAAATCGCCTTCGGAGGCGCTCTGGTAAAATAAACTTTCAGGGTTACCTCTTTTGGTAACGCCCATTCGCTCTTCCCTGTATTTGCCATTGCTGCCCTGATCGTATCGCAGTGAGATCTCTGCCATAGCCATGCCCTGGAAAGCTGCGCCGGGCATTCGGGCACGAACGGAATCGGGTAATTGCTTTTTCTTTCGTGATGGGGGAGTGGAATCCTGCTGGGTGGCCTTGATGTATACAAGGCAGGAGTAATCACCGGCAGCCGATAGCAGGGCCTCTTTCCGTTTGATGACCTGGCGTATCACTTCTTCCGACCGGTCCTTCCATTTTCCCCTGACCACTACCTCATCCAGCGATTTCTCATCGGCTTCCAGGATAAAGTTCTGTACGGTGGCTTTGTGTACTATCAGCGTAACGAGCTGTGAACGATATCCTACCATAGTAACCCCGAGTTGGTATTCACCCTCGTCGAGCAGAAATTCATAACTGCCATCTTCGCGCGAAAACATAGACAGGCTGGTTCCTTTTACGCTTACCGAGGCAAAGGCAAGTGGCTCCATTTTGCTGTTGGTGATCTTGCCCGTGATCCGGTGAGTTTGCGCCGGTGATGCTGTAAAAAACATCAGGCACATAAGAGAAAGAAGGAGGTTTTGGTTCATGATGGCTGGGTGCGTAAATATGCGATGTTTCTCTTTTTCGGCCTAGCTCCCCTCTGGTTTTTGTATTTGATTTAACATCCTCCCTTGTTTAGTATATTTAGCATAAAATCAAAACCATGCAAATACCCAAACCATTGCAGTTGTGTATAGGCCTGCTGCTATTGCTATTCAGTACTCAGTTGCAGGCCCGGCAGGCCGGCAAAGTGCTGGAATCACGTACGCTCAATAGTACGATCCTGGGCAAGGCTGTCCGCTATACAATTTACCTGCCCGCTGATTATGAAACTTCTGAACGGTATTATCCCGTTGTGTATCTGCTGCATGGATATACGGACAATGATATGGGCTGGCTGCAGTTTGGTGAAATCAACCGCTATGCAGATAAGGCGATTGCCGAAGGTACCATTCCGCCAATGATCATTGTAATGCCCAATGCCGATTCCAGTTTTTATATCAACTCCTTCGACGGCAAACAGAAGTATGAAGATTTTTTCATTACAGAGTTCATTCCGGGTATAGAAAAAACATACCGTATCAGATCTGCCAAACAATTCAGGGGAGTAGCCGGATTATCCATGGGAGGTTATGGTACACTTATTTATTCCCTCAAACATCCGGATATGTTTGCTGCAGCCGCACCGCTGAGTGCGGCCGTATTTGATGACAGCACCATTGTCAATATGCCGCAGCCCGGCTGGAATGTGCCGCTTGGCCGGGTATACGGGACCGATTTGAAAGGAAAACAACGACTGACCACTACCTGGTACGAAAATTCAATTTTGAAGATTGTAGAAAAGAAGACAGCTGCGGAGCTGAAAAAAGTACGGTACTGGATCGACTGTGGCGATGACGATTTTCTGATCAAAGGAAATTGTTTATTACACATTGCGCTGACAGAAAAACAGGTGCCGCATGAGTTCAGGGTAAGAGATGGAGTACATGACTGGAATTACTGGCGTTCCGGTATTGTGGATGCCCTGCAGTTTATAGGAAAAAGCTTTCATCAATAATCAATAACAACTATGCGATCATTTAACCGGCGCCATTTCCTTCGCCTGTCAGGGGCAACAGCCCTTCCTGCTTTGTGGCCGGCAGGAAAACTCCTGGCGGGCAATTCTCCGGTAGCAGAAGATAAGCAGTCCGTTATACAATTTTATGGTGATGGGGAATCGCTGCAACCGATGGAGTATATCAATCGCCTCCGGGAAATCGGTGGAGCAAATCCCATTGAGCGGGATGTGTATGGCAATGGAGGAGCAGTAGCTGCGCTGGAAAAAAAGTTTGAAGCTATTACAGGCAAAGAGAAAGCCATATTTATGCCTACCGGCACCATGGCCAACCAGCTTGCGATAACTGCACTCAGCGGCAATAACACGAAAATATTGTTGCAGGAAACAAGCCATGTGTACCGTGACGAAGCAGATGCAGCGCAATCTGTGCATGGTAAAAGACTGGTACCGCTGGCCAAAGGGGAACCCTATTTTACTGCTGCCCAGTTGGAAGAAATGCTGAATTACCTGGATAAGGAAGAAGTGTTTCGTAGTGGGTTGGGCTGTGTTTCTATCGAAAACCCGGTACGTCGGGCCGATGGCAGAATGGTGCCACTGAGCGAGATCAAAAAGATCAGCGCTCTTTGTAAAGAAAAAAATATTCCCCTTCACCTGGATGGAGCCCGCTTGCACCTGGCCAGTGCCTGGTCAGGCATACCGGTAAAGGAATACGCATCCTATTTTGATTCTGTCTATATATCGCTTTACAAATACCTGGGAGCTGCTTCAGGAGCTGTTTTGTGCGGATCGCAGCAATTGATCGCACAAATGCCGCATTATATCAAAGTATATGGCGGTACTATGTACGCCAACTGGAGCAATGCAGCTATGGCGCTGGATAAACTTAACCAGGTAGAGGATAAACTGGCAGCTACAGTGAAAAGGGCTAATGAACTGGCCGCACAACTCAGCAAACTGCCGGGAGTATCACTCAGGGCATTGGACGGAGGCACAAACATCTATGAATTGCAATTGACTGCCAGTATCGATGGAGTTAAAATGGGTGCCACACTGGCAACAGATTACCAGGTGAGAATACCGAAACCCAATGCCAGCAACCGGGCATTGCTTTCTATGAACGAAACCCTGCTGTACAGGGATATTGGCAATATTGTAAAATGTTTCAGGGAAGCCATCTCAAAGTCGGGAAAATAAAATACGACAGACTAAAAGAAAATGCCGGCATATGCCGGCATTTTCTTTTAGTTGCTATAGGGTCTCGATCGGAATGATCTTATTTAACCTTGTTAACCACCAGGTCTTCTACTACACGGGCATTACGGTTTACTTCGTATACCACTGTTTTGTTGCTTTTGCGGCCAGTGATCTGGAAACGCAGGCCTACATTACCCAGCTCTTCTGTGTTGAGCAGGAATTTTTTTGTAGTGTTGTTGGCTTTTACCACGTCTTTATACAGTACAGTGTTGTACTCGTCTACTACTTCTACAGTAAACTCAACTTCTTCGGGATTGTTGAAGCTCAGTTCCAGAACAGGCTGATTTTTGTGGTTGCCAATGAATTTGAATTCTACTCCGGTAGGGTTTTTTTCAGTAGCAGGAGCGGCCTGGGCCAGTGTTACAGTAAACAGGGCTACCAGCGCAACTGCGGCGAAACGTACTTGGGTGATGATAGTTTTCATGACTTTTGTTTTAATTTTTATAGAATGATATTTTTTACTGCTTTTCGGGGGCAACAATCGCGGTAGCAAGCAGACTTGGTTGGGGCAAGAAAATTTCCTGGTATTTCAGGCCGGTTGTTAGGAGACCGGTTTGGCAGAATCGCCGTTTGATGACACAAAAATAGGGTGGGGTAAAGCCTGTTCCAAACCAACTTAAGCGGCTTTTCGGTATGTCAATCCTGTTTTTTTATTTCTATTGATCTTATAATCAATGAGGTATACTTTTTAGGAGCCCTACACCCAACGCCGTTTAATGCGGTTTTTTGCCTTTTTATGCCTGAAAACTGGAAAAAATGAGAGGATGGAGATTTGCTACTATTCAAATTGCAGATTATGGGTTCGGCACAATCATTGAATCACTTTATTTTCTAATAAGTGTTTTTTCCTTGAGTCTGCAAAAGCTTGGTAATCAGGAGAAGGGAAGTATATGGATAAAATTAGCTTTTTTAGACATATGCAGGCTGGAAAATGTACTACCTTCAGCCGCCCAAAAGGGCAGGTGAGCAAAAATGATAGCATTCATATCAACCAAAAGGCACCTGCGTTGTTAATGTATATGCTGACGATCCCGGATCCGATGGTACGGCGAAGAGTCAAAAAAAGGAGATATTTATTATGGCATTCAAGAAAGAGGTTGAAGAAATCATTGAACCGAAAGACATTTTTGTAGGGCAAAAAGACGCTCCGGTTACGCTGATGGAATTTGGTGAATATGAGAGCGAAGAATGTGCGAAAGCAAATGAAGTGGTAAAACAATTACTGGAAGAGTATGAGGGCCGCATCAAATTTAATTTCCGCCATTTCCCTCTCACCATGGTACACCAGCGTAGTATGAAGGCCGGAGAAGCGGCCGTGGCTGCGGCTCAGGAGGGTAAGTTCTGGGAAATGCACAACGTACTGTTCAGCAACAGACGTAACCTGGGTACTACCAGTCTTAAACTGCATAGCAAAGAAGCCGGAGTTAAGAATAAGAAATTCCTGGACGACCTTGTAAACGGTGTATATGGCTGGCAGGTACAGGACGACCTGAAAGAGGGTCTGGACCTGGGAGTGAAAAGTGTACCCGCATTTTTCATCAATGGCGAACGGTTTACCGGGAAGCCTACCTATGCTAACCTGAGCGCTGCTATAGAAGATGCGCTGAAAAAAGTGAAAAAGAAAACCACGGCCCGGCAACGCGCCTGAGCATAGAACTATACACAAAAGAAATGTCCTGCAGTCAGCAACTGCAGGACATTTTATTAAAAAGGGCTGTTGATCAACAGCCCTTTTAATTTCTTAAACCGATAGGTATTACCAGCGGTTTTTAGAGAAAGAAGGACGGCTGTTGCTTCTTTCTTCACGGGGTTTGGCTATCATTACTTTGATAGCACGGCCTTCTACAATACCGCCATCCAGCTCAGCAATAGCTTTTTGAGCTGCTTCGTCATCGGGCATTTCAACAAAACCGAAACCTTTGCTGCGATTAGTGAATTTGTCAACAATAACTTTTGCAGAGCTAACCTCACCGTACTCGGTAAAAAATTCTCTCAAGTCTTCGTCCTGAACGTTGAAGCTTAAGTTTGAAACGTAAATGTTCATTCGTTTGATTGAATAGATAAATAATAAAATTGAGAAAAAAGCAAAGTAAAGAAGACTAACTATTAGCAGAAAAATGCGTAGCAGAAAAAATCGTTCAATACAAAAGATGCAATATCATCTCAAATTGACGGGGCAAAGATACAACCAAACAACCAGAAAGCAATAGTTTATTTTGTTGTCAAATCATTAACAGAATAACTTATACATCGGCTACGCGAAAAGGGATAACCTTGATATTTTCCCAGACCTTGCCGGTAATATAAGGCTCTGTGTCAAGCCAATGCTGCAGTTGTTCTTCTGTTTCAAACTGAACCACCATCATGGAGCCGGCCATTTGCCCGGCTTCGTTCAGCATGGCCCCTCCGATCACAAACTGGCCCTTTGCCTTGAGCGTTTTGGCTCCTTCAAGATGAGTAGGGCGGATATTCATCCGTCTGTCGAGGGCCAGTTCATCTGTACCGTCCCATGCGTAAATCAGGTATTGTTTCATCAACTGCAAGATAACGGATATCCCGTTGCATTCAATGGTACTGGTTAAATGTGAAAATCAATGATGTATATAAAGGCGCAATTTTTTTTTGGATGATAGTGGATTTTTTGAGTAGCTTGCATCTACAGCGCCTCTGGTAGACGTATCTCCAACTTCTTAGTCAACTAAGGAGTTCCCATAGCGGAGATACCCACCCAGAGGCATTTTTTTTACTTTATCCTATTATAATAGCCATGAACCATCCTAACCACAATACTGCCGTATTGGTAGATGGCGGCTTCTTTTTGAAAAGATACCGCCAGTTGATATCCAAAGATCATTCAGCTAAACAGGTAGCAGATAATCTATACCAAATGGCTCTTTCTCATGTGAAGGAAGAGCGGCAACTCTACCGTATATTTTATTACGATTGTCTTCCGTTTGAGAAAAAAATTCAGCACCTGATCACACATCAGTTGGTTGATTTCGGCCGCACTGATCAGCATCATTTCAGAAAAGAACTTTTTGAAGAATTAAAACAAAAGCGGAAAATGGCGCTCCGGCTGGGCTTCCTCAAAGACTCTGGCGAATGGAGCATCAAAAGCGATATCCTGAAGAAGTTGCTAAATGGGAAACTGAATTTGTCTGAAGTGAAAGAAACCGATATTTCCTATAACCTCCGGCAAAAAGGTATTGATATGAAGATCGGGATCGATATTGCCACACTTACACTTAAAAAATTTGTGGACCAGATCGTCCTGATCTCCGGTGATGCAGATTTTGTTCCCGCGTCTAAACTTGCCCGTACAGAAGGTATTGATTTTATCCTCGATCCAATGTGGAATAATATCGATCCGGCGCTGATGGAGCATGTAGATGGATTACGCTCCGCCTGCCCGCGGCCATCCAGGATAAAACTGACAGATCAGGTAAAGGCTGTAGATATTGATCAAAGGACTGATATAGAAATGAGAAATTAATTAATTTCAACGCATAGAAATCAAACTGCTGATTCGTATCAGTAGCGTAAGATATGCCCGCACGAAAGAAAAATATCAGCAAACCTGGTTCCGTTTCCTTTACCTGCACTATTCGCCGGTTTGCCAGCCAGGGAGAAAAAACAGGGTGGACCTATATCGAAATTCCTGCTGAACAGGCACAGCAAATGAAGCCTGATAACAAACTGGGTTTTCGGGTCAAAGGTCATCTCGATAAACATCCGATAAAAGGAGTCTCTTTGCTGCCAATGGGCGGTGGCGATTTCATCATGCCTTTAAATGCCGGTTTGCGCAAAGCGATTGGAAAAAAACTGGGCAGCATGCTACAGGTACAGCTTCAGGAGGACACAGCCCCATTTGCCTTTAATAAAGATTTTGTTACTTGCCTCGGCGATGAGCCACGGGCCCGCCAGTTCTTCGATACACTCTCCGGCTCACATCAGCGCTATTTTAGCAAATGGATCGATGATGCCAAAACCGAACCTACCCGTATTAAAAGGATAGCCCAGGCCGTCAACGCCCTGGCTGCCGGTATGGGCTACCCCGAAATGATCCGTGCACAGGTGAAGGAGAATAAGGAGTTGGGGAAAAGATAAAGAAGGAGGTGAAGGGTAGAAGGGTAAAGATCATTAGCACACTGGCACATCAGCACATTGATTTACATTCTTCAAATCCTCAAACCTTCAAATTTTCACATCTTCCAGCCGTGCCACCGTTTTTTCTGAATATTTCTTTTTTCCAATTACCTCCTGGATATAATAGGCAGTTAACTCGCCTGGATTATACTCAGCCAGTTCCTGGCACAGCCTGATCACTTCTATTTTATAGGTTTTATCTTTTAGTACCTGGTCAACCGCTTTGCGGACAGCACTGCTCTTGGGCTTTTCTGTTTTGAGATTAATACCAAGATTGAAATAACCGATACGGGCATTGATCTCATTTTTACCTTCATGTATACCGGCCACCACCAATGGCAGCTGATGCTGAATGGCAAGCATTACCCCGCCATATCCTCCATTGGTAATATACACATCGGCATAGGGCATAATGTCTTCGAATGGAATAAAATCTTCAATAATAAGATTGGCATGAGGAAAACGGCTGCGGAGAACCGCCGTATCACAACCTCCTGTGGTAGCTACTACCAGCACGTCAGAATCTTTGTATGCTTCCAGTACAGGTACAATGATTTTTTCGACGTCGCGTTCTACAGTGCCCTGGGTAACCAGGATTACTTCCCTGTAAAGATTAAGACGTTCGTCAAACCAGGGTGTTTTATGTTTTTTGCCCTGATGGGGTAGCAGTGCGCCTATGAACCGTATATTGGAACCAAGATCACTTCGGTAATATTCAAAACCAGGCGAGCCACTTTGTAGTAGCAGCGTTGTCTTTTTGACCATCAGGTCAAATACACTGGCGTTGAGGGTATCGATACCATAACTATCGAGTACCTTTTTCATGACCTGGTTTGGTTTTTTGAACAACACCTGATTGGCAATAAAGCGCAAGGCAGCCTGTTTTAGTTTACCTGCCCGGCTATAAGATGGAGTAAGGCCCAATCCGGCAGGCGGCAGATCCCTGGAGGTTTCAGTGAGCGGGAGTACACCAATAGACAGCACCGGAATGTCCATCCTGTCGGTCACAAAAGGAATGCCTGTAAAGGCACAATCGGCTACGAGTACTTCAAAATCGAATTCCTTTTGAATGCTGCAGAGGTCGGCATAGTATTCAGGCCCGCGATTGATAAATGCTTCCACAATATCGAAACGAAGCCGGGCTATCTGTCCTTTTATCTGGCTACGGTTAGGGAAACTTTTTTCGAGATCAGATACATCCACAGCTTTTTGCAACGGGTAATGGGGAATGCCCAGGCGCTCAATTTTCTCAGCATATTTTACGCTGGTGTACCAGCGTACATCGCATCCCATTTTTTTCAGGTAAGCTGCCAGGCCGGTCAGTGGGTTAAAGTGCCCATCGGCAGGGAAATTGGCGAAGAGGATTTTTTTCCCCTCGAGATCTACCAGTTTTTTTTGCTCGTCTCTGCCGGAGTTGGCTATTATCTTCATGACGGACAGGTTTAATAAGGTGTAAAGACAGCAATATTAAGGCGGGGGAAGAGCGGCGGCAAGGCAGATATGCATCAATTGCCAGCCTGGGCGCCTGATCTGTAAAGCCGGACGATGAATTGCGGCTACCGTCATTATTTTTCTTTATTTGCAGTATGATTCAGACTATCCAGGATTTTCAACAGCCTTTTTTTATAGGTGTGGCAGGTACCGGCATGAGTGCACTGGCGCAGTATCTGCAGGGGATTGGAAAAAGTGTGACCGGGAGTGACCGTTTTTTTCAGGACGGAGTTTATAATGCTACCCAGGATAAACTGGAGCGGGCCGGTATCCGGTGTTTTGTACAGAATGGAAGCGGAATTAATGAACAGACAGATTTGGTGGTGATTTCTACAGCTGTAGAAGATACTGTGCCCGAAGTACAGAAAGCCAAACAACTGGGGATACCCATTATCCGGCGTTCTGAGTTGCTGGCGATCATTGCGGCCAGTAAAAAGACGATCGCGGTTGGTGGCACAAGCGGCAAAAGCACTACCAGCGCCATGTTGTTTGATATCCTGCGGTATGCAGGTATGCAACCCAGTATTATCAGTGGCGCAGGGTTGGTAAGCCTCATGAAAGAAGGTGCTATTGGCAATGCGTTTACCGGCCAGGGGGAATGGCTGGTAATCGAAGCGGATGAGAGCGACGGTTCTATTGTACAGTACAAACCAGAGATAGGATTATTGCTCAATGTAGATAAGGATCATAAGGAGCTGGATGTGTTGATGGAGGTATTTTCCGTGTTTAAAAATAACAGTAAACATTTTGTGGTCAATCAGTCGCATCCTTTGGCCGCACAGCTTTCGCAGGACCCGGCGCATGATTTTTCGATCAATGGTCGCGGCGGATATGTAGCTACCGATTTTCTGCAGCAGGGATTACAGATATCCTTTCGCATCAATCAGGTGTCTTTCGAACTGCAACTGGCCGGGGCACATAATATGGAAAATGCACTGGCTGCAAGTGCTGTGGCCGCTCAGTTGGGCGTACCGCTTGCTACGGCAGCAGCTGCTCTGGCGGGTTACGAGGGTATTTACCGGCGTCATCAGTTGCTGGGTAAAAAAGGAGACATATGGGTTATTGATGACTATGCTCACAATCCGGTCAAATGCGCGGCAGCTATCCATGCCTGTCAGCCCATTGCTTCCAAAGTGGTAGCCTGGCTGCAGCCTCATGGATATGGCCCCACCAAATTTCTGCGACATGACTTTGTGGAAGAAATAGGCAAAGCTCTGCGGCCAGGTGATGAGATATGGATGAGTGAAATTTTTTATGCCGGAGGTACGGCTGTAAAGGATATCTCGGCAGGCGACCTCATTGCCGACCTGCAGGCAGCAGGAAAATCAGCTTTCTTTGTAACCGACAGAAATGAACTGGTAGACGCCATCCGGCCTCATCTTACAGGCGACTGTGTGTTATTGCTGATGGGCGCACGTGACCCTTCTCTGGAAGATTTTGCAAAACAGGTTTGGAATACCCTCTAACAGAACCGGCAGGGCACTGCTATTATAGACGGTTGTCGCGGATAGCAGGCAGCAGGTACCAGCACAGTGTCATGAGCAACACAGAAATGGCCTGTGTACCGGGCACACCGGTTGCCGGCTGTCCGTTAGATACTGAGCGATCCAGTTCGCATACAGCCAATGGCCTTTCGAGCGACTCCTGGTAAATGGTAAGTGCTTTTCCTTCCTGCACTTCATAAAAGAACCGCTGATCGTCTACTTCTACAAAATGCTGATTGTTTTCGGAACCCGTACGTCCCAGGCAGATACCATATTCACTTCTGAGCACGGTCCGGCTGCGCAGGAAACCTTCTTTACGAATAAGGAACACTCTTTTCTCTGCATCACTTTCTACACGCGCCGCATTGGAGGCGGGGTTAAAGACAAGTGTCATTAACTTTTTGCCATTATTCCATAAGGCAAATGCAGAATGTCCAATTGTGGATGTTACCGTTTCCCATTTCATAGTTATCCCTTTTGGAGTGTCAAGTAATGGGTCAAATTTTACTTCCTTTCCTCAATCTACCATGCACTTAACCTAAAATTAATATTAACTTCATATTGAGAGCCGGGGTAGTGGAGAACCTGTGGAGAAATGCCGGTTAATGCACATTTTTTGTGCAGATTTGCATTAAAAATACGCCGTATGACAACACAAGTGAAGCTGCGATTTTTGGAAAGAGCTATTGAGCTGGCCCGCCAGGGTATGGAGCAGGGACATGGCGGACCATTTGGCTGCGTGATCGTAAAAGATGATCAGATAGTGGGCGAAGGGCATAATTGTGTGACGTCAAGCAACGACCCCACAGCCCATGCCGAAGTAGTGGCCATCCGCAATGCCTGTCAGCACCTGCAAACCTATCAGCTGACGGATTGTGATATTTATACCAGTTGCGAACCCTGCCCCATGTGCCTGGGTGCCATTTACTGGGCAAGACCACGCAGGGTCATCTATGCCAATACCCGTCACCAGGCAGCTGCGATCGATTTTGATGACAACTTTATTTATAACGAGATCAACGCAGCAATGCAAGACCGGCATATTCCTTTTATACATATACCACACCCCGGTGGCGAAGACGTTTTTAACGAATGGAAAAACTGGAATGATAAACAGCCTTACTGATGAGGGGATTCCTGCCCGGGTTATTTCATCATACGATGAATAACCATATAGCAAAGTATGATCAGTAACAGTACGATCAGAATGGTAATATAAAGTTGTGACTGATCGGGCAGCTTCAGCTTTTCGCGTCTTTGTTTTTTGCGGATAGTTTTTTTCTGGAGATCGCGGTTGAGCATTTCTACCATATAGGCGATCTGTTGCTTGTCTTTGATCTGCTGCAAACCTTCAAGTGCCTCTTCGGCAAAAGGCTGGTCAATAAGGTGCTGTTCCACCTCATGCTGTTTTTCAGGAGAAAGCTGCCCCTGCAGGTACGACAGCAGGGTTTCCTGGTCTACCTCCGGTGAAAGATTGGATAATATGTCTTTCAGATTTTCCTTCATGTCAGCTCCTGTTGACGCTTTTCAGCTTTCTTTCAATCAATATGCGCAAATTCCGTTTACCGTTTTGAATATAACTTTTCACCTGCAGCATACTGTAACCGGTTTCTTCGCTGATGTCCTGGTAGCTCTTTTTCTGAAGATAAAACAAAGTTACACATTGCTGCTGCTCGGGATTCAATTCTTTCAATGCCTGGTCCATAAGGTCGAGTGTAAGGTCTGTGTGCTGTAACTGCAGCAGATCCGGCTCCTCGTGCGGAGCGGCAACCTGCTCCTCCTGCAGGGGAGTGGCAGATTTGCCCTGGCGCTCACGCAACTTCATCAGGCAATAGTTTTTGGCGATCATATACAGCCACGACTTGAAATACTGCACTTTGTATTTGCCCAGTTCCTGGATCACTTTTAAGAATATCTGTTGCACACTGTCCTTGGCCTCATCTTCATTTTTCAGATATTTCATACACACACCCAGCAACAGGAGGGTATATCGCTGCAGCAGCACCCCCAGCCATTCATTGTTGCCATCGGCATAGAATCTATCCAGCAGTTCCTGATCGGTGATATGGTTATATTTGTCCCCGTTCACAAGTGAAAAATAGCTATTTTGTTGCAGAAGGTTGGCATTATATAGATGCAAACACGAAACAATTTCATAACAAAAGGTTCTCTTCTTATTAAATATTTTCGAAAAAATTGTATATGGAATACGCTATTGTGGTGGTACCGGCAGCACCTGTTCGCAGAAAAGCAAAACATCAGGCAGAAATGGTGAATCAGCTCTTGTTTGGCGATGCGGTGAAAGTGCTGAAATCAAAAAGGGATATCTGGTATAAAGTACAGTCATTACATGATCTGTATGAAGGCTGGGTAACCATTCATATGCTCGAGCCTGTTTCGGAATCGCAGGCCCGTCAATCCAGTCCTTCTATTACGCTGGCCCCACTCAATACGATTCAACTGGGCGAAACCAGTATACAGATCCCTGCTGCAGCATCGCTGCCGGCATTTGCAGATGGCTCAGGCCATATTGGCCGGCATACTTACCAATTCAATGGCCAGGCGGGGCAGCGGGGTGGTCAGGAGCTGACGCCTGAGGTGATCTCAGCGATAGCGATGAGCTGGCTCAATGCTCCCTATCTCTGGGGCGGACGTACCCTCATGGGGATCGACTGCAGCGGATTTGTACAGATCGTTTTCAAGGTACTCGGGATTGATCTGCCGCGTGATGCCTGGCAGCAGGCGCAGGAAGGTATCACAGTCAATAAGCTGAAAGAATCAATAGCCGGTGACCTCGTTTTTTTTGATGATCGTGATGAAATAGTACATGTGGGCATACTCCTTTCTCCCGATCAGGTCATTCACGCATCAGGTAAAGTACGTATCGATAAGATCGATAAAAAAGGAATTATCAATAGCGAAACGGGTAAACGCACCCATTCACTGCGCGTTATAAAGCGGTGCCGGTAGATCCACCATATTGCTTCTTATTTTGAGTCGCATGGTAAGTAGTACCATGTAGCCGTCATTGTTTTCCAGTTTATACCAGGCAGCTGTAGCGGCAGATACTGCGTAAAGCGGCATAAAGTAGTTGTAGGCTTCACCTTCTGTTGGCGATTGGACAGTACTGTTTACTTTTTCGTAGGTGACTTTAAAGAATTTTTTTCTGAATCTTCTATTGATCCTTTCTACTTCGCGTATCACATCCTTTTGACCTTCGGGGCTGGCAGGTGCATAAGCCGCCAGCTGGTAAAACATCACCGTGTCTATTACTTCCGGGTTAACGGTTGCTAACGCTATTTCAGACAGGCTGATTTCCGTTTTTACAGGCCGGAAAAAGAAAGGGTTATATTTTTCATAACGGCCTTCAAAACCAAAAAGTGTTGAATCGGTACGGCGCTCCGTTTTTTTGTTCGCTATATCCGGATCGTTGAGCAAGTGCTGAAGGAAATTTCTTGCAGTACCGGTAAAAGGATCGGAACGAAAGTAGGATTTGCTGAATTCGTGGATAGCTGTCTGACTCTGAACAATCAGGGAGAGCGAAATCAATAAAAAGACCAGGGTCAATTTTCGCATGTGACTAATTGAAGCTTTTAATCCAGCGCACCAGCCATTTGTCCCACTCCAGCAATTTAATGGCAGAAAACAATAAAATAAAGGCAAATAGCTTTTTTAACATTTCCTGGTTGATCCGCAGCGCCCAGGCGCTGCCTAAGTATCCGCCGGCAAAAAAAGCAATGGCCAGCAAACCGATGACTTTAATATCAATTGGTTGCCCGTTGACTTTGCCGGCGGCATAATAATTAAGAAAGGCAAGGATAACTACAGGGAAACAAAGCACGCCCAGCGATGTGCCCTGTGCCTGATGCTGGGTATAACCAAGAAAGAAAACCATAGCCGGTACCAGTATGATACCTCCGCCCACACCTACGAGACCACTGAGTATACCTGCCGAAAGGCCGATCAGCAACAATGTTATCAGCAAGGTTGTAGTCATACGGCTGGGTTTTGTAAGTGAGCGTCCTTAATGCTTGTAATGCTGTCTGTAGTAGTCGATAGCGTCCTGGATGATCTTATATGCCGTGTTCTTATCCTGGAAGTTATCGATCTCCACTTTTTTGTTTTCAAGAACTTTATATTGTTCAAAGAAATTGCGCAGCTCCAGCAGGAAGTGCTGAGGCAGGTCTTCCATTTTTGTATAATGGTTTACCGAAGGGTCATGGGCTGCTACAGCGATGATCTTATCATCCATTTGCCCGCTGTCTATCATCTGCATGTTGCCGATCACATTGGCTTCCACCAGGCAGAGCGATTGAATGGATTGAGAGCAAAGTACCAGTATATCAAGCGGGTCATTGTCCTGGCCGAGCGTTTGTGGAATAAAACCATAATTGACCGGGTAGTGGAACGAAGAATAGATCACACGGTCAAGGCGTAGCAGGCCGGTAGCCTTATCTACTTCATATTTGGCCCGTGAGCCCTGGGGTATTTCAATGAGTGCATTTACACGTTGTGGCGCTTTTTCGCCTACTTCAGCACCATGCCAGGGATGATGTACGGTTAACATGTCAGAAAGATTTTTAAGTAAAAAGGGTTAATAGTACTGTCAGATATGGCAAGCCTCCGAAGGGCAATGCTGATTTATTCAGTAAACAGCCGGCCCAGTTTCATACCGGCAAAGGTAGCCAGTATTCCCAATGTAACGCTACCTAAAACGTAGAGGAGAAAAAATCCCATCCGGTTTTCGCGGATAAGTCCAATGCTTTCCAGTGTGAACGCAGAGAAGGTGGTAAAGCCTCCGCAAATGCCTGTCATCAGGAAAAGTTTCCAGGTATCCAGTTGGGAACCTCCTTTAAATGTAAGGCTCCAGAACAGGCCAATCAGCAGGCATCCGGAAAGGTTTACGGCAAAGGTTCCAAAGGGGAAGGCATGCGGATAATGTTCAGCCATCCACCGCTGACAAAGGTAGCGGGCCATACTGCCCAGTGCGCCGCCCATGCCTACCAGCAGCAATGCGCGCATCATGGCAGGCTATCGGTCTTGTGTTTGAAAATAAATTTGAAATCGACCAGCCAGTTTCCTTTTTCCTTTACCAGGCGCAGGGAATCCTGCCTGTTCTTATACGAATTGGAATAAACAATAACGCTCGTTGAATCGTCTATCACGCGATGGGAATGTATACGGATGCTGGCTTCTTTATAATTTCTTTTCTCCTCATTGCTCATCTGCCTGTTGAGTCGGGCAGTTTGATCCAGATCCTGCAGGTTCAGTGAGTCCTGCAGCATAAACTCACGTGCTTTTTCAAAATCACTATTGAGGGCTGCCTGAATAAAATTACGGGCAGCATCGATATCATTGGAAGTTGCAGCAGACTGCTGTTCCTTATTCTTGCAGCTGAAGGCAAAAAAAAGCAGGAATGAAGCGATGAACATCTTTTTCATTCCTGCAAAGTACTAAATCTTACTAAAACCGGCTGCGGTCTTATTCTTTTGGCTTCTCACGCCGGGGGCGATCCATCAGCAGGTCAGCGGGGTTTTCTTTTTCATGTTCCCGGGTATAGGCACGCAGAATGTGCTTCACCAGGCGGTGACGTACTACGTCTTCCTCATCGAGCTCAATATGGGCAATGCCGTCAATATTACGCAGTATGCGTACTGCCGTGGCCAGGCCACTTTTCTGATTGCGTGGCAGATCTACCTGGGTCATATCACCGGTAATGATCGCTTTGGCATTGGCGCCAATGCGGGTGAGAAACATTTTGAGCTGCAGGTCAGTTGAGTTCTGCGCCTCATCCAGGATGATAAAGGCATTGTCGAGTGTACGGCCGCGCATATAAGCCAGCGGAGCAATCTCAATCGTACGCGTGGTCATATAATAGCCCAGCTTATCGGCAGGGATCATATCGTCAAGCGCATCGTAGAGCGGACGCAGGTAGGGATCGATCTTTTCCTTGAGATCGCCAGGCAGGAAGCCCAGGCTTTCTCCCGCCTCTACGGCAGGCCGGGTAAGAATGATCTTTTTGACCTGTTTGTTCTTAAGGGCACGTACAGCCAACGCCACAGCTGTATAGGTTTTGCCGGTACCGGCAGGGCCAATGGCGAATACGATGTCATTCTTTTCTGCTACTTCCACCAGCCTTTTCTGATTGGCTGTGCGGGCTCTTACAGATTTACCATTGGGGCCAAATACCAGTACTTCATTGGGATGACGTTCTACAAAGTGATCCACGGTTTCGGCATCATCGCCACCCAGTACCTGCTCAAAATAATTCTCACTCATGTGTCCGTTCCTCTCCAAGTACGACACGATAAGCTCGATCTTTTCCCGTGCACTTTCAATCTGCTCAGGAGAGCCGCTCAATTTGATTTGTGTGCCTCTGGAAAGGATTTTTAAAAGCGGGAACTTTTTTTTGAGGATGTCTAGTTTGCCATTATTAACGCCGAAAAACTCGATAGGATTTACAGTTTCGAGGTTGATGATCGTTTCAGTCAATGCGGATTAGTTTAATTCTTAGACAAACCGGCGGAGGGTAAAATACCGGGTTTAATTGCGTCTTCTGAAATGGTACAGAAGCCTTACCCCCTCTTTTCAAATATAATTCAGTAGTCACTTAATTTCCTACACATAATTATCAACAGATGTTAATACAAAAATCCTGCCCGAATGGTTCATTTCATGGAAATCCCCTAGTACCGTTTTTTCACGGTATGAAAGGTAAGGGCTTCATGTTAACGGCCTGTTATCATTACCAGCGGGCTACTATTTTAAAGTTCAGCAAGCGTGGAGTAAGACGCTGGGGCATGGTGTAGACGGTATTGCTGAAATCTTTTATCAGCAGATAAGAGATGGTATTGCTGCGGTCAATGAGGTTGAATACTTCCAGGCTGGCCCAGATATTATCAAAACCAAGGAAGGGGCTGTGGCTTCTGCGTTTGCTGCGATCGCTATCCAGCAGAAGAGCGCTGAAGCCAATATCAACCCGTATGTAAGAAGGTATCTCCAGCCCGTTGCGATATTTTACATTGTTGGGAATATTGTAAGGGAGATTGCTGCCATAAATGAGATTGAGATACATTTTCAGATTCTTATTGGTAGCCAGGTAATCCTGGAAGAACATACCAAAAGTGATCCGCCTGTCGGAAGGGCGGCGTACCCATCCTTTTTCCAGCGTTACACTATCAATAGGCTGATTGTTGTCATCGAGGGTATAATTTGTATAGGTATCGCCTTTAATATCCTCTTTGGATTGCATGAGTCCCAGGCTGATCCAGCTCTCGGCATCCTTTACCAGTTCTCCATGAAGACGCATTTCGATACCGGCAGCATAGGCCTTTGCATTGTTTTCTCCATAATAACGTGTGCGTACATTATCTACATCGTAGGGAACCACATCCCACATGTTTTTGTAATACACTTCGGTTGTCCAGCGCATGGGCCTGCCAAATCCGGTGAAATTATAATCAAACCCTGCCACCGCCTGCCAGCTTTGCTGTGCTTTCAGTTTGGTATTAATAGTGCCGTCATACCTGCGCAACTCCCGGTAAAAAGGAGGTTGATGATACGCTCCCAAAGCAGCGCGCAAAATGATATCCCGTTTCCAGTTGGGTTTCCAACTGGCACCCAGGCGGGGCGCCAGCAAAAACTGGCCATTAAGTGAGTTGTAGTTAAAACGTAAACCGGCCGAGAGGGTGACAGAGTGAGTTGTATCTCCCAGCAACAGGTTATCCTGGATATACCCGGACAACTTGTTAACGGTAAGATCGGCTTTGGACTTGATCACTTTACTAAGCTGCAACTGGTCAGGATTGAAGGGAAGGGAATAACCGGCTGAATCCTGAAACTCCCATTCGTTCAGTTTATCCTTGATATGTGTGCGGTCATATGCCAACCCCCATTGCAGCGAATGATTGCTCCAGTCATAATTGCCTTTGTGCGATACATTCCAGTTTTCGATATTCAGCAGATTGCGGGCATAGTTTTGAAATACACCGGCCCCCAGCGGATTTACGATCAGTCCGAATGTAGGCTGATTCTTGTCAAAGTCACGGTCACCAAAAAGATAAGCACCCTGTATATCGATCCGTTCCTGCTCATCATTTACAAAGCGGGACGCCATCCATTTCAGTTTTAGCTTCCGGCTTACCTGGTTGGTAAATGAGATGCCCGTCATCTGGGTCTCATACTGGTCCCGTTCCTGGCCGGAGAAGTAAATGTCAAGGCCAAGATTGGAAGTAAAGAAAGGCGAAAAAACAGAAGTGGTGAGCTGGCTGAACTCGGGATTTAAGGAAAATTTGGATTGAGAATAGTTTCCGAAAAATTCTGCCTGCCAGCGGGGATTAAGCTGGTATGTAAGCAGGGCCTGTATATCGGATGAGGCGGGTACGTAGTTGCCCTGTGTTTCCTGCCGGCTCAGCAGGTTACGGTTGCTCCTGTTGCGTGCACCTACCAGGTAAGTAAACCGGTTATTGGAAGAAGTGCCTTCGAGATGCAGCCCCTGCTCCAGGATGCCGACATAGGCCGAACCGCCAAATCGTTTGGGCTTTTTGTACTGGATATCCAGTACGCTGCTCATCTTGTCTCCATAACGCGCCTGAAACCCTCCGGTATAGAAACTGATATTGCGTACCAGTTCGGGATTAATAAAACTCAGGCCTTCCTGCTGGCCATTGCGTACCAGGTAGGGTCTGAATACTTCAAAATCGTTTACATATACCAGGTTTTCATCGTAGCTGCCGCCCCGAACCGAATATTGGGAAGTAAGCTCGTTGTTGGAGCCGACAAAGACCTTGATCAGGCTTTCAACACCGGTGGTTACGGATGGAAGATTGAGAATGGATTTTGGATTGGGTCTTAACAGGCCGGCCTCACGCCTGTCGCGCTGGTCGGTTACAATCACTTCCTGCAGCATCTTCTCTCCGCGTTCCAGCCGGATGGTAATGGTTTCTTCTTCATTTTCGTTCAGCAAAAAATTGCGTTGTTCGGCATTGCGGCCTGCAAAAGAAAAAACAAGGGCAAAGGCGCGTTCTGCAGGTACCTGCAGCCGGAAGTAACCAGAGTCATTTGTAGTAATACCTTCCTGACGTCCCAGTATGGTTACGGAAACATGTGTCAGCGGGTTCTCATTTTCATCAACTACCCGGCCAGATACAAAAGCCGTTTTCTTCTGCCCCCATGCTGATATGGACAGGAGCAAGAGAAAACCCAGCAGCAGTTTTGATCGGTTCATCAGAAGGTAAGTATAAAAGGTATAAGGAGTTTAAAGGGTATAAAGTGTTTAATCAGGTGGTCTGTTGTCAGCGATCAGTAAAACCGGTTTATTACCGGCTATCTTCAAATCTTCAAATTTTCAAATCCTCAAATCAATCAGGACTGTTGCAATTGCGCAATTGTTTGCTTTGGATTTACTGACCCAAACACCGTACTGCCCGCTACCAGCACATCTGCGCCTGCCTGTACTATACGTGGCGCATTTTCCACGGTTACCCCGCCATCTACTTCGATTAGCACAGAAAGGCTCCGCTCGTCGATCATTTGGCGCAGCTGCCTGATCTTTTCGAGACTATGCTCAATAAACTTTTGTCCGCCAAAACCCGGGTTCACACTCATCAGGCATACCAGGTCAATTTCATGCAATACATCTGTCAGCAAAGCAACGGGTGTATGCGGATTGATAGCCACTCCGGCTTTCATTCCCAACGATTTTATCTGCTGGATATTGCGGTGCAGGTGCGGACAGGCCTCGAGGTGTACGGTCAGGTGATCGGCGCCTGCCTGCCTGAATTGTTCTGCATAATTTCCGGGTTCTTCGATCATCAGATGTACATCGCAGACCTTGGTGGTGGCTTTGCGGAAAAACTGAACCAGCATGGGGCCAAAGCTGATATTGGGAACAAAGCGTCCATCCATTACATCCAGGTGATACCAGGCTGCTTCACTTTCATTGAGCATGTTGCAGGCTTCCTGTAAATGCAGAAAATCGGCCGAAAGAAGGGAAGGGGCCACTATTGCCATAGGTCAAATACTGATTTAAGGACTAAGATAAACGTTTTAGCTCAGAGCTTCTTTGTTATCAACAACAAGCTGTTGTTATTGGCCGATTTTTGCGGCAGCATCTTTTGCCTCTGTAAATGATTTGTCGAGAGCATAGGCTTTCTGGTAACTTTCCCTGGCATCCTGTAGCTGACCAGCCTGTTGCTGGCAACGGCCTATCCAGTACCACGCATCCGGAAATGCAGGAGAAACAGTATTAGCCAGCTTAAATACGGCAACGGCGTCATCAATTTTTTTCTGATCAAAAAGGATCTTTCCTTTTTCGATATAAGCATTCAGATAGCGGTGGTCATGTTTTATTGTTTCATCAAACCAGTAAATAGCTTTGCGTGTATCACCAGTATTGACAAAATAGTTTCCTTTGATGTAGTAAGGATTGGGATTTTCCTTCAGCGAATCATACCGGATGAGTGTATCGGCCATGGCCAGGCTGCGGATGTCTTTATTCTCTGCGTACTGGTAAGCCAGCTTTTCTACAATTGCCAGGTTACCGGGCAGCAGCATATGTGCCTTCTGCAGCGACTCGATCAATGCAGGCGTATCATTTTTCTTTTCCAGTATCTCTGCTTTCAGTACCAGGGCATTTACCTGGTCAGGCGCCTGTGCCAGTATCTGGTTGCAGGCAGCTATTGCCTGGTCCGGCTTACCGGCGGCTTCGTAGGCACGAGCTGTCAGCAACTGAAGTGAAAGGCTTTCGGGAAGTTCTTTTAGTGCGGCCTGTACAAAAGTTATGGCCGAGTCGGGCTGACTGAGCAAAAGGCTGTTGCCCACACCCAGGGCATATCGTTCCTGCTTTTCCAGCTTCCATGCATGACGAAAATCAGCCAGTGCAGCAGCAGGCTGATCATTGCGGTTGAGCAAAACGGCTCTCCGGAAAAAGAATTCACTTTGTTTTGGATCTTTCCGGATGCTATCACTCAACGCTTTATAAGGGGGGACCTGCAGCTTATCGGCAAAGGGAGACGGATCCTGGGTAGAGCTGCCGCAGGCGGTCAAAAGACTGAATAAAAGGAGAATAGAGACGCGATTCATGTTGCAAAACTAATTGAAATAGGGAGTATGACAATTCCCTGACAAAACAGAGACTGGCTCAAAATAACTTTGCAGCCGCTGTTAAAACGTATAAATATGAAGAAACTTGCCCTGGTACTTGTGCCCGCGACCGCTATTTTTTTGCTGAGCTCTGCTTTTGACCGCCGGGATCCGGTACTGCAGCCTGCCACCGCTACTTCGGATACTATTCTTTATCCCGAAGAAACCCACCTGAAAAATGTACAACAACTCACTTTTGGTGGTGATAATGCGGAAGCTTACTGGAGCTACGATGGCAAGTATCTTGTTTTTCAGCGTACTGCTCCTAAAGATGGCATTAATTGCGATCAGATATTTATAGGTAAGGTGCCCCAGAAAGCCGGAGAGAAATTTGAATACAAAATGGTGAGTACAGGTAAAGGCCGTACCACCTGTGCCTTCTTTACAAAAGATGGTAAGCATATTATTTATGCTTCCACTCACCTGGGGTCACCCGATTGCCCTCCCACACCTGACCGTGCCAAATACGGCAATAAATATATCTGGCCGTTGTATCCCAGCTTTGATATTTTCATGGCCGATCTGAACGGCAAGATCGTAAAACAACTTACCAATAGCAATGGATACGATGCCGAGGCCACACTTTCTCCCGATGGTAAAAAAATGATCTACACCAGCACCAAGGACGGCGACATCGAGCTGTATATTATGGATCTGAAAACCGGTAAGGAAAAACGGATCACCAATGCCCTGGGATATGATGGTGGTGCCTGGTTTAGTCCCGATGGTAAGAAACTGATCTGGCGTGCATCACGTCCCAAAACAGAAGCCGAGATAAAAGAATATAAAGACCTGCTGGCAGAAAACATGGTAGCACCTACCAATATGGAAGTATGGGTGGCCGATGCAGATGGCAGCAACCAGCGCCAGGTTACCCAGTTTGGCCAGGCAAACTGGGCACCCACTTATATGCCCGACAGCAAACGAATCATTTTTGCCTCTAATCATGAATACAAACGTGGTTTCCCTTTCAACCTTTATACGATAAATGAAGACGGCACTAATCTCGAAAAGGTTAGCCGCGATAAAGGTTTTGATGCTTTCCCGCTGTTTTCTCCCAATGGCAAAAAACTGGTTTTCTCCAGCAACCGTAACAATGGCGGCACACGGGATACCAATGTGTTTATTGCCGACTGGGAAGACTAAGCTTTTATCGGACAGAACATTTTTTGCAATAGCAAACCTGCTGTTGTAGCTTTGACCTGCACCAAAATCAATTGATATGGAAAAGGGTATGATGCATCTTCACAATCTGTTGCGTTGGATTATTATCATTATGCTGGTATGGTCTATTATTAAAGCGTATACCGGCTGGCAAAAGAAAAAAAGCTTTTCACCTTCCGATCGCCGGATTTGGTTGTTTACCCTGATCTCTGCACATACTACCTTTCTGGTAGGATTGTATCTCTGGTTATGGGGCCGTTATGGCTGGCTGAAGCTAAGTCTGCCCGAAGGCGAAAGTGTAATGAGCAATAAATTTTTCCGCTTCTTCCTGATAGAGCATCCACTGTTCATGTTTGTCGCCATTGTGCTGATCACACTGGCATATGGCATGGCCAAGAAACCGATACCTGACGAATCGAAATTCAAAAGGGCATTCTGGTTATTTGTCGTGGCACTCCTGATGATACTCGTGGCTATACCCTGGCCTTTCCGCGAAGTAGTCGGTGAAGGACGTGGCTGGCTGCCGGGAATGTAAGAAGGAGGTAAAGGGCAGAAGGTTGAGGGTATAAGATGTTAACGTAATACTCCTAAAAAAGAATAGATAAAGGGGCGAAGGTTTATATTTCTATAAACCTTCGCCCCTTTTCCTTATAGCTTTAACCTTTCACCTTCTGCCATCCGCCTTATGCCATTCGCCTCACACAATTGCTGCTGCGACCTGTTCCATTTCGGCAACGGTTCCAATGCTGAGCCTTAGCCATTTGGTACCTTCCTCAAAAGTGCGGGCACCCATAATATTCTTTGCTTCCAGTAATGTCTGTACATTTTTACCATACGGTGTTGAATCAAAATAAACGAAGCTGGTAGAGGAGGGTATATAGGGCATACCGGCTTTTTTCAACGCAGTATAGAAGACCTGGCGGGCTTTGGCATTTTCCTGTTTGCAATGGGCAACAAAAGCCTGATCGTCGAGCGATGCGAGAGCCCCGGCCAGCGATACTGCACTGGCTCCGGCATTGGCCCAGGGTTGCAGGTCATTCAGTTCTTTGATGGTTTTAGGGTGCGCCAGGGCAAAACCGACCCGGGCACCGGCCATTCCATAGATCTTTGAAAAAGTTTTGGCAACTACCAGGTTAGGGAAGTCGTTGACGAGCCTGGCCATAGATGGTTCGTCGCAAAACTCGGTATAGGCCTCATCCAGCAATATCATGATAGAGGCAGGAGTGTGACGGATAAATGCTTCCAGTTCTGCAGCCGGTACAACGGTACCGGTCGGATTAGCGGGATTGCAGATATAGATCATACGGGTGGAGGCATCTACCGTATCTTTCATGCGCTGCAGATCTGTTACTTTGCCATTCATCAGCGGTACCAGCCTGATATCAACACCCAGTCGCCTGGCCGCCGGCATCCAGAGCCGGAACGTAGGATCCGGAGCCACCGCATTTCCTTTTTTGAGTGCCGCCCATGTAGAAGCCACACCCAGCAATTCAGACGAGCCAGCTCCAATGATCACATTGTCTTTGCTCAATCCAAACTGCTTACCAATACGCTCACGAAGCTGACCTGTCACGTCCCAGGGATAACGGTTGCTGCCTGCCACCGCATCTGTCATTGCCTTGCGGGCCAGTTGCGAAGGGCCGTGGGGATTTTCATTGGAGCCCAGCCGAATCACTCCGGCCATATCAACGCCGCTGAATGGGGCACTTACTTCGCGGGCAAATAAATCACGGCTGAATGCAAATGCAGCAGCAGCCAAAGCGCTTTGGCGGATCAGTTGACGACGATTCATGGGGAAAAGAGGTTTGCTGTAAGATAGGAAATAGTTGACAGGTGGCAAGTATAAAGGGTTTAAAGGGTATAAAGAGTTTAAAGGGGAGTAAGTTTTAAGTGATAAGTTTTAAGTAGTAAGTAGCAAAGACACTTTAAATGCAATAGTCAGGATTTGATCTTACAGACAGTGTCAGATAAGCTTAAACTAATCGTACAGTTTTGAACCCTCAATATTTTCCTGGCAATGTCCTCCCACATTGAAAAGAGGGCTTGCCAGGAAAATAGTTGACCCGACAGGATCAATCTTTGTCAATCAAGATTACCTGTCAAATCAAATACCGAGTTTTACCCTTTAAACTCTTTATACCCTTTATACCCTTTAAACCCTTTATACTTTTATCTTTTTCCCAACTCGATTACTTCACAGTTTTTAATTTCTTTTCCATCAATCACAAAACGCAATAAGGTGCGTATTCTATGCCATCCCTGCTTGCCTGCCGCACCGGGGTTCATATGCAGGCATTGCAGTGTCGGATCATACATGACCTTGAGTATATGCGAGTGACCGCTGATAAAAAGTTGCGGGTGATGCAGGGCCAGCTGCTTCCGGGTCTCGGGATTGTATTTGGGCGGATAGCCACCAATATGACGCATGAGTACTTTTACATCTTCGCAGGTAAAAACCAACTGTTCCGGAAACTCATCCCTGATATCACGTCCGTCGATGTTACCATACACCCCACGTACAGGTTTATTATATTCCCGGAGGGAGTGGGCCAGATCGATTGTGCCAAAATCGCCTGCATGCCAGATCTCATCGCAGGCACTGGCATAGGTACCTATGGACGGATCCAGGTAATGGTGTGTGTCAGCTAATAAAAGTATACGGGTAGGCATGGGGTGTAAAGTAAATGTTGTTGTAAACAGTATCAGTCAATGAGGTCATCTGCTTTCAGCTTTGCCAGGATCATTACTGCCCCCGGAGCCTGCCGGGCTTCTTCTGCATAGGAGGAGGTGGTAAACCAGTCAATTTTTTCAATCTCGGCTGTAGCCTGCGGCTGTACCGGTATTAATACCCTGAAGCAATCCTGTTCCATTACTGTGCCGGCTGTTTCGCCATAGGCCGGTGCTGTGACATGGGTATAGAAATACAGCTCATGGGGTTGCAGATGAACATTCAGCTCCTCCGCGGCCTCCCGGCACAAAGCCTGTACAGCAGTCTCTCCGGCATCGAGTTTTCCGCCAGGCAGGTAATAACATTGCTTGCGGCTGCTATAGGCCAGTAACAATTGCCTGTTGCGGATGATCAGTAAACCTGCTGTGAAGAGTTGTGTCATGGAGCAAAATTCGGCTTTCAGTCCAGATTTCCTAATTTTAGGTATCGATTGATTATGCCTTACCATCGCAACTTCATATACTGGATCGATAAGCGCAGATGGAAATACTGTTTTCTGCTGGCTGCGCTGGAGCTTACACAGTGATTCGATACTCTTTCACTTACGTAATGATCATTTTTATTCCTGTAAGCATTTAAATTTATTACAACATGCCGCATTATTATAAACTCGGAAATATTCCGCACAAACGTCATACCCAGTTCCGTAAGCCCGATGGTGGTTTGTATTCGGAACAATTGTTTTCAACGGAAGGGTTCAGCAATGACTATTCGCTTTTATATCATGTACACCCTCCCACGCAGATCATTCACACCGAGCCGCAGCAAAATGTGGCGCCTGTGATCGCGGAAGAGAAGATGCTGAAGCACCGCAGCTTTGAAGGATTTCATGTCAAACCGGAAAAAGATTATCTGCAAAGCCGCAAGCCGATCCTGGTCAATAACGATTGCCATATTGTACTGGCAGCACCACAGACCAGCATGACCAGTTATTTTTATAAGAATACCGATGCCGATGAAATGATCTTTGTACATGAAGGCAAAGGTGTTTTGCGGACTATGTATGGCGAGCTCCCTTTTTCCTATGGCGATTACCTCGTGATTCCGCGGGGAACTATTTACCAGATAGAATTTGCTGACAGCAACAACCGCCTGTTCATCGTAGAATCCTTTAGTCCTATCCGTTATCCCAAACGTTATGCAAGCAAGTATGGCCAGTTGCTGGAGCATTCTCCTTATTGCGAGCGTGACATCAGGGGACCGCAGAATCTGCCCACTTTTGATGAAAAAGGCGATTTTCTGATCAAAGCCAAAAAGAAAGGGGTGCTCTACGGATTACATTATGGCACACATCCATTCGATATTGTAGGCTGGGATGGTTGCTGTTATCCCTTTGCTTTTTCGATACATGATTTTGAACCGATCACCGGTCGGGTTCATCAGCCGCCTCCTGTACATCAGACGTTTGAAGCGCACAATTTTGTAGTATGCTCCTTTTGCCCGCGGTTATTCGATTATCATCCACAGGCCATTCCTGCTCCCTATAATCACAGCAATATTGATAGCGATGAGGTCTTGTATTATGTGGATGGCGATTTCATGAGCCGCAAAAATGTAACGCGTGGTATGATCACCCTGCATCCTGCCGGTATTCCTCATGGTCCGCACCCCGGCGCGGTCGAAAAAAGTATTGGAGCCAAAGAGACCCACGAACTGGCTGTAATGGTCGATACATTTCATCCGCTCATGCTGACCCAGGAAGCACTTGGTATTGAAAATGACGGGTATGTTATGAGCTGGGCAGAATGAGTTATAAGTGTTGAGTTTTAAGTTTAGGTAATATAATCAATTAGTTAAACCCTCTTTTTCCTCAGTAGTAAAAAATATTTTGGAGAAGAGGGTTTGTTTTTTACTTTTGTTAACCATTTGGTTAAACTATATGGATAAATCACAAAAAGACCAGAATACGGAGCAGCGGATACTCGAAGCCGCCAAAAAGGTATTTGTGCGTAAAGGAATGGCAGGAGCCCGTATGCAGGATATAGCAGATGAGGCAGGCATCAATAAAGCCCTGTTACATTATTATTTCAGGAATAAGGAAAAACTCTTTGAGGTCATTTTTACAGAGGCAGCTTCCCGGCTTTTTCCACGCATCAACCAGTTATTTACAGCAGAAATGCCCCTGTTTGAAAAGATCGAACGTTTTTGCCATGAGTACATTGATATTGTGAAAAGCAATCCCTATCTGCCGCTTTTTGTGCTGAATGAAATCAATCAGAACCCGGAGCACTTTCTTCAGAAATTCTGGAAAGGAGAACACAAGCCCAACCCTTCTCACTTGCTCAACCAGATATCAGAGGAAGTACAGAAAGGAACCATTCGCCCCATTAATCCTGTCAATCTAATGGTCAACCTGGTATCGATGACCATTTTTCCCTTCATGGCCAAACCAATGCTGGAAGCCAATCTCGGCATATCCGGCGATCAGTTTGACCTACTTATCGAACAACGGAAAAAAGAGATACCTGCTTTTATCATCAGTGCCCTGCGGCCCTGATTTTTTTGACCCTGAATTAACCATTTGGTTAACATATTAAAACAATGTTCATGAAACAAATTTCGGTTATGCTGATGGCGGTGTTGCTGTGGCAAACAAGTGTGCATTCCCAGGAGCTGACGCTCGACAGTGCATGGGAACTTGCCCGGACACATTACCCGGTATTGCGGGATAAGCAACTGATCCAGAAAACTGCGCAACTGACCCTCAGCAACCTGCAGAAAGGTTTTTTGCCTCAGTTTTCTCTGAGCGGACAGGCTACCTACCAGTCAGATGTAACAAGCGTACCGGTTTCATTGCCGGGTTTTCAGATTGAATCGCCGGCAAAAGATCAGTATAAAATACTGGCAGATGTGAGCCAGCTGATCTATGACGGCGGACTGATCAAACAGCAGAAACTGCTGCAGACACAATCGTCGCGGGTGGAAGAAGAAAAAGTAGAAATAGAACTGCACCAATTGCGTGACCGTATAAACCAGGTATACCTGGGTATACTTTACCTCGATCAGCAATTGCGCCAGGTAGACCTGGTGAAAGCAGATATTCAATCCGGCATTAACCGGGTACAGGCACAACTCGAGGAGGGGGTGGCATTCAGGTCGGGCGTGGCCATGCTCAAAGCAGAATGGTTAAAAGCCGATCAGCGGGCGATAGATATGAATGCATCGCGCGAAGGATGGCTGCAGGTATTGTCATTGCTGACGGGCCGTGAATTGAATATGCAAACGATACTTACAGAGCCTGCAACACCGGCAGCAGGCGGTACCTCTATCGATCGCCCTGAACTGAGATTGTTTAACAGCCAGCAATTGCTGGCCGAACAGCAGAAAAAACTGATCCGTGCCCGCACACTTCCCAAAGTGAGCGTATTTGCGCAGGGAGGGTATGGACGTCCTGGTCTGAATATGCTGCTCAACGAATTTGATCTTTATTATATCGGTGGTATTCGTTTCAACTGGTCGCTGGGTAGCCTTTATACCGTAAAGAAAGAAAAGGAACAGGCCGATCTCAGCAAGCAGCGTATTGCAGTACAACAGGATATTTTTCTGCTCAATACACAAACACAGCTTACACAACAGCAGGCAGAGATCAGGCGGCTCGGACAATTGCTGCAATCGGATGAGTCGATTATCGAACTACGCAGATCTGTCACAGAGTCGGCCCGGGCGCAACTGGACAACAATGTAATTACGGCCAATGATTATTTAAAGGAAGTGAATGCAGAAGACCAGGCGCGTCAGTCGGCCATCATGCACCGGCTGCAATTGCTGCAGGCCCGGATCAATTATCAAACTATTTCAGGACAATTATAAACCCAGAATATGAAATCAATTGCATTAGTAATACTTACAAGCTGGCTCCTGCTGAGCGGTTGCGCTGATAAGAACAACTCTTTTGATGCGACCGGTACTTTTGAAGCCGACGAAGTGGTGGTGTCGGCAGAACTGTCAGGACGCATTTTGAGCCTGCAGGCAGCAGAGGGCGATGTACTGCAGAAAGACAGCGCCGTAGGCTGGATAGATGCAGACAATCTGCAACTGCAAAAAGAACAGGTGGAGGCCAACATTCGCGCACTGAATGAAAAAACGATGGATGTAAATCCGCAGATACGATTGCTCGAAGATCAATTGATCGTGCAACAATCGCGGCTGGACAATCAACTGCACGAAAAAAGCAGGATAGAAAACCTGTTGCGTAAAGACGCTGCCACGGGCAAGCAACTGGATGACATCAATGCGCAGATCGATATGCAGAAAAAGGAAATGCTGGTAACCCGGCAGCAGATACAGGTACAGCGAAGCAATGTAGCCACGCAAAACAGGAGCATACTAAGTGAAAGCAAACCGCTTGAGAAAAGAGTAGCACAGCTGGATGATCAGTTAAAACGCGCTGCTATCCGTAATCCCGTAATGGGAACCGTGACGACCCGTTATGCAGAACCCGGTGAGATAACTACAGCAGGCAAGGCACTTTATAAAATTGCTGATCTTTCTGTACTGACTCTGCGTGCGTATATCACGGGGTCGCAATTGTCGCAGGTAAAACTTGGCCAGGAGGTAACTGTACTGATAGATGAAGGTGCAAAAAAGTACAGGCAATTGAAAGGTACTATTACCTGGATAGCCGATAAAGCCGAGTTTACTCCCAAGACCATTCAGACAAAAGAAGAACGGGCGAGCCTGGTATATGCCATCAAAGTGAAAGTGAAAAACGATGGCCTGCTCAAGTTAGGTATGTATGGCGAAGTAAAGTTCTGATCAGTTTTAGTAAAACAATAGTTATGCAAACCGGAAATATGCAACAGCTTAATAACGGGCATGTAAGTGTAACGGATATTGTAATGGTCTACGGTAAGGGAAATACTGCTGTACAGGCATTGCAGGGTATCAGTTTTGAGGTGAAACCGGGCGAGCTTTTCGGCATCATTGGTCCCGATGGTGCAGGCAAAACATCCCTTTTCCGCATCCTGACCACTTTGTTGCTGCCTACAGGAGGCCAGGCAACTGTGGGAGGGCTTGATATCGTAAAGAATTACCAGGCTATCCGCAATTCGGTGGGGTATATGCCCGGCCGGTTTTCACTTTATCCGGATCTGACGGTGGCGGAGAACCTGGCCTTTTTCGCAACTATTTTCAATACTTCTATCAGCGAAAATTATGAGTTGATAAAAGATATCTATGTGCAGATCGAACCGTTTCGTAACCGTCGTGCAGGGCAGTTGTCGGGCGGTATGAAACAAAAGCTTGCATTAAGCTGTGCGCTCATACACCGGCCGGCTATATTGTTTCTCGATGAGCCTACTACGGGAGTTGACGCCGTATCGCGCAAGGAGTTTTGGGAAATGCTTCGTCGTCTTAAGGCACAGGGTATTACCATACTCGTTTCCACACCTTATATGGATGAGGCCGGTTTGTGTGAACGGGTGGCATTATTGCAGAATGGACGGGTATTGGGAATTGATACACCAGCCGGTATTACTGCTTCATTTGGGAAACCATTGCTGGCGGTACGCAATGCCACCATGCTGCCGCTGCTAAGGCTGTTAAAAAGTTTTGAGGAGGTCGAAGATGCATATCCTTTTGGAGAATATCACCATGTGGTATTAAAACAGGGAAATGAGAGAGGATTGAGAGCGAAACTGGCTGCGGCAGGTATGGAGGCCGAGGTAATAGCTGCTTCACCCAGCATCGAAGATTGTTTTATGGATCTGATGAAAAATTAAGCTATGGAAACAGAAAAAGTAATTGAAGTAAAACAACTCAGCAAACGGTTTGGCAATTTCATCGCGGTAGATGCTATTTCCTTTGATGTATACAAAGGAGAGATATTCGGGTTTCTCGGGGCCAATGGAGCGGGCAAGACAACGGCTATGCGTATGCTGTCGGGGCTTTCCATTCCCAGTAGTGGTGAAGCCAAAGTGGCGGGGTTTGATGTGTACAGGCAAACAGAACTGATCAAAAGGCATATCGGCTATATGAGTCAGCGCTTTTCGCTGTACGAAGACCTCACCGTGCGGGAAAATATCCGGTTCTATGCGGGCATCTATGGAATGCCTGATGCATTTATCCGCGATAAGACAGCACAGTTGCTGCAGCAATTACATATGGAAGCCGAAGCCGGGAAACTGGTTCGGGCATTGCCATTGGGCTGGAAGCAGAAGCTGGCTTTTTCTGTAGCCATATTTCATGAACCGCAGATCGTATTCCTGGATGAACCTACGGGGGGAGTTGATCCCGTCACCCGTCGTGAATTCTGGAACCTCATTTATGAGGCGGCTGCTTCGGGTATTACGGTATTTGTAACAACGCACTACATGGATGAAGCAGAATATTGCAACCGGGTCTCCATTATGGTTGACGGGCGTATGGATGCGCTGGGGACACCTGCACAGTTGAAAGCGCAGTTTGATGCTGCATCCATGGATGACGTATTCCTGCGGCTGGCCCGTAAAGCAGTGCGTACGGCAGATTGAAAACGCTTTTCATTTTAAAAGGTGTTGCTATGAAGCAATTTTTTGCATTTGTCAGAAAAGAATTTTATCACATTTTCCGTGACCGGCGAACCCTGTTTATCCTGCTGGGCATGCCTGTAGTACAGATTGTACTGTTTGGATTTGCATTGACCAACGAGGTTAAGAATGCGAAGATTGCCGTGCTGGATATGGCCAAAGATCAAACGGCACGTACGCTGATCGATGAGCTCGATGCCAGCCGGTATTTTGATATGGTCAGTTACCTCGGAAGTTATGACGACGTAGAAAAGGCTTTCCGGTCCGGACAGGTACGCATGGCGGTGGTATTGCCGGCTGGCTTTGGCAGCGATCTGGAACATCTGCACCAGGCGCAGGTACAATTGCTGGCCGATGCTTCAGATCCAAATGTTGCCAATACACTGACCAACTATGCGGGCAGTGTCATCCACGATTTTCAGGACCGTTTGCTGCAGGGGCAGCAATTACCCTATCGGATCAACACCGAGGTACGGATGCTGTACAACCCGCAATTGAAAGGAGCATACAGCTTTGTACCCGGCGTGATGGCGATGGTGCTGATGCTGGTATGTACGCTTATGACCGCCATTACCATTGTACGGGAAAAAGAAATGGGCACTATGGAGATCATGCTGGTATCCCCGCTGAGGCCGATGCTTATTATTGTGGCCAAGGCCGTGCCCTACCTGCTGCTGTCTGCCATTAATATCAGCAGTATTCTCCTGCTGAGTGTGTTTGTGCTGGATGTACCGGTCAATGGCAGCCTGCTGCTGCTGATAGGAGAGAGTCTGCTGTTTACGCTCACCTGCCTGGCCTTTGGTCTGCTGATCTCTGCCAGCACCAGTTCGCAGCAAACGGCCATGTTTATTTCCCTGACAGGAATGTTTCTGCCAACTGTAATGCTGAGTGGGTTTATGTTCCCTATAGAAAATATGCCGCTACCGCTGCGGATCATTTCACATGCTGTGCCGGCACGCTGGTTTTACCAGGTCGTCCGTAATGTAATGATCAAAGGCACGGGCATCGAAACAATATGGAAAGAGACACTGATATTATTGGGAATGATGTTGTTTTTAACAACATTGGCGGTTAAGAAATTCAGGATACGGCTGGCCTGATGGTTGGTTGCTTAAATATATTTTATGCGCACACTACGTTTTTTATTGCAAAAAGAGTTCCGGCAGATATTCCGCAATCCGTCTATCCTCCGTATCATTTTTGTAATGCCGGTGATGCAACTGGTACTGTTACCAATGGCGGCTGATTACGAAGTGAAGAATATCCGGCTGGCAGTAGTGGATCATGATCACTCCGTTTATTCTCAGCAACTGATCCAGAAAATCAGTGCATCCGGCTATTTTTTACTGACCCGGTATGCTGCTTCTTACAGAGAAGCCATGACGGCTGTGGAAAGTGATGCCGCTGACCTGGTGCTGGAGTTGCCGGCTTCGTTCGAAAAAAAGCTGGTGAAAGAGGAAGAAGCGCCGGTGTTTATGGCGGTCAATGCCATCAATGGAGTGAAAGCCTCACTGGGGAGTGCCTACCTGCGCAGTATAATCCAGGATTTCAACCAGCAGGTGCGTACGGAATGGCTGCAAATGCCCCGTTTCCACCCCGAACCGGTTGTGCAGGTCACTTCTTCTAACTGGTATAATCCTCTGATGAATTACCGGTATTTTATGGTGCCAGGTATACTGGTTGTGCTCGTTACCATGATCGGATCCTTTTTGGCGGCTCTCAATATCGTACGCGAAAAAGAGATTGGCACTATCGAACAGATCAATGTGACACCGATCCGCAAGTACCAGTTCATTCTGGGCAAACTGATCCCGTTTTGGGTACTGGGATTAGCAATTCTCAGTATCGGGTTGTTGATTGCAAGAGTCGTATATGGGATCAGCCCCGTGGGAAGTCTGTTCACTATCTATCTGTTTGCCGCAGTATACCTGCTGGCGGTATTGGGCATTGGTCTGCTTATTTCTACTTATACACAGACACAGCAACAAGCCATGCTGATCTCTTTTTTTCTGATGATGGTATTTATCCTGCTGGGCGGACTTTACACTTCCGTAGACAGTATGCCACAATGGGCACAATACCTGGTAAAGCTGAATCCGGTTAGTTACTTTATTGATGTAATGCGAATGGTGGTATTGAAAGGAAGCAGTACAGGAGAAATAAAGGGCCATTTGCTGAGTATTCTCGCCTTTGCACTTTTTTTTAATGGCTGGGCTGTGTTGAGTTACCGGAAACGTTCGTGATTTTCACCAAAAAAATCCTTTTTTTCCCATTCTAAACTGAGGAAAACACAGCTGGTGGGAGTAAGCTGAATCGTAATTTGGAGTGCTGTTCATTCCATTAAACGGGGTTTCTTGCCTTCTGATATTTGATGGCTGGCCCTCCGGAAATGAGTAAGCGGGTGTCCATAAATTGTTGTAGCATGGAAGAGAGGAGAAGGAAACGATTCAGAATTGTGCGGGAGCGGCTTCCGGCCATAGAAGACCGGCTGGCTTTTTATGGTAATTCGTCTTCCCATAAAGCCAGGCATGATTCTATTTTTGATGAAACTATTCCGGTAGAGATATGGTTCGATAAGCATTATCTCGACCGGCATCAGCATGGAGATGAAAATGGTGTCAGAGATGGAATTGATCCTGATTATATCCGGCAGTTGATTCGGCAGGCCATAAAACCATTGTTTGTCTTTTCCTCACAGGTAAAAGGTTTTTGCTTTGTTAATGGACCTCCTTTTCGTGACACGATCCGGGCAGTTATCAGAAAAGACTTTAATGGTTCTAAGCTGAACGTTGTTTTGCAATGTTGTTTTAAAAATCCCGGTTGCCTTGAAGTAACTGTCATTACTGCAATGGTAGTCGATGATTTTAAATTAGCTACTGGTCAGTATGTAGTTGATTTAGAAGAGAATGAAATGGTTTTGAGTAAGTATGAGAATGGCAGGCAGAATGAAATCTGTAAAATTTGATTTGGTGAAATGTTTTTTTTAGTAGCTTTACGTTTGTAAGGCAGGGGAGAAAGCCGAAATGCTGAAAAGCCGGCGTTTTACCTGAAAGGCCTTATAAAAAAATTCAGCCGCAGTAATGCGGCTTTTTTTATGTCTCACAGCAGGCAACCAGCCTGAAGTCTGACTTGGGGTGCAAATCGAAAAATCTTATATTCGGTATATTAAAACGATTTGCTATGCTCAAACTCGGCGACCTCAAACAGGGCGACATCGTCCTGGTAAATGATGACGGTATCGAAAGGGAAGGCACCGTTGTCAAAGTCAGTCATGAAGATCATCAGGCTCTGGTTGACAACGGAATTCAGGAGTTTTGGTACGATCCTGCCGACCTGAAGGCTATTCCTTTGGATGAAAGCCAGTTGATGAAGCTGGGTTTTTCCAGCGAGGAGCTTAATGGCGGGGTCAAATACAAAAGGGACTCATTCCGGCTGGTGACACCCCGCAAGGGCGATTTTTCGGAAATTGAAATGTGGTGGCGGGAAGACCGCCGGCATTTTCATTCTCCGCTGCAGGTGCATCAGTTGCAAAACCTGCACCTGGATATGACCAAAGTGCCCCTGGCAAGGCATTAAACCGGCATTTTGAGGCCTCATTTTGAGGATTTTAGTGAAAAAAGACGATTACCCCGAAAAAAAAGCGGGGTTTTTTCTTTTTTCGCCCTTATCCTCCTATCTTTGCACCCCTAAATTTTGTATGTCGAAACAACCACTGATTAAACAGGATGGGATCATTTTGGAGGCCCTTTCAAACGCCATGTTCCGGGTAAAACTGGAAAACGGACATGAAATAGTGGCTACAATTTCCGGAAAAATGCGCATGCACTATATCCGGATTTTGCCCGGGGATAAGGTAGGAGTGGAGCTGTCGCCATACGACCTGACACGTGGACGAATCAATTTCAGGTATAAATAAAAAAACGTAAAGGATGGCTGTGGTAGCCTGAAGTTATCACGAAGTCCTGCGCTCAAAGCGAAAGATTATGAAAGTTAGAGCATCCATTAAAAAAAGAAGTGCAGATTGCAAGATCGTACGTCGTAAAGGCAAGCTGTACGTGATCAACAAAAAGAATCCCCGCTTCAAGCAGCGTCAGGGATAATTTGGCCGGCCATCAGTGATGGCTGACTGATTGTAATTAAGTAAAGACAAACTTTAATATTTTATAATATGGCTCGTATTGCCGGTGTTGACTTACCCAAGAACAAAAGAGGTGAAATTGGTCTGACCTATATCTATGGAATCGGACCTTCTACTGCAAAATATATTCTGGACAAGAATAATATTGACCGCAGCAAGAAGGTACATGAGTGGAATGATGATGATCTGAATGCTATCCGTAATACCATTACGGAAGAATTCAAGGTAGAAGGTCAGCTGCGTTCTGAAGTACAGATGAGCATCAAGCGCTTGCTGGATATCGCCTGTTACCGTGGTCTGCGTCACCGTAAGGGTCTGCCGGTACGTGGTCAGCGTACTAAAACCAACAGCCGTACACGTAAAGGAAAACGTAAGACGGTTGCCGGTAAGAAAAAAGCAGCTAAGAAATAATCATCTGCAAACTCCCGGTAATACTCCGGGAGTTTGCTGTATTATTATAATGCACCTTTTTACTGAATCAATTGCGGATACCCGGTGCAGGTGGAGGGTTGATTCAGGCCTGGCAGCTTAAGTTGACAGGTTTATTTTAAATCAAGATTACCTCAGTTTCGAATCATGGCAAAAGGACAAAATCAAGGCAACAGCGCGAAGGCGGCCGCCAAGAAAAGAATCGTAAAGGTAGACGCATATGGCGATGCCCATATCTCTGCCACATTCAACAACATCATCATCAGCCTGACCAACAAAACCGGCCAGGTGATCTCCTGGAGCAGCGCCGGTAAAATGGGCTTTAAAGGTTCCAAGAAAAACACCCCTTACGCAGCTCAGATGGCTGCTTCCGATGCAGCCAAAACTGCACTCGATGCAGGTCTGAAACGTGTGGATGTATATGTAAAAGGTCCCGGTGCAGGTCGTGAAGGAGCTATCCGCTCCCTGTCACAATCAGGTATCGAGATCGTGATGATCAAAGACGTAACTCCGCTGCCCCACAACGGATGCCGTCCTCCCAAGAAAAGACGCGTATAATGAATGAGTTTTGAGTAATAAGTTTTAAGTGATAAGTTTCAAACGACCACTTAAAACTTATTACTTAAGACTTACTACTTATAACATATCGCCAGATTGGCTTTCATTTTTTAAAAGGGTGCTCGATTAATTTTTTCAAGACTTTTTACCGATCGATGCACCGGTTTCTAAAAAAGTCTAAATGAACGTAAAATTATGGCACGTTACAATGGTCCAAAGACCAAAATCTCCCGCATTTTCGGAGAACCTATTTTAGGTAATGGTAAATGGTTGGGTAAAAACAGCAACCCTCCCGGTCAACACGGTGAAAAACGCAAACGCAAAACGCTGGGTGAATATGCCCTGCAGCTGCGTGAAAAACAAAAGGCCAAGTATACCTACGGTATCCTGGAAAAACAATTCCGCAAAACTTTTGAAGAAGCTGCCCGTCGCAAAGGCGTAACAGGTGAAAACCTGATCAAGCTTCTGGAAGCACGTCTGGATAATACAGTATTCCGTATGGGTATTGCGCCTTCACGTCCTGCTGCCCGTCAGCTGGTTAGCCACAAACACATCGAAGTAAACGGAGAAGTGGTGAATATCCCTTCTTTCCAGTTGAAACCCGGTGATGTGGTAACCATCAAAGAAAACAGCAAAGAGCGTTCTTCTATCACCAGTGTGGTACGCGCCAAAAATCCCAAGTTCAGCTGGCTGGACTGGAATGAAACCGAATTCAAAGGTACATTCATCACTTACCCCGAAAGGGAAAGCGTTCCTGAGAATATCAAGGAACAGCTGATTGTGGAATTGTACTCTAAGTAATCGTGAGGCGTAAACCGGCTGCACCTGAGTTTTGTTATAAAGACATGATGGCAGTCTGTCCCAATCATTTATAAAATTAAATCTGAAATATGGCTATCCTGAATTTCCAAAAACCTGACAAGATCATCCTGCAAAAGGCTACGGATTTTGAAGCCCAGTTTGAGTTTCGTCCGCTGGAGCCCGGTTACGGTGTAACTATCGGCAACGCGCTGCGCCGTGTACTGCTGAACTCCCTGGAGGGTTATGCTATTGTAGGCGTTAAGATCGACGGGGTGGATCATGAATTCGCTACCATGAAAGGTGTGAGCGAAGATGTGGTGGAAATTTTCCTGAACCTGAAACAGGTTCGTTTCAAGAAGATCGTTGATCATGAAGTGGCAAACGAGAAAATTCTCCTGTCACTGAAAAATAAGACTGAATTCACAGCCGGCATGATCGGTGAAGGTACTCACTCCTTCCAGATCATGAACCCCGATCTGCTGATCTGCACACTCGATTCTTCCGCTAAAATGGATATCGAACTCACGATCGGTAAAGGCCGCGGTTATGTACCTGCTGAGGAAAACAAGCCGAAAGATGCGCCCATGGGCTATATCCCCATCGACTCTATCTTTACGCCGATCAAAAACGTTAAGTACACGATCGAGAATACACGGGTGGAACAACGTACCGACTTCGAAAAACTGATCATGGAAGTTTCTACCGATGGTACCATTCATCCGGAAGAAGCAGTGAAGCAGGCTTCACGCATCCTGATCCAGCACCTGATGATCATCACTGACGAGAACATCACTTTCGATAATAAAGAAGAGAAGAAAGAAGACCTGGTCGATGAGCAGACGCTGCAGCTCCGCAAGGTGCTGAAAACGCCGCTCGAAGATCTGGATCTGTCTGTACGCGCCTTCAACTGTCTGAAAGCTGCCAAGATCAACTCACTGAGTGAGCTGGTTCAGTACGAGCAGGAAGATCTGATGAAGTTCCGCAACTTTGGTCAGAAATCCCTGGCAGAAATCGAGCAGGTACTTACAGAAAGAGGTCTCTCTTTTGGTATGGATCTCGCCAAAATGGGTGTTGACAAAGACGAGCTATAAGGTCGTCTCTGTTTATCAGATACAGTAGGTTGTAATTCCTGACACGGTACAACCGAAATTTAATAACAAACCGAAGCCTGGTATTTAAGCCAGTCGCCGGTTCCAAATTCAAAATGTCATGCGTCACGGAGACAAAGTAAAAAATCTCAGCCGCACCAAAGCCCACAGAGAGGCTTTGCTGAGCAACCTGGCCTGCCAGCTGATCGAGCACAAGCGTATTGTAACTACACTGGCCAAAGCAAAGGCCCTGCGTGTTTACATCGAGCCACTGGTGACCAAAGGTAAAACCAACACTACGCACCAGCGTCGTGTGGTATTCAGCTACCTGCAGGATAAAGCTGCTGTAACTGAACTGTTCAGCACAATTGCGGAAAAAGTAGCCGGCCGTCCCGGTGGTTATACCCGTGTTATTAAACTGGGTGCCCGTCCTGGCGACAATGCAGAAACTGCATTGATCGAGCTGGTTGATTTCAACGAAATTTATGGTAAGGGTAAGGGTGAAGTGAAGGAAGCTGCGAAGAAGACACGTCGTAGCCGTACTACCTCCAAGAAGGCCGATGCTGCCCCCAAAGCGGAAGAAGCTAAAACCGAGGAAGCACCTGAAGCCAAAGCTGAATAAAGTTGTTTTCCAAAGTAATCAAAGGCCTTCCGTGTATACGGAAGGCCTTTTTCTTTATAGCGGCAGATCATTCTTTTTTGCATCCCTAAAATGAACTAATTTCCAGAGACGATTTGCTGCCCATTTCAGATCACTGACTTAATCCCCATTAACCATGGACCAAACCGCCAACAGAGCCCTGCAGCAATTTCGCAATGAGGTAGGCATCAGGTTTCAGTTATACAACAGCCTTTTTACCTCACTGCCCTTTCACCGTATTGAAAAAACGGGTATCCTTCTGTCCCTGCTTTCCAACAATTGCGAAGAGGGCTACAAGAAAAACCTGAGCCCTATCCGCATTATCGACGAATTTTTTACCAAGCATACTTCTTATGGAAATGAACAGGAGAAAACAGATCTGCTGTTTCGTTTTGTGCAGTATGTTGAACGCCAGGTAGTGCTTTTCGATGCACTCGAAGATGCTGCCTTTCGTGAAGTAAATGATCTCAACGGTGTGGGTACATTAAAACATCTCGAGTCAGAGATCATCCAGGAAAATAAACAGGAGCAGCTGGCAGAGAAACTCAAAGATTTTTCTATCCGGCTTGTGCTGACTGCACACCCCACACAGTTTTATCCCGGTTCTGTACTGGGTATTATCAATGACCTGGCACGTGCCCTGCGCGACAACAATACATCGGTAGTAAATACCTATCTGCAGCAACTGGGCAAAACACCGTTCTTTAAAAAACAAAAACCCACGCCATACGATGAGGCCGTAAGCCTGATCTGGTACCTCGAGAATGTGTTTTATCCTGCAGCAGGAGGAATACTTTCCAATATCAAGGCGCGGTTTCCCGATGCAGTGAGCCGGGCCAACCCCGTAGTAAGAATGGGTTTCTGGCCGGGTGGTGACCGCGATGGAAACCCATTTGTAACGGCTGGTATCACGCTGCAGGTAGCCGATGCATTGCGCGGCAGTATCATCAAGTGTTACTACCTCGATGTACGCCGTCTTAAGCGCCGGCTTACTTTTCATGGAGTAGATACTATGCTGGCTGACCTGGAAAACAAGCTATACAGCAACCTCTTCATACCTGGTTATAAAACCCGCCTCACACGCGAGGAAATACTGGATACGCTGGAGCAGATACGCCAGATCATCATTTATCAGCACAACGGCTTGTTTCTGCACCTCGTTACCAACCTGATCAATAAGATCGAAGTATTCGGCCTGCACTTCGCTTCGCTCGATATCAGGCAGGATAGCTCAATCCATGGTAAGTTGTTTGATACACTGGCAGCGCAGACAGATGTACTGCCTGATGACTATGCCGGCAAAACCGAGGATGAAAAGATCGAACTTCTTTCGCATCTGAACAGAAGCATTAACCCCTCTGTGCTGAAAGATCCTATTCAGGAGGATACTTTCCGTTGTGTGCAGGCTATACAGTCGATACAACAGTATAATGGTCCCGAAGGCTGTCACCGGTATATCATCAGCCAGTGCAAGAGTGCATTGAATGCAATGGAAGTATACAGCCTCTTCTTGCTGGGTGGCTGGTATCCGGAGGATATGAATATTGATATTGTTCCGTTGTTTGAGACCATCGATGATCTGCAGGAGGCTGCCGGTGTAATGCGGAAGCTGTACAGTAACCCCGTGTACCGGGCACATCTGCAGCGTCGTTCTGACCGGCAAACGATCATGCTGGGCTTTTCGGACGGAACCAAAGATGGAGGTTACCTGATGGCCAACTGGAGCATTTATAAAGCCAAGGAATTGCTCACCACTGTGTCGCGCGAGTTTGACATAGATGTGATCTTCTTCGATGGCCGTGGCGGTCCGCCTTCCCGTGGCGGAGGTAAAACGCATAAGTTTTATGCTTCTATGGGAAAGAATATTTCCAATAAAGAAATTCAGCTCACCATACAGGGACAAACGGTAAGTTCCAATTTTGGCACCACCGACTCAGCCCAGTACAATATGGAGCAATTGCTGAATGCCGGCATATCCAATGAACTCTTTCAGACGCGATCCTATACGCTCAGTAAAGAAGAAGAAGGGTTGATTCAGGAATTGAGCGAAGCAGGTTATGAAGCATATAAGGAATTGCGGGATCATCCGTACCTGGCCGAATATCTGCTGCATGCAAGTCCGCTGCGGTTTTACAGCGAAACCAATATCGGCAGCCGTCCTGCCAAACGTGGAGCCGGTTCCGGGCTTTCTCTGAAAGATCTGCGGGCTATTCCATTTGCCGGTTCCTGGAGCCAGCTAAAACAAAATGTTACCGGATTTTATGGAGTTGGTTCAGCGCTGCAGCTGATGGAGAGCAAAGGGAAATTTGCAGCCGTTCAACGCCTGTACAAAAGCTCCTTGTTTTTCAAAACCCTGCTGGATAACTGTGAAATGGCGATGTCTAAATCATTTTTCCCGCTTACAGCTTACCTGAGCAAACACAAGCAGTATGGTGAGGTATGGCAAAAGATCTTCAACGAATATGAACTTACGCGCCAGTACCTGGTAAAATTATCCGGGCATAGTGAGTTGATGGCCGATTACCCGGTAGATCAGTTGTCGATACAAATGCGCGAGCGTATTGTATTACCCTTGCTTACCATTCAACAGTATGCACTCACCCGAATCCGTGAGTTTGAAGAGCAACTGGTGCAATCGCCCATGAAAGAAGTGTATGAGAAACTGGTGATGCGGTGTTCGTTTGGGATTATCAATGCGGGACGTAACTCGGCATAAAAGGTAAAAGGTAGAAGATAGGAGATTGAAGGCTATTTTGTTTCGCCTTTTACCTCCTATCTTTCACCTTCCCCCTTCCTTAGAATTTCAGGACAGCGGCCAGCAACGCTGTAAAGGTCGATTTGGTACCAGTGATATCCTTATCGGCATAAATCTCCGATCCGGCAGTTTCAAAACGCAGCTCCGGGATGAGCGTGAGCGGTCCTACTTTATAGTTGAGTGAAACTGTGTTGGCCCAGATATTATCTGTACCAAACAAGACACCTTTTTTGTCACCGATATATTCTGTGCGCCAGGTAAGGCCTACTGCTGTACTGGGGTCGTAATTGAAGTATAAAGCACTGCCCCACCAGCTGCCGCTGGGATCAGATCCGGATACCGGCTTGCGTGATTGTACAGTACCGTTATAGCCGATGTTGAATTTATCAGAAACAGTACCCAGCAATACCAGGTCAACCTGGTTGAGTGATTTTAACCCGGAGGGGTTTACACCTTCTTTTGAGCCACCAAAGCCTACATAGTTCAGGTAAAACTTTAGCTTACCTTCTGCAAAACCCCCACTGAGCTGAGCCAGTGCGGTTTTTACTGCATTGGTAGAAGTACTTTCATCGGTGTAATTGGCTACGCCCACCATGATACCAACGGGGCCTGCGGTAATATCCGCTTTCAGACCGGTGTGAAAGAATGGTCCGTTGGTAAACATATAGCTCATGCTGTAGTTGCGGTTGAGCGGGGCATCGAGCAGCTCGTAACCCACATGGGTACCAAATTTACCCATGGTGAATTTTATTTTGTCGGAAGGTGCATACGTGACAAAGGCCTGTTTTATGTTGGATAAAGAGATGAAACCATTTTTACCAACACTGGCTTCACCATCGTTGTAACTGAATTCTTCAGCGCGACGGCCAAAACCCAGATCAACAGTACCGCCTACTTTTCCGGAAAGTGCCGTGAAGTCGGCACGCAGGCTGGCCATACCCAGTTCAAAAGAGTTGTTGGTATTGGTGAAGCTGGTGTAATTGTTTGTGTAGGTTTTGCTGCCGGCAAAGTTGTACCGGTAATACGCATCTACATTGCCGGAAACGGTAAATGATTTGGTAGAATCTTCCTGGGCATTCAGGGACACGAGGAGGAGATTGGCAGAGCCTGCCATGAATAATTTTCGTAACATTGTAGTAGCATTTTAGATGTTAACGAAAGGGTACAGCCGGTAATAACTTTTGCGAGAAGTTATTACCAACTCAGCTGTACCTTTTCTAATTAATAGTATTTAGCAGTCAGAATGATGCGGGAGGATCAGGCAATCGTTTTTTCTTCAACGGAACCATTGTTATGAACCAGCAATGTGCCCTGCACATATTTTTCATTGTGCTGAGAAGCATCCAGACCTTCTGCCTCTTCTTCCTGCGTAACGCGCATGGGCAGAATCAGGTTGATAACCTTGAAGATGATAAAGGATACTACAAAGCTGTATACAACAGCTACCAGCATACCTTTGAGTTGAATCAGGAACTGACCGTCTGTTACGAGTGAGTTGACGGTTTTGCTGCCTACCAGGCCGGTAAGAAGCATGCCGGTGATACCACCCAGACCGTGACAGGCAAATACATCGAGGGGATCATCGAGTTTGGTTTTGTGTTTGAGAAATTCTGCCACAATATTGGAAACGAGGGCGGCTACAAAACCAATGAAGAGTGCCTGGGGTACTCCCACAAAACCAGCAGCGGGTGTGATGGCTACCAGACCTACCACGGCTCCGATACAGAAACCAAGTACGGAAGGTTTTTTGCCCCGGATAACATCCCAGAACATCCACGACAAACCGGCTGCAGCTGCAGCGGTATTGGTCGTTGCAAAGGCGTACACGGCCAGTGAACCGGAACCAACGGCGCTGCCGGCATTGAAGCCAAACCAGCCAAACCAGAGCAGGCCGGTACCTATCAGTACATAGGGAATATTGGCAGGAGAAGCGCTGGTAGTGGACTGACGCGGCTTCAGTACGATCGCACCAGCCAGGGCGGCCATACCTGCAGAAATATGTACAACGGTACCACCGGCAAAATCAAGCACACCCCATTTGGCCATGATGCCGTCGGGATGCCAGGCCATGTGTGCCAGCGGCGCATAAACCAGTGTACCAAATAATACGATAAAAAGGGTATAACTGCTGAAACGGATACGTTCGGCCACCGCACCTACAACCAGGCCCGGGGTGATAATCGCAAACATCAGTTGAAAGAAGGCAAAAAGCGGCAGCGGGATACTGCTGGCAGCTGACCAGGGTTCGCCTTCCATCACACCTTTGAAGAATAAGAAGGTTTTGGGATTTCCGATAAACCCGCCAATGGATTCACCAAAGCAAAGACTGAATTGCACTACAATCCATAAAACAGAGATGATACCGGCCGATACGGTGCTTTTGATCATGGTGGACAATACATTTTTGCGGCCGACCATGCCCCCGTAGAAGAAGGCCAGTGCAGGGGTCATCAGAAATACAAATGCACACGAAACCAGCATCCAGGCAATATCGCCGCTATTGTATGTGTATTTGGGTGTCTTGCCATCTTCACCCAATACGGTGGAGGGATCAAAAGAAGCCGCAGGGCTGATAAAGACCGCAGCAATTGCCACACCCAGCAATACCAGGAAAGGCAGTACCTGTTTTACAGTTGTTTTGCTCATAAACAGAACGTGGGGTTTTAAATATTAATTAAAAATTTAATGCTGCAATCGTCTGTCTGAAAGTAGATATAATTTATTATAACATTTGTTAGTATTAATATTTTTTAAATAAATTGTTGAAAAAATGTTATTCATTAACTAATAATATAAAATTATTAAAAATATAAATGTTTAAATGATTGATAAAATTTATTGTCAGGGCAGTAAAAAAGCCTCCCGGAAGGGAGGCCTCGAACAAATTGGTGGGCTGGCTTGTTTTAAGCCAGCGCGAAAGATTGTAATAAAGCGGCATCGCGTGTTTCGAGTGCACTGCTGCCATTGCTCAGAAACTCATCTACCTTACGCGCGCATTCGCGCCCTTCACTGATCGCCCATACCACCAGCGATTGCCCCCGGCGGGCATCGCCTGCCACAAACACTTTGGGGAGATTGGTCTGGTAGGCCTTGTCAGTCGCCTTTATATTTCCTCTTTCATCTTTTTCTACTTCCAGTTGATCTACCAGCCCGGTATGCTGCGGGTGTACAAAACCCATTGCCAGTAGGGCCAGTTCGCAGGGTATGACCTGCTCAGATCCTTCTCTTTCTGTAAATCCGGCCGGCCGGCCGTCTTCACTGCTTTTCCATTGCAGGTCTACGATACGAAGTGCCTTCAGGTTGCCATTCTCGTCCCGGATAAATTCTTTGGTGGCAATTGCCCATTTGCGGTCACAGCCTTCCTCGTGCGAGGTGGTTGTTTTCAACAACATGGGGTAGCTGGGCCAGGGCATATGACCCGTACGTTCGGAAGGGGGCTGGGGGAGCAGTTCAAACTGAGTAACAGAAGCGGCTCCGTGACGATTGGAGGTACCCACACAATCGGAACCGGTATCGCCACCACCGATCACCACCACATGCTTACCGGTTGCAAGCAGCGGCTGAGCCAGGATATTGCTTTCCAGATCAGCATGCTGATGCGGGTCCTGACCCGCCACACGTTTATTTTGTTGTTTCAGAAACTGCATAGCGAAATGAACACCATTGGCTTCGCGGCCAGGTACCGGCAGATCGCGTGGTACGGTAGAACCGATAGCCAGTACAATGGCACTGTACTCACGCAGCAGATCATTGATGCTTATGTTTACCCCTACACTGGCATGGCATTGAAAGGTAATTCCTTCTTCTTCCATCACAGCTATACGACGGTCGATGATCCATTTCTCGAGTTTAAAATCGGGAATGCCATATCGCAGCAGACCTCCCGGGCGTTCATCGCGCTCAAAAACAGTGACCTGGTGGCCGGCATAATTGAGTTGTGCTGCAGCAGCCAGCCCGGCAGGACCAGAGCCAATTACGGCTACTTTTTTTCCGCTACGCACATTGGGTTTGCGGGGCTTTACAAATCCTTTGTCAAAGGCAATCTCGATGATATGTTTTTCGATCTCTTCGATGGCTACCGGCGGTTGATTGATACCGAGCACGCAGGCCGATTCGCAGGGAGCAGGACAAATGCGTCCGGTAAACTCGGGAAAGTTATTGGTCGATACGAGTACGTCATAGGCTTCCTGCCAGTCTTTGCGATACACTGCGTCATTGAACTCGGGTATTACATTGCCCAGCGGACAGCCACTGTGACAAAAAGGTACGCCACAGTTCATGCAACGTGCTGCCTGCTGATTGAGCTTCTCTTCAGCAAATGATTCCACAAATTCGCGATAGTGGCCCAGGCGCTCATTCACCGGCCTTTTGCCGGGCAGTTCTCTGGAAAATTCTTTAAAACCTGTTGGTTTGCCCATATTCTGATGCTTGATTCAAATGTTGAAATGATTAGTTCCTGTACATGGATGGTATCAGATCACCTTCACGCTGATCTTACGGTCCTGCAATACTTTCTTGTAGTCTCGCGGAAACACTTTTACAAAATGCTGCAACTGGTTGTCGAGATCTTCGAGTATAAAGCGGCCTACTGTACTGCCGGTATATTCTACATGGCGCTGGATCATGGTAAACAGTTCGTTCTTATCATCCAGTTCGCAGGCATCGAGATCCACCATTTCAGTATTGCAGTTGTCTTTGAACTTGCCGTTTACATCGTATACGTAGGCAATGCCGCCACTCATACCTGCAGCAAAGTTTCTGCCGGTATCGCCGAGGATCAGCACCACGCCACCGGTCATGTATTCACACCCATGATCACCCACACCTTCGACCACTACATGTGCGCCTGAGTTGCGCACTCCGAAACGTTCGCCGGCCTTTCCCCTGATGAATGCTTCACCGCTGGTGGCACCATAAAAGGCAACGTTTCCGATGATACTGTTCTCTTCCGGAACAAAGGAGGCGCGTTTGGAAGGATAGATAACCAACCGGGCTCCGCTCAATCCTTTACCGAAATAATCGTTGGCATCACCTTCGAGTTCCAGTGTTACACCACGTGTATTAAAGGCACCAAAACTTTGACCAGCTGTACCGGTAAATTTGAAATGAATGGTATCATCGGGCAGCCCGGCTCCTTTATAGATCTTGGTGATTTCATTTGACAATACCGTACCGGCAGTGCGGTCTGTATTGATAATGGGGAAGCTGGCTTTTACTTTTTCTTTATGCTCCAGTGCAGGTTTGGCGGCTTCCAGCAGTTTCCAGTCAAGGATCTCTGTCATGCCATGATCCTGCTCTTCTGCACAATAGAGACCGGTATAGAGCGATGCGGGTTCTTTGTATAAAACAGGTGATAGGTCGAGTTTGCTGTATTTCCAGTGGCTGATATCATCGCGCAATTCGAGATTGTCTACCTGGCCTATCATTTCATTGACGGTGCGATAACCGAGCTCTGCCATCAGTTCACGCAGCTCCTGCACCATAAATCGGAAGAAGTTTACCACGTGATCGGCGGCTCCGGTAAAACGTTTACGCAGATCGGGATCCTGGGTGGCTACACCTACGGGACAGGTATTGAGATGGCATTTGCGCATCAGGATACAGCCTTCGACTACCAGCGCAGCCGTGGCGATGCCCCATTCTTCTGCACCAAGCAGAGCGGCAATGGCAATATCGCGGCCGGTTTTCATTTGTCCATCTGCCTGTACGACTACACGACTGCGTAATTTATTTTTTACAAGTGTCTGATGTGTTTCTGCCAGGCCCAGCTCCCAGGGCAGTCCTGCATGGCGGATCGATGAAATAGGAGAAGCACCTGTGCCACCATCATAACCGGCGATCAGTACCACATCGGCCTTGGCTTTTGTAACGCCTGCGGCAATAGTTCCTACACCGGCTTTACTTACCAGCTTAACGCTGATGCGTGCCTGGCGATTGGCATTTTTCAGATCGAAGATCAGCTGGGCCAGATCTTCAATAGAATAAATGTCGTGGTGCGGCGGAGGAGAGATGAGTCCCACACCGGGAGTAGAGTGCCTTGTTTTACCAATCCAGTCATCTACTTTATGCCCCGGCAGCTGGCCACCTTCACCGGGTTTGGCACCCTGCGCCATTTTGATCTGCAGTTCATCTGCCTCTGTGAGATAAAGACTTGTTACACCAAAGCGTGCACTTGCTACCTGTTTGATAGCGCTGCGCATACTGTCTCCATTGGGCAGGGGATCGTAACGGCGCTCATCTTCCCCACCTTCGCCGGTATTACTTTTAGCACCCAGGCGGTTCATGGCAATAGCGAGTGTGGTATGTGCCTCCCAGGAGATAGAGCCAAAGCTCATAGCACCTGTAGCAAAACGTTTGTAGATATTTTCAGCTGGTTCCACTTCATCAATACTGATGGAAGGACGCAGTTTGCGAAACCGGAACAGGCTGCGAAGTGTGCAGGCTTTTTCGCCCTGCTCATTTACCAGCCGGCTGTATTTTTTGAATGTGGCGTAATCATTGGTGCGTGTGGCATGCTGCAGCAGGTGAATGGTCTGCGGATTGAACAGGTGAAATTCTCCTTTTCGTTTCCACTGGTATACACCACCTACGGGCAGGCGATCAACGGGTACGTCTTTTTTACTGAAAGCGAAATAATGTTTGGCCAGTGCTTCTTTGGCAATTTCATCCAGCCCCATACCTTCTATGCGTGAAGTGGCGCCGGTAAAATATTTTTCTACTACTTCGCCATTGATACCGAGTATCTCAAATATCTGTGCACCCTGGTAAGATTGCAGGGTAGAGATACCCATTTTGGAAAATACTTTCAGCAGACCTTCATTAACTGCCTTGATATAATTTTTCTTCAGTTCATCTTCTGTAAGCAGTGTTTGCAGTTTGCCTGTCTCTTTCATGTCCCGGATGCTCGACAGGGCCAGATAAGGATTGATAGCAGTAGCACCAAAGGCAATGAGGCAGGCAAAATGATGTACTTCCCAGGCATCGCCGGCTTCTACGATCACACCCACCTGGCCACGCATACCCTTGCGGATAAGGTGGTGGTGAATAGCAGATACGGCCAGGAGGCTGGGGATAGGAGCGTGATCGGAGTCAATGGCGCGGTCCTGCAGGATCAGCACCTTGAATCCGTCTTCTACGGCATCTACCGCATAGCGGCAGATACGATCCAGGGCTGATTTCAATGCACCGGGTTTGCCATTGGCCCGGAAATAACATTGCAATGTTTTTGCCTGAAACAAACCTGTATCGATACTGCGGATCTTTTCCAGTTCGTAATTGGTGAGAATCGGTTGTTTGAGTGCCACACTATGACAGGTAAGCGGATCTTCTACCAGCAGGTTGCCATTATTGCCGGCAAAGCTGGCCAGCGACATGACCAGCCGTTCCCTGATAGGATCGATCGGCGGATTGGTTACCTGCGCAAAGAGTTGTTTGAAATAAGAACTGAGGTGTTGCGGTTGATCGCTCAATATCGCAAGCGGTGTATCGCAACCCATAGAGCCTATCGGTTCCTTACCATCTACCGCCATAGGAGCAATGATCTGATCCAGGTCTTCTGTAGAATAGCCAAAGGCTTTCTGGTATTTGAATACCTGGTCGTGTCCCAGGTGAGTGAAGGTAATACGGGGTTCAGGCAGTTCTTCGAGGCGGATCTTGTATTTGTTGAGCCATTCTGCATAGGGCTTTTGTGAGCAGATCCGTTGTTTCAGTTCTTCATCGCTGATGATGCGTCCCTGTTCCATATCCACTACAAACATTTTGCCCGGCTGCAGGCGTCCCTTTTCTACGATGAGAGACTGATCAACCGGCAATGCACCGGTTTCGGAAGCCATGATCACGCGGTCATCTTTGGTAACACAATAGCGTGAAGGGCGAAGACCATTGCGGTCAAGTGTGGCGCCAATGATCTTACCATCGGTAAATGAGATGGAAGCGGGACCGTCCCATGGCTCCATGAAGGCCGAGTGGAATTCATAAAAAGCCCGCTTCACGGGATCCATCTGATCATTGCCATCCCAGGCTTCGGGGATCAGCATCATCATTACATGCGGCAGGCTGCGGCCGGTCATGGCCAGCAGTTCGATCATGTTGTCGAGGCAGGCACTGTCTGACTGGCCATTGCTTACTACGGGCAGCAGCATTTCCATTTCCTCTTTGCTGAAATAAGGCGAAGTGAAATTCTTTTCGCTTGTCTTCAGCCAGTTGAGGTTGCCCTGCAGGGTATTGATCTCACCGTTGTGTGCGATGAAGCGAAATGGCTGGGCCAGTTTCCAGGAAGGGAATGTATTGGTGGCAAAACGAGAGTGGACCAGGCCAAAGGCGCTTACCATCCGTTTGTTGCTGAGATCGGGGAAATAACGGCGCACCTGTTTGCTGGTGAGCTGTCCCTTATATACAATTGTTTTGTACGACAACGACGCCAGGTAAAATCCTATTTCATCCTGGCGTACCGTGTTGCGGATGGTATTGCTGGCATAGTTGCGCAGTACAAACAGCTTGCGTTCAAAATCGTCGGGGTTGGAAATATGATCAGGGCAGGCAATGAATACCTGTTCCATTTCTGGTTCTACGCTCAGGGCAGTAGGGCCGATGTCATGTGTATTGACAGGCACTTTGCGGTAAGCCAGTATTTCCAGGCCCATCTTTTCGGCAGCGCGGTTAAAGATATCGCGGCATTCTTCGCGCAGGCGGATCTCTTTCGGGAAAAAGATCATACCTACTCCGTACTTACCATAGGCCGGCAGGTGTACACCCAGCTTGATGCACTCGTCAAAGAAAAACTCGTGGGGGACCTGGATCATGATGCCGGCTCCGTCGCCTGTATTTTCTTCGCAACCGCAGGCGCCGCGGTGCTCCATATTTTCCAGTACGGTAAGGGCGTCTGAAATATTCTGATGCGATTTGCCTCCTTTGATATTGGCTACAAATCCGATACCGCAGGCATCATGTTCAAACGAGGGATGGTACAAACCAGTATTGCTTGCCATGGGCAATGATGTTGTTTTAGATAAATTATAATAAAATTCAGCCTGGGCTGAACATATAGCAAGCAAACGACCTAAATTACTAAAAATTCTTCAGAGGAATGGACGTTTTACACAGGTTTTTTCCACACAAAATGCTATTCGTACAAGCGTTAGTGTAAGTTTATACGAGATAACCAAAAAGTGTGTCGTTCTTATTGAGTTCTGTGTACTGTATCTGGTGCAGTTGCAGTTTGCGGATCAGCTCTTCGTAGTCTTGTTTTGACTGAAGCTCGATACCTACCAAAGCAGGACCATTTTCCTTATTGGTTTTCTGCATGTATTCAAAGCGGGTAATATCGTCGTTGGGACCCAGCACGTGGTTGACAAACTCCTTGAGTGCACCGGGGCGTTGGGCAAAGCTGATGAGGAAGTAGTGTTTCAGTCCTTCGTATTGAAGGCTGCGCTCCTTGATCTCCTGCATGCGGTCGATGTCATTGTTGCTGCCGCTGACAATGCATACCACATTTTTCCCTTTTATCTGACCGGCATAGTCATCGAGTGCGGCGATCGACATAGCGCCTGCCGGCTCTACTACGATAGCGTCTTCGTTGTACAGGCGCAGTATCGTAGTACAAATTTTTCCTTCCGGTACCAGCCGCATATCATCGAGTACTTCGCGGCAGATGCTGAAAGTGATATCGCCGATGCGTTTTACGGCAGCACCGTCTACAAACCGGTCGATAGAAGGAAGTGTCACCGGGTGGCCTTCGCGTAGTGCTGCCTGCATGGAGGGTGCACCTTCGGGTTCGAGGCCAACGATCTTTGTGTTGGGAGAATACTGGCGGAAATAGCTGCCTACGCCGGAGCAAAGACCTCCACCGCCAATAGGAATGAATATATAATCCACCTGCGGCTGATCTTCGAGTATTTCGATACCCACGGTGGCCTGGCCTTCAATGATACGGTAATCATCAAAGGGGGGAATAAATGTCATGTCATTGGCTGCAGTGTATTCGCGGGCAGCCTGGGCACAATCATCAAACGTATCGCCTGTCAGACGTACTTCAATAAAATCTTCGCCAAACATGCGGGTCTGGTGAATTTTCTGGTTGGGGGTAATGACCGGCATGAATACAACACCTTTCACACCCAGTTTGCGGCAACTGAAAGCAAAACCCTGCGCATGGTTGCCTGCGCTGGCGCATACTACACCTTTCTGCAATTGATCATACGGCAATGCGCTCATCATGTTGTAAGCGCCGCGTAGTTTATAGGAACGTACCACCTGCAGATCTTCCCGCTTCAAATACACATTGCACTGGTATTTGCGCGAAAGGTTGGCATTCCATTGCAGGGGAGTGCGGATAACAACGGGTTGCAGGCGTGCCGCGGCTTCTGCATAATGAAGCCGTCCGCTCCAGCTTCTTCCATTAGCGGAAGAAGCGGAGGCGGGGGCCAATACGTCACTGACTGCAACAGGTTCCATGATATACTGCGTATTAAAATATAAATTATCCTACTGATTCGGTTTTGAGTGCCTGTTCACGAAAGACACTTTTGGTGCTGGACTCTTCGATGCTGGGCACAGGAGCAGTCTGATTTTCGGGACGAAGACTGCGTACTGTCTTACCGGCCTGCCACATTTCACTCTCACGCAATTCCTTCAGCTCGGCTTCCAGCTTTTCGCGGTAGTCGGGTTGTGAATTGCTGTCGATAGAGCGTTGTGACTCTTTGCCGGTGGCTACACTCTCATACAGTTCTTTGAATACAGGCGCTGTAGCATCGCGGAATTTTTTCCACCAGTCGAGTGCACCACGCTGGGCGGTAGTAGAGCAGTTGGCATACATCCAGTCCATACCATTTTCAGCTACCAGGGGCATGAGTGATTGGGTCAGTTCTTCTACTGTCTCATTGAAGGCTTCGCTGGGCGTATGGCCTTTATCGCGCAGCACCTGGTATTGTGCAGCAAAGATTCCCTGGATGGCACCCATCAGTGTGCCGCGCTCACCGGTAAGGTCACTATATACTTCTCTTTTGAAATCAGTTTCGAAGAGGTAACCACTACCTACGGCAATACCCAGTGCGATCACACGCTCGGCAGCACGACCTGTTGCATCCTGGTAAATGGCATAAGAACTGTTGAGGCCACGACCCTGCAGGAACATGCGGCGCAGTGAGGTACCGCTTCCTTTGGGAGCAACCAGGAATACGTCTACATCTTTGGGAGGTATGATACCGGTCTGCTCATTGAAGGTGATGCCAAAGCCGTGAGAGAAATAAAGGGCTTTGCCGGGTGTCAGATGTTTTTGTACGGTAGGCCAGAGGGCGATCTGGGCGGCATCGCTCAGCAGATAGCAAATGATGGTGCCCTTTTCCAGAGCTTCTTCAATTTCGAAAAGCGTTTCGCCAGGTACAAAACCATCACGGATCGCTTTATCCCAGGTTTTTGAATTTTTACGCTGCCCTACGATCACATTGATACCATTGTCTTTCTGGTTCAATGCCTGACCGGGGCCCTGTACGCCATAGCCAATTACGGCAACTGTTTCATTTTTCAATACCTGCTGGGCTTTGCTGAGAGGGAATTCTTCGCGTGTGATTACATTCTCCTCAACACCGCCGAAATTTAATTTTGCCATTTTGCTAAGTTTTAAAGTTGTATAAGTCTGTTTGTTGTTGGTGAATCGCCGCTTGCCTGGCGATTCTTATGGGTTACATGGAAAATACCTTTTCGTTTTCATTCAGGAATTCGTTTTCGATCGCATCTTCACCGGGCTCACGGTATTCAAACTCTTTCAGTTTTTCGTGAAAGCCATCACTGCTTTTGATGATCGCTACGCGGCCACTGCGTACAAATTCGATGAGACCATAGGGCTCCAGCACCTTGATCAGGTTGTCTGTCTCCTCACGATGGCCGGCTACTTCAAATACGGTGTAGTCTTTGCGGATCACTACAGCTTTGGCGCCGTGCTCGCGCAGCAGGCGTTCTACCTTTACCTCGGCGGCAATGATATCTGTAGGCACTTTGTACAGCGCCAGCTCCTGCCATACGATTTCTTCCTGTGTATTATAGTAAGCCTTGAGTACCTCTACCTGCTTTTCGATCTGCCGGCAAAGTTTACGTACCACGTCTTCGGTTTCGTTGATCACAATGGTAAAACGATGTACACTCTCTACTTCGGAGGGAGAAGTATTAAGGCTTTCAATATTGATCTTGCGGCGCGAAAAGATGATCGCGATGCGGTTGAGCAAACCGATCTGGTTTTCTGTATAGACGGTTATGGTATATTCCTGTTTCATGATAAATGCTGTTGAATTGATAATGAAAAGCGTTTTTTATACTTCTTCCCTGCTCAATACGATTTCGGCTACACCACGGCCCTGTGGTACCATGGGAAATACATTGTTTTCTTTTCCTACCATCACTTCCAGCAGATAACTTCCGTCGTGCTCCAGCATATCTTTCAATGCCTGTTTCAGATCGGTACGCTGGTTGACGCTTTTGCCGGCAATACCGAATCCTTTGGCCACCTGTACAAAATCGGGGCTGGTGATGTTTACGAAAGAATAACGATTATGATGAAAGAGCTGCTGCCACTGGCGTACCATACCCAGAAACTGATTGTTGAGGATCAGGATTTTTACTTTGGGTTTAAACTGCATGATAGTGCCCAACTCCTGCAATGTCATCTGGAAACCGCCGTCGCCAATGATGGCCACCGTGTGTCTTGACGGGTCGCCATAAGCGGCGCCAATAGCTGCGGGAAGTGCAAAACCCATCGTACCGAGTCCGCCACTGGTGACATTGCTGCGTGTGCTGTTTATTTGTGCATAGCGGCAGGCTACCATCTGGTGCTGACCCACATCTGTTACGATAATGGCATCTCCATTGGTAAGTTCGTTGAGCTCGCGGATCACTTCACCCATCGTCAATACCTCGCCGGAAGGGTTCAGCTCATCTTTGATGACTTTTTCTTCTTCCCGCTGCTGGCAATCGCGAAAGCGCTGCAGCCATTGGGGATATACTTTCTGCTCAACCAGCTCTGTCAGCAGGGGCAGGGTTTCTTTGCAGTCGCCCCATACCGGCACCGTTGATTTTACGTTCTTATCAATTTCGGCAGGGTCGATGTCGAGGTGTACTATTTGGGCCTGTTTGGCATACTTATCGAGGCGGCCGGTCACACGATCGTCGAAACGCATGCCGATAGCAATAAGCACATCGCATTCGTTGGTGAGTACATTGGGGCCATAGTTGCCATGCATACCCAGCATGCCCACCCCCAGCGGATGATCGGTAGGCAACGCGCCCATGCCCATGATGGTCCACGCAGCCGGAATACCGGATTTTTCAATAAATTTCTTAAACTCTTTTTCTGCTTTGCCCAGTATCACACCCTGGCCAAAGATCACAAAGGGGCGTTCGGCGCTATTGATCAGGCGGGCTGCTTCTTCGATATATTCTTTGCGTACGATGGGTTTGGGACGGTAACTGCGGATGTGCTCACACTTTTCATAACCGGCATAGTCAAACAACTGCAGTTGTGCATTTTTGGTAATGTCGATCACTACGGGACCTGGTCTGCCGCTGCGGGCAATATAAAATGCTTTGGCAAGTACGGCAGGAATCTCATTGGCATCGGTGACCTGGTAATTCCATTTGGTAACAGGTGTGGTAATGTTGATCACATCTGTTTCCTGAAATGCATCTGTACCCAGCAGGTGAGCAAATACCTGGCCGGTGACGCATACCACGGGAGTGGAATCGATCATGGCATCGGCAAGGCCGGTGACGAGGTTGGTAGCTCCGGGACCACTGGTGGCAAAGACCACACCCACCCGGCCCGACACGCGGGCATATCCCTGTGCTGCGTGAATAGCTCCCTGCTCATGGCGCACCAGTATGTGATTCAACTGATCGTTGTAATCATACAGTGCATCATAGATGGGCATGATGGCTCCACCAGGATAACCGAAGATGGTATCCACCTTTTCTGCTATCAATGCTTTCAGAACGGCTTCGCTGCCCGAAAGCTGTGTAGTAGTGGCAGTTGTGGTGGTTGTTTCTTTTTTTAACTCCAGCGTTTGCATATCTATTAGTTTAACTACGCTTCGTCGGTTACGCAACCGTGTGAAGCATCTTTTACCTGTTTGGCGTATTTATAAAGGATTCCTTTTTTAACTTTCAATTCCGGTTGCTGCCAGGCAGCACGGCGCCGGCTGATCTCTTCTGCACTTACTTTCAACTCGAGCTTGTTGTTGACAGCATCGATCTCAATTGGGTCATCATCCTGCACCAGGGCCAGCAGGCCTCCGTCAAATGCTTCGGGTGTGATATGACCCACTACAAAGCCGTGTGTACCTCCGCTAAAACGGCCATCGGTAATAAGTGCTACAGATTTACCCAGTCCGGCGCCAATGATAGCCGAAGTAGGTTTCAGCATTTCCGGCATACCCGGGGCGCCTTTGGGACCTACATGGCGGATCACTACCACATCGCCCTGTTTGATCTTGCCGGAGTTGATACCATGAATGAGTTCAAACTCGCCGTCAAATACCCGTGCGGGTCCGGCAAAAAGTTCGCCTTCCTTACCGCTGATCTTGGCTACCGAACCCTTTTCGGCAAGGTTGCCATAGAGGATCTGCAGGTGGCCCGTTTTCTTGATGGGTTGTTCCAGCGGATAGATGATCTTTTGTGTATCAAAATTCAGATCGGGAACGGCGGCAAGATTTTCGGCAACAGTGTTGCCTGTTACGGTAAGGCAATCGCCGTGCAGCAATCCTTTGCTGAGCAGGTATTTCATTACGGCCGGGAGACCACCATGCTGGTGCAGATCCTGCATCAGGTATTTGCCCGAGGGTTTGAAATCGGCCAGTACGGGAACCCTGTCACTGATCTGCTGGAAGTCGTCTTGTGTCAGCGGCACATTTACGCTTCTGGCCATGGCGATCAGGTGCAATACGGCATTGGTGCTGCCACCCAGTACCATGATAACGGTAATGGCATTTTCAAATGCTTTGCGTGTCATGATATCGGAAGGCTTGATATCTTTTTCGAGCAGCAGGCGAACGGCTTTTCCTGCAGCGGCACATTCCTGTTGTTTTTCTTTACTCAACGCAGGGTTGGAAGAAGAGAAGGGGAGGCTCATACCCAGCGCTTCGATCGCTGCAGCCATCGTGTTGGCGGTGTACATGCCACCACAGGCACCGGCGCCGGGGCAACTGTTCATCACGATGCCTTTAAAGTCGGCTTCATCCAGCTGACCAGCCAGTTTTTGCCCCAGTGCTTCAAAGGCGCTTACGATATTCAGATCCTGTCCTTTGTAATGGCCGGGTGCGATCGTACCGCCGTATACCATCAGCGAAGGACGGTTGAGGCGGCCCATGGCAATCAAACTACCGGGCATATTTTTATCACAGCCGGGTATGGTGATCACGCCATCATAATATTGTGCTCCGCATACGGCTTCGATAGAATCAGCAATCACATCGCGGCTTACCAGTGAGTAACGCATGCCTTCTGTGCCATTGCTGATACCGTCACTCACGCCAATAGTATTGAAGATGAGACCGACCAGGTCATTATCCCATACGGATTGTTTAACGACCATGGCCAGATCATTGAGGTGCATGTTGCAGGTGTTGCCATCGTATCCCATACTCACGACGCCTACCTGTGCTTTTTTCAGATCTTCATCGGTGAGGCCAATGCCATAAAGCATGGCTTGTGCAGCGGGTTGTGTAGGATCCTGCGTGATGGTCTTGCTGTATTTGTTCAATTCGCTCATACGGTTTGCAAAGTGGGTTTGTAAGAAGTTTCTCTGATGGTGGCCTGATAGGCATCCTGTATCTGGCGGGATACGGTCTCGGCCCATGGTTTGGTAAAATGTGTATCGTCAACCGATGCAATGCCTACTACTTCTGCAGCAGTACCGCAGAAGAAAGCTGCATCAGCTGTTTTTAATTCTTCGGGAGAGCATTTTTTTTCTTCTACAGGAATGCCTGCCTGCCGGCACAATTCAATTACGGTGGCACGTGTAATGCCTGGCAGGATATGTCCGGTAGCAGGAGTGAATAGTTTGCCGTCTTTTTCAAAAAAGATATTGGCACCGGGGGCTTCTGCGAGGTAGCCATCCATATCCAGCAGGAGCGCTTCATCGTATCCGCGCGCTTTGGCATCCTGGCTGGCCAGTATCGAGTTTACATAATGTCCGCCGGCCTTGGCATGGATATGAAAACCTTTCGGGTTGGGGCGCTGATACGAAGATGTGCCGACGCGCAGCAACCGCTCACCGAGAAAGGGCTGCATTTCCCAGGCCTGGATAGCCAGATGGGAAATATCATTACGCACAAAAGACATGTTGGCTGGTGCATACACAATGGGGCGGATATATGCATCCGAAAGATCATTGGCTTCAAGTACTGCATAAGTGGCGTCGATCATCTCGCTCACCGTCCAGCTACAGGGCATGTTGAGTGCGGCAGCAGAAGCGAGCAGCCGTTCATAATGAGCTGTTGCTTTAAATATGCGTGTGGTACCGGCGGCAGTTTTGTAAGAGCGGATGCCTTCAAATACGGAGTAGCCGTAATGAAGCGACTGGCTATAAAGGTCAATGCGGGCCTCACCGGCATTTACCAGTTGGCCATCGAGCCAGAGTTTAGTATGTTCTGAATAATAAGGCATGTTGAATACATTTCTGTTTGTCAACAGCAAGCACCTGTAGTAAACAAGCGGGTATAAAAACAAAAAACCCGCCTTTTTTGGAGGCGGGTTGCTGTATTTTGAATTAGTTGTTTACATACATGTACCACCTCCGTGCGTTGCAGGAATAATAATCACCACCACAATAATAATCGCAGCTATTAGACCAGTGATTGTATGTTTCTTTCCTGAATGCATGAAGCGTGTCTGTTCTGTAAATATACACCCGCCACGTCATTAAAAGAACTTGGTATAGCTTTTTTTTAAAAAAAATCCGTAACCAGCTACAAAAACGGATGATCGCCGATCTGTACGATCAAATGATCGTTGATTTGCGCAGCTCTATATTTTCCTGTTTTACGGAGCCGGGGATCTTGCCACTTACATAATCACTGATCAGTTCACCAATGGTACTGGTGAAATAGAAATTGACCGGATCAATATCTTTTGTGACAAATCCATTCTGTAAAGTCCAGTTGACGGCTTCGCGGATCAGGTTGGCTTCTTCTGTCAGTTCAAAATGGTCGAGCAGCATGGCGGCAGACAGGATAGAACCAAGCGGGTTGGCAATATCTTTTCCGGCAGCCTGGGGATAGGAACCGTGGATCGGTTCAAACAGTGCCACACTGCTGCCGATAGAAGCAGAAGGGAGTAATCCCAGCGAACCACTGATCACACTGGCTTCATCGCTGATGATATCGCCAAACATATTTTCCGTCAGCACTACATCAAACTGGCGTGGGTTGAGAATGATCTGCATGGCGGCATTGTCCACAAACAGAAAATCGAGTTCCACATCGGGATAATCGGCTGCTATTTCTTTTACAACCTTTCTCCACAGACGGGATGTCTCCAGTACATTGGCTTTATCAACCAGTGTAAGTTTTTTGCGGCGTTTGCGTGCAGCCTGGAATGCCAGTTGAGCAATGCGTGTGATTTCATCGGCACTGTATACGCAGTCGTCAGAGGCCTGTGAGCCATCGGCACTCAGTTCTTTTTTACCAAAATAAATACCGCCGGTCAGTTCACGGTAAATGATAAAGTCAACACCTTCCAGGTTTTTTGCTTTCAGCGGAGACAGATGCTGGAGAGCAGGGTAGGTAGTGACAGGACGAATATTGGCAAACAATTGCAGCGATTTGCGGAGTTTTAGCAAACCCTGTTCGGGACGTACTTTGGCAGTGGGATCATTGTCATATTTGGGATGACCGATAGCGCCAAACAAAATAGCATCACTAGACAGGCAGATCTCCAGGGTCTTGTCAGGAAGCGGTTCTCCTGTTTTGTCAATGGCATCGGCACCCATGAGGGCGTATTCGTATTCAAACTGGTGGTTGAATGATTCTGCTATGGCATTGAGCACACGGATCGACTGGCGGGTCACTTCAGGACCGATACCATCTCCTTCTATTACTGCTATTTTCTTTTTCATCGTGAGGCTTTGTTTAGGCGGTACGGTTATTTATCAGGCTTTTTCGGTTGATTCAAATTCTTCTATTTCGGATCTGATGCTGAGTAAAAAGTCAATGTCATCATATCCGTTGACCAGGCATGTTTTCTTGTAACTGTTGATCTCAAAGGGCTGGGTATTGCCGCTGCCGGCAATGTTGATTGTCTGAGCAGGCAGATCTACCACTATCTCTGTAGCGGGATTGGCTTCAACGGCTGTAAATAATTGCTGCAGGTATTCTTCACTCACCGTCACCGGCAGCAGGAAGTTGTTGAGTGCATTATTCTTGAAGATATCGGCAAAGAAACTCGATACCACTACATCAAAACCGGCATCCTTGATAGCCCAGGCAGCGTGCTCGCGGCTGGAGCCACAGCCGAAGTTTTTGGCAGCAATCAATACTTTGCCGCTATACCGGGGATTGTTGAGTACAAAATCAGTCTTGGGCTTGCTTTCATCATCATCCTGGTAGCGCCAGTCGCGAAACAGGTTTTTGCCAAAGCCATCACGGCTGGTGGCTTTGAGAAAACGTGCAGGGATAATCTGATCCGTGTCCACGTTTTCGATGTTGAGTGGCACAGCTGTAGCAGTTACTATATTGATCTGTTTGCTCATGATGTCTGGTTAGTTGCTTTTGTAATAATCGCGGATATCGCCTACCTCTCCGGTGATGGCGGCCACTGCTGCCGTGAGCGGGCTGGCCAGGAAAGTGCGGGCGTTGGGACCCTGGCGACCTTCAAAGTTTCTGTTGGAGGTAGAGATGCAGTATTTGCCGGCGGGAATTTTGTCTTCATTCATACCCAGGCAGGCCGAACAACCGGGTTGCCGCAGCATAAAACCTGCTGCTGCAAATACTTTGTCTATACCTTCCTCAATGGCCTGTTTTTCTACCTGTTTGCTGCCGGGTACAACCCATACTTCCACATTATCGGCTTTTTGTTTTCCTTTTACAAAGCTGGCCACCATACGCAGATCTTCTATGCGTGAGTTGGTACAGCTACCGATAAATACATAATCCACCTTACGGCCTTTGATGGGAGAGCCGGCTTGCAGACCCATATAGGCAAGTGATTTTTCGAACGATACTTTTTCCCTGTCTTCTACTTCATTCAGCGCGGGTACATGACCACTTACACCAATTCCCATACCGGGGTTGGTACCGTAGGTGATCATGGGCTCGATATCTTCTGCGCGGATATTGATCTCCCTGTCAAATACGGCATCGGCATCGGAGAATAATGACTTCCAGTAACGGAGATTTTCATTCCAGTCTTCTCCTTTGGGAGCAAAGGGGCGCCCTTTTATATATTCAATAGTAGTGGTATCGGGAGCGATCATGCCGCAGCGTGCACCCATTTCGATACTCATATTGCAAATGGTCATACGAGCTTCCATGCTCAGGGCGCGGATGGCACTGCCGGCAAACTCCACGGCATAACCCGTAGCACCGCTGGCTGTTATCAGTGATAAAATGTAGAGCACGATGTCTTTGCTGACAACACCTTCGTTGAGTGTACCTTCAATATTGATGCGCATCAGTTTGGGACGGCTTTGCAGCAGACACTGCGTGGCCAGCACCATTTCCACTTCGCTGGTGCCAATACCAAAGGCAATACTGCCAAAGGCGCCGTGGGTCGACGTGTGGCTGTCGCCGCACACGATAGTCATACCGGGCTGGGTAAAACCAAGTTCGGGGCCAATGACGTGTACGATACCCTGGTAGGGATGTCCCAGTCCATACAGCTCAATGCCATGTTCTGCACAGTTTTTTTTCAATGCTTCTACCTGGCGGCGGGAGAGCTCTTCTTTAATCGGCAGGTGCTGATCAAGTGTGGGCACATTGTGATCGGCTGTAGCCACCACCTGCTGCGGGCGAAATACTTTAATGCCTCTTTTGTTGAGACCATTAAATGCCTGCGGGCTGGTCACTTCATGAATGAAGTGTTTATCGATATACAAAACGGAAGGACCGCCATCGATTGTTTTAACAACGTGGCGTTCCCAGATCTTTTCAAATAATGTTTTTCCTGCCATAATCTTTTTTATCATCGGTTGCCCCGTGAGGGCATTGGGTAAAAACCTGGTTTTCGTTCCATAGCCGCTTCAGGCGGTAACTGTCACAGCCTGATATTGTGCAGCCAGCTCGTTGAGGTCTGTATCTTCCACTTCTTTTTTGCTGTCGGCTACTTTCAGGAACTCTACATACAGTACATCCACATCATTGCGGTTGAACTGGTAGCCCAGCAGGTGCAGGCGATGTGCCAGTGCGGAACGGCCACTGCGGGCAGTGAGCACGATCCTGGAACCATCGGCGCCTACTTCTTCGGGAGCAATGATCTCATAAGTGAGGGCATCTTTCAGGAATCCATCCTGGTGAATGCCGGAAGAGTGAGAGAAGGCATTGCTGCCCACAATGGCCTTATTGGCCTGTACGGGCATCCGCATGGTATCGGCTACCAGGCGGCTCAGCGGATTGAGCTGTCGTGTATTGATACTGGTATGATAACCCAGGGTCTGCTGATGCTGCCTGAGGATCATCACCACTTCTTCGAGCGATGTATTGCCGGCACGCTCACCCAGGCCATTGATGGTACATTCTATCTGGCGGGCTCCGTTGATCACACCGGCAATAGAATTGGCGGTAGCCAGGCCCAGGTCATTATGACAATGACAGCTGAGAATGGCTTTATCTACATTGGGAACGTTGTTGATCAGATAAGCGATCTTTTCGCCGTACTGGTGTGGCAGGCAATAACCCGTAGTGTCAGGGATATTGACCACTGTAGCACCTGCTTTGATAACAGCTTCCACCACGCGGGCCAGGTATTCGTTGTCGGTACGACCGGCATCTTCGGCATAGAACTCCACATCGTCTACAAAGTTTTTGGCCCATTTCACACACTGGATAGCGCGTTGCAGGATCTCGTCGCGGGTGGAGTTGAATTTGGATTTGATATGATAATCGGATGTGCCGATGCCGGTATGGATACGCGGACGGCGGGCCGGCTTGAGGGCTGCGGCAGCCGTTTCAATATCTTTCTGCACGGCACGGCTAAGACCGCAAACGGTTGCATTCTTTATTACGCGTGATATTTCCGAAACTGATTCAAAATCGCCCGGCGATGAAATGGGGAATCCCGCTTCAATAATATCAACGCCCAGCTCTTCGAGCGCCAGGGCCAGTTCAATTTTTTCTTTGGTATTCAATTTGCAACCAGGCACCTGCTCGCCATCGCGAAGCGTAGTGTCGAAGATGTAGATTTTTCCGTCGGCCATAATTTATCAATATATTGGAGTTGATAAAAATGCAGGCTGCTTATTTTTGCTTGCTTGCTATTTAATGGAATCATAAACAACCTGCAGAACTAAATTAACCCCTATGGAGGGGCGGGTAAAACCAAAATTGCCAGGGTTTTACACGGTTAAAAATGGCAAAAAACGCCTGAAACCCTTTACAGACAAGGGTTTCAAAATACAGGAATTACGATGCCCAACCGTTCTACAGATGCTTTGTTTCAACTGGTAAAGTCGCTGGAAAAGAGCGAAAAGCGCAATTTCAAGCTCTTTGTGAAGCGCAATTCTGCTTCCGAAGACCTGAAGATCATCCAGCTTTTTGATGCGCTGGATAAGATGGCTGACTATGATGAAGCCACCCTGCTCAAAAAGAACAAGGCTATCCGCAAACAACAGCTCTCCAATATGAAGGCCCATCTGTACAAACAGATACTGGCCAGTCTCCGTATTATCAAGGATGAAAATAATATCGATATCCAGCTGCACGAGCTGATGGATCATGCCCGCATTCTCTATAATAAAGGTCTTTACCTGCAAACCCTGAAGGCGCTCAAACAGTTTAAGGACCTGGCCAGGGCCAATAACCAGATCAGTTACCTGCAGCAGGCGCTTTTCTTCGAAAAGAAGATCGAGGCCCTGTACATTACGCGCAGCATGCAGCACCGGGCCGATGAGCTCTGCCAGGAGTCGGATAATGTCAACAACGCACTAACGGTAGTTAACCGCCTGTCTAACCTTTCGCTGCAGTTATACAGCTGGTATATTCAGCATGGTCATGCGCGCAATGAAAAAGATATGCGCAGCATACAGGTGTTTTTTCAGATCAACCTGCCGCAGGAGGCCAGCCATCTGACCGGTTTTTATGAGCGGCTATACCTTTACCAGAGTTATTGCTGGTATGCCTTTATCCGCCTCGACTTTCTCCAGTACTATCGCTACTGTCAGAAATGGGTAGATCTTTTTGATACCAATACCGATATGCTGGCGGTAGAAACGGCCAGTTATATCAAAGCCATGCACAACCTGATGAGTGCTCACTTTGACCTGCTCAACTCGGATAAGCTGGCTGCCGATATCAAAAAGTTTGAACAGTTTGCCCGCCACAAGCTGGTGACACAAAACGACAATAACCGTATTCTCACCTATCAGTACCTGTATACTGCCCGTATCAATCTTTACTTTTTGCAGGGCACTTTTGAAAAGGGGCTCAAAATGGTGCCTTTTCTCGAAGACATGCTGAAGCAGTACGGCATCTATCTCGATACACACCGGGTGCTGGTATTTTATTATAAGATAGCCTGTCTCTATTTTGGCAGCGGCGACAATGAAAAGGCGATCGACTATCTCAATCGTATCATCAACCAAAAAGCAGACCTGCGTACAGACCTGCAGTGTTATGCCCGCCTGCTGCACCTGATCGCACATTATGAACTGGGTAATTTTGATCTGCTGGAATACCTGATCAAATCCGTGTACCGATACATGGCCAAAATGGAAAACCTGAGTAAGGTGGAAGAAGAGATGTTTGCATTTCTTCGCCGATCCTTCCATGTAGGTGCACATGCGCTCACTCCTGAGTTTGAAAAGCTGCTGGTAAAGCTCAAAAAATATGAGGGCAACCCTCTCGAATCACGCGCCTTTGCCTACCTCGATGTGATCTCCTGGCTGGAAAGCAAAATACATAAGGTGAATGTGCAGGATGTGATCAGGGAAAAATATGCCAGGCAGAAAAAGAAATAATGTGCGAATGTATAATGTGCTAATGTGCGGAATGTGCTGATGTGCCAATGAAGAAGAGATTTGAAGATGGGGGAGTGGCTGGAGGATAGTGGCCAGTGGTCGGTAGCCTCCTTTAAACCCTTTATACTCCTTATACCCTTTAAACTTTTAAACCTTTGCCCGCCGTTGTGGATAATCTCTGCCGCTTTGTGAAATATTTTGGCCTTCGATGAACTTTTTCCGTCTTACTTTTGCGCAATTTGTTCAACCCCAACCCAGGCGGCAAGCCTGGTAAAAAATATCATAACTGAATGGCAGATAAGCAATTACCCGCTGTATTGGTACTGGCCGATGGTACCGTGGCTCATGGCAAAGCATTTGGCGCAATTGGTACCACCACTGGTGAGATTTGTTTTAACACAGGTATGACCGGTTACCAGGAAGTATTTACCGATCCCAGCTACTATGGTCAGATACTGATCATGAATACGGTGCACGTGGGTAATTATGGCGTAAAAGATGATGAAGTAGAGTCTGCCAATGTAAAGATCCGTGGCCTGATCGGTCGCAACCTCGAAGAAGGTTATTCCCGCAAACTGGCCAAAGGTTCGATGGAAGATTACCTGAAGGCTAACAATATCGTTTCGATCGAAGGAGTGGATACCCGCGCCCTGGTGGCACATATCCGCACCAAAGGTGCGATGAACTGCATCATTTCTTCTGAAACTACCGATGTGGAAGCGCTGAAAGCCCAGCTGGCCCAGGTGCCTGATATGGATGGACTGGAACTGGCTTCTCATGTCAGTACTACTGAAGCATATGAAATGGGCAATCCCGATTCGGATGTCCGTATTGCGGTAATGGATTATGGTGTAAAACAGCATATCCTGCATTGCATGGTTGACCGCGGCGCTTTTGTAAAAGTGTTTCCCGCCAAAACAGCCCTGGATACGGTCAATACCTTTAATCCTCATGGTTACTTTATCTCCAATGGTCCCGGCGACCCCTCGGCGATGGATTATGCGATCACCACAGTGAAAGAAATTCTGAAAGAAGAGAAACCGGTATTTGGTATCTGCCTGGGACATCAGTTGCTGGCACTGGCCAACGGGATCCCTACCTTTAAAATGCACCATGGTCACCGTGGGCTCAATCACCCGGTAAAAAACCTGGTAACCGGCCGTTCGGAGATCACCACGCAGAACCACGGTTTTGGTGTAGATCCGGAAGCCGTAAAGAAGGCGGATCATATTGAAGTAACGCATGTAAACCTCAATGATCAGTCTATCGAAGGTATTCGCGTAAAAGGGAAACCTGCCTTTTCTGTGCAGTACCATCCCGAAAGCACTCCCGGCCCTCATGATAGCCGTTACCTCTTTGATCAGTTTATTGATCTGATCAGGGAGCATAACAATTAAAACTATTGGTTACCGGCCGGCCTGATCCGTGCATGACCAATAAAATTATAAAGTACAATGTTTCCGGAATTGCAGACAACCAATTACTGGCTAAAAGAAATTCAAAGGGCTGATCAGCCCTTTGTTTATGAAGGGCTCAGTCATCCGGACGTGATCCGGTATTATGGTGTCTGGTACGATACACTGGAAGCTACTGCCGGGCAAATGGATTTTTATGAGCGTGTATGGAAGGAGCAGACCGGTTGTTTCTGGAAGATAGTATCCAAAGAAACTGGTGAGGCCCTGGGTATATGTGGCATGAATGGTTACCTTCCACAGCATGAACGGGCCGAACTGGGTTACTGGTTATTGCCAGCTTACTGGGGCAGGGGAGTGATGAGAGAAGTATTGCCAGTGGTGATACAGCATCTTTTTTCGCAATGGAAACTGCACCGGCTGGAAGCCGTAGTGGAAATGGGCAATGAAGCCAGTTGCCGCCTGGCAGAGAAGTTGGGTTTTACATTTGAAGGTGTTTTGCGCGATGCAGAAATAAAGAAAGGAGCGCGGATTTCGTTGCGGATGTACAGTATGTTGAAGAGTATAAAAGTTTAAAGAGTTTAAGGAATATAAAGGGTTTAAAGGGGTAACTAATCTAGCCACCGATCGCCAGCCACTGTCCATCATCCTCGAATCTTCCAATCAAACTGACCACTGACCACCGACCACTAAAAAAGAATTATATTCGTCATCATGAAAATTGCGATCATCAACGGGCCCAATCTCAACCTGCTGGGCAAACGTGAGCCGGGTATTTATGGCAGTGAGTCGTTTGAAGATTTTCTGCAAAAGCTCAAGGTTAAATATCCCGAGGTAGAGTTTTCCTATTTTCAAAGCAATATAGAAGGCGAACTGATCGATGAACTGCAACGTACCGGTTTTGATGCAGATGGTATTATTTTGAATCCCGGTGGTTATACGCATACTTCTGTTGCCATCGGTGATGCCATTGCCGCTATCAAAGCGCCGGTGGTAGAGGTGCATATCTCCAATGTACATGCCCGCGAAGCATTCCGGCATCTTTCTCATGTGAGTGCCAAAGCTGCCGGCAGCCTGATCGGCCTGGGACTGAAAGGATATGATCTGGCGGTGGCTTACCTGCTGGAGCGCTAAAATCAAGTTGTTTAGGAATAATTTTTGTACTTGTGGAACCGGTATTTCTCCACCCGGAGGAATACCAACGGGGCTGTATTTGCGTTTATGGGTTATACCGGTGCCCGATGCGGAGTACCGGATGAAAATAAAACTTTGATCATGCGTATTTTACTGATTGTTGCTGCTTTACTCTCCGGCTATGTGGCCACCGCCCAGTGGAAGGATTTTATGATCAGCGTGCGTGGCGATACGCTGAACCGGGTAGATATGAGCGGTAAACGCCAGGGCCCCTGGGTAGTGCATGTAGATGCGCTGCGGGGCGAGCAGGGGTATGATGAGCAGGGCTATTATGAAAATGATCAAAAAGAGGGTAAATGGGTGCGTTTTTCACTGATGGGCGATAAGATTGCCGAAGAAAACTATCGCTGGGGCTATCTCGATGGCCGTTCTAAATATTATAACCACACCGGCAGCCTCATCCGTGAAGAAAGCTGGCGTGCTTTTGAACCTGGTAAGGCATTTGATACGGTGGATGTGGTGGATCCCAACGACCCTTCGCGTGTAAAAAACCGGGTAGTGGTAAAAGTGGATGGCAGAACCATGCGCCATGGAGAATGGAAATACTATGATTCAGACTGGGGAACTATCTACAAAACGGAGCAATGGTTTATGGATTCCCTCAAAACGGGCAAAGATCCCGATGCGCTCGCTGCTGAAGTGGATGATGACCTGAAGCCGATCGATGTCGGCGGCAGCAATAAAGATAAGAAAGAAACCAAAAAGCCACAGGCCATCCTGGATTACGAAAAGAAAAACTCCGGCAAGAAGAAAATGAATGTGCGGGATGGACGGACGGGAGGAAATTAAGGTAAAAGGTGAAAGGTAAAAGGTGAAAGGTAGAAGGCGGAAGGTTTTAGTCTTATGAAAAGCCTTTTACCTTCTACCTTTCACCTTCAACCTCCTCTAAAATAGTTGCTGAAAAACAACAATTGATACTGCACCGCATTGGCCCAGTAATTCCAGTCATGCTTACCGGGACGTTCGATATAATCGTGGGGGATTTTTAGTTTCAGCATCTTCTCGTGCAGGCGGTGGTTGATGTCATAAAAGAAATCTTCGGTACCGCAGTCGATGATCATACGCGGTGCGCCTTTTTCCATTTTTTCAATTACATGCAATACTGAGTAGGCATTCCAGTTGGGTGCATAACGTATGGTGTCGCCAATACGTTTGGATACATCAAAACGGGTGCGGGAGCTATTGAGATCTACGCCGCCGCTCATGCTGCCGCAGGCGCCAAAGAAGTCGGCATGGCGAATACCAAGGAATAAACCGCCATGGCCTCCCATGCTAAGACCGGTGATGGCGCGTCCTTTTTTGTCGGGAACTACAGAGTAGTGCGATTCAATATAGGCAGGTACTTCAGACGCGATATAGGTTTCGTACCGCATGGTACTGTCGACCGGGCTGTCGAAATACCAACTGCTGTAATCACCATCGGGACATACGATCATTAATCCATATTTATCGGCGTAGGTAGACAGGGCGGGAACTTTCTGGATCCAGTTGCTGTAATTGCCACTGTAACCATGCAGCAGGTATACCACCGGCCAGCCAGTGGCGGGTGGTACCGTGGCTGGTTGTATGACCACACAGCGGATATCCTTTTTCATGGCCTGGCTGCGTATCACGACGGTGTCGACCCAGCCGGCAGATGAACAGTTGGCAATCAGTAAAAGGCAAAGGGAAATGATCATTTTTTGCATGCCTTAAAGATAGGTAAATGAGGAGGTGGGTTGCATGCGGTGGCTGTTGTTTTTATCCGGATTGTCAGTTTGCAATCTGCAGGCCTGCGATGCATCGCGGGCCTGGAGCAGTTTTTGACATCCGGCACCTGTTTTGTTGAATCGCATTATCATCGGGATGATATTGTTTTGCACCTGCTTTTAATTCCGTCTTTTTGCCTCCACGGCCGGCGAACCACAAGAAAAAATAAGAGAATAGGGAAGGGAGGTTGAGGCAAACTAACTGATGCATCTGCCACCTGTAGGCGCGCCTACAACAGTTTTGTCTTCTGATACCTATAGGACCGATCCGAACAAAACAAGGTGCCCTGTATCGCAACCGATTTGAAAAGAAAACAACAGGGTCTGATACGGTAAGGCCTGCAATATTTTCGCCACCCAATTTGGAAATCTCCTTTCTCTGATCTATTTTTGATATCAAAATGATATCAAACTAAAAGCATATGGAAAAGATCATTAAACCCGTATCGGGATTTTTTGCCCTCTTGCTGGCATTTATATTTTTGTTGGGAGGAATAGCTCTGATGGCCGTATTCAATCCCGAACAGGATGGTTCGGCTGCCCTTTTTACTGTGGGACTGTTGCTGGTCATCGCATCCCTGTTTTTATTTAAAGGGCTTACGATCATCAATCCCAATCACTCCCGCGTATGTGTATTCTTTGGTAAGTATGTGGGTACGGTCAAGGAAAACGGATTGAAATTTATCAACCCGTTTTATAAACGTATCAATATCTCGCTGAGGGCACAGAACCTGGAAAGTTCCAAACTGAAAGTGAACGATAAAATGGGTAACCCGATCGAGATCGGCGCCGTGATCGTATGGCAGGTACGCGATACCTATAAAGCTGCTTTTGAGGTAGCAAATTATGATCAGTATGTAAAGGTGCAGAGTGAGGCTGCTATCCGCCACCTCGCCAATAGTTTTCCTTACGACAACCTCGAAGATGAAACAGCCGATATCACCCTGCGCGATGGGGCAGTGAAGGTAAACCAGATACTGGAAGAGGAACTGAATGAGCGGTTGGCTCCCGCCGGCCTGGTGGTCATCGAAGCACGTATCAGTCACCTGGCTTATGCAGCCGAGATCGCAGGCGCCATGCTGCAGCGGCAACAGGCCACTGCAATCGTAGCGGCGCGTACCAAGATCGTGGAAGGCGCGGTAGGTATGGTAGAGATGGCGCTCGAGATGCTGGCCGCCAAACAGGTGGTCGTGCTGGACGATGAAAAGAAAGCTGCCATGGTGAGCAACCTGATGGTGGTACTGTGTGGTGAGAAAGCTGCTTCGCCAGTGCTCAATACCGGCACTCTTTATCAGTAAATCTAAATGTGACCGGGCATGGGCGACAAGAAATCATTTGTGATCCGTATTGAGGCAGATACTTATAAGGCATTGGAAAAATGGGCGGCCGATGAGTTTCGCAGTGTCAATGGACAAATTGAATGGCTACTCTATCAAAAACTGAAAGAGGCCGGCCGTATCCGTGATACTGCAGAGAAAGGAAAACAAAAGCCTCCAAAATAAACAGCTTTTTAATAGCGGGAAAGTGTGTCGTCCGCAATAGTAGGAGCGGAATAATATCTTCAGGCCGCCTGTTATATAACAGGCGGCTTTTCTATTCCCGATCAGACAGTTTTAGCGACCGATTTACAAAAACGATTGACTCGCAAATTATATAAGCATAAACTCTTAGTGCGTATCCTGTGCATAAATTATCTGTGTTTATTATATGTATTCTCTAAAATAAAAGCATCAAATTCAGTGAACAATACTTGCCACCAACATGCTATTGAACCGAACCTTGCTGTCGGGCATCCTGTGCCTGTGTCTGATCCTGCCATGTTTTGCACAACAACAGGAGGCAGGAGATACAACACTTCACCTTAGCGAAAAATTTCTCCGTTCCGTCGACCGGCAGGCTTCTTCGCTTGAAAATAAACTGGATAAGACAACCGATAAGGCACTCACCCGCTGGCAACGGCAGGAGGCCAAACTCCTGCGCAAACTCGCCCGGAAAGATTCGGCTCTGGCCGCTCAACTACAGGCGGATGCTGCCGCAAAAACAGCACAACTACAGCAGCAATTAAAGAACCCCGGCGAACTGCAGCAATACCTGCCGGCGCTGGATACCCTCAAAACCTCGCTTCGCTTTCTGCAGCAAAAATCCGATCTCGCCAAACTCGGGCTAAAGAACGAACAGATCAATGGTACGCTGGATAAATTAAAAGGCATGGAAGGCCAGCTGCAGCAGGCCCAGACCGTGCAGCAGTTTCTGCAGCAACGCCGGCAATTATTAAAGGAAAAACTGGGTAATCTTGGCCTGGCCAAAGAGCTGAAGCAGCTCAACAAACAGGCCTACTACTACAGCGCGCAGCTCAAAGAATATCAATCCTTATTAAAAGATCATAAGAAAGCGACGCAGAAAGGCCTGGCGATGCTGCGTAAGACAAAGGCCTTTGAAAACTTTATGCGCCGCAACAGCCAGCTGGCTTCGCTATTCCGGCTGCCGGGTGACCCCAATGATCCCACACAGGCCGCTAACCTCGCCGGTCTGCAAACAAGAGCGCAGGTCAATAACCTCATTCAAAACCAGCTGGCGGCAGGTGGCCCCAATGCCCAGGCCCAGTTTCGCCAAAACCTGCAGGATGCCCAAAGCCAGCTCGGCCAGTTGAAGGACAAGATACTCCAAGCCGGTGGAGGCAGCAGTGAGCTGGATATGCCCGATGGCTTCAAACCCAATCCCGAAAAGACCAAATCGTTTTGGAAACGAATCGAACTCGGTACCAACATCCAGTCACAACGATCCAGAGGCTTACTGCCAGCCAGCAGCGATATCGGCCTGTCGCTCGGGTATAAGCTCAACCCCAACAGCATCATCGGTATCGGTACCAGCTACAAGGTAGGCTGGGGCAGGGATATCCGGCACATCAGGATCAGCCACCAGGGGCTGAGTATACGGAGTTTTATCGACTACAAGCTCAAAGGCTCGTTCTGGCTGACGGGAGGGTATGAGCTGAACTACCAGAGCGGATTCTCGGATTTTAATGAACTGAAAGATCTGAGTCGCTGGCAACCGAGTGGGTTGATCGGGGTGAGCAAGGTGGTGAGTTTACAAAGCAAATTATTAAAGAAAACCAAGCTGATGCTGCTCTGGGATATGCTGAGCTATCGGCAAAGGCCGCGCACACAGGCGGTGTTGTTCAGAGTTGGTTACACGTTTAAATGATCATACAAGATGGTACGAAAAATTATTGTTGCCGGTTTAATCATGCTGGGCTGTGGATTTTTGCAGACGGCAAAAGCGCAGTATGCATCCATGCAGATGCCACAACTATTGCCACCCTCACCAGAGGCCTTTAAGCTGGGTACCTATGGCACGGTGCCGGTAGGGTTGTTTACGGGCACGATGAAACTGGATGTTCCCATCCATGAAGTACGTACGCGTAATCTCTCTGTGCCGGTATCGCTCTCGTACAGCACCAATGGAGTGAAGGTAGACGAAGTAGCCTCGCGCGTGGGTACCGACTGGATATTGAATGCCGGTGGTATGATCAGTCGAACCATTGTAGGTACCGAGGACGGCATCTATGCACGTGATAAAACGCCTACTGATTTTGTCAATCTCTCGGCTGGTCTCACGACCTATCTGCGTGATCTGGCAGCAAGAGAGAACAGTTCAGAGCCGGATATTTATACCTTCAATTTTGGCGGCTACTCCGGCAAGTTTTGTTACAACCGGATGGGTGATATTGTGTGGATGCCGATGCAGCCTTCGCTGAAGATCATTGAAGGGACCGATTATACACAGTGGCGTTTTAAGATGATCACACCCGATGGAGTGGAGTATACGTTTGGTGGCACGGGTGCGACGGAAAGAAGTCGCACCCAAAATGGGGGTAGCGGTTGTACTTATAGTAGTTATAGCTGGAAGGACAATGCCTGGTACCTGACCAAGATCAAACATCCGCTGGGAGATTCCATTGTGTTTAAATATTCCAGCGTTTATTATCACTATATGCTGGGTTTTTCGGAGTCGTATGATAAGTTGTATCCAACTTATCAACCACGATTTTACTGCTTTCGTGTGGATGGCGTCCAGGAATACTATGATCCTCCCAATAATACCCAGCGGTTATGTTATACGACCATTACCAATGATGGGGTTATTCTCTCAAAAATTGAGTTTCCGGATGGGGAGTTAAAATTTAATCACGGTTACCGGTATGATCTGTCCAGTGACTCCTCCTTTACTTCGGTCGATATCACCTATGCCGGTAAACTGGTGAAGAAAATAAAATTTGATCAGGTGTATTCGACTACCGCCAATGCCTATGCTAATGGAGATATATCCGATTATGGAGGTACACAGCGGTTATTTTTAACCGGCATTAAAGAAGAAAATCCCAGTGGCCAGTCTATCCAACTGTATAGTTTTGAGTACAATGACCGAACCGGTCTGCCTCCGCGGCTCAGTCGCTCCCAGGACCATTTTGGATATTTCAATGGAGCCAATAATACCAGCCTGGCGCCGGCAAATACTGAGTTTAGCGGATTATTTAGCGGTATCGGGGGCGATCGTTCGCCAGACTTTACCTATGGTTCAAAAGGGGTGATGACGAAAATTGTATATCCTACAGGAGGGTACAGTAAAATCGAATACGAACCACAATGGATTCTGGCTAACCGAATTGCCTATTATCATAACGGCGAATCGGTCGTGAATGGCCATATTGCTGTAGGTGGTGCACGGATAAAATCGATCAAGAATTATACAGATAGTACTGCTACACCAACAACACGAAAATTCTACTACGACTACTGGAATGATCCGGATTCTTCGAGCGGTATTGTACTTCGTAGCCCTCAGTATTTTGTTGATGGCGCTATTCTTCAGAAATGTCAGCCAGTTTATGTTAGCCTGGACGGGAAAGTGTATATTAATTGCCAGATCAAAACTTTTACATATAAGACCTTACAGTCAAATTCCTCCTTTCCTCTTTATCATTCATCGGGTGCACTGGTACAGTATGCCAATGTACGGGAAGGCTTCGGGGATAATTTTGAAAATGGCGGTATTTTTCATTCATTTATAACGCATACTGATGCCTTACCACAGGTATTGCATGGAAAAGAATTACCAACTACCAGTGTCACTAATTTCGGTGTCTATAATGGGTTAGAAGATAAAACGCTTTATTATAGTTTAGATGGTTCGGGACAGGTTATTAAGAAAAAGGAGATTATCAATAAGTTTAAAGTCTTTGACCAATTCAGTACGGCTTTACCCAAAGGTGATTTGACCAACACAGCTGTTTATAAATCCGATACCTGTATTTATATCAACTGGCTTGGTGTACCCAATTGTACCGGTGATACGTTGATGGAACAGGAAGAATATGATCTCTATGATGTCGGCCGTTATTACCTGTTTTCCTATTTCGCTCACCAGGACAGCAGTTATACCTACGACTATGACGAGACGGGTAATAATCCCGCACTCACGATTACCGTGAACCAATACGATCCGACCTATGTGGTCAAAACACAGGATAAAATCATTACCCAACTGGATGTACTGGAGACATCGTATAAATATGTGCGTGATTTTGCCTCATCGGGCAACGTGTATGAAAAACTGGTGAATGCCAATATGGTGATTGCACCGGTAGAGCGGTCGGTAAAACGCAACAGTCAGTCGCTGTACAGCATGAAGACCAATTATACTGACTGGTTCAGCGACAATAAAGTACTGGTACCTTCTACCGAAGACTATACACCGGCCGGGCAATCGGCCATTACCCGTATCCGTTACCAGCAGTATACCACAGCGGGTGTGCTGACCGAAGTATCGAAGGAGAATGATGTGCGTATGAGCTATATCTGGGATAAATGGAATAAGAGCATCCTGGCGGAAGTAACCAATGCATCTGCGGCGGATGTGGCGGTTACCAGTTTTGAAGACCTGGGCAATGGCAACTGGAGTATCAGCGGTGGCAGTTATGACCTGCGCTATGCGTATACCGGTAATCAGAGCTATAAGCTGAGTGCAGGTGTCACGATTTCCAAATCGGGACTCACCAGCGGCAAGACCTATATCGTCAGTTACTGGTCGCGCAGCGGATCGCTGACAGTCAACAGCGGATCGGGTACGGCGGGCATTACGCGCAATGGCTGGACCTACTACCAGCATAGTTTTACCGGGGCCACCTCGGTGAGTATTACAGGTACTACTTCCATAGATGAATTGCGTTTGTATCCGCAGGGCGCGCTCATGAGCAGCTTCACCTACCAGCCGGGTGTGGGTATTACCTCGCGCTGCGATGCGAATGGGGTAGTGAACTATTATGAATACGATACGTACGCACGGTTGATGCTGGTGCGGGATGAAGACCAACGGGTGCTGAAAAAGATCTGTTACAATTTTTATGGCCAGGCAGAGTCCTGTGCCTACTATCTCAATGCGGCGAAGGATTCTTCTATCCGGCGCAACAACTGCAGTGTGGGCTATATCGGCAGCCTGGTCACCTATTCGGTCGCTGCGGGAAAATATACCTCTACCATCAGCCAGGCAGATGCCGATGCCAAAGCGCGGGCCGAGGTCATCGCCTATGGGCAGGAGTATGCCAATGCCAATGGCACCTGCACACAGGTCACTATTTACGCACGGGCCGAATACCAGAACGTGTACCAGGACCTGGATTATACCACAGCCGACGTGGTGCTGCGCTTCTACAGTGATGCAGCCTGTACCACGCCTTACAGTGTGACCAATCTGAATGTCAACTACCGGCGTGTACGGCTCAACTGTGGCGGCTGGGGTAGCCCATCTACTATCAACTACACCGCTTCCAACTGTAATGGGTACCAGGTCAACCTCGGTAATGTTTATCTCATGCTGGATGATGGTATTCATTGTTACGAATACAGCTATAACACAACCGCCGGTACCGGTTATACACCTCAATAAAAAAGAAAGAAATGAAAAAGAATATATCACTGCTGCTGCTGGCCTTGATCTGTATGACCGCCTTGCGGGCGCAGGAAAGCATGACGGAGCAGCAGGCCCGCCTCGATTCAGCACAACGGGTGCTGATGAAAGATTCGCTGCAGATGACCGATACGCAGGTAGATACGGTGTTTGCTATCCGCAACCGCCACTGGGATGCCATTGCTGCGGTACGTACCAATAACGATATCAATGCAGCCCAGCGACGGGAGCAGTTTGAAGCATTGAAGCAGGATACGTATACAGCGATGCGGGCTGCTCTCGGAACAACCTTGTTTGACCGCTATACGCAACTCATTGCAAGACGTACGCAGCGGCGGGGTAATACCAATGCAGCGGCACCTTTAACCGGCGCTCAATAAATCATTCAGCAAAGATTCAATCCATAGGGCATGAAAAAGACTGTTTATCGTTTTTGGTTCCTGGTGATAAGTGCGGCAATGGCGGCCACCGCCACAGCGCAGACTCCGCGTACGCTGCCTACAGCTTATACGGGTAGCACACCGGTCAGCTATGTGCGTACCTGGGATGCAGTGAAGCCGCTCACCAATCCCAATGATCTGAATACCGGTGTGGCGTTACAGACCGGGCGAATGACTACGCAGTATGTAGATGGGCTGGGGCGCCCTTTGCAAACAGTCGTAAAGCAGGGATCGCTGGTTACGGGTTCTTCGTCGGTGGATCTGATCAGTATGAATGAATATGATACACTGGGCCGGGAACGGTTTACCTATTTGCCCACGCCCGCTAATAATACCGGCAGCAATACCTCCATTACCGATGGCCTATTCAAGTTGAACCCTTTTCAGCAGCAGGAAGCCTTTTATAATAGTTATTTAAACGGGCAAAGTGGCGAAGTGTCTTCTTCCAAAAACTGGGCATATAACCAGGTCAACTTTGAAGCATCGCCGCTCAACCGGCCACAGGAAGTATTTGCGCCGGGTGTGAGTTGGGTGGGTACGCAGAGCCAGCCCCTCGAAGCCGACCGGCATTCGGTGAAAACAAAATACTTCAACAATAAGCTGGCCGATTCGGTACGGATCTGGCGGGTGACGGATGCTGTTTTTGGCAGTTGGGGTAGCTACTCCAGCCCCGGATCGCCCTGGTACCCGGCAGGTGAGTTGTCGAAAACGATAACAGTGGATGAACAGGGCAAACAGGTGATCGAGTTTAAGGATCGTTTTGGCATGGTGGTGCTGAAGAAAGTGCAGCTGACCGCCACTGCCGATGATGGGAATGGCAAGGGACATCATGGATGGCTCTGTACCTATTATATCTACGATAAGCTGAACCGGCTGCGCTGCGTGGTACAACCGCGTGGGGTGGAACTGCTGATCGCCAATAGCTGGAGCACTACTGCGCTCAGCAATGCCATCCTCGATGAGCAGTGTTTTCGTTACGAATATGATGGGCGTGACCGCATGATTATGAAAAAAGTACCAGGTGCCGGTAAGGTACGTATGGTGTATGATGCAAGAGATAGACTCGCGCTTACCCAAGACAGTAATTTGCTCGTTTCTCATCAGTGGAATTTTACTATTTATGATGCTTTGAATCGCCCTATTGCTTCAGGGTTGCTTGATGATCCCAGTAACTATAACAATCATTCCTGGCATATAACCCAGGCCGCCAGCAGTAGCGATTATCCTAATCTGGCATTGTATGCATATACGGAGCTGTTTACATATTTTTATGACACCTATGGTTGGCATGGACGATATGGAGACGATCCTCTTAGCGGCTCATTTGATAATTCATTTAATAGTCATCTCATTGTAGCCAGCAATTCAATTTATCCGTATGCGCAACCGGTGACGCCTGTTAGTGTGAATTTGGGAAAGATGACGGGTATGCGTCGCCGCATTATTGGGACAAATAGCTGGATATATGAAGCCAATTTCTTTGATGATAGGGGGCGTGTGATACAAACGCAAACCAGTAATATAACTGGTGGAATTGATATGCTTACAAACCAGTACAGCTGGTCGGGTCAGCCGCTGGTGAGTATTCTGAAACAGGAAAAATCGAGCCCTAATGCGCAAATAACAGTTGCTGTTTCCAAAATGACCTACGACAGTTTGTGGCGCGTGGTAAAGACGGAAAAGAAAGTAAGCCATAGCCAGGTCAACAGCGGCAATATGCCGGGTAGCTGGACCACCACCGCCGAACAGGAATATGACGCCCTGGGTCAGTTGAAGAAAAAGAAATTGGATCCGGCGTACAACAGCAATGCAGGGCTGGACAGCCTGACCTATGACTATAATATCCGTGGCTGGATGCTGGGCATGAACCGGCTCTATGCTAAAGACGTACACCAGAATAATTATTTTGGTTTTGATCTAGGGTATGATAAGGCGCAGAATGGCATTATCAACAACCAGAGCTATGCCACGCCCCAGTACAATGGTAACATCAGCGGCATGGTGTGGAAGAGTAAAGGTGATGCCGAGAAAAGGAAATATGATTTTACCTACGATGCGGCCAACCGGATACTCTCGGCTGATTTTAACCAATATACCAGCAGTAGTTTTAATAAAACAGCCGGTGTTGACTTCAGCATGAGCGGCATGAGTTACGATGCCAATGGTAATATTCTGGCTATGAAGCAGCGGGGCTATAAAGTTGGCGGCTCGGCTACGGTCGACAGTCTGGCTTATACCTATATTGACTACAGCAATAAGCTGAAGAATGTGATCGATGGGCTGAATGATGCGCAGACCCGGCTGGGTGATTTCCGGACCTCAACACTTCATCCTAACAGCGGTTCCAAAAATAGCAGTACAGTCGACTACGCCTACGATGCCAATGGTAACCTGGTAAAGGATCTGAATAAGGATATAGTGACTTACGGGGGCGCAAACGGAATAGAATACAATTACCTGAACCTGCCCCAGAAGATCACCGTGAAAAAGGATGCCAGCAACAATAAAGGATATATCGAGTACACCTATGATGCTGCGGGCAACAAGCTGAAGAAAACCGTTTATGAGCCAGGTGTAGATACCACTATCACACTGTATATAGCCGGCAATGTGTACCGCAACGATACGCTGGAGTTTATCAGCTATGAAGAAGGGCGGATCCGTAAAAAAGGTACTATTGCGCTGGTATACGATTACATGCTCAAAGACCACCTGGGCAATGTGCGGATGCTGCTGACTACGGAGCGGGATACATCGTTTTATCCTGTAGCCAGCCTCGAAACAGCCAGCCTGGCCACCGAACGTACCTATTATGGTGGAGTAGACACCGGTCGGGTCAATAAGAGTACTGTTTCCGGCTACCCCAGCGATACCTATACCACCCCCAACGATTTTATCCAGAAGCTGAATGGTGCTGGTCCGAAGATCGGTACCAATATGGTGCTGAAGGTAATGGCAGGTGATAAGGTAAACCTGTTTGCCAAAAGCTGGTATAAGAAAAACGGGATTACACCCGGTACACCCGTAAACCCGCTTACCAGTATCCTGAATGTGCTGGAGCCCGCGATCGGAGGTATTACGGCTTCACATGGCGGAGCCACCTTAACAGAATTACAAACGACCAGTGTACTCGACAACCAGGTGACCAGTTTTCTCAACAGCCAGAGTGGCTATACCACCAGCAAACCCAAGGCTTTTGTGAACTGGGTATTGTTTGATGAGCAGTTCAGCTATGTGGCCGCCAGCAGTGGTTTTGAGCAGGTGGGAGCCGATAACACATTGACCACCCATACCCCTGCCGCTATTAACATTTCAAAAGGCGGTTATTTGTATATTTATGTGAGCAATGAGACTCCCAACATTGACGTGTTCTTTGATAACTTGCAGGTGACGCATATCCGAGGACCGATCCTCGAAGAGACCCATTACTATCCTTTTGGGTTGACGATGGCGGGGATAAGTGGTAAGGCGTTGGCGTTTGGGGAACCTGAGAACAAGAAGAAATATCAGAATTATGAGTTCAACTCTGATTTCGACTTAAACCTCTACGAATCCTTTTACCGAACCCACGACCCACAATTGGGAAGATTTTGGCAACTTGACCCTAAGCCAACTGATTTTGAAAGTTTATATGCTGCAATGGGTAATAACCCTATCAGGAATATTGATATTTTAGGGGATTCAATAGGGCCTAATAGGACAGTGCCAGTTAACGTATATGTAGTGTCACTTACAAAGGACAAAACACTGAAATTGGATTATGAAAGATTACTTAAGTCAGCAGGTGAAGGCAGAACTTATATCCTTAATGCTGATGCCTTAAACGGAGATGCTGCGGATAAGATAAAATCACACTTAGGGGATGATGGCTATGTAAACACAATGGTAGTAGATTATCACAGGTCGGACTATGATAAAATGGACGGAAAAGGGAAAGATGACTTCTATACATCTCTAAGTAAGGGTTATACAGGTGATAAAACAAGTGTTTTGTTAGGAATGTGCTGGGCTGGAGGACTTGAGCTATCAGCTAACGACAAACAAAATTTGCCAGATTTAACTGCGGGTATATCCAAACAGTTAGATAAAGCCACTGTGTATGGCCTAAAAACAGAGGCGAACTCAATCGGCTTCAATTTGTCAGGCAATTTTGGGGTATTAAATCCAGCATATTATGGAGGAAACAATAAATGGGCCCGTCATGAAAGGGCTTATGAAAGTGAGTGGACAGTTAGCAGCTACAATGCCTCAGCGGGAAAGTATGTTACCAATGATATTTATAAAACTGTTAGCTTGACAACAAAGGGAGTTATAAGCGTGACTGCTCCCACTACAATAACAACAACAGACATACCTTTTAAATAGACAGTATGAACCGACTTTCTTTTTTTACAGTATTAATAGCAATTGCACTTTTGTTTAGTTGCAGCCAAGAAAAAGTGATTAAGCTAAAAATGAAGGATGGTGCGAAAGTAGAATACTCTGCCAGCAAAAAATATGGCTATTCTATGGGTATTTTAAAGCATGTGAGTGGGGAGTATATCCAATATGCCGTCCGATTAAATGGGAACGGGGAGATTATGTACGTATATAAAACACGGATAGCCGATGAAAAAGATGATAATGATGAGCCAATTGCTGCTGGCCCTACGTGGTATCTTGTTTCTGACACAACGGATACCTTATATGGAGCAAAGTTCTTTAATGAGACAATTCTTGGATATTACGGTAGTACGGAGACAAACTTTATAACGTCGAATAATTATAAAGGGAAAACTATCCCTTATTTAGAAGAAGAAAAGGCAATGTTTGTAGAAGTAGCTCAGTTAATGAAAGATAAAAAGGAAGCCTTTATTGCTTTTGATAGCACACGTAATTTATTTTGGTTTAAGTATGACTTGCAGTAGCAGGTGATAACACCAAAGACACTGGATTTAAAATATCAGTCATATATTTTTTTTTCAACCACTCAAGCCGAGTGGTTTTTTTATGCCTAAAACTTAATAAAGATGAAATTAAACACAACCAACCCACACTGCTTTACTTACCAGACGGAAGAATCCACCACGGCGGACAGGCTCCTGATAGAGCTGTTAGGAGGACTAAGAATAGATGGATTAGACAGAATGAGAGTAACGATAAAAGTTACTGTGATAAACAGAAAACATACAGGCTATTTGAATAATCCAGAACTGGCAGGCTTATCAGTGAGGCATAACTTGGATTTGTACAATGACACACAGGTAGAGAAATTTGTAAGAAGGGTGGCAGAAAAACTGGAAACCGGAAGTATAGCTCTTACGAAGGCCATAGCAGACATCACCAGCCAGTTGGAGCAGTACAGGCTTACTCAACTGGATAAGCAGGAAACAAGAAAGGAGAAGGTATTGAGCAAAGAAGAAAGAGAGGAAGCCATACAGTTTATGGAAGGCAAAGACCTGTTACAAAGAACCAATGAACTGATAGGCAAAAGTGGTGTGATTGGAGAAGAAACAAACAGGCTACTGATGTATTTGATATTTACCAGCAGGAAAAGAGAACATCCCTTGCATGTTATATCACTTGGTAACAGTGGCATCGGTAAGACTTATTTGCAGGAGAAGGTGGGAGAGTTGATACCGGAAGAAGATAAGGTAGAGATAACCACGCTGTCAGAAAATGCCCTGTACTACTTCGGACAAAGAGAACTACAACACAGGCTGGTAATGATTGAAGATTTAGATGGTGCGGAAAATGTACTATATCCACTAAGAGAGTTGCAGAGCAAGAAGTTCATCACCAAAACACTTGCACAAAAAACAACTACTGGTGAAACAAAGACTGTGCACATCAAAGTAGAAGGGCCAGTAAGTGTAGCAGGATGTACCACACAGGAGCAGGTATATGAGGACAATGCTAATAGGAGCTTTCTTATTTACATTGATGAAAGCAAAGAGCAGGATGAAAGAATCATGGCTTATCAGCGTAGTAGAAGTGCAGGGCGAGTAGACCGGGTACAGGAAAGCAAGGTAAAGCAGCTATTGCAAAACACTCAAAGAGTATTGCAGCCAGTACAAATCAGAAATCCTTATGCAGAACAACTGCAACTACCAGCAGGAGTATTCAAGCCCAGAAGAACCAATGCACATTATCTGGCTTTCATTGAAGCAGTAACCTTTTATCACCAGTTTCAAAGAGCTGAAAGAGTAGACGAAGATACAGGCGAGAAGTATATAGAAACCACGATAGTGGACATTGCAGCAGCCAATCAGCTGATGAAAGATGCATTGCTTAGAAAGAGTGATGAACTAACAGGAGCTTGCAGGAACTATTTTGAGAAGTTAAAAACATATCTGCAAGCAGCAAACCTGACAACGTTTACTAGTATGCAGGTGAGCAAAGGAATGAGAATAAGTATCAGCACAGTCAAAAGACTTAACTTAGCTTTGCTATCATCAGGGTATCTGGTAAAGCAGGAGGCTCCAAAGCCTTACCAGTATGAGGTTTCCAACTATGAAGATTATCAGCACCTGCAAAACAGTATCAGCACCGCACTTGATAGCATCTTAGAAAAGCTCAATGGCTCAATCATGGCTCAATCTACTAATGAGCCAACTAAGCCAGTGAAAACCAGCAGGAAGAAGCCTACGGCTCAACAGCCCACCCCAAAAGTATAGGGGAGCAAAATTTTCATCATTACATCACGGTAAAAAACAAACAGCAATGAAGCAACTACCATTGCAAAGCCCCTCTTTTGCCTATGCGGAGAGGGGTTTTGGGCAGTGGCTGGATATACTGGGTTACGCACCTACCACTGTTTACAACATGCCTAATGCAGTCAGAGAACTACTGTACTGGATGGAAACAAAAGGTAAAACGCAACTGCACCAGATAGCCAGCATAAACATCACAGACTATTACGACCATCTTAGAGAAAGGGAAAACATCACCCGAGGAGGCGGGTTAAGTAATGCTTACCTGAACAAACACCAGCAGGCTATTAAACTGTTTACTGATTATTTGCGAAGAACAGGAAAGATAGTACTACCAGTCATGGAATGGGAAAATGAGAGCATTGACAAAAACCATATTGATGTCCTTACCATTGAAGAAGTAAAGCTTTTGTATAAAGCAACGGAAATACTACCTGAGCAACAGAAGCACCAAAAGGGGAGAGAATTTTATGAAGCATTGCAATACAGGGACAGGGCTATGCTATCCGTTTACTATGGTTGTGGCATCCGAAGAAATGAAGGAGTGCAGCTTGATACCAGCGATATAAATTTTAACAGAGCTATCCTGCATGTAAGAAAAGGTAAGAACTACAAAGAGCGGTTTATACCAATCAGTAAACAATCCCTGCAACACCTGCAAATCTACCTGTATGATGGCAGACCTGTGTTATTGGGAGGAGGTAAATCACCCGCATTGTTTATATCAGCCAAAGCCAGAAGAATGGATGGGCAAACTATGCTTTGGCGATTAAAGCAGTTGATAGAGCTAACTGATAATGCAAGGCTGCAACAGAAGCAGGTGGGACTTCATACACTCCGGCATAGTATAGCTACTCACGTACTCGCCAAAGGAATGAACCTCGAAAAGATAAAAGAGTTTTTGGGTCATAGCTCTCTTGAAAGCACTCAAATCTATACACACTTAAACTTTGAGAACAATGGATAACGAAACACAGTTTGATTACTACCTCTATGGTAAACGATTATCAGAAGCCAGCCGTAAAAGCATCATCAAACAGGTTAAAGCCTTTTGGCAGTGGATGGAGAATCAAAGCATGCCCGATATGACAGAGGTCAGCTATAACGACATAATGGCTTATGTGAAGCATTGCAGCAGCAGTGGCAACACACAAAAGACCATTGCCATCAAACTGGGTTTCCTGCATCACTATTTTATGTGGCTGGTGAAAGAGGAGGAGATAAAAGAAAACCCTGTAAGTAATATCCGGGTACGGGGAATACAGCGTAAACATCTTCACCATTTCTTGAAGAA